>Ga0207661_10000001_pt1 | contig 937688 bp, 821 predicted proteins | sample KBSC713LmetaG_FD_184337 | JGI IMG/M metagenome (GOLD analysis project Ga0207661, IMG submission 184337) | Corn rhizosphere microbial communities from Kellogg Biological Station, Michigan, USA - KBS C7.1-3L metaG (SPAdes) (version 2) | ecosystem: Host-associated > Plants > Roots > Rhizosphere ...
GGTTTTGCCGCCTGCGTCGGGACGGCGATGAACGAGAAAAGAGAAACGACGAGTACACAACGCCTCACGTTTTTGTACATAGACCTCTCCTTCAAAATTGGACGAATAATGCTATTACAGCATATATTTTGGCTTCTCACTACTCCTTTTTGCTGTTGGAGCATTCTTTGGCCCTCGTGGAGAAACTCCCGTGATGTCCGCGTCTCTGTGGTGAAATGGCTTCTCAGTGACTGAATTCGATGCCGTCGTCGTCGGCTCCGGCCCCAACGGACTTGCCGCCGCCATCGTCCTCGCGCGCGCGGGGCGCAGAGTCGTCGTGCTGGAGGCGAAGGAGACCATTGGCGGCGGCGCGCGCACCGAGGAGCTGACGCTGCCCGGGTTTCGCCACGATGCGTGTTCGGCCATCCATCCGATGTGTCTCGTGTCACCCTTCCTGGAGACGTTGCCGCTCGCGGAGCATGGGCTGGAATGGCGCGAGTCGCCGTATGCGATCGCGCATCCGCTCGATGATGGCAGCGCAGCGATCCTGGAACTGTCGCTGGAAAAAACCGCGGCGCGGCTCGGCGTTGATGGCGATGCCTACCAGCGATTGATGGCGCCGTTTGCGGCCAACGCTGCAGAGCTTTTCGCCGAAATCCTCCGTCCGATTTCGCTCCTGCCGCGGCATCCACTTCTGCTGGCGCGATTCGGATTGGCAGGATTGCGATCCGCGCTGTCGGTTGCAGCAAGATTCCGGACCGACGCCGCGCGCGCTCTCTTCGGCGGATGCGCCGCGCACTCGTTCCTGCCGCTCGACGCCGCCGGCTCCGCATCGTTCGGCCTCGTGCTCGCGCTGGCCGGCCACGCCGTCGGCTGGCCGTGCGCGAAAGGAGGATCGGTCGCCATCATCGACGCGCTGGCCGGATATCTCCGGGCGCTCGGCGGCACGGTCCGGACATCGACGCCGGTGCGCTCGATGAACGACATCCCGTCATCACGTGCGGTCCTCTTCGACGTCACGCCGCGCCAGCTTGCGGACATCGCCGGCGATGCGTTGCCCGCGTCGTACGTCAAACGCCTGCGTCGCTTTCGTTACGGCCCGGGCGTCTTCAAAGTCGACTGGGCACTCGATGGACCGATTCCGTGGCGCGCGCCGGAATGCGCAAAGTCCGCGACCGTCCACGTCGGCGGGACGATCGAGGAGATCGCCGCGCACGAAGCGGCCATCTGGAAAGGGCGCAACGACGGCAAGCCGTTCGTCCTCGTCGCGCAGCAGAGCCTTTTCGACGACACGCGCGCGCCGGCCGGCAAGCACACCGGCTGGGGCTATTGCCACGTCCCGCACGGATCGACCGACGACATGACCGACGTCATCGAAGGGCAGATCGAACGATTCGCGCCCGGATTTCGGGATCGCATCCTGGCGCGTCACACCAGAAACTGCGTTCAGTACGAGGCGTACAACGCGAACTTCGTCGGCGGCGACATCGCCGGAGGCGCGGACAACCTCATGCAGATTCTCGCGCGCCCGTTTCCGAAGCGCGATCCGTATGCGACGCCGAACGAGCGGATTTACCTCGCCTCCAGCTCCACGCCGCCCGGCGGGGGAGTGCACGGCATGTGCGGATACTGGTCCGCGCAGTCAGCGCTGCGGCGCGCGTTCAGTAGGTAAAAAGTCCCCATCAAACTGGCCCGCCAGTTGCTCTAAATAACCAGTAGTCAAGCGAGAAACTGGAGGCCTCTATGCACAAGAATACACAGCACTTACACAGCGGTTTCCGCGCCTTCGCGGCGGCTGCGGCAATCGCATCCATGGCAGCGTTCGGCTGCTCCACGAATCGCACCCCGGGCGACGGCCAGCCGGCCATGACCGCCCCATCGACGCCCTCTTCGACGCCGGGCACATCCTCGGGGTCGAATCCGCCGATGGCGAGTGCATACACGACCGGCGTCAGCATCGATCGCGCGACTGAATCCGTCGCCATCATGGCCGCTCATCAGCGCGAGCGGTTCCTCGGCACGATCAATCCGACTGACGCGCAGCCGAATCCGTTGCAGCCCGTGACGCAGCCCACCGGCCAGTTCGTTCCGCCCTCGGCTTACGCCAATCCGCAGGCGACGGTGAACGCGTCCATCAGTTCCGATCCGATCCCCGTCATCACCGGCGACGGCGGCGGCGGAGTTGTCATCGCCTCGAGCGGTACGACCGCCGCGGCAGCAACGACGGTCGCTCCGACAATCGCCGCAACGACCGCCACACCGACCACCGCTGCGATCACGACCACGCCGACTGTGGCCGCGACGACGGCGACTCCGACGACTGCCGCGATCGCGACAACGCCGGCGCTCACGAACACCACGTTGACGCCGACCACCGCCGCGATCGCCACGACACCGACCGTCGCCGCGGGCACGAATGTCCTGACGCCGACGCTGACCTCGTCCGTCACGCCAAGTCCGGCGCGCGCCGCCAACCCGCCGCTCGGCAGCCTGCGTCTGACGGCGCCGGCGACAACCACCACCACGTCATCGACCACCGCTTCGACAACCACGGCACGCACCGCCGCATCCGGACGCGTCGTCGTCGCGCCGATCCGCGTGGTCACGAACGCCAACGGAACCATGACCGTTACGAACACGGCTTCCACGCCGCCCGTAGTCATCACCAATCACAAATAGTGTTTCGCGCGGCCTCGCCAGTTTGCGAGGCCGCGCCACCTGCCGCCATGGACATCCGCATCGGTACCTCCGGCTACCACTACAAACATTGGATCGGACGCTATTACCCCGACGACATAAAGCCGGCCGGGATGCTGGCCTGGTACCTGCGCGACTTCGACACGGTGGAGCTCAACAACACCTTCTACCACCTGCCGAAAGAGTCGGCCTTCGATTCCTGGCGCGACGCGGTGCTCGCCGATTTTCTCTACGCCGTGAAGGGGAGCCGCTTCATCACGCACATGATTAAGTTGAAGGACCCCGATCGCGGCATCGTCAACTTCGTCCCGCGCGCCCAGCGCCTCGGCAAGAAACTCGGACCGATCCTCTGGCAGCTTCCGCCCGGCTGGAACGTCAACGTCGAGCGCCTTGAGGAGTTCCTGCGATCGCTGCCGAAGGGAATCCGCTACGCGTTCGAACTACGAAACCAAAGCTGGATGACCGACGCCGTCCTCGAAGTCCTGAAGAAATACGACGCCGCCTTCTGCATCTACGAACTGGCCGGATACCAATCGCCGATCGAAATCACAGCGAGCTGGACCTACATCCGCCTCCACGGTCCGACCTCGTTCAAATACCAGGGCAGCTACACCGACAAACAGCTCGCGCAATGGGCCAAGCGAATCGACGAGTGGCGCAAGTTGAAGGCCGCCTACGTCTACTTCGACAACGACGACTCCGCGTACGCCGTCAACAACGCGCTGACCTTGAAGGACCTCGTCGGCATATCAAAACGCCGCCTGAAACATAGCGCGTAGAGCTTGCTGCGCATCAGTTGTTTTACTATGATGCACTCATGCCGCGAACGACACTAAACCTCGAAAATGATGCTTTACGTGTGGCGAAAGTGCATGCATCCCGTCATCGCATCAGTCTGGGTGAAGCGGTCAGCGAACTGGTGCGGCAAGCGGCCGATCGGCCTCTGGTAACCGCAGCGCGAAATGGTCTAACGGTCGTACGGCTCGGCCGCCGCTCTCCGAAAGTTACGAGCATGCTCGTCGACAAGCTGAGTGATGAGCTGCCGTGAAGACCGCCTTGCTGGATCTCAACATTCTCACGGCATTGCTGTGGCCGGCTCATGAGCATCACGAGGCGGCGCATCGCTGGTTTGGGGCGCGTCGCAACCGGCGTTGGGCGTCGTGCGCGATGACAGAGCTGGGACTGATTCGGTTGATCACAAACCCGTCGTTCTCGCGCGACGCCCTCTCTCCGTCCGATGCTCTCGTTCTTCTTTCGTCGAATCTCGCGGACGAGAATCATGACTTCTGGATCGAAGATCTTTCCGTTGCAGAAGCACTCGCTGCCGTTCCCCGCAAGCTGCAAGGGCATAAACAACTCACCGACGCGTACCTCCTGGCGTTGGCAAGTCATCACCATGGAGTGCTCGCTACGTTCGATCGCGGGATTGAATCGCTGGCGGCTGGATGGGCGACATCGGCGCTCGAAATGGTCAACAGCCGGATTTCATAAAGACGCGGTGACGCGAACGGCCAACCGCTAACTTCCTCCGCACAGGTATCATGGCGAATCGCGGTGACATGGACATCCACTCCTCCCATCCGCCGTTTTCCATCCTCCCTCACGCGGATGCGCTCTACGCGCGGCAACTCGAGGCCATCAACGAGGTGGCGCGCTTTGCCACGCTCGATCTCGAGCTCGGGCCGATGACGCAGCGCATCACCGACGCCCTGGCCAGCAGGTTCGAGTGGGAGTTCGTGGCGCTGATCATGGTCGAGGCGGGGGAGTTCGTCTGTCAGGCGGTAACCTGCGCGACCCCGACCGAGATTCATCCCGGCTACAGCCGTCCCCTCGGAAGCGGTGTGGTCGGAACGGTGGCCGCGACCGGCCAGCCCATCGTGCTTGACGACGTGCATGCCTTCCCCGGCTACGTCGAGACGATGCCCGGCACGGCCTCGGAAATCTGCGTCCCCGTTCGCCACGGCGGCAAGCTCGTGGCTGTCTTAAATCTCGAGAGCACGCGACCCGCCGCGTTCCACGATCAGCTTCCGCTGCTCACCATCGTCGCCGATCAACTCGGCGGCGCGATCGCAAACGCTCGGCTCTTCGGCGAAACGCGGGAGCGCGCGCGGCTGATGGAAATGATGAGCGAGGTCTCGCGCACCGCTCTGGAAGCGAACGACCTCGGCGATCTTCTCGACCGCATCGTTCGCTATGTCGCCGAGCACTTCCCCGTCGAGCGCGTGTCGATCGCGCTTCGCGACATCAGCGCAAACGCCGGCCAGGCTACGTCGTCCGCACCGGCCGAGGTCAGCTTTCCGATCCGATTCCGGGACGAGGATTTCGGACAGTTGGAAATCGTGAGCCGGGAAGCGTTCTCGCCGGCCACCGCGCTCGCATTCGAAGCGCTCACGCATCAGGTCGCGGGAGCGATTCATCTCGCCGCCACGAAGCACGACCTCGAACGCGCCAACGAACATCTCGCCCGCGCCATCGAGACGCTGCACCGCATCTCGACCACCGACCCTCTCACCGGCGTCGACAACCGCCGCAACTTCGACGACGCGCTCGTCCTCGAATGGCGCCGCGCCGCGCGCCTGCGCACGCCGCTGTCGCTGATCATGATCGACATCGACGCATTCAAGGCCTTCAACGACGTCTACGGACATCAGGCCGGCGACGACTGTCTGCGCCGCGTCGCGGAGTCGCTGCAATCGCATCTTCATCGCGCCGGCGACATCGTGACGCGCTACGGGGGCGAGGAGTTCGCCGTCCTCGTAGCCGGAGTCGACCGCGACCGCGCCGGCGACCTCGGCGAGCTCCTGCGCCGCTCCATCGAAAGCCTGCGCATCGACCACCGCTCCTCGCCGGCCTCCGACGTCGTCACGATCAGCGTCGGCGTCGCCACCATGATCCCCGACCGCGACCGCGACCCCGCCGCCCTCCTCAAAGCCGCCGACGAAGCCCTCTACGCCGCCAAAGCCGCCGGCCGCAACCGCGTAAACGTGTATCCGCCCTCGGTGCCATAGCACAATTTGCGGCACGAATGCGTAGGCAGCCAATGGCATCGGGTGGTTGAGTTAAATCGCGGCCTGACAGACCTTCCATACTACGAAGGGTTGGCGGTATTTCGCAGGATCCGGTACGTCTTTCGCCACGGCAGCGGTAGATGGAGTTGCGACCAACTAGCCACCCGGCGCCAGCGCGAACCGACCGGCTCCTGCAGTTCTGCTTTGACTGCGCGACCGCCACGAATGTGCTCGTTGATTCTGAACTCGCCACTCAGCAAACCACGCGCCGCGGCCTCGTATCGCGCCACGACATGGGCGTCCGTGATGGGAAACCATTCCGCCCACAACGCGCCCGCGTTGAGGTGCAGCTCGTCGCCTTGTAGGTTTAGATTCACATCGAATCGAAGGCTGGCCTGCGCAGGGATATGCAGCTCCGCATCCACCCCGGTACGATCGATCGACTCGGCGAACTCCATCTCGAGATGCGGAAACGCATCGCGAATCGCTCGGAATATGCCGAGTGCCTTTGCCTTCGGAGTCTCTTCGTCCATAGCCCGACTTCGGTGCAAAATCACCCCTCATCTGACTCTACAGACAGCAGTTGGCCAGCCCGCGGCTGGAACGGTAGACGAGAGGCGTCTGACTCTGCGCGCGAGCGGAACAAGCGTCGTAGAAACTGGCGCATAGGCGGCTGACGAATCCGGGGGGCGACGATCGAAACGTATCATGTTGCTAAAGGCCAAGAATCGTAATGTGGCTCTCGAGATCAAGCTGTCCGTGCAACCACGACGCAACGGAACGCAGAAGATTCACGACCGTTGTTCGGTAACTCTCAAAGTTTGACGCGAGCTCGCCTGCAACGGATTCGCAGAACGAACCGAGCGGAGCGGAGGATGGTGTCGGCGCACTCTCGAGCCGGTCGGCGACTGAGAAAATTTGCGGCACGATCTGCGCCCACGTTTCACGATCGATCGCTGTGAAAGCGTAATGGTCGTATGCCGGCTCGCAGCTCTGGATTATCTTCTCGAAAAAGCAGAACGCGTCCTCGGTGAGGAACAGCGAACCGTCGTTCCAGCACTTGTTGGCGTACTTACCGGGAAGCAGTTCGATATAGCACGTGCCTTGAAGCTCGCCGAGACTGGTAATTACGTCGAGGCAGTCCATACATGTTGTGTCGTCGTACAACTGATTCTCACGTTTGTCACGAGATCTCGTCAGTTTCATTCTCCGATGCCGATCTTCACGAGTGCCGTTCCAACCATCTCGCGATCGTGTACGAGAAGTCCAGGAAGGTGAGTTGCGCGAGATCGAGTTTCAGCTCGGCGCAGATCGCCGGTTGGTCTGCCCTGAAGTTCTCATAGCGGCTATAAATCGCCGCTCCGCCTGGAAGATCAGTTCTGCCGGATTCCGCGCGGAGCCAGTCGCGAACGCGCGTCACCGCGGCTTTTGCGCTGTTGCCGTGCTGGTGAATGTCCTGACCACCAAGGTCGGAAACGAACTTCTGGAACCGGTACTGTTCTGAGTCGAAGATGAGGAGCGACTTGTCGGCGCAGTCAGGGTTGAATGCCTTGCATCCGAGATCGATACCAAGTTCCAGTGGCATGTTGAAACGCGGAAGAGCATTGGTCGCGTCGAGCGCGGTGCGAGAAAGGTCATGAATCGAGTAGCGGGAAGCGGAGATCAGCTCGATGATCTTTTGCAGCCGGATCTGGCTCGAGTCGAGACGTTCACGCGCGCACTTTGGGCGGAAGCCGGCGTCATTGATGGCGAAGACGATCGCTTCGAATAGTGGCGCGTAGTCGTCGTCGAAAGGGCAGTTGATGAATACGTTTCTGTCGTATTCGTCGGGAGGCATCGGACAGCCACTACTTCTTGCGCGCCATCACGGCGTCGATGGCGCGATCGAGCTGCTCGTGAGGGATTGATGTCGGCTCTGTGGGGAAGAGGATTTCGCGGCGCGTGCCTTTGGATCGCGAGGCGGTCCTCTTGTCAACAAATCGACTCGACAATGAGCTGCCCCCGGTCTGCGAGCGATCGCGGTTGACACTCTTGCCATTTGCTCCAGCCGTCGTCTGATTTTTCGCCATCAGCTCATCTCCAATGTCACGTCGGACAAGGGAAACGCCCGACGATCGAGAGACATTCTAGCGCCGTGAAAGTGCTCATGCATGCCACCGTCGAGTGAGTACATCTGCCATTCCCGAGAGCACCTCGGCAGCCTAGGCGTTCGTGGGACACGCGCCAGCGAGCCGCGGTCCAGCCGACGAGCCGTCGGCGCTACGTTTCTCGCTGACGCAAAAAGGGCCGCCTTTCGGCGGCCCTATGAAACGTGGATAACGACGAACCTACTTCGGAGCCGGCTTCTCGAAGATCTTCGGATCGACTGTCGGGTTGATCTCCAGCGTTGACACTTTGCCGCTGCCGGTTTGCTGGCCTGCGGTGGCGCTGGTGAAGGCGGAGGGGAGGGTGATGCCGTCGACGGTTTTCCAGTCGGTGTAGTCGGTGATCGATTCGCCGCGGGGGGACTGGGCGACGCGGCGGAGGATCTTGCCCGAGGAGGGGTCGACGAGATATTTGACGGCGGTGCCGTCGGCGTCGATGGTGAGGATTTGGGCGTCGATGGCTCCCACCTTCTCGGTGCCGGCCACCGTGAACGTGTACTTCGGATTGTCGACGTTCTTGAGGACGGAGACCAGGTCGGCGCGCGATTCCGTGCGCATCGACATCCGCTGGCCGCTGGGCATGTCCTGCGAGCCCATGGGACTCATCATGAATGCGCCGTCGGGGGTGGAGACCATGGTCATCTCGCCCATCGGGGTCTTCATGATGCGGCGGCTGTAGTCGGGGTACTTGGTGATGGCGTCGACTTCCACTTCCATCGGTCCCTGCGGCGTCTGCGCCTGCATGGTGCTGACGGTGTGCGTGGCCTGAAGCGCGTCGATTTTCGCTTTTCCGCCGACGAACGTTTGTACCTTCCTGATCAACGCAACGCCTTCGGGGCTGCTCGACGCCGGCTTCGCGGGCGCCGCGGATGCTGCGCCGGCGACGGGCGGTTTCGCGCCGGGCTCGGGGATGGTGATGTCGATCGGCGTCACGGTGCCGAGGGTGGAGAGCGGCTTGTCGAAATCCTTCTCCTTGCCGACCACGAGGACTGACACCTGATTCGGCGACACGTACTTTTTCGCCACGCGCGCCACGTCTTCGGCCGTCACGGCCTGTAGGCGGGCGGGATATTGCTGGTAGTAATCGGCGGGATAGCCGTAGAACTCGAGGTTCACGCGCTGCGCGAGGATTTTCGCTTTCGAGTCGGCGGTGAAGACGTAGGCGTTGAGGATCGCTTCCTTCGCCTGCGCCAGCTCGTCGGCCGTGAACGGCTTCGACTGAAGATCGCTCAGATCGGTGCGAAGTGCGTTGACCGCTTCGACCGTCGAGCCGCTCTTGGTGCCCATCCAGATGTGGAAGAGGCCGGGGCGGTCGAAATTCGTATCGACGCCGCCGCCGACGCCGTACGCGAGCCCGCGCGCGGTGCGGATGTCATTCATCAGGCGTCCCGAGAAGCCTCCGCTGAGGATCTCGTTCATGACCTGCGTGGCGTAGAAATCGGGGTTGTTGCGCAGCACGCCGGTGCCGCCGTGGACGACGTAGATGTTGCTCTGCGTGACGTCGTCTTTGGCGACGTAGTAGACGCCGGCTTTGGCAGGTGTTCCGCCGGTTGGCGCGGCGATCGGAGCCTGTGGACCTTTCGGCCACGAGCCGAACGCGGCGCGCAGTTTCTGCTCCATCGCCGCGGAATCGAAGTCGCCGACGAAGCTGAGGATGATGTTGTTCGGATGCACGTACTTGTTGTGGAAGGCCACCAGGTCGTCGCGGGTGATGGCGTTGACGGTGGAGTACTCGGTGACGCGCGCGTACGGCGAATCGGCGCCGTATCCGAGCTTGGCCATCTCGCGATCGGCGATCCCTTTCGCGTCGTCGTTGCGGCGTGAGATTGCGGTCGTGGCCTGCGTCTTGGCCAGATCGACCTTGTCCTGGCGGAAGGCGGGATGCTCGAGGACGTCGACGAAGATCGGGAAGACGGTATCGAAGTCGCCTTTGAGGACGGACATCGACACGTTCGAGGAATCGTCGCCGACGCCGGTCTCGACACGCGCCGCGCGCGCTTCGAGGAAGTCGTCGAGCTCGTCGCCCGTCTTCGACGTCGTTCCGCCGGTGCGCCAGGAGCCGCCGAGGACGCCGGCCAGACCGGTCTTATCGGCGGCAACGTCGCGGGCGCCGCCGCGGATGCGCGCGCCGCCGCGGATGAGCGGCAGCTCGTGATCCTCCATCAGGAAGATGACCATGCCGTTGGCCAGCTGCACGCGCTTCGGCTGCGGAAGCTGGATCTGGTGCAACGGCGGAGTCTTGATGTCGTGGTAATCAGAAACCTGAGCGAGCGCGGGGAGGGTGAGCAGCGCCGTCGCCGCCGCGATCGCATACATGCGAAGCGATGTCATTTCGTGTCTCCCTTCGGCGCCGCGGCGGCCGGTTTCTTCGTCGACTCGATCATGGCAACGGTGCGGTTGTTCGGCACGAACGTGGCGTTGGCGACGCGCTTGATGTCGGCAGGCGTGACCTTGTCGATCTTGTCGACCTCCTTAAACAGCTCGCGCCAGTCGCCGAAGGTGGTCTGGTACGAAGCGAGCTCGGAGGCCAGTCCGGAGTTGCTGTCGAGCTTGCGCAGCAGTCCCGCTTTGGCGCGCGTCTTCACCGACTGCAGCTCGTCCGCGGAGACGTCCTCGGTCTTGAGCCGCTCGATCTCCGCATGAATCGGATCAGCGAGATCGCTCGCGCTGTGTCCAGCGGTCGGGATGCCTAAGAAAAGGAACAGGTTCGGGTACTTGTTTCCGGGGAAGCCGTTGAATCCGGCGGAGGCGATGGCGATCTTCTTGTCGCGCACCAGCGAGCGATAGAGCCTCGACGTCCGCCCCTCGGACAGCATCATCTCGATGGCGTCGAAGGCCGCGGCGTCGGGATCGGTCGCTGCCGGACGGTGATAACCCTCGATGTAAAACGGCTGCGATTGCTCGCGCAGGATGACGGTGCGCTCGGCGGTCTGTTTCGGCTCGACCGTGCGCAGCGGATCGGGTGCGGGTGCCTTTGGCAGGCGTCCGAAGTACTTCTCGATGATCGGCATGACTTCGGCCGCTTTCAGATCGCCGACCACGGCGATGACCATGTTGGCGGGGACGTAGTACTTCTTGTAGAACGCCGCGGCGTCGGTCGCGGAAAAGCTCTGCAGATCGGACGGCCAGCCGACGGTCGGCTGTCCATACGGATGTGCGGTGAAGGCCGCGGCCAGGGTCTGCTCGACGAGCCGTCCGACCGGGCTGCTTTCCGTGCGCATGCGCCGCTCTTCGTAAACGACGTCGCGCTCTTTGTAGAACTCGCGGAAGACCGGGTGGAGGAAGCGCTCCGATTCGAGATACGCCCACAACTCCACGCGGTTCGACGGCATCGAATAGAAGTATTCGGTCGAGTCGGCCGCCGTTCCGGCGTTCACGCCGACGGCGCCGGCGCGGTCGACGATCTTGCTGAACTCATTCGGCACCACGAACTTCTGCGCGTCGTCGATGGCGGACTTCCAGGCCTTGTCGAGCGCGGCGATCTTCGCCTCGTCGTGGTTGACCGGATCGCGGCGGGCGCGGTCGTAGGCGGCGTATGCGTCCTCGACCTTCGCCAGCGCGGCCGTCTCCGCCGAGTAGTTCGACGTGCCGATCTTGTCGGTGCCTTTGAACGCCATGTGTTCGAACATGTGCGCAAGGCCGGTGATCCCCGGTACTTCCTGAGCCGATCCGACGTTCACGATCGTTGCGAACGAGAAGACGGGGGCTTCGGGGCGCTCCATGACGATCACGGTCAGGCCGTTGTCGAGGTGGCGCACGGTGATGCGCTTCTCGAACGAGGCCAGATCCTGCGCATGCAGGGTCGCCGTGATGGTCAGAAGCAGGAAGAACGATGTGGACAGTCTTCGAACTGCTCCCTTCAAATGATGCCTCCTTGCCGGCACGGCCGGCGGCGTTGGTGGTTGTACGGCAGGAACGAGGTGAGGGACAAAGAATGAGGGCGAAGGGTATCCGAATTCGTCCCTCATCCCTCGTCCCTAATCCCTGCTTTTCGTGATACGTGTTGACGCCAGGAGCGTTTCGTTTATTGCACGACGACGAGGACGACGAATACCGAGGATGGAAGCGGCCCGGACCGTTGCCACCGCGCGGTGTGGAGGCCGAGGAAGGGGAGTCGCTCGACTACCTCTGCGGATGGTTTCGCATCTTTCAGTACGAGCGCGGCCATCGCTATTCGACGGACGATGTGTTGACCGCCTGGTACGCCACCCAATGGGCTCCTCGCGTCTCACGCGCCGCAGACCTCGGATCGGGCATCGGATCCGTCGCGCTCATCTGCGCGTGGCGCCTTCCCGGCGCGACGTTTTGCACGGTCGAGGCGCAGGCGATGTCGGCGCGGCTGGCGCGAAAGAGCATTCGCTACAACGGATTGTCGTCGCGGTTCAGCGTCTACGAAGGCGATCTCCGCGACGAGTCGATTCTCGCTCATGAAAGGCCGTTCGATCTCGTGACCGGATCGCCGCCCTACTGGCCGGCATCCGCGGCCACTGGCGCCGCCCATCCGCAAGCGGTTCCTGCGCGGATCGAAATCCGCGGTTCGGTGTTCGATTACGCCGCCGCCGCGTCGCGCATCCTGGCGACAGGCGGGATGTTCGTCTTCGTCTTCCCGTACATCCAGCGCGAACGCGCCGAGGAGGCGGTGGCGTCGAACGGACTGGTCCTGTTGCGGCGGCGCGACGTCATCTTCAAAGAAGGCGAGCCGCCGATGATCTCCCTCTTCGCCGCCATGCGTGCCACGGACCTCCCGCCGGGACGCGAAGCGTGGATCGAGCCGCCGCTGATCATCCGAACGAGATCGGGCTCCGTCCATCCCGAGTACGCCGCGGTCCGTATCAGCTTTGGTTTTCCGCCGGGCGACATCCCGGGGTAGGGAGAGAGGCGGTTCCAGGCTCTCTATGGATAGGAGGAGTCTGCAATGAGAAAGTTCGTTTTGCTGCTGGCAGTCGTTTTCATCACCGCCGCCGTGATCCCATCTGCATACGCCGGGACCTCGACACTCACCTTGAAGCGCACCAACCTGATCAACGTCCCCGACGCCGCGGGCATCTGGCAGTTCGAGTCGGGGACAGTGCTTCTTGGAACCTCGCAGGTCGGAACGTTCTCGGCATCGCGCCGGTTCGTCGCCGGAGCGACCGCGGACATGTTCACCGTGACACTCTTTTTCAAGGGGAATCCTCCCCAAAATGTGACGCTGATGGGGTCGTGGACCACCAGTCCGGGCGGAGGAATCGGTGGCGTGAGCGCCGCCTCGACACCGTATCAATTCCTTCAGCATGACGGAACGTTCGTCATGACCCCCATCGCCGCAGGCACGTACAAGCTGACCATCAACTGGACCGGCGTCGGATCGGTTCCGTAGGTTCCCTCGGGGGCGGCGCCTCGCCGCCCCTGTCAACTCTCCATCGACTCCCTTCCGCGGTGTCGAAAAATGAATCGGTGCATCCGGAGTACGCCGCGATCCGTATCAGCTTCGGTTTTCCGCCGGGCGACATTCCGGCGGCGCCACTATCATGACGCCGGAGGAATTGAATGCCGCTCGCTAATGCCTTGATCGCGGAGCTGGAACTGGAAGGAAAGTCGACGGTGCGGATGCTGGAACGCGTCCCGCTCGACAAGCTCGATTGGACGCCGCATCCGAAGTCGCTGACGCTCGGCCGCCTGGCCTGGCACCTCGTCTCCATCCCGTCGATCGCCGTCCGGCTGATGTCCGAGGGAAAGTTCGACCTCAAGAACGGCGGCCCGCCGGCGATGCCGGAGAATCCGGAGTTCGTGGAGACGTTTCGCCGCAATCTGTTGGCGATCCAATCGACGCTTGGAGCGATGGACGACGATGCGCTGAAAGCGCCGTTCGTGATCTCGCGCAACGGCGACGTGCTCAACGAGACGCGCAAGATCATCTTCGTCCGCTCGGTGCTGATGAATCACAGCTACCACCATCGTGGCCAGCTCTCGGTCTACCTCCGCCTCCTCGACGTGCCGCTTCCGGCGATCTACGGCACCAGCGCGGACGAGGCGATGTAGTCGAAGACTTTTTTAACCACAGAGGCACAGAGGTACACGGAGAAAACCCTCTGTACTACTAACCCATAGATGCTGCGCGCGCCGCGAAGATTTGTTTGACTGTTCTCGCGCGTTCGTTCCATCGAGAGTCCTTCTCCCCCGGCGTCTTTTGCCGGGGGAGAAGGTGCCGAAGGCGGATGAGGGGGCGGAGCTTGCGCGACCTGCGGTTTCAGGCGCCGCCCCTCACCCGCACTCCGCTTCGCTGCGTGTCTCCCTCTCCCCGGAAGAAACTCGGGGAGAGGGACTCTCGACCGGAGAGATTCTTTGGTTGCGGCATCGCCGCGCTGTGCCTCTGTGGTTCAACCATCCCCTTGTGCAAGACTACGCCGCATGAAAATCGTCGCGGGGGACATTGGCGGGACGAAGGGGCTGCTGCAACTGGTCGATGCGTCGCAATCGGGGCGCACCGTCCTCGCGGAGCAGCGCTACGAGAGCAACGCGTATGCGACATTCGACGCGATGCTCGATGCGTTCGTGAATGAATTCGTTCCCGCGCCGATCGATGCCGCCTGCTTCGCCGTCGCCGGTCCCGTCTTCGCCGATCGCGCCGAGGTTACGAATCTGACGTGGAAGATCGACGCGCTGGCGCTGGCGAAAAAGTTCTCGATCGGGCGCGTCTCTCTCATCAACGATTTCTATGCCGTTGCTTTGGGCGTTCCGATTCTCGCGGAGGCCGATTTCATCGTCCTCAACGCCGGCACGCGCGTGAACTTCGCTCCGATCGCCATCCTCGGCGCGGGCACGGGGCTCGGCGAAGCGAATCTCATTCACGACGGGATGAAGTGGAACGTGGTGCCGTCCGAGGGAGGGCACGCCGACTTTGCGCCGCAGGATGAAGAGCAGGCGCGCCTCTTTCTCGAACTGCACGCCAAGTACGGCCACGTCAGTTGGGAGCGGTTGCTGTCGGGGATGGGGCTGGTGAACATCCACAACTTTCTGTCGAGACGCGATCGCGAGTACGACGAGACGTTGCCGATGGAGATCGCCAAGGCGCTCGCAGACCGCGACCCGATCGCGGCGAAAACGTTCGCCATCTTCGTCGACATCTACGGCGCCGAGGCCGGCAACATGGCGCTGCGGCTGCTGGCGCGGGGCGGCGTCTACCTCGCGGGCGGCGTCGCGGCCAAGAACGTCGATCGTTTCACCGACGGCAAATTCATGGAGGCCTTCCTGCGCAAAGGCCGGTTCCAGAACATCCTCGCCGCGATCCCCGTGAACCTGATCACGAATCCGAAAGTGGGACTGTTGGGGGCGGCGGAGATGGCGGCTCGGCTCGTGTCGTAGAAGCGAAATGTTGAATGTTGAATGATCAATGTTGAATGTTGAATGAAGGAAACTCCCACCCTCATTCAACATTCAACATTGAACATTCAACATTGCCTCTCCCGCCGGCCTCCCGGAATCGCGATCCCCGCCCATCCGTTCCACCCGCCGCAGTTCACAGGAGCAACGCACACATGGGTCTTTCTGTCGGAATCGTCGGGCTGCCGAACGTGGGCAAGTCGACGATCTTCAACGCGCTCACCGCCGCCGGGGCGCAGAGCGCGAACTATCCCTTCTGCACCATCGAACCGAACGTCGGCATCGTGCCGGTCGTCGATGCGCGCCTCGACAAGCTGGCCGCGCTGGCGCAGAGCAAGCAGACCGTCTACACCGACCTCAAAGTCGTCGACATCGCCGGCCTCGTGCGCGGCGCGTCGAAAGGGGAGGGACTAGGCAACCAGTTCCTCGCCAACATCCGCGAGACCGAGGCCATCCTGCACGTGGTGCGCTGCTTCGTCGATGACAACGTCGTGCACGTCGAAGGCTCCGTCGATCCGGAGCGCGACATCGAAGTCATCGAGACCGAGCTGCTGCTGGCGGATATGGATGCCGTCGGCAAGAAACTCGACCGCGTCGGACGTCTCGCGCGAGTGGGACAGAAAGAGTACGTCGCGCAAGCCGAGGCGCTGGAGAAAGCGAAGGCGGCTGCGGACAAAGGGACGCCGTTGCGCGCCGTCGATTTCACCGACGAAGAGCGCGAGTCGCTCCGCGAGCTGAACCTCATCACGCTCAAGCCGGTCCTCTATGTCGCCAACGTCGCCGAATCCGACCTCGGAACAGAAACGCCGCTGCTACAAAAAGTCCGCGCCATCGCCGCCGATAAAAAGGGCGAGGTCGTGGTCATCTGCGGCGAGCTCGAGGCGCAGATCTCCGATCTTCCTCCCGCCGAGCGCACCGACTTTTTGAAAGAGATGGGACTCGAAGAGCCCGGCCTGAACGTTTTGATCCGCGCCGCGTACAAGCTGCTGAATCTCGAAACGTTTTTCACCGCTGGTCCGAAGGAAGCGCGCGCCTGGACGATCGAGCGCGGCTCGAAAGGTCCGCAGGCAGCCGGCAAGATCCACAGCGATTTCGAACGCGGCTTCATCCGCGCCGAAACGATCGCCTACGACGATTACATCACCCTCGGCGGCGAGCAGGCCGCAAAAGCCGCCGGGAAGATGCGCAGCGAAGGAAAAGAATACGTGGTGCAGGACGGAGACGTGATCCTGTTCCGGTTCAATGTGTGAGTTGTCATCCTGAACCGCCGGAGCCGCGTAGCGCGTTCGCGCGGAGCGGCGCAGGACGGTGAAGGATCCCCGGCTGAAACCGCCGCCCAACCGGGTTAGCAGCCGGGGATCCTTCGCCGTCCTGCGCGACTCCAGCGCTTCGCGCCTGCGTCGCTCCGGCGGCTCAGGATGACAGGAACGAACAACATGCAGTTCACTATCCTCAGCGACGAAGGGCTTCCGATCCGCGGCGATCTCGACATTCCGCCGGGAGCGAAGGCGCTCGCCGTGATCGTGCACGGCTTCAAGGGATTCAAGGACTGGGGTTTCTTTCCGTGGCTGGGCGAGACGCTCTGCAATCACCGCTTCGCCGTCTGCCGCTTCAACATGTCGCGCAGCGGGATCGGCGAGAATCCGGAGACGTTCGACCGTCTCGATCTGTTCGCCGAGGACACGTATTCGGGACAGATCGCGGACTTGCAGAAGGTCGTTCGCTACGCGCAGCAGCGCGTCGACGCGCCGACGTTTCTGGTCGGCCACTCGCGCGGCGGCGGCGTGTCGCTGCTGGCGGCGCAGGGCATCGAGAACCTCTGCGGCATCGTCACCTGGAGCGCGATCGCACGTACCGATCGATGGGATGACGCTACGAAATCGCTCTGGCGTCGCGTCGGCTACCTCGAGGCCGAGAACACGCGCACGAAACAGATGATGCGGATGTCGACCCGCATGCTCGACGACATCGAAGCGAACCGCGATCGATTGGACATCCTCAAGTGCGTGACGCAGATCGAGCATCCGATCCTGGTCATCCACGGAGCGCGCGATGAGAGCGTGCCGGTCGCCGAATCCGCCGAGATCGCGTCGTATGCGGACGACGCTTCGCGCGTCGTCATCGCCAACGCCAGCCACACCTACAACGCGATCCATCCGCTCGTGAACGTGCCGGCCGAGCTGACCATGGCCGCCGCCATCACGGCCCGCTTCATCAGCGTGTATTCGTAGGGGCGAGCAGCTTCGCCAGCGGCGTCAAGACGTAGCGCCGTCGGCTCGACGGCTGTACCGCCAGCGGCTCGCTGGCAGGTCTCGCGAAACCGGCCGCCGAGCCGGCGGCGGTACAGCCAGCGGGCCGCTGGCGCTACGTACCGGCGAGAACGCCAGCGCTCCGTCGCCTACGGCGTTCCGAGCAGCTTCGCCACCTGCGCGTAATACGTGCGCGCTTTGTCGCGATCACCGGCCAGCTGCGCGGCGTGTGCGGCGCCGGAGAGTCCGTTCAATCGTCCCGGCGAACTTTTCAATGAGCTCTCGTACGCATCGAGTGCTTCCTGTGGACGATTCGTCGCCAGCAGGAAATCGCCGAGCATCTCGCGGGCGGGGAGGATTGGTCCAGGAGTGACGGGACTCTTGTCCATCGAGTCTTCGAGATCGGCCGCCTTCCGCAGCGCTGCTTCCGCCGCCTCCTCATGCCCCTCGGCATGCGCAGTCCAGCCATCCACCACCAGAATCTGCACCTGCACCTGATCCGCCCAATACGAATTCTTCTGATCGATGAGCAGTTGCCGCAACCGCTTGAGTCGTTCGATGTCCGCGCGCGCTCCCGCGGGATTGCCGCCGTGCGCCTTGCCCATGCCTGACGCGAAATACGTCACGGCCTCGGCGTACGCGTAGCGATCCCACGGGAAGTTTGGGGGCGAGACGGTGAGCGCGGCCGCATCCGACCAGCGCTTACGCTCGAGCGCATAGCGCGCGGGAACGGATGCCATGGCGTAGTACGCGGCGAAATTCTCGACGTCGAGCGACTTGATGGCCGCGAGATGGTCAACTAATTGACGAACAGATTCGTCCTGGCCCAGCTGCAGATAGGCGTAAGCGAGATAGTCGGATGCGTGAAGCTCGTCGAAGGCCACCGCGCCCGGATGCGCCGTCGCCGCATGATCGCGCGCCGCTTTCTGTGACTTCAGATTCGAATCGATCGTCTCCGGCCACATGCCGAGGCGGACGAAGATGTGGGAAGGCATATGGAGCGCGTGCGGGGAGGAAGGAGCGATCTTCGCGTACGCGTACGCGGCGTTGAGCGCGAGCGGCGCAAGCGCGGGATAGTCGAAGGAGTGGATCAGGTAGTGGGCGATGCCGGGATGATCGGGATGCGTTTTCAGCAGCCGGTTGAAAATCTCCGCGGCCTGCTTCTGATACGCGTACGTCTTGTCCGTCGGCATCGACATGCCGTGGGCGATGAGCGAGAGTCCGTAGAAGATCGCGGCCTCATCGTCGTTCGGATTCGCGGCAGAAACGCGCTGCATCCCCGTTTCGTAGGCGCGAGCGCGGGTATTGAGATCGATGTGATCGACGTCGTTGTAGAACGCTGCGATGGCATCGATGTAGCCCTTCTCGCGCTCCGTCTTCGCACCGACCGCTTTCGCCTTCGCAGCCGCCGCGACGCCGCGCGCCAGCTCGGCCGGTGAATAGGGGCTCGGCCAGACCGGGTGGTAGTTGCTCATGGCCACGCCCCACCACGCCATCCCGCACTGCGGATCGATGGCCGCCGTTTCCGTGAACGCTTTCTCCGCCTCCTCGTACCAGAACGAGTGCAGCAGCGCGACGGCGCGCGTGAACTTGGCCTGCGCCGCAGGCGTGCAGGAAGTCGAGAACGTCACCGTGCCCAATCGCTCGCCCCCCTCGGCATGATGGTCGTGATCCTCCATCTGCGCGAGCAGGTTCCCGGCGACAAGAAGACAGATCGCGATTGCAGTTCGCATCCGCGAAGTGTCGCATCTTTTTCAAAGGGAGGGGATTTGGTGGCGGTGCCCAGAGTCGAACTGGGGACCTAGCGCTTATGAGACGCCCGCTCTAACCATCTGAGCTACACCGCCATGGGAAGGAACTGCGAAGGCCAATTGGAACCGCACTGTTGGTCGAGCCTTGGGCAACGAACGCCGTCGGCCGTGCCGACCGAGGATATACTCAACGCCGCGCGGCGCGGAAAATTTCGGCGGCGCGGAACGCTACATGTCCTACGTCGAGGGGCGGCACTGCGTCCGTTGCGGCAATCCTGAAGAGGACGCGCTGCTCGACCGGTGCGTGGCCTGCGGCAAGTACTTCTGCGCCGACTGCGCGTACCGGGCCACGGGACGGCGTTTCTGCTCGGCCGAGTGCGCGCGTGCATTTTTCTACGGAGAAGGTGATGACTACGAAAGCGATGACACCGCCGACACTTGATGCGATCGCGCCCGAACGGCGTCCGCGCCGGCTGCGGCGAACGGACTCGATTCGGGCGCTCGTGCGCGAAACGGTGGTCCGGCCGGAAGACCTCATCTATCCGCTTTTCGTCGTGCCGAACACGCGGCCGAAGGTGGAGATCGGATCGATGCCGGGCGTCTGGCAGCTTCGCGTCCGCGAAGCCGTCGACGAAGCCCGCCGCGCTCACGACCTCGGCATCCGCGCGCTGCTGCTGTTCGGCCTCCCCGAGTACAAGGACGGGATCGGGTCGTCGTCGTGGGATCCGGCCGGCCCGGTGCAGTCGGCCATCGAAGCGATCAAACGCGCCGTGCCGCAGATGACGGTGATGGCGGACGTCTGCCTCTGCGAGTACACCGATCACGGGCACTGCGGCGTCATCGTCGATCGCAACGGGACGAAGGACGTCGACAACGATCAGACCTTGCCGCTACTGGCGAAACAGGCGGTGTCATTCGCCGCGGCAGGAGCGGATTTCGTTGCGCCGTCGGACATGATGGACGGTCGCGTGGCAGCGATCCGCGAAGCGCTCGACGACGCAGGGATGGCCGAGGTCGGGATCATGGCCTACTCGGCAAAGTATGCGTCGGGGTTTTATGGTCCGTTCCGCGAGGCTGCCGAATCCGCGCCGCAGTTCGGCGACCGGCGCAGTTATCAGATGGATCCGGCCAACATCCGCGAGGCCATCCGCGAGATGGAACTGGACGTCGACGAAGGCGCGGACATGATCATGGTCAAGCCGGCGCTGTCGTACCTCGACGTCATCCGCGCCGCGCGCGACAACTTCGACCTGCCGGTCGCGGCCTACAACGTCAGTGGCGAGTATTCGATGGTGAAAGCCGCTGCCGAGCGCGGATGGATCGATGGTGCGCGCGTGATGAACGAGATCCTGACGTCGATCAAACGGGCGGGCGCGGATCTGATCATCACGTATCACGCGCTGGAGTTTGCAGGAAACCGGTAAGTGCGCCGAGGCCGGGCAGCCGGTTTGTGAACTCGTCAATCGGTGAATGCCATCACGTGGAAGGCGCGGTCGCTTGGCTTGCCCGTCGAATCGTGCGTGTCGATCCAGACGCCGTTCTGATTACTGAACCGCGCGGCGACAGTGATTTCGCCGGTCGGCTCCGTGGAAATGCCCGGGCGGCCGATGGTGGCCTGGTAGACGCCACCAGTGACGTTGCCGGTGAAGATGACTTCGTACTGTCCCGAATTGGGACCGCCAACGCGGGCGGCGCTGACCACGTTGCGGCCTCGTACGATGCTGCCATCGCGCTCGATGACGGCCCAGTAGGTGGCCACGCAGCAGTGCTCCGGTTTCGTGATCACCGGTTTTGTTGCAACGAGCGGCGCCTTCGCGGCTTCGGCGGGGCCATTCGGGTTGGATGTTGGTTTTTGTGCTTCAGCCATATCGAACTCCTTTCAAAACTAATCTGCAGGTGACCAGCCTCGGACACTTGGCAGATAGTGATGGAAGGGTAGCAATCGTTTCAGGCCGTATCTAAGTTACCCGCACCATACCGCGCTGACGGCATCGGGGTGATCGAGGAGGTAGCCGTCTTCATCGGCGTCGTATTGGATGATGGCGCCGTCGAGGCGGGAGGCGGACATGTCGTCGAGGGCGACGCGGATGCCGTTCACGTTCACGACTTCGTCGCCGTCGATGGGAGCGTCGGCGTAGGCGAGCCGGTAGCCGCTGCCGCCGCAGCCGGTGGTGAAGGCGATGCGAAGGATGCGGCCGTCGAGCTCCTGCTGCAGATGCTCGGCCGCGGTTTGCGTGATCGAAACGTTCATTCCGTGGCCGCGCCGCGCACCAGGCGCGATTCGGCGTCCTCGCGTTTGAACCAGTCGCGGTCGAGTTTCGTCAGCTCCAGTTCGCGTTCCAGCTCGACGATGTGCGCGCGTTTGGAGGCGCCGAGGTAGACGAGGAAAGCGCGTTCGATCGCGGAGACGCCGCGGCCGAGCTCCGCGAGCTTGCGCTCCATCGTCCGCTCGCGCGCGATGAGAAACTCCGTGGTCTCGCGGTACGACAGGTCGCCTTCGAGGATGTCCTGAAACGCCAGGTCATTCGCGAGTGTGACCTTACTGCGCGACGTGCCGGTGGCGGCGATCTTCATTTCGATGAGATCGCGCGTGGCCCGCTCGTCGACGGCGAACTGCTTGAACATGTTCGCGGTCAGCGGATTGGGAAGGTTCTCGGCCAGCTTCTCGAACGTTTTGTACGCCTCGACGGTGTACTGGAAAACGGTGTTGAGCTGCTGGTTGGTGAGGGTGGCGGGGGTGGTTTCAATTGCGGTCATTCGTTCCTCGGGTATCGGGTGTCGGGTGTCGGGTGTCGGAAAACTCAATTCTCCGACTCCCTACTCCCGACCCCCGGACTCACTCAATTTTCGCTACTTTCAAGATTACATCGCCGAGCAGTTTTGACTGGCACGACAGGCGGTAGGGCGCTTCGAGCTCTTTGTATGTTTCATCGGGCGTCGGCGGCGTGAGATTGTCCCAGCCGTCGATCACTTCCACCCTGCAAGTCCCGCACGCACCGTCGCCGCCGCAGATGTGGCTGATGCGGACGTCCATGGCCATGGTGCAGGTTAACAGCGTCGATCCCTCCGGGAACTCCGCGGCTTTTCCTTCGTCGACGAAAATGACCCGCGGCATGCGGCGGATTGTAATCGCTACTCGAGAGCCCGGTGGGCCATGTAGGAGCTGCGGACCAGCGGCGCGGATTCGACATGGTGGAAGCCGAGAGCGCGGGCCTTGTCGCCGAGGGCCGTGAACTCGCCGGGGGTGTAGTAGCGGCGGACGGGGTGATGGTTGCCGGTGGGCGCGAGGTATTGGCCGAAGGTGATGATGTCGACGCCGGCATCGCGGAGGTCGGACGCAACTTCGAGCACTTCCTCTTCCGTCTCGCCGAGGCCGAGCATGAGCGACGATTTCGTCAACATGTTGACGTTTCGTTCGTCGCCGGCCCAGCGCAGGACGTCGAGCGAGCGTTGGTACTTGGCGACCGGACGCACAGCGGGGTAGAGACGCGGCACTGTCTCGATGTTGTGCGCGAGGACTTCCGGCGCCGAGGCGATCACGGTGCGGAGGGCGTCGCGGTTGCCTTCGAGATCGGAGATGAGCACCTCGACTGCGGCGCCGGTCTGTTCGCGCACGGCGAGGACCGTCTGTGCCAGATGTTCCGCGCCGCCGTCGGGCATGTCGTCGCGATTGACCATCGTGATCACCGCATGCTTCACGCCCATCTTCGACACGGCCTCGGCCACGCGCCGCGGCTCGTCGGCATCGGCGGCGAGCGGCTTCCCTTTGCCGACCGCGCAGAAGGTGCAGCGGCGCGTGCAGATCTCGCCGAGGATCATGAAGGTGGCGGTGCCGGCGTTCCAGCATTCGAAAATGTTCGGGCAGCGCGCTTCCTGGCAGACGGTGTTGAGCGCGAGATCGTTCATCAGCTTCGAGACCGGAAGCTGCGCGAGATCGCCCGGCACGCGGATCTTCAGCCACTCGGGACGATGTCCGGCGCGGCGGTTTTTCGGAGCGGAGTCGATGGCGGAAGTCATTTTTACTGGTGGGCAAACGCCGGCAGTCGCGCTTGCACTTTCTCCAACGCCTCGCGGTCGTCGGTCCACTTGATCCTTTCATAGGCCTCGGCGAATGTGAACCAGCCGCAGCGGTCGTGCTCCTCCGCGTCGAGCCGCACCGGCATCCCGGGCGGGACTTCGACTGCGAATCCGATTTCCGAGGCGATGATCGGCGGCGGATATTTGGCGGCGAGGAAGTGCGACTCGATCATGAACGACTGCTCGAGATCGATCGCTTCCGGCTCGCCGCTGTGTCCCGTCTCTTCGACCAGCTCGCGGCGCGCGGTGTCGATCGGCAGCTCGCCCTCTTCGATCGAGCCGGTGATCGGTTGCCAGAAGTTGCCGCGCTCCGGACGGCGATGCAGAAGGAGCACGCGCTCGCCGTCGTGCACGACGATTTTGACGAGGCGGACGCTCTCCGATCGCGGCACGACGTCGCGTTCGAAGACTTCCGCGAATTTCGCGGCGACGATCTCGCGGACTTCGGCGAGGGCGACGTCGCGGCCGATGAGTTTCGAGATCGAAGTCACGCCGGTTCCGTGCAGGCCGCACGGCGTGATGAGGCGGAAGTGGTCGAGGTTCGTGGTCACGTTCAGCGCGAAGCCGTGCGAGGTGACCCAGCGCGCGATGCGAACGCCGATCGCAGCGATCTTGTCGTTGCCGACCCAAATTCCGCGTTTGCCGTCGGCGCGTTCGGCGGTGATGCCGTATTCGGCAACGGTCCGGATCAGCACCTCTTCGAGCTTCGTTACGTACTTGCGCACGTCGCGCTTGCCTTCGCCGAGGTGGACGATCGGATAGCCGACGAGCTGGCCGGGCCCGTGATAGGTGATGTCGCCGCCGCGCGTGGTCTCGAAAAAACGGACGCGCTGCGCATCGAGCGTGGCCGCGGGCGCGATGAGGTTGCGGACGTCGCCGCCGCGCCCGAGGGTGATGACGGGAGGATGTTCGAGCAGGAGAAGCTGATCGGGAATGGCCTCCTCCTGCCGCAACTCCACGAGCTTCTGCTGGAGCCGCATGCCGTTCTCGTACGTGACGAGATGAAGGTTGCGGAGCTCACACACGCGCATCACGGCTTGGGACAACCGAAGAGCTTTCGCGCAGATTTCGCTCGTGCGTGACGATCGGAGCGCTGGCGTCTCGCCGGCTGGACCGCAGGCGTCCCGCGCCTGCGTTCTGTGGCGTCGAGGCGGATGCAACTTGGATCAGCGTTCACACTGGCAGCGAGACGCAGCCAGGCCAGCCGGCGAGACGCCAGCGCTCCGGGCGTCTTGGCGCCATTGCCTTACGGCCGGTAGTCGGCCAGCTGCTTCTGCAGCTTTTTTGCGTCGCGGACGATTTCGGGGTCGCTGGCGGTGGTGAGGAACTCGGCCAGCGCTTTTGTGGCGTCGTGGTAGTTGCCGTTGTTCACCTGGGCGATGATTTTGTTGTAGGCGTCGATCTGGCGGTTCTGGGCGGCGACGCGCGTCAGTTCGGCGGCCTGTTTTTCGAAGTCGCGGCGGGCATCGGGGTCGGCGGTGTTGGCGGCGAGGTCGCGGACGATGGCGGCGGCTTCGTCGAGGCGGCCGTCGTGCGTGAGCGCGTTCGCGCGCGTGAGCTCGGCGCGCACGATGACGGCGCGGGCCGCGAAGGAGAGCTGCGGTTTGTGCATCGCGTCGAGTTGCGCGAAGAGCGGATCGGCTTTGGCGCGATTGCCAACGCGGCGATACATCGCCAGAAGGTGCAGCGCGAAATCGGTGCGATTCGGCAGCAGCGTCGACGCCTGCTCGATCGCGGCGATGCCGGGCGTGACGTCGTCCTCGACGCTGTAGGTCGTGCCGAGGTCGCCGATGGCGCGGCCGAGCGGGAAGGCTGGATCGGCGCGATGTTCGAGAGCGCGCCGCACAAGCGTGCGCGCTTTGCGGAATCGGGTGACGTCGTCGTCAGCGGCAGCCGTGCTCTCCGCGACCGCGCCGATCTGGTCCTGCATCAGCGCCTCGGCATACGACAGCGCGACCTCGACGTCGTTCGGATCGGCAGCGATTGCTTTCTCGTAAAACTCCATCGCCTCGGCGTACTTTCCCGCTGCCGCGCGCAGCATGCCGAGGCCGGCCAGGGAGCGCGCGTGGCGCGGATTGGCGTCGAGCGCCGCGCGATAGTGACGTTCGGCATCGGGCGCAAGCTCTTCGAGGCCGGAGAGGAAATGACCGAGCTCGTAGAGCGTGGAGGCGCGGTCGAGCGGCTCGACGGAGACGTTCGTGTCGGTCGCTGGAACGCTGAGCGTGATCGCCCACGCCGCGCGCTGCGGCGAGGAGTAACGGGTGAGCGCGGCGTCGACGTCGCGCAGGGTCCGGTGATAGCGCGCCTTCAGCGACGCTTCGACCGTGGCGCCGTGCGAGAGATCGTGGACGAAATCGTAGAAGTCGCCGCCGTTGCGCCCCGAGGTGCGCACCAGCCAGTCGACGATGGCCCATGACTCCGCGTAGAACGTCGATTGCGCGATGCTGTCGTTGTAGACGTCCGATTCGCGCGTGGCCTTGAAAAGATCGGGCAGAGGGATTCGCGCGCGCTGACGCAGCACGGAAACATGGCTGGCCATCGGCTCGCCGGCGGAAATCGATCGCGAGCGGATCGTGGCATTGCTGAAGTACTCGGCGATCCCTTCCTCGAGCCAGAGCGGCGCGTGCGCGTCGCCCGACTGCATGAGGTAGTGCACCAGCTCGTGCAGCGGCGCGCGCTCGCCGCCCTGCCAGCTGTAGTTCTGGTTGATGATCATCGAGCCGCCTTCGCGCTGCGAGACGAAGACGCCGCTGACGTTGGCGTCGCGCCGATTCAGAAGCATGTCGAAGTACGGCCGGCTTTCGCGCCGCCGCGTGAAGAGGATGACGCGCGTCGGAGTGGCGGCCGGCGCGCTGAAGGTGGAGTCGACCTGCGTCAACGCCGAGGCGAGCGTCTCCAGTTCGGCGGCTACGGAGCGCGTCCGGTTCTCGTCCGCGCTGCTGATGAAGACGAAGTGTTTCGAGCGCGCCAGCAGCCACTTTTCATCGGCGGCAGGGAAGGGGATGGGCCCGTTCGTCTGCCGTGGCGTGCCGTCGCCTTTGACGCCTTTGAGGACGGGCGGGACGAACTGGGCCTGAGCCGTCGCCACGGCCAGCAGAAGGGTGAGCAACGCGGTCCACCGTCCCATTGGCGGCAGAACAACGGAGTTTGAACGGGAAAGTTCCCAAAACGGTGAAACGGACGCACGTTGTCCGTCACTACTTCTTTAAGGAGGACGTTTATGGAACAAGACCTTCGGAAGGCAACACATTCGGATTCCAGGAATTACATCCGTCCGCACGGCGTAGGTCTTCGCGGCCTCGAGGTGCCGCGGGGATCGGAGCAGTTCGAGGGCCGCTTCGGGCGCATGTTCCGAACGCTCACGCCGGCGCAGCATCGAGAAGACGATCTGCACAATCTCGCATTGGCGATGACGGCCGAACGGGAGGATCCCCCGACGCCCGAGGAGGAGGATGACGACGAAGAGAATCCGGACATCAGCGCCGGCTACACCTACTTCGGCCAGTTCATTGATCACGATCTGACGTTCGATCCGAACAGCAGCCTGCAGAAGACGAACGATCCCGACGCGCTGGTCGACTTCCGCACGCCGCGCTTCGATCTCGACTGCGTCTACGGCCGCGGACCCGACGATCAGCCTTACCTCTACGACGACGACGGCGTCCACGTGCTCCTGGGCCTTCCGCTGACGGGCAACCCCGACGATCCCGGCACGCGCGATCTTCCGCGCAACGTACCGAAGCAGCGCGCGCTGATCGGCGATCCGAGGAACGACGAGAACGTCATCGTCTCCGAGCTGCAGGGGACCATCCTCCGCTTCCACAACAAGATGGTGGGCATCGAGTCAGCGCGCCGAGGGCGCCCTGCCACGTTCGCCGAGGTGCAGCGCGCCGTTCGCCGGCACTACCAGTGGGCGGTCCTGAACGATTTTCTGCCGACCATCGCGGGGTGGGACGTGGTTCACGCCGTCCTGCCGCACCTCAAGAGCAAACGGCCGATCACCGAGGACAAGCCGAACCTGCACTTCTTCCGCTGGCGCTACGAGCCGTTCATGCCGGTGGAGTTCTCGGTGGCCGCGTATCGCTTCGGGCATTCGATGATCCGGCCGATTTATCGCCTGAGCCGGACCGTTCCGCGTTTCCCGATCTTCGCGGATGCCGATCCGAACCTGCGCGGCTTCCGCGTCTTTCCGAACAACTGGGCTATCGAGTGGAAGCTGTTTTTTCCGATCGATCCGAAAGCGCCGAAGAAGGGTTCCGAACGGGTGCAGCCGGCGTACAAGATCGATTCATCGCTGGTCAATCCGTTGGGCAGCCTGCCGCCGTCGGTGGCCAAAAATCCGGCCTCGCTGCCGGAGCGCAATCTGATCCGCGGCCTGCGGATGCAACTGCCGTCCGGCCAGCGCGTCGCGCGGCACATGGGGATCAAGCCGCTGACGGAAGACGAGCTGAAGGTCGGGAAGGCGCCGGACGACAAGGACAATCCGACGCTGGTCTCGATCAGCGAGCGTTTCCGCAACAACGCGCCGCTGTGGTTCTACATCCTCTCCGAATCGCAGCACGACCACGGCGGCCGGAGGCTGGGAAAAGTCGGCGCGCGCATCGTCGCCGAGGTGTTCATCGGACTGCTGATCGGCGACAACCACTCGTTCATCGCGCAGGATCCGACCTGGACGCCGTATCCCGAGGTCTGCCGCGACGGCAAGACGTTCGGTATCGCTGACCTGATCGTCACCGCGACCAAGGCGTAATCGATCGAGGCGCCGCTGCACGTTGCGGCGGCGCCTCAGTTTCGGTTACAGCGTGAACTGGTTCGTAGCGCCGCCGGCTCGGCGGCTGGACCGCCAGCGGCTCGCTGGCGTGTTTGATACGTGCCGCCGAGCCGGCGGCGGTCCAGCCGGCGGGCCGCCGGCGCTACGGCGGAACTACAGCGTGAACTGGCCGGCTTCGATGAAGGCTTTCACCTTGGCCATGAACTGATCGGCCACTGCGCCGTCGATGAGGCGGTGATCGAAAGTCAGCGAGAGGATGCACATGGAGCGGATGGCGATGAAGTCGCCTTCCTTGGTCTCGACTACGACCGGGCGCTTCTTCACGCCGCCGACGCCGAGGATGGCTACCTGCGGCTGATTGATGATCGGAGTTCCGAACAGACCGCCGTAGATGCCGGGATTCGTGATCGTGAACGTGCCGCCCTGCACGTCGTCGGGCGCGAGCTTTTTCGTGCGGGCGCGCTCGCCGAGGTCGTTGATCGTTTTGGAGAGGCCGAGGATGTTCTTCTCATCCGCGTTTTTCACGACGGGGACGATGAGGCCCCAATCGAGGGCGACGGCGATGCCGATGTTGAGGTCGCGGTGGTAGATGACCGAGGCGTCGTCCATCGAGGCGTTGATGATGGGGAACTCGCGCAGGCCGGCCACGACCGCCTGGATGATGAACGGCAGGAAGGTGAGCTTCGTGCCGCGCTCGACGTACGCGTCTTTGTACTGGCGGCGGAGCTTGTCGATGGCGGTGAAATCGACTTCGAAAACGGTAGTGACGTGCGCCGAGGTCTGCTTCGACAGCACCATGTGCTGCGCGATCTTCTTGCGCATCACGGATAGCGGCTCGATGCGGTTGTTCTCGCCGGACGCGAAGGTCATCGCGGGCGGACGCGGCGCGGGCGCCGGTTGCTGCTGTTGCGCTGCCGGTTGAGCTGCCGATTGGGCTGGGGCGGGCTTCGGCTGCTGCAGGAAGTCGAGGATGTCGTTCTTGGTCACGCGGCCGGAGACGCCGGAGCCTTGCAACTGCGAGATGTCGACGTTGTTTTCCTGCGCGATCTTGCGGACGAGCGGGGAGGACTTGGTGCGGCGGCGCTCATCGAGCGAGGCGACGTTTTCGTCCTCGTTCTGCTCGGTCGCGGCGGCTGTCTGCGCCGGTGGCGGTTCGACGCGTGTTTCAGGACGCTGCGTGTCGATCTGTGCCGGTGGTTCGGGCGTTGGCGCAGGCGCGGGAGGCGGCTCCGGTTTCGCGGCGGCAGGTTCGGGTTGCGGCGGCGGTGCCGCGGCAGGAGGCGGAGGTGCGCTTGCGCCGGCCGCTTCGCCGTCGGCGCCGATGCGCGCCACGACGCTGTTCACGCCGACGGTCTGCCCTTCCTGGGCGATGATCTCGGTCAGCGTTCCGGAGGACGGCGAAGGGATCTCGGCGTCGACTTTGTCGGTGGAGATTTCGAGAAGGGGCTCGTCGCGCTCGACTTTGTCGCCGGGCTTTTTCAGCCACTTGACGATGGTTCCTTCGGCGATCGATTCGCCCATCTGGGGCATGACGACATCAATAGGCATTGCGGGGTAGCTCCTGATTAATAGGCAAGCAGTTCTCTTGCCGCGGCCAGAACTTTATCGCGATTCGGCAGATAGAACGCCTCCAGCGGCGGCGAGTACGGCGTCGGAACGTCGAGCGCGGCCACGCGTTTGATGGGGGCGTCGAGGTAGTCGAACGCTTTCTCGGCGATGCGCGCTGCGAATTCGGCGCCCGCGCCGCCGGTCAGCGGCGCTTCGTGCAGGATGATGACGCGGTTGGTCTTGGCGACGGAGTTCAGGATCGCCTCCTCATCGAATGGCAGGATCGATCGCAGGTCGATGACCTCGGCCGACACGCCGTCCTTCGCCAACTCCGCCGCGGCGTCGTCGGCGACGTAAATCATCGAGCCCCACGTGATGATGGTGAGGTCTTTCCCGCTTCGGCGAATGTTGGCCTTGCCGATCGGAACGATGTAGTCCTCCGCCGGCAGCTCTTCCTTGATGCGGCGATACAGGTACTTGTGCTCGATGAAGAGCACCGGATCATCGTCGCGGATGGCTGCTTTCAGCAATCCCTTGGCGTCGTACGCCGTCCCCGGCGCGACGATCTTCAATCCCGGCCGGTTCATGAACATGGCCTCGGGATTGAGCGAGTGAAACGGTCCGCCATGCGTGCCGCCGCCGGCCGGTCCGCGCACGACGATCGGACACGAACTTCCGACGCGGTACCGCGAAGTGGCAGTGAAGTTGACGAGCATGTCGTACGCGCAGGTGATGAAGTCGATGAACTGCATCTCGGCGATGGGCCGCATTCCCATCAGCGCCGCGCCCGACGCCGCGCCGACAATAGCTACCTCGGAGATCGGCGTGTCGATGACGCGCTCGGCACCGAATTCGTCGAGCATCCCGTCGCTCGCTTTGAACGCGCCGCCATACGCGCCGACGTCTTCGCCGATAAGAAAGACGCGCGGATCGCGCCGCATCTCTTCAACCATCGCCTCGCGGATGGCGTCGAGGTAGGTGGTTAAGGGCATTCGTAACCCCGATTTTCAGTCGTCCCGAGCATCAGCAGCACAGACAGGAGTGTCTGTGCCACATTGATCCTGCCGTAAGCCCAACTGCTGATCCTTGGGAGAGCCTGTGTGGCACAGACACTCTTGTCTGTGCTTTCGCAAGATGCAGCGGCTGACATTGCTGACCGCATCATCGCTTCGCCTTCCAATATCCATCCCCTGCGAAGAGGCCCATTGCAGCCTCCTCGGGATTCGGCATCGGCGAGCGCTCTGCTTCATCCGTCGCCGCGTCGACTTCGCGCTTTGCGCGCGACTGGATCGCCTCGAAATCAGCAGTCGCGGCGATTCCCGCCTCCACGAGCGCTTTTTCAAAACGCACGACCGGATCCTTCGCCGACCACTCCTCGATCAGCGACTGCGGCACGTACGACTGGTTATCGTGTTCGGCGTGCCCTTTCATGCGGAACGTCTTCGCCTCGATCAGCGTCACGCCTTCGCCGGCGCGCGCGCGATCAACAGCGCGGCGGGCGGCGGCATAGGTGGCCAGGACGTCGTTACCGTCCACGGTTTCGCTGGCGCATCCGAACGCGTGCGCCTTGTCAGCCAGCGAGCGCACCGCACTCTGTTTCGACGTCGGCGTCGAATACGCGTAGCCGTTGTTTTCGAGGATGACCACCAGCGGCAGCCTCTGCACGGTGGCGAAATTCATCCCTTCGTAAAATGCGCCGGTGGACGACGCGCCGTCGCCGATGAAGGCCATGCCCACCAGATTCTTTTTCTGCATGCGGCCGGCGAGCGCGATGCCGGCCATGACCGGGATCATGTCGCCGAGCATCGAGATCTGTCCGATGAAGCCGTCGCGCGCGGGATGGCCGAAGTGGATGTTCAGCTCGCGGCCGCGCGTCGGCGAATCGCCCTTGGCCATGTACTGCTTGATGATGTCGGACGGCTTCGCGCCAGCGACGAGGATCGATCCCATGTTGCGGATCAGCGGCTGGACGACGTCGCCCTGCTTGTAGTCGAGCGCATACGCCGCCGCAACCGATTCGCCTTCCTGGCCGAGGGAGCGATAGAGACCGCCGATGACCTTCGACTGGCGGAAGAGCGCGACAAGGCGTTCCTCCAGCGTGCGCGTAAGCCGGAGGTAGTAGTCGATGTCGAGGAGTTGTTCGCGGGTGAGCCCGTAGGTTTCCATGCGGCGACGGTCTTTTAATGGATCGCCGCGGGGTAAGCAAGTTGCCCGTATGCTTCCGGCGTGGAATTGGCGGGAGCGCTGCTCGATCGCGGGCAACTGTGGATCGGCGACAACTGGCTGTTTTTGCTCATCGTCATCGCGGCGGTCGCGGTTCCGCGCAGCGTGACCTGGCCGGAGAAGCTCGATCGATTTGCAGCGCGGCGGTTCGTCTGGATGCTCGTGTTCGCCCTCTCGCTCGCCGTCTCCCTCGGCAAGGTTGCGCGCGACGGCGTGACGCCGCCGCGCTATCACGACGACTACGGCTACCTCCTCGCGGCGAACACGTTCGCGCATGGACATCTGTCATATCCGACGCATCCGTTCGCCGATCACTTCGAGACGATGCACGTGCTGCAGCGTCCTCGCTACGCGGCGAAGTTTCCGCCCGGTCAGGGGTTGCTGCTGACTGGCGGAATGCCGGCGGTCTGGCTGATGACGGCCGCCGCGTGCGCGGCGCTCTGGTGGGCGCTTCGCGTCTGGCTCGGACCGCGCCTGGCGCTCCTCGGCGGAGTGGCCGCGGCGCTGCACCCGACGATGCTGCGCTGGTCGCAGGCCTACACCGGCGGCGCGCTGGCGGCATTCGCCGGCGCGTTGCTCTTCGGCGCGGTGGGCGTGCTGCGGGCGCGATCGTCGTGGCGGGCGGCGTCGCTGGCCGGCGTCGCGCTCGCGCTGCTCGCCGTCACTCGTCCGTACGAAGGACTCGTGCTGGCTGTCGCGCTCTTCGTCATCAGCAAGCCGCGCTTCGATCGCGCGCACGTCATCGGCGCAATCACCGTTCTCGTGGCTCTCGTGCCGCTTGCGCTGTACAACCGCGCCATCACTGGCAGCGTGTTCGTCCTGCCGTACTCGATCTACGAAACGAAATACGACCCTGTGCCGAACCTGCTGTTTCAGTCGCCGAACCGGATCGCGTCGTGGCCGAATGAGGAGATGACGTACAACTACAAGGTCGTCTTCTATCGTTACTACCTGCGCGAGCTGGCGCGGCCGGTCGACGCGATCGCGAAAAAAATCAACGTCATCCGGTTCGCGCTGTTCGGTCCGGAGTCGTGGATGCCGTCCGCTTGGTGCGTATTGCTCCTGCCGCTCGTCGCGCTGCCGCGCGCGCTCGCGCGACGGCGCGAGGCGCGCCTGCTCGCGCTGGCGCTGCTCCTCTTCGCCTTCGCGCCGTTCTCGGTGAGCTGGTGGCTGCAGTTGCACTATCTCGCGCCGGCCGCGGCGCTCGCGGCCGCGCTGATGTTCGTGCTGTGGGACGAGCTGGCGTCGATGCGGCGCGGCGGTCTGCTGGCGACGGCAGTGCTCGCGATCTTCGTCATCAACGCAATCGGCGCCTGGTGCGCGCCGCCGCTGCAACCCGGCTTCGAGCCGCAGCGGCAGGCCATCGCGCGATCGCTCGTCGCGAAAGGCGGACAACACGTCATCTTCGTCGCGCCTGACGTTTTCGACGCGGTCTACAACCTTGGCGACATCGACGCGCAACCGGTCGTCTGGGCGCGCGACCTCGGCTCCGTACGCAATAACGCGCTTCGCGCCTATTACAAAAATCGCGGCGCGTGGAGACTCACGCGCCGCGATGGGGGAGTGACGTTGTCCGCCTATTGATGGATCGAGTGCCCGGCCACGTCCTCGGCTGCTTCCATCATGGCCTCGGAGAGCGTCGGGTGCGCGTGGATGGTCTTCGCGATCGACTCGCTCGTCGCTTCCAACTCCAGCGCCGCGCAGGCCTCGGCGATCAGTTCCGTCGCCTTGGGGCCGACGATATGCACGCCGAGGAGCTCGTCGTATTTTTTGTCGGAGACGTACTTCACCAGTCCGCCCGCTTCGCCGAGGATCTTCGCTTTCGAGTTCGCGGTGAAGGGGAACTTGCCGATCTTGACGTCGTAGCCGCGCTCCTTCGCCTTCTTTTCCGTGAGGCCGACCGAAGCCACCTCGGGATCGGTGTACGTGGCGTTGGGAACGTGGTCATAGTTGATGGGACGCGGATCGAGTCCCTTCATGTGCTCGACCGCCAGGATCCCCTCGGCCGAGGCGCAGTGCGCGAGGGCGGGCGTGGGGACGATGTCGCCGATGGCGTAGATGTTCGGCTCTCCGGTGCGCATCATCGGATCGACCTGCACCATGCCGCGCTCGAGTTTGACTTTCGTCCCTTCCAGTCCGCAGTTCTCCGTGACGGCGCGGCGTCCGGTGGCGGAGAGGACGATCTCGACGTCGAAGGTCTGCTGCTTGCCCTTCGAGCTGACCACGACTTTGACGCCGCCGTCGCCGACTTCGGCTGATTCCACTTTCGCGTCAGTCAGAACTTCGATGCCCTTCTTCTTGAAGATGCGCGTGAACTCTTTCGAGATCTCTTCGTCTTCGATCGGCAGGAGATGCGGCATGACTTCGACGATGGTGACCTTGGTGCCGAAGCGGGCGAAGATTGAGGCGAATTCGCAGCCGACCGCGCCGGCGCCGATGACGAGCATCGACTTCGGCACCTCGCTGATTTTGAGGATGTGATCGGAGTTGATGATGCGCTTGCCATCGGCCTTGATGTGCGGCAGGTCTTTCGGCACGGAGCCCATGGCCAGGATGACGTTCTTCGTATTGATCTTCTTGCCGTCGACGTCGACGATACCTTTGCCGGCCAGTTTGCCGAAGCCCTGAATCCGTTCGACCTTGTTCTTCTTGAAGAGAAACTCGATGCCTTTCGCATTGGCATCGACGACGCCCTGCTTGCGGGTCTGGACAACGTTCCAGTCGAGATGGACGTCGCCGACGGTGATGCCGAACTCTTTCGACTTCTGGATCTTGGTCCAGATGTCGGCATTTTCGAGAAGCGATTTCGTGGGGATGCAACCGCGGTGCAGACACGTGCCGCCGAGGAACGGATCCTTCTCGATGACGGCCACTTTCATGCCGAGCTGCCCGGCGCGGATACCGGCCACGTAGCCGCCCGGACCGCTGCCGATCACCACCACGTCGTACTGTTGTTCTGCCAAGGAAACCTCCCGTGATCTAACGCGGCGCGCATTATATGCAGGTCATGAGAACAGCGATCGCATGCGTTCTCTTCGTCGCGGCCTCGGCATTCGCGCACCCGAGCGTGAGCGTGGTCATCGATTCGAGGGCAACGTCTACTACAGCGATCTGACACAGATCCTGCGCATCGCGCCGGATGGAACGCGATCGGTGGCCGTGCCGCACGTGCACTCGCACGAGCTCTGGATCGATTCCACCGACACGCTCTACGGCGAGAACGTCTGGTACAACGGCGAGTCGCTGAACACCTGGGGCAACGCGGTGTGGAAGCGCACGCCCGACGGCCGAATCTCGTTCGTCCATCCTCCTCGGCCCGGCTTCAACACCGATTTCAGTTTCGTGCGCGACGCGGCCGGCAATCAGTACTTCGCCATCCACGACCGCAACGAGATCCGCCGCAAGTCGCCGGACGGTCGCATCGTGACGATGGCCCGCGCACCATTCAAAGACATTCGCTGGATGACGGTCACACCGAACGGCACGGTCTACCTGATCGACCTACTCGACTTGGTGCGCATCACGCCGGACGGCAAGGTGACGACGATCGCCCGCAACCTCGCCTCTCACGCCCTTATCGGCGACGACCGGCATCGCGTCCAAGGCCTCTGGACCGATCGCGCGGGAAACGTCTACGTCGCCGTGTCAGCCGAGCGTCTCGTCAAACGTGTGACACCAACGGGCCGCGTCGACGTCGTGGCGCGATCGACATTTCCATGGTCGCCCTCGGGCGGCGCGATCGCGCCGAATGGCGACTTGTGGATTCTGGAGTACTCAGTGACGAATCAGCAGCGGGTGAGGAATTTCGGCCCCAACCCCCGATCGTCGCGGGCGCCAAAAAACGGCGTCTAACCTTCTTTCGCTTGGCCGCTCGCGGCCTTCACGCTTTCGGTGCGCGCTTAGCCTTCACAAGGATAACGATCACTTCAGCGATGACGCCGACGGCAGCGACAACAAAATCAGCCATAGTTTCAATATTGGTGCGGCGCATTGCGATGGCTGCCCAGACTACAACAACGACGACCGAAACCTGCAGAACTACGCCAAGCCAGAGCGCGATGACTCGAAGGCGTGGACGTTGGATGTCCTCCGGATCTAAGAATAAAAGTGTCACTATGGGCACTAGTACGACTAAAAGAAGTTTGAGGCCGCTATTGGATGCTGCTAGTTGTGCCGCGGTGGCCGGCACGACGTAATGAATTGCCAATCGCCTTGCGTTGACGACGGTTGGCCTGGCAAACAACATGGCGTTTCCGATGCGAGAAGTGGGTGCTGGGTCAACGGTGCTACCTTTCTTTACTTCTCGGCCCTCAGCGGAATCCGGAATAGCAACGGATATGGCATCGTAGGTGTCAAACGTTGTAGCCGGAAAATCACGCGTTAACTCTGTCGTAACTTCGGATACGCCATCGACATATACAAACCATCGCTCTAACCCGGACTCCTGATAGTAGAGACCAGGTGCAAGTAGATCCAACGACGGCTTTGTCAGGTCAATCGATTTTGCCTGAGGCATGAACGCCACCGTAGATGCGCCAAGACTTGGATTGCCAATCGACATGCTGAGAATCGTGAATCGGTCGTACGATCCAGATGCGAGTAGGACATTTCGACTCGGTTCCACGGCCGTGGTGGGAAACGGAAGAATAAGATCACGCCGCCCCGACTGGGCTGATTGCGTGACGCGAAGCACAAGACCGGCAGATGACACACCCCGATCTGAGCGGAGGTCGAAACAAAGGATCGAGTTACCAGCGAATGAGGCAAAAGGCCGAGCATCCAGTGAGGGTGCGTCGCGGTGAACGCTGCCGCAACTCAGCGTCAAGAGCGAGATTAGCGCGTTAGCCGCGGCGAGATCGCGGAGCCGTGACGTCACCGTATGACCTGAAGGGCTACCTGAACAAGGGAGAATAAGAGCCGAACGAGAGCGGCGATCGTAAAGTACTGATATGACTGAATGATGGTACGGGCCGCTCGTCGCTGCCGTATGGTGTACTCCTGAGAATCATGCGGAGATTGATAACCAAAGAATGAAGGAACAATCGCAATACGAAGATGAACAAGCAATGCCCACCAAGAGGCGAAGGAGGCCACTACGCCGAGTGCCATCAGTGCTAAAAGTAGCGGAGTGAGAGCGCCCCATGGTTTTTGAAATTCCACGCCGATATACAAATAAGTAAGGCCTGCGTTAGCACCGAGTATCGCCGACCATACCCACACGCGCACGTATTTGGCCAGCAAGTCATCCCAGGTGTGGGCCTCACCGCCTCTGCTGACATCCTGTGAATTGGATACGTTTTCCATACGTCCTCCGTGACGGAACCATTTTACATCGTCGGCTTAAATCTCATTCAGCCGGCTACCTACTTCGCGGCTTCCTGTCACCGCTAGTTCAGAGTACGCCACCTAATGATCGTTGAAGGGCACGACGAGGACTTCGGGGAGATCGTGGCGAGCTTCGCGCTCTAGACTACTCCGAGGGTACGTACGTTGGGTCCTGCGTAGCGGCGTCGATGACCGATCCGTATGCGGTTACGCGGCCGGTTCCGCTTAGCACCCTCACGGTTATTCGCGCGTTGTAGACGGTGCCGAGGCCGAAGCTTTTCAGGATGTCGTTGAATTGGATGAATTGGTTGGCGGCTAGCGAGACTTGCGTTTTGGCGGTCACTTTCGAATCTGGGGGGATGGCGGTGATCTCGACGGTGACAGGGCTGCCGTTTGTTTCGACGAGGCCGACGTTTGTGCGCATCTTGTCGGAGGACTCGAGCTGAAGGATTTGCAGCACGCGATTGTCGGAGAGGCCGACCGACCCGGCCGGAGTGACGGCGGGGATGAACTGGCCGTAGGTTCCATTCGAGGTCTGGTTGTAGGTGCGCGCGGTGACGGTCAGCTTCGAGCTCGATGGCGTCGTCACGAGGAGCGAGCCGCCGGAGTTCGTCAGGGCGAAGAGTTGCTGCAGCGCGTTGTCGACCGGCAGAACCTGGCCGGCGGGGATCGTGATCTGTTTCGTGCTGCTGGCGCCGGCGTTGCCGGGCTGCGGAAAGTAGGTGAGCGTGGCCGTGACGGAGGTCGTGCTCGGATTGAAGAAGCGGATGTCGCTGCGCCAGCTGGCGAAGCCGTTGTTGATGTCCGCGACGCCGGGGATGACGTAGCGCGTGGCCGACTCGCCGCCTTTCAGCACCGGGAAGACCATCAGCGGATCGTTGGTGAGGTTGTCGATGACCGAGGCGTAGGCAGTCACTTTTCCGGTAGCCGAGACCACTTCGACCTCGAAGCGGCCGTCGCTGAGGGTGATGCCGTTTTCGGCGAGGAGGTTGCGCTGCTGGTGCTCGCCCGGCAGCAGCGAGATCGGAATGGCCGGCGCGACCTCGGTGCCGGCATTGTCGAAGATGTGCACGAGGACGTTGGCCGGTTCGCCGGCGCCTTCGACGATGCCGAAGTTCGTGCGGTAGGCGACCGACTGCGCGATCTGCTGCAGCGACAGAATCGTCTTCGGCGATCCAGCCGGCGCCTGGGCGATGAACTGCGAGAAGGGGATGGCCGGGATGTACTGGCCGAAGGTGCCGGTGGGGGTGGAGTTGTAGGTGCGGCTGGAGGCGACGGTCTGGACGCTGACCGGCCCCGAGAAGTTGCTCTGCGTCGTCGTGAGTGGACGGATTTCGAGGACGCCGAGGGCGGTGGAGTCGCCGGTGCCGAAGAAGCTGGTGAGGATGTCGTCGAGCGCCATCGTCGCGCCGGGATCGACCTGGATCGTCGTCGACTGGCCCGACTGCGTGGCGTCGGTATGCGTGAGCGTGAAGAAGAGCTGGTACTTCATCGCCTGCGCCGAGGTGTTGGCGATGCGCACGTCGGATTCGAAGAGCGAGTCGCCGATGCCGGCGGCGTGGCCGACCGCGGGGATGATCAGCGAATTCGGCAGCGGCGTGTTCTTCCCCTGCGGCGCGACCGGCGTGACGGTGGTGACGGAAACGGGGACGGTGACGGGCGGCGTGGTGTCCTGCGCGGTGACGCCTTTGCCGGCGGCGCCGATGGTGAGGATGACCGTGGCCGTGTTCGTGCCGAGTTTGAGCGCGGTGGGATCGGAGAGGACGGTCAGCGTGACGCCGGCCGGACCGAGCGTGCCCGAGGCGGGCGTCACCGTTGCCCACGGCTTGTCAGTATGCGCGGTGAAGGGAACCTCGGGTGTCCGTCCCGGGATGAAGACGGTCTGGTGGACCGCGCTCAACGTGCCCACTTCGACGCTGGTCTGCTTCCGTGGAGTGTCGGGGATGACGGTGACGATGACGACGCGGGAGTACGGGCCGCGATCGTCGTTGCAACTGCTGATGGCGCGGACGCGGTAGAGCCATTTCTGGGCCGTGGTTGCGGCGGTGTGGGTGAACGCGGCGGAAAGGTCGGTCACGACCTGCGTGGCGGCGCCAGTGAAATCGGTGAGCGCCGATTCCTGCAGTTCGTAGCTGGTCGCATTCGGCACGGCACTCCAGCGCACGTTGTAGGTGCTGCCCGAGGCCACCTGCGCCGGCGCGTTGGCGCGAGGGCGATCCGGCGTCGTGCAGGGCGGCGGCGTGGCCAGGACGGTGAACGTGCTGGTGGCGGAATCGAGCGCCGGACACGATTCGAAAAATGCCTGGACGTGCCAGTGGATCGTTCCGCCGGGGACGTTGACCGTCAACTTGTTGACTGCCGTCGTGCCGATGACGCTTTCGTCTTCATCATCGACCGCCGCCCACACCTTGTAGCCGGTGGCGTTTTTGACGTGTGACCATTCGAAGTGCACCGGCGAGGCGAGGCCGGTGGCGCCGTCGGCTGGCGACAGGGCGATGGGGCGGGTGTCGTCGCAAGCGGTGTCGGCGATGGTGAAGGACTGATGATTCGACTCCACCGGCGGACATCCGTTGAAGAACGCCACCACCCACCACTCGTTCCTCCCCTCGGCGACCTCGCGGGTGGCCGAGGTGCGCGTGGAAGTTTCGGCGAGCGCGGTGGGCGCGCCGTCTTCGTTGCGGATCAGCAGGACGTAGCCGACAGCGTTGCTGACCGGGTTCCAGTCGAAGCGAACCGGTGAGGTCAGGTTCGCTTCGCCATCAGTTGGAGCGATGAGCACCGGCGGATCATTGAGACACGTTTGCGCCGGCAGAACGGTGAAGTGCGATTTGACGGAGCGGGTGGCCGGGCAGCTGTCGAAAACCGCCTCCACGCGCCATTCGACGGCGCCGGGAGGAACGAGATGCGTGATGGACGTGGCCGTCGTCTTCAGCACGTCCATGTCGTTGCCGTTGAGCGTCCAGTGCACGCGATATTCGATCGCGTTCGGAACGGCGCTCCAGACGAATGCGACCGGCGCGGTGGCGGTCGTGCCGTCGAGCGGCGCGATGATCTGCGGACCGGCGTTGGCGCAGCCGGCGGACGGGATCACGAACGTCGCTCTGGCCGAATTGACGGAGGGACAGTTCTCGAAGAACGACTCGACAAACCACGTTCCGGCTCCGGTAAGCGTTCCGAAGTCGTGCGGCAGTTTCGTGTCTTTGGTGAAGCCGATGTCGGTGAACGGCTCGCCGTTGAGCGAGACCCAGACGCGATAGAGGACGGCGGTCGAGTCGGTGGCGGTCCAGTTGAACGTGATCGGATTCGACGCCTGCGCGCCGCCGATGGGGGAGGTGGGCGTCACCGCTTGATGCGTACCGCAGTTGGCCGCTGTCGACACCGTGAAGCGCCGATGCGCGGAGAAGGTGGAGTCGCAGCCGTTGCTGAAAAGCGTTTCGACGTACCACTCGTCCACGCCGCTCGGCAGTTGCAACTGTTGCGACGTTCCGCCGATGCTCGCGCGCGCGGCCAGAATCGGCGAGCTGCCGTTGACGGAGATCCAGAGCCGATAGCCGGTCGCTCCCGTGACCGCGCTCCACGACAGCGTGACCGGCGAGGTCACCGTCGCGCCGTCGGCGGGGGAGTTGAGCGTGGCCGTGGCGCCGCAGACCGTTTGTGTTCCGCTGGTGAAGGTCGACTTCGCCGAGACGACGTCGGGACAGCCGGCGAACGTCGTCACTACCCACCACGTCACCTTGCCGCCGGGTACGAGTCGCGTCAGCGACGTCGACGTGGTCGCGCCGGCGAGATCGCCGGAGTCGTCGTCCCCTTCGGCGATGTAAAGCTGGTAGCCAGTCGCGCCGGCAACCGCGGTCCATTGGAAGGTGACTGGCGACGTCAATCCCGTCGCGCCGTTGGCCGGCGAGATCAGCGTGGCGGGATTGGTGCTGCAGGTCACCGGCGTGGTCGACGTGAGCGTGAAGATCTTCGAATAGGTCGATGACGGACAGTCGCCGAAATCGGCTTCGACATACCAGGCCAGAGGGCCTTGCGGCACGGGGACGGTGACGTGCGTTCCGCCGGTCTTGCCGAGGACGAAGCGGTCGTTGCTGCTGGTCGTGCTGGAGGTGAAGCCCCACACCACGTAGTTCGTTGCGCCGGGGACGACATCCCATTCGAAGCGTACCGGCGACGTAAGTCCGGTCGAGCCGTTCGCGGGAGTCAGCAGCGTTGGCGATTGCGGATTGGTTGGACAGACTCCGGCGCCGACGACGTTGAACTGGCCGTGCGCGGAAGCGAGCGAGTTGCACTTATCGGCGCCGGTTTCCACCCACCAATCGACCGACGCGCCGTTGGGAAGATCGCCTTCGTAATGCGAGTCGCGCGTGACGGCGATGACCGACGCCGCGGCGCCATTGATCGACGCGAAGACTTTGTAGAACGTCGCGCCGGAGACGTCGCTCCAATCGAAGCTCACCGGCGTGTTGACGGTGGTGCTGTTCGCCGGCTTGATCAGCGTCGCGGGCGCGGTGGGACAGGCCGCCGCGGCGACGGTGAAGCTGAAGACGTTGCTGGACGTCTTCGCGGTCGTGCAGTTCGGCGGGAAGGCATCGACCGACCAATAGTAGGTTCCGGCCGGCAGCGCCTGCGCGAAGGTGAAGCTCGTCGAGCTGCTGTTGACGACCGGATCGCTGGCGGTCGGCGCGGGCGGATTCTGCGTGCCGATGTGGAGGAGATATTTGTCTGCTCCGGTCGATGGCGACCACGTCAGCGTCGGCGTCGAACTGGTCGTGCTCTTGTCGGCCGGACCGGTCAGGTTGAACGACCCCGGCGCATTGCAGGCCGCGGCGGCGGTCTTGAACGTGGCGCATCCGCTGGCCGTGGCCGGACAACTGCTGGTAGCGCTTTTCTTCGCGACGACGCGCCATTCGTACGTCGTGTTCGGCTGCAGCGTGCTCGGATTGAAGCTCGTATTCGACGTCGTGAACTGCCTCGTGCCGGTGCACGCGCCCGATCCCGACACGCCGAAGTAGACGTCGTACTGGCTGGCGCCGCTGACGGCGCTCCAGGTCAGGGTCGGGTTGAAGATGTTCTGCGAGCCGTCGGACGGCGACTGGATGCTCGGCGCACCGGTCAGACAGTTGACGGTGAATTGCTTCGCGGCGGACGTCAGCGAGCAATTCGCGAAATTCGCGCGGACGACCCAGGTGTACTGCCCCGAGGAGAGGCCGGCGGCCGGTCCGCTGCAGGAGTTCGAGGTCGTCGAGCAGACGAGAATTGCCTGCGCGGTTCCATTCGCGGCCAGTACGTCGTATCCGGTGACGCCGGTCGTCGGCGACGGCGACCAACTGAAGATGATCGGCGTGTTCTCGTTCTGATTCGATCCGATCGGAGACTGCGGGACGGGCGCGACGCCTGTCGCACATTGTTGGTCGGCAAATGCGTGTCCGCCGAACGCCGCGATGGCGCACAGCAGTAGTGCAAATCGAGCTCTCATGTAGATCCTCGGTGGTTGGTTAGACGGCGCGAAGCAATGGGCGTTGACGCGAAGGTATCGTGCACTCGTTTTTCCCTGGGTGACCTCGCTCACGTCAATGGTACTTATTGCCTCCTGTGCTGAAGAGCACCACGACCTCATCTGTGCGAATCCGTCCCTCGGCACGCAACGTCCTCAGCGCCAACAACGCCGCTCCCGCCTCCGGTCCGGCATCAATCCCTTCGCTGGTCCGCAATTCTGCCGCGGCGGTTTCAATCTGCGCTTCATCGACTGCAATCGCGCCGCCGTTCGAGTCGCGCAACGCGCGCAGCATGAGGCGATCGCCGATCGCGCGCGGAACGCGCAGTCCCCACGCGCCGGTCTTCGGCGACTCCCACTCCGGCGCGGTTTCGAGCCCTTCGTCGAACGCGCGGACGACCGGCGCGCAGCCGTTCGACTGCACGCTGAACATGCGCGGTCGCTCGGAACCGATCCAGCCGAGGCGCTCCATTTCGTCGAACGCTTTCCACATGCCGATCAGCCCCGTGCCGCCGCCGGTCGGATAGAGGATGACGTCGGGCAGCCGGCCGAGGTCTTCGAGCAGTTCGTATCCCATGATTTTTTTGCCCTCGACGCGATACGGTTCCTTCAGCGTCGAGAGGTCGAAGCCGCCGTTCTCGGCGATGTACTGAGCTACTCGTTTACCGGCATCGGTGATGACACCCGCCACGAGCTCGACCTGCGCGCCGTAGCCGCGGCATTCATCGACGATCGACTGCGGCGTGTCGCGCGGCATGGCCACGAATACCGGAAGTCCCGCGCGCGCGCCGTACGCGGAAAGCGCGGCGCCTGCATTGCCGGCCGTCGGCGCGGCCAGACTGCGCGCGCCGAGGCGCTTGGCCATCGAAACGGCGGCGGCCATGCCGCGCGATTTGAACGACCGCGTCGGATTCTTCGATTCGTCCTTGATCCAAAGGTTGTCGTGATGTTGTGACTTCAAAAGCGGCGTGATGCCTTCGCCGAGGGTGACGATTTCGCGCTCGTCGTCGATGGGAAGCACTTCGCGATAGCGCCACATCGTGGCCGGACGGCTGCGGATCTCATCGCGCAACTCCGGCGATTTGGCGATGTCGTACTGAACGAGCAGCGGCGCGGAGTCGTTTGGACAGAGGTTCATCAGCTTGTCGATGGCGAACGTTGCGTCGCATCGGGAGCAGGTGAGTTGAGCAGGGAAACGGCGTGTGGTCATCGGGGCGAATCGTATGACAACAACAAAAAGGGCCGCCAAACGGCGGCCCTTTCAATCAATCTCGTAACGTTTACTGCCCCTTCTTCGCGTCCGCCACTGCTTTGTCGAGGCTTTTCTGCATCTCGTCCATCGACTTCTGCGCGTCGCCGGGCTTCTCTTCCCACTTCGCCATCTCGTTGCCGAGCGCGTTCAGCGCGCCGTCGTATTTGGCGATGAGCTGCTGGTTGTAGGCGACCGACGGCGAGAGGTTCGCGGCCGAATCCTTCTTCATCTCGGCGCGCTGCTTGTCGTAGTTGTCCATCATCTCTTTGTACATCTTCTTCGACTGGTCGTCCTTCGCCTCGTCGTACGACTTCTTCATCTGCGTGTACGCGTTGTCGAACGACGCATTCGTGGCCTCGGCCATCTTCGACATCATCGCGGCGCTGCTCGCGGCCAGGACCTGCGACTTCACCCAGAGATACTCCTGCGTGTTGTAGCCGAGGTCTTTGGCGGCGCGGATGTCGGCGGTGAGCATGTCGGCGGCCGAGCCCATGGTCTTGAAGCCTTCGATCATGCCGGCGATCGACTTGTCGCCTGCCTTCTTCGCGGCGTCGGCGTGGGCCTGCGCTTCCTTGCGTGCGACCTGCGCGATGTCCTTCTCATGTCCGCGCACTTTGAGGTACATCTGCATCTGGCCGTCGGTCAGTTTTCCGTCCGAGGGCGGGGTGTACTTGTCCTTGGAAACGTCCTTCATCAGGTCCATCGTGCCGTGCTTGTCGAGGTCCTGAGAGATCTTCGCTTTGTCGAATGCTTCCTTCGCTTTGCAGCCCGCGAGGGCCATGGACAGCATGAGTACCGCGGAAAGAGTCCGGCGCATTTGTTTCCTCCAAATAAGATGTTGGGCGATTTTAAATTGAGCGGTGAATTCTGGCAAGTCAGGATTCGAGCAGCCGGCGCAGACGCGCGGTGAGATCGCCGAGGTCGCGAAGGATTTCCTCGATCTCGACGCGGTGCGACTCGCGAATGGAATCGAGCTCCGACTGCAGCGAAGTCACCTTCTGTTCGAGGGTGGCGATGCGATCGTCGGCAACCGGTTCATCGTTGACCGGCGTTTCTTCGACAGCCACCAACGCCTCGGCATCCAGCTCTTCGACGTCGTCCATATCGACCGGCACGGCGACATTTCCCGACATCGTGGACGGACGTTCGCGCCCGTCGGACAGCAACTGCTCGAGCGAGACTTCCTCCATCCGCTCGTAGCTGCTGTCGACCTGCGACTCGGGGAAAGGAACGGAGTCGGCGAACGGATTCGGCGCCTCCTGCTCGGGCTCCGGTATCGGTTCCGGTTCGGGCTCCGCTTTCGCCGCCGGCTTCGCTTTCTCGACCGGAATCGGCTTCCCCTGCAGCCGCGCGTACAAGTGCTTGGCGGTGATCTTGGAGACGAGATGGAAGGTCTCCATCACGCCCTCACCCTTGATCGCGGCGGCCTCGGTGTACGGATAGCCTTCGAGGCTAAGCGCTTCCTGCAACTCCTCGACCGGCAGGACGCCGGGGATGTCGCGCTTGTTGAACTGGACGATGATCGGCGTGTCGTTCGGATCGATGTTGTTCTGCTCGAGATTCTCGAGGAGGTTGGCGAAACTCTCGCGCGTGGAGTCGACCATCGACGGCTGCGAGTCGGCCACGAAAACGACGGCGTCGGCACCCTTCAAAACGAGCTTGCGCGTCTCGTTGTAGAAGACCTGGCCCGGCACGGTGTAGAGCTGGATCTTTAGATTGAACGCGCCGACGCGTCCGATGTCGACCGGCAGCAGATCGAAGAAGAGCGTGCGGTCGGTTTTCGTGGCCAGCGACAGCATCTTTCCCTTCTGGCTGGGATCGAGCTTGTCGAAGATGACCATGAGATTAGTCGTTTTTCCGCAAAGGCCAGGACCGTAGTAGACGATCTTGGCAGTCATCTCGCGCGTCGCGTGATTGAAAAGGACCATCGGTATCTCGGGCGCGAAAGTATCGCACAGCCGGCACGGGCGGCGGCGCTGGTTGCGATTTCCGCGCGAGCGACCTCCTCGCCGGCGTAGCCGGCGTAAGAGCCGTAGCCCCGGCTTTGAGCCGGGGGACTTCGAGGGCCGCGCGATTTGTGAGCCCGTTTTAACGGGCGAAAGAAAGCTTTCTATCGCGCGCTCAAGCGCGCTCCCAATTTTGCGCGGCCTAGTCTTCCCCCGGTTAAAACCGGGGGCTACGGCTCTTACGCCCGGCTACGCCGACGGAAAAAACGCCGCCAGCGCGTGACGAACATACAATCGCGCAGTGTCCGAAGATCCCGACGATCCGATCGAAATCCCGATCACCGACACCCTCGATCTCCATCCGTTTCGCGCAAACGAGATCCGCGATGTGGCGCACGAGTACCTCCTCGAAGCGCAGGCGCGCGGCTTCCGCCAGGTCCGTCTCATTCACGGACGCGGCATCGGCATGCAACGCGAGAACATTCGCAAGCTGTTGGCGTCCCTCGATTTCGTCGAAGCCTTCCACGACGCGGACGGGAGCGGCGGCGGGTGGGGCGCGACGGTGGTGGTGTTGAAGCCGGTTTCATAAGCCTCCGGATGTTAGGATGACGCAATGAAACGGATGACCGCGGAGCAGGCGCAAACGAACCTCGAAAAAGTGATCGAGGATGCATCGGCCGCTCATGAACCTGTCGGTATCGACGGCGTAAAGGCGCAGGGCGTCCTGGTACCGCTCGCCGATTGGAACGCCATGCAGGAGACGTTGTACCTTCTCTCGATTCCGGGTATGCGTGAATCGATCCGCGAAGGAATGGCGGAGCCCCTCGACGCCTGCTCGGAATCGCTAGACTGGTGAGCGATCCCTGGCGCGTCGTTTTCACAAAGATGGCTCAGAAAGATGCGCGCAAGATCAGCGAATCCGGACTGAAGAGAAAGACCGAGGAGTTGCTCGCCGTCCTTGCCGAAGATCCGTTTCGCACGCCGCCAACCTACGAAAAACTCGTCGGTGATTTGACGGGCGCCTATTCGCGACGTATCAATCGTCAGCACCGTATCGTGTACACCATCGATCGCGTCGAACGAACGGTGAAAATCCTGCGGATGTGGACGCACTACGAATGAGCAATGGCTTTGATTTCGCTATTTGACGGAACAGCATGTCGACCCTTTTTGAAGAACTGAGCCGCGTCAAGACGTACGAATACACGGAGGAGGATGTCCGTGGATTCGAGTCGCTGCATGACGAGATCCGGGCGCTGAAGAAGGAGCGCAACGCGGTCATCGTTGCGCACAACTACTATCGTCCGGAGATTTTGAAGGTCGCCGATTTCGTCGGCGATTCGCTGGAACTGGCGCTGATGGCGGCGAAGGTGAAGGACGCCGACGTCATCGACTTCTGCGGCGTTCATTTCATGGCGGAGACGGCGAAGATCGTCAATCCGTCGCGGACTGTGCTGCTGCCGAATCTTGCCGCCGGATGCCAGCTCGCCGACTCCGCCCCTGCCGAGGATTTGAAGAAACGGATTGCGGAATTGAAGACGGAGTTCGACGACCTCGCGGTGGTCAGCTACGTCAACACGACGGCGGCGGTGAAGGCGTTGTCCGACATCATCGTCACGTCCGCGAACGCGGCGAAAGTCGTGCGCACGCTGCCGAACAAAAACATCCTCTTCGTTCCTGATCGCAATCTGGCGCGGCACGTGGCCGAGCAGGTGCCGGAGAAGAACATCATTCCGTGGGAAGGCTTCTGCTACGTGCACCAGCAGATCACGCCGCACGAGGTGGCGCGCATCCGCGAGGCCGATCCGGAGATCGAGATCCTGGTCCATCCGGAATGCCGCGCCGACGTCGCGAAGCTCGCTGACGCCGTCCTCTCCACCTCGGGGATGGTGAAGTACGCGAAGGAGCGGCCTGCCAAGCGCTTTCTCGTGGTCACCGAGTGCGGTCTCTCCGATCGCCTGGCGATGGAAGTGCCGGACAAGACCTTCGTCAAAGGCTGCAAGCTCTGCACGTTCATGAAGGTGACGTCGCTCGAAGACGTGCGCGATTCGCTGAAGTACATGCGCTACGAGATCGAAGTGCCGGAAGAGATTCGTGTTCCCGCCGATCGCGCGCTGCAGCGGATGTTCGAGGCGACCGAGGGCGGAACGCTGCGCAGCGAGATTTTTCGGAAGTAGCTGCCGAGCGACAGCTACTTCCGGCATCAGCTATTCGCTTCTTGTCTTCCAATCCTCTTTGTCGACCTTCCAGGCGCCGCCTTCTTTGACCATCGTGATCGTGCCGTTCGAAGTCTGATCGCCGTCTTTGCCGGTGGCCAGCAGCGTGGCGGTGTTGCCGTCGACGGAACCTTTGGTGACCTTGATGTTCTTCGGCTCCATGGCTTGGATGAGCGGGAAGAACTTCTTGAAATCGGGATCGGACGACGCTTCCTTCGCGCGGGACGCGGTGACGCCGCCGAGGAAGGCTTTCATGTCGCCTCCGCCGAGGAGCTTGAGGTAAGCCATGTACGCCTTGCCGGGATCGCCGCCGCCGGCCGGCAGCGGAGTTCCCTTGAGAACGGGCGGCGGCGGGGGACCGGCGGGCTTGCCGACGGGAAGATCGAACGTGGCGCTGTACTGGAACTTCTCATCGAAGAAGTCGTCCATCTTCGGCATCTTGATGCTGCCGGCGACGTGCGTCGGCGTCATCGCCGTCAGGTCGAGCTTCTGCGTCCCGACGCTGGAGAACTGGTGCATCTTCTTGAACGCCGGACTGAAGACGGTGCCGCTGATGATCTGCTTGTCGTCGTCGATCGTGGCGGTGAATCCGCTGAGCTGCTGCTTGTCCTGCGCCTGCATCAACTCGATATCGTCGGAAGCCGCGGCGGGCGAGAGCTCCTGATCGGTGAAGGTGAGTTGCAGCACCTGCTTCTTTTTGTCGAAGGGACTTTTGCGCATCTGCGCGTAGGCATGTTTGAGCGCGAACGTCTTGCCGTTCGCGCTGAGCGATCCGTTGACGGTGCCGTCAGCGGCGAGTGCGGGGAGGGAAACGGCGGCGAGAACGAGCGCCAGGGACGAGCGGAATCGATGCATGCTCAATGACCTCCGGTTTTGGTTTGCGATGAGAGAGAGTGGGCAAGATAGGGCATGCTCGGGGTGGGAAGTGTGACCTGGGTAACAGGCGGCGGGTTTGTTCGCGACGCTGGCCTTCCGAGAAAAGCGAATGTTCAATGTTGAATGTTGAATGTTCAAAGTTGAATGAAAGGGACGAGGAGCGAAGCCCATTCAACATTGAACATTCACCATTCAACATTCAACATTTGCTTTTGACTCGCAGTCGGTGCGCTCAGACCAAACCCCGCTCGCGCAGCTCCCGCTTCACAAACGCGTACAGGATCGGCGCCATCACCACGCCCGCCACTCCGAATGCCGTCTCGCCGAGGAGGATGGCCATCAGGATTTCCCAGGCTTGCGAGTCGGTCTCGCCGCCGACGATACGGGAGTTCGTCAGGTACTCGAGCTTGTGGATCACGATCAGAAAAATGAGCGACGCGATCGCGATCGCGGGCGAGATGCCGAGGGAGAGGATCACGATCACGGTGTTGGAGATCAGATTGCCGAGGACCGGGATCAGGCCGCAGACGAACGTCACGAAGACGATGGTCGTGGCGAACGGGATGTGCTGGCCGAACAGCGGCAGCGCCAACAGAACATAGACCGCCGTGAGCGACGTATTGAGCAGCGAGATTTTTACCTGTGCGCTGGCGATCTGCGCGAAGGCGCGCGCGAAGCGCTCCATCTTCTGGTCCAGCGCGGCGCTGAGCGTGCCGGGAACGCGGTCGATGTGATGCGTGACGTGGCGGAAGAAGACCAGCACGGCCAGCAGCATGCCCATGACCATGTGCACGAGGCCGATGCTGACCGTGCCGCCGGCGATTTTGAGCGTCTCGGCGTGCTGCTTCAGCCAGTCCGCCAGCGCCGTTTTGATCGTGTCGGCATCGGTCATGACCTCGGGGATCAGATCCTCGCCATAGCCGCCGAGCCAGGCGCGCGTTGAGTGCAGGATGTCCGACATCTTCGTCATGAGAGCGGGGATGTTGTCGACGTGATGGCGAAGGAACGAGACCAGCAGCGCGATCACACCGACCATGACGCCGCCGCCGACGAGCGTGACCAGGATCAGCGCCAGCGGACGGGCCGCGGTCCCTGGCATCCGCTTTGAGAATGATCGCGAGAGGCGGTCGAGAACGAGATAGAGCACCAGCCCGCCCACCACGCCGGGCACGAGGTGCCGGAACATGACGAAGAGAAAGAGTCCGGCGAAGATGATCCACGCGGCGATTTCTTCGTTGGAAGGACGCGGACGCGGCGAGTCCTTCTGCGTTTCGGGAACCTCGTCCGGATCGGGCGGGACGAGTGGGAACGGATTCGTGCTCATCTGTTTCTCGATTGTAGAACTCGGGTCAAATCGAACGCTTGATAGACATACGGCGTAGGCTGGGCACTGTTTCCGACGGCGACGTGATGGCCGACTTGATCGAGATGCCGGAGTTTCCCCGCGAGATCGCGGACGCACTGCGCGATGAGGCTACGCATTGGCCGCAATCGATCGGCGAGGATGAATCGCGTTCGCTCGCCGTGCACGGCATGTTGCCGCTTGTCTTTCGCCTCGGCGGAATTGCGTCGCTTCGCGAACGGGCGCTCGAGGCCGCGGTTATCGAAACGCTTCGACTCGCGGACCTGCGCGAGGTTTTAACAGCCCTCAACGGCGCCGCGCTGATCATGAAGGGAACCGCGCTGGCGTACTCGATCTACCCCGCGCCGGAGTTGCGGCCGCGATCGGATACCGATCTGCTGATCGATCGCGGCGAGATCGACCGCGTGCGGCGCGCGCTCATCGCGATGGGCTTCGACGAGACGCCCACCAGCGGCGACGAGTTCGGCGTTCGCCAGCATTCGTTTTCGCGGCGCGATCGTTTCGGGGTGCGACACATCTACGACGTGCATCTCGACATCGCCAACAATGCCGTCGTCTCCGATGCGCTTCGTTATGACGAGCTTCGCACGCGCGCCGTGGCGCTGACCGCGATCTCGCCGCATGCGTTCGGGCCGTGCAATGCCGACGCGCTTCTCCATGCATGCATTCATCGCGTCGTCCATCATCACGACAGCGATCGTTTGATCTGGCTGTACGACATTCATCTGCTTCGCGAGCGGATGACGGACGACGAACATCGTCAGTTCTGGGAACTCGCTGCTCAACGAAAAGTGACGGCGATCTGCGCGGCGAGCGTGGAGGCTGCCAATCTCGCCTTTGGCGGAGCCGCGTTGCCTTCGGGATTGCGAACAGAGGCCGATGAGCCGTCGTCGGCATTTCTCGATCGCCATCGGCGGTACAGCGCGGTGATCGCGGGCGACCTCGCCGCCCTTCCGGGATGGCGCGCGCGATTGAAACGACTGCGCCAGTTGGCGTTCCCGCCGCCGAGTTTCATGATGCAGAGCTTCGGCGCGCCGTCGCGCGCATTGTTGCCGCTGCTGTATGTGTACCGCGGATTGCGCGGCATGACGCGAATGTTCCGGCGGATCGCATGAGAAAGCCTCCGGGAGATTCATGCTCATCCGTTTTGGTTGTAGACGGCAGGTCAAATAACACGCATCATGTGTGTACAAACGGGCACTCCGGGGTTGCCGCACGCACATCGACGTGTGACAATGCCGGCGGGTCCAGCGTAACGACAATTGAATATGGATAGACGAGTGTTCGCGCACCGTGGTGAGTTTGCTCTGCGGCAGGTAGGCAGCGAGAGCATCCTCGTGCCGATTCGAAATCACGTCGGCGATCTCGATGCCGTTTACGTCTTCAATGCCGTCGGAGCACGGATCTGGCCGCTCCTCGATGGCAACCATGACGTCGAATCGATCGTCGCCATCATCTGCGATGAGTACGATGCGGACCCGTCCGTCGTTCGCGCGGACCTCAAGGAGCTTCTCGGCTCGCTGGAAGCGGCAGGCCTGATCGCCGCGGCGGTCGAGGCAAAATCATGAGCGCAATCGAAACCGGAACCTATACCGACTTCAGCCTGATCGTTCACGGCAGAGCGCAGACGACGCGCGTCCCCGTCAACGGCACGATCGAAGTGACGAACCGCTGCCCGCTGGAGTGCAAGCATTGCTACAACAACCTGCCGATGAGCGATTTCGTGGCTCGGGCTCGCGAGTTGACGCTCGACGAATACAAACGGCTGCTCGACGAGCTGGCCGACCTCGGCTGTCTCTGGCTGCTCTTCACTGGCGGCGAGATTTTCGCCCGGCGCGACTTCCTCGACATCTACGCCCACGCCAAGCGGAAGGGCTTTCTGATCACGCTCTTCACGAACGGCACGATGATCACCGAGAAGATCGCCGATTTCCTCGCGGACATGCGGCCGTTCACGATCGAGATCACGCTCTACGGCGGAACGAAAGAGACGTACGAGAAGCTGACCGGGATTCCAGGCTCTTACGACCGCTGCATGCGCGGCATCGATCTTCTGCTGGAGCGGAAGCTGCCATTGAAGTTGAAGACGGTGGCACTGTCGATCAACAAGCATGAGATACCGCTGATGCGGCAGATGGCGGCGGACCGTGGCGTGGAGTTCATGTTCGACGCGATGATCAATCCGCGGATCGATTGTTCGGCGAGCCCGCTGGCGGTTCGCCTCAAACCGTCGGAGATCGTGGAGCTCGATCTCGACAATCTCGAGCGCGTGGCGGAGTGGCGTCGCCTCGCCCGCGATCATGCGCCGGTACCGTATGTGGAAGGGGAGTCGCGGCAGATCTACCAGTGCGGCGGCGGCATCAACTCCTTCGCCATCGATCCGTACGGCGACCTGTCGATCTGCGTTCTATCGCACGTCGACAAGTACAACATCCGGGATGGATTCCGCGAAGGGTGGGAGCAGTACCTACTCGACGTACGCATGCGCGAGATCACGCGGCCGACGAAGTGCACGGCGTGCGGCCTCAAGTCGATGTGCGGGATGTGCGCGGCCAATGGGGAGCTGGAGAACGGCGATGCGGAGTCGCCGGTCGATTTTCTCTGTCAGGTCGCACACTTGCGCGCCGAGACGCTCGACATTCCGGTGCCTGCACACGGTGATTGCGAATATTGCGCGGGCGGTACGGGACATCATCTCGTTCGCTCCGCGGCCGAGGCGTTGAAGTCCGGCGAGGCAGCGCGGATTGCAGCCATTCCGTACGAGCCTGCGCACCCGGCTGTCACAAGCGGATGCGGTACGGGCGGTTGCGGCAGTTGTTCGGTGGCGGGCGCGGTCGCGCCTTAGAAAGGGGAACGAATGCAACAGCAGCAGGGAAACACAAAGAAGAAGTACGAGAAGCCGGAAGCGAAGCGCTTTCCGCTCCGTCCGGAGGAAGCAGTCCTCGGCTTCTGCAAGACGAACGCGGCCAGCGGGCCGACAGGCCTCGGTTGCCGCGGCGCACAGGCCTGCAGCCTTCCGGGCTCGTAGTGAAAGGCTCTGCTGCCCCCGAGGCCGTTCGGATCGCCGGCATCAACGTCGGTATTCGTTATGCGGATGCGTCGTTGCATCGGCCGTTTTCGGAGACCGTCGGCCGCTTTGCCGTTGTTTCCGATGACGTCGACGTCGACATCACCGTCGAGGCGATGACCCTTCCGGTTCCCCCTGCCGGACGCCTTCTCTTCGACTCGGGCGCCGTCTGGCGCGCGTACGACGATGACGGCGGATTTCGCATCGACTGCTTCAGCGAGCTCTTTGGCGATGTTCCGTACAAGATCGCGTTCTTCGATCGCGAGTTCCGTAACGGGCGCATTCTGATGCGGCCGGATGTTCTCGGCGATTCGATGCATGCGCTCGATTACCCGCTCGACGAAGTGATCGTGGCGCATCTCCTCGGCCGCGGACTCGGCGTGGAGTTGCACGGCTGCGGCATCATCGACCGCGACGGACGCGGACAGCTTTTCGTCGGCCAGTCGGGCGCGGGAAAGACGACGACGGCGCGGGTGTGGTTGTCCGAGGGGCATTACGAGATCGTCAGCGACGACCGGGTCATCGTCCGGTTCATCGACGGTGAGTGGCGCATGTTCGGGACGCCGTGGCATGGGGAAGCGGAGCTTTCCTCGCCTGTTTCCGCACCACTCGGAGCGATTCATCTGCTCGTGCAGGCCTCGCGTACCGAGCTGGTCTCGCTTCCGCCGGCGCAGGCCGCGGCGGCGCTTTTTGGATGCACGTTTCCGCCGTTCTATGACGCCGAGGCGCTGGCATTCACGCTCGAATGCCTCGACCGTATCGTCCGCGACGTTCCCGTTCGCGCGCTTCGTTTTCTGCCTGACCGCAGCGTGATCGATTGCATCCGGAGCGCCGCGTGAATCAATTCGAACCGACGCTGCGCGCGGTTCTGGCGGCCGGTCACGGCGCGCGATTCCGGGTCGAGGGCGACAGCATGCACCCGGTGATCCGGAGCGGCGAATACGTGAAAGTCCTCCCGTGCTCGTCATCGAAATTACGGCGTGGCGACGTCATTCTTGCGGCTACCGGGCGCGGCCTTACAGCGCATCGCATCGTGCGCATCTCAGGGCAGCGCATCATTACCCGAGGGGACAACTCGTTGCGCGTGGACCCTCCCGTCGACGTAGACGACGTTCTTGGAAAAGTCGTCGAAGTCGAACAAATCACAGGCGATTGCCGTAAGATTGACAGCTCAGTGAAAATAATTGCGTTCGCCGGGGCGTTCATGAGGCTTCTGCGAAAACGGTTTCAGCAGTAAAACGATTGGTCCGATCACAACAATTGAGAGCTTGACGGACGTCGCACGCTTGCGCGTGTACGGACGTTTGAGGGGGAGTCGTCCATTGCGAATGAACATCGGCGCGCGTCCTGACGCAAATGGTCTTCTGAGGACGGGGTGGGTGAAGCTACTCCTGTTGATCATCCTGCTGGCTGGAATCGGAGGGCAGGCTTCGGCACAGACGCCGCCACTCTGGAATGGCGGAACACCGGTCAGGTGCAACGGGAACCTTCCCGACTGCGACGGCAGCGCCGCCATCAAACCGGCCCCCTGGCCGGCCACCTCGCAGTGGGTTGCCTACTCCTGGGGAACGACCTACCCGGACGCGACGACCGCCGACAAACACCCGGTCCGCGATCAACGCGTTCAGGATCCGTCCAATGGCGGCACCACGCCCCAAAACTATGTCAACGTCAGCTCCGGCTGCTCGGACCAGAGCCTGCCCAGCATTTACTACTACTTCGATCCGACCGGCGACAACGGGAACGGGATCATCTTCTTCCGGTGGCGCGTCGAACAGATCGCCAACAACTACGCGACCGGGCCGAGCGCAGGTGCCTACAGCAGCAGCAGCCCGTGGAACTCCGCCTTGTGGACCGTCTTTCTCGACACCAACGGCGATGGCTATCGCGATTTCGCCATGCATCTCGACGGATCGAGCGGCTCTCCGGCCAAGTTGATCGACGTCCTTCGCTCGATCTGGAGCCAGCTCAAGAGCAATTCGATCGATTACGTCGCCGATTCGGCGAACATCCACAGTCTCTTCACGAATCCGACGTCCTTTGCCACCGGGAACGGCGGCTCTCTCTACCAGTTCGACGGGAATGCCGCGCCGGCGGCGATTCAGTGGCCGAACGGCGCCAGCGAGACGAATTGGGATTACGGGACCACGCGCTCCATCAACATCAGCACGGGGTCGTGCAGCGAGTATTTCGTCGACTACCAGATCCCGTTGCGTATGCTCAACGCCGCGGCCTTCTCCGGGCCGGCGATGACGATCTACTCGCCGTTCCAGTTCCTCTTCGCGACGGCGAACAGTCTCAACAACCCGTTCCAGAAGGACATCGTCTGGGAAGGAAACTTCGTCTGCGATGCATCGTCGCCCGGCCCGTTTGGCGACGCGGTCACGCTCGCCGGCGGCATCATCCCGCAGCCGATCGTGACGCAGTTCACGGCCGGTTCGGCCACGAGCTGCAATGTCCCGGTCACGGCGCAGATCATGGACGCGCTGAACGTCAACAACTGTCAGTCCATCAGCCAGCTCGTGAGCGCGCAGTTCAAGTACTACTACGACATCAACGGCGACGGACAGGACAACGATGGAGGCCAATGGGTCGACATCGGCAATCCGACCACTCCGGTCGCGACCATCGTCACCGCGAACTGGAACATTCAGAACCTGATCCAGGGCCAGTACCTGATCGCGCTGGAAATCACCGACACGCGCGGTCACACCACGCAGACCTGGATGGGCCGCACGATCACGGGGCCGACGTCGATCACCTCGCCGTTCGGAACCGACAATAACGGCCCCGGCGGCGCAACGAGAAATCTGTACACCAACGTGCCGCCATTCGACGTCTACACCCCGCAGACCTACGTCGGACTGGTCAGCAGCGGCGCGAAAAAAACGCTCGGCATCAACTACCAGATCGTCAACGTCGGCGGCGCGTGCGGCGCAGCACCCCCCACGGCCACCAAGACCGCCAATCCCGGCAACCCCACGCAGCAGCTCAACGTGCAGCAGGGCGACAACGTCACGTACACGGTCACCGTCAAGAACACGTCGGGGACGATCATCACCGTCTCCTCGATCAGCGACACATTGCCGCTCGGGTTCTCGTACGTGAGCACGGGCGCCGGCACGCTGGGAGCACCGTCCACGACGCCGTCCGTCGGCGATACGGGCACCGTGACGTGGACCTTCCCGGCCGGAACGCAGATCCCGGCATGTTCGGGCACTCCGTGTGTAGCCTCGCGAACGTTTGTCTTTACCGTCAAGGCCGGACAAGGTGGAACGTTCTTCAACAATGCCACCATCACGACGAATGTCGGCGCGCTCAATGCGCCCGACACGGTCGGCGTTGCTGTCCGTACGGCGGCGCTCACCATCTCGAAGTTCACTGCTCTGGCCAGTGCTCCCGGTGTGCCGCAGACTCTGTACAACCGCGGCGACAGCGTCCGGTTCGAGATCACGGTCACGAACAATTCGCAGACGACATGCAACAACGTGCAGTTGACCGATCCCTTGCCGGCGGGCTTCCTGTATCAGAGCGCCACGACCGGAGTGGCGGTTACGGCGCCGACCTCGGCTCCAACCGTTGGGACGAATGGCACGGTTGCCTGGACCGGCGCGACCGGAATCACGCTCGCCACCGGCCAGTCCCGCTCGTTCTACATCGTGGCCACGGCCAACCAGGCCGGCGCGATCATCAATACCGCGACGACGTCGTCGCTGCTCGAAGCACCTCCGGTGAGCGCCTCGACGACGTTGTTCGTCTCCGGACCCGTTCTGACGCTCGCCAAGACGGCGAACACCTCCGTCCTGACTCCTGCGACGACGGTCAGCTATACGATCGAGTACGCCAACGTCGGCAATCAGACCGCCACGCTGACGACTCTCACCGATACGGTCCCGACGGGCTTCACCTTCACCGGTTTCACCGCGGGCACTGCGCCAACGCCGGCGAACTGTGCCTCGGCGGCCGGCCTCGTGACCTGTAATTTCACAGGGCCGAACAATACGCTCGCCGCCGGAGTGACCGGAAGCGTTCAGCTCAACTTCAATGTCGCGGGGACAGCCGTCGATCCGTCGGTGAACGTCGCCACGATCAATGCATCGAACGCGAACAGCGCCACGGCGAACTTCAGCGAGACCATCCAGCTCACGACCACCTGCACGCCCTCGAATTACAACTTCCTGACCACGCGCGGGTCGGTCTCGACCGGAGCTAACGGCTATGCCGTCGGCTATGTGTCGGTGACGAATGGCGGTTCCGGCTACACATCCGCTCCGGCCGTGTCGATCACGGGCGGCGGCGGATCGGGAGCGGCGGGAACCGCGGTCGGAAACGCGACGGGTCAGGTGGCCGGCGTCAACATCACCAGTGGAGGCAGCAACTACACCTCGGCGCCTCTCATCGGAATGTCAGGCGGCGGCGGGACGGGCGCGACGGCCACGGCGTTCCTCACGAATGACCAGTACCTCGCCAGTACGACTGGAACCGGCGCCGATGTTCCGTTTACCAAAACGGTCAACACCCTCGCCGAGGTTGCCCGCTTCTATTCGGATCCGGTCAATGGCACGACCGATCAGCTTCTGAGCACGGCCAGCGTGACGACGCGCTGGGATAACCCACTCCCGAACGGAACCAAAAACAACTACCAGATCGATCTGGCCGACTTCGACACTGTCACCAACGTACAGACGCCGATCGCCAGCGTTACCGCGAACAGGAACAACGGCGGCACGTTCGTGGATACGTTCACCGTCCCTGCGAACACGATCCTGAAGATCGGTCATCGACTGGTCTGGATCATTTCCGCCAGGGATCCGAACGGCAACGCCAACACGACGATCTCCCTCCACATCAATGACGGCACCAGCTTCGGAACCGTCTGTCTTCTCCCGGTTCGTATTTCGCTCCTGAAGAGAGCAAACAAACTGGTGATCAGCTCCACCGGCGACACGATCCAATACACGATCAGCTACATGAACGCCTCGACGGTCGCCATTCCGAACGTGGTCATCGCCGACACGATCCCGGCAGGGATGACGTTCGTTTCCACCGTCCGCTCTCCGAATGTGGGAATCATCACGCAGCCGGGAGTGGGCGGGACCGGCCTGATTTCGTGGGCTGTCGGCACCGTCGCGGCCGGCGGTTCGGGCACGCTGACAATCAACCTCACTACTCTGAATACGATCAGCGGTCCGACCGCGACGAACAACGCCACGCTGACCAATACGCTGACCTCTCCGGTCACGGCATCGGTGACCACCCCGATTGCAAATCCCAACGTGCTCATTACGAAGCGCGTCAATGGCACGACGACGACCTTCGTGCCGAACGACACCTTCAGCTACACGCTCGACGTGTTCAATGCCGGCACCGGCACCGCCACAAGTGTGGTGGTCAGCGATCCGCTGCCGGCCGGTCTTCTTTACAACAACAGCGCGACTCCTCTGCCGACCTCCGCACCGTCTGTCGGCAGCGGCGGAACGGTGACGTGGAACGTCGCGTCGCTGGCGGCCGGCGCCAGCACCTCGTACACCTTCAGCGTGAAAGTGGGAACGACCGGTCTCGTCGCCGGTCAGAATCCGATCACCAATACCGCGCAGGTGACCGACTCCAGCAACCTCGTGCCGCGTACCGCCTCGGCGACGGTCACAGTCACCGCGAATCCTCAATTGACGCTGAGCGAGACGGCGACGCCCTCCGCGAATCGCGTGGTGTTCGTGAACGTCACCAGCGGAGGCTCGTATACCAGTCCCCCAACGGTCTCCATCAGCGGTTGCTCGACGCCTCCGACCGCAATCGTCAGTACCTCGCCATCGGCGGGCGTCAGCTCCGGCTCCTACAGCGTGACCGGCGTGACGATTACGAATCCCGGTTCCGGTTGCACCGGTCCCATGCTCGTAACCTTTACGGGACCTGGCGCCGGCGGCGCCGCGGCGACTCCGATCGTCGGACCCGCGACTGGCGACACGATCACGTATGTCCTGACGCTGGCGAACGTAGGGTTCGCTGACGCGGCCGGATGCATCATCAACGGAACGATTCCCAGCTACACGACCTGGACCAGCGGCGGCACCTTCGGCCTCGGCCAGACTTCGTCGAGCGTCGGCACAGTTCCGGCCGGCGGCAGTGCCCAGTTCACCTATACCGTCACCGTCGATTCGGCGCTCCCATACAGCTACTCGTCGCCGTTTGGCGCCACTTCGCTTCCGCAAACGGGAACTGCGACGTCATCCAATACGGCCGCGCCGGCGCCGGTCAACGCCACGCTGACCACCGGCACGTCGCCGCGATACACGATGACGAAGACCCCCGACGGCGATCTGATCGGCTATCCGCTGACAACGCTCGCGGCCAACGCCAACGCCACGACATCGCTCCTGGTGAGCTCAGGCACGCTGATCAACGCCGGCGATTACATCGCCGTCCTGAACGGCAGTACCTGGAACGTGCGCAAGGTCACGGGTGTCAGCGGCGCGATCGTCACCATCGACAGCGCCCTCACCGCGCTTGCGGGCGCCAACGTCGTTCCGGTCGAACTCTACACGCTCAATTACGCGAACGCCGGCGGCGCTTCCGGTCAGAACGTGACCGTCACCGACATCCTCCCGGGCAATCTCCTCTTCGGCGGCATCGTTTCCAACGGCTCCACGACGCGCACCGACTCGACTGCGATCGGGAGCAGCGGAACGCTCGCCTGGAGCGTCGGTACACTCGGCAACGGTTCGAGCGGAACGATCCAGTTCCTCGCCTTCCCGAATGCCGCGGGCACTTACACCAATACGGCCGTCGTCAGCGACGGTACGGCACTGAACACGCGCAATAGCTACGACACCGCCGTCACTACGTTTGGCGCCTTGAATCCGACGAAGGCGACGTCGACGCCGAGCGTGATCGCGGGAAGCGGGATTGCGCATTACACGATCACCGTGCAGAACCCGCTGCCATCCACCTCGGCATCGAGCGTGGTCGTTACCGACAACCTTCCGATTGGCTTCACGTACGTCAGCGGCTCGACGGTCGTGAAGGTGAACGGTTCAACGACGTCCACCGCAAATCCGAGCGGCACTACGAATCCGGTGTGGTCGGGCGTTGCATTGAACATTCCGGGCGGCGGCACGCTGACGATCGATTTTGACGCCAGCGTCGGCGCGAACGTCCCGACCGGCGTCTACGACAACGAGATTCTCGTTTCGGCGTCGATTCCGTCACTGGTCTTCGACTACACCGCCACGACCGCGGAAGACGTCCGCGTCTGTGCGGCGGCATCCAGCATCATTCCGCTCGCGCCGGCGTCGGCGTGCGCCAATTCGACAGGCAACATCCTGTCGACGGCGCTGCGTCCGCAGGCGACCTACACGTGGTCGATCACGAACGGTACGATCACCAGCACATCCGTCTCGACGGTCAACAGCATCACGATCGGAAGCGGCGGCAGCGGATACGCAAGTGCTCCGACGGTCACGATCAGTGGTGGCGGCGGCACGGGCGCGACGGCTACGGCCACGGTCTCCGGCGGAGCCGTAACCGCGATTACCATCACCAATCCAGGCAGCGGTTATACCTCCGAGCCGACGGTCAGCTTCGGTGGTCCCGGAACGGGCGCGACCGCGGAAGCAGTGCTCGGCACCGGCATCATCTATACGGCCGGCGCGACAGCGGGTGCGAACGCGACGACGGTCTCTGTGACGGTCACCGAGGGAAGCTGCTCTGTCAGCACGAGCCGGAGCGTGACCATTCTGGCAGCGCCGGTCATCACCGCGCAGCCGGTTGACCGGACGATCTGCAGCAACGCGAATATCACCTTCAGCGTGACCGCGACCGGCGCGTCGACGTTCCAGTGGCAGGTTTCCACGGACGGCGGCACGGTCTGGAACAACGTCACGACGGGAACCGGCGGCACCACCGCCACCTACACGTACACGCCGAACACGGCGGTCGACAACGGAAAGTTGTTCCGCTGCATCATCACCGGTACGAGCGGTTGCAGCGTCATTTCCAATCCTGCCACCATCGTCGTCAGCGGATCGTGTGTGCCTGACCTGGCGGTGGAATCCGATACCGACACGCCCGATGCCGTCGTGGCCGGCAACACGATCACCTACTCGCAGACGATTCAAAATGTGGGATCCGCGAACGCTCCCGCAGCCGTCGCCACCCCTCTCACGGTCACGGAAACGATGCCCACCGGCACGACGTTCGTTTCCATCACGCCGCCGGCAGGCTTCACGTGCGCGGCCCCCGCGGTCGGCAGCACCGGTTCCTTTACCTGCACGCGCACGACGACGTTGAACGCCAATACGTCGGCAGGCACGTTCGTCTTTGTCGTCAAAGTCGACCCGAGTGTGGCCGACGGAACGACGGTCACCGATACAGTCAGCATTGCCTGCGCCGGTTGCACGGCCGGCAATACGGAAGCGACGCTCACCAACAATTCACTGAGCGAACCGACGACGGTGGTCCGCCGCATCGATGCGCAGACGTTGAAAGACGACAACGCCGTTCAGTCTCAGTACGGCGCGCACTTCATCTATCCGGGCAATCCGCCCGCTCCGCAGAATCTGACCTGGAGCATCACGGAAACGAATGCCGGTCCTTCGCGCACGAACGATCTCGTCATCACGGACGTGATGCCCTTCGGCTTCACGTACAACTCGTCGACGATCACGCCGGCCGCCGGCAACACCTGTACGTACAACTCCTCGCAGACGACGCTGACCTGCACGATCACGTCACTTGATCCGACGCCGGTCGTTGCATTCAGCGGCGGTACCGGCGGAACGTCGGCCACCGCGACCGTCTCCGGAGGCGCGGTTACCTCGATCGCCGTCAACACCGGCGGCAGCGGCTATACGTCAGCGCCGACGGTGTATCTGTCCGGCGGCGGCGGTTCCGGCGCCACGGCAACGGCGACGGTGAGCGGCGGCGCGGTCACAGCCATTACCGTCACCTATGGCGGCACGAACTACACGAGCGCACCCACGGTCAGCTTCAGCGGCGGCGGCGGTTCGCCGGTGGCTGTGGCCACGGTTGGCGCCAGCGGGTGCAACGCCGGAACGAGCGGTGTGATCACGAAGCTGACTCTCAAGAGCGGCGGCAGCGGCTACACGTCCGCGCCCACCGTGCTCATCCTGACGGCGGGAACCGGCAGCGGCGGCACTGCGACGGCAACGATCTCCGCCGGCGCCGTGAGCGCGCTGAACCTGACCGCCGGCGGCACGGCCTACGCCAATACGCCGGTCGTCTGTGTCCTGGGTCTGACCTCGATCGACACGACGCGGATCATCAACAACGCCACCATCAGTTATGCCGAGACCGACACGAACACGGCGAATGACGCGCACAACGACGCCGTCACCGTCGTCGCTCCCACGGTCGTGAAGATGCTGACCATGGACGCCACGCAGTGGAAGAACACTGCGACGATTACATGGCGTACTTCCTACGAGCAGGACAACCTCGGCTTCTACGTTTGGCGCCAACTCGCCGACGGCTCGCGGCAGAAAATTACGGACCGCATCATCGCCGGCTCCGCGCTGATCTCCGGCCGCAAGATCACCGACGGTCGCAGCTATCGCATCAACGACAACAACGCGCCGGCCGGCGTGCAGTACTACATCGAAGACGTCGATTTGAAAGCCGTTCACACAATGCACGGCCCGATCACGCCGCGGGCGGGCACGCCCGGTTCGACCGGCAGCGGCGCCACGACCGACACCGATCCGTCCATCGGATCGGTAGGCGGCATCTTTACCAATGCTCCGGGCATGGGCGTCATCCCCGCGCCTCCGGCCGCGCCTGACGCGCAGCGTTTGAGCCAGCAATGGACCATCGCCAGCTCCACGGCGGTGAAACTCGTCGTGACGCAGGACGGGTGGTATCGCGTCAAGAAGAGCGACCTGATCGCCGCTGGTTTCGATCCGGGCAACGCCAGCAGCCGGGTCTCGGTGTTCACTGACGGTATCGAGGTCCCGATCTCGATTCCGGGCCCGACGTTCGGACTCAACGACACGATCGAGTTCTACGGGTATGGTCTCGACACGCCGAGCGCGGGCGGCCGTATTTACTACGTCACGACCGCAACCGGACGCGGCCTGCGCATCGACACGTCCAACGTTTCAGGCGGCGGCGCGGCGGCACCGGCCGGATATCCCTACACGTTTACCCGCACCGAGCGAATGCTGTGGTTCTCGGCGCTCGTCGACGATGGATCGCGCGACAATTTCTACGGCCAGCTCGTCTGGACGTGGCCAAGCGTCGAGACGCTGCAGGTCGGCAAGATCGATCCGAGCGGCGGCGATGCCACGCTCGAGATCGTGCTGCAGGGGGTGACCGACAACTACGATCACGTGGTCTCGGCAGTATTCAACGGTCACGAGCTCGGACCGATCCGTTACCGCAGCCAGGTCCGCGACGTCAGGCGCTTCTCGGTGCCGCAATCGTGGCTCGTGGCAGGCGACAACAATCTGACGCTGACTGCTACCGGCGGCGATGACGACGTCAGCGTAGTCGACTACGTCCGCATCCTCTATCCGCACAAGTACGCCGCGGAGTCGAACGCCCTTTCGTTCACGATGCCCGGCGCGACTGCCGGAACGGTGACCGGATTCACCGCGAACGCCTCGGCGATCCGGGTGATCGACCTGACCAATCCACAGGCGCCGGTGCAACTGGCCGTGAACGTCTCCTCGGCCACGGACGGAACGAAGTCCGTTTCGTTCACGACGATCGGCGGCGGCACGCGCACGCTGCTCGCAATTGCGGACGACCGCGTTCTGGCGCCCGCACAGGTCGTGCTCAATCAGCCGTCGAAACTGAACGCGACGAGCAACAAGGCGGACCTGGTCATCATCACGCACAGGGATTTCACCGCGGCCGCGAACATACTCAAAGCCGCTCGCGAAGCCCAAGGCATCACCACGATGGTCGTTGACGTACAGAACGTCTATGACGAATTCAGCTACGGCGCCCATGGCCCCGCGGCGATCAAGGCCATGCTGAAACAGGCCACCACGAATTGGGTGAAGCCGCCGAAGTACGTCATCCTTTTTGGCGACGCATCGTGGGATCCGCGCAACTACATGGGCTTCGCGAATATCGACTTCGTACCGACGAAGCTCGTTCCCACGGCGTATCTCAAGACCGCTTCGGACGATTGGTTCGTCGACTTCAAGGACGATGATTCGCCAACGATCCCGATCGGACGCTTGCCGGTGCAGACCGCCGAGCAGGCCGCGGCTGTGGCGAACAAGCTCGCCCGTCGCACGGCTCCGCCCACGGACACATGGGCGAAGACGGTGGAGATCGTCGCCGATCGTCCGAGCGAGGTTCCGTTCAGCAAAGGCGGCGATGCGCTCGCGTCAGTCGTGCCGTCGTCGTTGACCACCGACCGGATCGATATCGGTACGAACAGCGATCCGACGTCGGCAATCCGCAATGCATTCAATCGCGGCTCGCTCCTGACGAACTACCTCGGCCACGGCTCGGTAGAAATCTGGAGCGACTACGTCTTCGATTCGAACATGGCCGCGGTTCTGACCAACGGCGACAAGCTGCCGTTCGTCGTGACCATGAACTGCCTCAACGGATACTTCCACGACATGTTCACGGAGAGTCTGGCCGAGGCTCTGCTGAAGAGTCCGAACGGCGGCGCCATCGGAGTCATGGCCTCGTCGGCCCTCACGTCCCCCGATCAGCAACTGCTGGTCAACGTCGAGCTGTACCGCCAGATCTTCAGCGGCACTTCGCCGGCGATCGGCGACGCCATTCTGAAGGCGAAGCAGGCGACGAAAGATCTCGACGTTCGCCGCAGCTACATTCTCTTCGGCGATCCGACGATGAAACTGCGCTAAGTCCTTTCCAGGGCCGCCCATTTGGGCGGCCCCTCTTTCTTCGAACGCGCGAGGTGCTTGTGAACGTCGTGATGAAAACCGCCACGCGAGCAATCGCATGCGCTGTCGTCGCTTTTCTGCCGCTTACAACGCAGGCTCAGTTCGCGATGCACCGTCCCGTTTCCCTCGGCATCGCACCTCCGCCGTTCACAGGGCTCGGTGTGAACGGTTCCGTGTTCGCATCGCCGGATGGTTTTGGCGCCGCGCGCGCGAAGACGCAGGATTCCGCGACCGCGGCGCAGTACAAACAGCAGATCGATCTCGCTGCCTCGGCAGGTCTGAAGATCTACGTGTCGCAGGAAGGGTGGCAGCGCGTGACGCGCGCGTCGATGACCGCGGCCGGCTTCGATCCAGGCTCGGACAGCCGCGCGATCTCGCTTTTCATGCTCGGAAACGAACAGTCGATCGTCGTCGACGATGGCGGCGACGGGAAGTTCGACGCGAATGACGCCATCGAATTTTACGGCTATCCGCTCGATACGCTCTCCACCGGCGCGCGCACGTACTGGCTCCGCGCGGGCAAAGGCACCGGCAATCGCGTCGCGGTTTCAAGAGCAAGCGGCGGCAGTCCGATCACCGGAAGCGTTGCATTCACGTATGAGCGCGTGATGCGCGGCATCTTCGCTTCGATCGTGAACAGCGACGACGCGGACGCATTCTTCGGCGCGCTCATCACCATCGATCCCGTCAACGAACCACTGACGATTTCGAACCTCGACACGTCGTACAACGGCAGCGCCACGCTCGAACTGGTCATCCAGGGTGGCACCGACATGGCGCATCGGATTGACGTTGCATTCAATGGCCACAGCCTCGGCACTGTGGCGCTCTTCGGCGTCGAGCAGCCCTCGTTCACCTTCAGCGTTCCGCAATCGTGGCTGATCGCCGGCACGAACAACGTCACGCTCACGTCGCTCAATGGGTACGACGACGTCAGCGTCCTCGCCAAAACGCGTCTGACCTATCAACATCTTCTTCGCGCCGACAATGGCGCGCTCGACGTGAATCTCGCCGGCGGACGGTTGGTAACCATCGGTGGCTTCGGTTCCAACCGCGTGCGCGCGTTCGATGTCACCGACGCGCAGCGTCCGGTCGAGCTCCGCACGGCCGTCGCCGCCGATCTGCAGTCCGGCTACGCCGCGACGTTCACCACGCCTGCCGGCGGCATGCGCACGATCATGGCCGTCGACAGCTCGCGTCTCCTGACGCCGCCCGAGCTGGCCGCGAACGCGCCGTCATCGTGGAGCGATACGAACGGCAACAGCAAGGGCTCGAACGCCGCCGCGAGCTTCTACATCATCAGCAATCGATCGTTCCTCTCCAACGCCGCGACGCTGAAGTCGGTGCGGGATGCCGAGGGGACGGCTACGGAAGTGATCGACGTCGATGACCTCTACGACGAATTCAACTTCGGCATTCGTTCGCCGGAAGCGATCCGCGCGTTCTGCAAGCTTGCCTCGGGCTGGAAACATGCGCCATCCGCGGTGCTGCTCCTCGGCGATGCCAGCGTCGATCCTCGCAATTATCTCGGCACAGGCACTTTCGACTACGTCCCGACGAAGCTCGTCAGAACTCTTCTGCTGCGCACCGCGTCGGACGATTGGTTCACCGATTTCAACGATGACGGCATCGCCGACATCCCGGTCGGCCGCATTCCGGTCCGCACGCCCGCCGAGGCGGCGCTGGTCATCGGAAAGATCGCGTCGCGCGGAATCCCTGCCGGACCGTGGGCGAGCAAAGCGCTCTTCGTCGCGGATTCCTCGCCGGAATTCGACTTCGCGGCGGTTGGCGCATCGCTTTCGCATCAGCTGCCGGCGACGATGACCAGTCAGATGATCGATTTCGCGCACACGTCCAATGCTCAGGGCGACATCGTCGATGCGATGAACAGCGGCTCTCTTCTGGTCACCTATATCGGCCACGCCTCGGTGGAAATCTGGGCGAACGGTGTCTTCTCATCGTCCGATGCGATGGCATTGACCAACGGCGATCGACTGCCGGTCGTCGTGGCGCTGAACTGCCTGAACGGATACTTCCACGACGTCTACACGCTGAGCCTGGCCGAGGCCTTGATGAAGGCGCCGAACGGCGGCGCGGTTGCGGTGTGGGCATCGTCCACGCTGACTGAGCCGGATCAGCAGGCTCTGATGGGGCATGAGCTCTTCTCGAATCTGTTCAGCGTTCCCAACCTGACACTCGGTCAGGCGGTAGCGCGCGCGAAGCTCGTAGCGACCGATCCGGACGTTCGCAAGTCGTGGATTCTCTTCGGCGATCCGACGATGAAGCTCCGGCCGTGACGGCGTGTCTCAATGAAAGTCGTGGCTGACGATGTCGTTGATGCCGTCCAGCGTCCAGAACTTGTCGGCGCGCACGGAACACTGGCCATCCTGGTTCTGCAAGATCCCTTCGACGATCAATCCCGGCGAGCCGACGATGAGCGCGCGATGATCGCGGAAGAGATCGGGCTTCACGATCGCCTGTGAGATCCCGGTTTCGTCTTCGAGCGTGAGGAAGACGAATCCTTTCGCCGTTCCCGGCCGCTGCCGGACGATCACCGCTCCGGCCGTAGCCACGCGCTTTCCGTTCGGCAGTTTCTTGAGTTGCATCGCGGTGTAGACGCCGTCGCGCGCCAGTTGCGGACGGAAGTGCGTGAGCAGGTGAGGGCCGGCGGTGAGACTGGTGGCATCGTAATCGGCGAGGGTCTCTTCGCCCGCCGACATCTCGTGGAGCGGTGATGACGCATCCTGCGCAGCATCTTCGAACAATTCGCCGGCCGGTTTCGCCGCCTGCGCCGATTGCCACAACGCCGCGCGGCGCCGCAGTCCGAGCGATGCGAGCGCACCGGCGTAGGCGAGTTTCGTGAGTTGATCGCCGCGAAGGTTTGCGCGGCGTGCGAGGTCGTCCGCGGAGACAAACGGAGCGGCTTCTTCGACCGCGCGAGCCGCCGACGCGCGCAATCCATTCACGAACTTCATGCCGAGGCGGACGGCGCCGCGTTCCCAACGGCAGTGCCAGCCGGAGTGATTCACATCGATCGGCAACACCGTCACGCCGTGCCGTTCCGCATCCTTGATCAACGTGGCCGGATGATAGAAGCCCATCGGCCACGCGTTCAGCAGCGCGATGTAGAACGCCGCCGGATGATGCGCTTTCAGATACGCACTTGCGTACGCGATCAGCGCGAAGCTGGCCGCGTGCGATTCGGGGAAACCGTAGAGCGCGAACGACGTGATCGACTTCACGATCTGATCCTGCGCCGGCCCGTCGATGCCGTTCTTCGTCATCCCGGCGCGAAGCCGCTTCTCAATTTCTGCCATCCGTTCCATCGACCTCTTGAATCCCATCGCCCGCCGCAACTCCTCGGCTTCGCCGCCGGTGAAGTCGGCGGCCACCATGGCGATACGCAGCAGTTGCTCCTGAAAAAGTGGGACGCCGAGCGTGCGGCGCAGGATCGGTTCGAGGCACGGATGCGGATATTCGAGCGGCGCCTTTCCCTGCCGCCGGTCGAAGAACGGTTTGACCATTCCGCCGACGATGGGGCCGGGACGAATGATCGCCACCTGCACGACGATGTCGTAAAACTTCGCCGGGGCGTTGCGTGGCAGCGACGCCATCTGCGCGCGGCTCTCGACCTGGAACATGCCCACCGTGTCCGCCTCGTTCAGCATTTTGTAGACGCGCTTGTCATCCTGCGGCAGGTGCGCGAGGTCGACGTCGATCCCTTCGTTCGTGCGGATGAGCGGGATCATCTCCTCGATCGCCGCGAGCATGCCGAGGCCGAGGAGATCGACCTTGATGATGCCGAGGTCCGCGCAGTCGTCTTTGTCCCACTGGATGACGACGCGGCCGGGCATCGCGGCCGGCTCGAGCGGAACGACTTCGTCGAGCCGTCCTTTGGCCATGACCATGCCGCCGGAATGCTGCCCGAGGTGCCGCGGCAGATTCTGGATCTGCATCTGGAGGCGCATGAAGTGCTGCACGCGAAGATCGGCCGGATCGAAACCGGCGCCTTCGAGCTCCGCGGGCATCGTCTCGACGCGTTCGCGGATCTCGCCGAAGTTCCAGGTGCCGAGCGTCTTCGAGAGTTTGTCGGCCTGTTCCAGCGAGAAGCCGAGCGCTTTGCCGACTTCCCGCGCGGCGGAGCGGTCGCGATAGGTGATCACGTTCGCGGTCATGGCCGCGCCGTGAACGCCGTACGTTTTGTAGACGTGCTGGATGACGCGCTCGCGCTGGTCACCCGAGGGAAGATCGAGATCGATGTCGGGCCACTCGCCGCGCTCCTCGGACAGAAACCGCTCGAACAGCAGCTCCATCGAAACGGGATCGACGGCGGTGATTCCGAGCGCGTAACAGACCGCGCTGTTCGCCGCGGAGCCGCGTCCCTGCACGAGAATTTTCTCGCGCTGGCAAAACTGGACGATGTCCCAGACGATGAGGAAGTAGCCGGCCAGATCGAGCTTCTCGATGGTGTTCAGCTCTTTCTCGATCTGCGCTTGCGCCTTTGCCGTCAGCGGCCGGAAACGCATCGTGGCGCCGTTCCATGCAATCTTGCGCAGGAACGACATCGGCGATTCCCCATCCGGCAGCGGATAGTCGGGAAAGCGGTAGCCGAGGTCGGCGAGCGTGAAGTCGAGCGTGTTGGCGAGTGTCCACGCGCCGTCGAGCGCCTCGGGCAAGTCGGCGAACAGCGCGGCCATTTCGTCGGCACTCTTGATATGGCGTTCGCGATTGACGCCGAGGAGCCGGCCGGCGTTGTCGACGTTGCGTCCCTCGCGCACGCAGGTGAGGATGTCGTGCAGCTCCTTGTCCTCGGCACGCGCATAGCGGACGCCATTCGTAGCGATGAGCGGCAGCCGGAATCGCCGCGCGAGATCGACGAGCGCGATGTTGCGATGTTCTTCGTCGCGCCGATGATGCCGCTGCAGTTCGACATGCGTACGCCCGCCGAAGATGCCGCTGATTTTGTGCAGCAGCGTTTCGGTCTCGACGATGCCGCCCTTCCTCAGCGCATGCGCGATCGGGCCTTCATCGCCGCCGGTGATGCAGTGCAATCCAGCCGCATGTTGCGCGATGAGGTCCCACGTGAATCGCGCTTCGCCCTTCGGCCGATTCAGCGCGCCGGCCGTCAGCAGCTTGCAGAGATTGCGATATCCATCGTGATTCTCGACGAGCAGTGTGAGCCGCGCCTCGCGCGCATTCGAGCGCGCCGCATCCATGCGCGTGAGCTTGAGTCCTTTGACGGCGGCGTCGTTGTCGATCACGACCTCGGCGCCGACGATCGCTTTCACTCCCGCTTTCTTCGCCGCCCCATAAAACCGCGGCGCGCCGTAGACGCCGTTCGTGTCGATGAGCGCCATCGCCGGAATGTCCTTCTGCGCGGCGTTGAAAATGAGGTCTTCGGGCAAGCTGGCACCATCGAGAAACGAGAACGCACTCGCAGCGCGCATCTCGGCATACGGTCGCGGCGACTTGACGATTCGCCAAGGACGTTTCCGCGCTTTCTCTTTTCGCGCGCCGGCGGATAAGCGGAACCGATCCATCACTTTGGCAAGTTCGCGTTCCGAATGATCGCGGACAGCGACGCCACGATCTCGCGCGCTTCTTTCGTCAACGGTGCGAGTCGCGGCGACTTGATCGTTTGCGTCGCGTCGAGCAGGCGGAGCCAGTAGAGCGTTTTGCGTGCTTCGCGGAGCGAGATGCGGCAGCGGGCGATGAAGTCCGCTTTGTCGTGGATCGACTCGGCTTCTTCGAGGATCGATCCGATCGAGAGGCCGAATCGCAGCAGTTCGCCGAGCATCGGCTCGGCAGTCTTCGTGGCCGTGGTCGTACGGTGAAGCCGGACCACGCTGCAGGCAAAATCGAATGCACGTCCCTGGATGTCTTTCATCGGTCACCTACATTTCGTATCGGGCATCGACGAACCATTCCGTCGCGCCGCCGCGGAAAACGCGATAAACGCCGCCGCGCTCGAGCTCCACGTCCCAGTACTCACGGATGTCCGGACGATCGCTCCACCAACCTTCTTCGATGCGCCACGGACCGGAACAGATGCGCACCGTGCCGCCGATCTCGACTTTCGCGCCGGCTTCGATGCGACGACGGCTGTCGGGTGTCGGCTGTCGGGTGTCGGAGTTTTGATCCGCAATGCTGCGGATCGACGCGATCTGCACGTCATCCCCCTCGGCTTGGCGCGTCGTCACTTCGATCGGAATCGGAGGCCGAAAAGTGCGGACGGCGAGCAGGCCGCGCGCGCGTGCCGGAGTCCGTTTCATGTCCGGCGGCGGAGGCGGTGAGAAGACGTTGATCGAATAGCGTTCGGGAAGATGGCCATCGACAGTCATCGGCATCCCGACGCGGCCGTCGCCGAGGATGGAGACGAGTTTGGCGATCGTCGTAGCCAGTTTTTCGGGCGAGACGGCGCTCGGACCAAAAAGCGAAAGTTGCGCGCGGCGCGGGCGGTCGGGATGCGCGACGAATGAGAAGCCGACCACCGGCGCGCCGGGCGGCGTTTTCTCGAGGTCGAGGCGCATCAGCGTCAGCATCGTTTTGACGTCGCGCGTCGGCGCCGGCAGGTCGATGCCGCGCGCGTCGTAGCCTTCGGGATCCAACGTCAGCGTGAATTCGAGACGTTTGCAGGCGAAGCCCTGAATCTCCATCCGCTTCGACAGCCGGTCGAGCGCGGCGTTGGCGATGAAGAGGAACGGTTCGAGCGCGACCAGCGGCCACTCCAGCTCCATCCCTTCGCGAAATTCGGGCGGCAGCGGGCGAGGCATGAGCGGACGCGGATCGATGCCGCGCGCGGCCCAGTGCAGCTCGCGTCCGACCTCGCCGAGACGGCTGGCGATTTCGCTCTCGGGCAGTTTGGCGAGATCGCCGATCGAGCTAAGGCCGAAACGCTGCAGCATGGCCGCCGCTTCGAGCTCGGGCGAGAGCCGCGTCAGCGGAAGCGGCGCGAGGAAGGTCGCTTCCTCGCCAGGCGCCACGACGATCGGCGACTTCGGCAACTCCGCCGCAACGCGCGCCGCCAGTTTGCTGGCCGCGATACCGACGCGGGCGGGGAGGGAGATGGCGTCGCAGGCGCGAAGCGCGGCGCGAGCGAGACGTTGTTCTGCGTCGGCTGCGGGCGAGACGCCCGCGTTCCCGGGATCATCAGCGAAATGCCTCTCCATCCCGGTCACGTCGAGAAAGACCACGCCTTCGCCAGCATCTTCGACGCGCGGCGAGAACGTCTCGGCCACTTCCAGCAATGCTTCCTGCGCAGTGCGTTCGCATTCGGCGTCGCGGCCGCGGGCGATGAGCTTCGGCAGGAGCGAGCGCGCCTGCGCCAGCGATTGGCCGGGCTGAATTCCTTTTTTCCGCGCGCGGCGCGTGGCGGCGACGATGTGCGCGTTGCTGCCGTTGCCTTCGACGATGCCGACTGCTTCGTTGAGCAGATCGGGCTCGCTGCGAAGCCGCGCCGCGAGGACGAACATCGGGACGTAGAAGCAGGCCAGGCGGGTCATGATGCTTTTCGGGTGTCGGTTTTCGGGAGTCGGGTGTCGGAGAAAACATCTTCCGTACTCCGACTCCCGACTCCCGACGCCCGACCTCCGGAAATCGCTTCTTCACATTGAAAGAAAACCGTCGTCGTCTGTCCCGGACGGAGCCGGCGATGCTTCTCGAGTTTCAGTTTCGTCTCGACGCCGGCGAGGACGCGCGGCGCGTTGCCGCGGCCGAGCCAGCGCGGGCGCGGCGCGTACGCGAGGATCATCGCTTCCGAGGTCGTTCCGGTCAGAGCGTACGGAGCGGAGACGAGGATCGTGGCGCCGTGCGACTCGGCCACGCGCGCCAGGCGCACCCACGCCGCATCGGGAACGCGGCGGCCGGGCGGACGGCGCGATCCCATATCAATGACGACGAGCTGAAAACCGGTCGCGCCGGTCATCTCGGCTGCGGTCACCGTCTCTTTCATCGTGTGCGGACGCACCCACAGGAGTCTCCGCAGATCGACGCCGGCAGCTTCGGCGAGTTGCGGATCGAATGAATCGCTGGCGTCGATGAGCGCCGCTGCCTCGCCGATGCTCGTCGCCGCGGCGAGCGTGGCGATCACGATCGAGAAGCGCGTCCCGCGGCCGGCGATCTCGGTCATCTTGCCGCGCGCCAGTCCGCCGCCGAGGAGCGCATCGAGCGGCGGGATGGTGGTGGGCAGGATTTCGTCGCGGCGCTGACGGGCCACGGCGCGGACCAGTTCTGAGCCGCTGGTCAGTTTCGAGGCGATCGAGGCTTCGAGCGTCGCCCGGAGCTTCCGAAGGGCCTCGCCTTCGCCCGATTCTACGATCTGTGGAGAAATGGCCGGTTTGAGGATCGCAGGAGCTTCGAGGAGCTGGAACTGCGTGGCGAGACGGCGGGCAAGTACGGCCATGGGGAAGTCGCGAGATCAATGTAGGCGGTAATGAGGCGTAAATCAACGTGCGGTTTTCATGCAAAAGGGAGGGATGCAGGATGGGTAACGGGAAAGGGTGAAGAGTGAAGGGTGAAGAGTGAAAAGGCGGGAGCGACGGCTTCGCTTTTTTTCACTCTTCACTCTTCACCCTTCACTCTTCAGCTATAATCCGCCCGTTCTTGGTAAATTTTTCCGATGGACGGTGAATACGACTCGACTTCCGTCGAGATCTTTGGTCAGACGTATAACGTTCGTGGAGAGGGAGACCCGAACTATTTAACGGAGCTTGCGCGGTTCGTCGATTCCAGGATGCGCGAGGTCGCGGCGAAGGTTGCCACGGTCGACCCAATGAAAATCGCCATCCTGGCGGCTCTCAATATCGCCGATGAGTTTTCCCGCTACAGAAAAGAACGCAGCAACGCGGTCGGAATCTGGATCGAGAAAACAGAGGAAATGTCGGAACGGCTCGGGAAGATCATCACCTGAGCCACAGTTTGAAGACAAGCAGTTTTCGGAGTCCCTGCAGAGTTCGTGATGAACGATCTAACTCTTGAACCGATGCTTTTCTTACTTCCGGGTGCTCGCGTCTTCGCGCCGCGTGCAGGCCGTCATCTCGGACGGGCAACCGTTCGGGATATGGAGACGGTAGCCTAAACGGCACGGGTAGAGCGCCCACCTGTTTCGGCAGGTTCAAGTAAGAATCCTACACACGGCTCAGGCGGGGTCCTCCGATTTTCCTCGCGACTGCGCGCAAGCCTCCCGACTGGGGAGGTGCAGTTTGAATATCAATGGTTATGTGATTGCAGTGCTCATCGGGCTGGCCGGGGCAGTGGTTCTCGCCGCCATCTGGGCCGCCGTATCTCGCAAGCGCGGCGCCGCGCTGCTCGACGAAGCGCGCCGGAATGCCGATCGAATCCTCGAGGACGCCCGCAAGGCCGCCGAGTCGAAAACCAAGGAAGCCGACCTCGAGGTCAAAGAAAAACTTCTGCAGATGCGGTCGGACTTCGACCGTAAATCTCAACAGCGCAATGACGAGCTGAAAGTCAGCGAGCGCCGCCTGCAGCAGAAGGAAGAGAACCTCGACAAGAAAACGCAGCAGCTCGACTCGCGCATGGCCGAGGTTGAGAAGCGCGACCGGGCCATCAACGATCGCGAGAAAACGCTGGAGAAGCGCGAAGGCGAACTCGGCGAGTTGATCGAAGCGCAGCGCCACAAGCTCGAACAGGTAGCCGGTCTCACCACCGACGAAGCGAAGCGCGAGCTGATCCGCGGCATCGAGAACGACGCCAAACTCGAAGCGGCGCAGATCATCAAGCGCATCGAGACCGAGGCCAACGAGCAGGGCCACCTCAAAGCCCGCAAGATCCTCGGCATGGCCATTCAGCGCATGGCCTCGGATTACGTCGCCGAAAACACGGTGTCGGTCGTCGATCTCCCAAGCGAGGACATGAAGGGCCGCATCATCGGCCGCGAAGGACGCAACATTCGCGCGCTGGAACTGGCCACCGGCGTCGATCTCATCGTCGACGACACGCCGGAAGCGGTCATCCTCTCCGGCTTCGACCCGATCCGCCGCGAGATCGCCCGCATTTCGCTAGAGCGCCTCATGCAGGACGGTCGCATCCATCCGGCGCGCATCGAGGAGCTGGTCGAGAAGGTGCGTCAGGAGCTCGATCAGAAGTTGTTCGAAGAAGGGGAGGCCGCTGCCTTCTCCCTCGGCATCACCGACATTCATCCCGAGGTGCTCCGTCTCCTCGGCAGACTGCGCTATCGGACGTCGTACGGTCAGAACGTGCTGATGCACTCACTCGAAGTGGCGCAACTTGCAGCGCTCATGGCCATCGAGCTCGGCGTCAACGACACGATCGCCAAGCGCGGCGGCCTGCTGCATGACATCGGCAAAGCGATCGATCGCGAGATGGAAGGAACACATCTCGAGCTCGGCCGCCAGGTGCTGGAGAAGTACGACGAGAAGCGCGAAATCATCCACGCGATGGAGTGCCACCACGGCGACTACGATCCGACCACGGTCGAAGCAGTCCTCGTCAATGCCGCCGACGCGCTTTCCGCGGCTCGTCCCGGCGCGCGCCGCGAGATCCTCGAAAACTACGTGCACCGCCTCGAGCGTCTCGAAGGAATCGCCAACTCGATGGAGGGCGTCTCGAAGAGCTTCGCCATCCAGGCCGGCCGCGAGCTTCGCATCATCGTCAACGCCGAGAAGATCACCGACGAACAGTCGATCTGGCTCTCGAAAGACGTGGCCCGCAAGATCGAAGCGGAGCTGCAGTATCCCGGTCAGATCAAGGTAACGGTGATCCGCGAGATGAGGGCGGTCGACTACGCGAAATGATCAACATCCTCTACATCGGTGACGTCGTCGGCCAGCCTGGCCGGAAGGCGCTGCATCAGAAGCTCAATCATGTCGTCGACCGCGAGAAGATCGACTTTACGATCGTCAACATCGAGAACGCCGCCGGCGGCTTCGGCGTCACCGAGGCGATCATGGAGGAGCTGTCGGAGCTCCCGATCAACGCTTACACCTCGGGCAATCACATCTGGGACAAGAAGGATTTCGTCGACAACTACGATCACTACGAGCATGTGATCCGGCCGGCGAATTACCCGCAGGCCAATCCCGGCAAGGGACGCGTGATCCGGCAGACGGCCGCCGGCGTGAACGTGGCCGTCGTTCAAGTGATGGGCAACGTGTTCATGCCGCCGTGCGATAACCCGTTCTACGTCGTCGATCGCGAGCTGAAAGAGATCGGCGACTCCGCGAAGGTCATCGTCGTCGACATCCATTGCGAGGCGACGTCGGAGAAGCAGGCCATGGGGCGCCACCTCGACGGCCGCGTCTCCGTCGTCGTCGGGACGCACACGCACGTGCCGACGGCCGACGAGCGCATCCTGCCGCTCGGCACGGCTTTCCAGACCGACGTCGGGATGTCAGGCGCGTACGACTCGATCATCGGATTCCGCCCCGACGAAGTTCTCTACCGCTTCCTGATGAACACGCCGAAAAAGCTGGAGGTCGCCAAGCGTGACATCCGCCTGTCCGGCGCGATGATCGAAGTGGACGAGACCACGGGACGCGCGTCGCGCATCATTCGCATTCACGAGAAAGTCGAGGATTAGTGCGCCTCGGCGTGATTACGCTCGGTCACGTGCACGCCGAGGAGCTGACCGCGCTCACGCCGTTTCTGGAGCACCTCGAGCAGCTCGTTCTCGATGTTCCGTTCGACGATCCGCTGTCGAAGCATCGCGCGGAATTGAATCGTGCCGTCGATGCCGCGACGGATGACTGGCTGCTGATCGTCCGCGAGCGCGAGATCGTCGATGACGCCATCGCCCGCGAGATCACCGACGCCATGCGCGCGCAGAACGCCTGGGGATTTCGCATTCGCTCCATCCCGATGTACGCCGGCAAGCCGCTGCGCATCGGCGTCACCGATGGCGAGCTGCGGCTCTTCCATCGCCGCCATCTTCTGCGCCGCGGCGAATTAGGCGTGCAGGGAACGGTCGTGCGGCTGAACAACGTCCTCCGTTCGATGAGCTTCGATACTGTCGACGCGCACCGCGAGTACCTCGAAAAAAACGGAGTCCCGCATTCGCTGCTGCGACGGGTGCTCCTATTCGTCCACCACGTCGCCGTCACGCGCGCGCACGATGCGAACACGCTGCGCTATCTATGGATCGAGGCGGGGTTCGATCACGGTTAGCAGTAGCAGTTACTGAAACTTGCGAAAGCACAGACGGAGTGTCTGTGCCACATTGATCCTGCCGTAAGTGAGATGTTGCTACGGGCGAAAGCCAGTGTGGCACAGACACTCTTGTCTGTGCTGGTGAGGCTCGGGACGGCTGAGAAAACCTTACGCCATCTGCGGCTGGATCGAAGCCTTCGGCGTTGTCAGCGCGCGCAGCGTGCCGTTCGCGCGGAACTGGCGCGGGGACATCCCGAAGCGTTCGCGGAACTGCTGGCGGAAGTAGTTCTCCGAATCGAATCCGCAGCGGCGGGCGATCTGCGAGACGCGCATGTTGCCGTTCTTGAGGAGGCGGGCCGCTTTTTCCAGGCGCTTCTCTTTGAGGAAGTGGCTGAGCAGGCGGCCGGTGAGCCGATGGAATCGCCCGGAGACGTACTGGCGCGTGTAGCCCAGTTCCTTCGTCACCGCTTCGACGGTCAACTCTTCGTCGGCGCGAACGCGGCGGCGCACCGTCTTGATCAGAGCGCGCAAGAGGCCATCCATAGTCGGTCCTCCTCGAAGCGCCGGCACCGCTGATCTACACGTCCGTCCAGCGGTTGGTCCGGCGATTATTCGATTTAAGTGTGGCGCCATAATAGACCAAAATCCGGCGGCCGGCTGTGCAAAACTTCAGCGATGAGCTTTGCGCCGGTCCAGAAGGAAGTCGACGACTACATCTCGCAATTCAAGGAAGGCTACTTTCCGCCGCTGTCGATGCTGGCGCGGCTCACGGAGGAACTCGGCGAGCTGGCCCGCGCGCTCAGTCACGATGCCGGCTTCAAGAAGCCGAAAAGCGGCGAGGCGAGGGGCGACGTCGCGGAAGAATTGTGCGACCTGATCTTCGTCGCCGTCTGCATGGCGAACTCCCTCGGCATCGATCTCGATGATGCCTTTGCGGCCGCCATGAATAAGTACCGCGTCCGCGATGCGAACCGTTGGACGAGGAAGGATTTGTCATCCTGAACCGCCGGAGGACGGTGAAGGATCTCAAGCTTCCCAAGCTGCGTTGAATCCCAGTGGGTTTCAGTCGGAGTTGCGCATCTTGAGATCCTTCGCCGTCCTGCGCCACTCCGCGCGTCGCGCTACGTGGCTTCGGCAGCTCAGGATGACAGAAGGTGCTACGATTTCCCTTCCAATGCGCCGCGCCGCCATCCTCCTGATCACGTTTGCCGCCGTTTCCATGCAGGCGCAGGTGCACCTCATCATCAAGAGCGATGGCACCAAAGTCATCTCCAACTTCGGTTCGCCGGCGTCGAAGCATGGAAGCGATTGGAACTGGTGGGCCAAGCAGCGCGACCGCCGTTCGAGCTTCGATGAATACATCGATCGCTACGCGACGCAGTATCGCGTCGATCCTGTTTTCGTCCGCGCCGTCATTCAGGTCGAGTCGGACTTCAATCCTCGTTGTGTGTCGAACAAAGGCGCGCGCGGGCTGATGCAGCTGATGCCGGAAAACGCGCGGCAGTATGGAGTACGCAACGTCTTCGACCCCGAGGAGAACATCCGCGGCGGGATTCACAACCTGGCGGACCTGCTTGCGAAATACCGCGGCGATCTCCGCCAGGTTCTTGCCGCGTACAACGCCGGCGAGGGTGCCGTCGCCAAATACCGCGGCATTCCGCCGTACGAAGAGACGATGACGTACGTCAAGCGCGCGCTCACGGTCTACTACGGCACGCCGTACGGACAGGCCACCAGTTTCGCGGGACGGCGCGGCGGGCGCAAGCTCACCGGCGGATTCGGCGCGGCCACCCAGCCGCTGGTGGCCATGCTTCCGGGCATGCGCTACCTCGGCACGAACTGAGCCGCTGATACAATCGGCCACCGAATGCCCGAACGCGATCCCGCTGTCGCCCCGCCGTTCGATCAGGGCGTTTTTCTTCTCCACTACAACCGCGGGCGTGAAGCCTTTCAGGAGGCGAGATACGCCGAGGCGCGGCGCGAGTTGGAGAACGCGCAGAGACTTCGTCCGGATGATGCTGACGTTCTCAATCTCCTCGGCCTCGTTTACTTCAAGACGAATGCGTTCCCCGAGGCTGAGGTCATCTATCGCAGGCTGGCGTTGGAGAATCCGAACGTCTTCATCCTGCACTCCAACCTCGGCTTGATCCTTTTCAAACAGGGGAAGCTCGACGAAGCGGAGCAGTTCCTGCTGCGCGCGATCGAGCTGCGGCCGAACTACGCGAAGTCGCATCTCTATCTCGGGCTGCTGTATCGCCAGCGCCGCAAGTACGGACTGGCGCTCGAACACCTTCGCTTCGCCGGCGCCGACAAGATCGTGCGCGAAGTCGAGGCCGAGATGCGGCCGCCCGGCGCGCCGCCGCCTCCCGCTCCCGCGCCGCCAAAGCGCGATACGCAGAAAATCACGCAGAAGATCGTGCCGCTTACCGATGCGCGTGCGGCGCAGTTCGTGAAGCCGATGGTGACGCAGCCGGGCGCCATCGCCACGCCGGCCGATGCCCCTCGGGTCATCGACACCGCCCACACCGCCGCCCGCAAACTGCAGGACGCCGTCGACGAAACGCAACTCGCCGAGGAGAAACGGCTCGACCTCGGCAAGAAGATCGAAGGCGCGTCGAAGACCTTCACCCTGCACGAGAACGGATTCCTCGAGATCAATTTCGGCCGCAGCGTGCACGTGAAGCGCGGGACGGTTTCGAGCTACTCCGGCAATCTGAAATTCGTGGCCGAGTCCGGACTGCTCGGTACGACCGCACAGACGCTGGTGAAGGCGGTAGGGCAGGGGAAGATTTTCGTTTACGAAAAAGGCCGCAAGACCTTCCTCCTCGATCTCAACGAAGAATTCATCTACGTCGAAGGCAGCAATCTGCTGGCGCTCGAAGACACATTGACCTATCGCGTCGAGCCGATTTATGACGGAACCTATCAGCGCAAGATCGATACGGTGAAGATTTTCGGAAAAGGTTCGTTGGCCATCTCGACACACATTGAGCCGCTTACGCTTCGAGTGACGCGCGAATATCCACTGTCGATTTCCTCCAATGCGCTGGTTGCCTGGACCGGCAACGTGATCCCGACGGTGATGGACGACAAATCGCTCGAAAACGTAATGATCGAGAATGCGGGCGAGACAGGCTTCAAGATCCGTTTCGAGGGCGACGGTGTGGTCGTCAGCGAGCAGTAACAGCCATAAGTAACGATTGTTACTGTTGGCGCGTTACAATCTCCCGCATGACGAAACGCGAACAAGAACGGCCCGTGATCACGCAACCGGATACATGGGCCAAAATCACCGTTGTTCTACTGGACCGGCACGTTGCCTATCTCGATCGCATCGCGGTCGATATCCGGTTGCAATTTGGCTTTGCGATCTCGCGTGCGGAATTGATTCGCGCGCTGATCGAAGCAGCGTCGCAAAGCGGCGTGGTCCTTTCTGACGCGGGCAACATCAAAGAGATGGTCTCGATGCTGGCCGAAACCTGGGCGGGCGCGAAGCCGCGTAAGAAGAAATAGCCGGCACGGCCGGCGGCGCTGGTTTCCAAGGCTCAGTCAACACTGAGCTTTGAATACCCTGCCGCGTTGATTTCTAAGACCGCTTCCAGAGCTTCTGCGACGGGATCCGCAACGCGCGATTGAATTTCGACGAGGCGTTTTCCCAGGCGACGGTTTCCGTCAACTCTACGATCGCGTCATCGTCGAATCGTTCGTGCACGCGCGCGAACAATTCATCCGAGACTTCGCGGCCGGTGATGGTCATGGCATCGGCGAATTCGAGGACGAGGCGCTCGACGTCGTCGAAAAGCGGCGACGCTTCCCAATCAGCCAGCGCCAGGAGCTTCTCGTCTGCGATGCCAAATTCGCTGCTGACCGCAGCGTTGATGTCCTGTCAGAATTCGCAGCCGTTGAGAAAGGCCACGCGCCGGTTGATCATCGCCACGAGGCGCCGGTCGATGAGGCCGGAGACCTCGAGGCCGCTCCACATCATCCGCGCGCCTTTGAAAATCGACGGACGACGCGCGTAGATCCGATGATTGAGCAGCGGCGCGCCCCACTTATTCGCCTGCGCATCGAGCACGGCGCGGATGGAGCGGTCGAGTTGGTCGACATCAGCATCAGGAACGCGAGCCATCCACGCATCGTACACTTCCCGCCGTGCCTGAGTTACCCGAGGTCGAGTTGTACTGCCGCTACTTCGCAGAGCATGCACTGCATCAGCGCGTCGCGGCCGTGCGTGTACTCGACGAGCGGATCCTCGGCGTACGCACTGCAGCATTGACGCGGGTGGTGGCCGGACATGAATTCACGCAAGTCAGGCGTCACGGCAAGCATCTTTTCGCCGATGCTGGTGCGGCTTGGCTGCACCTGCACTTCGGCATGAGCGGCGATCTTTACTACTATCGTGAAGACGCCGATCAGCCGCGATTCGCGCGCGTGGTCTTCGAATTCGAGAACGGTGCCCGGCTCGCGTATGACGACATGCGCCTCTTCGGCGTCGTCGACGTCACGCCCGATCCCGACACCTTCATCGCCGAGCATCGCCTCGGGCCCGATCCGCTCGATGCTGCTTTTCGACTATCGGCATTTCGGCGAATCCTCCACGGCCGGCGCGGCGCGGTGAAGGCACTGCTGATGACGCAAGAGATCATCGCCGGGATGGGGAACCTGTACGTCGACGAGACGTTGTATCGCGCGTCGATTCATCCGCGGCGCGCCGTCGACGCGCTGACGGATGCCGAGGCTAAAGCGATCTTTACCGGCATTCGCGGCGTGCTCAAAGAGGCGATTGCCTTCAAATCGCGCGGCGGCAATTATCCCGGCCGCTGGCTCGTCCCACACCGAGAAGAAGGCGATCGCTGTCCGCGCTGCGGCGGCACGATCCAGCGCACGGTCGTGTTCGGCAGGACGACTTACTTCTGCGGCAAGCATCAACGTTGATCGGGCACTGCTCTTGCGCGTACCGCGCGCATGAGCAACGAAATCATCTTCGACACGATCGCCAAACAGGAGTGGCTGGAATCGGCCGCTGATCCGATCTCCAAAGCCATCCGCGACCTTTTTCCGGGCGACGCCGGCCGCGCGATCAAGAACGCGCTGCACGGAACGTGGCTCGGTCATCCGCTGCATCCTGTGCTCACGGACATCCCGGTCGGCGCATGGACGCTGGCCATGATTCTCGATGCGCTCGACGGACTCGGCGCGCGCAAAGAGCTCCGTGCCGGAGCCGATTTCGCGATCGGATTCGGCCTCCTCGGCGCGGTCGGTTCCGCCGTGACTGGTGCGACCGACTGGTCGGAAACGGACGGACGAGGAAAGACGATCGGTTTGATGCACGGCTTGCTGAACGTCGCCGCGACCGCGCTCTACACGACGTCGTACTTCATGCGCAAAGGGAAGAAGCAGCGGTCGTCCGGTATCGCGCTGTCGATGCTCGGTTTCGCCGTCGCCAACGCCTCGGCGTACCTCGGTGGGCATCTCGTTTTCGGAGAACAGATCGGCGTCGACCACACGGCCACTCCGGACGCGACGCAGCCGGAGGATTTCCGCGCCGTCATCGCCGAGGCGAACCTTCGCGACGACACGCCGACGCGCGTCGAAGTGCAGGACACGGCGGTCGTACTAGTGAAACGCGCGGGCCGCATCTTCGCGCTCAGCGCCACCTGTCCGCACCTCGGCGGTCCGCTCGACGAAGGGAAGCTCGTCGGCGACGCGATTCAGTGTCCGTGGCACGGCTCGGAGCTCGCGCTTGAAGATGGTCACATCATCAACGGTCCGACCGTATATCCGGCGCGCTGCTACGACGTTCGCATTCGCAACGGAATGGTCGAGATTCGCTCCGCGAGCAAGCAGGCGATTAAAGCTGGTGCCGCCGCTTGAGCGCTACTCGCCGAGGAGTTTCAGCACGACTTTGAGTTGCTGGCGGACGCCCGGGGAACTGGCCAGCTCGTCGGGGACATACGGCATCGAGCGGGCGATGGGCGTATTCGTCAGTGAGAACGCGTTCGGCACCGTGGCCACGTCCACGAGCCGCGTACCGATCAGCGGCGCGAGGAACGGCAGGTAATTGAATTTGCCGTGGATGCCGTACTTGTAGACGTTGACGGCGCCGATGTTGCCGAGGTCGAAATCACCGACCTTCGATTGCGGATGGAGCACGAATTCGTGCGCGAAACGGAACAGCGCGTCCTGTGAGTAGTCGGGCTTCGGCGCATCGTCAGCCAGAAGCGGCGTCGCAACGGCGACGAGGAGGATGAGCAGCAGGGCCTTGCGGTTCCTCATCATCATGGCATTGTGACGCTGCTTCGGCTCCAACGGTTACAAAAAATCGGTCAACGGACGTCCACCAACGCGCGAGGGCGCGTGTGCGGGCGCAATGGAATCGACGTACCGGTCAGCGCGAGCGCGTTCGGCATCTCGATCGAGGGACGCAACGCGGTGCCCTGCAGCGGCGCGAGCACGGGCAGATACGCAAACGTGTAGCGGCCGCTGTGAGTCGTCAACCGTACGGCTCCGACCTCGACATCGACGTGGTTACTGGAGTCGTCACTCGGGACCACCTGAAGGATCGGTCCGGGCGGCGTTTGTGCCGGTGTAACTCGCGTATTGTCTTGCGCATACGCGACGGTGGCGATGAGCATGAGCACTGCGATCATGGCTGTTTTCATACTTCAAATAATAGGCATTTTGCGTGCCGTCTCGCGCGGTTCAGGCCGCCGTTTTTGGAACGCGAGCCGCATTGCAACCGCGGCAGGAGGACAAAGCAAAATGAGAAGAACTGTGCTTCTGTCAGCAGTCCTGATTCTCGCGGCGTTTGCCGCGAATGCGCAGACCAACGGCACGCTGCTCACGTGCGAATCGTTGAACAATGTTCGTCATACCTGTAAGGCCGACGTCGCGACCGGCGTCACACTCAATCGCCAGTTCAGCAAGGACATCTGCGTCCGCGGAAAGACGTGGGGCACGACGCGCGAGAACAACGGAATCTGGGTCGATGCCGGCTGCCGCGCCGAGTTTCTCGTCGGCGGTGGATCGGCGCAGCTTCCGAACGGCGTGATGCAGACCGTCACGTGCGAATCGATTCCGGGTCACACGAAACGCTGCACGGCCATGACGGCGAACGGCGTCCAGCTGGCGCGCCAGATCAGCAAGCATTCGTGCGTGCTGAACAAGGACTGGGGCTGGGACAACAACGGCATCTGGGTCAAGGACGGTTGCCGCGCGGAATTCACGGTCAACACGACGATGCCTCCGATGACGTCGTCGCTGACGACCATCACGTGCGAATCGCCGAATGGGATGAATCATCACTGCTCGGCGAATACGCTGCACGGCGTGACGCTTTCCCGCCAGCTCAGCGATTCCGGATGCGTGGAAGGCAAGACCTGGGGCTACGACGCGAACGGCATCTGGGTATCCAACGGCTGCCGCGCGGAGTTCACGGTAGGACGTTAACTGTGGTCATCCTGCAGCGCGCACGACGCGCTGCAGGACGATTCGGTAGACCTTCACCAGCGTCCCGAGCCTCACCAGCACAGACAAGAGTGTCTGTGCCACACCAGCTCCCTCCTGCATCAGCATTTCAGAGGTGCGGCAGGATCAATGTGGCACAGACACTCTTGTCTGTGCTTTGGCAAGGTGCACTGCCTGGTGTTATTCACGGAAGCGCGACCTTCGCCCGCGCGAATCCCGCCATCTTGCTGGCCTGATCGACCACCGCGACGGAGAGGACGTTGTCGCCCGGACTCATGGTGATCGTGGCCTTGTACGTGATCTTTTTCTCCCGGAAATCATCCTCGGCATCCGCCGGAACCTTCACCGCGTGTGTGTTGCGGATCACTTTCGACGTGTTCTCGCCATTGCCCACGACGACGAAGACGGTGAAGTTGCCGACGAGGTTGTCGCCTTCGGGTGCGAGCGTGATCGTCGGAGCCATCGTCACTTCAAAAGGCACGCGATACTCGGCGCCCTCTTTCTGCGGCGCGCCCGGCTTGATGCTGATCTCCCAGGCGTTGCGCGCGTCAGTCGTGTAGAGGTTGGCGATGACGCGCGTACTCATCTCGTCCTGCGCCGGTTTCGGATTCGGGATGTAGGTCTCGCGCGCGCGGAAGCGATACTCGGGATTCTTCATCTTCACGACGATTTTGCGGAGGTCTTGCGCGGAAGAATCGCCCGGCCGGAAGCCGATGGAGTAGTAGGAGTTGAGATCGTTGGCGACCGTCTGGAACGCGGAGTCGAAGTTGCTCGTGTTCGTGATGGCAAGGCCGCCGCTGATGCGCGCCAGCGTCTGGTAGGCCATGGCCGTGTTGGTGAACGTCAGGAACGATTCGACGCGATCCGTCGCCGCGGTCGTTTCCGCGCTGCCGGAGTCGCGTGAGTCGGCGGCGTCGATCATGTAGAGCGCGACGCCGTTGGCGCTGGCTTCTTTCGCCGCGACCTCGATCGAGTAGTGCTGCATCGATCCCGTCTTGCCGTTGATGCTTTCGCTGCCCAGCGTGAGGCCGGGCATGTAGGGCGAGAAGGCGTTGTAGAGCCATTGGTACAACTCGACGCCCGGCTTCTCGGGAAGGTGCGCGCCGGCGAAGATGATGACGTTCTTTCCTTCCATTCCTGCCAGCGCCGCGGTGATCTGGCCGAGCGCGGCCAGCGTGTTGCGCGCGCTGAAGATCGTTTCCTCCAGATGGCTTTCCACGTCGCCTGTGGCCTGGCGGTACGCATCGCGCCAGGAGAGTCTCGATCCCGGCTCCTTCGCGATCGAGATGTATTCATTCACGGTCTGCTTCAGGTGATCGAGTGAGGCGGTGTGATTGAACGCGTTTCCGCTTTTCTTGACCGTCTCCACGCCCGCGCGGATGGCGTTGCGGTCATTGGTGAACGGCGTGATGACGGTCGTCTTCTGGGTGCAGAGGACGATCATGACGCGATCCTGCGCGCCGAGGCGTTCGACGAATTTGTCGAGCGACTGGAGCACTTTGTCGCGCCGGAACGGCTCGAGCGAGTAGTTGTCGATGAACATGACGATGTTGGGAGGACGAACTTCGACCGGCGTTTCGGCCGGCGTCGCAGGCGTAGGTGCCGCTGGTGCTGCAGTCGCTTCCGCAGTTGGCGCCGGCGCACGCACCTCGGAGAGATTCGTAATCTCACGCTTCTGGCCGTTTTCGTAAATTTCGAAGTCGACTTTGGTCAGGCCGGTCACGGGCTTGCCGGCGCGGTCGCGGACGACGACGTCGACGTTGACGACGTGTACCTCGATCGATTCGGCGACTTCCTGCGCCAGCGATACCGCGGCGCTGAATCCGATGATTGCTGCAATGACGAGACGTTTCATGCCTTCACCTCGTTCTAAGGATTTGCCGCCCGCCGATGCGCAATCGGAGTCAATCCGCACGTTCCTGCCGCCTCGGCGCGCAGTACTGTCAGCGGCTCCGCGGCTACCCAGACGATGCGCTGCGCTTCGAGCGATGCGTTGAGCCGGTTCACCGCGGCCCCCATTCCGGCCGGAGCGGAGATGTCGTCGATGCGGCCCCATGCAGCGGCGAGATCGGGCCGCGGTCCGTCGGCGGACCAGACGAAGAGCGGCACGCCCACTTCGTCGAGATATTGGCGAACGACGGAAGGGGAGTAGAGGCTGGCGTCGGGCGACTTGCTGAGTACGAGGACGACGGCGCGGCGATGTCCTTTGTCGAGAGTGGCCAGCGCCGCGACGGCCACGGCGTCGGCGAATTGCCGCGGCTCCGTTGGCGCGGGCACGGGCGCGAGGCGCTGCGTCAACAGCCACGAGACGTTGGCAGTTTTTCCATGATTGACCGACTGCGGAAAGGCGATCGCGGTCGGCTCGCCCGGCGCGTTGATCGGACGCGATACCGGCCAGAGAATCCGCTCGGACGTCTCCGTATCAAATCGCGACTGCGCCGCGGCACCGACGATCGGTCGCGTGGCCGGATCCCGGACCATCACCACCAGCGCGTCGCTTTTTTCGATCGCGGTCGCTTTCAATGGCTTGCCGCCGGACGTGAAGCAGTTCTCCGGAATCGCGTCCGTCCGATTGTTTTCGGACATCACCAGCATCGGCGTCAATTCCGTTTCCACTGATCGTGAGAAAGCGGCCGACGAGAGGACTATGTCGCGACGCGCGACTTCTCCATCTTCGAACTCCATCTCTGCCGACACGACATGCGCGTGCGCGGTGTCCAGTTGCGGCAGCCGCGCGCGAAAGTCGCGGCCGAGGCGAATGGCGGTTCCGTCGACCGAGAGCTTGGCGTCCGAGGGGAGCTTGTGCAGCCGGTGCCGTCCGACCAATTCCGCTTCCACCGGCCGCTGCCCATCGCGGCGGATGACGATCTCCAACTCCGCGGCAGGCCGCGCCAGGTTGATCACCTGCGCGATGCGCGTGATCTCTCTGCCGTCGGCGTCGTACGCGATCGCGGTCAGTTCTCGTGGCGTCAACGCCGTGCCGAAGTCGACGCGAGCCGACCACGGCGCGCTCGTTATCCGCGCCACTTCGCGTCCGCCGAGCTCGATGCGAACCGATTTCACTCCCTCGTCGACGCGCAGGCTGACGTTCTGAAATCCGGTGACCAGCCCGAGAAACAGAGAGAGGAAGACGATCTGCGGCACGCGCTAATGCTCCGCCGAAGTGTTGACGATGTACAGGTCGGACAGCAGCCGCGTGTAGCTGTACACCGTCGTCGCACCGTCGGGTGTGACGAGAATCGGGCCGACGTTGATGAGGCCCGCGGGATCGGCGGGCATCGCTTCGCGCCATTCGGTGCGCGCGCCAGTGGTGAGATCGACTTTGTACAACATCGCCGGGATCTTGCCGAAGGTGGCTACGAAGATCGAACGGCCGTCGGCGGAGAAGCGCGTCGGGACATCTCCATTTTTCAATACGGGAAGTGGAACCGGCGCACCGCCGGCGACCGGATAGAGATAAAACCTGCGATCCGGCGCGCGGCCGAGAATGAAACGGCTGTCGGGCGTGACCTGAGAGGCGGCAACGTTTTCGGGGCTGATCGGACGCGGCGCACTGCCGTCGAGTGCCTGAATCCAGAGCCGCGGCGCCTGCCGCTCTTCGTTCCCCTGAAAAAAAATGTGCGACCCGTCCGGCATCCAGCGCGCGTTGCGATGATTGATGCGGTCGTGCGTGATCTGGCGCGGCTGCCCGGTGCCGGTGGGCAGCATCGTGATCTGCGCCGGCTTGCGATTGCGCGGAATCGACAACACCCATTTTCCATCCGGCGACAATCCCTCGGATGTGCCGTCACCAAGGCGGATCGCGGGGGAGCCGTCGGTGCCGCGCAGGTAGACCCCGAAGATCGCGCCGCCCGCTTCGCCCGACTCGGAGAAGATCATCGTCTTGCCGTCGGCCGAGAGGTCGCGCACGACGGAGTAGTCGAACCACGAGAGATCGAACGGCTGCGCGTTGCCGTGGATGCCGACGATGCCGGCGCGAACGATTTCGCGCGAAACGAGCACGCGGCCGTCGGGCGCAACGTCGTGGAACCAGAGCGGGCCGGCACTCGCTGCAACGAAACGTTGCTTTCCGCCCAACGTCACCGCCGTGACCGCGCGCGCGTTGTTGCCTTCCTCCGACGAAAAGAGGACTTCCTTTCCATCCGGCGACCACGCCAGCCCTTCCACGCTCTGCGATTCTTTCGTCAACGCGCGATGCGTTTTTGCGCTGACGTCGACCAGCACTGCGGAACCTCGATCGTCGTTGAGAAAGGGATGATCGAGAAGCGCGATCGAGTCGCCGGATGCGTTGAAGCGGGGATGGGCGATCCATCCGACGGTGTCGTAGAGGACGTTGCCGATCGGGAACTCGAGCCGGCAACGTCCGGCGACGGTGCGTACGACGGCGAGGCGGCCGTCGGGCGACCAGTCGGCAAATTCGACGTCATCGAGGATCGGCCGCGGCGCGCCTCCGGCGATGGGAACCTGGGCCAGTGTCCCGCTCTCGCGAAGGTATCCGATGACGTGGCGGTGCAACGAGATGGCAAGCTGACCGGTGCGCGAAACGGCGAGTAAATCCGTGTCGTCGCCGAGTTGCAGGTCGCGCGACTCGGGTGAATCGGCGCGGACGGAGAAGATTGCCATCGGCTTCCCGTTCCATCGCGCGCCGTAAAAAACCGTCTCGCCGTCGGGTGAGAAACGGGCGTTGAAGATCGTGCCGCTGCGGAAGGTGAGGCGTTTGTATGTCGGAGGCGGCTGCGTGCCGCGATGTTTGCCGGCGACGTAGGCAAGCCCCGCCGCTGCCAGCAGCGCGAGCGCGATCGCCAGCGGCTTGATGGTCTCGCGCGGACGAATGCGCCAGATCGGACGGAACGAAATGGCCTGGCTGGTGAGGCCGGAAAGGGAGCCGAGGTCGAAGGCAAGATCGCGCGCGGACTGGAAACGCTCGTCGGGATTTTTCTCCAGGCAGTGCCGGACCACGCGGTCGAGCGCGCCGGGAACGCGCACGTTCAGCTCGATGAAATCGGGCGGATCATCCTTCAGGATCGAATTGAGCGTCTCGATCGGCGACTCGCCGCGAAACGCGGGAACGCCGGCCAGCATCTCGTAGAGGATTACGCCGAAGGCGAAGATGTCGGAGCGGTTGTCGCCGCTGCCGCCGCGCACCTGCTCCGGAGCCATGTAGCCGACGGTGCCCATGAGCCGCCCCGGCTCGGTCGGCGTCGCGGGCAGCGTCGGCTCGTGCTCGGTGCCGGGTGTCGCATTCGGAATACGCGGGCCGGCCAGCTTCGCCAATCCGAAGTCGAGGATCTTTACGTGGCCGTCGCGGGTGATGAAAAGATTTTCCGGCTTGAGATCGCGATGGACGATGTTGCGCTCGTGCGCGGCGGCCAGTCCGCGCGCGATCTGCGCGGCGTAATCGAGCGCCTTGCGCGGCGGGATGGCGCTCTGGCGGATACGCGCTCGCAGCGATTCGCCCTCCAGCAGCTCGGAGACGATGTAGTGCAGTCCCTCTTCGTCGCCGATGTCGTAGATGGCCAGGATGTTGGGATGGTTGAGCATGCCGGCCGCGCGCGCTTCCTGCTCGAAGCGGCGCAACGCGTCGGCGTCAGCGGAGAGATTGCGCGTCAGGACCTTGACGGCGACGTCGCGCTGCAGCCGCGTGTCGTGCGCGCGATACACCTCGCCCATGCCGCCCGCGCCGATGGCCATGAGAATTTTGTACGGACCGAGCAGCGTGCCCGGGGCAAGCATGGGTCGGAATCATGTCAGAAATCAGTGGATTAGTAGATGAGTGGATTAGTAGATTAGAGGTGTGAGCGCATTTCATGCAGGGCTTGCGCTGACCTGCTGACCCTCTGATCTACTAATCTACTAATCGACTAATTCAATGAAACCTGAATCCACCATCCGCCTGACGCCCGGCAAGCGCGTCCTCTTCCTCACCAAAGACCCGGAGCTGATCCGCAAACAACTGCGCGGCGAGCTCGACCTGCAGATGAAGGATCTGTCCGTCGACGATCTGCTCGACGACATCAACACCGACGCCATGACGCCGGCCTGGGTCTGCTTCAGCCACAAGCCGGAAGACATCGCCCGCGATGCGTACGCCGGCCTCATCGTCGATGGCAAGCGGCTCTTCGAGCACGACGCGCTGATCAACGGCAACTTCGAAGTCATCGTCAGCGGCTACCGCAAAGGCGTGGGCAGCTCGCGCGAGACCGCGACGCAGTGCGAGGTCTGGAGCGGCATCCGCATCGCCGTTGCGGCGTCGTTCGCGCCGATCCACGCCGGCAACAACATCAATCAGGGTTTGCTGATGGCGAACCACTCCATGCTGGAGCGGCTGCAGGCCGGCGAAGGGCTGGACATCGAAGAATTCTGCAAAGGCTACGACGCCATCACGCAGCTGATCATCAAAGAAGGCGGGCTCTTTCCATTCGCGAAGGCAGTCGAGCGCGGCGAGCTGCAGGTGCCGGTTCCGAACACGCCCAAGCGGCCGATGACGATGGGGGAGAAGATCCTGGCGCGACACGTCCTTACCGGGAGTCGGGAGTCGGGAGTCGGGAGTCGGAGCGCCGATCCCGCATCAAACTACGACACCCGACACCCGACACCCGACACCCGCGTCTACGTCAAGCCGGGCGACGCCGTCGTCGTCGAAGTGGACGGCGGATACACGCATGAATTCACCACCGCGCAGGTTCACTACTTCCTCGAGCAGGAGTACGGGCCGGAGTACACGATCAAAAATCCGCAGAAGTTCGCGGTCTTCGAGGATCACCTCATCTACGCCGACGACGTGGCGCGCATGCGGCCGTTCATGGACAAGATCCAGACGCTGCGCGATCTGCAGCGCGAGTTTCAGCAGCACACCAATTGCCGCGACTTTTCGGCGACGGACAACATCTCGCCCGGCATCTGCCACGAAGTGGCGCGCGAGTTCATCATCGATCCCGGCGATTTCATTCAGGCCACCGACAGCCACACCTGCATGGGCGGCGTGAACAACGCGCTGGCGTGGGGCGTCGGCGCCACTGAGTACGCGAACCTGGTCCACTCCGGCTTCACGCAGGTGGAGGTGTCAGAGTCGATCCGCTTCGAGCTGACCGGCACGCTGCGCGAGAACGTCACGGCCAAGGACGTGATGCTCTACATCCTGCTGCACTACGCGAACCCGCAACTGACGCTCGATCGCATCATGGAGTTCACCGGCCCCGGCCTCCGCTCGCTGTCGCTGGACGAACGCGCCACGCTCGCCAACATGGCCACAGAATGCGCGGCGCGCACGGCGATCATCGAAGCGGACGAGAAGACGTTCGCCTGGATCGCGGCGATGCGTCCGGGCGTCGACGTGGAAACGCTGAAAGCGCGCGCCGTCGCACCCGATCCCGACGCCGTCTACGCCGGCGGGATCCACACGATCGACCTCGGCACGATCCAGCCGATGGTGGCCCATCCCGGCGATCCAGACCGCGGCATTCCGTCCGATCCGACCAACGGGGCGCTGGTCAGCGAGTTCGAAGACACGAAAATCGACATCGCCTACGCCGGCTCCTGCACTGCCGGCAAGGTCGACGATTTCCTTTTCTACCATCAGGTGGCGAAGGAGGCGGTCGATGCCGGCCTCAAAGTCGCGGACGGCGTGAAGTTCTACATCCAGTTCGGCTCGCAGGCGGTGGAGACGTTCGCGCGCGAGAACGGTCTGCTCGACACGTTCGTGCGCGCCGGCGCGGTCGTCCTCAATCCCGGCTGCGGCGCCTGCATCGGCTGCGGTCCCGGCGTCTCCGACGATTCCGAACAGGTCACGATCAGCGCCATCAACCGCAACTACAAAGGCCGCAGCGGTCCCGGGAAACTCTGGCTTGCTTCCCCCCTCACCGTCGCCGCCTCGGCATTCACCGGCCACGTCACCGCATACACGCCAGGGATGTTCGCGAAGCAGTTGGTCGAGGCGTAGTCACGCTCATCGTAGAACTGCTGCCACGCATCTTCAACTTCCCGCCGCGCGCCTTTGCGCAGGCCGCAGTACCTCGGCGAGATCGTTTGCGAACTTATGGGCGTCTTGCGCATCGAGGGCGGCGATCGTGACACGAATGGCGGGCGGCGTTTTGATCCGGTAACGCTCTCCCGCAGCGACGGCCCATCCGCGCTGGAACAGCGACTGGATCACGGCGCTCTCCTCGGGGAGCGGAATCCAGACGTTCAATCCTGAGGAGCCGTGAGCGTCGATGTCGTGCGCTCGAAGCGCGTCGATGAGGGCCGTGCGGCGTTGCGCGTATGTCCGCTCGGCGCGGGCGAGTTGCTTGAGTACGTTCTTGTCGTGCCACAACGCAACGACGAGGCGCTGCAGGATGTGGCTGACCCAGCGGATGCCGAGTGTTTGCCGTCCTTCGACGCGGGCGATCGTGCGCGCGTCGCCGGCCATGATCGCCACGCGCAGATCGGGACCGAGCGACTTCGAGACCGAGCGCACGACCGCCCATCGTTCGCGCGTGCTGTCGACGAGCGTCACGTACGGCGCGCCGGCAACCGGTCCGGCATGATCGTCTTCGATGATGAGCAGGTCGGGACGCTGCTTCAGAATCGTTCGAAGTTGACGTCCGCGGCGTTCGGTGAAGGCGGCGCCGGTCGGGTTCTGCGCGCGCGGCGTGACGATGATCGCTTGAGCCGGCGGCGCATGTTGCATGGCGGCGGGGAGGAGACCTTCGTCGTCGATGGCGACGGGAACCGGGACGAGCGCGAGCGCGTGGAGAAGATCGGCCACACCGGTGAAGCAGGGGTCTTCGACCAGCACGCGATCTCCGGGACGAAGCTGTTCGCGGAGTACTCGCTCGATGCCGTCCAGCGCGCCGCTGACCACGGCGACGGAATCGGACGGGACGCCGTCCGCGCGAAATTGTTTGCGCGCAAGTGCGACGAGCTCGGGATCGTTCAGCTCATCGCGATAGAGCCGCGGAGTTCCATCCAGCTTGCGAAAAAATGGCGCGAGGTTCGGAACGAGATCGGCCGCGGGATTGCCGGAGGCGAGATCGCGAACGTTCGGCGGAAGCGTGACCGGAACCGGCGGCGAGGCAGGGGAGGCCGCACGGATGATCGTGCCGCGACGTCCCTCGGCGAAAGCGATGCCGCGGTCCTGCAGGAGCCGATAGGCGGCGGCGATGGTGGCGGGATTGACGTTCAGCTGCTTCGCCAGATCGCGGACGGGAGGGAGACGATCGCCTGCGGCGATTTTCCCCGTCGCCACCGCAGCCTCTGCACTCGCGGCGATCTTGACGGCGGTGGTTCCGCTGAGGTACGTTTGTACTACCATATGAACAATATTGTACTAGAACAAAGTGATTCGCTGCAATCGGCGCGTACGACGGTCAAACGGTTGCCCAAACGCGCTGACTACGATCGCAACGTCATCAACGGCATCATCGATGAGGCGCTCATCTGCCATGTCGGCTTCGTCGTCGACGGTGCGCCGGTGGTCATTCCGACCATTCACACTCGCGTCGGCGACACGCTCTACTTTCACGGTTCCGCTGCCAGCCGCATGCTGCGCTCGCTGCGCGACGGCGTCGATGCCTGCGTGACCGTGACGATTCTCGACGGGCTGGTCATGGCTCGTTCCGCCTTTCACCACTCCATGAACTACCGCTCCGCCGTTATCCTCGGCAAAGGGCGGGAGGTCGTCGACCGCGACGAGAAACTTCGCGTGCTCGACGCGCTCGTCGAGCACGTTTGTGCCGGACGTGCGCGCGACGTCCGCCCGCCGAACGAGGCGGAACTGCGGCAGACGCTCGTCCTGGCCATTCCGCTGACCGAGGCCAGTGCGAAAATCCGGACGGGTCCGCCGATCGATGATGATGACGACTACGACTTACCGGTCTGGGCCGGCATCATTCCGCTGGCGCTTACGCCGTCGGTACCGATCGACGATGCGCGGCTTAACGCCGGCGTGCGCGTGCCGGAGTACGCGACGCGCTACAAGCGCTGATTACTCAGTCGACCACGGCGGCACCACGCCGTTCATGCGCGCGTAGGCCACGGACTGGCCGAGGTGCTCGTGCAGATGATTGAGCGCCATCATGAACGCCGCGCGCTCGGTGCTGTCGTTCCCGAACATCCGGATTGGCTTGTCGAGCTCGGCGTCGCTCGTCCCGGCGATCGAGTCGCGCAGGTAGTCGAATGAGCGCCGCAACTCTTCCAGCACGCGCGTCTTGTCGGTGATCCGTTCGAAGGAACGGGTATCGAGCATGCTCTTGTCGCCGACGAAACTGACCAGCGTGTAGTTGCCGCCCGCGATGTGCATGTAGACCTCGCTGACGGAGCGGACGCCGCGGGCCGGACGCCACGAATACTTCTCGGCCGGAATGGCCATGGCCAGCGACAGGATCTTCTTCTGCATGTCGTCGAGATCGTGAAGCAGCTCGGCGCGGACGCCGGTTTTGGGAACCGTGGGCGATGCGGATTGCCGGATCTCGCGCGGCGTGCGGACGGCGGCCGACAGCGGCATAGCCGCAATGATCACAACTGCAGCGATTGAGGAAAGGCGCATAGGATTTCTCGCGGACGCAACAGATTACTCCCGGCGGATATTTGCGAGCAACGAATGTTCGGGCGCGAAGATCACGTTGCGCGGGACGGCAGGAAGCTCCTGCGTCACCGACTCCTCGTTCTTGCGGATGGCCATGAAGAAAATGCCGGCGCGGCCGCCGTCGAACTCGATCTTCACCGGCGCCACGACCATGAAATCGTCGCGCACGCCGCTTCGCTTCACGTTCACCGTCAACTTCGAACCGCCGGTCGCCGTCGGTTCGATCTTGTAGTTCCAGCGCAGCGTGGGAATGGCGGAGTCGTAAATCCACGCATCGAAAAAGTAGCTCCAGTCGCCCGGCGCATTCTTCTCCACCACGCGCTGGAAGTCGGCGGTGCTGGCGTCCTTCCCGCTGTACTCCTTCACGAAGTCGCGCAGGATCTTGATGAACGTGTCGTCGCTGTGCGTTTTGTAGCGCAGCATCGTGCGCAGCATGTGCAGCACCAGCGGACCCTTGTGATAGGCCTGAATCTCGTAGCCAGCCGGGATGTCCGAGGTGCCGGCGCGGTAGCCGACGCCGATCGGCCCGAGGCGCGCGCGGGCGTTGGCGTTCATCTCGACCAGCCACGGGCGATTGAACTTGCTGAAGCCGCCGGCGAGCGTGCCCTGCACGATGCCGTCGTAGGCGTTGATGATCTCGTCGTAGTACTTCTCGCCGCCTTTGACCGTGGCCTGCACGAACATCATCGACGCATATTCGGCGAACGACTCGCTGAGCCACTGATCGCGATACGTTTTCCAGCCGATCTTGTGGCCGAACCACTCGTGCGCCACCTCGTGCGCGCGAAACAGCTCCGTCGCGCCCGGATGCTCCTCGTACGTGAACTCGGAAAGGTGGAGGAAGCCGTCGAAGGCCTGGCCGTGTCCGGCCGCGATCGCGGTCGCGTAGATCTGCGGATTGTCGAGTTTGTCGTCGAGGAGGAACTCGTAGAACCGCAGCGAATTGATGACGTCCGCTCCGGCGTTGCGGATGCGCGCGCCGGGATCGAGTCCGGTCACCGTCCCGAACGAGATGACCTTCGGCACGCCGGGGATTTCGAGCGGGACTTCGGTGAAGCGCTCGGCGGTGGAGAACGTCACCATCTTCGCGGGCCGCTCGATGAGCCATGTCGAGACTTTGCTGCCGTCCGGCGACTCCGTCTCGCCCACTTTTCGTCCCATGGCCCGCACTTCGTTCCGCTTGTTTACGCGCAGCTCGAGTTTCGCGGTGGTGGCGTCGAAGGCGTCCGGAACGGTCGGGTACCAGAGATTTCCGAACGCGTAGTTGGGAGTCTCGAGGTCGTAGTGAAACGTGACTACGTGCGGTTCGTGCGCCTTTAGCGGAGCGGGAAAAATGATCGTGGTGGTGTAGTCGTAGATGTCGTTGTCGACGCTGGCGCTTCGCGCGCCGATGTGATCGCGCAGGACGGCCAGCGGCTGTCCTTTCTCGTCCGTCGCGGTCACGTCCTTCGCAGTCGGGTAGAGATGGAGCCGGAGCGCGACGAGGCCGTCGACATTCGACGCGATCTCTTCCTGCACCGTGTAGTGGCCGTTGAGCATGGCCTGCTCGGTCATGCCGACGCGGCGCGCGTTCCACTTGCCCTTCGAGAGGTCGGCCACGATGTCGAGATGGCTGACCGAGGCCGGACGGATATCGCTGTCGCCAGGTCCGCCCTTCGGATTGCGATCCTCGGCGCGATCGAGGCTGACCCACACCTCCTCGGTGCGGCGATCCCAATGCATCAGCTGGATCTCCTCGCGGCGCGTGGAGTTGTAGTCGTATTCGAGCCAGTCGAAATCGGCGGTCTTCATCGCCGCGGTCATCTGCAGCGCGCCCGGGTTCAGCATGGCGGCGACCACCTGCGCGTCGACGTCGTTGCCGACGTCGATCAGCGAGTGGTTCTCGCGGTTTTCGGCGATCGAATTCTTCGTGAATGGCTCCTTTGCCGCGCCGGGGAAGGCCTTGTCGATCGAATCGTCCGAGGTACGCAGAACGAGTTGCGTGAACTTCTGGTCGACGGAGGTGATCGGTTTGTTCGAGAAACGCCGCAGTTGCGCGACTTCGATGCGGTCGGGAATCGCCATGGTGAACCGGCCGTCGCCTTCGAAGACGACTCCGGTCACGCGGCCGGACGATACCGGCTGCATGAGGTGAACCGTGCCGGATGTGAGCGTGATCGTGGCGGTATCGCGCGTGAACGTCACCGGCTGCGTGAGTGTCACGGATGCGGTCGTGAACTGCCACTTCTGCAGGCGGTCGTAGTCGGCACGTGCCTGCGCTGGATCCGCGGCGTGGACCGGAAACGCGATCACTGCAAACACAGCAACTGCCGAAAGCGCTTCACGAAGCCGCATGGATCCCCCTGCTGATGTGTGGAAATTGGATTGGGCGCGCACTTTAGCACGCGCGTTCCATGGAGAGGTTGGTGCGAAAGGGGGGAATCGAACCCCCATGGTCTAATGACCACAGGCTTCTGAGACCTGCGCGTCTACCAATTCCGCCACTTTCGCATTTCGAGCGGGGACCGAGATTCTCGGTTGCGCGTTGGGGAATGTCAATCGGCGATTTGGTATTCCTTTGCGAGGTCGCGCAAAGCGACTATCCTCACGTGCAGAACACCTGTCGAGAACCTTCCATGCAGCCGACCGAAGCCGCGCCCGCGGTGCTGGAGCGCGCCAAACCAATCGCCGTTCCGCCGCCGGAAGACGTCGCCACCGAGATCTGGAATCTCCCGAACTCGCTGACGCTCTTCCGCATCTTCCTCGTCCCCTTTCTGGTGGTCGTGCTGCTGACGAAGTACTCGAACTACCTCGGGCTGGGCATCTTCTTCGTTGCGGCGATCACCGATTACTTCGACGGCTACTTCGCGCGCAAGTACAACAAGATGACGCGCCTCGGCGCGCTGCTCGATCCGATCGCCGACAAGCTGCTGATGTCCGCGGCGTTCATCTCGCTGGTCGAATTGGGACTGGCCCGCGCCTGGATGATCGTGATCATCATCGGCCGCGAGTTCGCGGTTTCGGGACTGCGCTCGATCGCCGCGCAACACGGCGTGACCATCGCCGCCTCGCCGCTCGGCAAGACGAAGATGGTGGCGCAGGTGTTCGCGATCGGACTGCTGATCGTCGGCTACGAGCTCGGCGAGTTCCGCTTCATCGGCGAGCTGGCGCTCTGGGTGGTGATGCTCTTCGCGCTCGTCTCCGGCATCGACTACTTCATCAAGTTCTCGCGCGGCGTTCTGCGCGGATAGTCAGCCTTCCGCTTCTTCGAGCGCCTCGAGATTGCCCAGGATCGACTCGATCCGATCGCGGATCTCGCCGCGCTCGCGCTTGAATCGCTCGTTGTCTTCTTCGAGCGTCGAGGCGCGTTCGGCGGCATCGCCCTGTTCCTGCAGGCGAGAGGTGGCGTCGTCGAGCTGGCGGCGGAGCGTGTCGCGCTCCTTGCGCAGTTCCTGAATCGTAGCGATCGCTTTTTCCACGCGGTCGTTGAGGCGCCCGAGGATTTCTTCCTCCTCGGTGCCGGCAAGGGTGAGCTGGTCGTTTTCGCGGGTCTTCTTCACGTTGGTTTTCTCTCTCAGAGTAATTTCACCGGCAGCATGGCCGCCAGGCGCGTTGCGAGCTGGTGATGATGCGAGGCAATCTCGTCCTGCGTGAGCGAGCGGTCGAATGCCTGGTACCACATGCCCAGCGTGGTCTTGATGATGTCGTCTGATTCGGCGGGAACGAAGCGGTCGCGCAAGCCGACCTCGTGGAGGTACGGAACGTCGAACGAACGGATCGCATCGACGATGCGCTGGTATTCGAGATCGCGTCCGTGCGTGAGCGCGAGGATCATCGGCACGCCGGGGAAGCGCGCCACGGGCGCCATCGTCCACTCGCTGTTCGACGACGCGATCATCGCCTCGACGTCGATGTCGGCCACTGCGACGTCGCCTTTGATTCCGAACGCCTGCAGAACGTCCGCGGCAAGGAATCCGACGCTGGCGATTTGCCGATCGCCATGCCATGCGATGGCGCGCTTGCCGCTGCGCAGCCACGGTTGATCCGAAGCCGCGAAAGTCGCATCGACGTGCATCTTCGCAGCGATCTGCTCGACGATCCCCTTGATGTCGAAGAAATCGACCGGCCGCTTCACATCACCCCAGAACGTTCCAATCGATCCATACAGAACGACAGCGATGCGATGGTGCTCGATGACGCCGTCACCAGCGCGGTGGTACGTCCGGCCAACTTCGAAGAGCCCGCCGTCGCGCGTTCCGTACGAGCGATTGAAGACGACGGTGTCGAGCATTCCCGGCAGGAGCGAAAGACGCATCGCTGCAATCGCCTCAGAGAGCGCATTCGAGATCGCGATCGGCTTTTCATCCGAAACCAGCGCGTTCCATTCGGGCCGAATGAAGGAGTAGTTGATGACCTCGGACAATCCGCACCCGACCAGCACGTCGCGGATTGCATCCTCCGCCACGTCGGTCGCTTCGCGGCGCACGTCGCCGGTGGTCACGCGCGGCAGCATGGCCGGGACGTTGTTCAGACCGAAGAAGCGGAGCACTTCTTCGACCAGGTCCATCTCTTCGAAGATGTCGCCGCGATACGTGGGCACGGTGACCAGCAGTCCGTCATGAACCTGCTCGGCGTCGAAGCCGAGGCGGCGGAAGAGATCGAGGGCGTATCCGATGCCGACGGCGCCGGCCGAAGCTTCGTGCAATTTTTCCGTGCGAAGGCGAATCGATTTCGGCTTCACCTCGGACGCGACGACGTCGATCGGCGCCTCGGCGGTGCCGCCGCCGCTTTCGACGATCATGCGCGCCGCTTCGGTGATCACGGCAAGCGTGTCGTTCGGATCGACGCGGCGCTCGAATCGATACGACGCATCGGTCTTAAGGCCGAGACGGCGCGCCGTACGGCGGATGATGGACGGCTCGAACCAGGCGCATTCGAGCAGTACGTTCTTCGTCGCGGAGGTGATCTCCGATTCGAAGCCGCCGATGATCCCGCCGAGGGCCACCGGGCGTTGTGCGTCGGCGATGACGACTGTGTCCGCGTCGATCTTGCGCATCTCGCCGTCGAGGCTCTTCATCGTCTCGCCCGCTTTGCCGCGCCGGACGATGATGGTCTGGCCGGCGATGCGGTCGAGATCGAACGCATGCAGCGGATGGCCGAGCGCGACCATCACGTAGTTGGTGATGTCGACGATGTTGTTGATCGGACGGAGGCCGACTTCTTCCAGGCGTCTCGCAACCAGCGGCGATGACGGTTTGACGGCGATGTTGCGGATGACGAGGGCCGTGTAGCGCGAGCACATCTCCGGCGCTTCGATGCGGATCGTCGGCGGGGCAGACGATGTCGCGCCAGAGAACGAAGCCGCTGCGGATTCTTTCTGCGATCGTCCGAGCGCCGCGGCCAACTCGCGGCCCATGCCGATGTGCGACATCGCGTCGACGCGGTTCGTGGTGATCTCGAGATCGAAGACCGTGTCGTCGCCGTGCTGCTCCGTCGATTCGACGGCGTGGCCAATCTCCGTCAGACGGACGCCGAGCTTGTCATCGCTGAGATCGGAAAGATCGACGTAATCATTGAGCCAGTCGCGGGAGAACTTCATCGGGGCGGCGATTGTAACCGAGCCGGCAATCCCTCAACGGCCGAATGAGAGGCGCGCGAGCAACCCTTCCGCGGCATCGTGCGGATTGCCTTTCTTGTGCAGGACGTCATCGAGCAGCTGCTCGTAATCGCCGCGCGTGATCGTCTTGCCGATCAGCCGGTCCATGAATTTTTCTTTGAGCATCGTCTCGATCCGGATGCGCACGCGCTCGCGATTGCGGCGATCGAGCTCGCCGGATGTTTGCAGATGATCGAAATGTTTCGCAATCGCGGCATCGAGATCGGCGGTGCCCTTATTTGTCGACGCGACCGTCTTGACGATCGGCGGAATCCAGTCGCCGTGCTCCTCGACCAGCGACATCATCATCGTGATCTCGGTGACGGTGCGGTCCGCGCCGGGGCGATCGGCCTTGTTGACGACGAAGATGTCGCCGATCTCCATGATGCCGGCCTTGATGGCCTGGATGTCGTCGCCCATGCCCGGCACAAGCACGACCACGTTCGTCTGCACGGTGCGGATGATTTCGACCTCGTCCTGACCGACGCCGACGGTCTCGACGAGCACGACGTCGAATCCCGCCGCATCGAGGAGGTCGACGACGTCGTTCGTGGCGCGTGCAAGTCCGCCGAGAAATCCGCGCGTGGCCATGGAGCGGATGAAGACGCCGCGGTCGGTATAGAGGTCAGCCATGCGAATTCGGTCGCCGAGGATCGCGCCGCCGGTGAAGGGGGAGGTCGGATCGACGGCGATGATGCCGACTTTCTTGTCCTGCGCGCGGTAGTACTTCGCTAAGGCCGCGACGAGCGTCGACTTTCCGGCGCCAGGCGAGCCGGTGATGCCGACGATGCGCGCGTTTCCGGTGGCGGGATAGATGTCGGCCAGCAGCCGTTCCGCGCGGCCGTCATCGCGCTCGACCAGCGACACCGCCTGCGCCAGCGCGCGGTACTTGCCGCTGCGAAGAGCGCCGGCGAGGTCGGTCAGCTCGGACATGCGCTACCGGGCGCCGTCCGCGAGCAGGTTGCGCGCGATCACCATCCGCTGGATCTCGCTCGTCCCTTCGCCGATCGTGCACAGCTTCACGTCGCGGTAGTACTTCTCGGCCGGGAACTCTTTGATGAAGCCGTAGCCGCCGAAAATCTGCACGCCTTTCTCCGTCGCGCGCACGGCAACCTCGGACGCGTACAACTTGGCCATGGCCGAGGCCTGCGTCACTTTTTCGCCGGCATCCTTGATCGTCGCGGCGCGATAGCAGAGCAGGCGCGCGGCATCGATCTCGGTAGCCATGTCGGCGAGCATGAACTGGATGGCCTGAAAGTCAGAGATCGATTTGCCGAACGCCTGGCGCTGTTTCGAATAGTCGCGCGCCGCCTCGTACGCACCGCGCGCGATGCCGACCGCCAGCGCACCGATCGAAATGCGGCCGCCGTCGAGCACTTTCATGGCGTCGATGAAGCCGTAACCGATCTTGCCGAGGATGTTGGACGACGGCACGCGGCAGTCTTCCATCACCAGTTCGGCCGTGTCGGAAACGCGCATCCCGAGCTTGTTCTCTTTCTTGCCGGGGCGGATGCCAGGACGATCCATCTCCACCGCAAACGCGGTGATGCCGTGCTTCTGATCGGACTTGTCGGTGACGACGAGAACGACTGAGATGTCGGCGTATGTCGCGTTGGTGATGAAGTTCTTCGTGCCGTTCAGCACCCACTCGTCGCCGTCCTGCACGGCGGTCGTGCGCATTCCGGAGGCGTCGCTGCCGGAGCCGGGCTCGGTCAATCCCCACGCCGCGATCCATTCGCCTGAGGTTAGCTTCGGCAGCCACTTCTTCTTCTGTTCGTCATTGCCCGCAAGATAAATGTGGCCGGTGCCGAGGGAGTTGTGCGCGGCGACGCTGAGCGCGAATCCGCTATCGACGACGCCAAGCTCCTCGATGACGTGAACGTAATCAACGTACGACAATCCCGCCCCACCGTACTCCTCGGGGACCGTCACGCCGAGCATGCCGAGGCCGCCGGCGCGCTTGAAAACCTCGGTGGGAAAGTGCTGCGCCTCATCCCACTCCATCAAATGCGGCTTGATCTCGCTGAGCGCAAACTCGCGCACCATCTCCTGAATCTGTCGCTGCTCGTCCGTAAGACGGAAATCCATTCACGCTCCTCGAGATCTGTTTTCCCGGGCACGCAGGCCGCGCGCCGCACAGGCGGAGAAGGGATGATAGCAGGGGAGGAGGAATTGGCACCAGCAACGAGGTCGTTCGCTACAATGATGACGATGCAAAACAGGGCAGCGACGCGGATCAGCGATGAAGATCTCTGCCGAATGCAGGCGGAGACTGGCGTTGATGTCTACGCGATCCTGGACTTGATGGCGCAAACGCCGACGCAGCGCCTCCGGCTTGCGGTCGCGAACGCTCGGAATCTTGCTCGCCTGCATGCAGTGACCAAGCGTCCTGAAGTCAGAAAATGACTTCGCCTGCAGAATTTGATGCCTTCGCAATTTTGGGCGTCCTCCATCGACGCGAGGTCCAGTTCGTCGTGATCGGCGGCATTGCCGGCAATCTTCTGGGATCGAATATCTTGACGAACGATCTCGACATCTGCTTTGCGCGCGACCTCCAGAACACGCAGCGACTTGCGGGCGCGTTGAAGGAGATTCACGCAAGGTTGCGCAATTTCCCACCGGAGTTGCCTTTCATCGTCGACGAGCATGCGCTCCGGCTGGGTGAAACCTTCACATTCGAAACAGACTTCGGCCATTTCGACTGCCTCGGCAATCCGTCTGGTACCGATGGCTATGTTCAGTTACGAAATGGAGCCGAGTGTCTCGACGTGAACGGAGTTAAGACGTACGTCGCAAGTCTTCCCGACCTGATTCGGATGAAAGAAGCCGCCGACCGCGAGAAGGATCGCTGGGCGCTCGTGACGCTGAGGGCAATGCAGAAGTTGCGCGAGTAGCTAAATCAGCATCTTGTAAACGTCGTTCTTCCGCAGCCCGAACTTCTCCGCTACCGCTTTCACCGCATCGTTCCGTCGCATGCCGCTGGCGCGGAGGCGTTCGAATTCGGCGGCGATTTCTTCGGGAGATGCGACGGCGGCCGTCGCTTTTGATGCCGCGAAAACGAGCGTGATCTCGCCGTAGATCGACTGACGGGGTCGCAATTCGGCGAGGACTTCGCTGATCGTGCCGCGGAGGAACTCCTCGTGCAGCTTCGTCATCTCGCGGGCGACGGTGACTTCGACGTCGCCGAGAACCGCCAGCGCATCTTCGAGCGAGTCGATGACACGTTCCGGCGACTCGTAGGCGATTGCGGTGTGTCCGAGCTCTGCGAGCGTGCGGTAGAAATCGGTCCGTTCGCCGCGGCGGTGCGGGGTGAATCCGAGGAACGTGAAGGGGAGTGGGGCGATCCCGCTGGCGACGAGGGCGACGACGCCGGCGAATGGGCCTGGAATCGGTTCGACGGTTAATCCCAGTTCGCGCGCGAGGCGCACCAGGCGGAAGCCGGGATCGCTGATGACTGGCATGCCGGCGTCGGAGACGAGCGCAATCGTTTCTCCGCGCCCGATCCTGTCCGCAAACCCGCGCGCTTTCTCCTCCTCGGTGTGATCGTCGAAGCGATCGGTGGGTCGATCGATGCCGAAGTGTGTCAGGAGCTTGCGCGTGTGACGCGTGTCCTCGCAAAGGATCAGGTCCGCCGACTTCAGCGCTTCGATCGCGCGCGGCGGAAAATCGCCGAGGTTGCCGAGCGGCGTGCCGACGATGAGGAGTTTGCCCATCGCGTTCGAGTGTATCGCGCGTCGATCGTAGCGCCGACGGCTCGTCGGCTGGACCGCCAGCGGCTCGCTGGCGCGTGCATGAATTGCCGCCGAGCCGGCGGCGGTCCAGCCGTCGGGCCGACGGCGCTACGTTCTCAGTCTCAGTTGGTAGCTCCGGGAAAGGAGGATCGCGGCCGAGGCGCCTACGTTCAGCGATTCGATCCGCGTCGACATCGGGATGGCAATCGTTCGGGCAACGTTCGCAAGCGCAGGAGAAAGGCCTGACCCCTCGCTGCCGAAGGCGAGAATCGCCCGGTGCGGTGGAGGATCGGCAATCTCGCCGCGTGCATCGGCGGCGATGACGTCCCATCCGTTTGTCAGCAGCTCATCGATCGAACAATTCACCACCGGCACGGTCAGGATCGCGCCGGTCGAGGAGCGGATCGCTTTCGGACCGAAGGCGTCGGCGCAGCCGGGGAGAAGCGCGACGCCGTTTGCGTCGAACGCCGCCGCGAGGCGCACGATCGTGCCGACGTTGCCGGGATCCTGCACGCCATCCAGCGCGATCACGATCGACGACTCGCGTACGAACAGCGATTTCAACTCAAAGCGCGGCCGTTCGAAAAGCGCGATCACGTTCTGCGGCGACTTCGTTTCCGCGAGCGCATCGAAGATCGCGGACGAAAAATCGACGTCGCGCTCGATCACCTTGATCGGCTTCCATCCCGCGGCGATGGCGTCGGCGACCGGTTTCGGACCTTCGATCACGATTTCGGCGGCGTGATCGCGGATTGCTTCGCGGATGCGCTTGAACCACGGGTTCTGCCGGCTGCTGATCGTGATCAATTAGAATGCGCGCTCCTGGCGGCCGATGATACTGAAACTCATCAAAGCGACCACCGCTGCTTCGGCCGCCGCATGGTCCGCGATCTGGACCTTTCCGAGCATCCTGCTCTCGGCCTTCATCATCGCCTGGGCTGCGGAAGCGGCGCAATTTCTGATGTCGCAAGGCCTGGCGCTGGCGATCCTGGCGTGGTTGCAGACGCTTCCGGAGTTCGCGGTCGAAGCGGTCATCGCCTGGCAAGCGGGAAAGGATCCGAGCCAGACGCACCTCGCCATCGCCAACTTCACCGGCAGTCTGCGGCTCCTCGTGGGGCTGGGATGGCCGATGATCTACTTCGTCGCCGCGGCGTTCGGATGGAAACGCGAGCGGAGATTCATCAGCGTCCAGCTCGACGACGAGCACTCGGTCGAAGTCTTCGGCCTCTTCCTGCCGATCGCCTACTTCACGTTCATCTGGTGGAAAGGGACGCTTTCGATCTGGGATGCAATTCCGCTGACCGCGTCGTACGTGCTTTACCTGTTCATCCTCTGGAAAATCCCGCCGCGCGATGACGAAGAGGAAGCGCTCGAAGACCTCGGCATCATTCCGCGCACGGTTTTGAGGATGTCGCCGAAGCGGCGCAATGCCGCGATCTGGATTCTCTTTCTCGCGGGCGGCGCGATTCTTTTCTTCGCCGCCCATCCATTTCTGAATTCGATGCTGGCCATCGCCACGTCGCTCGGAGTGTCGACGTTCGTTTTCGTGCAGTGGGTGGCGCCGTTCCTCTCCGAGTTTCCCGAAAAACTGAGCGCGTTCTACTGGGCGCGCAAAGTGAAGACGGCGAACGTGGCGCTGATGAACATGGTCTCGTCGAACATCAACCAGTGGAGCATCCTCTCGGCGATGATCCCGATCCTTTTCGTGATCAGCGCCGGCGAACTGCGGCCGCTGGTCTTCGACGCACACCAGCGCGACGAAATCCTCCTCACGATCCTGCAGAGCTTTCTCGGATTTCTGCTGCTGCTGAATCTGCAGCTCAAAGTGCACGAGGCCACGATCCTCTTCGTGCTGTGGCTGGCGCAGTTCGCGGTGACGTCATGGCGCGGACCGATCATTTATGTATATCTTGCATGGTGCGTCGTGGAGTTGATCCGGCTGGTGCTCAGCCGGGAGGCTCCAGCGGCCTGGCGCGCATTGCGCACGACGCTCGGAGAGCGCTTCGCCTGATGGGAATCGACGTCATCACCAAGCCACGCATCCGGTTGACGCGGCGCGTCAGCGAGATGCAGGTGTCGCCGACGCTGGCGGTGATGAATCGCGCCCTGGAGTTGAAGGCGCAAGGCGTCGACGTCGTCGACCTCGGGCCGGGCGAGCCGGACTTTCCGACGCCGCAATCCGTTTGCGCGGCCGGCAAGCGCGCCATCGATGACGGGCTGACCAAGTACACGGCCGGCAACGGCACGAAAGCGTTGCGCGACGCGCTGGCCGCTCGCTACAACCGGCGCTACGGCACATCCATCACGGCGGAGAACGTGATCGCCGGCACGGGCGGCAAGCAGGAGTTGTTCAACGTCACGCTGGCGCTGGTCGACGAAGGCGACGAAGTCATCATCCCCGCGCCGTACTGGGTCAGTTTTCCCGATCAGGTGCAGTTCGCCGGCGGGACTCCCGTCTTCGCCCGCACCGATCCGCAGAATGAGTTCCGTCCGACGTTCGCCGACATCCAGGCCGCGGCCACCGAGCGCACGCGCGGCGTGATCATCAACTCGCCGTGCAATCCGACCGGCGCCGTGATCGCCGAAAAGGAGTTGCATCGCATCGTCGAGTGGTGCGCCTCGCGCGATCTCTTTCTCATGTTTGACGAGACGTACGAGTTCTTCGTCTACGACGGAGCGAAGCATGCTTCCGCGGCACGCTGGTTCGACGAGTATCCGGAGACGATCGTCTGCATCAACTCCATGTCGAAGACGTTCGCCATGACCGGCTGGCGCCTCGGCTACGCGATCGCGCATAAGGACGTCATCACCGCGGCCGGCAAAATTCAGAGCCATTCGACGTCGAATCCGAGCTCCATCTCGCAGGCCGCGGCACTCGAAGCGCTCGGCGGCGGCGACGATGAAGTGCAGCGCATGTGGGAGGCGTATCGCGACCGGCGCGCGTGGCTGATCCCGGCCATCAACGGCATCGACGGATTGTGCTGCGCGCATCCCGACGGCGCGTTCTACATCTTCCCCGACGTCAGCGCTTTCTTCGGCCGCGGCGGCGTGCGCGACTCGCAGACGCTCACGAACTATTTGCTCGACGAGGCGCAGGTCGCGGTCATCCCCGGCTCCGCGTTCGGCAGCGACGATCACGTCCGCATCAGCTATGCGACCTCGATGGAGCGCCTGCAGGAAGGTGTGCGGCGAATCGAATCGGCGCTGAAAAAACTACGCTGAGCTCGCCGCGCCAATTGCTGGAATCAAGCCTTACAACCCCCCGTTACGAACCGCGTCCAAATAAGACGTCCCAACGAACAAGGAGAACTTGTGAAGAAAGCAACCATCATCATCACGCTTGCGCTTGCCGCTACCGCGGTGTTCGCGCAGAGCAAGCCGGCCGCACCGGCGCCAGCGCCAGCCACGGCCACGGCGAGCGCCGATCCGGTCATCATGACCGCCGGCAGCGTCACCATCCACAAGTCGGAATTCGAAGCGGCACTGAAAACGCTTCCGGCTGAATACCAGAGCATGCTGGCGCAGCCTGCCGGCCGCAAGCAGTTCGCGGACGACTTCCTCCGCATGCGCCTGCTGGCCAGCGAAGGCACGAAAGCGGGCCTGCAGAATGATCCCGAGGTCCTCAACCAGCTCAACCTGATGCGGGAGAACCTCGTCGCGACGGCTGAGCTGAAGAAGATCGACAGCGGCATCACCGTCAGCGACGCCGAGGTCCAGAAAGCGTACGCCGACAACGCCAAAGAGTACGAGCAGGTCAAAGCCCGTCACATCCTGATCGCGCCGAAAGGCAGCCCGGCCGCGCAGGCTGGGAAAGATCTCACCGACGAGCAGGCCAAGGCCAAAGCGGAAGACCTTCGCAAGCAGATCCTCGCCGGCGCGAACTTCGAAGAGCTGGCGAAGAAGGAGTCGGACGACACCGGTTCCGGCGCCCGCGGCGGCGACCTCGGCTCATTCGGCCACAACCAGATGGTCCCCGAGTTCGAGCAGGCCGCGTTCGCCGCGAAAGTCGGCGAAGTGACGCCGGTGGTGAAGACGCAGTTCGGCTACCACATCATCAAAGTCGAAGGGCACGAGACCACGCCGCTCGATCAGGTCCGTCCGACGATCGAGAAGAACCTCAAGCAGACCAAGCTGCACGCCGCGCTCGATGCGATGAAAGAAAACGCGCATCCGACCTTCGACGAAACGTACTTCGCGCCGCCGCCGGCACCTGCCGCCGAGGCCACGCCGGCCACGCCCGCCGCTCCGAAGAGCGACGCGAAGAAAGCTCCGGCCACGAAGAAGCCGTAAATCGATCTCAGCGATTGAAAAAAGGGACGGTGAAAGCCGTCCCTTTTATGCTTCGATGAAGGTGCGGTGTGTCGTCGGCGAAGCCGGCGTAAGAACCGTAGCCCACGCTTTCAAGCGTGGGTAGGCGAGGAGCCTGGTTTTTGTGAGCCCGCTTTCAGCGGGCGAAAGAAAGCTTTCTATCGCGCGCCAAGGCGCGCTCACAAATCCAACAATCTGTCGAACCCACGGGTGAAACCCGTGGGCTACGGCTCTTACGCCGGCTTCGCCGGCGGAGCAGATGAGATTCCTGCCTACCGCTCCACTTCGAAATCGGTGGCATTCGCCGGCAGCGCCTCGTTGAAAATGATGGCCGTCTCGGCGATCGGGAAGAGGACGACGTGATTGCGTCCCTGGAAATCCATCACGATCTCGTAGAACCCCGTCTCGTTGATCGCGATCAACGTGCCGGGCTTGCCCTTCAGCTCGAGCGAGCGGCTGAAGATCGAGACTTTCGACGGGATTTCCATGGCGCGTAAGAGTAGGTTGCCGCGATAGCAGAGTCAACGACCGCGACGGTTCGCGGTGCTGATTGTGATCGCACCACTGGTGGCCGAGCCTTGGGCAACCAACGCTGCGGCCGTACCGCCCTCTAGTCGTAGCGCTTGCCGAAGAGGAACGCCACGCCGACGCCGAGGAAGTAGAGCGCGATCATCGGCACGGCCAGGAATGCCTGGTTCACCATGTCCGGCGACGGCGTCAGAATCGCGGCGATGACGAAGGACAGCACGATCGCCCACTTCGACTTCTGCAGCAGGAAGTGAGGCGTCACGATGCCCAGTCGGGCCAGGAAAAAGATCAGGATCGGAGTCTCGAACACCACGCCGGACGCCAGCATGATCGTGCTCGCGAACGAGAAGTACTCGTCGATCTTGATCATCTGCTTGAACTTCACGCCGGTCTCGACGAAGAACGCGCAGGCGCCAGGCAGAAGCACGCGGTAGCCGAAGTAGCCGCCGACGACGAAGAAGAGCGTGGCCAGGATGATGAACGGCGCCGCGTAACGGCGCTCGCGCTTGTACAGACCGGGCGAGATGAAGCGCCACACCTGCCACATGATGATCGGTGAAGCGATGAAGATCGCGGCAAAGAACGCCACCTTCATGTAGACCATGAACGGCTCGGTCAGGTGCGTGTACGCGAGCTTCTGATCGCCGGGCGGAAGGAACTTCGTCAGCGGCGCCTGCACCCACGCGTAGATCTTGTCGGCGAAGTTCCAGCACGCCAGGAAGGCCACGAAGATGGCGATGATCGAAACGATCAGCCGCTTGCGCAGCTCCTCGAGGTGATCGAGGAACGACATCTTCGGAAGGTCGGCGTCGGGCGCTTCTTCCTCGACCGGCGACGCGATGTCTGCGGTTTCCGTCATCGGCTACGAATCGTGTTTCGTGACGGACTCGGGTGTGAGATCGGCGACGACTGCCGGCGGTTCGGCAGGGATGCCGTTCGCTGTCGGCGCGACTGGCGCGGACCTTGATACCGACTCATGCACGGGCACGACCGTCGTCGAAGCCAGCTGCTTGAGCTCTTCGACCTGCACCTCGCGCTCGATGGTGTTTTTGAAGTCGTCGGTCGCTTTCTTGAATTCGCCCATCGCCTTGCCGAGCGTTTTGCCAATTTCGGGCAGGCGCTTCGGCCCGAAGACGATCAGGGCCACGATGAAAATGAGGATCAACTCCGGGATGCCGAGCGAACCGAACATGAACGACGTCTCCTTGACTGATACGGCCGCGTGAACATCGCCGGGCTGTCGAATACTCCGCGCCTATAATGAGTTCTTCCCTGGAAATCAGGTGATCAAAAACATGGTCAAAATACAACAGACAAAGAAGTGGACCTTCTCGTTGACGCTCGCCGTGGCCATCATCGGCACGACGCTTTTCGGCGGATTCTACGGCAACCGTCTCTTCGGCGCGCAGGTACAAAGCGACGTGCAGAAGCGGATGAAAGAGTACACGGATCTTCTCGCCGCCGTCACGGCCAATGCGCCGGAAGACGTCGGCTCCGACAAGTTCGTCTACTCCTCGATCGACGGCATGCTGCGCACGCTCGATCCGCACACCTCCTTCCTCGAACCGAAGGAGTACGCGGACATGCAGGATCGCCAGAAGGGCTCGTTCTACGGCCTCGGCATCCTGGTGACGAAGCGCAATGACCAGGTCACGGTCATCACGCCGCTCGAAGGCACGCCCGCCGCGCGCCTCGGCATCCGCGCCGGCGACGTCATCTCCGAAGTCGAAGGCACCTCGACCGACGACCTCCCGCTCGACGACGTCGTCAAGCGCCTCAAAGGTCCGAAAGGAACCACGGTCCACATCAAGATCGTCCGCGTCGGAATGAAAGAGCCGATCCCGCTCGCCATCGTCCGCGCCGCGATTCCGACCAACTCGATTTCCAACGTGCTGATGCTGAAGCCCGGCATCGGCTACATCCGCATCAAAGACTTCACTGCCACCACCGTCCGCGAGCTCGACGAAGCGATCGACAAGCTGAAAGGGCAGGGGATGCAGAAGCTCGTCCTCGACCTTCGCCAGAATCCCGGCGGGCTGCTCGACGCCGCGGTTGGCGTCGCCGATCACTTCCTCGACAAGGGGCAGATGATCGTCTACACGAAGGGCCGCACGCCCGACTCGGCGCAGGACTACCTCGCGCCCGGCAAGCACCAGCACCTCGACATGCCGATGGTCATCGTCGTGAACCGCGGCAGCGCCTCGGCATCCGAAATCGTGGCCGGCGCGCTGCAGGATCACGATCGCGCCATCATCGTCGGCGAGACCAGCTGGGGCAAAGGCCTCGTGCAGAGCGTCTACACGCTGCAGTACAGCGCAGGCCTCGCGCTCACGACCTCGAAGTACTACACGCCCTCGGGCCGCAACATCCAGCGCGACTACAGCTCGTTCTACGACTACTACGTCGCCGATGAGAGCGATGACGGCAGCGCGTCGGAGATGCCGCTCAAGGACCGCAAGAAATACACGACCGCAACCGGCCGCGTCGTCTACGGCGGCGGCGGAATCACGCCCGACATCTTCGTCAAGCCCGCTCCGCTGTCGCGCACCACGCAGCTTCTCGAAGTTCGCAGCGCCCTTTTCAACTACGGCGTCGACTACGTCGCCAAGCATCCTGACGTCACCGAAGACGTCGCCGTCACGCCCGCGGTCATGGAGGACTTTGTCCAGTTCGCGAGCGACAAGGACATCGCGCCGATCGCCGACATCCGCGAAGCGCTGCAGAAGCCGAACGACCGCAACTTCATCGAGCGGGCGATCAAGGCGGAGATCATCGCCGCCAAGTTCGGCTTCGACGCGTCGTATCCGTATCGCCTGCAGGGCGACAATCAGATCGCCAAAGCCATCGAAGTACTGCCCGATTCACAGAAGCTGGCCGAGAAAGCGGCCGCGCTTCACAGTGCGCCGGGCTCGAATTCGTCCGACGCCGGTACGCGCGCTGCACAGGCGCTGCCGCACGGAAAGTAATCAAATTCATTCGCAACGAGGCAGCGGCGAGCAGAGTAACTGCTCGCCGTTTTTCTTCTGTGCCCGCTACTTGCTACACATGAGTCGCGGTGCTAACGTGTCGCCGCTTTTGCGCTGGGAGATTCTCGAGTTATGCCTGATCTAGGAAAGAAGTACACCTGTTATAGCTGCCATACGAAGTTTTACGACCTCGGCAAGCCTGTTCCGACCTGCCCGAAATGCGGCGCGGATCAACGCGATGCCGATGAGGCGCCGTCGGTGCCCGCATCGCGCAGCCGTGCGCGCGCGGCCGCCGCGCCGTTGCCCGTCGTCGAGGAATCGTCCGACGAAGAATTTGGCGCGGAAGGTGAAGCTGCTGCACCGACCGGCGACGAGGATGAAGAGATCATCCCCGAGGCTGACCGCGACGAAGAACCGGCTGATGACGACGAAGACGAAGATTACTAGCGGTCAGAAGGAAGGTTTGCATGGGTAGACTTGGTCTGCTTGGTTGCCTCGGAGCGCTGGTTCTCATTCTGCTGATCGGCGGCGGCTGGTACGTCGGCGTTCGCAATCATCTCGTCGAACTCGATCAGCAGGTGCAGGCGCAGTGGGCGCAGGTCGAAAACGACTATCAGCGCCGCTTCGATCTGATTCCGAACCTCGTGCGCACCGTTCAGGGCGCCGCGAATTTCGAGAAGTCGACGCTGGAAGCGGTCGTCAACGCCCGCTCGCGCGTCGGCCAGGTGCAGGCGCCGGCCGGCGGTCCTCCCGGCACGCAGTCGAATCTGCCGAATGATCCGAACGCGATGGCGCAGTTTGCCGGTGCGCAGGAGAACCTCTCCGGCGCACTGTCACGACTGCTGGTTGTCGTCGAGCGCTATCCCGATCTGAAGTCGAATCAGAACTTCCTCGAACTGCAGTCGCAGCTCGAAGGGACGGAAAACCGCATCGCCGTCGAGCGCCGCCGCTACAACGAGGTGGCTCAGACGTTCAACGCGGCCGTGCTCAAGTTCCCGGCGAACATCGTCGCCAACATGAGCGGCTTCAAACCGAAGGCATACTTCAAAGGCGCAGCCGGCTCGCAGAATGCGCCCGAGGTCAACTTCAACTTCGGTACGACCGCTCCCGCCACAGGAACGCGATGAACGTCCGCCGCAGCGCGATCGCGTTCCTCGCGATCGCGCTCCTCGCCTCGGCCGCGCTGGCGCTGGACGTCCCGCCCAAGCCGACGCAGTGGGTGAACGACTACAACGCCAATCTTCTCAACGCCTCGCAGATTCAACAGCTGAACGAGAAGCTGGAGGCGTTCTACAAGAGCTCCGGCACGCAGTTCCTGATCCTGATCTTTCCGTCGCTGGAAGGCGAAGACGACCTCGGCTACACGAACAAGGTCGCCAATGTCTGGAAGGTCAAGGGCGACAAGGCGTTGATGCTGTTCGTTTTCGTGAAAGAACACAAGACGCGCATCCAGACCGGTTATGGAGTCGAGGCGGACATTACGGACGCCTACGCATCCGACATCATCAACAACACCCTGCGGCCTGCGTTTCGCGCCAACGATTACGCGGGCGGACTGAATGCCGCGATCGATCAGGTCACGAAGAAGATCGATCCCAACTTCGTCAGCACGACCACGATGCCGGCCCCCGCACCTCGGCCGGCACGATCGTCGAAGGGGGGAGAAGCGGACATGTTCTTCCCCTCGATCTTTTTCCTCTTCGTGATCCTGGTGCTGATTCCGCTGCTCATGCGTGGACGCCGGCGCGGAGGCTGTGGCGGCTGCAGCGGCTGCATCTGGCCGATGTTCCTCGGCGGCGGTGGTTGGGGCGGCGGCGGCACGACGTTCGGCGGCGGCGGTGGCGGGGGAGGCGGCTGGAGCACCGGCGGTTCGTGGGGCGGCGGCGGAAGTTCCTTCGGCGGCGGCGGCGCGGGAGGTGGATGGTGAAACAGAAAGAGTTCATCGCGACGCTCGATCAGCCGCGCATCACGGAAGCCATCGGCGCCGCGGAGCGCGAGACATCGGGCGAAATCCGCGTCCACATCCAGCCGAAAGCGATCGGCGGCGATGCACGTTACGTCGCCGAGCGCACCTTCGAACGCCTCGGCATGACCAAGACCGCGCTGCGCAACGGCGTGCTGCTCTTCATCGCCTCCGAGGAGAACAACTTCGTCATCCTCGGCGACAAGGGAATCGACGAAAAAGTGCCGCCCGGTTTCTGGGACGAGATCGCCGCGATGCTGACCATCCGTTTCAAGAATGGCGAGTTCACCCAAGGCATCGTCGAAGCAATCACCGCGGCCGGCATGCAGCTGAAGACGTACTTCCCGCGTGCCGAGGATGACGTCAACGAACTGTCCGACGACATCGACATCAGCGAGGAGTAAGGTGGCGGCCTCGGTGCTGATCGCGCTCGGCTCCAACCTCGGCGACCGCGCCCTGTTTCTCCGCCGTGCAATTTCCGAATTGCAGCATGTGATTCACGTAGTCCGCGTCAGCAGCTTCATCGAAACGGACCCGGTCGACGCGCCGCCGCCGAAGTACTTGAACGCGGTCGTCGCCGGCTACACGGATCTCTCGCCGTCCGCTCTCCTCGACGCGCTCCACGCGATCGAAGCGCGCCTCGGACGCCGGCGCAGCACGCGCAACGCCCCGCGAACCATCGACCTCGATCTCATCCTGCACAGCGCGAATCGAATCCGCACGCGAACGCTTACCGTTCCGCATCCGCGTTATCGCGACCGCGAATTCGTCCTCGCGCCGATGCGCGAACTCCGCCTCGGCTGGCGCACATGACCTAACCGCCGCACGCGCCGTCCGTCCAACGGAACATGCGAAACTCGATCGCGGTACTCCTCCTCTTTCTCACCGTCTCCGCCTCGGCATCTGCGCAGCGGATGCAGGAGATCCTGGCGCTGTTTTCGAAGAACAAGAACGTGCAGAAGGAGAAGCGCGGCGTGATCAAGTCGCGGTTCGTCGAGAAGCGCGGCGAGCCGGTGACCGGCCGCGATGTGTCGGGACGGTACGAGGTGAACGGCCTCGATCTCTCGCTACGGATCACGAACGGCGGCGGCAGTGGCGCGGATCGCCTCGGCGCATTCACGCTGCGCGACGTCCGCCGCGAGGGCGCGCTATTCACCGCCACCAAGGTGTACACGGACGGCCGTACCGCCAGGCTGGAGGGCGTCTTCATGAACCTCGTCACCCGCGCGGGGACGACGCCCGCGGACGCAACCACGACGCGGAAGTTCGGACTGGGCGTCGCTCTCGACGAGCCACTCGTCATCGACGGCGGCGTCGAGTTGGACAAGGTTTTCTACGAACTGCAGTAGCAGGCATGGCCGCGCGGTAATGCAGCCTACCGCGTGGCGACGGGCCCGCCGCTCAGCGTGGTGTGCACGTGCGCGTGCAGCGTCGGGACGGCTTTGGTCAGGATCGGATACGGATTGACCATGTCGTCGTTCTCGTTGATCCCGAAGTGGAGGTGCGACGGCGTGTACTTGGCGTTGCCGGTGTTGCCGACGTAGCCGATCAGATCGCCGGCCTGCACTTCCATCCCTTCGTACAACCCGGCCGCCCAGCGGTCGAGGTGCGCGTAATAGAACGAGGCGCCGTTTTCGGTCGTAAGCCAGATGCAGTGGCCGCCGAGTTTCTGATCGCCGATGAAACTGATCACGCCGTCGGTGACCGCAACGATTTCGGTGCCTTTCGGCGCGAAGATATCGATGCCTTTGTGAACGCGAGCACCGCCATCCCGTGGCGCATGCCAGCTGTCGTCCAGCGAGGATGTGCGAACGCCGACGACCGGCAGCCGCAACGCCAGCTTGTTGAGCGGCGCGAAGAGCGCTTGGGCACGGGCTCCGAAGGCGCTCTCACGCGCCTGTGCGCTGGCCGGAGCGGGGGTGGCGAGCGGCGTGCGGGCGATTTCGCGGGTGTTGTAACGATTGAGGTCGATCCGCATCTGCGTCTTGAGCTGCGTCCAGTCATCATCTTCAGACGGCAACGACGCCGCGTTGACGGAGGGCGCGGATTTGACGTCATCCGGAACGACGGACGTGCAGGCGGCAAGCAGAAAGAGGATGAGACCGCTCAGCACCATGACAGTGCGAAGCCACCTACCGCGCGCGTGGAGAGGATTCATAGGGTCCGGGATCGACGGACGGGAGTGTAAATAATGTTTCGCGCGGTGTAAAGAACTTATTGCTTCCCGAACAGCAGATCCGCGAATTCGTCGACGCGGCGGACGCCGGCGACGTCGACGTCGGCGCGGATTTCGGCGGCGTTGGATTGCGGCAGGATCACGCGGCGGAATCCGAGGGCGGCGGCTTCGCGGGCGCGGAGGTCTGCTTGCGAGACGCTACGCACTTCGCCGAGGAGGCCAACCTCGCCAAAGACGACCACGTCGTGGGCGATGGGGAGATTGCGTTGTGACGAGAGGAGGGCGGCGACCACGCCGAGGTCGATGGCCGGCTCGTCGATCTGCAGGCCGCCGGCGAGATTTGCGTAAACGTCGCTGGCCAGGAAGTTGCCGCCATTTTTCTTTTCCAGGACGGCCAGCAGCAGCGAGACGCGGTTCGCGTCCATGCCGATGGCCATACGCCGTGGCGAAGGAAAGTGGGTCGCCGAAACGAGCGCCTGCACTTCGATCAGCAGCGGGCGCGTACCTTCGACGGCGGCCACGATCGCCGAGCCGGCCGCGGTGCTGCGCTGCGAGATCAGCGCAGCCGAGGGATTGGGCACCTCCTGCAAGCCGGTGTCGTGCATTTCGAAGATGGCCACTTCGTTCGCCGGACCGAATCGGTTCTTGTAGGCGCGGACGACGCGGTAGTTCTGAAACTTCTCCCCCTCGAAGTAGAGGACCGTGTCGACGATGTGCTCCAGCGACTTCGGACCGGCGATCGTCCCTTCCTTCGTGATGTGGCCGATGAGGAAGATCGGAATCGACAGCCGTTTCGCCGCGGTCATCAGCAGGCCGGCGGAGTCGCGTACCTGACCGACCGAGCCGGGCATGGAGGCGCTCGTCGACGTATGCACGGTCTGGATCGAGTCGACGATCACCGCCACCGGTTTCATCGACTCGGTGACGGAGATGATCCGTTCGACCGACGTTTCGGCGAAGAGGCGGATGTTCTCGTTCGTCGTGCCGAGGCGGCGGGCGCGGATGGCGATCTGCCGCGGCGACTCTTCGCCGGAGACGTAGAGCACGACGCCGCCGCTCGCCAGTTGTTCGGCCGCCTGCAGCAGAAGCGTCGACTTGCCGATGCCCGGCTCGCCGCCGACGAGCGTCACCGCGCCGGTGACGAGGCCGCCGCCGAGGACGCGGTCGAGCGCGGCGATTTCGGTGGAGACGCGGTGCGCGGTGTCGCCATCGATGGCGCCGATGGAGACCGGCATCGCATCCGACGACGACGTCATTACGTGCGCCGTCTGCTCCTCACCATACGAGTTCCAGGAGTTGCAGTCGGGGCAGCGTCCGAGCCATTTCGGCGACTGGCTGCCGCATTCGGTACACGAAAAGACTGCTGCTGCTTTCTTTGCCAAGTGCGGCGATTGTAGCGAAGCGGCGCGATCGAACCGCTTCGCGAACCGCCGCCACGAGAGGCGACGGTCCGCGTTCTCTACGAAACGTAGAACGTCGAAGACGGCGTCGCCTGTCATCCTGACGGCTGCCGGAGGCGCGAAGCCGCAGGCGGAGACGCCGGAGGACGGCGAAGGATCTCAAGTTACGCAACCTGCCCTGAAACCGGGTTTCAGCAAAGGCCGCGCATCTTGAGATCCTTCACCGTCCTACGCGACTTCGCGCTACGTGGCTTCGGCGGTTCAGGATGACAAAGTTCAGTTCAGACGCCGGTCGCGCCTTGCGGCCTCGACGACGATGCCGAAGGTCTGCATCGGCTGCGGATCCTTCTGCAGCACGCCGGTGCCGTAGCCAGCCTTGCTGACGAAATCGAAGCGCACTTCCTTATACGGGACGCCCTGCGGGATGCGGCCCGGCCGGTAGTACCACGCCTCGCGGCGCGCCTTCATGTTGTCCGCCTCGAGGTTGTCCTCTTTCGTCGGACTGGAGACAGAGCTTGCGATCGAGTTCGCCGAGCCTCGCACTCCCGGCGCGCTGAAGCCTCCGAGACCCTGGCTGTTGCCGTTCGCCCGCAACTGGCCCATGACGTCTTCGTTGGACCCGATTTGCGATTGGCTGGCGTAGGTGGGAGGCCCGAGGAAGGCGAAGATGGAGGCGCTATCGGTGAGGCGGCCGGGCAGTTTCGGCGTTCCAAATTGCGTATCGGCGAAGGCGATGCGCCGTTCGAATTCGTTGCGAAATTCGTTCACGTCTGTCGTCGGCGTCGGGTCGAGCTGTTTCCAGAACGCTTCGATGAACGACGCGCGCTCGGCGTTCGACGTGAAGGTCGAATACTCCTTCTTCTGCGCGGGCGTAAGCAGGTAGCGCACCGGCGACTCGATCCAGTGCTCGTCGGGAGCCAGCGACCAGCCGGCCGGCGTCGTGAAGGCCGAATAGACGGTGGCCATCGACGTGCTCCGGCCGCGCGCCAGTTTCCGTCCGTCCTCGAAGAGATCGACGGTCGATTTCGGGAACGGCGGCGACGCGATCGAGCCGTTCGGCGTGAGCGTCAGGAAGGATGCGAAGGCTTCGCGGGCCTCGTCCTTCTGCCCGAGGGCGGCCAGGTTCGCGCCGCGATAGAACGTCAGAACCGGGAGCAGCTTGGCGCGATCATTCTCGTGGCCAGGCTCGGCGCTCAACGCGTCGAGCGCATCGAGGTCCGCCAGCGAGCTTTTGTAATCGCCGGCCGTGAATTTGTCCTTCGCTTGCTTGAACATCTGCGGAAGCGATGGGTCCGCGGCGAAGACGCTCGCGGCGAACAGGAGCAACGTCGTACAGCACAGAATGCGCATACGGTTCATTTCGGGATTCCTCCGCTGGGTAGGTGTCAGTTCAACTTCTTGTCGCGCCGCGCTGCGTCCGCGGCGATGCCGAGCGTCTGCATTGGTTCCGAGTCTTTCTGCATCACGGACGTGCCGTAACCTTCTTTGGTGATGAAGTCGAAACGGATTTCTTTGAAGGGAACGCCCGCCGGAATCCTGCCGGCGCGGTAGTACCACGACTCGCGGCCGCCGTGCGATCCCTGCCGCTCCAGTTCGCGGCCGCCGGCTCCGCCGACGCGCAGTTGATCCATCGGATCGCTGCCGCTGGTGACGTCGCTCTGGCTGGCGTAAGTCGGCGCGCCGAGAAAGGCGAAGACGGCGGCGCGATCGCTGAGACGTCCGGCCAGTTTCGGAGTGCCGAACGTGGCGTCGGCGTAGGCAACGCGGCGCTCGAACTCGGCGCGCAACTCATTGGCGGGCGTGCCCGGTGTCGGATCGAGATCCTTCCAGAACGTCTCGACGAACGCCGCGCGGTCTGCGCTGGTCGTTAGCGCGGCGTACTCTTTTTTCTGCGCCGGCGTCGCCAGATAGCGGATCGGCGTTTCGAGCCAATGTTCGTCCGGCTCCAGTTTCCATCCGGCCGGAGTGGCGAAGCTCGCATACGTCCCGCTGATGGACATCGACTGGCTAGCCGCGACTTTTCGCGCCTGCTCGAAGACGTCGACGGTCGCGGTGGGAAACGGAGGCGACGCAATCGTCGCATTCGGCATGAAGCCGAGGTAGGTGATGAAGGCGTCCTTCGCTTCGCTCTTGCGACCGAGCGCCGCGAGGTTTGCGCCGCGGTAGAAGGTGATCACCGGCAGCAGCTTGGCGCGGTCGGTTGCGAATCCAGGCTGGCTGCTGTTTTTGTCGAGCAGTTCGAAATCGGCGAGCGAGTCTTTGTAGTCGCCCGCCGCGAACTTCTCCTTGGCGCGCTTGAAAAGCTCAGGCAGCGTCGGATCGGCGGCAAATGCGCTGCAGGTGAGGAGAAGGAGGAGCGCGGCGCACAACGGCTGAAGCGTTTTCATCGGGGTCCCCTGGAAGAGTGTGATGCGCGATTCTACTCCGTGACGGTCATCTCGCCCCGCAGGTCGCGTTGCATCTCGCGCGTGACCCTGTCCGCCTTATACCCGCGACTGAACAGGTAATACAGCTTCGCCAGGGCCGCCTCGGCGGTCATATCGAATCCGCTGATGACGCCGGCCCGCGCCAGCGCCGATCCCGCCGCATACTCGGAGAGATCGACCGTCCCCTCCAGACACTGCGTGCAATCGACGATGACCACTCCTCGGCGCGTCGCCTCGGAGAGCGCAGCGAGGAACGCGTCATCGTGATCGGGCCCGTTGCCGACGCCGAACGCTTCGAGCACGAGTCCCTGCAGCGGCGGACGCAACACGTTGCGCACCAACTCCGGCGAGATGCCCGGAAACAATCGCAGCGCGCTGACGACAGGCGAAGCGAGTTCCTCAACGCGCATTTTCGTCCGAGGCTTCTTGCGAACGAGATCCCAGTTGATCTCGATGTCGATGCCGACGTTCCCCAGCGGCGGCACGTTCGGCGACGCGAATGCGGCGAATCCGTCCGCGCTGACTTTCGTCGCCCGGCATCCGCGCAACAACTTCCCGCCGAAGTACAGACAAACCTCGGGGATGTCGTAGTTCGCCGCGATCAGCAATGACGTGATGAGGTTTTCCCGTCCATCGTTGCGAACCTCGCACAACGGAATCTGCGACCCGGTGACGATGACCGGCTTGCCAAGCCCGCTCAGCATGAACGGCAGCGCGGACGTGGTGTACGCCATCGTGTCGGTTCCATGCAGGACGACGAAGCCGTCGTACCTGTCGTAGTGATCGCCGATGTCGCGCGCAATCGCCACCCACTCCCGCGGCGTCATGTTCGAAGAGTCGAGCAGCGGCGCGTACTCGTGCACGTCGAACCGCGGCATCGACGGATGCTTCAGCTCCGGCATCGCCTCCATTTGCTGCTGCAGGAACCCGGACGCCGGGACATACCCATCGCGCGTCCGCTTCATTCCGATCGTTCCGCCTGTGTAGGCGATGTAGACGCGCTTGCGCATGGGGAGCGATCATAGCCGCCCTTGAACGCGGCGCTATACTCGTGAGCATGACGCTCAGGAAACTCTCCGCGAAACCGAAGAAAACGAAGGTTCCGACGAACGGAAGCCGGAAGCGATCGAAGGCCGGGACTGCCGAGCCGTCTGCGCCTCGCTCTCGCTCAGCCAGAAAGGTCGCAGCAACAAGCACGAAAGCTGCCGAGAAGCTGAGTCGTCCAGCGGTGACTAAGATCTCGCGGCCCTATCTCGCTCCGCTGGGGCGCAGCGAAATCGGTCTCCCCAGGATTCGGGCCGCGATACGGAAGGCCGCTAAGGCGGTTTAAGAATGGCCCTCTCGAAGCGGCGATACGAACAAAACGTATTTATCAATTGCCCTTTCGACCGCGAGTACGCCGTGATCTTCGATGCCATTGTGTTTGCTGTCTTTGATTGCGGCTTCCGTCCTGTATGTGCACGAGAACGAATGAACTCGGCACAGGTTCGCATCGACAAGATCACGGACCTTATTCGCGACTCACGTTACTCCGTTCATGATCTTTCACGGACTGAGGTGAGCGGCCGCTATTCACTCCCGCGATTCAATATGCCGCTGGAACTCGGGATCGCGCTCGGCTGTATGAAATTTGGCGCCGGACGTCAGCGCGAAAAAAGCGCGCTGATATTGGACCGTCGCCGCTATCGCTATCACAAATTTGTTTCAGATATCTCCGGGCAGGATGTCAGCGAGCACCTGAATCGGCCTGCCAGAGCCGTTGAGGTTGTACGGAATTGGCTTCGTACGGAGTCTGGCCGTGAGGACATTCCTGGAGCCGAGTACATCACCGCGCGATACGGGCGCTATAAAAACAATCTGCCTGTGGTTGCCGCCGCCCTGCACCTCAACACGCGGCGGCTCACCTATGTTGACTACTGCTACACGATCTCTGAGTGGTTGAAACGAAACGCGTGGTGATCTTTCCGCGCGCCGCTACTTCGCCCCCTTCACCACCACCCCATCCTTTATCACGAACGCAACTCGCTCCATGACTTTGATGTCGTCGAGCGGGTTGCCGGGGACGGCGATGATGTCGGCGAGCTTGCCGTTCGTCAGCGAACCGCGATCGTCGACGCCGAGGAGAGAGGCGGCGACAGTCGTCGCGGAACGGAGGGCGGCGGCGGGGGACATGCCCAATCCGGTCATCAGCGCGAATTCGCGGCCGTTGAGGCCATGCGGCGAGACGGCGGAGTCGGTGCCGAACGCGATTTTTACGCCGAGGCGAAGAGCGTTGCGGAACATCTCGCTGCGGGCGGCGATCGCGGCGCGCGCTTTGTTCGCGATCGCGGGCGGGAACGTTTCCAGGCGGCCGCCGATCCAGTCGCTGGCCAGCAGCGTCGGCACGAGGTAGATGCCTTTGTCGCGCATCGACGTCAGCGTGTCGGGCTTGAGGAACGAGCCGTGCTCGATCGAATCGACGCCGGCGATCACCGCCATCTTCGCCGCGGCGTCGCCGTGGCAATGCGCGGCCACCTTGCGGCCCCAGTGGTGCGACTCCTCGACGATCGCGTTCATCTCGTCCTGCGATAACTCCGGCGCGTCGACCGGGTCAGAAAGCGACAGCACGCCGCCCGAGGGCATGAACTTGATGACGTCCGCGCCGTACTTGATCTGGTAGCGGACGGCGGCGCGGCATTCCGCGGGACCGTTGCAAACGCCGTCGATGGGACCAGAGGAGGGGAACCCTTTCGACGGCGGAATCGGATCGCTGTCGCCGTGTCCGCCCGTCGCGCCGATCGCGTGAATGGCCACGAGCATGCGCGGACCGACTGCCCAGCCGTTGTTGATGGCATTGCGAAGGCCGACGTCGACGTAATCGCTGGCGCCGAGGTTGCGGACCGTGGTGAAGCCGGCATCGATGGTCTTGCGCGCGAACGTCGTCGCCAGGATGGCCTGCTCGGCCGGATGGCGCATCAGCGTCTGAAAATAGTTCAGGTAGTAGTTCTGCTCGTTCTCCTCGGTGAGATGAACGTGCGAATCGATCAGGCCGGGCAGCAGCGTCGCATCGCCGAGGTCGATGACCTGCGCGTTCGCGGGGACGTCGATGTTCGCGCCGGCGGCGACGATGCGGTTGCCCTGCACGACCACGACACCGTTGCGTATGACGCTGTCCGAGGTGCCGTCGAAGAGGCGCGCGGCGCGAAGGACGATCGGCTTCGGTGCGGTTGCGGGAGCCTGCGCATAGATTTGCGATGCGGTGAAAAGAAAGGCGGCTGCAATCGATTTCATGAGCGCGAAACGTAGCACGTTCACTTAGAAACGCCGCGTCCTAACTTTCGACTCGGCGCTACGTCTCAACGAGCCATGAAGACAATTCGCCGGTTGTCAGCCGCAGCCGTTCTCTGTCTGTCTGTCGCGATCCACGCCCAAACGCGCGAGCCGGCGGCCACCTTCGACATCAAGCGCGCCACTGGTCCGATCACGATCGACGGCAACCTCGACGACGCGGCGTGGAAAGACGCGCTGCGTATCGACAAGTTCTACGAGACCAACGCCACCGACAACACCGAGCCGAAGGTGAAGAACGTCGCCTGGATCACTTACGACGACCGCTTCTTCTACGCGGCGTTCCACTTCGAAGATCCGGACGTCTCGAAGATTCGTGCGCCGTTCAGCGAACGCGACAACGTTCCCAGCTCCACCGACTACGCCGGCGTCATCCTCGACACGCGCAACGACGGCAAGACGGCGATTCTCTTCCTCGCGAACGCACGCGGCATTCAGTACGACTCGGTGAGCGACGACACCAGCGGCAACGAAGACAGCTCGCCCGATTTTTTCTGGGAGTCGTCGGCGAAGATCACGAAGGAAGGATGGGATCTGGAGCTGCGCATCCCGTTCTCGTCGCTGCGCTACAAGAAAGCGGATCCGCAGACCTGGGGCATCCTGCTCTACCGCAATTACCCTCGCGATCGCCGCTATCAGTTCTTCGCCAGCAAGCTGCCCAAAGGCGGCAACTGTTTCATTTGCAACGAAAACAAGATCGTCGGTCTGACGGGGCTGCCGTCCGGCGGTCACATCGTCGCCGCGCCGTACATGACCATCAAAGAGCAGGGGAGTCCGCGCGTCGACGCGCTTGGAAACCGCGTGGGCAACAAACTCGTTAATGCGCCCGCGAAGGCGGACGCCGGACTCGATGTGAAGTGGACGCCGAACGCCGACACGGCCATCGACGGCACGCTCAATCCCGATTTCTCGCAGGTGGAATCGGACGTGGCCGCGATCTCGACCAACCAACGCTTCGCAATTTTCTTCTCCGAGAAGCGGCCGTTCTTCCTCGAAGGCGTAGAGCTGTTCAATACTCCGATCCAGGCGGTCTACACGCGCACGATCACGTCGCCGCGCTACGGACTGCGATCGACCGGGAAGTTCGGCGACAACGACTACACCGCGATCGTCGCCTCGGATCGCGGCGGCGGCGTCACGATTCTTCCGGGCGCAAACGGATCCGATTTGGCCGATGTCGATTTCAGTTCCACCGTCGCCATCGGCCGCATCCGCCACAACATGGGCCTGTCGTACATCAGCCTCCTCGGCACGTTTCGCGAGTCGGAGGGGAACGCGCACAACCGCGTCCTCGGTCCCGATTTTCAGTGGCGGCCGAATGACAAGGACACGGTCACCGGACAACTTCTCTTCAGCGATACGAAGACTCCGAATCGTCCCAAGCTGGCGGATGAGTGGAACGGGCAGACGCTGAACGGCCACGCCGGCGACGTCTGGTGGTCGCGTTCGACGCGTCACTACGATTGGGTCGTCGAGCAGCGCGATTTCAGCGACGGCTTCCGCGCCGACAGCGGTTTCGTGCCGCAAGTCGGCTATCGCGAGTCGTTCTTCGAAGGGGGCTACACGATGCGCCCGACCACCGGCTTCGCCAACCGCATCCGCCTCTTCCTCAACGGCGATTACCAGTCGGCCACGAACGGCGACCGTCTTTTCGCCGACCGCTCCGCCGGCATCGGCTTCGACGGAAAGTTCGCCTCGAGCACACGCCTGCGTTTTTCCGTGAACAGCGTCCGCAGCGGCGACAAGGTGCTGACGCGGCATCAACTTCTCTACGCGATCGTCTTCACGCCGTCGCGCCTGATCCAGAACATCCAGATCAACGGTTCGGCCGGCGAGGACGTCGATTTCTCGAACACGCGCCTCGGCCGCGGCGCGAGCGCAACCGTCAGCGGCATCGTCCGTCCCACCGACCACCTCGAGTTCCGCCTCAATCAGAGCCTGAGCTGGCTAAACGTAAAGCCGCTGCCGAACCAGATCGATGCTGAAAACGGCCGCCTCTTCACCGCGCAGGTCGAACGCCTCCGCGCGACGTACACGTTCAACTCGAAGATGTACGTCCGCGGCATCGTGCAGAACGTGCGGACGAACCGCAATCAGCAGCTTTTCCTGAAGCCGCCGAATCAGCACAGCGGCAACGTGACGTCATCGTTCCTCTTCGCCTACAAAGTGAACTGGCAAACCGTCCTCTTCCTCGGCATCGGCGACGAACGCGACGTCGACGCCGGTGAAAAAGGCACCGAGAACAAGCTGCAGCCGGCGAGCAGGCAGCTCTTCATGAAGATGTCGTACGCGTTCCAGCGGTAGAAAGCGTAGTGCAGGCGTCCCGCCTGCATCCGCCGTGGCGTCTCGCCCGGCGGGGGTTTCTGAGATCAAATACTGGATGGGAATTGAACTACGACGTCTCACTTACAACGCATCGTCAATGCGCTCGGCATTACTGGCAACAAACGGCCAGTCTTGCAATCCGGCTGCGATCGGGTTGCCGAGCACGTAGTCAATCGTCCTTTGCAGCTCTGCCGAATCCCGAATACATCGGTCATAGCTTTCTGCCTGCCAACGAGTTCCACTGCGGCCAAGAAGCTTGTTGATTTCTTTGCTCGTAAAACTTTTCAGCGAATGAAGAATACTGCTTGTGTCGAACCCGGCCAGACACGAGAAGACGATATGAACGTGATTTGGCATCACGCACCAGGCATAGAGGCCGTAACGCTCGCCGTCGAAGTACCGCAGACTGTTCGCAACGATTTGTGCGGCACGGCGATCGCGCAGAAGGCATTCGCCGTGGTGCTGATCGAGGAACTGTTCGAGAGCCTCCGTAAGGGCAGCATCCATCATCTTCTTCTCGGGAAAAGTTACGCTGCCGCGAAGTCGTAGAATCCGTTCGTGTTCCGCGTCGCGTTCGGCGCGAAGGCGCGCGAGGACAGGGGCTGGAATCGCATCGATCAGGCACCACGTGATGAAGTAGATGGCGTGCTCCGCATGCCAATGGGGCAAACGATTTCTCTTCCGGACGTCGATGCGGCCCAAGTCATATTTCCGCATTGACAGAGGATAGCGCGAACGTTGCGCGGGCGTCTCAATGCTCGACACCTTGCCAAGCATGTGCAGAAACCCCCGTCGGGCGAGACGCCACGCCGGATGCAGACGAGACGTCCGCACTACGCTTGCGGCACCGTCGAACGTGGTTCTGGTTGTTACGAATACTTCGGCGATGCTGAAAACGCGGCGGCGCTGCGAGCAGAGGCGTAGTGCGGGCGTCTCGCCTGCCTCCGCTGGGCATCGTGCCCGGCGGTGGTTTCTGTGCAAGATGTCATGAGTTCGAATTCGACACCTTGCCGAGCATGTGCAGAAACCCCCGTCGGGCGAGACGCCGCGCCGGATGCAGACGAGACGTCCGCACTACGCTGTGATGTGCTCGATTGCGGCGAAGATGGCGTCGTCGTTGAGGTAGTCGTCGAATGCCTCGGTTGCGCCACTCCGCACACCGATGCCGATGAATGGCAATCCGAGGTTGGCGGCGGCCCGAACGTCCCACGGCGCGTCGCCGAAGGAGATGATGATCTCATCTCTGCCGCCGGCCAGTGTGATGCCGCGGCGGAGGATCGCTTCGCGCGAGATTTCTTCGTCGCACGATGAGAGTGGCAAGTCGGTGAGCAATCCTGCGCGCGCGAGTTTCAGTCGTGCGGATGCGCTCCAGGCGCCGGTGCAAAGGGCGATGCGCCATCCGCGAGCGAGGAGTTCCTGCAGGAATGCGCGGGAGCCCGCGATTTCGTCGAGCGATGTCATTCGCTCTTCGAGGAGTTCAACGCATCGTGCGCGATCCATCGAAAGCTCGTGTTCGCTCGGCTCGCGGCCGGTTGCGTCACGCAGGGCCTGGATGGCGATACCGCGATCGGTGACGTGCTCGTAGTCATTCCAATTCGTGTTGAGCGGAAATCCAAAGACGTCAAGGAATGCCTGGGCGCGGCACTTTGAGTCAATCTTGTTGCTCGCCGTCAATGTTCCGTCGATGTCGAAGAGTGCGATGGGCATGAAAAAGGCCGCCAGTTACGGCGGCCTTAGAAATAGCACGTTGTGTTGATTACGCCTTGCGTTCCGGCGTTGGCGTTGGGACCGGCGGCGGCGCGACCGGCGTCGAGACGTCGGTGGACGGACCCGAGCCGGGCGCGATGGTCATCGTTTCGCCGGGGCTTTGTTCGGGGTAGTACTCCTTCATCTTCAGGTAGTCGTTGCCGGTTTCGTCGCGGAGGATGTCGTTCACTTCCCATCCTTCCAGCGTCTCGCGCTCGAGCAGCTTGCGGGCGATGCGGTCGAGGGACGACTTGTGTGTGGTGATGATTTCCTTCGCTTGGTTGTAAGCCTTATCGAGGATGCGCTTCACCTCGCGGTCGATCTCGACGGCGGTGGCTTCCGAGAAATCCTGATGCTGCGCGAACTCGCGGCCGAGGAAGATCGCCTCTTCCTTCTTGCCGAAGGTCACGGGCCCGAGTTCGGACATGCCCCACTCGCAGACCATGCGCCGAGCCATGCCGGAAGCGCGTTCGATGTCGTTGCCCGCGCCGGTGGTGATCTCGTTGACGAAAATCTCCTCGGCCAGACGGCCGCCCATGAGCACGGCCAGCATCGCCTCGAGGTAGCGCTTCGAGTACGAATACTTGTCCTCGGTGGGCAGCTGTTGCGTGAGGCCGAGGGCGCGACCGCGCGGGATGATCGTGACCTTGTGCAGCGGATCGGCGGCGGGGAGTACCGCCGCGACGATCGTGTGTCCCGACTCGTGGTACGCCGTGACGCGCTTCTCGCGATCGCTCATCACCATCGACTTGCGCTCGACGCCCATCAGGACCTTGTCCTTAGCGAACTCGAAGTCGACCATCTGCACTTTCTTCTTGTCGTAGCGCGCGGCGTTGAGCGCGGCCTCGTTGACGAGGTTGGCGAGATCGGCGCCGCTGAATCCAGGTGAACCGCGCGCGATGACCACCGGATCGACATCCTCGGACAGCGGAATCGTTCGCGTATGCACGCGGAGGATGCCCTCGCGGCCTTTGAGGTCGGGAAGATCGACGACGACGCGGCGATCGAAACGGCCGGGACGGAGCAGGGCCGGATCGAGGACGTCCGGACGGTTGGTGGCGGCGACGAGGATGACGCCGTCGTTCGATTCGAAGCCGTCCATCTCGACGAGGAGTTGGTTCAGCGTCTGTTCGCGCTCGTCGTGTCCGCCGCCGAGGCCGGCGCCGCGGTGACGTCCGACAGCGTCGATTTCATCGATGAAGATGATGCACGGCGCATTTTTCTTGCCCTGTTCGAAGAGGTCGCGCACGCGCGAGGCGCCGACACCGACGAACATCTCCACGAAATCGGAGCCGGAGATGGAGAAGAACGGCGCGTTGGCTTCGCCGGCGATGGCGCGGGCCAGCAGCGTCTTGCCGGTTCCCGGCGGTCCCATCAGCAGAACGCCTTTCGGGATCTTGCCGCCGAGCTTCGTGAACTTCTGCGGCTCTTTGAGAAACTCGATGATCTCGTGCAGCTCGATCTTGGCCTCGTCGACGCCGGCCACATCCTTGAAGGTGACCTTCTTGGCGTTGCCGGAGAGGAGCTTTGCCTTCGACTTGCCAAAGGAGAGCGCCTTGTTGCCGCCGGCCTGCATCTGGCGCATGAAGAAGATCCAGAGGCCGACCAGGAAGAGGATCGGAGCCCACGTGATGAGGGCGGTGATGAATGGGGCGTCGGCGGCATGCTCGACCTCAACCTTCACGTTGCGGGCGCGAAGCTGGTCGATCATCGCCGGATAGTTGGTCGGCGCCGTGGTGTGAAATTCTTTCTTGCCGCCGGGAAGGGTTGCCTTCGTCTCGCCGCGGACGTCGTCGCCGCGGATGACGACGCTCTCGACGGAGCCTTGATTGACCCGGTCGAGAAACTGGCTGAAGGCGATCGTCTCGCTCGTCCCTTTCGTCGTCTGGAAAAGGCTCCACAGCAGGAACACCAGAACGATGATGACGACCCAGAGGAGCGCCGTTTTAACCGTCGAATTCAATGATTGCCTCCAAGGGTGCACGCGGATGCTTCGCGCGTGCCATGCATAACGGGGTCAACAACGGCAGCGATGCCGTTGAAAATTCTAAATGTCATCCTGAGGCGCCGAAGCCGTGGAGCGCGAAGCGCGGAAGCGGCGAAGGACGGCGAAGGACGGCGAAGGATCTCAAGTTGCGCAACTCCGGCTGAAAACCACGGGGATTCAACGCAGCTAGGGAAGCTTGAGATCCTTCGACCGTCCTCCGGCGTCGTCGCCTTCGGCTCCGCGCCTGCGGCGGCTCAGGATGACAGGCCGGACACTACGTTACGAGGGCGAGGTAGGGAAGGTTTCCGTGGCGCCCTTCGAACTCCAGTCCGTAGCCGGCGTACGTTCCCTCGGCGCCTTCGAACGCGACAAAGTCGACGGTCAGGTCGACGGTGCGCGCGTCGGGGCGGTCGATCAGCGCCACGAGCTTGAGGCTGGCCGGATTTTTCTGGCGAAGCTGGGCCAGGAGATACGTCTCGATCACGCCGGTGCTGACCACGTCCTTGACCACGTAGACGTTCCTGCCGCTGATGTCGATCCAGCTCAGGAAGTCGATCTCCATCGTCGAGTCGATCTGCGTGTGCGAAACGTCGCGGACGACGTCGATGAAACCATAGCCGGCCTCGCCGGGGATTCGGCGCAGCAGATCGCTGACGAAGCACGACGCTCCGTTGAGGATGCCGAGGAGGAAGAGGGGAGACTCGCCGGCATCGTCGCGAATCTCGGCGGCGAGCGCGGCCACGCGCCGTTCAATCTCGTGAGCGCCGAACACCTTCGTGAGTTTGTTCAATCGCCACCTCGTAAAGATCGGCGGTCTGGCCCGTCACTTTGAACAGCTCGGAGACCTCGACGCCGGCCACCCAGACGATCGTGTCGTTCCAGAGGAGAAGCGGGATGCGGTCGCGGGACGTTGCGGCAATTTTACGATCAATGAGGAAATCCTTCAGCTTTTTGTCGTGAGCCATGCCGAGGGGCCGGAAGCGGTCGCCCTCGCGGCGATTGCGGATGGTGAAGTGGGGGTTGGCGCCGTACGGTAATTGGATTCGCTGGTTTTTACCGTCGTTCGCGGGGTAGACGCGAACGATCGTTTCGATTTCGGGGATGTAGACTTCATTGCCGGCGTCGATTTCGATTTCGAATCGTGGCGTCGCTTTTTCGCGGCGCCGAAGGATGATCTGCTCGTTCTCGCGCAGCAGCTCGAGCGATTTCGTGACCGAGGTTCGCTCGGTCGTTCTCGCCAACCGTTCCAAGTCGGCCGCGGAAACATCGCGCGCCTCGGGGTCAAGCCTTCGGATGTGACGCAGCAGCAGCGCCTGCCGCATCCACGGATCGTCGGGCATCGAACGGAATCGCGTTTCGGCATCGGTCGCGATCACGTCCTCCGCGGCATCGATGGCGCGTTCCAGCACCGGCCACTGCTGCCGAGCCTGATCGGCGACCGCGGCGAGGTTGTCGATGACGCCCGGATCAAACTCGCGCAGCATCGCGCGAACGCGATTGCGAAGAAATCGCGGATCGGCATTGGAGCGATCGAATCGCGGCGTGATGTTGCGCTCTTTCAGAAACTGTTCGATCTCGCCACGGGTAATGTCGAGCATCGGCCGGATGACGCCGTCCGCGCGAACCGGATGGATGCCGCGCAACGCTGCGATGCCGCCACCGGTCATCAGCCGCATCAGCACCGTCTCCGCCTGATCGTTCTTCTGATGCGCGGTGGCGATGAGCGCATCACCGGCGATCTCGCGCAGCCGCGCATGCCGCACCTCGCGCGCTGCCGCTTCGATCCCGCGATGCTTCACTGCCTCGGCATCGAGCGTTCCATCCGCAACGCACAGCGGGATGTCGTATCGCGCACAGAGCTCGCGGACGTAGGCCTCGTCATCGTCCGATTCCGCGCCGCGAAGATGATGATTGACGTGCGCCGCCGTGAATTGGATGTTCCCCATCTCCACGAACGCAACGAGCAGAGCCGTCGAATCGACGCCGCCCGAAACCGCGGCCACGATCGGTCCGCGGATGCCGTGCTCTGCGAGAAAGCGCCGGATGGCGTCGACGATCATCCCTCTTAGCGTAGTGGATTCGTCGACTGCTTCTCCGCACTTCATCGTCCAAATTCGCACTTCATGACACCCACGTGCAGTTCGACGTTTTTGCGAAAGAAGCGTCGCTCCCATCTTGTCTCTCCGTGCGCAACACAAGGAGAACGACATGAAAACGACAGTGACGCAGTGGGCAACGAAAGCAGCGGGAGCGGGCGCGATCGCCCTTCTTCTGGCAACGCCGGCCTTCGCGCAGTCGCGCGGCGACTGGAACCGCAACAACGACACGAACAACAATCGCAACGGGCAGGGAAGCTATCAGCGCGATAACGGCAACCGCTCGAACGACAACAACAACTATCGCGAGAATCAGCGCATCAACGCCACCGGCAAGGTGACGTCGTTCAGCCACGAGCGCGACGGCTATCGCGTGCAGCTCGATCACGGCCAGTCGTTCTGGGTTCCCCAGGCGAAGTTCGGCAACCGCGCCCGCGATCTTCGCGTCGGCGTTTCCATCACCCTCGGCGGCATCTTCCGCGGCGGTTCGATTTACGCCGACGCGGTGAGCTGGCCGGATCAGGGCTACGGCTATGGCTATCACGAGGCCTTCGTCCGTGGCGTGGTCGACCGCGTCGACTACCGCACCGGAACGGTCTGGCTGCGCGACGCCAACTCGGGCCGCCTGATCACCGCCGACGTCGACGGCCGCTCGGCCATCCGCAGCCTTCGCCGCGGCGAGTATGTGGAGCTGAGCGGACAGTGGATTCGCGGCGGAGTCTTCGACGTCGCCCGGATCGACAACATCCGCGGCCGCCGGTAATCGCATCGCACGCAGTACGACAACGCCCGAGGCATCGCGCCTCGGGCGTTTTTCGTTGCAGGGACTACTTCACTTTCTCGACCACGGCATAGACGTCGCCGCCCAGCGACATCAGCCTCTGTCCGGGTGCGAGCGTCTTCTTCACCCGTTCGATGTCTTCGACCTGCGCAAGGTCATGGGCTCGCGAGAAACGCTTCGCGTTCATGGGAAGCGCGACGACATGGCCGGATTGATCGGCGATGTAGGTCGTGTTCGTCGACGGGGAGCGCATCGACACGCAGGGAAGAAGAGCATTGCATTCAAAGGTGCCGTACGTGGTGACGTACTGCGCGTCGATCAGGTGCTGCCCGACCAGCGCGCCTACCGTCTTCGCCGCATCGTCGGGCGCCGGGATGGCAATGGTCCACCAGGCCGGATCGACGCCCGGCTCGCGATAGGCGGTCGCGTCCATCAAACCGCTGTCCTGCAGCGTGGCGCGGGCGACTTCGGAGTGCGTCCGGCCATCGTAAAAACGGAGCAGGTACATGCGATCGCCGTCGCGGGCGCCGAGGCAGCGGCGTCCCGTCCAGTTTTCGACGGGGATGACTTTCGTATCCAGACGGCCGCCATTGAGCAGCGCCAGGAGCTGCTTTTCCTGCGGCCGCATCTGTTCGGGTGCCTGCACGCTGCGCAGATACCGGAACTGGAAGTTGAAGTCCTCGATGATCTGAGCGTCGTTCTGCGGAAACGGTTTCGGGACGTACATCCGATCGGTCGGTTTCGCCCGGCGCAACACGTTGGAGTAATTGGCATGCCTGGCCAGGCCTGTCTCGCTGCACTGCGACAGGTTCCACGCCTGAGCGGAGGTTGTCGCGAAGAATGCCGCCGCGACGGCGGTGAAAATCAATGGGGTTTTCATGGGTCGGTGGCCTTTTTCCTAATATTCTTTCGGACCGCGGTCGATGCCGCCGTCTCCGCCGTACATGACGACGTCATAGTTGTTCATGACTTGCGGGCCTGCCTGCGCGGCGCTGTTGCTGAGCGCCTCATAGCAAACGGGATTGGCGTCGCCGCAGTTGGTCCCCGCCCATGCCGCGGCGGTATACGCGATATTCGGACCGCCGCTCGGGTCATGAAAATGGAGCTGGTCCCACACATACATCGTGCCGCCGGTATTGGGATCGGTTTCCTTGTGCCACTGGCCGCCGTTGATGACACCCGCGTGATAGCCCTGGTTGATGAGGGCGATGACGGGAGACGGCTGCGTTGCGGCACTGATCTGCCGGGCCAGGAAGGTATTGTCGGTGAAGAACATGTGGTCCATGACCGCGTCGCCGACGCCTCCGTACAAGGCCATGGCGGGCGCGATCTGACCGATCTCTACGCCGCCGGGTCCGAATCCGCTCGGTTGACCGCCCATATCGGCGAAGAGATCAGCCTGAGTCGGCGGATAGAGGTTATAAAACTTCGCCGACATCTGAATCGAGGCCGGGACGCAATAGTCTCCTGTCTCCTGCGCGACATAAGGGATCTGGTTGGAGATGGTCTGGGTAGGGGGACTGAGATCGATGTTGCACGCCATCAGCCCCCCGGTAAGCGCGGCGATGGACACAACGAGTTTGAGATGAATCGAGAGCTTTCTCGACATCGAATGAGGTCTCCTGGATAGCTTGGGATGTTTTTTGGTTCCGAACCGGCCGGTGGCGGAAGTATATGGGGTCACATATATAAACGCAATATAATTCTGCCCTGCCTTCCTGTCTATGCGTCCGGCGATGGCATACTGCCGGTCGAAGCCAGGAGGATCCGTGAACTGTCCGCGTGATGCCGCAACACTCGAGTTGAAAACCGTTGGCCAGGCCAGCGTTCAGACCTGCCCGCAGTGCAGCGGGATGTTTCTGGAGCACGGTCAGTTGAACGCGATCGCGGCTCCGACGCCGGGCGATCTCGAATTCTCGACCGTCGATCTCGACTCCTACCAGCACGACGACGACCACGGACCGATTTCGTGTCCGCGCGACGCCACAACGATGCGCAAGGTCGACTTCAACATCGACAGCAACATCATTCTCGACTACTGCCCGACATGCCACGGTTTCTGGCTCGATGCGAACGAGCTGGCGCGCATCAACGACGAAGTGAAACGCCTGAACGAAGCGGGTGCCGAGGTGCCCGATCCGCTGCTGGTGAGGATCGCGAACTTCTTCTGGAGCATCCCCGTGCCGCACTGAGGATCAGCGACGCCTGCCGTTCGTAGCGCCGACGGCCCGTCGGCTGGACCGCCAGCGGCTCGCTGGCGCGTCACCTTGCCGCCGAGCCGGCGGCGGTCCAGCCGGCCAGCGGCCGGCGCTCCGTGCACATGGTCACTCCGTTTCTGTCGCAGCCGCGCCCGACGCCTGCGTGACGGCGGCGGTGATGCGGTCGTCGATCTCCGGCGCGTGTTCCAGCTCGACGGGATAGCGGATCGTCACCTCCACGCCGTTCGCGGCCACGCGCAGGCGGCTTCGCGGGTGCGGCGGCGGCATCGTCAGGCGCAGCATCCGCTCCATTTCGCGATGTTGCTGCTGCACCGCGTCGCCGTAATCGGCGAAGACGCTGTTGACCGCATCGAGCATCCGCTGCTGTACCGCGCGATAGTCGACGTTTGCCGGGACGGTAACCGACACCTCGTGCCAGAGGTATCGCGTGCCGGGAAGCTGCTTGAAAATCCCGGCGCTGTGATCGAAGACGACCGCGTTCGGGAACTCGACGATGCGGCCGGTGGGAAGCTGGTCGCGTCCGCGCGCTTCGAACTCCATCAGGTACATCCACACCAATCCCACTTCGAGCACTTCGCCGCTGACGTGCGCGATCTGCACGCGGTCGCCCACGCGGATGCCGTATTTGCCGATGATCACGAAGTAGCCGGCCACGGAGAGGATGACGTCCTGCAGCGCGATGGCGATGCCGGCGGTGAGAAATCCGGCGAACGTCGTCAGCGATCCGACGTCGGTGGCGAAGCTCGCCGCGATCACACCGGCCACGACGATCAGCGTCACGATGCGCCGCAGCAGCAGAAACTGATGGCGGCGGCGAACGTCCTGGATGTAGCGGAACGTCACGCGCCGCCACAGCGCCGAGAACGCGAAGACGAGCAGCAGCATGACCGAGAGCGTGACGGCGCGGAAGATAACCCGCCGCAGCTCGCCGCGATACTGCTCGATCACCGAGGAGCGCCAGCGAGTCAGGTTCTGTTTGTAGGTGTCGAGGAGGATGCGCCGTTTCGTCAGCGGCAGCATGGCCGCAGAGAGTTGCCGCATGCGGACCGCGAGCGCGTCGAGCTCCGCTTTGCGCTGGCCGATCACGGCTACGTCATTCGACTCCGGCATCGCCGCCAGCTCGTCGCCGCGCTGCGTGAGTTGCCGCAACACAGCGACCATTGGCGACGTAAACGCGCGGCCTGCCTTCGATAGCTCGTCGGCAGTGCGGATCGAACGCCGCAGCGCGTAGTCCTTCTGATTGAGTGAAAAGAGATCGGTGATCAGTCCGACGATGCCGGCCGGCGGCGGCTTGTGCGCGGCGGCAGCGATCGCTGCGGCACTCGACGCCGATGCGGCAGGAACGGTCTGCTCGAGCGCCGCGATCTGCGAGCTGAGATCGGAGTTCGTGCCCGAGGTAGCGGTTCCGTTGACGAAGGCGAGCATGCCGCTGAGCGTCTCATTGCGCGTCTGCGCCAGCGCGACGCGGCTCTCCGCTTCCGCGATCCGCGCGGTGAGCAACTCGCGATCGTGCCCGGTCGCTGCCGGAAGTTGCAGCCGTAAGGTTTCGAGCGCCGCCTGATCGCGGCGCATTCGATCGGCTGCCGAGGCGGCATTCTTCGCCAGCCGCTGATACCGCTCGGATGCCGTCGCCGCCGGTGCGACGCTCACTTCCTGCGCGGCAAGAAGCGGCGCATACGCCTTCGCAAATTCGAACGACCTGGCCACTACCTGCGTCGCGAGTTGCCGGTCATCATTCACATACAGCACATCGGTCGGCTGATCCGCCAACTGCCGCTCGGCATCAAGCCGCCCGTACCAGCCGACAGCCTGATTCAGAAAGCCGAGGAGGTGCGCGCCGTTCGGCAAGGCCGGCGGCGCGGCGTAGCGATTCTGTGCAATCAGCGGCGCGGAGAAGCAGATCAGCAGAGCGAGAGGGACTGCGCGCGACATTCCTCGCGTGAATGCCTGCTCCGTGCCCGCGGCTTCAGTTGTTTCGAATGTTCGACTTTGATCGAACCGTCGTCGCAGCGATCTCGATCGGATGCTTGCCGTCAGATATGAAGACGATCGTATCGGCCCCCGCTTCGCGCACGACCGGATCGAGACCAAAGGCCTTCTTCTGCGCGAAGTTCCAGCGCTTCTTCACGTTGCCTTCCTTCGGGCCGCGAATCTCGAGCTCGACGTACTGTTCGTGAAGATCCTTCGCGTCGCCGACGACGATGAAGTACGACCCCGCCGGCAGCACGCCGAAATCGATCTTCCCCTCGGCATTCGTAGTCCGCGCGGCAGGCGATCCGCCGGGATTCTTTCCGAGCTTCACGTCCACGCCTTTCAGCGGCGCGCCAGCCCATGCCGTCGCCGAGACGAGAGAAACGAACATCGCCAACATCAATTTACGCATCGACGCATCCTCCTTTTGTCCGTCTTGCGGTACATTCCGTCTTTTCCCGAAAATTCAGCGCAGAGTGAGAGAAAGGGTATCGCAATGAATGGAATGGTGAAGACGTCGGCGAAGCTGTCGCCGGCAAACCTGAAGGTGACGCTGCACGACGCCCTGACCGGACAGTCCACGGAAATGATCACCGACGGCAGCGGCGCATTTTCCGTGGCGGAAGCCGAGCAGGGCGACCATTTCTTCTACGTCAGCGTCGCACCTACCGACGAAATCATCCTCACCGTCATCCTCGGCGCGACGATTCCGGAGACGTTCGTGATCAACGAGGTGACCACGGTCGCCGCCTGCTACTCTGCGGCGCAGTTCATCACCGCCGGCATCGTCATCGAAGGAAGTCCCTTCGCGCTGAGTATCGTCGAGGCGATGAACGCGAACCTGGTCGACGTCACCACCGGAATGCCGTCGAGCGTCATGACCAGCTCGCCGAACGGCGACGAAACCAACGCCTGCCGTTCGCTGCTGTCGCTGGCGAACGTGGTCGCGGCATGGGTGAACGATCCCGCGGAGTTTCACGCCATCCTGGCGAAGCTGGCCGCCAATGCGAACGGTACAAAACCGGACGACACCATCGAGGCGCTGGTCAGCATCGCCAAAAATCCGGCCAAAGGCGTCGGCGCGATCTACGCGCAATCGAAGGTGCTGCCGGTCTACACGCCCGCGCTCGAACGCCAGCCCGACGCGTGGACGCTCGTGGTGAAGGTCAACAACTCCGGCGACGACGCGAACATGTTCGGCGGTCCGGGCAACGTCGCTTTCGACTCGCAGGGGCGCGCGTGGATCGCCAACAACGTGCAGCAGGGGACGGGCATGTCGACGGCGTACTCGATCGTGCTCGACAAGTCCGGCCGCCCCGTCACGTTTGCAAATGGCAACGGCTCGCCGATCACCGGCGGCGGTCTCTGCGGACCAGGTTTCGGCGTCGCCGTCGACAGCCAGGATCGCGCCTGGTTCGGCGATTTCGGTTGGGGAGGGGACAAGTACTGGCCCACCGGCAGCGTCTCTGCCTTCGATGCGAACGCGAATCCGCTTTCGCCCGCGCCCGATGGCTACACGACCGGAGGCGTGCGCCGCGTGCAGGGAACGGTCGTCGACGACGACAATGTCTGGTTCGCGTCGTACGGCACCGGCAACGGAGACGGCAACGTCGTGGTCTACATCAAGCCCGATCCGAACGTGACGCCGTTCACATACGCGTCCTACGCCGCCGGCCCGACGGCCACGCCGTTCGACATCGCCATCGCCGCCGACGGCAGCGCGTGGATGACCAACAGCAATCCCGAATCGAGCGGCATCGTCCATCTCCAGTACAACGGCACCGAGACGCTGACGGCGTCGCCGCAGATCGACATCGGCCAGACCACGAAAGGCATCCAGATCGATTCAGCCGGAAACATCTGGGTCGCCTCCGGGGGTGACGATCACGTCTATGTCTTCGATAAGGACGGCAACTTCCTCGGCGGCTTCCAGGGCGGCGGCATCGATGGCCCGTGGGGCTGCATCCTCGACGGCGACGACAATCTCTGGGTCGCGAACTTCGGTCCGCTCGAACCCGGCAGCAATTTCCACGGACGCCTGACCCAACTGGCCGGCATCAACGCCACCAACCACCGCCTAGGCGACGGCCTCACGCCGCAGACCGGCTACACGTTGCCGTCCGCCGGATCGCCCGTGCTCCTCCACGACAACACGCCGCTCTACGGCGGAGACACGAAGTCCTTCATCCCGATGATGCGCACCACCGGCGTCAACATCGACGCCGCCGGCAACGTCTGGACCTGCAACAACTGGAAACCTAACTTCGACAACGACGCCATCGGCGGTGCCGCCGGAAATCCCGGCGGAGACGGAATGCTGATTTGGGTAGGGCTGGCGAAACCGCGAAGCTAGGCGCCTACGACGTCGGCGGCTCCGAGTTCCCCGGCCGTGATCCGCCGCGACGGCGACGGCGACGTCTCGGGCCGGCGGGAGTGGCGGGCTGGTCGGGCATGTCGTCGTCGAGATCGGGTTCGGGGATCGGTTTGCCGCGGTCCTCTAGTTTGTCTTCGTCGAGGAGCCAGACCCATTGGGTGGACGGCGGTTTGGCTTCGGGGCGTTCGCGTTTGGGAAGCGGAGGACGCGTCGCGGCGGCGCGCGGTTCCCGAGGGATGCGATGGGGAAGAGGGCGGCGTTCGGTGGCCGGCATCTCCATCCGCTTCAGGCGCACGAGCACCTCCTCGCTGAGGCGGCGGTTGACGGAGATCAGGTCGGCGATCAGCGCGATCAGCAGCGTTTGGAAGCCGATGATCAGAAAAACCGCCGCGAGGATCAGCGACTGGATGTGGCCGCCGCGGTCGCCGTGGGTGAAATCCCAGAGGAAGCGGATGCCGAGCGCGGAGCCGGCCAGCATCAGCAGCGCGCCGATGGCGAAGAAGGTCTTGAGTGGTTTGTAGATCGTGTAGATGCGGAAGATCGTAGCCGTCGATTTGCGGAGGTACGTGCCGAGGCCGCGGTAGAGGCGCGACGGGCGCGTCGGCGCGTTCGTGCGCACCGGCACGGACTGCACGCCGAGGTTGCGATTGCCGGCCTGGATGATCGTTTCGAGCGTGTAGGTGAAGGGATTGAAGACGTTGATCTGCATCGCGGCCTCGCGCGAGAACGCACGGAAGCCGCTGGTGACGTCGCCGACGCGGATGCCGGACGCTAATCCGACCGTTCGGCTGCCGAGGCGTTGCAGGAGGCGCTTGAACGCCGACATGTGCGGCGACTTCGCCACTTCGCGGTCGCCGATGACGACGTCCGCGGTGCCGCGCACGATCGGTGCGACGAGTTTGGGGATGTCGGCGCCGGCGTACTGGTTGTCGGCGTCGGTGTTGACGATGACGTCCGCGCCGAGGCGGAGGGCGGCGTTGATGCCGGCCAGGAATGCGGACGACAGGCCGCGATGCGATTTGAGCTGCACGACGTGCGTCGCTCCCGCTTTGCGCGCGGCGTCGGCGGTGTTGTCGGAGGAGCCGTCATCGATGACGACGGTTTCGATGGCGGTGATGCCGTCGATCTTCTTCGGAATGTCGCGAAGCGTCTGGGCGATGGTCGCTTCTTCGTTGAAGGCGGGGATTTGAACGATAAGCTTCATGCGGTGCGAGTGTCAGTCATCATGCCTGTGGAGCGGATCGGCGGCGACGCGGAGCGCGCGATCGAGTCGGTGCTGCGTCAGGAGGCGCCGTTTCCTTTCGAATTGATTCTGGTCTCCGCGGCGCCGTTGGCGATCGAGTTCGGGACCGGGGTGCGAAACGTCATCGAGCCGAATCGTAATCCCGCAACTCGAAGAAATCGAGCGGTTTCCGAGGCGGCAGGGGAAATTCTGGCGTTCATCGACGACGATGCCATCGCCGATTCCGGATGGCTGGCGACGGCGGTGGCGTACCTCGATTCACATGCGGACGTGCTGGCCCTCGGCGGTCCCGATCCCGCGCCGAAGGACTCGACGCCGGAAGAGTTGATCGCGGAAACGCTGCTGGCGACGCCGCTCATCGGCAGCGGCGTGGCGTGTCATGAGAATCGCCAAGGCATTTTCGCGATCGCGAATGCCAGCGATGTGGCGCTGGTGAATCTGTTCGTCCGGAGGAGCGCGTTTCGCGGATTCGACGAAGAGATCGGCTACATCGGCGAGGACACGTCGCTGATCGCTTCGCTGCTGCCGCATGTGATCTACCACTCCGGAGTGCGCGTGTTCCATCGCCGTCGCGCGTTTCCGGGGCCGTACCTTCGCCAGCGCTGGCGCTATCGCCTGAAGACAGGGGAGATGTTGGCCCGCAGTGCCGCGCCGTATTCGAAGAATCTGAAAATCAAGGCATTCCTGATCGTCGGTGTGATCTCGATCATCGCTGCCCCGATCACCATCGTTCCGTACTACGTCTTCACGTTCATTCTCGGCACGCGCGCGACGCGCCTGCCGATGCGTTACTGGCCGCTGCTGCCGTTCGCATTCGCGGCGCATCACGCGACGTACTTTGCCGGGATCGTCTGGGGATGGATCCGCGCAAAGCTGCGCTAAAATTTTTGGATGACTCGCACGCTGACCATCTTCGCCCTTCTCCTCGCCACCGCATGCGCGACGACTCCGGCTCCGCCGCCAGCGCAAACCGCGACCCAGCCGGCTGCCGTAGCGCCGGCGGAACCGGCCGCTCCGGCCGAAACCGCCGACACGCGTCCGCGCGGCGTCATCCTCCCGGCGCGCGGCCTCTCCTGCAACGGTGCGATCGTGATCAAAGCCACGACCGAACAGACCGGAATCGCCGAGGAGAATGCCTGGATCCAGGAGAACTATCCGGGCGCACGCAAGGTCGGCCAGTCGCTGACGACCTGCAACGGCAAGACCGCCGATCAGGTCGACATCGAGACCGCGAACGGCCGGAAAGCCTCCATCTACTTCGACATCAGCAACTTCTTCGGAAAGCACTGAGGATTACGAAGCGGCGCGCGGCGGTTGAGCGCACAGATAAGGTGTCTGTGCCACACAGACATGAGTGTCTGCGCCACATCATGAAGTTCACCGACAAACTGCAGTACCTGCGCTACCTCGTCGACAAGCGGGGCATGAAGCCCGTCTACATGATTCTCGGGCTGACCTACGACTGCAATTCGTTCTGCCGCACCTGCTTCAACTGGGAGCAGTTGCGCAAGAACAAGGAACATGAGCTCTCGTTCGAGGAGCTTCAAAAGACGTTCTCCTCCCTCGGCGATCTGCTCTTCGTGGTCATGAGCGGAGGCGAGCCGTTTCTCCGCCGCGATCTGCCCGACGTCTGCGCGATGCTGTCGTCGCAGAATCACGTGAAGCAGATCACGATCCCGACCGGCGCGATCACAAGCGATCTGATCGCGCGGCAGGTGGAGGCGTCGCTGCAGCGCTGCCCCGATACGCAGATCGTGGTCAATCTGTCGATCGATCACGTCGGCGAGAAGCATGACTGGATCCGCGGCGTTCCGGGCAATTACGAGAAGGCGAAAAAGACGTACGCGAACCTCATTCCGCTGCGCGAGAAGTACGGCAATCTGACGGTCAACGTGCACACCTGCCTGTGCAGCTACAACGCCGATGATCTCGATGAGTTGTTTGTCGCCGTCCGCCGCGATTTCCCGGCGATCTCGTTCCATTCGTTCGAGATGCTGCGCGGCGATCAGCCGGACAAGAAGATCCAGCCGATCTCTACCGACAAGTACCGGGAGCTGCTGCCGAAGCTCGAGGCGTACTGGAACACCTACTCGCACTACGACAGCTTCCTGAAGTTCGTGAAGATCTACACGCGCCGCCTGGAGCTGGAGATCCTGGAGCAGGAGACGCAGGTCAAGCCGTGCCACGCCGGCCGCATCTCAGGCGTGCTCGACGCGCGCGGTGAAGTGCGCATGTGCGAGCTGCGCGACGCCGTCGGCAACGTGCGCGATACCGGCTACGACTTCGGCAAACTCTGGTTCTCCCCCGAGGCCGACGCACAGCGGAAGTCGATCAAGGCGAAGGAGTGCCATTGCACCCACTCCTGCTTCATGTCGTCGTCGCTGGTCTTCGACGTCCGCACCTGGGGCGCGTACTTTGCGTCAACCGTCGTGAATTTCCTCAGCGCGGCGTAGAATTCGGACCGATGAGCATCGTCGAGGATCTCTTCGCCAAGGCCGTCACGCTGCCTGAACAGGATCGTGCCGCGCTGGCCGCGCTCCTGCTGGATAGTCTCGAGGACGATGCAAGCGGCGAAGACGTCGAAGAGGCTTGGGCGGCTGAAGTGCAGCGGCGCATGGCGAACTACCGCGCCGGAAACGTCCAGACGATTGGCTGGACAGAGTTGCGCGAGCGCCTTCACCGGCGCGTGCGATGACCGAGCGCGTTCGGTTCTTCCGAGAAGCGTCGGAAGAGATCGAGGAAGCCGCGAAATGGTATGGGCGCCGCAGCCCGGCGGCCGAGGTTGCGTTCCTCCGCGATCTCGATGACGCCGTCGCCGCAATTCTCGACGCGCCGCAGCGCTGGACGACGTTTGTCGACGGCACGAGCCGTTACGTCTTCCGCAAGTTCCCATACAGCCTGATCTATTTTGTTGACGACGACGTGGTCGTCATTGTTGCAGTTGCCCACGACAAACGTCAGCCCGGATATTGGCGCGAACGTATGGCGTAACTCGACGCTCCTGCGTCAGAACGTCCACCGCACGCCAAGCCTGGCCGACGTCGCCGGCGTGCGCACGATCGGTTTCAGGTAATTCGGGTTCGCCGATTTCGCCAGCGCATTGTCGCTTTCCTGGAAGCCGTAGCGTTCGTCGAGGAGGACGGCTCGCTGCGTGTTGAGGATGTTGAAGATGTCGAGCAAGAGGTTCAGTTTCGAGCTTCCGACGGCGATGGGGTAGCCGAGGTGGATGTCGGCGTCGTAGTTGCTGGGGGTGCGGCCTTCGGCGCCGCGCGGGGTGAGGAAGAATTCGTAGCGGCGGTAGGCGTCGGAGTAGCCGTAGCGCGTCACGGGCGTGCCGCTGCGCCAGTAGGCGGAAACGCCGATGTTGAGTTTCCACGGCGTGTTGTAAATACCGGACGCTTTGAGCTGGTGGCGGCGGTCGTTGGAGAGATCGCCGCGGTTGGTGATCTTCGACAGATTCGAGCCGTTCGTGAAGAAATCGTAGTAGTCGTACGCGGCGGAGATATTCGGATCGGCGCCGATATTTGTGAACGGCGCGTATTCGCCGTCGTAATTGCCCTTAAGACGCGAGTAGACGTAGGACGCCATACCTTGCCAGTTGTTGCTGAAGGATTTGTTTGCGTCGAGCTGAATCCCTTTGTACGTTCGTTTGGGTTTCGGCGCGGCGAACTGCTGGGAGTAGTCGAGCGTGAAGACCTGCTTCATGATCCCTTCGCCGGGATTGCCGATGCAGTAGGTGCCGTCGTCGATGCAGAGGAAGTCTTCGATGACGCGGCCGTAATTGCGGTAAATGCCTTTGATGCCGACGGACACATTCGGCATGACCTCGCGCTCGGCGCCGGCTAGAATCTCGGTCAGATATTGGTTTTTCAAATGAGGATCGGCAGGCTCGGTAAAACCGCCGAGGATGGCTGATGCTGTGCCGGCGTCGGCTTCGGCATTGGCGTCGGGGATGACGCTGGTCGGGCTGTAATTGATGATGCGCGGCTGGCGCTCATAAGAAAACGAGCGGATGACCAGATCCATCGGGATTTCTTCGTAATAGCGGCCGTAGGAGGCGAATACTTTTGATTTATTCGCGCCGCTCGGGTCCCACGTCAGGCCGAGGCGTGGCGCATAGTCCTTCTTCAGATCGATCTGCGTGACGCCGGAGGCATCGATGATGCGCTGGCGGTCCCAACGAAGTCCCGCATTGAGCGTGACATCTTTGATCGTCCAGCGGTCCTGGAGGTACGCGGTCGTGTTCTTGTGCTGCGGGGAGGCGTTCAGTTGCGAGATCGGAGCGTTTGCCACGGTCGCGTCGGGCGTGGTCCAGTAGCTGTGGCTGTAAATCGGCTTCGACGCATTGTTGGGATTTTCGAAAATGTCGACCTGCTGTCCGCCCGACATGCGCTTGATGACATTCGCGGTCTGATCTTCGAATTCGATACCGCCTTTGATCTGATGCGAGCCGGCATAATGCGTCGCCGAGCCGCCGAAAAACTTGCGTTCGAATGATTTCTGTTGGATCAAGCCGAAGCCGCCGGTCTGGAAGAAATTGTTGCGCGCGTCGATGTACTCGATGGCGTCGCCGGCCGGCGTTGCGGGACCGACGGAGTTTTTCTCTTTGTGGCGGGCGTCCTGCGCGGAGAAGAGCCAGGTCGTGCCGACGATGCCGTCATACCGAAGCGCGTAATCGCGGCCGCCGAAATCCTGCCGGCCGTTGTAAGTGGTCGGATCGCCGATGAGCGTGTGGTTGGCGTCGTCGATGGCGCCGGAATCGACGCGCGGGTCCTGCAGGAAAGTGCCGATGAACGTATGGCGCGGCGTGAGGCTGTAGGTCAACTTCGCGGAGCCGAGGTTGCGGCGGCTGGGCGAGGTCACCGTGGTGCCGGCGAGCGGGCCGTCGAGGAGAATATTCGCCTGCGTGTTGCGCACCTGGTCATACGCGCCGAAGAACCACAGCTTGTCTTTGAGGATAAAGCCGCCGACGTCGGCGCCGTAGTCCTTCCTGGTGAATCCACCTGGCGTCGGACGGGCCACGCTCTTCGAGTTCGCCTGCAGCGAATCGCTGGTGTCGTAGCCGAAAACATCGCCGTGCAGCTCGTTGCTGCCCGACTTCGTGATCACGTTGATGATGCCGCCGGTGGCGCGGCCATACTCCGCCTCGTAGCCGCCGGTCTTCACTTCCAGCGCCTCGATGAATTCGAAATTCAGCTCTTTGCCCTGGAAGCCGTACTCGGAGTTCGTGGTGTTGACGCCGTCGACGTAAAACGCGTTCTCGGCGCCGGACGAGCCGTAGACGGTGATGGTGGGCGTCTGTTTGTCGTCCGATTGAATGGCGTCGGTGGAAACGCCCGGCGTGATCTGCGCGACCGAGGAGTAGTTGCGCGCGGTCGGCAGCGTCTCGATCTGCGCGGCGTTGAGGTTCGTGCCGAGCGTGTTCGACGACGTATCGATCGGCGGAGCGAAACTTCCGACGGTGATGCTTTCCGTCATGGCGGGGGAGAGCGTGATATCGACCGTGGTCTCTTTGCCGAGGAGCACCGAGACAGCCGCCTGCTTCTTCGGTCCGAATCCGCTGAGCGTGAAGGCGACGGTGTAGCTGCCCGGCGGCAGCAGCGGCAATCGATACAGGCCGTTGATGTCCGTTGTCGCGACGCGGGTGCCCTGCAACGCGGCGCTGGTCGCTTCGACCGTCACCCCGGGCAGCGTGGCGCCGCTCGTATCGGTGACGTGGCCGCTGATCGCGCCGGTCGTCTGTGCAGCGAGCGGGACCGTAGCGAGAATGAGGATCGGGAGTAGTCGCCGGAGAGCGGACATGAAAAGCCTCCTTAATGATGTACCGGGAGTTTACGCGTAACGGGCCAGGACGTTGCGCACGCGCGCGAGGCCAGCCTCGATCTGCGCCGGCGAGACGGCACCGACGCTGAGCCGGAACCACCCGGTCTCGTTCGGCAGCCCGAAGGCCTGGAACGGGACGACAGCGAAGCCGGCGTCGTCGAGGAGCAGGCGGCGAATCTGTTCGTTCGTCTTGATCGCGCCGCGGCCGATGAGGTCGAACTGGACGGATAGATAAATCGCACCCTGCGGCGCGATGGCGCGGATCGGCAGCCCCTCGGCGCGCATGGCGTCGATGCGGTCGAAGAGGAGATCGAGCCGCAGTTGCAGCTCGCGGATCATCGATTCGTGGAAGTCGTCGATGGCGCTGCGCATGCCGAGGAACTTCGCCACCGCCATCTGCTCCGGCCGCGGCGCCCACGCGCCGACGTGGCCGAGGATGTCGCGCATGCGCGCGGTGATCGGAGGCGGCGCGACGGTCCAGCCGACGCGAAGACCGGTCGCGGCGAAGGCCTTCGAAATCCCATCCACGAAAATCGTGTACGGCATGGCCTCGGCCACGAGCTGCGGCGGGCTGAAATGCCGCGACGCGCCGAAGGTGAGCATCCAGTAGACCTGGTCCCAGAGAATGAGCAGGGCGCGCTCGCCGGTTGCCGCGCGGCGTTCGTTTTCGTCGACGACGAGGCGGGCGATGCGCTCCACTTCCTCGCGCGCCATGACGGTGCCGGTCGGATTGAGCGGCGTGCAGATGCAGATCATGCGCGCGTCGCGGATGTGAGGACGCAGCAGCTCGGCGGTCGGGAGGAAGTTCGTCTCCGGTCCGACCGTGATCTCGACCGGCACGCCGCGCATGAAGTAGGTGTAGTGGTTATTGTTCCAGGAGGGGATGGGGTAGACGACCTTGTCGCCCGGATCGACGACGGCGGCGTACGCGGAAAAGATGATCGGCCGCGCGCCGCCGGCGATGAGAACGGAGTCGAGCGGATACTTCAGTCCGAGGACGTCGTCGTAATAGCGGACGACGGCTTGGCGCAACTCCTTCGTTCCATCCGACGGCGGGTAGTTCGTCTCGCCCTTCGCAAACGCCTCGGCGATCAATCCCTCGAGCACCTGCGGGATGCGGAACTCTTTCGGCGAGAAGTCGCCGACGGTGAGGTTGCAGATGTCGTGTCCGGACTCCGTAAGCGTACGGATCTCGCCGGAGATTTTCAGGATTTCGGAGCCGGTGAGGCCAAGCGCGAGCTGCGAGAGGCTGCGGTCATCGCAGACAGGAAGGGTGGTGGTCATCGGCGGGGGATTGTAGAGCATGCGATGCGGACGACGAGCGGCCGATTCGCACTGTCATCCTGAGGCTGCCGGAGCCGCTGAGCGCGGGAGCGCGAATGCGGCGAAGGACGCCGAAGGATCTCAAGTTACGCAAGCTGTGATGAAACCGCCTCGGCTAAATCGCAAGCAGCGCAAGTTGCCACGCGGTTTCAGCCGGCGACGTGAAGCCGGAGATCCTTCGGCGTCCTCCGGCATCTCCGCCTGCGGCTTCGTGCCTCCGGCAGCCTCAGGATGACAGTTTGTACGCCCGTTTGATCTTCCTCAAATCGTTCAGCGCGCGAAGAAAGTCGTGCGATTTCACCTTCGAGCCGGTCACGTCGTGCCAGCGCATGACCGGGAGTTCGTAGATCGACGCTGCCGCTTCATCGCGCCCGAGGAGTTGGACGTAACGGGCGATGATCTCGACGTCGAAGATCCAGCGCGAGATAAACGGACGTGCAAAGACTTCGCGCAGCGTGTCGTTGCGGCGGAAGACCTTGGCGCCGCATTGCGTGTCGTAGACGGCCAGGCCGAGGCTGGAGGAGATGAGCGTGGCGCCGACGCGGCCGAAGTAATGGCGCGCGGGACGACGGCTGATCTCGCGCCCGAGGAGACGGACGCGGGCGCCCATCACGATCTGGATGGCGGGACGCGTTTCGAGGACTTCGAGAAAGCCGGGAAGTTCGGTGAAGGGAGTAGCCAGGTCGGCATCCCAGAAGCCGATGTAGTCCGCATCTCGCTCCATCGCCGCCACGAATCCGCGCCGCACCGCCTCGGCCTTCCCGCTGTTGCGCTCGAGGTTGAGGACGGCGAAGCGTTTCGGATTTTCGTCGCGCAGCGATTCGAGGAGACGCAAGGTGCCGTCGCGGCTGCCGTCGTTGACGAAGAGGAAGTCGACGTCGTGCCCATCGACGGCGGCGCCGCGAAAGGCCGCGGCATCGAGGCGTTTCTCTTCGTTGTAGCAGGGGACGACGAGGGTCAGGCGCGACACGGGGAGGCATTCTAGCGGGAGGTTTGTTTTCGAAAAGCTGAATGTTCAATGTTGAATGGTGAATGTTCAATGTTGAATGGGCTTCGCTCGGCCGCCCCTCGCGTTCCATTCAACATTCAACATTCAACACTGAACATTCAACATTTGCCTTTCGTCTGCGAAGTAGGATGCCTCCATGACCGACATCCAGACGCGCACCATCTCCACTACCGTCCACGGCCGCTACCTCGTTCGCGATGGTCCGCCGGAGCGGCTGCTGGTCGGATTTCATGGTTACGGCGAGACCGCCGAGGCGCACATGGCGGAGCTGCGGCAGATCCCGGGGATCGATCAATGGACCGCCGTGGCCGTGCAGGCACTGCATCCGTTCTACATGAACCGGACGGGGATGATCGTGGCCTCGTGGATGACCAGCCTCGATCGCGAGCTGGCCATCGACGACAACCGCGCGTACGTGCACTCGGTCGTCGCGCAGTTTCCGCCGCCGCGGGAGCTCGTCTTCCTCGGATTCTCGCAAGGGGCGGCGATGGCCTATCGCGCTGCGGCGGGGTCGAATGCGACTGGCGTCATCGCCCTCGGCGGCGACGTTCCGCCCGAGGTCGTCGCGGCGCGTCCGAAGCTGCCGCCGGTGCTGATCGGGCGGGGGATTCGGGAGGAGTGGTACACCGACGAAAAGCTCCAGAAAGACTTGAGGTTTTTGCGCGAGGTCACCGCGGTCAGCACGTGCGTCTTCGACGGGGCGCACGAATGGACAGATGAATTCCGAGAGGCAGCCGGCGATTTTCTGGCCGCTCGCTGACTCGTCAACTAGTTGACCAGTCAGGCCGATGACCGCATACCGCAGGGATGACAAATCTCCCGTAAGTTGTTTCACCTACTTCTGATGTCCGACCGATCCGAACGACTCAAAGCGCGGCTCAAGGAGCTGCCCGACCGCCCCGGCGTGTACATGCACAAGAACGCCGAGGGGGAAGTCATTTACGTTGGGAAGGCGCGGAATCTCAAGAATCGCGTCGGCTCATACCTGGTCGGACGCGGCGCGCGCGACAGCAAGACCATGTCGCTGATCAACGAGATCGACACCATCGATTTCGTGACCACGAACAACGAGCTCGAGGCCATCCTCCTCGAGAACAACCTCATCAAGTCCAACCAGCCGCGCTACAACATCCTCCTCCGCGACGACAAGAGCTATCCGTACATCAAGGTCACGATGTCCGACGACTACCCGCGCGTCGTCTTCACGCGGCGGCTCGATCGGAAAAAGGGCGATCTCTTTTACGGACCGTTTTTCGCCGGCACCGCGCGGCGTTTGCTGAAGCTCGTCGCCGACCAGTTCAAGCTGCGGAGTTGCGACATCGACATCGAGATTGGCAAAAACGCGCTCCCGCGGCCCTGCCTTTACTACGACATGCACCAATGCCTCGGGCCGTGCGTGGTCGGGCTGACGACGCCGGATCAGTACCGCGAGATGGTCGACGACGTCGTGCTCTTCCTCGGCGGCAAGACGAAGGAGTTGCAGGAGCGGCTGACGCAGCGGATGTACGGCGCCGCCGAGGCCGAGAACTACGAGGTGGCGACGTACTACCGCGATCTCGTGCGCACCGTGGAGCGCATCCAGGCCGAGCAGCAGGTGTCGTCGGCCGATGATGAGGATGCCGACGTCTGGGGCTTGTACGAAGAGGGGAGCGACGTCGCCGTGCAACTCTTCGTCATCCGCGACGGCAACGTCGTCGATCGCCGCGAGCTGTTCTGGGAGAAGGTCGACGATTACCAGCCCACATACTTCCTCGGCGAGGTTCTGCAGCGCTACTACCAGGACAATCTCTTCATCCCGCCCGAGGTGCTGATTCCGTTCGAGGTCGAGGAGTGCGATTTGTTGACGGCGTGGCTGACCGAACAGGCCGGGCGAAAAGTCGGTCTGCGCGTGCCGCAGCGCGGGCGGGGAGTCGATCGGATGGAGCTGGTCAATCGGAACGCGCGGCTGTCGCACGAGTCGCGCTTCCGCAAATCGACGCAGGACCGGCTGCAGATCGCTGCACAGAAACTTGGGCAGGTTTTGGGCTACGACAGAGAGATCGGGCGAATTGAATCGTTCGACATTTCGAACATCCAGGGCACCGATTCCGTGGCCGGAATGGTGGTCCTCGATCGCGGCAAGTTCGACAAGAAGCAGTACCGCGTTTTTAACATCAAGACGGTCGAGGGAGCGGACGATTTTCGCTCGATGGCGGAGGCGGTCGATCGCAGATATCGCCGGCTGATGGACGAAAACAAGTCGCTGCCGGACATGATCCTGATCGATGGCGGCCGCGGTCAACTCAATGCCGCGCTGGCCGCGCTCAACAAGCTCGGCATCGAGGAGATCCCGATCGCCGGCCTGGCCAAGCGCGAGGAGGAGATCTACGTCCCCGAGCGAGAGGAGCCGATCCGCCTGGAGCGCCGCGATCCGGCCCTGCAACTGCTGCAGATGGTGCGCGACGAGACGCACCGTTTCTCGGTGTCGTCGCATCGCCGCCGGCGGTCGAAACGCTTTCTCCACAGCGCGCTCGACGACATGCCGGGCATCGGCGAGAAGCGTCGCCGCCTGCTCATCGAGCGATTCGGCAGTGTTTCCGGCGTGAAGCAGGCCTCCGCGCAGGACCTGATGAACGTCCTCGGCCGCAAAGTAGGGCAGACGCTCTATGACGAGCTTCACGCCTGACGGCGCGTGCGATAATCGCGAATCCACAGCGTGTAGACGCAAAGGGCGGGGACGACATGAGTTTCGAAGGCGAAATCGGCGAGATCGATCTGATTCAGCGGCTCGTCGAGCTCGGAAGCGAGCAGTTCACCGGCGCGATCCGTTTCGAGAGCGACGGCATCATCAAGATCGTTTACTTCAAAGGCGGCGACGTCCTCTCCGCATCGACCAACGACCGCACCGACGCCGTTGACGAAATCCTCCTGCGCGCCAACAAGGTCACGCGCGAGCACGTGAAGCAGGCGCTGGCCAAGCGCAAGGAGAGCGAGACGCTCGGCGATGCGCTCCTCGGCCTCGGCTTCATTACCCGCAAGGAATTGACGTGGGCCCGCCGCGTCCAGGTCATCGGGATTCTCCGTTCGATCATCGGCTGGAAAACCGGGTCGTACACGATCGTGGCCGACTACCTCCCGAAGCGGGAGGAAGGGACACTCTTCCCGCTGTCGCAGATCATCGTGGAGTTAGTCGTCACGGATACCGACCGGACGAAGTCGGAGCAGGCGATGGAGAGCGGCAACGCGATCTTCGAGAAGGCTCCGAACTTCGACGACGCTTTCCGGCGCCTCGGCCTAAACGAGGATGCCGAGCAGATCGTTGCCCAGATCGACGGCGACAGCACAGCCGCATATGTCGCGGCCCGGTCCGGCAAGGACATCTTCAATGTCTACAAGCTATTGGAAGCGTTACGGCTGCTGAAGCTGGTAACCCGTACCGACAAACCTCCAGCAGAACATGAGGTTTTGGGCGGAGGCGACGCGTGGGACGTCGAGAATCCCGATTTCAGCATCGACGACGTCGAGCCCACCATCCCGCTCGCCGTGACCGAAGAGCCGCGCGTCGACAGCGCGACGATGGAGATTCCAGCGGTTCACGTTGCCGCACCGTCTGCTTCAGTTTGGGATGAGCCTGCCGACGATGATGCTTACTCCGGCACCGAGATCGCCCCGCCGCCGATCACGTCCGCTCCTGAACCGCAGTGGGGTTTCGACGAAGCGCAGATCGAAGCCGCCCGCCGCGCCGCCGTCCCGCTGCATTCCGACGACGACGTTCCCACCTCGGCGCTCACCTCCGACATCCCGCCCCGCGAGCCGCGCAAACGGAGCATGCTGATGCCGCTTCTCCTCCTGCTCCTCGTCGCCGCCGGCGCCTACGGCGGCTGGAACTGGTGGCAGAAACGGCAGGCGGCGACACCCGAACCGGCGCCAGCCGTGATCGCGAGGAAGCCTCGAATTGCGCCGCCGGTAATGAACCCGCAGACGTCGACGACATCCACGACCCTCGCAACCGCAAGCGCCGGCACAGACGGCGTCCGGCCGACTCCAGTGACGAATACGCAGCCTGCCACATCCGTCGCGCCCCTCGCTGCCGCAACGACAACGCACCGGACCGCTGGCGTCTCGCCGGCTGGCCCGGCGGCGTCCTCGCCGCCGACGGTGCCGAAGCCGCAGATGGTGAAAACGTCCGGAGTGCCGATAACGACGACCACCGTCCCGCCCCATCTCGGGGCAACCACCACCGCAGCGAAAACGGTCCCACCAAAAGTCGCCGCGGCGACTCCGTCCAAAGTCGCGCCAACACCAATCAACTCCACCACCCATCTCGAACGCACCGCCACCGGCGCCACGATCACCAACTCTTCGTCGGCGCCTTCCACCGACGCCACGCGCGCCAAGTACGACGGCATGGCCAGCGATTTCGCCGCGCAGAAGGGCGGCAACTACACGCTGCAGTTCGAGCTGGTCTGCGAAACCGCCTCGGTCACGCGCGCGCTCAGCGAAGGGGGCGGCAAAGTGTGGTTCGTGCGTACCAGCTATCGCAACCGTCCGTGCTACCGCGTTTTCTGGGGCCGCTTCGACAGCAGCGCCGCAGCCAACGCCGCATCGAAAGAACTTCCGGCGTCGCTCGGGTCCGCCCCGGTCGTTGTCAAGATCCCACGCTAATGATCACCTCTCTCCTGACCTCGGCCGGACTTGGCCTCGGCGCGGGGATCAACGCCTACGCCACGCTCCTCGTCTTCGGCTTCCTGGCCCGCTGGCAGCCGGATCTTTTTCACGACGACATGGCGCGCTTCTTCGCCACGACGCCGGTCCTAATCGTGGTTGGCATCCTCTACCTGATCGAGTTCCTGGCCGACAAAGTGCCGGCTATCGATCACCTCTGGGACGTCATCCACACGTTGATCCGTCCCGTCGCGGGCGCGCTCGTGGCGTGGGCCGCGGTCTCGGACAAGATCCCGCACGGAGCGGTGATCCTCGCGTCCATCATCGCCGGCGGCGCCGCGCTCGGCTCGCACGCGACGAAAGCGACGCTTCGCGGCGCCAGCACGCTGATGACGGGAGGACTCGGCAATCCGTTTCTTTCGCTGATTGAAGACGGCTTCGCCTTCATCAACGCCGTGGCCGTGATCGTCCTGCCGTGGGTAGTCATCCCAATGCTGTTCGTGATGACGATGCTCTTCATCACCGCGTACCGCCGCCTGCGCCGCGTGCGGGCATGAGCTGGGTGATTGACGGCAACAACCTCCTCGGCCGCGCCGGCGCCTCGCGCGATGCCGCCGACACCAAACGCCAACTGGTCCGCTCGCTCGCCAACTTCGCGCGCGCGAAGCGGACCAAGGTGGCCTGCTACTTCGACGGCAGCGAGCCCGAAAACTTCGGCCGACATCTCGGCAGCGTCAGCGTGATTTTCAGCGGCGCCCGTTCAGCCGACGACCTGATCGCGAAGAAGGTCGCAACCGGCAGCGGCTGGAAAGTCGTCACCGCCGATCGTGGACTGGCTGCGCGCATTCAACGCAGGCAGGTCGAAGTCATCGATCCCGGCGGATTCATGGCCGAGCTGGAGTCGCTACCGGCAGGGGAGGAGAAGGTCGCCGACGAGGAGTGGCTGACCTGGTTTTCCGACCCAAAAAACCGGAATGTATTTTGATGTCGGCGTGCCGACATTGATTGTAAGCGACTGAAACAGCAACAATTTATCGTGAGAGATTGTCGCGAGAAGCCGAAAGGGCAGCAGTTCACGCGGAGGCGCGGAGACGCGGAGTTTTTTTCTCCGTCCCTCCGCGTCTCCGCGTGAAAACGGTTCGCTGCGCGGAATGACGCACGCCCCATCCTGTTACCCACACCCGTGTGGAGTGGACTGGAGGATCGCGGCGCGCAGGCGTCGAGGAAAGTCCGAACTCTCACGGGCAGCAGGCTGGCTAACGGCCAGGCGCGGCGACGCGACGGAAAGTGCAACAGAGAACAGACCGCCGATCGCCTCGTCCATCGCAAGATGCGACGAGGAGGAGGTAAGGGTGAAACGGTGCGGTAAGAGCGCACCGCGCCCCACGCGAGTGGGTGCGGCACGGCAAACCCCCTGCGGAGCAAGACCAAATAGGGAAGTCATGGAGCCGCCCGTCTCCGTTATGAGCTTCCGGGTAGGTTGCTTGACCACCGCGGCAACGCGCGTGGCAGACGAATGATCTTCATCCTCGCTTCGGCGGGGAAACAGAATTCGGCTTACAGGTCCACTCCACACGTATTTCGTAAGCTCCCATCCTGATGCCGCTGAGCGAAGCGAAGGACGGCATCAGGATCTCCGGTGATACTCGCCGAGATCCTGACGGCTCGCTTCGCGATTCGCAGGATGAACTGAGTCCTGACACTTTCTGCCGTTTGCGCCGACAACCCACGGCGCTTTCCGAAGCCGTCGCTCTCAGGACAGCGCTCAGCATCGCCTTTGCTACTGTGCGCGGGAATGCTCATTCCTCCTCGCGCGCTCCGGCGCAACGGCCACGTCGTCGTGCTGGCAATCTCATCGCCCTCCGAGATGGCCCGCATCGAAGCCGGCGTCCGCACGCTGGAGTCGCGCGGCCTTCGCGTCACGCTCGCGAACAACATCGATCATCGTCATCGCGGCTATCTTGCCGGCAATGATGACGAGCGGCTGGAACAGCTGAACCATTACTTGAAGTCTGACGACGTCGACGCGTTCTTCTTCGCGCGCGGCGGCTACGGCGCCATGCGCATCCTCGATCGCATCGACTACGACGCCATCATCGCCAATCCCCGCCCCATCATCGGGTTCAGCGACATCACCGCCTTGCATCAGGCCGTCGCCCTCCGTTGCGGCGTCGGCAGCTTTCACGGACCGATGGTCAATTCCGATTGGTTCGAAGGCCTGACCCCCGACATCGAGCAGTGGTTCTGGTCGATGCTGGCCGGCGACGCGCCGTTGACGCATTCGCTCGACGCGCACAACGTTGTCTTCGAAGGGGAAGCCGAGGGGATTTTGTTCGGCGGGTGTCTCTCATTGACGACCGCCATGACTGCGACGCCGTACGACTTCTGGATCGACGACGGCATCTGGTTCTTCGAAGACGTCGAAGAGGCGCCGTATCGCATCGACCGCATGTTGACCCACTTACGCCTTGCCGGTAGACTGCAAAAAATCCGAGCAGTGGTCATCGGGAAGTTGAAAGGGTGCGGCAGCGACGCCGAAATCGAGGCGCTGCTTCACGAATTCTTCGGCTCCAGCAACATTCCGGTCATACGCGATCTGCCGTTCGGCCATCACGGGAACAACCTCCTGATGCCGATCGGTGGAGCCGTACGCGTCAGCACCGGGGACCGCACGCTCACGCTGATGCAACCGGCGGTCAAGCCATGAAAACCGTTTTCAAAACGACCGGCGGAAAGGACCCGGTGAAGGACTCCTCGACACACTACGCCGCCGGCGACGTGATCTTCCGACAGGGAGAGCTCGGCACCGAGATGTTCATCATCCAGGAGGGTGAGGTGGACATCGTCAAGCACATCAACGGCGAGTCGCACGCCCTCTCGCATCTCGAAAAGGGCGACTTCTTCGGCGAGATGGCCGTGCTGGAAAGCGTCCCGCGCACCGCCGACGCCATCGCCGCCACCGACGTCCGCGCCCTGGCCATCAACGGCGCGCGATTCGACGAGATGCTGCACAAGAACCCCGAGGTTGCGGTCAGGATCATCCGCAAATACTCCAAGCGGCTACGCGAAGCGAACACGCTGCTCGAACGGCTGGTCGGACGCGAAGTCGACAGCGAGCACGGCGCGCTCGACGCCACGCGGAGTGTGCCCGCCGAGGTTCATCACCGGCATCGGCTGGTCGATTTGACGACCGGCGCTGAGTTTTTCTTCAGCAAAGGCGACGAGACCACCATCGGCCGCGCCGATCCGGTCACCGGAATCCTGCCCGACATCGATCTAACCTCAGTAGACGCCAATCGCTCCGTCTCCCGCCGTCACGCAAAAATTATTTGCAGCGGAAACCAGTACCTGATGCTGGAAGAAGTGGGGACGGTCAACGGGACGTACGTCAACGAGCAGCGCATCCCGACCGGAACCCCGGTCGCGATCCACAATGGCGACGCCATCAAGATCGGGTTGATCGCCATGAAGGCGCTATTTGACTGAGCGAACCGCGTTCTACGGCGAGTAGAACCTCTCGCCTGATTCCGTTGCCTCGCGCGACAATGACGCCGTGACGATCACCGCCGACTCGCCCGTCCGCCTGCTTCCCGGCGCCGGACCGATGCGCGCCAAGCAGCTCGAAGAGGCCGGACTGGCCACTGCCGGCGACCTTATCTATTACCTCCCGTACCGCTACGAAGATCGCCGTCATCCCGTTCGCATCGCGGACGTCGGCCGCCACACCGACTCTCCCATCCTGCTACGCGGCAAGGTGATGTCGGCGAACATGCACACCACGCGGCTCAAGCGGATGAAAGTCTTCGAAGTCGTCCTCGAAGACGGCACGGGCGCTGTGAAGCTGGTCTGGTTCAACCAGGGCTTCCTCGGCGAGCAGATCCGGCGCGGCGATCGCCTGGCCGTCTTCGGCACGCCGAAGATTTCGTCCTACGGCCAGCTGCAGATCGAAAGCGCCGACTGGGAAAAGTTTGAAGGCGATGACGAAGCGGACGGTGCCATCGTTCCGATCTACTCGAAAGTCGGCAACATTCCTCCGAAGGCGTTGCGGCAGATCATCGCCGGCGCGCTCACCGCGCTTCCCACACTCGACGACCCACTCGCGCCCGCGCTCCGCAAACGCCTCGGCGTGATCGATCTCGCCCCCGCGCTCGAACAGATTCACCGCCCGCCGCAACTCGACGACGCCTTCCTCGGCCGCCGCTCGCGCGCGCACGTGCGCATCATCCTGCAGGAGTTCTTCACGCTGCAGCTCGCGCTGCGCGTTCGCCGCGCGACGGAAGAAGTGAAGACGAAGACGCGCAAGATCAAGGTCGACGACGACCTGCGCGCGGAGGTGACGAGGATCCTGCCGTTCCGGCTGACGAAGGCGCAGAAACGCGTGCTGAAAGAGATCGCCGGCGATCTGCAATCTGAAAAGCCTATGTACCGCCTGCTCGAAGGAGACGTCGGCAGTGGCAAAACGATCGTGGCGTTGATCGCCGCGATCATCATGATTCGCAACGGTCACCAGGTGGCGCTGCTGGCGCCGACGGAAATCCTGGCCGAACAGCACTACCAGCGAATTCGTCAACTAGTTGACGATTCGCTGGTCGTGGCCAAAGCGACCGGCTCGATGACCGCGGGCGAGCGCCGCACGTTCCTGGCTGGACTGCGCGAGGGGTTCATTCAACTCGCCGTCGGCACGCATGCATTGCTCGAAGACCGCATCGTCTTCAAATCGCTCGGACTGGCCATCGTCGACGAGCAGCACCGCTTCGGCGTCGAACAGCGTCAGCGCCTTTTCGCGAAAGGCGATACGCCTGACATCCTGGTCATGACCGCCACGCCGATCCCGCGCTCCCTCGCGCTGGCGATGTACGGCGATCTGGAGCTCTCCGTCATCGACGAGCTTCCGCCCGGACGCCAGCAGATCAAGACCGCTGTTCGCGCGCCGGAGCAGATCGAGCGCGTCTATCACTTCATCGACACCGAGATCGAGGCCGGCGCGCAGGTGTACATCGTCTATCCGATCATCGAGGAGTCGGAGAAGTCGAACCTCAAGCCACTCACGATCGGATTCGAAGCCACGAAGATGCGTTTCCCGAATCGCCGCGTGTCGATGATTCACGGCCGCATGCCGCCGGCCGAAAAGGAGGAGACGATGCAGCGCTTCAAACGCGGCGAGATCGACATCCTCGTTTCGACGACGGTGATCGAAGTCGGCATCGACGTCGCCAACGCCTCGTTCATGCTGATCATCGACGCCGATCGCTTCGGACTCTCGCAGCTCCACCAGCTCCGCGGCCGCGTCGGCCGCGGCACGCGCCAGTCGTACTGCGTCCTCGTCGCCGACAAAGAAAAGGATCGCCTCACGCAGTTCGCGAAAACGTTGAACGGCTTCGACCTGGCCGACCTCGATCTCAAACTCCGCGGCCCCGGCGAGCTCCTCGGCACCCGCCAATCCGGAGCGATGCGCTTCCGCTTCGGCCACATCGTCCGCGACATCGCGCTGATGGAAAAAGCCCGCGATCTTGCCATCGAGATCCTCGAAAAGGACGGCCTGCCGAAGGCGTCGAAAATCGTACAGAAGCTCCTCGGCGCTCCGATTCCGGCGACGGTGAAGGATTAGAATGAGACCCTATGAGCAACCTTCTTGATGAAGCCTATGCCGCAGCCAAGGAACTTCCTGAAGAAGCGCAGGAAGCGATTGGAGCCGTGTTGCTTGCGGAGATGGACGCCGATCAGCGTTGGGAACAACTACTGTCGCAGCCATCCGATGTAATCGAACGAATGATCGATAAGGCGCTCGAAAACCATCGTCTTGGCAAGACGCTGCCGCTCGATCCCGATACATTGTGAAGTCGCGTCTAGATACAGACTTTCGAAAATGCTTCGCGGCGCTGCCGCCGGAGATTCGAGCGCAAGCGCGAGCCGCCTTCCGGCAGTTTCAGGCGAATCCTAGGCATCCTGGACTTCATTTCAAACGCGCAAAGGGATCGAGACGTCTTGTCACTGCGCGTGTGGGGCGCGTCTATCGCGCTCTAGGCACCATGACGGCGAGCGACGAGGTGGTGTGGTTTTGGATCGGTCCGCACGATGAGTATGAAAAACTTCTGAAGGCGCTTGCGTAGAACCTACCGTCCCGCCGCCTCCCGCACCGTGCGCACGAACGTCATCGGATCCACTGGTTTCAGCAGGTGAAAGCCGAAGCCGCTGGCCTGGATGCGCATACGGTCCTCGGCGCGCGCGTAGGCCGTCAGGGCGATGGCGGGGACGTTGATCGATCCGCCGGCGGCTCCGGAGCGGATCTTCACCATCATCGTGCAGCCGTCTTCGCCAGGCATGCCGATGTCGCTGACGACCACGTTCGGTTGATAGGCGCGAAGGGCATCCATCGCGGCGGGTGCAGATGCGACGGCAGTGACGGCTGCGCCATACTTCTGCAGCGCCGCGGCGAGCATGGTGCGCGTGTCGTCTTCGTCTTCGACCAGTAGCACCGAAACGCCGGCGAGCGACATCGCCGGGCTCGCGGCCGCCGTTGCTTTCAACGCCGCGTGTGATGACGCCGTCGTCAGCGGCAGCGTGATCGTGAACGTCGCCCCTTTTCCTTCGCCTTCGCTCTCGGCCACGACCGTACCGCCGTGCAATTCCACGATGTTCTTCACGATCGCCAGTCCGAGTCCGAGGCCGCCGTGCGCGCGGGTCGCGCTGCTGTCGGCCTGGCGGAAGCGTTCGAAGATGTAGGGGAGGAACTTGCGGGCGATGCCGGCGCCGGTATCGCGGACGACGATGCGCGCCCCGGACGGCGTTTGATCGACGGAGATGGAAATCGCGCCGCCGGCGGGCGTGAACTTCACCGAGTTCGAGAGCAGATTCCAGATCACCTGTTGCAGGCGGTTGGCATCGCCGAGGGCCACGCCTTCGATCTTGCTGAGGTTGAGTTGCAGGTCGATTGACTTCGCGTCGATGCTGGGGCGGATCGTTTCCACCGCCGCCTCGACGACGTTCGTCAGATTCACCGGCACCATCGTCAGTTGCAGCTTGCCGGTGACGACGCGCGAGACGTCGAGGATGTCGTCGATCAGCTTGGCCTGCGCGCGGGTGCTGCGCTCGATCGTTTCGACGGCGAGGTGGAAATTGTCCGGCGAGAGGTCGCGCATCTGCAGCATCGTGGCCCAGCCGAGCGTGGCCGTCATCGGCGTGCGCAGCTCGTGCGACAGCGTGGCCAGGAACTCGTCTTTCGCGCGATTGGCTTCCTGCGCGTGGCGGTAGAGCCGCGCGTTATCGATCGCGTAGGCCGCGCGGCGCGCCAGCTCGACGGCGGTGTTTAGATCGTGGTGGTCGTAGCGATGTTGCGGCGATGACGACACGAACGAAATCGCGCCGAGCGTGCGGCCTGCCACTGCCAGCGGAACGATCATCATCGACTCCGCGCCGAGGTTGTCCATGATCGCGGCAAGGTCCGGCACCGCTTCCAGCCTTGGCCTCAGCTCGTCGCTGAAGGAGAGAATCATTACCGGCTCGTTGATGGCGATGACGCGTTCTACGTATTGCTTGCGCAACTCCGAGGGCGGCAGATTCTTCAGCCGCGCCACCCACTCGGATTTCTCCGGATCGCGATGCACCACCGCGATCCGCTGGACCGCGCCTTCGTCGTCGAGCAGGTCGATCACGCACCAGTCGCTGACGTCGGGCACGATCAATTCGGCCACGCGCTGCATCGTCCGCTCGTAGTCGAGCGACGACGACAGCATCGCCGACGCCTCGGCAAGAAAGCGGAGGCGTTCGCGTTCGCGTTCCAGCGCCTGTTCCGCGCGGATGCGCGCCACGCCGAACGCGATCTGCCCCGCGATCGTCCTGGCCAGCTCGATTTCCTCGGGATAGAACTCGTGCCGCTCGCCGTAATACAGCATGAACTTGCCGATGACGTGATCGCGATAGTTCAGCGGGAAAAAGCCGAATGCGACGATGCCCTCGGCTTCGAATACGGCGGTGTACGAAGCGAGCGACGGGTCCGCGTGAAAATCGGGAACGCAGATCGGATCGGGATTCGCCGTCTCCGGCCGCCACGGCGTGTGGCCGTTCACGGCGGCGCGATAGGCATCAGAGATTCCGCGCCAGGCCACGAACTGCATCACGCCGTTGTCGTCGAAGAGAAGCACCGAGGCGCGGTCCACGCCGAGCGTGTTCTGCAGCGCGTCGAGAGCGACTTTGTAGACATCGTCCAGCGTCTTTGTGCGGCTGAGGGAATCCGTGAGTTGCGAGACCGCGATGAGATGGTCGATGTCCATCGAGAACACGCAATTGTACGCGAAGGACATCTGCTACACTCCGCCGTCCAAATCGGCTCGCGTCTTTTGCGTGTGCCAACCCCATCAGTCACGAGTCAGCATTGAACCAAGCACCCCAGTACGTCCTCAGCGGCCTCCGCCCCACCGGCCGCATCCACCTCGGCAACTATTTCGGCGCGATCCGGAATTGGGTGCGTCTGCAGGATTTGTACGACTGCTACTACTTCATCGCCGACTGGCACGCGCTGACGTCCGACTACGCCGACACGTCGCGCGTCGCGAACGCGACGTTCGAAGCGACGGCCGATCTCCTGGCCGCGGGACTCGATCCTGCCAAGTCGACGATCTTCGTGCAGTCCGAGGTCAAGGAACACGCCGAGCTGCATTTGATCCTGTCGATGGTGACGCCGCTGCCGTGGCTGGAGCGCGTGCCGACATTCAAGGATCAGCAGGCGCAGCTCGAGGACAAGGATCTCAACACGTACGGATTTCTCGGCTATCCGCTGCTGCAGACGGCCGACATCATTATCTATAGGGCGAACTTCGTTCCGGTCGGTGAGGATCAGGAGTCGCACCTGGAGTTGTCGCGCGAGATCGTGCGGCGATTCAATCGTTTCTACGGCGACGTCTTTCCCGAGCCGCTGCCGCTGGCGACGGAAACGCCGAAAGTTCCCGGCCTCGACGGACGCAAGATGTCGAAGTCGTACGGCAACACGATCCCGCTGACGGCGAGCGCCGACGACATCCGCGCGCTGGTGATGACGATGTTCACCGATCCAGAGCGCATCCGTCGCAAGGATCCGGGCCGGCCGGAGGTCTGCAATCTCTTCCAGTTTCACAAGCTCTTCTCGAATGCGGAGACGATCGCGCGTGTGGACCGCGAGTGCCGCACCGCGCAGATCGGCTGCGTCGACGACAAGAAATTGCTGGCCGAGATCATGATCGAGTCGCTGCGGCCGATCCGCGAGAAGCGCGAAGAGATCGATCGCGATCCGTCGATCGTGTGGGACGTCCTGCGCGAAGGAAATCGCAAGGCCCGCCTGCGCGCGCAGGAGACGATGCAACTCGTGCGCGACGCGGTGAAAATCAATTACAGCGGGCTGAAATGACGACGATGGCTGACGAAGAAAAAATTGCGCAGCCGGCTGACGATCGTCCAGCCGACGAGCAGGACGAAAGCGCCGGTGCGCTGAAGGTCACGCTGCCGTCGTTTCACGGTCCGCTCGATCTGCTCCTGCATCTCATCAAGCAGCACAAGATCGACATCTACGACATCCCCATCGCGCTGATCACCGAGCAGTACAACGCGTACCTCGATGCGATGGAGGAGCTGAGCCTCGACGTCGCCGCCGACTACATCTACATGGCCGCGCTGCTGATCCACATCAAGTCGAAGATGCTGCTGCCGCACGACGAAGATGCGGTCATCGAGGATCCGCGGCAGGAGCTGGTCGACCGGCTGCTCGAATATCAGCGCTTCAAGGCCGTCGCCGAATCGTTTGCGGAGCTCGACGTGCTGCGCATGGGCGTCTGGCCGCGGCCGGCCACGCCGATTCCGGGAACCGACGCGTCGGAGGTCGACATGAGCGAAGTCGGACTCTTCGATCTGATCGACGCATTTCGCGGCGCGCTCAATCGCTACAAACAGAATCATCCGCAGGCGATCGAACTTCGGCGCACGATTCACAAGATTTCGGACAAGATGCGCGAGCTGTACACGAAGCTGCAGGAAAAATCGCCGATCCGTCTGCAGTGGTTCCTCGAGGGCCGCGACCGCAACGAACTGATCGCGATCTTCCTGGCCACACTCGAACTGGTCCGCCTCGGCGGCATCTCGCTCAAACAGAGCGGCAACTTCGGCGAAATTCTGATCGCCGGCACGGAGAAGACGATCGACGAATCGCAGTTCGCGGTTTTCGACAATAGTTGATGAACGAATGACCATGCCAATGGAACCAAACGAATTACGAGCAGCCCTCGAGGCCATCCTTTTTGTCAGCAATGAGCCGGTGAAGCTCGACGAGCTCGCCGAGGCCTTTGCGGATGAGGGAAGGGAAGCGGTCATCGCGCAGCTCGAAGAGATCAAGCGTGCGCTCGACGAGCACCTCGGCGGATTCATGCTCGAACAGACCGCGGGCGGTTGGCGCCTGGCCACGCGCGCCGAGCACGATCCGATTTTGAAGAAGTACTTTGCGAAAAAAGGCGAGAACCGTCTCTCCATCGCCGCGCTCGAAACGCTGGCCATCGTCGCGTACCGCCAGCCGATTACGGCGCCCGAGGTTTCAGAGATTCGCGGCGTCAATTCGAATCAGACCATTCGCACGCTGCTGGAGCGGCGCATGATCCGCGTCGCCGGACGCAAGAACGTCGTCGGCAGTCCGTTTCTCTATCGCACCACGCGCGAATTTCTCGTGCACTTCGGACTCAACGACATCCGCGACATGCCGCGCCTCGAAGAATTCGGAGACCTGATCGGCGAGCAGATCAACGAAGATCTGGTGATGGCCATCGAGTCGACGCCGATCGCGGAAGGCGTCGAAGTTCCGCTCGAACAAGGTGAGCAGATCGACGACGCCGTGAATGCGGAATTGAGCGACGAGAATGTTGCGAGCGAAAATTCTGCGAGTGACGAGGTACAATCCGGCGTCGTCAACGATCAATCAGAGTGATGCAAGAGCGATTGCAGAAGATCATCGCCCACGCCGGCGTTTCGTCGCGCCGTGAAGCCGAGGCGATGATCCGGGAGGGACGGGTCACGCTGAACGGGCGTGTCGTCTCGGAACTCGGCACGCGCGCCGATCCCGATCGCGATCACATCAAAGTCGACGGCAAACTGATTACCAAAGCCGAACCGCACCGCTACATCCTCCTGTACAAACCGAAAGAAGTGATGACGACGGTCGAAGATCCGCAAGGCCGGCGCACCGTCATCGATCTCGTGCGCGGAATCCGCGAGCGCATCTATCCCGTCGGCCGTCTCGACTTCCATTCCGAGGGGCTGGTGCTGCTGACGAACGACGGCGAGCTGGCGTTCAAGGTCTCGCATCCGACGCACGGTTCCATCAAGACGTACAGCGTGAAAGTGCGCGGCGTCCCCGAGGAGCGGCTGGTCGACAAACTGCGGCGCGGCATCACCATCGACGGCAAGCGCACGCTCCCGTGCGACATCGAGCGCATGCACACCACCGGCAAACGCGACGACGAAGGCAACAGCTGGTTCGAGGTGAAGCTGCGCGAAGGCCGCACGCAGCAGATCCGCAAGATGTTCCAGGCGGTCGGCCATCCCGTTTCGAAACTGCGCCGCGTCGCCATCGGTCCGCTTTCCGATCCGAAACTCACTCCCGGCGTCTGGCGCGAGCTGACGAAGCAGGAAGTGAAGATGCTGGAGACGATGAAGGAGCCGAAGAAGCTCGCGAAGCCGCGCCGAACCTCGGCGCGTCCGGTGTCGCGCAAGAAACCAGCGGCCGCTGCATCGCGAAAACCAGCGGCGTCGCGCGCGAAGGCTCCTGCGAAACGCGCGGCATCAGCGCGAACGGAAACGCGAAGCTCCACGCGCCGCACGCCGTCGCCGCGTCCGGCCTCACCGCGTCCGAAAGTTGCGGCCGGCAAAGCGAGCGGATCGAAAAAACCTGCAGTCCGCCGCGCCGGCGCGCGTCCGTCGCGCAGCAGCGCGAGGCGATAACCGGCCATGCCTTCGCGGATCATCGCCATCGACGGTCCCTCGGGCGTCGGCAAAACAACCACCAGCCGCGCGGTTGCACGCGAGCTCGGCATCCCGCACATTGACACCGGCGCAATGTACCGCGCGCTCGCTCTCGCAGCCACGCGCGAAGGCATCGACACGCGCGATGAAAAAAAGCTCGAGGATCTCGCCTCGCGCACGCGCATCGACTTCATCCCCGGCGAACGCGCCCGCGTGCTGCTCAACGGCGAAGACGTCACGTCGATGATCCGCACGCCGGAGATGAGCATGGCAGCGAGTAACGTCTCCGCCGTTCCCGCCGTCCGCCGCGTCCTGGTCCGCCTCCAGCAGGACCTCGGCCGCCGCAGCGGAGGCGTCCTCGAAGGCCGCGACATCGGCACAAAAGTCTTTCCCAATACGCCGTACAAATTCTTCCTGACTGCCCGTCCCGAGGTCCGCGCGCGCCGCCGCCACGCCGAACTGCTGGCAAAAGGGGAGGGCGCGTCGTACGAAACCATCCTCGCCGCCACCATCGCCCGCGACGAACAGGACTCCACCCGCGCCGACTCGCCGCTCAGCTACGACGACTCGTACACCGTGATCGACACGTCGGATTTGACGATTGAAGAGGTGGTAGCGAGGATCGTGCAACTGTCATCGTGACCTGCGATCGCGCACCGGCGCGTCTGTCATCCTGAGGCTGCCGGAGGCGTTGGAGCGCGTAGCGCGGAACGCCGGAGGACGGCGAAGGATCTCAAGTTACCGAAGCGTGAATTGAAACCCGGTTTTTCGAGCGAGTGCCGCGCAAGCCGATTGGAAACCGGGTTTCAATTCACACTTGCCTATCTGGAGATCCTTCGCCGTCCTACGCGACTTCGGCTTCGCCTCCATCGCTCCGGCAGGCTCAGGATGACAGCCGATCCACCGTATGTAGAACATTTGAATGCCAGAAAGTACCGAGGGAAAATCGCCCAATGCGATGGACCTCATACGGTGACCTACGCCTTTACTCCACCTACATCCTCTCGAACAATTCGATGACGCTTTACATCGGTATGACGAACAATCTCGCCCGGCGCGTCTCTGAGCACAAACGCGGCGAGGGTTCGCAGTTCACGTCGCGTTATCACTTTGATCGCCTTGTTTATTTTGAGCAGACGACGGATGTACGCGATGCAATCGCGAGAGAGAAGCAGCTCAAGGGATGGACCCGAAAGCGGAAGATCGAGCTGGTCAAGACAATGAACCCGAAGTGGGTCGATCTCAGCGCCCAATGGGAGGAGTGATTCGCGCGAGCGGGTTGGTTGTCATCCTGAGGCTGCCGGAGGCACGGAGCCGCAGGCGAAGATGCCGGAGGGCGCCGAAGGATCTCAAAGCTTTCCAAGCTGCGTTGAATCCCAGCGGGTTTCAGCCGGAGTTGCGCAACTTGAGTTCCTTCACCGTCCTCCGGCGTTCCGCGCTTCGCGCTCCAACGCCTCCGGCGGCTCAGGATGACAGTGACCCGCCTGACGCCCGTAATTCCTTGACTCCCCTTCGCCCTCGCCGCTAAACTCCGCATTTCGACTAGTATCAACAATTTACGCCACGTGCGCCTCCGGGCGTATGCGCCCGGAAATTCCAGGAGGTAGCCCGTTTCATGCCGTCGAGTGACGATCCGAAAAACCTGAATCAACCGCTCCGAAAAGGGGGGGAGCCCAATGACCTCGAAGGCCTCGGCATGGACGAGTTGCTCGACATTTACGACCGTAAAATGTCGAACTTTGCCGAGGGCGACATCATCCGTGGGCGTGTCCTGAAAGTCCTCGGCGCCGAAGTCGTCATCGACATCGGCTACAAATCCGAGGGCGTTCTGCCTGTCCATGAGGTCACCGGCTACGACGGCAAGATCACGGTCAAGCCTGGCGACGAGCTCGACGTCTACATCGAGCGCCTCGAAAACAACAGCGGCTACATCGTCCTCTCGCGCGAAAAAGCGGAGCGCATGCTGGTCTGGGACCGCATCGAAGCCGCGTTCAAAGCGGACGAGCCGATCTCCGGCCGCGTCATCGAGCGCGTCAAAGGCGGACTAGCCGTCGACGTCGGCGGCGTCAAAGCGTTCCTTCCGGGATCGCTGATCGACACCAAGCCGGTCAAGAACCTCGACGCGCTTCGCGGACACGAATACAAATTCAAGATCGTTTCGTTCGACAAGAAACGGAACAATGTCGTCCTTTCTCGGCGCGCCATCGTCGAAGTCGAACAGGCTGCGGCGAAAGCCGACACCTTCAGCCGCCTTCAGGAAGGGCAGCACACGCACGGCGTGGTCAAGAACATCACCGACTACGGCGTGTTCGTCGACCTCGGCGGCGTCGACGGGCTGCTGCACATCACCGACGTTTCGTGGGGCCGCGTCAACCATCCCTCCGAATACTTCAACGTCGGCGACGAGATCGAAGTGGTCGTCCTCAAGTTCGATCCGGCCGCGGAGCGCGTTTCGCTCGGCTACAAGCAGAAGAGCCAGGATCCGTGGACGGACGTCGTGCAGCGCTATCCGCTCGGCTCGAAGGTTCACGGGCGCGTCGTTTCGCTGACCGACTATGGCGCGTTCATCGAGCTCGAGGAAGGCGTGGAAGGGCTGATCCACGTCTCCGAAATGTCGTGGACGAAGAAGGTCCGCAATCCTTCCAAGCTGCTGGCCATGGGCACCGAGGTCGATGCCGTTGTCACCGACGTCAACGTTCAGAACCGGCGCATCTCACTGTCGCTCAAAGCACTCGAACAGAATCCGTGGGACACCATCGCCGAGCGTTATCCGATCGGCGCGGTGGTCACCGGCAAGGTCCGTAACCTCACGGACTTCGGTGCATTCGTCGAAGTGGAAGACGGCATCGACGGACTGATTCACATCTCCGACATGTCGTGGAATCGCCGCCTCAAGCATCCGAACGAAGTGCTGAAGAAGGGCGATGCGGTGCAGGCGCGCGTGATCAGCGTCGACGGCGAGAACCAGCGTCTGTCGCTCTCGATCAAAGAGTTCCTTCCGAACGAGTGGGACAACTTCGCGAAGTCGCACAACGTCGGCGATGAGCTGATCGGCACGATCGCCAAGATCACCGACTTCGGCCTCTTCATCCGCGTTGCCGATGGCGTGGAAGGGCTCGCGCACATCTCCGAGATCTCGCGCGATCCGAAGGCGAAGCTCGACAAGACGTTTCATGTCGGCGAGGCCGTTCGCACGCGCATCATCAAGATCGACTGGACCGACAAGAAGATCGGACTTTCCACGCGCGACGTCGAACCGCTGACCGAGGATGAGATCGCGCAGCACGCGCAATCCGCGCCGGCAGCCGAGGAGCATCCGGCGGAAGCGGAGCCGGAAGGCGAATCGGAAGCGGAAGCCGCTCCGGCGGAGACCACGCCGCAAGGCTGATCGCATGACGGAACTCGATCCCGTTGCAACTTCCGGTGAGGCGATAGCCGACCCGGCTGCCGTGCCGACGCCGCGCAAATCGCGCGCGGGCGTTTTCTTTCTCGGCGCGTTCAGCGGTTGCCTCGTCGTCTTCGCCGGCATGGCGCTTTTCGGCATCCTGATCGCGATGATGGCGAACAACGACACCACCACGCGCGGCGACGTCTTCGGCTCCAAAGTGGCCATCATCCCCATCGACGGCGAGATTCTCGGATCGCGCGACACGATCGACGCGCTGCACCGCTACGCGAAGAACGACAGCGTCAAAGCGATCATCATGCGCATCAACAGTCCCGGCGGAGCGATCGCGCCGTCGCAGGAGATTTACGAGGAGATCCGCAACGTCCGTGCACGCAGCGGCAAGCCGATCATCGCCTCGCTCGACAGCGTCGCGGCCTCCGGCGGGTACTACATCGCCTCCGCTTGTGACCGCATTGTCGCCAATCCCGGATCAATCACCGGCTCCATCGGCGTGATCCTTCAGTGGATGGAGACGAAGGACCTGATCGCCTGGGCGAAGTTGAAGCCGCAGACGATCACCAGCGGCGCGATGAAGGCGGCAGGTTCGCCGTATGAGGATCTGACCGACGCGCAACGCGCCTATTTTCAAGCGATCGTGATGCAGTTGCATTCGCAGTTCGTCCGCGCCGTGGCCGCGGGACGAAAAGGAAAGCTGAGCGAGGCGGAGGTCAGCAACATCGCCGACGGACGCGTCTTCACCGGCGAGCAGGCCCTCGGCATGAAACTCGTCGACCAGCTCGGCAATCTCGAGGATGCCGTGCGCGTGGCCGGCAAGCTCGGCGGAATCTCCGGCAGGCCCGGAACCATCTATCCGAAGAAGCGGACACGCGGGATTTTCGACGCGCTGACCAGCGATGACTCCGATACGGAGACCGCCATCAGCCGCATCCTCACGCGCCGTCCGCGGTTTCTGTTTCAGTGGTGAGCGTCATGAGCGAGGAGGCACCTTTGGATCACCTGGAACCCGAAGAAGAAAGCGCGGACAAAGCGGGCGTGATGACCAAAGCGGAGCTCGTGGACGAGGTCGCGCGCGTCGTTTCGCTGACGAAAAAACAGGCCGAGACCATCGTCAACATCGTCTTCGATTCGATCGTCGATTCCCTCCGTTCCGGCCAGAAAATCGAGCTGCGCGGCTTCGGCAGCTTCCGCCTCCGCAGCCGCAAGTCACGCACCGGACGCAATCCGAAGACGGGCGAGAAAGTGGACGTGCCGTCGAAGAAGATCCCGTACTTCAAGCCGGGGAAAGAACTCAAAGAATTGATCAACAAGGCGCTGGAAAGCGCGGCCGCAGCGGAAGCTACCGCGTCACAGGATGCCGGCAACCCGTAAAAAGCAAATGTTGAATGTTCAATGTTGAATGTTAAGTGTTGAATGTTAAGTGTTGAATGGAAGTGACCACCACGCGGAGCCCCATTCAACATTCACCATTGAACATTCAACATTCAACATTTCGCCTTTGACTTTCGATCATGCAACGCCCCAAATCTCCCACATGGACATCCTCTTCACTCCCTGGAGATATCCCTACTTGACCGCCCCGAAAAGCGAGACGCAGGAATGCATCTTCTGCAATGCGGTCCGGTCCGATGCGCTCCGCGATACGCTGACCGTCTTCCGCACCGATGACGCGCTGGTGATGCTGAACCGCTATCCCTACACCAACGGCCATCTCATGGTCGCGCCCGTCGCGCACGAAGCGCTGCTCTTTCAAAGCCGCGACAACTCGCTGAAATCGCTCATTCGCCTGACCGCGGAATCACAGCGCATCCTCTCCGACGTTTACCATCCGGACGGTTTCAACGTCGGGATGAATTTCGGACAGGTGGCGGGAGCGGGCGTGGCCGACCACTACCACATGCACATCGTTCCGCGCTGGAGCGGCGACTCGAATTTCATGACCGTCACCGCGCGCACGCGCATCGTGCCGGAGGATCTCGACGTCACGTACGACAAGCTCCTGCCGCACTTCACGAAACTCCGGAAGGGATCGACCACCGAACAATGAAAGGCCGCACCGTCACTGCCATGCTGCTGGCGTACCTCGTACCCGGCGCGGGTCATCTCTACCTCGGCCGCCGCGGGCGTGCCATCACGTTTTTCTGCATCGTCGTGGTTCTGTTCGTGATCGGCGTGGCCATCGACGGCGATCTCTACACGATCAATCACGCGAACGGATCGGTGCTGCGCATGCTGGCCGCACTCGGCTCGCTCGGCTCCGGCGTGATTTACTGGATCGCGGCGGGCATGGGCGTGCACGGCGACATCACCTCGATCACCTTCGAGCACGGCACGGCCTTCACCATCACGGCCGGACTGATGAACCTGCTGCTCGTCGTCGACGCATTCGACATCGCCGAGGAACGAAAAGAATGAGTCTTCTGCGAAATCACATCGTGCTGATGTTCATCTACGCGATGGCCACCGGCATTTTCTTCGCGCTGCTCTGGAAGGAGACGCGCGCCGAACGGATCCGCACGTTCCTCGTCATCTTCTGCTCGCTCTTTTTCGGCGGCATCGCGCTGGCGTGGCTGATGTTTCCGTTCCCGCTGCGATGAAGCTGGCCATCATCGCCGGTGAGGCCTCCGGCGATCTGCACGCCGCCGAAGTTCTGCGCGAGCTGAAGCGCCTCGATCCCACGATCGAAACCTTCGGCATCGGCGGCGATCTGCTCGCGCGCGAAGGGATGCGCCTCGTGCATCACGCGCGCGAGATGGGCATCGTCGGCTTCTTCAACGTCCTGCGCCATCTGCGCATGTTCCGGCGGATCTTCGATGAAACAGTTGCCGAGATCGCGCGCGAGAAACCGGATGCGGTGCTGCTCGTCGACTATCCCGGATTTAATCTGCGCATGGCCCGGCGCTGCAAGGAGCTGGGCATTCGCGTCGTCTATTACATCTCGCCGCAACTCTGGGCGTGGAAGAAAGGACGCGTGAAACAGGTCGCTGAGTACGTCGACCGCATGATCGTCATCTTCCCGTTCGAGGAGACGTTCTACCGCGAGCACGGCATCGACGCGGCGTATGTCGGCCATCCGTTGATCGAAGAGATCGGGCACATTGTGAGGCCGGGAGTAGGGAGTCGGGGGTCGGGAGTCGGAGATGAAGGATCTGAGACAACCGCCGCTTCTTTTCCGACCCCCGACCCCCGACACCCGACACCCCGGGTTCGCATCGCGTTGCTCCCGGGATCGCGAAAGGCCGAGGTGAATTCGCTGCTGCCGGCCATGCTCGATGCCGTGGCGATCCTGGCGCGCGAGCGCAGCGTCGATGCGTACATCGTTCAGGCACCGACGATTGCGCGATCGTTGCTCGACGAATACGTCGCCGGCAGAAACGTCCGCATCGTCGAGCACGACAACGGCGAGGCCGTGGCGGCCGCGGACATCGCGTTGTCCTCCTCCGGCACAGCCACGCTCGAATGCGCAGTTCTAGGGACGCCGGTCATCGTCATGTATCGCCTGTCGATGCTCAACTACTGGCTGGGCCGGATGGTCGTGACCATTCCGCACTTTGCGCTGATCAACATCGTGGCGGGGAAGAAGATCGTCCCCGAGCTGATTCAGGGCCACGTGAACGGACAAACGATCGCCAACGAAACGCGGCGCCTGCTCGAACCGGCCAATTACGCCACCGTCGTCGAAGAGCTGGCAGCGGTGCGGAGTAAACTCGGCGACGCCGGCGCGTCGCGACGCGCCGCAGAAGTGATCATGGAAACGATCAAACGATGAAGCTGCTCCGCCGCCTCTACGGCTACCTCCGCCGCTACAAAGCGTGGGCGGTGCTCGCCTTCGGTTCGATGATCATCTTCGCGGTGACGTCGACCGGCATGATCGGCCTGATCCAGCCGATCATCGATATCGGCCTCACGCCTCCCGGCGCGAAGGTGATCCCGCACACGTCGCGCGAATTGACAGCCAAGAACCGCGTGGCCGATGTCGTCCTCAAGCGCAATCTTCCGGAAGGGCAGCGCGGCGGGGTCATCAATCATCTCGATCAGACAAGTCACCGCTTTCACGCCTGGTGGGACAAGGAAAACCGCAAGGATCAGTTCCGCCACATCCTGATCGCGCTGTTCATCGTGATCGTCCTGCGTGCGCTCTCCTCATTCTTCTCGGAGTACGCATTCCAGAAAGTCGGCCTCTCCACGGTGCGCGATCTGCGCAATCAGTTGTACGAGCGGATCATTTTTCAAAGCCATCGATTTTTTTCCGAGCGGTCGACAGGGGAGATGGTCAGCCGCGTCGTGTCGGATGCCGACGCCATCCAAGCCGCGGTGTCGACGCGCATGGGCGATCTCTTCCAGGAATCGCTGACGCTCTTTTTCCTGCTCTGCTACGTCTTCTGGACCAATCCCGAGCTGGCCTTGATCACCTTCATCGTTGCGCCGGTGATGGTTTACCCGGTCGTCCACTTCGGCCGCCGCCTGCGCGGAACGACGCATCGCTCGCAGGAGCGGATGGCGGACATGGCCACGCTGCTCGAAGAGACCATCCGCGGCGTGCGCATCGTCAAGGCCTTCACCATGGAGCGTTTCGAGATCGGCCGCTTTCACATCGCCACCAAGCGCCACCTCTCGTCGAATCTGAAGGCGCAGAAGATCCAGGCGCTCTCGTCGCCGGTGATGGACTTCGTAACCGGCTTCGGCGCGCTGGCCATCTTCGTCTACGCCCAGCGCCGCATCGCCAACGGCACGCTGACGTTCGGCGCGCTCATGGCCTACATCGCCGCGCTCGCGGCGATGTACCAGCCGATCAAGAAACTGAATAAGGTCAACCTGTCGGTGAACACGGCTCTCTCCGCCGCCGAGCGCGTTTTCTGCATGCTCGACATTCCGAACGAAGTCGAAGACAAGCCGGGCGCGGGATCGATCGCCGCCGTCGGCAGCGGCATCCGCTACGAGAACGTCTCGTTTCAGTACCAGGCCGAGCCGGTGCTGCGCGAGGTCGATCTGACCATTGCGCCGGGCGAGATCGTGGCCATCGTCGGCGGCAGCGGCGCGGGAAAGTCGACCTTCGTCAACCTTCTGCCGCGCTTCTACGACGTCAACGGCGGTCGGATCACCATCGACGATCGCGACATCCGCGACGTTACTCTCTCCTCCCTGCGCGGCCTGATGGGTCTGGTCACGCAGGAGGTCGTCCTCTTCAACGACACCGTGCGCAACAACATCGCGTACGGGCGCGGGGATGCCGAGGAAGCGCGCGTGATCGAAGCGGCAACGGCTGCCAATGCGCACGAGTTCATTACCGCGCTGCCGAATGGATACGACACCGAGATCGGCGAGTCGGGAGTTCTGCTTTCGGGCGGGCAGAGACAGCGCCTGGCCATCGCACGCGCGCTCTTCAAGGATCCGCCAATTCTCATCCTCGACGAGGCCACCTCGGCGCTCGACACGGAATCGGAGCGGCTCGTGCAGGGCGCGCTAGAGCGCTTGATGCAGGGAAGAACAACGCTCGTCATCGCCCATCGGCTCTCTACGATCCGTAGCGCCGACAAGATCGTGGTCCTCGACCGCGGCGCGATCGTCGAGAGCGGTCCGCACGAGGAACTGCTGGCCAAACGCGGCGTCTATCGCAAGCTGTACGATCTCCAGTTCGCGGATGATGCCGTCGTGGCCGGAGCGATCGCTTGATCAACGTGTTGTCCTTTCTCGGCTATCTCTTTCTTCGCGCGCTCAACGCCACATTGCGCGTGCGCCATGTGAACGTGGAAAACCTCACCGGGACGCCCCGCTACGTCCTCGCGTTCTGGCATCGGCATATCCTGCTGTCGCTGCACACCAAGTGGCGCAAACCGACCATGGCCATCATCTCGCGCTCGAAAGACGGCGAGATCGTCTCGGGCGTCTTGCGTTGGTACGGTGCGGAAACCGCGCGTGGCTCCTCGACGCGCGGCGGCGACGTTGCCCTTCGTGAGATCCTGCGCGCCATTCAGGCGGAAAAAAACATCGCCTTCACTCCCGACGGTCCGAAGGGTCCGTCGCAAGTCGTGAAGGATGGCGTCATCTACGTTGCGAAAGTGAGCGGACTTCCCATCGTCCCCTTCGCCTTCGCCGCTAAAAAAAAAAGTTGCTGCGCTCGTGGGATCGGATGGTCGTCCCGATGCCGTTCACGCGCGTGGTCTATCTCTATGGCGCGCCGCTGCTCGTGCCGCGCGACGGCGACACGGAAGAGTGGCGCGTACGCCTGGAAAACACGATGAACGAGCTTGCGGATGACGCAGAACGGTTGGTAAACGAATGATCACTTCCATGACCGGTTTCGGCCGGGCAGCCGGCGCGCTTTCGGCGCGCTACTTTGTCGCGGTAACCGCGAAGAGCGTCAATCACCGCTTCCTCGAAACGTCGGTGCGCATCCCCGACTATCTCTGGGAAGCCGAAGCGATGGTCCGCGGCCTGACCTCGGAAACCTTCGCGCGCGGCAAGGTCGACATTTCCATCCGCGTGCAGCGCACCGCGCAGCCCGACTATAACGTGCGCATCAACACGCAGATCGCCAACACCGTCGTTCCCCAGCTTCGCGCCATCGCCGAGGAACTGGGGCTGGGATCGACGTTCTCCGGCAGCGACCTGCTGCGCGTTCCCGATCTTCTGCAGGTCGAAGCGATCGATTCCGAGATCACGGAAGAAGAACGCGAGTCGCTCGCCATCATCGTCCGCGACGCCCTCGGCCAGATGCGCGCCATGCGCATGCGCGAAGGGGAGTCGCTGCGCGCCGATGTCATCGCGCGTCTGCAGACCATCCGCGAATTGCAGCAGCGCCTGGCCACGCATCGCGACGAGATCCGCAACGAGTTGCTGGCGTCGTATCAGCAGCGCGTGCAGGAGATCGCGAAAGTGGCCGGCGTCGACGTCAACCAGGACCGCATCGCCCAGGAAGTTGTGATCATGGTCGAGAAGGGCGACGTGGCCGAAGAGCTGACGCGGCTTGCGCATCATGTCGAGCAGGCCGAGAAGGCCGTCGGCGGCGGCGAAGCGGCGGGGAAGAAGCTCGATTTTCTGTCGCAGGAAATGCTGCGCGAAGTGAACACGATGGGCTCGAAGTCGCGCTCCGCGGCGCTGCGCACGCTCGTTGTAGAATTGAAAACCGAGGTCGAGCGGATCCGCGAGCAGGTCCAGAATGTCGAGTAACTTCCACCCCGATGGGACGTTGTTCATCGTCTCGGGCCCGTCGGGTGCCGGGAAGACGACGCTCATCAATCGCGTCCGCGAGCAGCTCGAGCCGATCGGCATCACGCTCTACTTTTCGGTCTCGCACACCACCCGCCGGCCGCGCACGGGCGAAATCGACGGCATCAGCTACCACTTCGTTTCACCCGCCGTTTTCGAGGCCATGGTGGAGCGGACGGAATTTATCGAATGCGCGTTCGTTCATGAGCAGCGGTACGGAACTTCAAAGGCCGAGGTTCTGGATCGCCTCAAAAGCGGGAAAGACGTCATTCTCGACATCGACTATCAGGGCGCCAGGCAGATCGCTGTCGATCCTGAACTGAAGCCGCGGTCGCTCAACATTTTCATTTTTCCGCCGTCGTTCGATCATCTCGAGCAGCGGCTTCACGATCGCGGACTGAACAGCGAAGATGAGATCCGGACGCGCTTGCAGAAGGCGGCCGACGAGATCGATGCCGGGAAAGAGTTTTACGACTACGTCATCATCAACGATGACCTGAACGTCGCCGCCGAGTGTTTGAAGGCGGCGATCATCGCCAAGAAGCTACAGACGAAGACGGCGCTCGAAGCGATCACCGCGATGGCCGAGCGCCTGAAGGAGGAGCGAGATGGAAGGTTTGCCAGAGGGCATTGACAGCAAGTTCCGCTACGTGTTGCTCGTGGCCAAGCGCGCCGAGCAGCTGGTGCAGGGCTCCGCGCCGAAGAGCAAGAGCAAACACGCCAAGCCGACGCGCATGGCGATGGAAGAGATCGAGAAAAACCAGGTGAAGTGGCAGCTCACGCCGCCGGAAGAAGAGACGACGGCGCTGGAAACGGAGTAACGCGGCGTCGCGACCGCGCGGCCATCATGCACATCGTCCTCGGCGTTACCGGCGGGATCGCGGCGTACAAGGCGCCGGACGTCGTGCGGCGCCTGCGCGACGTTGGCGCGGACGTTCGCGTCATTCTCACTCCCAATGCGGCGCGGTTTGTTTCGCCGCTGTCGCTGGCCGCAGTTTCCGATCACGGCGTCATCATCGAGCAGTGGGGCGATTCGAGTCACGGCGGCGTCGATCACATCGAGCTTGCGCGATGGGCTGATCTGCTGCTGATCGCGCCGGCCACGGCCAACATGATTGCCAAGCTCGCTGTCGGCCTCGCGGACGACGCGCTGTCGACCTACGCGATCGCGCATCGCGGCACGATCGTCGTCGCGCCGGCGATGAACACGTCGATGCTGCAACATTCAACGGTTCAAGCGAATCTGGCCACACTGCGCGAGCGCGGCGTCATCGTTCTCGATCCCGACAGCGGCATCCTGGCCTGCGGCGATGAAGGCTCGGGACGGATGCCCGATCCGCCCGTGCTCGCCGATTTCGTCAAGCAGCAGTTTGCGAAGCGCGATCTCGAAGGACGCGCCATCCTCGTCACCGCGGGTCCGACGCGCGAGCCGATCGATCCCGTTCGCTACATCTCGAATCGCTCGTCGGGAAAGATGGGCTATGCGATCGCCGAGGCCGCGAGGAGAAGGGGAGCGAACGTGACGCTCGTCTCCGGACCGACCGCGATCACTCCTCCGGGCGGCGTTGCGCTGACGCGCGTCACGACCGCTGCCGAAATGCACAAGGCGGTGATGGACGCGCTGCCGTCGCAGCAGATCGTGATCAAGGCGGCGGCGGTTTCCGATTTCACGCCGGTCTCCGTCGCCGACAGCAAGATCAAGAAGCGCGACGAGATGACCCTGGCGCTGCAGAAAGCGCCCGACATCCTTGCGGACATCGGCGCCTCCTCGCCGCGCCCGTTCATCGTCGCCTTCGCCGCGGAAACGGACGACGTCGAGTCGAACGCGCGCGAGAAGCTGGTGCGCAAGAACGCCGACCTCATCGTCGCCAACGACGTCGCCGACGCCTCGATCGGATTCGACTCCGATCAGAACGCGGTCACGGTCATGGCCCGCGACGGCTCGTCGACGAAAATCGAACGCGCGCCCAAGATCGTGATCGCCAATCGCATTCTCGACCTGGTGGTCGCGCGTTTGGGCTCATAATTTCGCATCGATGAACGACGCCCTCCGCAACGAACTCACCCTTCTTCGCGACCTCGGATTCACGCACCTCGACGTCCCCAAAATCACGGCGACAGCTCCGGCGACTCAAGACGTTGAAGATGCAAACGGCAAGACACTCCTCGCCGACTTGCAGGCCATCGCCATGATTTGCGAGAAGTGCAAGCTGTCGAAAACGCGCACGCAAGTCGTTTACGGCGTCGGCAATCCGAACGCCGATCTGATGTTCATCGGCGAGGCTCCCGGCCGCGATGAGGACATCAAAGGCGAGCCGTTCGTCGGCCGCGCCGGCCAGCTCCTCACCGACATCATCAAGGCGATGAAGCTGACCCGCGACGACGTCTACATCGCCAACGTCGTGAAATGCCGTCCACCCGAGAACCGCAATCCCGAACCGGACGAGCTCGACGCGTGCCGGTCCTATATCCGCCGCCAGGTCGAAATCATCCAGCCGAAGGTGATCGTCACCCTCGGCAAGTTCGCGCTGCAAAGCCTCACCGAGAAGTCCTACGGCATCACCGCCACCCGCGGCCAGTGGCTCGAATACAACGGCGTGAAAGTGATGCCGACATACCACCCCGCCTATCTCCTCCGCACGCCGTCGGCGAAGAAGGACGTGTGGGCCGATATGAAAAAAGTGATGGCGGAGTTGGGGATGGCGGGTTGATGTTCGCAGCTGTCTCGAGCATCAGCAGCACAGACAGGAGTGTCTGTGCCACATGGATCCTGCCGTACTTGCGACGATGCAGTTACCGCCAAAGCCGGTGTGGCACAGACACTCCTGTCTGTGCTTTTGCAAGTCGCACTGCCTGGTCTTGCTAACCCAAGGGATGAAGCTTTCCATCGTCATCCCAACCTTCAACACCGCGCAGATGACGCTGCGCTGTTGCCGCGCCGTGCTGGCGTCGCTGCCGCCGGAGTCTGAGGTGATCATCGCCGACGATGGATCGACCGACGGCACCGCGGAGTTGCTCACGCGCGAAGCGCCCTCGGTGCAGATCGTCCGCCTCGAAACGAATCGCGGCTTCGCACCGATCGCGAATCGCGGCGTTGCCGCGTCGCGCGGAAAGATCATCCTGCTGCTCAACAGCGATGCCATCGTCGATGTCGAGGCACTTCAGGCGTTCGAAGCCGCCTTCGACGCTGATCCCAAACTCGGCGTCGCCGGAGCACGGCTACTCAATCCCGATGGCTCGCCGCAATGGAGCGGCGGCGCGACGCCGACGTTAGCGTGGATGATCGGCGTCGTCAGCGGCGCGGGACATCTTGCGCGTCTCGTTCGCCGCAGCAGAAGTAAGCGCGACGTCGATTGGGTCAGCGGCGCGGCGATGGCATTCCGGAGAGAGGTGTGGGTGAACGCCGGTCCGCTCGATGAACGCTTTCGCTTCTATTGCCAGGACATCGAGTTCTGCCTTCGCGCGCGCGATGCCGGTTGGCGCGTGGCGATCGTCGACGAAGCGAGTGTCGTTCACGCCCTCGGCGGAACGGTGGCAGACAACTCGCTGCACCACGACCCGGCGCGGCTCTGGCCCGATCTGCTCACGTGGGGAGGCAAACGTTACGGGCGTGTCTGGATGTTTTTCGCGCGGCTCGCGTTGGTACTGACCGCGATCCTTCGCATCGCGGGACGAGCAATTCGCCGCCGCGACAATTCGGCATTCCTTCGCGCGACGAAAGCGCTGCTGTTTCAGAGCGATTCGTAAAACCTGAGAAGCCCGCGCGCGAGTACGTCGTTGTCGTAGCGACTACGCACTGTCTGCCGAGCCGCGTTGCCGATTCGCACTGCCGTTTGCGGATCGCGGAGCAGAAGCGCGACGGCGTCCGCAAACGATGAGGCGTCGTCCGCGATGAGAATGTCGCGTCCATGCTCGATGTCGAGCCCGCTCGCGCCGAGGGTGGTCGCGACGACCGCCTTTCCCAACGCCATCGCCTCGAGGACTTTGATGCGCATCCCGCCTCCGGCGAAAAGCGGCGCGATCATCACCGACATGGAATTCATGAACGCCGTGGCGTCGTCGACTGTGCCGCGAAAGTCGAAGTTGCTCATCTTTCGCTGCAGCCACTTCGGCGCCGAACTTCCCGCAATCGACAGCCGCGCCTCGGGTACGCGGTCGACCACGCGCGGCCACAACTCGCCGGCGATCCACTCCACCGCCTCCTGATTCGGACGGAAGTCGAGCGAGCCGATGAAGCCGACGCTGTTTGGAATCGGAGTGCAGCCGGACGATTGGGGCACGGTCACACCGCAAGGCACGACGTGCATTCGACGTGTGCAGCCGAGGCGGCGAAAGTCGTTCGCGTCGTCCTCGGAAATCGGGACGATCGCATCGGTCGTGTCGAGGTGCCGAATCTCGTACTTGCGCAGTGATGCCGCGATGCGCCGAAGCGCGATCCGGCGAAGAGGATTTTGTTCGATACGTGCCAGCCCTTCCCAGATTCGGAACTCCACATTCAGCGATCGCAGGACGATGCGCGCGTCGCTTTCGTTTTGCATTGTGTCGACGTACGGCAGAAGAAACGGACTCTCGATCTGTACGACGTCCGGCTTGAATCTTCGCAACGTCGTTCGCAGTGCATTCCGGAACTCATTCGAAACGAATCGCCCGACGATGAACGGAATGCGCCTGGAAAACGATGGAATGCGAGTATCGATATCGATCGCCTGCAACGGCATCGGCGCGGTTGCCGCCGCGCGATGCTTGCGTGGATTCAGCGAGAGGATCTCTACGTCCGATCCCGCATGCACAAGCCCCTCCGCCAGCCGCGCCATGGCGATCCGTCCGCCATCGATCGGCGGCCACGGCAATCGCGGCGTGAGGATGAGGATGCGCATCGGACGAGGAATCATAGACGGCGCTTTTTCGACTGAGCGATGGGAACGCCGCGTTAGCGGCATCGGAAGATAGCCAGGGGTGCGAGCGCTTTTTGCGAGCACCCCTGGAAATTGAATCTCGAGTTGGTGTTGTGCCGCGTTAGCGGCACTGGAAGAGGCTCGCGAATCTGAATTGCGAGAAACTTCTGGTGCCGCTGACGCGGCACGAATTCCGTTGCGCTTTTTCCAGGGGTGCTCGCAAAAGGCGCTCGCCCCCCTGGCTACCCTCTGTTTGCCGCTATCGGGGCGGACGTAATGGTCCGTTTTCGCATTGAAAATCCCGCCGCCGCAAGGAGCGCCAGCGTCCCAATTGAAATCGCTCGCCCCCATACGAATGCGTCGGGGAGGTAGTCGACGCGGACGTGATGATGGCCGGGCGGGATGCGGATGGCTAGGAATGCGCGGTTGGCCTGCTCGATCGTGACGCGCGTGCGGTCGATGGTCGCGCGCCAGCCGGGCCAGTTGGCTTCGCTGATGATGATTCGCGAGCCGGTGCGCGCATCGGCGTCGATGTCGTAGTGGGATCCACGGCGTTGCACGTGCAGCGTCGCTTCGCCGTTTTCGATCATCCTCGCTGGGCCTTCCGCGCGCACCCACGCCTCCTCGGCGAAGTCGGTGGCGAGGGCCATCTCCTTCAGTGTCGTATCGTCGCTGTCGGTGAAGCGGATGCGGCGCGGGACGAAGACGCGCGGAATGGCACGGGAGTTTTCGATGAGGCGCGACGAGCGGTCGTCGGCGACGACGCGCCAGCCGGGGGGCGGGTCCATCGAGCGCGGCGTGATGGCGTGGCGGACGCCGAGGAAGGAGAGGAAGGGGAGCGAGAGATCGGAGACGTCGTGGTAGGTGCGCTTCTGCGCGGACCAGAGACTCAGCGTTTCGATGTACGGGTAATACGTCATCGCCGAGTAGCCGCGCACGTCCTCGAGGCCGTACATCGTGGCCACGTTCGGGATGACCATGTTGTCAATGGCCGTGAAACGGAACAGCGGATCGCGCGGGACGGCGGCGATGAGCGGAACCGAGGGGTAGAACATGCGGCGGGGAAGCGTCGGATGGATGTTGCCGTCTTCGACGACGCGTTGCGCGGCGATGGCCAGGACGATCATCGCCGCTGCGGCGCGTTGTGATCGCGTGCAGAACGCTGCGAAGAGAACGACCAGACCGAGGAACTCCGCGGCTGCGTCGGCGATGAGGAGTTTTGGATCGACGCCGAGGGCGAGTTGCATGCGCCACAACGTCGCGGTGGCGATGGCCAGCAATGCGCCGACGACGATCACGATGCGGCGATCGAATCGCGCAGCTCGCGCATCAAAAGCCATGGCTGCCAGCAGCGACATCGACAATGTCGCGGCGAAGCCGAGGCGGTCGTTGAAAGCGATTTTGAAGAGCGGGAGGAGGCGAAGGAACGGATCGACCGGCGGCGCTTTCCAGCTGGCGAGGAGACCGATCACGGCGAGTGCGGCGAAGAATCGCGCGTCGCGGCGGCGCAGCAGGCGGAACGACGCGATCAACGCCAGCGCCAGAATCACGCTGCCGACGCGGGCCAGGCCGAAGTCCCATTCGCTGGTCGGCGTGTGCCACGACGCGCCGCCGTAGTAGGGGAGAAACGTCGCCCGGATCGCTTTCGAAATCTCATGGGTCGTGGCCGGCGGCGGCGGATTTTGGCGGATGCGATAGTCGAACGACCATGGCAGCGCGGCGATGAATGGCATCAGCGTGATGGCGGTGAGCAGCAGGGCGATGATGCCGGCGGAGATCGCGAGCAGAGTCGGGCGCAACGCGTCGCGCCAAATCGGAATCAGCTCGAAGACTCCGTAGATCGCGCCGATGGTGACGACGTGCAGCATCGTTTCCGGATGCCCGAAGACGATCAGCAGGACGAAGGCGATCGTCAGCAGCACCGGGGCGCGCAGATCGCGATTGCGCACGACGCGGCGGACGCCGAGCAGCACAAATGGCAGCACGCTCCAACTTCGTCCATGCGGCCACGTGCCGAAAAAGGCCATGCCGCTGCAGAGCGTGTAACCGGCCGCGGCGATCAGCGCGGCGCCTTCGCTGCATTCGAGCTCGCGCGCGAAGGCGAACGTGAAGAGCGCGGCCAGAAAAAAGACCATCGACGCGGTGAAGGTCGTGGCCAGATCGAGCGGCAGCAGGAGTGCGAGCAGGTTGATCGGATTCAGCGGCGCCGATTGCATGCCTGCCGCGAGTACTTCGCCGGAATCCATGGCCGGATTCCACAGCGGCCAGCGATGCTGCGCGAACGACTCCCGCACCTGACGCTGCCACGGCACCATCTGCAGGACGTGATCGAGGAGAAATCCGTTGTGCGCGGTGGTGAAGCCGTAATCCTTCGCGTAATCGCTGAACGGCGCGCTGAGAAAGAGGATGTCGTATCCGCCATAGACGCGATTGGTGACAAGCGCCTTGCCGGTGAAGAGAAAAGGAAGGAGAAGGATGACGATGGCTGCAGCGCGCGACATCGGTGTGACCCATCGCCGCCAGGCGGCAAGGGTTACGGCGGCGACGACAAGATAAAGCAGCAGCGACACGCTCTACGTCGCTCGCGTGAACAGTTGCCGCTGGCTGACCTGGTACGCGCGGGCGCGGATCATCTCCCGGATTTCGCGCGGCTTGGCGATGCTTTGCAGCACCGTGGTCGGGAATGCTTTGTCGGACGAGATCAGCGTCACGTTGCCGACGCCGAGGAGACGGTCGGAGATGGATTGGAAGAATTGAGTGTCGTCGATGTAGCGGAGATCGATCTCGTTCAGGCTCTTCGACAGCATCCCGCGCTCGATCATCACGCGTTGGTTCGTGATCGTGTAGATCGTGCTTTGCAGGCGGACCATCACGATCAGAAACGTGACCACCTGCCAGAAGACGGCGATGGCCATGATCAGCCAGCCGTACTTGGTGATGTGGCCGGACATCTCCAGATGGTTCGTCTGCGCCGCGAGAAAGTTCGCCGCGATCGGGATCAGGATCGCCGTGAGGATGATCAGGATGACCTTGCCGAGGAGCACGCGCCACGATGGCGATCCACGCCAGAGCGTTTCCTCGGCCATCGCCGGTGGCGCGGGCGCAGCGGGCGCCGCATACGCTACCGGCGCCGATGGCCGTCCGCAGTTCGGACAGGCCATCGCCATCGTGGAGACGTCGTGTCCGCAATCGGGGCAGGTGACGACAGGCATGGCCGGCGATTGTAGCGTGTACGGAAGGCTGGCATCCCGCGATGGTAGAATTCGCACCTCCTAACGCTCACTTTCGATAACGGCCCTTTCCATGCGAAGACTCCTTCTGCTTCTCCTGTGCGTCGTGTCTCTCCCTCTCGCCGCACAGACGCCGTATCTGGTCAAAGACATCAACACGACGTATTCGGACGACACAAAGTCATCGTCGCCGTCGGAATTCGCGGCACTCGGCAGCCGGACGTTTTTCGTGGCCACGACGGATGCCGCCGGAACGGAGCTCTGGAGCACGGACGGCACCAGCGCCGGCACGTCGATCGTTTCCGACATCATTCCGGGAACGGCGAGTTCCAGTCCCACCCTCCTGCAAGCCGTCAATGGCGTTCTTCTTTTCAATGCGCGCGACGTCAATCACGGGACCGAACTGTGGGCGACGGATGGGACAGCCGCCGGAACGCGACTGTTGATCGACATCAACCCCGGACCGAACTCGAGCCAGCCCGGCCCGCGAATTCTTTATAAGAACCGGATACTGTTCGCTGCCGACGACGGAACGAATGGCCGCGAATTGTGGACCAGTGACGGCACCGCCGCCGGCACGCGGATGGTCAAGGATCTCAATCCCGGCATTGCCTCGTCCAATCCCGCGGCATTTGTTCTTTTCGGCGACAACGTCTATTTCTCGGCGACCGGCGGGCTCTGGAAAACAGACGGCACCGACGCTGGTACTGTGAAAATCGCCAGCGTTACGCCCCGAAATGCGGTCGTATCGGGGTCGCAACTCTTCTTTGAAGGATTCACCTCAACGGCCAGCTGGGAGTTATGGGTCAGCGACGGATCCGATTCCGGTACGCACATGGTCACGGAGATTCTTTCCGGGTCCAGAGGCGCGCTCGACAGCACTTTCAATGCGAACAATCTCGCGCCATTTCACAATGGCGTGTTGTTTGTCGCCAATGACGGTGTTCACGGACGGGAGATGTGGTTCAGCGACGGCACGGCGGCGGGCACGCGGCTGGTGCGCGATCTCACCCCTGGCGCGGTGGGAACATGGGATTCGAGCTACGCGTACATTACGGCGTTCGGCAATCACGCGTACTTTGTGGCCAGCGATCAGGACCATGGCCGAGAGGTCTGGGTTACCGACGGAACGGATGCCGGTACATCGCTGTTCGCCGACCTGATCCCGGGACCTGCATCGTCATATCCGTACAGTTTCGTAGTATCCGCCGGAAAGCTTTATTTTCTTGGCGCGTCTGCCTCTGTTGGATCATTGCTGTGGGTTACCGACGGCACGGTAAGCGGCATGCAGGCAGTCAGCACGTCGCTTGGAGTCACGTCCCCCTTCGGTGCGAGCACCTTGTTATGGCCCGCCGGAGGAAAGGTCTATTTCGCCGGGACGTCGGTGCTGACGGGCAGCGAGCCGTGGGTAAGCGACGGTACCGGCGGCGGTACGCATCTGATCGCCAATCTTCTCGCGGACCGCACCCCTTCTTCCGATCCGCACGCACTCACGGCGGCCGGCAATCTGTTGTTCTTCATTGCAACGGAGGGATTGCCGTCTACGTCGTCTGATGTGGGAGGAACATGGCTCTGGAGAACCGACGGCACCGACGCCGGGACCGTGAAGGTGCTGGACAACAGTCGATCGATTTACGAAGTGACGCCAACAGGCGGGCCGCTGGTCTTTATCCGGGTGCAGGGCGATAACAGGTTTTTGCTGCTGATGAGCGACGGTACCGCGGCGGGAACCAAGTCTGCCGACGACTTCCAGCGGCGCTTCGGTAACTTTCAATTCAGTGCGTTGTTCCCGTTTGGCGACAAGCTGTTCGCGGCCGCTGGTGACAGTTTCGAGACCTCCCTGTGGATCACGACACCCACGCCCGAGGGCACAGCGTTGAGCCTCGGGCCGCATCTTCCGGCCGGAATGATCGATTTTGCGGGTAAGTATGCCTTCTACGCGGAAGGTCCGCGCAGTTACTATAGCTATGGTCTGTGGCTCACAGATGGTACGCCCGCCGGTACTTACGCGGTCGTCCCGGATCTGGGCGACACCAACGAGAGGCCCAGCCCGCTCGTCATTGCCAGCGGCACCCTTTTCTTTCTCAAGACGTTACGTGATGGCAAGCTCACTCTGTGGAAGAGCGATGGAACGGCGGACGGCACTGAGCCTGTAAAAGAATTCGCAGCGACGACTACGTTTCAAACGGAATTCAAGGCCGCCGGACGCAATGTATTCATCGTCACGGACGGTTCGCTCTGGAGCAGTGATGGCACTGCGGCGGGCACAATCGAACTCACGAAGGTCACCTTCATTCCTTCAAATGAGAGAGACGACCTCAGAGCAGCCGGCAATCGGATTGTGTATGTGAATAATCCGAGCTCCGGAACCTATGAGCTGTGGGGCAGCGACGGTACGAAGGCCGGCACGAAGCTCCTGAAGAGCCTTGGCCCCTATTACACGGCGCTGACCAGCATTGATGGAGTGGTCTACTTCGCAGGTGTCGATGACGTACACGGGAGTGAACTCTGGACGACCGACGGCACCGTTGAGGGAACGAAGCTCCTGATCGACCTGAACCCCGGGCCGGCCGGTTCCGGTCCTTCGCAGTTCACGAAGGTCGGAGACCGCATCTATTTCACCGCGTATACCGAGGCCACGGGTGGCGAGTTATGGGCCTTGCCGCTGACGGCGCCAACCCTGTCGATCGCCGGAACGCACGGCACCGAAGGCGATGCGGCGACGGCGTTGATGCATTTCAACGTGTCGCTGACCCCCGCCGCGAAGCAGGCCGTGACGGTCGACTACGCCACCACGGACGGCACTGCAAAAGCAGGCAGCGACTACGACGCGGCTGCCGGCACGATCACCTTCGCCCCGGGCGAAACGTCGAAGACGATCGATGTGCGTATCCGAGGCGACGTCACGCCGGAGAACAACGAAACGCTTCTCGTCACGCTGCGGAACGCCAGCGGCGCCGTCATCGCGAATCCCGAATCCTTCGGCATCATCGACGATGACGACCAGATCGCGGACGTCAGCGCGGTATCCCGATTTGAAGACAGCGGCTTCGGCATTAGCGGCGTCGCAAGCATCTCGAACGCCGGACCGCGCGCGGCCACGGACATCCATGTGAACGTCGCCATTACGCCGGCACTCTCAATTCCGGTTTCTTCGGCTTGTTTCAATTGCTCGATTTCCCAGCTCAACACCGGCTCATCCGTCAGCACGATTCCCAACATCTTCGACTCATCCCAACAGGCGTACGTAAGCGCAACCGCCACCGCCAGACAACGCGACCCACAGTCCGCGAACAACACCGCCGCCTGGACCGTGAACGGCGCGAAATCGATGGGCATGAACGCTCCGTATCTCACTCCGGGCGGGACCGCGACTGTAACCACGCGTCTCAACACGCCGAACCCGACCATCACGTCGTCCGACCCGTCAGTAGTTTCCGTACCTGGTTCCGTGACGAACGTGAGCTCGACGCTCGCGACGTTCGTGGTAACCGCGTTGAAGCCGGGCACGTCAACGATCTCGGTTCAAGGCAACAGCTATCCGCTTCTGGTCACGGTGGTGGCCACGGGAACGCAACCGCGCTGGCCGGGCGGCGTGACCATCGGAACGGATTTCACCGCTCTGACTCTCGATAAACCACTGACGGTGACGGTCACTCCGTCGGGAACCGCCCCATTCACGTCGGCCAAAGCCACCGGAACGGTAGTCGTCACCGTAGGCAGTACGGAGCTGGCGCGGACGACCGTCAGCAGTACGAGCACGGTCACGTTTCCCGTCTATCTGCGTGCTCTCCAGGCGAATGCCTACGCGATCACATACAGCGGGGACTCAAACTTCCTGCCCCAGACGGTCAACGGCTCCGTGTTCTTGTACCCGGGCCAGGTCACAATCACCGGCGGTCTCGAACGAACGCCCGGAACTGCCGGAACTTACACGCTGACCGTACACGCGGCAGGCTCGCCGGCCGTCGCGCCGACGGGAACGTTGTCGATCCTGAATGGCGCCGTCGAGCTCACGAAAGTGACGCTGGTGCCGTCGTCCGGAGGAATCTCGACGGCGCACGCGACGCTCACCAACCTCTCGTCCTCTCCTACGCTGACCATCAATTACCTGGGCGACGCGCTCTATCAATCGGGATCGCAACAGGTCCGTGTGGTCGAATCGCGCCAGCGCTCGGCACGCCACTAACTCTCCATGAGACAACTCACTCTTGTTGTGCTGGTGATGCTCACAATGCCATTCGCGTTACGCGCGCAGTCGCCGTACCTCGTCAAGGACATCAATTCCTCAACGGCCGCCGGCGCGGTGTCGTCGACGCCGAACAACTTTTTCCGTTACGGATCGCGCATATTTTTCGCCGCGTCCGTCCAGGGCAGCGGATCCGAATTGTGGTCGACGGATGGCACGGAGGCCGGCACGGCGCTCGTCGCGGAGATCGGCGCCGGTTCGGCCTCCTCATCGCCGTCGCACTTTGGGATTTTGAACGGAAAGTTGATCTTCAATGCCGTCGATTCGCGATACGGAAATGAGTTGTGGACGTCGGACGGAACGGCCGCCGGCACGCGCCTTCTGGCCGATATCAGGACCGGTACGGCGGCATCCTTTCCCGGCGAACGGATCGTCTACGGCAACCAGATGCTCTTCGCCGCCAATGACGGCGTCGACGGCAATGAGCTTTGGATCACCGACGGAACTCCAGCCGGGACGCGGTTTCTCAAAGATGTTCTTCCGGGTGCCGGCAGCTCTGATCCGTCGAGCTTCGTCCTGTTTCATGACTCGATCTATTTCTGCGCGACCAACGGTCTCTGGAAAAGTGACGGTACCGAAGCCGGTACAGTGCAGGTGAAGGCCGACGTCTATGCGTTGGGGCTCGTCGTCGCCGGCTCGCAGATGTTTTTCGCCGGAGCGAGCACCGCGACCGGCAATGAGCTGTGGGTAAGTGACGGAACCGCGGGCGGGACGCGGATGGTCACGGAAACCAATCCCGGTCCGTCCGACTCAGTCCTCTATCAAAGTTCCCTGACGGCATTGGGAGACCGCGTTTTGTTCGATGGCATTGATTCACAACACGGCACTGAGCTTTGGATCAGCGACGGTACCGCGGCGGGAACTCATGTCGTGCACGATATCTATGCGGGAACCGGCGGCTCTTACCCGGGCCGGCCCGTCGTCACCGATGCCGGTGTTGCATTTTTTGCGGCGAACAGCGAGACGGCCGGGCAGGAACTCTGGAAAACCGACGGCACCGAGAGCGGCACGGTGCTCGTGCGCGACATCGTCCCCGGTCCCGGCAGCGGCGGCGCCAGCAGCATCGTTTCCAGCGGAGCCACGGTCTATTTCATTGCATCGAACGGACTTTGGGCGTCGGACGGCACCACGTCAGGAACGAAGCCTGTCCAGACCGGCGATGCGGTTGTTCCGCTGGCCAGCTACGGGCTCACGGTCATCGACGGCGTCGTCTACTTCGCGGGCGCGAATCATCTCAACGGCTACGAACCGTGGAAAAGCGATGGAACCGCAGCAGGGACGTTGATGATCCGCAACCTCGCGCGCGACGCGGCGCCATCATCCAATCCGACAAACCTGATCGCCGCCGGAGACTGGGTTTACTTCAATGCGTGGGACGGCTCGGGGACAGACTCCTTCGCGAATTCGACATGGCGCAGCGACGGTACGGATGAAGGGACGCTTCGAATCGGTGCCTTCTTCGGGGAGAATCCCTCCACCGCCGGCCACTCGCTCTACTTTTCGAGATCGAACGCGGGATGGACGAGCAACGGCACACCGGAGGGCACGGTCCCGTTCTTCGTGAAAGGCGTTCCGGGCCAAGCGTTCTTCGCCTTTCAAAACGGCAGCACACTGTTCGTCTACGGGCCTGACGCCTTGTTGTACGCCGTCGGGTCGAACTCGGTGCCGGAGGCGCTGGGCGTCGGCGGGTACCGCTTCATCAATCAGGCTGGCCGTACGCTCTTCATCTCGAGCGGTGGACTGCAGATTACCGACGGCACACGCGCCGGAACCTACGCCATCGGGCCGCCGATCAGCGGGCAAGTGACCGGGATGGTAGGCATGGGCGGCAGCACGTACTACGCCGTCCAGAATTCGAATGGAACGTCGACGCTCTGGAGAAACGACGGCACATTCGAGAGCAACGTGCTTGTCAAGAACCTCACCACGGATGTGAGCGTTCTCACGGCCGCCGATCGGCGCTTGTTTTTTCTTTCCGGCGGGCAACTCTGGGTGAGCGACGGCACTGAAGCCGGCACTCAGGCGGTCACCTCGGGCACCACGTACTTATCGAAGTTCGCGGTGGCGGGGAGCCGGGCGATTTTCGCCGAGGCCGATGCCGCGAACGGACTGGAGCCGTGGGTGAGCGACGGGACGGTCGCCGGCACGCAACTGCTGCGCGACATCTGGCCGGGGACGTTCGGATCATTCCCGACGGACCTAACGAGTGTGCGCGGCTCCGTTTACTTCAGCGCCGCGGACGACCTTCACGGCAACGAAGTGTGGATGACCGACGGAACGCCGGAAGGCACAAAACTGGCCGCCGAAATAGAGCCTGGATTCAACGGCAGCTTCCCGCACCAATACGTCGAGGCTGGAGACCGGCTCTTCTTCACCGCAACGACGGCGGCGACCGCAACTGAGCTCTGGGCGCTGCCGCTTTCAACGGCGCCGCGCCTCAGCGCGAACGATACGCGGATTGCCGAAGGGGATTCCGGTTCGACGACCGCTCGCTTCACCGTCACGTTGTCCGCCCCATCCACGCAACCCGTTACCGTCGACTACGCGACCTCGGACGGCACAGCGACGTCGGGTAGTGACTACGATGCGGCGTCCGGCTCGCTGACGTTCGCGGCAGGGGAGACTTCGAAAACGATCGACGTGCGCGTCCTCGGCGACGTGAAGGCCGAGTCGAACGAATCGTTCCTGCTCACGCTGCGCAATCCCGTTGGTGCGACGCTGCAGAACGCGTCAGCCGTCGCCATCATCGACGACGACGACCAGGTGACCGATCTCGGTCTGTCGCTCGATTTCTCGAGCTACAGTAATTTCGAGGTCGCCGTCAACGCGACGAACAACGGACCGCGCACTGCGACAAATATTCACGTTGCGCACACGGCAACGCCCGCCGATGACGCCAGTTCGTGCGAGGCCGGTTGTTTCGGCACGCCGGCGCCCCTCAATGCCGGCGCAAAAGAGAAGGTTTTTCAGTATCGCTGGTTTGGTTTCCAGCAGTACCTCACCACGACGGCGACGATCCACGAGCGTGATACGCAGCCGTCGAACAACAGCGTCGGATGGATGACCAATACGAACCTGGCCATGGATGCGCTGTTTCTCACTCCCGGCTCGCAGGCGAACGTCTGGGTCATCGCGTACAACACGACGAGCGTCAGCATCACGTCATCCAATCCGGCGGTGCTGTCCGTCCCGTCGACTTTGACCGTCACCGGCGGTCAGCCCGCTACGTTCGTCGCGCACGGCGTCAGCGCCGGAAACGCGATCATTCGCATCGTCACGTCGTCGGCCACCGTCGGCACTCTGACGGTCGACGTCGTCCCTTCCGGCACGATGCCGCGCTGGCCGGGAGCAATCCTCGCGTACCCCGGGAACGGCGGCGTCGCCTTCGACAGTCCGCTGCGATTCTCGATTCTGACCCACGCGACCGCGCCTTACACGGGGGCAATGCCTACAGGCATCGTGACGGTGTCAGCGAATGGACACGAGTTGGGCCGCGTGACGCTCAACCCCGACGTCAGGCAGCAGGATTTGAATTACTACCTCCCTGACTTCGGCAACAACACGATCCGTTTTGACTACCCGGGCGACGCGAATTTCCTACCCGTGTCGACCACGTCAACCGTGCAGGTCACGACGGGCCACGCCACCATCCTCGGCGGCGCCGAACGAATCGGAACGGCGGCCAGAGTCCACGTGCGCGTGACCGGTTCGCCGTCCGGCGCGCCAAGCGGGACGATCACCATCTCCGAACCTGGCGTGATCGCCGCGAAAACCGTCACGCTCACTCCCGGCGCTCCCGGCGAATCGCAGGCGGACATCGACTTGGCCAACGTCTCCGCCGCGCCGCACACGCTCGTGGTCACGTACGCCGGCGACGCCCGCTACGCCCCCTCGAGCCAGAGCATCCGCATGACCGACGCACGCCTGCGATCCGTGAAGCACTGAACGGAAACTCCGATCCGGCGTATCGTCCGCGGTATGGCTTTGTTCGACTCGCTCCTCGGCTGGCTCGTCTCCGTCGTCGGTGTCGCCACCGGCGCCGCGTACATTCCGCAGGCGCTACGGATCTGGAAGCGCCGCAGTTCCGACGACGTCTCGATCCTGACCTATCTGCTCTTCCTCGGCGGGCAGATCGTCTACCTCGTCTACGGCATCCGCATCCGCCAGTGGCCGCTGATCATCGGCATGAGCGCGAACATCGTCGGCAGCGTCGCCGTGATCGTCAGCGCGCTTCGTTTCCGCGCCGCCACAATATCGGTACCGCCTCATTCGTCTTCAACGATGGATGAGGGACGCGAGTCTGGCGCAGATGGCAGTCGAACAGGATGAACGCATCTCCGACGTCGTGACGCGGGAGCAGTCCCGGCTTCGCGATTTCATCCGGCGGCGCGTTCCCGACCCGCGAGACGCCGAAGACGTTCTGCAGGACGTCTTCTACAAACTGGTCGAGGCCAACCGGCTGCTGATGCCGATCGATCACGTCACCGGCTGGCTCTTTCGCGTGGCGCGCAATCGCATCACGGATCTCTTCCGGAAAAAGAAGCCGGAGAGTTTTCCCGAGGACGAGATTCACTTCGAGGATCTGCTCCCATCAGCCGACGCCGGCCCCGAAGCGCTTTACGCGCGCGGCGTGCTGCTCGATGAGCTCGACCTCGCGCTCGACGAGCTTCCCGACGAGCAGCGCGAGGTCTTCGTCGCGCACGAATTGGAAGGCCGCAGTTTCAAAGACATCGCCGCCGCGACGGGCGTGAACGTGAACACGCTCCTCTCGCGCAAGCGCTACGCGGTACTGCATCTCCGCGAGCGGCTCCACGACATCTACGACGAGCTCAAGAAAGGATGAACATCAAATGACACGACGACTCCGCCTGCTTCTTTTTTCGCCGCTGGCAATTCTGGGACTGGCGTTCTTCGCCTTCCTCGGCGGCGAAATCGTCCGCTACCTCTGGAACGCGCTGATGCCGCAGCTCTTCGGCTGGCACGCCGTGACCTTCTGGCAAGCTTTCGGCCTGCTCGCCCTCTGCCGCATCCTCTTCGGCCGCCTCGGAGGCCCGCGGATGAACTGGTCCGACAACCGCCGCCGTTTCGAAGCCCGCTGGAAGACGATGACCCCCGACGAACGCGACCGCTTCCGCAAAGGCATCCTCGGCCGCTACGCGCCAAGCGATCCGGAACCGAAGGAGGGATGACTAAGCACCTGTATACATCGACACCATTTTGACGGCGAATTTGGTGTCGATGTCTACAGGCGCTCGCACCGCGCGAAATTTGTAGCGGCCGCCTCCGCGGCCGCTACCTTCATCGCCATTTCCGAACCCCGCGCAGAGCGCGGGGCTAGGATTGTTAAGCGCGCCTCCGCGCGCGACCGATTGCGGCGCTGAATCGATCGTCACATCTCCCAGTTTGGGCGAAAAACGAAAGGGCGACCGTCCGCGCGCGAAGGCGCGCTCGCCAATCCAGCCCCGCGCTTTGCGCGGGAAAACGAACGCGTACGAGATTTGTGGCCGCGGAGGCGGCCACTACAAAATGCTCGCGCGGCGGGCGAAAACGAAAGGGCGACCGAAGTCGCCCTTTCGCACAATTTACTTGCCGCCCAACTGCACGCCGTCGACGAATAGGTCGACGACGGGCGTCACGCCGGGCGATCCGGAGATCGTGAACGTGTAGGTGCCGAGCTGATTCTGATCGGCGGGAATCGCGCTGCGCAGTCTTCCGCCGCTGCGGACGACCGCCTTCACCAACGACGCGTATCCCGGTCCGAAGTAGTTGCCGTAGCGGTCGCGCGGCGTGAGCGTGAGCGTCCAGATGCCCGAGGCGTCGCCGGTCAGCGTGATCGGCGTTGCGGACGAATCGGCGCGCGGCTTCACATCCTCTTCCAGCCGCTCCTGGCGCGATACGTGGCCGGTGAGCGGGACGTCCCAGTCGAGGATCGCCTCGAAGGCGTACGTGCCCGGAATCGACGTCCCGCCGAATGATCCTGAGTAAATCCCTTTTCCTTCCTCGACCAAAGTAATGACGGAGACATCCTTCGGCGTCGTGCTGTCGATCAGAGATTGCCCGAGCGCCGCGATCTTGTAATCGAACGGCGTCTGGATGTCGCCGGTCGGCGTAACGGTGTTGCCGCTGGGCACCTTCACGTTCGACGCGTGCAGAATGTTGCCCATGCCGTTTGGCTGCCGCAGAACGCGCACGCGGATCGCGCCGGCGGGGAGGCCGGTGAGCGGCTTTCCGTCCCAGTCGACCAGCACGCGCACGCCGAGCGAGTCGCCCGTCACGGCGTGCATGTTGTCCATCGAGAACTGGTAGTCGAGATGCTTCTCGAGGAACATCACGTTCAGCGTGTACGGCACCGCGTCGGTGCTCTTCAGATCACGCTTCACGCGCACGCTCCACGCGCCGGTCTTGAATTTCCCCGTGCTCATGTCGAAGGCCTGGATCGATGACTGCGGCAGCTTCTTCGCAGACGTCGGAATCGCCGGCGTCGAGTAGCCGGGAGGGAAGACGTCGAGGTCGAGCATCTGGCGCGCCGGCGGCGCCCACTGCACCGACGCCACCACGCGCTGCGGCGAGCGATCGACGTTGAACGGCACCAAGGCACTCGGACCTTCGCCGGTCAGCGTGTCGATCACGCTCGTGGCCACCGATGCCGTGTTGCCCTTCAGGATTGCCACCAGCGTCTTGCCGAAGACGTCGAAGATCGTATTGGCCGTGACGGCCTGAAACGAAATCCCCGAGGTCTCGAACGAGATGTTGCGGAGCAGCGTCTCATCGACCTGCGCCGGAGTTCCGAAGGCGATGGTCTGGATGGGGATGAAGCGCTTGCGAAGTTCCTGCGGCAGGCCGGCCACCGGCGTCAATCCGAGGAAGCCGGTGCCGGTCGGTGAAATCAGCGGCGCCGTGTTCTGCATGCCGTCGGTGATGACCACGAGATTGAGGTCATTCTTCGGATCGGCCGCCCACTGGCTCATCCCTTCGTTGATGCCGGCGCCGATGGAGGTGCTGCTTCCCGGTACGAGCGAGTTGGCCTTGCTGATGATCGCGTCCCACGCGTTCGCTCCGCCGCGCTGCAGGAAAAAATTCGCCGGAGGGTCGGCGCCGACCAGCGTCTGCGGCTGCGCGGCGGAGTCGAAGAAGACGAGACCCATGCGGTCGCCCGACCACTCCGGACCGCCTCCCGGCGGCGCATCGAGCAGTTCCCACTGGCCGACGAAGTTCTGCACCGCGGTCTTGAGGATGTCGATCTTCTTCGGGCCGTTCAGCGATCCCGGCGGCAGATCGTTCATGCTGCCCGACTTGTCGAGCACCAGCGCCACGTCGAACGTGTTCCGTCCCTTGTAAATCGCGTCGAGTGCCGGCGCGACGCCGTCGTCGTTCGGAAGCAGGCTGGCAGGCGTGTCGCCGGTGTGCTTCGAAACCTGCGAGCACTCCGCCATCGGCGCGGCCACGATGTACGTCGACATCCGGTAGGCCGTGATGTCCTGCGCGCCGACGAAGCGCATGTTGATGTTCTTGTCGATCGCGCTGCCGCCGGCGCAGAAATCGGCCCCGAAGTTCGATTTCGGCACGTACGAAATGCGGACGTTGTTGCCGGTCAGCGCCTCGTACGTCACCGTGTCGCCGCTGGGGAGATTGGCGCTGGCGCCGAGGTTGACCGTCGTGCCGTCGACCACGAGTTGCGAGCCGGCCGGCGCCGAATCGAGCTCGAGGTTGACGCGCACCAGTCCCGACTCCTGATTGGGGATGCCGCGGACCGGAATGTTGAGTATCCATGCCTCGCTCGCCGCCGCCGTGGATGGCAGCAGCGCGGAGGCAACAACAAGTACAGCGAGAGCGATTGACGCTCGTTTCATAGGGACTTCCTTTCTTCGTCAGAGAGAGATGACTGGGCGCTGGCCGAGGACCGGAGACGCCGCTTGCACGAACGCCGTCAACAATCGGTCGAGGAAGTCCGCCCTTCCGTGTTCCAGGTCACAACGGTCAGACCGCGATCGTGACCGTTCCGACGAAACCTTGATCAACACCGTTCGTTGAGCCTCCACATGAACATGCTGAGACTTGCGGCAGTGACGTCGTTGGTGACGAGTTCCCTCTTCGCCCAGAAACCAGCGCAGACGTTTCCACTTCGCGATGCATCCGGCCTCATCGCTCCTAAAGTGAAGCCGGAAGCGGTGACCTACCTCGGACGCAAATGCCTGCGCCTCACCGTGGAAGGGGAGGACAACGCTGGCCTCGTTCTGCTGCCCGGCACCGACTTTCAGGACGGCGTGATCGAAGCCGACGTCGCGCTGAAGATCACCACGCCGCCCGGCGTCCGCTATCCCGGCTTTATCGGCATCGCCTTCCGCGCCCGCCCCGACGCATCGCATTACGAACTGTTCTACGTGAGGCCGGGAAACTCCGATTCCGCTGATCAGGTCCAGCGAAATCACTCCGTCCAATACTCCTCGGAACCCGACTTCGGCTGGTATCGACTGCGCCGCGAATGGCCCGCGGTCTACGAGACGCACGAGTCGCTGGCGTTCGAGACCTGGATCAAACTCCGCATCGAGGTCTCCGGCCGCGCCGCGAAGCTCTTTCTGAACGGATCGTCAAAACCGAGCCTGATCGTCGACGGCCTCAAAGGCGAAGACCTCCGCGGCGCCGTCGGCCTCTGGGCCTACACCAACGAGGAAGCCCATTTCTCCAACGTGCGCATCACGCCGTCCGCCGCACAGCCGATCAAGAACGGCTCCGACGTCGCCGGTGCCTGGGAGATGCGCTACTCCAGCGACGCCGGCAGCTTTCCCGCGACGATGGACCTGCACCGCGACGGCAACAAGCTCTCCGGCACCTGGTCCGGCCCCCTCGGCACGAACCTCCCCATCACCGGCACCTGGCGCAACGGCTATGTCGAGCTCTCCTTCACCGGCGACTGGCCAACGGGAAGCCGCCAAGGCGCGCCAGGTCCCGTCCGCACGTTCCTCGCCGGCTGGATCGACGGCGATGCAGGCAAAGGGAAGATGCGCGTGGAAGGCCGCTCGGACGGAACTTGGGTGGCGAACAGGAAGTCGTAGCGCTGGCGGCCGCCGGCTGGACCGCCAGCGGCTCGCTGGCACGTGCCGAATCATTTGCCGCCGCGCCGGCGGCGGTACAGCCGTCGGGCCGACGGCGCTACGGGCGTGGGCTACTAGAATGCGCGTCCATGTCGCGTGTCGATCCTCCATCTGTCCTTAACATCGCTGATCTTCGTGCGGTGGCGAAGAAGCGGCTGCCGCGCGTGGTGTTCGACTACATCGATGGTGGTGCCGGCACCGAATGGACGATGCGCGAAAACGCGCGGGTGTTCGATGACGTGATGTTTCGTCCGCGCTCGGCCGTCGCTACGGCCAGCGTCGATCTGCGAACGACGGTTCTCGGCGAGAGCATCGACGTTCCGTTTCTTCTCGCGCCGGTGGGGAGCTCGCGGCTTTTCTGGCCGCGCGGCGAAGAAGTGGCGGCGCGTGCGGCAGGGGAGGCGGGGACGATCTATACGCTTTCGACGCTGTCGGGCTGTGCGGTGCGTGACGTCAAGGCGGCTACGCGCGGGCCGGTTTGGTATCAGCTTTATCTCGTCGGCGGACGCGACGTCGCGCTGGCAGGGATCGATCGCGCGAAAGCGGCGGGCTGTTCCGCGCTGGTCGTCACCGTCGACACGCCGGTGGCCGGGATGCGCGAACGCGATGTACGCAACGGCACGAAGGAGCTCGTATCCGGCGCACCGTTCACGATGCTGCCGTTCGTCGGACAGTTTCTCGCGCGACCAAGCTGGTTTGCGGCGTTTCTCCTCGACGGCGGCTTGATGCGCTTCGCGAACGTGGTGCTGGCAGATGGTCCGATGGCGTATGCCGACGTCGGTGCGGCGCTCGAGCAGTCGATGGTGTCGTGGGACGACTTTCGATGGATCCGCGACGCCTGGCAAGGTCCGATCGTCGTGAAGGGCGTGCACACGGCCGACGATGCGCGCCAGGCGATCGATCACGGCGCGAAGGCGGTGGTCGTTTCCAATCACGGAGGCCGCCAGCTCGACGGCGTCGCGCCGACGCTGCGCGTGCTGCCGGAAGTTCTCGCCGCGGTGAAAGATCAAGCCGAGGTACTGCTCGATGGCGGTATTCGAAAGGGGAGCGACGTCGTGAAAGCGCTCTGCATTGGCGCGCGAGCCGTCCTGATCGGCCGCGCGTACGCCTACGGCCTCGGCGCCGGCGGCGCGGCGGGAGTGGCGCGCGCGATCGACATCCTCCGCTCCGACATCATCCGCACGATGAAGCTCCTCGGGTGCGCGTCCGTCAGCGATCTCGATCCCTCGTTCATCGAGATGCCGGCCGCGTGGCCGCGATAAACTTCGACTCCAACATGCCGCGCCCCGAATATCTCGTCATCATCACCGGCCTCTCGGGCTCGGGAAAAAGTTACGTGCAGTCGACGCTGGAAGACGTCGGCTTCTACTGCTCGGACAACCTTCCGATCGCGCTGATCGAGCCGTTTCTCGAAGAGGTTGGCGAGCACGAAAACGCCGAGCGTGTCGGCATCGTCGTCGATGTGCGCACGCATGACTTCGCGAACGTCTTCCCGACTTTCTATCGCGAACGGATTCAGAAACTCGTGCCGCACACCGTCCTCATTTTTCTCGAAGCGAGCGACGAAGTTCTGGCGCGGCGCTACTCGGAGACGCGTCGTCCCCATCCACTGGCGAAGGATCAGCCACTGATCGAGGCGATCGCCGCCGAACGCGCGGCGCTGACGGAGGTCAAGTCGCTGGCGAACATGGTGCTCGACACCTCTCAGTTTTCGGTGCACGAACTGAAAGCCGAGGTCATGCGGCGATTCGAATTGAAGGACGAGAAAGTGACGATGCTGGTCACGATCGTCACCTTCGGATTCAAGTACGCGATGCCGTACAACGTCGATCTGCTCTTCGACGTCCGCTTCCTCCCGAACCCGCATTTCGTCGAATCGCTCCGGCCGAAGACGGGACTCGATCCCGAGGTCGTCGCGTATCTGAAAGCGCAGCCGGGATACGACGTCTTCTACGGCAAGCTGCTCGACTTCGTGACCTACCTGCTGCCCGAGTATCAGAAAGAGATGAAGAGCTATCTCACGATCGGCATCGGCTGCACCGGCGGAAAGCACCGCTCCGTCGCGATCGGACAGCGCCTGGCCGACGATCTCGCCGACCGCGGCTACGCGATCGAGATCGTTCACCGCGACTGCAAGCGGTGATCTGTCATCCTGAGGCGGCCGGAGGCACGGAGCCGCAGGCGAAGATGCCGGAGGACGCCGAAGGATCTCAAGCTTCCTCAAGCTGCGTTGAATCCCCGCGGGTTTCAGCCGGAGTTAGGCATCTTGAGATCCTTCGAGCGTCCTACGCCGTTCCGCGCTTCGCGCTACACGGCTTCGGCGCCTCAGGATGACAGCGGTTATCATTCGCGCGCTGCGAGAGGAGAGTTGATTGATTGGTGCTTTGATCGTGACGCACGGGAATCTGGCGAATGAGCTGGTCAGCGCCGCCCGCAAGATTGAATCGACGGATGTGGTCATCGAGGCCGTGCCGCTGGAGTGGACGGACAGCGTCGATGAGGCGCGCGAAAAAATCCGCGTGGCGCTGGACCGCGTCGGCACCGATGGCGGCGTCATCATCTTCACCGACATGTTTGGCGGCACGCCGAGCAACATCAGCCTCTCGTTTTTGGAAAAGGATCGCGTCGAGATCATCACCGGCGTCAACCTTCCGATGGTGGTGAAGTTCGCCACGCTGCAGCAGGACGGCAAGGACCTCACCTCGGTCGCTCACGCGATCAGCGAAAAGGGATCGAAAGCGATCCGCGTGGCCTCGGAACTGCTCACGGCGGAACGGCGGGCCGCGTCGTGATCGAGCACGACATCGAGATCAAGAACAAGCTCGGTCTGCACGCCCGCGCCGCCGCGAAACTCGTCCACTGCGCCGCGCGGTTCCGCTCCGACATCAAGATCCGCAAGGGTGACGAAGAGGTCGACGGCAAGTCGATCCTCGGCATCCTTCTTCTCGCCGCCGCGCGTGGCACGGTCATCACCATCAAAGCCAATGGCGAAGACGAAGCCGACGCCGTCGCCGCGATCGAGAAGCTCATCGACGCGAAATTCGATGAAGTAGAATGACTTGCGGCTCGCGCTGAGCCGCATTTCATGCTCATCGAAGGCACTTCCAGACTCGCTACCGCTTCGCGAAGCGCCATCCGCACGTACAAAGGGATCGGCGTTTCGCCCGGCATTGCCATCGGGCGCGCGGTGATCATCGAGCGGCGCGAGGCGGCCATTTATCGCGTTCCGATTCGCGACGACGAAGTGCCGTCCGAGGTCAATCGATTTCTCGAAGCGGTTGAGAAGGCGCAGGCACAGCTTCAGGAGCTGAAGCAACGCGTCAAGCGCTCGATGGGCGACGAGTACGCGCAGATTTTCGAGGCGCACGCGATGATGGTCAGCGACCCGTCGTTCTCGGACAAAGTGATCCAGAAGATCGAGGCCGAGCAGGTCAACGCTGAGTGGGCCATGTCCGAGGTGCAGGAAGAGCTGCAGGCGCGCTTCCTCAGTTTCGACGACGTCTACCTGCGCGAGCGCGTCGCGGACGTGAAAGACGTCGCCGACCGCGTGCTCAAGAACCTGCAGGGCATCGCACATCACGACGTTTCGGAGATCACACACGACGTGATCATCCTGGCCGATGATCTGACGCCGTCCGACACCATTCATTTCAATCGCCGGCCGATCGTCGGATTCGCGACCGAGGCCGGCGGACGGACGTCACACACGTCGATCATCGCCAAGTCGCTCTTCATGCCGGCCGTCATCGGAGTTCCGCGCCTCACCAAAGTCGTCGACAACGACGAGATGGTGATCCTCGACGGCTACGAAGGGACGGTGCTCGTCAATCCGACGCAGGCGATGATCGCCGAGTACCAGACGCGCGTCATCCGTCACGAAGAAGCGGAGCGGCGGCTGCTCGAAAATCGCGACCTCGTCGCCGTGACGAAAGACGAGCGCCGCATCACGCTGCAAGCGAACATCGAGCTCGTCGAAGAACTGAAGGATGCCATCCGCTTCGGCGCCGAGGGCATCGGGCTCTATCGTTCCGAATTTCTGTACATTTCGAAAAGTCCGCTGCTGCCGAACGAGGAAGAGCATTTCCAGCTTTACAAAGCGCTGGCCGAAGCGACCGCGCCGCAGTGGTGCGTGATCCGGACCTTCGACCTCGGCGGACGCAAGCTGGCCAAGGAAGTCATCGGCAGCAAGGAGAACAATCCGGTCCTCGGTCTGCGCGGACTGCGGCTGTGCATGAAGCATCGAGACATGTTCCGCACGCAGTTGCGCGCGCTGCTTCGCGCCTCGGCGTTCGGCAAGATCAAGATCATGTTCCCGGTCGTCACCAGCGTGCAGGAGCTGCGGCAGGTGAAGACGCTCGTGCGCGAGCTGCGCGCGGAGCTCGAAGCCGAGGGAATCGCGACCAATCCGGATGTGCCGATCGGAATCATGATCGAGGTGCCGTCGGCGGCCATCATCGCGGACATCCTGGCCACCGAGTCGGACTTCTTCGCCATCGGGACGAACGATCTCATTCAATATTCGCTGGCCATCGATCGCTCGAACGAAAACGTCAGCTATCTGTACGAGCCGCTGCATCCGGCACTGCTGCGATTGCTGAAGATCGTGATCGACGCCGGACACAAGGCGAACATCCCGGTTTCGATGTGCGGCGAAATGGCCGCCGACCCGCTTTTCGCGGTCGTCCTTCTCGGTCTCGGGCTGGAAGTTTTCTCAATGAATCCGTCGTCGATTCCGGTCATCAAGAACATCGTGCGCTCGGTGCGCTACAAAGATTGCCGCCGCATCGCCGAGGTCGCGCTGACGAAAAAAACGGCGCAGGAGATCGAGGAGTTCGTCATCGAGAGCGTTGCGATGCGATTCCCCGAGGGGCTGGTCAACAAGACGCTATGACCGCCGATCCGTTTGCGAACCTGCCCGTCAAACGCGTTCCGAAGCCGTGGGGCTACGAGCTGATCTTCGCGAAGACGGCGCGATACGTGGGCAAGATTCTGCACATCAATCGCGGCGAGAGCCTGAGCCTGCAGTACCACGAAATCAAAGAAGAGACGCTGTTTGTTGTGGCCGGGGAACTGAAGCTGACGATCGAAGTCGACGGCGATCGCCGCGAGTTGCCGTTGCACGCCGGCGACGCGTTTCACATCGCTCCGCGGATGATTCATCGGATGGAAGCAATCGAAGATACGGACGTCGCCGAGGTCTCCACACCGGAGCTCGACGACGTGGTCAGACTCGAAGATCGATACGGACGCACCGGAACGAACGCGCCATGAAATTCGCCATCGCCATTTTCCTGATCGCTGTTGCGGGATTCGCCGACGATTCGCCGCTGGTGAAAGCAGCAAAGGCAAACGGCGGTCCGAAGAAGTCGAAGTCGAAAGTCATCACCAACGCGGACGTGAAGAAATCGACCGGGAAAGTTTCGACGACTCCCGTGGCGACGACGTCGACCGCACCCGCGGCTCCGGCGCCGATGTCGGTCGCGGATCAGGACAAGCTCCTTCACGATCGCGCGGCCGCGCAAAAGCGCACGGATGCAGCGCAGGCGAAGGTGAACGATCTCGACAAGGAGCTCGATCGCCTGGAGCAGGCGTATTACGCGGAAAACGATCCGAACTATCGCGACAAGACGATCGCGGAACGTTTCGAACAGACGAAGAAACAACTCGAATCGGCAAGGAAGGATCTGGCCGAGGCGAGAGAAGCTTTGGAGAAGTTGAAACCGAAGGTGTCGTCGTGAGGCGTTATCAACCTCAGACACTGCACCTTGCCAAAGCACAGACAAGAGTGTCTGTGCCACACTGAATTTCGCCTGTCGCAACGGCGGGCGAGAACGGCAGGAGCGATGTGGCACAGACACTCTTGTCTGTGCTGGTGAGGCTCGGGAGAGCTGAGAAAATCAACGAGCTTTCTTAAAAAAGACATGACCAAAACCTTTTTCATCGAAACCTGGGGCTGTCAGATGAACGATCTGGACAGCCAGCGCCTGTCCGGCAGCCTGAAGCTGCGCGGATACCGGCGCGTGGAGACGGAAGGGGAGGCGGACCTCATCCTTCTCAACACCTGCTCGATCCGCGACAAGTCGGAGCAGAAAGTTTTTTCGCATCTCGGCCGGCTCCGCGAGATGAAGAGCGAGCGCGAGTTGCAGATCGGCGTCTGCGGTTGCGTGGCGCAGCAGGAAGGGGAAGCCATCCTCCATCGCGCGCCGTGGGTCGATTTCGTGATGGGGCCGGGCAACGTCGGCCATCTCGATCAGATCCTCTCCGGCGATCGCCGCGTGGCTATCGATTTTCCTGACGACCGCAACTATGACTACCTCGCCGTCGACCGTCCCTCGGCCACCAAAGCGCAGGTGACGATCATCGAAGGGTGCAACAAGAACTGCACCTTCTGCATCGTGCCGACCACACGCGGCCGTGAGGTGTCACGTCCATTCGACGACGTGCTGCACGAAGTGCGCGCTGCGGTCGAAAGCGGCCGCGTCGAAATCGAGCTCCTCGGACAGACGGTGAACGCGTATCGCTGTCCGCTCTCCGGCCACGATTTCGGCGCGTTGTTGTCGGCGGTCGCACAGGTCGATCGTGTTGCACGACTGCGCTTCATGACCTCGCATCCTGCCGAAGTGAATGACTCGATGATCGCGGCGATGCGCGACCACGAAAACATCTCACGCTATCTCCACCTGCCGGTGCAGTCGGGATCGTCGAAGATCCTTCGGCGCATGAAGCGTCTGTACACGCGCGAGCATTACCTCGACACGATCGCGCGCATCCGCGAAGCGATTCCGGAGATTCACTTCTCGACCGACGTCATCGTCGGATTCCCCGGCGAGACCGACGACGATTTCGAGCAGACGCTGTCGCTGATCGAGGAAGTCCGCTACGGATCGATGTTCGCGTTCAAGTACTCGCCGCGCCCAGGAACGCCGGCGCTCAAGATCGGCGCGCCGGTCGACGATGCGATCGCCTCGGAACGCCTCACGCGCGTTTTCGATCTGCACGAGCGGATCAAGCGCGAGCATCTGGAGTCGTATCGCGGCCGCATCCTGCCGGTTCTCGTCGAAGGTCCGAGCAAGCACGACGCGTCGATGCTCACCGGGCGGACCGACTACAACATCGTCGTCAATTTCAGCGCAGTCTCCGCGCCGACGGCCGTGCCGCCCGGGAGTATGCTGGGCGTCCGCATCGATCAGGCGCAGCATCACACGCTGCGCGGGGAGGCCGTCGCATGAGTGAGCTCGTACCGATGTCGATCAAAGGGTTGATGCTCGACCCCGTTTCCAATTCGCCCATCGTGGTTTTAAAAGATGACGAAGAGAAGTTTTTCCTCCCGATCTGGGTGGGAATCTTCGAAGCCAACGCCATCGCCCTGCAGCTCGAAAACGTGGAAACGCCGCGGCCGATGACGCACGACCTGCTCAAGAGCGCGATCGCCCAACTCGACGGCCGCGTCACGCGCATCGTCATCCACGACCTGCGCGACTCCACCTTCTTCGCGCAGATCCGGATGATGGTCAACCGCGCCGGCTCGGACACGATGCTCGATCTCGACGCGCGTCCCAGCGACGCCATCGCGCTGGCGCTTCGTACCGAGGCGCCGATTTACGTGGCGCAGTCGGTTCTCGATCAGGCCCAAACCATTACGCCCGACAGCGACGACGATCCGGAAGAGAAGACGAAGAAGTGGTTCGAGAGTCTCGATACCGAGGATTTGGGCAAGTACAAGATGTAGCTGTCATCCAGAGCCGCCGGAGGCACGTAGCCGCTTGCGGCGGAGTGCCGAAGGACGGCGAAGGATCCCCGGCTGGTAACCCGTTTGATTAGCGCGCAGCCTCCGCCCTTCCCGGGTTATCAGCCGGGGATCCTTCGTCGTCCTCCGCTGCTCGCGCTTCGCGCTGCACAGCTCCGGCGACTCAGGATGACAGGCTCACCCACTTGTCATCTACAATCCGCCCCAGTCCAGATGATCATCACCGTCGCCAATCAAAAAGGCGGGGTCGGCAAGACCACCACCGCCATCAACCTCTCCGCTGCCGTCGCCAACAAAGGCAACAAGACGCTGCTGATCGACCTCGATCCGCAGGCGAACAGCACGATGAGCTACGTCGATCCGCGCAGCATCTCGCGGTCAATGTTCGACGTGCTGGTGAGCGAGGAGCTCGGATTCAACGACGTCATCGTTCCGACGCCGCTCCCGAATCTTTTTCTCGCGCCGTCAAAAATCGCGCTGGCCAAGCTGGAGTCGAAACTGATCGGCGAGATGGACGGGCCGTTCCGTCTCAAAGACAAGATGAAGGACGCCGCCACCGAGTACGACTACATCTTCATCGACACGCCGCCGACGCTGGGCATGATCACGGTGAATGCGATGGTGGCGTCGACGCACGTGCTCGTCCCGATCCAGTCGTCGTACTTCGCGCTGGAAGGGACCGACGATCTCCTCGAAACGATCGAGAAGATCAAAGCGCGTCCGAACCCAAACCTGCAGCTCCTCGGCGTGGTCATCACGATGCACGACAAGCGCACCACGCTGGCGAAAGATATTCACACGCAGATCGGCCAGGTCTTCGGCGAGCGGCTGTTCAACACGGTGATCACGAAGTCGATCCGGCTCGAAGAGAGTCCGGCCTACAAGGAATCGATCTTTACCTTCGCCCCGAAATCGAGCGGCGCGATGGAGTACTACTCGCTGAGCGAGGAAATCCTATCCCGAGTTTGAGGAACCCCTTGCCTTTAAGGAAACCCATGAGCATGAAACGCGGATTACCGGAGCGAGCGTCGATGCGCCATGACGCGCATTTCGTGGAGGAGTTGACGCGCCGTTCCGGACGGCACATCGGGTCGATGATCCCGCTGGAATTCGTGGAACCCAACTCCGAGCAGCCGCGCACGAACCTCGGCAACATCGAGGAGCTGGCCGCGTCGGTCCGCGAGAAGGGCGTGCTCGAACCGATCCTGGTCCGCGCCATCGGCCCGAATCGCTACCAGATCATCTCCGGCGAACGCCGCTTCCGCGCCGCATCACTGGCAGGACTGGACGAGATCCCCGCCATCGAGCTCGACGTCGACGACAAGGAGCAGCTGGAAATCGCGCTGATCGAAAACATCCAGCGCAAAGACCTGACGCCGTTCGAAGAGGCGGAAGGCTTCTACGTGCTGCAGCAGAAATTCGGCTACACGCACGAGAAGATTTCGCACGTGATCGGCAAGTCGCGCACGACGATTACGGAGACGCTGTCGATCAACGAGATCCCACAACGCATCCGCGCGATGTGCCGCGAGGCGGGCATCACGAACAAATCGATCCTCGTGCAGATCGCCCGCGCTGGTGACGAAGAGGCGATGGAAGACGTCGTTCGCCGCTACGCCGCGGGCGAGCTGACGCGCGACGAAGTCCGCAAACAGACGGCGAAGCCGGAGCCGAAAAAAGCGGGACGTCCGAAGAACTTCACCTGGCAGGTGAAGGACAAGGCGTTGCCGTTTACCGTCAATCTCAGTTTTCGCAAAGCGAATGTGGAGAAGAGCGAGATTGTCTCCGCGTTGCAAGAGCTTCTGCGGCGTTTGGAAAAAGAGTAACGGTTCACGCGGAGCGCACCGAGAGGCGGAGAAAACCGCTTCCTCTGTTTTTCTCCGTCTCCCCGCGAACCCCGCGTGAAACCGTCTCCCCCCGTTGACATCGCGCAAAAACAAAATTACTCTCCCGCCCCATGTCACGCCGCCTCACGCGCCGAATGTTGATGCCCCGCCCGGGCGCGGACGCGTAGACTGACTGCCTCCTCGACCCGGGTCCCTCCTTAGCTTTTCTCCCCGACATGTCAGCAGCGTGAGGTCCGCCGCATTCGTGCGGCAGGAGGGGAAACATGTACCGCTTCGACACACTCGCAATCCACGCCGGGCAGCCGAACGATGCCGCCACCGGCGCAGTCACCATTCCGATCTACCAGACTTCCACCTTCGAACAGCTCGAGCCGGGAGTGCATCGCGGCTTCGGCTATGCGCGCACCGAGCATCCGACGCGGCGCGCGCTCGAAGAATGCCTGGCCTCGCTCGAGGGCGCGCGATACGGGCTCGCGTTTGCCAGCGGCATGGCCGCGATTCACAACGTGCTGTCCCTGCTGCGCCACGGCGATCACGTCGTCTCGACGCAGGATCTTTACGGCGGCGCGTGGAGAATTTTCACCAAGTACTTCGCGAAATTCGGTATCGACTTCACCTTCATCGACAGCAGCGACGTGTCCGCGGTCGAGCGCGCAATTCGTCCGGAGACCAAGCTGCTCTGGCTGGAGACGCCGTCCAACCCGTTGCTGAAGGTCACCGACATCGCCGCCTGCAGCGCCATCGCGCGGCGGGCCGGAATCCGCACCGTCGTCGACAACACCTTCGCCACGCCGGTTCTGCAGCAGCCGATCGCGCTCGGCGCGGACATCGTGGTGCACTCGACGACGAAGTACATCAACGGACACTGCGACGCGCTCGGCGGCGCGGTGATCACCGACGATGAGTCGCTCTTCGCGGAGCTGAAGTTTTTTCAGAACGCGATCGGCGCGGTACCGGGGCCGCAGGACTGCTTCCTCATCCTGCGCGGACTCAAAACGCTGCCGCTGCGGATGGCACGGCATTGTGAAAACGCAAGGGGAGTGGTCGACTATTTAACGGATCACGCTCAGATCGCGCGCGTTCACTATCCCGGCTTCGGCGCGATCGTTTCCTTCGAGATCGACGCCTCGGTCGATGACACGATCGACTTCACAAAACGCTTGAGGTTATGGACGCTGGCCGAAAGCCTCGGCGGCGTGAAGAGCCTGTTCTGTCATCCGCCCACGATGACGCATGCCTCGGTCGAACCCGAGGTCCGGCGGAAAGTCGGCATCGCAGACGGATTGATCCGGCTTTCGGTCGGCCTGGAAGACGTTCGCGATCTCATCGACGATCTCGATCAGGCGCTCGAAGCGATCGCGCCGCGGAGGGCCGCATGCGCAGGATAAACATCGGACTCCTCGGATGCGGCACCGTCGGCCGCGGCTTCGTCGACCTACTGTCGCGCGAACGCGAGCGCATCCGCGGACGCGACGGCGTCGATATCGCCGTGCGGCGGATTCTGGTTCGGGACGCGGACAAACCGCGTCCCGGCATCAACCCGTCGCTTTTCAGTACGTCGGCGATCGACATCCTCGATGACGGCTGCGACATCATCGTGGAGCTCGTCGGCGGCGTTCATTCGGCCGGGGCGTTCGTGAGACGGGCGCTGGCGAACGGGAAACACGTCGTCACCGCAAACAAAGCGCTGCTGGCGGATTCGGGACGCGAGCTGTTCGCTGCCGCGGAGCGCAATCGCGTCCGGATTGGCTTCGAGGCCAGCGTCTGCGGCGGGATTCCGATCGTCCGCGCGCTTCGGCACGGGCTGGCCGGCGACCGCATCGAATCGATCAGCGGAATCGTGAACGGAACGTGCAACTACATCCTGACGCGCATGGAGCAGGACGATCTCGAATTCGACGCCGCGCTGCGCCTGGCGCAGGAGCGCGGCTTCGCGGAAGCCGATCCGTCGCTCGACATCGGCGGCGAGGATGCCGCGCAGAAGCTGCAAATCCTCGGCGAGCTGGCGTTCGGACCGCACCACGTGAACTTACGCGTGCATGGGATTGCGGACGTCACGCATGCCGAGGTCGAGCAGGCGCGGGCGCGGCGATGCGTCGTGCGGCACGTGGCCACCGCGCGACGCGTCGCTGGCGGCGTCGAAATGCGCGTGGAGCGGCGCGAGCTGTCGGAGTTTCATCCGCTGGCCGCAATCCGCGACGAGAACAACGCCGTAGTCATTCGCGGGAGAGCGGTCGGCGAGCTGATGTTCCAGGGAAAAGGGGCTGGTTCATTGCCGACGGCTGCAGCGGTGTTGTCGGACGTCATCGAGATCGGGAGGCTGTCATCCTGAGGCTGCCGGAGGCGCTGGAGCGCGAAGCGCGGAACGCCGCAGGACGGTCGAAGGATCTCAAGCTTCCGAGATCCGGCCGGAGCCACTGGGATTCAACACAGATTGGGAAGTTTGAGATCCTTCGGCGTCCTGCGCGATCGAAGCGCTTTGCGCTGCGTCGCTTCGGCAGCCTCAGGATGACAGGCAATTTAACATAATCTATCTTAACGGACTCTGTGGAAACCTTTCTCAGGCTCCCGAATCTCCTATTCAGTCAGACGGTTACAATCGCGACGCCGATGAAGATCCTCACTCGTTACATCTTCAAGGAGATGCTCGGGCCCACCGCCCTCGGCTTCGCCTTCTATACCTTCATCATCCTGATGAAGAACCTCTTCGACTTCGCCGGCATGATCATCAAGCGCTCGCTGCCGGCGGCGACCGTCGGCCGGCTGCTCTTTCTGTCGCTGCCGCACATCGTCGTGCTGACGGTGCCGATGTCGCTGCTGTTCGGAATCCTGATCGCCATCGGCCGCCTCTCGTCCGACTCCGAGATCATCGCCATGCGCGCCCTCGGCATCTCCACGCGCACGATTTACCGGCCGGTCTTTCTCTTCAGCTTCCTGGTGTTCGTGATCAACCTCTACCTGATGAATTTCGTCCTGCCGCGCGGCAACGCGGAATTCTCGGCGCTGCGGTCGGAGATCTTCACGTCGCAGATCGAGAAGGAGCTCCGGCCGCGCGTTTTCTACGATGAATACGAAAACCTCACGATCTACGTGAACGACGTCGATCCGAAGACGCTGCAGTGGAAAGGCGTTTTCGTGGCCGACAGCCGGACCGCCGACGAAACGCGCACCGGCACGAGCAGCGGACCGGTCACGATCGCGCAGCAGATTCAAGGCGCGAAGTCCGAGGCTGCGCAGGCGCCGCCGATTTTGCCGCAGCGATCGAGCAACAAGATCATCGTCGCGGAAAGCGGCAATCTCTCCATCATCAAGCCGCACAACCAGGTCTGGCTGAATCTCAAGAACGCCGAAACGCATCTGTGGGATCAGAAGAAACCCGACCGCTACGACCTGAACAGCAACGCCGCGCAGCGAATGCGTTTGCCGGACAAATACGGCGACAACAACGGCGGCTACCAGCGGTCGCTGCGCGAGATGAGCTTCCGCGAGCTGATGGAACAGGCCCGCTGGTCGCAGTACTCGCACGACCTCGACGCTCGGGAAACATATTGGGCGGCGAAGGTCGAGATGAACAAGATGTTCGCGATCCCGTTCGCGTGCATCGTCTTCGGCATCCTCGGATTGCCTCTCGGAATCACCAATCGCCGCGGCGGCAAAAGCTCAGGCTTCTCGTTGAGTATCGCGATCATCCTCATCTACTACGTGATGATCAACAACGGCGAGCATCTCGCCGACACGGGAAAAATCGGGGCGGCCGTGGCGATGTGGACGCCGAACGTGGTCCTGCTGTTACTCGGTATCTACCTGCTGATCCGCGCCAACCGCGACACCGGCGCGCAGCGTTCCGAGGGCGGCATCATCAAGCGCATCGTGCAGGCGTTCAAGGCGCGCAAGCGGAGCGGCGGCGCGGCAGGTGCTGAGGATGGCGGCTCGTCGCTTCTCAGCCGCTTCGACATCACTTTTCCGAACACGCTGGACCGCTACATCCTGCGTGAGTTCCTGAAGATTCTGACGCTGGTGCTGGTGTCGACTGCGACGCTCTTCATCATCGTCGACTACACGGACATCAGCGGCGACATTCGCGCGAATCACATCCCGCTGCACGTCGTCGGCGCGTACTACCGCTTCACGATTTTCCAGATTCTCAACTACACGCTGCCGATTTCGGTGCTGGTCGCTACACTTGTAACGTTCGGCATCTTCTCGAAGAACAACGAAGTCACCGCGTTCAAGTCGGGCGGCATGTCGCTGTACCGCGCGGCACTGCCGATCGTCGGCATCGCGCTGGCCATCAGCTTCCTCGCCTATCTCCAGCTCGATTACGTGCTGCCGTATTCGAATCAGCGCGTGGAAGAGCTGCGCAATCGCATCAAGGCGAAGCGCAACACCACGCGCGTCGTTGTGACGCCGCACCAGCAGAAGCTGTGGTTTCTCGGCAAGGGGCGCTACATCATCAACTTCCTGGCGTACGACCGCGACGAGAAGGAGTTGTCGCAGGTTCAGGTATTCGAGCTTCATCCGACGAAGTTCCGTCTGACGCGGCGCGTCTATGCCGAGCATGCGAAATGGGACGGCGTGGGCTGGGTCTTTTCGAACGGCTGGATGCGTTCCTTCGGCGACGATGGCAGCAACTCGACCTTCGCGCCGATCACGCGGCCGTTGCGGCTGTACTACAGCGAGCGTCCCGAGGATTTCGCCACCGAGGCGCGGGCGCCGGATCAGATGACATTCGCGCAGTTGCGGCGATACATCGAAGCCATCCGCAAGTCGGGCTACGCGGCCGAGGAGCTGTCGGTGAAGCTGTACACGAAGACGTCGTGGCCGTTCATCAGCACGGTGATGGCGCTGATCGCGCTCCCCTTCGCCTTCCGCATCGGCAAGCGCGGCGCCCTTTACGGCGTCGGCATCGGCCTGATCCTCGGCATCCTCTACTGGATGATCTTCGCCGTCTTCACGAAATTCGGCGAAGTCGGCAACCTGCCGGCGATGCTGTCCGCATGGAGCGCGAACATCCTGTTCGCAATCGCGGCGGTGTATTTGTTTTTGAACGTGGAAACGTAGCTGTCATCCTGAACCGCCGGAGCGACGTAGCGCGAAGCGCGGAGTCGCGCAGGACGGAGAAGGATCTCAAGATGCGCAACTCGTGCTGAAACCACTGGGATTCAACGCAGCTTGGGAAGCTTGAGATCCTTCGCCGTCCTGCGCTGCTTCGGCTTCGCCTACGCAGCTCCGGCGGTTCAGGATGACAGCCTTAGAACCACTCGCTGCGGCCGCGATTGCTCGCTTCGAGGTGCGGCGTGGCCACGACGCTCGTCAGCACGAATGCCGACGTTTGCAGCAGTCCGTCCGCGGCGCCGACGGAGATCGTGTTGCGGCCGCGTTCGAGGACGAGGGAGACGTTGCAGGTCGAGGCCAGACAATCGGCGTGCTTTACTTCAGAAAGCTCGCCGCGTGAATTGGCGACCGCGATCGCCAGACGCATCGGCGGCAGCGACTCGGGCAGCTTGACCGCGAGCGCGACGGTGCAGGTGCGGCCGTCGCAGGAGACGTCGCCGGCGCGCACTTCGAAATCGAAATCGCTCGGCGCTTCCATCGCCAGGAGCGACGCCAGAACGCGCGAGTCAAAGTCGGAAACGGTGCGGCGGCCACGCGGCGTGCGTACGCGAAGTTTGCCGAGCAGCGGACGATGTTCCGTTTCAGCAGCGGCGGGATTTGCGGTGGGCGTGGGGACAGCCGAGGAGCGATCGGCGCGGGTGGGCGCCGCGAGGGTACTGACCAGGATCATTGCCGGAACGAGTGCCCGGAGTCGCATCCCTTGTCCTCCGCTGTGTCGAAACAGTGGATAGGGTAAGTCGGGACGGCTCTTTTGTCGAGCGCGAGGGTAGGGTGTCGGGAGTAGGGGGTCGGAGAAGACGCAGTTCTCGCGATGATTCTTCTCCGACACCCTACTCCCGACACCCCACACCCCGGCCTTAAATCGCGTTCACGATCTCCTCGCTCAAACCCTTCCACTTGCGGAGGTAGGCGCGCCGATCGGTGTTGTATTTTTCGACGAGCTGCTGGTACTCCTCGCCTCTCCCCTGCCGCTCGTACATCTTCTTCGGCTGCAGGTAGTCAGCGTCGTCGATGCCGGGGACTTCCGTCGCCACGAGGTAGCCGAAGTCGGGATCCTTCTCCCACTTGATCGTCCCCTCGGCGATCGCCTTGACGACGGCCGACGAGTGCTGGATCTTCACCTTCTTCGAGCGATCGTCCTTGTCGTCGCCGCCGATACGGCCCGTGTTCATCAGGTAGACGTCCATCGGACTCTGCTTCATCAGCTCCAGCATGCGATTGCCCTGGAAGGCGTGCAGCAGCGGGAAAAAGGGATTCGTTCCGGGCACGCGCAGCGACTTGCCCGCCTCGGCGGCGCCGCCCGCGCTCGTCCCCTTCGTTTCGCCGAGCATGAAGTAGGCAGCGGCCAGCGGCCCTTCCAGCTTGGCCACGGCGGGGATGATGTTCTCGTTGCGATTGAGGATGAGCAGGAAGTCGACGTTCTTCACTTCGCGCGCATCGAAGGCGCCGGCGACGTCGTCCATGCGGATCACGGCGCGGCCGTTGGGCGTGTACGACGTGTCGAAGTAATCGATCTTGCCGTCGTCGTTCTGCGAAACGTTTTCGAGATAGGCGTAGGGCGACGCGCAGGCGTCGAAGATGGTCGGCTCATCCTTCGGATTCAGTCCGAAGGTCTTGGCGAAGCAGCCGTTTTCGGTCGCGTAGACCTTGCCGCCCGGCATCAGCGCGCAGAAGTCGTCCTGTACCGGCTGCGAATTGTTCTGCTTCGTGAAGGTGGTCGTGGTCTTGCCGGTCCCGGATAGACCCACAATGAGGCCAACCTTGTTCTCGCCGTCGACCGGGATCACCTTGCAGCCGGCGTGCAGCGCCAGGCCGCCGCGCTCGTAGACGATCTTGTTCCACATCCGCAGCCCGCCCTTCTTCGACTCGCCGAAGTAGTCGGAGTTGAAGACGCGCGTGATGAAGTTGTCGAGATCGACCGCGATCAACCGTTCATCCGGATACCCCTCGGCCTTCAGATTCGGCGTGTAGATCACCGTGACCGTCGGCTCGAAGTTCTCCAGCTCCGCCGGCGTGGCGGGATAGTACAGGTGCTGCTGCATTCCGGCGATGTTCGCGTTGGCCTTCTCGATGATCAGGCGCGCCGCAACGCGGAACTGCGGATCGTTGCCTATGAAGCCATCGATGACGAGCATGTCGCGCGTGCGGATGTAATCGTTCTGCAGTTTCGCCATCCGCTCGAACTCGGCGCGGCTGATGGTCTGATCGGAATGATTCTCAGGCGTGTCGGTGGCGACGAACGTCGACCCTTTCGAGCGCGACACCACTTTCGTGGCCACGTTCACGTTGCCGAACTCTGTCTTGCGGCAGTTCGGCATCTGCTCCGTGAAGCTGCGGAGCTGTTCCGGAGACGGGTTCCATACGACCGATTTCGGATCGACCGGAAGGGACTTCGTTTCTGCGATGGTCTCAGTCATGGCTCAGATTCTCTTTCGGTTCGATTTTTTCGGGACTGCGAACGCTACCCCGGTTTTGTGCCTGCGACTACCACCCGCCGCGGGCAAAAGGCGGTCGATTCTACACGAAGATTTGGGACGCCTTTTCCGCCCCTTTTGCACCGCTGGATGACGCTATCCTTCGCTCCAGTGCAATTCCTCTACCTCGTCTTTTTCTTCTCCGGCGCGTCGGCATTGCTGTTCGAGACGCTCTGGTTCCGCCTGGCCGGACTGACGTTCGGGAACAGCGTCTGGGCCAGCAGCACGGTCCTGGCCAGTTTCATGGCCGGACTGGCGCTCGGCAACTGGCTGGCCGGACGGCGAGCGCCGAAGAGCGAGCGTCCGGCTCGCTTGTACGCGCTACTGGAAGTCTCGATCGGTGTCAGCGGTCTGGCGCTGGTCCTTCTTTTTCCGCTGCTGACGCGGCTCTTCGCGCCGCTCTTCCGGATGCTCCAGCCTCAGCCGGCCGTCCTGAACGCCGTCCGCCTCGGAATCGCGTTCGTGCTGATGGTCGTCCCGGCCATCGCCATGGGCGCAACGCTTCCGGTGCTGGTCCGCGCACTTTCGCGCGACTCGTCTGGATTCGGACCACTCCTCGGACGCTTATACGGCTGGAACACGCTCGGCGCGCTGGCTGGGGCCGTGGCCGGCGAAGCGATGCTCATCGAGCGCTTTGGCCTTCGCGGCACCGGCGCCGTCGCCGCTCTGCTGAACTTTGCCGCAGCCGCCGGCGCGCTCTACGTCGCGCGCGACCTCAGCCGCACCCAAGTATCGGAAGAAAACGTTGCCGCCATTCCCGCTGACCGCACCGTGCCGCTCCTGGCCGCGGCGTTTCTCGCCGGCGCGATCGTGCTGGCGCTCGAGGTGATCTGGTTCCGCTTCCTCCTGCTCTTCAACGACGGAACGAGCCTCGCCTTTGCGCTGATGCTGGCCACCGTGCTTCTCGGCATCGCCCTCGGCGGGTTAGCCGGAGGATGGATCTTCAAGATCGATCCGGCAGCCGAACGCTGGACGGCAGCGGTAGCGCTGCTGGCTGGTTTCGCTGTGACGATCTGCTATGGCAGTTTTGCAGCGCCTGGATCGCCCGCCGGAGGCACCGTGGCCATCGCCATGCGGAACATCAGCCTCTCGCTGCGGCTGATGCTGCCGGTCTCCATTCTCTCGGGCCTGCTCTTCGTCCTGCTCGGCCGCGCGATGGAGCGAACGCCCGGCGACGCAACGCTCGCCACGTCGCGCCTGACGCTGGCCAACACGCTTGGCGCGACGCTTGGGGCGATTATCGGCGGCTTTCTCCTCCTGCCACACCTCGGGATGGAGCGTTCTTTCTTCACGCTGGCCATCGCGTACGGCCTCGTGGCGTTGCTGGCGCTGGCTGGCGACCGCGGACGCGATCGCACATCCCGCGAGAAGCTGCTCATCGGCGGTGCAGGCGCCTTCTTCCTCCTCCCTCTTGCGTTTTTTCCGTTCGGCCTCCTTCAGAACTACTTCATGCCCGCGGTCACGGCAAGATTCACGGTCGACGGTTCGCGCGTCATCGCCCAGCGCGAGGGTCTTACCGAAACGGCGACTTATCTGCGGCTCGATCTCTGGGGCCAGCCGTACGCGTATCGGCTGATGACGAACGGTCACTCGATGTCGGGATCCATGTTGGGCAGCCAGCGATACATGCGGCTCTTCGTCCATCTGCCGGTGGCATTCGCGCCGACGCCAAAGCGCGCCCTCCTGATCAGTTACGGAGTGGGGACCACCGCGCAATCGCTGACCGAGGTCCCGTCACTGCAGTCGATCGATGTGGTGGATATCTCCCGCGACAACATCGAGTTGAGCCGGCTGCGCGATTTCGGAGGGCGACATCCACTCGACGATCCGCGGCTGCACGTGCACATCGAGGACGGCCGTTTCTTCCTGCTCACGACGGGCGAGAAATTCGACCTCGTCACCGCGGAGCCGCCTCCGCCAAAACACGCCGGCATCGTGAACCTCTACTCGCGCGAATACTTTGGCCTGATCCGCGATCGGCTCAATGAGGGAGGGCTGGTCACCTACTGGCTTCCCATCTATCAGATGAGTGCGACGGAGGCACGCAGCCTGCTGGCCGCGTTCTGTTCCACCTTCGACGACTGCACGCTCTGGGCGGGATCCGGCGCAGAGCTGATCATGATGGGGTCGAAGGGTCCGATGCATCCGGTGAGTGCGGACGTCGTATCGAGCCAGTGGCGCAACGTCACCACCGGCACCGAGCTGGCCCGGATCGGCGTCGAGTCGCCGCAGATGCTCGGCGCCACATTCGTCGGAGATGCCGCATGGCTGAAGCGATATATCGGATCGACGCCGCCGCTCGTCGACGATTTCCCGCTGCGTCTCTCCTACCGTTTCTCGAACGTCGTCGATCCCGATCTCTACCCGATGCTGGACAGGGTCGCCTCGCAACGCCGCTTCGCGGCGAGCACGTGGGCCAGACGCGTATGGCCCAACTCGATGCGTTTGAGCACGTTGCACGCGTTTCCGCTCGAGGCGCAGCTCAGCTGGTTCTTCCTTCACCCGCATACGGCCATGCCCGCGGAAGCGGGCGACGCTCTCCGCAAGACGCCATACGTCGTCTATCCGCTTCTCCTGCTGAACAGCGACGAACGCCAGCAGGAGCTTGCGATCGCCGCACGACGGCGCGGCATCACGGATCCCTTCTCGTCATGGGTCCTCGGCGTCGGCGCGCTGGCGCGGCGCGACTACGGCAATGCGGTGACGCTGCTTCGCGATACCGAGCGCCGCTCGCCCTCCCCCGACGTCACTGCCGATCGGAAACTGGCGGAAGAGCTCGCCGCAAAACCATAGAATGCGCCGAGCAGGAGGTCGTATGTACATCGTCCGCGATATTTTTCAGTGCAAACCGGGCAAGGCCGGCGAATTGGCCGCGAAATTCAAGAAGACATTCAAGTCGATGGAGACGGAGGACAGCTTCCGCAACTGCCGCGTGATGGTCGACGCCGTCGCGAATTACTGGACCGTCGTCCTCGAATGCGAATTCGAGTCGCTGGCCGATTTCGAGCACCACATGGCCGAGTATTCGCGCCGCGACGACGTCCGCGAAGCGATGGCGGGCTACATGGATCTCGTCGAAGGCGGCCGAAGAGAGATCTTCCGGATCGTGTAGCGATCGAATGCGAATCGCGATCATCGGTGCCGGCGGCGTGGGCGGCTACTTCGGCGGCAAGCTCGCTGACGGCGGTGCCGACGTCGTCTTCATCGTTCGAGGCGCGACGCTCGACGCGATGCGTACGAACGGACTCCGCGTCGACAGCATTAAAGGTGACTTCGTCATCGCGCATCCGAATGTCACCGACGATCCCGCCTCGGTCGGACCCGTCGATGCGATTTTTCTCACCGTCAAAACGTGGCAGATCGCGGAGGCGGCGGAACAGATCGAGCCGATGCTCGGCGATGACACGATGGTCATCCCGCTCGAGAATGGGATCGATGCTCCCGACCAGCTCACGGCCATTCTCGGGTCGCATCACGTCCTCGGCGGCTTGTGCGGCATCGTCAGTTTCATCGCCGCGCCGGGACACATCCGCCACATCGGCGCCGACCCGTTCGTGATGTTCGGTGAGCTCGGCAACCAGCGCACATCTCGCGTCGAAGCGTTGCGCGATGTCTGTGTGAAAGCCGGCGTAAAGGCCGACATCCCCTCGGACATCCACCACGCGCTCTGGTCGAAGTTCGTCTTCATCGCGCCGATGAGCGGCATCGGCGCGGCCACGCGCGTTCCGATCGGCGTCTGGCGCACCATGCCCGAGCCTCGTGACCTGGCCACGCGCGCAATTCGCGAAATCGTCGACATCGCTCGCGCCCGCGGCGTCGACCTCGGCGGCGACGCTGCCGTCGATCGCACGCTGGCCCGTTTCGATGCACTGCCGCCGGAGTCCACCTCGTCGCTCCAGCGCGACATCATCGATGGCAAGCCGTCCGAGCTCGATGCACAACTCGGCGCCGTCGTCCGCCTCGGACGCGAAACAGATGTCCCCACGCCGGTCTGCGAAACGCTGCTCGCGCTGCTCCTGCCGCAGGAACGAAACGTCCGCAAGCATTGAGAAGCCGCGGCACGTCGCATACCATCACCCGCGGATGTCCGAATCCAAAACAACTGCCGTCATTCATGACGCAAAACTCCATCCCGCAATCGCCGAGGCGCGGCGCGTGCTGGAAGTGGAATCGGCGGCGATCCTCGGCATCATCGATCATCTCGACAACACCTTCGTCGACGTCGTCGAACTGATCAACTCCTCGGCCGGCCGCGTCATCACGATGGGGCTCGGCAAGTCGGGCATCATCTGCAAGAAGGTCAGCGCGACGCTCGCGTCGACCGGCACTCCCTCATTTTTTCTGCATCCCGCTGAGGCCATTCATGGCGACCTCGGCATGATCGTTCGGGGCGATATCGTGCTCGCGATTTCCAACTCCGGCGAGACCGAGGAGTTGCTGCGGCTTCTGCCGAGCATCAAACGCATCGGCGCGGAAATCGTGGCCATCACCGGCAACCCGAATTCGTCGCTGGCGAAGGGCGCCGATTTTCATCTCTCCGCTGCGATCTCGAAAGAAGCGTGTCCGCTCGGCCTCGCGCCGACCGCCTCCACCACCGCCACGCTCGCCCTCGGCGACGCTTTGGCCATGGCCCTGCTGATGCGCAAAGGATTCAAGGAGGAAGATTTCGCATTTCTCCATCCGGGCGGAAAACTCGGCAAGCGCTTCCTGCGCGTCTGCGATCTCATGCACTCCGGCGCGCAGATTCCGCTCGTTCCGCTGACGACGCCGATGCACGACGTCATCTACGAAATGTCGGCGAAAGGCTTCGGGATCACGGCCGTCGTCGACGATCAGAACATCCTCGCCGGCGCGATTTCCGACGGCGATCTGCGCCGCCTGCTGCAGGCTGATGCCGAAATCCTGCAGAAGACCGCCGCCGATTGCATGAAGCCGAATCCCGTCACGATCGACGGCAATGAACTTGCCTCGGCGGCGCTGGAGCGGATGGAACAACGCAAGATCACCTCGATCTTCATCGCCGATGCGTCCGGCCGCGTCGAAGGTATCATTCACCTCCACGATCTCTGGGGTCTGGAACTCTTCTGATGGAATCGACGACAACAGTGGTGCTGCGCTACCGCGACGGCCGCACCGAACGCGCCACGCTCATCGAGACCGACGTCGACCGGCAAATCGTGCGCGTGTCGCGCGACGACGGCGCGAAGGACGAAGTCCCGTTCTCGACGCTGAAGGCGCTCTTTTTCCCGCGCAATGCGGCCGAGGAGTCGCTCGAGCCGCCGGCGGGAAGCACGATCGCCGTCGAGTTTGCGGACGGCGAAATCATCCGCGGCGTGGCGCATTACAACCCCGAGCGCAACGGCTTTTTCCTTTTCCCGAAGGATCGGAGCAAAAACGAGCGCATCTTTGTTGTCAACTCGGCGATCGTTTCGATCGAAGTCGAAAAGCTCTAGTTGGCGCGCGCTTCGCCTCCCGTTTACATCATGAAATTCACATCACTCGTACTCTCTCTCGTTTTGATTGCCTCGGCTGCCGGAGCCGCCGAGCTCGATCGCGCCGCCGCGGCGCTGGCAGGCACCGAGGCGCAGTTCACGCAGCGCTTCACTCCGAAGGGATTCAAAAACAGCCAGGCCGACAGCGGCAGCGTCGTCTTCGGAACGCTTCCGATGATGCGCTGGACCTACGCCAAGCCGGAACAGAAAATCTTCGTCTTCGACGGCAACCGTTCGTGGTTCTATCTCCCCGGCGAAAAACAGGTCACGGTCACGACGCTCGACGAGGCACATCGCCGCGAGCTGCCGTTCCTGCTCATCGGCGATCCGGCCGCGCGCGACCGCAATTTCGTCGTCCGCGAGTCGACGAAGGGCGGAAGCGTCATCGCCACGCTGCAGCCGCGCGCCGCGTCGGCCATGATTCGCAACGTCACCATCACGATCGCGCCGGCCACGCACACGATTCAGCGCGTCGCCTACTCCGACCGCGACGGCAACGAAACCACCTTCGACTTTTCCGGCTTCACCCGGCGTGCCGCAACGCCCGATCTTTTCCGCTTCACGCCGCCCGCCGGCGTCGAAGTGGTACAACAGTAGGGAGTGGGTTTGGGGGAGTGGGGTGTGGGAGAAAATGCCCGCGCACTGACGTCGGCGCTTTTTCTCCCACTCCCCACCCCCTACTCTCCACACCCAGGAGACAAAATGGCTCAGGATTTCTCATTCGACATCGTCTCGAAGACCGAGATGCAGGAAGTCACGAACGCGATCCAGCAGGCGCAGAAGGAGTTGGCGCAGCGCTTCGACTTCAAAGGGAGCAAGAGCTCCATCGAGCTGACCGGCGAGGAAATCGTGCTCGTCAGCGACGACGAAGGAAAACTTCGCAGCGTCAAAGACATTCTCGAATCGAAGCTCGTCAAACGCGGCGTGTCATTGAAAGCGCTCGAATACGCCACGCTCGAACAGGCTGCCGGCGGCACCGTTCGCCAGAAAGCGAAGATCGTTCAGGGCATCGAGATCGAGAAAGCGAAAGCGATCGTCAAGGCCATCAAGGAAGCGAAGCTGAAGGTGCAGGCCTCCATTCAGAGCGATCAGGTGCGCGTCACCGGCCGCGCCAAGGACGATCTGCAGAAAGCGATGGCCATCGTGAAGGGTCACGACTACGGAATCCCGCTGCAGTTCACGAACTACCGCGGTTGAGGCTTTCCCCATCATTCGATTATTCTGTGCGCCGTGACGTCGACTTCGCCCAGCAGCGCGCCCATCGAACAGCTCTCGCGCGCCGAGCGCCTCCTCGATCTCGTCGCGCCCAAGCTCCAGCTCGTAGAAAAGGAGCTGGCGCGTAATTTCGAGTCGAACATCAAGACCATCAAGGACGTCGGCGACCACATCCTTGCCGGCGGCGGCAAACGCCTCCGCCCTGCCCTACTCCTGCTCGTCTCCAAGATGCTCCGCTACGAAGGGCATCGCGACGTCACCTACGGCGCGGTGGTCGAGTTCATCCACAACGCCACGCTCGTCCACGACGACATCATCGATGAAGCCGAGGTGCGGCGCGGGCGGACGTCGATCAACTATCGATGGGGCAACAACCTCACCGTCCTGGTCGGCGACTACATCTTTATGCATTCGATGTCGATGGCGCTGGCCGAGGCTAATCTCGATGTGCTGCGGCTGTTGTCGACCACGACCATCAAGATGATCGAAGGCGAGATCCTGGCGCTGGAGCAGAACGGACGCGCCGATCTCTCCGTCGACGACTACTTCAACATCGTCGAGCGCAAGACGGCGCTGCTGTTCGGCGCCTGCTGCCGGATTCCGGCATATCTGGTCGATCAGCCTCCCGCCCTCGGCCAGTCGCTCTTCGACTACGGCGTGAACCTCGGCATCTGCTTCCAGCTCATCGACGACATCCTCGACTTCACCTCCAGCACGGAAGTCCTCGGCAAGCCGGCGTTGTCCGACCTGAAGGAAGGGAAGCTGACGCTGCCACTGATCCTGGCCATGCCGCGCGCGACGGCGGCGGAGCGGGAGAAGATCGCGCTCATCGCCGGCGGGAAGTCGTTCGACGGGATCGATCCCGCCGAGATGCTGGAGCTGGTGCGCAAGTACGAGACGCTCGACGAGACGCGCGCCATCGCCCGCGACTACGCGAACCGCGCCCGCGCCGCGCTCGAGCCGTTTGCCGATTCGCCGGCGAAAGAGGCTCTGGAGCTGGCGCTCGATTTCGTCTTAGAACGAGACCGCTGACTGGATTGCCAGGTGCCACGTGCCGGCGCCGCCGCAAGATCGTCCGGTAGCTTTGCAGCGCAAAGTACTTACGACAGCAGCTCCATGATCTCGGCCATGGCCGCGCGGGCGCGCAGGTGGATCGCTTCGCTGCCTTTGTCGGCGGTGATGCGCAGCACTTTGTTGTACTGCTCCACGGCGCGCGCGTAATCCTGCAGGCAGCGGTGGTAGATCTCCCCTTTGCACAACTTGGCCTCGGCGTTGAGCGGATCGAGCTCGAGGATTTTGTTGAGGAAGATCAGCGCGGCGTCGTACTTCTGCTCCTCCAGCGCCATGCGGTACCGCAGCCGGTACAAGGTGATCAGCTCGTTGTTTTTCGGTGCGATCCAGGCTCCGGGCAGGTAGTTGCGGATCGTGGAGAGGAGCCGGTTGTTGTTCTGGGCATCCGAGCGTTTGATCTCCAGCCGTTGTCGCATCACTCACACCCTCCCGATACGGTTGTCACTCGAATATCGAATTCATATTAAGTTCGATGGAGACGATCGTCAAGACATTGACCATTCGATGTGTATGCCCGAACGCGCATCCTGCTACCATCTCGCGCGATGCGAACCGCGATTTACCCCGGCTCCTTCGATCCGCTGACGAACGGTCATCTCGACATCATCCGCCGCGGCACGCGCCTCTTCGACCGCTTCCTCGTGGCGGTCCTGGAGAACGAAGGGAAGGCTCCCCTCTTCACCGTCGGCGAGCGCAAGGAGCTGATCGCGCGCTGCACGTCGGACATGCCGAACGTCGAAGTGCATTCGTTCTCCGGTCTGCTCGTCGACTTCATGCGCCGCGTCGATGCGAACGTGGTCGTGCGCGGAATCCGCGCCGTATCGGATTACGAATACGAGCTGCAGATGGCGCTGATGAACCGCGAACTGCATCCGCAGATCGAAACGATCTTCATGCTCCCCGCCGTCGAGTACACCTACGTCTCCTCGCGCCTGGTCAAAGAAGTCTTCCGCCTCGGCGGCGACGTCGCGCGCCTCGTTCCGCCGACCGTGCTCGAATCGCTGAAAGCGCGGCTGCCGGTGACCGTCGGCTAGCGTGTCGTCGTCGGCGTAGCCGGCGTGAGAACCGTAGCCCCCACGTTCACGTGGGGGGCAGCGATTTCGTCAGAGCTTGTGAGCCCGCCTTGGCGGGCGAGAGAAAGCTTTCTTTCGCCCGTTAAAACGGGCTCCCAATTTCGCAACCACCTTCGAACCCCCACGTGAACGTGGGGGCTACGGTTCTCACGACGGCTACGCCGCCGGTTGCACGTTCGCTGGGCGCGACCGAAGATCTGTTACTCGCTTCTCGGATCCAACGCATCCCGAAATCGGTCGCCGATGATGTTGAAGGCGGCCACCGTCAGAAAAATCGCCACGCCGGGGAAGACGATCAGCCACCAGGCGTACTCGATGAACTGCTTGGCCGAGGAGAGGATGCTGCCCCAGGTCGCGGTCGGAAGCGGGACGCCGAGGCCGAGGAAGGAGAGGGCGGACTCGGTGAGGATGGCGTAGGCGACGCCGAAACTGGCCGACACCAGCACCGGCGCGAGCGCGTTCGGCAGGAGGTGGCGGAAGATGATGCGCGAGTCTTTCGCGCCGCTTGCGCGCGCCGCGTACGCGAACTCCATCTCGCGGATGCGCAGGAACTCGCCGCGGACGTAGCGCGCCTCGCTGGTCCACGTGGTCAGCCCGAGGGCGATCATGATCGTCCAGATCGACGGGCCGAAGAAGGCCACGATCGCCAGCGCAAGAAACAGCAACGGGAAACAGAGCACGACTTCGATCAGGCGCGAGACCAGCCAGTCAGCAACGCCGCCGTAGTAGCCGGCGATCGCGCCGAAGAAGCATCCGACGACGAGCGCCATCATCGTGGCCAGCAATCCGACAGTGAGCGACACGCGTGCGCCGTGAATCATCCGCGCCAGGACGTCGCGTCCCAGCTCGTCGGTGCCGAAGTGGTGTTGCGCATCGGGCGGATGCAGGCGATTGGCGACGTCGATGTCGTTTGGTCCGAACGGAATCGGCGTCGACTTCGAGCCGGCAAGAATCGGAGCGGCGATCGCCAGGATGCCGACGAAACCGACGTAGATCAGCGCGATCACGGCGAGCTTGCTGCGCCGGAAGCGGCGCCACGCCAGCGTCCACATCACTTCGCCTCCAGACGGATGCGCGGATCGGCAGCGGCGTAGAGGAGATCGGCGAGCAAACTGGCAACGAGCGTGGCCACGGCCGTTGCTACCGATAGCCCGAGGACGGTCGGGTAGTCACGCTGGAGGATGGCTTCGAAGTACAGCCGGCCGATGCCGTCCCACTGAAAAATCTGTTCGGTGATGACGCTTCCCGAAATCAAATATGGCAGCGTGATGCCGAGGAGCGTGATGAGAGGAATGAGCGCGTTGCGGAAGCCGTGGCGCCACAGGACGGCGCCGTTCGTCGCCCCCTTCGCCCTCGCCGTGGTGATGTAGTCCTGCCGGATCACCTCGGTCAGCGCCGACTTCGAGAAGCGCGCGAACAGCGCGAGCTGCGCGTACGCGAGCGTGATCACCGGCAGAACGAGGTGCTTGGCGCGGTCGACCAGCTTCATGAAGCCGCCGAGGTCGAGGTACTCGTCCGAGGTCATACCGAAGAGCGGGAGGATGTCGAGGCGGACAGCGAAGAGCTGCATCAACAGCAGCGCCACCCAGAAACTCGGCAGCGAGTAGAGCAGAAAAAAGGTGACCGCCGAGGCGCGCTCGATGGGCCGGCCCGATCGCGCCGCACTCCACAGTCCGATCGGGACGCCGATGACTGCCGCGAGGAGGAAGGCGAGGCCATTGAGAATGATCGTGTTCGGCAAGCGCTCGGCGATCCGTTCCGTGACGGGACGGTGATCGATGAACGAGCTGCCGAAGTCGAAGGTGACGACGCCGCGCAGCCACCAGCCGTACTGCTGCAGGAGCGGCTCGTCGAGGTGATGCGCATGGCGGATTTCGTCGAGCACCCGTCGCGACAGCGATTGCGCGCCGTGGCTGCCGATGTAGAAGGAGATCGGATCGCCCGGCACGCTGTGCACGAGGACGAAGATGGCGATGGTGATTCCGAAGAACGTCAGGACGCCATAAAGAAGCCGGCGAACGACGTAGGTGAGCATTGGCGGGAGTTTAGCGGGATTTGGCGGTATGACGAGCATCACCAGCACAGACCGGAGTTTCTATGCTGGGTGGTATCGAGATATGTGGATTCCTGCAGGGCCGCCGCGGAGCGGCATCAGAGGGTAGCGAGGGGTGAGAGCGAAGCGAACACCCCTCGAAGATCGGAGTGCCAGGATTTTTGTGCCGCGTCAGCGGCACTAGAAAAATGTCACACTCCATCAAGTGCCGCTAACGCGGCACACTTCCTTCTCGACTCTTTGTTCGAGGGGTTGCTCGCGATGAAGCTGCTCGCACCCCTCGCTACCCTCTGAAGCCGCTTACGCGGCGAGCAGTTGCGTGTGGCACGGACACTCCTGTCTGTGCTTTCGCAAGATGCAGCGACTGCACCTGCCAACCCTTCGCTCGCAGCGTCACTTCTTCTGCTGCGCGAGCGGAATCCACCAATCGAGCTCGCCGGGGTACCAGAGGTAGAGGCCCCAGCCCTTGCTCTCCTTCACGTTGCGGATGCGCTTCGACACTGCCCACTTGAGGGAGACCTGGACCGTCCAGGTGAATGGCTGATCGTCGGCGAGAAGGGCGTGAAGCCGGCGGTAGATGGCGATGCGTTTGGTGTGATCGAGCTCGCGGCGGCCCTGGTCCATGAGCGCATCGGCCTCGGGATTCTTGTAGAAGACGATGTTCTGACCGTTCGGCGCGAACTGCGACGAATGAAAGAGCGCCCGCGGATCAGGATCGGGATCGAGGTCGAAGGAGAGATAGCAGGTCTGGAAGTTGCCGGCCATGACGCGCTCGATGAAGGCGCTGGGATCGAGCGTGGTGATCTTCAGGTCGACGCCGATGTTCTTCAGTTCCGACTGGAAGAGCTGCGCGAACGGTCCCGAGGGTCCGTTGCCGCCGACGATGACCATGTCCAGCCTGAACGGCTTCTTGTCCTTGTCGAGAATGCCGTCGCCGTCGGTATCGATCCACCCCAGCGCGTTGAGAACCCGCTTGGTTTCGGCCGGGTCGTACTGGATCACCGGCACGTCCGGGTTGTACGACCACTGGTCGGGCGTGAACGGTCCGTTCATGGCGCGGGCAGTGCCGTGATAGAGGTTGGTGATGATCGACTGCAGATCGACGCATGAGGCCAGCGCGCGGCGAACGCGCTTGTCGGCGAGGATCGGATCGTGCTCGTTCCAGCCGATGAAGTTGTAGTTGAGCGTGTAGAAACGGCGGAAGTCGAGGATCTTCTGCAGCTCCGGACGCCGGCTTTCGTTCATCCAGATGTCGGAGTTGATGATCGTTTCATCGATGTCGCCGCGCTTGACGGCCTGCCAGGCGACGCTGTCGTCGGTGATGACTTTGAAGAGGACGTTCTGGAAGTGCGGCTTCACGCCCCAGAAATCGGCGCGGCGCTCGATCAGAATCTCTTTGCCCGGCACGCGCCGGACGAGCTTGAATGGGCCGGAGCCGACGGCCGTGTTCGCGAACGCGGTCTTGAAGTCGCCGTGCGAGTAGACGTGTTCCGGAATTGGATGGATCAGCGCGAAGAACGTGAGCTGCGGCGCGAGTACGTCCTTGAATCCGACGACGACGGTGTTCGTCGAGTTATCGGCGTGCGTCGTTGCCGGATCCCACAATTCGAACATGCTGGCGAACTGCGCCGACTCCGATTTCGGATCGACGATCCTGGCGAGCGTGAACACGATGTCGCTCGCCAGCACAGGCGTACCATCGGAGAAGGTGGCCTTCGGATTGAGGTGGAACGTGTACGTCTTGCCGTCCGCGGAAATCTCGTACTTGTCGGTCAGCGAGCCGGTCGTGGTCGGAAGTAGATTCGCGTCGAGCTGCAGCAGCGGCGTGAAAAGATACGACGCGACGTAGTGATCGTATTTGCTGTCGATGAGGAGGGGATTGAGCGTTTTGACGTCCCCCTCCAGCCGGCGGATGACGGTGCCGCCGTCGACCGGCGTGGTGTCATCGACAGCGGCGGCCGTCTGCGGCTGGATCGGCCGCTCCTTCGAGCAGGCCCCAAGAAGCAGCAGGCTGAGAGCGAAGGCGACTCTGATACGGTTCACGCCGCTAGTATACGGTCGGGAGGTTTGAACCACAGAGACACAGCGCGGCGTAGCCGCAACCAAAAGCATCTTTCCGGTCGAGAGTCCCTCTCCCCGAGCTTCTTCCGGGGAGAGGGAGACACGCAGCGAAGCGGAGTGCGGGTGAGGGGCGGCGCCTGAAACCGCAGGTCGCGCAAGCTCCGCCCCCTCATCCGCCTTCGGCACCTTCTCCCCCGGCAAAAAGACGCCGGGGGAGAAGGACTCTCGATGGAACGAACGCGCGAGAACCGTCAAAGAAAATCTTCGCGGCGCGCGCAGAATCTATGGGTTAGTAGTACAGAGGACACAGAGAGATTTTCTCAGTGTCCTCTGTGCCTCTGTGGTGAGAAGCCTTTCTACGGTAGCGTGATTGACTCCGTAGCCACGTTGTAGAACGCATCCACCGCCCGCACGATCACGAACTTGCCCGCCGCCGCGCTGCGCTTGATCCGGTACGTTTCGCTGGACGAGTCGCTGATGCCGTCGATTGGCGTGATGCGGATCCACTTCTGGGCGTCGGCCGAGTATTCGACTTTGCCGATCGGCGACAGTTTGTCGCTCACGCGGATGACGACATCATCACCTGCGGACGTAAACGCGATCGACGGCGGCGTGTTGTCGACGCGGAAGTCGATTCCCTCTTTCGCATCGGACAGCGGTGTGTCGGGATTGTCCTGCGCGTCGCTGACGGCTAGCTTCAATTCGTACGTGCCGTCGGGAAGTTGCGAGGTGTCGAAGTTCATCGACGTCTCGTCAACGTTGTCGCGCAGGCGCAGCCACGGCGCGCTCCCCTTGCGCCGGAACGAGAGCGTGTAGCGCAGCGAGTCGCCGTTGTCGTCGTGTGCGCGCCAGGTCACGGTGCGGAAGCCTTTGCGGTAGACCTTCTTGCCCGGCTCGTTCTTGTCGCGCGGCGTGTCGAGGCTGGTGAAGATGCCGTATTCGTCGGGATTCGTGGCCTCCACCACCTGCGGCGACTGCGGATAGCTGCCGGTGATGTAGACGACGGCCGGATCCTGCACGGTGACGTTGTCGATGACCGGCGCCACGTTGCGGTTGACGAAGGCGACGGTGACGGCATCGACGGCCACGTTCGCGGCAGGCTTCGGCGCGGTCATCTTCCATTGAATGTAGCGGCCGGGCGGGACTTCGATGGAACCGTCGCTCGCGCTCGTGGCGGCGCTCCAGGGGCTCCAGGTGGCGTCGGGCGTGCGCGTGTTGCCGGAGCGGAAGGCGATGGCCACATGGCCGTCGCCGACGTTCTCCCCTTCGATGCGGTAGTTGCCGAAGCGCGAAAAGCGCTCCACGTCCTTCGCGGCGGAGCGGAACTCCGCCTTCTCCGACGGCGCCGATTCCAGACGGTAGACAGCGCCGCTGTTGGTCGTCGTCACCAGTGTCTCGTTGCCGGTGCGCGAAATGGAGACGACCTGTTTTTCGGGGACGCTGCCGAGGAGCGAGACTTCGCCGTCCTTCATCTCGTAGATGCGGCCTTGCGGACCGGTGGAGAGGAGGATCGATCCGTTGGCGCCGCCGGTGATTCCGTAGGCCATCTCGTGCTCGAACTTGCGGACCACTTCCACGAAGCCGTCGGGATTGATGCGATAGATCTCGCCGCTGCCGCCGCTGCCGCCGGTGCCGGAGGAGGAGCCGGAGTTGCTGCTGTCTTCGAAGGAGACGCTGACCTCGACGCTGCCGGAGTCGTCTTTCTTCTGTTCGCCGGACGAGGGGCTGGTGGTGGTCGTCGCGGCCGCTGATTGTCCAGCCGGTTTCGGATTTGTCTTCACCGGAGCGGTCGACGGCAAAACGTTGCTTGCCGCCGCGGCCCACCCGACGTCGTTGGCGTCGACGTAGATGGCGGAGATCTCGGAAAGCGGCGAATCGTAGAGCGCGTGCGCGGCGCCGTCGGGACGGATTTCGTAGATGCGTCCCTTCGCCGAGCCGCCGGCCAGGATCGTTCCGTCATGCTTTACGCCGAGGGATCGGAGATGCGTTTCGGGGGAGTCGAAGAGAACTTTCCCCTCCCCTTTCGGCGTCACGCGAAAGAGCTTTCCGTCGACGCCGGTGGCGACGGCCAGATCGCCATTCGGCAGGAAGGCCAGCGCCCAGATGTAGGCCTGCTTCGGATCGTAAAAGACCGACGCTTTGCCGTCGTTCGGATCGATGCGGTAGACCTTCCCGTTCGGCGAGGTGCCGGCGTAAAGCGCGCCGTCGTGAAAGGCGACGGCGTAAATCTCCGGCTCCGGCGCGGTGTAGATCGCCTTCAACTCCGTTCCGCGCAGGCGGTAGACCTTCCCCTCGTTGCCGGTGCCGAAGAAGTGATCGCCATTCGGTGCGGCCACCTGCGCCAGGACGAAGGGGTCGGTGAAGCTGCCGGCTTTTTTGAGAGACGGCCCGGGCCGCAGCTCGCCGCGCGAGGTGACGGCGAAGCCTTCGATGTCGCCGGCCAGAAAATCTTCCGTGTTCCGGACACGCCAGAACTGCGGCGCGACGGCGAATGCACTGGATGCTACGAACAGCGTGACTGCGAGCGCGGCGACACGGCGCATGGAGAAAAGTTCCTTTCGAAGCGGCCGAAGGCCAGGATCAAGCACGACATCATGTCTGACGTCCGGCCCGGCACGCTGTTACTAAATGGCAGGCTTTACGTCGAGGTCGATCTTCACGACGCCGTCGACGATGTAGCCGAGCGGATGCGCAAGATGTTGCGAGGCATGGTAGCGGACCGGCGCCTGCGGACCGTTGGAGGTGTCGCTGCTGACGATGGCGCGCATTGTCGGCGGCAGGTTGGGCAGATAGACGCCCGCGGTGACCGCGCCGTCGGTCGGCTCGTACAGGCCGAGGGTCAGTTCGGTGGACGGGCGAAGCCGGCGCAGGACGGCGATGACCTGATCGAGGCTGCGCGGATCGGGCGGCACGAGCATGAAGTCGACTTGATTGAGGACCGACCCGCTGCCGACCAGCAGGTAGGCCGTGCCGGCCGGCTGATCTTCGGGAACGGTGACGTCGAAGGTGTCGGTGAATGCATCGCCGCGAAACGGTTTCAAGACCGCGCGCACTTTGACGACGTCGCCGGCATGAACGCGTCCCTTCGGAACTTCGAGCGACGCTTCGACGATTTTGGCGATCTTGAGGTCGTCGGTATGGCGGAAGTGAATCTTCACCGACTCGATGTCGGCGGGACGAAACTCGTTCGACATCACGTAGCCGGCAACGACGGCGATGTACGACGGAATGGCCTGGCGCGCCTGCGCCCCAGCCCACCCTTCGTGAAGGACGATCGGCTCGTTGAATCCCTTGAGCTTGATCTCCGACTCGAGCACGACGGTCCGCTCGCCTGCGGCGCGCTGCGCGCCCGCGACGACGGTGTCGGCGGCCATGGCCAGGATCAGCGGCGTGAGCTGCGAATGGCGGAGGACGTCGACGTGATACTTCTGCGCCGGCCCGCTCCCTTCCACTTCCAGGTCGACCGGGATCATGTCGGCCTTCTCCCCCATCATCCCCATTATGCCGACCGCGCGATCCTGACGGAACGCGCCGACGACGGCGCCGGTGTTGGAGAACTTGAAGGAGCTGGCCAGACTCGGCAGCACGCCGACGATCTCCGACTTGGCCATCGGAAAGGCTACTTCGCCCATGTCCAGGAAGGGATGGCCGAAGGCGTAGACGCGGTCGCCGTCGACGTAGGTGACGGTGCCGGTGGCGGCAACGTTGAAGTCGCCGCGCAGCAGGACGGCGCCGATGGCGTCGCCCGCGGCAAACTGTTTCTTTGCATCGGGCGTCGTGCTCGTCGAGGTCGATGACGCGCCGCTCGGAACGGGCATGAAGCCGAGCGGATCGAGGTACTTGCCGAAGCGGCCGAGCGTATCGGGCGCAAAGCTGGACATCGACAGCGGCACGGCGATCGGCCGCGCTCCGGCGATGGAGGATGCCGGCGTGGCGCCGGTCATGCTCGACATCATCGATTCGAATTTCTCGCTGGTCTTGTGGTCGATGATCGCTTTCAGGAACTCGCTGCCGCTCATGCGCGGCGTGGCGGCGACGAACGAGCCGGACGGCTTGCCGTCCACCTGCGCGATCTTGAGCATTTCGTCGATCGGCGTGATCCCCGCGATCGCTTCTTTCGCGAACTGCCATGAGTACGCAAGCGCGCCGATGACCTTGCCGTCGATGTAGATCGGCGATCCGCTCATCCCGGCGATGACGCCGGCACGGTCGACGACCGGTCCGGAAACTTTGGCCAGGATCAGGTCCTGTCCCGGCCCGATGTTCTGCAGCACGCCGGTGATCTCGACGTCGAAACGCTCCAGTTTGGAGCCGTCGAAAACGGTCTCGCCGTATCCATGCATGCCCTTGCGGACCTGCGAGAACGGCATGGTGTTGGTGGTGGCAGCGGACGCGGCCGCGGAGACAAGGGTGGCGAGGGCGACGGAGATAGCAAGGATTGTTCGCGGCACGGGCGATCTAACACGCTCGCGGAACGGCGCTATTTCGCGGAAGTCACGCATCCGGAATCCAACAGGTGACGGAAATCCCGCCGCCGTCGCGCCTGCCGATGCGTACGTTGCCGCCGTGCGCATCGATGATCTCCCCCGCCAGCGCCAGGCCGAGGCCGGTGCCGCCGGGTTTCGTCGAATAGAACGGCAGGAGGGCGTGGCCGAGCGTCTCGTCGTCCATCCCTTCTCCGCGATCTTCGATGACCAGCGCACTTCCGCCGTCGCGCCGGACGATGCGGACGTTGATCTCGTCTTCCACACTGCCGGCCTCACGCGCGTTCTTCACGAGGTTGATGAGCACTTGCTCGATCTGCCCGCGATCGATGAACGCATCATGCGCAGGGACCTCGGCAGTGAACGGCGTGATGCGCCGCACCGATTCGATCACGTCCGCCCAAGCCACGATTTCTCGGCGTGGTTTCGGCAGCCGCGCCAGATGAGCGTAGCCGTCGATGAACTGTTGCAGTGACGTCAGCCGCTCTTCAATCGCCGAATTGATCTCGGTCAGGCGCCCATCGTCATCGTTGCGCGACTGAACGACGGTCGCCGAATGGAACAGCGAGTGGATCGGCGCGAGCGAGTTGTTGAGCTCGTGATTGACGACGCGGATGGCCCGCTTCCAGATGTCGAGCTCCTGCCGCCGGAGGTCTTGAGTTAAGCGCCCGATGAGGTAGAGCACGTGCTCGCGCGTGTTGAGATAAAACGACCGCCGCGTCAGTTGGAAGGTCTCGCCGCCGGAGGTGAAGATCGCGCTCGGGCCGGCCTGCAACGCTTCCTGCAGCGCGGGAACATCGGCCACGATCTCATCGAACCTGCGACCTTCGACCTGCGCGCGACCGCCGAAAAGATCGCGCGCGGCACGGTTCACGAAAACGATCCGTCCGTGATCGCTAGTCAGAATCATCGCCAGCGGCGAAGCCTGCAGCACGGTCTCGAACAACAGCTCGCGCTGCACCGACTCATTGCGCTGCTCCCTCAGGATGTCGCCGATGTCGTTGTAGACCGCGACGAGGTCGGTGATCTCGTCTCCGCCCGTGACGTGCAACCGCAGACTGAAATCGCCGTCAGCAAATCCCCGCACGCCGTCCACAAGCGCGCCGAGGTTGCGCCGAATGCGCCGGAACGGCCGGCGCATGGTGATGCTCATCGTCCCCACGCCGAGAAGAAACAGCGCAGCGGAGAAACCGATCGCGATCCGAGCCGGCGCGTGAAAAAGGAATTCAGCGCTTGCGCCGGAAGCGATCGCAATGATGGCAATCGTGAGCGTCAGATGGAGCGCGATGATGCGCGTGAGCCGGCGTCTTTTCATGGAGGAACGATCCGCAGATGTCGCAGATGAACACAGATTAAGATGGTTCTCATCTGTTCCATCTGCGATATCTGCGGATCACCTCGGGAGGAGCGTCCATGAAACGAAATCTCATGATGGGAAGTCTCCTGCTTCTCGCCGTCGTCTCCGCACATGCGCAAGGGGTGGTCGAGGAGATCCGAAAAGTGGATCAAGACCGCATTCACGCGCAGGTCCATGCCGACGCGGTGGCACTCGACCGAATCTACGCAGACGACTTCATCGGGATCGGCCCGAGCGGCACACTCCGAACGAAAAAAGAGGTCCTCGCTGACTTCACATCGAGAAAGCTAACGTTCCAGTCGATTACGACGGCCGACGTTCGGATCCGCGTGTACGGCAACGCTGCTGTGGAAACGGGCCTCTCGACGATGAAGGGCCAGGACTTCGGAAAAGTCGTTCCCGAGGAGAATCGCTTCACGCGGGTGTGGATCAAACAGGGAGGCCGGTGGCGCCTGGTTTCCAACCACTATTCGAACCTCGCAAAGCCTCACTGATCACGGAATTGAAAGAGGGCGGCGTCGCCGCCGCCCTCCAAAATCGTAACGGTTACTTCGGCGCCGCCAAGTACTGCCGGATCGTGTCCGCCTCGCGGGCGCGGAAGGCTACGCACTCCCCTACTTGCTCTTCGGTTCGTTTCATCGATCGCTCCATCCCTTCCACCTTGTGCTCCGGGGTGAAGAAGAATTCGCGTGCTTTTTCCAGGCGGGAGGGATTGCAGCCGCCGGCGGTGCCGGGGAGGCCGCCGCGGAATTGCGGGGGAACGCGCGAGGCGATGGCGTCGTAGTTGGCGATCACCCAGTTGAAGATGTACGCGCGCCCCTCCTCGGTATCCCCCTGGCTGAACGGGATGGTGAAGATCTCGTTCGGGCGGATCTTGTCGGTGAGCGCGTAGGCGAAGGCCTTGTCGCGCAGCTTCGGATCGCGGAATGCGCCGAGAACGCCGAGGTAGCGGTTGCGCTCTACCGGAACGGTCGCGGCCTCGAAACGCTTGCGGAACTCTTCGTACATCGCCTCGTCGCCGCCGTTGTACGCGGCGATGTTGAGGATGGTGCCGGCCAGCGACGGATCAACGGAATTCGCATCGGCAAGATACTTCGCGGTCTGATCCTTGGCCCACGCAATCGCCTTCGGATCCTGGCCGATGTTCGCCACCCAGCCGATGAGACGCGGACGGAGGATCGTCAGCGGCTGCGGCTCATCCGGCTTCTTCGCGTAGCCGATGCGGTCGAGGACCGGCCCGAGCGTGCGGCGGACGTACGCCGCGAACAGCGGGCGGTCGCTCTCGCTCAGCGCCGCGTCGACACGACCCATCGCCGTCAGCAGCGAGCCGAGGACGTCCGGATCGGTCTCGCTGGAAAAACGGTTGAGGACTTCGAGATAGTCGTTGCCGTGCAGCGCGCTGGCATCGAGCAGCGCACCGAGGTTGCCGAGGAAGGCGATGCGCTCGCCTGGTGTCAGCGCCTGCGTGGCGTTCGACGCCAGCGTGACGAACTGCGCCTGCGGCTCGTTCCAGCGGTAATAGCCCGACGCATTCGCGTGCGGGAAGACCCACGCCACCTTCGGCGCGTCGAGCGTGAAGGTTTTGGAAGGAGCATCGAGGAGCAACGTCTTCACTTTGGTTGTGCTGCCGTCGGAGTAGCGCAGCGCCACGGGCACGATCCACGTCGCCGGGTCGGCCTTGATCCCCGCGCGCAGGTAGCGGACCTGCGAGAGCTTGACCTGATTCGGCGCCACCAGCTCGGCCGTGATCAGCGGCAGGCCGGCCTGATCGATGAAGGTGTTCATCGGCGCGGCGGTCTGCTTGCCGAGCGAGGCCCAGAAGTCGGCGGCGGTGGCGTTGCCCCACGCATGTGCCTTGAGGTGGCGGATCACGCCTTTGCGGAACTCGTCGGGCCCGAGCCAGTGCTCGAACATCGAGATGACGGCCTTGCCCTTGTTGTAGGCGACGCCGACGGAGCGCATGGCGTCTTCGGGAGTGGCATCCTTGATGTGAATGGGATACGTGAGCGGGCTGGCGTCGACGTTCATGATGCCGTTCACGTTCTGCAGCTCGTTCATGGCGATGCCGTACTCGGGATAGACCTGGTCAGCGATCTTGTCGCCCATCCAGTCGGCGAATGACTCGTTGAGCCAGAGGTCATCCCACCACGCCATCGTCACCAGATCGCCGAACCACATGTGCGCCAGCTCGTGCGTGGTGACGCGCGCGTTCGAGCGCCGCTGCGCCGGCGTGGCCGCTTTCGGATCGATGAGAAGGACGTTCTCGGCGTAAGTGATGAGGCCGGGATTCTCCATCGCGCCGTACCAGTACTCGGGGACGGCGATGAGGTCGAGCTTCTCGAAGGGGTACTTGCTGTCGAAGTATTTTTCGAGGCCGGCCAGGACTTTCGGCGTCTGTTCGACGGAGACGCCGGTGAGACCGCTCTGCCCCTTCACCGTGACGATGCGCGTCGGGATGCTGGTGCCAGGGACCGGCGTGAACTCGAACGTTCCGACGGCGAGGGCGAGCAGGTACGACGGCAGCGGTTTGGTGCGGACGAAGGCAACGGTTTTCCAGCCGTCGGCTGCGCTCTCTTTTTCGACCGGCGTGTTGGAGACGACTTCGTATTGCGACGGAATCGTGGCGGTGATCTGGTACGGGATCTTGAACCCGGGCTCATCCCACATCGGGAACGCCTTCCTCCCGTCGGCCGCTTCGAATTGCGTGAAGAGATACGGGCCGTCCTTGCGCACCATTTTGTAGAGGCCGACGGCGCGGCGGTCGTAATCGTTGGAAAAGGTGATGGTCATGGTGGCGTGGCCGGCGGCCAGCGGCTTGCCGGGCGTGACCACGAGCATCTGTTCCGGTCCCGAGGCGGACGTGGCCTCGACGCCGTCGATGCTGACCTTCTCGATCTTCATTTCCTCGGCGTGCAGCGAGAACGTCGGCACCGGCTTTTTGACGTCCAGCTCGACGACGGCGGTGCCGCTATAGTTGTCCGAGGCGGGATCCATCTTGAGAGTGACCGACTCACTGATCGGCACGACGTCGCGCCCGAGCCGCAGCGGCGGCGCAGCGAGAAGCGGCAATGCGATGAGGGAAATGAGTGCGAGTACGGCGATGCGGTTTCGTGTCACAGAGATCTAGCCTCCTGGGTATTTGCCGATAGAACGCAAAACGGAGGCGCAGGTTTCAATCTGTAATGGGCGCGCGCGTGGGGTTTGACTGCGGCGGCGCACACGACCGTGAAATTCACCGCGACGATCCTCGTTCATTCTTCTTGTGATTCATCGCCTCCGGCGGCTCATCGTGCTGCCTTTCATCATCTGCACGTTGTCGGCGGCCGCCGGCGAGCAGGACGTCGCGTCGCTCTACTATGCGCGGGCCGTTCAACATCGCGCAGCGGAGCAGACCCTAGGCCGCGCTTCTTCGATCGCCGGCGGCATCGTACGGAACAGTCTCGACGAGCCAGTCGCGGGCGCAACGGTGACGGTCATCCGGGTTCGGACGGTCGATGGGAAAACGAAATTCGATGACCTTGCCAGAGGAGTGACCGACGACTCCGGGCGATTTGCGATCGCCGCAAAGACGCGCGCGAAAGACGAAATCGGTCTCGAGGTTCACGCGCCCGGCTTCATGACGTGGCGGAGGTGGGAGGGCGGCACGGTGGAGGGTGAGTCGATCGTTCTGAATCGCACGATCGACGATGCGTATTTTGCCGACGTCGAGCATGAGAAAGATGCCGTCCGGCGAATGTCCCTACTGCTGGATCTCACAGGCCGGCGCGCGTTCAACTCGTCTCCTTCCGATGAACGCATCGAGAAGTATTACTCGCATCTCGGATCGGTGCGGGACGGCCTCCTGGCTATCGCGCGGTCGAAATCGTTTGCCGTCGTCGATGATGAGTACGGCCAGTCGCCGGCGCAGCGCGCGAAAAACTTATTGATCTACTGGTTCGATCCCGAGGATGAACCGCTGATCCGGGAGTGGGCGAAGGAAGAGGGGTTCAAAGGTATTCGCCTCGATAATCAAGCCAGCGGCGCTTCTCCCGATGAAGCGCTGCGCGTGTTTGCCGCGGCGCATTTTGCTCGCGAACCGAAGACCTTGAATTACTTCACCGATCCGGTGTTCAGTCCCGACTGCACGCACGCGTACGTCGTCTTTGTCGTCCGATACGCGTATTGGGGTTACTGGCAACCGATCGTGCTGCTGCATGACAGCGACCGATGGACGGTGAAGCTCACGGGCGAAGGCGGACGGTGGCACGACCTGTCGCCCAACGGGCCGGCGCGGGTGTATCCGTAGCCCCCACCTACCGCGGCCTCCGCTCGAGCACGATGCCTAAGCGTTGCATCTTGCGGTAGAGGGCCTGGCGGGAGATGCCGAGGGATTTGGCGGCGTCGGAGACGTTGCCTCCTCCTCCGCGGAGCAGCGTTTCTATCTGTTCTTTTTCGCCATGTACCGGCGGGACGGCGCGGACGGCGTCGATGGATAGTGCGAGGTCGGCGGCGGAGATGATGTCGCTCGATGCGGTGACCGTGGCGCGCTGGATGCGGTTCTGCAGCTCGCGGATGTTGCCGGGCCACTCGTGCGCGACGAGCGCGTCGCGGGCGTCGTCGCCGAGGCGCCATGGACGTCCGGAACGCTTGCGGGCGGCGGTAAGAAACGATTCTGCGATCGGGAGGATGTCGTCGCGGCGGTCGCGCAGCGTCGGGACGTGAATCTCGATCACGTTCAGGCGGAAGAAGAGATCCTGCCGGAAGGTGCCGGCGCGAACGGCTTGCGCGAGGTCGGCGTTGGTGGCGCAGAGGAGGCGGACGTCGACGCGGCGGGTGTCGCTGCTGCCGAGGCGTTCGAACTCGCCGTTCTGCAGGACTCGCAGAAGTTTCGTCTGTCCTGCGGCGGAGAGATTGCCGATTTCATCGAGGAAAAGCGTTCCGCCGTTGGCCGTTTCGAATCGCCCGATGCGGAGCCGTTTCGACCCGGTGAACGCGCCTGCCTCGGCGCCGAACAATTCACTTTCCAGTAATTCGTCGGGCAGACCGCCGGCGTTCACTTTTACGAACGGCATCTTTTTTCGCAGCGAGTTCGCCTGGATCAGTTCCGCGACTTTCTCTTTGCCCGCGCCGTTGTCACCGGTGATCAACACCGGCACGTCCGCCGCTGCGACCTGCAGCGCCAGCGTGACCACGCGGTGCATGGCTACGCTTTCGTAGACGAGGCTGCGCAGGTCGAACGTCGACGACAACGCCGCGCGCGAGCGCCGCACTTCGCGCTCGCCGTGCCGCTCCAGCAGCGCGTTTTCGACGATCGTCAGGAGCTTGGCGTCGCTCCACGGTTTGGCGAGGTAGTCGACCGCGCCTTCCTTCACCATCTGCACTGCGGTCTCGAGCGAAGTCCAGGCCGTGAGCAGGATGACAGGCATCCCGGGATCGAGCTTGCGCACCGAACGGAACAGCGCCAGCCCCTGCTCCCCGCTCGTGGCGCCGGGCGTGAAGTTCATGTCCTGCACAACCACGTCCGCGTCGCCGCGTCGCACGACGTCCTCGGCATCCACCTGCGTCGAGACGGCGATGGCGTCGATGGCGTGGATGTCGAACAGCAGCAGCAGCGCTTTCGCGACGGCCGGCTGATCTTCGACGATCAGGACCGTGCCGCTGATCCGCTCGCGCCGGTGCGTCGAAGCGGCCATGCTCAGCGCCTGCTGCTGCGTTCCATTCAAATCATGCTCCGCGTGTGGCCAGGACCGGCGAGAAGCGCGTGGCCCGCATCGCCGGAATCAGCGTGGCGATGATGCCCTGCACCCACAGCAGTACGACCGCGGCGAGGAGAAATCGCCAGTCGAGTTTCGCGGCGCCGGTCTTCGTCACGAGAAGAATGTTCAACCCGTACGTCGCCGCGATGCCGAGGATGAGCCCCGCATTGGTCACGATCCAGTTTTCCAGGAGGAAGTAACGGAGAACGGCGGCTTTGGTTGCACCGAGGGCGCGGCGCGTGCCGATCTGCTTGCGGCGTTCGGTGACCGAGAACGAGGTGACACCGACGATTCCGAGGCCGGTGATCAGAACGATCAACCCGATCACCATCGTCATCCCTCCCCTCACCATCCTCCCCTCGGTGAAGTAGCTGTCCTTGATCTCGTCGATCGCTTTCATCTCGATGTTGCGGCCGTTGTTGGTCTGCAGCATCCGCTGCTCGATCATCGGAACGACCTGCTTCATCTTTCCCGGTTCGACGCGGACGAGATACAGCGCGCCGCGCCGCGAAACGTGGCCGGCGTACAGGACCGCGTATTGGTGAATCGGCCAGCCGTACGGGTTATAAAAGAGATCGAAGGTACCGACGACGTTGACGACGCTGGTGTCGCTGTCGGCGAGCTGCTTGCCGACCGCGCTCTGTCCTTTGAAGAGCAGTTTCTCGAGATCCTTCGAAATGACCGCAGTGCTCGGCGCCTTCGAGTTCGGATCGTCGTCGATGTCGGCCTCGCGCAAATCGCGGCCAGAGACGAGATGAACGCCGAGCGTCTGTAGGATGCCGGGCGTGTTGTAGTACATCTGCGTGCGGAACTTGCTACGGTCGCCGCCCGCGACCGCAACCTCGCCGGAACTCCCACCGCCCTGCCACGGCAGGAAGTTCGTATTCGCCGCCGCTACGACGCCGGGGATTCCTCGAATGGTGCGAAGGTCGGCGTTGACCGCCGCAATGCGGTAGTTGAGATCCTTGAACGCGGGCGAGAACGGCTTCGTTTGAATCCAGACGATGTTGTCGTCATCGAAGCCCGATTTCATGTTCATCTTTTCGTTCGCGCCGTTGATCATGGTGATGGCATTCGTCACCACGGCCAGCGTGATGGCGATCTGCAGAACGATGAGCGCGAAGCGGATTTTGTTGCGCTTCAGGCTGCGAATGATCGGTCCGAATTCCATGGCATTCCTCCTCGTCAGATCTTGAGTTGCACTGCAGGCTGCACGGAACAGATCCGCCAGGCCGGGTAAAGGCCGGCCAGAAAACCGGCGCCGAGGGAGAGGAAAAGCGCGGCCAGGATCATCTCCAGATCGAGCGAGATGACCGAGGTCGAGGTGATGAACTTGCCGATGAGGCGCATCGCCCCGATCGACAGGAGCATGCCGATCGCGCCGCCAGCCAATCCGACCAGCTCACATTCGGTGATGTGCTGCAGGAAGACGTCGACGCGCGTCGCCCCGAGCGCACGCCGCACCGAAACCTCGGGGGCGCGCGCGAGGAACTTGCCGAGGAGCAGGCCGGTCAGGTTGAGCGCGCAGATGACTAGAAAGAGGATGGAGATCGCCGCCATGGCCGTGACCTGCGGCCTGATGACGCCGAACACGGTCAGGAGATCGTGCAGTGACGTGACCCGGTTGTTCAGCGGACGCTCGAAACGGCCGTGCTTTTTCTCCTCGAGGACGTAGCCGTCGACGAAGCGGTGGTACTGCTCCGCATCCGCCGGCGAGCGCAGCTCAACCCAGAATTGAATCCAGTCGACGTCGGAGTTGAGAAAGTCTTCGAACGTCGTCCCCGCCGACTTGTAGCCGTCGCTGTTGCCGCTCGTTCGGATCTGCATGGCCGGAGTCAGCGAGAACGGCATGAAGATCCGCTCCGGTTCGGCGACGAAATTGCTGTTCAGGTCCCACATGCGGATGAATGGCCGCCACGGCGCGAGTACGCCCACGATGGTGAACTCGCGGTCGTCGATGCGGATCCGTTTGCCGACGGAGTTCGCGCCGCCAAACAGCTTCTGATTGATGTTGTCGCTGACGACGACGACCTGTTCGCCCTTGGCGTCGGCGCGGCGGTCCCACGGGCCTCCGTACGCGAACGGAACGTCGAACATGGTGAAGAAGTCGGTGAAGCAGAGCCGAACGGATTCGGTGGACGGCCGCGCCACGCGCGGATCGGGATAAACCGTCATCATGGCCGCGAACGTGGCGGTTTCATGCACGGGCTGCGTGGAGCGCATCAAGGCCATAGCGTCGCGGTAGCTGATCTGCGGCGGAATGGCCTCGCCGGGATTGTCGGAGCTCGTCGGATACGGCGTGTGCGGGTCCCAGTTGTCCATCCGCACGTAGAAGAGTTTGTCGCTCTTTCCGGGCAGCGGATCGCGCGCGAACATGTGCCGGACGGTGGTGAAGGTCGTCGACGCGCAGATGCCGAGGGCGATGCCGCCGATGATGACCGCGGTCAGGACGGGATTGCGGCGGAGGCTTTTGACGGCGATGCGAAGGTTGTAGAGCAGCATGGCGTCCTCACTTCGCCGACTTCAGCGCGCCGCCGAAAAGTGCGGGCGGACGCTCGACGTCGATGACGCGGCCGTCGAAGAGGTGGATTTCGCGCGAGGCGCGCGCGGCGCACTCCGGACTGTGCGTGACCATGACGATGGTCGTTCCTCGGCGGTTGATCTCTTCGAGCAGATCCATGATCTCGCGCGCCATCAGCGAGTCGAGGTTGCCGGTCGGCTCGTCAGCCAGGATCAGTTTCGGATCGGCCGCAAGAACGCGCGCGATTGCCACGCGCTGCTGCTGACCGCCGGAAAGCTGCGACGGCAGATGATGCAGCCGCGACGACAGGCCGACCATCTCCGCCGCTTTCTCGATGCGCGTTTTGCGCTCGTCGGCAGGCATCCCGCGATACCGCAGTGGAACGTCGACGTTGTCGAAGAGATCGAGGTCGGGGATGAGGTTGAAGCTCTGAAAGATGAAGCCGATCTTCTGATTGCGAATGTGCGACATCTCGCGGTCGGAAAGCCGGCTGACGTCTTTGTCATCGAGCTCGTAGACGCCGCCCTCGAACGTGTCGAGCAATCCGGCCACGTTGAGGAAGGTGGTCTTGCCCGATCCCGAGGGACCCATGAGCGCGACAAACTCCCCCGCCTCGACGTTGAGCGAAAAATCTTCGAGAGCATGCGTTTCCACGAGCTCGGTCCGGTAAATCTTCCTGATGTTCTTCATGCGCAGCATCGCTCTGTCTCCTGTCACCGCAGAATGAGTGAGTTGACGTTGTTGAACGGCGAGGTATCCGAGAGGATCACGCGATCGCCCTCGCGCAGTCCGCTGACGATTTCGACTTCCGACGCTCCGACCGATCCGAGCGTGATCGGGCGCCGCGTGGCCATGCCGCCGTCGACGACGTAGGCGCTCCGTCCGCCACTCGCTTCGACGAACGCGCCGCGCGGCAGCTTGAGAACGTTCTTCTTCGATTCGAAGACGAGCCGCGCGCTGACGCGCTGGTTCTGCCGCAGCCCGGCCGGCCACTGCTCGTCCGGAACCGCGCGCGCCGTAATCTGGTTGCCGACGATCTCCGGCGACACGGCGGTGATGTGCGCCGGACGCTCGCCGCTTCCGTAGCCGATCATCAGCGGCGTCCCGATCCTCACATCCGCCGCATACTCCTCGGGGATCGAGATTTCGAGCTCGAGCGACGAGAGGTTGATGACGGTGAGAATGCCCTGATTGGCGGCGACGGAGTCGTGCTCGTTGACGGTGATCGCGGCCACCATGCCGTCGAACGGCGCGCGGATGGTGAGACCGTCGAACCGTTTCTGCATCTCGTCGGTCGCTGATTGCTGACGATCGACCTGCAACTTGCGGCTGCGCACGTCGAAGTCGACGGTCTCGTGATTCAAGCCGACCTCGCGCTGCGCCTGCGCCAGCTCGATCTCGGCGACATGCACGTCGTCCTGCGCCCGTTCGTAATCGGCGCCGTTCATCAGGCCGTCTTTCCGAAGCAGATCGGCGCGATGCAGTCCGCGCCTGGCCGCCTCCAGCCGCACCTGCGCCAGCGAGGCTTGCTGCCGCAGACGCGCGTCGGACTGCGAGCCGGAAATCTTTCCGCGCTCGAAATCGGTGCGGAGCGAAAGGAGCTGCGCGCGCGACTGCTCCAGCGCGCTATGCAGCTCCGGACTGTCGATGACGGCCAGGACATCGCCGTTGCGCACGACGCTCCCGGCCTTCGTACGCAGCGACACGATGCCCTGCGCAGGCGTGGTGAGCGTCGGATGCAGCGCGGCGACGACGCGCCCCTGCACCGAAACGTCGCGAACGAGATCGCCGCGCGTGACGGTGCCGATCGACAACGTGCTGCCGTCGACGACGCGATCCGCGCGCGACCAGCGCCGGATCGCCGGAAACGCGATTGCGGTGCCGATGAGAACCGCGACGACGACTCCCGCCGCAATCATCCGCGGCCGCGTGAATCCCGACCCGGGCGCCACCGCCCGGTCCATCGAGGATGTATTTTCGATCATTCGGATGCGCTTCAGCGCAACCGAGGTGCCATGAGGGAAGTGATTGACTCGCCGCGACTTCGGCAATTTACGCACTGTCCGCGAAGTGTCCGAGCGGACATGTGTCCGCGGACGGGTGTCCGGTCAAGAGAGAACCAGTTTCACGCGGAGACGCGAGATAAAAGATTTCTCCGCGCCTCCGCGGCTCCGCGTGATTACGGTGTCCCCAAACGTAAACGCGTGGTGAGTCACAATGCGAGCGCCGTCCATGAAAGTTACCCGCACCGCATCCGCCGCATTCACCGTCGAGTTCGAAACCGAGGACGAACTGCGCGAGGAGCACCGCGCGAATCTGTCGATGGGAGGTTTGCGCCTCGCCACAACGGAAACTGTCGCCCTCAACGCAACGCTTCTCGTGACGCTGCGCGGCCCATGGAGCGGCGAATCGTTCGCACGCACGACGGTCGTCGCGAATCTGCCGGACGCGATCGCCTTGGCAATCGACGGCAACCCCGACGAACATCTCGCGCGCTTGCTGGCGAAGCCGGCCGACGACTCATCGGAGGAATCGCCGGAGAAAAAACAAAACATCTGGGACCGCATCCGCGCGCTCTCGCAGATGGAGAAGATCCTCCTGGCAGTGAAAGCCGACCGAACCGAACGCGCGCTGCTGCTTCAGGACAACGATCCGCGCGTGCTCCTTTCGCTCCTCCGCAATCCGCGCCTCACCGTCGACGAAGTAGCGCGCCTGGCCAAATCGTCTTTCCTCACCTACCAGATCGCCGACGTGATCATGAAAACCGGCCAGTGGATGGCCAGCCTCGACGTCCGCCTCGGCCTGATTCACAACGCGAAAACCCCTCCTGCCTTCGCGCTACGCATTCTTCCAACGCTTCCTGACGCCGAGGTGCGTTCCATCGCACGCGCCGGATCGAACATGGCGCTGAAGACCGCGGCATTGCGTCAGTTGCAGGGACGCTGACAGACCGTCGTCACGCTGCGGCGCATCTTCGTCACGCCGGCGCGGCCCTTCGTCCCGCGTCACCGAATCGTGCGCGCCGAACGCCTGAAGCTGCGCGTATACAGGCAATGGAGTTCAATTCATTGAAGGAGTCCGGATATGAAACGAGCAGTGTTGATCGTGGCAGCCGCGGCGCTTTGCGTTGCGGGATCAGCGGTGGCACAGGATCACAGCGGTCAGGTAATTGGCAGCGGATACGCGGCAAGTCAGGTGGTTGGCAGCGGCAACGCCGTGGGCCAGACGGTGGGCAGCGGCGGGTTCACGATGCCGGGCGATGACAGCGGCAGTGCGACCCTGACAGGCACGCCCTCGAGCGAGCAGGTGATGGGCAGCGGCGGACGAGCCGCGGACACTAGCCAGACGATGGACAACGGCGGCTTCCTGGGCAGTGGTAACAGGGTCCTGCTGTTCGACGGCTTCAGCCTGCTGGTGGTGAGCTCGGACGAAGGGGCGTTCGTCATTCCGATTAGTGATTAGCACCGCGAACGGATCGATCCGCAGATGACGCAGATTTACACAGATGAGATCTGCGAAACATCTGCGTCCATCTGCGGATCACCAACCGCGCACCGGCCGCCATTCGTCGACGACTTTGCCGTCATCGATGACGTGATAGCGGTCGTACATCGCCGCGGTGAGGCAGGAGTGATTCGGCATCACGCGTACGCGTGTGCCGACCGGGAGCGGGATACTCGTCGTGAGTTTGCCGTGTTCCTGCGACAGGGCGATGAGGCGGGCGGGCAACGGGCGCAAGTCGACGTCGCAAACGAGGCCGAAGCCGAAGTTGGGGTCGAGGTGGTCGGGGCTGGTGTCCTTTGACAGCGCGAGGGCGCCGGCGTCGATGATGGCCTGGCCACGTTCGGGGTAGGAACCGACGACCGTCGCGAGGACGGACACCGCGACCTCATCGCGCGTGCAGGAGCCAAGAGTTGCTTGGAAGGCATCGAAGAAGACGTAGTTGCCGGGGCGGACCTCGTCGGTATCGGCGAAGGTCTCCGCGATCGCGGTGGTCGGCGTCGAGCCAATGCTGCGCGTGAGATCGTCCATGCCGAGGAGCGCGCGGAATCGCGTCAGCGATTCGATCTCCTCGGCGGCAATCCTTCGGATCTCCTCGAAGCTGGACGCGTTGTACGAGTGGCCGGCGTGGGTCAGCAATCCCTGAAAGTGAACGGCGGGCGAAGATGCCATTGCCATGGCAAGACGGGCGCTGTCGGGATCGTTCGGATCGACGCCGGCGCGGTGATAGCCGCAGTCGACTTTGAGGAAGACGTCGAAAACGGTTCCGTTCGCCGCGTGAAACTCCTCTACAGCGCGTAGAGCGAGCTCACTGTCGATGAGAATGTTCAGCCGCTCGATCCGGGCCGCCAACGCCGCCGCGCGCGCCAGTTTTTCGGGCGCGATCGGCACCGCATACGTGATGTCCCCGAACCCGGCGTGCCCATAAAACTCCGCCTCGGCCATGGTCGAAACGGTGATCGGACCGGTCGCGCCGCCGTGCTGCATCCGGCCGATCTCGAGGGTCTTGTGCGTCTTCACGTGCGGGCGGAATGCCACCCCCGAAGCCAGGGCCTTGTTGCGCATCCGGGCGCAGTTTTGCTCGACAATGTTGCGGTCGACGAGAAACGCGGGCGTCGTCACATGCGAAAAATCATTCATATCGATATGGATGCATTCTATGCGTCCGTGGAGCAGCGCGACGCGCCGGAGTTGCGCGGCAAGCCGGTCATCGTCGGTTGGCCGGGCGAGCGGAGCGTGGTCTGCGCGGCGTCGTACGAGGCGCGCAAATTCGGCGTTCATTCGGCGATGCCGGCCACGCGCGCGAAGCGGCTCTGTCCCGAGGGGACGTTCATCCATCCGAACTTCGACAAGTACCGCGAAGTGTCGCGGCAGATTCGCAACATCTTCGAGCGCCACACGCCGCTGGTCGAGCCGCTGTCGCTCGACGAGGCGTACCTCGACGTCACCGAGGAGCTGACCGGGATTCCGACGGCAACGGAGACGGCGGAGACGATCCGGCGCGAGATCAAGTTGGAGACGCAGCTCACCGCGTCGGCCGGCGTGGCGCCGAACAAGTTCCTGGCGAAGATCGCCAGCGACTGGAGAAAGCCGGACGGCTGCTTCGTGATCCGTCCGCATCAGGTGGAGCGATTCCTGATGCCGCTGAACGTGCGCAAGATCCCGGGCGTCGGGAAGGCGACGGAGAAAATCCTGACGGAGATGAGCATCGCCACGGTCGGCGATCTGCACTCGTTCACCGCCGAACAACTCGTGGCCCGCTTCGGCAAATGGGGCACGCGACTCTGGGAGCTGGCGCGTGGCATCGACGAGTCGCCGGTGGTGCCTTCGCAAAAGCGGAAGTCGTGGTCGAGCGAGAACACGTTCGCCAAGGACATCACGCTCGACGAAGTCACCGAATACATCCGCGGCGAAGCGCAGAAACTGTGGCAAGCGCTCAGCGACAAGCAACTGGTCGGCCGTACGGTGACCGTGAAACTGCGCACCGGCGATTTCAAAACAGCGACGCGGCGATTGACTCCTGAGTCGATCCCATCCAGCGGCGACGACCTGGCGCGAATCGGCGCGGAGTTGCTGACGCGATTCAATTTCGGTGCTTCGAGCCGCTACAGGCTGGCTGGGATTGGAGTTTCGAATTTCATCGACGAGGATGATGAGGAGCCGGCGAAGAAACAGCCGGAGCTATTTGAAGAAAGTGGCCACTGACCACTCTTCCTCTACAATGCGCGCCACTTTTTGCGAAGGGGCGTTCATGAATCCTGTTCAACCGATCACGGTCGCGCAGTATGGAATCGGGCCGATTGGGGCGGAGATTGCGCGGCTGCTGCTGACGAAACCGTGGCTGAAAATCGTCGCGGCGGTCGACGTCGATCCGAACAAGATCGGTAAAGACCTCGGCGAAGTGATCGGACTCGATCGCGAAGTCGGCGTCAAAGTCAGGCGCGAGATCACCGGACATCCGAACGTGGTCTGCCATTCGACCGGCTCTCGTCTTCGCGACGTGTCGGGCCAGCTCAAGGAGCTTCTCGATCGCGGATGTCATGTCGTGTCGACGTGCGAGGAGCTCTCCTTCCCGCTCGATCACCTGATTCGCGAGGAGCTGCAGCAGGTTGCGCGCGCGAAAAATGTGACGCTCCTTGGCACTGGCGTGAATCCCGGCTTCGTCATGGACAAGCTGCCGCTCACGGTGACCTCGGTGTGCCAGCAGATCGATGCGGTGGAGATCATCCGCATCCAGAACGCGTCGACGCGACGCGAGCCGCTGCAACGCAAGGTCGGCGCGGGAATGACGCCGGACGAGTTTCGCGCCGCCGTCGATGCGGGCAAGATCAAGCACATGGGCCTGCGCGAGTCGTTGATGATGGTCGGCAACGGCCTCGGCGTGGAATTCGAATCGGTGAGCGACGAGAAGATCGAACCGATCATCGCGCAGCGCGAGGTGAAGACGCAGTACCTGACCTGCGCGGCCGGCCAGGTGGCGGGCGTTCATCAGACGATCTACGGCAAAGGGAAAATCAACGTGAGCCTGGAACTGCGCATGTACGTCGGCGCCGAAGACGTGGCGGCCGACCGCGTGATCGTGCATGGCGTGCCGAACGTGGAGATGGAGATCAAAGGCGGCGTCCACGGCGACCGCGCCACGGCGGCGATGGTGGTGAATTCGATCCCGCGCGTGGTGAGCGCGCGTCCGGGCGTGCTGACGATGGACGACATTCCGGTGTCGTTCCGGTAGTTTCGCGTTCATCCTGCGCGAAGACGCAGGATCTCCTGTAAGGCCGGAGTGATTGATCCAATCAAACGCCGCGCGGGCTGACCGGAGATCCTGCGTCTACGCGCAGGATGAAATCAGAAAACCTACGACGAATGGTCGTACACGATCCGCCACCCTTCACTGCGACGGTGGAAGATCAGCGTGAAGCGGCCGTGCGGAGTGTCGGCTTCGCGCGTGAGCTTCCAGGCGCCGGTGACGATGACGTCGTCCTTGCCGACGGGACGCAGATCGAGGTCGGAGAAGACGAGCGTGCCCATCTTCGCGGGCGAGTCGTATTTCGCTTTGTAGCGGTCGCGGACTTTCGTCCAGCCGCGCGTCACGTCCGTGCCGACGAACATCGTGTCGTCGCTTTGCGCGTAGCCGGCCATGTAGGCGTCGATGTCGCCGCGATTCCACGCCGCCGCTTGCTGATCAAGCACGGCGCGGATCGCGGCGAGATCGTTCGCTGACACATGCTCTGCTGCTGCCGCAATGGCCGGCAGCAGCAGAGCGACGATGATCAGCGAATGTTTCAATGGCTGAGCGTCCTGACGCGCGACGCGAGAAAGTTGACGGTGTCGCTGACCAGCCCGTTCGGGGTGCTGATCGACGCATGTGACGACGTATCGACCAGGTGACCCTTGTCGAGCAGCAACTGGTCGGAGTCGACGACGTGTCCCGAAGCGTCGATAATCGTGTAGAGGACACGATAGTCCGTAATCTGCAGCGATTTGCTCGTTTCAAAGACCGAGTTGTTGACGGGCACGGTTGGCTGCGGCCAGTTGTTGGCCGGGTCGCCGGTGACCGGCGGCACGGCGCGGCTTTGATTGACCGGCTGCGAAAATGCCAGGCCCGGGGTCGACTGAACCTTTTCAGCGATGTCGAGTTTGACGTTCACCGTCATCGGGCGCGCGTTCGGAACCTCTTTCGCGATCGTACTGACGGTGATGTCGTGGACCTGCTTCACAAAGTTGGCGGTGGCCGTATCCGACGTGACGTTAACCGCAACCGGTGTGGATGGCTGGGTGGCGCAGCCGAAGGCCAGCGCACAGGCGGTGAGAAGGGATAGAGCAATCGGTCGGTTCATGGTTTCTCCTTGGATATGAGCGCGTCAGGTTACGGTCTCCACGATCCCCGCCGATCGCGGAGCCGCAGGCTCTCGTCGGCGAGCATCACGCGTTCGGCCAGGTATTGGGCGGCGGCGCGCATCGACTGCTGTTGCGCTCGTGGTCCCGAAAATCCCGGATCGGTGGAGAGCAGAACGATCGGCTCCCACTCCAGCTTCGCGCCCATCTCGCCGATGATCGCGTAGGTTCCGACCACCACCGGCTGGCCCGACTTCTCATGACGGATCGTGATGGCGCGCATTTCACCAGCCGACTGTTGACCGGGGCCGCCGTGAAACGATTCGCCGCCTCCCTCGAAGATCGACTTCCAGGAGATCGGCCTCCCGGACTTGAGACGGTCCTTCGGCATCGTGAAAAGCTCGTCCGTCGAATCGAGGTTGATGGCGACAGTGAGCTGGATCGAACGCGGATTGGTGAGCGCTACGTGGCTCACTGCCAATTCCGTCATGCGCTGCAACGCAGCGGCGTCGAACTGCCGCGCGACCTCGGGCGTCGCATTGACGACCACGCGAACCGGAGTCGTCTTTTGCGAAATCTGGTGGGCACAACCAACGGCGAGGAACAGCGTGGTGCAGACGAGCAACGAACGTTTCATGCATCCCTCCGAGGGTTACCGGCGAAGCGACCGCAACGCAACCGGCATGCCGAGGGCGGTCACACCTGCGATGCTCCAGAGGATGATCCATGCAGGAGGCGCCGATCGCATCCAGTTCCACATCGCCAATGTGATCGACCATAGACCGTAAACGAGGACAAAAATCCTTCGGTGGTGACGGTCATCGTCCACTCCGGCAGCGATGCTCGCGCCGAGGATCAGCGTGGGGATGAGGCCGAAGACGATGTTGAGGATGTGGATCACGTGCGATACCGCACGTCGATCACTTTGCGGACGACGTCCTTCGCCACGCCGGGCAGATTCTGCACGCGCGTCAGGACGTCGTTGAACGCATTCGACTCGCCGCCGTGCTTGAAGCACTCCGCGCAGCGCGGCAGGTTGGTGAAGTCGCGACGCGCGAAGGCGTCCTGCATGATGGCGAAGCGCGGCGAATCGAGGATCTCGTCGAGCGTCTGCGTCTTCAGATCGCCGAGGACCTGATCGCCGTGCGCGTCGTAGCAGCAGTGCGTGACGCGGCCGTCGGCGAAAATCACGACCCACGTGAAAAACGCGCCCTGCACGCAGCCGTAGAACTTGCCATGCAGGTCAGTCTCTTCGTTGACGTCGAGCGCTTCGCACGTCTTCTCGATCACGCGAGCGTTCTTGTACTGCTTGAGATCGAAGAGATTGCGGAAGTCGTCGACCGTTTCGGTAAGCGTGAGCCGCGAGCGCATCTTCTGGATCTCGATGCGGATCGGATGACCTTTGGCCTGCGCGAGGAACGCCTTCGTGAGCACGACCAGCTTGTCGAAGTCGCCGCCCGTGCGCAGTTGCGGATAGACCTCGGGATTCACGGAGTCGACGCAGATGCGGATTCGTTTCAGCGGCGATGCGAGCAGTTTCGCGCCGATCTCCTCAGTCAACACCAGCCCATTCGTGGAAAGACTGGCCTCGGGAAAAAGGCGGATGGCGTCGTCGATGCGCGCGTAGAGCAGCGGCTCCCCCATCTCGTGCAGCCACTTGAGCTTCAGCCCCGCGCCGTGAATCTCGCGCTCGGCTTTCTCCACCAGCGGCCAGGCCATGTCCTCGTACGGACGGCGCAGCACCGGCAGCGGACACATGCCGCAGCGGAGGTTGCACTTGGACGTCAGCTCGAGGCCGACTTTGATGCGGCTGGGGTTGACTTTCATCTCCCGTCCACTAAGGCCGCGAACACAGCAGCGTATTCCGGCCACGAGTATCGGCGCGCCGAGGCTGCGGCGGCGCGCTCCATCGCGGCACGGTCGCGCGCGGTGAAGAATTCGTCGATCGCCTTGGCAAGCTCCGACGGATCCTCGGGCGGAATGAGGATGCCGTTGCTGCCGTCGATGATCTCCGGCAAGCCGCCGACGGTCGTGGCGATCACCGGCCGCGCGAAGTGAAACGCGGTGAGCGCGACGCCGCTCTGCGCCTCGATGCGGTACGGCGCGAGGACGACGTCCGCGGCGGCGAAGAAGGTGGCGATCTCGGAGTCGGGGATGAAGCGGAAATCGAAGCGGACCTCCCTGTCATCCTGAGCCGGCGACACCCCGGAGGGGTCAAGCGCGGCGAAGGATCCCCGGCTGGTAAGCGCCGCCCTCCCTTCGTTAGCAGCCGGGGATCCTTCGCCGTCCTCTACCCCTCCGGGGTGCCAGCGGCTCTGGATGACAGCGAGACCCATCTCACGCGCTAACTGCTCGTACTCGTCCGCCTTCTCCCACCACGCCTCCCCTGCCACGACCAGCAGCACGTCGGATTTCACCTCGCGCCAGGCGCGCAATGCGATGTCGAGTCCTTTGAACGGTCGGACGTGGCCGAAAAAGAGCGCGACGTTCGGCGCGGTGATGTCGAGTGTTGCGCGAGCATCGGCGCGCGTTGGGATCGCGCCACCGAGCTCGTGCACCGGCAGAAAGGTTTTCACCACCTGCCGTCCGCCCGACCGCGTCCACGCTTCGCGCGCCTCGGACTGTGCGTGAACGACGAGCGCGTCGCCGCGGCGGAGGACGCGATTGGTCAGCCAGCGCTTCCACGCTGCCGGCTCCTTGTCGCCGACGTTATGGCATTGCAGGATCACACGCGTGCGGCGGCGCATCATCGCAATCAGGGTCAGGTACGCGGGCGCGAAGAGCCACACCCACCAGACGAAAATCACCGCGTCGTAGCGCCGCAGGCGCCAGCCGGCGCGCAGCCAGGTCAGTGGATTCATCACGTCGATGATGAAGTCGCCCTTCGCGCGCGGCAGCGTCGGATCGACGTCGTCGCCGCCGGGATAGAAACGTTTCGGAAACTGGCGCGAGAACGAGATGACGTCCGCGCCCATCTCCTCGGCCAGTCGCGTCGTGCAATACGCGATGCCGGCGCGGAACGGGAACACCGGCCCGACGATGGCGACCTTCACGATGCCGGTTGAACTTTTCAGTGGTCCCGAGCCTCACCGGCACAGACAGGAGTGTCTGTGCCACATTGATCCTGCCGAGTGTGGCACAGACACTCCTGTCTGTGCTTTGGCAAGGTGCATCGGCTGCGACTTCAGACGAAGATCCGAATCTCTTTCAACTCGCGCAGCTTGTCGCGGATCTCGGCGGCCTTTTCGAAATCGAGGTTCTTGGCCGCGTCCTTCATCTCCTTCGTCAGCCGGGCGATGGCCTTGTCGAGATCCTCTCCTTCCGTCAGGTCGAGGCGCGCTTTTGACGACGGGCCGCCCGGCACTTCGAAGTAATCCAGGTTGGCCATCTTCACCAGATCGCTGTCGATGGCTTTGATGATGGACGCCGGCTCGATGCCGTGCTCCTCGTTGTATTTCTGCTGAATCTCGCGGCGGCGATTGGTCTCGGCGACCGCGAACTTGATCGAGTCGGTCATCTTGTCGGCGTACAGAATGGCCACGCCTTCGAGATTGCGCGCGCAGCGGCCGATGGTCTGGATCAGCGACGTCTGCGAACGGAGGAACCCTTCCTTGTCCGCATCGAGGATGGCTACGCATGAACACTCCGGAATGTCGAGCCCTTCGCGCAGCAGGTTGATGCCGACCAGCACGTCGTACGTGCCGACGCGGAAGTCGCGAATGATGGCGATGCGCTCCAGCGTCTCGACGTCCGAGTGCAGATAGTTGACCTTGATGCCCAGCTCCATCAGGTAGCGCGTCAGATCCTCGGCCATCCGCTTCGTCAGCGTCGTCACCATCACGCGCTCGCTCTTAGCGATACGCTCTTTGATCACGCCGATCAGATCGTCGACCTGACCTTTGACCGGCTTGATGATGATGTTCGGATCGAGCAGTCCGGTCGGACGGATCACCTGCTCCGCGAAAAGTCCGCCGGTCTTTTCCATCTCGAACGGGCCGGGCGTCGCCGAGACGTAGAGGATCTGGTTCAACTTTCCTTCGAACTCGTCGAACGACAGCGGCCGGTTGTCGATGGCGCTCGGCAGGCGGAACCCGTATTCGACGAGCGTCTCCTTTCGCGCGCGATCGCCGCCCCACATCGCGCGCACCTGCGGAATCGTTTGATGCGACTCGTCGACGACGAGCAGCAAATCCTTCGGAAAATAATCGATCAGCGTCGGCGGCGGCTCGCCCGGCTGACGTCCCGACAAATGCCGCGAATAGTTCTCGATGCCGTTGCAGTAGCCGAGCTCCGCGATCATCTCCAGGTCGAACATCGTCCGCTGCGACAGTCGCTGCGCTTCGAGCAAACGATCGTTCGCGCGCAGTTCGGCCACGCGTTCGTCGAGCTCCGTGCGGATGTTCTCCATCGCCACCATGAGCCGCTCGCGCGGCGTGACGTAGTGCGTTCGCGGATAGACGGCAAGCCGGTCGTATTCGCGCCCCGAAGTGCGGCCGGTGATCGGATCGATGCGGGTCATCTTGTCGATCTCGTCGCCGAAAAACTCGATGCGCACCGCGTCGTCTTCGTACGCGGGCCACAGCTCGAGCACGTCGCCGCGCACGCGGAACGTGCCGCGCGAGAGGTCGTACGGCGTCCGCTCGTATTGCATCTCGGTGAGCCGGCGGAGGTACTGCGTCATCGGCTTGTCGATCCCGCGCTCGAAGAAAACGAGCATCGAGTGGTAGAGATCGGGATCGCCGATGCCGTAGATACAGGACACCGAGGAGACGATGATGACGTCGCGGCGTTCGAAGAGCGCCTTGGTCGCGGCGAGACGCAGCTTGTCGATCTCGTCGTTCTTGGTCATCTCCTTTTCGATGTACAGATCGTTCTGCGGGATGTAAGCCTCGGGCTGGTAGTAGTCGTAGTACGAAACGAAGTACTCGACCTTGTTCTCGGGAAAGAAGTTCTTGAACTCCTGATAGAGCTGCGCCGCCAGCGTCTTGTTGTGGCTGAGCACGAGCGTCGGCCGGTTGACGTTCTCGATGACCTTGGCGACCGTGAAGGTTTTGCCGGAACCGGTCACGCCGAGGAGCACCTGATCGCGCGTACCGGCCATGACGCTTTCCGTGAGCTGGCGAATGGCCTCGGGTTGATCGCCTTGCGGCGTAAAGGGCGAGATGAGCTTGAAGTTCATGGAGGTCAGTAGATTAGTGGATTAGTCGATTTGTAGATTAGGAGAGGGAGAGCCGGAACCCGTTCGTCCTAATCTACTAATCCACTGATCTACTAATCCACTACTTCACTCCGCGATTGATGTCGCGCAGCGCGGCGATCAGTTTGTCCGTCTCGGCGGGATCGATCTTCTCGTCCGAGTCGACGTCGGTGGCCAGTTTGAGAAAGTTCTGCGTCTTGTCGAGCTTCAGCTTTCCCGCCTTCGCCGAGGCGCGAAGCGTTTTCATCTCGCCGGCGAACGCGGCCTTCTGTTGCGGCGTCACGTTCTTCGCGAAGTGCGGCGTCATGTCGCTTTCCATCTTCCCAAAAAGCCACTCCAACGCGGTGCCCGACTTCGGCGCAAACGACCCGGCCACGAAGAGCAGGACCACGAACAACAGCGACGCCCATCCGCATCCGATCGGAACCCACCTCGGAAAGAGCGGACGGAGATGGCTGTCAGGAGCCGCGTAGTAGTCGGCCGGACGGCGGAACGGAAGAGGGTCGGCGGCAGGCTCGGGCGGCGGGATGTCGCTCGGCGGCTCGGTAAAATTGAATTCGTCCATGTCGTTAAGGCAGCGGGAAAATGTATCATGCGTCAAAATCGCGTCGCACAAACGGTCTTGAAGGAAGGATGTACTGATGCCGCCTAAGTTGGCGAATGTCGCCGTGTTGATTCTCGACGACAATCCGCTGGTCCTGAAGCTGGGTCGCGCTCTGCTCGAGCGCGAAGGATGTACGGTGCTCACCGCCGCAAGCTGGATCGAGTTCAATCACGTTCTGGCCAGCAACTCCCCCGACATCATTTTTCTCGACGTCAACCTGCCCAGCATCAAGGGCAACCGCCTCAGCGAAGTGCTCAAATCGCAGTCGAGCAAGAAGGACATCCCCATCGTCCTCATCTCCGACCTCCCCGAGAAATCGCTCGAAGAGATGTTCCCCAGCTCCGGCGCCAACGCCTGGATGCGCAAGCCGCTCACGCGCGACAAGATGGTGGACATGATCAATCGCTACGTGAAATGACCGACGAGACGCGGATCCTCCGCACCGTCGGCATCCCCATCGTCATCGCCATCGTGCTGCTGGTCGTGATGCCGAAGATGTGCGTCAAAGCGGTGGTGGTGGCGAAAGCGCGTCAGGAGAAAGCGGCCCGCGAGTCCGGCCTGCACATCGAGTCGACGCACAAACCGGCCGCGTATCCGGGCGGACTCGACGCCGAACGCCTTCGCTACCTCGTCGAAATCGACCAACGTTTTTCGGCGCCGTACACCGTGCACGTCGATAAATCGGCAACCTCGGTATCCGACGCCGCGATCGTCGCCGCGCTGCAGAAGCTCGGCTACATCGAGCAGGCACCCGACGGAACGCGAACGCTGACCCGCGACGGCCTCCTCCACCTCGACGGTCTCGTCGACGACGGCACGTCGTGGACGTTCCCCATCGCCACGCGCCATTTCGATTCCATCGTCGCCATCGAAGGCGACCACGCGAACTCGCACGTCACGATCTCCTGGAAGTGGCAGCCGAACAACGTCGGCGCCGCGCTGCTCCCCGACCCCAAACGCCACGAGGCGAAAGCGGATCTCTCGTCCGGACCCAGCGGCTGGACGTTGACGGGGCTGACGGTCGACAGCGAGTTGCAGTAGGTCAGAAAGCTCGTCGGCGTAGCCGGCATAAGGCCCGTAGCCCACGCTTTCAAGCGTGGGTCGCCGATCGAGTTCAAGTTTGTGAGCGCGCCTTGGCGCGCGAGAGAAAGCTTTCTTTCGCCCGCTCAAGCGGGCTCACAAACAGTGCGCATCGGATTTCCCACGCTTGAAAGCGTGGGCTACGGTTCTCACGCCGGCTACGCCGACGCTCCCAAATTCGTAGCGCTGGCCGCTGGCCGGCTGGACCGCCGCCGGCTCGGCGGCAAGGTGACGCGCCAGCGAGCCGCTGGCGGTCCAGCCGACGAGCCGTCGGCGCTACGAACACCGGCGCTACGTTGACGTCGTAGGCGGTGGCGGCGGTGCGGTGCTCGTCGCCGGAGGTTGCGCCGGCGGCGGCGCAGGCACCGCCGTCTTCGGCCCCTCGTCCACATTCGGCGCCGGCGACTCCGCGCCTTCGCCGGATCGCGCGGAGGCGTCGGGGACGGCTTGCGTCGGCTCGAGCTCCTTCGGCTGGTAGAACGGCTTCTGAAGGTAGTACGGCAGCTTGCTGACGGCCACCGTCGCGCCGCTGCAATCCTTGTCCGGTTCCTGGCCGGCGATGAAGGCCTCGGTGATCACGCGTTCGCAGGGGCCGATGCCGCGGCGGCCGCTCTTCAGATCCATCGGCGCCATGATGATGCCGGGCGGGATATCGAATTCGGGACGCGAGGTGCGCAGCTTCAGCGTGTCGAGCTGTTTGACGATGTCGATCCAGATCGGCAACGCCACTTCCGCGCCGGTCGCGCCGCCGCCGAGGGAGCGGCTCGGATCGTCGTAACCGGTCCAGACTGCGATCGTGTACTCCGGCGAAAACCCGAGGAACCAGGCGTCGGTGTAGGAGTTCGTCGTTCCCGTTTTTCCGGCAAGCGGCGGAGGGAGGACGTGCGCCTCGAAGGCCGTGCCGCGGTCGATCGTGCCGCGCATCACGTGCGCCAGCTCGAATGCCACTTGTGCTTGCGTCGCCTCGGACAACTCCGGCAACTGTTCCTCCAGCACGCGATCGGTCTGATCGACAATTTTGCGGACCAGACGCGGCTTCACATACACGCCCTGATTCGCGAAGACGTTGTATGCGCCAGCCATCTCGATCGGCGACACGCCGGCCGCGCCGAGGGCGGTGGACGGATAGCGCGGGATGTCGGAAGTGATGCCGCAGCGATGCGCGAAATCGACGACATGATTCGCGCCCACCATCATCCACGTCTTCACCGCCGGCACGTTGATCGACAACTCCAGCGCGCGCTGAATCGTCACGATGCCCGCGTACTTGCCGTAGTAATTCTTCGGCGAGTAAATCTGATTGCCGACCGGAATCGCCACCGGCTCATCGAAGACCGTGTCTGCGGGCGTGAGCCCCTTCTCGAATGCCGCGCCGTAAACGAACGGCTTGAACGACGATCCCGTTTGGCGACGCGACTGGATGGCCCGGTTGAACTTCGACATCTGGAAGTCGTAGCCGCCGACCAGCGCGCGCACCTCGCCCGTCTTCACGTCGAGGATGACCACCGCGCCCTGCACCTGCGGCAACTGATCGAGCATCCACTTCTTCGCGTGCGTCTTCGCGTCTTCGTCCTGACGGATGTAGATGATGTCGCCGGTCTTGAGCGTCCCCTCCATCGTCTTGCGCTGCGTCCAGGCAAACGATGTCGCGGGCAGCGTCATCGAGTCTTTTCCGACGCGCGCCGTGACGCCGTTTTTGTCGACCGCCATGACGACTGCGGGATAGAGCTTGTCGGGAACGTACGCGTCATTCGACCAGCTCGGATCTTTGTACGCGTTCGGATCGATCCCCTCGGTCACGAGATTCCGCGCCGGCTTGCGAAATCCGCGGCGCCGGTCCCATCGCCGCAGTCCGCGCTGCAACGCGGTCTCGGCAGCGATCTGCATGCGGAGGTCGAGCGTCGAGTAAACCTTCAGTCCGCGCCGGTAGAGATTCTCGACGCCGAATTTGTCGCTGCGCTCGATGTACTGCCGAATCTCTTCCGAAAAATAGGCGCCCACACGCGGCGCTTCCTCTTTGTACGTGCCGAGGACGATCGGAGCATTCGCCGCCTGCTGAAACTGCTGCCTGGTGACGTAATGCTCTTCGTACATCCGCCGCAGTACGTGATTGCGCCGCGCCACCGCGTGATCCATGTGCGTGATCGGGCTGTAGTACATCGGCGACCGGATCAGTCCCGCGATCATGGCCGCCTCGGGGACGGTCAGATCCTTCGCGTGCTTGCCGAAGTAGAGCCGCGACGCCGCCTCGACGCCGTACGCGCCGTGGCCGAGGTAAACCTGATTCGCGTACAGCTCGAAGATCTGGTCCTTGGTGAAATTCTTCTCGATGTCGACGGCGAGAAAAGCCTCGTTGATCTTGCGCCGGAAATCCTTCGCCGGCGTGAGGAAGACCTGCTTCGCGAGCTGCTGGGTCAGCGTCGACGCGCCTTCGACTTTCTTGCGCGCGATGATGTCCTTCAATGCCGCGCGGAAAATCGCCTTCGGATTGATGCCGCCGTGGTGATAGAAGTCCGCGTCCTCTGTGGCCACGACGGCCTGCACCAGCGCCGGCGCCATGTCGCGCTTGGCGACCACGATGCGCTTCTGGATCGAGTACTCAGCGAATCCGATTCCGTTGCGATCGTAGACGCGCGTGATGATGGCCGGCTGATAGTTCTCCAGCGATTTCACCAGCGGCACGCGGATGGCGTGCGCAAGCAGGAAGCCGCCCGGGATGCCGAGGATGATGGCGATGCCGAGAAGGATTAATTTCGATTTGCGGCGTGCGGACACGGATGGAGAGTTTATCCGCAGATGACATGGCACAGACACTCTTGTCTGTGTGGCGCAGATTAGAATGCCGCCAATGTCTTCTGCTCCCTCCCCTACGGCGCCGGCTACGGCCGACTGGAGCCGCCTCGTCGCGGACTCCATCGCCCAGCACGGCGCGTGGCATACGTACCTCAAGCTGGTCGAAGCGCGCAGCGCGTATCCGGACGACCTCTCGCTGCGCGGCTACACGGAAATCCTGCGCAACATGATCGTTCGCGATTTTCTCGCCCATCCGAAAGGGTGGCATTCCATCCCGAAGCTGACGGCGGAGTTCCTGTCGAACTTCGACCGCTTCAACCTCACGGCGCAGGAGGGCTACCTGATGTCGCTCATCGACGGCCGCCTCGACCTGCAGAAACTGCTGATCCTCAGTCCCTTCGATCAGTTCACGACGCTCTTCACGCTCGCCAAGCTCCAGCACGAGCGCGCGATCACGGTGCCGCAATGAATGCAGACGAAAAGTACGTCATCGCCCGACATCTGAAAACGCCGATCGCGATCGTCAACGAACACGGCGGCGTGGAATGGCGCAACGAAGCCTTCGCGGCGACGTTCGGCACCGACGCGAAAGAGTGGCTGACGCAAGCCGCGCGCGCGGTGGCCGGCGAACGCGGCTGGCTGCAAGGCTTTTTTCTCGACGCCGACGCGCATCGCTCGCTCGACGTCGACATCGAAGGACGCACGTATCGCGTCGACAAGATCATTCAGGCCGACGACTACGCCACGCCCGCCGTCGCGCTCTGGTTCGAGGACGTGACGCTGCAGCGCGAGGCGGAGCAGGCCAAATCCGACTTCACCGCGCAAATCGTCCACGACCTGCGCGGCCCGCTCTCCGGCATCCAGGGAACGCTCGAGTTCGTGCTGTCGCAGGATTCGAAGCTCGACACGCTGCACACGGATCTGCTCACCGAGGCGCAGCGCGAGTCGGAACGGATGATGAGCCTGATCAACGAGATCATGGATTTCTCCAAGATCCAGTCCGGCAGCTTCGCCGTGGAGCAGGAGCCGGTGCGCATCGCCGGCCTGCTCAAACGCGCCGTGCGCAGCCTGCAAAGCGTGGCCTCGCGCGACGAGGTCTTCCTCCTCTCCGCGCATGGCCGCGACGTTCCGCAGATCATCGGAAGCGTGGAGAAACTGACGCAGGCGGTGATCAACCTGATCTCGAATTCGCTGAAGTTCACACCGAAAAAAGGTTTGATCTCCGTCGGCGCGCAGATCGTGCGCAAAGACGAGGTCCCCGAGTCGATCGTGATCACAGTGACCGACACCGGCATGGGCATCAAGGCGACGGAGCTGCAGCAGATCTGGGACAAGTACAAGCAATCGGGCAACAAGTCCCTCCGTGGCGGCGGCGGCACCGGTCTCGGCCTCTACATCGTGAAGCAGGTCGTGGAAGCCCACGGCGGCGAAGTGACGGTGGCCTCGATCGAAGGCGTCGGCACAAGCATGGTGCTCAAGCTGCCGGTGACGCGCGCGGCGTAAGATGAGCGGGTGCAGGCGCTCGCATATTGGAAGGCCGTGACTCAGGATCGAACTGACTTCCTCGATGAGTTTCTCGATCTGCTCGTCGAGAACGGCATTCGCTATTGCGTGATCGGCGGCCAGGGCGTGAATGCGTACGCCGAGCCTTTGGTCAGTCTCGATCTGGATGTCGCCGTCGTCACGGAAGATATCGGCCGCGTGAAACAGCTACTTTCAGAACGCTTTCACGTCGAGCAATTTCCACACAGCATCAACGCCAGCGCCGCCGGCTCGCAGCTTCGCGTGCAGATTCAAACCGATCCGCGCTACGCGGCGTTCGTGCCGCGCGCGACGCCGCGCGAAGTTCTCGGCATCACGTTGCAGGTCGCGGCGGTCGAGGACGTCCTTCAGGGCAAGCTGTGGGCATTTCTCGATGAGACGCGCCGCGGGACGAAACGGCAGAAGGATCTCGCCGATATCGGACGTCTTATCGAAGCGTATCCGCACCTGCGCTCGCGCGTGCCTCGCGAGGTTCTGGACCGCCTGGTCTGAGCCGTTCGAGAATCATCGGAAACGCCAATCCCTCTGCAGTCGTGATGGTCCCGAAGGCGACACCGTCGCCGATGCGAATGTCGAACTTCGTGGCGTTCGCGGTTGTGTTGACGTGCGCGGATCGCGGAAGCGGCTTCGTTTCAATCTTCAGGTCTGCAATCCGAAGCCGGCGATCGACGATCTCCACTGGAACCCGCTCCCACTCGATGAGCATCGTTCCCTTCCACGTTCCGTCGAGCGCGCCCGGCTTTCGTGAGCGCTGGACGATGTCCACGGCGCGTTCGAACGCGGCGTCAGGATGGCTGGACGTCGGCGGCGCGTCGATCTCGACGCCGACGCCCGGCCGCGCGTCGCGAGGGTCGGTCTGTTGCCAGTAGAGCGACGACACGCGGACCGTCAATCCGCTCGACGGCAGAAGCAGCTTTTTCGAATCGCCCCATCCAACTGGTTTTCCGCCGCTCACCTCGCCGATGAAGAAGGTGTTTGTGTGCTTTTCCAATTCGTTGCAGAGCATTGTGGCAGCGGAAAACGTTCGCCGGCCGATGAGCGCGAATAGATGTCCGGGTTCGCGAAATTTAGGCTCGCGGATCAGCGCATGAATCAGCGCCTTGTTGTACCCGCCGTTGCCGCCCGGATTGCGGCGAAGATCGAGCACGAGCGCCTCGACGCGATGCGTGTGCACAAAGGTTATCAGCCGGCTTACGAACGCGGCGAATGTCTCATTCTTCTCGTTACCGATTTCGTCGATGACCGCGTGGACAATTCCGTCGCGATACGAGAATCCGAACTTGCGGCCGTCGTCGTTGGTCGCCCACGGTGCAGCGGTTCCGAACGGCGGCGCGACGAGCGTAGTCGTGCCGCCGTCCGTCACGATCGCCAAACTCCTCGCATCGACCGAAATGCCGGCGGCGTGAAGCATCTCCGGAATGGCCAGCATCTCCGCGACGCCGAGGTTGCGGCCGCTGTCGTTGTCGGCGGAGACGAACGGCAGCATCGCGGCGATCGCTTCATCCGCGGTCATCGTGCCGAGGCGAAGTACGCGCCGTCCGCGCAGGGATGCATTCTCGCCCGCAGTGACAAATAGCCCATCCGCGTAGCGATAGAAGCGCACCGGCAGCGGATGAAAACGAAGCGCATCGTCCGCAGGCAGCGGTGTCGTCGTGTGTCCGAGGAAGAAGCCGGAGCTCGGATCGACAGGGATCGTCAGCCGCGTGTGCCCGTCGCCGATCGACGCGACGGTGCGTGCGATCTCGGCGACAACCACATGCGGCGGCAACGACGCCGACTCGCTTTTCAATCTCTCAATCGCTGCCTCGAACGCTTCGCGCGTCGTGGCATGAAATACATTCGGATGCATCTTCGGCAACTCGCGCCGAAGCAGATCAAGATCAGAGTTCCAATCGGTAGCGGTGGCGGAAGCGGCGATGGCGAGGGTAAGCGCGCAAACGAGGCGTCGGATCATGTCGCGGCATTGGACTGCGATCACTCGCGGCGGTTAGCTGACCAGCAGCGCGTCCACGCCGAACGCGATCTCCTCCTCGGTCACATCGGCGAAGACTTCGCAATGCCCGACGCCGCGCGGGAAAACCATCACGCGCTGGCTGCCGGTGTTCTTTTTGTCGTGTTCCGTTGCGGCGAGGATGGCATCGCGATCGATGCCGTCGGGGAGCGGCGATGGATTCCAGGCGCGGATGCCGCGCTCGATCCGGGATGCGCCCGCGCGGTCGAGAATGCCGCGGCGGACGGCGATCGCGTTCGCGGCGATCATCCCCCACGCCACCGCCTCGCCGTGCGTGAGGCCGCGGTAATCGAGGGCCGCTTCGATGCCGTGCGCGATCGTGTGGCCGTAATTGAGCAGGCGGCGCAGATCGGCTTCCTTTTCGTCAGCGGAGACGATTTCGGCCTTCACGCGGATGGCTTTGCGCACGACCTGCTCAAGATCGAAATCGGGCGGGGATTCGAGCAACTCGAAAAGCGACGCGTCGGCGATCACGCCTCCTTTCAGTGCTTCGAAAAGTCCACTCAGAATCTCGCGCCGCGGCAGCGAGTCGAGCGTAGTCAGGTCCGAAATCACCGCGCGCGGCGGATAGAAACTGCCGATCAGGTTCTTTCCCTTGGCGTGATTGACGGCGAGCTTGCCGCCGAGAGAGCTGTCAACCTGCGCGAGGAGCGTGGTGGGAACGTGAACGAGATCGATGCCGCGCAAAAAGATCGACGCCGCGAATCCGGCGGTATCGCCCACCATGCCTCCGCCGACGACAACCGCCATCGAATCGCGTTTCGCTCCGCGCGCGAGCAGTTGCGTGATCACGTCGTTGGCCGTCTCCAGCGTCTTGTGCGCCTCCCCTTCCTCGATGGCGATGACGTCCGCATCGAGCGTGGCCGCGATCTGTTCGCCGAAGCGGTCGCGAAGAACGGTCGACGTGATAACGAAGATCCGTCCGCGTCTCGGGATCAGCGCGCGGACGTCGTCAAGCAGATTGCGCCCGACGTAGACGGGATAGGTCGCGGACGCCTGGCGAATCGTGAGGAAGGGCTGCATTGCTCGTCCGCACAATCACTTCAGACGAATGCCGAGCTCACTCAACTGCTTCTCATCGACTCGCGACGGCGCTTCGCTCAACAGGTCCTGCGCGCGCGCGGTCTTCGGGAAGGCGATGACTTCGCGGAGTGACTCGGCGCGGGCCATGAGCATGACCATGCGGTCGAAGCCGAGGGCCACGCCGCCGTGCGGAGGAGCGCCATAGCGGAACGCGTCGATGAGAAAGCCGAAGCGCTCGCGCGCATCGTCGTCGCTGATGCCGAGCGCGCGGAACATGCGCGATTGGAGTTCAGGCGTGTTGATGCGGATCGAGCCGCCGCCGAGCTCCAGGCCGTTCATGACCACGTCGTACGCGCGGGCCAGCGTGGCGCCGGGATCGCTTTCGATCTTGTCGACGTCGGCGAGGCGCGGCGAAGTGAAGGGATGATGGCGCGCGAAGAAGCGGCCGCTCTCCTCGTCCCATTCGAAGAGCGGGAAGTCGACCACCCAGAGGAAATCCCAGCGATCGGCGGGGATGAGGTTCTGCTCTTTGCCGAGTTTGAGACGCAGCGATCCGAGCACGTCCCACACCCGCGTGGTCTTGCCGGCCACGATCAGCGCGAGATCGTTTTCGTTCGCATGCAATGCGTTGCGCAGCGAATCGAATGCGCCATCGTCGAGGAACTTCTTGATCGACGATCCGCGCTGCGCATCGAACTTGATCCACACCAATCCCGACGCGCCGAGCTTCTTCGCTTCGTCAGTTAGGTCATCGATGCGCTTGCGCGACAACGACGCGCCGCCCGGTACGACGATCGCGCGAACCGTCTCGGCTTCGCGGAATGCCGCGAACTCGATCGCCTTGGCTATCGTTGAAATGTCGATCAGCTCCATCCCGAAACGCGTATCCGGCCGGTCGATCCCGAAGCGGTCCATCGCCTCCTGCCATCCCATGCGCGGAAACGGCGTCGTGATTGGAATCCCCGCCAGCGGGAAGACTTCGGCGAACATCCCTTCGATGAGCGAGAAGACGAACTCTTCGTCGATGAACGATGCCTCGATGTCGACCTGGGTAAACTCCGGCTGGCGGTCGCGGCGCAGGTCTTCGTCGCGGAAGCAGCGCGCGATCTGGTAGTAGCGATCGAGCCCGCTGACCATCAGCAGCTGTTTGAAAATCTGCGGCGACTGCGGCAATGCGTAGAACGTTCCGTTGTGAACGCGGCTCGGCACGAGGTAGTCGCGCGCACCCTCGGGTGTCGACTTCGTCAGGATCGGCGTTTCGATTTCGAGGAAGCCCTGACGATGCATGTAGTCGCGTACGCCGTGCGCGACGCGATCGCGCAGGACGATGTTGCGCGTCAGCGCCGGCCGGCGCAGGTCGAGGTAGCGATATTTGAGGCGCAGGTCTTCGGCGGCATCGACGTCATCGTCGATCGGAAAGGGCGGCGTCTCTGCGCGGCTGAGAAGCTCGATCGAGTTGGCCACGACTTCGACCTCGCCCGTCGGCATCTTCGGATTTTTCGTCGATTCGGATCGCTCGCGCACTTCGCCTTCGATGCGTACGACGTATTCGGAACGCAGCTCCTTCGCGCTGGCGAGCAACGCTTCGCTGGCGCCTTTCGACCGATCGACGACCACCTGCACGATCCCGCTGCGGTCGCGAACATCGATAAAAACGAGCTCGCCAAAATCGCGCTGCTTCTGCACCCAGCCAGCGATGCTGGTCGTCGTTCCGGCGTGGGATTTGTCGAGTGTGCCTGCGTAGGTTCTGTTCATGGGGTTACCGGCTACCGATACTTCTCCTTGTACTCCATGTAATTCCGCCACGACTGTTCCAGCCGCGCGATTTCGTCCATGCGCAGGTCGCGTTTCACTTTCGCGGGGACGCCGACGGCCAGTGTGCGCGGCGGAATTTCCATCCCTTCGCTGACCAGTGCGCCTGCGCCGATCAGCGCCAGCTCGCCGACTTTCGCACCGTCGAGAACGCGCGATCCCATCCCGATGAGTGCACCGCGCGCGATGGTGCAGCCGTGCGCGATAACGCCATGTCCAATCGTAACTTCCTCGGCGATCTCGATCGCGTGCGTTCCGTTCGTCACGTGCAGAACGCAGTTGTCCTGGATGTTGGTCCGCGCGCCAATCCTGATCGAATGAACGTCGCCGCGCAGCACGGCTCCGTACCAGATCGAGCAGTCGTCGCCAAGGATCACGTCGCCGATCAACGTGGCGTTTTCGGCGATGAAAACGCGGTCGCCGATGCGCGGAGAATGGCCTTCGTAGGCCCGGGAAATCATGGCCGCGGACTTTAGCACGCTAGAATCTTCCGATGCCGCACGCCATCCCATTCCGCAATCGCGCGCACGAAGTGTCGCGCATCGAGGCGTTCAGCGACGTCATCTTCGGCTTCGCCATCTCGCTGCTGGTGGTGTCGCTCGAAGCGCCGAAAACGTACGAACAGATGCTGGAGATGCTGCGCGGCTTCCTCCCCTTCGCGATCTGTTTCTGGCTCTTCATCGACATCTGGTTCGAGCACCATCATTTCTTCAAGCGGTACGCGCTGCAGGACAAAACGACGATGTTCCTGAACACGCTGCTGCTCTTCGTGATCCTGTTTTACGTCTACCCGCTGAAGTACATGTTCACGATCTTCACGATGGGCATCCTCGGCCAGCGCGTGGAGATCCCGGCGGGAGGGCAGACGTTTCTCTTCACGATCTACGGCATCGGATTGACGTCCGTATTCTGGATTCTGGCGGCGCTCTATCACCACGCGTGGAAGAAGCGCGACGAGTTGCAACTGAACGCGGTGGAAGTCATCGATACGCTGGAAAGCGTCTACGACAATTTCTGCATGGGCATCTTCGGGATCATCTCGATCGCGCTGGCGCACACGAGATTCGTTGGACTGGCCGGCTTGATCTACTTTTTCATCGCCATCCCGAAGACGATCGTGCCGTGGGTCATGGGTGCGAAGCGGCGGAAGACCGAGGAAGCGATGCTCGCCGCGTAGATTTCAACGCCACAAGCTCCAGGTCCAACCACCCCAGACCAATCCCCACAGAATTGCGATCGAGGCCACGCCGACCGTAGCGATCGTCGGGCCGAAACGGTCGGACGCGATGCCGGCGCCGAGGCTGGAGATGGCCATCGTCAGCGTGACGAAGCCGTAGTCGGCGCCGAAGACGCGGCCGCGGATCCAGTCCGGTGTTTCACGCTGCAGGCCGTAGGTCGAGGTCTGCCACTGCGCGCCGCCGCCGAGGTGCGCGGCGAAGACGGCGATCGACCCGAACAACAGCGAATGCGAGAGGCCGAGGCACATGTAGCCGATGCCGAAAATGAGCACGGCCGGACCGATCAGTCGATATTGCAGGTCGTCGCGCCGCGAGCCGACCGCGCGAAGAAGAAATGGTCCGAGCAGCGCGCCGAGGCCGCGCGCGGCGAAGAGCAATCCAATTCCGAAAGCTCCGGCGCGGAAGATCTCCTTCCCGAAAACGCTGAGCATGGCCACGACTCCCGCGCCAAGGCCGTAGCCGCCTTTCGACGTCAGCAGAGCGAGCACGCGCGGATGCGATTTTGTGTACCGCAACGTCTCGCGCACCGACTCCATCAGCGGCGGATGTTCCTGATGCCGTTCCTCGGCAAACGACGCGCGCATGCGCCAGAGGATCGCCGCCGAGGCGACGAAGCTGAGAGAGTCGACGATGAAGGAGACGTCGCGTCCAAAACGCATCGTCACCGCGCCGCCGACCGCCGCACCGACCGCGAGCATCGTCCCCCATGTCGATCCCATCAGGACGTTCGCGACGTGCAAGTCGTCCGCGCCGACGATGTTTGGCAGCGCCGCCTGCGAGGCCGGCTCGAAATACGCGGAACCGATCGAGATGGCGATCACGCCCGCGTACGCGAACGGCAGCAGCGCCGGCGTGCGCGCGAAGAGCGGCAGCAGGCACGCGCCGGCGCGCAGGACGTCGACGACGATCATCAGCTTGCGGCGATCGAGACGGTCGACGGCGCGTCCGGCGATCGGAGTCGCCAGGAAAATCGGCAGCGTCTGACAGAGCAGCATCAGAGACGCCAGCGTGGCCGAGCCCGTCAGTTGCAGCACGAGATCGAGCAGCGCGACGGTGAGAAACCAGTCGCCGCCGAGCGAGATCAGCGACCCGAAGTAGAGCAGCCGGAAATCGCGATTGGTGCGCAGCAGCCGCCACATGCGGCGCGCATGCTACCGAAGTTACCGCAGCGCGGCCTGCAAGGCAGCAACGATGGGAGGAAAATCTTCACGAATCGTCTGCACGACAATTGAGTGATCGATGTCGTGATAGCCGTGAATGAGCCGGTTGCGCGTGGCGATCGCTTTTGCCCAAGCGACGCCGGCAATCTCCGCGCGGCGCGACGCGGAGACATGGCTGGCTGCTTCGCCAACCAGTTCGATGAGCTTCACGAGCGAAAGCGCGAGCTTTCGATCTCCACCGACGTCATCGGGTGACGCTTCACCGAGAAGGACGATGGCTTCGCGCGCCGCGTCGAGCATGTGCTGAAGCCGCTCGTCTTCACTCGGCTGCATAGAGCGGTCTCGCGTTATGCAAAACTTCCTCGCGGAAATGCCGGCTCAGCTCCTGCGGCGTCCGCAGATCGGCTTTTCGGCCGAAGATCGCTGAGAGTTCCTCTTCCATCGCCACGAGCCGGAAGTAGCCGGGGATGTGTTCAGGATCGAACTGTACGAGAAGATCAACGTCGCTGGCGGCTGTTTGCTCGCCGCGAAGTGTCGAGCCGAAGAGGGAAAGCCGCTGGATGTGATTCCTCCGGCAAAAATCGCTGATCACGCTCGTGTCGATTTCCAGTGCCGTCATCGCAGTCTGCCATCGCCATTCTAAGGCCGTCGCGTTGCTACCCCTCCTCGGCGATGGGATGGATGGCCGGGGCGATGCGGTCGTAGGTCAGAAACGAGTAGGGATAGTCGTTCTTTACGTCCGCTTCGAAATCTTCGCGATCGGTGAGCTTCCACTCGTTGACGTCGTCGAACTCGGGAAAGTACGTGTCGCCGCGGACGTCGGCGTGGACCTGCGTGACGTACATGCGCGTGGCGCGATGCATGGTCTGCCGGAAAATCTCCGCGCCGCCGAGGATGAATACTTCGTCCTCGGACGACGGAATCGCGGCGAAGGCATCATCGATGGTCGCTACCGGCACGACGTTCTCCTGCGGTTCGATCGGCGAGCGGCTGATGATGACGTTGGTCCGTCCCGGCAGCGGCTTGCGTCCGATCTCGTCGAAGGTCTTGCGGCCCATGACCACGTGATGCCCCATCGACAGCGCTTTCAATCGCTTCAGGTCGCTGGAGAGATGCCACGGCAGTTTGCCGTCACGGCCGATGACGCCGTTGGTCGCGACGGCGACCAGGAAAGAGATGCGCATGCGGCGCGGATCAGAGCACAGACCGGCCACCTCTTCAAATACAAGGGATCGATGTGGCACAGACACTCTTGTCTGTGCTTTGGCAAGGTGTCATGTCTGATGTTGAAGAGCAGCGACTTTGGATCAGCAGGGTTGATTTTCTCAGCCGTCCCGAGCCTCACCAGCACAGACAAGAGTGTCTGTGCCACACAGGCGCTGCCGAGATTCACACCGCGATCGGCGCTTTGATGCTCGGATGCGGGTCGTAGTTCTCGAGCGTGAAGTCGGAGAACTGAAAGTCGAAGATCGACATCACGGATGGATTCAGCATCATCGTCGGCAATGGACGCGGATCGCGCGTGAGTTGCTCGCGGGCCTGATCGAGATGATTGCTGTAGAGATGGACGTCGCCGAAGGTGTGGACGAAATCGCCGGGCGCGAGATTGCAGACCTGGGCCACCATCATCGTCAGCAGCGCGTAGGAGGCGATGTTGAAGGGGACGCCGAGGAAGACGTCGGCGCTGCGCTGGTAGAGCTGGCAGGAGAGCTTGCCGTTGGCGACGTAGAACTGGAAGAGCGCGTGGCACGGCGCGAGGGCCATGCGGTCGATGTCGGCGACGTTCCAGGCACTGACGATGTGGCGCCGCGAGTCGGGATTCTTTTTGATCTGATCGATGACCCGCGAAATCTGGTCAATATGTTGACCATTCGGCGCGGGCCAGGAACGCCATTGATACCCGTAGACCGGACCGAGCTCGCCGTTCGCGCCGGCCCATTCGTCCCAGATCGTGACCTTGTTTTCGTTGAGGTAGCGAACGTTCGTGTCGCCGCGAAGGAACCACAGCAACTCGACGATGATTGAGCGGAGGTGCACTTTCTTCGTTGTGACCAGCGGAAAGCCGGCGCCGAGGTCGAAGCGAAGCTGGCGTCCGAAAAGGCTGAGGGTGCCGGTGCCGGTGCGGTCGGATTTCGGCGTGCCGTGCTCGAGGATGTCGCGGACGAGGTGCAGGTATTGCTGCATGCGGCATTCTAAACCGGCCTGCGCGAGCTGATCTCATCACGGCTTCGACAACCAGCGCTGCCGGCCGTGCCGGCGCCCTATAATCGCGCGCCGCGCATGATCCACGTCATCGACCGCACTCTCCACATCGGCAACGTCTCCGCCCCCGACCTCATCAATCGCTACGGATCGCCGCTCTACGTCTATGACGCCGAGGTGATCCGGCGGCAGATCGAGCGCGTGCGGCGCGCGTTTTCCGCGCTTCCGTTTCGCCCGTTTTACGCGATGAAGGCGAATGGCGCGCTGGCCATTCTCGATCTCGTGCGCGGCGCGGGATTCGGATGCGATGCTGTGTCGCCCGGCGAGATTTTCATCGCCCGCCAAGCCGGCTTCACGCCCGACAACATCTGGTTCACCTGTTCGAATGTTTCCGACGACGACCTTCGCGCCATCGGCGACGAGCGGATCGTCATCAACGTCAATTCGATGTCGGAGATCGATCGCATCCTCGCGCTCGATCTACAGAATCCGATCGCGCTGCGTGTCAACACGGACATCGGCGCGGGCCATCACGTCGACGTCGTCACCGCGGGCGGCGGCGTGAAGTTTGGGATCGATCTGGCCGAGGTCGAGTCGGCGCGCATGGTGGTCGAGGACAGCGGGCGGAAGGTGGTCGGCCTGCACGCGCACATCGGCTCGGGCATCGACACGATCGCGCCGCTGATCGAGTCCGCGCGGCGGCTGCTCGATCTTTCTACCGATTTTCCGAACTTGCGCTGGATCAATTTCGGCGGCGGGATTTCGGTGCCGTACGAACCCGGCGCGGCCGAGTTCCCGATCGACGATTACGGCGCGGAACTGACGCGAATCGCCGACCGCCTTCTGCGCGCGCGCGATCTCGACGCGATTCTCGAACCGGGACGTTACCTCGTCGCCGAATCGGGCACGCTGCTTTCGCGCGTCACGTCGAAGCGCATCAGCGGCGGCCAGTTCTGGATCGGCGTCGACACCGGATTCAATCATCTCGTCCGGCCATCGAAGTACGGCGCGTATCACCACATCGTGAACGCCACGAATGCGTCGCCAGCCTCGCTGCGGCAAACGTTTGACCTCACAGCAATGCACGAGGACGTCGTCGTCGCTGGCAACCTCTGCGAGTCGGGCGACGTTTTCACGCGCGACGCATCGGGCCATCCGATCACGCGCAGGATCGATCGCACGAATGTCGGCGATCTGCTCGCCTTCTGCGACGCCGGCGCGTACGGATTTTCGATGGCGTCGCTCTACAACGCGCGGCTGCTGCCGGCCGAGGTGCTGGTCGACGGCGACGAAGGACGGCTGATCCGCGACCGGCAGACGTTCGACGATCTCGTGAAAGGAATGCGATGAAACGAGTCAGTGGTGTTGTCGCTGCAATTTCTCTGTTCACCGCCGCCTGCACCACCGCTCCGAAGCCTGCCATGCTCGATCTAAAAATCATCAACGGACGGATCATCGACGGCACCGGCGCGCCTTGGTATCGCGGCGACGTCGGCGTGCGCGGCGACACGATCGTCTCCATCGGCGATCTTTCGAATGTGACCGCGGCGAACACGATCGACGCGCACGACAACGTCGTCTCCCCCGGTTTCATCGACCTCCTCGGGCAGTCCCAATACTCCGTGTTTCAGGATCCGCATCTCGAAGCGAAGGTGCGGCAGGGCATCACCACCGAGGTGACTGGCGAAGGAAGCTCGCCCGGGCCGTTGAGCCAGCGCCAGATCGACGCGGCCAACCCCGCCAATCGTCCGAAGTGGCACACCCTCGGCGAATGGTTTTCGCTGCTGGAGAAGAATCGCAGCGCGATCAACTTCGCGCTCTTCGTCGGCGCCGACAATCCGCGCGAGATGGTCATCGGTGACGTCAATCGCCCGCCCACCGCCGACGAGATGCGCGAGATGGAGCGAATTGTCGATCAGGCCATGCGAGAGGGCGCGATCGGTCTCTCGACGTCGCTTATCTATCTGCCGGCGATGTATTCGACCACCGACGAGATCGTGAATCTGGCGCGCGTGGCGGCCAAGCACGGCGGCGTCTACTTCAGCCACATCCGCGACGAAGGCGACCACATCGACAGCGCGCTCGACGAGGCCTTCCGCATCGGCCGCGAGGCGAAGATTCCGGTCAACATCTGGCACCTGAAAACCGGCGGCGCCGCGAACTGGGGCCGCATGCCGCACGTGATCGAGCGCATCAACGCCGCGCGTGCCGAGGGGCTCGATGTGGCTGCGAATGTCTACCCGTACGCGGCGTCGTCGACGTCGCTCTCGACACTCGCACCTGATTGGGCGCTCGAAGGCGGCTACGCATCATTTAAACAACGCCTCGCCGATCCGGCGGATCGCGCGCGCATCGCCGACGCGCTGCAGAAGCAATTCACGAAACGCGGACCGAAGGGCATCTACATCACGCGCATCGGCAATCCTGAGTTCTCAAAGTACGAGAAGCATTTCGTCGAGGAGATCGCGGCGATGATGAACGTCGCACCGGACGAAGCGATGATGCAGCTCTTCGCCGGCACGAACAGCTCGCCGAGCGTGATCTTTTTCTCGATGAGAGAAGACGACGTGCAGACGGCGCTGCGGCAATCGTTCGTCTCGATCGGCTCCGACTCCGGCTCTCCCACGCCCGCGTCGCGCGCTGCAGGCCAGGCCGTCCACCCCCGCGCCTACGGCACGTTCCCGCGCGTCCTCGGCCACTACGTTCGCGACGAACATCTCTTCACACTCGAGGAGGCCGTGCGCAAAGCGACGTCGCAAGCCGCCGATCGTACGAACCTCTCCGACCGCGGCGTGCTCCGTCCCGGCATGAAGGCGGACGTCGTAGTCTTCGATCCCGCGAAGATCCGCGACGTCTCGACCTACGAAGATCCGCACCATTTCAGCGAAGGTATCGTCGACGTGATCGTCAACGGCGGAGTGGTTCTGCGCGACGGGACGATGACGAGTACGTTGCCCGGGCGGGTTCTGCGAGGAAGAGGATACAAGCCGTAGCGTCATGTCGAAGGTTGCCGCGGAGCGGCTTCAGAAGGTAGCGAGGGGTGCGAGCGCTTTTTGCGAGCACCCCTCGATCGAGATGCGATGAAATTCGTGCCGCGTCAGCGGCACAAGAACCTCCGCGCAAATGCAGATTAGCGACAGCTTCCAGTGCCGCTGACGCGGCACAAATCCACACCGTCCATTTTCCAGGGGTGCTCGCAAAAAGCGCTCGCACCCCTGGCTACCCTCTTGATGCCGCTAACGCGGCGGAAATCGACCGTGCTCAAAGCGCCCTGTGGCACAATGCCGCGTCCGCTCGTCCATGCAAGACAACAACTCTGAAAAACTCGTCCGGGCCGTCGGGTTCTGGGGCCTGGTGGCGATGTGCATCAATGCCGTCGTCGGCAGCGGCGTGTTTCTGCTGCCTACCGAGTCGTACAAACTTCTCGGTCCCTTTTCGCTCTGGGCGCCGCTGATCTTCGCGCTGCCGGTTTTCATCCTCGTGCTTTGTTTCGCGGAGGCCGCGAGTCACTTCACCGAGCCGGGCGGCGCGTATCTGTATGCGAAGACCGCGTTCGGCGACTTCATCGGATTCGAGACGGGATGGATGAACTGGCTGGCGCGCGTGACCTCGCTGGCGGCGCTGTCGAACGGCTTCGTCCTTTCGCTGGCGCGCATCTTCCCGTCGTTGGGAACCGCGACCGCGCGTATCGCCGTGATCGTGATTTCGATCGGCATCCTCACCGCGATTCACTACGTCGGCGTGAAATACGGCGCCGCCTCGATCTACGTCTTCACGCTCGGCAAGCTGATTCCTTTGGTCGGTTTCATCGTGGTCGCGCTCGTGGCATGGCGGTCCAATCCGATTCCGGCGTCGATGCACCTTCCCGGACCCGGCACCGATTGGAGTGGAGCGGCGCTGTTCATGCTGTTCGCGTATGCCGGCTTCGAAAACATGGGCGTGCCCGCGGGCGAGTTCCGCAATCCGCGCAAAGAGTTGCCGCGTGCACTGCTCGTCGGGACGCTGGCCATCGCCGCGATTTACGTCCTCGCGCAGCTCGGCGCGATGTCCGCTCTACCCGATCTGTCGAAGACCGCCACGCCGATCGCCGACGCCGCGGCCGCGCTCATCGGACCGCTCGGCGCGATCATCGTCACGCTCGGCGCGCTGCTGTCGATGGCGGGAACGAACTCCGGCACGGTCCTCGAAGGCTCGCGCATGCTCTACGCCATCTCCCTCGGCCGTCCGCGACTGCGCGCCGTCAGCTACGTCCATCCGCAATTCCGCACGCCGACAGTAGCGATTCTGATTCACGTGATCTTCGCGACGATCCTAGCCTGTGCCGGATCATTCGCGAAGCTGGCCATGCTCTCCGCCGTCGCCCGGCTGACGACCTACCTCTTCACCTGCGCCGCCGTTCCGTTTCTGCGCAAGCTCAACGAAGGTTTCCGCACGCCCGGCCTGATCATTCCGATCCTCGGTACCGTCATCTCGCTCGTGCTCTTCTTCACGATGAATCGCTTCAATTTCCTCGCCGCCGGAATCGCCATCCTCGTCGGCGCGCTCATCTACGTCGTGTCGCGATCGGGCGCGGTCGTTGCTCCTTCGTGAGCATGGACAACGACAACTCCCTCACTCTTCGCGACACTGCCAACGGCCTCGCCATCCGCGCGGCGCTCCTCACCCTCGGCGGCCTCTTCATCGGCGGCTGGATCACCGCGCTGGCGATGAAAGTGGCCGGCAAAGCAATCCACCTTCTCGTCCTTCTCGGCGCCGGATTGATCCTCACCGGACTCGGCACGTACGAGGTGAAAAAAGTGCAGCGGCGCTGGCGCCACGACGACGTCAGCGACGTCGCGTGAGCCTCACTTCGCGATGATGTTTTTGATCTGGTCGGCCGAGAATCCGATCATGAAGATCGCGATCATTCCGGGCACCAGATCGAGCTTCGCGATCTGATCCGCCGCGCCGCTGAGAAGGCCAACGATGGCGATCAGCAAGGCCAGCGTCAGCCGGATGCCCTGCGCCCGCGTGAAACCGTGCTGCTGCTTTACCTTGAAGGGCGTGATCGTGATCGCCGCCTTTTTCGGAGGCGCAGCCAGCGTAGCCGTGTCGGTCTTGAAGCTGACGGTGACCTGATACGGTCTCGTCTCCTCGTAGTAGTGAGCGACCTGCCAGCCGTCTTCCGTCCACTTGTCGTCGAATGACCACGTGCAGGTGACCTCTTTGCGGATGGCGGCGGACCTGAGGTGGCCGTCGCTCAATTCGACACGATGCAGCGCCGTTTCGCCGGTCTTCGGCGTCGGCGGATTCACGGTCAGTCGGAAGTTGCCGCTCTCGATGGCCTTCGTCAGCTCGGCGACCGACTTGCGTTCGCCAAGCTCCCTGGCGCGCGTTTGGGCGCGCCGGATCTGGGAAAGCGAAGTGATGGCGAGGTCGCCGAGCATCCGGTCGACGACGTCCTTCATCGCGGCTTTCTGCGCAGCGTCGAACCCTTCGATGATCGGCGCGACGTCGGTGAGGATCTTCAACTTCACCGCCGCGATGTCGACCGGCGCGCATTGTTTGGGCAACTTCGTCGGGTCTTCGTAGTCGGCCTTGAGGTCGAGCTCCTTCAGACCGGCGAGCGCCGTTTGCAGGAATGCGTTGGCCTTCAGGCTGGTCAGCGCCGCGCGAACCTCGGCCACGCGTTTGCTCAGGTCGCGGCGGAATTCGTCGCTCAATGTCTTCGCCGAGGCCAGCGTCGCATTTGCAAGGGCAATGTTCTCCCGCGCCGCGGCGATGTCGGCATCCGAGATGATCGCGCCGCCGAGTTTCTTTTCGGCTTCGGACGCAGCCTGGACCGCTGTTTCCATCAGCGTCGGCACAAAACCGGGCGAGACCCAGTAGGCGTCGCGATAGATGGCCTGAATCTGGTGTACGAGCGCCACCACCGTTTCGAGCCGGGTGATGTCGGCCTCGCACGTCTTCGCCAACGCGGTGAAGTCGGCAAAAGCCACCGAGCGCGAATCGAGCTGATTGCCAATGCGCAACCGTTCGACGCGCGTCGCCACGCGGATTCCGGAATCGATCGAGGTCGGCAGGTTTCGCACCGCGCCCACCAGCGCATCGAGACGCTCCTGCAGTTGGGCCTTCGTGGTCTGGTTCGGGACGAAGTTCGTAAGGATCAGCGACGAGATACCGCCCATGGCAAGAAGAAGGAGCAGGATTAGATAGGAGACGATCGAGCGTCCCATCTCCGGCCAATACGCACGAGTTACGTGCAGCGGAAACAGCCGCGTGGGCCATGGCGAAGCAATCTGCGGTTTGCCGTTTGCGGGAACGACGGCAGAAATCGCCAGCGTTGCGTCGCTCTCGGGTTCGCGGAAAAGCGCGCCGAAAGAATTACTCAGCGGAAACCACGATGGATCGGCGGCGAGGTCGATCACGGTCGATGACTCCGGCTGCAGTCTGACCGGTTTGGAAATCGGATTTGCACCCGTCACAGACAACGAATACTGAACGTCGTACGGAATCGAATCGGGATTGACGAGCGTGATTCGCCCGCCGCCCTCGCTACGCAGACGCAGCGGATACGGCGTGTTGTCTTTCCACCCCTCGGGGGCGATGCGGAACGGTACTGCGACCACATGAAGAGTGCTGATCGTCACTCCCTGATTGCGCAACGGAGCCGACCCGCCCGATCCCGGCCAGAAGTTCTTCGCCTCGATCGTGATCGGAAGCCGCTGATTTGGGGCGATCTGCGTCGGCGGATTCGTGATCGACACGTCCGCCGGCACGATCTGGCGGCTGCTGTCGATCGTCAACGGCCCAAGGCTGAGCGACAGAGGGATTGCGGCAGTGGTTTCGTTCGTAAGCCAGATCGTGCCGCGCACCGTCTGACCGTCCGGCTTCATTTGCAGCGTTTCATCGGACGCTTTCGGCTGCACCGGGGCGTCCGCGGCAAACGCAGAGACAGCAAGAGCGACGACTGCACAGATTCCGAGATGACGCATTTACCTCGGAGAGTCACCGGCGCGTCGTTTCCCTACCCCGCGCTGCTATCGAAACATCCAGATACACACCGCCGCAGCCACGATTGCGGCGACCGTGTCGCCGACCAGTGCGGCCGGGATGGCATGGCGCGTTTTCTTCACTCCGATTGCGCCGAAGTAGACGGCCAGGACGTAGAAGAGCGTCTCGCTGCTGCCGTAAAGCGTGGCGGCCATGCGCGAGAGCATCGAGTCGGCGCCGTAGCGTTTGATGACGTCGGTCGTCAGCGCGAGCGAGCCGCTGCCACTGAGCGTGCGCAGGATTGCCAGCGGAAAAAGTTCGGGCGGGAAAATCGTTCGGCTGAGCAGCGGGCGGAGCGCGTTTGTGAGCATGTCCATCGCCCCCGAGGCGCGGAACATGCCGATGGCGACGAGGATGCCGACCAGGAACGGGATGATGCGCACCGCGACCTGGAAACCTTCCTTCGCCCCTTCGATGAAGACGTCGTAGACCTTTACGCCGCGAATCATTCCGATCAGCGGGATGCCGACGAGCAGCACCGGAATCGCCCACAGCGAGATGCCTTGCAGGATCTCGCGGATCATTCCGCGGCCTCGGCGACGATCGGCGACTTCACCGGAAAGAATCGCTGCAGCAACTTCGCCGTCGTCACCGCTGCAACCGCGCCGCAAAGCGTCGCGATGAGCGTCGTCGGGATGATCGCCGTCGGCGCGAGCGATCCGCTGGCGGCGAGCACGCCGATGATCGTCGTGGGGATGAACTGTACGCCGGCGGTGTTCAGGACCATGAACGTGACCATCGCATTCGACGCGGTCTCCTTCTCCGGATTCAATTCCTGCAGCTCTTCCATCGCCTTGATGCCGAGGGGCGTGGCGGCGTTGTTGAGGCCGAGCATGTTTGCGGAGAGGCTCATCACCATCGCCCCGATTGCCGGATGTTCCGGCGGCACCTCGGGGAAAAGAAGCCGGCTGATGGGGCGCAGGATCCTGCTCAGCATCGCCACGAGCCCGGCTTGCTCTGCCACGCGCATGATGCCGAGCCAGAGGGTCATGATGCCGACCAGGCCGAGCGAGATTTCGACGGCGACCTTTGCGGAGTCGACCGACGCTTTCGTGAGCGCGGCGGCGTTGCCGGTGAAGATGGCCACGATCAGAGCGATCGCCATCAGGCCGAACCAGATGTAGTTGAGCATGCCAGCGATTGTAGCTGGCTGGAGTTGCCGCCGAGCCGGCGGCGGTACAGCCAGCGGGCCGCTGGCGCTACGATCTCGACGCGATTTGTAGCGCCGACGGCTCGTCGGCTGGACCGCCGGCGGCTCGCCGGCACGAACCGCGTTGTTACCGACTTGCCGCGCGACGGCGCGATGGTTCTCCGTACACGCGCGTGAACACGCTTCCGACGTTGCCGCCGTCGACGTCGAGTCGGTCGTACGCGAGCACGAAACCGTTCGGGAGCGAGGCCGCGGCGGCGGTCCCGCCATACGGCTGATCCGATACGAGCAGCGACGGCTCACCGGCCGCGACGAGCGTCTGCGGATCGACGGCGACGCCCATCGTGTTGCGAACGTCGCCCGTCTGGGACGGGAAGAACAGCAACAGAGAATTGCCGGCGGCAATGAGATTCGGCGCGGTGCTCTGCGGAAGAATGGTGCGGATGGCGTCCGGGAGTCCGGATGCATTGATGTGCCGCCCCGCGGTGACGGCATCCTCGGCCCAGCTCACCGCGTACGTGCTTCCGGTCCACGCCACGGAGGGATAGGCCTCATAGCTATGCGTGTCGTCGATGACGATTGGCTTCGTGCCCAACGCGCGCCCGTCGGCGCCGAGCCGTTGTGCCAGCAACCGCGGAAGCGGGTCGACGTGGCACGGGTATTCGCAGAAAGAGTCATTCCACGCGATCAGATAGTCATTTCCATTGCTGGCCATCGACAACTGATTCGCGGTGTCCGTACCGGGAATGATCATCTCTCCCGCGCCAAACGTCGCCGCGGTGTCGGTGGCGATTTCGCGGGCGCGAAGGCAGCGATAGCCGCAGGGAACCGCGTATGCAGCGAGCACGCTGTCGTGGTTCGCGGCCAGAACAAGCTCGTACGCGTTGGCGAGAGGAACGGGATCGGGATCGAGCCATTCACCGGTCGACGCGGACATGCGCCGCACCATGTAGTTCGTTGCGGTGTCATAGGCGGCCGTCGTCCAGGCGATGACGTATGTGCCGCTCGCGGCGGCGATGCGGCCGGTGATCGCCTTGCCGTCCGTGTTCGACGCCACTTCGACGATGGCACCGCGCGAGGAACCGGCGAAGCGGCGCAGGTAGAGATGCGCGGAACCGTCGGGACCGAACTCGTTCCAGAGCACCGCGTATTCGTTTCCCGAAACCGCGACCTGCGGCATCGTCTGTTGCGTGGCGGTGGAGGAGAGCGCGTTGCCGATCGGCGTCGCCACCGGATCGACGTTGGTCGAGACGCCGGCGCGAAATGCATCGGTCACGACGACAGGCTGATCGGCAATCTTCGCGATAACGGTGCCGTATCCGCTGCCGGTCCAGTCAAGAATCGGGACTGGATCCGTATCCGAAAAGCCGGCGGCTGGCTCGATGACGCGCCACGTGTGCGCCGAGCCATCCGCGTCCGACGTCGTCCAAACCACTTCGTAGTGATCGCCGTCGCGCAGCACCGACGGTTTCGCATCGGGATTGATCGACACGCGCAGACCGGCCTGGAACGGGACGAGCGTTCTCTGCGACGTCATGACGCCGTTGCGATCGAGATGGGCGACGATGATCTCGCGGTAGAGAAGCCCGCGGCCGACCAGGAGGTAACCGTCGCTGCCCCCGGCCAGGCCGAGGGACGAGCCGATGACGTTGATGTCGATGCCGGTGTCGGCGGTGCCGAGAAACCTGCCGTCGCGATCGAGCCGATCGGCGTACAGGTGATGCGTGACTGCCTCCTCATTCGTGTGCAGGATCAGAAACTCGTTCCCATTGCCGCCCGCAACGGCGAGCGACGGCGATGACGGCATGGCCAGCTGGATGTTGGCCATGACGATGTTGGCGTTGCTGTCGACGATCGTGGCTTTGCCGAGGCCGACGAAAAGGAAACGCGCATCCGGACCAGATCCCATCGTCGCTGCGAATTGCATGGAGAGCAGTTGCATCGTCTTGCGCGCGGTGATCGTGCCGTCGGTCGCAACGAACGTGAAGGTCGTGTCTTTCCCCTGCGACGACGCGACCACGAACTGACTGCCACTCCAGATCACGGAGCCGGCGGAAGTGTTCGTAGAGATGAAGATGCCGAGCGGATCGAGAGCGACGCCGTTTGCGTCGATGCGTGAGCCGAAAAGATCGGCGCGGCCGCGGCGGCCATCGAGCCAGACGGCAAATCCGAGATGGCCGTCCGTGGCGATGCCGAGCGTGCGCTGGTCTCCGGCAGCGGAGATGAAGACGCGGTCGGAGACAGGTTGCTCGGGCGTGACGGCGGGAGGAAGGTTTGCGGCGGCAACGGCGTGGGCGAGAAGAACGAGAAGGGGCACGAGGGGTCGCATGGGGTTCCTGATAGTTGTCACTGAATACGGAGCCGGGTCCGCATTCGTCGTGTTAGAAGTAGCGCCGATGAATCGGAAATCCATCGTCGTCATCGCGCTGATCGCGGCCGCTTCTGCCTGCCACAAGGAAGAGTCCGCGCCGGCCGCCGTTCAGCGGCCGTCGATTCTCTTCGTCACGCTCGACACCACGCGCGCCGATGCGGCCGGCCCGGAAGCCGTTGGCGTGACGACGCCGTCGTTCAACGCGCTTGCCGCGCGCGGCCGCCGTTTCCGCTGGGCATACGCGGCGGTGCCGCAGACGCTGCCGTCGCATACGTCGATGCTGACCGGCCTCTACCCCGCCGGTCACGGCGTCCACGAAAACGCGCGGCACGTCGCCGATACGCAGACTCTCATCAGCGAGCGACTGCATTCGGCCGGCTATCGCACGGCCGCGTTCGTGTCGTCGTTCGCGCTGGCAAAACGCTTCGGACTGGCGCGCGGATTCGACGTCTACGACGACGAACTGCCGGGCGGACGTCCCGAACGGACCGCACAGGAGACGACCGATCGGGTGATCGAGTTTCTGAAACAGCCGCCCGCGCAGCCGCTCTTTCTCTGGGTCCACTACTACGACCCGCATTTCCCGTACACGCCGCCGGAGCCGTTCCGCAGTCAGTATGCGAAGCAGCCGTACTACGGCGAGGTTGCATCGATGGACACACAACTTGGACGCCTCGCCGCTGCGTTTCAGCAGCAGGTCAAAGGTCCGATCGCGATCGTGCTCGTCGGCGATCACGGCGAAGGACTCGGCGAACATGGCGAGCAGCAGCACGGCGATCTTCTGTATCAGGCCACGATGCACGTTCCGCTCGTCCTGATCGGTCCGCACGTCGCGAACGGCGTCAGCAACACGGCCGTCAGCACGCGGCGCATCTTTCACACGATCCTCGACTGGGCTGGCATCGACTCCGCGAACAGCCTGCTGAAGGGCGATTCCGAAATCGTCGTCGGCGAGGCGATGAAGCCGTTTCTCGATTACGGATGGCAACCGCAGGTGATGGCGGTCGATGGAACTCGCAAAGCAATCCTGGCCGGCAAGCTCGAGGTCTATGACGTCGCCGCCGATCCCGGCGAGACGCACGATCTCGCTGCGGGCGCGAATCTGTCGCGCCAGTCGCGCGCCGCCTTACACGAGTATCCGATCCCCTCGGCCGATGCGCAGCAGAGCGCTTCGAATCTTTCGTCCGAGGAGCAGAAAAAGCTGGCGGCGCTGGGATATGTGAGCTCCGTCGCGAAGCCGGTGATCCGCGCTGACGCGCCACGCCCCGCGGACATGGCTCCGATGTTCCCCATCCTCGACGAAGCAGCGCGGCTGTTCGTCCACGAGCAGTACGCGCAAGCGATTCCGTTGCTGGAGCAGATTCTGTCCAAGGATCCGCACAACCTCGACGCCGCGCTGCGCCTCGCCACTGCTCATTCCGCCCTCGGCCACGATGACGCAGCGCTGGCCGCGTATCGGCGTGCCGAGGTCATCGCGCCGAATTCGCCCGACGTGCGCACGTACATGGCGTTGCATTACGCGCGTACGTCCGAATGGCCGAAGGCCGTGCCGATGCTGGAGCGCATCCTGAACGAGACGCCGGACAAGGTTCCCGCCATCGAAGCGTTGGCGCTACTGTACGAGCGGCAGGGACACATCGCGGAAGCCATTTACCTGCGCCAGAAGCTCTACACGCTCCGCTCCCCCACTCTCGCCGAACTTTCCCGCCTCGGCGAAATGCAGATGTCCCTCGGCCAGACCGCTGCGGCCATCGAGTCGTTCGAAAAAGCGCGCGCGCTCGCGGGTGCGGCGTTCAAACACGACACGGAGCTCGGCGTCCTCTACCTCGCCTCGCAGCGTTTCGACGATGCGCGCACCGCGCTCGATCGCGTCGGGCCATCGGATCCGAGCTATCCGATGGCGCTCTTCAAGCGCGCGCAGGTCAGCGTGCTGTTGCACGAGCCCGATGCGCCGTCGCGCATCGCCGCCGCGCGCGCCCACGCCGACGCCACGACGCGCGCGCTCATCGCGCACGAGCGGTTGTTTCAGTAGTGATGGTGTGGCACAGACACTCCTGTCTGTGCTTGTGCAAGGTGCAGGCTGAAGTTCTAAAGGAGCGCGAGCCTCACCAGCACAGACAAGAGTGTCTGTGCCACACCGGCTGTGCCGATAACAGGATTCCTGAGCATCAGGCACAAAAAAAAAGGCCCGGCGTTGCCGCCGGGCCTTTCGCTGAAACTTCGAATCGAGAAACTAGAACAGGAGCCGTGCCGCGACCTGGAAACGGCGCGGCGCATAGTAGCGGGTCGGAGTCGGCGCGGACTTCAGGTAGGCGATCGGGCCGGTGAGACCGGTGTAGTAGCAGGTCGCGCTCTTGGTCGGATCGCAGAGGCCGATCGAATTTGCGCGGGATTCATAGTCGTAACCTGTCTGATGGTTCATGACGTTGAACCAGTCGACGACAAGCTGCAGATTGACTCCGCGCATCGGGCCGAAGCTCTGGGTGTAGTTGAGATCCGTCTGGTTGTAGGACGGCGTGCGGCGGCGTCCGGCCGGTTCCGCAAAACGGTCCGTATCGCTGGTCGACGTCGTGTAGGCGCTGAAGGGCTGATACGCCTCGATCTGGTAAGGCTGGCCCGACTGATAGAGGAAGTACGCGCCCGTCGTCGCGTTCCACGGCAGCGAGTACGCGCCGTAGACCTTCACGATGTTGCGGCGGTCGCCGCGCAGGTCGCCGTACTTGTTGTCCCACACGTTGCGGCCGGCGGCATCGCCGATGTTCGACGAGCCGATGAAGCGCGCGGCGTCATTGGTGTTGTTCGGAGAGGTGTTGTCCTGGTCGAAGTTGCCGTAGTAATGGCTCCAGGTGTACGAGGCACGCAGGAAGAGATTCTTGCCCTGCCAGTCGCTCTCCGCCGTGGCCTCGTAATACTTCGTGAAGGCGCCGTCGAGGTTGGCGATGACGTACGTCGCATTCGGGCTGCCGATGGCGTTGAGCTTATCGGCGAGGTCCGGGATGAACGGAACGTGCGGGACTTTCGTCGGCGCGTTCGTCGGTTTCGACGAAGCCGTGCAGTTGCCGGCGTTCGCACCGGTGCCGAATGGGGCCATGCAGACGCGCTCATTGTTCGGCGTGTCTTCGAGGAAGTGATTGGCGAAGCGATGGCGTGCGTACGCGCGCACCGACCAGCGATCGTTGATCTGCTGCGAAGTGCCGAGGATGTACTCCTTCATCTGCGGCGGCTTCACGCCCGGGACGAACAGCTTGCCGGCCGATGAGTTGGTCGGCGCGACGCCCATCAGGTTGCCGTTAGCGTCGAAGTACGCGGTGATCGTGTTCTGCAGCTGGCGATCCCACGACGCGGCGCGCGCGAGCGAGCTGGCGGCCTGGTTGTAACCGGCATAGCTGGCGTACACCGTGTCCTGGCCGTTGTAAGCCCACGTGGCACCGAGGCGCGGCTGCATCATGTCCTTGAAATTGAACTCGTGCATCTTGTACTTCGCGCCGACCTGCTTGGTGTAGCCGGCGATGTTGTCGGCCTTCACCAACCCCTGGCCGTAGTACGCGTCGTCGCTCATCAGGATGCCGAGGTTGTACGTCCAGTTGCTGCGATGGATGACGTCGTTGAGCTCGATGTTCTGCGAATGAATCTCGGAGTGAATCGGCGGAACGATCCCTTCCGTCTGCTGCTGTACCGACGCCGTAAAGAATGCGGTCTTCGCCGTGCCGCAAGCGCTGGCAGGGCAATTGTTGAGTGTTCCGCCGCCCGGGATCGAAATGCTGCCCCACCCGTTCGACGTGCGGACCAGATCCTCTTCATCCGTGTAGCGCTGATAGCCGGCATGCAGATCGTGAGACAGCGGGCCGGTGGTAAGCGTGTAGTTGTAACCCGCCTGTCCGTTCTTGCGATAGAAGCTGTCGTCGTCCTGCCGAAGGCTGCCGAAACCGACTAAGCCGCCGCCCACGTGGGTACCGGCAACACACTTCAATCCCACCGCGTCGGGATTGGGGGGACAGGTATATCCGTACTTGTCGATGAACGGCTGCACGAAGGCGGCCTGGATCGCGTTCTGCGGTTTGGTCGGGTCCGGCACAAGCGCCGTCGGGACCGTGAGCAACCCGAGCGTGGCGAGGTTGTTGATGTCGAGGTGTGTGCCGACCGCGGTAGAGATTTGGACGTCCGCGAAGTGGTCCGCGCGTCCGCCTCCGGGATTCTTGAAGTCGGTGAACTTGAACGTGGCGAAACTCTTCGGATTGATGACCCAGGAGCTCTCCAGCGTTCCGATTTTCAAATCGGTCTCATAACCGGTTCCGATCGTTCCAGCGTTGTTGGTGCTGAACGTAGTGTCACCGGAAGTGTCGATGCGGTGCTCATGGCGATAGCTGCCGTTGATGAGAATCGACGAGGTCGGGGTAAACGTCAGCTTTCCAAACTCCTCGTGGCGCTTGCTCGTGAATCCCGGCAGCGGGCCGGTCAGGTTGGCTTGGGCGTCCTTTTTGTAATCGGGTTTGTAATACGAACCGTAGAAGAAGAGCCGGTCCGAGAGGATCGGTCCGCCGAGGCTGACCGTCGCCCAATCGCGATCCTGCTGGAAGGTTGAGTTTACGGTTCCCGCCTGGTCGGCGATCATCGAATGCCGGAGCACCTGGTACTCGACCTCACCCGTGAACTTGTTTGTTCCGGACTTGCTGACCGAATCGATGGTGAAGCCGCCGGCGCGGTTGAAGTCGACCGCATTCGCGCCGCCGCGAACGATGTTGACCTGCGCGATGTCATGCGTCGTCGGCTCGGAAACGAGCACGCCGAACAACGGCATCGTGACGTTGACGCCGTCGAACAGATAAACGTTCGACTGGCCGCTGCCGCCGCCGCTCGGTCCGCGCACGACGTCCTGCGAAACCATCACGCCGGGGATCAGCTTCTGCAGATCCTTGTACTCCTGCGCCACCGGCAGCGATTTGAACTCCGTGTTCGAAAGTCCGCTCTGGATGGTGGTCGATTCTCTGTCGACCAGGGTCTGGTTGGCCGTTACGGTGATGCTTTCCGCGACGCCGCTGACGCCCATCTTCACGTCGGCCGCGTTGTCCTGTCCGAGGAGAGCTTCGGCCCTGCGCGTGGCCGTCTGCATGCCGGAGAGGGTGAACGTCAATGTGTACGTTCCGGGCTGCAACTGCGGAAGGCGATAGTCGCCGTTTGCGTCGGTCACCGTGACGCGCGGCTGCGGCAGCACGTTCGATTTGGCTTCGACCGTAACGCCCGGCAGGGCCGATCCGTCGGAAGCAGTGACCTTACCGTGGAGCGCCCCCGTCTGCTGGGCGAATAGGGATGTGGATGCCAAAATCAATGCGAGGCAGCAAAATAGCCTGCGAAGTTGCATAGGTTCTCCCCCTCAAATTGTTTGTGAACTGTTGGACAGACGTTGGCGGATTCTACACCTGCTCTTTACAAGCGCAGGCCGGACAAATGTCAGGAAAGCGGCCACTCCAATTCGCCGAGAAAACGCTCGTCTTCGCGCCATGATCCGTGCACGGCAACATGCAGGTCGAGGAAGACGCGCGAGCCGAGGATCGCCTCCAGTTCGACGCGTGCCTCGGTGCCGATCGTTTTGATCATCTCGCCCCGCTTGCCGATGATGATCGGCTTCTGCGTCTCGCGCTCGACGACGATGGTTGCGTAGATCTTGATGAGGTTTTTCGCCTCATCCTCTTCCCACCGATCGACCGCCACAGCCGTCGTGTACGGCAACTCCTCGGAGGTATGGGCCAACAGTTTCTCCCGCACGATCTCCGCCGCGAAGAAGCGCTCCGGCTGCGTGGTGAAGTCCTCGGTGGGATAAATCGCTTCACCGAGTCCGACGCTTTCGAACAGTGAGTTGACGAGGTGCTCGACGCCGTCGCCAGTCGACGCGGAGACCGGGACGATCTCGTCAAACAGCTTCGTCTCGTCGTACTGCTGAATCAGCGGCAGCAGTTTGTTTTTCTTCAGCAGGTCGATCTTGTTGAGGATGGCGAAGCGCTTCCCTTCGCCGCCGCCTGCTTTCTGCTGGCGCATCATCTCGAGGACAAATTCGTCGCCATGCCCGAACGGCTGGCTGGCGTCGATCATCACCGCAACCACATCCGCCTCGGCCACGCTGGCGCGCACGTGCTCCATCATCCGCACGTTCATCTTGTGCAGCGGGCGGTGGATGCCGGGCGTGTCGAGAAATGCGATCTGTCCGCGCGGATCGTTGAGGATGCCGACGATGCGGTTGCGCGTCGTCTGCGGTTTCGCGGAAACGATCGAGACCTTTTGCCCGAGGATGCGGTTGAGGATCGTCGACTTGCCGGCGTTCGGACGTCCGACGAGCGCGACGACGCCGAAGTGGGGCTTTCGGGTTTTGGGTTGGTCAGGCATCGACATTCATCGTAGACGAAACAGCCGAGTGCTGGCCCAGAAAGGCAAATGTTGAATGTTCAATGTTGAATGTTAAGTGTTGAATGAAGAAGCCATGGCGGTGCTTTTCATTCAACATTGAACATTCAACATTCACCATTCAACATTTGCTTTTAACCGTTACCGCCCGTTATCCCGCTCCTCTTCATCCTCGATCGTCCACTCCGGATCTTTCGAAACGCGGACGCGGTAGATCCGCCGGCGGTCAGCGCGGTCGACGATGAACTGGAAGCCGTTCTTCTTCACGATCGCGCCCACCTTCGGAATGCGTCCCGTCGAGGTGAAGATCAGGCCGGCGACCGTTTCGTAGTCGTCGCCTTCGAGCTCGGCATCGAGGAGATCCTCGAGCGCTTCGACCCGGAGCTGACCGCTGACCATGTATTCGCCGTCGCCGAGGTCGACGATCGTCGCTTCGTCTTCCTCGTGCTCGTCCGCGATTTCGCCGACGATCTCTTCGACCACGTCTTCGATGGTGATGATGCCCGCGGTGCCGCCGTATTCGTCGACGACGACCGCAACCTGAATGTGCTCGCTCTGAAACTCGCGCAGGAGCTCGGAGACTTTCTTCGTCTCGCTGACGAAGTACGGCGGGCGCGCGATCTGCGGCGCGGACGGCGTCTCGTGCTTCACCAGCGCTTCGAAGACTTCCTTGATGTGAATGATGCCGACGATCTTGTCGACGCTCCCCTCATAAATCGGGATGCGCGAGTATTTCGAGTCGCTGAAGAGGCGCGCCAGTTCATCGAACGGATGCGTGGCGTCGAAGGCCAGCACGTCGATGCGCGGCGTCATCAGCTCGCGCGCCACGCGGTCGCCGAAGTCGACGACCGACTGAATCATCTTCCCCTCGGTGCCTTCGAGGATCCCTTCCTCTTCGCCGACGTCGATGTACGCCTGCACTTCCTCGTCGGTGACTTCTTCGTCCTCGTGCGCCTCTTCCTCCTCGCGGTCGAGCCGGTCGAACACGCGCCGCATCGGAAAGAGCACGGGCCAGAAAAGGATGTAGAAAAAATGCGAGAACGGGATCAGCGCTTTGAGGATCATCTCGCCGACGTCTTCCGGCACGAACGCCAGGACGAATTTCCAGACGATGACGATGACGAACCAGATCGCAGCGGAGATGCCGCATGCTGCGGCGATCGATTCGCGATCGAACGCGCGGATGGTGGCGATGAACGCGCCGATGAGCGCGATCTGCAGCAGCGAGCCGCTGACGAGTTGCAGGTTCCTCGGATCGAAATGCAGCCACCTGCTGCTCCGCTCCTCGGCCTGATCGCCCGACCAGCGCCGCAGCGTGACGGGGCTGATCTCCTGCGCGAAGTAGCGGATGGCGTCGAAGGTCAGGAAAAGGACGCCGCCGATCGCCGCGAGGACGATCCAAGTGATCTGCGAAACGCTACTACTTCCCATGTGTGCTGGCGGCCGATTCTATCAACTGAAAAACAGCCCGATGAACGCGGCGATCACCGACGCCCTCATCAGCCCCTCGGCGCGTATGTGCAGATGCTGAAAAATGATCCGTACCGGATTTTCTTCAGTCTCCGGCCCGAGGTTCGATCCAATCACGCGCATCTTGCGCTGGATCGACATCTGCCCCAGCAGAGCCCACGCCAGCATGACGATCGCCGCCCACCGGCCGATCAGCCACAGCGTCGCGGCGTGCCGTTCCCAGATCAGAAATCGCGCGCCGGCTCCGACGACGATCATCAGCAACGCGATGGCCTGAATTCGCGCGTAACGGGCCAGAATCGGACCGAAGATGCCGCCGGCCTGCGGACGCGGCAGCGACTTGAAAAGCACCGGCGCCACGGCCGCGCCGAGCACGATCGTTCCTCCGATCCAGAGCGCGAGGCCTACGTCGTAGAGGAACACGCAAACCATGAAGAGCCAGTTGGGCAAGCGCAGATAGTAACGTTTACCAATCGTTCGCGCTGATCGGAGCGATAATTTTCGCCATGCTCGCCCTGGCCGCCCTCCTCTTCGCAACCGCCACGTCACTTTCCCAACCGATCCTCACCACGACGCTGATCCTGCGCGACGGCACGCGCTTCGATGTCGACGGTCCGATTCGCGAAGAGCAGGGCCGCATCATCTTTCGGTCGGGCATCCTCTATTCGATTCCCGTGCGCGAGGTGGACATGGAAGCGACGCGCGCGGCCGTGACGAAGACGGTGCTCGTGACGGTCGATCAGGATCGCAAGTTGAAGGTGTCGGCCGCCGAACGCGATCGTCTCTTGCGCGAGCTGGAGCAGAACCACTCCGGCGGTGCGGTGCAGGCAATCAATCTGGAGAAAGTGGTCGAGCCGCGCGAAGCGCCCGACAAAGGAGACGAGTGGTCGTGGCGGAATGCTGCGCGCGCGCACGAGGAAGCCATCCGCCGCGCGCAGGAAAACGTGGCGCTGTTGCGCGACCGTGCGGCGATGTTGAAACGGCAGATCGAGCAGTTTGTGGCATTGGGCTACCGCTCGAATCAGTTCACGTACCAGTCGAGCGAGCTGCAGGTAACGCTCGATCAGATCCCCGCCGCCGAGCTGGAAATCACCCGCGCCGAACGCGCCAACGCCCAGTTCCGCGACGACGCCCGCAAGCAAGGCATCCTGCCCGGCTGGCTGCGGTAGCGTCGCAGATATACTCGCGTCATGCGTGCGCACACGGCATCCGTGACTGAGATCGAAGAGCTTGCGCCGAGCGTGGTGCAGATCACGGTGGCGTTCGACGATGATTCGTTCTCGTTCCTGCCCGGACAATGGGTGAACTTCCGTTTTCCCGACGGCGTTTCGCGCGCCTACACGATCGCCTCGGCCGCGCAACGGCCGCAGACGGTGCAACTCTGCGTTCGTGTCGGCTCAGGCCGAGGCGGCAAGGCGCTGACGAAACTCGACGCCGGCGCGTCCGTCACGATCGACGGCCCCTACGGCGATTTCCTCATCCCGGAGAATGATGGCCGTCCGATCCTCTTCATGGCCGGCGATACCGGCATCGCGCCGGTGCGCAGCATGGTCCTGAGCATGCTCGCCGACCATGATCCGCGAAAGATCTCTGTCCTTTACGAGCCCGACCAGCGCAACATCCTCTACTCCAGCGACTTCGATCCGCTCGCGCGCGACGGCGCGATCGTGCACGAGAGCGGAAAGATCGAAACACTGATCGGCCGCAACCGCGAGCGGATGACGTCATCCACTCTGATGGCCGCAGGATTCGATCCCTTCATCGACCGCGTCGGCGACGCGCTGCGCGAACATGGGGTCAGCCCGAGGAACCTCATCAGCGAGACGTTCGGCCCGCAGCCTTAGCACGCCTTTCTCCGCGCCTCCGCGTCTCCGCGTGACATTCAGGCACGGAGTACGCAAACAGCCGCGTCAGGCAGCAATGACGTACTACGTTGAGAAACAACTCGCCTTCGGCCCGATTCGCTTCGGCGTGTCGACGCGCCAGGCGCTCGACGCCATCGGCGACGATCCCACCCTCAGCACCGGAGCGAACGGCGAATTCATCCGCCGCCGCCCGGACGGATTTTTTTTCGGCGACACGGAACGCGTCGTCGGCCCGAGCATCCCGGTCAAGCCGACCATCAGCCAGACGCCGTTCTGGTCCTCGCTGAAACCGGGCGGCAGCTCGCACGGCTATCTCTTTCTGGCGCTGATGGGATTTGGCGCGCTGATCATCCTTTTGGGAATCAGCGTGTTGGTGAGGAAAGGTCCACAAGGGTGGTTCGAAATCATCTTCGGAGCGATCTGCATCGCCATCCCGATCCTCATGACCGCGCAACAGCGCCGCACGATTCGCGAGCGCGAAGAGCGCGAGCGCGCCGAACGCGAGGCGGCGGTGCAGCGCAATCAAGAGTTGCTCACCTGGTACACGAAAGCGCTCGATCATCTGATGGTCGACCGCAGCGAGAACGGGCTCGCCGCCCTCCGCGGCGAGCGCCAGTCACTCGATCTCGCCTACGAAATCTGGGCACCCGCGGCGCGGCGCGTGCTGCTCCGCATCGCGTTCGAAGAGTTGTCGCGCCGCGGCGTCGCCGAGTCCGCCACGATCTCGAAGCTCCTCAGCGACGCCGGCGATGCCGCCGGACTCACTCCCGATCACATCCACTCCGTCAAGCGCGAGTTCTACTCCAGCGTCGTCTGGCATCTCCTCGCCGACGATCGCCTCGGCACGGTGCAGGAGGCGGAGATCAAAACGCTGCGCGAAGGTCTCGGCCTCACCGAGGAGGACGTCGAGCCGGAGATGAGCGCGATCGAACAGTTCCGCGCGCTGCGCGGCGTCGCGAAGGGCCTGCCGCGCACCGAGTGTCCGATCCCGCTCACTTTTCAGGAGTACTGCATCCACCAGGCGCCGCTCGACACCGGCATGCTCTTCATCACCAACAAGCGGCTCGTCGCCGACGAAAAGAAGCGCTCCGAGGTGGCGATGCCGAAGGTTTTCGAAGTAGTCGTCGACGCCGATGACAGCAGCATCGTCATCAAGTCCGATCAGAAAAAACCGATCCGCCTCCGCACGCGCAATCCGATCTTCACCGCCGGCCTGATCGACATGGCCTCGATGCTCGACGAGCGCCCGAAGGGTTTTGCGTAGAACGTAGCGCAGCCGCCAGCGGCTCGCTGGCGTGTTTCCGCACGTGCAGACTTATGTTCCAGGTTTGCGCGAATTGCCAGCGCGCTCTATGATCCGATCTCAATTCGTCCACTCTCTCTCAGGAGATCCCATGCCGCCACGGAATGTTTCCGGTGCCGAGCTGGCGAAGTGCCTCACGGGCATCGCCGGGCTCGACGAGATTACCAATGGAGGGATTCCGCGCGGACGCCCCACGCTGATCTGCGGCGGTCCGGGCTGCGGCAAGACGCTCTTCGGAATCGAATTCCTAGTCAATGGCGCGATGGCGGGCGAGCCCGGCGTCTTCGTCGCCTTCGAGGAGCGCCCCGAGGAGCTCGCGCAGAACGTGACCTCGCTCGGATTCGATCTGCAGCGCCTGCAGAAACAGAAAAAGCTCTTCGTCGAATACGTCCACATCGAGCGCAGCGAGATCGACGAGACCGGCGAGTACGACCTCGATGCGCTCTTCTTCCGGCTCGGTGACGCCATCGACACCGTCGGCGCGAAGCGCATCGTGCTCGACACGCTCGAAACGCTTTTCTCGGGCTTCGACAACCAGGCCATCCTCCGCTCCGAACTGCGGCGGCTCTTCCGCTGGCTGAAGGATCGCGGCATGACCGCGGTCATCACCGCGGAACGCGGCGATGGCGCCCTCACCCGCCAGGGTCTCGAGGAGTATGTCTCCGACTGCGTGATCATGCTCGATCACCGCGTCGCCGATCAGGTGGCCACGCGCCGGCTGCGCGTGGTCAAGTACCGCGGCACGCAGCACGGCACGAACGAGTATCCGTTTCTCATCGACAAGGACGGCATCGACGTCCTGCCGATCACTTCCATCGGGCTGACGCATGAGGCGTCGACGGAGCGCGTCTCCACGGGCGTTCCCGATCTCGACGCCATGCTCGCCGGCGGCGTGTATCGAGGATCGACGGTGCTCATTTCGGGAACGGCGGGCGCGGGCAAAAGCAGCATTTCCGCGCACATGGCCAAGGCGTCGTGCGAGCGCGGCGAGCGATGCCTCCTCTTCGCCTACGAGGAGTCGCCGCAGCAGATCCTGCGCAACATGCGCTCGATCGGAATCGATCTCGGCAAGTACGTCCGCAACGGCCTGCTGCAATGCATCGCCGCGCGTCCCACGACCTTCGGCCTGGAGATGCACCTGGCCACGATTCACAAAGCGATCCGCGACTACTCGCCGCGGCTGTTGATCATCGATCCGATCAGCAACTTCTTCAGCATCGCCGATCCGAGAGAGGTCAAGGCCATGCTCATGCGCCTGGTCGACTTCCTGAAGCTTCACCAGATCACGGCAGTCATGACCAGTCTCACCGCCGGCGGCCAGGCGTTGGAGTCGACCGAGGCCGGAATCTCGTCGCTGATCGACACGTGGCTGCTGCTGCGGGATGTCGAAGCGAATGGAGAACGCAACCGCGCCATGTACGTTCTCAAGAGCCGCGGCACGGCGCATTCGAATCAGCTGCGCGAGTTCGTTCTCACGCCCAAAGGCGTGAAATTGATCGCGCCCTACCTCGGCGCCGGCGGCGTGCTGACCGGCTCCTCGCGCGTCGCGCAGGAGGCGAAGGAATCGGCGGCGGCACTTCAGCGCCGCGAGGAAGTCGAGCGAAGACGCCGCGCCATCGAACGCCGCAAGAAGACGCTCGATGCCGAGATTGCCGCCCTCCGGCTGGAGATGAATGCCGAGAACGACGAATTGGAACGCCTCGGCAGTGAAGAACGCGTGTGGAGGCAGCAGATCGACGCCGATCGGACCACGATGGCCATCAGCAGAAGGAGCTCCGACGCAAATACCGATCGTCGTACCGCGCGACGCCGGCAGTTGAAACCGGAGGGCGCCGCCTCATGACCGCCAGGACGACAGCAACATCGCGGAAGAAAAAAACGGACGACGACGACCAGTGGAATCTTCGCCTCTACGTCGTCGGACAGACCGCGAAATCGGTCGCGGCCATCGCCAACCTGAAGAAGTTCTGCGCCGAACATCTCGATGAGCGCTACACCATCGAGATCATCGACGTGGCCGCCGATCCGAAGGTCGCCCGCCGCGATGGGATCGTGGCCATCCCCACGCTCGTGCGAAAACTGCCGGTTCCCATCCGCAAAATTATCGGAGACCTCTCCAACACCGATCGCGTGCTGGTGAGCTTCGATCTGCAGCCGCGAAGCTGAGGTGCCGTCATGACCAAAGGGAATCGATTGGCAGACTCCGACCTCGAACACCGCGTTCGGGAGCATGAGGATCTCGTGCGCGCGCTGCAGGGCGGCGAGATCGACGCGGTCGTCGTTCTCGAAGAGGAAGGCGCGCGAATCTCGCGCCTGAACAGCGACGAGCCGCTCTATCGCACGCTGGTCGAAGCGCTGCCGCAAGGTGTCGCAACGGTGCTCGCGGACGGTACGATCGTCTACGTCAACCCTCACCTCGCCGCGACGATCGGCATTCCCGCCGAGACGCTCCTCGGGCAGAACCTTCTGAACGTGATCGCGGAGCTCGAACGCCCCCGCTTCGCAACGATGCTCGAGCGCGCGCTGACGGCGCCGCAGGAAAGCGGCTTCTCATTCCGCTGGAGTGCCGGCGAAGCGCCCGCGCTCGTCTCCGCGATCCGCCTTCCCATCGAAGACGCCAACGCCGTCGGACTCGTGATCGTCGACGTCCGCGATCAGGTGGCGCGCCGCGCCGCCGAGGAATCGAGCCGCGCCAAGGACGAGCTCCTGGCCTCGGTATCTCACGAGCTCCGCACGCCGCTGACTTCGATCATGGGATGGATTCAACTTCTGGAGATCGAGTTGGAAGCTCTAACCAGCGTGAAGCCCGCCATTCAGAATCTGAAGAACGCGGTGATGGCCGAGACGAAGATCGTCGACGACCTGCTCGATCTTGCGCATTCGGAGAAGGGGACGCTGCCCGTCGTGCGCGAAGAGTTCGACCTCTGCCACACGCTGCGCGTCGCCGCCAGCTTCATCGCCGTGCAGGCGAAGGAAAAATCGCTCGCCCTGAACATCGACCTGCCGAACGGTCCGATCCTCGTACGGGCCGATCCCGACAGGCTGCGCCAGGTCTTCGTCAATCTGCTCACGAACGCCATCAAGTTCACCCCGCAGGGAGAAGTGAATCTCCGCGGCCGCTGCGAGGACGGAATGGCGGTCATCAGCGTGACCGATACAGGCATCGGCATCCTGAGCGAATTCGTCCCGCTCGTTTTCGATCCCTTCCGCCGCAGCGAACGCGCGAAGAACTATCCCGGCCTCGGCATCGGCATGGCCATCTCGCGCCGCATCGTCGAAGCGCACGCCGGAAGCATCGCGGTGACGAGCGACGGCGCAGGCTGCGGATCGACCTTCACGGTCCGCCTGCCGCTCGCGGAGTAACGAGAGCGCGCAGCGCGACGGAGCGCTGGCGTCCTCGCCGGCTGGATCGGCTGCGTCCTCGCGGCCGAACCGCCAAACCCTCGGATTTCGCTGATAACCGATACACCTGCGCGAGCCTCTCATTCGGCGGCGAGGACGCCGCCGAGCCAGCCGGCGAGACGCCAGCGCTCCATCGCATCGACGTTGCGCCTACTTCAGCATCTCCCCAACCGCCGCCCGCGTTGGGCCGGGATATGGGACGTCGCCCTTGATCGTTTCCCAAAGGATGACATTCAGCGCGTAATCGTCGATCGCGTCCGCTTTCGAAAAGTCGAGCAACGCCGACTTTTTCGACTGCGGGCTTTCCGGATTCTTTTCATCGAGCGGAACCTCAGATTTCAGCGCATCGTACGGCGTCAGATCCGGCTGCTCCGCGAACAGACCGCGCATCGGACGGCCGTAGTGATCGAATTGCGACAGCGAATCGAGGCCGAGGATCTCCTCCATCGTGGCCAGGACGTCGGTCGTGTTGACGAAGCGATGAACGAGACCGCCGCGATTCCAGGCCGAGATCATCAGCAGCACCGAACGATGGGAATCGACGTGATCCGGACCAGCCTGCGCATCGTCCTCGACGACGAAAATGGCCGTGTCGCGCCAGAACGGCGAATGCGACACCGCCTCGACGATGCGGCCGAGCGCGAGATCGTTGTCCGCCATGTACGCGCGCGGCGTCGGCTTGCCGGCCGCGGCACCCTGCGTGTGATCGTTCGGCAGCCGCAAGATCTCCAGCGCCGGCAGCGAACCGCGCTCGACGTATCGATGGAACTCGCGCAGCCATGCGTCGGCGCGCTTCTGATCGGGGGTGTTCATGTCGAACGGCGGATAGTCGGGCGACGTGGTGTCGCGCAACGCGCGCCGGAATCCGATGTTCTCTTTGCCGACGATGTCCGGTGCCTCGTCGCCGTTCCCGGCATACTCGCCGTAATTTCGCAGCGAGAGTTTCTTGCGCACGGCCAGATCCCAGAGATAGCCGCTGGCGGGAGCGTTTACGTCGTCGTCATCGTCGACGACGCGTTCCCGATTCTTCCCCTCGTAGTCATACGTCCTGCCGCGGTCCGAGTAAATCGACGGCATCGTCTTCTCGAGGTAGTCGCCGCTGTACGCGGCCATCGACCAGTTGTGTCCCTGCGCGCTCACCTCGGCATTGGTAAAGAAGCGGTCGAAGAGGCCGAATCGCCGCGCCAGCGCATGATGATTCGGCGAAACGTTCTCCGGAAAAAAGACCAGCGATGCATCGCCGTCGCCTTCCTTCATGTCGCCGAGGACCTGATCGTACGTGCGGTTCTCTTTGATGATGTAGATGACGTGTTTGAACGGCGGATACCGCTTCGCGCTGCGCGTCGTGTCCCATCCGTTTGCGAGCGCGACGCGTTTCGTGAGTGCGTCGAGTTTCGACGTAACGCTGGTCGGAATCGACATCAGCGTGCCTTCGAGTTGGCCGAGCGTGTAGTCGTGCGAATCCTTCGGCATCTTCTTCCCGGGCTGTGCCTGGTTCGGATTCGGACGCGAGCCGCGGCCCTTTGCATTGACGACCAGCAGATCGTCGCCGTCGAGCGCGAGTGCCGAGGGATACCACTCGACCGGGATGCGGCCGAGGAGTTTGCCGGTGGCGACCGCGAACACCGCAACGGCGTTGCTGTCCCCCTCGGCCACGAACAACCGGCTGCCATCGCGCGAAAGCGCCAGCGCGTTCGGTGTGCTTCCCTCGTGCGGACCGGCGGGCGGCGGATCGTTCAATGTGCGGACGACTTTCGACGTGGCCATATCGACGACGCTGATCGAATCGGTGCTCCCCGACGCGACGTAGAGCCGCGCGCCGCGGACCACCATCGCCGAGGGATGGCGGCCGACGGTGATGCGTCCGGTGCGGCGCACCGTTCCGTTCGCGTTCGCGCGGAAACGGTTCACGCTGTTGTCGCCCCACGCGGAGACGTACAGATCGCCGCGCGCATCGACCGCGACCGTGTACGGATAGCGATCGGTTTTCACGCGCTGGATCACTCTCCGCGTCGACAGATCGACGACGGCCATCGTGTCGCCGAGGTTTTCGGCGACGTAGAGGTAACGCCCGTCGCGCGACGTGGTGATACCGGCGGGATAAACAATCCCGTCCTGATCCTTCGGTTTTTCCTTCGGGTCCACTGCTGGCCGTTCGACGAGATCGATCTTGCCGTCCGCGGTGGCCTCGCTGCCGTTCCAGCGATAGACGAAAATCGAATCATCGTTGCCACCGCTGGCGTAGAGCATCTTGCCGTCCGCCGAAAACGCGAGGCCGATGAACGCCGCGGATTGCGGCAGCGTCTGCACGACCGCGCCCGATTTCCGGTCGACGATCTGCACGCCTTGCTGCCGCCAGCCATTGAGCAGCAGCGCCACGCGCTCGCCGCCCGGAGCGACGGCGATGGCCAGCGGGAAGTTGCCGACGACGTGCGACTGCGCGGCCGGATCGAGAAAAACGCCGGTCGACAATCGGACTCGTTCGGCGGCATGTGCGGCGATGGCTGAAAGGAAGATGATGGACAGGCAACGAATGCGCATTGGGCGGATGATACCGACATGACAAGCAGGATGCCGTCAACTTTCATCTCCCACGGCGCGCCATCGATCGCGATCGAACAGGACGACTTCACGCGCGCCGTGGCGTCATTCGGCAAAACGCTTCGCGATGCGCGTGCGATCGCGGTCGTCTCCGCGCACTGGCAGGCGCGTAACGTGCGCGTCAACGCGGTCGCGCATCCGGAGACGATCTACGACTTCGGCGGCTTCTCCGAGGAGTTGTACAAGATCCGCTACGAAGCCCCCGGCGATCCCGCGCTCGCCCGCGAAATCGCCGCGCTCCTCGGCGGCGCAACTCTCGAAGAGGAACGCGGATGGGATCACGGGCTGTGGGTTCCCCTCCGCCTCCTGCTCCCCGACGCAAACGTCCCGATCGTGGAGATCGCGCAACCGTATCCGACCACTCCCGCCGACCTGCTGCGCATCGGCCAGTCCCTCGCACCGCTGCGCGACCGCGGCGTGGTCATCGCCGGCAGCGGCGGCATCGTCCACAACCTCCGCGCCATCCACCTCGGCGATAAAAATGCGGAGGTCGATGAGTGGGCGCGCGAGTTCGACGACTGGTTCGCGAAGCATCTCGCCGCGCGCGATTTCGAAACGCTCGCCCGCTACCGCGACGTCGCCCCGCACGCGAATCTCGCCGTCCCGACGCCTGAGCATTTCGAGCCGGTGTTCGTGGCGCTCGGCGCGTCACGCGAAACCGACTCGCTCACGACGATCTACGAAGGCTTCCACTACGGCAACCTCTCGATGCGCACTTTCGCGTTCTCCGCGTGAGCCAGCTGTGTGGCATGGCACAGACTACGAATCCCCAATTAGCTGGCGCCGAGCTGTGTGGATTCCTGCCAGGCCGCCGCATTTCCTGCCGCGGAGCGGCTTCAGAAGGTAGCGAGGGGGTGAGAGCGAAGCGAACACCCCTCGAAGATCGGATTTCCACGATTTTTGTGCCGCGTGAGCGGCACTGGAAAAATGTCACACTCCATCCAGTGCCGCTGACGCGGCACACTTCAATCTCGACTCTCGTTCGAGGGGTGCGAGCGATGAAACTGCTCGCACCCCTCGCTACCCTCTAAAGCCCGCTTACGCGGCGGTGTAGCCATCCAGCGTCAACGCGAAATGCCCGACGAGATCGGCATCCGTTGTGCGACATACACTCCGCCATCATGTTCAAAGCCTTCTCCGCCATCTTCATCTCCGTCTTCCTCGCCGAGATCGGCGACAAGACGCAGCTCGCCACGATGCTCTTCGCCTCCGAGGGGCAGAACAACAAGTGGATGGTCTTCGCCGCCAGCGCCACCGCCCTCGTCCTGGCCTCGGCCATCGGAGTTCTGGTCGGCGCGCAACTTGAACGCTTCGTGAAACCGTCGACGCTCAAGCTGATCGCCGGGGCCGGATTCATCGTCATCGGCCTTTGGACGATGCTCAGCCGAGGATGAAAGGCAATAAGGTGAGGGCCTCGCCCGTTCCGCACGTGGCGTGGTATCTTCCGCACCCTTCGAGCACGCCTCGAGGGTTTCGTTCGTTGAGGTTACGGGCCCGTAGCTCAGTGGTAGAGCAGTTGGCTTTTAACCAATTGGTCGTAGGTTCGATCCCTACCGGGCTCACCAGAGCTGCCCGCCCAGCACGTCCCCATCGTCTAGTGGCCTAGGACACCGCCCTTTCACGGCGGCAACACGGGTTCGAACCCCGTTGGGGACGCCATCGGCGACACGCCGCAGCGCCGGTTGGCTTGACCTCAGCGTTCCATTCCTGACATCAGGCGCTCAACTTTGCGTCCCCTCCTGAAGCGTTACGCGAGGGCCGGTTTCGGCAGCTTCGTGACCCAGCTCACGGAAGTCCGTAACCATGGAACCGATCTTTCCTGGAAATCTGTCTATCAGGAGATCAAATGAAGCGTATTGGCTCTCTCTCTATCCTTGTGCTGTCGCTTGCGTTTCCCCTTGTGGCTCAAACCTCGGCATCGGGTAGTTTCAATTTCAAAGGAACGGAAGGCTTGCAGACGATCGACTTCAGCGCCGTCGGCGACGATCGATCGGCGGACGGCTCGTTCACGTTGACCGGTCCGACGCTCGTGTCGGATGGCGATCTTGATACCGAAGATCCCAAGGAGACGGTTCTGGTCAAGGACTTCACCATGAAGGTCACGGTCGATTGCATGAGCGCGCTCGGGACGCTCGTTACGATGAGCGGCACCGTTAGCGACTCGAATGTCCGGTCGATGATCGGACGCGTCGCGACGCTCACCGTCCAGGACAACGACCTCAACGAGAAGGATCCGACGGATCGCTTTACCTTCGGCACGTATCAGCTGAAGGACATCACCTGGTTCCCTACCGACGCCGAGGTGAAGGACGACGCCGGTTGGGCCATGTCGTGGTGGGCAACGGACGCGGAACGGAAGGACGACGCCGGAGTTCAGATCTCGCGCACGCGCCAGGTCAACTGCCGCAGCTTCCCCGTCGCTACCTACGACCTCGATCCGATCAGCGAGGGCCGCATCACCGTCAAATAGCAACCAGCAATCAGCGGTTCGTTAGTCGGCGGCTGGCTCCCAGCCGCCGATTTGCGTTTCAGCGGAGCGCACCTAATTCGAAGGCCCTGCGGGCTTCGATTCGTACGTCACGGGAAGGCTCGCCTGGAGAATGTCCGACGATCCCTTCCTGTGAAGTGCGAGATCGAGTGTGGCGGGGCCGGGAGAGATACCGGCCGGGTTGAGCGCGAAAACGAGTTTCGTTACGCCGTCTCCCTGGATCTGGCGCGCGAGTGTTGGTTCGGCCGATCGTTTCGCGCCTGCGCTGTCGGTCACGGTCGCGCGGATCATCATCTCCTCGGCGGTTGCGTTGTAGAGAAACAGTGCGAACTCGGTATTCGCCTCTGACTGCAGACGCGGCTTTGCGCTCGGCAGAAATGGCTCGCCATCGAGTAGAAACGGATAGGACGCGTCGTCGCGTTGCACGCCTTTGAGCAGAGCCCACTGACCTGGCTTGTCGAAGAAGAGCGGCGGGCTGACAGAGGGAGCGCCCGGTTCGGGAACGATCAGATCCGTGCGCACAAAACCTCGCTTCTGCGGGTCGGGCAGCGTCACCAGCGCCCGGATCGCGTAGTGCCCGGGCGGCAAGGCCAGCGTCGTGAGGTACTTGATCCCGTTCTGGCGCAACGCGCTGCTGGCTCTGGCCGGGTCGACGTCGATGCGCTGGTCGACACGATCGCGAACGATGCCGTGCTCGTCGAAGGCGTACACGAAGACGTGCGCCGCCACGACGGAGGAGGCGGCGCCAAGCAGGTCTTTCCCATTGATCTCGAGAAAGAAAGCCGCGGCGGAGCGCTTCTCGCCGGGAACCGCGGTGGCAATTGCCGCAACGCGTATTTCGCGCCGCGGGATGTCGTTGACGATGATCTCGGCATCGGTGAGCGCGCGCTCAGCCGGCGATTCCCCTCCCGGCTCGACGTACGAGACGCGATTGTGCACGCGCGCGCCGGGCGCATCGATCGCCCTCACACTGAGCTCGTGAAGCTTGCCGGGTTTGGTCGGCTGCGCCTGGAATGACAGGACGTACACCACTTCCTGCTGGTGCATCATCCGTTCGAAGTCGTTGTGAAGGTCGTTCGTATTCTCGAACACCATACCGCCGGTTGGATTGGCGAGAAGATGCAGTGCATCGTTGTGCAGCGTTGCCGGCTTCGCGGTGGGAGTTCCGTCGTCGATGCCGATCCCGTCGATATCGATCGCGTTGATCACGACATCCGAGAGTTTGAAACGTTCAACCGTCTTCTGGAGGAGTCCCAATTTTCTGGCGGAGCCGAAGCGAAGATCATTGTTAATTGCGTAGGCGTGTCCTGAGGTCGCCTTGGCCATGTCAGCCATCTCGGCTTCCATCGTCCCGCCAGCCCTTCGGCCGATCATCAACGAGGCATCGAATCCGCCAGAAAGCAGGATCAGCTGTTTCCGGCCAGGCGCGGACCGGAGACTTGTGGCAAGTTGCTCGAGCGAGTGAATCCGATTTTCGACCTGCATTCCCGCAAAGCTTCGTTCCTGTTGTTCAGCCCTCTCCTGAATCTCGTTCCGCTCGGCCGTTGCCTCCGCTCCACGTCCACCGCTTGCCGCGTCCTGCGGGAAGGCCCTGGGACCACTGAAGGAGCTGCCGAAGGCGTCCAGGGCAGAGAGTTTGAGCGGATCGACGCCGTTGTACCGGTTCGGCGCCGCGATCGCGGCGTCCACCAGGTTCCGGTCCGTCGTGAACGCGGTGATGACCTGCAACCCCTTCACCGGGTCGATGAAACCGACGGCGACGAGATCCTGTGGCAGGACGTTCGCGGCGATGAATTTCCGGGCGGCGAGACGAGCGCGCGGGATCGATTTGGGCAGCGAGAATGGGATATCGAAGAGCAGGAAGAAGGAGCGTCTGGCGTTCGGGTTCTGCGGCGAGATCGCGCTGACCGATTCCTTCGACGCGAAGTCGATGGCATCGAAGGCCGTGATCTTCTGCCGCTTGCCGTCGTCAAAGAGCTCGAAGTTCTCCGCCTTGAGACCTCGAATCGGATTCCCGACACCGTCGACCACGGTGACCGGCACCTCGACCAGATGCACCCGCACGGTCTCCTGTGCCGCCAGCGGCAGCAGGACCAATCCGAGTGCGATCACGAAAACGGCGATCTTCATGCGAGCGTGCATCGTGACATCATGCGCCCAATCGTCGAGCCTGGTCATGATCGTCAGAACGATTCTCCTCACCTTCCTCATGGCGACGACGGCGTTTGCCGCGCCGCCGAAGAAGATCGGGCGGGCGTTGGTGACCTATTACTGGCTGATCGACGAGACGGCACCGCGGTATCGGGGGAAAGCGAGAGCGGAGCTTCGGGACGCGCGCGGTGAGCTCATCGCCAGGACCAGCATCCGCTTCCGGCGCGATCTGATTCGCGAAGGGAGTGGGCATCTGCGCGACGGCCGGACGGTGGCCTACGATCGCAAGCTGCACGGGACGAATCGCTTTCGCATCGTTAGGACGGAGTACGGCGTCGGACGGCTCGGCTGCGCGCTCGTTCCCTATCGCACGGTGGCCGTCGATCCGCATTTCGTGAAACTCGGAACGACGATCAGCATCCCGCAACTGAAGGGAACGCGCCTTCCCGACGGCACGATCCACGACGGCATCTTCGTAGCGAACGACCGCGGGCATTTTCGCGGAGCGCATGTCGACCTCTTCATCGGCATCGGTGCGAAGGGTGCGCGGCCGTTCATTCGAAAAGGCTACAGCTCGCGGTCGCATGTGACCGTGTATCTGGTCGGGACATCGCCGTCTGACGACTGCCGGTAATCAGTGCGCCGTGGCCGGCTTGTCCACTTCTTCGATGCGTGCGTCCGAGGGCGGAACTTCCTTCTGCAGCCTCGCGGCGACCGCCTCGGCTTTGCGCAGGACGCGAAGTACGTTTAGTCCGGCGATGCCTTTGAGCTGGTCGTCGGTGTAGCCGCGGCGGATGAGCTCCGCGAAGAGGCGCGGGTAAGCGGCCACGCTGTCGAGCCCTTCGGGCGTGCTGGTGATGCCGTCGAGATCGCCGCCGAGGCCGACGTGAGTCGCGCCGGCGACCTGGACGAGGTGATCAATGTGATCGGCGACGTCCTGCACGGTCGCACGCGGCGCGGGATTGGCGGCTTCCCATTGCGCGAGCGACGCCTTCACTTTCTCCGGCTGGCCGCGGTAGATCGCTTTGAGCCGCGCTTCTTCGCCATCCTTTGCCGCATCGCGCGCGCGAACCTTTTCGGAGGTGAATCCGGGGACGAACGTCGCCATGACCACGCCGTCGTTGTCTTTGAGCCGGCGCAGCACGTCGTCCGGAACGTTGCGCGCGTGATCGGTGACGGCGCGCGCGGACGAGTGCGAAAAGATGACCGGCGCGGCGGCGACGTCGAGGACGTCGTTCATCGTTTTCGGCGCCACGTGCGACAGATCGACGAGCATGCCGAGGCGATTCATCTCCGCGATGACCACCTTGCCGAACAGCGTGAGGCCGTTGTGCGCCGGGTCGGCCGTGGCGGAATCCGCCCAGTCGTTGTTGTCGCTGTGGGTGATGGTCATGTAGCGCGCGCCGAGCGCGTACAACTGGCGCAATACCGCCAGCGAGTTGGCGATCGAATGTCCGCCTTCGACGCCGATGAGCGACGCGATCTTTCCGCTGCGATGGATGCGCACCACGTCGTCGGCAGTTCGAGCCAGTTCGAACGTCTCCGGATAAATCGCATCGATCCGATGAACGACGTCGATCTGCTCGATGACGGCGCGCACCGCATCCGCGCCCTTGAGCGTGGTCGGAACGTAGACGGACCAGAATTGCCCGCCAACTCTCCCCTGCCGCAGCCGCGCGATGTCGGTGTGCAGCGGCGGCGTGAGCTTGCTCTGATCCTGCCGAAGATCGATCTGCGAAAGGTGATCCTTGACCCGCTCCTCGTACTGGTACGGCAAATCGTTATGCCCATCGATCAACGGAACCTCAGCGAGGATGCGGTCGATCCGCGCGGAAACCGCATCGGTCTGCGCGAAGGCGGGAATGGCGAGGAGAAAAACGAAGGCGACCGCGGCGACACGATTCATGACGCGGATTGTAGCGAGGGCGCGTCGTCGATTCACACGCGTCCCGAGCATCAGCAGCACAGACAAGAGTGTCTGTGCCACATTGATGCTGCCGTATTCGAGACTGCGGTTTGCGGCAGGCTGGTGTGGCACAGACACTCTTGTCTGTGCTTTGGCAAGGTCCAGTTCCTGATGTTGCTATCCCATCACCGCTGTCTTCGCGTCCGATCGAGCACATCCGGTTGAAACCGCAGCTTCGTGTTCATGCTGCGCAGTTCGGAGCTGGCCATCTCGCTTGGATTCGAATGCGGGAGGGAATCTCCGGCGTTGCCCTGCTTGGCGATTTGGGCGTCGATGCGTTGCAGGAACGCGCGCGCGGAATCGTAGCCTTGCAGTTTCATCAGGTGATTGCGCGCGGCGATCTCGACGAGCAGCGCGAGATTGCGTCCCGAGGCCACGGGCAGACGGACGTACGGCTTGGAAACGCCGAGCAGCTCGAAGGTCTCGCCGGTGATGCCGAGGCGGTCGTACTCCGTGCCTTCAACCCACTTTTCGAGGCGCACCACGAGGTCGATCGGCTTCACGTCGCGCGTGGAGGCGACGCCGAAGAGATCCTTGATGTCGATGATGCCGATGCCGCGCAGCTCCATGTGATGGCGCAACAGATCGTTCGAATAGCCGAGCAGGACGTCGTTCGGATGGCGTTTGATGATCACCATGTCGTCGGCGATCAGGCGGTGCCCTCGGTAGATGAGATCGAGCGCGCATTCGCTCTTGCCGATGCCGCTGTCGCCGAGGAGGAGCACGCCGATGCCGTAGACGTCGAGAAGGCCGGAGTGCATCGTCACCTTCGGCGCCATGTTCTCTTCGAGGAAGTAGGTCGTGCGCGTGATCGACGTCGACGACATGGCCGGCGTAGAGAAGAGCGGCACTGATCGTTTCTCGCACTCGTGCTTGAACTCTTCCAACGGCGTGATGCCTTTGGTCACGATGAAGCAGGAGACGTCGAGCGCGGCCACGTCGCGCACACGCTTCTCGCGCAGTCGCGCGGGAAGGCTTTGCAGATACTTCGTCTCCGATTCGCCGATGATCTGCACGCGCCACGGCTTGATGTACTCGTAGTAACCGGCGAAGGCGAGGCCGGGTTTCTGCACGCGCGGACGAAGGATGGTGCGATCGAGACCGTCGTCGCCGGTTACGATTTTCAGCGCCAGCTCGTCGAGCTCGCCGCTGATGAGCGAGCGGACGGTGGTCTCGATGAAATCGTTCGGATCATTTGTCACGGCGCAATGGTACGCGCATCATGCCCGCACCCGTGTCGAACGAATCACTGCCGAAGTCCGCGATCATCCTGATTCTCTGCGCCTGGCTCGCGCTCCTGACGCTCACCCACCTCGGCGCGCGCTCGCCATATTCGTACGGATGGGCGGTGATGGGCAGCAGCGTGCCGGCCAGCCGGATCTCGGGCGCAGTGGTGAATCCCGACGCGCTTCCGCTAGTGAGCGTGGCGATGTTTTTTTTCGACGCGACGCCGGTGAAGAATTGGGAGGATGCGCAGAACCTGAGTCTGCCGGTGCATGCGTTTGCGACGTCGATCGTGGCGGGAATCACGAGGTCGTATCTCTTCGCCAGCTATGCCGTGAATTTCCTCTTCGCGGCGCTCGTGGCGTGGGCGACAGTCAATGTTGCGGAGCGATTCGCGATCCGTCGTTCGGCGACGTTGGTCGCGCTCCTGACCTCATTCACGCTGCCGATTTACGTCGAGTACCTCGGGCAACCGATGCACTACGTGGCCGGAGTCGCGGTCAGTTTTCTCGTCGTGCTCTCGATCGTGGTACTGCCCGAGGACGACGCGCGCAATCCGTGGGTCGCCGGCGTGGCCACGGCGATTCTGCTGCTCAACTACGACCCGCTCGTCTTCCTTGCGGCGGTGGTCGCGTATTTTCTTTTCATCGGCAGATTCCCGCGGCGGCGCGACTACGCGATTTTTCTGGCGACGGCGCTTGCTCCCGCGATCGTCTGGGTCGGATACCTGCGATGGATCAGCCACGCGATGATGTCGCACAACCTGCAGCGGCGTTATTTCGCGCCGGTGGTCGCGGCGTGGAGCGACGTTGCGCGCCATCCGATCCGCAACGTGCTGATTCCGTTCGTGGCGTCGCACATCGGCATCCATGCGGCTTTTCGGGAAGTCGTCGCGCTGATTCACTGGCCGCTGCTGGTCGTCTGCGTCGCGCTGTTGATCCACCTGCGGCCGCGGTTTGCAGATAAGCGCTTCTGGATCGTAGCGCTTCTGCCGATCGCGTTCGTGCTCGAACAGATGACGGTGGCGGCGTGGGATTGGGAGCTTAATCCGCGGCGCGCCATTCCGGTGGCGCTGGCGTTCGCAGTGTCGTATTGCTACGTCGTGAATGCGATGTGGCCGCGGCGCGGATGGCGCATCGCATTCATCGCGCTCCTGATCGGCTGCGGCTTTCTGGCCATGGCGGACACGATCACGCGCTCACCACTCCTCGCCTACGTGCACTCAGGTCAGGGAGTGCGCGAAGCGCCGCAGGAAGCGATCGCGCATCAGGATCAGCGATTGGATGACAAATCGACGATGCCGATGCTCGCCGACGATCAGCCGATCGTCTGGCGCGATCTGCATCGCGCAACATTGCCGACAGGAGAAGGCGGCGCATTCGCGTTCGCCCAACTTTTCAACGTTGCGCTGCTTATCGCGCTCTTCTGGCTCACCGCGCGTGCGCAGATTATGCCGCGATGGACGCCGGCGATCGCTGCCGCAATCTGGTTGATCAGCTTCGCGCGATTTCTCTGAACTTCTTCCAACTTCCACTGGCGAAGCGTAGTGCGGGCGTCTCGCCTGCATCCGGCGTGGCGTCTCGCCCGACGGAGGTGTCGGTGATCAAATTCAGATCCCGTAATTGAATCCCAGAAACCACCGCCGGGCGAGACGCCCGCCGGATGCAGGCGAGACGCCTACACTACGCCTTCGGGCCGCGCTGAAACTACGGAGTCGCCGGCTTCGCCGCGGCGAGCTTCGCCTGCGCAACCATCTCGTAGACCTTGTCGAGCTCTTTCTCGGCGCCGACTCCTACCACGCGATCGCGATCCTTCTCCGGCTCGACTTCGAACTTGACCGTCAGCGGCTTGCCGTACGCGGCAGGGAGCGACGACGCCGGGTATGTGTAGGTGTATTCGGTGACGTACGTCGTCGAATTGCCGGGATCGTTCGACGCCGCTTGCATGTCCTGCATCGTCGGACCGGAGTTCTGGCCGATCGCGGTTCCGGGCGCCATGTGTACCTCGCCGGCTTTCTTCTTTTTTGCGGCTGCGGTGGGAGCGGTCGGGCCGAGGAGAATCATCATCTTTCCGCGCGCCGTTTCCGAGCCGGGGGTCTTGCCGACGGTCAGGTATTTGTCGGCCTTCTCGGCGTTCTGCGCCACTTCGCGCGTGAAGGTTTCGCCGCCGCGTCTGGCGATGAAATCCTTGATGAACTGCTCTGCTTCGGCATCGGTTTGCAGCGCAGACCACTGCCTCTTCTCGTCGTTCGTCATGTAGTAGCCGACCGGCGTTTTCGGCCAGTCCTTGTAACTGCGCGAGACACCGGCGAACGCGGCGCCTGCGACGAGCAAAATCACGACGGCAGCGGCGATACGTTTCATGGCGGACCTCCTGGTCAGACCTCGGGGGCAATCAGCCCGAGGTTGTTGTCGCGGCGTTTGTACATCACGGAGATGCGGTCGTTGTCGAGGTCGCGAAACACGATGAACTCGTTTTTGGATCCGTCCAGCGACTCGGCGGCATCCTCGATCGTCATCGGCAGGATGGGAAGATCGTTCGTCTTGATGATGCGCGGCAGCCCTTTCGGACCGGGCTTGCGCAGCTTGCCCGGCTCGAGGACCTGCACGGACCACTGCGTCACCACGCCGGCCGCGGCCTTGTTGCGGTTGCCGTCCTTGCGGTGATGATCGCGAATCGTGCTGCGGTTTTTCTGGGCCTGGCGCTTGACGTGATCAAGGGCCTTGTTGATCGCCTCCGGCATCGACTCATCGGACTCCTGCACCGACTTGACGTCGTGCTCTTTGCCGGTGATCAGGATCTCGCAGATGTTCCGGTACTTCTGCACCTGCAGGACGACGCGCACCTCGATGACGTCATCGAAGAGCTTCTCGACGATTTTGTCGAGCTTCGTGGTGATGAGTGCGCGGATGTCGCCGGTGACCGTGTAGTTGCGCCCGGTGATTGACGTAGCCATGGCGCGTATCGTACTCCGAGGCGTACGGTACGCGCCGCCGGGCCGGCGGCGCTATGCCCGCTCTTCGTCTTCGGCCGGTACGTCGCCGTGGCGATGATGATCGCGGATCTTCTCGCGGTTCTTCTGCGCCTGCCGCTTGACGTGATCGATGGCGGCGTTGATCGCGTCGGGCATCGAAGTCTGCGACTCCTGCACCGCCTTCACATCGTGCTCTTTGCCGACGATCAGAATCTCGCAGATATTGCGGTACTTCTCCACCTCGAGCATGACGCGGACGCTGATGACGTCGTCGAAGAGGCGGTCTTCGACGCGGCCGAGCTTCGACTCGACCAGCTGGCGGATGTCAGGTGTGACTTCGAAATTGCGCCCCACGATCTCGGGCGTGACTGCGGCCATCAAGGCACCTCCGGATGCTGCTAGAAAATCTGTTTGCGGTCCGTCGAGGAGGGGATGTTCAGCTCGTCGCGGTACTTCGCCACAGTACGACGGGCAATATTGATGCCCTCGTCGTTGAGGATCTTCATGATCTTCGAATCGGACAGCGGTTTCCGCGGATCCTCGCCGTCGATGAATCCCTGAATCTTCTTCTTCACGGTCAGGCTGGAAATGTCTTCGCCGGTATCGGAGTCGATTCCGCTGTGGAAGAAGTACTTCATCAGGAAGAGGCCGCGCGGCGTGTGCATGTACTTGTTGGAGACGACGCGCGAAACGGTGGACTCATGCATCTGGATGTCGTCGGCCACGTCGCGCAGGACGAGCGGGCGGAGGAAGTCGATGCCCTTCTCCAGGAACTCGCGCTGATGCTTGACGATCGACTCCGCCACTTTGTAGATCGTGCGCTGGCGCTGATCGAGCGACTTGATCAGCCAGACCGCCGAGCGGATCTTGTCCTTGATGTAGTTGACCGTCTCGCCGTCCGACTTCGAGTCCATGGAGTTGAGCATGTTGCGGTAGCTGCCGTTGATGCGCAGCTTGGGCATGCCGTCTTCGTTGAGAACGATGATGTATTCGTCGCCCACTTTCTGGATGTAGACGTCTGGCTCGACGTAGATGGCGCGCTCGTTCGAGTACTTGCGGCCCGGCTTGGGATCGAGATGTTTGATGATCTCGACCACGCCTTCGAGCGTCTTCATGTCGATGGCCAGCGCCTTGGCGATCTGCACGAAATGGCGCTGCATGAACATGTCCCAGTGATCGCGGACGATGGCTTCGACCAGCGGGTTGTCCACCTCGAGAAATTCGAGTTGGAGCAGCAGACACTCGCGAAGGTCGCGCGCGCCAACGCCGATCGGATCGAGCGACTGGATTGCCGAAATGGCCTTCTCGACGTCGGCAGGATCGTACGGCCCGGCGGCGACGATCTCGTCGGTCGTGGCGCGCAGATAGCCGTCTTCGTCGATGTTGCCGATGATGAAGGCAGCGATCTCCTTCACCTTCGGGGAGCAGTCGCTCATGCCGAGCTGCCAGGCCAGATGATCGGTGAGGTTCGGCGGACGGGTGAGCGTGTTCTCGATGGGGAACTCTTCGTGATCCTCCCCCATCCGCGGGTTGTAGCCGTACTCGATGTAGTCCTGGAAGTAGGCGTCGTAGTCGATCTCGTCGAAGGAATCCTTCTCCTTCTCCGGCGCCGGCTCGGCGGCTTTCGCCTCCTCCTCGGTCTGCGTCTTTTCCTGCGCCTCTACTTCCGCTTCTTCCTGCTTCGCTTCCTCGGCCGATTCCTCGAGGAGCGGATTTTCGAGCAGCTCCTGGTTCAGCACTTCCTGGAGCTCGAGCTTCGACAACTGCAGCAGCTTGATCGCCTGCTGCAGCGAAGGCGTCATGATCAGTTTCTGGGAGAGTTTGAGGTGAAGTTTTTGTTCTAGTGCCATTGGTCTGGGTCAGCAGATTACTACGTCTCGCATCGCTCTCCGGTCAGTAAAGGTTGAAGGATTCGCCCAGGTAAATTCTTCGAACCTCTGCGTCTGCCGATAGAGTCTCAGGAGCCCCCTGCCGAAAAATCTCACCCTCTTTGATGATGTAGGCCCGATCCGTGATCTTCAACGTTTCGCGGACGTTATGGTCGGTGATGAGGATTCCGATGCCGCGCGAGCGGAGTTGCGAAACGATACGTTGAATTTCGAATACGGCAATTGGATCGATTCCTGCAAAGGGTTCATCTAGCAAGATGAATGCCGGGTTGATCGCCAGGCTCCTTGCGATCTCCACACGCCGCCGCTCTCCCCCCGAAAGTGAAAAGGCGCGGTTGCGCGTGATGTGCGTGATGCCGAACTCCTCGAGCAGCATCCGCGTGCGCCGCTTCCGCTCCGCCAGCGGCAGATCCATCGTCTCGAATACCGCCAGCAGATTCTCTTCGACCGTGAGCTTGCGGAACACGGACGCTTCCTGCGGAAGGTAGCTGATCCCGCGCTGGGCACGCAGGTACATCGGCAGGTTGGTGATGTCGTCATCACCGAGCGTGACGTGACCGTCGTCCGGCCGCACCAGGCCGACGATCATGTAGAAGGTGGTGGTCTTGCCGGCGCCGTTCGGCCCGAGCAGCCCGACGATCTCCCCCTGCTTGATCTCGACGGAGACGTCGCGGACGACCTTGCGGCGTTTATAAACCTTGACCAGATGATCGGCGGCCAGCCGCAGCGGCGCGTCGGCCGGACGTTCGCGCTCGGAAGCCGTGAAGGGGACGACAGTGCGTCGATCAGACATTCAGGCTGCGGATGTTAACTGATGGGAGGGCAGTCAGAGCTTGCGAGTAAATGTGTTGCTGTCATCCTGAGGCTGCCGGAGGCGTTGGAGCGCGAAGCGCGGAACGCCGGAGGACGCCGAAGGATCTCAAGTTACGCGGCCTGCGTTGAAAACACACGGGGATTCAACACAGCTTGGGAAGCTCGAGATCCTTCGGCGCGCTCCGGCGTTTTCGCCTTCGGCTCAGCGCCTCCGCCAGCCTCAGGATGACAGCTATTGCGGCGGCTGCTTGTACGTCCCCTGCATCGGCGACTTCGGATCGACGATCTCCACTTTGTTGCGCGCCAGGTCGATGGCCATCATCGCGCCGCTGTTGCTTCCCTGCGGACTGGTGACGGTGGCCGGCGCGCCGGTGAGGTAGATCATGCGCCGTCCCACGTTGTAGGTGACGCGGTCGCCCGTCCCTTTGCGGCCGGTCGGTTTCTCCACGAGCACGACTTTCTCCGACGCCTCGATGTGATCCATCTTCTTGTTGGCGTCGAAGAAAAACGACGCGTGCTCGGACGTGAAATGCCGCTGCTCGCCGTCGTCGATCTGGACGTTGCCATTGAGATCGATGCGCCGGTCGTTCTTGTGCGCGATGAGCACGTCGCTCGTCGACTGCATCGGAACCTTGCGCTGTTCGGCCGTCGCGTTCGTGCTGGTGTTGTACAGCAGCGTGCGCACGTTGCCGCGCGCGGTGACCTGATCGCCCGCGCCCTGCACCTGCAACTCCTGCGAAAAGACGGTGTTCGTCTCCTGCCAGGCGCGCACGTTCCCGGTGAAGACGGCCAGCTTGGTGGCCTGGCGCATCGTCACCGAGTCGGAGTTGACGAAGACCGGCTTGCTCATCGGAAAGACGTTCGTGGAGTCGGCGCTGACGGCAGTGGCCGCGCCGCCGCTCTGTTTCGAAACGAGCTGCGCGATGACCTCGCCGGTCGCGCGCGCCGTGCCCGCGCGCGGTGAGAACTCGATCAGCTTCGCCTTCAGCGTCTGTCCGTCCGTTACGACGGCCGGATAGAAGCCAGGCTCGCCGCTGAGCACGACCTGATCGTTGTTGATGTCGTAATTCGCGCGTACCGAGCGGGCGTCGTTCTTCGGATCCTTGTAGTGGACGTTGCCATCCAGCGCAGCATTCGTGGCCTTGTGCGTGGCCGGATCGAAATAGACGGTGAGATGTCCGGAATTCATCTCGCGGCTCACCGGCGCAGTCTCTCGCATCACCACGTTGTCGTCGGCCTTCAGCTCGGTGACCTGCTTGTTGGCGATGCCAACGCGGAAGGTGTGGGCCACGAGATCGCGGTTGGGCGGACCTTCGATCACCGCATGCGCCGGACCGGTATCGCCGATGAAGTTGAGCGCGCTGATTTGATTGTTCGCCCCGATCTCGCTCCAGAACCGGTCCGCGGTGATGGTCTTGCGTCCGGAGGTTTCGGCTTGCTTGCCGCCGCCGACGTCGCTGTTCATGACCACCGTCACATGTCCCTGTCCTTCCAGCGACTGAAGCGATTTGCGGTCGGAACCGAAGCGCCCGAGGATGTGATCGACGTTGAAGCGATCGGCGTCGCGCGTGGCCACGATGTCTTTGATGAATTCGGCGTAGTTCTGCTTCCGGAGAAAGAGTCCTTCCTGCGACTTGATGTTCAGCGGCGACTCGGCGGGCGTCTCCGGCGCCATCGTGGCGTCGACTTTCTCGTAGAGCCGCACGATCTCGCCGGGAACGTCCATGTCCAGCGCGCCGCCGCTGCCGGTCCAGCGATCGACCTTGAAATTGACGGCGACATGATTGGTGAGGTGATTGCCGTCGAAATGAATCTGCGCCGTGGTGATCTCCACGCCGTCGCTCGACGTCACGCGCACGCCGCCCTTGGCGTCCGCCTCTTTCGTATTGCTGTTGAACTGCGCCTGCGGGCAGACCAGTTCGTACGTCAGTCCAGTTGGCCGGTAGATCGTCATCTGCACGTTTTCGAGCGTGTTCCAGCCCGATTGAAACGCGACGACGCGCTCCGCGCGGATGCGCGAGGCCACGCGGCCGTTGATGGTCTGCGTGTCTTCGAACGTGACCGAGAGAATGGCCGGTTTGTCGGTCGGCCGGATCGTCGACGTCACCGGCTGCGTGCCGGCTTTGTCCTTGTGCGGTTTTCCGCGCCGCCAGTTGACGGCGATCACGGCGATGAAGGCGATGAAGACGAGCGGGAGCGCTACGCGAAGGATGCGGATCGTGCGCTGCACGGGGCGGGTAACTTGTTGTGATTCAAGGGTATTCCGATCCGCAGATTACGCAGATAGACGCAGATTTTCCTGAGTTGGTCGGGCATCGACGATCGTCAGCTTCGCACCCGATGCGGCATACCCATCCGGCTCGATGTGAAACAGCAGGTCGACGGTCGCACCGTTCTTCACGTCGCCCGCAAGCGCGCGCACCGATGGCCACAGCACCGCAGCAGCCCGTCCGCTTCCGTCGTCAACGGTCAGTTCGCAGCAATCGGGCGCGAACTCGCGCGTGGCGATGACGTTGGCGTTCCTCGTGAGAAACAGCGGCTGCAGATTTCCCGCGCCGAACGGCTGCATCATTTCGTGCGCCTTCACGAACTCCTGATCGACCTCCGCCAGCGTCACCTCGGCATCGACGCGCGCCTCGCGGCGGAAGACGTCCTCATCGAACGCCGCAAATCGCTCCTCCAGCCGCCGCCGCAGTTCGCCGACGTTCGCCGCCGGCAGCGCGAAGCCGCACGCGAATTCGTGTCCGCCGAAATGCGTGAAGAGATCCGCGACCGCTTCGAGCTGTTCGTGAAGATTGATCGTCGCAATGCTGCGTCCCGATCCGACCGCCAGATCGCCGTCGATCCCGATTGCCAGCGTCGGCCGGTAGTAGCGCTGCGCGATCCGTCCGGCCGTCAAGCCGAGGACGCCCTTGTGCCAGTTGCTGCCGGCCAGGACGTAGATGCGATCGCTCGATGCTTCAGCAACCATCGCCTCCGCCTCCTCCCGCACTCCCCGCTCCACTTCCTGCCGTTCGGCGTTGAGGCGATCGAGCTCCGCGCACAGCGTCCACGCCGATTCCTCCGACGTCGCGGCGAAGAGATCGATGGCCGTCTCGGCCGAGGAGAGGCGTCCGGCGGCATTGATGCGAGGTCCGATCTTGAAACCGACATCTACAGCTCGTAGAGGCCGCCCCAGCATGCCCAGGCGGCGAATCAGCGCTCGCAATCCAGGGTTTCGCGGATCGGCCAGACCCGCGAGTCCGAGCCAGGCGATGGTGCGGTTCTCGCCGACCAGCGGCGCGACATCCGCGACCGTGCCGATCGCCGCGATCTTCAGCAGCGAGGCGATAGCCATCTTCTTTCCGCTCCGCCGCAGCAACTCGCAGCACAACTTGAACGCGACGCCGACACCGGCCAGCTCTTTGAACGGATATTCACACCCCGGCTGCTTCGGATTCAACACCGCCGCGGCCTCGGGGAGCAGCTCCGGAGGAAGATGGTGATCGGTGACGATGACGTCGATCCCGCGCTCGATGGCCTGCCGTACCGGATCGACGCTGGTGATACCGCAATCGACTGTGATGATGAGCTTTACGTCCCTGTCGACGAGCACGCGATCGACGACCGAGGTCTTCAATCCATACCCGTCGACGAGGCGGTGCGGGACGACATGCGCGGCATCGGCACCGATCGCGCGCAACACCGTCTGCAGCAGCACGATCGACGTGACGCCATCGACGTCGTAATCGCCGTAGATGAGGATCGTCTCGCGATCGCGCACCGCCCGCTCGATCCGCTGGCACGCCTCGCCGATCCCATGAATCGTGGCCGGATCGTGGAGATCGCCGATGCACGGCGCCATGTATCTCCGGAACTCCTCGTCGTTCGTGATCCCGCGCCGCGCGATGATCGCGCGCAACTTGTCATTCGCAATGGGAAGGATCGGAAGTTCCCGCGGCGCGTCCGCGAGGTGCCAGGAATCGTGGAGCATTGGAAGAAAGTGTACGTGAGCGACGAAAGCTCTACGAATGGTAGATCTCAGACGCCGTCGCGGGCGACGCGGAATCCGTAGTCGGCGTAGCGAAACTCCGGAGGAAGGCTCGACCGCGCCGCGCATCGGCTGAATGGGATTTGATGCCGCCACGATCCGCCTCGCGATGCGCGGCGTGATCCCGTCTCCGGGCCGCGGGGATTTCGATCCGGCGAAACGCCGTAGTAGTCCGCCGCGTACCAGTCGCTGCACCACTCGTGAACGTTCTCGCACATGTCGTAAAGACCGTAGGCGTTTGGTGCGCGGAGTCCAACCGCGCGCGGACCGGCCGCAGCGTCCTGCAACGGCCAGTCGTCGCCCCACGGGTAGTGCATTCCTTCCAATCCTCCCCGCGCCGCACACTCCCACTCGGCCTCAGTCGGCAGACGAACGTGGAGCCATTCGCAATACGCGACAGCCTCGAACCACGACACGCCCACGACCGGCTGCTGCGGATCGTTGAACGGAGCCGGCGGCGGCGCATGACCAGTAGCCGTCGCGAAGGCCGCATATTCGGAGTTCGTCACCTGATACGCATTGATTTCAAACGCGTCGATCCAGACTCGGTGGGCCGGGCTCTCATCCGGCCGGCCATCGTCCGATCCCATCAGGAACGATTGCGCGGGGATGAGGACGAATGTCATCGCGCCGCGCAGCCCGCGCCGGTGCAATCGAGCGCGACGAAGACTTCCGAGGCGATGGTCCACGAGGGCAGGCCGGCGCTGAAGATCGTCTTGCGCCAGACGGCGAGGTAATCGCCGCGCAAGTCGGCGGGGCCGGCCGGCGTCATGGTGTGACCAGTCCACGTGCCGCGCTCCGAGGCAGCGGGATCGCTGCGGCTGATTTCGATCGAGGTTGGCGTGCGAACGTAGACGAGATCCGGCTGCGCCTTGAAGCGTGAGTCGATTTCCTGCTGGATCTCGGCGCGGCCGTGAATCATCTTCCCGCTTGCGGAGACGACCGTTGCGTCGTCCTTCAACACCTGCGCAAACGCAGACGCATTGTGCGCGGCTAGCGCCGCATTCGACGCGGCGCGCGAATCGCGGATGATCGTTTCGTCGCGCGGCGTCGACACCAGCGCGATCCGATCGCCGCGCGGGCTGATGGCGATGCGCGTCAACCCTTGCAACTCGGGATTGTCGAACGTCGCTGCGATCGGCCAATCGTCCGGTTTCGCGGGATTCCATTCGTAAATCGTGTGGCCCGACGCGATCAGCAGCGTGCCGCGCGACGTCCAGACGTGGCTCCCCGAGGTGCGGAACGGAACGGTGGCGAGCGTGGTGACCTGACGATCGTCGAGGTTGAGTTGCCGAAGCACAAACTTGCGCGGCGGGGCTGTCTTGGCCGCCTCCCCTTCCGGCATGGGAAACGGCTCGACCGCGACGAAACTGACGGCGCGCTTGCCCGGAACGTGGAAAGGCGCGCTCATCGAGCCGACCGCCATCGTGTCGAGCGCCTTCGTCTTCGGATCGTAAATGACGATGCGCCGCTGCTTGTCGTTCATGTAGAGCGCCCAGGTCTGCTCGTCAAAGCGCGCGAAATAGCCGGCGTCCTTCGTCTCCGTGAGCTGGCGCTCGTTCCCCGAGGCGTCGTGCAGGACGACGTGCCCATCGCGCAACAGCATCAGCGAGCCGCCGGCAGCCGGCGTCGGACTGAATCCGAGCGCGCCCGGCACGGGCGTCGAGGTTCCGTTGGTGAAGTCGTGAATCACTGCCTGCACGGCGTGTCCGGTCTCATCGAGGATCGCGATCTGCGACGTGAAGACGAGCTTCCCGTCCGGGAAGAACGCCGGCTGATTGTCGTAGCCGGGATGCTTGGAGATATTCACCAGATTCGAGACCGCGAATCGCCCGCCGGACATGTCCAACGATCCGACCCAAACCTCGGAATCATTGATCTGCGCATGGAGAGTCGCCGCCAAGGCGAGAAGGAGGAGGAAAACGATTCGACGCATGCGGAGATCGTATCCGCAATAGAGTGCGCGCATGTCAATCGACGAGTCGCTCTTCACACCACGCGCGATCGGATTCGCGCGCACTCCATTCAAAGAGACGATGCAGATCCCGAAGGGCCTCGGCACGAAGCACGAGGCGAACGGGATCCTCGAAATCCTTCCGGAATTCGAGCCCGGCCTCACGCACATCGAAGGCTTCTCGCACCTCTTCGTTGTCTGGGTCTTCGATCGTTCGGAAGGCTTCGAGCTCCTCGGCGGGCCGCCCGGCGAAGAAACACCACACGGCGTCTTCGCCACGCGCTCTCCCTTTCGGCCGAATCCGATCGCGCTCACCGTCGTCGAGCTTCTGCGCCGCGACGGCGCGTCGCTGCACGTCCACGGCGTGGACATGCTCGACGGAACGCCGATCCTCGACATCAAGCCCTACATGTCGAGCATCCCCGCGGAGTCGCTGCGTCGCGGCTGGCTGGACGAAGCGGAGAAACGGCGCGCGACGAAGTCGTGATTCGCGCGCATGTGGCCGAACATCGCCGCGATGTCTAAATCCGCGCGATCGTAACGTTGGAGATAGCCAATGTAGACGGAGCCTTGGGCAACCGACGCCGCCGGCCGTGCCGGCTACTTCTCGAACATCCCCATCTTCCGGAACTTCTTATACCGCTCCTCCGGAAGGGCGGACGGCTTCAGCTTCATCAGCTCTTTCAGCGACTTTTCCAGATACGGCGCGAGAAGCTCCGCCGCTTTGGCAGGATCGGCGTGCGCGCCGCCGTTCGGTTCGGGGACGATGTCGTCGATGATGGCCAGGCGCTTCAGGTCGGATGCCGTGATGCGCATCGCCGCGGCCGCCTCCGCAGCGGCCGACGGGTTTTTCCAGAGAATGGCCGCGCATCCCTCGGGGGAAATGACCGAATATACCGCGTGCTCGAGCATGAAGACGCGATCGCCAACTCCCAGCGCGAGTGCGCCGCCGCTGCCGCCTTCACCGATCACGATCACGATCACCGGCACGCTGAGCATGGCCATCTCGCGCAGATTGACGGCGATCGCCTCGGCTTGGCCGCGCTCTTCTGCGCCGAGGCCGGGGTAGGCGCCCTGGGTGTCGATGAAAGTGAAGATGGGGAGGTTGAACTTCTCGGCCAGCTTCATCACCCGCAGCGCTTTGCGAAATCCCTCGGGGCGCGGCTGCCCGAAGTTGCGATGGATCTTTTCCTTCGTATTGCGGCCCTTCTGATGGCCGATGACCGCGCAGGGAGTGCCGCGGAAACGCGCAAAGCCGGCCACGATGGCGGGATCGTCGGAGAATTTGCGATCGCCGTGAATCTCCGTCCACTCATCGAACAGGTAGCCGATGAAATCGAGCGTGTACGGCCGCAGCGGATGCCGCGCCACCAGCGTCTTCTGCCAGGGAGTGAGGTTCGCGTAGATTTCGTCGGCGAGTTTGGTAAGCTCTGCCTCAAGCGCCGCGAGCTGAGCGGGATCTCCTTCAGCCGCGGTGCTTTCCTCGATTCGACGCCGGAGCTGCAGAATGGGCTCCTCGAACTGCGTCGGGTCAGGATTCATAGGTGCGTGACCCTAACAGATGACCAGCATGCTCGCAACTGACGCAGAGCAGACCGCCGCGCCGCGGCCGTCGCTCGAAACATGGGCTCGCAATGAGCCGATGCGGCACGTTCCATCGGCGGAGTGGATGGCCTGGAAACTCGACCAGGACCTGCGCCGCCGGATCGACATTCTCTTCACGTCCTTCTCCCATCTTCCTTTCGACGACCCCCGAAAAGTCCCGATCGAGAATGAGTTCCGCGCGCTTTGCCGCGCCGTCGATCGGCTGGCGGACGTCGCTCGCCACACGCGCGGCAATCACGCGCCGCACGACCTCGGCGACCGCATTTTCTGGGGACTGAACCAGGCCGTGTCCAGCCTCAATTCGCTCGATCCGCACCTCATCGGCCGCCGCTTCCCGTTCCATACCGGCGAGCGCTCGAAGGGCGAGCCGATCTACGGCGGACTGCTCGTCGTGATCCAGCACGTCGATCGCGTGCTCACGCTGGTGCGGACGATCGACCGCAACGTCGACGAGCTGTTGCTCGACGGCCTGGTCAAGCTGGAGACGCCGCTCCGTACGCAACCGATCGCCTGACGATGCTCGACGCCGTTCGTCCGCTTTTCGCGCACATGGAATGGGCCGACGCGATGGTCTGGCGCGCCGTCACCGATTGCGCCGCAGCCTCGGACGACAAAGTCCTCCACGACCGGCTGTACCACATCCATGCGACGCAGCATGCGTTCCTGCAGGCGTGGCTCGGCGAGCAAGTTGTCTTCAAAGGTGCTGATGACTATCCCGGCCTCGACTCCATCCGAGACTTCGGCCGCACGTTCTACGCCGTCGCAAACGATTACGTGGCGTCGCTATCTCCCAACGCCGTCGATAGAGAGATGGTCCTGTCGTGGTCCAGCTACTTCGCCAAACGCGCCGGCTTCGCCGCCCATCCCTCCACCCTCGGCGAGACGCTCCTGCAACTCCCGTCGCATTCGACCTATCACCGCGGCCAGGTCAACGTCCGTCTCCGCGAGCTCGGCGCAACTCCGCCGCTCGTCGATTTCATCGCCTGGATCTGGGCAGGGAAACCAGCGCCGGCCTGGTGAGCGCGCGACCGTAGCGCCGGCCGCTGGCCGGCTGGACCGCCGCCGGCTCGGCGGCACGTGACGCGCCAGCGAGCCGCTGGCGGTCCAGCCGACGAGCCGTCGGCGCTACGATGGGCGCCGTGTCGCTCCAATTCACCGCCCGCAGCGTGATTCGCACGACTCCGGAACATCTTTTCGCCTTTCACGAACTGCCGGACGCGTTTCTGCGCCTGCTCGCCCCGAGTGAAAAAATCCGCGTCATTCAAACCGCGGCCAGCCTCGAGGCCGGAAGCCGGACCGTCGTCAAAATCCGCATCGCGTTCCTGTGGGTGACGTTCGAGTCGCTGCACACCGCGTACGATCCGCCGCACTCGTTCGAAGACCAGCAGGTGCGCGGGCCGTTCCGGAGCTGGCGCCATCGCCACATCGTCGAGCCGCATCCCGACGGCGCAATCCTCATCGACGACATCGAATACACGCCTCCCCTCGGCCTCCTCGGCCGCATCATCGATCCGATCGCGATCAAGCCGCGGCTGCGCAAGGTGTTCGCGTTTCGCCATCGCGTCACGCGCGACTACTGCGAAAATGCGCGGCCATGAACAGCATCGACAGCGTCATCGCCGCCATGTACGAGAACGTCTCCTTCGAACCGGGCACGCGCCCCGATTGGAAGCGCGAGTCCGAGATCTTCGCGCCGAACGCGCGCTTCGTCCGCGTGAACGACGAAGGCGTCTTCGAATTCACGGTCGAGTCCTTCCGCCGGAACTTCGAGTCGATGATCGACTCCGGCGTCCTCCCGAGCTTCTGGGAAGGGGAGATCTGGCGCGAGACCCACCAGTTCGACAACATCGCCCACGTCCTCAGCGCCTACGAAACCCGCTGGACCCGCGCCGGCGACGTCATCAACCGCGGCGTGAACAGCATCCAGCTCTTCGAACGCGACGGCCACTGGTGGATCAGCGCCATGATCTGGCGCCGCGACGGGAAGGACATCAAGATCCCGGAAAGCGTGCCCGCGGCGGTCACGGCTCAATAGAACTCTCTTCTCCACGAAAGGCGCTTCACCACAAAGACGCAAAGGACACGAAGACATCTCTTTGTGTCCTTTGTGTCTTTGTGGTTCAAACGTTCTTTGAGGCCGAATCTATACGTAACGAGCAACTCAAAAGTTCTGACGATAATGAAAGCTCTGGAGAGCAATGGATGAAGAGACTCGACCCGTCTGCCATCCGCGTCATTGACGACAACCACGCCTGCGTCGCGGGAACGTTCACCTATGACCTCGATGAACGCTGCACGTTTAGCCGTAGCCGTCTGAAGACGTTGGTCGAAGCGATTCATCGCATCGCCGCACAACGTTCTCGCGGACTCGATCTCGATTCCGTGACGGCAACCAAATTGTTCGATCTCTATGAGATGGTCGTTCGCTGCTCGCTCCTGGCGCATTTCGATCCTCAGGACGGCGCGCGGATCGAAAAGCTCCCGCCGGAAGACGTCGCGACTGGCACGACGATATCGACGAGTTTCACGACGCGATCTGGAGCTACATGTCAGGGACATTGATCCCGAGGTCACCCGCGAGATCGCCATCGAAGGCGCCTACAAAATATTGATCGGATCCACATCCACCGCCACTTCCACGCCCTTCCACTTCTTCCCGACCATCACCGACTCGACCGCTTTGCGGAGGGCGGTGCGGTGGGGGGTGCGGAGGAGGATCTGGTAGCGGTAGACGCCTTTGATCCGGGACATTGGCGCGGGGGCTGGGCCCTGGATACGCGTGCCGGTCAGGGGACGGATCGCTTCTTCGAGGCGGCGGCCGGCGTCCAGTGCGGCGTGGTCGACGTCGGCGAGTTTTTCACCGCGGAAGAGGATGGCGATCATCGACGTGACCGGCGGGTAGTGGAACATTTTGCGGAATTCGATTTCGGCTTTGTAGAACGATTCATAGTCGTGGTGGAGGGCGTGCTGGATTGCGTAATGCGTGGGGAACGCGGTCTGGATCAGCACTTTGCCGCGCAGTTCGCCGCGGCCGGAGCGGCCGGCGACCTGCGTCAATAGATAGAACGTCTTTTCGGCGGAGCGGAAATCGGGATAGCCGAGGATCGAGTCGGCGTTGAGGACGGCAGTGAGCGTGACGCTGGGAAAATGATGTCCCTTGCTCAACATCTGCGTGCCGATCAGCGCCTGTGTTTCGCGTCTATGGAAGCGGTCGAGGATGCGTACCAGCTCCCCTTTCTTGCGCGTGGAATCTCGATCGAGGACGTCCACTGTGATGTCGGGGAAATCGCGACGGAAACGTTCCTCCACTTTCTCCGTGCCGAAGCCGATCGGCTGGAGGACTTCGCCATTGCACAATGGACAGAGCGCCGGAATCGGCTTGCGCAGTCCGCAGTAGTGGCAGATCAGCATTCCGACGCGGCGGTGCACGGTCAGCGTGACGCTGCAATCGCGGCAGCGGAACTCGTGGCCGCATTCGCGGCATAAGAGATACGGCGCGTAGCCGCGGCGATTGATCAGGATGATGGCCTGCTCCCCCGCCGCGAACGTCTCTTTGAGTTGCTGCTTCAATGGATTGCTGAAAATGACGAATCCTTTGTCCTCTTTTTCCGCGCGTTCTTTGCGAATATCGATGACGTCCGCCTCAGGCAATGGGCGGGCCTCGACGCGCGACGTCATTTTCAGAAGCGCGTACTTGCCACGCGCCGCGTTCTCGCGCGATTCGAGCGACGGCGTGGCCGAGCCGAGGACGACCGGGATGTTGCGGAACTGCGCGCGGACGACGGCCAGGTCGCGGGCGTTGTAGCGCGGCGTCTCGTCCTGCTTGTACGCGGCGTCGCCTTCTTCGTCGACCACGAGCAGGCCGAGTCGCTGGAACGGAGTGAAGAGCGCCGAGCGCGGACCGATGGCCACATCCACCTCGCCGCGCCGCGCGCGCCACCATTGATCGAACCGTTCGCTCGCGGAGAGGCTGCTGTGCAGAATGGCAATCCGTTCGCCGAATCGTTCCTTCAGCCGCGACGCGAAGACCGGCGTCAGGGAGATTTCCGGGACCAGCAGCAATGCCTGCTCCCCTCGCCTCACCGCGTCGCGCATCAATTCGATGTAGACCTCGGTCTTCCCGCTGCCGGTGACGCCTTCGAGCAGAAACGGGGCGAACGTGCCGAGCGATTTGCGAATCGTTTCGATGGCCGCGGTCTGTTCGGCGGAGTGCCGGATCTCGCCGACACTGGCCGGATCGAGTCCCGCCAGAAACGCGTCGAGTGTGTGCCGTCGCGCGCGGCGTTCGATGCGGACGATGTTCTTCTTCGCCAGCGCCGACAGCACCGCCGCGCTGACGCCGGCGTTTTCCAGCGCACGCACCGACATCTCCACGCCGCGCGACGACAACAGATCGACCGCCTGCTGCTGCTTCGCCGTCAGTCCGGCCGGAATCGTTTCGAGGATGACGAATCGGTCGTAACGAACACCTTTCGCGTCCGTCACGCGGTCGCCGATCGTGACCAGTCCTGCGTCGCGAAGGCGTTCGATCGACGATCGCGAGCTCGCTTCGAGCGCGGCTGCAAACGGCAGCGGACGACGGCGCAGTTCATCGACGAGTGGAAGATCGACGTCGAGAATCTGCTCCGAGGTGATCGACGCTGCGATCATCGACTCATCGCCGACCAGCGTCAGCTCGCGCCGTCCGCGCGCCGACATATTCGCCGGCAGCGCAACGCGCAGCATCTCGCCGAGCGGCGCGATGTAGTACTCGGCTGCCCACTTACAGAGCTCGATGATCTCCGGCAGCAGCGCGGGCTCGTCGTCATCAAGCACCGCGTGAATCGGCTTGATTTTGCTGCCCTCGGGTGCCGCATCCGAGAGCCCCACCACGAATCCCGTGTTTCGTTTCGCACCGAACGGAACTTCGACGCGCGATCCGAGGCGGACTGCGTCGCGCAAGTCGGGCGGGATCGCGTACGTGAACGTGCCGTGCACCGCGACGGGCACCGCCACCTCGGCGAATTCAGAGAGACCGGACGGCATCGCCCGCTATTGTCTCCGCCGCAGCAGCGCCACCGCCACCAATGCCGCGATTGCGATGTACACCGCGGCCTCGGGCGCGCGAATGCGCGTGCGCGGTTCAGGCGCGAAGCTCATCTCGTACGCGCAACTGTCCTGCGACGCCGCCGCGATCTGCGTGCCGGCGGCGATCACGCGTCCATTGCCGTTGACGCCGCGAACGCGGATCACGGCGTGGTCGAGATGGACGGCCGGAAACATCTGACGCGTGTCCGTAGCCACGTGTTCGTAGCCATCGAGGAAGAGCCGTTTCTCGCCGAGGACCTGACCGTGGAGATCCTCGACGGCGACGACGACGGACAAGGCGGCGCCCGACGTCTCGATCACATACAACTTGTATTGCGCGTCGGTGGAACCGTTGCCGTGGAGCACCGCGGACTGTCCGTTGCCGATGCCGAGGCGCGTGGGGATGGCCGCGAGCGCCATCGAGAGCGCGGTGCTCGGCCCGGCAGCGGGAACGTAGCCGTAGATCCGTGCCGAGGCCACGACGTCGGCATTCGACTCGATGCGAAGAGCGCCGATGCTGTCGACGTTGGGCAGAATCGGCGGGCGAAGAGGATCGACGACATAGGTCTGCCGCGGCGGCAGCGTGACGCTCGTTTTCCGCGGCGAGCGATTGGCATGGCCGCTTTCAAGATACGACAACGTCATCACCGCCGGATGGTCGTCGGTATTCGTGATCCAGAGCGCGGTGAGGAACAGGCGTCCCGAACCTCCGGCCGCGCGGCCGACAACCGGGATGACCAGATCGCGATCGGCGTACGCGGCGAAAAGCGGGTGCGACCCGAGGAGCAGGAGCGTGAATGCGATGCGTCGCATCCGCGCAGTATGCCGCGTGCGCGGGTACAATCGACAGCGCCGAGCGGCAGGTCCGCCGCTCCGACCCAGTGGGCGCACTCCTCTATCTCCTTTCCGCCGCAGCCACGCTCGTTTTCGTCCGCCGATTCACGGCGCTTTCGCGCCAGGCCGCGGCGGTTCTGATCCTGCTGCCGCTGTGTCTGACGGGCCGCGCGCTCGTGACGGGCAAGGTCTACGCGCCGATCGACGTCGCGTATCACTTCGAGCCGCTGGCATCGATGGCCACGCGCGCCGGCGTCGAACACATCGCCAATCCGCTGCCGTCGGACGTCACGGTGCAGTTCCTGCCGTGGAACGCGGCGCTGCGATGGTCGATCGCGCACCGGCAATGGCCGCTGTGGAATCCGTTCGAGCTGTCGGGCAACGTGCTCGCCGCGGCCGCCCAATCCGCTCCGTTCCACCCGGTCACGCTCATCGGCCTGTTGATTCCGGCGCCGGACGCGCTCGGATTCATGGCCGCGATGACGTACTTCCTCGCCGCGCTGGGGATGTTCCTCTTCCTGCGAAATCTCGAGTTGCGGCAATTGCCGTCGCTGTTCGGCGCCGCGGGATGGGCGCTGTCGACGTACGTGGTGGCGTTCACGCTCACGGCGCATGGAAACGCGATCGCGCTCCTGCCGCTGGTGATGCTCGGCGCGCGCTGCGTGGCACTGCGTCCGGGAATCCGCGCGACGGCGCTACTGACTGTCGCGCTGATTCTCATCACGTTGTGCGGACATCCGGAGACGTCGCTGCACGTCGTCGCGCTGGCGATTGCATATGTGATCTTTTGCGCGCGAGCGCGGCTTTCTCGCGTTGCAATCAGCGGACTGACTGCTGGAATCGCCGCGCTGCTGCTGACCGCGTTCTTCCTCGCGCCGATGATCGATGCGATTCCGCAGACGCGCGAATACCTCCATCGGAGGTCGGGCGCCGAGGGGGGAAGCGCGTCGTGGGAAGTGGTCGCGCATGTGCTGCGAAGCAACATCCTCCCCTTCGCGGAGGGCTTGCCTGGCGAGGAAGAGCCGCAACACGAGCCAGGACTGCAGCATCACTCGATGGGAACGGCGTACGCGGGAGCGATGCTCTTCGCGCCGGCCCTTTTCGCCCTGCTGCATGCGCGGACGCGCGAGAAATGGTTCTTCGGCGGCGTCGTCGTATTCGGATTCCTCGCGGGCGCCGAAGCGCCGATCATCAGCCCGATCCTGGAGCGGCTTCCGATCTTCAGCCTGGCCATCAACGCGCGAATGATCTCGTTTGCCGCATTCGCAATCTGCGTTCTGGCGGCGATCGGATTGCACGCATCGCTCACCGAGCGCCGCCGGCTGGCGTTCTACTTTCTGATCGTAGGGCTATCGATCGCGGCGCTGACCGCTGCGATGTCGATTCACAGCACGCTCACGCCCGACTTCATTCGCGCAAATGCGATTCGCGAAGTTGCGCCGCTGCTTCTCGCGTTCGCGTCGCTGCTCGCTTTTCGGACCAATCGCTCCGTCGCGGCGATGCTTCTCGGCCTGCTGTTGTTGCAGCGCGTCATCGAGATTGGAGGCTTCATCCCGGCCGTCGACCGCCGCGCCTTCTTTCCGCCGATCGCCGGATTCGAACGGCTTCCGCACCCCGATCAGGGCAACGCTGAGCCGTATCGCATCGTCGGACAAGGGCCGCTTTTCGCGCCGAACATCGCCGCGCATTACGGACTGGAAGACGTTCGCGGTTATCAGGCCATGACCTTCGCGCGCTTCGCGGAGACCTTTCCGCTCTGGTCGATTCCGCAGCCTGTCTGGTCGAATCGCGTCGACGACCTCACCGCGCCGATGCTTTCGTTGATGAACGTTCGCTTCGCGCTGGCGCTGCCCGATTCGCCGATCCCTCCATCGTGGCGGCTCATCGGCCGCTATCCCGGCTACCAGTTGATCGAGAACAGCCGCGTTCTGCCGCGCGCGTTCATCCCGCGCGTGGTGCACACCGGGACGAATGACGTGATCCGCGGCATGCGCGCCTGCAGCGACTTCGGCGCCGAGGCCTGGATCGAAATGAAGGGGCCAACGACGGACGTCGCGAACGGAACGGGCACCGTGCGCGTGCGCGCGGACGGATCGCGACTGATGCTCCACGCATCGATGCAATCGCCGGGATGGATCGTCGTATCCGAAACCGCGTGGAAAGGATGGCGCGCGACGTCCGGCCGCGATCCGATCAAGCTCCACTTCGCAGACCACGCCTTCCTCGGCATGTTCCTCCCCGCCGGCGATCACGACATCGTGTTGTCGTACCGCCCGAAGTCGGTAACGACCGGCGCGATCGTCAGCATCGCTTCGGCATTTGTCCTGGCGATCGCGATCATACGAAAGCGGCGATGGCTCTTCGTCTAACGATCGCCCTGGCCGTGACCGGTCAGATCCTCGTCACGCTCGGGATTCTGGGCCTACTTCAGCTGTGGATATTGATCACCGTCGCCGTAATCGCGTTGGCCGTTTTTCACGCCGCAGTAGGTTTTGATTTTCTCCGCCTCTCCCCACCTCCGCGTGAAACCGTCCTCCTGATCCCACTTGCCCTGCTCGCCCTCTACCCACCGATCGCGTTCGACGAAACCCTCTACCACCTCCCCTTCGTCCGCGCGATCGCAAACACCGGCGCGATCAACTTCTTCGCCGATCTCCGCTTTCCCGCCTTCCCCGTCCTCCACGAGCTCCTCTGCGTTCCCGTTTTTCTCCTCCTCGGCGACACTGCCACGCACTTTGTTGCGGTCGGCGAGGTCGTGCTGGTGGCCGGACTGCTGCTCGCCTGGCCGAAGGAACGCGCCGCAGGAATCCTCGCCGCCGCACTCCTCCTCGGCAATCCGATCGTGATGCAGATCGGCTCCGTCACGTATGTCGATGCCGCGCTGATGCTCTTCGTCGCCGCGGGCGCGTACTGCCTCGACCGGCACCCGATCGCATCCGGATTTCTCCTCGGCACCGCCTGCTGCGTGAAGTACCTCGGCTGGTATTTCGCGGCAGCGGGATTCGTCTATCTCTTGCTGTTCGCCACGAACCGCCGGCGCATCGTTCCGCTCTTCGCAGCCGCGTTCGCATTGGCAGTGCTGCCGATGTACGGCCGCATCGTCGCGCTGACCGGCAATCCGTTCTTCCCGTTTCTATCGGACGTGTTCGGGAAAAGCGCGTGGACGGTGTCGCTTCCCGCCGCGACAAATCACATCTCGATCGCTCTACGTCTCTTCTGGAACGTGACGTTTGCGCGCGATCGCGTCAACTTCCAGCCGCCGTATTCGCCGCTCTTCGCCATCTCGATGCTGATCACATTGATTGCCGCGACGCGCAACCGCCGCGCCGCGTTTTTGTCGATCGTCTGCCTCGGCTACATCGCCATCTTCACCTTCCTGCCGCAGGACTCGCGTTACCTGCTGCCGCTGTTGCCGCTGGTCAGCGTCGCCGCGGCGATGAGGATCGCGCCGCTGTTGTCGAAGAAAATCATCGCGACTCTGTCCATCCTCGCGATCGCACCCGGCATCGCGTACGCGGGATACCGCCTGTGGCGGCAAGGACCGCCGCCGTTGACGGCCGCGCAGCGGCGGCAATATCTCGAAGTGCACATTCCGGAGTACCGCGCGCTGGAGCGACGCGGCGCAGGACGCATTTACGTCTGCGGCGCAGAGCAGTTGAAGTACTTCGGCGGCGACGACCTGTTCGGCGAGGCCATCGGACCGTACGCGAATCAAACGATTTTCGGCAACGCAAAAAACGCCGAAGATCTGTCGCACGCGCTGAGACCGTTGAAGATTCAATATCTACTGATGTCCAGACACCGCCCATACGCATGGCAGCGACTTCCGTCCACGCCATTCTTCGACCGCATCTATGCCGACAACGGAGCCGACCTTTGGCGCGTTCATTAATCTGCGTGAATCTGCGTAAATCTGCGGATAACCCTCCATCCGCAGATTTACGCAGATGGGGTACCGCGCCGTCGTTCTAAGATCGCGCAAGTGCCGCTTCGTGACTCCATTCGCCGGATCGTTGGCCGTCGTCCGCTCGATTGGACTCGCGGCGCGGGGCGTGCGCGCGCGGCGCCGCCGGCGGACGTCGACGTCATCATTCCCGTCTACGGTGCGGCGAACGAGCTTCGCGCATGTCTCGAAAGCGTTGTGCGCGAGACGCGGCATCGCGTCACGCTCGTCGTCGACGGACCGCAGGACGCAGACGTTGAGTCGGTGCTTGCCGGCTTTCCTCTGCGCATCCTCCGCAACGCACAGCGCCTCGGCTTCGTCGGTTCCGTGAATCGCGGCATGCGCGAGACGACGTCGGACGTCGTCCTGCTCAACAGCGACACCATCGTCACGCCGCGCTGGATCGAGAAGCTGATCGAGGCCGCGTATTCGTCCGGCGACGTTGGAACGGTCACGCCGCTTTCGAATCACGCAACGCTTTGTTCGGTGCCGCGAGCATTCGAAGAGAACCTGCCGCCGACCTGCTTCGATGCGGCGTCGTTTGCCGCCGTCGTGGAGCAGGTTTCGCCACACAGCTACCCGCACATCCCGACTGGCGTCGGCTTCTGTCTCTACATTCGCCGCGCGCTGCTCGATGACATCGGCGTCTTCGACGAAACGCACTTCGGCCTCGGCTACGGCGAGGAAAACGATTTCTGTATGCGCGCGCTGGCACGCGGATGGGTGCACGTCGCCGACGACGCCACGTTCATCTACCACGCCGGCCACCGCAGCTTTGGCAAATCGCGAGCGAGGCTGGAACGCCGCGGCGCGGCGACGCTGGGTCGATTCCATCCGCGCTACATGCCCACGATCGCGGCGTTCATGAAGGTCGATCCGCTCGCCGACGTTCGCGGACGAATCACCAACGCGATCACGCCGCCCTCAGCGCGCAAACGGCGCATCGTGCATCTCGTCCACGGATGGCCGCCGTTCCAGCAGGCGGGCACGGAGCTGTACGCCTACTGGCTGGCGCGCCAGCAGCAGTCGGCCGACGAGGTCTCGGCCTACGTTCGCTCCGCCGATCCCGCGCGTGCGCACGGCGACGCGGTGGAGTTGCCCGATGACGGAATCCGCGTGCGGCTCGTGACGAACAACTTCACGGCGCGCAATCCATTCCGCCGCAATGCCATTCGCGACCGGCTGCTCGAACGCGATTTCGAACGATTTCTGAACCAGCAGAATCCCGATCTGCTGCACATCCATCATCTCGCCGGCCACGCCTTCTCGCTTGCCCGCGTCGCGCGCCGCCTCGGCATTCCAATCGTGCTTCAGATTCAGGACTGGTGGTTCCTCTGCGCGCGCGTGAATCTTTTCGATCGCGACGGCAACCGCTGCAGCGGACCGGGCTTCGAGAAATGCGCGCGTTGCGTGACGCTGACGAACGTCGCACCGTCGCCGATCACGAATCGGCTGCTGCATGCGGCGCGGCGCAACGCTGCGCGCGCGGCCATTGACGCCGCCGATGTGTACATCGCCGGTTCCGAGGCCATCCGCGACGACTACGTGGGCGCAGGTGTGATCGATGCGTCGAAGCCGTTTCACGTGATTCCGTACGGCATCAACGTGACCGCGCAAACAAGTCCGCGGCTGCCGGTGCGCCGGCCGATTCGATTCGGCTACGTCGGCTCAATCGCGCCGCACAAAGGCGTTCATCTCGCCGTCGACGCGATGCGCGGGATCGATGGCGCGACGCTGCACATCTGGGGCGATGCCGCGGCCTTTCCCGATTACGTTTCCGATCTGAAGCGGCGCGCGAACGATGCGATCGTCTTCGAAGGACGCTTCGATGAAGGCGCCAGGGCGCAGGTATTCGCGTCGATCGACGTCCTGCTCGTGGCATCCATCGGATTGGAGTCGTTCGGCCTCGCGGCGCGCGAAGCGATGGCCTGCGGCGTTCCGGTGATCGCCTCGGCCGGCGGCGCGTTGTCGGAGATGTTCGCTCCGGACGATGGCGGCCAATTTTTTCCGGCCGGTGACGTGGCGGCGTTGCGTTCGATTCTGCAGCGTGTCATTGAAGAGCCGGCCATCATCGATCGCTGGTGGTCGCGCATTCGTCCTCCCAAACACGCCGAGGAGCATGCAGCGGAAATCGAAGGTGTGTACGACGCCGTGCTGGCGGGACGGCGCCGATGATTCGCGCCATTCGAAGCGTCATCCGCGGCGAAGGATTTTCTTCCGCGATTCGCAGGACGCAGGAACGAATGGGCGAAGCGGCGCAAGCAACCGCGCTGCGACTCCGCGGCGCATTCGCCGGCGACGCCGCAACTCCGATCCTCAACGTCGCGGCAACAGGAACATCGCTGCGATTGGGCGGTCTGCAGGCGCAACTCATGGCGCGGCTCGATGCGGAGCGCGTGTTTCGAACCGTGGCACTGGTCAGTCCGGGCATTCTCGATCTATCAAAGCCGAGGCATACGCGTCGCGTCTCGCAGGACATCGGGACGGCCATCCGCGACGCCATCGCCATCACCGGAGCGCGCACGATTCATTTCGAAGGAATGCACGGCATGCCGTTCGATAGCGTGCTCCGGCTCATCGACGACGATTTCGATTTCATCGTCAGCGTTCACGACTTTTCGCTTTTCTGCGCGCGTCCTCATCTCATCGAGGAACCGATCGGAAACTTCTGTTTCTACTCCGAGGACTTCGATCGCTGCCAGCGCTGTCTGAGAAACGCTTCGCGCAACGAACAGCGCGATCGCCGAGCGCTCGCTCGTCAGATTCTCGCCGCGGCGAAGCGCGTGATCTTTCCATCGCAGTTTCTGCTCGATCAACATCGGCAACTGTTTTCGCTTCCGGAAATGGCGGGGGTGGTCATCGAACCGGCGGTTTCTGGGAACGCGGGCGTCTCGCCCGCCGTTCTCGCGCGAACCGACAGCGGGCGGGACGCCCGCGCTCCCAGGCAGATCGCATTTGCCGGCAGCGCGAAGCGCCACAAAGGCGCGCACCTGCTGGCAGATCTGGCGCAGCGAATCGGTGATTCGACGCTGCACATTTTCGGAGGCGGCGACGAAGACCTGCTGCGTGGCCTGCGCAGGTTTCCAAATGTTTCGATACACGGCTACTACCGCGTCGGCGAACTTCCGTCGTTGCTGCGACGCCACGGCATCGGTCTCGTCATCGTTCCGTCGATCTGGCCCGAGGCGCATTGCCTGGTGATTTCCGAGGCGTGGCTGGCGGGTGCTGCGGTCGTCGCGTTCGACCTCGGCGCGCAAGCGGAACGGATCCGCGCGCACGGCGGCGGATGGCTCGCGTCGCTCGAAAGCGGTGCGGAGGGATTAGCCGAAATCGTCGAGCAGTGGCTGGCTGGAACGATCACCGCAACGGCGCCGGACAACATCGCCTCGCCGCTCGACGCAGCGCGGGCCCATCTCGATTTGTATCGAACGATCGCGTGACTACATCCCACTGCCCGAAAGCGCCGCGGCGACGCTGCGAAACAGCAGGCGCACGTCGAGCCAGAGCGACCAGGAGCACATGTAGGTCAGGTCGTAGCGCAGTTTCACGGCGGGGCGCGAATCGTATTCGCTCAGGATTTGCGCCAGGCCGGCCATGCCGGGGCGGAGCATGCAGCGCAGATCGAAATCGGGAACTTCTTCGAGGATGCGTTCGGCGATCTCGGGGCGTTCCGGGCGCGGACCGACCAAGCTCATGTCGCCCGCGAAGACATTGAGGAGTTGCGGCAACTCGTCGATCCGATAACGCCGCAACACGCTGCCGACGCGTGTGACTCGTTCGCTGCGCATCGAACGGAACTTCCACATCGCGAACGGAACGCCGCCGAGCCCGAGGCGCATCTGGCGGTGGAGGATTGGTCCGCGATCGTCGAGCCAGACCGCCATCGAAATTACGATCCAGAACGGCAGCGTGGCGATGGCCAGGATCGCGGCGACGGCGATGTCGATGGTTCGTTTCACGATCGCGCGGACGCCGAAGCCGCATCCGATCATGACCTCGATCAACGGTTCGTCGCCCATCCATCCGAGGACTGAGGAGACGAGCAGCGCGTCGGCGGATGACGCGAGGAGGAGATAGCCGCGCGGCCCGCGAATGCGCAGCAGTTCCAGCCGCCCGCTCGGCGCGGCCTCGGACCACACGCAGATCACTTCCTCAACGTCGCGGATAGCCGCGCGCACGCCGGCGTCCGCAAGACGACCGAGCCACGGCACGTCAACGGCCGCTTCGCCGGAGCCGGCGTAACCGATCACGCGCACGCGGCGTTCGCGATCCGTTGCAAGCACCGCGAGCGCAGCCGCGATCTCCGCCGGATCGCCGACGAGGATCGTGTCGCGCAGCCGCAGCGGCCAGATGATGTACTGGAGGGAACGCCACAGCGGGAAGAGCAACGCTTCGATGAGCGGCACCGCGAAGAGCACGGTGCGCGCGAGCGGCTGTTCGAGCAGCGTTGCGCCAATGGCCACGCCCGCGATCTGGATCAGCAGCGCGACGAGAAGGACCGGACGCGCGCGCAGCATGATGCGGTGGCGGTAAAAGCCGGCCAGGCCGAGCGCGCCGAGGAATGTGATGGTGAAGACGGAGATCACGCGCAGGTCGAGCGGCAGGCTGTCCGGCGCGAGCAGCGAGCGCGTAAAGACCATCGGCACCATGCGCCGGAAGTAGACAACGATGGTCAGGCTGGTCCAGGCCACGGCGAAGTCGCCGATCAGCAGGATGGCCGTGCGGAAGGAGCGCTCGCGCGAGCCTGGCCGGATCATCGTGCCGCCGCCGCAATTGCGGAGAGTCGTCCGGCGGCGGAGGAGCGTTCGTAGTGTGTGGCGATTGCGTCGCGCAGACGCGCGGTCATGCGCGCGCGTGCATCGGAGTCGGTCAGGAGATCGACCGCGGCGCGCGCGAATCCGATTGCGGACGATTCGATGCGCGTGTGCGGTGCCAGCGCGCCGAGTCCGCGCAACGCCGCCGGGCTTCCGACGATCGCGCATCCGGCCTCGGCGGCCTCGAGCACTTTCGTCGACTGTCCGCTTCCGTAGCGCAGCGGCATCAGCGCGACGCGAATGTTGCGCGCGAAGGAGGCCATGTCGTTGACGGGCGATACGAGCGTGGCACCGCTGCGCCGCGCGTCGTTGCGCAACGCGCGCGACGCTTCCGCGCCGCCGAGGATCAACGTCGCGGACGGATGCAGCGCGCGGATGGCCGGCCAGATCTCGTCGAGCAACCACGCGGCGGCGTCGGCATTCGCGAAGTACGGAAAGCGTCCCCAGAAACCGAAGTCGTAATCGCGCGCGGCGGAGTCGAGCGGCTTTTCTGCAACGCCGATCGTGACGGCGACGGCATCGCCGAATTCCGCCGTTTCGTCATCGCTGACGACGATGACCTGGTCATATGCGCGAGCCGCCTCGCGTTCGATGCGAGCCATACGCCGTTCCTCGATGCTCCAAAGCCAGCGCGTGATGGGCGATGCGGCCTTGCGCCGTTCGCCGGCACTGCGTCGCAGCGAATCGATCGCGTCGAGGATCGTGCGCCCTTCCAGCGATTCGCGCACCCACGGATGCATGCGCGAGAGCAGCACGATGGTGGCGTCGAACGGTCCCAGCTCGCGCCGTGCGTCCGCGATCGCGCGCGTCCAGTCGTACGGCGCACCGAGCAGACATTGCAGCGGAAGGCTCTCGCGCAGCACGGTCATCGCTCCGCGAAAGCCGCGCGAAATCGACGATGGCGCGTCGAAAAAACGCAGAGGAACATCCGGCGGAATCGTTCCCCGCGGCGCGACGAGCGCGACTTCGCCGTTTTCGGCGAGCGCCGAAATCCAGATGGATGCGCGCAGCCGGTCGCCGGTGTACGGCGGCCAGGGAAACCGCGGCGCGATGACGAGCGACTTCATGGTCGGTAGATGGAGCGCTGCCGGGAGGAGTGAAGCTTTGGTTGTTGGACCCGCGCCAGAATAGCAGATCGCGTTCTGTAGAATGCGGCTTTGATGGCGAAGGCTCGAGCGGAGTGGCCAGCGCGCGTTGAGCGCTGGCGGGAGTTGGCAATCCTCGCGCTCGTCCTCGCCGGCGCCATCGCCATTCCGCTCATCTTCCGCCGCGATCCGCAGGACATGTTCCGCCTCCCGAAACTGATCGCGCTGCGCGGCGAAGCGATTCTGATCGTCTTCGTTACGCTGGCTTCACTCATCCTCGGCGCGCCGATTCCGCGCATCCAATGGCGCGAGACGTGGGTGATGCTGCCGCTCGTCGTACTGGCGATCTTCGTCGTCATTACACTCACGTCGACGAACCGCCAACTGAGCGTGAGCGCGCTCGCTTCGGCGACAGCGACGGCGATCGTGTTCTTCGCCACCGTTTCTACGGCACGTTCGCGCGGATGGATCCTCGCCGCGGCACCGCTTGCGTCTGCAGCCGTGAACGCGATCCTGACCATCGTCGAAGAGTTGAAACTGTGGATGCCGTTCGGGGAGCACAGCGACATTCCGCATCACGTGCAATGCAACGCACTGATCGGCAACCCGAACGAGCTCGGTGGCTACCTCGGCATCGCCGCGCTGGCGGCAATCGCGATCGTGGCGACGCGTCGACGTGTGGCGATCGCGGCCCCATCGATTCTCGTCGTCGCACTCCTTTTTTCGCAGACGCTGACGGCGATCATCGCCTTCGCCGCCGCCCTCTTCTCCATGATGGCGCTGTCGTCGTGGCGTCATGCGCTTCGCGCTGCGGCCATCGGCGCGGCAGCGGCGATGCTTCTCATCGCGCTCGTAACGCCATTCCGCGTCCGCGCGACGAATACGCTGCATTGGATTCGCGACGGTCAGTACAACTCCATCGCCACCGAGCGCTTCACGCCGTTCATAGCAGCGTGGTCGATGTTTACCGCGCATCCGCTCACCGGCGTCGGGCCGGGCGCGTTCGCGTGGCAATACTTCGATTACAAACTCGCCGCCGAGCGGCGCTTTCCAGCGCTGCGCGAGACGTTCAACCGCGGCGTGAACTACGGCGAGGTGCACAACGATCATCTGCAGTCGCTGGCCGAAGGTGGCGCGATCGGCTATACCGCATTCCTCGGGTTAATCGCCGTGCTGGGGTCGATTTCGTTCACCCGTGATGCTTCCGATCCGCGCTTTCGCTTCGCACGGCAACTGGCATTGCCGCTGGCGATTTTCTGCGCTGTCTTTTCGCTCGCACAGTTTCCGATGGAAAGCACCGCCGTGCGCAGCCTGCTCGTTCACTTCGCAGCGCTCTGTGTCGGTTGGCGAAGGCGATGACCGTCATCCTCCGCACAATCGCTCTGCTGCTCCTCGGCGCGGCAACCGTCTACGCGGTCGAACGCTGGACGCTCGATCCGCTGCGCTGCACGCACGTTGCGTCAACCGGCGCGGAGATGCTCGAACATGTCGATGCCGCCGATTACCGTACTGTCCGCGCAGCGCACCAACTCCGCATCGATCTCGAACGTTGCCGCTGCATTTCGCCGCCGGGTGTCGGTATCCCGATGACGCGAGCGACCGCCGCGGATGTTGACGGCGATCGCGCTGCCGCAATCGCCGAGTACCAGAACGCTCTGCGCATCGACCGCCGTCCCGAGATCTACTTCCAGCTCGGTCTTCTGCAACACGAAATCGGCCGCGACAACGACGCCATGAACAACCTCGTCCGCGCCTGCGCCTTCAATCCCGCGCTACTCGCCGATATACCCGACGACGCGCTGCGTAGCGACATTCAACGACGCCTCCGGGGCGAATACGGCGCGGATTGGATCCGGTGAGCTCCGATCGCGATTTCACGCTGCAGCCGTCGGCGAAGCCGGCGTAAGGACCGTAGCCCGCGGCTTTCAGCCGTGGGAAATCGAGCATCGCGCGTATCGGGAGCCCGCTTTAGCGGGCGACAGAAAGCTTTCTCTCGCCCGCCAAGACGGGCTCACAAAATTGACGACTCCCGCGTTCCCACGCTTGAAAGCGTGGGCTACGGTTCTTAAGCCGGCTTCGCCGACGTTATGAGGCTCATTACTTCCGTACTCCAATCTCTACGCCATCCACCGTGATCATCACATCCGGCATTTTGTTCGCCGGCAGTCCGGCGATGGTGAAGACGTACGTTCCCGTTTGGTTGCGGTCGACGGGGCCGGCGACGCGCCCTTCGCCGCGGAGTTTTGCCTGGACTACGGACGCGTAGCCGGGTCCGAGGTAGTTGCCGGATTTATCGCGCGGCGTGATGGCGATGGTGACGGTGCGCGCGTCGACGCGGGTGACCTTGACGTCGGTGCGATCGGGGTCGGGCTTCACGCGCACGAGCGTTTCGATCCGTTCGACGCGGCGGGTGCGGCCGGTGCGTTCGGTCTCCCAATCGAGGACGGCTTCGAAACGGTAGCTGCCGGCGACCGTCGTTTGATCGAACGTGCCGCTGTAAATGCCGCGGCCTTCCTCTTTCAATTCGATCGAGGCTACGTCAGTGGGCAGGATGCGTTTGAGTTCGCTGCGGGTGATGGTGGCGGCGAGCTTGCGGTCGTATGGCGTCAGCTTATCGCCGGTCGGAGTCGTGGTCGTACCGTTCGATTTTTCTGCGACCTTCGCGTCATGAAGGATCGTGCCGATGCTTGCGCCGGGGCGCTGCACGCGGACGCGGATCGCGCCGGCGGGAAGTCCCTTCAGCGGCTTGCCGTCCCAGTCGACGGCGGCGCGAACGGTGATCTTGTCGCCGGTACCGGGACGGCCGGGCGTCGTGGAGAGCAGATAGTCGAGGTGGCGTTCACGAATCATCGCGCTCAGTACGTACGGAACGGGATCGGGCGTCTGATTGATGCCGCGCACGACGCGCACCGTCCACTTGCCGACATCGGACGGTCTGACGTTGAACATCTTCGTCGACGATTGCGGCGTCTTCTCCGCCGAGTCGGGAACGGCGGCGGTGCCATCGGGGCGGAACACTTCCACGTTCAGCGCTTCGCGCGTCGGCGGCGCCCACTGCACCGTGAACACGAGGCGTTGCGCGGAGCGGTCGACGAGCACCGGCTGCGGCGCGCTCGGACCTTTGCCCGTCATCGTGTCGGATTGCATCAATGCCATCGACGCCGTGTTGCCCTTGAGCAGCGCGATGAGCTGCCATCCGAGGTCGGTGAAAAGGGTGGCGGCGTTGACGCTGATGTACGAGACGCCGGACGTCTCGAACGAAATGTTGCGGAGCAGATTTTCGTCCACGGCGGCCGGCGTCCCGAATCCGATCGTCTGGATGGGGATGAAGCGCTTGCGCAGTTCCTGCGGCAGGCCGCTGATGGGCGTGAGGCCGAGGAATCCGCTGCCGGTGACGCTGACCAGCGGAGCCGTGTTCTGCATGCCGTCCGTGACGAGAAGGATGGAGAGGTCGTGGGCCGGATCGAGCTTCCACTGCTTCATGGCCTCGTTGATTCCGCCGCCGATCGAGGTCGAGCCGCCCGGCGTGAGGGAATTCACGTTGTTGGTCACCGCGGCCCACGGTCCGGGAACCGTGGAGCCGCGCTGCACGAAGATGTTCGCCGGAGCGTCGGCGCCGGGCAGCGTCTGCGCCACCGGCGTGCCGTCGAAAAAAACATCGCCGATGCGGTCGTGCGACCACTCGGCGCCGTCGGGAGTCTCCTGATCCATCTGCCGCCATTGGGAGACGAACGTCGTGATCGCGGACTTCAGAATCTGCGCCTTGGTCGCGCCGGAGACCGCGCCGGGCGGCAGGTCGGCCATGCTTCCCGATTTGTCGAGCACCAGCATGAGGTCGAACGGATTGCGTCCGCTGTTGATCGCATCGAGAGCAGGCGCGACGCCGTCGTCGACCGGAATCAGCGTCGCCGGCGTGTCGCCCGTGTGCTTCGACACCGCCGAACATTCGACGAGCGGCGAGGCCACGATGTACGACGAAATGCGGTAGAGCGTGACGTCCTGCGCGCCGACGAATCGCATCGGCACGTTCTTCTCCGTCGCCGCGCCTGCCGAGCAGAAGTCGGCGCCGAAATTCGAGAGCGGCTTGTACGTGATGCGCACGTCGTTGCCGCCGGCGGTGGCGTAGGAAACGGAGTCGCCGGCGATCGTCTGGGTGTCGCCGAGGTTGAGGGTGGCGTTGCCGTTGACGACGAGCTGCGAGCCGACCGGCGCCGCGTTCAACGTCAGCGTGATGCGCACCTCGCCCGTCTCCTGCTGCGGATTGAATCGCAGCGGGATGTTGAGCGTGAAACTCTCGCTGGCATTTGCGGGCATCGAGTGCAGCGCGAACACGGCGCACAGAAACATCACCAGGGCGGCTGTCGTTCGTTTCATAAATCCTCGCTTGTTGTGCCGACGATAGTAGCGGGTTCCGTCGCGCGCGCGAATCGCGGTACTCTCCCGGCATGCCGGAACAGATTGCAGTTCGAGGACTGCGCAAGCAGTTTCCCAATGTCCTGGCCGTGGACGGCATCGACCTCACCGTCAACGCCGGCGAAGTCTTCGGCCTCCTCGGGCCGAACGGCGCGGGCAAGACCACGACGCTCGAAATGATCGAAGGGTTGACCCGCCCCGACGCCGGCCAGATCACGATCTCCGGCCTGACGTGGGAGCGCAACGCGACCGAGATCCGTGCGCGCATCGGCGTGCAACTGCAGGCCACGAGTCTCTACAACAAGATCACACCGCGCGAGGCGCTCACGCTTTTCGGCGGCTACTACCCGAAGCGCCGCGGCACCGAGGAGTTGCTCGAGCTCGTGCAGCTGAAGGACAAAGCGGACGCGTATCACGTCACGCTTTCCGGCGGTCAGGCGCAGAGGCTCGCGCTCGCCCTCGCGCTCGTGAATGATCCCGAAGTCGTCTTTCTCGACGAGCCGACCGCGGGACTCGATCCGCAGGGTCGCCGGTCGTTGTGGGAAGTGGTGCGGGCGATGAAAGGCGAAGGACGCACGGTCGTCCTGACGACGCACTACATGGACGAAGCGGAAGCGCTGTGTGACCGGCTGGCCATCCTCGATCACGGACAAATCCTTCGCTCCGGAACTCCGGCAGAACTGATCGCCGGCCTCGGCATCCCCAGCGTCGTCGAGCTGACGTTCGACGGACCGGCGCCCGATCCCGCGGATTTCGCGGCCCGGCTCGGCAACGCCGTCGAAGCTCGCGGCGACGTCTGGGAGATTCCGACGCCCGATCCGAAGGCGCTTCTGCCGCGGCTCCTTACGGCGATCGAAAGCGCGCATCTCGAATACAACCAGGTGCACGTGCGCCGCGCCACGCTCGAGGATGTTTTCCTCCAGCTCACCGGCCGCAGCCTGCGCGATTGAACGGAGACCAACGATGAAACTACCCAATCCGTTCAAACTCCTCTGGCTTCAGTTCCGCAGCGAATGGCGGTTGTACGTGCGCGACCGCGGCGCGATGTTCTGGACGTTCGCGTTCCCGCTGCTTATGCTGTTCGGCTTCGGTTTCATCTTCGGCAGCGGCAGTCCGCAGCAGTTGACGCTCGTGCGCGTGGCGCCGTCGCAGGAAACGCCGCGCGACGCGGCGTTCGTCAAGGCGCTGCAGGATTCGAAACTGAAAGTGCTCACGCTCACTCCCGCCGCGGCCGAGCAGCGATGGACGAAGGGCGAGACGACCGTGCAGCTCGAAACGAACGGCGACGGATATCGCCTGCGCCTGAACAGCTATCTGCTCGCGCAGGGGCTGGTCATCGCACAGGCGTCGAGCCAGGCGTTCATGGTCGCGCAGGCGCGTCTCAACGGAATGCCGGAACCGAAGCGCATCCCGTACGTGATCGAGAGTCCCGGTCACGCGCGCTCCGACAACTACGCCGCCTTTCTTGTGCCCGGCCTGGTCGGCTTGAACCTGCTCAGCATGGGCCTCTTCACGGTCGGCATGGTCACCGTTTCCTATCGCGAGAAGGGAAAGTTCCGCCGCCTGGCCGTGACGCCGCTTCCTAAATGGGTCTTCCTCCTCGGCCAGATCCTGCAGCGTGTCACTGTCGTCGGAGTGCAGACGATCCTGCTCCTGCTCGCGGCACGATTCGGATTCCACATCGCGAACCAGGGCTCGTATTTGACGTTCAGTGCGCTGGTGATCTTCGGGACGGCGATGTTCCTGACGATGGGATTCGCGCTGTCGAGTTTCGCCTCGACGGTGGAAACGTACGGCGCGATTTCGAACCTCGCCTTCTTCCCGATGATGCTGCTCTCCGGCGTCTACTTCCGCATCGACAACGCGCCGCAATGGCTGCAGAAAGCGATTTTCATCCTGCCGCTGGCGCCATTTCTCCGCGCATTGCGAGCCGTCTACAACGACGGCGCCACGCTGACCGGCCACACCACCGGCCTGGCCATCATCGGCGCCTGGGGTCTGCTATGTTTCCTGATCGCGGTGAAGCGCTTCCGTTGGGTCTGATTGAGTAAAGCAATCAGCCACTCATACCACTGTCATGCATAATCCCGCCGCCCATTGCGTCCAGGAACTTCATGACTCTGATCCCTGAGGAAAGCGTGCGCGCGTTGCCGCCGGCCGCCGGCGCGTTGCCCATGTCGCCTGACGCAATGCTGCCGGAGCACCCGCTGGTGGTCATCGAGCAGCGCGACGCGTGGCTGAGCATCGATCTCGCCGAGTTATGGCGCAGTCGCGAACTGCTCTTCTTCCTCACATGGCGCGACATCAAAATCCGTTACAAACAGACCGTGCTCGGCGCCGCATGGGCGCTGCTGCAGCCGGCCTTCATGATGCTCATCTTCACACTCGTCTTCGGACGGCTGGCGCACACCGCCGAAGACATTCCGTATCCGCTCTTCGCCATGGCCGGTCTCGTGCCGTGGACTTTTTTCGCGAATGCGGTCAGCAACAGCGGCAATAGCCTGGTCAATAACGTCCAGCTGGTAACGAAGGTCTACTTTCCACGCCTGCTCATGCCGGCCGCCTCAGTGCTTGCCGGTCTCGTGGATCTCGCGTTCTCCTCGCTGCTCCTCGGCGCGATGATGCTCTATTACGGCATCCGCATCACGCCGCACATTTTCATGTTGCCCGTCCTTTTCGCGCTGATCACGCTCTGCGCTCTGACCACGGGCATGTGGATGTCGGCGCTCAACGTCAAATACCGCGATGTCCGATTCGCATTGCCGTTCCTGGTGCAACTGTGGCTGTTCGCCTCGTCGGTGGTCGTGCCGTCGACTGTCGTGCCCGAGCGCCTGCGCTGGCTGCTCTATCTGAATCCGATGTCGCCCTTCATCGAAGGATGCCGCGCCGCACTCTTTTCGACGCCGTTTCATTGGCGGGCGATCGCGATTGCCACCGCACTGACGATGGCCGGCTTCGCCGTGGCCGCGCATTTCTTCAAACAGACCGAGCGAAGCTTCGCTGACTTCATCTGATGCGTCCCATCATCCACATCGAAAACGTCGGGAAGCGTTACCAGATCGCTTTGGAGCGCGCTTCCTATTCGACACTGCGCGACTCGCTGGCCGGCTCGTTTACCCGGTCCGTCAATCGCTTGCGAGGCCGGGGCGAGACTATCGCCGATCGCACCTTCTGGGCTCTTCGCGGTGTCAATCTCGACATCGCCCCCGGCGAGCGGCTCGGCATCGTCGGCGTCAATGGCGCCGGCAAATCGACGCTGCTGAAAATCCTCTCCCGGATCACGGAGCCGACCGAGGGACGGGCGCGGCTTTACGGGCGCGTGGGAAGTCTGCTCGAAGTCGGCACCGGCTTTCACGGCGAGCTGACCGGACGCGAAAACATCTATCTCAACGGAGCGATCCTCGGCATGAAGCACGCGGAGATCGCGCGCAACTTCGACGACATCGTTGCCTTCGCTGAGTTGGGACGCTTCCTCGACCTTCCGGTCAAACGCTTCTCCTCCGGGATGTACATGCGGCTCGCCTTCGCCGTGGCCGCGCACCTGCAACCGGAAATTCTCATCGTCGACGAGGTCCTGGCCGTCGGCGACGCCGCTTTTCAGAAGAAATGCCTCGGCAAGATGAGCGAAGTTTCGCGGAACGGACGCACCGTAATTTTTGTCTCGCACAACATGTCCGCGGTGCAGAACCTCTGCAGCCGCGTCATCTGGCTGGCCGGCGGGAAGATCGTGGAGGACGGCGAGCCGGGCCGCGTCATCGGCAACTATCTGAAAACGACGTTGACGACGATGAGCCAGCAGACGTGGCCCGATCCCAATGCGGCGCCCGGCAACGACACCGTGCGCCTGCGCCGCGCCGCGATCGTCCCCGCTGCCGCCGAATTCGAGGACCACTTCACAGTACGGACGCCATTGCGCGTCGAATTCGAATACTGGAACCTGGTCGACGGCGCGGCGCTCGATCTTTCCGTCGTGATTCGCACCGAAGAGGGCTATCCAATTTTCAGCACCTCATCCGGCAGCGACCCGCGCTGGACAGGCAGGCCCTTTCCGGCCGGCCTGTATCGCAGCTCCTTCGAGGTCCCCGGCCATCTGCTCAACGATGGCGTGCACCGCATCGAGGTGAATTTCCGCCGCAACGAACGCCACCTCCTCTATCGCCTCGACGATATCCTCGTCTTCGAAGTCATCGACACCGCCGAGGATCGCGTCGGATCGTTCGGAAAAGTGGTCGGCGCGGTGCGTCCTCCACTGTCCTGGACTACGACTACGATCGAGGCGCAACAGGAAGTGGAAAGCGGTGAACCGTAGATGAAACGTCTGCTGGTCGCTTTGGCATTCATGTGCAGCGCGACGCTGCATGCGGCGACCTTCACCATCACGAACGTCAATGACAGCGGCCCGGGATCGCTGCGTTGGGCGATCGAGCAATCCAATGCGACGCCCGGAGCCGACACGATCAACGGCACGGCTCCTGGCGGTACCATCGCGCTCGCGTCGGCCCTTCCTGCGATTAGGGATCGCGTGTCTGTTTCGCTCTACAACTACCGCATTGACGGTACGAACGCTGGCGATGCGGATGGGTTGGTGATCAATGCTGCTAACGTCAGTATTTCCTTTCTCCGCGTTGCCAATTTCAAAGGCGATGGCCTCGTGCTTCTCGGCGGATACGCGCAAGTCTCTGATGTGATCAGCACCGGCAATCGGAACGGAATCCGAATCGATGCTTCCAACTCCTCGGTCGTAGGGATCGAATCGCTTTCCAACAGAGCAAACGGGATCTGGGTCACTTCGACAGGCGGCGGAAACCAGATGGGCCAGGCCGAGTATCTCTGCACGCAGTTGTGCCCGTATTCTCCGCCCCCGGACGAGGTTTCGGGCAATGCCTTAGCGGGCATTCGCATCGATGGCGACAACAATCGCGTCGATTCCGTCTGGATCGGTGTGGGTGCGCATTATTTCGCCGGTGCCCTTCCAAACGGTGGCGACGGGATCACCGTTAATGGCGCACAGAACACCGTCATCTTTTGCACAATCTCCAATAATGAAGGTTACGGGGTCCAGTTCCTCCAGCCAGCCCGATTCTTGAACAATGACGGTTCCTGCAACAGACGCGGATTCGTGGGCGGCTTGTTGACTGAACCACCGGTGATCACCTCCGCCCGTGCAGACCCTACCGTGATCGCTCTGAGCGGCATAGTCCATGGAATCCCCGATACTATCTATCGAATCGATTTCCTTGGGATTCCAACGTCCTGCCCTTCCTCCTCCGATCTGAGGGCAGGAACGATCGGCGTCACGACCGATGCGAGTGGCCTCGCTACGTGGACGACGCTGCTGCACTACTACCCCTTGGCAAGCCTCGTGGCTATTGCGATCAGAGACGATATCGAAGTCTCACATCCGTCCGAGCCTTTCCCGGTGTTCATCTCAGGAGAGCATCGCGCCGATCTGAGCATCCGGACCGCTGGCCCGTCGTCGGCAAGGACAGGCCAGACAATCGAGTTCGTCACGGAAATTACTAACAACGGCCCGGCAGCAGTCGGGGCAATCCGGCTCACGATTCCCCGTGTTCCCGGTGCATCCTTCGTATCCACCACTTTGAACTTGAAGGCGGATTGCTACCTCGACGGCTTGGAATACTGCGGAATCGGCCCACTTGCCATTGGTGAGACCACATCGATCGTCGAGAGGGTACGGATAACGGCCACGGGCGGGACATTGAACTACCTGGCCACGGTATCCCATTACTATCCCAGTCCGATGACCGATCCAAATCCGGCAAACAACTCGAGCACAGTGACCGTGCCGGTGGTTTTTGACGCCTCGAACATTCCGGCTACGTCGCCCCTGCTCCAGCTTCTTCTTGGCGTTGTTCTCTCGTTGATCGCATTCGTCTCAATGAGGGTGGATTGAGCCTCCTCTCCTCGGAGGGACGAGGGGAAAACACAGCCCGCCTTTCCCTCCCTGCTTCACGACATCAGCTCGTCGAGCATCTTCATGCGGTGATTGAAAAAGTCTCGCGTGACGCGATAGTGCTCCGTCTCCTCGTACGAAATCTCGCGCATGCCGTCGTCGAGGGACAGGATCGTGGCGCCGGGATAGGCCATCACGATCGGCGAGTGTGTGGCGATCAGGAACTGCGAGTCGAGGTGCACCAGCTCGTGGATGCGCGCGAGCAACGTGAGCTGGCGCATCGGCGAGAGCGCGGCCTCGGGCTCATCGAGGATGTAGAGGCCATCGCCGAGGAAGCGATTCAGCAGCAACGCCAGAAACGCTTCGCCGTGCGATTGCTCGTGAAGTGAAACGCCGCCATAACCGCGCGTAACGCCAAGGCGGTCGATCTCCGTGGCCACGTTGAAAAACGATTCGGCGCGAAGAAAATAGCCATCCGACGGATAGCGCGACGAACGAGTGAGGTGGAAGAAGAGCGGCTGCTCGGCCTCATCCTCCCGCCGCACCGTCTCGAAGCGGAAGTTCTTCGAGCCGCCTTCTTCATTGAATCCGGCCGCGACTGCGAGCGCCTCGATGATGGTCGACTTGCCCGAGCCGTTCTCGCCGACGAAGAAGGTGACCGGAGTCTCGAACTCGATGCCATCGAAGTCCCGCATGGCCGGAACGTCGCGCCGGTAGTCGCGCGGAGCGTGATCGCCAAGCTCCGCGCGAACCACGAAGAGTTTCGATCCGAGCGCTTTCACGCCACGATCGTACCTCGGTGTGTCGCCCTACCCTTCCGCTTCGCTCTTGCGGTTCTTGAACTTTGCGGCGATGTAGTCGCGGTTCATGCGGGCGATGAAGTCGATGGAAATCTCTTTCGGGCAGACGGCTTCGCATTCGCCGTACATCGTGCAGCTGCCGAAATGCTCTTCCATCACTTCCACCATGCGGATGACGCGGTCGTAGCGCTCGGGCTGGCCTTGCGGGAGGAGGCCGAGGTGGGAGACTTTCGCGGAGGTGAAGAGTTGCGCGGCGCCGTTGGGGCACTGGGCGACGCAGGCGCCGCACTGGATGCACTCGGCGGCATCCATCGAGCGCTCCTGGACCGCCTTGGGGATCAGCAGCGTGTTCGCTTCGATGGCGCTGCCGGTGTTGACGGAGATGTAGCCGCCGGCCTGGATGATCTGATCGAGCGGACTGCGGTCGACGATGAGGTCTTTGATGATGGGAAAGGCGCGCGCGCGCCACGGCTCGACGCGGATGTTGTCGCCGTCCTTGAAGTGGCGCATGTGCAACTGACAGGTCGCGGTGCCGCCGATCGGGCCGTGCGCGACGCCGTTGATCATCATCCCGCACGAGCCGCAGATGCCTTCGCGGCAATCGTGTTCGAAATGGATCGGCTGCTCGCCGCGCTCGGTCAGCTCTTCGTTGACGACGTCGAGCATTTCGAGAAACGACGCGTCGGCGCTGATGCCCTTCGCTTCGTACGTGACGAACTTGCCCTCGGCTGTGCGTGAGGCTTGCCGCCAGACTTGTAAGGTGAGATCCATTACTTGTAGCTCCTGGTTGCCAGCTTCACTTCTTCGTACACCAGCGGCTCTTTGTGCAGTTCGGGCGCGGCGTTGTCGCCTTTGAACTGCCATGCGCTGACGTAGAGGAAGTCGTCGTCGTTGCGTTTGGCTTCGCCGTCGGCGGTCTGGTATTCGACGCGGAAGTGGCCGCCGGCGGATTCCTCGCGCTGCAGCGCGTCGATGCACATCAACTCGCCGAGGTCGAAGAAATCGGCGACGCGTCCCGCTTTTTCAAGGGCCTGGTTCGGCTCTTCGTTTGTCCCGAGGACGCGAACGTCGCGCCAGTACTGCTCGCGAAGAGTGCGGATGTCGGCGATGGCGGATTTCAAACTTTCCGCGGTGCGGGCCATGCCGCAGCGCTCCCACATGATATTGCCGAGCTCTTTGTGGAAGGAATCGACGGTGCGGCTCCCCTTCGCATTCACGAGCTTCGCGATCCTCGTCTCAACCTCGGACTGCGTCTGCTGAAACTCTGGACGATCCACAGATACTTTCTTGCCGAGCTGGCCGGCGAGGTAGTCGCCGATCGTGACCGGAAGGACGAAGTAGCCGTCGGCGAGACCCTGCATCAGCGCGCTGGCGCCGAGGCGATTGGCGCCGTGATCGGAGAAATTCGCCTCGCCGCCGACGTAGAGGCCGGGGATCGTCGACATGAGGTTGTAGTCGACCCACAGCCCGCCCATCGTGTAGTGCGGCGCGGGATAGATGCGCATCGGAACTTCGTACGGATTCTCCGCGGTGATGTCAGCGTACATCTCGAAGAGGTTGCCGTAGCGCTCTTCGATGACGCTGCGGCCGAGGCGCTTGATGGCGTCAGCGAAATCGAGATAAACGCCGCGGCCGCCCGGTCCGACGCCTCGCCCTTCATCGCAGACTTCCTTCGCTCCTCGGGATGCGATGTCGCGCGGCGCGAGGTTACCGAAGCTCGGGTACTTGCGCTCGAGGTAGTAATCGCGCTCGGCTTCCGGAATCTGATCGGGACGGCGCTTGTCGCCCGCGGTCTTCGGAACCCAGATGCGGCCGTCGTTGCGCAGCGATTCGGACATCAGCGTCAGCTTCGATTGGAAGTCACCGCTCTGCGGGATGCAGGTGGGATGGATCTGCGTGTAGCAGGGATTCGCAAAGTAGGCACCGCGGCGATACGCGCGCCAGATGGCCGTGGCGTTCGAAGCCTTCGCGTTCGTCGACAGATAGAAGACGTTGGCGTAGCCGCCGGTGGCGAGGACGACGGCGTCCGCGGCATAAGACGTGATCGTGCCGGTGACGAGATTGCGCGTGACGATGCCTTTGGCCTGCCCGTCGACGAGTACGACGTCGAGCATCTCGTGGCGCGGGAACATCTTCACGCGTCCCAGTCCGATCTGACGTTCCAGCGCCTGGAACGCGCCGAGGAGAAGCTGCTGTCCAGTCTGACCGCGGGCGTAGAAGGTTCGCGAGACCTGCACGCCGCCGAAGGAACGATTTTCGAGGAGTCCGCCGTATTCGCGCGCGAACGGCACGCCCTGCGCGACCGCCTGGTCGATGATATTGACGCTCAGTTCCGCGAGGCGATAGACGTTGCTTTCGCGCGAACGGTAGTCGCCACCTTTGACGGTGTCGTAGAAGAGTCGATAGATGCTGTCGCCGTCGTTCTGGTAGTTCTTCGCGGCGTTGATTCCACCCTGCGCGGCAATGGAGTGCGCGCGCCGGGGCGAGTCGTGGTAGACGAAGCACTGCACGTTGTAGCCGAGCTCCGCCATCGATGCCGCCGCGGCTGCGCCGGCCAGGCCGGCACCGACCACGATGACGTCGTACTTCCGTTTGTTGGCCGGATTGACGAGTTTGTAGTGGGCCTTGGCGTACTCCCACTTCTTGTCGATCGGTCCGGGCGGGATTTTGCTGTCCAGAGTCATCGAGTCTTCACCTGCTTGTGTGGTCCTGCGGCGCGCGAGATCAATGGAGGAAGCCCGTCAGGACGGCGATCGGAAAGGAGATGTTGGCGAGCGTGACGATCAGCGCGAAGACCGTGGCGAAAGCGCGCTTCCACGCATTGAATCGCGCGTGATTGAGGCCGAGCGAATTGAACATGCTCCAGAGCCCATGGTAGAGGTGCATGCCCAGCGCGAGGTTGGCAATGATGTAGATCGCGCTCGCCCACCACACCTGAAATCCGGTCACGAAGTTGTGGTAGACGTCGCCCTCGATGAAGTCCGGATGGAACTTGCCGAACGTCAGATGGCCGATGTGGTAGATGACGAAGAGCAGGATGATGACGCCGCCCCAGCGCATCGTCCGCGCGGCGTACGAGCCGGCCACGTAATCGCGCTCGCCATACCCGATCGGCCGCGCCTTTTTGTTCATGATGGTGAGCTGCGTGGCGGCCTGAATGTGGAACCAGACGGCGATCAGCAGCAGCGTGCGGACGGCGATCAGCGCTCCTTTGTTCGGCAGCAACGGCGCGCCCATCGTGATCAGGAACTGCGCATACGCGTTGTAGTGCTCGGCGCCGGTATAGACCTTGAGGTTGCCGGCCATGTGCAGAAAAATCCAGCCGAAGAGGAAGACGCCGGTGATGGCCATGACGGCCTTTTTGCCGATGGCGGAACGGTAGAACTCGACGATCCAGGAAGCGCGAACGTGCGGCGAGGCGGGTGCAGCAGCAGACATGGGTTGCATCATATCGATGGGCGGCGACGGGTCAAGACGCGGCACTCATGTGTGAACGAGCGCGGCGTCACCTGAATTCGCGGGGGGACGGGTTCACGCGGAGACGCGGAGGAGCGGAGAGAAGCAGTTCCGCGATCTCCGCGGCGTGGACTCTTACCGCTACTCCCCGATTCGCTTTCGCAATTCGTCGCGCACGCGCAAGCCAGGCGTTTCTGCGGTGAGTCCGGCGAAGAAATCGCGATACCCGGGCGCAACTTTCGCGAGGTAGTCGGTCGTGGCGACGCGATACGTCGCAGCCGGATCGATCGTCTTCGGTGCGGCGACGATTGCGAAAGAGTCGCTCCCCGCCCGCGAGCTTCCGTACGCGAGAAGTTTCTCGACGACGTCGCCGCGCAAGGTGTACACGAGGATCTCGTTGTCGTACGGCATCGCCGCGCGCAGCGACTCCATCGTGACGGGACCGCGCGGGAGGTCCTGCCGGAAGCTGCTGATCGTCGACAGCGCGACGTCCGCGTGCCCGGCTTCGCGCATGATCTCGATTGTTCGTTGGGCAAGGGCATCGACCGGGAGTGGTTTGGATAACATTCCGATCGTCGCGAACAACGGAGCGTAGGCCGGATCCGCTTCGAGATCGCGCTGCATGGCGGCTACGCGTCGCGCGATCGTCTTATCCACCGGCATGCGCGCGTCGACCGGAACCAGTTTCCCGGTCACGCCCGTCAGCTTGTGGCCCTCGAACGTCAGCACTACGCGGCTGATGTAGGTCAGATATTGAAACGGCGAAATGAACCACGTCGACGTTCCGTCGATGCGTGTCAACGCGCGCTTCAAATGGCTGTGCGATCCGAAAATGAGATCGATTCCAGGAACCGCGTGCGCCAGGGCGAAATCGTCGTCGAGATGTTCGTGACCGATCATCACCACGACGTCAGCATGCTGTTTCTCGCGCAGTTCGCGTACCGCATCGCGGGCGGCACCTACCGGATCGCTGAAATGAAACAACGGCTCTTTGACCAGCGTCTTGAAGTCGCTTCCCGCGACCGCAAAGACGCCGACGCGGATTCCGTGCACGAGGAACACGTGCGTCCCTTTGAAACCGTTCGTATTCGCGCTCAAAACCGGATAGCGGATGGTCTGGAGACAACCCTCCAGCTCGCCGATACCGTAATCGGGATCGTGATTGCCGAACGCCATCGCATCGATGACGCCGTTGAACCACGGCCACTCCGCGCATCGATACTTGTCCGACCACGCCGGCGAACCTTTATTGATCGTGTCGCCGCCGGAAAAGACCAGCGCACCGTGCTGCTTCTGCGCGCGCAAATAGCCGATGGCTCGGGCGATCCCGCCCTGCCCCGCGCTTCCTTCCGAGTAAAACGGCAGCGCGTGCGAGTGATAGTCGGAGAAATGCAGCAGCGTAACGTGCGTCGTCCGCGCGTGCGCCGCGGCACAGACGAAAAGCAGCGCCAAAAACAAAGGGCGCCACGAGGAGCGCCCTTTGTCACGAAGATTGTTGAAGTGGATCACCGGTTGACGGCGGACTTCATCGCATTGATGGCCGCTTCGCGTCCCGAGTCCTTGGCGATCTTCTGATACTGAGCGCGCTTGCTCGCCGGAATCTGGCGGATCAGGCCGAGGTAACGGCCCTGAAGCTGACGTGACGCCAACTGCTCCGGCGTAATGCGCGCGCGGCGGCGGCGCTTGCCGCCAGTCGGCGCGGACGCAGCAGCGTCACCACTGGACGATGCGGATGCGGACGACGCAACATTCTTGCTTCCTGGCGGACGGCCGCGGCGCTTGCCGCTTGCCGTAACTCCGCTTCCGGCCGGACGGCCAGGGGGACGTCCAGGCGGACGGCCGCGGCGTGCGCCAAACGTGGCGCCGCTTCCGGTTCCGCCGCCACTGCCGCTCCCCGTCGATCCACTGACATGGGAACGCAGCGTCTGCAGGCGCGTCTCGAGATCGCTGATCTCGCGATGCATGTCGCTCACGTAGCGACTTACTTCACCGGGGGAAATTCTACGGTCGGCAATCAGGCGGTCTAAAACATAAGCAGCCTGTCCGTGGGACAACTGAGGTGCCGGGACATTCAGTCTGGGTCTAGGCATGTCGCTCCTTCTTGTGCATTGCGCACATTAATTTGTGCATGGTAACAGAAGACGGTGCAATAGGAAACCCACGCATAAAGGAATCGGGCATCAAACGATGCCCGATTCGAACGCAGCAGCTGTCGCCGTTTTTAATAGCGATAGTGATCGGCTTTGTACGGTCCTTCGACCGGCGTGCCGAGGTACTTCGACTGATCGGCCGTCAATTTCGTCAACTCCACGCCGAGATGCGTTAGGTGCAGGCGGGCCACTTCCTCATCGAGCTTCTTGGGAAGGACATAAACCTCTTTCTGATATTCGCCCTTGTTCTGCCAGAGCGCGAGTTGCGCCAGCACCTGGTTGGTAAACGATGCCGACATTACGAACGACGGATGCCCGGTCGCGCAGCCGAGGTTCATCAGGCGCCCTTCGGCGAGGATCAGAACGCTGTGGCCGTCAGGGAAAACCCACTCGTCGTACTGGGGTTTAATGTTGACCCGCTTCACACCAGGGAACTTCTTGAGGCCGGCCATATCGATTTCATTGTCGAAATGGCCGATGTTGCTGACGATGGCTTTGTTCTTCATGCGCGCCATGTCGTCGGCAGTGATGACGTTCTTGTTGCCGGTAGCCGTAACGAAGATATCGGCGCGCTCGACGACAGAATCCAGCGTCCGCACTTCGAATCCTTCCATCGCCGCCTGCAGCGCACAGATCGGATCGATTTCCGTAATGACGACGCGCGCTCCCTGTCCGCGCAGAGCCTGCGCGCAACCTTTACCGACCTCGCCAAACCCGCAAACCAGCGCGAGCTTGCCGGCGATCATCACGTCGGTGGCGCGATTGAGACCGTCGACCACCGAGTGGCGGCAGCCGTAGATATTGTCGAATTTCGATTTCGTGACGGAGTCGTTGACGTTGATAGCCGGGAAGAGCAGTTCGCCCGCTTCCTTCATCTGATACAGGCGATGCACACCGGTCGTGGTCTCCTCGGAAACGCCCTTGAGGTCCGCGGCCACACGCGTCCAGCGTTTCGGCTCGCGCTTCAATTCGGCGCGCAGCAAATCGAGGATGACGCCCCACTCTTCCGGCTCGTCGGCGGGATTGAATTCGGGAACGTGTCCCTTCCCTTCGAATTCAACGCCCTTATGAACGAGCAGCGTGGCGTCGCCGCCATCGTCGACGATCAGATTCGGTCCGCCGCCATCCGGCCACTGCAGCGCCTCGGACGTACACCACCAATACTCCTCGAGCGTCTCGCCCTTCCAGGCAAACACCGGGATGCCCTTCGGATCGTCAGCCGTGCCGCCGGTCTCCGGACGTCCGACGACGACGGCCGCGGCGGCGTGGTCCTGCGTCGAAAAAATATTGCAGCTCACCCAGCGAACGTCGGCGCCGAGGTGGGCCAGCGTCTCGATGAGAACCGCGGTCTGCACGGTCATGTGCAGCGATCCCATGACGCGCGCGCCGGTCAGCGGCTTCGATTTGCCGTACTTCTCGCGAACGGCCATGAGTCCCGGCATTTCGTGCTCGGCCAGGCGGATCTCGGAGCGTCCGAGGGTGGCCAGACTGAGGTCGCGGACCTTGAACGGCTCCCGCCCCGCCGCACGTGCAGCGTCAAATGAATGAGTAACTTCGAGTGTAGCGGTCATGCGATTGAGTGCTCCTTAAGAAGGTTACGAAAGCCCCGGCCGAGGTTCGGGAGGCGAAACGTGGGAGCACATTGTAACGCATGGCTCTGGCCTGTTGACGAAGCGGGCGCAGGTGTGTAGACTGTGTTCGCAACTGAGACTCAGTCTCATTACTGATCGACAAAGAGGTCATCCGATGTTCGTTCGCTGCTCGATTCTGTTGGTCCTCCTCGGCGCGGCCGGTCTCGCCTCCGCCCAGGAGATGCCGTACTTCATCACCTACACGCATCACATGGAGGAGCCGGGCAGTTTGGAGGTCGCGCTCAATCCAGTTTTCGGCGTTCCGAAAGGCGGAGCCAGGCACTTCACGGCGTCGTCGCTGGAGTTGGAGTACGGCGTCAATGGCTGGTGGACGTCCGAGCTCTATCTCGACGGACAGAAGACCGGACGCGACAGCGCGCTCTATACCGGCTGGCGATTCGAGAATCGCTTTCGCCTGCTGATGAAGGAGCACGCCGTCAATCCCGTTCTCTATGTCGAATATGAGGACATCACCGGCGCCGATCGTATTTTCAAGGAGGTGGTCGGTTTCGACACCTTTGAGGATTTGCTGGAGCCGGCGGACGAGGCGCGCCACGAAAAGAAGCGCGAGGTAGAGGCGAAGCTGATCCTTTCCACGAATCGCAAGGGATGGAATGTCGCCGGAAATCTGATCGCGGAAAAAAATCTCAGCGGCGAGCCGGTCGAATTCGGATATGCGGCCGCGCTGAGCCGTCCCCTTGCGCTGGCTGCCTCCCCCGATCCGTGCTCGCTCTGTCGCGAGAATTTTTCGCTCGGCGTGGAGATGTACGGCGGCCTCGGCGAGTGGCGCGAAGTCCGGCTTGCCGGTACGTCGCACTACATCGCGCCGGCCATTGCCTGGAACCTGCCCAATGGCGTCACCTTCAAACTCAGCCCTTCTTTCGGCGTCAATTCCAACAGCAACCGCGCGCTGGTGCGGTTCGGAGTTTCCTATGAAATCCCATTGCTATTCCGATAAATCGACGATGAATTTCCATAAGCGCCTGTTGATTACGCTGACGTTGGTAATGTGCGCGGCCGGTTGTGCCGTCGCGCCGCCGTCGCAACCCGCACCTCGGGAGGCATCGTCCGAAATCCGGGCCGGAGGCAAACTTTTCGCGCAACATTGCGCGTCGTGTCACGGCGTCAATGCGACCGGTTCCCGAGCGCCAAGCCTGCACACGCCCTCGGTACAGTCGATGCCGGACGCCACGCTCGTCCAGTTCCTCAGCGACGGCGATCTGCCAAAAGGAATGCCGTCCTGGTCGCGCCTCCCCGAAGAGCGGCGGTGGCAGTTGGTCCGCTACATCAAATCGTTGCCAGATAGGAGCCGCTGAGGCGTTTCGAGCTATTGCCGGCGCTATACTTCCTCGGCAATGCTCGCACTTGATACGAAGCCCGAAGCCGCCGCCGTTCAGGAAGCGGCGTATCGCCACCTTGGAAACATGGGCCGGCTGAAGATTGCGTTTGAGTTAAGCAACCTGGTCCGTGATCTGGCGCAGGCGGGGATTCGAAAGCGCAATCCTGAGTACACCGCAGAGCAGGTAATCGAGGCGCTGTCACGGCAACTCTACAGCGTGGACGCTCGCCAAATTGAAGATTGAAGACTTCCTGCGCCGCATTTGCACGGCGCTCGAGATGAACCATGTTCCCTACATGGTTACAGGATCTCTCGCAAGCTCGGTCCACGGTGAGCCACGTTCGACGAACGACTTGGATGTGGTGATTTCACCGACCCGCGATCAGCTTTTCTCGCTCGTTCAGTTGTTCAAACGAGTTGGACTCTACGTGCGATGGGAGGAGGCCGAAGCGGCGCTTAGAAAGCGTGACATGTTCAACGTCGCCGACTTCACGAACGCCTGGAAGGTCGACTTGATTGTCAGAAAGGCGCGCGAGTTCAGCGTCTCTGAATTCGAACGACGCGAACCTGCGGAGATCGACGGTCTGAGCTTCGTGATCACAAGCGCGGAGGACATCCTCGTAGCAAAGCTGGAGTGGTTCAAGATTGGGGAATCGGAACGCCAGTTGGCGGATGCCGCAGGAATCATTCGTATCCAGGGTGATCGGCTCGACACCGCATACGTCGAAAAGTGGGTGGAGGCGCTGGAACTGACTGATCAGTGGCGAAAGGCTCGCGCGCTGGCCGGTATCTCCTAACCTCAGTCGCTCAAGGGGACTTAACCGCGCGGCGGCGGGGCAAAGGTTCGGGCGGATTTGCCGGGTTCGTAAATAGAAGTCGATTCTCGGAGCCGGCGCCGGCGTTTTGGACTTTATTGAGTGATGCCGCCTCGATCAGCGCGGCGGCCACGGTTGCCGGCGATGCGGTTGGATGAGTCTGCAGATAGAGCGCGGCGGCGCCGGAGACGTGCGGGGTGGCCATCGACGTTCCGCTGTCGAGGGCCACGGCTGTGTTGGTGGAGTACCAGTCGGATTCGATCAGGTCGCCTGGTGCAAAGAGGTCGACGCACGCACCGTAGTTCGCGAAAGACGCTTTGGAGTCGAACATATTCGTGGCGCTGACGGTGATCGCATTGGTCACTCGGGCGGGAGAAATCGTGCAGGCGTCGGTGGCGACGCTGTTGTTCGCGGTCCCGTTTCCGGCCAGGACGCAGACTGTGATGCCGTCGGCGATGGCGGCGCGGATCGCGGCGTCGAAACTCGGCGACGGCGAATCGGTGTAGATCGAAATGTTCATCACCGCGGGCTGGCCGCTCTGATGGTCGCTGATGGCCCAGTCGATCCCATCCACCATGTCGCTAATAAAGCCTCGGTTCTGACAATCGAGCACGCGCAGCGAGACCAGCGAAACGTCTTTCGCGACTCCATGCGCCGATCCGCCGACGATTCCGGCGACGTGCGTGCCGTGACCGTTGCAATCGCCGGCCGGCAGCGACGAACTGAAGTTGAAACCGTTGCGCACGCGGCCGCCAAAGTCGCTATGCGAGGCGTTGATGCCGCTGTCGAGCACGTACACGGTCACGCCCAGGCCGGTGTCGTTGTAGATGTAGCTTTGATTCAGCGGAAGGTCGCGCTGGTCGATGCGATCCAGTCCCCATGCCGGCGGCGACCGCTGTAAGTCGAGCGCTTTCGGCTCCCCCACCGATCCGCCGCCGCCCATCGAATCCTGTTCGACGTACTTCACGCCCGGCTCGTTGAGAAGCGCCGCCGCCTCGGACGCCGGCATCTCCGCGACAAAGCCGTGGACGGCGCGCAGCGGACGGCCGTGGTGCGAGTCGGCGGCAGAAACGTCGACGTCGTCATCGAGCGCGACGATGTAGCGCGACGGCCCGTTCGTGCTGGCGTTGAGGATGACGCGGCGAGGAGTGGCGGCGGCGAGGGGAAGGGCGATCGCGAGGATCGAGAGGGCGCGAAGAAACATGTCCGGACGACATCGTAACGAACCAGTTCCTTCCCCGCTGCGACTTTCTCGGGGTATAAATCGCCGCCATGCTGAAGAACCTCTCCGCCGCTCTCCTTCTGTTCGTTGCCGTCGCCGCGCTTGCGCAGGACGTCAAGACCACGCCGCAGCCGAAGCCGACCATCCGCGAGTTGACGCTCGAAAACGTCTTCGATCCGAAGCAGCGCGTCCAGTTCGGCGGGACGCCGCAGTTCGGCTTCCACTGGCTCGATGACAAAACGTTCGCCTGGCCGCGCACCGAGGATGGGAAGGTCGTCGAGCAGGCAGTGATTGAGAGCGAGACGGGCAACAAGCGCGTCCTGTTCAACGCCGCGAAGCTCGAGGTGGCCGCGAAGAAAATCGCCGGAGTCTCGGGCGAGGAAGCGGCCGGATTCGCGAAGAGCCGCGGATGGAACTTCAGCCCGAATAAGAAGAGCGTCCTGCTCAACATCGGCAACGACGTCTACCTGTACACGTTCGACGCCGACTCGATGACGCGCCTCACCTCCTCCCCCGGCGAGAAAGAGGAAGTGGCGTTCAGTCCCGACGGCAAGTTCGTTTCCTTCGTGCGCGAGAACAACGTCTACGTCGTCGACGTCGCCACGCAGCGCGAACGGCAGCTCACCACGGACGGCAACGAGAACATCCAGAACGGGATCCTCGACTGGGTTTATCAGGAGGAGGTCTACGGCCGCGGCAACTTCCGCGCGTACTGGTGGAGTCCCGATTCGACGCGCATCGCCTACCTGCAGCTCGACGAGCGGCCGGTCAAGCATTTCGCCGTGGTCGATCACATTCCGTATCAGCAGAACGTCGAGTCGGAGCTGTATCCGAAAGCGGGCGCGCCGAACCCGATCGCGAAGCTCTTCTGCGTCAACGTCAATGGTTCGGCTCCGAAGGAAATCAGCACGGAAAGCTACAGCGGCGCGGACTTCCTCATCGTCCTCGTCGATTGGTCGCCGGACAGCTCGAAGGTCGTCTACCAGATCCAGAATCGCGAACAGACCTGGCTCGATCTCAATGCCGCGGACGTTCGCGGCGGCGGCATGCCGAAGACCCTCTTCCGCGAAACGACCAAGGCTTGGGTCGACATCAGCGGCAACCCTGTGTGGCTGAAAGACGGCTCGTTTCTCTGGCTCAGCGAGCGGACCGGATTCAAGCACCTCTATCACTACGCCGCCGACGGAAAATTGATCGCGCAACTCACCAACGGTCCGTGGGAAGTGCGCAATCTGCACGGCATCGACGCCGCCGGCGACTGGATCTATTTCTCCGGCACCGAGCGCTCGGTCCTCGGCAGCGATCTCTATCGCCTGCACCTGGACGGCAGCGGATTGAAACGGCTGACCGAGGCGCCGGGGCAGCACGGCACGAACTTCAATCCGTCGATGACCGCGTATCTCGACACGTTCTCCGACGCCTCCACGCCGCCGTCGACGGCGCTTTATCGCGCCGACGGCACGCGCGTTCGCGTCATCGATGCGAATGAAGCGCCGCTGATGCGCGACCTGCGCATCTCCAAGCCGGAGTTCATGCAGGTCAAGACCCGCGACGGCTTCACCATGGAAGCGATGATGATCAAGCCGCCGGACTTCGATCCGTCGAAGAAGTATCCGGTCTACGAATTCACCTACTCCGGTCCGCACGCGCAGAGCGTCCGCAATTCGTGGGGCGGCGCGCAGTATCTGTTCCACCAGTTCCTGGCGCAGCACGGCGTCATCGTCTGGATCTGCGACAACCGCAGCGCCAGCGGCAAAGGCGCCGAGTCGGCCTGGACGTCGTACAAGCGGATGGGCGAAGGAGAGCTTCGCGATCTCGAGGACGGCCTGAAGTGGCTGACGTCGCAGCCGTACGTCGACGGCTCGCGCGTGGCGCTGAGCGGCTGGAGCTACGGCGGCTTCATGACGTCGTACGCGCTGACGCACAGCAAGATGTGGAGCGCGGGGCTGGCCGGCGGCACGGTCTCCGACTGGCGCGACTACGACTCGATCTACACCGAGCGCGTGATGCTGATGCCGCAGAACAATCCCGAGGGCTACAAAGCCACGGCGCCGCGCTGGGCCGCGAAGGATCTGCACGGCAACATCCTTCTGATGCACGGCACGATCGACGACAACGTGCACATGCAGAACACGATTCAGTTCATCTACGAGCTGGAAAAGGCGAACAAGCCGTACCAGTTACAGGTGTATCCGAAGTCGCGGCACGGCGTCGTCGATCCGGCGCTGAACGCGCACATGCGCGCGGCGATGTGGAAGTTCATCCAGGAAAATTTAGGGGTGAAGTAGCCGCGCGGGTTACCAACATCAGCCGCTGCACCTTGCCAAAGCACAGACAAGAGTGTCTGTGCCACATGGCTGCGCCATTGGTCCACGGGTGTGCTACCGGCGCAGCCGGTGTGGCACAGACACTCTTGTCTGTGCGGGTGAGGCTCGGGAGAGCTGCGAAGATAACCCGTCGTCCCAGCGCGCGTACAATCTTCCCAAGCCGTCCAACTTGAGGAAGACCAGAACCCATGTTCGAATCCGCTGCGCCTACGCCGCGCTTTAAGCCCTCGTTCCCCATCAAACTGCCGCCGCTTCGTGGAGGATTCGTCCGATTCCTGCTGCGCATCAGCGTGATTCTGGTCCCGCTGATCCTGATGCGGGCTTGCCTGATCACCTATGTCCCGCTCGACCAGATCGGGCTGCGGCAGGTGTCGTTCGGCATGAACAAAGGTCTGCAGAAACAGCTCGTGCAGCCGGGTTACCGGCGCGCGATCTCCGGCTACGAAACGATCCGCACCTTTCCGCGCAACATCCAGGCGATCGAGTTCACGAACGATGAGACCGAGCGCGGTACGGACCATCGCACGGTCGCGGCCATCAACGTGCCCACAGTCGACGGCTACCCGGTCGCGCTCGACGTGACCGTCCTCTATCGCATTGCTGATCCCTTCCTGGTCACGTCGAAGTTCGGATTCGGGAAGGGCTACGAAGACAACGTAGTGATGCGCTTTACCGATCCCGCCATCAAGCAGCACCTCGGCGAGCTTCGCGCGGAAGAGTTCTACCGCGACCAACGCATCGCCAAGGTGCACGACCTCAAGAAGGAACTGGCCGAAAAGTTCCGTCAGAACGGTCTCGAGCTCGCCGACGTCCTGATCCGGCAGTACGACTATCCCGATACCTTCCAGCAGCTCACCGAGCAGAAGAAGATTCAGGATCAGTCGGTGCTGACGAATCGCGCGCTGGCGAAACAGGCCGAAGTGGATACGCGGCTCAAGCAGACCGCGGCCGAGGGGCAGAACTCGATCAACGTCCGCAGCGCCGAGTTTCAGGCGCAGATCACAGCACTCAATGCGCAGCGCGATTTCTACGAGCGCTCGAAACATGCCGAGGCCGATCTGCTGGTCAAAAGCGCCGAGGCGCAGGGCACCGAGGAGATCAACCGGGCCATGGAGGGCGCCGGATCCGACAAGCTGCTGCGGTTGCGGAAGGGGCTGGCCATTCTGAACGGCATTCAGGGGCCGATCTACATCAGCGAAGATCCGACCGACATCGGCAAGTTGACGTCGAAACATTGAGGCGAATGATGAAACGACTGATCGCATTGCTCGCCCTTCTCCCGCTCGCCGCCGCCTGCACGCCGCATACGACGCAGGCCACGCAGGTCGGCGTCCGTTTCAACAAGATCACGCGCTCGTCGGAGATCTCCGATCCCGGCGCCACCTATTTCTTCATGCCGATCATCAATGACTGGGCGACGTACGACACATCGACGCAGAACCTGGTCATGTCGGCAAAAGCGGTCGAGGGCGACCGCAAGGAAAAAGACGATCTGCGCTTCAAGACGCGCGACGGCAACGACATCGAGACCGACGTCACGGTCCGCTGGCGCATCGATCCCACAAAGGCGGCTGACATCTGGCGCAGCGTGGCGCCAAACACGCCCGCGCTGAAGGAGCGTCTCGTGCGGCCGCTGTCGCGCGCGTATGTTCGCGACGTTCTCAATCGCCTCGACTCCGAGGAGTACTACAACCCCGATCTGCGCTTCGCGGCCGCAAGCGACGCCACGAAGGTGCTGGCGTCTCAGCTCAAGCCTTACGGCGTCATCGTCGAGCAGGTCATCCTGGGCGATTTCTCCTTCAAGCCCGATTACCAGAATCTCATCAACAAGCGTAAGGAAGCCGAAAAACAGGCCGAAAAACTGGAGTCGCAGATCCTGGCGACGCTCGAATCGAACAAGGCCAACCTGCAGCAGAAAGTGGCCGACCTGACCGAACAGCTCACGCATTCGCAGGGCGATTTCGAGCAGGCCAAGCGCGCCGCGGATGCGTATGTCGTCCGCAAGCAGCAGGACGCGCAGGCCACGCTGTCCGAAAAAAGCGCTGTGGCGCAGGGCATCAAGAAAGAGCGCGCCGCGCTCAACGGCAGCGCGGGCGATGCCTACGTTTCGCTGCAACTCATCGACGCGTTGCAGAAAAAAGAAATCCGTCAGATTCCGAAGCTGCCGAACGGCAACGTGATCATCGACGGCAACAAGCTGCTCGAACAGCTCGGCGTCATCCAATACCAGCAGAAGGCGGCCGCGAACCAGTAATGCTGAATATCGCCGGCCCCGAATACGACTACGCGCAGGTTGTCTATGCCGTTCTGCAGGAGTGCGAGCACCATCGCCGCAGCTTCGAAGAGGAGACGTTCGAGGCCGAGGTCCGCACGTGTGCGAACGCGAAGTTGGCCGAGGTGAAGGCGGCGTACGACGAGTTCGGCGGCTCGGCCACGTATTGGGAGACGCTGGAAAAAGAGGTCGACGAAGTGGTGCTCCCGCAATACGTGGCGGCGGCGCGCGAGATGAACGAGCTGGAGTCGAATCACTTTCACATCTGGCGCGACGGCGACCTCAGCGCGCGGCTCGTCTTCGCGCTGGTCGGCCTGATCATCGGCAGCATCATCATCGCGGCGCCGTTCATCCCCATTTTCGAGGAGATGTTCGCCTTCGCGCTGACCGCAGTCGGTTTTCTCTATCCCGATCTCAAGCGCTTCATGACCGAACGGCGCTACATGAAAGTGCTCAATCGCCTGGTGACGGACAGCGCGAAGTACCAGGAGAACAGCCGCCTGCACTACATGACGTCGCAGGACATCCAGAAGGCGTTCGAGCCAAATGACCCGCGGCGTTTGCCGCCGTGAACGATCGTCGCCGTTAGGAGCCCTCTGCCGTCTTCGGACTGATCACGGCCGACAGTTCCGTGATCTTGTTCGCCGGAAAGCCCGATTCCTTCGCGTGAGTGCGGATCAACTCCTCGCTCGGTGCGGAGTAGATGCAGTAAATCTTGTCGCCGGCGACGTAACTGTGCTCCCACTGGATGTCGGGGCCGAGCCTGGCCAGAACTTCATTGGAGTGTTTCGATGCGCCCTGCAACTCGTCGGGCGTCATGTTTCCTGCTCCCGGGATCTCTCGTTCGATCACATACTTCGGCATGGTTCCTCCTCCGTTACGGCGCAAATGATAAAGCGTTCGCTCTACTCCTCTGCCAACTCCTCGTGTCGTTCCACCGTGTCTTCCGGCAACTGATCGCGGAGCCACAGCCGCTCGACGATCGGATACGCGGCGACAAATGGCAGGATCAGAATCGCGCCTACCGCGCCTTGCAGCGCGCCGCCGATCATGATCGCCAGCAGCACGGTCAGCGTCGAGAGGCGCATCTGTTTTCCGTAGACGCGCGGGACGATGAAGTAGCTCTCTACGAGGTGGTAGAGCATGTAGCCGGCAAGCACCAGCAGCGCCTTGACCGGACCGACGCTCATCGCCAGCAGGACGGCCGGCACCGTCATCGCGATCGTCCCGACCACCGGCACGAGGTCGGCGATAAATGCGATCAGCGCCAGCGGCAGCGCGGCCGGAACGTGCAGAAGAATCAGCACCAGATACGCCCATCCCGCGCAGATGAAACAGGTGATGACCTGCCCGCGCATGTACGCGCGGATGACGCCTCCCACTTCCACCGCCGTCTGCCGGAATCGCGGACGCTTGCTCTTCGGCGCCAGGCTGATCAGCCATTCGAACGCCGTACGCCCCTCGATGAGCAGGTAGAGCGCGAGGACGAGCACGAAGATCGCCGCCGTAATGCCTTCGATCGCGTACTTGCCGAAAATCAGTCCGCGCGAAAGCCACGTCTTCAATTCCGGCGGCGCTCCTCCGTGCAGCGTCTTGAGGTACGGCGCGGCTGCGGGAAAGCGTTTGGCCACCGTCTGCTCGAGCAGCGGCAATTGCTTCGTAATGTCGCCGACCTGCGCAGTCATATGCGGCACGAGCACGGTGAAGAAGAGGACGAGAAGTCCCAGCAGCACGAGCGCGATAGCGATCACGCCCACACCGCGGCGGACGCGATGCCGCTCCCCGAACACCACCAGCGGATCGAACATCACCGCCAGCAGGATGGCCACGATGATCATCACGATCACCGGCCAAAGCTGGATCACGCAGACGCACAACAGCAGCGTCAGGGCGACTTTCAACAGCGTCGTGAACGGAATACGCAGGTCGACGGGCTCGGCCACGCTGTTACGTATTGCACAACCCTCGCCGCTGCACGGAACGTTGCGCTATCCTCCGCCGCGCAATCCTGAAGGAGAAACCATGCGCAAACTGATTCTTGCCGTCGCCCTGCTCGCCACGACGTCGCTCTACGCGGAACAGAAGAACGTGCAGGTACTGACGAATCTCTCTGACGCCCAGCTCGGCCTGGCCATGAACAACATGAGCGCGTCCCTCGGCGTCCACTGCGACTTCTGCCACGTTTTCAACGAGCAGACGAAGAACCTCGACTTCGCCAGCGACGCGAAGCAGGAGAAAAAGACCGGTCGCGAGATGATCAAGCTCGTCCTCGATCTGAACGAGAAGAACTTCAAAGGCCGTCCGATCGTCGGCTGCTACACCTGCCACCTCGGCAAGGAGCATCCGTCCACGGCGGTTTCGTTCCCGCTTCCGCCCGCGGCTCCGACGAAGAGTCATGAAGCCGAGGAAGCCGAACACAAGGCGTTCCCGGCGGCGAAGGACGTCGTCGCGAAATACGTCACCGCCATCGGCGGCGAGGCGGCGGTGAAGAAGCTGTCCACCTCGACGATGACCGCGATGGGAACCCGCACCGACCTCGCCGGCCGTTCGACGCCGATCGAAGTCTTCAACGCCGACGGCAAAACGTTCGTGCGCTCGAAGCCTGCCGAGGGACCGGCGATGTCGCAGATGGTGTCGACTGATAGCGCATGGATGCAGGGACGCCAGGGTGTGCGCACCATGACCGGCGCCGACGCCGCTACCAGCTACCTCTTCGCCCGCGCCTACGAGCCGGTGACGACGCTGCCCGAAAAGTCGGGCGTGTTCGCGAAAGAAACGGTCGACGGTCATGAGACGTGGGTCGTTGGCTCGCAGCTCGACGAGCACACGCGGCAGCGCGTCTGGTTCGATGCGAACACCGGCCTCGCCGTTCGCCGCCTCATTACTGTCGACTCCCCCGTCGGGCGCATTCCGACGCAGACCGATTTCGATGACTATCGCGACGTCAACGGCGTCAAGGTGCCATTCACCGTGAAGGTATCGAGCGTCAACGGCGGCCAGAACGCCACGCGCAAATACACCTCGATCGAGCTCGGAAAGCCGGTCGACGAGAAGCTCTTCGAAGCGCCGAAACCTTAGCAACGTCCCGTTTGAAGGCACTCGGCACGCGCCGAGTGCCTTACTATTGGTGCAATGAGGGGTGGGCAGATGGACCGGGTGAAGCGCCAATTGCTGCGGCAAGCGGTGGCGGACAACCTCGACACGATTCGAGGCTTGCCGCCGCGCTCCCTGCGGCCGACGCGGCGCTTCACGCACCTTTTCCTCCGCCGCGCGCCGCTGGTGATCATCCCGCTGATGCTGGCCAGCTTCGCCTTTCTGAGCAGTACCGGCGTTCCGAGCACGCGGAAACCGGCGACGATCGCTCCCCCACCGATCGCGCGTCACGTCGAAGCGTCAGTCGCGCCGACGATGCTGATGACGGACACGCTCGAGCCGGTCAGCGCCTCCGCCTTCCCGCTCTCCGTGCGCCGCGTCGTACTCGACGCCGGACATGGCGGCAGCGATCCCGGCGCATCGTCGATCTCGAACGTGAGCGAAAAAGAAATCACGCTCGATATCGAGAAGCGCCTCGGCGCGCTGCTGCGGCAGAACGGATTCGAAGTCATCGCCACGCGCGACAACGATCGCCTGATCCCGCTTCGCGAGCGCGCGCGCCTCGCGAACGGCTCGCACTCCGACATCTTCGTATCGATTCACGTCAACTCCATTCCGCATCCCGACAACCACGGCGTCGAGACCTACTACCTCGGGCCGACCAACGATCCGACGCTGACGAAACTGGCCGCAACCGAAAATCTGACCTCGGGATACGCACTCGCCGATCTTCGCAAACTTCTCGACGGCGTCTACGCGGACGTCCGCCGCGATGAGTCGCAACGCCTCGCGTCCGCCGTTCAACTTCAGCTGTTCAGCGGCCTGCGCGGCGTCGATCCCGGCCTCGAAAACTGGGGCGTCAAGCGTGCGCCGTTTATCGTGCTCGTGGCCACGGAGATGCCGGCCATCCTCGCGGAAGTCGGCTGTCTCTCCAACGAACGCGAGGCGGAGATGCTGCGCAGCGGCACCTACCGGCAGCAGATCGCGCAGGCGCTTTTCCACGGAATTCACGCATACGCAAGCGCCAACGACGCGCCGCAGAAGAAAGGAACCTGATGGCTAACGACTCCGAGATCCTTCACGTTGGGATCGACCTCGGCACTTCTCGCAGCGCGATCTCCGCGTCGAACGGCGAGCGCTTCGTCGTCGACAGTTTCGTCGGCTGGCCCGCCGACATGGTGGCGAAGAAAGTGCTCAAGCGCGACGTCCTGATCGGCCACGAAGCGGTCGCGAACCGCACCATGCTCGATCTCCATCGCCCGCTCGAACGCGGTCTGCTGAAGGAAGGTTCGGACAAGGACGTCGAAGCCGTCCGCGAGCTGCTCAAACATTTGCTCCGCCTGGTAGGCGTCAGCTCGAACGGCCGGACGGACGCGTCGAACGTACGCGCCGTCGTCGGCGTGCCGGCAGCGTCGCTGCGCACGAACAAGCAGTATCTGCGCAATTCGATGAAGGGGATCGTCGACAGCCTGATGATCGTCAGCGAGCCGTTCGCTGTCGCCTACGGCCTCAACGCGCTGCTGCACACGATGATCATCGACATCGGCGCCGGCACGACCGACTTCTGCGTGATGAAGGGCCGCTATCCCGGCGAAGAAGATCAGCGCACGCTTACCGTCGCCGGCGACTCGCTCGATGCGCAACTCCTCAAGCTGATCGAAGAGCGCTACCCGCAGGCGAACGTGACGGTGTTCATGGTCCGCGAGTGGAAAGAGAAACACAGCTTCGTCGGCGAAGCGCCGAAACGCGTGCTCGTCACCGCCCCGGTCAAAGGCGTCCCGACAGAGCTCGACATCACGAACGAGATGCGCGCCGCCTGCGAAACACTCGTCCCGCCGACGGTGGAGACGATGCTCGACCTCCTCTCCCGCGTGGAGCCGGAGTTCCAGGAACGCGTCCGCAACAACATCATCCTCTCCGGCGGCGGAGGACTGATCCGCAACCTCTCGGAGACGCTGGAAAACGCCCTCAAACAGGTCGGCGGCGGAAAGGTCACGCACATGCCGGACCCCGTCTTCGTCGGCTCCGACGGCGGACTGGCGCTCGCCCTCGACGCGCCGGATAGTGATTGGGAAAAACTGACGGCGTAGAGCGGTTACTTCTGCTTCGCTGCCACGATCGTGTTCGCTGCCATCCGGTCCGTCGCCGTAGGCAGCCTAAGAGCCGTAGCCCCCATCTTCAGATGGGGGTTTTCGACACAGATAACCTCGTGAGCGCGCTTAACCGCGCGAAAGAACGCCTTCTGCGGTACTCGCCAAATCTTTCTTTCGCGCGCTTGAGCGCGCTCAGAAATCTTGGGCATATTCGAAAACCCCGACTGAAGCCGGGGTCTACGGTTCTTACGCCGCCTACGGCGACGGAACACGCGCATATTCATTAGGACGCAAGTCTATAACTCCTCCCCCATCTTCAGCAGCGCATTGACCGTGTTCCAGTTCCGCGCCGTCACGTTCACCCCGACTTTTTTCTCCGTCAATGCTGCCGCGAGTTTTGAGCGGGCCATGTTCTCGGGAAAATAGAGATAGATCTCGCGATCGCCGAATTGCAACTCCTCGGAAGCGATCTTCAAAGACGTCAGAGCGGCCTTCCCCTTCTCAACAATCGGGCCGGTGAGAAACGCGACGACGAGTGCGCTCGGGTTGCGATCCTCGGGAGGCAGCGGATTCGCGGCGATCACTTTGCGGAGCTCGTCCGTCGTTCGCAGGATGACCTTCACCTCCATCCCGCTCTTCTTGCGGATTCCATCTTCGATGCGGCGCGTCAGAACCACACGATCGGCTTCATCGCTGCGGAAGACGACGTTGCCGCTCTGCAAGTACGTTTTCGCGTCGCGCAGTTTCAGTGAGTCGAAGAGAGCTTTCAGCTCCGCCATCTTCAGCATCTTGTTGCCGCCGACGTTCACGCCGCGGAGGAAGCAGATCCAGGTGGTCATGCGAGTAGCGTAAGCTATCGCCATGCGGCGTATCGGTCTGATTTTCGCCCTCGGCGTGGCAGTCATCGCGGCGGCAATGTCGAAGCCGGTCTCTTTCGAAAAAGACATCACGCCGATCCTCACCGGCAAGTGCCAGCCGTGCCATTTTCCGGGCGGGACGATGTACGAGAAACGCCCCTTCGACAAGCCGGCCACCATCGTGGCCCTCGGCGAGAAACTCTTCACGCGCATCAAGGATGAGAAGCAGCGCGCCGTCATTCGCGCGTACCTCGCCGAGCAGAAGCGCTGAGCTATCATTCCGTCGCTCATGGCCACCATCCCGTGCATCCGCTGCGGCGCTCAGATCGACCGCGATTTCAAAGCCTGTCCGCATTGCGGCGAGCCGCTCTCGGACTTTCTTCGCGAGTACGCGGACAAGCCGATCGACGGCAAGTACCGCATCGTGCAGCGGCTCGGCATCGGTGGCATGGGCGAGGTCTTCAAGGTCGAGCACACCTTTCTCGGCTCGACGCGTGTGGTGAAGATCATCCGGGCTCAAATTTCGGCGAGCAGCGATGCGCACGAGCGATTCCTGCGCGAGGCGCGGATGGCCACGAAGGTTCAGCATCCGAACGTGGCCACGCTGTTCGATTTCTCCGCGCTGCCCGACGGCTCGCATTACATGGTGTGGGAGTACATCGACGGCCAGAATCTCGCGCAGGTTCTGAAGCAGCGCGGAACGCTCGCGCCGCGGCATGCGGTGCGGATCGCCATCCAGGCGCTGGCCGGACTCGAAGCGATTCATCGCGCCGGAATCGTTCATCGCGACATCAGCCCCGAGAATCTGATGATCACGCAGGCGGCCGATGGTTCCGAGTTCGTCAAGATCATCGACCTCGGCGTGGCGAAAGCGGCGGAGTCGGATGTTGCGATGACGCAGACCGGCATGTTCGTCGGCAAGTTCCGCTACGCATCGCCCGACCACCTCGGCTTCATGCCTGCCGGCGAGCGCATCGACGGCCGCGCCGATCTCTATTCGCTCGGCGTCGTCCTGTTCGAGATGCTGACCGGACGGCCGCCGTTCGAGGCGACCTCGCCGCACGAATACATCATTCATCACTCGCGCGACGAGTACGCGAGCTCGCCCGATCTCGATCGGATCACCGGCAATCCCGCGCTGCAGACCGTGCTCGCGCGCGCGCTCGACCGCGATCGCAACAAGCGCTTCGCCACCGCCCGCGAATTTTCCGACGCGCTGGCGGCGATCGAGTCGACTCTTCCCGACGAACCGCCGGCAGTGGCGACGCCGGCCGCCTTCGACCCCGATGCGACGATGAAAACGGAGCGCACCAGCGGCGGGAAAACGATCGCGCCGACTGCTGCCGCCGCGCCGCCGACGATCATCACATCCACGACACCGCCGCAGCCTGTTGTGCCGTCGGTGACGCGCGAAGCAACCGTGCCGGCAAGACCATCTCCGCCGCCAACGCCGCCGCCGATCGATGCGCCTCCGACCGTGATCGATCCGATGCCGATGCCCGCAGCCGCGCCGAGCCGCAACACCGGCACCATCATCGCCGTCAGCGTCATCGTCCTCCTCGTCCTCGGCGCGATGGGTGCGGCCGGCGTGATGGTGTTCATGAAATTCCGCAACACGTTCGGCGGCACGGCTACCGCCACTACGGCAAGCACCACGACCACGACGACATCAGCGACCGCGAAACCGTCGCAGACCTCGGTCGACGTCACGCCGCCCGTTTCGGTGATCGTCGATACCGCCACGACTTCCTCCGCAACGACAACGACCGCACCGGTGACGACATCATCCGCAGCTGTCGTTCCTCCGCCGACCGCAACGCATGCGCCGGTCAAGCCGAAACCGCCGGTCGTCGAAACGGCCGCGCCGGTTGAAGAGACGCCGCAGCCCGAGCCGCAGCCGGAACCCGAGCCTCCGTCATCGAACGTTCCCACCTTCCGCGAGCGTGGCGATGGCAATGCGAACGACGCCGCCATCGCGACGCTGCACCAGCAGATCGGCGGCGTTACTCGCGTCGCCCTCACCGGCGGCGACGCCGAGATGATCAACGAGCTGTCGAACGCCTTGCGCGGACACGGCATCAGCGTCGGCGAAGGCGCGCCCATCGAGATCCGCTTCACCGGTTCCGTGGCCCGCCACGGCCTCGGCCGCAAGAGCCGCTCCGCGAACGCCACGGTCAAGAAGAACGGCCGGCCGATCTTCAACTACGTCATGCCGCGCGAGGAGTATCGCGTCGGCGACAGCCCCGCCGAAGCCTTCGCGCGGATTCTCACAGACGCGCTGGCGCGGTAGCAATCCGGCGCCGCCCGCGCCGCGTAATCAAATCAATCAACGATTGGAGAGAGAGAGTTCATGACAGCTGATTCGCTGCACATTGACGCCCCGCCGCCGCAAGCCGCAGTTCTGCAGATGTTGACCGGGATGTGGGTTGCGCAGATTCTCAGCGCCGTCGCGCAACTCGGCGTTCCCGATCTGATCGCGGCAGGCACGCGCTCGGTCGAACATCTGTCCGACGAATGCAGCGCCGATGCGAGCGCCTTGCATCGCCTGCTCCGCGCGGCGGCGACCGCAGGTCTGGTCGTTGAGACCGCGATCGGCGAATTTGCGCTCACGCCGCTCGGCGAAACGCTTCGCGCCAACACGCCCGGCTCGCTGCGCGACTTCGTCATCGCCGAGACGGCGCCCGGCCACTGGCTGCCGTGGGGCCGGCTCGTTGACGCCGTGAAACGCGGCGGCGGTATCTCGAAGGAAACGCTCGGCCTCGATCCGTGGGATTACTACGCCAGGAACGTCGAGGAAGGACGCTGCTTCGCCCGCGGCATGAGCAACCTCTCCGCAATTGCCTCGGCCGACGTCGCGCGCGTCTACGATCCCGGCGACGCCAAACGCATCGTCGACGTCGGCGGCAGCGAAGGCGTGCTGCTTCGCGGAATGTTGAACCGCGCACCGAACGCGCGCGGCGTTCTCTTCGATCGCGCCGACGTCATCGAAGGCGCGCGCGGCGCCGTCTCCAACAGCGGCATGGCCGATCGCATCGAAGTGGTAGCCGGCGATTTCTTCACCGACATGCCGGCAGGCGGCGACCTCTATCTCCTCAAATCGATCCTGCACGACTGGCCGGACGACAAGTGCGAGGAGATCGTGAAGAGCGTGCATCGCGGCGCGGCCGAGGGCAGCCGGCTGGTGGTGGTGGAAGGCCTTCTGCCCGACACGCCGCAGCCATCGCCGGTCACGCTGATGGACATGAACATGCTGGTCATGCTCGGCGGTCGCGAACGCACCGCCGGCGAGTACGCCGCGCTGCTGAACCGCTGCGGCTACGAAGTCGAGCGCGTCATCCCGACCGGCGGGATGTTCGGCGTGATCGAAGCGAAGCGGGTGTAGCAATCCGACATTGACGCGTTCCTATGACGCCGGAGGCGTCACGTACGGTAGCCGGTGGTCCGAGCGAAGCGAGCGACCACCGGACATGCGAACGCGCCCGATTTTCCGACCGCGGCAGCGGTCGCGGAGGGAATTCACGCCGCTTGGTATTTGATACGCGACCCCTGACCGGGGTCGTAAAAACTCGCGACAATTTACCGGTGGTCCCTCGCTTCGCTCGGACCACCGGCTACCCTACGAGTCGCCTCCGGCGACGTAAAGGCGACGCGCGCTCGAAGCAATCAACTCGCGTTGATTGGCGTCGGCGCTTCGTGGCGCAGGCCGATCAGCAGCGCGAAGAAAATCGCGCGGATCTCCTGATCCGTGTACGGGCTTGGCTTGCCGGCGCGTTGCGCGACCAGGCGGTCGCGGATCATCGCCTCCGTCGCGCCGAGGAGCGCGGAGGCGATGGCCTCGTCGCTGACGTCGGTGCGAAACGTGCCGTCGCGTTTGCCGCGGTGGATGAGCACGCGCAGGAGGTTTTCGAAATCGATGAAGCCTTTCGACAGCAGGATCTCCGAGCTGCCGCCGCGGATGCGGCGTCCTTCGAAGAGCAGCAGATACGCGAGATCGGCGTCATGTCCGAAGGCCTCGGTGACCGTTTCGAGGACACCCGCCAGCGCCTCGCGCGCGTCGGTCGCGGCAACGACGACGCCCTGCACATGCTGATTGAGTGCAGCCCAGCAATCGTTGAAGATCGCCTCGAGCAGGCCGGCCTTCCCCTTGTAGTAGCGGACGAGTTGCGACTCCGAGGTACCGGCTTCGCGGGCGATGATCGCGGTCGACGTCTGCTCGAATCCGAAGCGGGCGAAGAGCGCCTTGCCGGCTTCGAGGAGGCGGCGGCGGGACGTTTGTGTGTTGTCGGCGTCGACCAGAGTCATCGGAGCAGCATGGTAGTCATGCCGCACATTTCCGTCAATTACACGACCGCGAACGGGTTGCGTCGCGACCGAACATTCATGCGTGACAAATAACCTTCGCTCTATCCGGCTTCTCCATCTACACTCAGGGTCCACTTTCGGGGTCCACCGGAGAACAGGATGAATTGCATCAAAGCTGCGGCACTCGCCGTCATGTTGTCGTTTGCCGCCGCTGCGCGGGCGGATACCTTTAACGTTACGAATACCGCCGACTCCGGACCTGGTTCTCTTCGCGACGCAATCGCCCTCGCGAACGCGACTCCCGGCAGTGACTTCGTCAATTTTACGGTGACGGGGGTTCTCACACCGGCGACGCCGTATCCCGCAACCGTTGGGAAAGTCTCCATCGACAGCAACACGCCACCGCTCATCCATGTGGTTCCGCTCGTCGAAATCGATGCATCGGCTCTTTCTGCGCCCGTCTTCCGCCTCAGCTCCGGTTCGTCTCTTTTCGGCTTCGCGATTCATGGCGATCAGGCCGCGGCCATCGAAGCGGGCGACGGCGCGTTCATCGGCAAGTGTTTCATCGGAACGGACGGCAGCGGCAGCACGGCGATGCCGAACGCCACCGGCATTCTGGTGACCGGCAGCGACGTGCGGCTCGTCTCCAACCTCATCTCGGGCAACGCGATCGGCATCGAGATGACGGCCACCGCGGGCGGCACGTCGATCTACGACAATCGCATCGGCCTTTCCAACTCCGGGACGTACGCGATTCCGAATGGCATCGGTGTCAATGTCAGCGGCAATGCGTCGTCGACCGGACTGGAGATCGGCATCCTCGGACTTCCGAACGCCATCTCCGGCAACACCGGCGCGGCGATCCGCATCGCGTCCTTCAACGCCGTGACGATCACGGGCAACTACATCGGTACGGCCGACTACACCGGCAAGGCCATGGGCAACGGCGGCAGCGGGATCGAGTTGTCCGGCAGCAGCAACTGCAGCATCAAGGAAAACGTCATCGCCAACAACGCTGGTACGGCCATCTGGATCGGCGGCGGCGCCGGCGCGCAGAACCACAACCTGATTTCGAAGAACACGATCATCCGCAACGGCTTCGGAATCGATCTCGGAGACACGCGCAACGGACACACGGCCAACGACTCACTCGACGGCGACAACGGCCCGAACGCGCTCCAGAACCATCCGGTCATTACGCTGGCGGTCGACAACAACACGGTGCCGACGCCGTCGGCGACCGTCACCGGCACGTTCTCCTCCGCTCCGAACTCTTCGTACGCGATCGAGTTGTTCGTCAGCCCAAATTGTCTGAGCGGCGATTACGGTGCGGCAGACACCTACCTGACCACGCTGGACGTGACCACCGACAGCAACGGCAACGCCTCCTTTTCCCAAACGTTCGGTTCCGTGTTGCCCGGGATGGGCATCTCCGCGACGGCCACCGACGCGCAGAACAACACCTCGGAGCTTTCGAACTGCGTCGCCGTCAGTACACACGGAAAGTTTCGATTCGCCGAGAATGCGCCGATCAGTGTTGCGGAAACGTCCGGCAGCGTCGCCGTTACGGTGTTGCGCGTCGGCGGTGCCGTGGGTACGGCGACGGTGCACTACGCCACGGCGGCGGCCACGCAGGCCGGTTTCTACAGCGCCACTTCCGGTCAGGACTACGCGCCGGCGTCCGGAACCCTGACCTTCGCCGACGGCGAGACATCGAAGACCTTCACCATCTCCATCCTCGACGACAAGATGTACGAGACCAACGAGATCTTCGACATGGCTCTGTCGAATCCGACGGGCGGGGCGGTTCTCGATTTCCCGCCCACATTGCGCGTCTACATCCTCGATGACGAGACGCAGTCGAGGATTTCCATCGCCGACACGCCTGTGACGGAAGGCAACAGCGGCACGACCCTCGCGCATGTGCCGGTCACCATCAATCCTCCGGCCGGCTTTCCGGTGACCGTCACGTTCGCGGTGGGGAGCGGCGAGTCGGCCACGGCCGGCGAGGATTACAAGCCGTTCTCCGGCAGCCTCACCTTCCAGCCGGGCGAGGGAACCAAAACGATCGACATTCCGATCGTCGGCGACACGAATTACGAGCTGAACGAAGTGTTCGGCGTCGCGCTCGTGGCGGCCACGCCGGAGCAGGACGTGATGATCGCGAACTACGGCGCCCACGTGACCATCGTGAACGACGACGTCGGCAAGGTCCTTTGCACGCCATCCGTTTCTGTGGTCGAGGGCGCATCCGGATCGTTCCCCCTCGCCGAGATCACGTGCACGCCTGATTCGCCATTCGCCGGCGGCGTCCACTACATCACCGCGAATGGGACAGCTGGTTACGACGACTACACGTTCAGCAGCGGCTCGATCGTCTTCAACCCGGGGATTTATTTTGGCCAGCAGAAATTCACGGTTCCGATCGTCGGCGATAACACCGTCGAGCCGAACGAACAATTCGTGATCAATCTTCGCGCGGAACCGGCGCAGGGCTGGAACTTCGTCGTCGAGCCGGCGGTCATCACCGTGACGATTCTCAACGACGACACGCCTGGCGTCGTGCGTTGCACGGACGGTTTCGCGACCGAGGGGAACGGCGGGACGAAGGATGTAACGATTACCTGCACATCACCGACGCGCATCGCCGGAACGATCGACTACGCAACGGCGGACGGCACCGCCACCGCGGCCGACTATGGCAAGACCAGCGGCACCCTGACGTTCGACGGCGAGACCGCGAAGTCCTTCACCGTTCCGGTCTTCGGCGACAAGGAAGTCGAGCCCGACGAGCAGTTCACGGTCCATTTCACGGCGCATCCGAGCACAAGCCTCCCCTTCACGATGGATCGCGACTCCTCCGTCGTGACGATCATGAATGACGACGAGCCGCCGCCGCGCGGGAATCTCGTCCTCGCGCCGCCGCACGTGGTCGTTACCGTCGGCGACACCGCCCAGGTCCGCGCCATGATCGAGCCGCCGTTCGGCGATCCGGTCACGCTCGCCGTCGTCACGCAGGACCCCTCGATCGCCGACGTTCCGTCCGCGGTCATCGTCGCGCCTCACCAGCCTGCCTTCGTCACGGTCACGGCGAAAAAACGCGGAACGACGGCGGCCACGGTCAGCGCGGGATCCGACCTCGTGGCAGTGTTGTTCATCGACGTGACGGAAGGCCCGCCGTCGCTCAAGTCGGTCTCCCCCGCTACCGGTCCGACCCTCGGCGGCGCCGTAGCGCTTCACGGCGCGAATTTGTCCTCGGGATGCACGGCATGGTTCGGCGGCGTCCAGGCCACTTCCGTTGCTGCCAGCGCCACGACGGCCACGGTCGCTGCGCCACCTCATGAGGTAGGAAACGTCGACGTCGCAGTGACCTGCGGGTCGTCAACGGTGACGTTGCCGCAGGCATTCACCTACGTTCCCGTACGAGGACGCGCCGCGCGGCATTGACCGCGATCCGGCGCAACGGAAAAATGCCGGAGGAGCACTATGCTTCCCCGGCACTCACGGCGGCTGGTTTGTCCAATCCAGTGCCGCCGTGAACTGCCCAACTGCAATGACTTCCTGCTGTTGAGTCGTTCACGGCGGCGGAAAAAATACAGAGCGATTACTTCTTCGCGCTCGGCGCGCGGAGCGGGAACGGCGGGCGGACGTCCTTCTGCGGCGGATGTTCGGCCAGTTGCTTCATGGCCACGTCGATGGCGCGCTCCAGCTGCGGATCGCGGCCGGCGATGATGTCCGCGGGCGTCTGCTCGACGTCGATGTCGGGCGGAACGCCTTCGTTTTCGACCACGAAGCCTTCCGGAGTCCAGATGCCGAGGTTCGGTGCGGTGATCTGACCGCCATCCATCAGCGTCGGAAATCCGAGGATGCCCACCAGGCCTCCCCAGGTCCGTTTGCCGACCAGCGTGCCGAGTTGCAGCTTGCGGAACATCCACGGCAGCAGATCGCCGCCGGAGCCGGCAGTCTCGTCGATCAGCATCACCTTCGGGCCCTGGATCGAGGCCAGCGGCGTCTTCAGGTCGGCGCCGTAACGCATCGCCCAGTGGCTGATCATCGGACGGCGGAGGATGTCGATGTAGTAGTCGGCCACGCTGCCACCGCCGTTGTGGCGCTCGTCGACGATGATGGCCTCGCGGTCGGCCTGCGGGAAGAAGTAGCGCTTGAAGTAGGTGTAGCCGGCACCCGCGGTATTCGGCACATACACGTACGCGACGCGCCCGTTCGTTGCCTCGGTGACCTTGCGCAGGTTGCCTTCCACCCAATCGCGATTGCGCAGGTTCGACTCGTCTTCGATCGGAACGACTTTCACGACGCGCGAGCCGCTGCCGTCAGCGTTCGGCCCGACGGTCAGCTCGACAATGCGTCCCGCGGTCTGCTCGAAGCGGCTGTAGAGATCCTCGGGATACTTGAGATCGTGACCGTCGACGGCGAGCAGATACTCCCCTGCTTTGACGTCGACGCCCGGCTCGGTGAGCGGCGAGCGCAGTTCCGGATTCCAATTGAGGCCGCCGAATACTTTCGCGAAGCGATAGCGGCCGTTTTCGACTTTGTAGTCGGCGCCGAGGAGGCCGCCCGGAACCGCTTCGACGTCCGCGAGTGAATCGCCGCCGCCGAGGCGGTGATGGCCGACGGAGAGTTCGGAGGACATCCACATCATCACGCGGTTGAGATCCTGGCGAACGGCGAGATCGGGCAGGAACGCGGAGTACTTGGCGCGCATGGCGTTCCAGTCGGCGCCGTGCATGTTCGGGTCGTAGAAATAGTCGCGGTTGATGCGCCACGCTTCGTCGAAAATCTGCCGCCACTCAGCGCGCGGATCGATCTTGACCTGCAGCCTGTCGGTGGCGAGCTTGAATTTGGAGAGATCGAGCTTGTCGCCGACGTCGACGAGCGAGAAGCCGTCTTTGGCGATCAGCATGCGCTTGCCGTCGGCAGAGAGGTCGAAGCCGTCGACCTTTTCGAGGAGCGTATCTTCCTTGCGCTTCTCGAGATCGAAGCGCATCAGGTTGTTTTCTTCGGGACCGAAGCGATTGAAGCCCGCCGACTTGAGATAGAAAAGCTGTCCGGTCTTGCCAGCCTGCAGCGAGTCGTAGCCGCCCGGCTTCGGCGGCAGCGCCACGATTCGTTGCGTGAGGCCGTCGAAATCGACGACGACCGTGACCTTCTTCGACGCCGCGCTCTTCTTGTCCGCGCTCGCTTTTTCGTCGGCCGGCTTGTCGCTCGCCTTCGTCTCCGGCTTCATGGCCGATTCGTCGGCGGACTTTGCCGCTTCCTCGTCGCTCTCTTTCGCGATCGGCGAGACGACGCCTTTCGGAAGGACGGCGAGGTAGATCGACTGCGTGGCGCGAAGATCGGCGTTCGACTGCGCGAACCAATCCTCGACCGGACCGGCGTCGGTCGACGCCAGGAAGTAGAGGTACTTGCCGTTCGCGTCGAAGACCGGCTGGCTGGCGTCGGTGTACGGATCGGTGAGTGGATACGACTTCTTTTCGCCGATCGAATAGAGGTAGATGCGGTTCATGTACGTCGGCGTGTTGCGCGTGTAGGCCAGCCATTGCGAGTCGGGCGACCAGTTGTGATTGAGCACGCGCACCGGACCGTAGAGAACGTCGCTGGAGACTTTGTCGGTTGTGCCCGACGCGACGTCGGTCACGTAGATCGAGCGCGAGTTGTCGGCGAAGCTGATTTTCTTCGAATCGGGCGACCACTTCGGATCGTCGTAGAAGCCGTTGCCGTCGATCTTGATCTCGCGAGGCGTTCCCTTCCCTTCCTGATCGCCGATGTAGAGACGGTACTCGCCGCTGCGGTCGGAGAACCAGGCGATCGACTTCCCGTCCGGCGACCACGCCGGCGAACGATCGTTCGACGCGGTCGTGGCGGTGAGATTGCGGTCGTCGCCCTTCTCGCGCGGGACGGTGAAGATGTCGCCGCGAAATTCGAACGCCGCGCGCGCGCCCGACGGCGAGATGGCGGTGTTGCGGATGTACTTCTTCCCCTTCACGAAGCGCGGCAGCGTCTCGACGAGATCGGCGGCCACGCCGACTTTCACGCGATTGCTGGTGCCCGTTTTAGGATCGAGCAAATGAAGATATCCGGCCTGTTCGTAAATGACTTTGCCGGCACCGGCAGTGGCGTTCACGATCGGGAAGTCGGAGTGATTGGTGATCTTCGCGACCTTCTTCGTAGCGGGGTCGTAGCTGTAGATGTTGAACTCCCCATCGCGGTCGGAGCGGAAGTAGACCTTGCCGTCGAGCCACATCGGATCGGTGTCGTTGCAGCGCCCGGCCGGCTGCGGCACGTGCTCGGTCGCGTACGTGGCTGTGTCGAAGATGACCAGATTCGAGAACTGCCCGCCGCGGTAGTGCTTCCATTCATTGAAGGCGTCGTTGAGCGGGACGTAGACGATCTTCTTTCCGTCCGCCGAGTAGACCGCTTTGGCCGCATGCGGAATGGGAAGCTTCGTCGCCATGCCGCCGCCGACCGGCACCGTGAAGAGCTGGACGTAACGTCCCGTGTAAACCTCGCGCGGCGAAGTGAAAAGCACATTGGCGCCATCCGGCGTGAAGCCGAGCGCGACATCAGCCCTCGGATGCCACGTCAGCCGCTTCGGCACGCCGCCCTCGGACGGCACAACGTAAACGTCGGTGTTGCCTTCGTAGCGCCCGGTGAATGCGATCCACTTCCCGTCCGGCGAGAAGTGCGGCCCGGCCTCAATGCCCGGATGCGACGTCAGCCGCCGCACGCCGCTGCCGTCGAGGTTCGCGACCCAGAGATCGTTCGCGTATCCGAACGCGATCCGGTCGCCGCTGACGGCCGGTTCGGAAAGGAGTCGTGTGTCGTGAATGTCGACCGCGAGCAGCGGAAACGCGGACAGAACGATGACGAACGACAGCAAAGCACGCATGCGCATCGATAGCTCCTGCAAGGTGGGATGGACGGCCGCGCGACTGTAGCGCGAAAGCAGCCGCCGGTAAAATGACGAAATGGCAAACGCCAATCCCGACAAGATCCTGGCCCTTGTCCGCAAAATCTGTCTCGGTATGCCGGACACCGAGGAGAAGATCGCGTGGGGCGAATCGACGTGGCGCGTGCACGGGAAGCTCTTCGCGATGTTTTCCAACAACCATCACGGCGACGGCCGCATCGCCGTCTGGTGCAACGCGCCGCTCGGAGCGCAACAGGATCTCGTGGCCGCCGATCCCGAGCACTTTTTCGTCCCGCCCTACGTCGGCGTCGGAGGATGGATCGGCATCAACATGAACACGCCGCTCCCGAAAGGCGCGCTCGCCGCAATCCTCGAGCAGGCGTATCGCACCACCGAAGAGAAACGGTCCGCTACGAAACGCAGGCGCGCAGCAACGCGATAAATCGCTCCGAGTCGCGCACGCGAGGGACGTTGTTGAACATCACGTACGCATCGCCCTCGGCTGGCAGCTTCTCGATCAGCGTGCGAAGTTGATCATCGGTGTAGACGCTGTACGCGCTGCCGATGCCATGCAACCGCCAGTACGTAAGCGGCTGCGGAATCGCATCGCGGTCGAATGGATCGACGACATGGGTGAGATTGAGCTCGCTGCACAGCTCCGCGATGACCGAATCGGGCCAGGGACCGCGGGGCTCCCACAGGAAGCGGACGCCGTCCGGACGTTCGATCGCCGCGAAGAACTTGCGCATGTTGGCGATGTTCTCCGGCTCCGCGCGAAAGGTGGCCGGACATTGAAACAGGATCGCCGTCCCGCGCAACACCCGCGCGCACGAGAGCGTCGTCTGCCACGCGTTCATCACCACCGGCGTCGTCTGAAATGCGCCGCATTGTGCGCGTTCGGCCTCGGTCAACGGCGTGCGCAGCCGGCGGTAGGTGCGGCTCTTCGATCGATGCGTGATCAACTGCCAGGCTTTGATCGTGAATTCGAAATCGTCGCCGGCCTGTTCGCGCCAGCGAACGAGCGTGCGCGGCGCGGGCGGCTCGTAGAAGGTCTGCTGCACCTCCAGCACGGGAAAGGTTTCGAAGTATTCGCGCGCGCCGATGGTGAAGCCGCAGAGGCCGACCTTGATCACATCGCGATTACGCTTCAGCCCCCGTGCCATGAATCGCAGCGTTTGCGTCGCGCATCAGCTCATCGAGGTCGAACGGTTTTGTGATGATCTTCGCGATGCGCTCTTTCGGCAGTCGGCGAAGGATGTCCGGCGCGGCGGCGGTCATGACCAGGATCGGCGGCTTATCCTCGCCGCGCGATTGGAGATGGGTGATGACGCCGATGCCGTCGACGCGCGGCATCATCAGATCGAGCACGAGCAGGTCGTAGCGATTCTGTTCGAGCTGCGCGATTGCGTCGGCGCCGTCGAAGGCCGTCGACACGTCGTAACCCTGACGCACCAGAACGCGCGCAACGAGCATGCGGATGGCGGGATCGTCGTCGGCCACGAGCACGCGCAGGCCGGCACCTTCGTCAGTTTTCGTCACGGGCGCGAAGTGTAAATCGAAAGCGTCTTTACGACTCGCGATCTTTCAGCGGCAGCTTCTTCATTTCCTGCAGCGTGATGCGAAGGACGCTGCCGAGAGTGAAGCCTTGCGGGAAACAGTGCGGGATGCGCACGCCGGCGCCGCTCAGCTCCAGAAAATCGAGCGGCGGTTTGCGGCGCGCGAGGACGAACACCAGTTTGCGCGGGAGGTCTTCGCGGTCGTCGGCGTTCAGGTGCAGCGGTTGGAGGTAGTAGCCGAAGTGCATCGTGCGCAGCGCGGGGACGCCGCCGGCGAATTCGGGAAGCGTGACGCTGAGACCGAGGGCGCCGAAGATCCAGTTTTCCTGCGCGAACTCGCCGCGCCAGAAATCTTCCTCGTCCGTGGTGAGATGTTCGAGCCGCATCAGCGCACGCGGTCGATGAAGTCCGCGAATCCGTCGCGGCCGGGATAGCCGCGAATCTGGTCGCGCGGCTGGCCGTCCGCCGCCGCGATGACGACCGTCGGAAACGCATTGACGCGGTAACGATCCATCAGTTGCTGCACGGCGGGTTCGTTGCTGCCGTCTTCACGCTGACGGTCGATGACCTTCACGGCGATGTAGCGGTTGTTGATCTTCTCGGCCAGCGCGGCGTCCATGAACACCTCGCGTTCGAGCAGATGACACGGGCCGCACCATGCGGCGGAGAACTCGTAAAGGATCGGCCGGTGCGAGCGCGACGCGGCGGCCGAGGCGAGCTCGATCGGAGTCCAGCGCACGAGCTCCTTGCCGGAAGTTCCGCTCACGACATCCGTGTCGCTCTTCACCGGATACTTGATCGAAACCACACGCGCGACGATCAACAGCGCCGTCAGAATCACCAGCCAGAGCGGCAGCGCGCGCTGCTTGGTGCGGTCGAAGGTCAGATTAGTCGGCACCGTACGGAACCTCCCGGCGCGAGAAAATCACGCAGGCCAGCAGCAGCGCGGCCGAGGCGTTGCAGAGCATCATCAGGATCCAGTTGCGGTCGAACGGAACGGCCGGATTGTCCGGAAAGAGATTGCGGCGGACCGCGGCGAATCCCTCGAGAATGCCGGGATGCGCACGCAGAAGCGCGCCGATCTTTCCCATCTCCCCGCTCACCGCGCTCTTCATCATGCTCAACAGGCCGAAGAGCATCGAAGAAAAAATCTGTGCGCCGAGGTAGATGCCGACGTTCACGTACGAACGCGAGAAGCTGCCGAAAAACGCGAGCAGCGAGCAAACCAGCAGCACTTCGAGCGCGGCCACGAGCATCGTCGCCAGCGCGTTTCGCCATGTGATCGAAGTGCCGGTGATGAGGCGTCCGGTGACGTCGCTCGCGAAAATGACGATGACGGCCACCCAGATCGAAAGCACGACGCCGACGACGCGTGAGACGAGATACGTCGAGCGTCCGACCGGCTTGCTGAGGATGAGTTGCAGCGTCCCTTTCGAAAACTCCGGTCCGATGAGCTGGCAGCCGGCGATGAGCGTGAAGAGGCTGATCATTTCGTACGGCGCCTGTGACGGCGCGCCGACTGCGGACATGGTCACGACGATGACGATCAGGACGAGCAGCGCGGAGATGTATCCGAGGTGCGCGAAATGCCGGCGCAGCGTTTCTGCGATGACCACGAGACTCACGCTTCACCTCGGAAAATCGATTCGAGATCGGCGGTGCGACGCCGGACGTCGATGACGCCGGCGCCGGCGCCGACGATGCTCGACACGAGCTGCGCAATGTCGGTCTCGGACGCGACATTTGCGATAACCACGTCGTTTTTCGGCGGGATGCCGGTCGCGTTCGTGATGGTCGCAAGATCGTACGAACCTGCCAACAGCGTGACGACGATCGTGATCGTGGCGATTTCGCGCAGTGCTTCATCGCGCGAGATGACGCCATCCTTGAGAAACAGCACGCGATCGCAGACTTTCTCGATCTCGGCCAGTTGATGCGAATTCAGCAGCACCGCCGCGCCGCGCGCTTTCTCCTCGGCGATCAGATCGCGCACGAGAAAAACGCCGTTCGGATCGAGACCGGAGGTCGGCTCATCGAGAAAAAGGAAATCGGGATCGAGCATCAGCGCCTGCGCCATGCCGATGCGCTGCAGCATGCCGCGCGAATATTGCGAGAGACGCTTGTCGCTCGCGTCGGTGAGACCGAGGCGCTTCAACAACTCCTCGACTCGCGCGTCGACGCGATCGCGCGGAACGCCGGCCAGGCGAGCCATGTAGCGGAGGAATGCGCCTCCCGAGGCACGGCGATCGAAGTTCATCCGCTCGGGAACGAATCCGGTGCGGCGGCGAACGTCGAGATCATCGTTCGAGCTGCCGTCGATCGTGATCGAGCCGGTGTCGGCGTTGAGGAAGCCGACGATACACGACATCAGCGTCGTCTTCCCCGCGCCGTTCGGACCGATCAAACCGACCACCTCGCCCGGCGCGATGGTGAGGTCGACGCCTTTCAGCACCGGCCGCACTTTGCCCATCGGGCGATACGCTTTGGTGAGCGCCTCGACGCGGATGCCGTTCATTGCTGGAGCTTCCGCAGTCCGGCCACGATCTCGTCGATCTTCGAGCGATGAAAGGTGTCGACGGTCCGCTGCAATTCGTTTTCGGGCGTGGCCGAGAGGTCTTCGTTGTAGACCTTCTTCAGCGCACCGGCGAGGTAGACCTTGGTCTCGATGCGCCAGTTCGGACGCGCGAAAAATTCAGTCTGCACGGTGAGCTTTTTCGGACCAATGTCGAACGCGTCGAGGCGTCCCATGGGCGCGTTCTGCGGATCGGGCATGTCCGCCGATGATAGCAGGGCGGCTGTTTGCACAAGGGAGACGGTTCACGCGGAGACGCGGAGGGCGAAAGACTCAATCTCCGCGTCTCCGCGCCTCCGCGTGAAAAGCCTTTTGAAATCACGCAAACAACCGCGCCGCGTTGTCCCACAGAATCTTGCGCTCGACATCGGCGCCGAGTCCGAGGGAAAGAAAGTCATCGACATTCTTCCGCGGCGAAACGACTCCCGGCGATGGCCAGTCGGTGCCCCAGAGGATCTTGTCCGCCAGGTCGGCCACGCGCGGGACGTAGCGCAGGAGCGCCTTCGGCGGGATTCCGGAGATATCGAGCCGCACGTTTGCATGGCGGCGCGCGAGGAAGAACGCCGTCTCGCCGTGAAGCGGACGTCCGGCGTGCGCGAGGATGATCGGCAGGCGCGGAAAATCGTTGGCGACGTCGTCGATCGGCATCGGATCGGCGAAGACGTTGCGCGCACGTGGAAAGACGGACGTGCCGGTGTGAAACATCACCGGCACCTGCCGCTGCTCACATTCGCGATAAATCTCCGCCAGTTGCCACAGCTCGCCGAGGTACGCGTTCGGCGAGAAAAGCTGGTGCGGCGGATGGATTTTGATCATGCGGATGCCGAGGTCGAGGACGCGACGGATTTCATCGCGGACGTTCAACTCGTGCAGCGGATTCACGGAACCGACCGGCAGCAAACGGTCGCGATGATCACGCGTGAAGTTCGCGATCCAGTCGTTTGTTTCGCGCGTGAAGCCCATGACGTCGGGCGACACATAGTTGATGCAGCAAATCCTCTCGACCCCCTCGGCATCGAGAAAGCGCACCACGTTGTCCGCCGATGCCAGCACGTCCTTCGCATTTGCGTGCGATGGATCGGCCAGCATCGACATCACCTCCGGCTTGAGCATCTCCCACGGCTGGATGTGAACGTGAACGTCGAAAACGCGCATGGCGGCATTATGCCGTCGCCAGCACTTGTGCGGCGCGTTCGAGCGCGACGTCGAGCGACTTCGCGAGGTTCCGGCGTCCGCCGAAAAGCTCCAGCTTCCGCGCGCGGACGATGGCACGGAGCGGCTGCTGACGAATCTCGGTCAGGATCATGGTCGTGCCGTCGTGCCGGCATTTCTTCGCCATCTGTTCGAGCGCGTGAATGCCGGTCGCGTCGATGGCCGGCACGTTGCGCATGCGAAGGATGAAGACCTTCGGCGGCTCGGCGATCTCGTTCAGCACCGCTTTGATCTTATCCGCGGCGCCGAAGAAGAACGGTCCGTTCACCTCGTACACCTCGACGCCGCGCGGAATTTCGTGGCCGGAGACGATTCGTTTTCCGCGGCGCGACTCCGTGATCTCGCCGGGATCTTCGTTCGGATCGCGGATTTCGCTGCTCACGCCTTCGACGTAGGTCATGTCGCTCATCCGCTTCATGAACAACAGCGCCGCCACGACGATCCCGACCTGCACGGCCACGGTGAGGTCGACGAAAATCGTCAGCGCGAAGGTGAGGATCAGCACGACCAGATCGCTGCGCGGCGCGCGCAGGAGGCCGGCGAACGATTGCCATTCGCTCATGTGATACGCGACGACGACGAGGATGGCCGCGAGCGCACAAAGCGGAACCATGGCCGCCCACCTGCCGAGGAAAATCAGGATCAGCAGCAGCGTGATGGCGTGCATCATGCCGGCCAGCGGCGTCCGTCCGCCGGTGCGGATGTTCGTCGCCGTGCGCGCGATCGCGCCGGTTGCCGGAATGCCGCCGAACAGCGGCGAGGCGATGTTCGCCACGCCCTGCGCCACCAGTTCCATGTTCGATTTGTGGCGCGTGCCGATCATGCCGTCGGCGACGACGGCCGACAGCAGCGACTCGATCGCCGCCAGCAGCGCCACCGTCAACGCCGGCGAGAAGAGCTCCTTCATCTGCCCCCACGGAACCGACGGCAGATGCGGCGCCGGCAGCGACGACGGCACGGCGCCGAATCGCGTTCCGATCGTCTCGACCGGCAATTTGAAAATCTGCACGACTGCCGTCGCAAGAAGCATGGCCACGAACGGCGCGGGGATCACGTGCGAGATGCGCGGCCAGAAGATCAGCACGATCAACGTTCCGATCCCGAGCAACGCCGTCGGCACATTGATGGAGCGGATGTGCTCCGCGTACGCCGTCCACTTCTCCATGAAGTCAGCCGGAACGGCGCCCATCTTCAATCCGAGAAAATCTTTGAGCTGGCTGGAGAAGATGATCACCGCGATGCCGGACGTGAAGCCGGTGATGACGGGATACGGGATGAACTTGATCAGCGCGCCCATACGCGCCAGGCCGAGGATGACCAGGATGATGCCGGCCATCATGGTGATGACGACCAGACCGTCGTAGCCGTACTTCGTAACGATGCCGTAGACGATGACCACGAACGCGCCGGTCGGGCCGCCGATCTGAACGCGGCTGCCGCCGAGTGCGGAGATCAGAAATCCGGCGATGATGGCGGTGTAGAGGCCGCGCTCCGGCGGAACTCCCGAGGCGATGGCAAACGCCAGCGCGAGCGGCAGAGCGACGATCCCGACCACCACTCCGGCGATCAGATCGCGCATCAGCCGCTCGCGCGTGTATCCCTCACGAAAGCAGACGACGGATTTGGGAACGAACAAGGACGGGGCGAATTATAGGTGTGGCACAGACACTCTTGTCTGTGCTCTGGCAAGGTGCAGCGGCTGAAATTGGTATCCCGTTTCTTTCTCCGCCTGCCGCGAGCCTCCCAAAGCACAGACAGGAGTGTCTGTGCCACATGCTTTTACGACGAGATGCGGAACGTTACGGTCAGATTGAAGATCGTGTCGATCGCGGTTCCGTGCAGCGATCCCGGCGCGAACTGCCATTGCTGCACGGCGTCGAGCGCCGACTGATTGAACATTGGCGATGTGCTGCGCAGAACATTTGCCTGACGCACGCGGCCTGTTTTGTCGATGACGCATTCGACGATGACCATTCCGTTCATCCGCGCGTTGATGGCGAGTTTCGGATAGACCGGCTGCACGCGGCTGAGAACGACCGGCGCCTTCACGTCGCCGCCCACGGGCAGCGGCACGTCGGGAACGTCAGCAACCGTAGTAGTCGCAGGCGGACCGTCGACGCCGATGGCGTGAGGCACGCCCCAGGGCACACCCTGCGGCTGATCGGAGCCGGTATCGTTGCTGTTCGCCGAGAGGTCACCGGTGGTGGTCGTTGTCGCAGTGGACGCTTCGACGTGATCGGGCACCGTTCTCGGCGCTGTGTCCGCGGTCGGAATGGTGGTCTTGTCTTTCACAGGCGCGGGCGGCGTGGACTGTTTGTGTCCGCCGTTGGGAACGCCAAGCGCCGGGGGAACCTGCACCGGCATCGCGAAAACCGGGATCGCGTACTCCTTCGGCGCGAAGCGGGGGAACTCGATTGTGCGGATGCCGTTGGCGATGATGGCAGCGACGACGAGCACGTGGAATGCGAACGACGCCGTCAGCAATCCAACCCGCTTCTCCGCGACGACCTCGGCATGTATGACAGATGTCTCGAACATGGTGTCCTCCCTATGGCTCCGTTGGATTCGGGAGGTTTGCAATTCGAAACTGCGGGCTGAAACGGAACGGTGAATACGTCAGTGCACGAACTTGCGCCGGTTCCGGATGTAGTCCGCGAGGATGTATTCGCCGAGTCTGTCTGGCGATGAGTAGAACGCCCGGCCGCGATTGATCTTCGAGAGCTGCTCGACGAAGTTCACCAGCATCGGATCCGTGGCCAGCATGAACGTCGTGATGGGGATGTTCGCGCGGCGGCAGCGGTCCGCTTCTTCCAGCGTCCGGTTCACGATCTTCATGTCCAGGCCGAACGAGTTCGTGTAGAGCATGCCGTTCTCCGTGAGCGCCGACGGCTTGCCGTCTGTGATCATGAAAATCTGTTTGTTGTTGTGCTTGTGCCGCCGCAGGATGCGCTGCGCCAGCTCCAGGCCGGCTTTCGTATTCGTGTGAAACGGCCCCACCTGCACGTACGGAATCTCGGAGATCGGCACCTCGGTGGCCTCATCGCCGAACAGCAGCACGTCGATCGAATCCTTCGGATACTTCGTCAGGATCAGCTCCGTCAGCGCCAGCGCCACCTTCTTCGCCGGCGTGATGCGGTCCTCGCCGTACAGCACCATCGAATGCGAGATGTCGATCATGACGACCGTGGCGCAACTCGAGTTGTGCTCGGTCTCGAACACTTCCAGATCGTCCTCGGTCATCAGGATCGCGTCGGCTGGGTCGGTGTGTTTCATTGCGTTCTGCAACGAACGGATCGAATCGATCGACATCGGATCGTCGCCGAACTGATACGGCCGCGTCTCCGTCAGCCGCTCCGTCCCCTGTCCCGCGTTCGCAACCGCGTGCGATCCGGTCAGCGATTTCTGCAGCCCGCCGAAGATCTCGTCGAGCGCATCGCGGCGAATCTGCCGCTCTCCGCCCGCGCCGAGGACGACGTTGCCCTCGGCGTCCTGCCCGATGACGTTCTCTTCCATCAGCCGCGCGAAAAACGCCTCGAGATCGATGTTCGGATCGATGTATCCACGATCCTGCAGCGCACGCATCCACCTCATCGCCTCATCGACGTCGCCGCCGCTCTGCAACAAGAGGTGGTTGAAAAGCCGGCGCAAACCCATCTGGGACAACAGCTGCCGGATGAGTTCGGGATCGAGGTAGGAGTACCGGTGGCGCATGGGGTCTGAGAAGTGAGCGGCGATTTACACGATTGTCATCCTGAGGCTGCCGGAGGCGCGTAGCCGAAGGCGGAGACGCCGGAGGACGGCGAAGGATCTCAAGTTGCGCGACCTGCGCTGAAAACCCGGTTTCAGCAACTGCAGCGCATCTTGAGATCCTTGACAAACCCTCTTCACACTTCACTCTTTTTATTCAATCTCGCAATCCACTTCGCGATGGTCGGATTGTTCGGCAGCATCTCGCGCGCTTCCTCCAGCGCCGCCAGCGCCTCGGCAGTGCGGTCGAGAACCAGCAGGATCTGGACGCGAAGCTCGACCATGTTCTGGTAGAGATGAAAATCCGTAGCGTCCTGCTTCGGCAGCAGCGACAGACCTCGGTTCACGAACTTCAGCGCGACGTCCGGTTTCGAATCGTTCAGCGCATCCGCGGCGAAACGATGCAGCATCCGAGGAGAATCGCCGAGGAACGACTTGGCGTCGACGAAATGCGCGAGCGCCTCGCGAACGATCGCGTCCTGATCGGGAAACCACCCGTCGCGAATCATCCGATCGATCTGCCGCGACAGCTCGCCAGGAATCTCGGCCGTGACCTTGGGCATGCGGGCGCGATTGTAGCCGTAGTGACTACTTCACCGTCCGCAGCACGTTGAACTTCATCATTTCCTGGAAGGTGATGGTCGAGTCGAGGTCTTCGCGCGCGAGGCGGAGCGACTGGTGCAGGCCTTCGAGGATCATCTCCATCCAGAACGCCAGCTCGCGGTCGTGGCGCGGCTGGATGTACTTTTTCGCCGTGTCGACGAGTTTCGGAACGCGCTTCAACTCGGCAAAGTACGCGTCGAACGGCTGCTCATCGGACAGCGTGATCTTGTTGCCTTCGACGAACCAGCCGAGGATCGCGTCGTAGTTCGGCTCCGCCGGCGAGGGCGGCTTCTCTTCCTGACGTTGCGGACGCTGTTGTTGCTTGCGATTGCGGCGGCCGGCGAAGGCGTCGTCGAGATCATCGTCATCGAGATCGAATCCGCGATTGCGCTCGTTGCGCGCGCCGACGCCAGCGCGTTCGACGGGCGGAAACTTCGTCGCGAACAATTTCGCCACCGCCTCGCCGATCAGCTTGCGCGCCACGACTTCCGCACCCTGCTGCTCCCCTTCGTAGACCATCTCCACCTTGCCGGTGATCGCGGGAAGGAGCATGGCCAGGTCGGAGAGGCGCGGAAATACCGAGCGATCATGCGTCAGCGCCGCGCGGCGCTCCATGTTCGACTGCAGCAACTCCAACGCCGCGATCGTCAATCGCGCGGAGACGCCGGACGATTGATCGACGAGCTCCGAACCGCGCGCGACGAATGCGATCTGCTCGACCAGCGAGTGGATGTAGTCCGGAATCTCGATCTCGATCGGATGCTCGCGATCCGTCCACGCTTCCTGCCGCGTGATCTGCATGGCCGTCTCGACGCTCTGCGGATAGTGCGTGAGGATCTGCGAGTCGATGCGGTCTTTCAGCGGCGTGATGATGTTCCCTCGGCTCGTGTAATCCTCGGGATTCGCGCTGAAGACGAGCACCACGTCCATCGGAATCCGAACCGGAAATCCGCGGATCTGCAGGTCGCGCTCTTCGAGAATATTCAGCAGCGCTACCTGAATGCGCGGCGCGAGATCGGGCAATTCGTTGATGGCGAAAATGCCGCGATTCGTGCGCGGGATGATGCCGTAGTGAATCACCTCTTCGTCCGCATACGTGAGCCGCTGATTCGCGGCCTTGATCGGATCGATGTCGCCGACGAGATCGGCAACGGTCACGTCGGGCGTGGCCAGCTTCTCGCGATAACGCTCGTCGCGCGTGAGCCACGCGATCGGAAGATCGTCGCCCTGCTCGGCAGCCAGCCGCCGGCAGCGCTTGCACGTCGGCGCCAGCGGCGAGTCGTTGATCTCGCATCCGGCGATGATCGGCACGCGCTCGTCGAGCAGGTTCGTCAGCGAGCGGAGAATGCGCGTCTTGGCCTGGCCGCGCAGCCCGAGCAGGATGATGTCGTGCTTCGACAGCACGGCGTTATGGATCGCGGGGATGACCGTGCGCTCGTAGCCGTGAATGCCGGGAAAAAGCGTTTCGCCGCGCGCGATGGCCGCGAGCAGATTGCGGCGCATCTCATCTTTGACCGAGGTGATGCGGTAACCGCTTGCACGCAGCTCGCCGAGGGTATGGATGTTCATGGAGTGGGATTGTCCTCTGGATCGCGATTGAATTCGTTCATGGCTCGTTTCAGATCGCCGCGCGCGAAGAGCACGAGCGCATCGACGGCGCGCTCGATTCCGCGGCTGACCAGCGGCTCCTCCTCGGCGGTGAAATCGTTGAGGACATAATCGCGAAGCCGCCCGTCCGGATACTCCGCGCCGCGGACGCCGAATCGTAGCCGCGGAAAGCGCTCGCTCGCAAGCGAGGCCACGATGGAGCGCATGCCGTTGTGCGTCCCCGACGACCCGCTCGGCTTGATCCGCAACCGCGCCAGCGGCAGGTCAATGTCGTCGTACACGATCATCAGGTCGTCAGTCGATTCGAGATACGCGTTCACCAGCAGCTTCACCGCATCACCGGACAGATTCATGAACGTCAGCGGCTTGGCGACCTTCACGCTCCCACCGGCGACGCGTCCCTCGCCCGTCATAGCACTCTTCTCATGCTTGTTGATGTCGATCCGAAACTTCTTCGCAAACGCCTCGACGATCATCCACCCGACGTTATGCCTCGACCGCTCATACTCCGCGCCCGGATTGCCGAGACCAACGATAAGTTTCATGCGCCGCGAAGGGTAGCAGAGACGTTTTCACCGCCCGAACATCACCCTCGCCAACGCCACGCCCGCGAATCCGGCAGCGAGACATCCGAATACGGTGACACCCACGTTTGCGATGGCCGTCGTCCACTGCCCCATCCGCATGTATCCGCTCGTTTCAAAGTTGAATGCGGAGTAGGTCGTGAAGCCGCCCATCACGCCCGCTGTCAACATCAGACGGACGTCGGGCGAGATCGCGTTCGTCGTTCCGGCCATCTCCACGATGAATGCGATGAGAAATGACCCGAGCACGTTCACGATCAAGGTCCCGAACGGGAACGCGGCGCCGAATGTAGCCAGCGCCCAGATCGACGTCAGGTACCTCGCGCCGGTTCCGATGGCGCCGCCGAGGCAGATGAGAAGGAAGCGCATGCCGTAAACTTACCTCGCGTGATCCACTTCTACCACGTCACCAAGCGATTCGATCAGTACTCCACGGCGCTTCAGGACGTGACCTTTCATATCGAAAAGGGCGAATTCGTTTTTCTCACCGGCGCAAGCGGCGCGGGAAAATCGACGCTGCTGAAACTCATCCTCCGCCAGATCCAGCCGAGCGACGGACAGGTCGTCGTCAACGGCCGCAACTTGAAATCGATGAAGCGGTCGCAACTCCCCTTCTTCCGCCGCGAGATCGGCATGGTTTTCCAGGATTTCAAACTCATCGAGCGGATGACGGTGTTCGAGAATCTCTCCTTCATCCTCACGGTCCTCGGCGTGCCGCCGCGCGAGCACAAGAAGCGCGCGTACGGAGCGTTGCGCGCGGTTAGTCTGCATCACAAGCTGAATGCGTATCCGCTGCAGTTGTCGGGCGGCGAACAGCAGCGCATCGCCATCGCCCGCGCGCTGATCAACGAGCCGCTGGTGATCGTGGCCGACGAGCCGACTGGCAATCTCGATCCCGACCTGACGCAGGAGATCGTGCAGATTTTCGCGGAGGCGAATCTGCGCGGCTCGACGGTGCTGATTGCGACGCACGACCGCGAGCTGATCGAGCAGAGCGGACGGCGCGTGATCACGCTCGACCACGGCCACATCACCGACGAGAAGGCGGCCACGCCGCCGCGCGCGCCGCGCGTCGAGTCGATCTTCGGGATCGGCGGCTGACGCCGATGCCGCACCGCGACGACGCGCTCCCAAAAACGACGTTCTCCTATTTCTTTCGCGAAGCGGCGCGGCGCATGTGGGTGTCGAAGCGCACCAGCTTCGTGGCCGTGGCCATGATCGCCATCTCCCTCTTCATCGTCGGCGCCTTTCTCCTCGTCGCCGAAAACCTCGGGCGCGCGGTGGCGCAGGCTGGCGGAAAGTCGCGCGTGAACATCTATCTGACCACCGACGCCACGCCGCAGCAGATTGCCGCGGTCGATGCATGGCTGGCCGCGCATCACGACTTCGCCGGCCGCCGTTTCGTTTCGAAGGACATCGCGTTAGCGCGCTTTCGCCAGTACTTCGCCAACCTTTCCGACGTTGTCGGCCAGCTTGATGAGAATCCATTCCCGGCATCGTTCGAATGCGAGATCGCTCCGGCGATCGCGCAATCGCCGGCATTCACTCAGCAGGCAAAGAAGCTGCGCGCGATTGCAGGGATCGACGAGGTCCAGTTCGATTGGGAGTGGGTTGAAAAACTCAAAAAACTGATCAACCTCGTGAACCTGGCCGGCATCATCGCCGGCGGCGTGCTGGCCATCGCCGCCGCATTCACGATCGCCAACGTGATCCGCCTGACCATGCTGCTCTATCGCGAAGAGATCGACATCATGCGCCTCGTCGGCGCGACCGAGCGGATGATCCGCGGCCCGTTCCTCATCGAAGGAATCCTGCAAGGCTTCATCGGCGCCGCCGCCGCCATCGCGCTCCTCTTCGCCGCGTTCCTGGCCGGCCGCCACTTCCTCGCGCCGCGCTACTCGCTGCTCTGGAGCTTTCTCTTCAACGGTTTCCTCCCCTGGCGCAAACTCCTGGCCCTCCTCGCCGGCGGCACCCTCGCCGGTTACCTCGGCAGTTGGCTCTCGGTGAGAGAGTCGGGCGAAGAACGCGCGTGATTCATCTGCGTTCGATCTGCGTAATCTGCGGATAAACTCGCGGCGCATGAAACTCGTTGAATGCGTTCCGAACATTTCCGAGGGGCGGCGGCCGGAGATTTATGACGCGGTGGCCGCGGCCGCGGCGGGCGTGAACGGCGTCACGCTGCTGAACGTCGATCCCGGCGCCGATACTAATCGCACCGTCATCACATTCGTCGGCGATCCTGAAGCGGTGCTCGAAGGCGCCTTTCAACTCATCAAAAAGGGCGTCGAGTTGATCGACATGAGCACGCATCGCGGCGCGCATCCGCGCATCGGCGCGGTCGACGTCGTGCCGTTTATCCCTGTCGCCGGCGTGACCATGGACGATTGCGTCGACCTCGCCCGCCGCCTCGGCGAGCGCGTCGGACGCGAGCTGAACGTTCCCGTCTACTTGTACGAATACGCGTGCAGCGCGCCGCATCGCCGCAATCTCGCCGACGTGCGCGAAGGCGAGTACGAAGGTTGCGCGCGCAAGCTCGCCGATCCGCGCTGGGCGCCCGACTTCGGGCCGGCCGAATTCGTGCCGCGCTCCGGCGCCATCGTCATCGGCGCGCGCAAGTTCCTCGTCGCCTACAACGTGAATCTCAACACGCTCGACAAACGTCTGGCCACACGCGTCGCCTTCGACATCCGCGAGCGCGGCCGGATGAAGCGCGACGACGACGGCAATCCGATTCTCGACGCGAAGGGCGAACCGGTGTGGGAGCCGGGCCTGCTCAAATCGGTGAAAGCGGTGGGATGGGTGATCCCCGAATTCGGCTGCGCGCAGGTGTCGATCAATTTGACCGATCTCGACGTCGCGCCGATGCACGTTGTCTTCGATACGTGCGACGAACGCGCACGCGAACGCGGTCTGCGCGTGACCGGCTCGGAGATCGTCGGACTCGTTCCGCGCGACGTGCTGCTCGCCGCCGGACGTCACTATTTACAGCGCATGGGACGTCCAACCGGCGTCTCCGAGGCCGCGCTGATGCACGCGGCGATTCGAACGTTGGGTCTCTCCGAACTCAAACCGTTCGATCCGCGCGAACGCGTCATCGAATACCGCCTTGCCGCGCCCGCGCGACTGGCGTCGATGCGCGTGAACGATTTCATCGACGAGCTATCGAGCGACTCCCCCGCTCCCGGCGGCGGTTCCGTCTCCGCGCTGGCCGCGTCGATGGCCGCGGGACTGGCGGCGATGGTGGCCGTCCTCTCCCACACCCGCAAAGGCTTCGAATCGAAACAAGCGGACCTCGATCGCATCGCCGTCCGCGCGCAAGCGTTGAAAGACCAATTCCTCGCTGCGGTCGATGCGGACACCGCCGCCTTCGACCAACTCCTCGACGCCATGCGCATGCCGAAGTCGACGCCCGAGGAACAGTCCGCGCGCGACGCCGCCATCGCCGAAGCAACCATCGCCGCCACCGAAGTTCCCCTCGGCGTCCTCGAGTCATGCCCCGAGGTCATCGAGCTGTGCATCGAAGTCGGCCGCATCGGATTGCAAGCCTCGCTGTCCGACGCCGGCGTCGGCGCACAAATGGGACGTTCGGCGGCGGCCGGCGCGTATCAGAACGTCTGCATCAACCTCGCGGGATTAACCGATGCGTCGCGCCGCACGCCGTTGATCGGACGCGCGGATGCCGCATGGGAGCGCGCGCAAAAACTTCACGCCGAGGCGGAGAACGCAATTCTCGTCAAACTGCGGGAAGCCGTTTCGTAGCGCCGACAGTTCGCTACTTCGACTTTTTCTTCGCCGCCGCTTTCCGCGTCATCCGCAGCTCGATCATCATCTTTTCCTTGCCGGCATCGTCGATGAGAAAGTGGCGATGCAGGAGAATGCGGTCGTTATCTTCCAGGTGCGCGCGCGCAACGGTGCGGCGTCCGGGACGGTCGGGATCGAGCGACGTGGCCCAGAGCACGATCTCCTTGCCGTCGAACGTGCCGTCGCTCTGGCGGATGGACATACTAGTCTGGCGCGAGTCGTACCAGACGGTCGTAAAGCGATTCGTCTTCGCATCGAAGCCGGAGATGCCGACGCCGGTGCTCTTCTTGCCGTCGCGATCGAAGAAGGTGAAGTTCGATTCGAGGAAATGCCCGTCCTGAACCATCACCTGACGGCACTCGCCCTTCGTCACAACCGGTGCGCCGCCATTCGACGGAAAGAACGTCTTCACCACATCCCAGTCGCCAGCGAACCTGGCCAGCAGCACCTGGCCCGCGCCTGCAGTGGCGCGAGGCTCGTAGGAATTCTGCGCGTCACCAGCCGGACGCGGTTTCGGCGGTTCCTGCGCGATGAGACTCACGGAACTGATGGCAATACCAACGACGAGCAGCGTTCGAAAAAGCTTCATGCATTTCCTCCTCGTGAATCATATCTGGCGACTTCCGTCATCGTTCGAGAATCGCATTCAGTCTCGCCCCCGCCTCCCCCACCCGAGGGCCGGGGCGCGTGAAGAGGTTTTCGTCGACAGCGATTGCGACAACTTTCGAAGTTCCGGCGCGGGCGAGGAGTGCGTCGACGGCTGACGGCGTGACGGAGTGGTTGGGGTAGAGCAGGATGTCGGGTGGGTGGGCGACGAAGGATTCAAGGGAGTACGACGGCCAGCCGTTCACTTCGACGGCGTTCGTCGCGCCGCAGAGGGTGAAGAGATCGTCGGCGAAGGTGTTGCGGCCGGCTACGTAGAGGGGATCGGTCCAGACGGCGAGCATGATTCGTGGCGGGCGTTCGCGCGTGCGGCGTTGCTGCGCGAGGCTGGCGTTTAATCGCGCGACCGCGGCTGCGCTGTTGATGCCGAGGGAGAGTCCGATCGACGTCATCGACTTGGCGATGTCGGCGAGGCGTTCGTTCGTGACCACCAGCAGCGGGATGTGGACGGACGCCAGCGATCGGCCGAGCGTGGGTGGGAGGCCGGCGGCGTTGGCGATGACGAGGTCGGAGCGGACGGCGACGATTTTTTCGAGGTTCGGTTGGACGCCGCCGACGCGCGGGAGTTTCCGTTGCGGCATCGCGTCGGCGGAGAAGTCGTCTGTGGCGACGATGCGGTCGGCTGCGCCGAGGGCGATGACCATCTCCGTGACATTGGGAGCCAGCGTCACGATGCGATGCGGCGTTTGTTTGGCCACCGGCTCGGGGCGCGTGCATGCAGCCAGCAGCAGAATCAACAAACAAAAACCGCGGCGTGAACGCCGCGGTTGGTTGGAAGCGAATGAGAACAAGGCTACGACTCGCCGGCTTCGTCGTCGTCCATGTCGTTGTTGATGCCGAGGCGGGAGCAGGCCGCTGCGTACATCTGCTTGGAGGCGTTGATTGCGTTCTGCAGCTCCGCGATCCGGTCTTTCACCTTGGCCAGCTCTTCCTCGATCTGGTCCTTCAGGTCGCTGATCTCCTGCTTCGTAACCTGAAGCGTCGTCTCGTAAAACTTGCGCTGCTGATCGGTGATGACTGGCATTCTTCCTCCAATTTGATGGTGAACGGCGCGCGATTATAGCTTGAAGTCGACGCGCACGTTCGTCCACGACTTCACGCGCACACCGTCTTTTTCACCGGGCGAAAACGACGAACGGCGAATCGATTGTTGCGCCGCATCATTGAGAACCGCATTGGGGCCGCTGACGACTCTGGTGTCCATCACCTGACCGTTTTCGGAGATCAGAGCGCTGACGATGACGCTGCCCTGTACGTGCTGCATGCGCGCGATGGGCGGATAGATGGCCGCGGCCTGATGCGTGATGCGCGCGGGCGTGAGGCCCGGCGTGCCGGCCGAGACGAGATCGCCGACGCGCGTGCGCGGCGCTTCCGGCTGCGGCTCGGGACGATTCTCGGCAACCGCCGGCTGCGGCACCGGCGCGGGCGGCTGCGGGACTGGCGCAGGACGATTTTCGACGGGCGGCGGCGGCGCGACGGTCTGCGTCGCAACCTGCTGCGGCTGCGGCGCGGGCGCGGCGGCGGGACGCGACGGAGTCGTCGCCGGCGTCTGGTTCTGCGCTTTCGCGAGTTGTTCGAGGCGCGCCTTTTCGGCGGCAACGCGCTTGGCAACTTCTTCGTTGACCTTCGATTGATCGATGGCCGGTGCGGTCGACATGGTCGACGTCGTGCCGAGGACCGGCGCCGTCGAGGTCGCGGCGATCGAGGTGGTGGTGGTCTGCGTCTGCACGACGGCCGGCTTCGCCGGAACCGGCGCGGCTGACGGCTTGCGCGTCGCGAAATACGCGATCGCCGCACCGACGACAAGGATGGCGGCAATGGCGATGGGAATGATGGGCGGTTTTTTCACCGGCGCCGCGCTGATGACCGAGGGCATCGGCGCGGGCATCGACGTCGGAATCGCGGGCGCGGCGGCAACAACCGGCACCGGCTTGAGCGGCTTCAGCTCGTTGGCTGCCTGCACCGGTTCCGGCGCGTGCGTTTCCATCGTGTGCATCGGCGTGGGCACGCTGCTGGCCAGGCGATGCATGTAGATGGCGAGATCGGCGCTGGTCGGCGTCGGCTTGAAGCTGTAGAGCACCGCGTCGAGGTCGCGCTGCATTTCGCCGGCGGTCTGATAGCGATTGGCGGGATCCTTCTGCAGCGCCTTGAGAACGATGGCGTCGATCTCCGGCGTTACTTCGTCGTTGAACTGCGACGGCGGAGTGACGCGCGCCTCGCGCACCTGCTCCAGGATCGACAGCTCGTTGTCGCCGCTGAAAAGTTTGCGCGCGGTGAGCATCTCGAAGAGCACCGTGGCCAGCGCGAAGATGTCGGAGCGCTTGTCGATGTTGCGTCCCCACGCCTGCTCGGGCGACATGTACTGCAGCTTGCCTTTGAGCGCGCCGGCCTGCGTGTGCGACGCTTTCGACGCTGCCTTGGCGATGCCGAAGTCGCAGAGTTTGATGTCCCCTTCCTCGGAGATGAGCACGTTCTGCGGCGAGACGTCGCGATGCACGAGGCCCATCTCTTTGTCTTCGAAGTCGCGCTTGCGGTGCGCGTAGTCGAGCGCCGCGGCGATCTTCGAAGCGACGAAGAGCGCGATCTCGACCGAGAGCGGCTGATCGCGTTCCTGCGCTTTTTTGAGGATGTTCTTCAGGTCGTACCCATCGATGTACTCCATGGCGATGTAGTACGAGCTCTGAATTTTGCCGAGGTCGTAGATGTGGATGATGTTGTTGTGATTGAGCTGCGCGGCCAGCTTCGCTTCATCGACGAACATCTCGATGAAGTCCTGGTTGTCGGAAAGATGCGGCAGGATTTTCTTGATGGCGACGATCTTCTGAAATCCTTCGACGCCGCGCATGCGCGCTTTCCAGACCTCGGCCATCCCGCCGGTGGCGATCTTTTCGAGCAGGACGTACTGGCCGAACTTGATGCCGTCCGTCGCCTCGTCTTCTTCCGGATGCGACGCGGGAACTGCGGAGGGGAAGACAGGCTGCGAGATCGGCATCCGCTCCAGGTTCGGGACGACCGGAACGCGAACGGTGTCGTGCGCCGAAGCGGCTTTCGGCGGCGGCGGAGTTGGACGCGGCGCGGCGGGCGGCGGCGTGGAGACGGTCGGCGTCGGCGTAGTTCCCGGCGACGTGACTTTCCGCGCGTTTTTCTCGAGACCGGAGAGCGTGTCCTGGAAACGCTTGTCGAGCGCGGGTGAGCTCGGACGCGCTTTCGGCGGCGCGGCCGGCGCGGGATTCGGCGGCGGTGCTGCGGCGGCAGGCGGCGGCGCGGGAGTCGGCGCCGGGGCCGGCGTTTCCGCGGTGTTCCTGCGTTTTGGTTGCGGCATCATCCCGGCGAGTGTGTCCGCCAGCATCTTGTCGACGTCGTCCTTCTGACTCATCGGTTTCCTCGCTGCGTTTGACGGGCTTCTGTCATCGTCCAGAAGCTCGCCGAAGATTTCGTTGGATGTGAGCTGGCCGCTCTCCGGCGCCGGCACGTTGGCCATGCGGACGGTGAAATCGCCGTCCAGCACGGGCGACCACGCTACCGGTGCGACGCCCAGCATCTGCTGCACTTTGCCGAGAAACTCAACCTCGGAATATGGTTTGGGAAGGATATCCGACGCGCCGAGGCGGACGGCATCGGCGCGAGGACTCTCGCCGCGATAGCCGGAGACCGTGAGCAGAATCGGAGTCGATTTGAGTGAATCGCGGCCGCGGATGTTTCGAATCAGATCGGACGTGCTCACTTTCGGAACGACGGATGAAAGAACGATGAGTCGAGGATGCTGCGAGTCGAGAACGCGCATCGCTTCCTCACCGTCTTTGGCGAATGAGGCCTCGAACGGCTGGCCTGCCAGCGCCTGTTTCACGCGGTCGGTATAGCGCGGCTCGTACTCGACAACGAGAATGTTTTCAGGCATGTAGGTTCGGGTTCATGCGAGGAGTGACGGGATGGTGACATTCTGGCACAAAGGAGAAGAAAGGGTGAAGAGTGAAGGGTGAAGAGTGAAAGTCGAGCCGATCCCGGACGTCCTTCACTCTTTACTCTTCACCCTTCACTCTTTCTCTTCGCGCTTGCATTTCGAAAAGACCTTCCCCATACTACGTCCCGCACCTTTCGTGCGACGATCTCAGTAAGGCTTCTACGCCGGGCGTTCCAGAGAATGGTTTTCTCCGCCCTGATCGTCGGCTTTCCGGCCAGTCTCGAAGGTCGAGCAAATTACATCAAGGGTCGTTGTTTATATGAGTTCGCATGACGCCAGACAATCGACAACCGCGTAAGCGCCGCCGGCGCAGACGGCGAGCGGGCGCGCCCGGAGAAAATCCCGGGAACGTCGCACCGCAGGGCCAGCCAAACGGCAACGTCGCCATTTCGGGCGACTCTCAACCATTTAATAATGATGGATCGGGCGGAGGTGCCGGACGACGGCGCCGCAGCCGATCGCGCCGCCGCGGAGGCAAACCGCAAGGCTACTCCGGCGACATGCAGTCGGCGCCGCCGATCGACATCCCCGCCGGCGAGCTCGCGCCCGTCTCCGGCGTCCTCTGGATCAAGCCGAACGGCACCGGTCTTCTCGTCCAGCCGTCGAACAATTACGTTCCGACGGTCGGTGACGCAATCGTTCCGCGTCCGGTCATCGAGCGGCTGCATCTGCAGGCCGGCCTGATGCTGGCCGGCAGCGCGCGGCGCGCCGGCAACAACATCGAGTTCGTCGGACTGGAGCAGGTCGAAGGGATGCCGCTCGAGGAGTACCGCGAGTCGCGCCGCCCCTTCTCCGAACTGATCTCGATCGATCCGAACGAAATGTTCAAGCTCGAGACGGAGCCGGAGCGGCTGACCACGCGCGTCATCGACCTCCTCTCCCCGCTCGGCAAAGGGCAGCGCTGCCTCATCGTCGCGCCGCCGAAAGCAGGCAAGACGACGCTGTTGAAAGACATCGCGCACGGCCTGAACCTCAATCATCCCGAAGTCATCCTCTTCGTGCTGCTCGTCGATGAGCGTCCCGAGGAAGTCACCGACTTCCGGCGCTCGGTGGCGAAGGGCGAAGTGGTCGCGTCGAGCTCCGACGAGACCGCGGAAAATCACATCCAGATTGCCGAGGTCGTGCTCGAACGGGCGCGGCGCCTGGTGGAGATGAAGCAGGACGTGGTCATCCTCTGCGACTCGATCACGCGCATGTCGCGCGCGTACAACAACGAGCAGCGCGGATCGGGCAAGATCCTTTCCGGCGGCATCGATGCGCGCACGATGGAGAAGCCGCGGCGCTTCTTCGGCGCGGCGCGCAACGCGGAAGAGTGGGGATCGCTGACCATTATCGCCACGGCGCTGGTCGACACCGGCTCGCGGATGGACGAAGTCATCTTTCAGGAGTTCAAGGGAACCGGCAATACGGAGATCGTGCTCGACCGTGGTTTGTTCGAGCGGCGCATCTTCCCGGCCATCAACATCGCCCAGACCGGCACGCGGAAAGAGGAGAAACTTCTCCCTTCGACCGTGCTGCCGAAGACGCACACGCTGCGGAGAGCGCTGGCTGGAACGGATCCGTTGAACGCGATGAAGATGCTGCTGGAACGGCTGCAGAAGTTCCCGTCGAACGACGCGTTCCTGAAGAGTTTCTGAGGCGGAAAACCGCACTTCGGGAAACCGTTTCGCCGATCCAAAAAACCGTTTCGGCGGATCACGCCGATTTCACTTATTTCGCTACTCGTTTTGCTGTGAACTAGTGTAAAACAACGGCTACAGTCCAACTTCCCCCAACCAAGTCACGACAGGAGGATTTCTATGTCCGAAAAGCGCAATGAGAGTCCGCGCGGGATTCCGAGCTTCGCCCGCAAACTCGTGCTCGTGCTGAGCATCGTGGCGTGCGTCACGCTGGCGATGCCGACGACGATGCACGCACAAGTCACCACCGGCAATATCGCCGGATCCGTCACCGATCCGAGCTCGGGTCCGCTGCCGGGTGTCACGGTCGAAGCGGTGCACGTTCCGACGGGTACCCACTACTCGGCGATCTCCGATTCGTCAGGCCGCTACACCATGCCCAACGTCCGCGTCGGTGGTCCGTACCACATCACCGCGGCGCTGGAAGGGATGAAGCCTGCTGACGTCAACAACGTCATGGTCAGCCTCGGCGGAACGACCGAGGTTCCGCTGACGATGCGGCTCTCCGCGGTCAGCGAATCGATCACGGTCACGGCGCGTCCGGACGACGTCATCAATCCGAACCATGTCGGATCGACGTCGACGGTGGCCGAGAAGCAGATCGAATCGCTTCCGACGATCAACCGCAGCCTTCAGGATTTCGCGCGCACGAATCCGTACTTCGTCATCGATCCGCGCGACGACTCGGCCACGACCATGCAGGTCGCCGGCCGCAACAACCGCTACAACAACATCCAGATCGACGGCGCCGTCAACAACGATCTGTTCGGCCTCGCCGCCACCGGCACGCCGGGCGGCCAGTCGAACTCGCAGCCGATCTCGCTCGACGCCATCGAACAGATCCAGCTCGTCGTCTCGCCGTATGACGTCCGCCAGGGCGGATTCACCGGCGGCGGCGTGAACGTCGTCACGCGCTCGGGAACGAACAAGTTCTCCGGCTCGCTCTACGGCACGAAGCGCAATGAGAGCTCGGTCGGCAAGGCAGTGCCGGTGTTCAACTCGGGCACCACGACCCAGCCGGGCTGCTGCTTCAACGGCAACGGCACGATCACGGCGATCACCGACAAGCCGATCACCCAATTCGACTACAGCCAGTACGGCGGCCGCCTCGGCGGTCCGATCCTGCAGGACAAGCTCTTCTTCTTCGTCAACGGCGAGCGCAACCGCCGCGACCAGCCGGACGGAACGTCCGCGGACGCGTCGGCAGGTACTACCTACGTCAACTCGACGCAGGACGCCGTCTGCGGAAACGTTCCGGGCTGCAGCGCCGCGCGCCTGCGCCAGGATCTGATCACCAAGTACGGCTACGATCCGGGCGGCCTCGGCGACATTCAGAAGGCCACGCCGAGCGATCTTCTCTTCGGCCGTCTCGACTTCAACGCCACCGCCGGCAACGCGCTGACCCTTCGCCACAACTACGTGAAGGCCGGCAACGACATCGTTTCCAACCGCAGCAGCTCGCAGTTCCGTTTCCCGACCTCGATCTACACGCAGGCCAACAAGACCAACTCCAGCGTGGCCCAGTTGAACAGCGTCATCACCACCGGCACGTTCAACGAAGCGCGCCTCGGCATTCAGCACATCCAGGACGTCCGCTCCACGCCGGTGATTTTCCCGAGCATCGAGATCGGCGGTGCGAACCAGAACGCCACCCTGAACGCAGGAACGGAGCGCTTCTCCGGCGCCAACTCGCTCGATCAGAAGATCACCGAGATCACCGACGACTTCACGATCCTGAAGGGCAACCACACGATCGTCGTCGGCACGCACAACGAGCTGTTCAAGTTCAAGAACCTCTTCCTCTCCGAGTTCGACGGCTACTACTTCTACCCGACGCTGGCCGCCTTCGAAAATCAGACCTGCCCGAAGATCACGACGGGCACCGGCTGCGAGTACCGCATCAGCTACGCGACCGGCTCCGATCCGCAGCGTCCGACGTCGTTCGGCGCCGAGCAGTTCGGTCTTTACGTCAACGATCAGTGGCACGCCAGCAACAACGTGTCGTTCACGTTCGGCCTGCGCGCTGACAAGCCGCGCTTCAACGACACGCCCTCCTTCAACTCGACGGTCATGAACGTCATCGGCTTCAACACCTCGACGCATCCGGCCGAAGAGCTGGTGTGGTCGCCGCGCCTTGGATTCAACTGGAATCCGGGCGGCAGCACGAAGCAGCAGGTCCGCGGCGGCGTCGGCGTTTTCGCCGGCCGTGCGCCGTACGTCTGGGTTTCGAACGCGTACGCCGGAACGGGCGTCGAGCAGGTCGCTCTGGCCTGCCGCTCGATCGACGGTTGCGCGGTTCCGGCCTTCAACCCCGATCCGGCCAACCAGCCGAAGCTCGGCGCGGCCGGTGCGCTGTCGGTCGACCTCATCGATCCGAACTTCCACTTCCCGCGCGTGGTGCGCTCCACCCTCGGCTATGACCGCGACCTCTTCTGGGGCATCCGCGGCACGGCCGAAGTCGTCTATTCGAAGACGCAGTCCGACGTCTATTACACGAACCTCAACGAAACGCAGACCGGCGTCAGCCCGCTCGACGGACGTCCGACGTACTCCCGCCGCACGAATCAGCTCGTCGACGCGACGTTCCTGACGAACACCTCAAAGGGCGCCGAGTCGGTCGAGACCATTCAGCTGTCCAAAGCGCCGTGGCACGGGATCAGCCTCTCCGGCAGCTACGCCCATCAGCATGCGACGTCCGCGTTCGACGCCACGTCCAGCCGCGCCATCTCCAACTGGCGCTTCCAGCACACCCCGGGCGACATCTTCCACGCGACGCTCGGCACCTCGGCCTTCGAACAGAAGCACCGCTTCAACATCAACGCTACCTACGACCTGGCCACCGGGCCGTTCACCCACACGTTCGGCCTCTACTACAACGCGCAGAGCGGCCGTCCGTACTCGTTGCTCCTCGGCGGCGATCCGAACAAGGACACCAACGCCAGCAACGACCTTCTCTACGTGCCGGGCAACAACGTGATCCTCTGCCCGTCCAACGGCGGAACGCCGACGGCGGCCAACCCCTGCGGTACCCGTACGGTCGGTGGCGTCGCCAACACGCCGGTCGCGCCGCTCGCCGGCTCGATCCTGCAGAACTACCTCAGCTTCGCGGGAATCGATCCGAACAAGCCGCGCATCCTCAACAAGTACGAGTCCGAAGAGCCGTGGTCGCGTCACCTCGACTTCCACTACGCGCTCGGACTTCCGCTCCACTTCGCGCGCACCGAAGTCACGTTCGACATGCTCAACCTGATGCACTACTTCGACAAGAATCAGGGCAACGTCTACTTCGTGTCGAACCAGAACGTCACGCCGGTCAACTACGTCTCGCAGCAGCCGGGAACGAACATCCCGGTCTACCGCGAAGGATCGACGACGTTCTCCGACGCGAACGGCACCGTGCGTCAGTTCGGTACGCTCACTCCGGGACGCCAGTTCTCAATCTCGGATCTCCAGTCGCGCTGGCAGATGCGCCTCGGACTGCGCCTCACCTACTAGTTCTCACTCCATCGCATCAGCGAAACGGGAGGGCTTCGGCCCTCCCGTTTTTTTGTCTACGCGATCTACCGCTCGTAGAGGACGTGTGTGTGTCTTCCCATCAACAACGCTGGATCTCCCTCGAGAGCCCTTCTTCCCCGCGCTTTTTGCGGGGGAGAAGGTGCCGAAGGCGGATGAGGGGGCTGCGGCGATTACCACACCGTATAGAGCTTGGGGTACCGAGGTACTGTTTTCATGTGCGAAAGATCTCGCCGCGCATGAAAGAGCACGCGCGTGCCATGCGCCACGAACCCACGCGCTCGGAAGGCCGCATGTGGTGTTGGTTGCGCAATCGCCGTTTTACCGGCGTGAAGTTCCGGCGTCAGGTTCCGATCGGACGCTACATCGTCGATTTCTATTGTGTGCAACTGAAAATCGCGATCGAGCTGGATGGACGACATCACTCAATTGCGGGCATGGACGAGTACGACGATCGCCGTACCCGTGAACTTCGAAAGCGCGGGATCTACGTTCTGCGCATTCCGAATGAACTGTTGATTCGGGATTCGCTGATGGTTGAAGAAATGATCAGCGCGACGATCAACCTTCGCGCGCAGTCGCAACCCCCTCATCCGCCTTCGGCACCTTCTCCCCCAAAAGCGGGGGAGAAGGACTCTCAAGGGGAGACCTCCGTTCTGGAGGGAGAAGGTTTTTCTCCTTCAACCTAAACGACGCCCGCGGCACGGCGCGTTCGCGCAGCGAGCAGATACAGAATGGGGCCGATTGCGCCGCAAACACGAGTTCGATCGGCGTCAGCGATGCACTCCTCTTTTTTGGTCTACGCGATCTACCGCTCGCAGAGGAATGTTCTCTTTCGCCTTCTGTCAACCACGCTAGCTCTCCAATCGAGAGCCCTTCTCCCCCGCGCTTTTTGCGGGGGAGAAGGTGCCGAAGGCGGATGAGGGGGCTTGCGGCAATTACGACGGCGTGACGAACTTGGCGCGCCGACGTACTGTTTTCACGTGCGGAAAATTGCGTTCTGGCGGGAGAACGTTTTTCTCGATATCACGACGTCAACCTAGACGGTTAGAGCGCGGCGCTTGCGCGCGGCGAGCAGATAGAGGATCGCTCCGATCGCGCCCCAGAACAGCACCAGCTCGATCGTCGTCAGCGAGGCGTGTTCGACGCGCTCGCGAAATGAGAGACGGCGCAGGACGCTGACGTCGCCGGCCAGTTGCACGACGATCAGGGTTCCCATGAACAGCAGCGAGACGATTGCGGCGATGCGTTGCGCGATCAGCGGCATGCGCAGCGTCACGCTCGCGTACAGCTCCGGATTCGCGCGCGGCAGCATCAGCAGCGCGGCGCTGTGCAGGAAGTAGAGAACGACCAGCGCGAAGACGGCGATGTTCAGCGCAAGCGAAATCTGTCCGCTGACGAGCAGCAGCAGCGTGACGATGAGCGTCAGCGTCAGGCCGACGATCGGCGTGCCGGTTTTCTTGGCAATCCTGCCGATGAACGCCGGCGCGAGCCCATCCTCGGCCAGCATGATTCCGACGCGCGAGGGAACGAGCATCGTGGCGTTCACCGACGTCGTCAGCGCCATCACCGCGCCGAAGGTGACGAACCATGCCGCGCCGATCGGCAGATACCGCGACGCCGCCTCGGCCATCGGCGCCGCGGAGCGCCGCAACTCCGCTCCCGGCAACACGCCGAAGGCGACTGCCGACATCAGAAAGTAGATGACCGTCGTCGCCAGGATGCCGCGCAGAAAAATGCGCGGCAGGCGATGCGTGGAGTCGCGCACCTCCCCCGCCGTTTGCGCCAGCGATTCGAATCCGGCGTACGCGAAGAAGATGAGCGGCAGCGAAGCGGCGAACCCTCCCGCGCCGTGCGTGAAGAACGGCTTGTAGTTAGCGACGTGGATGTTGAAGAGTCCCGGCAACACCAGGACCACGATCGAGATGCCGAGGAAGATGCACATCCAGACCTGGATCCGTCCGAACCAGCGCACGCCGGAGACGTGGATGACGTAGAAGAACAGCAGGCTCGCCGCCGCCAGCGGAATCGCCGCGCTTTTCGGAAGCGCGCCGCCGAGGAGCTCGATGAGGTAGTCGGCCAGCGCGCGCGCGAGGTATGCGAGCGCGCCGATGTACGAGATGACTTTCAACCACACGCCGACGAACGCCAGTCCGTATCCACCGAACGTGCGCGAGAGGTGCGTGTACTCGCCGCCCGGCTCGCGGCCGAGAGGTGTCGACAGGAACACCGAGTACGCGACGGACGTCGCCAGAATCGCCGGCGCCAGCACGAGGTAGCCGAGGATGACGCTCGATCCGGTCAGTTCCCAGGCGTCGCTGGTGACTTTGAAAATGCCGGCGCCGATCAGCATGCCGAGCAGCGTTGCGTACGATTCGACGGCGCCGAGGTCTCGGCGAAGTGATGCAGAAAGCGGAGGCATGATTAAGTGAGTGTGAACAAATCAGTCGTTACCAACATCAAGCCTTCAACCTTGCCAAAGCACAGACAAGAGTGTCTGTGCCACACTCAGTTTGGCCTGTAGCAGCATCACCCAAGTACGGCACGATCAGTGTGGCACAGACACTGCTGTCTGTGCTGGTGAGGCTCGGGACCGTTGAAAAGATTTACGCAGCCGCCGAGCGCTGCTGCATCTGCACGGTGTCGAGGTCGTGCAGCAGCTCGCCGGCATTGCCGTAGCGCGCTTTCGGATCCTTGGCCAGGCAACGCATCACGATGTCGTTGACCTTGCGTCCGATCTCCGGCCGCAACTCGATCGGCGGGCGCGCGTTCTCCGTGATGTGCGCGGTGAGAACGCCCGTCAGCGACGACGACGTGAACGGCTTCTGGCCCGACAGCATCTCGTACAGCATCACGCCCATCGAGTAGACGTCGCTGCGCGGATCGAGCTGCTTGCCCTGGACCTGCTCGGGGCTCATGTAATGCGGCGTCCCGACGATCAATCCCGCCTGCGTCATCCCCTCATGCGCCTCGGCCATGCGCGCGATGCCGAAGTCCATCAGCTTCACTTCGCCCTTGTGATCGATGAGAACGTTCTGCGGCTTGATGTCGCGATGGATGATGCCCTGCTCGTGCGCGGCTTCGAGTCCGCGGCAGATCTGTCGCGCGATGCCCATGCCGACGCGCGGCACCATCTGGTGCGCGGGCGCTTCCTCGAGCAGTTCGGCCAGCGTGTAACCGCGCACGAACTCCATCGAGATGAAGTAGACGCCGTCGGCCTCGCCGTAGTCATACGTGCGCAGGACGTTGCGGTGCGTGATCTTGCGCGCCAGACGGATTTCGCGCTTGAACCGCTCCAGATCCTCGGGCGAGCGCGACATGACGTCGCCGGGCAGCGTCTTGATGGCCACGGTTTCGTCGAGCTGCGCGTCGGTCGCTTTGTAGACCACGCCCATGCCGCCGCGGCCGATGATCGACTCGATGCGGTAGCGGTTCGCGAACGTCGCACCGGGCGTCAGCTCTTGCGCCGCGATTCCTGGCGAGGTCACGCCGGCCGCAGTGATGCCCGGCGGCGTTTCGCCGATGCGCATGGTGGCCATCGAGCTGGACGTCTGCCCGAGGGCCCGCATCATGTTCGTGGAGAGGCTGACCAGCGGCAGCGACGCCACCGGCAGCGGATTCGGAAGCCATTTGAGCTGCACCTGTTCGCGCGTCGAGGTAGAGATGATCTCGCCGCCTGCCGCCTGCGCCGTTTCGTAAGAGATGTAGGCGTATCCGGTGGGCGCATGCCACGCGAACAATTCCGCGAGAAGAGGCGCGTTGCCGACGATGGCGATGCCGTTGTCGCCTTCGAGGTCGACGGAACCGGTCACGAACTCGCCGGTGGCAATGCCCACGCCGATGGTCATGTGTCCCACGCCCATCGTGCCCAGCTCTTCGTTGATGGCGCGGGCGGCGCGGATGGCGTGAAGGATTCCGCGATCGCCGCGGAAGACGCTGACCAGACGATGTCCGATGATCTCGCGCACGAATCCGTCCTGCCGCGCGACCTCGGCTTCCTGCAGCTTCATCGCCTTGCTGACGGCGGCGATGACGTTCGCGGCATCGCCTTCGCCGACGGTGGCGGGGAGCTCGCGAAGATCGGTGACGAGAACCGTGCCTTCGTCGAGTTTGGCGGGCTCGTTCTGCCGCGGCGTGCCGACGGATTCGCGCTCCTGCGACCGCGCGGCCATCTGCTCGTAGAGCTCTTCGATCTCGGCCTTGTCGCGAAGGGCGGTGATCATCTTGGCGAAGGAACGGCCGAGGATTCCGACTTCGTCGCTGCGGTCGATGGGAGGGTGAACGGTGTAGTCGCCGCCGGTTACCGCCTGGGCGATGGCGGCCAACTCTTCGATCGGATGCGTAACGCGCTTGGCGATGAGCCAGGAGAAGATGAAGGCCAGCAGCAGCGCGATGCCGCCGCCGATCAGCAGCGCCTTCTGGATTTCGCGGAACGGAGCAAGCTCGCGGTCAAGCGAACGGAGAAACACGGCTGCACCGACCGTCTGCGTACCGGACTGCAGCGGCTCGCCGGTCATCACGTACTTGCTGCCTTCGATGTCGCCGGTCGACGGAGGCATGGCCTTGCCCGTTTTGAAGATCGTATTGACACCCGTCATCTGCTGCATGCCGAAGCTCGGCGCATCGGTGGAGCGGATGATCGAGGGCGAGGCGACGCTGCCGAACATAACCCCGGCGTTCGTCGACTGCTGAATGCGATTGGCGAAGGTGTCGTCGATCAGGTAGGCATTGACGAGATATGCCACACGCACTTTGTTTTGTCCGGTGCCGACCGGCGCGACGGCGGCGTGATAGAGCTTTCCACCGAGCGACATGACGCCGGTCGAGATCGGCAGCGACGCGTCGTCGACCACGTTCTTGACGAGCGGCGTTTCCTTGTAGAGATCCTCATATGACGGCGCCGTGAGCGACGGCTGATCCGTTCGTGCGACCACACGTCCCTGATCATCGAGCAGGATGAAGAGATCGCTGCCGAAGGCCTGCCGGCGCTCTTCGATCTGATCGGCGATGCTGGTCAGATCGAGCGCCGGGGCCGGCGCCGGCACTTGCGGCGCAGTCTGCCCGGGCGCCGCGACGACGGGCGCGGTAGGCTCGCCCATCAGCGACTTCTGGATGTACGCGGCGAAGTTCGGGTCGGTCCCGAGCAGCTCGGCCGGCAGCGCCAATCGTCCCAACCGCTGCCGCTCGAACTCCTTGAATAGTTTCGCGGCGCCGGCGATGGAGTTATTCACCGTCGTTTTGGCGATCGCGTTCGCGCGCGAGATGGTGATTGCCACGGCGACCGCTACCACGATCGCGATCAGCAGCGCCGTCAGTCCGAAGAGTTTCCAGACCAGCGGAAATCTTGCCTTCTCGACGACAGGCGCCTTGCGCGGGACCGGCATCTCGCCGCTCATCGTCCGGGCAGGGCCTGTGATCGGTTCAGCCGACACTTAGTATTCCCTCGAGCTCGGCGCCTTGTACGGCTTGCCGCTCTTGTCCATGTGCTGGGAGGCGCGATAGTTACGGCTGTCGAGGGTGAGGGCGATCGGCGCCGGTGACGCGGCGCCGCTGATCTCCACCGGCACCTCATTCTGTCCGCCCTGCTCGTTCCAGGCGACGAGGCGGTACTTGCCGGCCGGAACGTTCGAGACCGAGAAGTTGCCGTTGGCGTCGGCGAAGGCGAAGTACGGCGTGGCCATCACGTGGATGACTGCAGACATGTTCGGATGGACGTTGCAGTAAACATTGACGATGCCGGGATTCTCGAACTTCTGCGACTTCCCCGCGCCCTTGCGGTACAGGCCGAGGTCGAAGGCATTGTTCGAGGAGAGCGAGAAGAGGTTATGGGAGATGGGATCGTCGTTCGGGAAGGTCACCGTCGACCCGGCCGGAATGGCCAGGACGTGCGGCACGAGAATCTTGTTTCGCGTGACGATCTGGAACGTGCCGGGATTCACACGAAGCGCGCGGCCGCTGGCGGGTTCGACCCAGACCAGCGTTTCGGCGGGAACGGGATTCTGGCCGCGCTTCGTAACGAAGGCGACTTTTCCGGTGACGTTTGCTGCGGCGAGGGGAAGCGCGGCGATCGCGAGGAATCCCGCGAGAATGAGCGGAAGTCGTTTCATCTCAATTGGCTCCGGAAAGCGGGCATGGTAGCACAAGGGGTTGGGCGCTCTGCGGCCCGGTCCCGGAGCAGAACCACGTATCGAAATTGTGTATTGCTATTGCGTACGAAAGCCGTATCATCATCCGCATGCTCGACAGGTTACGGGAGGGTGAGCTGGAACAATCAGCCCCGCCATGCGTTTACCTGCGAGTATACGTTTTGGATGTGGCGGTTGGCCGCATCGCTCTTTGAATCCGTCTGACAAGACATCAAGATCCCGCTCCTCCCTTCCACCACAGGGCGAGTAGGAGCGGTCGATCCGGTCCGCGACGCTGGCGAGGTGGGCTGCTGAACCATGGCAGCGGCGCTTGTTGCGGGTCCGCCGGAAATTCATGGGGGAGGAGGTACTAATTTCGATGGATTGTCCTAGTAAAACTCAGGGGGTTAGCTCCTAAACGGGCTGGTCTCCACCCCGGAAGGGCGTCGGAAACGGCGCCCTTTTTCTTTGCGCCGACGCGGCGCGGCGTTGATTGGCCCAGCCTCCGCCGACATTACTCCCAGCATCAGACATTTTCCAGTTGCGTCTGTCATCCTGAACCGCCGAAGGCGTCGTAGCCGAAGGCGGAGCGCCGTCGGAGGGTGAAGGATTTCAAGATGCGCAACTCCGGCTGAAACCCAGCGGGATTCAACGCAGCTTGGGAAGCTTGAGATCCTTCGTCGTCCTCCGCCGTTCCGCTGCTTCGCAGCTCCCGGCTCCGGCAGCCTCAGGATGACGGTCGTTCAATCCAGCGTAGGCACGAGCGCCGCTCCCTCGGCCACGATCGGCGGCAGATGCGGCGCGATGATCGCCCGCAGCCGTTCACGGAACAGCTCAGCGCTCGGCAGTTCCGCCTGCAGCAATTCGTGCAGCGCCTCAACCTCGGCGGCTCGAATCCGGCTCGGCTTCCGCCCGAGACATGCGTTGGTCTTGCAGCGCGTCGTGCAGTACTTGCGCGTCGACCGCGTCAACGGGAACGCACTGCCGCACCAGTTGCAAACGCCCATCACTCGCCTCCCTTCACCACCGCTGCGAAGGCGTTGATCAACGGCGGGGAAATCCGACGCGGGATCGAGAGCAGGTTCCCTGCTTCTCGCCTCCGATCCGTTGATCAACGCTTTTAAGACCTTCGCGGCAGTGCAACGAACTTTGTGCACGGGAACGGTAACCCCGCCGCCCGCGTTCGTCAACGTGTTACCTTGTCCACCTGCCCTGGTGGCGAAACTGGTAGACGCATCGGACTTAAAATCCGAAGGCCGGAAACGGTCGTGCCGGTTCGAGTCCGGCCCGGGGCACCAACCTTTGGATATGATGCGCCGATGACCGCCGAAACCTTGGAAATCGCCACCGGATCCCCCCTCACCCTGCTCTCCGAAGAAGAGCAGATGTTCCAGCAGAGCGTCCGCGACTTCGCCGTCGAAAAGATCCGTCCGCTGGTCCACCAGATGGACCACGACGCGATGATGTCGAAGGACCTCATCTCCGCCTTTTTCGATCTCGGCATCATGGGAATCGAAGTCCCCGACCAGTGGGGCGGCGCCGGATCGTCGTTTTTCAACGCCGTGCTCGTGGTCGAGGAGCTGTCGCACGTCGACGCCTCCTGCGGCGTCCTCGTCGACGTCCAGAACACGCTCGTCAACAACGCCATCATCCGTTGGGGGAATGACGATCAGAAATCGAAGTACCTGCCGATGCTGGCCAGCGATACGGTCGGCGCGTATGCGCTTTCCGAGGCGGGAAGCGGGTCGGATGCGTTCGGCTTGGCGTGCAAGGCTGAGGAGAAGGACGATCACTACGTCCTGAACGGCCAGAAACTGTGGATCACCAACGCGTACGAGGCCGGCATCTTCATCGTGTTCGCGAACGCCAATCCGGAGGCTGGATACAAAGGCATCACCGCGTTCCTCATCGAGCGCGATTTCCCCGGATTCAAGGTCGGCAAGAAGGAAGACAAGCTTGGCATCCGCGCCTCGTCGACCTGCGAACTGATCCTCGAAGATTGCCGCGTGCCGAAGGAGAACGTCGTCGGCGAACCGGGCAAGGGCTACAAAATCGCCATCGAGACGCTGAACGAAGGGCGGATCGGCATCGGCGCGCAGATGATCGGCGTCGCCCGCGGCGCGCTCGAGCACGCCATCGCCTACACGAAGGAACGGAAGCAGTTCGGGCAACCGGTCGCGGACTTCCAGGGCGTCCAGTTCCAGATCGCCGCGGCCGCGACGGAGCTGGAGGCAGCGCGGCTGATGGTCTACAACGCCGCGCGGCTCAAGGATGCGAAGCAGCCGTTCGTGCGCGAAGCGGCCATGGCCAAGCTCTTCTCGTCGCAGGTGGCGGAGAAGGTGACGTCGCTCGCGGTCCAGCTCTTCGGCGGCAACGGCTACACGAAGGAGTACCCCGTCGAGAAGTTCTGGCGCGATTCGAAAGTCGGCCAGATCTACGAGGGGACGTCGAACATGCAGCTGGCAACGATCGCGAAATCGATCATCGCCGGTCGGTTGTAAGCGCGCGCCGCAACGCCGCTAAGGCTTTGCGCGCGGTGAACGCGAGCGGTTCGGCTTCCCCACCGCTACAATGCCGCGCACTTGTCCATCCTCGACCTGGTCATCATCGTTGGCTACCTCGCCGCTGTGGTCGGGGCTGGCGCCTGGTTTGGCCGGAAGCAGCAGACCACCAGCCAGTATTTTCTGGCGGGACGCGGCGTTCCGTGGTGGGCGATCAGCGCCTCGATCGTAGCGACGGAGACGTCGACCATCACCTTCATATCCGTCCCCGGCATTGCGTATGCGCGCGGCGGCGACTTCACCTTTCTGCAGCTCGTCTTCGGCTATCTCGTCGGACGGATCGCCATTTCCATTCTCTTCATCCCGTCGTACTTCACCGGCGATCTCGTCACTGTCTACCAGCTCCTGCAAAGAAGGTTCGGATGGCGCGTGCGAGCGCTGGCGTCGTCGCTGTTCATCGCCATGCGCACGATCGCGGACGGCGTGCGGCTGCTGCTGACGGCGTTCGTACTCGCGGCGGTTTACGGCAGCGTGGCCGGCGTTTCAGCGGAGTCGGTGATCACGCTCTGCGTCGTCGGCATCGGCGTGGTGATGATCATCTTCACCTTCTACGGCGGCATGGAGGCGGTAGTCTGGATCGAGGTCGTGCAGCTCGGCATCTACATCGCCGGCGCGCTCGCCGCGGCCATCGTGTTGACGCACGGCATCCCCGGCGGATTTTCCGCGGCAATGGACATCGGCCATGCGTACGGCAAATTCCGCGTGTTCGATTTCGCCTTCGACGCCACGAAGACGTTCACCTTCTGGGCCGGCGTCATCGGCGGCTGCTTTTTGACGATGTCGACGCACGGCACCGATCAATATCTGGTACAGCGGTATCTATGTACCGATCGCCCGCGCAGCGCGGCGCTGGCACTCCTGTCGTCCGGCATCGTCGTGCTGGCGCAGTTCATCGGGTTCCTCTTCATCGGCGTGTTGCTCTTCGCGTTTTACGCGCCGTACAAAATCTCGGGATACATGACCGGCCCAGCGTCGGCGCCGTTTCACGCGCCCGATCAGGTCTTCCCCGACTTCATCACGCGCCATCTGCCCTCGGGACTCTCGGGACTCGTTGTCGCGGCGATTTTCGCGGCGGCTATGTCGTCGTCGCTCAACTCGATCGCCGCCGCATTCGTGGCTGATCTCTACAAACCATTCCGCGAGAACAAGCCGGATCGCCACTACCTGCGCGTCTCGCACATGGTCACGATCGTCGCCGGCATCGTGCAGATCCTCGTCGCGCTCGCGGTTCGCCACAAGAGCGAATCGGCGCTCAGCACTGCCCTCAGCGTGGCCTCGCTCATCAACGGCCCGATCCTCGGCGTGTTCCTCCTCGGCAGCGCCAAACGCGGCGGACCGCGCGCCGCGCTCATCGGCATGAGTGTCGGAATCGCCGTCGTCCTCACCGTCCGTTTCGCCACGCACGTGGCGTGGCCGTGGTACACCGTCATCGGGTCGCTGACCACGTTCGCCGTTGGCGCGCTCATTCCGGAGCAAGAGCATGCGGCGGATTAGCATTGCGGCGCTTGCCGCGCTTTTGACCGGCTGCACGACGATGCAAACGACTTCCACTTTCGACACGCAACGCCTGCGCGAAATCGATCGCACGATCGAGACCGCGATCGCCGAGCACAAACTACCCGGCGGCGTCTTTCATCTCGAGCGCGGAAGTTCCATCTACGAAAAAGCCTACGGCAATCGCGCGCTCGTTCCCGCTGTCGAGCCGATGACGGACAACACGATTTTCGACGCCGCGTCGCTGACGAAAGTCGTGGCCACGACGCCGTCGATCTGGCTGCTGATCGAGCGCGGAAAGATCGAGCTCGATGCGCCGGTGAGCCGCTACATCCCGGAGTTTCGCGGCGGCTGGCGCGACGAGATCACGATCCGCCATCTCCTCACGCACACGTCGGGGCTGCGTCCCGACCTCGATCTGACGCCGCCGTGGAGCGGCTACGACACCGCCATCCGCATGGCCATCGCCGAGGAGCCGAGGCAGCGTCCGGGATACACGTTCCGCTACAGCGACATCAATTTCGAGCTCCTCGGCGAGATCGTGAAACGCGTTTCGGGCGAGCCGCTCGATTTGTTCGCGTATCACGAAATCTTCCAGCCGCTGGGCATGATCGATACAAGTTTTCGTAGCGCCGGCGGCCCGCCGGCTGGACCGCCGGCGGCTCGCCGGCACGACACCCGAATCGCCCCCACTGAGCAAACGCCCGAAGAAATGCTCCGCGGCGTCGTTCACGATCCCACCGCGCGGCGGATGGGCGGCGTGGCAGGACACGCCGGCCTCTTCACGACCGTTCACGATCTCACGCTCTATTGCCGGATGCTGCTTCGCGGCGGAGCGCCGATTCTGAAGCCGGAAACAGTCAACATGTTGACCAGTGTACAAACGCCGCCGAACGTGGCGGTGCGGCGCGCGGGAGGATTCGATCTCGACTCTTCCTTCAGCCGTCCGCGCGGCGACATTTTTCCGCTCGGATCGTACGGACACACCGGCTTCACCGGCGGGATGATGTGGATCGATCCGTTCTCGAAGACGTTCTATGTCTTCCTCTCGAACCGCGTGCATCCGAACGGCACCGGCGACGTGCTGCGGCTTCAGGTCGCGCTCGGAACGCTTGCCGCGCAAGCCGCACGGGTGCCGCGGGAAACGCCGGTCGGTGCATTGCCGGTGAGACCGGGCGGACAGGTGCGATTCACGTTCGGCGGGCCGGACACGAACAACGGCATCGATCATCTCGAGGCCGAACGCTACGAACCGTTGCGCGGAATGCGCGTCGGTCTGATCACGAATCACACCGGCATCGACCGCGCGTGGAATCCGACCATCGATCTCCTTCGCAGCGCGCCTGGCGTGACGCTGGTCGCGCTCTTCTCGCCGGAACACGGCATCCGCGGAACGGTCGACGCGAACATCGCGGACGCCTCGGATCCCGTCAGCGGACTGCCGGTCTACAGCTTGTACGGCGCCACGCGCAAACCGAAGCCGGAGCAGTTGGCGGGACTCGACGCGCTCGTCTTCGACGTGCAGGACGTCGGCACGCGCTTCTACACGTACTTCGCCACGATGGGATTGGCGATGGAGGCGGCGGCCGCGGCGCATGTGCGGTTCATCGTCCTCGACCGCGTCAATCCGATCGGCGGCGTCGACGTCGAAGGGCCGCTGCTGCATGCCGAGGAGAGCTTTATCGCCTGGCACTCGCTGCCGATCCGGCACGGGATGACGGTCGGCGAGCTGGCGCGGATGTTCAACGACGAGCGGCACATCGGCGCCGACCTCACCGTGATCCCGCTGACGCGCTGGCGCCGCGAGTTGTGGATGGACGAGGCCGGACTGCCGTGGATCAATACGTCGCCGAACATGCGCAGCGTGACCGAGGCCGGCCTGTATCCCGGCATCGGCATCCTCGAGTTCGCGCTGTCGGTCGGACGCGGGACGGAGACGCCGTTCGAAGTCCTCGGCGCGCCGTACATCGACGGCGCGGCGCTGGGGCGCGAGCTGACGGCGATGTCGTTGCCGGGGATCCGCTTCGAAGCGACGACGTTCACGCCGTCAACGAGCAACTTCGCAAAGCAGCAGTGCGGCGGCGTGCGGATGACGATCACCGATCGCCGCGCGCTGCGGCCGGTTGCGACGGGCGTGGCCATCGCGCTGGTGTTGCATCGCCTCTATCCGAATGACTTCGCGCTCGACAAGCTCGCGCCGCTGCTGCGCGACCCGGCCACGCTCGAGGCGATCCGCGCCGGCAAACCGCTGGCGGAGATCGTCGCGATGTGGCGCGAAGATGAGGCGGCGTTCGCGCTGCGAAGGGCGAAGTACCTGCTTTACTAAAGCGTAGTGCGGGCGTCCTCGCCTGCATCCGCCGCGGCGTCTCGCCCCGCGGGGGTTTCTGGGATTTAATCGCCGGACGCGCAATGACTCAAGAAACCCCCGCCGGGCGAGGACGCCCGGCGGTTGCAGGCGAGACGCCCGCGCTACGCTCTAGTGCTTCACCGCTCTCCGTTTCACCGGCGCGTCCTGCCACGAAAAGCCGTTGTGCAGCGTGGCGCTTGTGGCGCCGACGGTTACGACGACGTCGCCAGCTCCCGCGGCGTGAGCGGGAACCGTGGCGTGCAGCGTGACCGCGTCGACGATCTGCACGTTCGTTGCGGGAACGCCGGCCACCGTTACGGAAGTCGACGAGGTCGTCGTGAAGCCGGCGCCGAAGATCGTGACGGTCGTTGCGGCGGACGGCAGCGCGATGTTCGGCGTGACGCTGATGACCGAGAGGGCCGGACGCGTGTACGTGAACGCGCCGGCGGCGGTGATGCTCGTGGAACCAGGATTCGTTACGGAGACGTCGACCGCCAGTTGCGAGCCGATCGGCCCGAGGGGTGTGCGGGCGGTGATGGTCGTGTCGTTGACCACGACTACGTCGGTGGCCGGCAGCGCACCGAACGTCACCGTCGCACCGGACTGGAAATTCGTGCCGGTGATCGTCACCGGTGTCCCGCCCGTCGTCGGCCCGGTGTTCGGCGAAACGCTGCTCAGCGTCGCGCCGGGCAGCGTGTAGGTGAATGCCTGCGAAAGCGTGGCGGACTGGCTGTCCGAGTTCGTGACCACGACGTCCACCTTTCCCGCGGCATGCGCCGGCGTGGTCGCCGTGATCGAGGTCGACGTCGCGGAAACGTTCGTCGCTGAAACGCCGCCGAACTTGACACTCACATTCGACAAGAAGCCGGTGCCGCTGATGGTCACGATCGTCCCGCCGGCAATCGAGCCGCTGATGGGAAGGATGCTCGTCACCGTCGGCGCCGGGTTGGCGACGGCGTTCACCCTCATCTGTCCGAACATGCTGCTGTGGCCCGATCCGCAGTCCGGGATGTCGCAGACGAAGGCGAACGTCCCCGCCGTCGTCGCCGTGAACTGGAAATTCACCGTCTTTCCGCGTCCGCAATCGAGGCCGTTTTCGATGTAGGTCTCCATCAGAATGCCGTGGCCGACCGACGAGGCGTCGCCCGACGGCACGGTCAAAGTCAGGTTGACGACATCTCCCTGATTGACGGTGAACGGAGCAGGATCGGTGGTGAACTGGAAGCTCTTCGCGGTGACGGTGACCGACTTCGTGGCCGCCGCGCTGACGCTGTCGGGCTGCGGAATCACCGGCCCGTGAACCGACCTGCTGGCAACCATTTCACGCAGGTGCGCGAGGTGCTCCGCCTGCGAAAACGGCGACGCATCCATCGCGTGATCATGAGTTTCATTGCTGGTTTGTGCTGTTGCCGCGGCGGCAAGGCTCAGAATCGCCACCGCAAGGATCGCTCTCCGCATCACACTCTCCCCGAATCGAGTTTTTACAAGCAAACGCTTGAACAATAACTGATTCGACCGCGCGGACCGCGCCTTTGTTTACAACTTAACAATGATGTTGCGGCGATGGAGCAGCCAGAGGATGCCCAGCCAGAACGTGACGAAGGCCAGCCCCCACAGCAGAGAGGCGAACTTGTCCGGAAAGTACGGCGCGAAGAAAGCGTCGAAACTGGCCTGATGCAGCGACGTCTTCTTTCCGTCGATGGTTATCTTGAATAACGAGTCGATGCAGCGGGCCATGATCCCCGACCCGACGAACGCCACAAGCGGGTTGACGCCGTACACCACAAACGGCTTCGCCCAGCCGCGGATCTGATGAACGTCGAGGATCCAGAGGCACGTCGCCAGCATCACGCAGGCGTAGCCGGCGGTGAAGAGGACGTAGCTCGACGTCCAGAGATTCTTGTTGATCGGAAAGACCCAGCTCCACAACTCGCCCGCGACCATGCTCAGGCAGCCGGCGCCGTAGAGACCGACGATGCGCTTGAGGATTGGCCGCCGTTTGTCGGTCAGCCAGCGGCCGGCAAAGATCCCCAGCATGGCCGTGGCGATGGCGGGAATCGTCGACAGCGGCCCTTCCGGATCCCACGTTTTCGACGATGCCCAGATGTGATTCGTGCCGAGGATGAGGCGATCGCTCCAGGCGGCGAGATTTCTCTCCGGCTGATCGAGGAGGAAGTAACCGATCGTGCCGGTACCGGGCACAGGGACGAGCGTCATCACGAACCAGTAGCCGAGGAGGAGCGCGGCGACGATGGCGATCTGTTGTTTCACCGTCGTACGGAGTGTCAGCAATCCGGCGGCGATGTACGCGATCCCGATCCGCTGCAGCACGCCCATGAATCGCAGATGCTGCGCGCGCCACAACACGCGCTGAAGAAACGTCGGATCGGGAATCCCGGCCATCTTCCCCCACCAGAAGAAGGGGAACGCGTTCAGCAGCAGCCCGGCCAGCACGATCATCAGTCCACGGCGGATGATCTTCATCGTGAGCGTGTTCGGATCACGCTTGCTCAACGACAGATGCGTGGTCACGCCGACGATGAAGAGGAAGAACGGGAAGATGAGATCGGTCGGCGTCCAGCCGTTCCACGGCGCATGTTCGAGCGGTGGATAGATGGCGCCCCAGCTGCCGGGATTGTTGACGAGCAGCATCCCGGCGATGGTGATGCCGCGAAAGACGTCGAGCGCCATGAGCCGCTCCGAGGGCGGAGGCAGCGGTGCGACCGTGGACATTGATGGGTAGGGTAGCAGGGTGTTGGGGGTGGGGTGTGGGGATTCGAATGTTGAATGTTGAATGTTGAATGTTCAATGTTGAATGAGAAGGCCGGCCACGTCCGCCGCGTTTCTTTCATTCAACATTCAACATTTAACATTGAACATTCAACATTGCCTCCCACATCTCACCCGCCATAATCGTCCCGTGCGACGCCTGGCCTGCTTTTTCGTCCTTTTCGCCGCATGCGCGTCAGCTCCGCCGTCCACTTCTCCCTACACGCTCGTCCTCGGCATCGCGCAGGATGGCGGCTACCCGCAGGCCGGCTGCAATCGACCCGACTGCGTCGCCGCCTGGCGCAATCCGAAACTGCGCCAGCGCGTGGCGTCGCTGGCGATCGTCGATCCGCAATCGCATCAGCGCTGGATCATCGACGCGACTCCCGATTTCCCCTCGCAACTAGCCTCGCTCGGTGCCGCCGCGCCGCGCGGAGCGTCGCTCCTCGACGGCATTCTCCTCACCCACGCCCACATCGGTCACTACCTCGGCCTCGCCCACCTCGGGCGCGAAGTTCTCGGCGCGCACGCGATCAAGGTCTACGCGATGCCGCGCATGCGCGAGTTTCTCCAGCACAACGGACCTTGGGATCAGCTCGTGAAGCTGCAGAACATCGAGCTCGTTCCAATCGAGGACGGCGTCCCGATCGCGCTGAACGAACGCATCACGGTCACGCCACTGCGCGTTCCGCATCGCGACGAGTACTCGGAAACCGTCGGCTTCATCGTACGAGGTCCGTCGCGATCGATCCTCTGGCTGCCCGATATCGACAAATGGGAGAAGTGGTCGACGCCGCTGGAGTCGGTGCTGACGCGCGTCGATGTTGCGTACATCGACGGCACCTTCTACGACGCGACCGAACTACCCGGCCGCGACCTCCGCGAAATCCCGCATCCGCTGATGACGGAGACGCTGGCACGGTTAGCCAACTCACCGCTCCGCGCGAAAGTGCGATTCATCCATCTCAATCAATCGAATCCGTTGCTGCGCGAACGGCGAGATGGTGTCGTCATCGCGAGCGATGGCGAACGCATCGGTTTGTGAGGATCGATACGGAGTGACATCGCGCCGTTTGCACCCGTCGCGCGCGGAGGCGCGCAGGACAATCTAGCCCCGCGCTGCGCGCGGGGTTGGGCGCGCCGACGATTCCCGCGGCCGCGGAGGCGGCCGCTACAAATTTCGCGCGGCGCGAGCATTTTTCAGTGGCCGCCTCCGCGGCCACGAACTTCTGATCGCTCGTTTCCCCGCGCAAAGCGCGGGGCTAGATTGTCACGCGCGCCTTCGCGCGCGAGACCGCACTGACTGACATTGCTACCTCATCTTCATCAACGCTCCCGCGCCGAGGATCGCGCCCAGGAGCATAAGAGCCCATGTCGACAGCGCGGGCACGTTCGACGTCACCGGCGCCGTCACTGGTGGGGCGGCGAATGAGCTGTTGCCGGAGTTTGGATCGGACGTCGCGCTCGACACGCTTGCGCTGTTGTTGATGTTGCCGGTCGCTCCCGGCGCGGCGGTGGTGACGAGCGTGAACGTCCCGGTGCCGCCGTTCGCGAACGAGGGCGCCGTGCAGGTAATCGTGCCGGTTGTCCCGACCGTCGGCGTGGTGCAGTTGAAGCCTGCCGGCGGCGTGATCGATTGGAAGAGCAGCGACGACGGCAGCGTGTCGGTAAAGACGACGTTCGCCGCCGCGCTCGGACCGCCGTTGGTCAGATTGAACGTGTAGGTGATGACGCCGCCGTTCGCGCCGGCGCTTCCGTTCAGGCCGAGGTCCGCGGAACCGGCGGTGAAGGACGACGACTGCGAATTGTTGGCGGACGATGGATCGGACGGCGTGCCGGATGCCGAGGCTGTGTTTGAAATCGAACCGTTCGCGTTCGACACCGAGGTCACGTTCAGCGTGAACGTCGCCGCCGCGCCGTTGGCGAGCGATGCGCCGGTGCAAGTGATTGTTCCGGTGGTGCCGATCGCCGGCGTCGTGCAGACGTAGCCAGCGGGCGAAACGATCGACTGGAACAGCAGCGTTGCAGGCAACGTGTCGGTCATCGTCACCGTGGTGGCGGTGTCGGGACCGTGGTTCGTTACCACGATCGTGTAGGCGACGGCAGCGCCGGGGGCGGCGTTCGTCGTCGGCGTCGTCTTGGTGATGCCGAGGTCCGCGCTGGGCGGAGGCGTGACCGTGGTCGTGGCGGTGGCGCTGTTGTTCGCCTGCGCCGTATCGGAGGCATCGCTGCTGCCGTTGACCGTGTTCGAGACCGAACCGGAGACGGCCGTCACGTTGACGACCACCGTGAATGACGCCGAACCGGTATTGGCCAGCGAGGCGGTCGAGCAGTTGATGGTCCCGGTGCCACCGACTGCCGGCGTCGTGCAGCTCCAGCCTGCAGGCGCGACGATCGACTGGAACGTGACGCCGGAGCCGATGGTCTCGGTGATCTTCGCGTTCGCGGCGGCGTCCGGACCGTTGTTCGTGATCGTCTGCGTGTACGTGATGATGCCGCCGGAGTTGACCGGATCGGGCGCATCGCTGTTGGTCACGGCGACGTTCGCCGTCGGCACGACGTACGCGGTCGAAACGGTCACCGCGTTGTTCCCGTTGTTCGGATCGGCGGCATCGCTGCTGGCGGTGAAGAGCTCGTTGATGGTCGTGTTGTTCGGACCGATCTGCGCCGCTCCTGCCTTGAGGACGAGCGTGAAGACCGACGACGAAACGGCCATCGACGTGTTGTGGCAGGTGAAGCCGAAACCTTGACCGACCACGAGCGGCGGGCAGGTCCAGCCGGCCGGAATGGAGATCGACTGGAAGGTCAGGCCGTTGCCGAGCAGAGCGCTCATGCCCGTGTTCGCGGCGGCGTCGGGGCCGGCGTTCGTGACGGTGATGGTGTAGGTGATGTTGCCGTCGGGCGCGACCGGATCAGGCGAATCGGTGGCCGTGATCTGGATGTCGGCGTGCGGGGCGACATATGCCGTCGTCACGGTGACGGCGTTGTTGCCGTTGTTCGTGTCGGCCACGTCGCTGCTGGCGGTGAAAAGCTCGTTGATGGTGGTGTTGTTCGGACCGATCTGCGCGGCTCCAGCCCTGAGAACGACCGTGAAGACCGACGACGAAACGGCCATCGACGTGTTGTGGCAGGTGAAACCGGAACCCTGTCCGACCGTCAGCGGCGGACAGGTCCAGCCGGCCGGGATCGTGATGGACTGGAAGGTCAGGCCGTTGCCGAGCAGGGCGCTCATGGTCGTGTTTGCGGCTGCATCGGGACCGGCGTTCGTGACGGTGACCGTGTAGGTGATGTCTCCGTCGGGATTGACCGGGTCGGGCGAGTCGGACGCCGTGATCTGGATGTCGGCGTGCGGCGTCACGTATTGCGTCGACACGGTTACCGCATTGTTGGCGTTGTTCGGATCGGCCCAATCGCTGCCGGTGGTAAAGACTTGATTGATGGTCTGGTTGTTGATGCCGAACTGCGCGGAGCCGGCTTTGAGCACGATCGTGAAGACCGAGGTGGTCAGACCGAAATTCGCTGCGGTGCAGGTGAACGACGCGCCATGCCCCACCGCAAGCGACGGACAGCTCCATCCCGCCGGCACTGTCATCGACTGCCAGAGCAGTGAGTTGTTGAGGATTACCGACATCGTCGCGTTCGTGGTCGCGTCGGGACCGGCGTTGGTCACGTTGACCGTATAGGTAATGTTGCCGTCGGGCGCGACCGGATCGGGCGAGTCGCTGCCGGTGATCTGCATGTCCGCGTGCGGCGCGACGTACGACGTCGACACCACCGCCGTGTTGTTGGCGTTGTTCGAGTCGCCCCAATCGCTGCCGGTAGTGAACACCTGGTTGAGCGTCGTGTTATTGATCCCGATCTGACTCTTGGCCGCCTTGAGAACGACGGTGAACGTCGACGTCGTCAAACCGAAATTCGCGGCCGTGCAGGTGAACGACGCGCCATATCCGACGGAAAGCGACGGACAGCTCCATCCCGCCGGCACCGTCATCGATTGCCAGAGCAGCGTGTTGTTCAGGATCACCGACATCGTGGCGTTCGTCGTCGCATCCGGACCGGCGTTGGTCACGTTCACCGTGTAGGTGATGTTGCCGTCGGGCGCGACCGGATCGGGCGAGTCGCTGGCCGTGATCTGCATGTCCGCGTGCGGTGCGACGTACGACGTCGATACCGTCACGCTGTTGTTCCCGTTGTTCGGATCGGATTCGGTCGCATTCACGCCGAAAAATTGGTTGATGGTCTGATTGTTGACGCCGAACTGATTCTTCCCCGCATTCATCACGATCGAGAACGTGTCGTCCGATCCCGCTGCCAGCGTCGCCGCGGTGCAGGTAAATGATCCGCCGAATCCGGGAGACAACGCCGGACAGCTCCATCCAGCCGGTACGGTCATCGACTGCCATAGCAGCGACCCGTTCAGAACGACGTTCAGATGCGCGGTCGTGGCGGTCGCCGGCCCGGCGTTCGTGACGTGCACCGTGTAGGTGATGTTGCCGTCCGGCGCCACCGGATCGGGCGAATCGGATGCGGTGACCCCCATATCCGCGCCGACGATTGCGAACGAGGTCACCGGGAAAAGGGCAAGGCACAACACGAGCAACGCGCGACGGACGTTCATGGACATGGAAGCTCCTCTGTAGATAGGTCGCGCAAACGGAGGTGAAAGTCCCTCACGCTGTGTCATCTGTGTCCATCTGCGTCATCTGCGGATCGATCTACAATCGCTCCACCCAAATGTCCGAAGTCACCCAGCTCCTGCGCGAATGGAACGCCGGAGAGCCTGAGGCGCGCGATCGCCTCATGCGGCTCGTCTACGATCCGCTGCGCGCCATCGCCGAGCGCCACTTCGGACGCGAGCGCGAAGGACACACCCTCCAGCCCACCGCGCTCGTGCACGAGCTCTACGTCCGCTTCGCCGACCAGCGCCACGTCGAATTCCGCGACCGCGTCCACTTCTTCGCCGTCGCCGCCACCGTCATGCGGCGCATCCTCGTCGATCACGCGCGGCGCAAGTGGAGCGACAAGCGCGGCGGCGGCGCGGCGCCGCTGGCCATCGAATTCGCAGTCGGCGTCTTCGAGGAGCAGAACTTCGACATCGTCGCCCTCGATCTCGCCCTCGACCGCCTCGCCGCCATCTTTCCGCAGCAGGCCCGCATCGTCGAGCTCCGTTTCTACGGCGGCCTGACGCTCGACGAGACCGCCGAAGCGCTCGAAATCTCCCCCGCCACCGTCAGCCGCGAATGGACCATGGCCCGCGCCTGGCTGCGCGGCGCGATGAACGGATCATGACCGCGGAGCCGCTCGACGCTGCATTCTGGGAGCGCGTGCGCACGCTGTTTCATGCCGCTGTTGATGCATCACCGGACGATCGTCAAACGCTTCTCAATGATTGCAACGATCCGAATCTGCGCGCCGAGGTCGAGAGATTGCTCGAGCAGCACGACGCCGCGGCCGGATTTCTCGAACAGTCCGTCTGGGACCTCGTCGAAACCGCCGACGCCAAATGGGAGCACGTCCTCATCGGACCGTATCGGGTCGTCCGCCAGCTCGGTCACGGCGGGATGGGCACCGTCTTTCTGGCGTCGCGCGAAGATGCTGAATTCGAGCAGCGCGTGGCCATCAAACTCGTTCGCCGAGGAGCGGGCGGCGAGTCGCTGCTGCAGCGATTTCGGCAGGAGCGGCAGATCCTGGCCGCACTCGAACATCCGAACATCGCGCGACTGCTCGACGGCGGCACGACCTCCGGCGGCGTCCCCTACCTGGTCATGGAGTACGTCGAGGGGACGCCGATCGACGGCTACTGCCGCGTGCACAACCTCCCGATCGATGCGCGGCTGCGGCTCTTTCTCCAGCTCTGCGACGCCGTGCAGTACGCGCATCGCGGCCTGGTCATCCATCGCGACATCAAGCCTGCCAACGTCCTCGTCACCGCCGACGGCATCCCGAAACTTCTCGACTTCGGCATTGCCAAACTGACTTCGGCGCAGACCGATCACACCGTCACGCGTCTGATGACGCCCGACTACGCCAGCCCCGAGCAGCTGGCCGGCAAGCTCGTGACTACCGCCACCGACGTTTACTCCCTCGGCCTCTTGCTCTTCGAGCTGCTCACCGGCAAGCGCCCGTTCGAAAACATCGTGCGCACTGCGGACACCGAGCCGCCGCGCGCCAGCAGCGTCTCCGGCCTGCGCGCCCTTCGCGGCGACCTCGATCGCATCCTCCTCGTCGCGCTCGATCCCGATCCGAATTGCCGCTACGCCTCGGTCGACAAATTCGCCGACGACGTTCGCCGCCATCTCGACGGACATCCCGTCTCCGCGCGCGGCGCGTCCCTCGGCTATCGCACTGCGAAGTTCGTCCGCCGCAACAAGCTCTTCGTCGCCGCCGCCGCTGTGGCCGTAGTCGTCGCCGTCGTGGCGTTCCTCGCGGTCCTGCAACAGAAGCGCATCGCCGAGCGCCGCTTCGAGCAGGTCCGCTCGCTCGCGCACGCCGTCGTCTTCGATCTCCACGACGCGATCGCGAAACTCCCCGGCTCGACCTCGGCACGCTCACTCCTCGTCCGCCACGCGCTCGGCTACCTCGACGCGCTCGCCAAAGAATCAACTCGCAACACGCCGCTGCAGATGGAGCTGGCCGCCGCCTACGAACGCGTCGGCGACGTCCAGGGTATGCCGTACCGCGCCAACCTCGGCGATAGCGCCGGAGCGCTGATCAGTTATCGAAAAGCGCTCGACATCGCCGAGGAAGTGCGCACGCGCGAGCCCGACAATGCGTCCACGCTGCTGCTCATCGCCGACCTCCACGACCGCACCGGATGGATCGAACAACGCGCCTTACGTTTTCGCGACGCGCTCGCACATCACGAGGCGGCGCGCAAGATTCGCGAGTCGCTGCACGACGATCTCGCGCTGGCGCGGACGTGGGTTGCCATCGCCGACTCGCGCTACCAGTCCGCCTATCCCGCCGCAGCCGTCCGCGGCGCGTACGAGACCGCGGACCATATTCTCGATCGCGTGGCCGTCACCGACGCCAATCGCAAGGACGTCCTGACCGAGCGAGGCCGCGTCCACCAACGCCTCGGCGGCTACTTCACCGGTGCCCGCGAACACGATCCCGCCCGCGCGCTGCTGCATCATCAAGCCGCCGAACGCGCCCTCGAGGCGCGCGCCGCTCTCGATCCGAATGACGCCGTCGCCAAGCGCAACTTCGCCGATCAGCTCGTGATGACCGCCACGCTGCAGAACAGCGTCCACGACGGCGCCGCCGCGCTGGCCGGAACGTCGCGTGCGCTCCCCATCCTGCGCGCCCTCGCGGACGCCGACGCCGACAACGCCGAAGCCCAACACGACCTCGCCTTCGCCTACACCCAGAACGCCCGCGCCAACATGAACCTCCAACGCTGGCCCGACGCCGCGAAAGCCGCCGACGACGCGCTGGCCATCCAGACCCGCCTAATCGAACGCGACCCCACCAACCGCGAATACCGCCGCGACCTGGCCGGCATCTACAAAATCATCAAAAGCTTATCCGCAGATGACGCAGATTTACGCAGATGAAATCGACGAAATTATGTACTTTGCAAACCCACCGGTTTGTGGGTATTGGTGGGTAACGGTGGGTAACCGTCTGATGTTGCGGCGGTCATCCCGGTTGCAAGTGCGCGGCGGCGGCGCGGCCATAGATGCGGCTACGATACGGGCATGCGTTGGCGACAGGACGAAGGCGAATTCAGCCCTGCGGTCTGGCTCGCTGGTGGTTTCGGTTTCGTGACCATAGTCGCGTTAGCCATCGTCATTTATCGTTGGATCGGCGTGCTGCCGATGCTGATCGCAGAAGCGTCGTGGCGTAAGTATTTAAACCTACGCCACGACGAACTTACTCACCAGCAGCCGACGTATACCGCCGAATAAAAGTACCAGGTCGCGCCGCCGTTGTACGACACCCAGGTCACCAAATACCAATCCGAGCAAGAGCCGATCTCTTGTTTATCGTAGACGCCCGGATCGCCGCCGACGTCGAGATCTGCGCATGTGCACGTGTTGGCGTCGTAGGAATTGCACGAGAACGGCGGTGGGACACAATTTGGGTAGTTGCTCTGCACGCTTGCGTTGTCGCACGGTGTCGGCGACGTGGGCCTGCCGACGAGGTGGTTCCCCAGCGCTGCTCCACGCCCCATCACTGAGGCAGACGTATCGCAAGTGAGGCAGTCGGCCAAGCCTTCTGGGTGTCCGATCTCATGCACCATTACCTCGGCCAGCACCGCCGGATCCGTCTCGGTGGTATTGAGTCGCGTTTCGGCATGGATTGTATGATCGAACCCGTCGGTCGAGACAACGGTTTCCCCCCTGACATCTGGGTTGACCGTCGGTGGAGTGTGAAAGACCGTAAAGTCAGCGCCCGCCTGGTTTGACGTAAACGTGTATGTGACCTGAGAGTTGTTGCTGCTGGCGTTGGCAGCGGTCCAATTGTTAAAAGTTCCGGCGATCGCGTTGTACTGATCCGGTGTAAAGCTGCTATCGATGTAAACGGAAACCGAGCGGCCCTTTGACCAGCCGTGGTCCAACATGGGAGGAGTATTCGCAGGCGAGCAGGGCTGAGCGAGGAGGTTCTTGCCTAGCAGCAGCACAACGATTGCGAAGAGCGGAGAGCGGACGCGTCGGCACACCGAAACGGTTTTGCTCTTCATGGCAGGAATCTCTTCACCGGATGCGGGTTCTTGATCTCGGCGTCTACGTCGGCGCGAAATGCGCCGTACTTCTGCCCATTGTGCTTGTCAGCCGACCAGTTGCCCGGCCGCGTTCGAGCGTTCGATCCATCCACCGCTCGGACGTCAGACCCGTGAACGTCGTACGCTGTCAGAATTCTGTAATTGCCCGCGCCGGCCGCCGCCAAGAAGAGAAGGTATTTTCTTCCCTCTCTTAAGGAGCCGAGACCCGCGACCCCGTAGCGAACGATGCGGCCATTCGGGTATCGCACTCGGCCGCCCCAGCGTTCCGCCGCGATCGTGTCACCAGCGTGAACCTTGATGCCGGGCGCGACCTTCAACGTATCCGTGACGTGAACCGTGAATTCGGAATAGACCGAGCCGCGGTCGTTGGACAAGAAAGCTTCCGACGCGGTTACGGTTCCTTCGACTACCAGGTCGCTGTCCGCCGCGGGCAGATCCGAGTCGCCGCCCGACCCAGATACGACGACGGCAACAGCTGACGGCGCGAGGTTTGGCTGAACGACCGCCTGCCGGTCGTACCTCTTGCTCTTGGCGATCCGCGCCTCATCGGTCGGCGCAGGCGCCTCCAGGTCCACGATCGGCGTCGCGGCATCGTCGAGCTCCTTGGGCGTGGGAGGCGCATGGGACGCCCCGTGTCGCATGGTGGTCGCCTTCTCTGGCGTGGTCTCTTGTCCAATTGCCGCAGGCGCAACGAGATAGAGACCGATGGGGACGATCAAGATTGACAAAGTACGAAAGCGCATTCTGGGCTCCTAAAATCGACAACCGCAAATAACGGCAACAACGGCAGGACCAACCCGTCGCGAAACATTGGACGCTTATGAAAGAAGTGTCGAAGGAGCGAAAAGTCCTACCCCGTCTTCATCAAGTTTAAAGGACAACATTGTCCCACGCTGTCCCACCCGGTCCCACAAACCGGTGGGTTTGTGAAGTACATAATTTCGAAAGCGTTGACTCTCAATCTGCGTCCATCTGCGTAATCTGCGGATCGTCTTCTACGGAATCGACAACACCTTCCCCGTCGTCTCGCGCGCTTCGAGCGCGCGATGCGCTTCGGCGGCATCGCGAAGAGGCACTTCGCGGTCAATGCGCAATTTCAGCGCGCCGGATCCGATCCATTCGAACACGTCGCGCGCGCGTCCGAGCAACTCCTCGCGCGTCGCGGTGTAATGCCCGAGTATCGGACGCGTGAGGAAGACGCCGTTTTTGGCCAGGCGTCCCGGATCGAACGGCGGCACCGTACCGCTCGACTGTCCGAACAGCGCCAGCGTCGCGCGGAGGCCGCAGCAATCGAGGCTCTTGTCGAACGTCGTGCGCCCGACCGAATCGTAGACGGCCGCGCACCCCTTCCCGCCCGTCTCCGCCATCACGATCGATTCGAAATCGTCCTTCGTGTAATCGATGACCACATCGCCCCCCGCCTCGCGCGCGATGTGGAGATGCTTCGCCGACGCCGTCCCGAACACGCGCGCGCCGCGCATCTTCGCCATCTGCACCAGCAGCGCGCCGACGCCGCCCGCCGCCGCGTGAACAAGGACGCTTTCGCCGCGCGCGATCGGATGCACGCTGGTCGACAGATAGTGCGCCGTCATCCCCTGCAGCATCGCCGCGGCCGCCGTCTTTGCATCGATCGAATCGGGCAGCGGCACGAGCATCCCCGCCGGCGCGATCGCATACTCCGCATACGCGCCGCGCACGCCCGCGAACGCGACGCGATCGCCAACCTTCACCGCGTCGACGCCATCGCCAATCGCCTCGACGACGCCCGCCGCTTCCGACCCCGGCGTGAACGGCAACGGCATCTTGTACAAACCGGTGCGGTGATAGACGTCGATGAAGTTGACGCCGATCGCCTCGATCCGAACGAGCGCCTCCCCCGCCGCCGGCCTCGGCGTTTCGATGTCTACGTATTGGAGAACTTCGGTCCCGCCAGTCTGAGAAACGCGGATTGCTTTCATGGTCTTAACCTACACCAACGCGAGCCCCGCACAGACAAGAGTGTCTGTGCCACATGGGCCTGTCTGTGTGGCACAGACACTCTTGTCTGTGCTGGTGCTCGGCAGACATAATCATTTCGCATCGCATGTCCCTGGCCCCCTTCCACCCCGTCCTCCAACGCTGGTTCTCCGAAACGATCGGCACTCCCACCACCGTGCAGCTCCGCGGCTGGGAAGCAATCCGCGAAAAAAAACACACGCTCATTGCCGCGCCCACCGGATCCGGCAAAACGCTGGCGGCGTTTCTCACCGCGCTCGACGAGCTGTACGTCGAAGGAACGCAGAACGAACTCCCGGACGAAGTCCGCGTCGTCTACGTCTCGCCGCTGAAAGCGCTCAGCGCCGACATCCACAAAAACCTCGCGGAACCGCGGCGCGGCATCAAACGGATCGCCGAGGATTTGGGGCTGGAGGCGCCGAGAATCACGGCGGCCGTGCGGACCGGCGATACGACTGCCTCGGAACGCGCGGCCATGCTGCGCAAGCCGCCGCACATCCTCGTCACCACGCCCGAATCGCTCTACCTGCTGCTCACCGCGGAGCGCAGCCGCGAGATGCTGCGCACCGCGCGCACCGTCATCGTCGACGAAATCCACGCCGTGATCGGCACCCGCCGCGGCGCCCACCTCGGCATCACCCTCGAACGCCTGCAGCAGGTCGCCGAACAACCGCTACGCCGGATCGGACTGTCGGCAACGCAGAAGCCGATCGAAGAAGTGGCGAAGTATTTGGTGGGTGTGGGGAGTAGGGAGTGGGGAGTGGATACAAAAGCGAATGCAGACGATCCTCTCTCCGACCCCCTACTCCCTACCCCCCACCCCCCGGTAACCATCATCGACGAAGGCCATCGCCGCACCATCGACCTCGCCATCGAAATCCCGCGCAGCGAAGTCGAGACGGTGATGTCAAACGAGGTGTGGGAGGACTACTACAATCGATTGCGGCAGCTCATCGACGAGCACAAAACCACGCTCGTCTTCGTCAACACGCGCCGCATGGCCGAGCGCGTGGCCCGCCACCTCAGCGACCGCCTCGGCGAGGACGCGGTCACCGCGCATCACGGCAGCCTTTCGAAAGAAAAGCGCCTCGATGCTGAGTCGCGCCTGAAGAACGGGCAACTGAAAGCGCTCGTGGCCACCGCGTCACTGGAGCTCGGCATCGACATCGGTCACGTCGATCTGGTCTGCCAGATCGCCTCGCCGCATCGCATCGCCACGCTGCTGCAGCGCGTCGGACGCTCGGGCCATACCATTTCAGGCCTCCCGAAAGGCCGTCTCTTCCCCATCTCGCGCGATGACCTCATCGAATGCGCCGCGTTGCTGCGCGAAGTAAAACACGGCAACCTCGATCGCATCGTCACGCACGACGCGCCGCTCGACGTCCTCGCGCAACAGATCGTGGCCGAGACGTCGTGCGCCGACTACAGCGAGGACGAGCTGTTCGACCTCATGCGCCGGGCGCAGCCCTATGAAAAGCTGACACGCAAGGATTTCGACGAAACGCTGGCCATGGTCGCGGAAGGTTTCGCCACCAAACGCGGCCGCCGCGGCGCGCTCGTGCATCGCGACGAAGTCAATCGCCGCGTTCGCGGACGGCGCGGCTCGCGCATGCTGGCCATCACCTCCGGCGGCGCGATCCCCGAAGTTGCCGATTACAAAGTCGTGCTGGAGCCGGAGGATACGGTGGTCGGCACGCTCAACGAAGATTTCGCCATCGAGAGCAACGCCGGCGACATCTTCCAACTCGGCAACGCCTCCTGGCTGATCACGCAAGTCATCAGCGGCACCGTCCGCGTCGCCGACGCCAAAGGCGCCCCGCCCACGATCCCCTTCTGGCTTGGCGAAGCGCCGGCCCGCAGCGACGAACTGTCGAAAGCCGTGAGCGAAATGCGAAGAGAGTTGGAGCAGCGGCTAACTGTCATTCCGAGCCGCCGATACCCCGGAGGGGTCGAGGACGGCGAGGAATCCCCGGCTGAAACCGCAGATCCGAGTTCCGACGCGGAACAATGGCTGATTGAACAAACCGGCCTCCCCCAATCCTCCGCCCGCGAAATCGTCGCCTACCTCGACGACTCCCGCCGCGCCCTCGGCGCACTTCCGACGCAGGACACCATCATCCTCGAGCGTTTCTTCGACGAATCGGGAGGCATGCAGCTCGTCCTGCACGCGCCGTTCGGCAGCCGCATCAACAAAGCGTGGGGCCTCGCGCTGCGCAAGCGTTTCTGCCGACAGTTCAACTTCGAGCTGCAGGCCGCGGCCAACGAGGATGCCGTGCTGCTGTCGCTCGGGCCGCAGCATTCGTTTCCGCTGGCCGACGTCTTCCGCTATCTCCATCCCGCCACCGCCCGCGACGTCCTCGTGCAGGCCATGCTCGCCGCGCCGGTGTTCCAGACGCGCTGGCGCTGGAACACCACCATTTCGCTGGCCATCCCGCGCAATCGCGGCGGCCGCAAAGTTCCGCCGCCGCTGCAGCGCGCCATGGCCGACGACCTGATGGCCGCCGTCTTCCCCGACGCCGCCGCCTGTCCCGAAAACCTCCCCGGCGATCGCGAGCTCCCCGATCATCCCCTCGTCAACCAGGTTGTCCGCGACTGCCTCGAAGAGGCGATGGACTTCGACGGCCTCACGCGCGTGCTCACCCGCATCCACGCCGGCGAGATCGAATGCATCGCTCGCGACACGACGGAACCAAGTCCGCTCGCGCACGAAATCCTCAACGCGAAGCCGTACGCCTTCCTCGACGACGCGCCGCTTGAAGAGCGAAGAACGCAAGCCGTCATGACGCGCCGGTCCAAGTCCAACGACCTCGGCATCCTCGACGCCAACGCCATCGAACGCGTCCGCGAAGAAGCGCGCCCCGATCCGAGAGATGCCGACGAACTCCACGACGCGCTGCTCACCTTCGGATTTCTCTTCGACGATGAAGTCGAAGCACCATCGCTGTTCATTGAACTGGCAGCGTCGCGACGCGCAACGCTCCAGGAAGCCAATCCGCAGATGACGCAGATTTCCGCAGATTTAGAAACAACGAGCCGCCTTCATCTTCGTAAATCTGCGTCATCTGCGGATAAGCATTTCGGGTGCTGGATCGCCGCCGAACGAATCCCCGAGTTCCAGGCGGTCCATCCGGAGGTGACCTTCGACATCACCGCACCCTCGAGCCGAATCAAAACCTGGCAACGCGAAGACGCCATCGTAGAAATCATCCGCGGAAGAATGTCGCTCCTCGGACCGACGACCGCAGCCGAGCTGGCGTCCTCGATGCGCATCGACGAAAAGGACGCCGACGCCGCGCTACTGAAACTCGAATCCGAAGGCGCCATCCTGCGCGGCCATTTCACAGGTCCCGACGAATGGTGCGAGAGAAGACTGCTCGCGAGAATCCACCGCTACACGCTGAACCGGCTCCGCGCCGAAATCGAACCGGTCACCGCCGCCGATTTCCAACGCTTCCTCTTCGCCTGGCAGCACGTCACCCCGTCGACGAAACTCACCGGCATCGACGGCGCTCACGAAGTCATCCGCCAACTCGACGGCTTCGAGATCGCCGCAAACGCGTGGGAGCGCCACGTCCTCCCGCTGCGCATCGACCGCTACGAGCCGTCGCTGCTCGACGCCCTTTGCTTCACCGGCGAAGTCGGCTGGGCAAGACTCACCACCGGCGTCGCGCTCTTCCCGCGCGCGCACGCATCCGCTTGGCTGACCGAAACGACCCCAACGCTCACCGAACGCGCCCAGCACGTCCTCGACCTGCTCCGCACCCGCGGCGCCTCCTTCGCCCGCGACCTCGGCGACGACACCTCGGAAGCGCTCGAAGAACTGGTGAATGCCGGCCTGATCACCTCGGACGGTTTCATCGGACGCAAACCCGAACGCGCCGGCCGCTGGTCGATCCTCACCGCCGACGTCGACCGCGAAGAAGCCATCGAAACCCAGGCCCGAGCGCTACTGAAGCGATACGGCGTCATCTTCCGCCGCCTCCTCACCCGCGAACCGAACGCCGCCCCCTGGCGCGAGCTGGCCCGCGTCTACCGCCGCCTCGAAGCAAGAGGCGAAATCCGCGGCGGCCGCTTCGTCACCGGCATGTCCGGCGAACAATTCGCCCTCCCCGAAGCCGTCACCACCCTCCGCGAAATCCGCCGCACCCCCGCCGACGGACGCCTAACCGTCATCAGCGCCTGCGACCCGCTAAACCTCATCGGAATCCTCACCACATCCGACCGAATCCGCGCCATCCCCGGCACCCGAATCGCCTACCGCGACGGCATCCCCGTCGCAGTCATGGAAGGCGACTTCCTCCGCCCCTTCGACCAACCCGACATCGAAGCCGCCGCCGCGTTAGCGGGACGCCGCGTGCCGGTGGCGGCGGGATTCGTAGGCCGTACCGCGTAGAGATGCCGCTCATCGTTGACGCGCGAAGGCGCGTCACACAATCCAGCCCCCGGCTCCGCCGGGGGGAAATCGCGAAGTAGGAAATTGCGGCCGCGGAGGCGGCCGCCACAACAGGAATCCTCCCCTCCATTGTGGCGACCGCCTTCGCGTCCGCCAATCTTCAATCGCCACGTTTCCCCGCACCGAGCGCGGGGCTAGATTGCGTCACGCGCCTCCGCGATCGGCAGCGCGTCCTTCCTCGAAGCCCGAAAGCTCGACGCCCCACTCGCCCGAGAGAAACTTCCCGACGATCCGCTTCCGCTCCGCCAGCATCGAATCGTCGATCTGTTCGTCCGTCTCCGTGCGCGCGGATGCCGCGAGACCTGCGCGCAGCAACTCTGTCACGGTCTCATCGAGCCCGCGTCCTTCCTGGGATGCGCGGAGCGTCAAGTCTTCAACGAGATCCTTGGGCAGATCGAGAGTCGTAGTCATTCTGCGAAGTTTGGATGTTCTCATCGCCTTCGTCAAACAGCTTACGGTGAAGAAGGACTCCGGGTGCGAGTCGCCCTCGAGAGCTGTTCCTCACTTCGTTTTCGAATGAGTTCGATGCGGCGCGCATCCGCGATCTACCGCGCGTGCGTAACCCGTTCGCGAGTCAGGAGAATAGGCCGTTGACTATTTCCATGATGGGTTTATTTGACGCAGCCAATGGCGGTAAAACGGATCGGATACATACTTGGCAACGTCGACAGCACCCACCTTTGAGCTACGCCTCGCCTCAGCATCCCCGATCGCACAAAGCAAAAGAAACTTCGCAATAGGATACGGTTGCTGTGCCGTCTTGGGAAAAAGGTAGAAGGACAAACGATCGTTCTTTAGCGGAAAGCCCTTGTGATAAAGAAACAGAAGGTTTGCGGCGACGGATGCGGCGTCCGGCGCTCCCGCAGCGGTGGTATTTCGCAGCCGATCGCGGACGAAGGCGCGATCAAATGCCCAGAGGCGCGGCAACACCGCGACACACTGCCGCTGCAGAAACGGCTCCCGAATTCGAAGCTTGTCCGCACGTTCGATCGCAGCCTTAACATCAGCCGGCCCCCCATACTTTGCTAGGCAATTCAAGTGGCAGAACCATGAAAATGGCGTGGGAGTAGAGGCAGCGAGCCGCTCAAGGACTGCCGAAACGAACATCACCCCGTCCCTGTTTCTCGGAACCAGCCACGACACGACGGCATCGCTCCACTCATAAAGCGTAAGATCATCAAACAACTGTGTTTTATCAAGCGCTCCGAGAAAGGTTTTGGCCACGCGCCTCGAGAACGGAAGCCTAGCTAAATATCGGAGAATTGCCGGCCTCAACGCGGCGTCATCGGAAAACAACGACGGAATAACGTTTAGCGCCGCAGGAACGCGGAGCTTTCCCAACACCGTAAAGAATCGTTTCGTGACCTTTGCTTTGTTCCTTGCGGCCGGTGATTCCACGTGATCCGCCAGCTCAAGCGCCACTGCAGCGGCCATTCGAACTCGGGCAGGGTTGCTCTTCAACCTCACCGCACGTTGCTCAAGCTTCGTCAGGCGTAGATTCTTGCGGAAGAGAAAGTGTGCCTCGGCCTCTCGGCTGGTCAACACCTCAGTCTTCCCGAGGTTCAAAGCCAGCCCTCGACTCTTCAAGACATCGTTAATCTCCCCGAGGAGGTGCTTCGCCTTCTCGTGGCTTTCGGCGCCAAAATTTACGTCGTCCATCCAACGAACGAAGCTGTCGCTGGTCCGATCTTTGAGAATGTAGTCGACCTCGAACAACAAGCAATGAGCGAGAAGCCGAGGCGCTTCGATTTCGATCGTTGGCAGTCCTTTGTGAGACGTTGGTAGATAGTCTGGACGCCAGGACAGGTCTTCGAGCAAAGAAAACAAAAGATCTAGGTATACCTCGTCGCTTTTCGCCACAGCGGATACGACATGGCGGAGTTCTCGAAGACCAATATTGTCATAGTAGTTCGCGATGTCCGTTGTCACGAGGTACGGATAAGCCTTACTAAAATCCCAAATTTCTTGCTGAAACTTAGGCCAAAGAAGGTGCCAAGGGTAACCGACCGCAGCACGGATCTCATGAGGCAGGCGTACAAAGTGTCGCGCGCGGGCGTAGTAGGCGTGGCCTGATGGCTGAGCATTCTTTACGTCTTCATAAAGACTATCAGCTAGCGCTTGCAGGACGAGCGTGTCTTGCGGCGAGGGGATGAGCATGTGGCGTGTAACGCCCAGCTTCTTCTCTGAGCGATAGACGAGAGGCGAGCTCGCACGGTAAAAACCGGAAGAGACGATGTCACAAATTGCGCGGCTCCTCGCCTCGATTGCGTAGTTGAAGTCGTAGTAGTCGTGAAGGTCGCGTACCTCCAGGCTTCGCATCTGATCTTTGACCACCTTGCGCCAAAGGCTTGTCAGCTTTGCAGGGGTGAAGATCTTTTCGAGTTGCTTTCGTCGTTGTAAATCAAAACGGGCCGTCGTAGTCATCGTTCGTTCTCTCGCAGCAGCACGAGTCGTGCGCTCTACCAAATATGGCGAACGTTCTGGGGCCGCCGCGCATACGAAGGGGCATTATGGACCTCGCCAGAAGCGACAAAGCGAGACTCAGGGCTTCCGCGGTTTTGAAGGCCTTTGTCCGGTACGGTCGAGAACTTCGACGAGGCTTGATACCCTGCACTCAAGCGCCTCCGCAAGCCGCATCAGCATCGCCAATCCGGGCAGCATCACCCCCCGCTCGACATTGCTGATGAACGGCACATTCGAGCCGCATCGCTCCGCGAGCTGAGGCTGTGTCAGTCCGCGTGCGAGCCGCATCTCTCGCAGGTGCGCGCCGAAAATCTCGCCTTCTTTCGTCGTTTTCGCCACTCAGCAGCCTTGACAAACGAGAAGCGCGAACTTATCTTTTCATTTAAGTTCGCGCAACGGTATAGGAGCACGAAACATGGACGAAGCCACCCGCAACGACATCCGCCACATCTTCCTTTCTCCTCGTCCATCCTTTGCGCTCATGACGGCGGCGTTGCTGATCGGCGTCTCGCTGAAGGAGTTGAAGAAGGAGATTGAGGATGGGGCGATTGTAGCGGTTTCGACGCGGATGGGGCAGCGGATCAGCAAGGAAGAGATGATGGCGGTGGCGATGCGGCTGTGGGATCTGGCCACCATCGAAGAAGCGCTTGGCGACGAAGCGGCGTCGGTGCTGCCGGAGGCAATCCGGCTCGTCGAGCTGCATGCGCGCATTCCGCGGTATCAGCGGGAGATGTTGCGGTGGTTCGCGAAGAGGGATGAGACGACGGTGGACGCCGTGCTGTCGCGCGAGCTCGAGGATGTGGCGTGCGCGCATTCCGAGGAGCTGGCGGCGGCGGTTCCGGGGTTCGCGTCCGCGCTGGCCTGGCCTGGATAGGTCTTCGTAGCGGTCGTTTTGAAGCATCGATGCTTCGTTTCGAACCATCGATGCTTCGTTTCGAACCATCGATGCTTCGTTTTGAATCATCGATGCTTCGTTTTGAACCATCGATGCTTCGTTTTGAATCATCGATGCTTCGTTTTGAATCATCGATGCTTCGTTTTGAATCATCGATGCTTCGTTTCGAACCATCGATGCTTCGTTTTGAATCATCGATGGTGTGTTTGGAAGTATCGATGCTGTGTTTTGAATCATCGATGCTTCGTTTTTGAAAGCATCACTACCGCTGCGTTTTTCGATCCACGCGGCTGGCCCGGCGGCGTTTCGCCGCAGAGCCGTTACGGCAATGGCTTAGTCGACCAACTCCCCTTCCACCGCGCAGTGCCATGAGAACGGCACGTCGGGCATGCGCTCTCCGCCCGGGCTGAAGCTGTGGATGGAAATGTCGTCGCCGAGGACGAGCGCTACGAGGAACGTGGGAGGCGGGGGAAAGGCGCTGGCTGCGGCCTTGCTTTCCATGATCCCGTACGTCGGCGTGGCCACGACCGAGGGAACGCTGTTGTGGCGCGGTCCGGGCGGGTCGCATGTCACCTCACCCAGGCGGATGCGCCACACGCCATTGCCATCGGTTACGCCGTGTCCGGCGTAGACGTACGCGTACGACGAATCGCACTCCTCACCGCGCGGTACATCGCCGCCTTCGAGGCGAACGTTCTTGACCCGCACGGGGTCCTGCTTCCACTGCACCAATCGGCTCATAGAGCACCTCCGGATGCATAGAAGGACTGATTTCCGAAATTCTCCAGCGGACCACGTAGACTCCATCTGCGTAAATCTGCGTAATCTGCGGACGAGCTTTATCCGCAGATTACGCAGATGGACACAGATACCAAAGATGGCCTCCCCTTCTCCGAACGCGTCCGCATCGCCGCTGAGTTGCTCGAATCCCTGGATGCGGATCGGACGCAGCTGACACAGGTGTCGGAGGACGAGCGGCGGCGGTTGTTGCATGCGACGCGGAAGGTGGCGGAGCCGGATCATCATGCGCGGCGGAAGCTGGTGAAGGCGGGGCGGAAGGCGCGGAAGGCGGCCAAGCTGCAGCAGGATGACGCGGTCTTGAACGCGTCTGGAATTCGCGAGCTGCGGCGGAAGCCGGTGTTTACGACGCCGAATTACTATCGGGAGATCGCCGAGGGGGAGGCGCCGCGCGAGACGTCGGAGTCGCGGCATTGCTACGTCTGCAAGCAGCACTACGACGTCGTCCATTTTTTCTACGATCAGCTTTGTCCTTCGTGCGCGGAGCTGAATTTTTTCAAGCGCACGGAGTCGGCCGATCTTCGTGGACGCGTCGCGCTGCTGACGGGCGGGCGCGTCAAGATCGGCTATCAGGCGGGACTGAAACTGCTGCGCGCCGGAGCGCGGCTCATCGTCACCACGCGCTTTCCGCGCGACTCGGCGGCGCGGTACGCGCGCGAGGACGATTTCGGCGAGTGGGCTGATCGATTAGAAATTTTCGGGCTCGATCTCCGTCACACGCCGAGCGTCGAAGCGTTCTGCCACGAGATGCTGACCACGCGCGAGCGGCTCGATTTCATCGTCAACAACGCCTGCCAGACGGTGCGGCGTCCGCCGGCGTTTTACGAGCACATGATGGAGGCGGAGACGGCGTCGCTGCATTCACTCGCGGATCACGAGCGGAAGTTGCTCGGCGCATTCGAGGGATTGCGCGGATACCGGATGTTGCCCGAGACGGCCATCGAAGGGCTGACCACTTCGGCGGAGCTGTCGCAGGTGCCGCTGCTGCCGGAGGACCGGCACGATCGCGATCTCTTTCCGACCGGCCGGCTCGATCAAGATCTGCAGCAGGTCGATCTGCGCGGACGCAATTCGTGGCGGCTGCTGCTGGCCGAGGTGTCGTCGGTGGAGCTGCTGGAAGTGCAGCTGGTCAATGCGGTGGCGCCGTTCATCATCAACGCGCGTTTGAAACCGCTCATGCTGCGGACGGCGAATCGCGACAAGCACATCGTCAACGTTTCGGCGGTCGAAGGACAGTTCTACCGAAATCAGAAAACGACGCGGCATCCGCACACGAACATGGCCAAGGCTGCGCTCAACATGATGACGCGCACCTCGGCTGCCGACTATCACGCCGACGGCATCCACATGAACAGCGTCGATACGGGCTGGGTGACGGACGAAGATCCCGCCGCGCTCGCGGAGCGCAAGACCTCGGTGCATCGTTTCCATCCGCCGCTCGACATCGTCGACGGCGCCGCGAGGATCGTCGATCCGATCATCTCCGGCATCAACACCGGCGTGCACGTGTGGGGGCAGTTCCTGAAGGACTACAAGCCGACGGATTGGTAGGCACTGTAGCGCCGGCGGCTCGCCGGCTGGACCGCCGCCGGCTCGGCGGCAATAGTAAGTAAAACGCCAGCGAGCCGCTGGCGGTCCAGCCGGCGGGCCGCCGGCGCTACGAAAGCTGTTAACCCTCTCCCGCTCCCTTCGTATCCCCGGGCAGAGGACCTACGAATGCCGAAAAAACTGATCACTCTTCTTTTCTCCGCCGCCATCGCAACGAGCGCGTTTGCGCAGGCTCCGGCTACGACGACGTCATCGACCACTACCGCGACCAGCACTGTCGTCACCGATACCGACAGCCATGAAACGCGCGATGCGTTTCACACCACGCTGCGGCGCTATCCGACGGAAGTCAGCCGCGTGCTGAAGCTCGATCCGTCGCTGATGACGAATCAGTCGTATCTCTCCAACTATCCGGCGCTGGCGTCGTTTCTGGCGCAGCATCCGGAGATCGCGCACAGCCCCGGGTTTTATCTCGACAACATTTACGTCGGCGAACCGCAACGTGCAGAGAACAGCAGCGAACGCGTATGGCGCGAGGTGATGGAAGGTCTGTCGATCTTCGCCGTCATCTCTCTCATCACCGGCGTCTTGACGTGGCTCGTGCGCACGCTCATCGAGCATCGCCGCTGGAGCCGGATGTCGAAAGTTCAGGCCGAGGTGCACAACAAATTGATGGACCGCTTCACGGCGAGCGAAGATTTGCTCGCCTACATTCAGACGCCCGCGGGCAAACGCTTCCTCGAATCGGCGCCGATCGCGATCGACGGCGCGCCGCGCGCGGTCAGCGCACCGGTAGGACGCATCCTCTGGTCGGTGCAGGTCGGGCTCGTGCTCGCCGCGGCCGGCTTCGGACTGGAGTACGTCAGCCAGAGCATCGAGAAAACGGTCTCGCAGCCGCTCTTCGCCATGGGCGTGCTGGCCATCTCGATCGGCATCGGCTTCGTGCTCTCCGCCATCGTCTCGTACGTCCTCTCCCGCAGGCTCGGCCTGTGGGAGACGGCGTCGGCGACTGCTGATGCCGCGGCCGAGTGAGTCATGGGATCATTCACGCGATGGACTTCACGGGCGTCATGAACGATGCGTTGCTCTCGGTGGCCGGCGCGCGCGCGAAAGCCGAGGCGGCGAAGCTGATGGACGAGGAGAGCTTCCGGGCTTTTTACGAGCGAACCTCGCGTCCGGTGTGGATTTACCTTGCGCGCGTCACCGGCGATCGCGATCTTGCCGACGATCTGCTGCAGGAGACGTTTTACCGTTTCTACAAAGCGGGCGCCGCGCATCAGGACGAGAGCCATCGCCGCAATTCGCTCTTCTGCATCGCTACGAACATCGCCCGCGACGTGAATCGAAAGAAGACGCGGCATCCGGTCGAGCAGCTGGAGTTGAATGAATCCGACGAAGAAACGGTGGCGATCGACGCGCGGATCGCCGAACGTTTCGAAGGCAGCACCGATCTCTGGCGCGCGATGTCCCGGCTAAAACCAATCCAGCGCGAGATGCTCTGGCTCGCCTACGCCCTCGGCTCCAGCCACGCCGAAATCGCGGAAATCGTCGGCGTGAAAAGCGGCAGCGTGAAGATTCTCCTTTTCCGCGCTCGCAAGAAACTGGCTGGCCTCCTCGGAGCACACTCATGAATTGCCCACAGGAACAGGAAACGCTGTCGATGATTCAGGCCGGACGCTGGCCCGACGGCTGCGACGACGCGATGCGTACACATGTCGACGGTTGCGCAACCTGCGCCGACATCGTTCGCGTCGGATCGTTGATTGCCGCCGATTACCACGCGTCGCTTCGGAGCTCCCACGTTCCGGCGTCGGGATTGGTGTGGTGGCGGATGCAGCGCCGTTCGCGGCAGGAAGCGATCCGCACAGCATCGCGCGTCATCACGGTCGTGCAGGCGATCGCGGTCGCGGCGGGCGTGGCGGTGGCGATCGGAATCCTCGTCGCGACGGGCCGGGCGTTCGCGTTTTCACCCGCCGAGGTGTCGCGGACGATGCTCGCGCAATGGGGAGTTCCGCTGCTCATCGGGCTGGCATCGTGGGTGATGCTCGCGCCGGTAGCGGTGTATTTCGCGGTTAGTAAGGACTGAGACTGTGTGGCACAGACACTCTTGTCTGTGCTTTCGCAAGATGCAGCGGCTGAACTTCTCAAGCCGCGCATGAGCAGCCGCGGCTTGTTTATCAATTCTCGCGAGCATCACAAGCACAGACAAGAGTGTCTGTGCCACACGCTTCGCGGCTTTAATCCGACTACCGCCCGTTATCCAACTCACGCGGCCGCGCGTACTTTACGTACTTGTCGAACCAGTTGATCCGTTCCGCCAGCACGTCGAGCAGCGTCTCGCGCGCGGCGTAGCCGTGGGCTTCGTTCGGCAGCGTCACGTAGCGGACGGTCGCACCGTGGCCTTTCAAGGCCATGTAGAAACGTTCGGACTGGATCGGGAACGTGCCGGAGTTGTCGTCCGCTTCGCCGTGCATCAGGAGGATCGGGTCCTTGATCTTGTCGGCGTACCAGAACGGCGACATCTTCGCGTAGAGGTCGGGCACTTCCCAGAACGTGCGACGCTCGCTCTGGAAACCGAATGGCGTGAGCGTGCGGTTGTAGGCGCCACTCTCCGCGAAGCCGGCGCGGAAGAGGCGCGAATGCGCGAGCAGGTTCGCAGTCATGAACGCGCCGTAGCTGTGGCCGCCGACGCCGATGTGATCGCGGTCGCCGACGCCCATCTCCACGACTTTGTCGATGGCCGCTTCGGCGCTGGCCACGAGTTGGTCGACGTAGTGATCGTTGGCCGTCTCGCCCGGTCCGACGATCGGCATGGTCGGATTGTCGAAGATGGCGTAGCCGGACAGCAGCAGAAAAAGGTGCGAGTAGCCGCTGACGATCGTGAAGCGATTCGGCGAACCGCTGACCTGGCTGGCCGTATCGGCGTCGCCGAACTCGCGCGGGTAGGCCCACATGATCACCGGGATGCGCTCGCCCTTGTTGTAGCCGGGCGGCAGATACAGCGTGGCCGACAACTTCACGCCGTCCTTGCGCTGATAGGTGACGTATTGATGTTCGATGCCGCGAAGCTGCGGCTGCGGATCCTTGAACGCGGTCACCGCGCGGCGCGCGTCGCCGCCGACCGTGCGCACGTAATAGTTCGGCGGATCTTTCGGCGTCTCGTAGCGCGTCAGGATGGTGGTGAAGTCGCTGCTCAGCGGCGCGACAACGGATTCGTACGCATCGCTCGCGCTGCGAAACAGCCGCTCACTCTCGAGCGTCTTCAGGTTCAAGCGGTCGAGAAACGGGCGGTCGCCTTCCTTCGACGCTCCCTGGCCGACGAGATAGATCGAATCGCCGATCTGGATGATCGGACTGGTGTTCCCGCGCCCGCCGAAGCCGGCGAAACTGCGCGAGCCGGCATCGCGGGTGACGGGCGTGCCGGGATTGTCGTACGCCGCGTCCTGCTTGCGATCCCACAACTTCCTCGGCGCGGCGCCCGGTTCCAGAATCCAGGTCCGCGTCCTTCGCAGCAGACGATCGAACTCGCTGAGCAGACCGACTCCCTTCTCGGTGTACGCAATCCCCGCCGACCGCCACTCGGTCTTCCCGATCTCGGTCGGTTCTTCGGAAAACGGCGACGCGAGCGACATCGTCCGATCGCGAAACGGCGCCTTCGCTTTCGGATCGCCGCCGTCGAGCGCCTCGGTCCAGAGAATCGTGGCCGGCTGATCCTCGCGCCAGTGATGTCCGCGCGGACCTGTTTCCACACCGGCAATCGGAACGCCCTCGCGGCTGGGGCGATCGGCCAGTTTCTTCACCACCGCGCCTTTGCGATCCCAAACCTCGACGTCCTCGGGGAATCCGTTCATCGGGATGAGATGGGAAAACGGGCGCTTGACCTTCGTGACGAGGATGAAGCGATCGTTCGGCGACGGCGATACGTCGCTCAGGATGGCCGGCTTGCCGATCGCTGTCATCGTTCCTGACGCCGCATCAAACGACGCCAGCTGGCTGTTGAAGTAGTACGCGAACAGCGCCTCATCGTGCGCCGTCTTGATCATGTCTTCGTACGTGGCCGCTTGCGCGACCTTCCCGTCGTTCTCCTGCACGTTCGGACCGGTGGGAACGTTCGAATCGGCCGGCGCAGGACCGCGGCCGAGGGGAACGACCTTGCAGAGAAGGGTCTTGTTGTCGGCGAGCCAATCGCATGGATCGCCCGCGGCCGCATTCAGGCGCGCCGTGCCGCTGATTTTTTTTGCCTCGCCGGTGGCGGCGTTCGCGATCCAGAGCTCGATGCCGTCATCGCGCGTGTTGAGAAAAGCGAGCTTCGATCCGTCGTGCGAGAACTTGAGATTGGAGAGGTTCGCATTTGGCGGTGCGGTCACCTTGATCTCGCCGCCGCCGGCAATCTTCTGCAACTTGATCGCGTAGATGAGCGGCGTGCGATGCGGCCCGTTCGTGCGCGGATTCACCCGCTCTCCGGCGATGCGCAGCACCGGACGCGACAACATCGCTATGGTCGGCTGCGCCTTCCGATACGACAGCGCCATCACCTTCTTCGATGGACTGAGCAACGCCTCCGGCAACGGCGGCGCGTCGAACGCCGCCACGACCTCGGGTGGAGGCACGAGGTACTTCGGCGTGTCGGCGGAGAGGGTGGCGGCGAGAAGGACTCCGGCAAACAGCAGCAGCTTTCGCGTCATGGCGCGGATTGTACCGGGAGCGCAAAAAGAGTTGGTCCTGCGTGCCGATTGCGCCGATGATCGTCCGAGCATGTACGCGATCGAGACGACCGGCCTCACGCATCATTTCTCCCCCGCGGACCGCGTGCTCAACGACATCAGCCTCCGCGTCCCCGAGGGAAGCATCTACGGCTTTCTCGGGCCGAACGGCGCCGGAAAGACGACGACGCTGCGCCTCGTTCTCGGACTTCTTCGGCAGCAACAGGGCAGCATCGAGATCTTCGGCATGCCGTTGCGGCGGAATCGGATGGAGATTCTGCGCCGCGTTGGATCGTCGATCGAGAGTCCGTCGATCTACGCCCACCTGACGGCGCGCGAGAATTTGAAACTCTGGCAGATCGTCTTCCGATGCCCCGCGACGCGCATCGATGAAGTGCTGCAGCTCGTCGGGCTCGCCCACACCGGATCGAAACGGGCCGGCCAGTTTTCCCTCGGCATGAAGCAGCGCCTGAGCATCGCCGTGGCACTCCTTCACGATCCGTCGCTGCTCATCCTCGACGAGCCGACGAACGGTCTCGATCCGCACGGCATCCTGGAAATGCGCGATCTCCTGATCGCGCTCAACCGCGACCACGGCACGACTATCCTCGTTTCGAGTCACCTGCTGTCCGAGATCGAGCGGCTCGTCACGCATGCCGGCATCATTCGCCGAGGAACGATGCTTTTTCAGGGACCGTTCGCGGAGCTCGCCGAAAAGCGGAAGGCGGTCACGATCATCGACACGAGCGACAACGATCGTGCATTCGCGGCGATCATCGAGGCCGGATTCGAAGTCAGTCGGGAGCACGAAAAACTGCTGGTTCCCAATTCGCTGCCGCCGGACATCAGCCGCATCAACCGACTTCTCGTGCAGATGGCAATTGACGTGTACCAGATCGCGCCCGGCGGCAACGATCTCGAGAAAATCTTTCTCGATCTGATCGGAGACAGCAAATGGTGATGACGCTGCTCCGCTGCATCCGCACCGAATGGCTGAAACAGAAAGGGAGCTTTGCCTCCTGGCTGGTCCTCGCCAACGGCTTGTTCGTCCCGGCCATCCTTTTCGCGGCGCGGCTGCGACATCCGCACAACCTTCCGGCCCTCAATCGCGTGCCCGACTTCTGGGAAAAACTGTGGTCGCAGATGTGGCAATCGATGGCCATCATGATGCTGCCGATGTTCATCATCCTGGTGACCAGCCTCGTGGTGCAGATCGAGTACCGGAACAACACCTGGAAACAACTCCATACGAGTCCGCAGCCACTGCCGACGATCTTCATGGCCAAGCTGATCGTGATTCTGGCGCTCCTCGTCGAGTTGCTGGTCGTGTTCAATCTGGGCTTGTATCTGACCGGCGTCGTTCCCGGCCTGCTCTTCGGCGTGCCGGCGCCGGCCAGTCCGCTTCCGTACCATCTCTTCCTGGCGCGCAACGTCAACTTCCTGATCGACGCGCTGCCGATGGTGGCGGTGCAATACCTGCTCGCGCTTCATTTCAAAAACTTCGCGATCCCGCTCGGCGCCGGGATGGGATTGTGGCTCTTCGCGATCGGGATGATTTCGTGGCAGTACAGCTACGTCATCCCCTACACCTATTGCGCGCTCGATTACTTCGCGGCCACGGGAACGCACGTCGTCAAGCAGCACTTGCCGGCGAGCATCCAGACGATGGCCACCGCGTACTTTCTCTTGTTCACGGCCGCCGGCCTCGTCCTGTACATGACGAGGAAAGAGCGCGGCTGACGCGCCGGCGGTCAGTGCAGGCCGAGGACGACGTGGTAGATGGAATCGGACGGCCCGGGCGAACCTCGCTGCACGAGAAACGATTGTCCGTCCGGCAGGACTGCAAAGCGCTGAAGGTCGGGCACGCGAAAAAGCTCGCGCGTCGTCGCGTCGTCCCATCGGCCTGACGGGCCTGGCACAGCGCTGATGATGAAACCTTCTGCGGACCGATAGACGATCTCGCGGCCGTCGCGGCGCCATTGAGGAGTGCCGCCGCCATTCGTCGAGATGCGGATCGGACGCGCGTCGCCGCCGAGGGCAATGAGATAAAGCTGCCGGTCGCCGGTGCCGTCCGCGGAGTACGCGAGCCACTTTCCATCCGGCGAAACGGCTGGATCCATCTCCATGAAGTTGCTGCTGAGAATCGGAGTGGAGCGCTTCGTGGTCATGTCCAGACTCAAGATGTCGGCCTGCCTGCGGGCGTCTTCGCGAACGTAGTACAGCGTGCGTCCGTCCGGAGTGAAACTTCCCGCAAACTGGAACGGTCCTCGGGGGCTGACGTCGCTCGCCTTCGCATCGTTGAAGCCGCGCCGGACGATGTGCGGAAACGTTCCACCGGCCGCTTCCGAGTAGACGATGAAGCTGCCGTCGGGCGACCAGAGCGGCGTCACTTCGTGCCACGGTTCGCTCGAGAATCGTTCCCGAGTACCGCGCGCGAGATCGTAGATCCAGATGTCCGCGAGGCCGGTGTCGCGATTGACGACGCTGACCGCGGCTTTGCCGCCATCGGAAGAAAGTCCGAAGTCGTAGAACACATTCTTGTCATCGACCACGCGCGTCTCGACACCGTTGCGGTTCACGAGCGCCAGGCGGCCGATGCTGGTGTCGGTGCGATAGACGAGCGTACCGGCGACGGCGTCAAAGTCGGCGCGGCCGGTCGGGTAGAAATAGGAGACGTCCGATGCCAGCGCCACGGGATCGCCGATGAGCGAGCCGCGGCGGGCGTCGAATTGCTGGCTGAGAAGCTTGGCGTCCCTGACGAAGAGCAGCTGATCGCCGACGAGCCGCACCATCGATTCGTCGCGCATGACTACCGACTGCTCTTTCGACTTCAGCGATGCGAACATCAATTGGCGATCGATCGAGTCGGCCCGGTAGGAGAGGTAAAAAAAATGCTCTCCATCAGGCAGCAGTTGCGGCCATGAGTGACGCCATTGCCGCGCATCGCTCAGTTTCGTGACCGCAACCGGTTCGCCGCCTGCATCGGAAATCCGAAAAATCTCAGGACGGCCTCCGGCGGAATCCGCAAAGAGGATCGTGTGGCCTTGCCACGAACCGACCGCGCCGCCGATCGATACGTCGCAGAGCGCCTCGGGCGCCAGACCGCCGGAGATTTTGGTCTTCCACAATTTGCCTCGCGCCGCAAAGGCGATCCATACGCCGTCGGAGGACCAGAAAGCGCCGGACGATCCTTCCGTTCCGTCGATCTTCCGGATCGCGTACGAATCGAGACTGCGAAGGAAAAGCGCGTTCGCTGCTCCGGCCGAGGCGATGAAACAGAGCGTGTGCCCGTCCGGAGACAACGCGAAGCTGCCTGATTCGTAAAATCGCGCCGGATGCAGGGACGGAGGCAGCCAGAGATGAAGACTGGCGTTCGTGGCAGCGGCGGGACGCTGTCCGGCCAGCCATCGCATGACGCCGAAGGTCAGCAGGACGGCTGCTGCGACGAGAAGCAACGGGATCAACAACGGCGTCCGGCGCCGCGGTGGCGGCGATGCGATTCCAGCCGGCGACGACTCCCCGCTCCATCGCAGCTGCAGCGCGACGTCCTGCGCAGTCTGCCATCGCTCATCGGGATTCTTTTGCAGCGCCGTGAGAATGATCCGCTCCAGATCCGGCGGAGCGTCGGGCTGGATCGAACGGATCGGAACGGGATCGGACGACAGGATCGATGCGATCAATGTCGTTCGCGTCGTTCCACCGAACGGACGGCGGCCGGTGGCCATCTCGTAAAGGATCACGCCGAGGGCGAAGATGTCGCTGCGATGATCGACGTTGCGTCCTTCGATCTGTTCCGGCGACATGTACTGATACGTGCCGACCACCATCCCCGCGGCGGTCAACGGCTCGCGTCTCGTCTCCGTGTCTTCGGGGTCGAGTCGGTCCGGCACCGCCTCAGCGAATTTCGCCAGGCCGAAGTCGAGCAACTTCGCGCCGCTGCTCGTGATCATGATGTTGCCCGGCTTCAGATCGCGATGGGTGATGCCTGCCCGATGCGCATGCTGCAGCGCCTCGGCGATCTGCGCTCCCCACTTCAGCAGCTGACTCCTCGGCAACGAACCTCGAGCGATCCGGTCGGCGAGTGTCTCGCCTTCCAGATACTCCATGACCAGGTATTCCGTTTCACCGTCGCGCCCGACGTCGTATAGCGCGCAGATGTTGGGATGCGAAAGGGCGGAAATGGCGCGAGCCTCGCGCTCGAAACGTGCCCGCGACGCATCGTTCGAGGTGAGATGGGCCGGCAGAACCTTGATGGCGACGATGCGGTCCAGCCGTGTGTCGCGAGCGCGGTAGACCTCCCCCATCCCGCCGACGCCGAGCAAGGTCACGATTTCATATGGCCCGAGCCGCCGGCCGCTTTCCAGATTCATGGCGGCGCAGTATGCGGCAAAGAGCCGCTCGAAGATGACTACATGCTCGCCGGGCTGCGCGGCCCGCTGTTAATAGGTACAACTGTGATTGTCGTCGCAGGTGAACAAAGCATCCGGCTGCGCGTTTGAGTCGTAGCCGTCGCAGCAGCTCGGGTACGTACCGCTTTTCGTGCCGTCGATGACGTCATCGCAATACTGCTGCGTCCAGTAATCCGAGTCCGTGTTGCAGTGATTGGCGTCGGCGATCGTCACCAGCTGCACGCTGTGGTGGTAGCAAGTGGTCGAAGAAGCGGGACCGTACGTTCCCTGCGTCACACGCGACGCCTCGTACCAATCCGGTTCGCATTCGTCCGAGAGACAGTGGCCCTGCAGCGGGCCGCCACCGCAGGTCGTTTCCGTGTAACCCGCGCAACCTTCTCCATCCCAGATGATGATGCATTGCAGGCAGGCGTCCGAGCAGTGACTCGTGTACGGATCGCACTCGGCGCAATCCATCTGGGCACTCGCGCCGGCCACAAACAGCAGCATCGCGGCGGTGAAAAGAAACAGAGATCTCCTGGACCCTTTCGACATGGCGTTCTCCTCGTCGTGGTCAGGGTTCGAGAATCGAAGCGATCGGAGAGGACAGGCGCGAAACGCCTGCCCTCTTCCGGGGAAAATCAGTACCGTCTACTTGCTGGCCACGGTCTGCGCGGTGCGCTGCGGCGCCGCATTCGCGAGTTCGTCGTCGATGATCCTCGACAACACCTCGTAGTTGGCCGCGCCGACGAGCATCCGTCCGTTGATGAAGAAGCTGGGCGTGCTGGTCACACCGACACGGCTTCCCTCTTCCTGCGATGCCTTCCACGCGTCTTTGTATTTGCCCGAGGTCAGGCACTGATCGAACTTGTTGCGGTCGACGCCGGCCTGGGTGGCGAACTTGAAGATGTCGGCATCATTGATCGGACCGCCCTTCGAGAAGAGGCGATCGTGCATCTCCCAGAATTTTCCCTGATCGTCCGCGCAGTGCGAGGCCTCGGCGGCGCGCTTGGCGGTGCGATGCATGGCCAGCGGATAGTCGCGGAACACGACCCGGACGTTGTCGCCGTACTTTTTCTCGATCTGCTGCAGCGTCTCGACCGCGTGGCCGCAGAACGGACACTCGAAGTCGGAGAACTCCACGATCGTGACGGGAGCGTTCGCGCCGCCGCGCGCCGGACCGTCGGCCTTCACGGCGACGCGCGGCGGGACGAGATTCACTTTCACGCCGGCCGCGGCGCGAAGCTCTTTGATGAACTGCGCGCGGCGGGCGGCAAGACGCTGGCGGCGCATGCCGTCGGCAATCTCCGCGAGGACCTGATCTTTGCTCATGCCCGGATACTTGTCGGCGACGCCGTCATAAATCGGCTCGATCTCCGCGACGTCCGGCTTCGTGATCTTCGCTTCGATTTCCGTCTTGAAGAGCTCCTCGGTCGTGACGTGCCGGCGTGCGGCCTCGGCATCGATCAGTTTCGTGGCGATCATCTCCTCGAGCACGGCCCGGCGGATGTTGTATTCGTCGGTGCGCAGGCGATTGAGACGCGCGCCGATCTCGGTATCGAGATCGCTCAACGAGATGGAAGTGTTGCCGATGGTCGCAGCCGGCTTCACCGCGTCCGCGGCGGAAAGGGAGAGCGCGCCGATCATCAGAATCGCCAGCATCATGGAAACAGTCGTTTTCATTTTTTCTCCTTTGTGAGGGAGCGGCGCCGGCAGAGGGCCGGCGCCGCCGGATGACATGAGCGTTCTCCTGCTAGCCGGTACAGTAGTGATTGCCGTCGCAGGTAAAGAGAGGATCGTACTGATCGTCGTCGTTGAGCTGATCGCAACAGGAGGGGTACCAACCGCCGCTCCTGGTGCCGTCAATGACGTTGTCGCAGTAGTGCTGCACCCAGTAGTCGGAATTTACGTTGCAGCTGTTTCCGTCGGTGAGAGTCACCCACTGCACGCTGTGATGGGTGCAACTATTCCAGGAATTGCCGTCGTACGTGCCCTGGGTCACGCGCGACGTTTCCGTCCAGCTCGGCTCGCAATTATCCGCAATGCAACGGCCGTGAGTGCCGCCGCTGCCAACGGCGCCGCACGTGGTTTCTGTATAGCCGCCACAGCCGTCCATTGTGAAGAACGTGCATTTCAGGCAGGGATCGGAACAGTAGTTGCTGTATGGATCGCACTCCTCGCACAGTTGCTGGGCCGCGGCACCGAAGGCGAAGAACATCAACGCGGTGGCGGCAAGAATGAATAACGATCTCCTAAACCCTTTTGACATTTCCTTATCCTCATCGGTTGTCAGGGTGGCAGATTAGAGACAGCAGTGGCTGGCGAATCAACGATGGTCACGTCATCGGCCCGCTCCTTTCCAGCTACTTCTCTCTTTCTCAGGGACGGCGACACCGATGCATTTTGCAGGCCATACTTCTTGGCGTGATTCCACCCTTACACGGCTGAGCACGCTCCGAAAAGCCGGTAACAATTTCCGCGCGGGAGCGGCGCCGGCACACGGCCGGCACCGCTCGATGCGCTCGTTCTCTCCTAGCCGGTACAGTAGTGATTGCCGTCGCAGGTGAAGAGAGGATCGTACTGATCGTCGTCGTTCAGCTGATCGCAACAGGAGGGATACCAACCGCCGCTCCTGAGGCCGTCGATCACGTTGTCACAGTAGTGCTGCGTCCAGAAGTCCGAAACGGTGTTGCACTGGTTGTAGTCGTACAGCGTCACCCACTGCACGCTGTGGTGGGTGCAGCTGTTCCACGAGTTGCCGTCGTACGTGCCCTGCGTGACGCGGCTTGTTTCGACCCAGTTCGGCGTGCAGTCGTCCTGGAGGCAAGCGCCGCCGCCGAAGGCACCGCCACAAGTACTTTCGACGTAGCTCTGGCAGCCGTCGATTCCTTCAATGCGGCAGCGCTGGCACGAGTCCGAACAATACGAATTGTATGGATCGCATTCGTCGCAATCGATCTGCGCCATGGCGTTGACGGCGAACATCATCAACATCGTGGACGCGAGAATGAACAGAGATCTCCTATACCCTTTCGACATTTCCTTATCCTCATCGGTTGTCAGGGTTGTGATTGAGAGACACCGGTGGCCTGCGAATCAACGATGGTCACGTCATCGGCCCGCTCCTTCCTGCTACTTTCTCTCTCTCAGGACGGCGACGCACCGATGCATCTTGCAGGCCATACTTCTTGGCGTGTCTCCACCCTTACATGGTCGAGCACGCTTCGAAACGACGGCAACAATTTCCATGCACTGGCAGGCACTCGGCGTTGAGCGGCGCCGGCACACGGCCGGCACCGCTCGATGCGCCCGTTACTCTCTAGCCGGTACAGTAGTGATTGCCGTCGCAGGTAAATAACGGGTCGTACTGGTCGTCGTCGTTGAGCTGATCGCAACAGGAGGGATACCAGCCGCCGCTCCTGGTGCCGTCGATGACGTTGTCGCAGTAGTGCTGCGTCCAGAAGTCCGAGTCGTTATTGCATTGGTTGTTATCGTACAGAGTCACCCACTGCACGCTGTGATGGGTGCAGCTGTTCCAGGAGTTGCCGTCATAGGTACCCTGGGTCACGCGGCTTGTTTCGACCCAGTTCGGGTAGCAATCGTCCTGGAGGCAGGCGCCGCCTCCGAAGAGACCACCGCACGTACTCTCGGTGTAACTGAGGCAGCCGCCGTCCTGCGTGAAGCCGTGGCAGCGCAGGCACGGATCGGAACAATACGAGTTGTACGGATCGCACTCGTCGCACATCTGTTGGGCCGCTGCACCGAAGGCGAACGTCAACAACATGGTGGCGGCGAGAATGAACAGAGATCTCCTATACCCTTTCGACATTTCCTTATCCTCATCGGTTGTCAGGGTTTGTGGTTAGAGACACCAGTGGCTAACGAATCACGATGGTCACGTCATCGGCCCGCTCCTTTCTAACTACTTCTCTCTCTCAGGACGGCGACGCACCGATGCATCTTGCAGGCCAGACTTCTTGGCGTGTTTCCACCTCCAAATAGCTGAGGACGGTTAAGAAGAACTGCGCTGGATTTGATTGCCCGGAACGACTGCCTCGCTCAGAGGACGGTCGGTTGTTCCGTGGTCGACGAAACCAGTGCCACCACCCAGAGGCCGTCGATCTTTTCCAGCAGATACGCCGTGCCGTTCGCCGACTCAGTCAGATGAACCCACGCGCGCGTGCCGGTCTGATCGATGATCACGGGCGATAGATGCAAGGCGGACGTCGGCCCGAATTTTTTCGAGACCGCGTCGATCTCTGCATCGCTCAGCACGATGATCCGCAGCCGGCCCTTCAGGCCTGCGAAATCGGCTGGTTCGCCGGCCAGAAAGAGCGTCATCGCTCCGATATCGTGACCGCTGGCGTTTTCGGCGACGTCGGAATCGTACTGTTTCTCGATCACCGCCTCGATGATCGCCGCGGAGTCGCTGGATGACTCCGCGAATGCGACCTGCGGCAGCGGATCAACGCCATCCGGCAATCCGTCGCCGTCGGTATCCGCATTATTTGGATCGGTGAGGATGCGCTCCTCCATCAGATCGGTCAGGCCGTCATGATCGGAGTCGCGTTCGAGATCGCTCCACTTCAGGTCGATGGCGATTCCTTCCCTGATGCGACCGTCCGGCTCGGTCATCGTGACGTCGATGCGTACGCCGTCGTCGCGCAGCATCGGCAGCGTCGAGCCGACCACCGCCTGATACGGTTGCCCGACGCGCAGGCCGGTGTACAGCGGCCGATTCCACGTCGCGCCGCGATCGGCCGACCGCACGATCCAGTAGCCGCCGCCGGAATCCTCACCCCGATCGACGTCATGCGAGGAAGCGAGAGCGACGATTTCATCGCCGCGCGCCGCCATCCGCACCACATCGACATTCGGCGTAAATCGGCTGCCACGCGGGTGGACGACCACGTCTGGCTCGGCGGAGCGCTCGCGATCGTCAACGGCGCGTTCGACGTAGGAAACGAGCGGCGCACGATCGAGCAGGCGCGCTATCGCCGGCGAGATCGCATCCGTACGCTCCACGGCTTTCGCAAGCGTTAGCGCCGCGACCGCAGCGGGCAACGCCATCCGTTCCGTGGCAGCGAGTTGTTCATCCGCGCGCGTGACCGTCTCAAGGCGCCACTTCGACGCTGCCCCGTAACCGGCGCGCGTGGCGACGCGATCGAAGACCTCGTCGACCAGCGCGGTCGATTTTGCGTCGGCGCGCTGCAGGTAATCGGTGACGAGATCGAACGCGTCGCCGCCCTCCGAATCGATGGCTTCGAGAAGGACGCTGGTCGTCGCGGCGACGGTCAGCAATTCGGCATCGGTCCTGTTCTCATCGGACACCTCCAGCAGCGGCAAGGCCGCGCGAGCGTCGCCGCCGAGGATGAAGGCGGCGGCGAGGGTGAAGCGGACGTCGCGCGTGCCGATGCGGCGTTCCACGCCTCGCGACCGCACCGTCGCCTCGGACTCCGGCGCCTTCAATACGATCGCTTTCCCTTCCGCCGGCAGACTGCGATAAACGCGGAGCACATCCGACAACGACCGTCGACTCGCATACGCGTAAATGGCGCGCGCGGCTGACGTAGACGCCGACTCCACATCCTTCTGCGCTAGCCAGAGCGACGTGGCGCGATCGAAGAGCTCCGCACTGGCGCTGCTGTTCATTTCGTCGCCGGCAATCGCCAGCGCCAGCGGATCGAGGCCGAACGAGTCCGTCACCGCATCGAACAACACCGCATCGCCATTGCGGACGCGACGGTCGCTCATCACCTGCAGCGCGACGACTCCGCGCTGATCGCGCGGCAGTCCACGCAGCACGTCGCGGACGCGCTTCCCGGCGTCGGCGAGCCGATTGTCACTATCGGCCAGCAGTGCGAGGTACTCGCGCGCCACCGCGGGATTCGACGGATCGCTGTGCAGCGCAGCGCCATACTCGCGATCGAGCGTCTGCATGATCTCTTCGCGCTCGTCCTCGGTCTCCGCGTTCGTCCCGCCGTCGGCGATGAGGCTGCGCAGGACCGCGACCGTGATCAGCCGCGCCGTCTCCTCTTTCAATCCGAACCGATCGCGCACGATCGCAAACAGTTCCGCGGCGCTGCCGGCCGGAAGAGCATCCTCGATGACGCCGCCGATCGAGTCCTTCGGCGTGACGCTGTAATCGTGAACGTGATCCTTCGCTTCGACCACCAGCTCATCGAACGCCGCATCCCCCGCAAGCAGCGGAACCGCCAGCAGAACGGCCAGGCCCAACGTCATCGTCGCGCGCATCAGCTCCTCCGAGTTGATGCGTTAGACAAGCCAATGACGGCGACGGAACCTCAGACACGGTTTCGCCACATCGAGCGAATTGCGCTGGATCGCTATTGTTCCTTCGTCTTCGTTTTTGGCTTCGACTGCACCGGGAGCTGGACGAATGCCCCGTCAGCGATGATGAGATCGTCCTCGAGACGGTCGCTGTAGCGTACGGGGATCTCCGGCGCGTCGTCTTTGGGCACGTTGATCTTCCGGCTGTCCCACTCGAAGATGCCATCGGCTCCGGCACTCACGATCCGGTAGTGATGACGATCCGGCGAGACGACGTATTCGTAGGGATGACCCCACATGTCTTTCTCCGGAAACTTCTGCGACGTGGACAAGTGGTCTTTGAGCGCCGTCTTCAGCCCCGCCAGGTCGGTGGCCGCGGGATAGGTATCGTCATCCTGTGCCGACTGATAGGACTCGATTGCGGACTCCAGTACGCGCATGTCGGCCGTGGTGCGCCGCCACGGACGCTTCTTCTCGCCTTCCTCCATGACCTGGCTCATGACTTCCTGAATCTTCGGCGAGAGTTTGTCGGCACCGACCCTCGCTCCCTCGGACATGAGCTGCGGCATGACCTCGATGATCTTTTTTCCGGCTGCGCTCTCGTAGAAGGCGCACAGGTCGGCGAGCTCCTGTTCGTTGAAGTATTTCGCGTAGATCGCGGCCTGCTCGTGCCGAAGAAGTCCGTTGAAGTCAATCGTCCGGACACGTTCGCGGAATGCGGCGAACATCTCTTTGGCCTCGGCGAGGTCGTCGGGATCGTTTCCCTTTGCCTCCGCTTCCGAGATGAACTGGCGTTCGACCTCGCCCAACATCGCATCCATCATCGACGTCCCCATGCGGTCGAGGTGCATCGCGGTGAGAAGTTTTTCCGCAAGCTCCTTTTGTCTCGGGGACGGATTCGCCTCCGTGGCAGAAAGAGGAACGACGACGGCGGCGAGGACCGCGATGACGAAGAGACGGCGCATGAATGGCTCCCTGGACGAGTCGTGAATTCTAGCGGATGTCCATCAACGCCGCCGGCGCCGCGGCGGACCGGCGTCCGCACGGCGGCCATCAGGCCGGCCGGAGTGATCGCGGCGCGGCGCGGACGGCGCGCTCGCGGTATTCCGCGCCTGGGGACGAGGTGCCGGTGCGGACCGCGCAGGCGTCGCTGCCGCCCCTCGCCTCTCCGCTTTCGCTTTCGCCCTTGCGCGATCCTCGGCTTTCCGCGCGCGGATGGCAGCGATCCGTTCCTGGATCGGGATCTCGAGTTTCTCGGCCGGCTTCTGTGCGTAATCGAAATCGGGGACGGTCACGCGCGGCAGGCGCTTGCCGATGGCGCGTTCGATGGCGCGGAGATCGTTCTCCTCGTCGGGCGCGACGAAGGTGATGGCGTCGCCGGTCAGCTCAGCGCGCGCCGTGCGGCCGACGCGATGAATGTAGTCCTCCGGCATGCCCGGCACGTCGAAATTCACCACGTGCGAAAGCGCCTCGACGTCGATACCGCGCGCGGCGATGTCCGTGGCCACGAGGATCTGATAGCGGCCGTTCTTGAATCCGGCCAGCGCATCGGTGCGTTGCGCCTGGCTGCGATTTCCGTGGATGCGGGCCACGCGCACTTTGTGGCGTTCGAGCTGTTCGAACACGCGATTGGCGCGATGCTTCGTGCGCGTGAAAACGATCGCGTTCTGAATCTCGCGCCGTTTCAGCAGCGTTTCCAGCAGCGGCAGTTTCAGATCCTGCGACACCGGAAAAACCGACTGCGTGATGCCGGTCGCGGGCGCGGACTTACGCTCGATCGAAATCGTGGCGGGATTCTTCAACATCTCGCGCGACAGCTCCACGATCGGCTGCGGCAGCGTCGCCGAGAAAAAGAGGGTCTGCAATTTCGGCGGAAGATGGCGAAGCACGCGGCGGATGTCGGGAAGGAATCCCATGTCCAGCATGCGGTCGGCTTCGTCGAGGACGAGGATTTCCAACCCTGCCAACTTCGCGTATGGATGCTGAAAGTGATCGAGCAGACGTCCCGGCGTGGCGACGATGACGTCGACGCCGCTGCGGAAGGCGTGTTCCTGCGGCCCCATACCGACGCCGCCGTAAACGGCAGCGCCGGAGAGCGGCGTGTGCACGGCCAGCTCGCGCAGGTGGTCGTCGATCTGCGCGGCGAGTTCGCGCGTCGGCGTCAGAATCAGAGCGCGCGTCGTGCCGCGCTTTTTGCCGAGAAGACGATTTAGGATCGGCAGCAGAAACGCGGCACTCTTGCCGCTGCCGGTCATGGCGCAGGCAAGCACGTCTTTCCCGGCGACTGCCGGCGGGATTGCATCCATCTGAATCGGCGTAGGGCGTTTGAATCCGAGCTCTTTGACGCCGAGGAGCAGATCGGCGTGGAGTCCAAATGACGAAAATGGCATTGATGATTTTCCTTCAGTTCGCGGTCAGTCCGCGATCCTCTCACACAAGCGCGCGCGCTTCGTCCTCATCGAACAGCCGCTGCAGCTTCTCGGTGATGTCGCCGCGGCGCGTTGCGCGGCCATCGATCGAGGCAACCGGCATCACGCCCTGCGTCGTGCTGGTGATGAAGGCTTCGTCGAGATCGAAGAGCTCGAGCTCGCGCAGCGGACGTTCATCGACGCGGATGTGATTCGCCAGCGCGAGACTCACGACGCGATCGCGGACGACGCCCGGCAGGATGTGCTCATCGAGCGGATGTGTGATCACGCCTCCATTGCGGACGCCGAAGAAGCTGGAGCTGGCCGCCTCGCGCACGAGGCCGTCATCGAGCAGAAGGACCTCGTCGGCGCCGGCGCGCTGCGCTTTCTTTTTGGCGATGGCGTTCGCGAGCAGGTTCACCGACTTCACGTTGCAATGTTTCCAGCGCAAGTCGTCCGCGGTGATGAGCGCGATGCCGCGCGCTTTCTTCGTGGCGTCGGGAAAGGTGAACGCGCGCGAATACATGACCGTCGTCGGAGTCAGATCGTCGGGATAGAAATGCTTCCGCTCCGATTCGCCGCGCGTGACCTGCGTGTAGACGATGCCGTCGTTGAACTTGGTGCGCGCCAGCAATTCACGCACGACTTCGGCGAACTGCGCCTCATCCCACGGCACGCGAATCTCGATTTCGCTTAGCCCGTTGGCCATGCGCCGGTAGTGCTCGGAGAGATAGATCGGACGCTTGCCGAGGAACTTGAAAACCTCGTAGACCGCGTCGCCGAACTGAAAGCCGCGATCCTCGACGCCGATGACGCGTTCGTCGGTCGTCGTAAACCGCCCGTTGATGTAGAGGACGTCGCTCACGTTTACGGATTCACGGCTTTCACGATGACGACGGTGCGGTCGTCCTGCTCGCCCGGCCCCCAGTCCGTCACCCGCGCCAGCACTTCTCTCCCGATCTCCTCGGCACTCCGACTCTGGTTCGCCGCAACCAGCTCCTCCAGACGGTCGAGGCCGAACTCCTCGTCGTCCGCGTCGTGCGCCTCGACGATGCCGTCGGTGTAGAGGCAGAGCAGATCGCCGGCATTCAACTTGGCGAAGCCGCGCATGTACGTGGCGTCCGGCGTCGGCCCGAGGACCGGACCGCCGTTCGACAGCATCTCGATGGTCACGCCATCCGCGCGCAGAACGAACGGGAAGTTGTGGCCGGCATTGCAATAGATGAAGATTCCGCCGGTCTCCAGCTCGCCGTAGAAAAGCGACACGAACTTCGTGGTCAGCCGTCCGCGATGGATGATGTGATTCAACTTCTCCATCGTGCGGATGATCTTGAAATCGCGGTCGGTGGCCATGCGCAGGCCCATGTAAATGTCGCGCACGACCAGCGCGGCCGGCAGACCGTGGCCCGATCCGTCGGCGATGGCCAGGCCGAGGATGTTGTCGGAGAGTGGGATGAAATCGTAGAAGTCGCCGCTCACGACCGCGGCCGGCAGCGTCTTCCCCCAGATATCGAATCCGGCGTACTGCGGCACGCGCTGCGGCAGGATCGACTGCTGGATTCGCTGCGCTTCGTCGATCAGCGATTGATAGCGATCGGCGCGCAGCCGCTGATTGACGGTGTAGCGAATGAGGTTGAGCGAGAAGAGGATGTCTTCGCGGCTCAACCCCGGCGCGATGTCGAAGCCGAGGATGTGCGAGTGGTTGTCGCCGGCAGCAACGGCGGCAAAGCGTTGCGCTCCGAGCTTGCTCTCCAGGATCGGATCGACGCCGGGATCGTTCGGATCCATGACCACGACGCCGTTCTCCAGCACGAGCTCGATCGGTTTGTAATCCCTCGGCACCGAAATCCCGAGCGGCCCATCATGCGAGACGCCAAAGCGTCCCACCAGCTCGTAGCAGTTCTCGTCGTTGATCTCGTAGATCCGCCCGCCGGTGATCCCGAGCTCGTCCCGAAAATTCGAAGCGATGGTCTCGCCAATCTGCTCGATCGTGAAGCGCGTCGATTCCGCAGCCTCAATCTGTTCGAGCGTGCGCTCGACTTGGGTTAGTAGTCGTTTGTAGTCCATTTGTTCTTTGGCTGTCGGCTGTCGGCCGTCGGCTGTCGGGGTTACCTGGCATCGTCGGCGATCTGGCGCTCCACGGCTACGATTAGACCGCCGAGAACACGGGCCACTGATCCTGATTGCTCTTGTATCGCGACGTATTGGTCTGCGGCAATGTAGCCGAGATTGTTTGATATCTCCAGTTGAGTTTCGACCTCAAACAGCGATCCGCGCGCCTTGAAAAGAAACTGCAGGTACTCTTTCTTGGATCGGCGCCCCTTCCCCTCGGCGATGTTGCTCGGAACAGAAACCGCCGCGCGTCGTAGCTGGTTGGTCAGGCCATAGATTTCACGCCGTGGAAAAGCCTCTGTGGCCCGGTACACCTGCGTGACGAGCACCATCGCACGCTGCCAAGCCACCAAATCACGGTACGTATCCTTCATAACACCCGACGGCCGACAGCCGACGGCCGACAGCCTATTTCAACGCAACCCCATCCAATTCATACGGCGCCTTGACATCCAACAACCCCAAAACCGTCGGATATACATCAGCGATGTACGGCGCCCGGTCCGTCGCCAGCTTCCGGTTGTAGAAGAAAATCCCCTTCACGATTTCCGGATCGACTGAGCAGTGGTCGCCGCTCCAGGTTTGTTTGTTTGGTTCGATCAGGTTCTTGGGGATGCCGCCGAGGGAGGTTTGCCAGGAGACGCGGTAGCCGTCGTTGTTGGTGACGAAGAGGTCGGGGATCATGTTCGGGTCGAACTGGCGGTAGACCTCCTCGCGGGCCAGGACGCGGCGGACGGGATGCTCCATCGTCTCCATGTCGGTCATCGTCACGAGGCGCGATTTCAGTTCCGACTTCAGCGCGTCGTAATCGGCGCCGGGATTGACGATGCCTTGCGACTCGCGGCCCTTCACGTTGATGTACATCTCGCCGAGGCCCATCGCGTAGGCGCGCGTGTGCGACCAGTCGACGTTCTCCCAGAACTGGCCGGAGTCGAAGAGCATCTCCACGTTGCGGTCTTTCACCTGCACGCCGGTCTTGAGCGTCATGTAGCCGTTCATCACCAGCCAGGTGTTGTAGTTGACAGATTTTCGGAACGACGCGAAACCGTGATCGGAGAGAACGATCAGCGCCGCGTGTTTTTTGTCGGCGGCGGCCATCGCATCGCCGACGATCGCGTCCATCAACTGGTACGCGCGCAATAGCGCGTCGCCCCATTTCGCGTGGAGCGCGGCATCGTAGGCGGGATGCTTCGGATCCATGAGGCGCCAGAAAACGTGGCCGACGCGGTCGGGGAACTCGAAGCACTGCACCATCAACTCTTCCTCCCCGTTCAGAAACGCGTCGAACATCTTCCGGTCCTGAGCGACGGTGAAGGTCATGTCATCCCAGAACATCTGCTCGTCCGCGAAGCCCTCGGAAATCGCCCACGTGTCGATCTGCCAGCCGAGCGTTTTGTAGAGGCCGTAGTCGCGCGCCAGTTGCGGCGCCCACTTCGGCGGCGCAGAGATGTTGAAGCCGGGCGGCAGATTGCGCGGATCGAAGTTGATCGGCGACAGGTACAGCTTCACCTCGGGCTGCGACGCGATGAGATGGAAGCGGCTGATCCCGTGAATTTTGATCAGAGGATTGAACGGAAAAACGAAGTCCGTCCAGCCGCTCCACTCGCCCGGACGCAACGTCACCTTCTGGCCGCTTTCCTCGATCGTGATCGAGTTGCGGTCGTTCGCGACGGTGATCGTCATCGGGATCGAGATGTACGGCGGCGTGCCGAACAGCTTGTTCGGAGGACCCTGGATCTTCGTGCTGATGCGTCCCTTGTTGTCTTCGAGCTGGACTACCTCTATGGAAAACTCGTTCGAGCCGGTGCGGTGGAAATCGAGTTCCGAGGTGAAGAAGAACGGCTTGCCGACGCGTCCGGAGACGTCGGGGACGCCGAGACCGGAGAGCATCTCGCCGGCTGGAAAATCGTGCGCGGGAAAGGTGACCGGGACGTGCACGACGCGCGCTTTGCGTCCCGCGTTCGCGGCGGCCTCCCAGAACGGGATGCCCTGCCGGCGATTGATGACGCCGGGTCTCGTCACCGGAATGTACGTCTTCGTCGCCAGGAACGCGCCCGCCGAGGCGAGGACGGCAATCACGATCATCACGATGCGCGCGGTTCGGCGAAAGAAGAGCGCGATCAACGCCAGGATGACGAAAATTGCGGCAGCGGCGACGAACGGATTCTTTTCGCCGAGGAGGAACGGCTCTTTCGTTTCGTCGAATGCGGCGAACACCGGCAGGTACGTCTTCGGATCGCGGCGAAGAAAATCGAAGACTCCGGTGCGGCCGGGATCGATGCCGGTGGAAAACGTCGACCACGAGACGGGGGTCTGCGCGGGGATGGTCGGGCGCAGCGGCCGGAACGTTCCCTGTGCGCGCAGCTTGGCCAGGTTCGGCAGCTTCCCCTCGTTCATCCACTGCTCGGTGTAGCGGGCGTCGACGCCGTCAAATCCGAGGACGATGACTTTCTCTTTGGCGAGCGCTGCGAGGGGAACAAGAGCGATCGCTAAGGCGAGAATTCGAAAGAAACGCATCGTCCGGCATCATACTTGTAGTCGGCACGGCCGACGGCGCAGCTCGCCCAAGGCTCCGCCAACAAGTGCGCGAAAGAGGTACGGCATGAACACGCGTAACATCCTTGCTTCATTGGTAGTTGTCCTGCTGCTGGCCTGCGGCGGCGGCGAGAAAAAAGGCGGGACTGCCGGCGGTCCGGGCGGCGAAAGCAAGCTCGTGATCGGGCTGATGACGTCGCCCACGAATCTCGATGTCCGCGTCGGCGCCGACAACGCATCGAGCCGCATGTTCGACCTGATCTACAGCGGCTTGATCAAGGTCACGACGAACTTCGACTACGCGCCCGATCTCGCCACGAAGTGGGAGATGCCCGACGACAAGACGATCGTCTTCCATCTCAATCCGAACGCGAAGTTCCACAACGGCCAGCCGGTGAAGGCGTCCGACGTGAAGTGGACGTACGAGTCGCTGATGAACCCGACCTTCACCACCTCGAAGCGTTCGGGCTACGCGTCGGTCGATCACATCGAGACGCCCGACCAGCAGACGGTGATCTTCAAGCTGAAGGAAGCCAACGCCGGCATCTTCGACAATCTCACCCTCGGCATCCTCCCCACCGGCGCCGATACGAATGTCTACAAGACGAAGCCGATCGGCTGCGGACCGTACAAGGTGATCGAGTACCGTCCCGACGATCGTCTCGAGCTCGAAGCCTTCGACCAGTGGCACGGCGGCGCGCCGAAGATCAAGCACATCACCGTGCGCATCATCCCCGACGCGACCACGCGCATCCTGGAGATGCGCCGCGGCACGGTGAATTTCGAAGTGAATTCGATCCCGTTCGAGAACGTGGCGGAGTTCGAGAAGAACCCCGACTTCACGGTCGTGAAAAGCCCCGGCTCGGTCTATCAGTACCTGGCGTTCAACATGAAGGACCCGGCGCTGGCCAAGCCGCTGGTGCGCCAGGCCATCGCGCACGCCATCGATCGCGACCGCATCATCCGCGACATCCAGCGCGGCTACGCGCAGAAGACCGAGACGATGCTGGCCGAGGGACATTGGGCGCGCGCGTCGAACCTGCCTGAGTACAACTACGATCCCGCGAAAGCGAAGCAGCTCCTGGCGCAGGCCGGCTATCCGAACGGCCTCAATCTCGTGATCAAGACGTCGACGGATGCCGAGGCGAATTCACGCGCGCAGGTGATGCAGGCGATGATGAAGCAGGCCGGCATCAACCTCTCGATCCAGTCGAATGAGATGTCGACCTTCTTCGCCGATATCGGCAAGGGCAATTTCCAGCTCTATTCGCTGTCGCGCAACGGCATCGCTGATCCCGATTTCTATTACGTGATCTTCTATTCGAAGAACATCCCGCCCAACGGCCAGAACCGCGGCTACTACGCAAACCCGCACCTCGACGATCTGCTGACCCAGGGCCACTCGACCTTCGACCGCGCCAAGCGCAAACAGATCTACGGCGAGGTCCAGAACATCGTGGCCACCGACCTCCCCTACATCTCGCTCTACATGCAGTCGAACGTAGCCATCATGCGCAAGAACGTGACGGGCTATCAGCAATACCCGGCAGGGTTCTATCTGTCGATCCCGCAGATGGAGGTGAAGTGAACGCGGTGTATCCTTTTCGCCATGACCACTGAAGCCGCCCGCGTCCTCAAGGAGGCGCTGGAATTGGAGGCGCCGGAACGCGCTGCGATCGTCGAGGAACTGCTCGTCAGTCTTGATGATGGCAATCGAGAGGAGGTCGAAGCGGCATGGGCCGCCGAGATCGAACGGCGCGCCGCGGATGCGCGCGCGAATCCTCAGGATGACATCGATTGGCGCGAAGCTCTACGGGATGTTGAACGGGAAGTGCTGGGGCGGTGACGGTAGTTCGCCTTCGCCCGATCGCCAAACGGGATCTGAGGGAGGCTACGGCCTGGTACCGCGAGCGGAACGACGACGCAGCCCGTCGATTCACGCAGGAAGTTTCGCGAGCCCTCCATTTTCTGGAGCAGTTTCCTCAGAGCGGAGGATTCTGCCCTGGTGTTGAAGACAAGGCGATACGTCAACTTCCGATTAACAATTTTCCCTACCACCTCGTTTTCGTTCGCCTTCCGGAACGCATTTCGGTACTCGCAATCGCGCACAACCGACGGAAGCCGGGATACTGGGACGACTGATTGAACGCGGTGTTCTCCGCGTTCCCGCGTGAAACCGTTCCCCTTCCCTACGACGCCTGAATCGACGTTGCCGAGTTGCGCCTGATCGGGATCGTCGGCGAGACGGCCGAGGGTGACTTGGAGCTGATGGACGCATCGTCGGGGGTGTCGTCGATGCTTTCGCGAAGCGCCACGATCGCTTCCAGCTTTGCGGCGATGCGTTTCTTGGTTTCATCGTCGGCGCGCATCGTGTCGGCCAGGAACTCGTAGACGGAGCCGCGATTCGCGGTGTCCCAGCGGCGGGCGAAAGTACAGAGCTGTTCGTGGGTGCGGATGCCGGTGCGCTCGACGAAGGGGACGAAGTGTTTGGCCATGTGGATGCGCAGGCGCGCTTCCTCGACCCAGACCTTCACCTGCGGATAGGGAAAGCCGGTGCGGAGGGCGATTTCGATCGGATCACTGGCGGCGAGGTTCTCGGCGTTGTCGATGCCTTCGCGCTCGAGGCGGTAGGCGTGGTTGATGTTCATCCCCGACACCTTCTTCAGGCTCGTCGAGCCGTAGCCGGGACCTTCGGCATTGCCGAGGACGCGGTTGGCGAGGTGCTGGATCGTTTTGAGGGCGCGGTTGGGAAAATAGCCGAAGAAGAAACCGATCACCGGCAGAAGTCCGACCCACTGCTCGTGCGAGGGATGGAAGCCGGTGGCGTTGCCGACGGCGCCGAGAACACTGATGCCTGCTTTCCCCGCGGCGGCAGCGGCTTCGTGTTCGCCGAAGATCAGCGTCAGGCCAAATGCAGCCACGAGCGCGGTGCAGCTCGCCGCGATGATGCGCACGGACGAGGAGACGAACGTGCTCGGCGAGAGATCGACGGTGAAGTAACCGCGAATGAGCTGGCCGATCGAATAGACATACGCTCCGAGAAAGCCGAAGGCGAAGGCGGTCAGGCTGTGGACCACCATGTGGAAGTTCTTGTCCGAGGCGTAGTGCTCGACGTAGGGACCGAGGAGAAGCACGTTCGCGCCGCGCCCGAAGTCGAGGCCCGGAGCAGGCATGCCGGAGACGAGATCGCCGGAATTGATCGGCTTGAGCAACAGCAGGACGATGCCGCCGAACGACACGACCGCCGACATGGCCCCGACGCCCAGGAGGTAATCGCGCCAGCGGAACTGCTTGTCGATGTATTCGCCGATCCACTCCTTGTTCGGCTCCCACAGCGCGCCGAGCTCGCGGCGCATCCGGCGCGTTTTTTCTTCGCACATGGACGAGGTGTAGGCGATGGCCAGCAGCGGCGGAACGAGGACGGCGAACAGCAGCAGCATGAGGTTGTAGCCAACGAACTGGCCGTCGAACCACGAGACCACTGCCTTCAACGCCGCGGCCGGACGCAGCGACGCGTCCAGGTACCAGACCGCGCCGACGAGCGAAAAGGTGACGATCGTCAACGTCAATACAGCGATCAAAGCGAACAGCGTGGTGCGCTTCATGGAGCCTCCGCGGATTGTGTCCGGAGATAGTGCCGGAATGCGGGGCGGCGTTACAAGCGGGAGCGTTTCGGGAAGCTTCGGAGGAGAGTCAAAAGCAAATGTTGAATGTTGAATGTTGAATGTTCAATGTTGAATGAGCTTCGCTGTGCCTCGATTCATTCAACATTCAACATTTCACATTCAACATTCAACTTTTGCTTTCTGGGCGCGGCTCGCGTCCGAAACACGAAGCCGCTGATCGCGAAGCAAAACAAAACCGCCGGCTTTCAAACGGCGGCACCCTCGCAGCCCGACGTCGGCCAGGGGGTGCCGACGCGCGAGAGTGCCGCCATTTCAAAGCCGGGCCGTGCCCGCCCGGCCGTCAAAAGGCGACACCCCCGAGCCCGGTGTGCCGGCCAGGGGAGCCGACACGCGAGGATGCCGCCGTTTCACGGCCGGAGTGCACGCAGAAAGTCGATGGAAAAATCGCGATCACGAAGACCGCGCTGCGCGAGCCGGCTGGGCTACGCGCGAGGAGGAGAGCGCGGATCCGAGGGGATCGCGACGAGGATCAGCGCGGGCGCGGCCATCACGTGCTGCACGCGCGAGAGCGCGATCAGCGCGACGGCCAGCAGGATCACGCAGACGATGATCGCCAGCGCTTCTTCGAGCGAGTTGCCGTCGAGCGCGAGATCGTCCGAGACCGAGATGATCGGGAAGAGCAGGACCAGGATGCAGGCGATGCCGATCGTGGCGCGGCTGGAGCGCCGCGGCACCGCCACGAAAGCGGCGACGACGACAGTCAGCCAGACAGCGTTCAGCAGAAGTTCGATCATTTATCTAGTGCGCAGCAGCCGGCGTTTCCGCCGGCTGCCGCAGTGTATGACGTCAGGGACCGCAGACGGTTTCAATCAACAACGCACAGACCTGATACGGGTCCATGTTCGCAGCGGGACGGCGATCTTCGAAGTATCCATATCCCTGATTGGCCGTGGCCATCGGGATGCGCACCGACGCGCCGCGATCGCTGATGCCGTAACGGAACGCGTGAATCGGCGCGGTCTCGTGAAGGCCGGTCAGGCGCTCTTCGTTGTGCGCGCCGTAGACTTTGATGTGGGCATCGTGACGGCGCTCCAACTTTTTCATCGCCTCCTCGATCACCTTCATCCCCCCCTCGGCACGCGTTCCTTTCGTGGAGAAGTTCGTGTGCGCGCCGGCGCCGTTCCAGTCGCCTTTGACCGGCTTCGGATACAGCGTGGCGCTGACGCCGAACTCTTCGCCGATGCGATACAGAAGCCAGCGCGCCAACCAGAGCTCGTCGGCGATGTCGGGCGCCGGCAACGCTCCCACCTGGAACTCCCACTGCCCCGGCATGACCTCGGCATTCGTGCCGACGATGTGGATGCCGGCGCGCATGCAGGCATCGGCATGCGCTTCGACGACGTCGCGGCCGAAGACTTCGTCCGCGCCGACGCCGCAGTAGTAGCCGCCCTGCGGCGCGGGAAATCCGTGATCGGGCCAGCCGAGCGGACGGTTTCCTTCGAAGAAGGTGTACTCCTGCTCGATGCCGAACCACGCGTCGTGATCCTTGTACTGCTCGGCCACCTGCCGCAGGTACGCGCGCGTGTTGCTCGGATGGACGGTGCCATCCGGATTGAGCACCTCGCAAAGGACGAGCACATCGCCTTCGCGGTGCAACGGGTCGGGGACCATTTTCACGGGACGCAAAAGCAGATCGCTGAAGTGTCCCGTCGCCTGTTCGGTGCTGGAGCCGTCGTAGCCCCACTCCGGGATGTCCGCAAGCGACTTGGCCGAATCGAGAATCTTCGTCTTCGAACGAAGCTTCGCCGTCGGCTTCTGCCCATCGATCCAAATGTACTCCGCAGTGACTTTTGCCAAGGACGTCAACCTCCGTTTTGAGATTTCGAAAGATAGCAGAAGCAGTGGATTAGTGATTAGTGGATTAGTCGATTAGAGGGTTAGCAGGTCAGTGTGTCAGGCGAAAAGGATCGTTGGTTTCCTGATCTACTAATCTACTAATCGACTAGTCGCCATCCCGGCCGGTTGCAATTCTTCGCCCACCCTGCTGACCACGACGAGATTCTTGCCGCGCGACTTGGCGCTGTACATGGCGGCGTCGGCGCGGCGGAGGAGATCGCTTTTCTCCTGCTCCAGCGACTCGTTCGGGTCGGTCACCGGCAGATGCTGGGCGATGCCGAGGGATGCGGAGAGGAGGCCGGCGAGGTGGAGCGGGGGCATGCTGAAACCCCACTCGCGCGCCAGGAAGGTCGTCTCCTCGATCGTGCGGCGGATCTCCTCGCAGACGGCGATGCCGTCCTCGAGCTTCGTGTTCGGAAGAACGATCACGAACTCGTCGCCGCCGTAGCGCGCGACGGTCGCGTCGCCCTGCTGGACGATTCGTTTCAGCAGGAAGCCGACCTCGCGCAGCACCTGGCTGCCGGCGAGATGGCCGTGGCCGTCGTTGATCGCTTTGAAGCGATCGAGATCCATGAAGATCAGCACCGCTTCGCTGCCGCTCTTGCGCGCGTCGGAGAGCGTCTCGGTCAGGCGGACGTTGAACCAGCGATCGTTGTACAGACCGGTCAGGTCGTCCTTCTTGGCCAGCTCGTGCGCGCGCTTGGCGTCGAGCGCGTTCTGCAGCGTGAAGGATGTGTAGCCGGCGAAGATCTCCAGAAGCGTCTTGTCGCGATCGGTGAAGATGCTGCCGTCTAAACGATTGATCAGCTCCAGCACGCCGCAGACGGTCTTGCCGATGTAGATCGGAACGCAGACTACCGAGTGCGTTTTGTGGCCGAGCTGCTCGTCGAAATCGGCGTAGAAGAAGTCGTCCTCCTCCACGTCGGCGGACACGTACGGCGTGCCGGTCTGGTAGACCTGCCCGACGATGCCGAATTTCGCGGAGAGCCGCTGGCCGATCAGGTGACGGCTGGCGTCGCCGAAGGTGGCGATGAAGACCAGCTCGTTCTCGCGGCGCATGGCCACTTTGCGGAAAGGATCGTCGAGAAGGATCGATCCCGATTCCGACGGCACGAACTCATTCGCCTTCTGCAGGATCTGGCGGAGAACGAGGTCGAGATCGATGTCGCTCTTGAGCGAAAGCCCCGCTTTCTGGCGTTCCAGAAAGCGTTCCAGTTGCGGGATTTCGAGCGCGTGGAATTGAATCATCGATCTTCGCGAAGGGCCGATTATACGGGTTGGCCCGTCTCGGCTGCGAACGCTTCCGCCTCGAAGGAGATAGCGCGATAGGCGTCGTCGTGCGTCATGCCGCGGCGCCGGTTCCTTACGTATTCCGCGGCGTAGCGCCAGAGGAAGCGGATGACGCCCAACTCCCCTGCCTGCTGCACATGCACCAACTCATGCCGCAGCAGCGCGTCGCTGGCATGTCCCTCGGCGATAAAAATGCGCCGCCCGAGGGTGATGGCGATGACGCGGCGTAGCAGGAAGAGGCGCAGCCACCACGGATAGCCGATGCGGACGATGGCCTCTTTCGACCTCATCTACAATTCGCTCCCATGCGCAAAATGATGATCGCCGCCGCCGTGTTCGCCGCCACTTCCCTCTTCGCCCAGCAGGATTTCAGCAAGGTCGAGATCAAGGTGCAGAAAGTGGCCGGGAGCGTGTACATGCTAACCGGTGCGGGCGGCAACATCGGCGTGTCGTCTGGCGACGACGGCATCGTGATCGTCGACGACCAGTTCGCGCCGCTCGCGCCGAAAATCCGCGAGGCGCTGCACGGCATCACCGCGAAGCCGATCAAGTTCATCCTCAACACGCACTACCACGGCGATCACACCGGCGGCAACGCCATCTTCGGCCACGACGGCCCGATCATCGCCCACGAAAACGTTCGAGCGCGCATGGCCGCCGGCTCGAAAGTCATGGGTAACGCGACGCCGCCCGCGCCGAAAGATGCGCTGCCGGTGATCACGTTCAACGACCGCGCCACGATCCACGTGAACGGCGAAGACATTCGCGCCGTGCATTTCCCCCACGGCCACACCGACGGCGACTCGATCATTTTCTTTCCGCAGTCGAACGTCATCCACATGGGCGACGATTTTTTCAACGGGATGTATCCATTCGTCGACACCGAGAACGGCGGCAGCGTTCGCGGGATGCTTGCTGCGGTCGACAAAGTCCTCTCCACGATGCCCGACGACGCGAAAGTGATCCCGGGTCACGGTCCCCTCTCCGACAAAGCCGGCCTTCGCGCGTTTGCGGAAGTATTGCGCGGGACGACGAAAGCGGTGGCCGACGCGCTCGCGGCGGGCAAGACGGTCGATCAGATGAAGGCCGAAAAGATCCTCGCGCAATGGGATTCGTGGGGGAAGGGCTTCATCAAGACCGATGCGTGGATCGAGACGCTGGCGGCCGAAGCGAAGAAGTAGTGCTGTCATCCTGAGGCTGCCGGAGCCGGGAGCTGCGAAGCAGCGGAACGGCGCAGGACGCCGAAGGATCTCAAGCTTCCCAAGCTGTGTTAAATCCCAGCGGGTTTCAGCCAGAGTTGCGCATCTTGAGATCCTTCACCGTCCTGCGCCGCTCCGCGCTTCGCGCTACGGCGGCTCCGGCGGTTCAGGATGACAGTCGTACCCGATGCACGATCGCCGCGGCGATGACGAACGCGATCGCGATTGTGGCGTACATCGTCATCACGCTCATCGCCGGCGTTCCGTAAAAGCCCGCAAAGTCGAGCGACTTTGTTTTCCCGCCGTCGTTCACGACCACGTACCAGAACGTCAGGAAGAGGACGATGAAGGTCTTCGGGTTGCCGCTGATCACGCCCAGCGACGTCGCGGCGGCGGCGATCAGGAGGATGCCGATGATGGCGATCGGGTTTCGGACGATGGGGACGATCAAGAGAATCGCGGCGACGATCGACGACGATGCGAATTTCCAGAGGACGAGGTTCTCGCGGAGGCGCGGAGACGCGGAGACGCGGAGATGAGAGCGGTGGTTCCCGCGCGGCGGTCGCGCGAGACGATGTCGGCGATGAAAACCGCGGCGATGGCGAAGGTGATCGGGAGCGACTTCGCGCTCGCCAATGCAGCGATGCTGATGCCGATGAGGGCTATGCCGGTGAATGGCGTCGTCGCGAAGGTCAGCATGGCGTCGCTCATGGCCGCGCCGCGGACCGGAATCGCGGCGAACATGCGGGCGAACGGTTTGGCCAGCGCGTTGATGCCGCGCATCCAGCCGCGCTTTCCTTTCGCGCCGGCGGCGCGGATGCGCGCGGGATCGAAGCGATGGAAGAAGACGCGTGCGATCAGCAGGAACGGAATCGGCGCGATCGTCGAGACGAGGCGCGTGGCCCAGGCATCGCCGGCGAGATTGAATCCGGCGATCGTGATCGGCGCCTTGGCGGGATTGAAACTCGACGCTCCGATCGAGATCGACTGCGTGTGAAACATTTTCTGCGTCTGCTCCATCAGGTAGCCGAACGCGCTGAAATCGAAGTAGCGGCCAAGGCCTGTGCCGCCCTGCGCCATCATGCTGACCACGATGCCGAGCGACGCCGCGTAGACGAAAAAGTAGAGGACGTCGCCGAAGCGGCCGGAGAGCCACGGAATCGATTCGAAGACGATCGCGGCGACGGAGATGAAGACGATCGTCGACGGCGTCACGATCGCGTATTGCTTCATGAAGATGAGCGGCTCCAGCGGCGCCTCGCCGCGCACGAGCAGCATGCCCATCGACGCGGCCATGTAGCCGGCGATGAACGTCGTCAGGAACACGACGTTGCCGAGGAACTTGCCGGTGATGTATTCGCCGGTGCGCATCGTCGTCGAGGCGATCACGTAGCCGCAGCGCGAGTTGACGTCGCGGCGGACGGCGTTCGAAACGACGTAGAAGCCGAACAGGCCGATGAAGATCGAGGCCAGCATCGACGTCCCCATGCCGATCGCGGCGGAGTTGTAGAGCACGCGCGCGCCGTTGATCTGCATCAGCGTCTGACCGCTCGACGGCGCGGGCACCCAGACGTACGCGAAGCCGCTCAGGAGCAGGAAGACGATCACCGTCGACAGCCGGCGGAAGCGGATCAGAAAGTCCGCGCGGACGATGGCGGCAATGCGATCCATCACGCCGCGGCCTTCGTGCTCATTGTGAAGAGGAATGCATCCTCCAGCGTCGGCTCGGCGGCGGTCGCGCCGTGCGGCTCGTCGCTGCTGACGATGCGCACGTGCACGCCATCCGACTTCCGCACGGCGCTCGAAACGCGCGCCGTACGGCGCAGTTCATCGAATCGTTCCGACGGCACAACCAGCTCCCACACGCTCCCTTCGGCGCCGCGCATCAATTCTTCGGGAGTAGCACAGGCGATGATCGCGCCGGCGTTCATGATGGCGATGTGCGTGGCCACCGACTCGACGTCGGAAACGATGTGCGTGGAGAGGATGACCAGTTTCCCCAATCCCACATCCGCGAGCACGTTGCGAAACCTCACGCGCTCCTCGGGGTCCAATCCCGCGGTCGGCTCGTCGACGATGACGAGATCGGGATCGTTGATCAGCGCCTGCGCGATGCCGAGGCGCTGCTTCATGCCGCCGGAAAATCCGCCCACCGCGCGTTTGGCGACGTTGTGGAGGTTCACCATCTCCAGCATCTGGTTGATGCGCGCGCGGCTGTGCACGCCCTTGAGCGCGGCGAAATAGCTGAGGAACTCGATGGCGGTGAGGTTGTCGTAGACGCCGAAGTCCTGCGGCAGATATCCGAGCTTGCGGCGAATGGCGTCGGGATCGCGAACGGCGTCGATGTCCTGAAATCGGATCGTGCCGGCGGTCGGCCGCGTGATCGTGGCGATCATCTGCATCAGCGTCGTCTTGCCGGCGCCGTTCGGACCGAGAAGGCCGAGGACACCGCCGCCGATGGAGAGGGAGAGATCGCGGACACCAAAGTTTCCGCCGCGAAACTTTTTACTGACGTTGTCGAGCTGAAGCATGGCCACGTATACGCGGGCCGGAGGAGACGGTTATCAGGAATGCTTCGCGCGAGCATCAGCACAGACAGGAGTGTCTGTGCCACACCGCTCCGCGGTAATCGCAACGGATGTGATGCAGACGCCGGTCAATGTGGCACAGACACTCTTGTCTGTGCGGTGCTCGCGCTGCAGTCGAATTAAACCGCCGTTCGCAATTCGCTGATGCGGCTGCGCAGCTGCTCGGTCACCGCGAGCCCGCGCAGCAGCGACGCGGTCTTCTCGAACTCGGTGACCATCGCGTCGACCGCTTGTTCGCCGTCGCCGCTCATGATGCCGTCGAGCGCGCGCAGGAAGTGCTTCTCGATCGTCTTGTGCGCCGAGTTGCCGATGTACTCCTCGGCGATCGAACGGATGCGCGCGGCCAGGTCGACTAGGTCGCCGCTCTCCTCGTCTCGGGCGAATTCAGGCTTTTTTTTTAAGGCCACCAGCTCGCCGGTGATCATGCCGTAGAGGATCTTGGCCACTTCGAATGACGAGATGTTGAGCACCTTGCCGATGTCGGCGATCGATCGATGGCCGTCGATGCGCGTGACCAGCAGCCACTCCTGCGGATTCAGCGTGATCTGCTCGTGGCGCGACTCGCGAACCTGCAGCTCGGGGATGTAATCGACCGAGGGAACCTTCTTCGACAGTACGCGCCACTCGTCGAGACGGCGGGCCGCTTCCATCAGCAGATTCGTGTTCGATTTCGTGATCGTCTGGCGATCCGGTTCTTCGCCGGCACCAAATTGAAACTCTCCCTGATTCCAGATGGCGAGCGCGTAGATCGCTTCCTCGCCGACTAACTCACCGACCGTTGCATGCACCATCTGCCCGTTTTTCAGGTAGATGTAGCCGCGGTCGTGATCTCGGGAGAGAGTGAACTTGCCCGTCTTTCCGGATACGCTGACCAACTGGATGATGTCGGGCAGCGGAAGCTCTTTGAGCGATCCCTGGAAGGCCATTTCGGTTGTTTTCGGTGTTATGGAAGCTGCTTCGAAGCGTAACCCACGGTGAGAGAGAGGTCAAGGAATCGTCACGGCCTTGTGATCTTCGATTGCGCTCAAGGCCCAAATACCGAAGGCAATGCCGAGGACGAGGCCGGTTTCGATGCGCAGCGAATTCGTGCTGACGCGCAATCCTGCCAGCTGCGTCAAGCCATCGATGGCCATCGGAATCGCGGCGGCGGCGAGAACGATCCTCGCGGCATGCTCCGTCATCCGCGGCAGAATCAGGAAGACGGCGAACGACACGATCAGTCCGACGTAGATCGCGGTGCAGCGCGCGCAGATCGGCATCGGCACGTTCCAGAGATAGAGACAACGTTCCGGGATGCCGTGACAGAAAACGCGGAACAGCAGCCGCGATCGCATCGATGCGCCGTTTGCAATCGCCAGCGCGCACGTCACCGAGGCCGCCAGAATCGCGCTCGAGATTCCGACCATGACGGAGGCAAGGATTTTTGTGTCGCGCTTCAACGGGGATTGTGGGCGAGCCGCCAGGTCTGCGCGAATGCGTACGTGGCCACGACCAGCGACCAGAAACTGGTGAAGAGAATGCCGACGCACAGCAGGATGAATCCGAACGGAACGACCATCCGCACGACCAGCCAGACCACGAAGGCCAGCAAGTAGTTGCCGACGTTCGCCTTGATGAACGCGGCGATCTGTCCGAACTCGAACGCCGCGCCGAAGCGCTGTTCGACGGTGGTAAACAGCATCGCGGCCGGCAACCAGATCGCCATCGCCAGTCCGAGGGGGAAGATCAGGCACCACATGCACGCGGCCATCCCGCCGCCGATGTTGCGCAGCGCTTCGCTGTCCGCGCTCTGCGCGATGATCGACGGCACGATGAAAACGAACACGAGGCAGATGATCGGCAGCGTATAGATCAAAGCGACACAGAAAAGTCGCAGCCCTTCGCTGAAGAACTCGCCGAGGTCATCCCACTCCGGGAGAGGATGCTGCACACCGGCGATGACGTTGCGCGCCAGGCGCGCCATGTAGCCGTAAACGAAGAACGCTCCGATGATGAAAACGCTGGCGATCATGAAGAGTCCGCCGAGCAAAATTTTCTGTACCCAACGCGGGTCCTCGAACGTAAAGGTAAACGGACGCGCGAAATCGAATGCCGCAGCTGACGGCCGCAACGGTGGTGGTGGAGGCGGCGGAGGCGGCAATGCAGGTTGGAACGCGTCGGACATTGAATCGAGTTTAGCACCCACTCCGGGGAAGAAATCGGAGGAAGGCCAACTTCTACGCTGAGGACTCCCCATTGGACTACGAACTCCAAGATTTCGAAGAAAGAATCGACCTCCTCGGCGATCAGGCCGATTCGCGGCGCAGCGGAGTCAGCATCGCCGTCATCGTCTCCTTCGTCGTCCACGCGCTTCTCCTCGCCTATTTCATCGCCACCTACAAGCCGCTGTCGAAGGATGCGCCGGCGCCACCGATCGCGCACTACGTCGAATTGATCCGCCAGAATCCGGACAAGACATTCGTCGAATCGCCCGGCCCGAAACTCGATCGCGCACCGTCGCCGAACGCGGCCCTCTCCGACGGCAACCGCAAGGCGTCGACGCCGCATCCGACCGGCGAGCAGCCGACGCTACGTCCCGGCGACGGCAGCCAGATCTACACGCCTCCGAAAACTCCGGCCGGCCAGCAGCAACAGGCCACGCCGTCGCAGGAAGCCGCAGCCGCCGCCGCGCCGCAGCAGCAAGCCCCGGCCACCGCGACGCCGCCGAATCCGCAATCGCAGTCGGCACTCACCTTTCGCCAGCCGGCGCAGGCCAACGCTGCCGTCGGTCCGGTGAACTGGCGCAACGCGATCAAGGAAGTGGGCCGGGTCGCATCACTCGGCGGCGGACAGGAAGGTCCGGACCTCAAGGGCGCGGCCGGCGGCGAGAAGGGCTTCGCGCAGGACGGTCCGCTGTCCTTCGAATCGTCGTGGTTCGATTGGGGCGACTATGCCGAAGGGATGGTCAGCCGGATTCGGGTGAACTGGTATTCGAACATGCCGCACCTGATCCAGACCGGACTCAAAGGCGTGGTCACGATCCGCTTCACGATTCATCGCGACGGCACGATCACTGACGTGACCATCCTGCAGAGCTCCGGCGTGCCGCCGTACGACTTCGCCGCGAAGAAGGGCATCGAGCTTTCCTCCCCGCTCAATCCCCTGCCGAAGGAGTTCCCCAACGACACCGAGCGCGTGACGGCGATGTTCTATTACAACCAGGAAATCCCGAAACACTAGGCCGGCCAGTGCTTAGTGGTGGTGGCGCCTGTCATCCTGAACCGCCGGAGCCGTTGGAGCGCGAAGCGCGGAACGGCGGAGGACGGTGAAGGATCTCAAGATGCGCATCCTGCGCTGAAACCCACTGGATCAACGCAGCATGGGAAGCTTGAGATCCTTCGCCGTCCTCCGGCGCTCCGCCTGCGGCTCCGACGCCTCCGGCGGCTCAGGATGACAGTTCGTGCTTCTCAATCACGAATCCACTAATCTACTGATCCACTGCTTCATGTCCGTCTCACGCACGATTTCCCGGCTCGATCTCAACCTGCTCACGACCGCGCTGCTGATCGCCGCGATCGGATGCCTGCTCGTCTACAGCGCCACGTATTTCGGTCCCGAGGCGCCGCTGTTCCGGAAGCAAGTCATGTGGACGCTGATCGGCATCGTGCTGATGGTGATCTTCATCGCCTTCGACTATCACCTGCTGATGGAGGTCTCGCCGTTTCTGTATGGCGTCGGCATCGTGCTGCTCGCGTACCTGCTGGCGTCGGACCGGCTCACGCGCAACGTCAAGTCGTGGATTCACGTGGGCGGCTTTCAATTTCAGCCGTCGGAGTTCATGAAGATCTTCACGGCATTGCTGATCGCGAAGTACTTCGATTCGAATGACCGCGCCTACCTCGACCTCCGCAGCTTCGCGGTGGTCATGGGGATGATCGGTTTCCCAGTCGTGCTGATCGCGGCGCAGCCGGCATTCGGATCGGCCGCCAGCTTCTTCCCGCTGTTCGGCGTGGCCATGTTCTTCGGCGGCATCAAGCCGAAACTGTGGCTGATCGCGACGCTTTGCTTTCTCGTCGCGCTGCCGGTCGGCTGGCATTTTCTGAAACCGTTTCAGAAAGAGCGCATCAAGATTTTCATGGACCCGGCGCGCGATCCGCTCGGCTCCGGCTACCAGGTAATGCAGGCCAAGATCGCGACGGGATCCGGCGGCATCACCGGAAAAGGATTTCTGCACGGGACGCAGGTGAACCTCGAGTACCTCCCCGCCCGTCATACGGATTTCATCTTCTCCGTCCTCGGCGAGGAGTGGGGTTTCGTCGGCGTCAGCGTGGTGCTGACGTTGTATCTGTTCCTGATCGTCGAGTCGCTGTCGGTAGCGAAAGCGTCGCGCGACCGCGGCGGCACGTTCCTGGTCCTTTCGTTGATCTGCTTCTTCATTTTTCACATCCTGATCAACGTCTCGATGCAGATCGGACTGTTGCCGGTGACCGGCATCCCGTTGCCGCTGATCTCCTACGGCGGCTCGGCCACGATGATGTTCTTCATGGCCATCGGATTGATTCTGAACGTCGGCTTCCGAAGATTCGTGAACGTGTGATGTCCACCGAGATCACCATCAAGCGTCCCGTCACCATCGTCCTGCTGCTCGGCGTCACGCTGCTGATCATCATGACGACAGTGTGGATGTCGGGGAAGAGCTACGCGAAAGTCGATCCGCTTCCGTTCGAGGATCTCCGCCACATCTCGCAACGCATCGCACGCCATCCGGTGTCGACGCACATCCTGGCGGTGATCATCGTGCCGATCATCGCTAACATCCTGCTGTTCGTGCCGTGGGGCTTCCTGCTCTTCATCGCGCTTTACACGATCGATCGCCCGACGCTGCAGACCTACGTGCTCACGGTCTTGCTCGGCTTCACCTTCACCTGTGCGATCGAAGGATGGCAGTACTTTCTCCCCGACCGCGTGGCCGACGTGAACGACATCATCTGGAACACGACCGGCGCGCTCCTCGGCGCAATCCTCGGGCATTTGCGGGAGCGCGTGCGATTCGAGTTCGCGTAGAGTCGTTCCCTTGCAATCGTTTCGCGACAACGTCAAAGCGCTGCCTCCCGCGGCATGGATCCTCTTCGGCGGCACGTTCATCAACCGCTTCGGCACGTTCGTCATCCCGTTCCTGATCCTCTACCTCACGCGCATCGGCTACACGAGCGCGCAGGCGGGACTTGCGGTCGGCGCCTACGGCATCGGCCATCTCTTCGCTTCGTTCGCCGGCGGACATCTCGCCGATCGCATCGGACGCCGCAACACGATCGTGCTCTCGATGTTCGGATCCGCCGCGTCGATGCTCGCGCTGTCGCAGGCGCGCAGCTACGTACCGATCGTGATCCTGACCTGCATCACTGGCGCGCTTTCCGAGCTGTATCGCCCCGCGAGCTACGCGCTGGTCGGTGATCTGGTCGGCGATGAGCACCGTGTCACCGCCTTCGGCATCTATCGCTTCGCTGTGAACCTCGGCTTCGCCGCCGGGCCAGCGACGGCGGGATTCCTCGCCGACCACTCTTTCACGCTGCTCTTCCTCGGCGACGCGGCGACGTCGATCGTCTACGGCCTCATCGCGCTCTTCGCGCTGCCGCACGGATTGCGCACGTACGTGAAAACGGAACGCACCGGCGAGGCGCTTCGCGTCGCCGCGCGCGACAAGCCATTCATCATCTTTCTACTGGCCACTCTCTGCGTCACCATCGTCGACTTTCAGATGGGATCCACATTCGCGCTGCACGTGAAGTCAAACGGCTTCCCATCGCGCGTCTACGGCCTGCTCATCTCGACGAACGGCATGCTGATCGTCATCTTCGAACTCGCGATCACGCAGTGGACGCGCCGCTTCCAACCGCGTCCGATGATCGCCCTCGGCTATCTCCTCGCGGGAGTCGGCTTCGCACTCACCGGTCTCGCACACACCGTTCCGCTGCTCCTCGGCACAGTCGTCATCTGGACTCTCGGCGAAATGATCAGCTCCCCCGTCGGCAGTTCGTACGCCGTCCAACTCGCGCCCGAGCAATACCGCGGCCGCTACCTCGGCCTGGTGATGATGATGTGGTCCCTCGGCATGGTCATCGGCCCGCCCGTCGGAACGTTCCTCTTCGAACACAACCCCGCCGCCGTCTGGATCGCCTGCGGCGCCCTCGGCATCACCAGCGCGACTTTAATGATGCGGCGCGCGTAGTGCGGACGTCCCGTCTGCATCCGATGGGCGTCTCGCCCAGCGGTGGTTTTCGTGATGCTCGAAGGTGTCGTGGAATCGCAGAAACCCCCGTCGGGCGAGACGCCGCGACGGATGCAGACGAGACGTCCGCACTACGCTCGCGGATTCGTGAGCAGCGCGAAACCGATCATTTTGTAGAGCAGCCGCGCGCCGACGTTTGCGTCCCACTCGGTTTCGCCGGCCGATACTTCGCAGAGATCGAGTCCGACGATTCGTTTGCCGTTGCGGCGCAGCGCGCGCAACAGTCCAATCGCTTCGTTCCACGACAAGCCGCCCGGCACCGGCGTTCCGGTCGATGGACAGAGCGTTGGATCGAGTCCGTCGATGTCCCACGACAGATAGACGTCGCTCGGAAGCGCGCCGGCGATTTCGTCCGCGATCTCGGCCCATGTCGCGCCTTCTTCCTTGCGCGCGGCGAGATCGGAGTCGAAGAACGTCACGATGCGGCCGTTGGAGTTGTCGATCATCGCCGACTCGGCGTTGCTCAGATCGCGCACTCCAACCTGCACGAGGCGATCGACGCCGCCTACTTTCGTGATCACGTTGTGGAAGATTGACGCGTGCGACCAGGTGAATCCTTCGTACGCGTCGCGAAGATCGGCGTGCGCGTCGAGATGGAGGATGCCGAGATTCGGATGGGTTTCCGCGTAGGCCAGGATGGCGCCGAAAGGGACGGAGTGGTCGCCGCCGAGGACCACCGGCATTTTTCCGGCGACGAGAAGGGCACGGGTCTGCTCGTACACCCAATCGTTGACCTCTTCCGAAATCGCGTTCACCTCGGACGCCGCTTTGCGCGTGGCGTTGTCGACGATGCCGCCTTTCTCGATGACCGCAGCGGCGATGCGCTTCCCCTTGTCGTTCAAACGGCTGATGTTCTTCGGGATCTCGAGCATGGCGATGCCGGCTTCGTAGGGACGGCCGGTATCGCGATCGAAAAGGTCGACCTGCTTCGACGCTTCGAACACCGCCTCCGGACCGCGCGACGTCCCGCCGCCGTACGACGTCGTCGCCTCGTACGGAACCGGAATGACGATGACGTGCGCGTCGTCGGTCGTGAACGGCAAGCCGTAAATGCCGGAACCGGAACCAGCTGCAGCATCGGGGTCGAACGTCATGACGCGAGCATACAAGAAGGCTGAAAGGAGCTCGCGCCCCTTTCAGCCTTTCTCGCGAAGCGAAGTTGTCGTTAGGGCGTCATGAAGATGTCCCACCACTTGTCCAGCGTCTGGGCGAGCGCGCCGCGAGTAACGAAGTTGTTCGGCTGCCAGCTGTAGGTCACGGGCGCGCCTTCGATCTGCGACGGGTTTACGTAACCGGCCATGAGTCCGATGCCGTTCGCGACCACGATGTAGCCGCGCGCGCTGGCAGGAATGTCGGCATCATCGGTAAACGTCGTGGCGGTATTCATCGCCGCCTGCGCGTCAGCGTCCTTGCCGAGGGCGCGCACGAGCCACTTGGCCAGGTCGGCCCGGGTGACATTTGCCGCGGGATAGAACGAGTCGGTACTCATGATCGACCCGCTTCCGCTGTCAGACATCACTGCGCCGCCCTGCATGAACGTGTCGCGCATCGGGCCGCCGGCGGCCGTTACGGCCTGAACGTACGGAGCGAGCGATGCCGGGACGTCGCTGTACGCAATCGGATTCAGAAGGCTCTGCCGAATCCAGCAGTCCGAGGCGAGGACCACCGCCACGCCGCCGCGCGTGACGTTCGCATCGGGCTCAAATGCCGTCGGCGTCTTGCTATCCATCAACCGCAGCGTGATGGCCTTGCGAATGTAGGAAGCGTAGGGCGACGAGGTCGTGTCATCGATGCCGGTGAACGTGCCGTAGTAGTTGGTCACCGCGAGATGCAGCGTGTCGGGAACGCCGACGCCGACGGTGCCGGTCGATTGCCCTTTGAGACCGTAGATCGTAGTGAACCAATCGCCCGCGGCCGGAGCGGCGAAGCCGAGGGAAGCCTGGAGGCCGTAAACGGCGGCGAGTGCGTTTGATCCTGTCGACGTCTGGGTGCCGCTCGGATCGGTGACCGCGAGGTTGAAGGTGTTGGCGGTATTGTCCCAGGTCAGGAAGACGTCGCTCTCAACGCCGCTGCCGCCGATCGTGTAGTGATGCACGGCCGGGCCGGCAGATGGATCAAAGGCCTGATCCCACGATTCGTTGCTGCTCGTACCGGTAAAGCCGGCGTTGTAAGTCTGATTGAGCACGGCGCCGTAGACCTTCGACGGATTCTTGACCGCGTCGAGACCGGCGAGCACGTTGAGGAAACCGGCGCCGACCTGATGGCGTCCATAGCCTGCCATCGGCGTGGCGGTCGCGACGATCGTCGACTTGATCGCATCCGGAGTGAGCGCGGGATTCGCTTCGAGCAGCAGCGCGCACGCGCCGGCAACATGCGGCGTGGCCATCGACGTGCCGTCCATGCACGCGTACCAGACGGTCTCCGAAACACTGAGTCCCGTGCACTGTCCAGCCTGACCGAGCGGCGTAGCGTTGGCTTTCGTCGAGACGATGGCCACGCCCGGCGCGGTGATGGTCGGGTGGTAAATCGGATCGCCCGGAATGCCGCGCGATGAGAAGCTGGCCAGGCGTCCCTGCTTGTCCGCGGCGGCGACGCCGATGACCCACGGCGCGTCGGCGTACGGATTCATGGTGTTGTTGCCGGAGCCTTCATTGCCCGCGGCGAAAACGACCGTGATGCCGCGATCGTGAAGCACTTTCGAGGCGACGCTCACGGGATCCTCGGGATCGAACGGGCCGCTCGTGCCCCAGCTGTTGCTGACCACGCGGATGTTGTAGGTGAACTGATGCGTGAGGACGTAGTCGAACCCTTCCAGCGCCCAGAGGATGGCGATCGCTTCACCGGTGCTGACGCCGATGAGGTCCGCGCCCGGAGCCACGCCGGCGTACTTGCCGCCGCTCTCCGTGCCGAGGCCGGCGATCGATCCGGAAGCGTGCGTGCCATGGCCGGAGGTGGTGTCGGTGTCGGGAAGATTCTCCAGGTAAGTCGGCGGCACAACGCCATCGAACGGCGAGCCGAGTCCCGGGCCGCCGATGACTACTTTGACGTTCTGTTTCACATGCGTACCGAATGGCAGATCGGGATGCGTCGCATCGATCCCGCTATCCACGATCGCCACTCCAATTCCTCGGCCTGAGTATCCGAAGCCCGGCATCGACCTCTGTTCCAGGGCGCCGATCAACGCCGAACCTTCATGGTTGAAGTAGCGGAGCTGCTTGTTGAAGTAAACCGACCGGACGCGCGAGTTCGCAGCGATCTGGCGGACCTGATCGCCTGTCGCCCAGACGCCGACCATTGGCAATTGCTTGAGCGAGACGCCGTAGCGGATGCCGAGCAGGCGCAGGGCAGTGAGGTCGGCCGCGCTCGGCTGGGAGTTGTACGTTACGACGGCCGGCAGAAGCTCGCTGGTGACTGTTCCGATCTTCGACTGCAGGATCGGATCGACGACTGCGGCGTCGAGGGAAAGGACACTGAACGAAAGAATCAGGGCGACGAGGGCGAACCGATTGATTTTGCTGAACATCGAAGCTTTCTCTCCTTCTCTTTGTCGTGCATCCCACGACGATGTCCAGCCAGCCTGCAATAGTAGTACCACTACCAAACAGACCGATCACGGCCAGAGACTTGCAGCGCATCGCCCATATGTTGACTCATGGTGGTAGTGGCACTACGATGCTCACACCAATGCCGATCGACAGCGACAGCACACACACTTCCCGCTCGCGCCTGCTGGAAGCCGGCAAGACTCTCTTCGCCCAGAACGGTTACGAGCAGACGCCGACGGCGGCGATCGCCCGGGCGGCTGGATCGTCGGAGTCGCAGCTGATGCGCTACTACGGCGGCAAGGCGGGATTGCTCGAAGCGATCTTCGATAACAGTTGGGCCCCGCTCAATCAGCTGCTGCAGAATCGGATCGCGGCGGCGTCGGACGCGCAGGAAGCGCTGGCGGCGATCCTCGACACGATGGTGGAAGGCTTCACCGCCGATCCGGAAGGAGCGTTCCTTTTCGTGTTCGAAGGGCGCCGCGTTCGGAGCGGGTCGGAGATCGCGATGTCGCGCGGGTTCGCGGACTTTCAGGAACTGCTTCGAATGGTCGTGCGCCGCGGTCATCGCGACGGAACGCTTCGCGACGGTCACAACGATGAAGCGCTGGCCGTCGCGCTGATCGGCGCCGCGGAAGCGCTGCTTCGCGAACGCCTGATCGCCCGCCGCGCCGGCCAATCCGATCCATTCACGGACGAGGAGTTGAAGGCTGTGTTCCTGGCGCTCGTTGGCGGCCTGTCGAATTCACCGCAACCCCAAAGTTAAAAGCGACGGAGCGCTGGCGTCCTCGCCGGCTGGACCGGCTGCGTCCTCGCTGCCGAACCGCCAAACCCTCAAATTTCGCTGGTAACCGTCACCGGCTCAAGCCTCCCATTCGGCAGCGAGGACGCAGCCGAGCCAGCCGGCGAGACGCCAGCGCTCCGATCACGAACACGCTTGATTTAAGGCCGCCCTGTGGACGGAGCCTCGGGCTCCAACGCCGCCGGCCGTGCCGGCCTCAGTCCATGTCCATCGGATTCCAGACTGGCGTGTCGTCCTTCTCGGCGCGCTGCATCGCTTCCTTGAAGCGCTCGTCGAGGATGCGGGCGCGATCCTTCTGGCTGGCAATTTCGCGGTCGAACTTTTTCTCCATCTCGCTCTTCTGCGTCTCGAGGCCGGCCACCATCGACTCCAGCGAGCCGCCGGCGCGGCGTTCCTTCGCCTTATGCAGCAGCACTTCGCCGGAAACACGGTCGATCACGAGCGTCGCATCGCAGCAGGGACAGATGATTTCGAGGTTCGTAGCCATGGCGGTGATTGTAGCTCCGGCGCTAGGTTCCGAGCGCCTGCGTCAGATCGTCGACCAGATCATCGGCGTGTTCCAGTCCCACGGAGACGCGCAATAGATTCTCCGCCGTCCGGCTGCCGGGGCCTTCGCTCGATGCGCGATGTTCGATCAGGCTCTCCGTTCCGCCGAGGGATGTCGCGCGCGTGAAGATTTTCGTTTTGGCCGTCACGGCTTGCGCTTCTTCGCGCCCGCCGCGCACGTTGAACGACAGCATCCCGCCGAACGCCGACATCTGCCGCGCGGCGATTTCGTGGCCGGCGTGCGATGCCAGTCCGGGATAGTGCACAGCCTCCACGTTCGGATGGTTTTCCAGCGCGCGCGCGATGGCCATCGCGTTCTCGCAATGCACGCGCATCCGCGCGGAGAGCGACCGGATCCCGCGCAGGATCATCCACGAGTTGAATGGCGACGCCACCCCGCCGGTGATCTTGCGGCAATGCGCGACCGACTCGCTGAATTCATCGCAGCGCGCAAACGCCAGCGACCCGCCCTGCACGTCGCTGTGCCCGCCGAGGTATTTCGTGGTCGAGTGCATGACCACGTCGGCGCCTTGTTCGATCGGACGCTGCAGCGCGGGCGTGGCGAAGGTCATGTCGGCGATGAGCATCGCATTCGCGCCGTGAGCGATCGACGCCAGCGCCGCGACGTCGACGATCTTCATCAGCGGATTCGACGGCGTCTCGCACCAGATCGTGCGCGTGTTCGCCCGAACCGCGGCGCGGACGGCCTCGAGATCATCCATCGACACCAGGTCGCACGCCACGCCCCATCGCGGCAGGTACTCCGCCGCCAGCGCGCGGACGCCGTAGTAGCCGTCGTCGGGGAGAATGAGGTGCGACTGCGGCGGCAGCGACTGCAGCACGCACGTCACCGCCGCCATGCCGGACGCGAAAGCCAGCGCGTGCGATGCCGAATCGATCGCCGCCAGCGCCTCTTCGAGCTTCGACTGCGTCGGATTGCCGTCGCGGATATAGCTGAATCCATGCGACGGCGCACCGTCCACCGTCCGCTCGAATGTCGTCGACAGATGGATCGGCGGCGAGACCGCGCCCGTCTCTTCGTCCGCGTCAGCCCCGGAGTGAACCGCCTTCGTTTCAAATCGCATCCGCGGAGGATACGACTACAACAAGCGCTGGGCGCCGTCCAACTTGCTCAAATCGCGATCGAAGGTACCCAACGGCAGGTGGCCGGCTTTGCGAGCGATTTCGAGGACGAGACAGTCGGAGAAACCGATCTTCGGATTGCTCCGAAAGTGGTCGAGCGCGGCGGCAACGACATCCGTGTCCTGCAGAGTCACAGTCTCGTGGTGGAGAAATTGATCGACAGCTGAGGCGATCCGAGCCGAGTCGAAGCCATATACCCTCTGCAACACCCACAGCGTTTCCGCGAGCACGAGGTGAGATACCCAAACCGCGCTTTGCACGAACGCGGTGGCAACCTGCAGTTGCCTATCGTCGTCACGCGTGACGAGCCGCACGAGCACGTTTGTATCAACGGCGCGCATGCTTTTCCGCCAGGTGGTCGCCAATCGCCTGTTTTAACTCTTCGAGCGTGTGGTGCTGCACCGGCCGGTCTGCGAACAAAAGCCGGTGGATATCCTCGAACGTGTATTTCCCCACCCTGCGCACGACGGCAGTGTTGTCCTTTATCTCCCACTCCAGAACCGACCCGGGACTAAGCCCCAACTCACGTCGCACATCGGCGGGAACAGAGATCTGACCCTGCGCGGTGATCTTTGACTGCGGAAGTGATTTCAGTTGCGGAACTGGCTCCGTTGGCGACTTGGACTTCGTTTGCGGGCGGGAGTTCTGTTTGGGCGGATACTTCGATTGCGGAAGCGACATAGTGATGTCATAGTACCACGGTAATGCAACTATCATGAAACGATTCGCCGCTGCACTCGTTCCCTCGTCGCCGCGATCGCCGGCTATCGCTACTACTCCGATGACGCGCCCGTGCGCGCGTACGAGCAATTCGCCGAAGCCATTCTCCATCGCCAGTACGACGCAGCGACCGCGATGACCACCGGACTCACGCCGGCCACGCTGGAGCGGTCCGGAACGCAGGAGAAGGCTGGAGCAGGTCCAGCCATGTTCCAGACATTATTCAAGTCGAACTTCCGCATCGACTCGAAGGAGGTCGACACCGGCGGCGGCGTGAATTTAAAGTGCGTTCAGACTGTGCTGTTCAATCCGGTCGGTGTGGAGTCCACGCGCCCGGCCATGTACCTGCGCATGAACCAAACGGTCCGCATGGAAAACGTCGAAGGCGTTTGGAAGGTTGTCTCCTTCGAAAACGCCTTCGACAAGATGGATTCGCTGACGGCGCGGTGAGCGTCAGTGCCGGATGCCGCCGTTCGGATCGATCAACGGTCCTTGATCGGACAATGCGGCGGCATGAGCACAGCGTCCGTTCGGATCGATGCAGGCGCCCTGATCGGAGGATGCGGCAGCACGCAGGCCGCCATTCGGGTCGACGCCGAGACCCTTGTCACCTCCGTCACCTGCCATTGCGATTCCACCGGAGAACAACGCCACTGTAAAAAGAACCCGTAGAACTTTCATCGGTTTCTCCTTTCGGAGATCAGTACGTCAAGGCGATTTCGCGGTTTGCGCAAGACACACCTTCGACACCGTTACGTTCCCCTTTATCATTCGCAGCGCAAGGAGATCGCCCATGGCCAACGAGGAACCGGAAGACACCACCATTTACAGAGCCATTGAGAATGGCGAGGGGCAATACTCGATCTGGCCGGCCGATCGCGAGCTCCTTCTCGGGTGGCACGACACGGGCAAAACCGGCCTGAAACCCGAGGTTCTCGCGTACATCGAACAGGTCTGGAGCGATATGCGTCCGCGGTGAAAATGCAGGAGATGGGCTATCTCTGATCGCGTTCCAGCGCAGCCTTTACGATCGCGTTCCGTTGCATAAGTAGCCGCGTCAGATAAGTCCTCATCACCAATCGATCGACGATTGCGCCGAGGACGCCGAGCGGCGACCGAAACTCCAGCATGTCCGTCATCCGAGTGCCTTCATCGCACGACTCGAAATAGTGATCGTGGACGAACGAACGGAACGCGCCACGAATCATCGAATCCTGAAAGTGATGCGGACGGTCGTACTCCGTGATCGCCGAAGTGAACCGCTGGCGGATCCCGAAATGCCGTCCTTCCCACGTCACCTGTTCGCCCAGCTCGATCAACCCTGACGTCCTTCCCGCCACCGCCCGCTCGCCCGTGTGGCCCATGGACTCCGCGTGAAGATCGAGATCGCGCGACGCATCGAAGCATCGCTCCGGACTTGCGCGAATCGTCGTCACGATCGTGATCGTGGTCATGCGGAGGCCTCGCGACCGCAACGTATACTCCCGCACCACATGGGCCGCATCCACCTCGGCACGATCTTCGGGACCACGATCACTCTCGATTTCAGCTTCCTCATCCTGATCGCCTTCTTCGTCATGATGGACGTCCAGCAGTCGGGGATGCGTTACGCCCTGCTCTGGATTCCGGTGCTGCTGGTCAGCATTCTCTGGCACGAGCTGGCGCATGCGGCCATGATCGGCGCGCTCGGATTCGGATCGAGCGCCATCATCCTCGAAGGCATCGGCGGCGCGACGTACAACGAGCGGCGCGCCAAGGCTTGGCAGGACTTGCTCATCAGCGCCGCCGGCCCCGCATCGAGCTTCCTCCTGGCGTGGATCATCACGCTGCTCATGGCGAACATTCCGGCCGCGACGCGCGATCCGTTCCTCTTCGCGCTCCTGCCGCTGATGGCGCGCGCCAACTTCTGGTGGGCCATCTTCAACCTGCTCCCGATCGGACCGCTGGACGGCAACGGCATCCTCCGCAACTTCTTCCGGCTCTTTCTCCGCGAGCGTCGCGCGTTCATCATCTCCATCTGGATTTCGATGGTGGTGGGACTGGGCGTCTTCATCCTCAGCCTCATCGGCAAACAGATTTTCATCGCCATCCTCGTGGCCTGGTATGTCCGATCGAGCTGGATGCAGTGGGAGTTCTTCCGCTCGCACAACCGCACTGATTGAACCGATGGGACGGAAACTCACCTAAAATACCCCGACCAACCTGCATGGAAGTTCAACCTCCCCCGCATCTCGCAAACGCTCGAAGCGCGCTCGCTCGCTGGCTCCGCGGCGGACGCACGCGCGCATCGCACGAGTCGCTGCGCACCACCGTGGCCATTCTCCGGGCGCAGCAGGAAGCCACGCTCGACGGCATTCTCGTCGTCGACGACCGCGGCTCCATCCTCTCGTACAACCGCCGTTTCCTCGAGATGTGGGGCATTCCCGAAAACGCCGCCAGGGCCGCGGACGACAATGAGCTCCTCGGCTTTGCGTCAGAGAAGGTTCAGGACTGGGACGAATTCATCGAGCTCGTCAACCATCTCTACACGCACCCAACCGCCGTCCGCAGCAACGACACCGTCTACCTCAAAGACGGCCGCGTACTTTCCCGCGCCTCGGTGCCGATCGTCTCCGGCGAAAAGATTCGCGGGCGGGCCTGGTACTTCCGCGACGTCACCGAAACCGTGCGCAACGAGCGGATGCAGGCCGCGCTCTTCCGCATCGCCACGCTGAGCCGCGAGGCCAGCAACCTCGACGAGTTCTACGGCGCCGTGCACGGCATCGTCAATGGACTGATGGAAGCGACGTACTTCTACATCGCCGAGTACGACGCCGCGCGCGACATCCTCACCTTCCCCTACTTCGTCGACAAATTCGACGAGGCTCCGGTCGGCCGTCCGCCCGGGCGCGGATTGACTGCGTACGTTCTCCGTACCGGCAAGCCGCTGCTGGCAACGCCGCAGGAGTTCGACGATCTCAAGAAGAGCGGCGAAGTCGAATCGGTCGGCGCCCCCTCGGTCGACTGGCTCGGAGTTCCGCTCGCCACCGGCGACCGCACCTGGGGCGTCATCGGCGTGCAGACGTACGACGAAGGCGTCCGCTACACCGACCGCGATCGCGATCTGCTCGTCTTCGTCGCGCAGCACGTGGCCTCGGCCGTCGAACAGAAGCGCCAGGAAGACGCGCTGCGCGAGAGCGAGCGCCGCTACCGGCAGATGTTTCAGAACAACCGCGCCGTTCAGCTCCTGCTGGATCCCACCAGCGGCCGCATCGTCGACGCCAACGTCGCCGCGGCCGAGTTCTATGGGTGGAGCGTCGAGACGCTTCGCAGCATGTACATCTGGCAGATCAACATGCTCGACGAAGGCGCCATCCGCAGCGAGATGACGAACGCCTCGCAGCAGCGGCGCAGCTACTTCGTCTTCCGCCACCGCCTCGCCACCGGCGACATCCGCGACGTCGAAGTGCATTCGGGACCGATCGAAACCGGCGGCCGCCGGCTCCTCTACTCGATCATCCACGACATCACCGAACGCAAGCGCGCCGAGGAGGCGCTGCTGCTGAGCGAGCAGAAGTACCGCAACATCGTCGACTACGCGTCGGTCGGCATCTACCGCTCCTCGCCCGACGGAACGATCCTTATGGCCAATCCGGCCCTCGCGCGCATCCTCGGCTACGACTCGACGGACGAATTGCAGCAGCGCAATCTCGCCAAGGACGTTTACCTCGCGGAGCGCGAGCGCCAGATCGCGCTGCAGCGTTTCGCCGCGAACGGATTTGCGATCGAGGAAGAGCTGCTGTGGCGCAAGAAGGACGGCACGCCGATCTGGGTGCAGCTCAATGCGCACGCCATCGATCTTCATGAAGGCGCCGAGGTCTACGAAGGATTCGTTTTCGACATCACTGAGCGCAAGCTGGCCGACCAGCAGATCGCCGCCGCGAACGCGCAGCGCAAGGCCGTGCTCGACGCCGCCACGCGCGTCTCCATCATCGCCACCGACGCGAACGGCGTCATCACTGTCTTTAACTCCGGTGCGGAGCGAATGCTCGGCTACGCCGCGTCCGACGTCATCGGCATGCGCAACATCACCGAGCTTCATCTAGACACGGAGCTCGTCCAGCACGCGCGCCGGCTCGCGTTCGAGCTCGGCGAAAAACTGAGCGGATTCGACGTCCTCGTTCGCCGGGCCACGCGCGAAGGGCTCGAAGAGCGCGAGTGGACCTACATCGGCAACGACGGCGAGCCGGTCACGATCCTGCTGTCCGTCACGGCGCTGCGCGACGAACACGGCAACCTCACCGGATATCTCCACGTCGGCACTGACGTCACCGAACGCAAGCTGGCCGAGGAGACGCTGCGGCAGCAATCGGCGGCGATGACGGCGTCGATGGACGGCATCGGCATCCTCGACGGCCGCCTCGACTTCACGTACGTCAACGATGCGCTCGCGAAACTCTTCGGCTATCCGAGTCCGCAGGAGATCATCGGCCGCTCGCTCTGCGATCTTTACGAGCCGCCCGAGCAGGTGCGCTTCATCACCACCATCGTGCCGCTCGTGCAGCAGCGCGGACGCTGGCGCGGCGAGGCCACCGGCCTTCGCCACGACGCGTCGCTCTTTCCGCAGGAGATCTCGCTCACCTCGATCGACGGCGGCGGCATGGTGGCAGTCGTTCGCGACATCACCGAGCGCACGTACGCCGAGGAGCAGATCAAACATCTGGCGTATCACGACGCGCTGACCACGCTACCGAACCGCTTGCTGTTCAAAGACCGCGTCACCGTCGCCATTTCTCACGCGCAGCGTCACGAATCGCGCGTGGCCGTGCTCTTCCTCGACCTCGATCGCTTCAAGGTCATCAACGACTCCCTCGGCCACAACATCGGCGATCAGCTTCTGCAGGCCGTCGCTGCGCGCGTGCAATCGTGCGTCCGCGACAGCGACACGGTCGCTCGCCTCGGCGGCGACGAATTCACGCTGCTGCTGCCCGAACTCGCGCACGCCGAGGATGCCGCGCTGGTCGCGCAGAAAATCCTCGAGGCCGTCCGCTATCCGTTCCACATCGAGGGACGCGAGTTCTACATCACCACCTCCATCGGGATCAGCGTCTTCCCCGACGACGGAATCGACGCCGAAACGCTGATCAAAGCCGCAGACACGGCCATGTATCAGGCCAAAGAACAGGGCCGCGACAATTACCAGCTCTTCAACGCGCTCGTAAACGCAAAGGCGCTGCAGCGCATCGCGCTCGAACACGGCCTGCGCCGTTCACTGTCGCATCACGAGATGGCCGTGCACTATCAGCCGATCTTCGACTTCCGCACCGGCCGCATCACCGGCATGGAAGCGCTGCTGCGCTGGACCGATCCCGAGCTCGGTCCGATTGGACCCGCGACCTTCATTCCGCTGGCCGAGGCGATTGGCGTCATGATTCCGATCGGCACCTGGGCATTGCGCGTCGCCTGCGCACAAGCCAAGCAATGGCACGACTCCGGGTTTAACACGCTGTCGCTCGCCGTAAATCTCTCCGTATGTCAGCTCCAGCAGCCCGATCTCGTCAATCTCGTGCGCGACATCCTCACAGAAACGGGATTGCCCGCGCGTTTACTGGAGCTGGAAATCACCGAATCGACTGCAATGCAAAGCCCCGAGGCCAGCATCCGCACTCTCTATGAATTGAAACGCCTCGGCATCCGCATTTCATTAGACGATTTCGGCACCGGTCATTCGTCACTGGCCTATTTGAAGCGTTTTCCGATCGATACACTGAAAATCGATCAATCCTTCATCCGAGACATCACCCGCGATCCCGACACCGCCGCCATTGTGACCGCGATCATCGCCATGGGTCACAGCCTCCGCCTGAAAGTGATCGCCGAAGGCGTCGAGTTCACTGACCAGGCCACCTTCCTGAAGCGCCACAATTGCGACCAGATGCAGGGCTATTTAATTAACGCCCCTATGCCTGCCGCAGAACTGGGCGCAATCCTCGCGGCGGGCGATGTGCGGGTCGTGGACGAAGCGTAGCGGCGTGGGAGTTGTTTTTGAGTTTCGTGTTGCCAACATCCTGCAACTTTAAAATAATACTTGACGGCGCACCACCATACTTCTATACTCGCGCCTTCGTCCAACCTAAACAACCAAATTCTTCAAAAAAGCGATTGGCGGCTGCGCCGATCAGGGGGAAACTATGCGGACTCACTTTCGAGTGTTTTTCTTCGCATCGCTTGTGTTTTGCGTCTCTATGGCGGCCGAAGCGCAGACCATCAACTGGCAGAGTTCGAACGGCAACACGACCACGACCGACAAAGTTGGTATCGGCAGTAATACGGCACCGAGCAGTATCCTCGAACTGAATGCACCAACGGTTGTACAGACGGTTCGATATACGGCCCCAAACTACGGCTCTATGTATTTTTATGAAAATGCCAACCTCACGGGTTTCTTTCAGATGATTGGAAGCACCTATGCGCCGTTTCCCACTCTCAGGAACGCCATGATGATCGGGAACTCGGTCGGACCGGAGATTTTTTATACTGGAGCTGCCGAGCGCATGCGCGTTGATGCGTCCGGAAACGTCGGAATTGGCACGAGCGCCCCGGCGGCACTGCTGCATGTTTTGAAGGACTGGAACGGCAATTCACCGGCGAACATACTGGCCGGGTTTGATGCCTATGATGATCAATCCCGTCTGGTCTTGCGGCGCGCCAACGGCAACGCAGGCGCAGAAACACAGGCGACAACTAACGACGTTATAGGCGCGCTGCAGTTCCGGGGATGGCAGTCCGGTGGATCGTTCGCCCCAGCGGCATCTGCCTCCATTAGCGGGATCGCAGGCGAGAATTTCACCAGCGCCGGTTTCGGCGGATGGCTCCAGTTCAATACGACTCCGCTGGGGGGAACCGAGGTTGTCACACGTATGACGATCACTCCCTCCGGGCAGGTCGGCATTGGGGTAATTCCAGCGAACAATTCGCCCAATGTGCTTCAGGTTCAAGGAAACGCGAATTTCACTGGCACAGTAACAGGCCAGAACATTCAGGCGCAGTATCAGGATCTTGCTGAATGGGTGCCGGTAACCGAGGAGATCGCAGCCGGAACCGTGGTCGTAGTGGCAACTGAGGCAACGAACACCGTAGCTCCGTCCATCAAACCGTACGACACTCGCGTGGCCGGCGTTGTCTCGGCTCATCCTGGCTTGATTCTCGGTCAGCAATCCGCCTCGAAAGCCCGGATCGCCACAACTGGACGCGTCAAAGTGCGCGTGGATGCTTCCCAGCACCCTGTCGCGATCGGAGACCTTCTCGTCACCAGCGACAAGCCCGGCATGGCCATGCTGTCTGAACCGATCGATCTTGGCGGCGTGAAGATCCATCGCCCAGGGACACTCGTCGGCAAAGCGCTCGAGCCTCTCGCCAGCGGCGAGGGCGAAATTCTCGTCCTCTTGTCTTTACAATAGGCCATTCCCATGAAGACGCTTATCGCCGTTACGACATTCACATGGTTCGCCTTCGGCGCCGCTGCCGTTGCAGATTCAGCGGCTGTAAATCAGCCGGCCGGCAAAATCCCACAAGCCAGCACTACGGCCACCGCCGATCGCCACGCCGAGAATCTGACGATTCCCAAGACTGCCGCGGCTCCGCTGGTACAGCCGCCGAAGCGGGCTCACGTCACACATGTGGGTGAGCCCGTCCGGGATGAGTACCTGGTGTTCCTCGAGGATGGAAACCGCCAGGACGTTCCGGCGGTGGCGATGGCACTCGCACATGCGCACTCAGGGCGCTTGATCCGCATCTGGAATGATGGTGTCCAGGGCTTCTGGATCTCGATGAATGCCGCCCAGGCCGAAGCAATGCTCCATGATCCTCAGGTCCGCGCCATCGAAGAGAACGCGATCCTGCACGATTCGGGGACGCAGAGCGTAGGAGGCGGCGACCCTTTCTGGCATCTCGACCGCATCGACCAGCGCTCGTCTTCGCTTGACGCCACATTTCAGTATTGCAACGGCGCCACACCGGTTTACGCGTACATTTTCGACCGCGGAGTGCGCACGGCCGATCCGCAGCTCACGGGACGCGTAACCGCAGGAAAGAATGCCGCTCCGGCGGACAGCGTTTGTGCCTCGAACACGGCTAACGATCAACCGCCGCCATATCCCGATGGTGGTTCCTTCGACGAGCAGAACCCGTGCGGCACGCACAATGTCTTGAACGTGGGACACGGAACCGCTGTGGCAACGCTGCTGGCGGGTTCGGATGTCGGCGTCTCGAAAACGACGATCGTGATCCCGCTCCGCCTTCAAAACTGCCAGAACGATCGCGATCCCGACGTTCTGGGCCAGCCAGCCACGACCGGCTCGTGGATTGAAGCGTTCAACTGGCTTTTCGGTTCTCCCACCCTGTGGCATTCAACAACAACGGACGACCCCGGCGTCAGTCTCAAACGGGCAGTCGCAAATTTCAGTTTCTGGTTTTCTGTGGCGGCTCCGAATTCACCGGAGTGTATGGTGGAAACGCTCATCCGGAGACTTATCAAAGGAGGCGTCGTCGCCGTTGCCTCCGCGAATAACGATAACAGTGACATTGGCTCACTCAAGAAGTCGCCGGCGAGGCTCAGTTACTCGAATCCTCTGACCCTGGACGAAAATGGGAATCCTCTGTTCGGTGGTCCCGAGCGGGTGATCGCCGTCGGAGGCACGATGCTGGTCAACGGTTTGGATCAGCGGTGGGTTTGCCCGGGCCTGTCTTCAAATCCACCAGACTCGGCTTGCCTTGGCGCACCCGGTTCCAACTTCGGCGCCGGCGTCGACATCTGGGCGCCCGCGCACGACATCCAAAGCGGCCACATCGCCGCCCTCCTTCCAGGTACGGGCGATCCATGGACCGGCTTGCAATTTCGGCGACCGTTTAAATTCGGGCTTGCCGATCGCAACCCGCTGAATTCGTGCGCGCCTTCCACATCGGCGTCCCTTATAGACTACGCCCGCAGCGGAACATCATTTTCGTCCCCGATTGTCGCCGGTGCAGCGGCGCGTCTCTTGGCGGAGGATTCAGCCTTGTTCAACGTGCCCTCCACGACCGCGGTGACGGTATGGAACCGGTTGCGTGACTCCGCTACCCACCTAGATCCTGTGGCCGCCAATCTTGGCGCCGGCTCGCCCAATCTTTTTATCTACATTGGCGGCGTCAATTTCAAAACGCAGCCGCAGTCGGTGACGATGACCGGCAGCTCGGCGACGTTCTCGGCTGAAGCAGTGGGCACGGGACTCACGTACCAGCTTTACGAGGGACAGTCGGGAAACGTGTCCGTTCCAGTAGGTTCAGTGCAGTCGAGCGGAACGTTTACCATTTCGCCGTCATCTACCAAGACATACTGGATCCGGGCCACGAATACTTGTCCCGCCGACAGCTCCACGGTAACCGGCGATAGCGCTGAGGCCACCGTCACCGTCGCCGCGCAATCACTAGTGAAGCCGAATACATTCAGCGCGACGATGCTCTCTACGACCGCAGTACAGCTTTCCTGGGCGGCCGTTACCGGCGCGCAGCATTACGAGATCTGGCGCCGCGAACACGCCGGGGCGCTTCACAAAATCGCCGAGAGTACCTCGGCGGCCTACACCGACACTTCGGTCGCTTCCAACACCGCGTACGTTTATCAGGTGTGCGCGTCGCCCGGTTCGACGACAGCCTGCACGTCTCCATTCAGTGATCAGGATCTGGCCACGACAGTGGCGTTCACGTCGCTGAGTCAGGATCCAGTTATCCGCCTCGCACATTTCAACGAGCTTCTCGCGGCCGTCAATGTCGTGCGGGCCGCGAATCCTGGCGGTGGAACAGCGGTCACGTGGTCTCAGATCCTCCAGGGCACGCCGCCGCCTCCGCCGCCGGCTGCGAACGAACTTGTTTATGGGGAACACATTCTGGCGCTGCGAAGAACGCTCGATGCCGCGCTGTCCACTCTCCTCGGCATCACGCCATCGGCATACATTGATCCTAACCTGCCCGGCTCGCCTCGCGTCGCGATCAAGGCCATTCACCTCACTGAGATAAGGAGCCGCATGCAATGACAAGGCGAACGACGCACCAAATAGCGGAAGCCGACAAGGTGCTCGTCTCATCAATGCCCACAGTGAGCCTTGATCAGGTGGCAGCGTGGTCCACTCGCTGCCTAAAAGCTGAAGCGGTACTCGGCCGTCACCGTCGATCCCCCCGTCCGGGGATCGAAGCCTGGCGCCAAGCCCGGGCGGTCGCCGGAGACGCGGCAGTATTCGAGGCCGGTGCGGGTGTGGGGGGTGGTTTCGTGCATCCAGGCGATGGTCCAGGCGTGGCCGCTTTCGCGGGCGTGGTCGACGGCGGGGTGGGAGGCGTTGCTGGTGGTGAAGCGTTCGATACGGGCGCTGAGGCGTTCGTGGCCGAATTTGTGGGAGCCTAGGATGTAGACGGTGTCGAAGTCCGTCGTGAAGCTGCCGCCGGGGAAGCCCACTTCGGTCGATCCGCGCATCCACTCGGCGGCGACGGTGGATGGGCCTGTCGAACCGGCTTCGCCGCCGACAATGTTGAAGCGGGTCAGCCACGGCTCCTGCCCTTTCACGTCCGTCGGTGAGATCGTGGCGCGGTTGTCGATGTGCGTGAACTGGAGCATGGCGCGTTGGCGCTGTCAGCGCTGTGTCCGCTTGGCATCTGATGGGACGGAATAAACAATCGAAGTGGCGGCGGAAAAACTGGTCGCAAGATCAACAGAAACGGGAAGAAGCGCTCAAGAAGGCTCTCGAAGAGGCCGTAAACGCTCGCAACGCGACTAAGACAAATGCAGAACGAGCGCTCGCCCAAAAACGAGTTGATCATCTGCGTCTTAAACCAGCTAAATCGGAGACCCATTGGCGGCGATGACTCAAAATACTATAGACCTGGGCAGAGGTTTTGGACCAGTCTCCTTCGGATACGATATCAAGGGAGCGCAAGAAGTCCTCGGGCCAGCGGACGAACGCGTCGAGTATGAAGATGGTGACATTCACCTTCGATATTGGCGGCGCGGCGTACACCTATTCTTTCCAAGAGCCAACGGCAACGTGCTCGAAGGCGTCGAGGTAGAGCGCCAAAGTGGCGCGATTTTGCTAGGTGTGGCTGCTTTTGAGCTCGATCGGCAGTCGCTCATCAATCTGCTCGAAATTCACTACGACGGTCTTCAGCCGACAGATTTTGTTGTTCGGCGTAATGATCTTGGAGAAAACGAACTTTCGGTACCTCGGCTACTCGTATCTTTCTTTTTTAATGACGATGCTACTATTTCGGCCGTGAATTGGTCGCATGTTAAGAATAATACGGGCATCAGCGAAATCTTTGCGGCAAGAGTCGGCAACGCTGCCTCATCTCAGCTTTCTTAGAGAATATTCGTTAGCTGCCGCCATTGGCGCACGCAGATGAACGCACTGCAAGCCATCGGCATCTCAATTGTTCCGTTCACGGATCCGCTATCGCAAACGTTCATTGGCGCCGGTCGATTAAAAACTAAACCGGTACTCCGCGGTCACCGTCGACCCGCCTGTGCGCGGATCGAAGCCTGGCGCTAACCCGGGCCTGTCGCCGGAGACGCGGCAGTATTCGAGGGCGGTGCGGGTGTGGGGGGTGGTTTCGTGCATCCAGGCGACGGTCCAGGCGTGGCCGCTTTCGCGGGCGCGGTCGACGGCGGGGTGAGAGGCGTTGCTGGTGGTGAAGCGTTCGATGCGGGCGCTGAGGCGTTCGTGGCCGAATTTGTGAGAGCCGAGGATGTAGACGGTGTCGAAATCCATCGTGAAGCTGCCGCCGGGGAAACCGACTTCGGTCGATCCGCGCATCCATTCGGCGGCGACAGTCGACGGGCCGGTCGAGCCGGCCTCGCCGCCCAGGATGTTGAAGCGGGTCAGCCAGGGCTCCTGCCCTTTCACGTCGTGAGGCTCGATCGTGGCGCGATTGTCGATGTGCGTGAACTGGAGCATCGCGCGTTCGGGCAGCGAGACGCGGATTCGTTCGGCGTAGCCGTTCTTGCCGTCGAGGTCTTCGCCGAAAGGACGGGTCAGCGCGGGCTCGGGCGTCGGAAGATTTTCGCCGTATGCGGCGAGATAGTTGCCGAAGGTCCAGCCGCGGTTGGCCAGGAGCGTTCCCATCGTGTCGTTGCCGCGGAAGGCGGTCACGCCCGCGGTGACGTAGAACGACGGCGACCACTGCAGGTCGGCGCCGATCGGGCGGACCTCCTGCGCCATCCATGAATTCAGCGCCGAGAACGTGATGGTGTACTTCGACGTCCAGAGCGGATCGGTGTTCTCGCGCGAGGTCGGCAGCCAGAACTCGCCGGCGCGAAAGCGCCAGTGATCGTTGTAGACGTCGGCATAGCCTTGAATGAGTCCGACGCGCTTTCCGGCGACGTCGCCGGACTGCTTGCGCCGCGCGACGCCGTCGGCGTGCACGAGGAACCAGGTGGACGGCATCCAGTCGGCTCCGATCTGCGCGTTGAAGGTGTTGACCAGCGCGTGATCGTCGGCACTGTCTGCTCCGACATCGAAACGGCCGGCGCCGCCCTGAAGCCACGAGGGCTGCGCGTTCACGTAGATCTCGCGCGCCGTGAGAAAGCCGTGGAACTGGAAGGATTGCGCGCCCGCGGTCGTGGCGACGCTGAAGAGAAGGATCGCGAGCGTTTTACGCATGATGCAAATCATAGCCTCCCGAAATCGGCAGAACGCCGTGCTGGCCTAGCGCGTGCGGGGATCGCGCCAAAGTCCAACTTCGCGCTTGCCGTAGTCGATCGTTACCAGAAATTTGGCGAGGATCCGATTGCCGACGCGCGCTTCGGAGACGTCCGCGAGGTTGACGTCGAGTGTGCCGAGGTCTGCACCGGCGAGTTGGATGCGGGCGTGCGTCCGGCCGGCGGCCGCGTCGCCGCGCGGTAGTGTCAGCGTATCGGGCGACGCTGTATCGACGATCGCCGGAATCGTCTTTCCGTCGACGATGACATTCACGCGCGGCTCGGCGGTGAAACGGTACAGCGTCATCAGCTCCGGATGAATCCCTTCCTTCTGATACGTCAGCAGCCCCGAGGTGTAATCGATCGAAACCGCGCGGTTGCCCCAGACGTCGGCGCCGATGATCCCGTCCGCGACTTTGTGCAGATCGATCTCGACCGGCCTGAAACCAAGCGACTCCTTTTCGTTGAGCTGCAGCATGCGTTCGCCGGAGCGCGGAAGCCGAGGAAGAGCGTCGGCGAAATGCTGATCGAGCGCCGTGTGAGCCGCGGCAGCTCCGAAAAGGAACTGGCCGGCTCGTCCGTCGACCGTCGCCGACGGGAGGAATAACAGATTGTTGCGGATCACGAAGGAGAGATTGACCTCCTCCCCGATCGGCTCGTGCGCCCACGGCAGCGTGGCGGAGCACGATGCGAGAAGCAACAGGGTCGCGATTGCGATGACAAGCGTTTTCGAGTACATACCGGCGGCGCCGCGAAGGGTAACAGGACGGCGCGGAGGAAAAATGCTCAGCGAATTCAGCAACGAGCCGCTCACCGATTTCACGAAACCGGAAAACAAGGCGGCCATGGAAGCAGCGCTCGCGAAGGTGCGCGCGGAGTTCGGCCGGGAGTACCCGGTCGTCATCGGCGGCGAGCGCATCACGGGTTTACCGACGTTCGAATCGATCAATCCTTCGCACAAGTCGCAACTCCTGGGCCGCTTTAACAAAGCGACCAAGCAGCATGTCGAACATGCCCTCGACGCGGCGTGGAAAGCGTTCGAGTCGTGGAAGCGGCAGCCGGTCGACGTTCGCGCCGGACTGCTCGTCAAAACTGCCGACCTCATGCGGCAGCGCAAGCATGAGTTTTCGGCGACGATGGTTTACGAAGTCGGCAAGACATGGCCGGAAGCGGACGCTGACACGGCCGAAGCCATCGACTTTTTGGAGTTTTACGCCAGAGAAGCGTATCGGTGGGGCGGCGAGCAGCCGATCACGAAGATCCCCTCCGAGGACAACGCGCTGGTCTATGTCCCCCTCGGCGTCGGCGGTGTGATTCCGCCGTGGAACTTCCCGCTGGCCATCATGGCCGGCATGACGTCGGCCGGAATCGTGACGGGAAACTGCATCGTGCTCAAGCCGTCGTCGGACGCGCCGTGGATCGCGTGGCGCTTCTTCGCGCTGCTCGAGGAAGCGGGTATGCCGCCGGGCGTCGTCAATTTCGTCAGCGGCTCCGGCGCGGAAGTCGGCGATCCGCTGGTGATGAGTCCGCGCCTGCGCTTCATCTCGTTCACGGGATCGAAGGAAGTCGGGCTGCACATCAACGAGGAAGCGGCGAAGACGCAGCCCGGCCAGCTCTGGATCAAGCGCGTGGTGGCGGAGATGGGCGGCAAGGACGCGATCATCGTCGATCGCGATTACAAGAATCTCGATGATGCCGCATCCGCCGTCGTTGCCTCGGCGTTCGGATTCCAGGGTCAGAAGTGCTCGGCCTGCTCGCGCCTGATCGTCGATGATGCGATCTACGACAAGCTCGTGCCGATGGTGGTGGAGAAGACGAAGGCGCTGCGCATCGGTCCGCCGGAAGAGGGATCGTCGCAATTCGGTCCGGTGGTGAACGCGTCGGCGATGAAGAAGATCAAGGAGTACATCGACAAAGGCAAGGGCGAAGGAAAGCTCCTGGCCGGCGGCGAAGTACGCGACACGGAAGGTTTCTACGTGGAGCCGACCGTGATCGGCGACGTGGCGCCAGACGCGACGATCTCGCAGGAGGAGATTTTCGGGCCGGTGCTGGCGGTGACGCGGGCGAAGGATTTCGACGACGCGCTGCGCATCGCGAACAATACGCAGTTCGGACTTACGGGCGCGGTGTTTACCGACGATGAGTCGAAACTCGATCGCGCGCGCGAGGAGTTTTTCGTCGGCAATCTCTACCTGAACCGCAAGTGCACCGGCGCGCTGGTGGGCGTGCATCCGTTCGGCGGATTCAATATGTCGGGGACGGATTCGAAGGCGGGCGGCCGCGACTACCTCGGGCTGTTCCTGCAGGCGAAGGCGATTTCGCGGAAGAAGTCGGGAGCGGCGCCGGCGGCGGGGGCTGGGGAGTAGCGCGCCTCCGCGCAGGTTTCGGAAGTCGTTCGAGCATCAAAAGCACAGACAGAGTGTCTGTGCCACACCGGCTTGCCGTGCATCAGCGTTCGTGCAACTCGGCCGGGTTGATGTGGCACAGACACTCCTGTCTGTGCTGGTGAGGCTCGGAGATCGAGACAAAGAAAGAGCGGCCGCCAATCATTCGCCGCCGCTCCGAGGAATCGCTACTCCAGCGTGAAGTTCACGGTCAGACTGAAGATGACGTCGACCGGTTCGCCGTTGAGCGTGCCCGGCTTGAAGCGCCACTTCTTGACGGCGTCGACGGCTTGTTCGCTCAGGCCCATCGGAAGGCCTTTGAGAACTTTCACCTGCTCGACTTCGCCCTGCTTGTTCACGACTGCTTCGACGACCACGACGCCGTTGACGTGAGCTTTGCGGGCCACATCGGTGTAGTCGGGTTTCGCGCGGTTGATCGCGACCGGAGCCTTGACGTCGCCGCCGACACGCAGCGGTCCTTCGTCCTTCGGCTCGGGCGCGGGAGGAGGCGGTGGCGGAGGAGGCGCGGGGGTGCCGCCGCCAGTACCTTCGCCGGTGCCGCCGGGCGTTCCGCCGACGACGCCGCCTTTTTCACCGCCGAGGACGCCGCCGACCTGACCGCCGACTTCGCCGCCGACCGTACCACCCTGCTGGCCGCCGACGACGCCACCAACCACGCCGCCCGCGACGCCGCCTTCCTGTGCGCCGGGAGGATCATTCGCCGGCTCCGAGGGAGTCGGATCGACCTGCGCGACCTTCGTCGTCGGAACCGGGATGTTCACTTTGGGGACTTCCTTCGGAATCTCGCGAGGCTGTACGAACGTCTGCGGCTTGACCTGCACCGGTTTCACGATCTTCGGCGTTGAAGACGCGTGCGAAGCCGCGGGAGGTGGTGGCGGCGGTGGAGGTGGCGGCGGAGCCGCTTTCGACGACAGAAACGCATGAATCGGCTTGTCCTCGGCTGCGACTTTTTGGGTCGCCTGCGTGGAGATGAAGAGGATCAGCGCGATGATGCCGCCGTGGAGGACGAGTGAGGCCAGGGTCGCTTTCCAGCCACCCTTTTGATGTCGATTTCCGGACTCTACGAGCTCTTTTTGAAGGTCCATTGAGTGATTGCTCCTCGTTCGTTTTCAATGGGTTATTTAGCAAGTTAGCCGCCAACTGTTTACAGCATGTTTGACCTTTAAACTCAAAGGGTTAGCTGCACATGCTAAAATGCGAAACCATGCCTGAAATACGTGGCTTCGACGCGTTCGCAGTCCTGCTGTTTTTGGCGGGCTGTACCACGGGAACGATGCCTGTTCCGCCCGCCTGGGAAAGCGTTCCGACGGCGCGGCTGGCGGGCGACTATTGTGCGCAATTTCAATGTGCAGCAAATCTGCACATGTCTGCTGTCCATGTCGCCGACCATCGGCTCTTCAACGGCAGCAAAGCGCTGACGACCGTGTTTCCGGCCATCGATTCCTACGACGTCTCGCTGGAACGAAAAGAGGTCGTCTTCTCGGCGAAACGGAAAGACAACTTCGACGTCGGCCTCGTCTCGATGGACGGGAGCGACATCCATTGGATTCCTGAGGATCCGGCGGACGAGGTCGACGTGCAGTGGGCGCCGCGCGGCAACAAAGTGAGCTACATCCTGCACACGGTGTCCGGCAGTATGGTGCGCACGGTTCACATCCCCACCGGCACTCCCCTCTCGGTGGACTTTCCGAATACGCAGATCGACACGCTGAGCTGGGAGCCGAAGGCGGAGCGGTTCGCGCTCGTGATCGAGTCGCCGGACGTGTCGCAGCGCGCCGTAGCCATGACCTACGCCGGCGAGAAGCGGGAAGAGCTGAAGGCGCCGTCCGATCGTCTCGACGTCTCGCTCGAACCGATCGGAGGCGTCCTGGTGATGCGTCCGAACGCGATGCGCTACAACGAGACGCTGCCGCTGGTGGTCTGGTTCGACGACAAGCCGTTCGCCTGGAACGACGCCCGCGCCGCGCTCATGCACAACGCGCGCGTGGCCATCGCGATCGCGCCGAAAGCCGGCGACGCCTTCTGGACCGCGATCGGAAACGTGTCGTGGATTGACACCACGCGCACGTACATCGTCGGTGACGACTCCGCGGGACAACGCAGCAGCACTGCGACGATCATCAAAACGGATGACAACGCCCGCGGGTACCGCCGCCGCGGAAACACGCTGTTCGTTTCACCCGCTGTCGTACAATCATTTGCCGCCGCGTACATCGCGGACGACCTGAAGGGAACACCCCCGCCGAATGGCCGTCGATGAAACTCAAAAGAAATCGACGATCCGTGAGTACTACGAAGCGCTCCTGATCGCCGTCATCTTCGTCAACTTTGCCCGCATCTTCGCCTTTCAGGCTTTCAAGATCCCCACGGGATCGATGGAAGACAACCTGAAAGTCGGCGATCACATCATCGTCAACAAGTTCATCTACGGCCCCGGCACGACCCTCGGCGGCCTGCTTCCGCTGCGCGAAATCCGCCGCGGCGACATCATCGTCTTCCGCTATCCGCTCCAGCCCGAGACCGACTTCGTGAAGCGCGTGGTCGGCCTGCCCGGCGACACGGTGGAAGTACGCGACAAAGTGGTCTCGATCAACGGCAAGCCGATGCCTGAGCAGTACGTGATTCACGTCGATCCGATGATCTATCCGCCGAAGCCGCAGCTTCCGGAGCCGTACCGATCGCGCGACCAGTACGGCCCGTACACCGTCCCCGAGGGGCAGTACTTTGCCATGGGCGACAACCGCGACCGGTCGAGCGACTCGCGTTATTGGGGAACCGTGCCGCGTTCGATGATCAAAGGGCGCGCCTTCATGGTCTATTGGTCGTTTGAAGGAACGCCGGCGTCGCCCGACGCGCCGCCGTCGGCGCGCATCAAAGAGTTGCTGGGCGTGGCCGTCCACTTCTTCACGAAATCGCGGTGGGAGCGGACGTTCTTCATCGTCGACAGCAAATACCATTTCACACCGGGCCTGACACCCGAGGGCGAGGCCGGCGAAAGTCCATGAGCGGAATGGAAGATCGGGAGTCGGAAGTCGGAAGTCGGGAGTCGGAGCTTCCTGTTTCCGACGTAGCGGCCACGCATTCTCCGACACCCGACACCCGACACCCGGAACTCGAGGAACCCGAACCCGATCCCGGCGTCATCATCGACCGCAGCGACCATCCCATCTCGCGGCGGCGCATTCCGGAGAACGTCCTCAAGGTTCTCTACCGGCTGCATCGCAGCGGCTACCGCGCGTACTTGTGCGGCGGCAGCGTGCGCGATCTGCTGATGAACGGAACGCCGAAGGATTTCGACATCGCCACGGACGCGCATCCCACGGAGATCCGGCGCCTGTTCCGCAACAGCCGCATCATCGGACGCCGCTTCCGGCTGGTGCACATCATCTTTCAGGACATGCTCGTGGAAGTGGCCACGTTTCGCCGCGAGCCGGAGCGCAATGAAGACGTCGAAGAGCTGCTGATCACCGACGACAACACGTTCGGATCGCCGCTGCAGGATGCCCGCCGCCGCGATTTCACGATCAACGCGCTCTTCTACAACATCGCCGACTTTTCCGTGATCGATTACGTCGGCGGCCTCGAGGATCTCGAAGCGAAGCGCGTGCGCGTGATCGGCGATCCCGACGTGCGTTTCCGCGAGGACCCCGTCCGGATGATGCGCGCCATCGAGTTCGCCTCACGGCTCGGATTTGAAATCGAGCCGGCGACGTACGCCGCCATCCTCCGCCACAAGAACGACATTCTCAAAGCCTCGCCGCCGCGCGTCTCGGAGGAGATCCTCGACCTGCTCCGCCGCGGCTGGTCGCGCGGCGCGGTCCGGCTGCTGGTCGACAGCGGCCTGCTCGAGCCACTGCTCCCCGAAGTCTGCAAGGCGATCGCGGCCGACCGCGCGCCGTACTTCTGGAAAATGCTGGAAGTCCTCGATCGCACGGTGCAGGCGGGACGGAAGATCTCCGATCCGGTGCTGCTGTCGGTGATGTTCCTGCCGTGGATCCTGGAAGAGCTGGAGCGCGAGGAAGCGGGCCGCGAGTCGCGCATGAAGATCGGCGAGGTGATCCTCTTCATCCGCGAGCTGATCCAGCCGATCTGCACGCGCATGTCGCTCGCCGCCGGAACGCGCCACCAGATCGAGACGGCGCTCGACACGCTCTGGCGCCTGCTGGAACCGCCGTCCGATCGCCGCGCGCAATTCCGTTTCGTCTACCGCGAGCCATTCAACGACGCGCTGGCGCTGCTGGAGTTGTACGCACTGTCATCGGGCAAGTACGTGGACGTGTTCCGCCAATGGCAGCAATTCGCGCAGCGCGTGCGGCGGGCAGCCGATGCGGAGGCACCAAGGCCCGCGACAAAGCGACGTCGAAGAAGGCGTTGAACCGGTCACGGAGATACCTCTGTGTCTCCGTGGTTCAACTATCATTTCCTGCAAATGCCCGAGCTGCCGATTTACATGGACCATCACGCCACCACGCCGGCCGATCCGCGCGTGGTCGAGGCGATGCTCCCCTTCTTCAGCGAGAACTTCGGCAATCCGGCCTCGCTGACGCACGAGCACGGGCGGCGGGCGTCGAACGCGGTCGAGGAGTCGCGCTTCAGCATCGCCCGCTTTTTCGGCGTGCAGTTGAACGAGGTCTATTTCACCGCCGGCGCGACGGAGTCCAACAACATCGCCCTCAATCTCCTCGCGCCCGGCGATCACCTCATCACCTCGGCGATGGAGCACAAGTCGATCGTCGTTCCGGCGAAGCGGCTGGAAAAACATGGCGTCGAAGTGACGCTGCTGACTCCCGATCGCGAAGGCTTCCTCGATCCCGATGAATTGAAGCGCGCACTGCGGCCGAACACGAAGCTCGTCTCCGTCGAAGCCGCGAACGGCGAGATCGGAACGCTGCAGCCGATCGCGGAGATCGGCGCGATCTGCCGCGAGCGCGGCGTGCTTTTCCACAGCGACGTCACGCAGGCCGCCGGCAAAGTTCCGATCGACATGACCAACGTCGACCTGGCGGCGTTTTCCGCGCACAAGCTGTACGGGCCGAAAGGAATCGGCGGCATGATCGTTCGGCGCGGTATCCGCATCGAGCCGGTCATGCTCGGCGGCGGACAGGAAAAAGGGACGCGCAGCGGCACGGTGAATGTCCCCGGCGCGGTCGGAATGGCCACGGCCTTTCGCGTCCGCGCCGAGGAGATGGCCGCCGAAAGCGAATGGCTGACGGACCTTCGCAACGAGCTGTGGGATCGCGTCGTTGCTGAAGTCCCGGAAGCATTCGTGAACGGACCGCGCGACAGACGGCTGCCGGGCAATCTCAACGTCAGCTTCGATCGCGTCGAATCCGACTCCGTGATGATGGCCATGCGCCACTTCTCGCTGTCGTCCGGTTCCGCCTGCAGCTCCGGCGAACGGAGCGCGTCGCCGGTGCTGACGGCGATCGGCGTCCCCGAATCGCTGGCCTACGGCTCGATCCGTTTCGGCCTCGGCAAATCCAACACGAAAGAACATGTGGCGCTGCTCGTCGACGACCTGAAACGCAACATCGGACGGCTCCGGGAGATCTCCGCGGCGTGAGCAAGCCCGACGCCGGCTGCATCCTCCTGGTCGATCATTCGCGCGGCTCGCTGCTGTTTCAGGAATCGATTCTGCGCCGCCGCCAGGCCACGATCGCCACGGCGCTCACCGGCAGCGCGGGGCTGGAGATCGCGCGCAGCGACCGTCCGCAGCTGATCATGTTCGCGTTCGATCTCTTCGACATGACCGCCCCCGAGTTCTGCCGCGAGATTCGCGCTGACGCATCGACGCGCGCGGTGTCGCTGCTCCTCGTCGGCGAGCGCGACACCCCGGAGCAGTCGGATCTCTGCCTCTCCGCCGGCTGCAACGACGTCATCTATCGTCCGCTGCAACGCCACGAGCTCGATGCGAAAGTGGCCAGGCTGACGTCGATCCCGTCGCGCCGCGAGTTGCGCACGCTGACGCGAATCGAAGTGTCGGTCGAAAAGAACGGGCGCTTCATCATCGGCCGCAGCATCAACATTTCCGCCAGCGGCATGTTCATCGAAGTCGATCGCGTGCTGCCCGGCGAAGGAAAGCTGCGGCTGCATTTTTATCTGCCGGGCGATCCGCGGCCGCTGCAGTTGGAGAGCGACGTGTTGCGTGCCGAGTTCACCGGCGGCACGGCAAAGTACGGAGTGCGCTTCACCGCTGCCGACGACGCGGAGCGCGAGCGCATCGAGCGCTTCGTGCGCCGGCTGCGATCGCGCGAGCTGATCTGATGAGCGACATCCTCACACGCATCGACGACGCGGTCGCACTGACGAAGAATGAGGAGTACCTGCGCGCGTTGACGCTGTTCCTGGACGTTTACGGCGGCGAGGATCCGCCCTCGCCGATGCTGTCGTCGAAGACGGCCACCGGACTTTCCTACTTTGGACTTTGCCTCGCGCTGGTGCAGAAGAAGTTCAAGCCGGCCATCGATCTCTGCAAGCGCGCCCTCGAGCTGCAGTTCTACAACGTCGACCACTACGCGAATCTCTCCCGCGTCTACGTCGCCGCCGGCAATCGCAAGAAGGCGATCGAGACCGTCGAGCAGGGATTGAAAGCGCACGAGGACGACGAAACGCTCCTCGAAGTGCGCCGCGAACTCGGCGTGCGCGCGAAGCCGCCCGTCCCCTTCCTCGATCGCGCCCACCCGATCAACATCACCCTCGGCCAGGCCCGCCACGCGAAGAAGGTGTCGTCGAAGGAGCCGAAGAAGAAGTGAGGTTCGTGCCTCCTTCCCAGGCCGCACAGACAAGAGTGTCTGCGCCACACTGGCTCGCGCCAGTATTCAAAGCAGCGGCACTCGCACCGAGCAATGTGGCACAGACACTCTTGTCTGTGCCTGGGGCCGAAGTCCGAGCCCTCGAATGAGCTCCGTGTCGGTCATCATCCCCACGCTGAACGAAGAAGAGTGGATTGCCGGCGCGGTCGAATCGGCATTCGCCGCCGGAGCAAACGAAGTGATCGTCGCCGACGGCGGCAGCGATGATCGCACCACGCGCAAAGCAACCGCCGCCGGTGCACGCGTTCTCCTGACCGAACGGATGCGCGCGAAACAATCGAACCTCGGCGCGCACGCGGCGTCGCACGACAATCTCATTTTTCTGCACGCCGATTCGCAATTGCCCGCCCGTGCCGCGGAAGCGGTTGATGACGCGCTGCAACGTGCGGACTTTGGCGGATTCCGCATCCGCTTTCTCGAAACGTCGCGCGGACTTACGTTCGCCGCAGCGGCGATCAACCTTCGCACGCGAATCAGCCGCTGTCCGTGGGGTGATCAGGCTCAATTCATCCGCCGCGAAACGTTTCTCGAAATTGGCGGCTTCAAAGAGATGCCGCTGATGGAAGATTACGAGCTCGCAATCCGCATGAAACGCCGCGGACTTACGACGATTCTGCCGATGACCGTGACCACCTCGGGGCGCCGCTTCCTGCGCAAAGGTCTGGTCCGCACCGCCGCGCACAACTGGCGGACGGTGATCCGCTACCGCCTCGGCGCCGACGTCGACGAACTCGCGCGGAGCTATCGCAGATGAACTGCTACATCCTCATCGGCGGCCGTTCCCGGCGGATGGGACGTCCGAAAGAAGAGCTATTTCTCGATCGCGTCGCGAACGCCGCCGCCGAGGTTTTCGAAAGCGTGATTGCGGTGCAGAGAAACGGCGGAGCGGCGGCATCGATCGAAACGATCTATGAAAGTCCGCATGACGATCAGGCGCCCGTCTTCGGCGTCGCACGCGCGCTCGAGCACGCGCAGGAACGTTGCTTCATCCTCGCCGTCGACTACCCGCTCATCACGCCGTCGATCCTTCGTTACCTGCGCGAGCAATTCGAGTCCTCATCCGCGCTCCTTCTCGCGCCGATCTGGAGCGGCAAAACGCAGATGCTCTGCGGCGGATACGATCCCAACCTCCTGCCGCGCATCCAGCAACGCATCGCCGCGAAACGATACGATCTCCGCGGACTTGCGTCGGAATCGGAAGCGGAGATTCTGGACGAGAACGAATTGCGCGCGAAGTTCGACGGTGAGCCGCTGATGAATGTGAATACTGTGGAAGAGTGGTCAGTGGCTAGCGACCACTCGAATCCACGAATCGACTAATCTACCAACCACATGCCTACTGACTTTTCCCATCTCGACGACACCGGCGGCATCTCTATGGTCGACGTTGGCGCGAAGCGCAGCACGTCGCGCGAGGCGGTCGCGCTGGCGACCGTGCGCATGACGGCCGACACGTTGCGCAAGCTGATCGATCAGGCGCTGCCGAAGGGCGACGTGCTCACGACGGCGAAAATTGCAGGCGTGCTCGCCGCGAAGCAGACTCCGAACCTCATCCCGCTCGCGCACCCGCTCGCCATCAGCTCCGTCGACATCACCTTCGATCTCGATCCGGATGCCGGGACCATCGAAGTCCGCTCCATCGTCCGCTGCGAAGGGAAGACCGGCGTCGAAATGGAAGCGATGACCGCATGTGCCGTGGCAGCGCTCACGATTTACGACATGTGCAAGAGCGCCGAGAAAGGAATCAGCATCGAGTCGCTCCAGCTCGTGCGCAAGTCCGGCGGCAAAAGCGGCACGTGGGAACGCGGCTGAAGCGTCCGCTGCGCGTGACGCTCTGTCACGGAGTTAGGGCAGCGTGCCAAGGCCGACAGAAGTTCGCGCGATAGAAACGGCGCGCCGGATCGTGGCACACTTCGCGAACGCAGCAGCGCGGACGACCGACCGAAAACCATTCGAGGAGGATTCCTGATGCGTTTCTCCCGCGTGCTCCTGCCCTCCGTTCTCGCGCTCCTTCCGATCATCGCTTCCGCGGCGCCGCAAAGCCGCGAGCGGACCACCGTCGAAGTGGTCCAGGTGCCGGTCTCCGTCACCACCAACGGCTCCGCGGTGCGCGGACTTACGCGCGACAACTTCACGCTGCGCGTCAATGGAAAGGCGCAGCCGATCGACTACTTCGACGTCATCGACTTCGCCGCCGTCTCTAACGAACAGTTGCGCGATCCACGGCAGCGCCGCCTGTACGTGCTCGCGTTCGATCTTCCCAACACCGACATGTTCTCCATGCTGCGCGGCAGGCGCGCCGCCGAGGAGTATCTGGAGAATGCGCAGCCAAGCGATTACTTCGCGGTGGCGCTGATCAACCGCTATGGCGACATCGAATTCATCGTGCCGTTCACGCGCGATCGCGATGCGTTGCGGCGCGCGGTGGCAACGCTCAGTGCCGCGGCGCCGAAGGATCCGCTCCGGCTTACCGTGACGCCTGCCGAGCGTGCGGTGTTCACGTTCGACAATCGCGCCGAGATCGAAGAGCTCCGGCACATGGGTGCGAACGTTGCCGCGGAACAGATGATCGAAGCGAACCTCAACCGCGTCGCCGACCAGCTGGACTCGCTCGGAAATCTGGCGCAGCGGATGGCGCCGCTGGAGGGATACAAACACGTGGTGCTGCTCTCGGGAGGATTCAACGATGGGCTTCTGATGACCAACACGCGCATCAGTACCTTTCGCGGCGTCGCCGAGCCGCAACTGGCGGCCAACCGCGCGGGCACGCGACCGATCAGCTTTAATTCGCGCGTTCCCTTCGCGCAGCAGCAGATGCAGAAAAAGTTCGCCGCGGCCGGCGTCTTCCTCGACGCCATCGACGTCACCGGCCTTCGCCCGTACGACGCGCCGCACGACGACTCGCTGCGCTTTCTGGTCGCCGACACCGGCGGCCAGGTCATCGACCATCGCAACGATCTCGTCGGCGCAATAAAGCAGCTCACCGATTCGCAGCAGGTGGTCTACCTCCTCTCTTTCCGCGCGTCGCAAACCGGCCGCAAGGAAAACTCGATTTCGGTTCGCGTGAACGGCACGCCGCGCGGTGCGAACGTCGCCTATCGCGAGTCGTACCCGTCCACTCCCGACAAGCCGGCATCGAATGACGGCCTGCGTCTGGCCGACATCATCATCAACGACGTCCCGCAGAACGGCGTCACGATGACGACCTCGGTGGCCGCGTCGCAGAATCGCGCAGTCGTCAACGTCGCCCTTCCCGGCCGCGAGCTGGCCGCCCTCGCCGGCGACGACGCTCAGATCGAAGGCGAAGCGCTGATGTACGTCTTCGCCGGCCAGAAGGCGGTCGCATTCGCACAACAGGACATTAACGTGCGCGACGGCGCGAACGTCGACATCGCGCAGTCGTTCAACCTGCCCCCCGGAACGTACGCGATGAAAGTGCTCGTGCGCCTCGACCACGACACGATGGCTTTCGCCCGCAAGGACTTTACGATCGGAGATTAGCCGTTGCGAAAACTCGCTCTCCTGCTGGCCGCCGCGCTGGCGTTGACCTCGTACGCGCAAGTCCGCGAGAACGTCACCGTTGAAGTCGTGCAGGTGCCGGTCTACGTCACCGCGAGCGACGGCCAGCCGGTCCGCGGACTTACGAAAGATTCATTCACGCTGCTCGTCGACGGGCATCCGCAGCCGATTGAATACTTTGACGTCATCGACTTCGCGGCGGTGCCCGGCGCGCAACAAACCGCGACCGAACGTCCGCGGCGCGAGCGGCGTCTGTACCTCTTTCTCTTTGACATCACCTTCGCCACTCCGGCCAAGATCGTGCGCGCGCAGAAAGCGGCCGAGGAGGCGGTGTCGCATTCGAATCCGGCCACCGATTTCTTCGCCGTCGCCACCTACTCCACCAGCCGCGGCGTTCATTTTCTTTCGCCGTTCGTCAGCGATCGCGTGGCCATCACCCGCGCCATCTTCACGCTGCACGGCAGCAAGGCGCAGGATCCGCTCGGCCTCGCGCTCGGCAGCCAGGAGCGCGCGCAGTGGGTGTCGGCGATGGAGCAGGGACAGACCATTTCCGATTCGCAGGAAGGGCTCGCGGACATGGTCAGCGGCGAGATGGCCGACGCGCTGCGCGGCGGTCAGGCCAATCAGGACATGCTCGCCGTCCCGAAAAACCGGCTCATCGAATCGCAGCTCCACGACCTCGGCGACGTCGCGGCCCGCCTCGCGGCGCTCGAGGGCCAGAAGCATCTCGTCGTATTCACCGAGGGCTTCGATTCGACGCGCATCACGGACATTAAAGCGAGGAATCGTCCGCCGAACATCGAGTCGGCACTCCTCAATCTCATGAAGACGATGCACCAGACCTTCCTCTCGGCCGGCGTCACGCTCGACACGGTCGACATCAAAGGGCTGCGCCACACGTTCAACGATCTCGAAAACGACGCGCTGTACATGCTCTCGCGCGACACCGGCGGCCGCGTGATCGCCAATCGGAACGACCTCGTCGAAGCGGTCGACACGCTGATGAAAGCGCAGCGCGTCGCGTACGTTCTCGGCTTTCGCCAGGGCAGTCGCAAGCAGGGACGCGTCACGGTGCACGTCACCGGCGCGCCGCGCGGATCCGAAGTCTCGTATCGCGAAGGATTCGGATACGCCCCCGAGGCCACCGCGATCGATTCGCTGCAACTGGCCGACATCGTCATCAACGACGTCCCGCAAGCCGGCGTGTCGCTCCAATCCGCTGTCACGCTCGGCGACAGCGGCGCCGAGGTGGCGGTGAGCTTCGCGCGTGCCGAGGTCGTCCCGCAGCTCGTCGATGCGTCGCCGTCCGTCGAAGTGCTCATGTACATCTTCGACGCGCATGGCGGAGCGGTCGACTTCAAATCAAAACGAATCAGCCTCACCGGCGCCGCGCGAGTGAACAGCGGCTACGTGACCTTGCGCGAACCTTTCGAATTGCCGCCGGGCAAGTACACCGCCAAAGTGCTCCTGCGAATCGCGGGGACGAAGTCGATGGGGTTCGTCAAACGCGATTTTGTGGTGGAGTGATCGCACCTGACAATCTCGCGCGCATGCGCATCGTCGCGCGCGGAGGCGCGCATCACAATGCAGCCCCGCGCTCTGCGCGGGGTAACGAGCGCGAACGAAGTTCGTGGCCGCGGAGGCGGCCACTACAAAATGCTCGCGCCGCGCGAGATCGTTGTCGCGGCCGCCTCCGCGGCCGCACAACGGGTGGTGGCCACCGTACCCCGCGCAGAGCGCGGGGCTGGATTGTCGAGCGCGCCTTCGCGCGCGACGCGAATTGGGACGAGCACCACAATCCGCGCGGTTGCAAAAGCACAGACAAGAGTGTCTGTGCCAAACGACCTCACTCCAAAATCTCGGCCTTATCCCCTTCTTCCGTCAGCCACACTTTGCGATCGCCGGCACGGCTCTTTGCCAACAGCATGTCGATCATCGCGTCGGCGCCGTCCTCGGCTTTCAGGACTAGTTGCACGAGGCGGCGCGTGTCGCGATTCATCGTCGTTTCGCGGAGTTGCAGCGGATTCATTTCGCCGAGGCCTTTGAAGCGCTGGATGTTCACCTTGCCGCGAATGGATTCCGCTTCGATGCGCTGGAGGATGCCGTCGCGTTCGTGGTCATCGAGCGCGTAGAAAACGTTCTTGCCGACGTCGATGCGATACAGCGGCGGCATCGCGACGTGAATCCGTCCGTCGGTGACCAGCTTGCGGAAATGGCGGACGAAAAGCGCCGTGAGAAGCGTGGCGATGTGCGCACCGTCGGAGTCGGCATCGGCCAGGATGCAGACCTTGCCGTAGCGCAAACCCTTCACATCGTCGCTGCCGGGGTCGACGCCGAGGGCGACCGCGATGTCGTGCACTTCCTGCGAGGAGAGCACCTCGTTCGGATCGACTTCCCACGTGTTCAGGATCTTGCCGCGCAACGGCATGATGGCCTGGTACTCGCGGTCGCGGGCCTGCTTGGCCGAGCCGCCGGCGGAATCGCCTTCGACGAGGAAGAGCTCCGTGAGATTGAGATCGGTGGACGTGCAGTCGGCGAGCTTGCCCGGCAGCGCCGGACCGCTGGTCATCTTCTTGCGCTCGACTTTCTTGCCCTGCCGCAGCCGCGTCATCGCCGACGCGATGGCAACCTGCGCGATGCGCTCGGCGTCGGCGACGTTGTTGTTCAGCCAGATCGAAAACGCATCCTGTGCAACGCCGGAGACGAACGCCGAGGCCTCGCGCGACGACAGGCGATCTTTCGTCTGCCCGGTGAACTGCGGCTCGGTCATCCGCAGCGACAGGATGTAGCTGCAGCGCGACCAGACATCCTCGGGCGCGAGCTTGACGCCGCGCGGCAGCAGGTTGCGCAGCTCGCAGAATTCGCGAATGGCCTCGGTCAGCCCTGTGCGAAATCCATTGACGTGCGTGCCGCCCTGCGCGGTCGGAATCAGATTCACGTACGACTCGGTGACGAGATCGCTCGGATCGGCCTCGGGGAGCCAGACCACGGCCCAGTCGACTTCCTCGTTCGATCCCTTGAACGTGCCGACGTACGGCATCTCCGGAATCGTCGTCAGTCCGGCCAGCTCCGACATCAGGTACGCGGGCAGGCCGTTCTCGTAAAACCATTCTTCGCTTTCCGCGGGTTCCGCTTCGTTAATAAACCGCAACCGCAAACCGGGCGCGAGGACGGCCTTCGCGCGCATGACGTGCTTGAGGCGCGGAACATTGATCTTCGGGGAGTCGAAGAATTTCTCGTCCGGCCAGAAGCGGATGGTCGTCCCGGTGTTGCGCTTGCCGACCTGGCCGATGACTTTCAGTTCGTGCTTCTTCTTGCCGTCGGCGAAATCCATGAAGTACTCGTTGCCGTCGCGGCGCACTTTCACTTCCAGCCGCTTCGACAACGCGTTGACGACCGACACGCCGACGCCGTGCAGGCCGCCGGAGAAGCGATAACTCTTGTCCGAGAACTTCGCGCCCGCATGCAGCCGCGTGAGGATGACCTCGACGCCGCTGACGCCTTCGCGCGCATGCTTGTCGACCGGCATGCCGCGCCCGTCGTCGGCAACGGAGAGCGAGCCGTCGTCATGCAGCGTGACGACGATCTCTTTGCAATGTCCGGCGATGGCCTCGTCCGCGGAGTTGTCGATGACCTCCTGCGCCAGATGGTTGGGCCGTTCGGTGGTGGTGTACATGCCCGGCCGCTTGCGGACGGGCTCGAGACCGGTGAGGACTTCGATGGCAGAACTGTCGTAGGTGGTGGTCATGCTTTTCGCGTGTGATCCGTCCCGCTCCGCGCATCACGCTCTCGCCCGCGCGGGATCGGTGGGGATGATAGCAGCCTGTCATCCAGAGCCGCCGCAGCTGCGTAGGCGAAGCCGAAGCAGCGGAGGACGGCGAAGGATCCCCGGCTGCTAACCCAGGAGGGGCGGGCGGTTCACGTTCGCAAAGCCCCCGCCCCGCCTTCGTTAGCAGCCGGGGATCCTTCGACCGTCCTCCGCCGCGCCGCGCTACGCGCTATGCGGCTCCGGCGGCTCAGGATGACAGCGTTCGCGCAGTCGCGCGAACGCTGTCACTTCACCGCGATCGACCGCGCCTGCTTCACGTCCGTGATCCCGCGCATCGCTTTTTCGAGGGCGTCCTGGAGGAGCGTGCGCATGCCTTGCTCCAGGCCGATGTTGCGCAGCTCGTCGATCGGGGCGCGGCGCTGGACGGCGCGTTTTACCTCGTCCGTGCCGGTGAGCAGCTCGTGGACGCCCATGCGGCCTTTGTAGCCGGTGTTGTTGCAGTTCGCGCAGCCTTTCGGCTCGTAGAGCATGAAGTCGGGGGAGTACTTGATGCCGAGGTCGGGGAAGAAATCGCGGCCGTAGATTTCCATCAGCTCGTCGAACTCCTCCTCGGACGGATGATGCGGCGCCTTGCACTTCGGGCAGAGCGTGCGGATCAGGCGCTGGGCCATGATGCCGAGGAGCGCGTCGGCGAAATTGAACGGATCGATGTTCATGTCCAGCAGGCGCGAGATCGTCTCCGGCGCGGAGTTCGTGTGCAGCGTGGAAAAGACCAGATGTCCGGTCAGCGACGCCTCGATGCCGATGGCCGCCGTTTCGTGATCGCGCATTTCGCCGACCATGATTACGTCGGGATCGGCGCGCAGGAACGAGCGCATGGCCGCGGCAAAGGTGAAGTCGATCTTTGGCTGCACCTGGACTTGCCGCAATCCCTTCTGCGTGATTTCCACCGGGTCTTCCGCAGTCCAGATTTTCATGTCCTCGGTATTGATCGAGCCGAGGGCGGAGTGCAGCGTGGTGGTCTTGCCGGAACCGGTCGGACCGACGACGAGACAGATGCCGTAAGGCTTGGAAAGGATCTCCTTGAAGTTTTTCAGATTGCGCTCGCTGAATCCCATCTTCTCAATCGGCAGCGGTTTCGATGCGGCCAGGATGCGCATGACCACGTCCTCGTTGCCGTTCGTGGTCGGGATCGTGGCCACGCGCAACTCGATCACGCCCTTCGATGACTTGAAGCGGATCTTGCCGTCCTGCGGCTTGCGGCGCTCGGAGATGTCGAGCTTGGCCATGATCTTCAGGCGCTGCACGAGCGCGTTGCGATGCGGGCCGGGGATCTCCATGAATTTTGCGCAGTCGCCGTCGATGCGCAATCGGATGAGGCATGGATTCTTCGCGCCGTCGGGCTCGACGTGAATATCCGAGGCGCCGCGTTGGGCGGCTTCGAGAATGAGTTGATTGGCGAGTTTGACGATGCCCGAATCCGTCTCGTCGATCTCGTCTTTGTCCTTCTCCTCCTCCTCGGTGTTGCCCTCCCCTTCGCCGAGCTGGTCGAGGATCTTGGCGAGGTCCGCGCTGTCGGTCGACGACTCTTCCACTTCGCCGTACGACGCGCCGATGTACGCGAGGATCTCGTGCTTCATTCCGACCCAGAAGTCGTAGCGCGGCGAGAGGTTCATGGCCCGGATGGCGTCGAGGCGCGTGAGGTCGTGCGGATCATCGACGGCGATGACGAGCACGCCCGGCCGCCGCTCGATCGGCGCGCAGACGTACTTTTTCCACATGTCGGACGGCACGCGGTCGCGATACTCCTGCGGAATGGTCTGCGTCCCTTCGTACGAGAAAAAGCTGGTGCTGTAAAACGCGGCCAGCGATTTCCCCAGCTCCTCTTTCGGGACGTTGTGATCCTCGATCAGCACTTTCTCGATCGTGGTGTTGTTGACGCGCGCGCTGGAGACGGCGGCCTCGATGTCTTTCTCCGAGACGATGCCTTTGTCGACGAGCGCGCCGAGGCGCGAGGGCTTGGTCTGCCGCGAGGCACGATGCTGGTTGTAAAACGCGATCCCGAGAATGCGTCCGATCTCCTCGGCGGCATCCTCGTCCTGCGCGGTGAAGGCGACGCCATGTCGTTTGTTGATGAGCTGCACGACGCCGAGGAGGTACTTCTCAAACAGGATGGGGACGGCGAGGACGGCTTTCGTGCGAAAGCCGGTCTGCTTGTCCCATCGCTGATCGAAGCGGAGATTGGCGTGGAACTTCCCGAGCTCGGCGGCGTCGTACGCGTCCTTGATGTTGATGGTCTTGCGCGCCAGCGCCGTGAATCCGGCGATCGATGCGAAGGACTTCGGAACGCGAATCTCCTTCGGCATGTCGCCGACCTTGGTCATCGAGTACAGCTCCTGATTCTTGGTGTCGACGGCGTAGATGGTCAGCCGTTCGGCATCGAGCAGCTCGAGGATCTTGTCCTTGAGCGTCATCAGAATGTGCGGAATGGACTCCGCGGCATTGATCTGATTGGTGATCGCGGTGAGCTTCTTCCGATACTCGAGCTCCCGCTCGAGCGACGTTGCCGAGGCCTGCACGGTCATGCGATGAGTCTCCGATCTGGTGGGGAGAGAGGATAGCGCAGTCGGCATGGCCGACAGCGTTGGTTGCCCAAGACTCCGGCAGCAGCCGTATTAATTCTCGATGGCGTAATTTCGATGGCGCTTTCAGACGCCGGATGGCGTCTCGTACGATAGCCGGTGGTCGCGCGAAGCGCGAGACCACCGGACGCCACGTATACTCGGCCGGTGGCGTCGTTCGAGAACACGTTGCGCGCCGTGAACGCAATGAAGCAGGCCGGAGTTATTACCGACTACGCCGTTGCCGGTGCGATGGCGCTCATGTTCTGGATCGAACCGGTACCGACGTTTGATCTCGACGTCCTCGTTCTTCTGCCGCAATCGACAGGTCCAATCGTGTCGCTTCAACCGATCTATGAATGGGCGGCGAAGCAGGGCTACACCTCGGACCTCGAGCACATCGTGATCGACGGCGTTCCTGTTCAATTCCTTCCGTCATACAGTGATCTGGCTGACGAAGCCATTCAGACCGCCGTCGATCGACAATATCGAGGAGTTGACATACGCGTGGTCACGCCTGAGTACCTCATCGCGCTCTACCTCGTTCCATCGGCACGGACACTGAAACGGCAGGAACGAGCAGCGGCGCTGCGCGAGTCGGCGATGATCGACCACGAACGCCTCGCAGATGTGATGACTCGATTCCACGTGGAATTCTGAGATGAACGAGACTCCCGCAAGACCCACTGACGAATTGCTCGCCCGTCTTTTTCAGGGCAAGCGCGCGTTGCATGCGGTGCAGCGGACGCTGTCGCTTCCTGAAAAAGTTGCGCAGTTGCTCGAACTCCAGAAGGTCGCATACGAGATTCTGCGAGCTCGCGGCGTCGCATTGCAGCCGTGGCAAAAACCGTGGGATGTGGAACCGTAGCAGGGCTGCGGCGGCGGCGTGGCACAATCGCCATCTCGCATGATGACCACCGCCGCCCCCACCCTCACGCCCTGCACCAACTGCGGAGGCCAATCGGCGGAGTACTGCGCCGCGTGCGGGGAGCGGCAGCCGGGGCATCATGATCTGTCGGTTGCGCACTTTGCGCATGACGTCGTTCATGAGTTCGTTCATCTCGACTCGAAACTCTTCCGGACGCTGCGCGACGTCGTGACGAAGCCGGGGTTTCTGACGGCGGAGTATTTCGCGGGACGGAAATCGCGGTACATCCCGCCCTTGCGGCTGTTCCTGACGTTGTTCGCGCTGCAGTTTCTGGCGTTCACGTTTTATCAGCCGGCGGCGGTGTACACGGTCAAGTCATTCGAGCGGTTCGACAAGGCCGGCGCGTTGACGCGGCTCATCGAGAAGCGCGCCGAGCATCGGCATATGACGCGCGAGGAATTCGAACAGCGGCTCGACGAGCGGTGGCACAAGAACTACTCGCTGCTGCAACTGATGAACATCGCCGGGCTGGCGATCGTGCTGAAGGTGCTGCATCGCAAGCGTTACTTCGCGGAGCATCTCGTCTTCGCCGCGCACTATCTCGCCTTCTCGTACATCGTGGCGCTGGTCGTGGACTGGCCGATCTACGCCTTCGGCGGAGGGTTTCGTCCCGGACCGCTGCAGAAGGGAGTCACCGCAGTCACGATTGTGATCTCGCTGGTCTACCTCTTTCTCGCGCAACGCCGTTTTTATGCTGACGGTCCGGCGTCTTCCGCGTTCAAGACGGCGCTGTTGTGGCTGGGACGCTGGGCCGTCATGGTCCTGCTCCTCGGCGGATCGCTCGGCGTTGCAGTGTTGATGGTTCGCTGACGCGTCAATCCTTGCGCGCGACCAGCAGCAGCCCAGGTCCGAACGGAACGAACGAGAAGAGCCGGTCGAGCGAAAAGATGGCGCGCACGGCGTTGACGAGCATCCGCGAGCGTCCGGCGCGGGCGACGGAGCGCAGCGCGGCGTCTTCGTTGATCGCCAGCCGCGCGCGGCGCTTGTTCATCGGCAGGATCACCAGCGTGTCGTAGACCAGCACGATCGGAAATCCCCAGAACGACGCCTTCTCGATCCGCATCGAAGCTGTCCGAAACAACGACGCGAGCTGATCGCGCGTGTAGCGGCGGCGATGCTCGTAGTAGTCGTCGCTGGCGCTCCAGAGACTTTGCAGCGCCGGGACCGTGGCCACGCAGCTGCCGCCGCTGTCAAGAACGCGCGCCAGCTCGCCGACGGCCGAGGCATCGTCATCGAGATGCTCGAGCGTCTCGCCGGTGGTCACGCCGGCGAAGGCGTTCGACCGGAACGGCAGCTTGGTCATGTCGCCGATCACCGCGGGGATGCCGAGCGTCCTTCGCACATGCAGCGCCGCTTCGAATGAATAGTCGATTCCGATGACGTCATAGCCGCGCTGCTGCATTCGTCCGGCGAGCTGGCCGAGACCGACGGCGGCATCGAGCACGCGCGCGCCGCGCGGGAGTTTATCGACCTCGCGCAGGATGATGCCGAGGCGGTACTCATGGCGAGGGCCGAACATCTCGGGCTGCGTGCCCCATTGGTGAGTACCTGACTCCATAAATGAGATGCTACTATCGAGAGATCGATGTGACTACTCAGCGTCACGAGAGGCCCTTATGAAGAAGACCGCGCTGGCTGGCGCCATGATCTGCCTCATCGCAAGCACCGCACTTGCTGCTACGACTCCCATCTCCGTTGATTGTGTAAACGTTCTCTTCCTCTCCGACAGGCCGCTTGTGTCCAACGGTCTCGACTCGACGATGAGCGCTCTGGGAACTGTCGCGAAACCAATCACCGTCGCGGACTTTGCCAAGCTCAGAGCTTCGATTGACGATCAGACAAAGCATCCCCAGGACAGGCTTCCGGGGGAGAAGATTCTTTACAGCATCGAAGGTGTGGCCGGTGGAAGCGGCGGTGCGGGACCTGCGAGATGGACCGAGAATTTCTTCGAGCATGAAATCGACCCGACGACGAATACAGGTGGCGTCGAGATCAACTTCAGCGCTCCATTCCTGCTTCCATGCGGCGTGTCGAGTGTGCGGGCGAAAGACCTCGCCGCAGTCAACAAGGTCGTCACCAGCGGCGGCGATGATTACGCGCACTACACCTCCCTTCCCTACTCCGGGAAGCGCATTCGCATTACTGGGCCGGCATTCTTCAACGGTGAAGGTTCTCCTTCGATTGCTCCGGTGCTGAAGATGGAGGTTCTCGACGGCAGCGGCACCCCAACCGACGGCGGAGGAACTCCCGGTTCCGGTGGAACTGGCGGCAGCACGCCCACGGCGCCCACGATCGTTCTTCCGGACAGCGTCCTCGCATCGTCAATTTCCATGGCGAATTCGGACTCCAGCACGGTCGCCTTAACAACCTTCATCCCGACGACGACGACTTCGGACGTCACACTGAGTGCGGCAACGGATGCCGACGACCTGTTGGCGACGATCACGCCCTCGACGATCAAGCCCGGCGATACCGGCGACGCTAAGCTAACCATCCACACCACTCCGACGACCCTGGCCGGGGAGCATATCGTCACGCTAACCGCATCCGACGGCACGGTTTCATCCTCGGTATCGGCTCACGTCACCGTTTTCTGCGATCCTCCGTTCATCCTCGGCATCGACCAGCCGAAGAGCTCCACGGTCGCTCTCGGCCGGCCGGCGCAGCTTTCCGTGAAGGCCTCCGGCAGCGGACCGTTCACGTATCAGTGGTTCACCGGCGCCAGCGGACTTTCGAACTTCCCGCTGCCCGGCGGTACCTCCGCGAACTTCACCACCTCGGCGCTGAACGACACGACGTCGTACTGGGTTCGCGTCACGAATCCGTGCGGCAGCGTGAACAGCCAGACCGCGACGGTGAACGTCTCCGCGAGCGCGAAGCCAACCGGCCGGCGCTGAACGCAAAACGCATCGATAAGTCGAAAACGCCCGGCGAACCCGGGCGTTTTCCTTTTATGATCGCCGGATGCGAAAACTTGCAGTCCTCGGCGTGGCGCTCGCCTCGCTCCTTTTCGTCTTCGCCCGCTCGCCGGAAGAACGGACGATCACCGATCCGACCTCGGTGACGTCGCCGCGCAACGCCAACGCGGCGCCTGTGCCGATCGACGATCTCTTCTTCAGCCGCAACGTCACCGGCGCGTCGTGGGCACCCGACGGAAAAGAGATCGTCTTCGGAACGAACACGACCGGCCGCATCAACCTTTGGAAAGTGGCCGCGGCCGGCGGCTGGCCGGTGCAGCTCGCCGTCGCCGATGACCGCCAGGTCTCGCCGGCCTGGTCGCCGGACGGCAAATGGATCGTCTGGCAGCAGGACCGCGGCGGTAACGAGGCCTACGACCTTTATGCGATTCCGTCAGCGGGCGGCACGCCGATCAATCTGACCAACACGCCGAACGTCTCCGAAACGAGCGCGCTTTTTTCGCCCGATTCGAAATGGCTGGCGCTTGATTACAAAGCCACGGCCACGCCGCAGACCGATGTCGCAGTCCTCGACCTGAGCACGAAATCGGTCCGCAATCTGACGAATGAAAAGACCGCCGACCGCACGTGGAGCGTCGTGGCCTGGAGCCGCGACGGCAAGACGCTCTACGCCAACCGCACGAATCCGGACGGCACAATGGGCGAGATCTGGCGCATCGACGTCGCCAGCGGACACGCCGACAACCTGACGCCGCACACAAAGCCTGCCGACTACGCCGCCAGCGATCTCTCGCCCGACGGCAAGACTCTGCTTCTGACCACCGACGAGAGCGGATACGCCAACGTGGCGCTGCTGGACGTCGCATCGAAAGCGATGACGCCGGTGACGACCGTGAAGTGGCAGGCCGCTTCCGGCGAGTTCTCGCCCGACGGTAAGTGGCTCACCTACGTCATCAACGAAGACGGACGCAGCGACATCTATCTCGCCGCTGCCAACGGCAAGGACGCGCACAAGCTGGCCGTGCCGGAAGGATTCAACAGCACGGCCGGCTCTCCCACATCGTTCAGCCCCACGAGCGACCGGCTGCTCATCGCCCATCAGTCCGCGACGATGCCCGGCGACCTGTGGATCTACGATCTCGCCACATCGCACGCCTCGCAACTGAGCCGCTCCGCGATCGCCAGCATCGCCTCGGCGGCGCTTCCCGCGTCGCAGATCGTCCACTACAAGAGTTTCGACGGCGCGACGATCAGCGCGCTGCTTTGGGTGCCGTTCAATCTCGACCGCAACAGCAGGAATCCCGGCATCGTCCTTCCCCACGGCGGTCCGACCGGCCAGACCGTCGACACGTTCAGCCGCAACGTGATCGCGCTCGTGTCGCGCGGCTACACCGTGATCGCGCCGAACGTCCGCGGCTCGACCGGGTACGGCATGACCTTCCAGCACATGAACTATCAGGACCTCGGCGGCGGCGATCTGCAGGACGAGGTCTACGCCGCGAAGTTCCTCGCCGCCACCGGCTACGTCGACGCGAAGCGCATCGGCATCACCGGCGGATCCTACGGCGGCTACATGACGCTGATGGCGATCGGCAAGACGCCTGACGTCTGGGCCGCCGGCGTCGAGCAGTACGGCATCGTCGACTGGTACACGATGCTGCAGCACGAGGATCCGCGCCTTCAGGAGTACGAGAAGTCGCTCCTCGGCGATCCGGTGAAGGACCGCACCGTTTACGAAAACGCCTCGCCGATCAAGTTCCTCCGCAACGCCACCGCTCCGCTGCTCGTGCTGCAGGGCGAGAACGACATCCGCGTGCCGAAGGAAGAGGCGGAGCAGGTCGTGTCGATTCTCAAAGGCGCGAACAAGACCGTCGACGTGCACATCTATCCCGCCGAGGGACATGGATTCGCGAAAAGGGAAAACCAGATCGACGCCATCAAACGAACCATCGAATGGTTCGACCGCTACTTGAAAGCAAGCAACTAGGAGAACGTCATGAGACTTCGCTACGCACTCGCACTTCTTCTCTTTCCGATCGCCGCGCTCGCGCAGACCGCAACGCCGGCCAGCGCCGCAGCGTCCGATGGCTCCTGGCACTTCGTCGTAGCCGGCGACTCGCGCAATTGCGGCGACGTGGTCATGCCCGCCATCGCCGAAGCGGCGAAAAACAACAACGCGAAGTTTTACTGGCACCTCGGCGACTGGCGCGCCATCTACACCTTCGACGAAGACATGGTGCAGGCGAACGTCATGGCCGGGACGCCGCTGAACATCTCGAGCTACCTTACGAACGCGTTCAAGGACGCCATCGACAACCAGCTCAAGGCGTTCGACGACCGCGGCGTGCCGGTGTTCGTCGGCATCGGAAATCACGAAACGATCTGGCCGATGACGCGCGACCGTTTCCTCAAATCATTCGGCCCCTACCTCGACATCGCCGCCATCCGCGATCAGCGGCTCAAGGACGATCCGAACGACACGACCGTGCGCACGTACTATCACGTCGTCACCAACGGCATCGACTTCATCACGCTCGACAACGGCTCGTGCGACATGTTCGACGACGCGCAGATGGCCTGGCTGCGCAAGGTGCTCGCACGCGACGCCGCCGACGCGTCGATCCGCACCGTCGTCCTCGGCGCGCACGCCGCACTTCCCGACAGCCGCTCCTGCGGCCACAGCATGGGCAACTATCCCAACCAGCAGAAGACCGGCCGCGAGGTCTACAAGCTGATGCTGGACATGCGCGACAAGAGCAAGAAGCAGGTCTACCTGCTCGCCAGCCACTCACACTTCGTGATGGACAACGTTTACAACAGCGATTACTGGCAAAAGAACGGCGGCGTGCTGCCGGGCTGGATCATCGGCACGTCCGGCGCGGTCCGCTACCAGCTGCCAGAGACGGCGACGCCCGGACCGAACACGCGCCAGAACGTTTACGGCTATCTCCTCGGCACCGTCAGCGCGTCCGGCGCGATCACGTTCGAGTTCCGCGAGCTGCTGTCGAAAGACATCCCCGCCGACGTCGTCAAAAAGTACTCGAAGAGTTTCGTCGAGAACTTCTGCTTCGGCGCAAACGTGAACTTGTCGCCGCAGAAGGGCTATTGTCCGCCGATGTCGAAGTGCTCCGAGGGCGAGTAACCGGTCAGTTCCGAGATCCGCTCATCGGGACCTGCGAAAGCCAGCCGAGGACAGCGTCCGCTTCGGCGAGCATGCGGCGCGTGGCGCGCAGCAGCGTCACGCGTTCATGTTCGGAGAGGTCCGGCTCTTCTTCGATGAGCTGCGCCAGCCCGCGGACATCGTGGACGATCGCCGTCATCTTGCGAGACAGCAGCGTCGAAAGCAGCACCGTGTGGAGCTGATGCATTCATCAAGGGAGTAGCGCCGCCGCCGGAAATCGCCCTGCCACAACATTTACCCTCCCGGCGGCTTTCCGTCATAATGTCTGCCCTTCCCGCGAAAATCTGATCCGTTGACGGAGGACCAATGAGCCTTTTTGATTTTCCTCGCATCAACATCACGGGCACGGTCACGCTGAATCCCGGCACGGCAAACAACGACGACTACGCCGGCTCGGTCACATTCCCCTCGGGGCCGAACGCCGGCCAGACGCTGGCGCTGATCGATTCGAAGCTCGTGCAGCCACGCACGTACGGCATGTCCGACGCCGACTTCATCACCTGGGTGCAGAAGGCGCACACGTTCAACCTAGCGGGCGGAGGGACGCGCGAGATCATCCCCGCAGAGTGGAACTACTACGGCGACATGGGGTCGAAAGTCGGCACCGGCGCGGCGTCCGTGGTCGGCGTGCAGACCGACCCCGATCATCTCTACACCGCCCCTGATCCGTCCGTGCCGGTCACGTCGCTGATCGGATCGCCGCTCACCTACTCCGGCGGCATCACCGATGTGAATTCCGAGGGATCGCCTCCGGCCACGCAGTTTTTCATTGAACAGTTGACGCTGATGAACGGCGACGCCATCGCGCTGCAGGGGCCGGCCTCGAAAGGCGCCTGCCAGTGGATCAACTTCTACCGCAATGTGAACCTCACGGCGGACGGCGGCGCGGGCGGCTACATGTACCACGTCATCCTGAAGTCGAAGTGCGGCCCGAATTTCAACATCCCCGGCTTCGAAGACCCGTCGATCATCGGCGCGATCTTCCGCTACTACCTCTTCCGCGTCGTCCAGCCGACCAAAGGCAACGCGGCGCTGGAGGCGTTGTACGCGAAGGCCGCCACGAACGCCGCCTCGCTGCAATTCGTGGCCACGATCGCGCCGCTGTACGAAGGTGAAGAGATCACCACTGGTCCGATCGGACGGCTCCTGGTCGCGCCTCCGCCGTCGATCTCGACGCTGCCGCTGACGAACAACAACGGCGGCGGCACGATCGCCCTCGCTCCGGCGGTGGTGCAGCAGAATGGCAATCGGATTTCCGCCGAATTCGTCGGCACGTTTCCCGACAACAATCAGCCCAACGGCAACGCCAAATACGCGTTCGGCGCCGTGACGCTCATGGCCGACGGCAACGGCACGTCCGCGGCCATCGGTCCGGTCGACTACACCGACACCGATGCCGGCAACCAGCGCGGCTGGCTCTTCGACTTCGACATTTCTAACAATCCCGATGCGCAGAACGCGCTGTCCGATCCGAAAGCCACCCTCCGTCTGACGGGAACGAGTTTTCACACCGACGTCCTCACCGAGAGCCAGTACTACATCGTCTCCAATCAGCAGGCCGTTTACGCCGAGCAGCACGGCCCGGCCGATTCGTTCATCAACCAGGGCACCGCGGAGCCGGCCACGATCAGCGTCTACCAATACGGCAAGCTGCTTCCGGCCGGCGTCTGTCCTCCGATCACCGTCTGGAGCTACAGCACCGTGCCGCTGCAAACGCCCGGCGCGCTCGTTCAGGTCGCGCAGAATTTCAAGCCGGGCGATCCGCTCACCGTCGACACCTCGCTCCCCGGCAACTTCCTCTTCACCTTCACCGTCGGCGATCAGGCGCCGCCGCCGCCGAGCTACGCGGCGTTTCTCAATCCCCCATTCACGATCCTCACGAACGCGCCGCAGATCAGCATGCGCATCCTCCCGAACGACGAAGATTTCTCGCAGTACTACGTCGATCCCACCGCTCCGGAACCGGTCGGCAATTCCAGCCTCACCTTCGACGTCGTCTACGCGAAAGTGCTGCGCACCTACTACCTTCTCTATCCGGCCATGAACAAGCGAATCAAACTCAATGACGTGACGAAAGTCGCGCCTCGCGCTAACGACATTCTCAACGTCACCGACCCGTCGCTCTGGATGTCGGTCCACTACATGCCGCGAACGCGCGACATGTCGCAGAGCCGCCGGACGCTGCTCCAGGCGTGGTGCAGAAAGGTGATCGCCGAGGAGGGCAAGGTGTCGTCCGCGATTTCCTGAATGCCGGTCAGAGCGACATTGACTGAGCAGTAGCGCCGAGCAGCTCTTCGTATATAAATCGCCGGCCGTGAGCCGCCGCAAAGAACGCTGGTTCGCAGGAGTAATCGTGGCGCTCGCGGTGATCGCGGGCGCGATCGCGCTGGCGCCCGAGCTCGAGATCGCGCGCGTCGATCTCAACGACTCCGTCTTTCACTTCACCATCGCCGACGCCATCGTGCAGCGCGCCGCCGCCGGCAAGCCGGTGCTCGACTTCTGGATGCCGGAATGGAGTTTCGGCTATCCGGTCGTCCGCGACTATCAGCCGCTAGCGCACTGGCTCGTCGCCGTCGCGCACTTCGCCACGTTCCGCCAAGCCTCGGTGATGGAGATTTTCACCATCTTGCGCTGGCTGCTGCTCGCGCTCTTCCCGCTGTCCGCATACGCTGGCTGCCGGATGATGTCGCTCCGCCCGATGACGGCGGCGGCAGTGGCGCTGCTCTCTCCCCTTCTTTCTGCGCCAAATCTCTACGGCCTCGACTACGGAAGCTACATCTGGCGCGGCAACGGTCTCTTCACGCAGCTCGTGGCCATGCACCTTTTCGTGGTCGCCATCGGCGCCGGATGCCACGCCATTCGCGAGGGGCGACGGGGGACGCTGGCCGGATTGATCCTCGCCCTCACCTTTCTTGCGCACTTCATCTACGGATACATGGCCGCCGCGACGCTCGTGCTCGTGGCTGCCCTTCCCGGCACCGACGCGACGCCGCGACGCCGCTTCCTCCGCCTCGGCTGGCTCGCTCTGTTGAGCATCGCCGTCACCGCGTTTCAGATCGTCCCGATGCTCGGTGACGGCCCATTCATCAATCGCAGCCGCTGGGAACCGACCTGGAAATGGGAGTCGTTCGGCGTTCAGGAAGTTCTCTCGCTCAGCGCCTCGGGCGACCTGCTCGACGGAGGCCGTCTCCCCGTACTGTCGCTGCTGGCGCTGGCTGGAGCGATCGCAATCGTGCGACGCAGGAAAGAGGCAGCGGACGAACGGTTCGCGTGGCTGTTCGCCATCAGCGGAGCGCTTCTCTGGATTTTTCTCTTCTGCGGCCGCGCCTCTTGGGGACCGCTGTTCAAAGTCCTCGGATTGAGCGAGGCGGCACAACTGCATCGATTCATCGGCGGCGCGCAGTGGTTTCTGCTCATCCTCGCCGGAGTCGGATTGACGAGGCTTTGGACGCTGCCGTTCCAACGCCGCTGGCGCTTTCCAGCGCTCGCTGCCGTCGCGCTGACGATCGTCATCCTCTTCTTCCCTGCACTCGAGCGACATCGATTCCTGAACGAAGGATATGTGTGGGGCCGCGCGAACCTCGCCGCCGCCGAAAACGAGCGCGATGTCCTCGCGAAAGTCACCGATGCCGTGAAACGCCTCGGCGGCCGTTCGTATCCGGGGCTGGCCGGCAAGTGGGGCGCGCAATTGCGCGTCGGCTACGTCCCGCTCTACGCGTTTTTCAGTACGGCGCACATCCCTGCCGTCGCGTTTCTCTACCACGCCATGGCGCTGCCCGCGGACGTCATGGTCAAGTTCGATGAGACGCGCGCCGAACATTACCGCCTCTTCGATATCCGCTCCGTTGTCGCTGATTCCGGCCGCGCGTTGCCGCCCTTTCTTCGCCCCATCGCCTCGTACGGCAGGTTTCGGCTCTACCAACCGCCACCCGCGGGTGGGGAGTTCGACTTGGTGCGCGCTCCGTACACGTTTCACGTCGACAGCCGGACGTTCTTCGACGTCAACGATGCCTGGCTGTCGAGCGGCTGGCCTGCCGCGCGCGCGCATCTGCTGCTCGATTACGAGTCAGCCGTTCCGCTGGTGCAGCGTCCGCGTCTCGCAACGATCACGTCGCTGGCCACGCCGGCACCTGTCGTTTCGTGCGGCAGCGTCCTCAGCGCTTCTGATGACGGCGACGTTCATCGCGCGCAGTTGGATGTGAGCCGAGGGGATTGCTTCGCCCTTTTCAAAATGACGTATCACCCCAACTGGCGCGCGACGGTCGACGGCACGCGCGCGACCACGATGATGTTGTCGCCCGGCTTCGTCGGCGTGCCGCTCGCGCCGGGACAGCACGTGATCGAATTGCGCTACGACGCCGGCATCCTCAAAGGCGTTCTTCTCCTTCTCGTCGTTCCGTTCCTCTTTGTTTCGTTCGTCGCCGAGCGTCGCGGCGTGCTCGATCGACTGGAATCGCGTGCCGCCGATGCGCGAATCACCTGGAGTCCGACGCGCACCTGGGCGCTGCTGACGTTCGCCCTCGTGTTGCCGTGCATCGCGCCGTATGCCGGCCGTGTCGAGCCGAACGGCCACGATGCGCTCGAGTATCTGCCCCGCGTCGTCGAGTTTCACGAGAACATCCGCCACGGCATTCTCCTGCCGCGCTGGGCGCCCGATCTGAGCAGCGGCCAGGGGCAGCCGTTGTTCCTCTTCAACCCGCCGCTTTTCTACTACCTGACCGAGCTCTTTCACCTGGCCGGCTTCTCGTTCATCGCATCGATGAATGCCGCGTGCGTGCTGCTCATCCTCGCCGCGGCGGCGTCGATGTTCCTGCTGGCGCGATGGTATTTCGGTCCCGCCGGCGGAGCGGTGGCGGCGCTGGCGTACGTCTGGGCGCCGTACTTCCTCGTTGAAATTTACGTGCGCACGGCGTTCGCCGAATTTTCCTCGCTGCCGTTTTACCCGCTGGCCATTTACGGCTTCGCACGGCATGCGGCGTCGTGCGAACGCAAGTACCTCGTCATCGGCGCCGCTGCGTATGCCGCGATCTGGTTCGCGCACTCCCCAGCCGCCGTGCTTTTCTCCCCGCTCGTCGGCGCGTTCGTTCTCTTTCTTGCATGGCGCGCGCGAAGCGTCCAACTGCTATTGACGCACGCCGTTGCGCTCGCCGCCGGCTTCCTCCTCGCCGCGACGATCTGGCTACCGAGCGTCGTCGAAGCGCCCGATACACATTCGAATTTGCTGACCGAGGGGCCGCTGAAGTATTCGAATCACTTCGTCGCGCCAGCGCAGTTCTTTTCGAACGCGTGGGGATACGGCGTCTCGATTGCGGGCGATCAGGATGGGATGTCCTTCTCCCTCGGCTGGCCGTTGCTGCTCCTCGCCGCCATCGCCGGAATTGCAATCGTGCGGCGTGAGTCCGACGCGTGGAAGCAGTGGTTCGCTTTCTTCGCCGGCGCGACCTTCATCCTCTGTTTTCTGATGACGCAACGCGCGCATGCGTTGTGGGACGCAATCCCGCAGGTTCAGTACATCGCCTTCCCGTGGCGCCTGCTGGCGCCGGCGACGTTCTGCCTGGCGCTGCTCACTGCAGCCATCGTCTTTGCGGTCAATCGATTGCCGGAACGCTGGCACAGCGCGGCCTACGCGGCCGTGATCGCGGCGATCGTCCTCAGCGGTCTCCCGCACGCGAAGCCGGTCTCATATCTCTCGCTCGACGAAACGCTCTGGACTCCGCACGACATCGCCGAGCACAACGTCATCGCCGCGACCTTCGACACGTTCGAGCCGCGATGGGTGCAGTTGCGTCCGGCCCACACCGGCGGCCGAATCGTCGTGCTGCGCGGCAACGTGACCGCCACGATCGAGCAGCGGCTACCGACGCATTTCGCGGCACAAATCCGCGCCACGACGTTGAGCGATCTCGAGCTCCCGCTCGCCTACTTCCCCGGCTGGCACCTCCGCCTCGACGGCGTCGAACAAGCGGTCGACATGCCGTCACCGATGGGCCGCATGCGCGTCAGCGTCGGCCCCGGCACGCACGAGGTGGAAGCGTCGTTCGAACGCACGCCAATCCGCTGGACCGCCGACCTCACTAGCCTCGCCGCGCTCCTCGCACTCATCGCGGCATGGCCTTGGCGGCAAAAAGAAAAGGGCCGCGCGAGCGGCCCTGAATGAAGTTCGATTGGAGCGGGCAACCGGACTCGAACCGGCGACATCAACCTTGGCAAGGTTGCACTCTACCAACTGAGTTATGCCCGCGAACGACGGCGAAGAGTAGTCAGCGAGTGGGGTGCTGTCAAGCTCGCGCCGTTATCTCGCCCGCTAACGGGAGTGCAGCGATTCCTATTCCTACGGGCGCTCCACGCGGATGCCGTAGGCGTGCAGTTTCCGGTAGAGGTTGGAGCGCTCCACGCCGAGGGCGTCGGCGGTGCGGCTGACGTTGCCGGCGAACTCGCGGAGGCGGGAGAGGATGTACTGCTTCTCGAATTCGTCGCGCGCTTCCTTCAGCGTCAGGCGCGCGTCGATCTGCGGCGCGGCAGCCACGGCGGCGCCCAGTTGGACATCTTCCGGCTCGATGACCTCGCCCTTCATAAGGATGGCCATGCGTTCGATGACGTTGCGCAGCTCGCGCACGTTGCCGGGCCAGTGATACGCACGCAGTTTCGACGCCGCGCCGGACGAGAGACGCTTCTTCGGCGTTCCGGTTTCCGCCGCGAAGCGGCGCAGGAAATGTTCGGCCAGGAGCGTGACGTCGTTGCCGCGCGCGCGCAGCGGCGGCACCTCGATCGGAACGACGTTCAGGCGGTAGTAGAGATCGCTGCGGAAACTGCCGTTGGCGATTTCCGATTCGAGGCTCTTGTTCGTTGCGGCGATCACCCGCACGTCGACGCTGATGGTCTGCTGCCCGCCCACCTTCTGAAACGTCTGCTCCTGCAGCACGCGCAGCACTTTCGCCTGCGTCTTCAGACTCATGTCGCCGATCTCGTCGAGAAAGAGCGTCCCGCCATCCGCCAGTTCGAACTTCCCTTTTCGGTCGTCGATCGCGCCGGTGAACGCGCCCTTGCGATGACCGAACAACTCGGACTCGATCAACTCCTCGGGGATGGCCGCGCAGTTGACGTCGATGAACGGATGCTCGGCGCGCTGCGAAAGACGATGAAGCGTCCGCGCGACGATCTCCTTGCCGCTGCCGTTTTCGCCGGTGATGAGCACGCGGCTGTTCGACGGCGCGGCGGAGCGGATCTGCTCGTCGAGCTTTTTCATCGGATCGCTCTCGCCGATGAGCAACTCCTCGAGCGTGAAATGGCGATGAAGATCGCGCACCTGATCGCGCAGCTTGCGGTCCGCGAGGGCGTGATTGACGGTGAGCAGGACGCGTTCGAGCGACAGCGGCTTCTCGAGGAAATCGTACGCGCCGAGGCGCGTGGCGCGGACGGCGGAGTCGATGTTGCCGTGGCCAGAGATCACGATCACCGGCGGCGCGCCGGTCGTCTTCAGCCGCTCCAGCACGGCCATGCCGTCGATGCCGGGAAGCCAGAGGTCGAGGAACACGAGGTCGTACTCCTCGCGCGCAAACTGCGCAATCGCGGCCTCGCCGGAATCGCACAACGTCGGCTGATGCCCCTCGTCGCGCAGGATGTTCGCGAGGGTCTCGCGAATCGCGGCTTCGTCGTCAATGATGAGAATTTTGGCCATAGGAAAAATCAGGCGGGCAATTCAATTTCGAATCGCGTTCCTCTCGGGTGGTTGTCGTGGACGGAGATGCGGCCGTCGTGGTCGTTGACGATGCGGTGGACGATGGCCAAGCCGAGGCCGGTGCCGCGGCCTTTGGTGGAAAAGTATGGGAGGAAGAGTTTCTCCTTGTCGGCGTCGGGGACGCCGCGGCCGGGATCGGCCACTTCGATGACGACGCGGTGCGGCGCGCGGCGGGCGGAGACGCGCACCTCGCCCGACTCCGTCGCTTCGACGGCGTTCTTCAGCAGGTTGCCGACGGCGCGGCGGATTTGTTCGGGATCGACGAGGATTTCGATGTCGGGTTCGACGGTGACGCTGACGGAGACGCCCGGCTTGACGTCGCGATACAGCCCGGCCGCCTGCTGCAGGATCTCGGCGAGCTGGGCGTGGCGAAGGTGAACGGCCGGCATGCGCGCGAAACGCGCGAACTCGTCCACCATCCGCTTGAGTTGCCCGACCTCGGAAACGATCGTTTTCGTCCCTTCGTCGATTGCCTGCGGCGTGTCGGCGTCGTTGTTGCGGAACTTGCGCGCGATCCGCTCCGCGGAAAGCTGGATCGGTGTGAGCGGATTCTTGATCTCGTGCGCGATGCGGCGCGCGGCTTCGTTCCACGCGGCGAGCTTCTGCGCCTGAACGAGCGAGGTCGAATCCTCGATGGCGACAACCCATCCCTCGTCGCCGCCGCCGGAAAGACGGGCCACAGAGACTTCGAGATAGCGCAGCTCACCGCCGCGAATCAGCGTGACCTCGCGGGCGCGGGCGCCGCGTGCGGTGAGCTCGCGCAGCGTGTCGAAGAGCGGCGTGAGATCGCCCATGAGCACGTCGGCGAGGTTGGCGCCGGAGCGCGGCTGCTCGATCTGCAGCATCTGCAACGCGGCGTGGTTGACGCTGAGGAGCTCGAAGGTATCGGTGAAGGCGAGAATGCCGGCGGAGACGCTGTCGAGCACCGTCGAGAGGTAGCGATTCGTCTGGGTCAGCGCCTGTCGTTGCTCGTCGAGCTGCGTCGACATGTCGTTGAACGATTCGATGAGCCGTCCCACCTCATCCGTCGCCGCCACGGCCACGCGATGTCCATATCCGCCCTCGGCCAGCCGTCCCGTGGCCTCGGCCAGCGCTTTGATCGGAACGGTGATGCGGCGCGAGGCGTAGATCGACGTCCACAACGTGCCGAAAAGGATGGCCAGCGTTACGGCGAGGAAGAGCGACGTCTGCGATGCCTTCAACGTTGGCCGCTGCGCGTTGAGCTGTTCGAAATTCTTGTGCATCACGATCGACTCGTCGATCAGCCTGCTCATGGTGCCGGGAATGAAGACGCCGGCCACGGCGACGTACGGCGTGTTGCCGACGCGCGTGGCGGACCGGATCCACTTCCCGGTGGCGACGACGTCGATTTTCGTTGCGTGCCCGGACGCGGCGACGTCGTCGAAAAACTTCTTCGGCGGCTCGGACGCTTCATGAATCGGCGCCCGCGGATTGGCGACGACGCGCACGAGCGTGCCGTCGCGATACAGGCCGACCATGTCCACGTTGTGAAACTGCTGGACGTGGCCGAGGACGGCGTCGAGTTGCGCGGGATCGCTTGCGGCAATCTCGCGCGCGGCTGCAGCGGCAATGGCGGCGGATTGATCCTCTGACATCTGCGCGATCGCTTCGCCGTTCGTGAGAATGCGGCTCACCGGCGTGTTGAACCAGCGGTCGATCGATGTCCGCAACAGATCGCTGGCGAAAAAAAAGAGGATCAGCACCGGGATCAGCGACGTCGCCACCCAGGTGATGGCCAGCTTGGTGCGAAACCGCGATCCGATGATGCCGCGCTGCCGGTCGAGCACGAGCTTGACGATGCCGCGCAGCAGGACGAAGAGGATGCCAAAGATCAGCAGAACGTTGATGTTGGCGAGGACGAAGAGCAGCACCTGGCTGCTCAAGGCCTCGGGCGAAAGCTCTTTCGCTTTCTGGACGGCGTAGTAGATGAGGCTCGTCGCGGCCAGGATCAGCAGCGGCACGGTGACGATGACGCGCGGATCCTTGCGATACCGTAAAAGCAGGTCGCGCAGACTCATCTCGCCGCCGGCTCCGGCGGGGAGGCCACGCGCGCGGTCTTCCACCGCGTCGAAAACTCCCACGGGATGAAGTACAGCAGCCAGCCGCGCATCAGGTCGGCCTTGACGCGCACTTTGAGTTTGTACGGCGGCCGCTTGCCGATGTCGAAAAGGTTCGGTTCATCGATGGTGGTCATCGCCTTCTGCAGCGCGGCCAGATCGTTGAACGTCTCCGAACGCACCAGCTTGTGATCGCGGCGATAGTTGAGGAGGTACTCGCGCGTCAGCGAGTTGAACGTGGCGATGACTTCGATGTGCGTGCGCGCGATGCCTTCGTCGAACCAGCGCGGACGGTCGCGGAAAATCTCGACGACGTACGTCAGCGTCGTTGGCACGCCGCTCTGCAATCCTTTGATGGTCTCCTCGCGCTCGAAAGCGTGGCCCATCGTGAAGTGCACGCTGACCTGACGGTTGACGTCTTTCGCCGACAAGGTATCGATCGACGGGTCGGCCGCGAATGCGGCTCCTGCGAACAGGAAGAGGGATGCAAAAAAGAGTGGACGCACGGTGTGGTTGTTTTACCACACGACGCCGGATCTCCCTCTGATATTTCCGCTTACGCGAAGCTCTCGACGCCGCGGGCCGCCATCGCCGGCACGCCTTCCTCGGCTTCGGCAGCGCGAAGAATCTGCTCGACGAACTTCGAATGCAGCGCGTGACCGGCCTTGTACGCGGTGATCTCGCCGACCACCGGACGTCCGATCAGCGCCAGATCGCCGACCAGGTCGAGGATCTTGTGGCGCACGAATTCGTCGCGGAAACGAAGCGGTCCGTTCATGACGCCGCCGTCGTCGAGGACGATGCAGTTTTCGACGGAACCGCCGCGCGCCAATCCAGCCGCGCGAAGTTTCTCCACTTCATGCTTGAAGCCGAAGGTCCGCGCCGGCGCGATCTTCTTGAGGAAATTGTCGTGCTGCAGATCAAACTGCAGCGCCTGTTTCCCGATCGTCGGATGCGGAAAGTCGATCTTGTACTTGATCACCAGCCGGTTCGACGGCGTGATGCGGATGCTCTTGTTGCCGTCAGAGACTTCGATCGGCTCGGTGATGCGCAGGACGCGGATGTCGGAAGCAAGCTCGCGAACGCCGGCGGCATCGATGAGATGCATGAACGGCACGGCGCTTCCGTCGATGATGGGAACCTCGGGGCCGTTGATGTGGATGTCGAGATCGGTAATCCCGCAGGCCATCAGCGCGGAGAGGAGGTGCTCGACGGTTCCGACCGAAACGTCATCGCGGCCGACCGTCGTGGCGTGATCGAGCGCGGTGGTCGAGGCTTGCAGCGCCGGAATGCGCAGCCCTAGGTCCGCGCGGACGAAGGTGATGCCGCTGCCCGCGTGGGCCGGGTGAAGCTCGACTTTGGTGTAGATGCCGGAGTGAAGGCCGATGCCGGAGATGCTGACTTTGGTGTTGATCGTCTTGCGTTTAACGTACATGTCCGTGCGCGTTAAGAGCAGGGGAAGTGCCACGGGTCGCCAATCGACTTCAAACGGGCTTAACGCGATTGTTGCGTGTGACTTACGCGTTTTGCATCACGATCACGCGCGATCGATTCTGTGGTCGTTCTGACGCGCAGTTGTGGCTCTCTGACCACACATCGCGCGTCATCGCTGCTTCATGGCCACGGCCGCTTCGCGATCGAGCTCGCGCTTTTTCTCGGTCTCGCGCTTGTCGTAAAGCTTCTTTCCGCGCACGACCGCGATCTCGACCTTGACCTTGCCGCCTTTGAAATAGAGCCGCAGCGGAACGACGGTCAGCCCTTTTTCGACGACCTGTTCGTGCAACTTTTCGATCTCGCGCCGATGCAACAGCAGCTTCCGGCTCCGCTCGGCCTCGTGATTCTGCAGGTTGCCATGCGAGTAGGGCGAAATGTGCGCGTTGAAGAGAAAGGCCTCGCCGTTCTTGAAGATGACGTACGAGTCTTTGATGTTCGCTTTCCCATCCCGCAGCGATTTGACCTCGGTGCCGGTCAACGCCACCCCCGCCTCGGCCTTCTGCAGGACGAAGTAGTCATGAAACGCTTTCTTGTTCGACGCGATCAGCTTCTCGCCGGCATCCGGCTTCGTGGCCATGGGGCGGGGATTCTATGCGATGGCGTTTTGGTCCGTCGTTCGCGCGCGAAGGCGCGCTCGCCAATCCAGCCCCGCGCTCTGCGCGGGGTTGGGGCGCGGCGGTGAAGTTGCGGCCGCGGAGGCGGCCGCTACAAGATCGCGCGAGGACTTATGGTGGCCGCCTCCGCGGCCACGAACCTCGCTCACGCTCGGTCCCCCCGCGCAAAGCGCGGGGCTGGATTGTTGAGCGCGCCTCCGCGCGCAACGTTTCGACTGCGTCTTCAATCTCAAAACAATCGCGCCGTGAGGAACGGCACCGCAGTCTCCACTCGCAGGATGCGTTCGCCGATCGAGACGGACGTGAATCCAATCCGTTCCAGAGAGACGATCTCGGCGTCGATGAAACCGCCCTCGGCGCCGATGACTAGCGTTACCGGGTTGCGCACGTTGCGCGGGCACTCCTCGCTTGCGTGCGGATGCGCGACCAGCGCGCGCGTGGCGGCGGCGATCGACGGGAGTTCGTCCTCGACGAAGGGGCGGAAGAGGCGTCGAAGCTCGATCGACGGGAGAACCGTATCGCGCGCTTGTTCGAGGCCGAGGATTGATTGCGTGCGCAGGTTTTCGGGAGTGAGGCGGGGCGAGCTCCAGTAGCTTTTTTCGACGCGCCAGGCGTTGATCAGGACGATGGGCTTGATGCCGAGGGATGTCGCGCCGGCGATGACGCGGTTGACGACTTTGGGGCGCGGCAGCGCGAGGATGAGCGTCAGCGGAAGCGGTGGCGGTGGATCACGGTCGAGCGTGACGTCCATTTCCAGAGCGTCGTCGTCGAGGTGCGTGATCGTGCCGCGGCCGATGCGGCCGTTAGCGATGCCGACCGTCAGCGACTCGCCTGCCGTCGCGCGATGGACGTCGCGCACGTGCTGCAGACGGCGGCCGGTCAGGCGCACGCGCGCGTCGGAGATGAAGTCGTCGTCGAAGAGAAGGATCAGGTTCACGGGCGTTGCAACGATAATCCCGTCCGCATGAGCGTGCAGCCGGATCGGAAGTGGGAGGCGTTTGCGGAGCGCGAGCCGTTCTTCGCCGTCTTCACCGATCCGAAGTTTCTGAGCGCGAACCGGACGGCGAATCAGGAGCGCGAATTTTTCGACAGCGGCGAGCTGCTCGCCGACTCGATCTTTCACACGATCCGCAAGCGGCTGGCGTCCGACTTCGCGCCCGAGTCGGTGCTCGAGTACGGCTGCGGACCGGGACGGCTGGCCATTCCGTTTGCGCGGCGGGCGGGCTCGGTTACCGCAGTCGATCGATCGCCGGCCATGATCGCCGCCGCGCGGCGTGAAGCGGCGAAGCAGAATGTCGGCAACATCCACTTCAAGACCGCGGCGGAGTTTGCGGAGTCGCCGCGCAAGTTCGACCTCGTGAATTCCTATCTCCTGTTTCAACGCCTTCCGCCAGCTCGCGGCCTCGCGCTCTTTCGCGAGCTCCTCGGCCGCATCGGCTCGGGCGGGATCGGCGTGTTCCACTTCCTGTACCGAACAGCGGCGTCGCCGGCGGTGAAACTGACGCGCGCAATACGCGAGCGGGCCGGCATCGTCGACGGCATCGCCAACGTCGCGCGGCGGAAGCCGTTCGGTGAGCCGTTCATCCCCAGCCACACGTACGACCTCGATGACGTTTTCCGCATCCTGGTGGAAATGCGATTCGAAAATACGCAGGTGCGCTTCGAACATACCGACGACATGCACAGCGCGATCGTGTTCGTGCAGGCGCCGATCTCATTCACGGCTGCCGATCGCGATTCCGAATTGACCAGGGCGGAGTCATCGCCGGACGCGATGATCGACGTGCGCGAGCTGATCGCGCGAACCTCGATCGACGACTTGAATCGAACGGCCGAGGAGTATTTCTCATCGCTGAAGGAATGGGAGCATCACCTCGCCAAGCCGTTTGCGAAGCCGGACGAGGCGCCGCCGATCCTCATCAACGTCGCCACGATGCTGCAAGGGTTGCGGCTTGTACCGGGGATGACGGTGCTCGAATTCGGCGCGGGAACGGGATGGCTGTCGCGATTCCTGACGCAGCTCGGCTGCCGCGTGATCCTGCTCGACGTTTCCGCGACCGCTTTGCGCATCGCGCGCGATCTGTACGAACGGCAGCCGCCGATCGGCGAGCGGCCGGCGCCGCAGTTTCTGGAGTACGACGGCCGGAGCATCGATCTACCAAACGCCAGCGTCGAGCGGATCCTTTGCTTCGACGCCTTTCATCACTCGCCGAATCCCGACGACGTCCTGCGCGAATTCGGGCGCATCCTGAAGCCGGGCGGCATCGCTGCGTTCGCGGAGCCGGGACCGCGTCACTCGCGCACGCCGCTGTCGCAATTCGAGATGCGCACGTACGGCGTGATCGAAAACGACGTCGACATCCACGCGCTCTGGCGCACGGCGCAGAGCTGCGGCTTTCGCGATCTGAAGCTGGCGGTCTTCCACACGCCCCCGTTTCACGTGTCGCTCGACGATTACGAAGACCTTCTCGCCGGCGGCGCAATGGCGGCGAAGTGGGTCGGAGCGACTCGCGCGTTTCTGCGCGATGTGCGCAGTTTCTTTCTGTTCAAGGAAGGGACGGAGCGGATCGACAGCCGCAGTCCGTCTGGTCTCGCCGCCGACGTCGCCGCGACATTGATCGAGCCGGTCGTTGAAGGGCGTCCCATCATCGTCGAGGCCAGCGTCACGAATCGCGGGACTGCGATCTGGTTGGCGTCCAACGTTCCATTCGGCGGCGTCGCGCTCGGCACGCACCTGCACGACGTCACCGGAAAACTGATCACGTTCGATCTGCATTGGGAGCGCCTGACGGAACCGCCGCGCGAAATCGCTCCCGGCGAAACGGCGCGCGTGCGGATGTCGTTGCCGCCGCAACCGGCCGGCCGCTACACGCTCGAAATCGATTGCGTGGCCGCGGGCGTGGCGTGGTTCGCACAGCTTGGATCGCGTCCGACGCAACTGGCGCTGGAGGTCACGCGCGCCGATGTATGATGCGCGCGCATGAACATCGAAACCCGCAAAAAAGGCGACGTGGTAATCGTCGATTTTGAAGGCCGCCTCGCCGTCGGCGTCGGCGACGACCTCCTCCCCCGCCTCATCGAACAGCTCCTCGGCGAAGGCAACCGCAAGATTCTCCTCAACCTCTCCGACATGGATTACATCGACAGCAACGGCCTCGGCGAGCTCGTACAGAGCCTGAAGGTCTCCGGCCGCCACGGCGCGTCGCTTCGCCTGCTGAAACCGCAGGACCGCGTGAAGAAGACGCTCAAACTTACGAATCTGCTGCCGATGTTCAGCGTCTACGACACCGAGGCGGATGCGTTAAAGGCCTTCGAACAAAATTAGCCGGCACGGCAGGCGGCGTTGGTTGCCCAAGGCTCGGCCCCCAGATTGTTCTTCGAACGTTCTGCAGCGCGGGCCTTTAAAATTAGTATTTACAGACGGCAGTGCATATAGTAGACTCTCCGCACAAAAGGAGAGCCATGCACCTCTTCGTTACGTCCATCCGGGCCGCCAGTATCACTTACCGATCGCCAAAGGCACGCTCCGCGGCAGAATCACGCTCTGCGACTGACTGCCGTTGATCACCTGCGCGTACCAGTCGTCCGATTTCGCGGCGCCGGCGTGATCCTGCAGATAGCGGGCGAGCTTGTAGACGTCCTCCTGGGCCATGCGGATGCAGCCATGTGAAGCGGCCGAGCCGAGGGAGTCTTCGGCGTCGGTGCCGTGGATGTAGTAGTCGGGCTCCTGGAAAAAGATCTTCACGATCTTCATCGGATTCTTCGGATCGCCCGGCCCGGCCGGCTTCTTCCCTTTCGCCCACTTCTCGTCGGGCGGATGCCAGGAGGGATTCCAGACGATGTGCTTGACCGTGAACTGCCCCATCGGCGTCGGCTTGGCCTTCGTGCCGACGGCGACGCTGTAGCGGCGCATCTCGGTGCCGCCGATGCGCACGACGAGGATCTTTTTCTGCGTCGAAACCGCCATCGTCAGCGGACCGGTGACGACGTTCGAGGCAAACGACGGGAGAGCGATGAAGAGCAGCAGGATGGGGAGAATCGATCGGGTCTTCATTCGCCGCTCGCCACCTTTGCTGCGCCGCGTTCGGCGATGGCGGGATGCGCGGCGTCGGCCGAGGTGCTTTTTAGTTTGCGGAAGAGCGCCCAGTAGACGCTGAGGGATCGTTCGAATACCCACAGCGGCGCGCAGAGGCATGCGCGCAACGGGAAGAATGTCGTCGCACCTCCTCGGCCGCGCAACGCCAGGACCATCGATCCGAATGCGATCGCGCTGGCGTAGCCGCCGGCGAGGCGGAGGCCGCCGAACGTGGCCAGCACGATGGCCACCGGCAGGAGCGCGAAGAAGAAGGCGCTCTTGACGGGAAGAGCGAAGTCGTCGTCGGCCTGGCGCGGACGATCGCGCAGCCAGTGATCGAGCGGCGGCGGCAGGCGGCGGACGAAAACTTCGCATGCGGAGAAGACTTCCGCGCCCTGCGAAGCCAGACGACGCACGGCATCCTCGCCATTCGACCAGGCGATGTCGACGCCGCGCAGGCCGCGCACGGACGACTTGCGGATTCCGAACGTGGCGCCGTGATCGGGCAACGGCTCGACGCCGCGATGGACGAGCATCCGCCCCGCCTCGATCCCACTCCACCACGGCAGCGGCTCGAAGTAGTCCTGCGGCTCGACGACTTCGTGGAGATCGAGCAGGTCGCAGACGTTTTCGATGGCGTCCGCGTGGTAGCGGACGTTCTCATCCGCCACGATGATCTTGTCGCAACTGCTGACGTCGACAGCGGCCCGAACGGAATCGATCCCGCCGTTGAAGTTGCGATGCCGCGGCCGCGCGGCGATGTGGCGCGACACCCAGCGAAGGACCGTGCCGTTGGTCTCGAAAATCGGTGAAGGCGATCCGTCCACTACGATCACTTCGCAGCCGGCGACGGAAATTGTGGAGAGATAGGTGGCGAGGTCTCGGAGATCGTCAGCGGGCTCCCGGTCGCGCTCGAGCACGACCAGGTAGGTGCACCGAAGATCCTGCGGATTGCGGTGTCTCATGGACGTTTGCAAAAGCGAGGTGTGTGCCATGAGGCATTTGTCATCCTGAGCCGCCGGAGGCACGTAGCCGCTTGCGGCGCGGTGCCGAAGGACGGCGAAGGATCTCGAGATGCACAACTCCGGCTGAAACACTCCGGGATTCAACGCAGCTTGGGAAGCTTGAGATCCTTCGCCGTCCTCCGCCGCTCCGGCTTCGCCTGCACGGCTGCGGCGGCTCAGGATGACTGCGACCCCCGTGGCACATCCTTTGCCGCTGGCTCCGCGCATGGTCCGGGAGAAACGAAGCGATTCGACGGTGAAGGTCTGGCCGGGGACGCCCTATCCGCTCGGCGCGACGTACGACGGCGCCGGGACGAATTTTTCCGTCTTCTCCGAGCCGGCAACGCGCGTCGAACTTTGCTTCTTTGACGACGACGGTAAACAGAGCTGCGTCGATCTGCCGGAGATGACGGGATTCATCTGGCATGGCTATGTTCCGAACATCGGTCCCGGTCAGCGATACGGATTTCGCGTGCATGGACCGTGGGAACCGAGCGCCGGCGATCGCTGCAATCCGGCGAAACTGCTGCTCGATCCGTACGGCAAAGCGGTCGATGGACAGGTGCAGTGGAACGAGGCGGTGTTCGGACATTTCTTCGACGATCCGGACGCGAGGAACGACGCCGACTCCGCGCCGTTCATGCCGAAGTCCGTGGTTACGAATCCGTACTTCGACTGGTCGAGCGATCGTTACCCGCGCACGCCGTGGCACGAGACGATCATTTACGAAGTCCACGTCAAGGGATTCACGCAGCGGCATCCCGAGGTGCCGGAAAATCTGCGCGGGACGTATGCGGGACTCGCGCATCCGGCAGCGATCAAGCATCTGAAGACGCTCGGCATCACCGCGGTCGAGCTCCTCCCCGTCCATCAGTTCATCCACGACTCGCTGCTGCTCCAGCGCGGTCTGCGCAATTACTGGGGCTACAACTCCATCAGCTACCTCGCGGCGCACAACGAGTACTCGTCGGGCGGACAGACCGGGCAGCAGGTGCAGGAGTTCAAGCAGATGGTGAAGACGCTGCACGAGGAGGGCATCGAAGTCATCCTCGACGTCGTCTACAACCACACGGCCGAGGGCAATCACCTCGGGCCGATGCTTTCGATGAAGGGCATCGACAACGCTGCGTACTACCGGCTGATGCCCGACGATCCGCGCTACTACATGGACTACACCGGCACGGGCAACAGCCTGAACATGCGCCATCCGCACGTGCTGCAATTGATCATGGATTCGCTGCGCTACTGGCACCTGGAGATGCATGTGGACGGCTTCCGTTTCGATCTGGCGTCGACGCTCGCCCGCGAGCTGCACGACGTCGATCGCCTCAGCGCGTTCTTCGACATCATCCAGCAGGATCCGGTGCTCTCGCAGGTCAAGCTGATCGCGGAGCCGTGGGACGTCGGGGAAGGCGGATACCAGGTCGGCAACTTTCCGCCGCTGTGGTCGGAGTGGAACGGGCAGTATCGCGATTCGGTCCGCGATTACTGGCGCGGTACGGATCAAACTCTTGGCGAGTTCGCCAATCGACTGACGGGAAGCTCCGATCTGTACGCGTGGACGGGACGCCGTCCGTACGCGTCGATCAACTTCGTCACCGCGCATGACGGCTTCACGTTGCGCGATCTCGTCTCCTACAACGAGAAACACAACGAGGCCAACGGCGAGAACAACGCCGACGGCGCGAACGACAATCGGTCATGGAATTGCGGTGCCGAGGGACCGACGGATGATGAAGCGATCAACGCGTTGCGGGCGCGGCAGCAGCGGAACTTTTTGACGACGCTCGTGCTGTCGGTCGGCGTTCCGATGATCTGCGGCGGCGATGAGATCGGGCGCACGCAGCAGGGAAACAACAATGCGTATTGCCAGGACAACGAGATCTCATGGTTCGACTGGGAGCACGTCGACGAGGAGTTGTTCGCATTCGTCACTCGTCTGATCGAGTTCCGGCGCGAGCACGATGTGTTTCAGCGCCGGCGCTGGTTTTACGGACGGCCGCTGCGCGGCGCCGACGTCAGCGACATCGGCTGGTTCAAGCCCGACGGCGAATTGATGACCGACGACGATTGGCAGAGCGGCTTCGCGCGCAGCATCGGCGTCTTCTTCAGCGGACAAGGCATTCCGCCGAACGCGCGCGGCGAGGAGATCGCCGACGACAGTTTCCTGCTGCTGTTCAACGCCCACTTCGAGCCGATGCCGTTCCGCCTTCCGGCCGGCCCGTGGGGCGAGCGATGGGAGACGGTGATCGACACGAACAAGCCCATCCCCGACTTGCGTTCGCATCAGGAACTGCATGCGGGTGATGAAGTGGCGGTCGAGGGGTATTCGATGATGGTGCTGCGGCGTGTGGCGTAGTGCGGCCGTCCCGGCTGCATCCGTCGGGCGTCTCGCCCGACGGGACGTCGTTGATCGCGCCTGATCTGCGATTGAATCCCAGAAATCCCCGCCGGGCGAGACGCCCGCACTACGCTCGCTGATGACTACGGCAATGGACCTCCCAACGCCCCGTTGAACGACGCCTGCTCCGCCGTTTTGAAGGCGATGCAGGTGTCGATCGCTTCGAGGGCGCGTTTGAGCGCGCGCTCGCCGGCGCCGGCGGGATGGGTGGCGAAGAACGCCTGCACGTCCGCTTTCATGGCCGGATCGCAGAAGGTCGACGTCGAGCCGGTGATCGCGCCGATGGCGGTCGGGATCTTCTGGTTGAGCAACTCCCAATGCGATTTTGCGGCGTTCCAGCCGATCTGTTTCGCGGCCGGATTGAAGAAGAGCGTCGCGGCCATGCCGGGCAGGTCCTGACTGCGCACCTGATCGCTGTAGATGAAGTCGACGGCGCGTGCGATCAGTTTCGGATCGCGGAAGAGCGGGATGAGGTTGCGATAACGCGAGGCGATCTCCGGCGTCTGCGCGGTCTTGAGATGTTCGAGCACCTGATTGAAGAGCGCCTCGTCGCCGTTGTACGCGGCGATCGGCAGCGCGCGGTCCGCGATGACGGCGTCGACCGAGGATGGGTCGTTCATGTACTGCTGCGCGACTCGCTTGGCGCCGGCGATGACTTCCGGATCCTCCCCTTCCACGCCGAGGACGCCGAGAGCTGTGGCGCGCATGATGCGCTGCTCCGCGGTCTCGCCGGCAGGCGTGTCCCAGGTGAGAGGCGCATAACCGCGCATCGCTTCGCGGACGTACGCGTGCCACACGTCGCGGTTCAGGTTATCGACGAGGCGCGTGTCGAGGAATCCGATGTTGCCGGCGATCGAATTGACCAGCGGCCGCTCGGCCGGACGCGGCATCGCTTTCAGCAGCGCCAGATACTCGCCGACGTCTTCGCGCATGCTGCGCATGAGGAGCGATTCGTTGCCGTTCAGCGAAATCAGTTCGGCCGGCGGCATCTCGCCGAGATGAGCGCGCAGTTTCGCGCGCATGACCGCCGAGTAGTCGGTGACGAAATAGCCGGCGCCGTTGCGGCTGAGGAAGAGCGGCCGGTCGCAGGCCATGGTCGTGAACGAATCGGTCGCTTTCGAAATCATCTTGCACGGCGATCCGGCCGCGGCGCCGACTTCGTGCGCGCAGATCGGAATCGTCCACGCCTGCGCGACGGCCGGAACGCTCCTCGGCAGCATGCGCTCCTGCGTGATGGTGACGGTACGCGTGCCATCCGCGGCGCACGATTCGCTCGCGTGCAGCAGCGGCGCGCCGGTCTGATCGACGAATGTCTTCATCACAGCATCGAACGGCTGTTTCGTCGCCGTCGTCATCGTCCCCCACCAATCCTCGGCAGCGGCATTGCTGTACGAATACTTTTTCAGATACGCGCGGATGCCGTCGCGGAACGTCTCCTCGCCGACCCAGTTTTCCTGCATGCGCAGCACGGCCGCGGTCTTCCCGTAGGCGATGCCGTCGAAGAGCGCGTTGATCTCGTTGCGCGTCTCCGCCTTCTGCCGGATCGGACGCGTGGAGCGCGCGCTATCGACGCCGAGGGAACCGTTCGTGTTGCCGACTTCATCGAGATCGACGCGCCATTCCGGATGCCAGACCTTCAGCGGCTTCGCCGTCATGAACGTGGCGAATCCTTCGTTGAGCCAGATGTCGTCCCACCATTTCATCGTGACGAGATCGCCGAACCACTGGTGTGCGATCTCGTGCGCGATCGTGCTGGCCACGCCGCGCTGCCGCTCCACCGAGGCGTGCGCGTCGTCGAGGAGCAGCGCCGTGTCGCGGAACGTGATCGCGCCGGCGTTTTCCATCGCGCCCGCTTCGAAGTCGGGGATGGCGATGAGGTCGAGCTTTCCGAACGGATACTTGATCCCGTAGTACTTGTCGTAAAACGAAATCGACGCTTCGGCCGCCGTCACCGCGAACTTGCCGAGGTCCTGCATGCCGGGAACGGAACATACGCGGATGGGGATGTCGTCGACGCCGCCGCTGACGCATTGGAAGTCGCCGACGAGCATGGCCACGAGATAGGTCGACAGCTTCTGCGTGGTGCGGAAACGGATGGCGTGCTTGCCGGGACCGGCGGGCGTGTCGGCGGCGATGGCGCCGTTGGAGATGGCGGTGTCGCCGTTATCGACGACGAGCGTGATGTCGAACGTCGACTTCATGGCCGGCTCGTCGAACGACGGAAAGGCGCGTCGTGCGTCGGTCGGCTCGAACTGCGTGACCGCGTACTTGCGCTTCGCCGTTTTGCTCAGGTAGAGGCCGCGCAGTTGCGACTGGAGAATGCCGTCGAACGAGATTCGCAGCGAGGCTTTGCCGGGCGGGATGGTCTGCCCGAATTTGAACGAGGCCATCTCGTTCGGCACGTCGTAGGTGATGGTCGGATTCATCATCTTGCTGCCGCTGGCGAGGACGACGTCGTGAATGATGATGTCGGCGCTGTGCAGCGTGATCGTGTCGACCGGCTCTTTGACGGTGACGTCGATCGTCTCGTTGCCGCTGAATTTTTCAGTCGGCAGATCGGGCGTGATCGTGATCGCGTAGTGATCGGGGATCACGCTCTGCGGCAGGCGCGCAGCGGCAAGCGGAACGGCGGCGAGGAGAAGAGCAGAGAAGAGCAGGCGTCTCATGGGACGCACAGGATACCGTCAGAAATCGCACAGCGTTTCCTGTTGCAGTTTCGTTTCTCAGACGGCACAAGGGACGGGCGGACGCCTCAGGCATAACTTGCGCAGGGCATCGTCTGCCGCGATGACCACATCCGAAGCGACGATTGCGATCCCGATTCAGTCCGGCTGGAAGCGCGGCGAGCCGCGCGACGAGCTCCTGACGCGCGAATGGCTGGTCACGAACGCCCTCGGCGGCTACGCCTCGGGCACGATCGGCGGCGCCAACACGCGCCGCTTTCACGGCTTCCTGATCGCCGCGCTCCCCGCCCCGCTCGGACGCACGATGATGTTCAACCACCTCGAGGAAGTGCTCGAAGGTCCCGATGGACTCTGCTGGCGTCTCAGCGGCGACGAGCACGGCGGACGCGAGGTGGTCTTTCCCGAGGACGACATCCTCGAGGAGTTCGCGATGGAGAACGGACGTCCGGTCTGGCGCTTCTCCTGTAAGGGCATCCGCATCGAAAAGCGCGTCCTGATGCCGCATCTGCAGAACACCGCCTACATCGTTTATCGATTGCTCGAAGGTCCGAGCGGACTGCAGCTTCGACTTCGTCCATCGCTGCATTTTCGTCCGCACGAAGGTCTGGTGGCCGGCCAGCAAATCGATCAATGGAAAGTGACGGTCACCGAGGATGGCCGCGGAATGGAGCTGTGCGACGGCGACAAGTTTCCGCCGCTGCGCCTTCTCGCATTCGGTCACGCCCGCATCGAGCAGGATCCGCGCTCGTTCGAGCACGTCCTCTATCGCATCGAGAAAAGCCGCGGCTACGAGCACGAGGGCGAGCTGTGGAGTCCCGGCGTGATCCACATCGATCTCACGCCCGGCAACGACTGCGGCCTCGTGGCCTCGGTGGAACCGTGGGACGTCGTGAAGGCGCTACCCTGCGCCGATGCGGCGTCCGCCGAAGACGAGCGCGTGGCGAAGATGCTGACGATCTCGCGCCAAACCGATCCCTTCGCCTGCCTGCTCGTTCTGGCCGCCGACCAGTTCGTGATCCATCCGCACACGCGCGTGGCGGAGGAAGCGCGCGTGCGCGCCGCGGGCGACGAGCCGCGCACCGTCATCGCCGGCTATCACTGGTTCACCGACTGGGGCCGCGACACGATGATCAGCCTCGAAGGCCTGACCCTCTGCACCGGCCGCTTTCGCGAGGCCGGCAACATCCTGCGCACGTTTGCCTCGTACATCCGCGACGGCCTGATCCCGAACATGTTCCCCGAGGGCAACAACGAAGGGCTGTATCACACGGCCGACGCCACGCTTTGGTTTTTCCACGCCGTCTGGCGCTACGTCAAAGCGACGAACGATCGCGAGACGCTGCGGATGCTCATCCCGAAACTTCTCGACGTCGTCGATCACCATCTTCGCGGCACGCGCTTCAACATCCACGTCGATCCCACCGACGGGCTGCTCGCGCAAGGAGCCGAGGGCTACCAACTCACCTGGATGGACGCGAAGGTCGACGGCTGGGTGGTCACTCCTCGGCGCGGCAAGGCGGTCGAGATCAACGCGCTCTGGTACAACGCCCTGCGCATCCTCGAACAGCTCCTGATCGAGGAAAAAGACGACGCGAACGCCCACCGCATGGACGAACACGCGTCGCGCGCACGGAAGTCGTTCAACGAGCGTTTCTGGTACGACGAAGGTCAATATCTTTACGACGTCGTCGACGCGAACGACACGGCGCTGCGTCCGAATCAGATTTTCTCGATCTCACTCGACTTCCCAGTGCTCGATGAGAGTCGCTGGCGCCGCGTACTCTCCGTGGTCCAGAACGAGTTACTGACGCCAGTCGGCCTGCGGTCGCTGTCCCGCTCCCACCCCGACTACAAACCGGCCTACGACGGCGACCTTCGCGCCCGCGACGCCGCCTATCACCAGGGCACAGTCTGGGGCTGGCTGATCGGCCCATTCATCGACGCCTGGCTGAAAGTGCATCCGTCCGATCTCACCACCGCCCGCCAGCTCCTCGACGGCTTCCGCGACGAGCTCGGTGCCTCCGCCATCGGCACCATCAGCGAAGTCTTCGACGCCGAATCGCCCTTCACCCCCCGCGGCTGCGCCGCGCAGGCGTGGAGCGTCGCGGAAGTGCTTAGAGCGCTGACGAAGTTGTGGGCGGTGTAATCGGCGGCGAAGCCGCCGTAAGACCCGTAGCCCCCATCTTCAGATGGGGGCTATACATGCGCGCCTGACCTCGTGAGCGCGCTTCAGCGCGCGAAAGAACGCCTTTCGAGTTGCGCCAAAAGAATCTTTCTTTCGCGCGCTAAAGCGCGCTCACAAATCGTGGCCACCCTCTAGAACCCCGACTGAAGCCGGGGTCTACGGTTCTCACGCCGCCTACGGCGACGGATATGCGAGTGTCTCAGTCAAGTTATCGATGATCCGACAACATCACTGATCGTCGACGACGGCGAATAGACGCGGTAGTCTCGCGCACCAAATCGTTCCGCAGCGGTTCGATGTCCTGCCTCGGTACCGCCACGCGAATACCACCGCCCTTCGTAATCACTGCGAACCGATTCGAACGCGACTTGCTGTAATCGAAGTCGTAGTGCGATCGCATTCCGTCGAAAGTTGGTTCTGCTTTTTTCGTCATCGTCGGCGTTCCTCTTTTCGTTCCGGCAAATTACTCCTCCCAAGCCGGAATGCCGCCGCTCGAAATCGCCTTTACCTCCCAACTGACCGAACGGTCATTCGGTGGCGGTGGCGACGCTATTGCACCCCATCGCGAGGCAATTTGTACGCATGCTGTCGAAACGACTTCCTCTTCTTCTTCTCGCCTTCTCCGTCAGCGCACGAGCACAAACGCAGCCGCTCCGTCTCACTCTCGGCGACGCCATCCGCAGGGCCCTCGGCACGGGGACGACGGCGGAGCTGGCTCGCTCGAATGAGGAGCTGGCGCGGATCGCGCGCTCCGAGGCGCTGAATGCGCTGCTGCCGCAGGCCGATGCGAAGCTGATGCGGTACAACCAATCGATCAACCTCGCCACGTTCGGATTCACTTTGCCCGGTTTTCCGGCGGTGGTGGGGCCGTTCAACGTGACGGATGCCCAGCTCGCGGCGGCGGTGCAGGTGTTCAACATGGCGGCGCTGCGGCGGTATCAGTCGCTGCAAAGCTCGGCCAACGCGACACATTTTCAGAGCGAACAGGCGGAGAACGACGTCGCCGCAGCCGTGGCGCGTTTGTATCTGATGGTGCAGCGCGCGCAGAGCCAGATCGATGCGCGCCAGGCCGACATCACGCTGTTCACGCGACTGCTGCAAACGTCGCAGGACGAGTTCAAGGCGGGCACCGGAACGCGGCTCGACGTTGCACAAGCGAATGTGCAGCTCGCGCGCGCGCGGCAGGCGTTGCTGGTCGCGCAGAACGATCGCCAGAATGCGGCGCTGGCGCTGCTGAACGCGGTCGGCGCGGATGAGTCGAGCGACATCGTTCTCGCTGACGTACCAGCCGTTCCGACGACCGTTCCCACGATCGACACGTCACTCGCCTCGGCACGGACACAGCGTCCCGAGTTGCGACAGGCGGAAGAGAACGAGCGCGCAGCGAAGCTCACCGTCGACGCTGCGCGCGCACGGCTGCTGCCGTCCATCTCGCTCGATTTCGAAGGCGACATGAGCGGCAATCACACGGACGATCTCCACTGGACGCGCCGCATCGCCGCGAACCTCGGCGTACCGCTGTTCCACGCCGACATCAACGCCAACATCGCCCGCGCCAAAGTGATGCTGCACGATGCGCAGACGCGCCGTTCGCAACTCGAGCGCGACGTCGAGCAGGACGTCCGCCGCTCGCTGATGACGTTGCAGAACGCCGAGTCGCGCGTCGGCGTGGCGACGGAAAACGTGAAAGTCGCCGAAGAGGCGCTGACGGTGTCGCGCGACCGGAGAGCGGCGGGATACGGATCGCCGGTCGAAGTCGATCGCGCGCAGGACGCCTACCGGCAGGCGCACGAAGATCTGATCGCCGCGCAGGCGGATGCCGCTGCGGCGCAATTCGATTACGAACATGCCACGGGCGCGATCCGCGGCTACTTCGGAAACGCAAACACGCGTTCGACGGGAGCGGCGGGAAGCGTTCCGGTCGCGCCGCCGATGCCGAGTGGGGCCACACCTTCGGTTCCGCCGAATGCACCGGAAGCGAATCCGCCGCTGATGCCGTCCGGCAGCGCGGTTACGGCGCCGCCGCAGCCGGTCATGCCGCAACAGGTGCCTCCCCAACCGCCGGCAACTCCGCCGCCTGCGCCCCAGCCTCCTCCACCAGGAGTGCAGCCGTGACCTCGACAGCCGCGGTGTTGAACGCGGCCGGCGGAGTGTCGACGCAGCAGGAGCGCCAGCCGGTCAACAAATGGCTCGTCACGGTGTCGATCACCTTCGGCACGCTGATGGGCGCGATCGACGCGTCGATCGTCAACGTGGCCGTGCCGCATCTCACCGGCTCGCTCGGCGTCACCATCGAACAGATCACGTGGGTCACGACCGGCTTCGTCATCGCCACGGTCATGGTCATGCCGCTGACGGGATTCCTGGCGCGCCTGTTCGGACAGAAGCGCGTCTACATGACCTGCCTCGCGCTCTTCGTGATCGGATCGGCGCTCTGCGGGATGGCGCGCACGCTGCCGATGCTCGTCTTCTGCCGCATCCTGCAAGGCCTCGGCGCCGGCGCGCTGCAGCCGACCGAGCAGGCCATCCTGCGCCAGACCTTTCCGCCCAAAGAACAGGGCATGGCCATGGCGCTCTTCGGGATGGCGGTCGTGCTCGGTCCCGCGTTCGGACCAACCCTCGGCGGGTACATCGTCGACAACTATTCGTGGCCGTGGATTTTCTACATCAACGTTCCGATCGGCATCATCTCGCTGCTGATGGTGTCGCGATTCGTGCACGAGCCCGAGGATGTCCGCGCGGCGATGCACACGATGGCCGAGCGGCAGAAGAAAAACATGGACTGGAGCGGCATCGCGCTGCTCTTCATCGGCCTCGGCACAATGCAGTACGTGCTCGAAGAGGGCAACCGCAACGACTGGTTCCAATCGGGCGAGATCAAGCTGATCACGCTCGTGGCGGTTATCTCGCTGGTGGCGCTCGTGATTCGCGAGCTGAGCGCGCGCGTGCCGGCGGTCGACTTCTCGCTCTTCAAAGACGTGATCTTCACTTCGGGCACGCTCATCGGCGCAGTGATGTTCGCGATGCTGATGGCCATCACGTTCCTGCTGCCGCTGTTCATGCAACTGCTCCTCGGATTCAGCGCCACGCAGGCCGGCATCGCTCTGATGCCGCGAAGCTTGTGCATGCTCGTGGTCATGCCGATCATCGGCCGGATTTACAACACCGTCTCGCCGCGGCTGGTCATCGCCTTCGGCATCGTCCTCTTCGCCTACACGGCCTGGATGATGGGGCACTACACGCTGGCGACGTCGCGCAACAACGTCATGCTGGCGCTGATCCTCCAGGGCGTCGCGTTCAGTTGCCTCTTCATCCCGCTGACGACGATCGCACTCAGCTCGATTCAGCGGCATCGGCTTTCCGACGCGACGGGACTGAACTCGCTGCTGCGTCAGACCGGCGGCTCGGTCGGACTGGCGGTGTTCGCAACGTTGCTCTCGCGCTACGCGACAAAGGCGCGCGAGGGCCTGCTGCACAATTTTTCGGGGCCGGCGATGCAGGCGCGAATGGCCGCCATCCAGCGCATGCTGCAAGGCCGCGGCATGGATACCTTCACGTCGCGCCAGGCCGCGGCGCGGATGATCGACGGTCAGCTCCGTCAGCAGGCCATGGTCATCTCATTCGAAAAACTCTTTTATCTTTCCGGAATCCTGTTTCTCCTCGTTCTTCCGCTGGTCTTCTTTCTGAAGATGCCGGAGGACGCGGAGAAGATCGATGTTCACGTGGAGATGTAAATGACGACGACTGAATCAACCGCCGGCGCGATGCCGGAGATCGCCGAGCACGAGCCGGCCATCGCTCCCTCCAAAGCCAAACGCCTTTACTTCATCCTCGGCGGCGCCGTACTGCTGCTCCTGATCGGCTACGGCATTTTCGCGATGCTCTCCTCCGGCAAGGCGGGAACTGACGATGCGCAGGTCGCAGCGGACATCGTTCCGATCGCTGCGCGCGTGGCGGGACAGGTGACGAATGTCTACATCCACGAAAATCAGCCGGTGCATGCCGGACAAGTCCTCGCCGATCTCGATCCATCCGACGCGCAGGTGAAAGTGGCACAGGCCGAGGGCGACCTGCAGACGGCACAGGCGCAGGCAGCCGATGCCGATGCGCGCACCGCCGTGACCTCGGCCACTGCGCGCGGCGCATTGACCTCGGCACAGGGAGCGCTGCAAAGCACGCGCGAAAGCGTCGATACGTCGTCGGCGTCGATCACCGAGGCGCGCGCCGCGGTGACGCGCGCTCGCGCGAATGCGGAGAAGGCGCAGCTCGACTTTCAGCGCGCCGAAGAGTTGGGTGGAAAGGGCGACATCTCGCGGGCGCAGGTCGACGCGGCTCGCGCCGCCCACGAGTCGGCGGACGCCGATCTGGCGCAAGCCAACGCGCGCCTGACGGCGAGCGAAAACGCGCGGCAAGCCGCGCAGGCCAACGTTCAGGCTGCACAAGGACGTGTGCAGCAAAGCGCGCCGGTGCAGGAACAGATCACGGCCGCGCAGGCGCAGGCGCGCATCGCGCACGCGCGCGTCACGACCGCCGAGGCGGCGTTGCGCGCGGCGCAGCTCAACCTGTCGTACACGAAGATCGTCGCGCCAAGCGACGGCATCGCGTCGAAGCTGAGCGTCCACACCGGTTCCTACGTCACCGCAGGGATGCCGATCGTGCAGCTCGTGCCGCGGACAACCTACGTGCTCGCGAATTTCAAAGAGACGCAGCTGCGCGACATGCGTCCCGGCCAGCGCGCCACGGTACGCATCGACGCCCTCGGCCGCCGCGATTTCGAAGGGAAAGTGGAAAGCCTCTCTGGCGGAACGGGAGCATCGTTCTCGCTGCTTCCGCCGGATAACGCATCGGGCAATTTCGTGAAAGTCGTGCAGCGCGTTCCGGTGCGGATTTCGTGGAGCGGACCGCCAGCCGATCAGGTGCCGGTGGGTTCATCGGCCGAGGTCACGGTCTACACCAAGTAGAAAGGTCGACCGTTTCGTGGTCAGTCGCTCTCGCAGCGACTGGCGGCTGCTATCCGGCGGCACCGCGCACGCCTACAATCTTCTCCTCGTTCCCCAACGACAATTGAAAGAGGAGAAGATTCATGCGCTGCAGAACTCTGGCCGCCACCGTCCTCGTCGCGTTTACCGCCGCACTCGCCTTTGCTGACGACCCGAAAGCCAAAGCCGGCCCCAGTCAGGCCGAGATGGAGGCGATGATGAAGGCCGCCACTCCTGGCGACGCTCACAAGAAACTCAACGCCATGGCCGGCACGTTCAACGCCGACGTGAAGATGTGGATGCAGCCCGGCGCGCCGCCCTCCGGCGGCACGGGAACCGCCGAGAACAAATGGACGCTCGACGGCCGCTTCCTCCAACAGAACTTCACCGGCAACTTCATGGGCATGCCGTTCAGCGGCGTCGGCTACACCGGCTACGACAACATCAAGAAGAAGTACATCGGCACGTGGATGGACACGATGACCACGTCGATGATGATTTCCACCGGCACCGCGAACGCCGACGGCAAGTCCTACACGTTCACGTCATCGATGGACGATCCGATGACCGGCAAAGCATCGCCGGTGAAGGAGACCGTGACGGTCGTCGACGACGATCACCACACGCTGGAGATGTGGAGTCCCGGACCCGACGGCAAGATGTTCAAGATGATGGAGATCGCCTACACGCGGAAGAAGTAGCGAGTCATGCAGGGCCGCGCAGCCGCGGCCCTGCATTTGTCTCATCTACATACCGCTCGGGTGAATGATGTTGAACATCGCGCCCTGCGGGTCGGCGCAGACGGCGAAGCGGCCGACGTTCGGGATTTCGTGCGGACCCATGTAGATCTTGCCGCCGCCTGACTTGATCTTCTCGACCGTAGCGTCGGCGTCGGCGACGCAGATGTATGGCGTCCAGGCGGTCGGCATCCCCTGCATCTCCGGCGTGATGTGCATCATGCCGCCGACTCCCGTTGATCCAACGCTGATCTCGGTGTACTCGGGAGTGACCTTCAGATTCCAGCCGAAGAGATTCTTGTAGAACTCGCGTGCGCGCTCGATGTCGGGCGTCATCAACTCGTTCCAGCAGAGCGTGTTGTTGTCGCCGCGGATCGTGGCGCCAATGGTCTTCCCCGCCTGCCACAGACAGAGCGACGCACCGGTCGGATCGGCGATGACGGCCATGCGGCCGACGTCCATCACGTCGAACGGCGGCGCGATGACGTTCGCGCCATTCTCCTGCGCGCGCTGCGCAGACTCATCGACGTTGCTCACGCTCACGTACGAGTTCCACGTGGGCTGGGACTGTTTATTTTCGTAGAGCGCGCCGAGGCTTTGACCGTCGACTTGCAGCATGCTGTAGGTGCTGCCGTCGGGAAGCGGGATGTCGTTGATCGTCCATCCGAAGACCGATGCGTAGAACGATTTCGCGGCGGCGGCATCGTTCGTGGCCAGTTCGATCCAGCAGAACATTCCGGGTTCGTATTTGTCGATGACAGGCATTTCGTGTTCCTCCGAAGGCGCGAATTCTAGTGCGAAGCGAGTTTCAATCCGGTCGCTTTCTCGATCTCGCTCGGATCGTCGAGCAGGATCCACGTCAGGATCGACACCGGCAGCGAACCGTGCGCGATCAGATCGTCGTGAAATTGGCCGAGGCGGAAATCGGAGCCTTTCGCGTCGCGATAGCGGCCGAGCAGGCGCATGATCTGCCACTTGCCGGTGATGTAGCTGATCTTCTGCGTCGGCGACGACGCGGCGCCGGCCGCCTCCCCTTCTGCGGCTTCTTTATCGAGACCACCGCCGTCCATGAAGTAGTTCACGCCCTGGTCGAACATCCATCGTCCGGTGTGCAGATTGACGTCGACGCCGATGCGCGCGGCGCGATAGCGCGAAAGCCGCAGCACCTGCGCCGCGCCGGCGGAGTCGGGGGCGTACATCCCTTCGCGCACGAGCATCTCCTCGCCGTAGAGCGCCCAACCTTCGATGAACACACTTTCCGCATGATGTCGGCGGATTTCGTTGTCGAGATGGTTGGCGATCGAGATCTGCAGAAAATGTCCCGGAATCCCTTCGTGCCCGAGGATCGGCCGGGGGTCTTCGATCGCCGCGCGAATGTAAAAGTTGTGGCTCTGCGGGTTGTAGGTGGGGATGAAGTAGAAGCCGCCGCTGTCGGCGTCATAGATGCCCGGCGGATTCATAAATCCTCCCGGACTGGTCGGCTTGAACGCTTCGGGCAACTGTCGAATCTGAAACGGCCCGAGGTACGGCGGCAGCGTGACCAGATTGCGAGCCTTGAGGAAATCGATCATCTCCTGCTCGCGGCTTTCGTACGCGGCGAGGAAGGCCTGCTGATCGGGCGGGATGTTTTTCACGCGCGCCGGATTCGGATCGGCCATGGAGGGATCGGCGAGCATCGCTTCGAGCGCGCGATAGCGTCCCAGTTCCACTTCGCCGAGGTGCGCGACGTCGCGCGAATCCATCGGAAGGAGAAGGATGTGCCGGAGCATGTAGTTGTAGTTCGCCTCCCCCATCGGCTTCCAGGCGGTCATCTGCGGCAGGCGCTTCTCCAGCCAGTCGGCGAATCCGTGCAGCGAGTCGATCGCTTCTTCGCGCGCGGCGTCGAGCGAAGTGCGCTCGTCGGCCGAGAGATCGCCGGCGATGGTCATCAGGCTGGTCGAAAAAAGCGGATCGATGGAGCGCGCCGAATCGATGGCCAGTTGCGCGAAGAGGCGAACGGGATTCTTCAGATTCTTTTTGGCCTGCTCGACCATGGCCGGCATCGCCTTGAGCCGCGCGGTGGCCGCGAGTGCGCGCGTTTTCGCGGGCGCGTAATCTTTTTTCAGCAGCGAGAAGATGGCGTTGCTCGCCTCTCCGACGTACACCTGCGGATCGGTCTCCTCCGGCTTCAGCACGCGCTCCGGAAAGTCGGCGCCCTCCAGTTGCGAGCGGAAGAGCAGCCAGTCGATGACGTCGTCCTTCGTCCAGCCGCTGACGTCGGCCGCGCGGACGCGGTCGAGCAACGCGCGCACGTGCGCGGCGTTGCGCGCGGTCGCGGCCGGCGAGAGGTCGTCGAGCTTGTCGTCGGCAGCGTGGTATCCCTGATCGCTGGCGCTGACTGGATAAGTCTTCTTCTGCCATTCGTAGTAGTCGTGTGCGAGCGAGTGAAGCTCGGCAGGCGTGAGCGGTTTCATCGGCACGGTCGCTTTCTTCGGGGCGGCATACGACGTAGAGGCAACCAGTAGTGCGACGGCAAGCGCATAGCGTTTCATGCGCGCGAGTGTAGCCTCCGTGCACTCCCCTTGCACGGAAGAGCGGCATGGCAGACAAAAAAGAACCGCAAAGCTACGGCAGCCAGGGCGATTGGGTGTCCGGCCACACCGCGCAGAAGACGAATCCCGAGCAACCAGGCTCGTTCGAAGAGCGTCGCGAAAACGACGCCAGCGCGCCACATCAGGGCGGCGATACGTCGCCGGTGCAATCGCGCGAACACGCGATGCCCTCCGGCCCGCCCGCCGACTCCGGCCACAACGTCACGGTGTCCGAAAGCGGCGCGAAGCGCGGCGGGTATTTCAAAGAAAGGGATTACGAGGGGAAGAAGTAATCCTAGATCGCCGGCGGCGTCCCTCGCTGGGAACTCCAAACAGCGACAATCTCGATGGATTCGGGAAATCCGACGACTCTGTAGTAGACGTGGTAATGAAGGCGTTCGATGAAGATGCGGCGAACGCCTGGAAGTTTGATGTTCGTCGCTCGTGCACCGATCGCCGGATGAACGGTGATCAGGGCACTGATTCGTTCGAGTTCTTCACGAACCGCGTTGGGCGCTTTCAGGCGATTCACGCGCCACCAGGAATCGAGCTCGCTGATCTGGCTCTCGGCGAGTTCGCTTACCTCAATGTGCAGTGGCTGACTCACTCGCGGCTGCGAAGCTCGTCAAGAACTTTGGCCAGCGGAACCGTTTGTCCGCGTTCGCACTGAGCGATCGACTCGAGAAGCATTCGTTCGGTTTCAGCGTCTGCCTCGAAAGTTTGCTCCCCTTCCGGCATCAAGACGGTTACCAATGCGCCTTCGGGAAGGTGCGCATCTTCCAATTCAACTCGACCATCGATGATCCGACCGGAAGCCACTCGCATCAGCATATTCTAGCGCCGGTCGACATGTATCTGACCTTTGTTCGGCCGTGAGAGGTTTAGAATTCGCGCATGACTGTCGCCGACATTGTCTCCTCAGATCCTGATGTGCAGGGCGGCGCCACCGTTTTCACAGGCACGCGGGTTCCTCTCAAAAACCTCATCGATTATCTCGAGGCCGGCGATTCGATCGAGCAGTTTCTTGACGACTTTCCCTCAGTCCGCCGCGAGCAGGCGATCGCCGCCCTCGAGTTAGCAAAGGAAGCATTGGTGACGCTTGCTGGTGCTCATTGATGAATCGCTACCGAAGCCTATCCGGCGCGATCTGCCGGGATTCGAATCGTTCACAGTTCAGCAGCGCGGCTGGTCAAAGACGAAAAACGGAGCGCTTCTGCGGCTCGCCGAATCGGCGGGCTTTGATGGATTCCTGACCGCCGATCAAAGCCTTCAATTCCAGCAAAACCTGGCGAATTCGAAACTACGCATCGTCGTCTTTCAGGCGCTTTCGAATCGTATCGAACACATTCGGCCACTCATGCCACAAGCCATCGCGGCGTTGCGTGAGATGGCACCGGGTGAAGTTCGCATCATCCGCGGCTGACGATTGCATTACCGCTTCGTCCACGCCTCCGAAACCTCACGTCCCTTCTCGAAATCGTCGACCACCAGGATCAGCTGGTGATCGTGGTCGCTGTAGAGGACTTCGATGTTGACGCCGGCGTCGGCCATGCGGCGGGTTAGCTTGCCGAGTTGGCCGGGCTCGGATTGATTGAGGCGTTGCACGAGGACGTCGTTGACGGCGATGACCTTGATGCCGGCGGCTTCGAGCGCGGCACGGGCGGCCTCGCCGTCCTCAAACAGAAAGTGCGCAACGCCGCGGCCGTCGACGACCCACGCACCGCCGCCTTCGATGCTCACGCCGGCGCGGCCTAGGGCGTTGCCCATTTCGGCCAGTGCGCCGGGGCGATCGTCGAGAGCGATGGCCAGATCTTTCATTCGTAGCGGAGCGCTTCGATCGGATCGAGCTTCGACGCCTTGGCCGCGGGATAGATGCCGAAGATGATGCCGAGGATCGCGCAGAAACTGAAGGCGAGGACGATGGCCCACATCGGCGTGTGTACCGGCGGGAGCTCCAGCCACCGTTTCAGGAGCAGGCGCACCGCGGCCGCGCCGAGGTAGCCGAGGGCGATGCCGATGGCGCCGCCGAATCCGGATAGCGTCACCGCTTCGATCAGGAACTGGATCAGCACGTCGTAGCGGCGCGCGCCGATCGCTTTGCGGATGCCGATCTCGCGCGTCCGTTCGGTGACCGACACCAGCATGATGTTCATGATGCCGATGCCGCCGACAAGCAGCGCGATTCCGACCACGGCGCCCATGATGCCGGTAGTCGTGTTGAGCACCGTCGAGATCGTCTTCATCAGCTCTTCCTGCGACGTGATCTGGAAGTCGTCGGGCTGCCCTTTTTTCAGGTGATGGCGGACGCGCAGGATGTCGCGCACCTGTTCCTTGGCGAGGTCGATGTCTTCGCGCGTGCGGACCTGCAGCGCGATCGGGAGATGCTGCATGCGATCCGGTCCGTAAAGCATTTGCGCGGTGGCGAACGGGATGTAGACGACGTCGTCGGGATCGCCGCCGATCGACGATCCGCGCTTCTCCATCACGCCGATGACGGTGAAGTTGTTGTCGTCGAGGCGGATGTCTTTGCCGACGGCATCGGTCAGGCCGAGTTGCCGCGCCGCTTCCGTGCCGAGGACGCACACCCGCTTTTTGGCTTCCTCGTCGAGCGTTCCGAAGAAACGGCCGTGATCGACGAACTGCCGGGCGACGTCGGGATAGCTTTGGTTGACGCCGTACAGTGTGGCGTCGTGGCGCGTGTCGCCGTTTTTCATGGCCACGTTCGCCTGGAAAATCGGCGTGAAATCGCGCACGGCCGTGGCGCCGCGGCGGATGGCCAGCGCATCGTCGTACGTGAGCGAAGGGATCGGCAGGAACGGATTTCCGCGCGACGAGGAGAAGTCGGGGATGACGCGAACGAACGTGGCGCCGATGTTCTCGAGCTGCGACGAGATCTGATACTGCATCCCCTGCACGAGCGAGACGACGGCGATGACCGCCGCCACGCCGATCATCACGCCGAGGACGGTGAGGACCGACCGCATCTTGTTGGCGCCGATGGCGCGAAGTGCGATCTTGACGTTTTCGAAGAACATCCGCGGGTCAGTCTACGTCACGATCTTGCCGTCGCGGATGTGAATGACGCGCTGCGCTTCCTGGGCGACGTCGTCTTCGTGCGTGACCATGATGATGGAGTTGCCGCGCGATGACAGCTCGCGGAAGAGGTCGAGGATTTCGCGGCCGGTCTGCGAGTCGAGGTTTCCGGTCGGCTCGTCGGCCAGCAGCAGCGACGGCTTGTTGACGAGCGCGCGGGCGATGGCGACGCGCTGGCGCTGACCGCCCGAGAGCTCGTTCGGCTGGTGATTCATGCGGTCTTTCAAGCCAACGTTGGAGAGCGCCTCCTCGGCCATCTCACGCCGTTCGGCGCGGCCGATCTTCGCGTATACCAGCGGCAACTCGACGTTCTGCAATGCCGTGGTGCGCGAGAGGAGGTTGAAGGTCTGGAAAACGAATCCGATCTTCTTGTTGCGCACTGCGGCCAGCGCGTCGTCGTCCATCGATTCGACGGGCGTGCCGTCGAGGATGTACTGACCGGCCGAGGGGCGATCGAGACAGCCGACGATGTTCATCAGCGTCGACTTGCCCGATCCCGAGGGACCCATGATGGCGACGTACTCGCCGTGATCGATGATGAGGTCGACGCCGCGAAGCGCGTAGATGTCCTGCGGCCCGAGCTGATAGGTGCGCGTCAGCTCGCGCATTTCGATGAGGTGGTTCCCGTTGCCGTTTCCGTTCACTTTGAGGCCGTCCCGTTTTGAGGAGTCTTCGACTCTTCTTTCGTGACTTCTACGGAATCGCCGTCTTTCAGTTTCTTCAACGTGCGGAATGGTCCGGTAACGACCTTGTCGTCCTTCGAAACTCCGGAAACGAGCGCCACGTGCGTGGTGTCGCTCACCCCCGTCTTCACCTCGGTCATCTTCACTTTGCCGTCTTTGACGACGAAGACGTATTTTGACTTCGGCGCGTTCTCGTCCTCATCGTCGGTACCGCTCTTCGATTTCGCCAGCGACGGCGGAACGCGCTCGACCACGCTCTGGATCGGAACCGACAACGCGCTGCCGGATGTGGTGGTGATGATTGAGACCTGCGCGGTCATGCCGGGACGGAGACGGTCGTCGGGATTGTCGAACTGGACTTTCACTTTGAAGTAGCGCATGCCGGCGCCGGTACCCTGCTTGAGCGCGGCGGAGCTTCCGATTTCGGCAACGTGCCCTTCGTACTCTTTGTCCGGAATCGCGTCGACGTGAACCTTCGACGGCTCGTTCAGACGAATGCCGGTGATCTCGGTCTCGCCTACGTCGGCTTCGACAAGGATTTCGGAGAGATCTGCGATCACGGCGATCACCGAGCCGGGATTGTTCATCGTGCCGGGGATGACTACTTCGCCCTCGTGCGCGTTGAGCTGCACAGCCCGGCCGTCCATCGGAGAGAGGATGGTGGTGTGATCGAGATCGTTCTGGGCCTGCTGCAAAACCGCCTGCGCCTGAGCGACCCCCTGGTTTGCGGAGTCGTACGCGGCCACGGCGTTGTCGCGATTCTGCCGGGCCTGATCGAACAGCTCCTGCGCCTGGATTCCCTGCTTCTCGAGGTTGACGGCGCGCTTGTAGGCCAGATCCATCGTGGCCACGTTCGTCTTCGCGCGCGCCACTTCGATGCGGCTGTTCGAGACCGCGGCAGCCGCGCGTGAATACGCGGCCTGATAGGCGGTCCTCTCCAGATCGACGAGACGCTCACCCTTCTTTACGGTGTCGCCTTCCTTGAAGTAGAGCTTCTCGATTTTCCCGATGATGTACGCGCTGATGTTGACCTTGACCTTCGGATTGACTTCGCCCGGCGCGGTGACGATCGCCTGGATATTGCGCTGCGTGACCGGCTCGACGTAGACAGGTTCGCCTTTCGAACCGCCGCCGCGAACGCTCGCAAAGATAATGACCGCGACCAGAACGATCGCGCCGATGATGATGAGAGTCTTCTTCATTTATTGGCACGCATCGACTGGATCGCGGGGCCGATCAGTTTCAACAGGAGCACGAGGACCCAGAGGCTGATGATGGTCACGGCCGCTTTCACCTTCGACACGCGCGCCACATACGAGAAGCCGATGATCATCAGCGCCAGGAACCACACCGAGAAGACGTCGAACGAGGAGAGCAGTGCGAACGCCATCGGGTTCGTCTTGTAGTCGACGAGAAATCCGAGGTTCGAACGGACGATCGTCTGCAGCGTCTGCGGGTGGACCATCCCGCCTCTTGCAACGATGACGATCATCGTCACGATGCTTTTGATGATGCTTGGCATCGAGGAGTAACACGTCACGGAGAAGGCTTGCTTGAAATCGCCTTCGCCGCCGAAGATGCGGAACGCCAGCAACACGACGCCTGCGATGATGAGCAGGCCGATAAGGCTGAGCACCGGCGCAATGTAGGTGAACACCTTGCCGATCGATGCCGACATGCGCACTGCTCGATCGACCTGTTCCGGCGTCGCGTTCTTGTTCTGCTCCATCGCCTCGCGGGCGGGAGCGGCGAAATCGACGCGCGGCGCCATGACGATGCCGGCGGCAAACGCGACGAGCAGGAGTAACACCAGCGGCACGACCCAGTCCGGCCGGCGGGCGATCGAGGCGAATGTCGCATTCGGCGAGACCAGCACGCCGATGATGCGTTGAAACGAATTCGGTGTCGGTTCGCCGCCGGGGGCGGGCGTAGCGATGGCGTTATCCTGACCAGTCGTCATGGCTCATTTCTCCTGAGGTGCAGTGTCGTGGGACGAGAAGTTGAGCCAATTGTAACGATTAAATTGCGAGAAGATCGAAGGTTCCTCGACCTTCGGTTCGTCGACGCTGATGTTGCGAGTGTCGAGAAGGTCGCCGACGGCGCGGTGATACGCGGCCACCGCCTTGTTGTAGCCGACCAGCGCCTGCAGCTCGTTCGCGCGCGCGTCGGAAAGCTGCTGCTGAATCTGCAGGACCTGGAAGTTGGTGCTCATGCCGTTTTCGTAGCGTTTCCGCTCGGCATTGACGTTCTCCTCGGCCGCTTCACGCGCCGTGCGCGTGGCACTGATCTGCTTGGCCGCGGTGTCGACCGCGCGCGCTGCGGCGCGGACGTCGACGGCGATGTTCTGGCGCGTCTGCGCCTCGGTGATCTGGGAGGCCTGAAGGTCGAGACGGGCACGATTCTTTTCGGCGCGCGCTCCGAAGTTGAAGACCGGGACGCCGATCGTGAATCCGACGTTCCAGCCCGGGAAGTCATTGCGGAAAACCTGCTGGACGGCGTCGGTGAAGCCGGTGTTGCTGACGCCCGGCGTCGGCGTGACGAACGTGCCCGCCGCGCCCGAAACGTTGTATCCGAGGTTCAGATCGAACTGCGGAAGAACCTGATTGCGCGCGTATTGATAGGTGACGCGGCGGTTAGCGGTCGTAAGCGCGTTTTCCTTCACCTCGGGGCGAAGTTCGTACGCCTTGGCCACCGACTCTTCGACGTTGATGCTGAACGGCGTGTAACCGATCGTGTCGGTCGGAATGATGGGGCGATCCCAATCCTCGGGCGGAAGATTGAGCAGCGCGCGCAGCCGGTCTTCGGCGGCGCGGACGTTTGCGACGGCGGTGATGAGGTTCTCTTCACCCGTCGCGATCTGCACGCGCGGCTGGAGGATGTCGAGCGGCGCGGACGCGCCGACGTCGATGCGGATCTGCGTGATGCGCGACTGGTCGCGGGCCAGGAAGAGCGCTTCCTTGACGACGTCGACGAAGCGGCGGGTGTAGATCAGGTCGTAGTAGGCCTGCTCGACGGCCGATGTGCTGTCCAGCAGCACGCCGCGGAAGGCTTCGCGGCTGATGCCGAGGTTGTTGCGGGCGATGGTGATTCCGCGACGGGTGACGTCGACGCCGAAGTTACGCGCCAGCGGCTGATTGAAAATGAAGCCGAGGTCTGACGAGAATCCGGGGCTGATGGTCGTGCCGTTGCCGCTGCGCGTGAAGCGCTGATTGTTCGTCGAGAGCTCGAACGAGCCGCCGGTCGGGATGACGTCGCGCAGGAAGGCATTCGCGTTCGTCGTCCCGCCGCCGCTGGCGCTGAAGGCGTTGAGCGCCGGATTCTGGCTGTTGGTCTTGCTGATCGTCGCGCCGGCGAACGGATCGAAGATGTTGTACGCGCCGAGAATGCCCTCGGCCGACATCTGCAGGTCGTAGCGCTGAATCTGCACGCCGATGTTCTTCTGCAGCATCGTGTGGATGGCGTCATCGAGCGTCAACTTCAGCGCGCGCGGGTTGTTGACGTCCTGGTCGGTGGCAGCCGACACGCTCACGGTCGGAGCCTGATCAGCCGGGGGAACATCAACTGGAGCACCGGACGGACTGGTGGTCACGGTAACCGGCTGCGGCGTCGTCGATGTCGTAGTCTTTTTCGTCGTCTGCGCGAAGAGCGGCAGCGCGCTCGCAACACAGGCAATGATCAGCAACCGTCGTACAGCGAAATTCATGTAAACCCTCCTGGACACGCCTCTTCTACGCAACATTATGGGGATTGTTTCGTGCGCTCGCCCCCGCCGTTCGTTGGCGAGGCGGACCCGATTTCGGCGCGCGCATTGTAGCCGCAGGCCGGCACGCCCGGCACCGTCGATTGCTCAAAGCTCCGCCACCATTCAATCTTTCGAACTTGCTTCCGCGTACTACGTTTGACGCCGCAAAACGTGGAAGGTTAACTTGGGCGGCCTGCGCGAACCGCAGCCGCGTCCATCGTTTCACGCATCCCGAGCCTCACCAGCACAGACAAGAGTGTCTGTGCCACACCGGCGCCGCCGGTAAGGCTTGTGTGGCACAGACACTCTTGTCTGTGCTTGGGCAAGATGCGCTGACTGATCCTGCTAACCCCTGGTAATCACGACGGCAACGTCGTCCCCGCCGGAACCGCCTCGCCGGCGAAGTGACAGGCCGCGAACTGACCCGGCTTGTGCTCGATGAGCGGCGGGACGACGTCCTTGCAGATCGGGAACTGCGCGATCGGGCAGCGGGTGTGGAAGACGCAGCCGCTGGGCGGATTCAGAGGCGTGGGGATGTCGCCGCTGAGGATGATGCGGCTCTTATGTCGCGTCGGATCGGGGATCGGCACCGCAGAGAGCAACGCCTTTGTGTATGGATGGAGCGGATCGGCGTACAGCTCGCGGCGGCCGGACAGTTCCATGACCTTGCCGAGGTACATGACCGCCACGCGGCTGGAGATGTGCTCGACGACGGAGAGGTCGTGGGCGATGAAGAGATACGTGAGGCCGAGTTGCTCCTGCAGATCCTGCAGCAGATTGACGACCTGCGCCTGGACGGAAACGTCGAGTGCGGAGACCGGCTCGTCGAGCACGAGAAATTTCGGATTGGTCGCCAGGGCGCGCGCGACGCCGATGCGCTGGCGCTGTCCGCCGGAAAATTCGTGCGGGTAACGCTTGCGGTAGTCGGGACTGAGTCCGACGGTTTCGAGGAGCTGCGCCACGCGCGCGTCACGATCGCTCGACGACATGCCGCCGTGCACGATCAGCGGCTCGGCGATGATCGTGGCCACGGTCATGCGCGGATTCAGCGACGCATACGGATCCTGAAACACGATCTGCATGTTGCGCCGCATCCGTCGCATGTCGCCCGAGCCGAGAGCGAGAACGTCCTGTCCTTCGAACTCGACGCTACCCGACGTCGGCTCGATGAGACGCAGGATGCAACGTCCCACGGTGGTCTTGCCCGATCCCGACTCGCCGACGAGACCGAGCGTCTCGCCGCGGCTGACGCCGAAGCTGATGCCGTCGACTGCCTTCACCTGCGCGACGACGCGCGCCAGAACGCCGCGTTTGACCGGAAAGTATTTCTTCAGATCGCGCACGACGAGCAGCGGCTCGCCGATGCCGAGGGGAACGACCGGCGTCTGCTGCGATCCGCTCGTTTCGTCCGGATCGTGCGAAGCCTTCGTCTCCGGATTGCGCTCGCGCGCCGTCTGGTCGGCGGGCATCTGCAGGCCGCCGGTGATGGCGGGAGAGACGTTGTCATCGCCGGGAACGAAGGGTTTGTCGGTCATCGGACGACCTCGATCCTCTCCGGGTCCGCTTCATCGCCATGCAGATAGCACCGCGCGTCATGTCCCGGCGCCACGATCATCCGCGCCGGTTCATTGCCGAGGCAGATGTCCATGACGTCGGGGCAGCGGGGGTTGAACTTGCATCCGCGCGGCAGATTCGAGATCGGCGGGACCATCCCTTTGATCGTCGGCAGGCGGTGCGATGCTGACGGATCTCCCGCGCTGACGCTCGGCAGCGATTTCAAAAGTCCGCGCGTGTATGGGTGTGCGGGCGCCGCGAAGAGCTCGCGCACCGGCGACTCTTCGACGACGCGTCCGGTGTACATGACCACGACGCGTTCGCAGAATTCGGCCACGACGCCGAGGTCGTGCGTGATGAGCAGGATGGCCAAGCCAAGCTTTTGTTGAAGCCCCGCCAGCAGCTCCATGATCTGCGCCTGGATGGTGACGTCGAGCGCGGTGGTCGGCTCGTCGGCGATCAGCAGTTCGGGATCGCACGAAAGCGCCATGGCGATCATCACGCGCTGGCGCATGCCGCCGGAGAGTTGATGCGGATAGTCGTCGAGCCGCTTGATCGGATCGGGAATCGAGACCAGTTCCAGCATCTCCCCCGCCCGCTTCCACGCCTCTTTCTTCGAGACTTTGTTATGAATCCGCACGGCCTCGGCCACCTGCACGCCGATCTTGAACACCGGATTCAGCGACGTCATCGGCTCCTGAAAGACCATGGCGATGTCGTTGCCGCGCACGGTGCGCATCTCGCGCTCGGAAAGGTCGGCCAGATTCTTCCCCTTGAACCGCACCTCGCCCGCCGTGATCCGTCCCGGCGGCGCAACGAGCCGCATGATCGACATGGCAGTGACGCTCTTGCCGCATCCCGATTCACCGACCAGCGCCAGCGCCTCCCCTTTGCGAACATTGAAGGAGACGTTGTCGACCGCATGCACGAATCCACCAGCAGTAGGAAACGAGGTGCGCAGGTTCTTCACCTCGAGGATCGATTCGCGAGGATCGACATCCGCGTCAGCGACCGCGACGCCGGGTAACCCCAGCGGCTGCATCGGTTGCGGATTGTCGATGGAGGGATGCTCAGTCACGCGCTGAGCATCGTAGCAAGAATGGTGTCAGCAATTTATCCGCAGATGACGCAGATGGGGCGCAGATGGTTTAGCTCCGCGTGAAACGCTTCAGCGTTGCGCGCGCTTCGGGGATACCGAGAACGATCGCGGCGGCGAAGTAGACGACTCCAAATGCGCCCGACACGACGATCGCTTCGCTGATGTGGCGGAACGGGAGATGGGGCGTGATCAGCGGCGCAAGGTAGAGATGGCAGGCCACGCCGGCGATCGCTGCGACGAGTCCGGAGATCCAGAGCCGTCCGAGGAAGGACGGCGCGAGTTTGACGCTGCCGACGCGGCGGGCCAGCGCGCGGCGGAGCAGGGCGAATTCGATCCAGCCTGCCATTCCTGCCGATGCGGTCAGGCCGATCACGCCGAGGAGCTTCGATCCTTCGGGAAGGTTCGGCACCGGCATGTGCAGCAGCGTGATCAGATCGATGATGTACGGCCGCAGCGGAAACGCGAACAGCAGGCCTAGGACGGCGGTCAGCGTCACGCGGACCATCGCGAAACGCAACGGCGTTTTCGGATCGCGCAAGGCGTAGAAGGCGGAGGAGTAAAGCCGGCCCAGCGTTACCGCCAGCAGCCCGAAGGTCGAGCCGACGAGGATGTACCAGACGTAGATCGTGTCGTCGCTGTGAAACTGGCCCGATTGATAGAGCGCCGCGACGAGCACGCGTCCGATGAAAATGAAGGCGGTCACCGTCGGCACGACGAAGAAGGCGATCTGACGCAGTCCGCGCTCGAGCCGTTTGCGCAGCGCGACGTTGACCTCATCTTCAGTCCCGAGCGCCCCCGACATCTGCGGCAACTCCGCGGCCGCAACGGACATCCCGAAAAGGCTGATCGGCAGGAAGTAGATGGTCTGCGCGTACGACAAACCGGCCACCGCCGCCGTCCCGAGCCAGCTGGCGATGATCTGATCGACATAGCCGCTCAGTTGCACTACGCCGCGGCTGACGACGACCGGCCCGAAGCTGCGGATGACGGTGCGGACGTGCGGCAATGACGTCTGCAGCGACAACTTGATCCGCGGCGCGTACTTCAGAACGAACGGGATCTGAATCCCGAACTGCAACGCGCTTCCGACCACCGTTCCCCACGCGAGGGCGATCACCAGTCCGCTCTGCGTCGTACGCGTGCCGAAGAAAACGAGCGTCGCGATCATGGCCGCGTTCCAGACCACCGGCGCGACGTACGACACGAAGAATTTGTGGTGGCTGTTCAGAACGCCGAGGCACCATGCGGAGAAAACGAGCAGTCCGGTGGCGGGAAAGAGAATCTGCACGATGCGGATCGTCAGCAGCCGCACGTCGCCCTGAAAGCCGGGCGCGATGAGATCGATGATCCACGGCGTGATGAAGACGCAGATCGTGACAATCGCCATGACGACGACGCCGAGTAACGAGAGGATCACGCCGGCAACGCGCCCCGCCATCTCATCGTCGTCCTCGGCGATCAACCTCGCGTAGACCGGGATGAACGATGCGGAGAGGACGCCTTCACCGAAAAGGTTCTGCAGGAAGTTCGGGATCTTGAGGCCGGCGTTGTATGCGCCCGCGGCCGGCGAATTGCCGAGGTAGTGGGCGAAGACGCGAACGCGAATCAGGCCGGCGATGCGGCTGAGAAGGATTCCGGCGGCGACAAGCACAGCGAAGCCGGCAGCGCGCGGCTTCTTCTTCGCGGGAACGTCAGGTGGCGTAGCGTCGGTGGTCATCGATGACGGGCGTGCAGCCTACTGCGGAATTCGCGCCGAAACGGCGCGGTACCATACCGCGACTGTGCAGAATCATGGGCTGATACGGATCGCAGGCGCCGGACCGTCCGGTCTGGCGGCGGCCATCATCCTCGCCCGCGCCGGCCGCGAGGTCGAGGTCCACGAGGCGAAACGCGATGTCGGCACGCGCTTCATCGGCGACCTGCAGATCATCGAAGGCGCCTCCGAATCCGAGCCCGTCCCCGCCTTCCTCGACCGCCTCGGCATCGAGCGCAATTTCTATTTTCGCGCCGCCGACTGGGCCACGTTTTACGACCACAAAAACTCCGCGCGCGTGATCCGCAGCAAGGAGCCGTACGGCTGGTTCATCCATCGCGGCGCCGAGGACGGAACACTCGACCGCGGCCTCCTCGCACAGGCGCAGCAAGCGGGCGCGAAGGTGATTTTCAATAGCCGATTGGCGCCCGATCAGGCGAATATCGTCGCGACCGGGCCGGCTTCACCGGATGGACTGGCGAAGGAGATGACGTGGCGCGTAGGACCTCGGGAGTCGGGAGTCGGGGGTCGGAGCACCCCTGAACGGAACTCAATCTCCGACACCCGACACCCGACACCCGACACCCGCAACGAACGCATCGACGTCTACTTCAATCACAAGCTCTCCCCCGGCGGCTATTCGTATCTCTTCATCCTCGACGGCGTGGCCACGTTCGGATGCGCGATCGTGGCCGACTTCAAGCAGATCGATTCGTATTTCGATCATTCGCTGGCGGCGGCGCAGCGGCTGCATCATTTCGACGTGCCGGCGGACGCGCGCACCGGCTACTCGTACATGAACTTTCATCTCAAACATGCGGCGACATCGAACGGCGCGCGCTTCGTCGGCGAGGCCGCCGGTTTTCAGGATTACCTTTTCGGCCTCGGCATTCGCTACGCGCTGACCAGCGGTTCGCTCGCGGCGCGCAGCATTCTCGAAGATCGCGATTACGACAAGCTGTGGAGGAGCGAATTGGGAGCGAAGCAGCAGACCAGTCTCGTCAATCGATTTCTGTACGAGACCGGCGGCAATTTCGGACTGTCGATGTTCGTCCGGCAGGCGGCGCGCGCGAAAGACTTTCATCACTATCTGAGCGGCTGGCATCGCACGACGTGGTGGAAGTCGCTGCTGTCGCCGGTGGTGCGCCGTGTGTGGAAACACGAGGGACGCTGCCAGCACAAGCCGGGGCCGCACTGGTGCCGCTCGCGCGATACCGAAATGAAAGTCCCGCCGCTCGGGCCGGTCGAGGTGCGATGACTTCCGAGGCGCTTCCGATGCCGGTTTCGCCGACGGTCGATGAGGCGTACGCGTTCTGCCGCGACATCGCCCATCGCTACGGCGCAAATTTCTCGGTCGGATTCCGATTCCTGCCGCGCGCGAAACGCCGCGCGGTCTACGCCGCGTACGCGTGGTGCCGCTGGGCGGACGACATTGCCGACGAGCCCAGCGACTCGCCGCAGTCCGTCCTCGATCGGCTCGACGTCTGGCAGCGCGAGCTCGATGCGACATACGCCGGCAATCCCTCACATCCGATCACGCTCGCTCTCGCCGACGCGCTGCAGCATTTCGCGATTCCGAAAAGCGCGTTCGTCGCGCTCATCGACGGCTGCCGCCAGGACATGACCAAAACGCGCTACGAAACGTTCGCCGACCTCCTCGGCTACTGCGAGCTGGTCGCGTCGTCGATCTCCGACATCTCGCTGGCCATCTATGGTTACCGCACTCCCGCAGCCATCGATTACGGCCGCAATCTCGCCACCGCGCTGCAATTGACGAACGTCACGCGCGACGTCGGCGACGATCTCGATCGCGACCGCGTGTACCTGCCGCAGGAGGAACTGCCGCGATTCGGCGTCACCGAGCGCGATCTCTTCGATCGCCGCGAATCCGAAGCGATGCGGAAGTTGATCGAGTTCCAGATCGAGCGGGCCATGTCGTACTTCAACGCTGCCGAGCCGCTCGTCGGCGAGCTATCGTTCGACGCGCGCTTCCCGACGCTGTTGATGGGAGGCGTCTACGCCACCGTGCTCGCCAAACTGCGCCGCGATCCGCTGATCGTTCTTCGGAAGCGGCTGTCGCTCACTCGTGTTCAAAAACTCATGGTCGTGGCGCGGCGGCTGGTCCGTCCTCACTTCGCGTGAAACGTGCAACGATCGGACTTCGTCCCACGAACGACATGGCGCGCGTGCTCACAGCAGTTCTCCTGCTCCTGGCCGCGGCAGGTGCCGAGGCCGCCGAAGCGCCGAACGTGAGCGTGCTGGTGCCGATCGTCGGCAGCATCGTCGGCATGAACAACATCCTCTGGAAGACCGACGTCGATCTCTTCAACGACTCGCGTTTCGAGGCGAACGTGATGCTGTCGCTGCCGACGGCGCCCGATCAACCATTCATCTTCATCACCATTTCGCCGGGCGCGGCGCAGCATTTCAGCGACATCGTGGCCTCAGGGTTCGGGATGACCGAGGTCCTCTCGCCGTTGAAGATCACCACGATCGAAAGCACGCGATCCGTGCGCGTGGCCGCGACGGTCTACGGCATCCACGACGCCGAAATCACCCGCCCCGAGCCGATCGCCATCACCGACAGCGCCACGTACTCTCCGCCGCTGCGCGCGCTGAGCGGCCTCTCCTTCAGCGACACCTTCCGCACCAACGTCGGTCTCGCCAACCTCGGCGAACACGAGGCAATCTTCACGCTAGCGCTGCAACGCGGCGGCCGCAACGTGGCCGTCACCCGCTACCGCGTATCCGCGAACGCACTTGTGCATACGTCACTGCAATCGCTTTTCCCGATGATTACGAAGGGCGACGATTTCACCGTCCTCGTCGAAACGAGTGCTCCCGACACCTACATTTACGCCTCGGTCGTCGACAACGAAACGAACCAGACGCACTTCGTGCAGCCGAGCATCAGCAGCGTGCAAGCGCAGGAAGCGCGCAACGAGTAACGCTGTCATCCAGAGTCGCCGGAGCTGCATAGCGCGAAGCGCGGAGCAGCGCAGGACGACGAAGGATCCCCGGCTGCTAACCCGGGCGGCGGGCGGCTTGGCACTGCCTTGCGTGTTCGAAAAGCCCCCGCCCTTCCGCGGTTCCAGCCGGGGATTCTTCGACCGTCCTCCGCTGCTCCGGCTTCGCCTCCGAAGCTCCGGCGGCTCAGAATGACAGCGCATCCAGCGGTATGCCTCCACAGGTACGCTATTCTTCCCCTCCATGGACGAGCCGGAGTACCTCATCTGCCTCGAGTGTGAGACGCCGACGTATCAGTTCGAATTCGGACCGAACGGGAAACTGGCGTCCGTCATCTGCAACACGTGCGGCAACGACAACCCGTCGGAATTCATGACGGAGAACGAACTGGAAGAGCAGTCCGGACCATGAAGACGCCAGTGATCATCGGCATCGCCGGCGGAACCGGATCGGGCAAGACCACCGTTGCGCGCGCGATTTATGACCGCGTCGGCAAAGACCGCATCGAGTGGATCTCGCACGATTCCTACTACCGCAACTTCGACGGCTACTCGCCCGAGCAGCGCCATCACATCAACTTCGACCATCCCGATTCGCTCGAAACCGAGCTGCTGGTGCGGCATCTCGACGTGCTCTCGAAAGGATCGTCGGTCGAAGTGCCGGTGTACGAATTTGCCACACACTCGCGCAATCTGGAGAAGACGCAGCGCGTCGAGCCGCGCAAGGTGGTCATCGTCGAAGGCATCCTCGTCCTGGCCGAGCCGGAGCTGCGCAAACGGATCGACATCAAGCTCTTCGTTGACACGCCGCCGGACATTCGCTTCCTGCGGCGGCTCACGCGCGACATCGAATCGCGCGGGCGCAGTTTGAAATCAGTGATCGATCAGTACCTCACCACCGTCCGTCCGATGCACGAAGAATTCGTCGAGCCGTCGAAGCGGCATGCCGACCTGATCATCCCCGAGGGGGGTGAAAATCAGGTGGCGCTGGACGCGATCATTTCGAGGGTCGAGCACCTCCTCGTATAGTTATTAGCGACATCAAAACCCGCAACCGGCCACCCATCAGCAGGTTACAAAATTCACGATCGACCGGAATGGAGCGGCGCTTCGCCCTCGTTTCGATCTCCTGCCGCAGCTCCGTTTGACCGGAACCGCGGCGCTCCTTAGAATCACGACCCACGTTACCGCTACACAGAAGGGGGGGATTGGGATTGCCTCTGGTGCACGTCAAAGAGGACGAGAGCTTTGAAAACGCGCTTCGCCGGTTCAAACGGAAATGCGAGAAGTCGGGAATCCTCTCCGAGTTGAAAAAACGGCAGCATTACGAAAAGCCGAGCATGAAGCGTAAGAGAAAAGCGATCGCGGCGCGGAAGAAAGTGTTGCGGAAACTCGCCGAAGAACGTCGTACAGGTTACTGATCCAAACGACCCGCGGAAACGCGGGTCGTTTTGTATCTGCCCGCATCGGAATAGCCCGCCACCCCCTCACGTCTAGCAGTTTCGCGTGAACCCTATCCCACTTCAACAACTCGAGCTCGACCGCGTCCTCACGTTAATCGCGATGGAGGCGAAGAGCACGCTCGGCAAAGCCAGCATCGCGCGGCGCCGCCCGTTGCGGACGCTGGCGGAATGCGAAGCGGCGCAGGCCGACCTCGCGGAGATGGTGCGCTTCGTTTTGACCGAGGGGCTGTTGCCGCTGGCGGGATTGACGGACGTCGCGCCGTTGCTCGATCGCGACTCCATCCTCGACATCGATGAATCGTGGATCGTGCTTCGCAGCGTTCGCGCGACGCAGGCCATCCGCGAGACGTTCTTGCGCACCGACACCTTCCCGCGACTCGCCACCCACGCGCACGACATCCCCGACCTCGGCGAGTTGATCGCGAAACTCAACAAGTACTTCACGAACGACGGCAAGCTGCGCGAAGAGGCCTCGGCGGAGTTGCGCGCGATTCGCCAACGGATGCAGGGAAAGCGATCGGCGATTCAGCGCGTGCTGAACGACGTGATGTCGCGCAGCGCCGACGCCATCCAGGAACCGCTCGTGGTCATGCGCGGCGATCGCTACTGCATCCCCGTCCGCGCCGATCATCGCAACGCCGTCACCGGAATCCTGCACGAGCGCTCAGGCTCCGGCGCGTCGTTCTTCATCGAACCGATGCAGGCCATCGAGTTGAACAACGACCTGGCCGATCTGCTGATCCAGGAGCGCGAAGAGATCGCGCGGATCACCCGCTTCATCTCCGCCGCCATCGCCGACGAAGCCGATCCGATTCGCGACGCCGCGCGCGTCGGCGGCGAGTTCGACGCGCTGCAGGCATGCGCGCAGTTCCATTCGCTGGTCGGCGCGTCGCGGCCGATTTTCAACGACGATCACAACCTCGAGGTCATCGAAGGACGCCATCCGCTGCTCGATGAACGTCTGGCGCCTGCGCGCGCCGAGGCGTTTGGAGAGGAGCCCTCGGAGCGCAAGGTCATTCCGATTTCGGTCAAGCTCGATCGCGAAAGCACCGCGCTCGTGATCAGCGGTCCGAACGCCGGCGGCAAGACGGTCGCGCTGAAGACGACCGGCCTGCTCGTAGCGATGGCCATGAGCGGCTTGCCGGTCGCCGCTGCGGACGGAACGACGATTCCGATCGTCGACGACTTCCACGTTCTGATCGGCGACGACCAGAGCGTGCTCGAACATCTGTCGACGTTTTCCGCGTACCTGGTTCGTCTTCGGCGCGTTCTCGAACGCGCCACCGATCGCTCGCTCGTTCTGCTCGACGAGCTCGGATCGGGAACCGATCCCGAGGAAGGTTCGGCGATCGCGACGGCGGTGATCGAGCACCTTCTCGATACCGGCGCGCTGATGATCGTGACCACACATCTTTCCGCGCTGAAAAGCTTCGCGGTCAACGACAAACGAATCGTGAACGCGTCGATGGAGTTCGATGCCGCGACCGCCGCGCCGACGTATCGCATGATCGCCGGCATCCCAGGCCGCAGCCGCGCCATCGACGTCGCACAAATCATCGGTCTCCCCCGTTCGATCATCGACCGCGCCCGCGAACACCTCGGCGATCGTTACGGCGAGACGGACTCGCTGATCGCCGAGCTGCAGAAGAAGATGTCCGAGGTGCTGGCGGCGCGCGACGAAGCATCGGCGTTGCGTACGCAACTCGAATCGGAACGCGAAGCGGTCACCGCGGAACGCGCGAAGCTGGAAAAAGAGCGCAGCCGCGTCGGCAGCTCGTTCCGCGAAGAGCTCGATCGTCTGCGCGACGACGTCCAGCGCCAGGTCGCAGCCGAGATCAAGAATCTGCGCGAGTCCGACCGCAACGCGCGCGCAAACGTCAACGCCGCCGAGATCGTCCGCACGTTGACGAAGCCTGTCGAGAAAGCGCTCGACTTTCTCCCGTCCGAACAGCGCGACGTTCACGTCGGCGAAAAGGCGGAGCATCGTTCGTTCAAAGTGACCGGCACGATCGTTTCGATCGACGGCAAGAAAGCGGTGTTGAACGTGAACGGCCGAAAGATGACGGTCGATGTGAAGGACCTGATCCCTCGCGAAACGGCCCAAATCAAGAAGCCGAGTTCCCACACCCGACTCCCGACACCCGACTCTCTCGAAGCAGCCGTCGACGCGGAGATCAACCTGATCGGACAACGCGTCGACGAAGCGATCGATGAATCGGATCGTTTTCTCGATCGCGCGCTGCTCGAAGGAAAGCAGGCCGTGCGCATCATCCACGGCTTCGGAACGGGCAAACTTCGTTCGGCTCTTCGCGAGCACCTGCGCAAACATCCGGCGGTGAAGTCGTGGCGGCCGGGCGGGGAAAACGAAGGCGGCGATGGGGCGACGATTGCGGTGTTGTCGTGAGGTTCTTTCCGTTCACACCGCGAAGCGAAGCGGAGCGGTGTCTCGGGTGCAACCGCGCGAGCTGCGATTCACGGCGGCGCGGTACCACCGGAGATCCTGATGCTCGCTTCGCTCCCATCAGGATGAATTAGCAAAAAAACATGGCCTTCACCGACCTCAACGACAACGTCATCGCGCAGGTCCGCCAGGCGGCGGACATCGTCGACTTCATCGCGCAGGTCACGCCGCTGAAGCTTGCGGGGAAAAGCTACAAGGGCCTTTGTCCGTTTCATCGCGAGAAGACGCCGTCGTTCACGGTCGATCGCGGCAAGGGACTCTTCTACTGCTTCGGCTGCGGCACCGGCGGCGACGTCTTCAAGTTCCTCACGCTGACCGAGCGCTTCACATTTCCGGAAGCCGTCGAACACGTGGCAAGCCGCGTCGGCATTGAGCTGCCGAAAAAGAAACGCACCGCAAAAGAGTCGGACAAAGAGGATCTGCTCGAAGTTCTCGATGAAGCATCCGAGGCCTTTCATCAGGCGCTGGGATGGGGCGATAACGTCGCCAAGCGATACCTCGACGAGCGCGGCGTGCCGCAGGAGATCATCACCAAATACGGCTTCGGCTATGCGCCCGATTCGTGGGACTACATCCTCACGCGGTTGTCGCGGAAGCACGGCGAGAAAAAGCTCGAGTCGGTCGGGCTGGCCATGCCGAGGAAGACCGGGAACGGGTTTTACGACCGCTTTAGAAATCGGCTGATCATCCCGATTCACAACGAGAGCGGCACGATCGTCGGGTTCGGCGGGCGTTCGCTCGACGGCAGCGATCCGAAGTACCTCAACTCGCCGGAGTCGGACGTCTTCAACAAATCGCGGCTGCTCTACAACCTGCATCGCTCGAAAGACGCGATGCGGCGGAAAGATCGCGCCATTCTCGTCGAAGGCTACTTCGACGCCATCGCCATCGATCACGCCGGCGTTCCGGGGGTCGTGGCGTCGATGGGAACATCGCTCACCAGCGGCCAGGCATCGCTGCTGCGCCGCTACACCACCAACGTCGTCATCGCCTACGACGGCGACAACGCCGGCCGCAACGCCACGTTGCGCGCCGCGCCGGTGCTGCTCGCGGCAGGACTCAACGTCTCCGCGCTCGATCTGCAGGGCGAGAAAGATCCCGACACAGTCGTGCAGAAATTCGGCGTCGATCGCTTCCTCGAGCTCCTCGGCAATGCCACCGACATCTTCGAATTCGGCCTCGGCGAGTGGGCGGGCGACGTCGCAAAACTGAGCGGCCGCGAAAAGTCGGAACGCGTCGAACAGTTCATCCCGCTGCTGTCGGCCGTTTCCGATCCGGTCGTCCGCAACGACGCCGCGCAGCGCATTGCCGATGCCTTCCGGCTCGAGTTCCAGACCGTCTGGTCGCGCGTGCGCGGCAAGGCCTCGACCGTTCCCGACCGCGAGCGTCAGCCAATGGGGCGGCCGGGCAGCGCCGAAAAGACCATCCTCATCGCTGCGATTCAGGGAAAACTGCCGGCGACGCACCTGGCGCGCCTTCGGGAGGAGTACTTCGAGGAACCGGGCAAAACGCTCTTTTCTATCATGAAAGAGAGCCTGATGTCGGGTGCGCCTATTGATTTTCAGGAAGTTGCGACCCACCTTAGGGGCGAGGCCGAGCTCAATCTCCTCTCGGAGCTCTCACTGAGCGAGGACATCGACGATCAAACCCTCCAACGCATCGACGAAAACCTTCGGCCGATGGAACGTTCGTACCTCGAACGGCGGAATCTGGAAATTCAACGCGACATCGCAGAGGCGCAGCGCCAGGGAGATGAGAATCGCGCAGCTGAGCTGAGCATGGAGAAGATGCGCATCTCCCGTATGTTGAACGAAGCGAAATAATTATCGTCCCCCACCGATTACGCTGGTGTCCTCTGCGGACGATAGTTCTTGAGGAGCGAAAGAACGACATGACGACACGCCTGCGGAGCGCGAATCTCGAACAGGAAGCCAATTTTGACGAGGGGGTCGGCGAGTTGAGTGTCGAAGAAAAATACGCGGAAGTAAAGCAGCTCATCGTAGTAGGCAAAGAGAAGGGCTTCCTGCTTTACGACGAGATCTACGAGACCCTCCCCGAGGAAATCACCTCGCTTCCGGAAGAGCTCGATGAGATCTACATCCGCTTCGCAGACCTCGGCATCGACGTCGTCGAGGATTCCGAGAAGCCTCTCCCCACCTCTTCGAAGGCCATCGTCACCATCGACGGCACCATCGAAGAGAAGGAGATGGATCAGCGCGAAGAAGTCCAGCAGGACATCATCGCGGCCAACAGCGGCATCGTCGACAAGACCAACGATCCCGTGCGCATGTACCTGCGCGAGATGGGAACGGTCAAGCTTCTCGACCGCCAGGGCGAAGTCGATATCGCCAAACGCATCGAAAAAGGCGAGCGCCGCGTCTACAAGGCTCTCTCCCAGAACCGGATCATCCTCGAAGAGATCCTGAAGATCTACGAGAGCGCCAAGAAGGATCCGCGCGTCATCAAAGAGATGATCGACCTGGCCATGCCGGAAGACGAAACCATCGCCGTTGCCTCGGACGAAAACGGCGAGCCGAAGCTTCCCCTCGCCGCCGTCAACAAGATCGCCGACATCATGGCCATCTTCGAGAAGGTGGCCAAGCACGACAAGAAGATCAAAGACGCCAAGACCAAGCTGCTCGAGCCGAAGAAGCTTTCCGAGCGCACGCTCAAGCAGACCGAGCGCGCTGTCGAAAAGCTGACGGTGGAGCTCGCCACCGAATTGCGCCAGGTCGACTTCACGCCGCAGACGCGCAATCGGATGATCAACAAGCTGAAGGACATCGACAACGAGCTGGCACAGACCGCGTCGATGGTCCGCAAGGACGACGCGGCTCTGAAGCGCGAGAAGGACAAGACCCGCCGCGATTTCTATCGCCGCCGTCTGCAGAAGTACGTCGACAAGCTCCAGGAGCTGGAGACGTTCTACGGTACGCAGCACGATGAGCTTCGGCGCACGATCCGCGAGATCCGCGCCGGTGAAGAAGAAGCCGATCAGGCCAAGCAGGAGCTGATCGTGGCCAACCTCCGCCTCGTCGTCTCCATCGCCAAGAAGTACACGAACCGCGGCCTGCAGTTCCTCGACCTCATCCAGGAAGGCAACATCGGCCTGATGAAGGCGGTCGAGAAGTTCGAATACCGCCGCGGCTACAAGTTCTCCACGTACGCGACGTGGTGGATCCGCCAGGCCATCACGCGCGCCATCGCCGATCAGGCCCGCACGATCCGCATCCCGGTGCACATGATCGAGACCATCAACAAGCTCACGCGCACGTCGCGCGCGCTCGTGCAGGAGCTCGGCCGCGAACCGCAGGCCGAGGAGATCGCCGAGCGGATGGACATGCCGGTGGCGAAGGTTCGCAAGATCATGAAGATCGCGCAGGAACCGATCTCCCTCGAAACGCCCATCGGCGAAGAGGAAGATTCCCATCTCGGCGATTTCATCGAAGATCGCGGCGTGATCTCGCCGATCGATCACGTGATCGTGGCCAACCTGAAAGAGCAGACGAACAAGGTCCTGCGCACGCTCACCCCGCGCGAGGAGCAGGTCCTCAAGATGCGCTTCGGCGTCGGCGACGGCTCCGAGCACACGCTCGAAGAAGTCGGCCGCTCGTTCAACGTGACCCGCGAACGGATTCGCCAGATCGAATCGAAGGCGCTCCGCAAGTTGCGCCATCCGTCGCGCTCGAAGAAGCTGCGTCCGTTCCTCGACTCGACGTTCTAGCCGGCACGGCCGGCGGCGTTGGTTGGCCTAGCCTCCGCCACCTTTGTCTATTTCAATAGAATCACGGGCGGCTTTCAGGAGCCGCCCTTTTCATTTCTCCATGCTGAAACGATTTCTCCTCGTCACCCTCGTCGCCGTTTCGCTCCACGCCGCGCCACCGCCCGCGTACCACCTCGAGCTGGAAGCGAATCCCGCTACGCCGTTCCCCTTTCTCGGCAAGTTCGGCACGGTCACGCTGCACGTCTATCCGAATGGCGTTCGCGCCGAAACGTTCTGGCTGAACGGTTTCTCGCGCAACGGCACGAACGCGGTCACGGTCGAAAATCCGCTCGGCAGGATGTACACCGACGTGCCGGTCGCGCAGATCAGCGCGACGCTGCACAAGATCGCCACAAGCGGGATGGAAGCCGCGGCACCGACGGGAACGCAGGTCATCGCCGGCACCGTCAAAGGCATGGCCGCCCGCCGCTATCGCCTCATCTACGGCCCCGAAGCGTGGATCGACGTCTGGACGACCGACACCATCCCCGAAAATCCGCAGCTCCGCGCCATCGTCAACGAATTCGTCCGCGGCATCTCCCCCGCCACAGCGGCGTCGATGAACGCCATCCACGGCACGCCGCTCTACGTCGAACTGAACTTCCGCCGCTACAAAAAGATCGCGCTCGTGACGATGAAAAAAATCACCTGGTCCAGCGACGGCCAGGACGACGCGCTGAAGGTCGGCACGCTCTACTTCAAAGCGCCGCTGCTCGATTCGATCTGGAAATGATGTCGCCGGCGATTTGCCCGATTTCCGCCAAGCCTCACAAGCACAGACAAGAGTGTCTGTGCCACACCGGCACTTCTCCGCTCACCATTTGTTGCAAGTACGGCAGGATGAATGTGGCACAGACACTCTTGTCTGTGCTTTGGCAAGATCCCCGACTTGAGGTTGTTAACCGCTCGTCTTCGCACTAACTACCGGATCAACGCCCGGTAGCGCGTCAGATGGCGCACCGCGCCCGCTTTGTCGCCGGTGCGTTCGAGGATGCCGGCGAGGTTGTAGTGGGCGTCGGCGTTGTCGGGATCGAGGTCGATGGCGCGGCGATACGCGTCGGCCGCCTCGGACAACTGGCCGAGGTCGTCGAGGGCGACGCCGAGGTTGAAGGCGGCGACGGGATGCTCGGGATCGGTGTCGAGCGCGGCGCGGTAGTGCTTCGCCGCCGCTTCGAGCGCGCCGTCGTCGTGAAAAAGCCGGCCGAGGTTAACGTGCGCGTCGACGTGCGACGGATCGAGAGCCACTGCTTTCTCGTACGCGGCGCGGGCCTCGGCTGGATCAGTCAGCTCCAGGTCGGCGGCGAGTTCGTACCAAGCATCGGCGTCGAGGTCATCATCGTGCTTTGCTTTCGCTTCCCGCACCGCCGCCAGCGCAATCGGCTTCGTTTTCTCGGCGATCTCGTCGATCGAAAAATCGAAGAGCGACTGGCCTGACTCCGGATTCCAGACCGCCTCGCCGTCGCGAACGACGACGCGCTCGCCGTCTGCGGCGATGCGCACGCCGGCGATCGAGCGCCCTTCCGGCAACTGCTCGCGGACGCTTTCCAGCACACGGCGGATCTTGCGCGTCGGGATGTGCGCGGCGGTCAGCTCGCCCGCGGTGCGGAGGATGACCAAGTCCTGAAAGCCGAAGCGGAGATCGCCGTCGCCGTCCCGTTCCGGCGTCAGAAATCCGCGCGAAGCCCAGGCGCGGATTTGCCCGGCGGAGAGCCCGAGCATCGCCGAGACTTCCCGCACTGAGTAGGACATGCGCGCATTTTAACGTCTCCGCGGCTCCGCGGCTCCGCGTGAAACCGGTACCCCGTCAGCGAGAACGCGATCCAGCCTTCGCCACCTTCGCCGATGCCCGAGGAGCGGCCTTCTTCGCCTCCGCTTTTTCCGGAATGCGACGCGGCCCGCTGCCTTTCGCTGCAGCCGGCGCCGACTTCGCGCGCGGCTTGGCCAGACTGGCCTTCAGCGCTTCCATCAGATCGATGACCTGCGCCTTCGGCTCCTCGACCAGATTCGACGTGATCTCTTCACCCTCGATCTTCCGCTGGATCAGCGATCGCGTGCGGTCGGCCACTTCGTCGCGATAGTTCTCCGGATGGAACTCGTCCGCCGCGCCCATCTCGGCAAGCTGCACGGCCATCTTCAGCTCGTTGTCTTTGACGATGGCATCGCCGAGGTCGAGCTCGTCCATGGAGCGGATCTCGTTCGGGTAGAAGAGTTGCTGCATCACGATCCCGTTGCCGAGCGGACGGAGGATGACCAGGTACTGCTTGCCGCGCGCCGCGTACTTGGCCAGCGCCCAGCGGCCGGTCTCCTCCAGCGCCTTCGCCAACAGCGAATACGCCCGCTCGCCGCCCTTGTCGGGCGCCATGTAATTCGCCTTCGCGAAGTAGATCGGATCGATCGCTTCCTTCGGCAGGAACTCGCTGATCTCGATCGACTGCGTGGCCTTCTCCTCGATCATCTTCAACTCTTCTTCGTTGAAGAGAACGTACTGGCCGCGCGCGAACTCGTAGCCCTTCACGACTTCATCGCGCGAAATCGTGCGCTCGTCTTTGGGGCAGAAAAGCTGCTGCTGGATGCGATTACCGCAATCCTTGTGCAGCATGTTGAAACTGATCTTCTCGCTGGCCTCGGTGGCCGAGAAGAGTTTCACCGGGATCGAAACGAGGCCGAACGCGATCTGTCCAGAAGCAAACGGGCGAGGCATAGCGACTCCTTTACGTGACCAAAGAGTTGTGCATATTAGCACCGGGCGGCGCGAACGACCTTAGACTCTCGCCGTGCCGCTTTCCAACGCCAATAGTTACCAGCGGATTTACAAAACAGTCAAACGCATCCCGCGCGGACGCGTGGCCACGTACGGCCAGATCGCCACGCTGGCCGGACTCGACGGACACGCGCGCCAGGTCGGCTACGCGCTTCACTCGCTCCCCGACGGAATCCACATCCCGTGGCATCGCGTGATCAATGCGAAGGGCGAGATTTCGCCGCGCAGCGGAGGCGATTCACACGAGTTGCAGCGGATGTTGCTGGAGGAAGAAGGGGTGGAGTTTTCGCTGGATGGGAAAGTCTCACTCGCTCAATTTCAGTGGAAACGCTGACTCATCATCCTGATGCCGCTGAGCGAAGCGAAGGCCGGCATCAGGATCTCCGGTACGAATCGCACAGACTGCGCGATTTCACCCGAGATCCTGACGAATCGCTTCGCGACTCGCAGGATGAACTGCCAGAAGCTAAAACGTCTTCATCCACTCGAACACCTGATAATGCTCCCCATTCATCCCCAGCCGCGTGTACACCTCTTGCGCGCGCACGTTTCGGCGATCGACGTACAGCCGGATTCCGCGCAGCGAATCATCCGCGTTTACCAGTGTGCGCACGTGCTCGTACAACCCCGCGTAAACCCGCTGCTGCCGGAACTCCGGGACGACGTACACGCTCTGAATCCACCATACGTAGCCGTTGCGCCAATCGCTCCACTCGTACGTGATCATCAGCGAAGCGATGACGCGCCCGTCGCTTTCAGCGAGAAAGTAGCGTCCGCGGGACGCATCCTCGAACAGCGCCTGCACTCCGCGCGTGCAGACTTCGCGATCGAGATCCAGCTCCTCCGTCTCGCGCGCCATGGCGACCTGAAAGTCAACGATCGCCGATACGTCCGACACTCTTCCTTCGCGGTAGTTGATCATCGCCCTGCTACTCTTCGCGCCGCGTGACAGTAGCAAAAAACGATACGCATCGCGCGGTGCTGTTGATGATCGCCTCGGCCACGATGTTCGGCGGGATGGCCTTCGCCGCGAAGGTCGCCACCGCGCGACTGGCCGGTCCCGAGGTGGCGTTGTTGAGGATGGGAGCGGGACTCTTGCCATGCCTGCTCGTGCCGCGATACCGCCGCGCCGCGCTGCAATACAACCGCCTCGGACTGATTCTCCTGCGCGGCTTCTTCGGCGGACTGGCGGTGATGTTCTACTTCATCGCCATCCAGCACATCAACGTCGGCGTGGCCACGCTGCTCAACTACACCGCGCCGATCTGGAGCGGCACCTTCTCGATCCTCTTCATCGGCGAAAAATTCAGCGCGCGCGTGCTGATCCCGCTTCCGATCGCGCTGGCCGGCGTTTTCCTCGTCGTCCACGCGCACGCTGCGCCCGGCGATGTTCTCGGCTTCGGTCGATGGGAGCTCATCGGCGCGCTGTCCGCGGTCGCGTCTGGCGTCGCCGTCACCGCCATCCGCGCCGCGCGCCGCAGCGAAAACTCCTGGTCCGTCTACGCCAGCTTCTGCCTCCTCGGCATGTTCGTCAGCATGCCGCTCGGCATCGCGCAGTGGGTGACGCCGAACCGCATCGAGTGGCTTTGGATTCTCGCCACCGCGATCCTGGCGATGGGCGCACAACTGCTGATGACATTCAGCCTTCGTTGGGTCGACGCGATGACGGCCGGCGTGATCTCGCAACTTGCCGTACTCGTCTCGATGACGCTCGGCATTCTCATTCTCGGCGATCACCTCAGCCTCGCCTCGGCACTCGGCAGCGCGCTCTGCGTCGGCGGCGTGGCCGGCGTGACGTTCGTGACCTCGCTGTCCAAACCGGTCGTCGCCGCGACCGAGATCGTGCCGGAGTCGTAACGCCGTCAGACCAGCATGACCAACCGCATGCAGACCGCGCTGTCGGGACACGCGCCCTGCAATTCTGTCGACGCGAGCAGCTGCGGATGGATTTCGTCGCGGTCGATCGGTTTGAATCCGCGCTTGGCGAAGTATGGTTGTGCAGTCGTCGTGAGCAGGTAGAACTCGCGGATGCCGCGGGAGGCGAGCCGGTCGACGAGCTGCCGGACGATGCGCCGTCCAATGCCGCGTCCGCGATGCGAATCGGCAACGGCCACCGATCGAATCAGCGCCGCGAATTTGTAGGCCTCGGAACCGCCGCAGCCGACGATTGCATCGCCGTCTTTCGCGACGATGAATGTCTTCCAGTGATCGTCGATGCCGGTGGTGGGCAGGTTGTTCGCGATGAGGAGCTGCCGAATGATCGGAAGGTCGTCGGCCGTGGCGCCGTTGATCGCGATCTCGCCGTCGCTCATGTCCGTCGAGGATAGCAGTTGCCTTCGTTCACGACGACAGGCTCGCGCAGAATTCGAGCAGCATCCGCTCCCCTTCCGGCCACGGACCGTGACCCGAGGCGCCGTTGATGTGGCCCGCATCGCCGATGAACACGAGGCGGCTGCCCCACGCATCGGCGAACTGGCGCGCGCGTTCGACGCTCACGAATTGATCGTTCGTACTGGCCACGACGATGCTCGGAAACGGCAGTCGCGAAAGCGGCATGTACGAGAAGCTGCGTCCCTCGGCCGGATAGTCGGGATGCTCGACATCGCTCGGCGCGACGAGAAAGGCGCCGAGCACTCCTTGGCCCCCGCAGTCCTCCGCCCATTGCCCCACGAGCGAGCACCCGAGGCTGTGCGCGGCGAGCACGGGAGACGTCGCGCAATCGGTGACTGCCATCTCCAGATTGGCAACCCATTCCGAGCGGTCGGGCCGATCGAAATCGCGCTGCATCACGCGCTGAAACGACGGATGCCGCGCCTCCCAATACGTCTGCCAATGCTCCGGCCCGGAGTTCCAAAGACCGGGAATGGTGAGGACAGGAACGCTCATGCGGCGCGCAGGTTACAGGAAAAGCTTTTTCACCACAGAGACACAGACACCGAGGTTTTCTCTGTGTCCTCTGTACTACTACCCCATAGATTCTGCGTGCGCCGCGAAGATTTTCTTTTGATGGTTCTCGCGTGTTCGTTCCATCGAGAGTCCTTCTCCCCCGGCGTCTTTTTGCCGGGGGAGAAGGTGCCGAAGGCGGATGAGGGGGCGGAGCTTGCGCGACCTGCGGTTTCAGGCGCCGCCCCTCACCCGCACTCCGCTTCGCTGCGTGTCTCCCTCTTCCCGGAAGAAACTCGGGGAGAGGGACTCTCGACCGGAAAGATGCTTTTGGGTTGCGGATACGCCGCGCTATGCCTCTGTGGTTCAAATCTCAGATCGTGCCGGCCTACGCGCGCTTGATCAGCCGGACGATGAACAGCAGGACCACCGCGCCGATAAAGGCCACGATCAGGCTGCCCACCAAGCCGCCGCCGGCGGAGATGCCGAGGACGCCGAAGAGCCATCCGCCGAGGAGGGCGCCGACGATGCCGACGATGATGTCGCCGAGGATGCCGAAGCCGCGTCCCTTCATCAACAAACCGGCAAGCCAGCCAGCGATCGCACCGATGATCAGGAACCAAATCAGATTATTCATGTGAGTACCCTCTTTCTGCCAAGCAGCCTCAGCACAATCGCTGCCACGTACCGAATAAATGATGGAATCAAGGATATACTGCCGAGCACGATGAGTACAGATGAGCTGGGAAACGTTGGTCTGATCGATGACGATCGGAAGTACACGGGGTCACGCTTCGCTGAAGTTCGCGATGCGATTTTCGCCAATCCCTACCAGAAGATCTGGGGCGCGCCGGGCGAACGGCCATTCGAGCGGTTCCCGGTCACGTTCGGACGAGCGATGCGCGGACTGCTCAGTTTCAGCAAGCCGTGGGCTCTCCTCGCCGCGGCACGCCGAACGCTGGCGTCGGACGCTGACCTTCGCTGGGGCGCGGACGGCAAGGGCTATCAACGGCTCCTCCACACCAACGCCATCTGTCTGACTGGCGTCTGGGACATCACCGCGGACACGCCATACAGCGGCTACTTCGCGAAAGGAAGCCGCGGCCTGGTCATCGCGCGCTACTCGACGTGCTGCACGGAAACGCGCCGCGGAAACATGCGCTCGCTCTCGATGGTCGGGCTCGTCTATCCGACGATGGATCCCGAGCACGCCGAACGGCTGCAGACCGCCAGCTTCATTACGCAGCAGGACATCGGCGGCGAAGACACCAGGACGATCAACGAGGCCGTGCTGCGCAACGCTCCGAACACGACCGTCTTCAACCGCGGCCTCGGCTTCATGACATTGCTCGCCTCGGGCGCGGCGTTCAATCGCGCCGAAACGAAGCCGACCATCCGGCAGGTCTACCAGATCGCGGAGCTCGGATTGCCAGCCGGACAGCCGACGCGTTCGCCGGATTTCCTGCAATTCTCCGTTGTCCCCGAACAGCCGACAATCCCCGGCGACGCGCTCGATTTTCGCGACGAGATCATGGCCCAGATTTACGACAAGGGCGATCCGCAGCCAAAGCGCACGCTCACCTTCCGCATCGAGACGACTGATGAAGGAGTGACGAAGGGCAACCCGTTCAAGGAACGCCGCGAGTTCAAAAACTGGCGCGCGATCGGGACGCTGACGTTCAACGCCGCGGTGGCGTCCTACAACGGCGACCACGTCTTCCACATCCATCATCCGGCGTGGCGCGACCATCGGAACGATCCGCGGACGGCGCACAAGGTGAAGTGAACGCTAGATCTCTTTGTAGAAGACCACCGTGTCGCACATCGAGCCATCGGGATTCAGCGCGTATCCTGGAATGACGCCCACCTCGGTCCAGCCGGCGCGGCGATAGAGAGTCTCGGCGGCATCGCCGCGCTTCGTGTCCAGCACCAGCAGCGTGAAGCCCGCGGATCGGGCGCGGCGTTCGATTTCTTCCATGAGCAGCACGCCGAGACCCTGGCGGCGTGCGCGGCGATGGACGAGGAGTTTGGCGACGTCGGCGCGATGCGGCTGGTTCGGCATCGGCGCGGGACGGAGTTGGACCGTTCCGGTAATGCCCTTCGCATCACGCGTCACGAGGAGAATCGTGCGTTCGCGAATGTTCTGCTGCCACCACTCCTTCGCCTCGTCCAGCGTCGTCGAGTCGAGAAAGCCGACCGAGGCGCCGGCGGCGGTGGCGTCGAGCAGGAGGAGAGCGAGATCGCGGATGTCGTCATCGCTGACGGGCAAGGCCAGTTGCTCGATCGCGTGCGTCATTTGCGGAGGAGCGTCTCCCAACTCCACATCCTGCTCGTGACCTTCTTCGGTAGCGGAAATCCGAGCTGGTGAGCGAGCATGCAGATCTGTCCGCGATGGTGCGCCTCGTGGGTGAGCATGTAGGACAGCATCGCCAACCCGGCCGGCCAGGGCGGCGCCCATCCATCCCGGCGAAAAATCTCGATGCGGCCCTCGGCCGCGTCAGCGAGCATCTCCGCGCAGCGCGCGGCGCTCTCGGCCAATGCCTCGCGAGCGTCGTCCGGCGTACAGCGCGCGCGATTCAGCAATCGCGGAACCTTCAAGTGCGGCGCGGACAACCGTACCCACTTCGCGCGGACGTTGTGCATGTGCGTGAAGATCGCCGCGATCGTGCGCACCTTTCCGGGAGTCTTGGCCGTCCATGCGGCCGGATCGAGATGCTCGATCAGAAGCTGGTTCATCCGATCGTTCGCGGCAAAGATGCGGGCAGCGTCGTTCACCACGGCGGTTTGCGATTATGCTCTTTCGCATGCCCTTTCTTTCCGAGGCGTTGCGGTTTGCAGAGAACCCGGCCACGAGCGAGGAACAGCTCCGCCGCGCCTGCGATCTCCTCTCGCTCGACTCCTCGGGGACGCCGGACGACGTCCGCGACCGTCTGCTCGCGCACCTGAATACTCTTGATTCCGAAGCGCCGGTGGTCTGCCTGAATCCGAAGGTTCAAGCCGTCAAGCTGTGACTCATTCCGACTTCGGACGCGTATCCATGCGCGGCAGCGCCTTCAACATACTGACGCGATTGCCTTCCGTGTCGAAGAACGAGACGTAACGGCCGACGCCGGGGATGTCCATCGGCTCGCCCAGCACTTTGCCGCCGGCCTTCGCCACTGCCTTCATCGACTCGTCGATGTCGTCGACCGAGATCACCACGGACGGATACTGCGCCGGCCAGTCAGGTTTTTTAGGATAGAAACCGCCGTTGATGGCTCCCGGCTTCTTCGGACCGTCGTCACCCGACTCCGTTGTGGCCACGGTCACGTAGTCGCCCATTTCCGGCCCGAGCATGTGCGTCTGCCAGCCGAAGACGTCGGCATAAAACTTCGCCATCCGCTCGCGGTCTTCAGCCGGCATTTCAAAGTGCACCACAGGACTCATCTTCATACGATCACCTCCTGCAGTGTCGCTGCAGGAACGAATCCACCTGACCTACTGCTTCACCGCCTTGATCAGCGCTTCCATGTGATTGAGGTACTTCTCCAGCGCGCGGCGTCCGGAGGCCGTCAATGAATACTCCGTCCTCGGCACTCGACCGGCGAATGATTTCTTGCAGGCGAGGTAGCCGGCATCCTCGAGCTTGCGCGCGTGGACGCTCACGTTGCCGTCGGTCGTTTTCAGCACCGCTTTCAGCTCGTTGAAGGTCAGCGTCGGATTGACGGCCAGCGCGCTGATCATGGCCAGGCGGGTTTTCTCGTGGATCACGCGGTCGAAGTCGGGGATCTGTGTTTCGACGACTTCGTGTTTTTTCGCTGCTGCTGATTTAGCCACCGTAACTCCTTGCGATGATGAATCCGAAGAGGATGTGCAGTCCGCCGAAGGCGATGCCGAGGAGGATGTTGGAGGCGCCGAGGGGGACGAGCGCGGCGAAGCATCCGAAGAGCATGAAGGCGACGCCCATGACCGGAATCACGCGGATCGAAAACGCTCCGCTGCTGACGAACGCCGCGCCGTAGAGCAGCAGCCACACCGAGGGGATGGCCGCGTAGGCTTCCACGCGGACGAGGGCGACGGTCACCACTGCGCCTGCCACGAGCGGCGCGAAGTAGCTGATGAAGAATCGTTTCGCCGCGCCAGACATGAACGGCGCCTCGGAACGCCGCGCCTTGGCTGCCATCGTGCCGAAACCGATCGCCGCCGCGATGATGGCCTCGGCCAGCCACGTCGCCAGCCACATGCGCAACGACTTGCCGAGGAACTGCTGCGCGATGAACGTAGCGAGGATCGCCGTCACGCCGACGCCGACGCCGCCCCAACCCGGAATCGACGTAAACGATCCCGCCCGCTCCATCGCATCACGAATGAAGCGAATGTTATCCAGCGCATGCTCGCGCATCGGCAGAGGAGCTTCGGACATTCGGTACAGGTTACCGCAAAGTGCTTTGCAGGGAAGCACCGGCGCGATGAGATGCGGCCGCCTTTTTCGTGCGCAGCACTTTGGAGTGCGGTGGCAAGGCCACCGCTTTGGGAGGGCGGTGGAAGCGTGACGACTCGCGGCGTGTGATGCTCGCTACGTCGGCGCGAGGATGCGAGCCGAGCCGCACGCAGGCCTACGATGCATTCCGCCGCGGCGCATCGATCGAAGAAGTCATGGCCCTCACCGCCCGCGCCCGCAGCACGATCTCCGGCTACCTGGCCGACTTCATCGTCACCGAACGTCCCGCCTCCATCGATGCCTGGCTCACCCGCGAGCAATACGACACCATCGTCCCCGCCGTCGAGCGCCTCGGCACGGAACGTCTCAAGCCGATCTACGAGGAATTCGAAGGCCGCATCAGCTACGACGACATCCGGCTGGTGGTCGCGCATCGCGTCGCGCGGGTGTCGTCGCCACCCGGTTTCGCGCGGAGCCGCGGAGACGCGGAGGAAAACCGCCTTTCTCCGCGGCCCCGCGTGAAAAGTCTTATTCTTCGCGCACCATGAACGACAAAGCCTTTCGCGAACACATCGTCAACCTTCTCAACAGCGGCGACGCGCATCAGGACTTTGATTCCGAGGTCGGGAACATGCCGGCGGAGATTCGGGGGAAGCGTCCGGCTGGCGGCGACCATTCGCCGTGGGAGTTGCTCGAGCACATGCGCATCGCGCAGTCGGACATCCTCCGCTACTCGCGCGGCGACGCAGATTACGTCGAGGTCGAGTTCCCGAAAGGCTATTGGCCGGCGTCGCCGGAGCCGCCCAGCGACTCCGCGTGGGACGAAAGCGTGGCGAAGTTCCGCGCCGACCGCGATGCGTTCGCGTCGATTGTGAACGACGAGTCGGTCGATCTCTTCGGGAAGCCTGCACGCGGAAAAGCGACCTGGCTCGCTCAAATTCTCCTGGCCGCTGACCACAACACCTATCACCTCGGGCAACTCGTGCTCGTTCGCAAAATCCTGACGTCGCAGTAGGCCACGATCGCTGCCGGCGCCGTCACCATCTCTCCTTAACTCGACACGGCATCAGAACCGCATCTCCTGAGCAATAGAAGCATCGGTAACGCCGTTACCGACGACGTCAAGCCCTTCCCCACCAACCCGCAGAGGTAGTTTTTCCGACATCCGACTGCCCGCGCCTTGCGATCGCGTCCGGTTGAAGCAACCAGGAGGCGATCATGAACGGAACGGTTTTCGAGCCACCACTCCACGAGACGAAAATACGCACGTCGGTGCCGTTGGTCGCCGACATCCAGAACTTCGCGCAGGACGTGTTCGACACCGTGCGCGAACCGTTGCTCGTCCTTGATGCAGGGCTGCGCGTCCGCTCGGCGAACAGCGCCTTCTACCAGACCTTCCACGTCTCGGCCGCCGAGACGGAGAACCAGCTTATCTACGAGCTCGGCAACGGCCAGTGGGACATCGCGGCGCTGCGCACGCTGCTCGAAGACATCGTGCCCGAGAGCACGGTCTTCAACGACTACGAGCTGGAGCACGACTTTCCGCACATCGGACGGCGCGTCATGCTGCTCAACGCCCGCAAGCTGCACGACGAGCTCGTGCTGCTGGCGATGGAAGACGTCACCGAGAAGCGGCGTGCGCAACATCTGCTCGAACAGATCGAGGCGTATGCTCAGGACGTCGTCGACACCGTCCGCGAGCCGCTGTTGATTCTCGACAGCAGCCTGCGCGTGCATTCGGCGAACGGCGCGTTCTACCAGACCTTCCACGTCTCGTCCGAAGAGACGGAGAACCAGCTCATCTACGAGCTCGGCAACGGCCAGTGGGACATCCCCGATCTGCGCACGCTGCTCGAGGACATCGTCCCCACCAGCTCCGTCTTCAACGACTTCGAGCTCGAGCATGACTTCCCTGTCATCGGACGCCGCGTCATGCTGCTCAATGCGCGGAAATTGCGCGAGGGCAGCCACGCGGAGCTGCTCGTGCTGGCGATGGAAGACGTCACCGAACGCCGCCGCGCCGAGGGCGAAGTTGCGACGGCGAAGGAAGCAGCGGAGAGAGCCAATCGCACCAAGAGCCTCTTCCTCGCCAACATGAGCCACGAGCTGCGCACGCCGCTCAACGCCATCCTCGGCTTCTCCGAGATGCTGCAGGAAGAAGCGGTCGAGCGCGATCTGCAGGACTTCAGCGCCGACCTGCAAAAGATCTCCACGGCTGGCAAGAATCTCCTCGGACTCATCAACGACATCCTCGACCTCTCGAAGATCGAGGCGGGCAAGATGGAGCTTCATCTCGAAGCGTTTTCGATCTCGACGCTGATCGCCGAGGTCGTGACGACGATCGAGATGCAGGTTGCGAAAAACGGCAACAAACTCCAGATCGTCTGCGCGCCCGACGTCGGCATCATGCGCGCCGACCTGAGCAAGGTGCGTCAGGCACTCTTCAATCTCGTTTCGAACGCGGCCAAATTCACGCACGAAGGCAGCATCAAGATCGAAGCGGAGCGCCAGCTCATGGACGGCAGCGACTGGATCGTCTTCCGCGTTTCGGACACCGGCATCGGCCTCAGCTCCGAGCAGATCGTGCGGCTCTTTCAATCGTTCACGCAGGCGGACGCGTCGACCACGCGCAAGTTCGGCGGCACGGGCCTCGGCTTGGCGCTCACGCGGCGTTTCTGCCAGATGATGAGCGGCGACGTCACCGTGCACAGCGTTCCCGGCGAAGGGAGCACCTTCACGATCAAGCTTCCGGCTACCGTGACCGAATTGGCCTCGGTCGAGCCGGAGTCGTTGATCGAGGATCGGCGCCAGTCACCGGCCGTTCCGGACCTCATCGCGATCGATGGCGAAAGCGTTCCGGCAACGCGAACCTGCGTGCTGGTCATCGACGATGATCCGCTGCAGCGCGATCTGATGCAGCGCTATCTGCGCAAGGAAGGCTTCACGGTCTGCGCGGCCAGCGGCGGCGCACAGGGATTGCGCCTGGCCAGGCAACTGCTGCCCGCGGCCATCACGCTCGACGTGATGATGCCGGACGTCGACGGCTGGAGCGTTCTTTCGGCGCTGAAAGCGGACGCGCTGCTGAGCGAGATCCCCGTGATCATGCTGACGATGGTCGACGACCCGGAGCGCGGATTCACCCTCGGCGCTTCCGAGTACGTGACCAAGCCGGTCAACCGCCGCCGCCTTTCGCACATCCTGAAAAAGCACACCTGCCTTGCTCCGCCATGCCCCGTACTGGTCATCGACGACGAAGAAACCAGCCGCTCGCTGCTGCGGAACATGCTGGAAAAAGAAGGATGGGCAGTCTCCGAGGCCGCCAATGGAATCGAGGCGCTGGAGAGCATGACGCGTGAACGCCCGCGGCTCATCTGTCTCGACCTGATGATGCCGGAGATGGATGGCTTCGCGTTTGCGGCGGAAGTGCGCAGGCATCCGGAATGGCGATCGATCCCGATCGTGGTCGTGACGTCGCGCGACCTCACCACCGAGGATCGGCGCCGCCTCAACGGCAACGTCGAGGAGATTCTCCGGAAGGACGGCTACTCGCGCGAGACGCTGCTCGAGCAGGTGCGCGATCTTCTCGCCGACAGCAAGGCGCCGCGCGTTCAACCGAAGCCGGGACCGCCGGCATGAGCACGATCCTGATCGTGGAAGACAACGAGATGAATCGCGACATGTTGTCGCGCCGTCTCGTCACCAGAGGCTTCACGGTACTGATCGCCATCGACGGCGAAGAAGGAATCGCAGTCGCGCGCGCGAACATGCCCGACATGATCCTTATGGACATGAGCCTTCCCGTCGTCGACGGTTGGGAAGCGACGCGCCGTCTGAAGTCCGACGATCTCCTGAAGCACATTCCGGTCATCGCCTTGACCGCACACGCGATGGCCAACGATCGCGACAAAGCACTCGAAGCAGGATGCGACGACTACGACACGAAACCGATCGAGCTGCCGCGGCTTCTGGCGAAGATGGACGCTCTCTTTGGCGTTCCGGAGCCGAAATCGTGAGCGTCGCAGCGCGTCAGGAATCCAAACCGCAGACAGCGAGGACGAGCGTCTCGCCGCAGTTGCTCCACGATCTGCGCAGTCCGCTCAATCACATCATCGGCTACTCGGAGATGCTCACCGAGGAAGTGGATGCGCAGCGGCGTGAAGGGTTCGCGACGGATATCGAGAAAATCCGCGCCGCCGGTCATCGCATGCTCACCATCATCGAGGAGAACTTCACCACCGCGCGCGAAGCGGCTCCCGTGGTGCACGAGTCAGAATCGCCGATGCCGCCGGACGCAGCCGTTCAGAGCGCGGCCGACACACCCGGACACCTCCTCGTCGTCGACGATGACGCCGCCAACCGCGAAGTGCTTTGCCGGCGCCTTGAGCGGCAGGGGCACAACGTGCAAACGGTGGCCAGCGGCGTCGAGGCGATGCGCATTCTCGGGGAAGCCGCCTTCGACCTCGTGCTCCTCGACATCATGATGCCGGAGATGGACGGCTACGAAGTTCTCGGGCACATCAAGGCCGACAGCCGGCTGCAGCACATCCCGGTGATCATGATCTCCGCGTTGAACGAACTGCAGTCCGCGGTGCGCTGCATCGAAGCGGGCGCCGAGGATTACCTCACCAAGCCGTTCAACCCGACGCTGCTCCGGGCCCGCATCGGCGCGTGCCTGGAAAAGAAGCGCGGGCGCGATCGCGAAAGCGCTCTCTTCGCACAACTGCAGAGCAATTACGAACGGCTGCAGGAGCTCGAACGGCAGCGCGACGACATGCGCAACATGATCGTCCACGATCTCCGCACGCCGCTGACCGCGCTGATCGTCGGCATCGAGATGCTGGAAACGGACGGTACGCTCAGCGGAACGCAGCAGGAAATCATCGCCATTGCCACGGGCGGCGGCCGAACGCTCCTCGGCATGATCAACGATCTGCTCGACGTCGAGAAACTGGAGTCGGGTTCCGCGCAACTGCAATACGATGCCGTCGACGCGGCCTCGCTCGTCGCCGGCGCCGTCACGCAGGTCGCGTTCCTCGCGGAGGAAAGCCGGACCACGCTCGTGACGGAGGTTCCCGCGGATCTGCTCCCCTTCCCCGCCGACGAAAAGAAACTGAGCCGCACGCTCGTCAATCTGATCGGCAATGCGATCAAATTCACCGGCGCTGGAACGGTGACGGTGAGTGCGCATCAGGAACCCGGCGCCATCCGCTTTGCCGTCCGCGATACAGGCGAAGGGATTCCGGCGGAGTCGTTCGGCCGTATCTTCGAAAAATTCGGGCAGCTCGATTCGCGCCGCGTCGGCACCGGCCTCGGCCTCGCCTTCTGCAAGCTCGCCGTCGAAGCGCATGGTGGACGGATGATGGTCGAGAGCACGATCGGAGCCGGCAGCACGTTCTCATTCACGATTCCGTCAGGCGCGCGTTGAGCCCGAAACGCATCCTCGTCACCGAGGACGATCCGTCGATTCGCTGCCTCCTAGCCACGATTCTGCGGCGCGCGAGCTACGACGTCGATACTGCCGCGAACGGACGCGATGCGGTCGAGAAAGCGCAACAGACGTCTTACGACGTGATCGTGCTCGATCTCATGATGCCGGTGATGAGCGGAGCCGAAGTCCTGGCCAGCCTCACCAGCCGGACGACGAACCCGCGTTTCGTGGTGATCCTCTCCGCCGCGCCGCTCGAAGACCTGGCCATGGCAAACGGCGCCAACGTCTTCGCCACGCTGCAGAAACCCTCCGGCATCCACGACGTCCTTTCCACGGTCGATGCGTGTATCGCCGCAGAGTGAACGGTGATGAATGCCGTCATTCGTTAAGTAATCGTCTATGATGCCGGCTCAGCCGCTGTCGCAACAGCGTCTTGGAGCCAATCAATGCGGCCGACAGAAGACAGCAGCACGACAGCGAAGAATGCCGCCCATGTCGCGGGCTCACCGATGGGAGAAGCGCGCGAGTGGCTCGATAAAGCGATCGGCCGCATCGATGAGCTCTCCATCGCGGATCAGGAACGGCTTCTCTACCTCGAGGAGCGCTCGGTCGATAGCAAGGAACTGGCCGAGGACGTCTTTCACAGCGCGAACAATGCCTTGTTCGTCATGAACGTCGAACTGCAACTCCTGACGCTGCATCTGACGAGAGAATGCGCGCATCCGGAAGTCAAGCGGTGGCTCGCGATCCTCAAGACGAAGATCGACGAAATGAAAGTCATCAACCGGCGTCTCTTTGCCGTGGAAGCCGACGGACCGCTCTACGTCATCCATTCCTTCATCAGTTTCCGGTCGGTCGTTCAGCGGACGCTCGACGTCTACGAGGACGTGGCGCGCAAGAAACACATTGCCATCTCGTGGTCCGTGCCCGAATTCGCCGCCGTGACCATCTGGACCGATGCGGTCGCGATCGGAACCGTGCTCGACAACCTCGTTTCGAACGCCATCAAGTTCTCGCCGCCAGGCAAGGCGATCAAGATCATCATCAGCCGCGAAGGAAAAGACATCGTCTGCGTGATCTGCGATGAAGGTCCGGGCCTGAGCAAAGCCGACGCGGCGAGAGTGTTCCAGCGAGGCGTTCGGCTTGGCCCGAAACCGACCGCGGGTGAGTCGTCGAGCGGCTACGGGCTCGCCATCGCCAGCGAAATCGTCAAAAAGCTCGGCGGCCGAATCTGGTGTGAGAGCACCGAAGGGCACGGCACCACGTTCGGATTTTCGCTGCCCGCAGATCGCGATGTGCCGCCGAATCCGCCAGGCAGACGACGCCGCGCCACCGATCGTTGAAGCCGCACGTGGAAGCGCTTCCGATGAGTCGGTCGATTTCGTTGCGAAGATCCCGCACGGAAGCGACGTGGCTCAGATTCTCCTCGCCGCAATCCACCGTAGCGCCGCCGGCGCGGCGGCTGGACCGCCGCGGCTCGCTGGCGCGCAGCGTCGCTACGCTTTCATCTTCACCGACAGCGTCATCTCGAATTGCGCGACCGGCTCGTCGCCGAGTTTTTTCGGAACGCGCGCGGTGACGTGCACCGTCGCCTCTTCGCGTTCGCGCGTTTTGATCGCGCGGCGCACGAGCGCCTGAATCGCTTCCCCATCCTCACACGCAAAATGCACGTCATCCTCGGGGCGTTTCAGGAACTCCGCGCGCACGGCTTTGAAGACGAATGAGAGTTTCACCTTCATCGCCGACATGAGATGGAAGCAGATCAACCCACCGGCCACGTCGGCACCGATGCAGAGCGCGCCGAAGTACATCGACTTGAGGTGATTCTTCGTCCGCCAGTTCAGCGGGATGCGCACCTCGCAGCGGCGCTCGTTCACTTCGAGCACGGCCGGCTTGGTGAAGTAGAGGAGGAAGACGTGACGAAGGGCCCAGAGGCGAACGCCGATGGTGGCCTTGTTCATCGCCGAGCCTTCTCAGCATCGATCTTTCGACGCGCATACGGCGCCGTGGCGCGATCCCAGATCGCATCCGGAATCAATCGCGCGAACCGCATCAGCAGCGACATCGGCCGCGGAAACTCGACGACGCGCTTGCCGCGCTCCAACCCGTCCGCGATTACGCGTGCCGCATCGTCCACCTTCATCAGGAACGGCATCTTGAACCGGTTCTTCTCCGTCATCGGCGTAATCACAAATCCCGGATTGACGGTCGTGACGCCGACGCCGTACTGCCGCAGCTCGACGCGGCTGGCCTCTAGAAATGCGTGCATGGCCGCCTTCGTCGCCGAGTAAACGGACGATGTCGGAAGTCCGCGCAGCCCCGCAATCGAAGCGACCCCCACAAACCTCCCCGTCCGCCGCTCGATCATCGACGGAATGACCGCATCGAACAGGTTGAACATGCCGATGACGTTCACGCGCATCATCAACTCCGCGTCGGCGAGCGGGAACTTCGCTGAATGCGACGGGACGCCAACGCCGGCGTTGGCGATGGCGAGATCAAATGTGCCTTTCAGCGCGACTTCGCCTTTCCTCACCGCATCTCGCACCGCGTTCGCATCGGTGACATCGCACGGCAACGCAACCGATTTCGTCGGCAAGTCCTTAACCAGCGCGTCCAGCAGATCCGCACGCCGCGCCAGCAGCGCGATGTCCCATCCGCGCCGCGCCAGCTCGCGCGCAAGCGCCTCCCCGATCCCGCTCGATGCGCCGGTGATGATTGCTCGCATGAGGCGAGTGTATCCGCGAAGCGCGACGAAATCGCGCGCGAAGGCGCGCTCGCCAATGCAGCCCCCGGCTCGGCCGGGGGTTGGCGCGTCGGACGATGTGCGGCCGCGGAGGCGGCCGCCGCACGATCTCGCGCCGCGCGAGCATTTTGTAGTGGCCGCCTCCGCGGCCACGATCTTCGTTCGCGCCGCTTTCCCCCGCGCAGAGCGCGGGGCTGGATTGCCAGGCGCGCCTCCGCGCGCGATCACCACCGAACTCGATACGATCCCCGATGTTGTCCAGCCCTCGGGAAGGAACCGGCCGCGGTCAGCAACCGCTGAAGCGCGAGCCCTTCAGCTCCCTCACTTCAACTCCGGCAACTTTACCCTCTCCTCGAACACCCGCGCGAAAAGATCGCCGACTTTGGCCAGGCGATTGGGCATCGTGCGCAGGTTGAATTTTTTTGGATCGAGTTTTTTCGTCACCTCTTCCCATTTCAGCGGCGCGGAGACCGGGGCGCCGTCGATGGCGCGGAGGGAGTAGGGCGCGACGACCGTCTTGCCGTACGCGTTCTGCATGCAGTCGAGGTAGAGGCGTCCGCGGCGTTTCGTCAGCGAGCGCTCCATTGTGAACTCGGGGACTTTCGCCGCAATCGCGGCGCTGATCGAGCAGGCGAACTCGTTGGCTTCCTCGTGCGTGTAGCCGGCGGCCAGCGGGATGAAGACGTGGATGCCGCGTTTGCCGGAGGTCTTCGGGATCGACGGCAGGCGCAGGTTTTCGAGCAGGCCGCGGACGATGATGGCGGCGTCGATGGCCTGTTCGATCCCCTTCCCTTTGGCCGGATCGAGATCGAAGACCAGCCAGTCGGGCTCGTCGAGCGCCGCGCCGCGCGAGGCCCACATGTGGATGGTGAGCACCGACATCTGCGCCAGCCAGCGCAGCGTCTCCGGCCTGTCGACGACGAGGTGCTTCACGCTCTTGTGCGCGGTGGTGCGCGTCGGCGTTTCGATCGTGGTCAGCCATGGTTGCGCGCCGCGGCCGACGTCCTGGTGAAACCACGACGGCTTGTCGATGCCTTCGTTCCAGTGCTCGAGCGCCAGCGGCCGGTCGCGCAGCGCGCGGATCATCGGCTCGGCAACGGCGGCGTAGTAGTCAGCCACGTCCTGCTTGGTGATGCCGTCGCGCGGGTAGAGGACGCGGTCGGGGTTGGTGAGGGTGACTTGGGTGTGGGGAGTGGGTGGTGGAGTGTGGGAGCGGGACGGCGCGGTTTTTTTCGATGGCGACTTCTTCGACGGCGCAGTGGCTTTCGATGGTTTCGTCTTCATCTCCGACTCCCGACCCCCGACTCCCGACGGACGTTCGCGCACCACTTCCGACACCTTCTTATCTTCCCGAATCCCCAGAAATGCCGGATGGCGCAAGCGGTTGTCGGCGGTCCATTCCGTGAACGCTACCTGCACGACGAAGCGCGGCTTGACCCAGGTCGCCACGCGTTCGCGCGGCGCGTCCTTGACCAGCGACTTCGGCACGACGTCCTTCGACAGCTCGTCTTTCCACCAGACGCGCTGCTTCGCGGAGAAGCCGGTGCCGACTTTGCCGGCGTAGTGGAGCGCGCCGTCGTCGCCCATGACCGCGAGGTGCAGCGAGCCGACTTCTTTGTTCGAGGCGGTGGATGGATTCCAGCCGACGACGATCAGCTCCTGCTCATTGATCGCCTTGATCTTCAGCCACTCCTTCGACCGGCGTGGCTCGTAGGCCGACGACCGCCGCTTGGCGATGATCCCTTCCCATCCCGCTTTCTTCGCCCTCTCCAGCGCCTCGGCACCGCTCGTGGTGATTTTCTCGGACACCTTGATCGCGGCCGGCGTGCGCTTCAGCGTTTTTTCGAGGATGGCGCGGCGCTCCGCGTACGTTTTCGCGCGCAGGTCCTTGCCGTCCAGCCAGAGGATGTCGAAGACGATCAGGATCTCGCGCCGGTCGCCCTGCTGCAGAAGCTGGAATCGCGGCGCGCCCTGCTCGTCGAGCACGACGATCTCGCCGTCGATGACCATCTCCGGCCCTTTCAACTTCGACAGAGCCGCAGCGACGGCGGGAAATCGCGGCTCCAGATCGAGCTCGTTCCGGCTCCACATGGCGATGCTGCCGTCGACGACGGCGCAGACGGCGCGGAAGCCGTCGTACTTCAGCTCATACGCCCAACCGTCGCCGGCCGGCGGCGCGTCGGTCAGCGTGGCCAGCATTGGCGGGAAGACTTTGCGCAGGAGTGTTTCGGGTTTTATCGCCATGATCACGAGCCGAGCGGTTGATGGGAAAGCGAATGTTGAATGTTGAATGTGGAATGTTGAATGTTCAATGTTGAATGAAGAGGCCGAGCGACACGCCGGACCTTACGATCGCCTGATTCATTCAACATTCAACATTCAACATTGAACATTCAACATTTGTCTTCTAAGCGCTCAAACGCATTGCGCACGCCATGCCCAGCCTAGTAATGCACGCGATGCTCATAAACAAACGCCTCCCGCCGCCCGTGACGAACCACCGGCGTGAACACCGCCCGGCGCAGCGACTCCGCGTTTCTTGTCTCCAGCGACGACACGCCAGTCGTGTTCTGCAGCGTGCGGACGTTCGTGACCACGCCGTCGGTGTTCACGTCCGCTTCGAGGACGATGTCGCCATGCGCGCCGGGCTGCGACACCGGCTGCGGATCGCGCGTGAAATGCGGTTTGACGTTGTCCGCTTCCGCTTTCGTGGCGTCGGCAGCATCCTCCAATTCATTCGCATGCGCCCAGCCGCTTCCGCTGGCGATGCGCACCTCGGCCCACGCACCCTGGCGCGACAGGATGGAGACCGACTCGCCATGCTGATATGTCGTCACGACGGGCGCGTCGTCCGCCGCTTTCGTGTGGATCTTCAGCGCGGAATTGCGAACGTACTGCACCTCGATCGGCATCCGCGTGTCGGTCGTTTCCGTGCTCTGCGGCTCGCTGTTGCACGCGGCGAGTACGAAACCGATGATTGCGATTAGACGCTTCATCCGAACACGTCCCGGCGCGTGAAGAGCGTGTAGGAAATCGCCGTCGCCGCTACGGCCCACGTGCCGAGGAGCGCGATGCAGAAGAGCATGGACATGCCGTCGTAGGGCGGCGGCTCGCCGGTGTAGTAATCGGCCAGCGGCAGCGCGCTGACGAAGAGGTACTTGCCGGCGGTCCAGTCCGGGCTGATGCGCGTGAGGATCGTGCCGCCGATGAGCGAGGCCAGCATCGTCCCGATGGCGGCCGCGCTCGACTTGAAGAGCACCGACAGCAGCAGCGCGATGCAGGCGACGGTGAGCAGCGCGAACCACTCAAGGCCGTACGCGATCAGCGTGTCTTTCCACAGCGGCAGCTGGCGCACGGCGTCGATCTGCAGCGCGCCTTTGGCGACCGAGAAGCCGGTGAACGTCGGCGCCGTCCAGCCGCCGCGCGGCAGGAACGGCGCGGAAACGGTGTACGCGAGCAACGCGCCGGTAGCGAGGGTCAGCGTTGCGAATCCCCACAGCGTGACCAGTTTCGCGGTCAGCACTTTCCATCGCCGGACGGGACGCGTCAGCAGCAGCTTGTCCGTCCCTTCAGCGTTTTCCGCCGACACGATGTCGCTGCCGAGGATGCCGACGAGGAGCGGGAGCAGAAGGAAGCCGGCCACGTTGGCGAACGTGCGCACGAAGATCGGCGCCGTCGGCTTGTTCGGCTCGATATCGTGATCGAGATAGAACTGCAGGCGATTGATCTCCGCGCGCAGCGACCGCGCCCACGTCTCGTTGATCCGTCCGCGCCGCAGCGTGTTCTGATACGACGCCACCTGCTGCTGAATCTCCGCCCGCCAGTTGCGATTGCGATTCTCGCGCAGCCGCCGGTACTGCGAATACGTAACGAGCGCGATGATCGCAAAGAGAATCGCCGCCACCACTGCGAAGCGTTTGCGGCGCAGGATTTTGAGCGTTTCGTTCTGAACCAGTGGAATCAGCATCGGCGTGTCAGTCTACCGTCTCGCCGCCGGTGGCTTCGAGGAACATCTCCTCGAGCGACTGCGTGCGGCGTTGGGCGTGGAAGACGTTGATGCCGGATTGCACCATCGCCGCGATCAGCGGCGGGGCGTCGGGCTCTTCGATGGCCAGCCAGATGCGGTCGGTGTCGGTGCGAAATGGGAGGTTGCGCTCCGCGGCGATGGCGGCGGCGCGGGCGACGTCGTCGACGCGCAGTTCCATCTCGCGGCGGCTGGAGATCAGATCGCGCACCGTTCCTTCGCGGAGGATGCGTCCCTTGTGAATGATCGCCACGCGGTCGCAGGTCAGCTCGATTTCGGCGAGGAGGTGCGATGAGATGAAGATGCTCATCTGCCGCTCGCTGGCCAGTTTTCGCAGCAGTTCGCGGATTTCGCGGATGCCGGCGGGATCGAGGCCGTTCGCCGGTTCGTCGAGGATGAGCAGCTTCGGATCGCCGAGGAGCGCCTGGGCGATGCCGAGGCGCTGGCGCATGCCGAGGGAGTAAGTTCCGACGCGCTGGTCGAGGCGGTGCGCGAGCGACACGAGCTCCGCCACGCGCTCGATCTCGGTTTTCTGCACGCGCAGCATGCGCGCGAAATGTTCGAGGTTCTCGCGTCCGGTCATGAAGCGATAGAGGTCGGGATTCTCGACGATGCAGCCGACGCAGCGCATGGCATCCTCGAACTGATGCCGCTGATCGAATCCGCAAATGGTCACGTGGCCGGAGGTCGGCTTGATGAGTCCGACCAGCATGCGGATCGTGGTCGTCTTGCCCGCTCCGTTTGGCCCGAGGAATCCGAAGATCTCGCCGCGCTGCAGCTCGAACGAGACGTTATCGACGATCGTTTTGTCGCCGATGATTTTCGTGAGCGTGGTCGCGGTGAGGGTTGAGGTCATGGTGTGGCACAGACACTCTTGTCTGTGCTTTGGCAAGTTGCAATGACTGACACTTTAAATCAGAGGCTGCGAATCGAACTTTTCAGCACTCCCGAGCCTCACCAGCACAGACAAGAGTGGGTAATAATATAGTTGACTGACAGCGCTTGATTTGTTAAAGTGCTTCTCATGGTTGAAGCAACGCAAGTTCCCACCACTCTACAGCAGGCGATCGTCTTCTTCGCCGACTCCGCGAACTGTCATCGGTTCATGGTGGAACTGCGCTGGCCGGATGGTCACGTTCGCTGCCCGCACTGCAACTCCGGCAACGTCGATTACCTCCCGAATGCGCGCCTGTTCAAGTGCTACGAAAGGCACCCGCGCCAGAAGTTCAGCCTGAAGGTTGGAACGATTTTCGAGGACTCTCCGATTGGTCTCGAAAAGTGGCTTCCGGCGATGTGGCTCCTCGTCAACTGCAAGAACGGTATCAGCTCCTACGAAGTCCACCGCGCGTTAGGCGTCACTCAGAAAACCGCATGGTTCATGATGCACCGGCTCCGTCTCGCGCTTCAGGACGGCGAAGGCGGCGGCCTGCTGTCCGGCGAAATCGAAGTCGACGAAACCTACATCGGCGGCAAAGCGCGGAACATGCACGCGGCGAAGCGCGACGCGAAAATCAAGGCTCACGGCGTCAAAGGCAAGGCGGCGGTATTCGGCATGGTGGAGCGCGGCGGCAAGGTGCGTGCGACTCACGTCGCGGAAACGAAAAAGGTTGATCTTCAGCGCCGCATCCGTGAGTCCGTCGAAGCTGGCGCGGCGATCTTCAGCGATCAGCATCCGATGTACACCGGCCTTGATGTCGATTTCAAACATGCCGTCATCAATCACGCGGTCGAGTACGTGCGCGGCAACACGCACACGAACACGATTGAGAACTTCTGGTCCCTGCTCAAGCGCGGCCTGCACGGAACCTACGTTGCCGTGGAGCCGTTCCACCTGTTCCGCTACATCGACGAACAGGCGTTCCGCTACAACAACCGGACGGACATGAACGACGCGGATCGCTTCGTCGCCGCGATGACTCAGACAACCGGCAAGCGCGTGACGTACAAGGAACTCACCGGGAAGACGACGGAGCGGGATGCTGACGCCTCACAACAACCGGAACCGCCGCAGGAACCATTCTGGGAGCCGTTCTGATTGGCGGCAGGGACGTGGAAAGCGGAAGGCCTAGGCCTTGCGCTTTGGCCCTCGGCGGTTAGGGTTCTTTGCCGCCTGCTCGCGGTGCGCCTCAATCCGTCGCTTTATCTCCGAGTGTGGCACCGAGAGAGCAGCTTTCGTGGCGTCGCGAAATCTGCGAAACGCTTCTGGTCCTTCGACCATGTCTGGTTTTTTAACCATGCTTCACTCGATATCAATCGACTGTACAGCGATTAGTTTCGTCCGGTGAATTGGTTTGCTCGGCTTCTCTGACGTGAACAACTCTTCACATTTTCCGTCCGCTGCTGCGACGATGTGTATCGCATCCATGGCAGCCAAGCCAGACTCGCAAGCCTCAAGCACCGCCATCTCCAGATGTTCTACGTCGAACTTTAACCACAGCGACACCGAGGCGAAGAAGTCCTCGTAAAACTTCACTTCGGCCGCTCTGCCTTCGTAGGTTGCTTTCGGGATTACCTCCAACCTGACGTAGTCGCTGCAAACGAATTCTCTCGACGGGGTATCAGCCAGCACACTAAGGGCTCGCTCGGCGAGACGTCCTCGCCCGCGCGCCGCGGCTATTAATACGCCGGCATCAATATATGTCCGCGTCACGGCTACGGTTCGCGATCGCTCCTTCGAGACTTGATCTCTTCTCGGAGTTCATCGTCATCGAGAAGCGAGAGCCCAGAAGCCACGATCTCTCTTCGTAGTTGGCTGTAGCGTTCTGCGGCTGGCGTATACATCACAAATGGCAACGGCAGCGATAGGCCAAACGGAATAGTGAGTGAAAAACTGCCCTGGCTACCAATGGCTGGCTGCGAAGGAGTTACTTCATAATCAAGCAACATCAGGTTGCCAGTTTTGGCACTGCTGTTCAAAGTCACGGTAGCACCTCTCCAATAAGTTGCTTCTTTTGTATCTCCCTAAAACCGTCGGTTTGAGTAATTACGGCGACATCAATTGCGCCACCGACGCCGCGGACGCCAACGATCCAATGCTGCATAACGATAGTTGTCTTGATAAGAAAGATGGCGAAATCTATTGAGTCTTGAAGTGGCAGAAATGCGAATGGCACTCGCGCCTGCAACTGCCCCCGCAAGTGCTCGCGAAGGGCATCAGTGCGCGCGTCGTCGAGACCAAGAAATGTCTTCACCATGTCAGGTAGCTGGCCATCGTATCCGTGTATCAGGCGATCGGCGTATTCGCGCTGACCACCCCACACTAGTCCGAACTCGCCAGTTCCACCATGCCATTCGCGCGGCGTAGGCCGCGAAGGAATGTAGATTTCAAACACCTTTCCGTAGGCGGCACCAGAGTCATAACCGCCGACGAGAAAGACCATATCGCCACCGGGACCGGCTGGCATATTGGCGCCCTGCCACTTTGCTAGGAAGAACGCAGACAACTTCTCAGCAAACGTTTGTACGCCGAGAGGCTCAGACTCGCCTAGCTCGCTCTCCAGCTCCGGGATGTAACTGTGAGCAGTTCGCGGCTCTGTTTGCCCTATGACTCCCGCACCGTAGGTCACTGCGCCGACGTGGTCCTGACCTTTGACTCTGAGGAGCTTGGTAGCGTTGTCGTATGTTGACGGGAGGAGCATAGATGGCTGTCCCGGCTGCTGGAGGACGGCAGTCAGCGTAACTCTGCTGTCGGCAGCGAGAACGATGCCCTCCGGACCCTTGAACGCAATCCCCAGCGACACTTACTTCACCCCCAGCAGACGCCCGTTAGATAGGTAGAGTGAGCGAGTCTACACTACCTATAGTGTCGGACGGGCGGGAAGAATTTCACACCAAATGCGGAATATCTCCACCTCTTCGAGCGAAGTATTCTTCTCAGGCTCTTCCAGCCCTCAGCTTCACAGTTTCAGCTTCCGGATCACGTCAAACGTTAAGCCGGTGAACAGTTCCGCCGCATCCACCTTCAGCCCTCGCGCCAGCTTCACAACCGTCGTTAGGCTAGGCGTTTTCTTGCCACGTTCCACGGTGTTAACGAAGCCGGTCGTCAGGTTCGCGGCTTGTGCCAACCGTTCCTGACTCAGGCCGCGCTTCTCTCGCAGTTCGCGCACCCGCTCCCCGAATAGCTCAGCGTCGGTCACGCGAGCATTTGACGCCTGTACTGGTCCTTCCGTCTATCGCGTGTAGAGTATACTCAGTAGATCATACTCTACCGGACATACGAGAGGGTCAGCCATGTCGAAGTTCTACGCCGATACGATGCTCGAAAGGTTCATCCTAAAAAACGAACTCAAACCGGAAGACGTTGCGCGCGCGGCGAGACTGAGCGGGCAGCACCTGCTCCGCATCCGGAAGGGTGACGTTGATCCTGGTATTTGGACTGCGGTGCGTATTCGGGACGCCTGCGGACTGCTGCTAGGCCGCTTCGTCAGCATTGACGAACTGTTCGGCATCAGCGATCCGCAGTCACAGCGACGGCGCGCCCGCCGGAGTCGCGCGAAGCGGGTGAAGCCGTGACGCGCCTCGAAAGCTACATCAAAGAATGGGGCGTGATGCCGTCCGCGTTCGCGAAGCGGTCAGGAGTGAGTCGTGCGCACCTCCTACGCCTCCGTCGTGGCGACATGGACCCTACGCGCCGAATCATGATCGCGCTCGCTGATGCCGCGTCCGCGATGCAGCACAAAACGGTTTACGTCGTTGAACTCTTTGAACTCTCTTACTCCGATGAAGCGATGTATCAGGCGTTGATCCGCAAGGGGATCAGATGAGCGCGAAACTAGCCTTCGTTGAAGTTGTGACGCGCGCACACGGCGAGATGTTCTCTGATTCGTGGGAGAACGCCTCGTGGGATTCCGGCTCGCTGACTGACGCCTCCGGCGACGCTCACATCATGACGTGGCCGAATGATGAGGCGGGGCAGAATCACTATCACGAGATCGAGCGTGAGATTGCGCGACGCGTCTACGACGAACTGCGCGAGGACATCATCGACACCTATGTCTCGATCGCGAACGAGGTGCTAACTCGGGAGCGTCGGCAACTGAAACGCGAGCCGACGCCATGAATGATTTCGAGAGCGGGCACGCTTGAACGACTGGCGCGAACGACTCCGCGACGCGATCAACCGCACCGGCAAGAAGCATTCAGTGATCGCGTGGGAAGCTGGCGTTACGCGGGCAACCCTTAGCCGTGTCCTCACCGGCAAGCACGCGCAGCCGAAGTTCGAAACCATCCTGCGCATCGCTCACGCGGCAGGAGAGAACATCGGCTACTTGGTAGGGGAGCAAGGATTCGGGCTTTCAAGCGATGAACGGGCGAAGATTCAAACCGCCGCAGTGATTCTCATCAACTTGACGCGCGGCGATGCCGATCTCCTCACTTCTCTACGAGCCATAGCGTCGCGGTCAGCGCGTCGCAGATACAGCGCGCGTATCCGCAACAACCCATGACCCGAGTAAGCGACGCAGGATATCTACCGACGATGAACGACTGGCGTAGACGCCTCACGCACGCAATCGACCTCTCGCGCCGCACTCAGGCGTCCATCGCCGAGCAAGCGGGCGTCTCACCCGAAACCCTCAGCCGGATCATTCACGGCATCCACGCGGAGCCGAGATTCGAAACGGTCGTGCGGATCATCCATGCGACGGGCGAGAGCGTGGGATGGCTTCTACGCGAGCCGCAGACGTTCCTCTCCTCCGACGACAGCGCGAGGATGCGTGAAGTCATCGACTTTCTGGAATCGAAGTTCGCGCCGCAGAGCCGGGCGATCAGCCGCCTTGATTGACGCGGCAAGCAACGCCGGTTACTAGGCGTCGCGCTCGCTGATCTTCTTCATCAGCGTATTTTGTCCGGTCTCGTCATGCGTGCATCCGTGATAGCAGGTCGTCTCACGAGGATTCTCGAAGTCCGCTCTGAGTAGAAGGCCAGCTGCACGGCTGACGAGTCGCGCATCACTTGCAACTCCGCCTTTCGGTACGTAGGCATCGGCTGTCACGCCGCACGCCGGGCACCGAAACGTGATGATTTGACTATCGGGCATGAAGCAATTCTACGCCTTTGACCCGCTATTACCCACCAATACCCACTAACTCGCTGTCAGCCAAGTATGTTATTACCCAAGAGTGTCTGTGCCACACTGGCTCTCCCCTGTAACCGCATCCCCGCGAGCGCTGAGAAACACCTGTTATCGTTTCTGCACATGCGCCGTTTCCTGCTCTGGTACCTGCCGCTCACCGCCGCGATCGTGGCCGCGATTCTGTTCGGCGCCGGATTCTACTCATTCCTGCGCGGCGACATCGGCTCGTCCGTTTCGATCGGAGCGCCGTCGCATGTCGCCGCCTCAGCCCCTCGCACACAAATCGCCCCGATCATTCTCGGCGACTCCCTCGGGCGCGGCACCGGCGATGAGTCCGGCCTCGGCATCGGCGGACGATTGGTCGACGAGCTGCGAAAACGCAACGTGCCGTCGAAGAACATCGTCAACATCGCTGTCAACGGCGCGCGGACGCGCGATCTGATCCAGCAGCTGGACAGCCACAACGTGCAGACGCTCATCGCGCAGTCGAACGTCGTCATCGTTTCTATTGGCGGCAACGATCTGTGGGGCGACAACAACTGGCGCAACACACCGCCGCGCGATCCCGAGGGCGTGATGAAGGACGTGCTCGATCGTGTGGAGGAGAGCGTGAAGATCATCCGCCGCGCGAATCGAACCGCGCGGATTTTCGTGATCGGCCTCTACAACCCGTTCATCACCACGCCATTCGGAAAGATGCTCACGCCGTTCGTGAATCGCTGGAACGTGCTCATGGTCGAGCGCTTCAGCAACGATCCGAACGTCGTCATCGTGCAGACGTCCGACCTCTTCGCGTACCGCGACCGGCTGTCGTTCGACCGCTTCCATCCGAACGACGAGGGTTACACGCTGATCGCACGGCGCATCGCGGACGCGATTTGATGTGGCACAGACACTCTTGTCTGTGCTGGAGAATCTCGCGACGTCTGAACAGCTCAAAAAGGTTCAGACTCCTCAACTTGCAAAAGCACAGACAAGAGTGTCTGTGCCACGCGGCTGCGCCGTACTTTTGAACTTACCGCCTCCGTCCGCCGAACAGGCGCAGCAGGAAGAGGAAGAGGTTGATGAAGTCGAGGTAGAGCATCAGCGCGCCGATGACGGCGTAGCTCTCCTGCTCCGGTCCGGTCGCGGTGGCCATCACCTTCAGCTTCTGGTTATCCCAGGCAGTCAGGCCGAGGAAGATGAAGACGCCGAGGACCGAGATTACGAACGACATGCCGTCCGACTTTAGGAAGACATTGACCAACATGCAGATGATGATGCCGAAGAGGCCCATCATGAAGAACGAGCCCCACGACGTCAGGTCGCGCTTCGTCACCATGCCGTAGACCGACATCGCCCCGAACATGCCGGCCGCGGTCAAAAAGGCCATCAGGATCGCCGGACCCGTGTACGCCCAGAAAATCACGCTCAAGGTCAGACCATTGAGCAGCGAGTAGACGAGAAACGCCGCCGCGGCCGTGCTGGGAGCCATGACACGGATGCGGAACGACAGCCAGAAAACGATGCCGAGCTCCGCGACGATCAAGCCGATGCGGACGAACGGCGTGCCGAGGACGATGTTCTGCATCGCGGGCGACATCACCACCCAGAGCGCTGCGAAGGCCGTGGTCAGCAATCCGCCGAACATCCATCCGTAGACCGAGCGGACGAAGGCCCGCGTACGCAAGCCCGTCTCGGCTGTGCTCGCCGAAATCCAGGCCGGTTGCTGCTGAGAAGAATTGGGAAGCATTCAGAATCCTCCGTTGACGCGGGATGATAACGCTGAGTGAGGAACGCTCATTGCGTGTAGAGCGGTGGAGAACAGTGCGAGACCCCTTGCAATGCGGAATATCACACTGGTACGCTCAGGTTTCGATGCCATGCAAATCTGATGACATCGCACTAAAGTCGCGGTAAACGTCAGTAGGAGAAAAACTTATGTCTAAAATTATCGGCATCGACCTCGGCACGACCAACTCCGTCGTAGCGGTCATGGAAGGCAATGAGCCCAAAGTGATTGTCAACGCCGAAGGAAGCCGCATCACCCCCTCGGTGGTCGGTTTCGCCCGCAACGGCGAGCGCCTCGTCGGCCAGGTCGCCAAACGCCAGGCCGTCACCAATCCCGAGAACACCATCTTCTCGATCAAGCGCTTCATGGGCCGCAAGTTCGAGGAAGTCAACGAAGAGATGAAGATGGTCCCCTACAAGGTGACCCGCGCGTCGAACGGCGACGTGCGCGTGGAAGTGGAGGGCAAGCTCTACTCGCCGCCCGAGCTCTCCGCGATGATCCTGCAGAAGCTGAAGCAGGCCGCCGAAGATTACCTCGGCGAAAAAGTCGACCGCGCGGTCATCACCGTGCCGGCCTACTTCAATGATTCGCAGCGCCAGGCCACGAAGGACGCGGGCGAGATCGCCGGCCTCAAGGTCGAGCGCCTCGTCAACGAGCCGACCGCGGCCGCGCTCGCATACGGTCTTGACAAGAAATCGAACGAAACCATCGCCGTGTATGACTTCGGCGGCGGCACGTTCGACATCTCCGTCCTCGAAGTCGGCGACGGCGTGGTGGAAGTGAAGTCGACCAATGGCGACACGCACCTCGGCGGCGACAACATCGACCAGCGTCTCATCGACTGGATCATCGAGGAGTACCGGAAGGACCAGGGCATCGACCTGTCGAAGGACAAGATGGCTCTGCAGCGCCTGAAGGAAGCGGCCGAGAAGGCGAAGATCGAGCTGTCGTCGACGGCATCCACCGACATCAACCTGCCGTTCATCACCGCCGACCAGTCGGGTCCGAAGCATCTGAACATGGCGCTCACGCGCGCCAAGTTCGAGCAGCTCATCGGCGACATCGTGCAGAAGACGATGGGACCGCTGAAGCAGGCCCTGACCGACGCCGGCGTCGATCCGAAGAAGATCGATGAAGTCGTCCTCGTCGGCGGCTCCACGCGCATCCCGATGGTCCAGAAGATGGTCCAGGATTTCTTTGGCAAAGAGCCGCACAAGGGCGTGAATCCGGACGAAGTCGTGGCAGTCGGCGCGGCCGTTCAGGGCGGCGTTCTCGGCGGCGAAGTCAAAGACGTTCTGCTCCTCGACGTCACTCCCCTCTCCCTCGGCATCGAGACTCTGGGCGGCGTGATGACGAAGCTGATCGAGCGCAACACGACCATTCCCACGCGGAAGTCGGAGACGTTTTCGACGGCCGCGGACAATCAGACCTCGGTTGAGATCAAGGTCCTGCAGGGCGAGCGCGATTTCGCGCGCGACAACAAGCTCCTCGGGGTTTTCCACCTGATCGGCCTTCCGCCTGCCCCGCGCGGCATGCCGCAGATTGAGGTCACGTTCGACATCGACGCGAACGGCATCATGAACGTGTCGGCGAAAGACCTCGGCACGGGCAAGGAGCAGAAGATCACCATCACCAGTACTTCCGGCCTGTCGAAAGACGAAGTCGAGAAGCTGGTGCGCGACGCCGAGTCGCACGCCGCCGAGGACAAGCAGCGGCGTGAAGAGATCGAGGCGAAGAATCAGCTCGACTCGCTCGTCTATCAGGTCGAGAAGATGCTGAACGAGAACCGCGACAAAATCTCGGGCTCGGACGTCAGCAACCTCGAGACCGCGATTTCGGACGCGCGGAAAGCAATGGAACAGGGCGGCGCGGACAACATCAAGAAGGCCACCGAGGCGCTGACCGCCGCGTCGCACAAGCTGGCGGAAGTGATGTACCAGAACGCCGGCGCGAACGCGGCGGGCGGCGGAGCCGGAGCCACGGGCGGTACCGACGCAAACGCGTCAGCCGGCGGCGATGGAAATGGCAAGGCCGATGACGTCATCGACGCAGAAGTAGTCGACGAACACAAGTAAGGGATGTAGTAGCACTGTCATCCTGAGCCGCCGGAGGCGCGAACCGCGCAGCGGTGAAGCGCCGAAGGACGGCGAAGGATCTCAAGATGCGCGGTTCCAGCCGGAGCCGCGTAACTTGAGATCCTTCGCCACGCTCCGCCGGCTCAGGATGACAAGCATAGGAATCAAAACAAATGTCCCGCCGCAGATCCGATGGCTACGTGATGATCTCGACGATCGCCGAGCGGTACAACATCCATCCGCAGACGCTGCGGCTCTACGAACGCGAAGGTCTCATCAAGCCGGCGCGCACGCAGGGCAACACGCGGCTCTACGGCGAAGACGAAATCCGCAAGCTGGAGATGATCCTCGCGCTCACCCGCGACCTCGGCGTGAACCTCGCCGGCGTCGAAGTGATCCTGAACATGCAGCGCGCCATCGAAGACGCGCGCGAAGCGATCGACCGCGTCGAGGATCAATTCGATTCGATGATGCGCCTCATCCGCCAGTCCGTCCTCGACAAACGCCACGGCATCGACCGCGAGAACGCGCTGGTGCGGGTCGGGCCGCGAGGGTTGACGCGGGTCAAGTAAATGCTCCGCCTCGTCGCCGCGCTGTTGGCCGCCGCCGCGATCGCAAGGCCACAGCCGCAGGTTCTCTTTGCGGTGATCAATCGCGGCGAGGAACTGGCCATCGAGCCGGTGGCGATGGTGACGAAGACCCCGGGCCCGTGCGCCGGTTGCTGGCGTCTGCATTTCGTCGATGCGCGTTGGAACGACGACATGACGGACGACGTCTTCGCCGAGCGCTACTACCGCCACGGCCGGACGTACCGCGTGCTCACCGGCGGCTTCGAGGCCGGCACAGCCACGGTCGACAAACCGACGAGCCTCGGCTGCGTGTCGCTCGCCGCGACCGTCAAGATTACGCCTCCGCTTCCGGACTACTGGCCGGCGCTGGCCGTCGGATCGATGCACGTGCCGCCGCGAACGGCGGACCGTCTCGAAGCGACGGACGAGGAGAAGGCGGCGCTCACCGTGCTGGCGCGCCGCGGCTACCGCGACAGGGGCGTTCGCGCCGCCATCCTGGACAAGACGGAAGGCACGGACCTTCTCTCCATCGATCTCAATCACGACGGAACGCGCGACCTCATCGGGGCGTTCGAGATCGGCTCGACCACAGACCTCGACAAAATTCTGCCAGCCCATGAACTGCATCGGCTGTTTCTGATCGCGATCGGCGACGGTGCCGGTAATTACCACACCGACTACGTCTGGTACTTCCATTGGGCCGACGGCATGAGCGAAAACAACACTGAGGACATGCACGTCGTCGACACGCTCGATCTCGACGAAGACGGCGTCGATGAGGTCATCACGTCCACAAACGGATACGAAGGGAACGAGTACCAGATCCTGAAGCGCGGCCGTAACGGCAAATGGACGATCGTCTACAACGGCGGCGGCTCGGGGTGCTGAGAATCAGTAGATTAGTGGATTAGTAGATCAGAGGTGCGCTTTCGGTTCGCGAGGTGTCGACTGCCCCACTGATCGACTGATCCACGAATCTACTAATCCACTAACTTCTCCCCTCGGTTAAACTGACCGCATCGATCGTCTCGTCGTGACTCTTCTGCTTTTTCCGGGATCGCCGACCGGTTCGCTGGCGCTGGCGACGCTTTTCACGGCGGCGGCGATCCTCGTGCTCGGCGCAAGCGTCCTGCTCCGGGCGCGGGCGCGCTTCATCACCTTTCTCTTCTTCGTCATCACCGTCGGCGCGAGCGGATGGCTGACGTTTTTCGCGCTGATGTATGGCGCGGCCAGTGCTGCGCATGCCACCGCGTTCGCGCGCGTGGCCGCCGCGTTCTCCAGCATCCTGCCGGCGGCAACGTTTCATTTCGCCGCGACGTACGTCAGCCGCCGCCGCGCGCTGCAGAACGTCATCACCTTCTGCTGGATGTTCTGCAGCGCCATCTCGCTGCTCGAAATCGCCACACCGTACTTCGTCACCGGCGTGCGGCATTTCAGCTGGGGCTACTACCCGATCGGATCCATCTACAACATCTCGTGGGTCGTGATTTTCGCTGGGATGTTCGCTACCGCCATCCGCATGCTGTGGCGCGCGGCGCGAACGAGCGAAGGTCCGGAGCGGAAGCGCGCGCGTTCGCTCGTGGCCGGATTCTCGATCGCCATGCTGGCGATGATCGACTTCCTGCCGACCATCGGCATCGACGTCCCGCCGCTCGGATTCATCGCCATCCTCGCCTTCATCGCCGTCGCCGCGCATGCCATTCGCCGCTACAGCCTCGTCGAGCTCACGCCCGAATATGCGGCGGCGCAAATCCTGGCCACGATGAAGGGGAGCGTGATCGTCGTCGATCTCGACGGCAAGATTCGCGTGGCCAATCGCGCCGCGTCGAACATGCTCGGGTATCCCGATTCCGCGCTTCTCGGCAAGCACATTCGCAGCATCGTGTCGCCCGAGGAAAACCTCACCACCGGCCAGCTTCTGCACAGCCTCGGCGTGCTCGAACAGAACATGGCCTGGCGCACCGCCGCCGGCGCGCGCATCGACGTCGCGGCCACGTCGTCCTTCGTGCGCGACGACAGCGGCAATCCGGTCGGCATCGTCTACGCCGCGACCGACGTCACCGAACGCCGTCGCGCCGAGCAGGCCTTGCGCGAGAGCGAGCATCGCTACCGCACGCTCTTCGAAGGCAACCCGCTGCCGATGTGGGTCTACGACTACGACACGCTCGGCTTCATCGCCGTGAACGAAGCGGCGGTGCAGCACTACGGTTTCGCCAAAGACGAATTCCTGCGGATGACCATCAAAGACATTCGTCCGGTCGAAGAGCTGCCGGTTCTGCGCGGCCTCCTCGACTCGCGGCGCGACCGCAACGAGCCGCGCATCGTGAAACATCGCAAGCGGAACGGACAGGTTTTCGACGCCGAGATCACCTCGTTCGAGTTCCTTTCCGCCGGCCGCCGTTCGCGGCTCGTGATCGCCGTCGACGTCACCGATCGCCGGCGTGCTGAGGAACGGTTACGGGAGAGTGAGGAGCGCTACCGGCATCTGTTCGAGCGCAACCTGGCCGGCGTGTATCGCAGCACGATCGAGGGACGCATCCTCGACGGCAACGACGCCATCGCGCGCATCTTCGGCTATCGCGACCGCGAAGAGCTCCTCGCGCACGGCAACGCGCACTCGCTCTACAACTCCGAGGAAGATCGCAATCGTCTGATGGCCCAACTGCGCGAGCAGGGATCGCTGTCGAACGTCGAAGTGCACATGCGCCGGCGCGACGGCACGCCGGTCTGGGTCATCGAGAGCGCCACTCTGCTCGAAAACGGCGTGCTCGAAGGAACGATCGTCGACATCACCGATCGCAAGACGGCTCAGGAGCAGATGGAGTATCAGGCGTATCACGACGCGCTGACCGGACTCCCGAACCGCCTGCTCTTCCGCGACCGCATCGACGTCGCCCTCGCGCACGCGAAGCGGCATCACACCGCCGCGGCGGTGATGTTCCTCGACCTCGATCAATTCAAGCTCGTCAACGACTCCCTCGGACACACCGTCGGCGACGCGCTGCTGCAGGAAGTGGGCACGCGTCTCGTCCTCTCCATCCGCGCCGACGACACCGTCGCGCGCATGGGCGGCGACGAGTTCACGGTCCTGCTGACCGACGTCAAAGATCCCGGCGCCTCGGCCATCGTCGCGCAGAAGCTGCTCGACGCGATTTCGGAGCCGATGCTCATCGAAGGGCATGAGCTGTACGTCACCACGAGCATCGGCATCGCGCGCTCGCCCGAGGACGGCAGCGATGCGGAGACGTTGCTCCGGCGCGCCGACGGCGCGATGTACCGCGCCAAGGAAGCGGGACGAAACAACTTCCAGTTCGCGGCGACGGCATCCCAGGAGACGGTGTCGGAGCGCCTGGCCATCGAACGTAGCCTGCACCACGCATTCGAGCGCGAAGAGTTCGTCGTCCACTACCAGCCGATGACGAACTTGCCCACCGGCCGCGTGGTCGGCGCCGAGGCGCTCATTCGCTGGAATCATCCTGAGCGCGGCTTGATGTCGCCCGATGACTTCATCCCCATCGCCGAGGAGAGCGGACTGATTCTGCCGATCGGCGAATGGGTCCTGCGCACGGCGGTGAAGCAGATGAAGTCGTGGCACGCCGAGCACGGACCGCTGCGTGTGGCGGTGAATCTTTCCGCGCGACAGTTCCAGCAGCGCGATCTGACCGCGATGATCGAGCGCATCCTCACGGAGAACGATTACCCGCCGGAACTGCTCGACATCGAGATCACCGAATCGACGGCCATGCAGAACGCGGACGTGTCGCTCGCGGTGATGAAGCGCTTGCGCCAGATGGGCGTGCGCATCTCCATCGACGATTTCGGCACGGGGTACTCGTCGCTGAGTTACCTGAAGCGCTTCCCGATCGACACGGTCAAGATCGACCAGAATTTCGTGCGCGATCTCTCCGACGCCTCCAACGACGGCGCGATCATCACCGCCGTCATCTCCATGGCCCGCGCGCTGAACCTGCGCGTCGTCGCCGAGGGCGTGGAGACCGAAGCGCAGCTCGCCTTCCTCCGCCGCGAGAACTGCGAAGTGGTGCAGGGATTCCTGCACAGCAAGCCGGTGTCGGCCGCGGAATTCGAAACCTCGTTGCGCGCCCGGCGAACATGAAGACGCGCGACAGAGCTCTGCGCATCGGGGAGATCCTCGATCGCCTCTATCCCGCGCCGCCGATCCCGCTCGAGCACAAGAATCCGTTCACGTTGCTCGTGGCGGTGGTGCTGTCGGCGCAGACGACGGACGTGCAGGTGAACAAGGTCACGCCGGCGCTCTTCGCGCGCGCGCCGACGCCGGAGAAACTGGCGGCGATGAGCGAGAGCGACATTCTGTCGATCATCCGCAGCTGCGGCCTCGCGCCCGGGAAGGCGCGCAACATTCGCAAGCTGGCGCAAACGATCGTCGACGAACACGGCGGACGCGTTCCGAACGATCTCGAGGCGCTGGAGAAGCTGCCGGGCGTCGGACACAAAACCGCGAGCGTGGTGGTCTCGCAGGCATTCGGCGAGCCGGCCTTCGCCGTCGACACGCACATTCACCGGCTGGCGTGGCGATGGGGATTGTCGTCCGGGAAAAATGTCGAACAGACGGAGCGCGATCTGAAGAAGCTCTTCCCTCGTGACGAGTGGGCGAAGCGGCACCTGCAGATCATCTACTTCGGCCGCGAATACTGCCCTGCGCGCAACCACGATTTCGAGAAGTGCCCGATCTGTTCCTGGGCAGCGCCGAAGTCGCGGCGAACGTAACGCCATCGTCGTAGCGCCGCCGGCTCGGCGGCTGTACCGCCGCCGGCTCGGCGGCCTTGGTACGCGCCAGCGAGCCGCTGGCGGTCCAGCCGGCGGGCCGCCAGCGCTACTCACTAACGTCTCGGATTTACAAGATCAGCCGCTGCATCTTGCAAAAGCACAGACAAGAGTGTCTGTGCCACACCAGCTCTTCCCTTCATCAGCCTTGCGAAATACGACAGGATCGATGTGGCACAGACACTCTTGTCTGTGCTGGTGAGGCTCGGGAGGACTGCGAGCGCCAGGAGTAAAACAAAATCTAACCCGCGTTCCGCCACCCGACCGCCCATGCGTTCCATCTTCGCCATCCTTCTTTTCACTGCCTCGGCGCATGCGGCTGTCCGTGCGGATGATGCTGGGCAGTTCGAGGTCCGCCGTGCGCCGGCGTGGATCGACGCGATTGCCGTCGATGCACATGCGGCCAACAGCAACGTCCGCTCCGGAATCGAGGGGCTGCTCGACGATCACCAAGTCCGCGTCGCGGCAGCGAATGTCGACGAGTACTTTCGCCGCGTCCGCCAGGTCGTCAGCCCGGCCGGCGTGCAGAACGCCTCGGAAGTGAACATCGACTTCGATCCCTCCTTCCAGCGCCTCGTGCTGCACGATGTCGTCGTCATCCGCGGCGGCAAGCGCATCGACGAACTGGCGCGCGACGAGGTGCGCATCATCGAGAAGGAGTCGGATGCGGACGAGAGCATTTACGACGGGCAACTGACCGCCCTGTTGTTTCTCAAGGACGTTCGGCCCGGCGACGTCATCGACTACTCCTGGTCGCTGGAAGGCTCGAATCCGCTCCTCGGCGGGCGCTACGCCGACGAGTACGATTTCAACACCAGCGTTCCGACGCGACTAATGCGCCATCGTCTGGTCTGGCCGAAGGGACGTCCGCTGCACGTCAGCAAGCCGGCGCAAATGGCCGGCGACGCCTGGATCTGGGAACGCCGGGACGTCGCCGCGACGGATGCCGAGGACGCCACGCCCGACTGGTACGAACCGGGCGAGGTCGTGCAGGTAACGGAGTATGGATCGTGGAGCGAAGTCGCCAAATGGGCAGACGCGCTTTTTCAACTCGACGATGCCTCGCACGAAATGATTGCCCGCATCGCGGACGACATCCGTAAAACGAATCGCACTCGTGACGCGCAGATCGTCGCCGCCATCCGGTTCGTGCAGGACGACATCCGCTACCTCGGCATCGAGATGGGACGCGGCTCGCACGAACCGCGGCAGCCGGCGGTGGTGATGAATCAACGTTACGGCGATTGCAAGGACAAGGCGCTGTTCCTGGCCGCGCTCCTCCGCGAGCTCGGCGTCGAGGCCTATCCGGCGTTGGTGAATACGAAACTGCGCAGCCACCTCGACAACTATCTCCCCTCACCGTTTCTCTTCGACCACGTCATCACACAGGTCGTCGACGGCGGAAAGACGTACTGGATCGACGGCACGCTCGCCGATCAGGGCGGGACGCTGGCGACGATCGATACGCCGAGCGATGAACGCGCGCTGATCGTGCGTCCGGACACGAACGCGCTTTCACAAATCAGCGTTCAGAGCCACGGCAGCATCCACGTCGACGAGATCATCAACAGCGACAGGCAGCGCATGACGCTCGAAGTCACCTCGACGTACAGCGGTCGCGACGCCGACGACATGCGCGCCGAACTTTCCGGCCAGTCGCTGGCCGACGTCGCCAAAACGCATCTCAACCGCTATGCCGCCGACCACCCGCGCATCGAAGCGCTCGGCGCGCCATCGATCGACGACGACCGGCTGCGCGACGTCATCGTTCTGCACGAGCGCTACGCCATTCGCGATCTCTGGACGAACGGGTCGTGGACTTACTATCCGCGCGCCATCGAGCAGCATCTGACGCGTCCGGAGACGCTCGTCCGTTCCATGCCGCTGACGGTCGACTATCCGCGCAATGTCACGGAAAAACTGATCATCCGCGGCGGCGCCAACGCGCAGGTGGAGGATGACGACAGCGTCGTCGACAGTCCGGCGTTGCACTACGAGCAGCACGTCGTCCGCGGCCACGATCTCGTTATCACCACCACGCTGCGAGCCATGAAAGACGCCGTGTCGGTCGCCGAGGTTCCCGACCATCTGGCGGCGCTGAACGAAATGCACGACGCGCTCGCCGTCACGCTCGAACCGACAAAAACATCGCTCACGCCGCGCGCGGCCGAGCTCGGCGGCGGAATCCTCGTGATCGGCATCATGGCCGCGTTCGCCATCAAACGAAGGTCGGCGCGGTCGACAATGTAACGCTTGTGGAAATAGGTCTATGGACTCCAATGTTGGTCCGAGCCTGGCGTGACTGGTCTGTACGCGAGCCGTTGAGTGACGATTGTCGCCTCCGCGGGTCTCAGACAGCGTCACGAAACATCGGCAACAAATCAAAGGAGAGTCTCAAGAATGCGTAGCACCGGTACAGTCAAGTGGTTCAACGATGCGAAGGGCTTCGGCTTCATCACCACCGAGGGCGGCGAGGATGTCTTCGTCCACTTCTCGGCCATCCAGTCGAAGGGTTTCCGTTCACTGGCCGAAGGCTCCCAGGTCGAGTTCGACCTCGTGCAGGGTCCGAAGGGCCTGCAGGCGGCGAACGTCACCATCCCGCAATAAGCGTACAGACAGCAGTGCACGACAAGGACGGCCCGCAAGGCCGTCCTTCTCATTTGTGGCACGGCCGTCGGCCGTCCTTTTCATTTTCAGGGCGCTAAGCGTTCGCCCGGCCGCGGCGGCTTGCCGACGTCGTCGAAATCGCGCATGTAGACGAGCAGTCCGAAGTTTTCCTGATTGCGCGTGAACCCCGCCACGAGCTGCTCGTTGTAGCGGTCGATGACGAAGTCGAACGGATCGCTCGGATCGCTGTCCGCCACCTGCATGTCCGCGTCGATCATCAGCAGCTTCCCCATCCGCAGCGTCCCGCCGCGGTAGAACATCGTGTTCTTCTCCTCCGGATGCGGAAGGACGAGCTCCGGCAGATGGAGGCCGGCGTCGAAGACCTGCACCAGCTCGTTGCCGTCGACACGGACCGCGACGAGTTTCAACTCCACTTTCGGCGGCGGCAACGCGCGGTTGGGATCGAGCAAGAGGTCATTCCCCTCGGCCGAAATCCCGCGCTCCGTCGGCAGCTTGAGCATCTTCTGCATCGTCATCCCGACTGCTTTCAAAAGTCCGAGGCCGTTGATGCCGCAGATGTCGAGCTTCGTCGGATGGATGCGCATCAAACCGTTCGACACCGATACATCCGCGAACATCGTGAATGGGATGTCGACGACCTTGTGCATGATGCCGCTCTGTTTGAGCTGCTTCCCGGCGAACTCCGCGTGCAGATTGCGCAGCGGCGGATTTGGGTAGCCGAAGATGTAGCGGTTCATGAGGATGTCGAGGCTGGGACCGTTCAAGCCGATGGTGCCCGTATCGACCTTCATCACGAACGACAGCTTGTTGTCGAAGTTCAGCGGCGCGCCGGGCGTGTTCGAGACCAGCTCGCCGCGCATCGAGTGGATGTCGAGATAGGCATCCTGATCGATGTGAAACCAGACGTTCCGCATCAACGCCTGCGTCGGCGCCTTCGACGCGGCCTCCGTCGGCGTGGGCATGTCGCCGGCTCCCATCCGCGAAATCACCGGCGCCGCCGCCGGCGCGATCGGCGCGAGCGGACCTTTCACGCAACAACACGCCGGAAGGAGCAGCAGCGACAGCAGGACAGTCGAGATCGACGTCAGGATGGCGATCGGTTTCCACGGCACTGGGCGGCGCATACGGATGAGCCGTTCATGAAAGATGCCCGCCTGTCATCCAGAGCCGCCGAAGGCGCGTAGCCGAAGGCGAAGCGCCGGAGGACGGCGAAGGATCCCCGGCTGATAACCCGGGAGGGTGGCGGTAGTCGAAGGACGCCTGAAAACTGAAGCGGTTACCAGCCGGGGATCCTTCACCGTCCTGCGCCGCTCCGCGCTTCGCGCTACGGCGGCTCCGGCGGTTCAGGATGACAATCGCAACTCCGGTCCTCCCCTCCCGTATCATCACCACGCATGGACTACGGCATCGAGGTCACTGGCCTCACGAAAAACTACGATTCTTTTGTGGCGGTGAAGGATTTCTCCTTCGCCGTGAAACGCGGCGAAGTGCTCGGGCTGGTCGGGCCGAACGGCGCTGGCAAGACTACGACGCTGCGCGCGCTGGCGGGTATTCATCCGCCTACGGAAGGCGTCATCCGCATCTGTGGCTTCGATCTTCGCGATGACGCTGTCGAAGCCAAACGGCATCTTGCCTTCATGCCCGATGAACCGCGGCTGTTCGACTACCTCACGGTCGAAGAGCATCTGCAGTTCGTCGCGCGGCTCTACCAGGTCGCCGGCGTGCGCGAAAAGATGGATCCGCTGCTGCACGAATTCGAGTTGGCGGACAAGCGCAAAGCTCTGCCGAGCGAACTGTCGCGCGGGATGAAACAAAAGCTCATGATCGCGTGCGGATTCATCCACGAGCCGGACGTCCTCATCTTCGACGAGCCGCTGACCGGACTCGATCCGCTCGGAATCCGACGGATGAAAGAGTCGATCGTTCGCCGCTCGCAGGCTGGCGCCTCGGTGATCCTCAGCTCGCATCTGCTGCACCTCGTCGAAGAGCTATGCGACACGATCGCCGTCATCCAGCACGGCACGCGCATCGCTTACGACACCATCGACAATCTGAAGTGGAAGATCACCAGCGGGCGCAACGATCTCTCGCTCGAAGACGCGTTCCTCAAAATCACCGCCGAGGAGCCGACGCAGGCGTGATCGGAACTTTTCTGACGGTTGCGTTCCTCACGCTGAAGAACCGCACCCTCCAACGCCTGCGGATGCTGCGCGAGCCGCGCTACCTCATCGGCGCCATCGCCGGCGCCGCGTACTTCTGGTTCTTCCTTTTCCGGCGCTCGATGGCCGCGCACAACAGCAGCAGCAATCCCAAAGTGCTGATCCTGAAAACGCTGTCGGTCAGTCCGGTCGTCGCCGACTGCGCGGCCGTCGTCCTGCTACTGCTGATGATCACCGCGTGGGCTCTGCCGGCCGATTCGGGAGGACTCGAGTTCACCGAGACCGAGATCGCGTTCCTCTTCCCTGCCCCGCTGCGGCGCCGCGACATCCTGCTTTACAAGATCGTGCGCGCGCAGCCGCAGGCGCTTTTCAGCGCGCTGATCATGACGGTGCTCGGCTGGTGGCGGAACGGCTTGTTCGTCGGCGTGTGGTCTGCGATTTCCGTCCTCGGCGTCTACTTCACACTCGTCTCCCTCGGACGGGCGCGGTTGCGGTTGATGCACGTCGGCTTCCTGGCGCGACTGGCCGGCGTCGCCGCGATCGTGGCTGGTCTCGTCTGGATCGCGAAGCGCGAGTTGAGCACGATCGATTTCAGAACGCTGAAGAACGCCCCGCAGGTCATGAACGCGTTGAGCGTTCCGTTTCACAAGCCGCTCATTCGAACGATTCTCTTCATCCCGCGCCTGATCGCGTCCGCGGCAATCCCGCCTTCGTTCGCGATGCTGGCGATCTCCGTCCCGATCGTCCTCGCGCTCGGCGTCGGATTCTTTTTCATTGCTGCGGGGCTCAATGTCTCATTTGAAGAAGCATCGATCGCCGCGTCGCAGAAAAAGGCCCATCGCCAGCAGCGCGTGCAGGGGCAGCGCGCGGGAACGTTCGTCATGTTCCGCCGTGCACCGGCGCCATTCAAACTTCAAGAGACCGGAGCGATCGAGGTCGCGGTGGTCTGGAAAAACATGATCGCGCTGGTGCGCAACTCCATCGCCTGGGTAGTCGTCTTCGCGGCGGTGCTGGCATTCATGCTCGCCGTCGCTCTTTGGTCGCATGAAACGACGGCCTACACCGCGATCGGCTCCATGCTCATTTTCATGGCCTGCTTTTTCCCGCTCATGGGGCCGAACGTTTTCTCGAACGATCTCCGCCTCGACATGCCGCGGCTGGAAGTGCTGAAGAGTTATCCGATTTCCGGCGAACGGCTCATCGCCGCCGAAATCGCCTCGCCGCTGCTCGTGATCTCGATTCTGGAGATGCTCTTCGCCACCTCAGCGTCGATCATGATGGGCCTCGGCCAGGCCAACAAATGGACGAAATTCATCGCCACGCCGCAGTTCATCGTCGCGGTCCTGCTGCTCACGATTCCCATCTGCGCCGTGCAGCTCGTGATCCGCAACGCCATTCCGGTCCTCTTTCCGGCGTGGGCGATGCGCAGCAAAGACGAGCCGCGCGGATTCGTGATGATGGGGCAGCGCATCGTCACGCTGGCAGGCAACCTGATCGTGCTGGCGGTTGCGCTGATCCCGGCCGCGATCGTCTTCCTGCCGTCGATCTGGCTGGCGTTCAAATTCTTCGCCGGCAATCCGGCGTTCGTGGCTGTGGCAACAATGCCCGCCGTGGCCGTGCTGCTCACCGAGGTCTGGCTGGGGATCAAAGCGCTCGGCGCGCAGTTCGAGAAACTCGACATCACGAACGAGTCGGATGTGTCTGCGCCGTAGGCATTTGTCCGACCAGTTGCACCAGCACGACGTACGTCAGCGCCGGCGTGAGATGCGCGACGAGGCGTTCCCACGACCACGTCACATGCCACGCCACGTCGAACGGCGTGGCCAGGTACGCGCCGAGGTAGCAGGCGAATTGCACGACGAGGGCGACGAGGATGAAGCGTTCGCGCATGACGAGCGCGCGCGACGCGATGGCGATTCCGACCGCCAGCGCGATCCAGTACAGCGGCTTTCCGAGCGAGACGGACGACAGCGCGGCGAACAACGGAGCAGGATGGAGCGCGTGCTCGACGACGCGCGCGATGACTCCGCTGGCGGCGATGTCGGTCGGCAAATGATGCAGCGATCGCGCGATGAGCCACGGCAGCGGGATCACGATCGCGGGCAACAGCCTCACGATGTCGCGTCTTCGTCCTGCGCAAAAAAGTCCGATCGCGGCGGCGGCGACGAGGGTCAGGCCTTCGTTTTTCGTCGACGCTGCGAGGCCGAGAAGAATCGCGCCGAGGGTGAGATCGCCGCGGCGGATGAGCAGCAACGCCGCCGTCGCGTAGGCGATGAACGGCCCTTCCGCCAATCCGATCCATGGCGTGGCCGCGAATGGGATGAGCGCGATGGCGATGAAAATCGCGGCGATGCGCGAGCGCGTGTCCTCCCACGCGGTTTCATGAATCACCAGCAGCAACGCGGCGGCGAAAGCGACGTGCACGATGCCGAGGTGCGCGTCGTTCCAGCTGTTGCGAAGGACGGCGATGAAGTCGTACGTCAGCGGGAGCAGCAGCGGATAGTCGGGATGAACGTTGCGGTCGATGCTGCGCCCGAGGAGCCGCCAATCGATCCCGCGGACTTCGAAAAACGCCTTCGCCTTGAAGCCCCAGTTGGTGAGGTAGTCGTACTCCGGCGGCGGCGCGAGCATGGCGTAAATCGCGTAGCCGAGGAGGAGCGCGAGCACGATTAGCGCGTCGTAGCGCGGGCGCGGCAGGACGATGCGTTTCCACGCGATTGCGGCGATGAGAAGGATTGCGGCAATCACGATCCAACGCGACCAGGGAAGGAGCGTCAGCGTCGTTGCGCAGATGGCGATACCGAGGAGGACACTTTCCCCCACCCGGAGGACGTGTTCACGCGGAGGCGCGGAGAGGCGGAGAGCGAGAGGGAGGCCGACGGCGAGCGCGAGGGCGATGAAGCATGCCTCCGCAATCATCGCGATCTCCGCATGAGCATTCCGTCGGGGCCGCGCCAGACGATTGCGAATCCGGGAACGCGCGGCTCGCAGCGGTACGCGGCGATGACGTTCGCGCGCGCGAGGTTGTCCGCGCGCGGACGATTGTGATCGTCGAGCAGCGGCACCACCTCACGCCCCGTCAGCGGGTAGAGCGCGCGCGTGTAGAGATACGCGTAACCCTGATCCCATTTCGGAAACGGCGCGGCGATGGCGATGACGTCGCCCGGTTTCGTCATCGCGCGAACCTGCAGCATCAGCTCGCGCGATCCCGGCAGCTTCGAATAGGGAAGCGCAACTTCGCGCGCGGCGAGCGCGTCGCGGTTGGCGACGAAGATGCGAAAGTAAAACGGCTCGAACGCTCCGGCCGCAATGGCGACGGCGGCTGCGATCCCGAGCCAGCGATTCAGACGCTGATCTCCTTGAGATTATCCGCAACGATCAGCTTCGGCTCCGTCATCGCCTGAACTTCATCGACAGAAACTCCCGGCGCGAGCTCGATCAGCTTCAACCCGTTTTCGGTGACATCAAGCACGCAGTAGTCAGTGATGATGCGGTCGACGCACTTCACGCCGGTCAGCGGCAGATCGCACGCGTTCAGGATCTTCTTCCCGCCTTTTTTTGTGACGTGCTCCATCGTCACGATCAGCCGCTTCGCGCTGGCGACGAGGTCCATCGCGCCGCCCATCCCCTTCACCATCGCGCCCGGCACCATCCAGTTAGCAATGTCGCCCTGCGCCGAAACCTGCATCGCCCCGAGGATTGAAAGATCAACCTTCCCGCCGCGGATCATCCCAAACGAATCCGCGCTCGAGAAAAACGACGCACCCGGAAGCACGGTCACGGTCTGCTTGCCGGCGTTGATGAGATCGGGATCGACATCGGCGTCCGCAGGAAATGGCCCGAGCCCGAGGATTCCGTTCTCGGATTGAAGAATCACTTCCATTCCCGGCGGGATGTTGTTGGCGACCAACGTCGGCATACCGATTCCCAAATTCACATAGAAGCCGTCGCGCAGTTCTTGCGCTGCTCTTTTCACGATCTGGTCGCGGGTCAGCATTACTTCCTCACGGTCCTTTGCTCGATTCTCTTCTCTCGCTTGGCCACGACGACGCGGTGCACGAAGATTCCCGGCGTGTGGATGCAGTCGGGATCGAGGTCGCCCGGCTCGATGAGCTCCTCGACTTCGGCGATGCAGATTTTTCCTGCGGTCGCGGCCATCGGATTGAAGTTTCGGGCGGTCTTGCGGTACTGAAGATTGCCGAAACGGTCGGCCTTTTGCGCGGCGACGAGTGAAAAGTCGCCGACGATTCCGCGCTCCATCACGTACATCCGGCCGTCGAATTCGCGCGTTTCCTTCCCCTCGGCCACGATCGTTCCGTAGCCGGCGGGCGTGAAGAAGGCCGGGATGCCGGCGCCGCCGGCGCGCATGCGCTCGGCCAGCGTGCCTTGCGGGACGAATTCGACTTCCAGCTCCTTCGCAAGGTACTGCCGCTCGAACTCGCCGTTCTCGCCGACGTACGACGACACCATCTTACGGATCTGTTTCGTCTGCAGGAGCAGGCCGAGACCCCAGTCATCGACGCCGGCATTGTTGGAGACGCAGGTCAAACCCTTCACGCCGCGTTTCACGAGCGCGTTGATCAGATTTTCGGGAATGCCGCAGAGGCCGAAGCCGCCGACGACGAGCGTCGAACCATCGGCGACATCGCGAACCGCCTCGTCCGCCGAGGCGACGACTTTGTTCATCATGCGGCGAAGATATCAAAGAGCACAGACAAGAGTGTCTGTGCCACATCGTCTGCTACTCTCTCGGCCGAATGATGTCCGAGTCTTTCGGCTATCGCGTCGACGATGCGCATCCGCTCGGAATCCGCGTCCTGCGCGAAGCTGGCGCCTTCGGTTTTTTCCTGCTCTTCACCATCGTCCTCACCTGGCCGCTCGCCATCCGCCTCGACACCGCCGTCTCCGACATCGGCGATCCGCTGCTCAACACCTGGATCCTCGACTGGGACCTCTACAGCATCACGAACGCGCCGGCGCACATCTTCGACGCCAACATCTTTTATCCCGCCAAACAGCCGCTGGCGTACAGCGAGAATCTCTTCGGGATCGCGCTCGTGGCGTTGCCGTTTTATTTTTTCGGCTTCACGCCGCTGGCGGTTCACAACATCGTCTTCCTGCTCGGCTTTGCTTTTTCCGGCTACGGCGCGTTCGTTCTCGGGCGTGTTTTGACGCGATCGACCGCGGGCGGACTCGTGGCCGGAGTCCTCTACTCCTTCGTCAACTTCCGCATCGATCATCTGTCGCACATCCAGTTCGCCTGGGGCGGGTGGATGCCGATGATGCTCGCCGCGCTGCTGCACTACTGGCGGCGGCCGACGATCCGCAACGCGATTTTGCTGGCGATCTGCGTGCTGATGAACGGCCTGACGAACATTCATCAGTTCCTTTTCGGAACGAGCGCGATCGTTCTCTCAATTGTTCTGCTGGCATTGCTGTCGACGCGTTTCAAATGGCGGACGCTCATCGGCGCCGCGCTGGCGACGATCATCGCCGTCGCGTTGATGGTGCCGGTGCTGCTTCCGTACAAACACGTCTCGGAGATGTACGGCATGCTGCGTGACCGCAACGCCGCGATGTGGGGCTCGGCCACGTGGACCGACTGGCTCTCCGCGAGTGGACGCAGCCGCGCCTACGGCGAGGTCACCGATCCGAAGAACGTGCAGGGGGAAAAAGTCCTCTTCCCCGGCCTGATGATGCTCTTCCTCACCGCCAGCGCGTTTCTGATGGATCGCCGCAAACTGCCGGTGGCGGTCGACGCGCGCCCCGTTCCGCGATGGCTTCTCCATTCGCTCGATACCGTCATCGTGGCCCTGGCCGTCGGCACGTACCTCGGCACCGCGTCCGGCGAGCGATACCACTGGGGGCTTTTCCACCACACCATCCTCAGCATTCGATCGTCCGACCTGCCGGCGGTTTTTCTGGTCATCGCCATCGTCGCGCGTCTTGCGCTGCAACTGCCAAAAGGGTTATCGGGCGGATCGCTGCAATCGTTGCGGACGGCGGCGGCGCGCTCGCGCGTTCCGATGGAGTTGTGGATCCTTCTGCTCTGGATCGTCCTCGGCGTCCTCGGCTCGCTCGGCCTGCACGCGTTCGTCCACACGTTCCTGTACGAACGCTTGACGATGTTCCGCAGCATGCGCGTGCCGGCGCGATGGGCGACCGACGCGTACGTCGGCCTGGCCGGCGCGAGTGCATGCGGCGCCGCGGCGTGGATCGACGCGCGACGAACGATGATCGGGCGCATCGGCGTGGCAGCGCTGCTCATCGCGCTTTCGATTCACGACGTCATGCCCGTCATCCGCTGGGAGCACGCGGTCAACGTCACCGATCCCGCCTACGTCTGGATGCGCGACACCAAGATCAGCGGCGGCACGCTCGAGTTTCCGCTGTCCGAGGGCATCGCACAGTTTCTGTATCAATTCGGCGCGACCATTCATCACAAGCCGATCATGAACGGCACCTCGGGATTCGAGCCGCCGCTGCATACCAAACTCGCGGAGATGGCGCGGCAGACGACGATCCCCGACGCGTTCCTGCCGCTGCTGGCAGCGAACAATTGCCACTTCCTGCTCGTGCATGACGACTGGCTGCGCGGCGCGAGCCAGCCGACGCATGCCTGGCTGGCGAAGGAGATGGGCCTCGGCCGCATCGGCTTTATCCGCCGCTTCGATCACCGAGGCGGCGGCGACTATCTTTTCGCCGTCGCGCAAAACGTCCCCAACTGGCGCGAGTTCCGTCCACCGGATCATCGCGACGGCGCCAGCTACACGGACGATCAGGAACTGCAGCGCGCGTTGCGCGGCGACGCCACGTACGTGGGCCACTCGTTTGGTGTCGTCGATACGCCGCACGCCGAAGAGACGATCACCGGACCGCTCACCGTCAAGGGCTGGGCACTCTCGCCGAACGGCATCTCCGCGGTCGATGTGCTGCTGCACAACGGCATGTACCGCTTCCACACCTCGCCCGCCAGCCGCATCGACGTGAAGATGAAGTTCCCCTGGTATGCGCACGTCCGCGATGCCGGCTTCACCACGACTTTCCCGAAACGCCCGCGCGGCGTCCCGCAGTGGACGGACGTGCAGGTCGAGATCATCGACGGAAAGGGCGGACGTACGCGGCTGCCGGATATCGTGATCCGCTGGCCGTGAGAGCAGTGGATTAGTCGATTAGTGGATTAGTAGATTAGTGAGTCAGTGGTCAGATCAAGCTTGTCCTGATCCACTAATCTACTAATCGACTAATCCACTCCGTCCTCAGAACGATTTGATGATGTTCGCCGCGTCCTCGCCGATCGCGGTCAGGTTGCGGTTCATGATCTCTTCGTAGCTGCTGCCGCGGCCGAATCGCTCGATGCCCGAACGGCGCTCCTGCGTAAAGCGGATCAGCACCTCGCCCGTCTTCGCGTCGACGATCTCGCCGTCGATCGCGGTACGCGCCGCGCCGGCGCCGTAGCCAACCCACATGCGCTTCGCGCGCGAACCGGGATCGAGCACGGTGACCTTGCCACGCACGATCAGCGTGCCCGGCGCGCTCGCGCTCCTGGCGATGGACGCGTCAGGGAAACCCTTCTTCACGCCGATCAGAAATGGCTCGGTCGCGCTCGCGGCCACCTTCGCCACCCGTTCCACCATGTCGGCCTCCTCGGCTTTCGGAGTCGACGACGTATCGAGCGGTTGGACGACGACTTTCGAATAGTCCGACGCTTTGAACGCCTTCACGATCTCGATCGAGTCGATGTCCGGACCCCACTCCTTGTAAGTACCGGGAGCGGTAGGAGTTTTCTTCGCGCCCGAGGCGGCGAGGGCGATGGCGAGAACGGCGACGGCAAACAGGCGGCGATTGATCATTGGTATCTCCTGAGATGATTTAAACCATAAAGGTATGGATACGAAGTGATGCTTCGTACCCTTGTACGTTTGCGGCAAAAATGGGTTTACGCGACGTCGCGGCGCTGGTAGCGCTCCAGCGCGATGCGCAGGAGCTCGATCGACGTGCGCAGATGTTCTTCCTTCAGCACGTATGCGATGCGGATCTCGCTCTTGCCGAGGTCGGAGGCGTAGAAACCGCTGGCGGGGGCGATCATGACCGTGCCGCCGTCATGCTCGAATTCGGTCAGCAGCCACACCGCGAAATCCTCGCTGTCGCGCACCGGCAGTTTGGGGACGCAGTAGAACGCCCCTTCCGGTTTCGCCAGCTCGACGCCCGGAATCGTGCGCAGCCCTTCGTAGAGAACGTCGCGGCGATGCTGATACTCATCGACGATCGCCCGCGTGTACTCCTCGCCGAGGCCCGTCGCGCCGATGGCGATGAACTGCGCCAGACCGGGAGGCGAAAGGCGTCCCTGCGCCATGCGCAGACAGGCGTCGTAAACGTCGCCGTTGCGCGTGACGAGCGCGCCGAGGCGGATGCCGCAGGCGCTGTAGCGCTTGGAGAGACTGTCGACGACGATCACGAAATCGTCGGCGTCCTTCAGCTCCAGCGCGCTGACCGCTTTGCGCCCGTCGTAGACGAACTCGCGATAGACCTCGTCGGAGATGAGAAAGAGTCCGTGATCGCGGCAGAAACCGGCCAGCATCTCCAGCTCGGCGCGCGTGTAAACGGTGCCGGTGGGATTGTTCGGATTGCAGACGATGACGATGCGCGTGCGCGGCGTCAGCGCGTTTTCAAAGACATGGCGCGCCGGCAGATGGAATCCGTCGCGGCCGCGGCTCGTCACCGGGACGATGTTCAATCCCGCCATCGTGGCGAAGGCGCGATAGTTCGCGTAGAACGGCTCGAGCACGAGCACGTCGTCGCCTTCATTCGCGCAGGCGAGGAAGGAGAAGAGGATGGCTTCGCTGCCGCCGGTCGTGGCGAGAATCTGGCGCGTTTCGATCGGAACACCGACGCGCTCCGTGTAGTAGTGCCGCAGCGACTCGAGGAACGCGGACGTGCCGGTGGACGGCGAGTACTCGAGAACCTTGTCGTCCATCTGTTTCAGGCGATCGAGCATGCACGCGGGCGTCTCGATGTCGGGCTGGCCGATGTTGAGGTGATAGACCTTCGTGCCGCGCGATTTCGCCAGCTCAGCCAGCGGCGCGAGCTTGCGGATCGGCGAGGCCGGCATGGCCTGCGCGCGCCGCGACACCGCGAACGCGCGCGTGGTCTCTTCGTCGACCGTCGTCATTTCTTGCGGCCGGGCTCTCCGGCCGGCGCTTCACCCGGGATGAAGTTCGGCTGCCCTTCTTTCCCCTTCGTCTCGCGCGATTTGCTCATCGCACCCTTGTCCTCGAGCGGCGAGTCGCCTTTGTCCGCGCCCTCGGTGTGCTCGCGGCCGCCATCTTTGTAGAAGTTCGGATTCACGTTGTTTTGTTTGCTCATAGTTCGTTGGAGGTGCGAAGGATATGCCGTCCCGATTGGAATCCCCCCATCGCCCCGTCCGTTTCGCCAGCGCATGAAACGACTTGCCTTCACCGTGCTCGCGCTGTGCCTCGCAACCGCCGCATTCGCTGACGAACCGGAAAAGACGAACGAGAAACCGGCGCCGCCGCTCGGCGCACGCGCAGACAAGCTGATCAAGGAAGCGCTGCCCGTCTGCTCGGAACCGACGACAGAATCGCGCGTGGCTCTGCAGCATTCCCTCCCCGCCAACATGGTCGGAGCCGTCGTCCGCATCGCCAGCAAACGTTCCGCGTGCGAAGGGCAGTGGGTCGCGCTCACGTCGACCGAGGGCGGCTTCTTCTTCGGAACGCCATGGTTTCTGGATGGCCAGACCGGCACGCTCGAAGAGAAGCTGAAGAGCTTCACGATGCAGTACATGAAAGAGATGTTCAATCCCGTCATCGACAAGAGCAAGACGCGCGAAGGGCTGTATCACGCGACGCTCTATCAGACGGTCGAAGGCGGCAAGCTCCCGCTGGAAGGTGAAATCGATCCGGCCGGCTCGGTCTTCTTCATCGGCCATTTCGTCCCCATCACCGCTGACTACCGCGCGTCGCGCGTGAAGGCGTTCGATCACTTCCTCAGCCTCTCCCCTTCCACCGGCGCCGCGAAGCCGGACGTGACGGTGATCGAGTTCTCCGATTTCGAATGTCCCTCCTGCCAGCGCGCGTCCGGATGGATGAAACCGATCCTGGAAGCGCATCCCGATAAGGTCCGCTACATCCGCTACGACACGCCGCTGGTGACGATCCATCCGTGGGCCTTGGCCGCCGCGATCGCCGGCCGCGCGGTGTGGCACCAGAAGCCCGATCTGTTCTGGAAGTACAAGGAGCAGATCTACGCGAATCAGGAGAAGCTCTCCGCCTTCACCATCGACGAGTTCGCCCGCGGCTTCGCCTCGGATCACGATCTCGACATGAAGAAATACGACGCCGACGTGCAGTCGCCCGAGCTGCGCCTGGAGCTGATGAACGGCGACGGGACGGCGTTCTCGAACGACGTCCGCGCCACGCCGACGTACATCGTGAACGGCGCCTTCGTCGAAGCCGGCTCGGATGGGAAGGGCCTCGTGGATTACATCAACAAGGCGCTGAAGTAGGGGCGCGTTAACAGTATCAAGCCCTGCACCTTGCAAAAGCACAGACAGGAGTGTCTGTGCCACACCGGCTCTGCCGGTAATGGCAATCATTAGAAGACGGCAGGATCGATGTGGCACAGACACTCTTGTCTGTGCTGGTGAGGCTCGGGACAACTGCGAAGATGAACCGCGTCACACACTTCGCCACACAAAATCGAGGAAATGCTTGAGGATTCGTCCAGTCAAGCCCCAGATCTCGTGCCGCTCGTAGCGGTAAAAGTACGCGGGATAGCTTTTCCCGCGAAACGCGACGTAGCGCACCTCGGGTTGATCGGTCCGCAATAGCGCCTCGATTGGAACCTCGAACACTTCCTCCACTTCGCTCGCCTGCAGCACGTAGTCGACCCGCTCGTCGATGATGCCGACGAAGGGCGCGACGAGAAAGCCGCTGTTGGTAACGAGATCGTCGAGGCGTCCGATCAGTTCGATCCGTTCGGAGGCAATCCCGACTTCTTCGTGCGCCTCGCGGACGGCGGCCGCTTCGAGTGCCTCGCCACTCTCGACGCCGCCGCCAGGAAAGGCGATCTGTCCACTATGCGCGGCGAGGTTCGCCGAACGCCGCGAGAAAAGCAGACTCCAGCCGCCACCGTTCGGAACGATCGGGATCAGCACCGCGGCGCGCTTCAGTTTTGGAGCGTCGATCTCGATGGCCGGACGCACTGCGAGGATCGCCCGAAGGCGAGCGAGCGCGGCGTGGTCAACGCGCGGCACGCGCGGTCTCCAGCTCCGCGAACGGCTCCGGCGCGACCATCGGAATGCCTTCGATGGCGTGATAGAGCCGCAGCGTTCCGCGTACTTTCGGCAGCGCCACCTCGGCGTCGTCGCCCGGACGAAGATCGCGCGGCAGCTCGATCCAGCGATCGTCGATGACGGTGTCGCCATCGAACGTCAGCATCATCAGACGGTAGTCCGGTTCTCCGTAGCTCCTCGTGCGCAGCGTGAAATCGCCGGCGTTGCGAAGAACGATCGCACCGTCGTGCAAGGCCGCGTCGAGTTTCGGGAAGAGCGGAATCGTTCGCGTGATCGCGGGATTTGATTCGCGCGATGCATCTTCCAGCGCAGCGAGATATCCGCGAACCGTCAACTCCATCGACGCGTTTTCGCGCAACCACTTCGCCTGCGCCTCGGACGGATCAGCGAGATCGCGCACGAAGAAATCGGACAGCGTGGCCACTTCGCGATCGCCGAACGGGATCTTGACCACGCAGTCATCCGGAAACTCAGCAAACTGCGCGTAGTCGCTCACCGCGACCGGTTTGCCCGCTTCGAAGGCGCGGATCAACGTGCCGGAAGTTTCGCCCGCGCTCGGATAGCGTAGGTTCACCAGCCGGTCCACGGCCGCAAAGTACGCGGCAAACTCTTCGTCCGGAACGTAGCCGGTGAAGGTGATGCCGTCACCGCGAAGTGCATCGACGTCGACGTTTGGCGCCGGCTCGCCGACGATGAGCAGGCGCAGTTTCGCATCCCGTGCTCTTGCGTCCGCGAACGCCGCCAGCACGACCTCGGCGCGTTTGGCCGAGGTGAGAAAGCCGAAAAGGCCGATCACGCGATCGCCGGATACGAATCCGTGCTGCGCGCGCACGGCATCGCGGCGCTCGCGCGCCGACGGCTGCGGCTCGAACGGATGCGGCACGACATGAATCGGCGCCGTAACGCCGAACGACTGCAACCGCTCGGCTGCATATCGATTGTGAACGATCACCGCCCGCGAACGGTTCGCGACGTCGACCGAGGCCGGCATCAGAAAGTTGCCCATTTCGCTGTGCAGTCCCGCCGCCCGTCCGCGCGCCCACGCCGCGCCCGCCTCACCGTGATTCGCCTCCAGCGCCGCGACGTATCCATCGACGTCGCCGCGCGCCAGCGTCATCTCCACGATGAGGTGATGCAGCACGAGATCGTGCAGGACGATCACGCCGGGAGTGCGCATCGCTTCGTCGTAGATCCAGGCGTGGTGCGGGTTGTTGCCGAGGAAATACAGGGACAAGGGACGAGGGACGAGGGACGAGGGGTCTCCGATCGCTGTCAGCTCGACATGCTTTTCGAGCTCGGGGATGAGCATCGAGGCGTAGTGCGCGACGCCTGTTCGACTCGGTGGCAAGGGCGAGAACAGAGTAACGCGAAGCCGCCCTCCCTCGTCCCTCGTCCCTGCCTCATCCCCCTGCATCAATCCGCCGTCTTTCTCGCGCCCGCGGCCAGGTACGCTTCCACGAATCCGTCCAGATCGCCGTCCATCACGCGCTGCACGTCGCCGACTTCGTAGCCGGTGCGGAGGTCCTTGATCATCTGATAGGGCTGCATCACGTACGAGCGGATCTGCGAGCCGAAGGCGATGTCCTTCTTCTCGCCTTCCAGCTTCTCCTGATCCTCCTGCCGCTTCTCCACCTCGAGCTGGTAGAGCTTCGAGCGCAGCAGCTTCATGGCCACGTCGCGGTTCTTGTGCTGGCTGCGTTCGTTCTGGCAAGTCACGACGATGCCGGTCGGAAGATGCGTGATGCGCACAGCGGAGTCGGTGACGTTGACGTGTTGCCCGCCGGCGCCGCTGGAGCGATACGTATCGACGCGCAGATCCTTGTCGTTGATCTCGATCTCGATCTCTTCGTCGATGTCGGGATAGACGTAAACCGACGCGAACGACGTATGCCGCCGCTTGGCCGCATCGAACGGCGAGATGCGCACCAGGCGATGCACGCCGTGCTCCGACTTCATGTAGCCGTACGCGTAGTCGCCGCGCACCATCACCGTGGCGCTCTTCAATCCCGCTTCCTCGCCGACCTGATAGTCGACGATCTCCGTCGCCCACCCTTTGCGCTCGGCGTAGCGGAGGTACATGCGCAGCAGCATCTCCGCCCAATCCTGCGACTCGGTGCCGCCGGCGCCGGGGTGGATGGCCAGGATGACGTCGCGCTCGTCGTGCTCGCCGGAGAGTTTCATGGTCATCTCGATGGCAGTGATCTCCGCCTCGAGCTGGCCCATCACTTCGTCGATTTCGGCGTCGACAGGTTCGCCTTCGCGCTGCAGTTCGAGCAGCACGTCGAGCTCACTGTCTTTGTTGAGGATTTCTTCGCCCGAGGCGATGCGCTTTTCTACGCGCGCGCGCTTGCGGCCGACTTCCTGCGCGGTCTCGGGCTTGTCCCAGAAACCGGGCGCGGACATTTCGCGCTCGATCTCGTCGAGCGTCTTGCGTGCGGAGTCGAGGTCAAAGATAGCTCCGGACCGATTGCAGCCGGTCTTTGAGGTCGGAGACTTTGGAGAGGGTGTCGTCTTTCATGGCGCGCGTAGGGTAACCGATTCAACTGTCATCCTGAGCCGCCGGAGGCACGGAGCCGCTTGCGGCGGAGTGCCGCAGGACGGCGAAGGATCCGTTGGCGGATGGAACGAACGCCACCGCCCGCCCGTCGTTATCAGCCGGGTATCCTTCGCCGTCCTGCGCGACTCCGGCGCTGCGCGCCTACATCGCTGCGGCGGCTCTGGATGACAAATCGACGCTTCTCCTCCACATCCCGAGCGCCACCATCACAATCGCCAGCCACGCGAACCAGTCGCCGAAGCGGACGTACGGCGTCGTCGATGTGCGCGGCTGAAATTCGGCGTAGATGATGCCCTGCTTCCCCATCTCCAGTTGCTGCACGATCTGGCCGGCGGGATCGACGAGGGCGGAGATGCCGGTGGTGCCGGCGCGCAATAGATAACGATCGGTTTCGACGGCGCGAAGGCGAGCCTGATTCAGATGCTGGCGCGGCGCCGAGGTGCCGTCGTACCAGGCATCGTTGGTGATGGTGACGAGGACGTTCGCGCCGTGCACGACCTGCGCGCGCGGAATCTGCGGAAAGACCACCTCGTAACAAATCGCCGGACCGTAGCGGAAGCGGCCGTCGAGCGGCGTGTCCTTCGTCCCGAATTCGAACTGCCCGACGGCGTGGACGAGCGCATGCGCGAAGAAGAGCATCTGACGCAGCGGTACGTACTCGCCGAACGGCACGAGCCGGATTTTGTCGTAGTGGCCGATCGTCTTTCCGCCGCTCACCAGAAACGCCGCATTCCACATCTTGTTCGGCTGCTCCGGATCCTCGGCGACCGACCCGAGGATGACGTCGACGTTGCGCGTCGCGGAGATCGACTCGATGGCCTGTTTGTAAAAGTCGGTCGATGCGTACGACAGCGGGACCGTCGACTCCGGCCAGATCACCACCTGCACGCCATGCGACGCGGCCTCCTCGGTCATGCTCATCATGCGGCGGAAGATCAGCAGCAGGTTGTCGTTGTCCCACCGCATCTCCTGCGAGATGTTCGGCTGCAGCAGCGCCGCGCGCGACATCGGCGTCCCGTTCGGACGAACGAACATCTTCGCGGCGATGTAGCCGGTGGACCACCAGACGAAGACGATGATGACAACGCCGGTTACGGCAAACAGCCGCTGCACGCCGTTCGGGCGCGCCACGATCAGCCACGCGATCAGCGTGGACGGCAACAGGATCAACACGCCGAGCGCGTACGGACCGGCCACGCGATCGAACTGCACGAGCGGCGCGTAGTCGATGATCGACGCTGCGATCAGGTTCCACGGAAAGCCGCTCATCAGATACGTTCGCGCGTACTCGACCGCGGCCCACGCCAGCGGAATCAGCAGCCATCGCCGAAAGCTCGTCGACGGCGCGATGCGGTGGAAGAGCACGCCGAACAGGCCGCCATACATGCCGAGGTACGCGCACATGGCGACGAAGATCAGGACGCCGGTGATGTATGGCAGTCCGCCGTAATGCGACATCACGCGGATCACCCACGGCACCATCATCAGCCAGGCCACCGTCTGCGAGAGCCAGCCGATCGCGAACGCGCCGCGCCACGTGCGCGCGCGCGAAAGCGCCACGAAAAGCGGCAGCAGCGCGATGAAGATCAGCCATCCTGCCGCGACGTTCGGAAACGCGCAGGCGAAGAGGACGCCGGAGACAACGGCGAGGATTACGTTTGCGAAAATCTGCGTCATCTGCGGATAAGCAGTTCGCAGATTACTTCTTGAACAGCGCGTCGAAGGCCTTGCGGGCGTCGTCGGGCGTCTGCGGCTGGCGGGCTTTGTCCGCGGTCAGGTCGCGGACGAACTTCGGCTGGAAGAACGCGCATTCGTTGCGGGCGTGTTTACCCGAGATGCGCGCCGGGATGCTTTCGCGGCACTCCCAGAGTGTCGTCGTATCGAAGGAGCGGCAGTTGCCGCAGGTGTGCAGGTCGGCGGCGCACTTCACGCACGTCTCCTCGGACGTCGGCTGATCGAGTCCGAGGCGCTGCGTGCCGCACGCGTTGCACTTGAAAACTTCGGGACCGAAGCCGCCGGCGGTGCGTCCGCGCGGTGCGCCTTCGATGCGCTGATTTTGTGGTTCGTACGGCGTCTGCGGGCGCGGACCGCGGTTGGTATTCGACGAATAGCCGCCGCTGTCCTGGTAGCCCTGATGCCTGTATTTCCTGTCACTCAAATGGTTCACCTCATGAACACGTAGTAAAGCGCCCCGGCGATGAGGAGGATGGCGATCACGAAGAGGATCAGCCGGATCGCTACCTTGGCCAGCTTCAGGATGATCCAGATCACGATGATCGCGATGAGGATCCCGACGAGCTCGTTCATAGGCATGGCGGGGTGCTCGGCAGTGTAACAGGTCAGCTTCGCCGTTATTGCAGCAGCCCGGAACGATGCAGGGCCGCCGGTTCGGCGGCCCTGCCTTGTTGCGCGCTAATCGCTGATCGTCACCACGTCGATGTCCGGGACGAAGGGACGGGTCGGCGATGCGATGTTGAAGATGGACGGATCATTGGTGGAGTTGTCGGTGAAGGTGTGGAACGGAACGGCGATCGTGTCGCTGCCATCGAAGTGAATGACGATCGTGTCGCCTTCCTGCACCGGCTCTCCGAAAAACGAATCGGCGGACTGCATGAAGACGTAGTCGCCCGGCAGGTCGAGCACCTTCTGGGTCAGCGGCCTGGTGGCCGAAAAGTGAAAGAAGGTCACGTGCGCCGTGGTGATCGTGCGGACGCCGACGTTGACACGGAAGCGTGACGACGGCACGACCACCGACCAGTCGGCCGGATGGAAGGCATCCGCGCCCTGAACCGCCGACTCGAATCCGCCGAAGGTCTGTGTCGGCGTCTGATTGAAGACGCGCACTTCAACCGGCAGTTCCTCCAACTGCGGATAGCTGCTCGCGGGAGGCAGGGTCGAAACGATGTCGATCGAGCCGATGCCGCTTTGACCGATCGCGGCCACGATGTCGTCATACTGGACAATCCCGCCGTTTTCCAGCCGGTAGGTGATCGACGGATCGTTCTCGCTCCCGGCCTGACCAGCGGGGTGAAAGATGATCTTGCCGCCCTGACTCGACGACGCAGGCCCGAGGCGCAGCGAGGTCTTGAAGTCGGCGTTATTCAGGCCGCGCGTCGAGCCGGCAACCGGGATGACCGTCTTCCGGACCAGCGGCGCGAGCGCGAAGGCTCCGAATCTCGTCGTCGTTGTCCCGACGCACGCCATGTCGAACGGATCGGAAGGATGCGATGCAATGACCCGGTACGAATAGACCGTGAATGGTGCGGACGTTTTCTGCGTGATGGTCACGGAGGTCGTCCCGGCTTCCACGACTTTCAGCGTCTTCGTATTCACGAAACCGTCCGGCGACGACTGAATCTCGTATTGCGTCGCGGAGGCGACCGATGGCCATGACAGGCGAAACGTCGGCGTGCCGGTACCTGGAAAATTTGTCACGGTAAGCGTTAACGGACAGGCGGCGAATAGTGGCAGGGCGGATATTGCGAACAAAGCAGTTGCTGCGAGAACACGTATCGATCTCATAACTCTCTCTCCTTCTCGATTGTTGGACGAAGCCGTAGCGCTGAGGATTTCCGGCTGGATATTGCGGAATGCGCGGGGCTGAAGCACTGCTGCGGGCGAGCTACAACGTAGACCCGTTACGCAAAGGAGTCAAGCGGGCGCTACAGAATCAGGCGCACCGGCTGCTCGATGTAGCTGCGCAATGTGCGCAGATACTCCGCGCCGAGGGCGCCGTCGACAACGCGGTGATCGCAGGACATCGTCACTTTCATCCGGTCGCGGATCACGACTTGCCGGTCGACGACCACCGGCTGCGCGGACGCCGCGCCGATGGCGAGGATGGCCACGTTCGGCGGATTGATGATGGCGGTGAACTCCTCGATGCCCCACGCGCCGAGGTTGGAGATGGTGAAGGTCGAGCCCTGATAGTCGTTGGGAGTAAGCTTGCGATTCTTCGCTTTGTCGGCGAGTGTGCGCACCTCGTTCGAGATGTCGGTGACCGCTTTCTGATCGGCGTTGCGCACGACCGGCGTGATCAGACCTTCCGGCGTCGAGACCGCGATGCCGATATGGATCTCGCCATGTTGCGTGATCGCTTCATCGCCCCACGACGCGTTCACGTTCGGATGGTGACGAAGCGCGAGCGCGGCAGCGCGGACGATGAAATCGTTGACGCTGGTCTTGATGCCGGCGATCTCGTTGATCTGTTCCCGAAGAGACAGCAGATTGGTGACGTCGTAGTCTGCGGTCAGGTAGAAATGCGGGATCGGACCGGTCGACTCGGCCAGCCGTTTAGCGATCGTGCGCCGCATGGCCGTCAGCGGAATCTCTTTCGTCTCCAGCTGCTGCGCCGGCGGCAGCGACGGAGCCTTCGCCTTCTGCGGCGCGGCCGCGGGCGGCTTGAAGTTCTTGATGTCGTTCGCGACGATCCGTCCGCCCGGCCCGCTGCCCTGCACCTGCTCGATGCTCACACCCATTTCGCGCGCCATCTTGCGCGCCAGCGGCGACGAGCGCCGGCGTCCGTTGTCGCCGCTTGCAGAAGCGGCACTCGATGCCGCCGCCGTCCGATCGACGCGCGGCGCTTTCATGTCGATCGCCTCGCCGTACTCACCGGTCGAATGCTTGATGGAGTCTTTCTTGTCGATTGCGCGACGTGCGGGAGCTTCCGCGGCTGGCGCCGCTGCTTCCTTTTTCGGCGCCGCCTTTTCGCCCGCGCCGAGGATCGTCGCCAGCACGCCGCCGACTTCCACCATCTTCCCGGCCTCGGCGGCGACGTCGCCGAGCGTTCCATCCTGCTCGGCTTCGAGATCGAGGTTGACCTTGTCAGTCTCGATCTCCAGCACCGGCTCGCCTTTCTTCACTGCGTCGCCGGCCTTTTTGTACCAACGGACGACCTTTCCCTCGGTCATCGCGTCGCCCATCTTGGGCATGATGATCTCAGCCATTGTTTTTTAACTCTATGCTGAGCGTAGCGAAGCATCTCCGGTAAAGCCGCGCAGAAGGCTCCTTACGCGCGGCCTTCCCGGAGATCCCTCGCTTCGCTCGGGATGAATTCATGACGCGTACATCACTTTCTTCACCGCCGCGATGACGTGCTGCTCGTGCGGCGTGGCCAGCAGCTCGAGGTTGCGCGCATACGGCATCGGGACGTCCTCGCCCGTGACGCGCGCGACCGGCGCATCGAGCTCGTCGAAAACGTTCTCGGTGATGCTGGCCGCGATCTCCGCCGCCGCACCGAACGGCTTCCACTGTTCCTGCACGACCACGCAACGATGCGTCTTCGCCACCGACGCGTAAGCGGGATCGAGATCGAGCGGCCGAAGGGTGCGAAGGTCGATGACCTCGCACTCGATGCCTTCTTCGGCAAGCTTCTCCGCTGCGATCAACGACATCTGCAGCATGCGGCTGTACGAAACGATGGTGACGTCGCTCCCTTCGCGCGCGATGCGAGAAACGCCGAACGGAACGGTGAAGTCGGCGTCATCCGGCACTTCGCCCTTCATGCCGTACAGCGCGGCGCTTTCGAGGAAGATGACCGGATCGCGTCCGCGGATCGACGTCTTCAACAATCCCTTCGCATCCGCCGGGGTGGCTGGTGCGACGACTTTGATTCCGGGAAAGTGCGCGTAAAACGATTCGAACGTCTGCGAATGCTGCGCGGAAAGTTGCACGCCCGCGCCCTGCGGCCCGCGGATGACCATCGGTACGTCGACCTGGCCGCCGGAGAAGTAACGAACTTTCGCGGCGTGATTGAGAATCTGATCCGCGGCGACGATGGCGAAGTTCATCGTCATCATCTCCACGATCGGCCGCAGTCCAAGCATCGCCATTCCCACCGCCGTCCCCGCCATCCCCGCCTCGGCGATCGGCGTGTCGATGACGCGCTTCGGTCCGTACTTTTTCAGCATGCCCGCGGTGATGCGGAACGTGCCTTCGTAGACGCCGATGTCTTCGCCCATGATGAGGACGTTGGCGTCGCGGTCCATCTCTTCCATCATCGCGTCGCGAATGGCGTCGCGGTAGCTTTTTTCGGACATCGTGCTACTCGTTCTCCCGTGTTGGACCGTGTTCGGCCACGATGTCGCGCCAAAGCTCTTCCGGATCTGGCTGCGCACTTTCCTCGGCGAACTGCACGGCTTCGGCGACTTCCTTCGACGCCCACTCCTCGATCTCTTTCACATCGTCATCCGTCAATCCGCAGATTTCGCCGAGGCGGTTGCGGAGAATGCCGATGGGATCGCGATGGCGATGCTGCTCGACTTCGTCTTTCGTCCGATACGGCTGCAGGATGTCGGCCGCGCCGTGGCCGGAAAAGCGATACGTGATCGCCTCGATGCAGTACGGCTTGCCGGTGTCGCGAATCTGACGGACCACGCGGTCGGCCACGCCGCGAACGGCGAAGACGTCCTGTCCATCCACTTTCTCAGTCGGGATGTTGTAGGCGCGCACGCGCTGCGAAAGATCGGTGAGCGCCGAATGACGTTCGACGGAGGTGCCCATCGCGTAGCCGTTGTTCTCGATGATGAAGAGGATCGGACACATCCCCGACTTGCCCCACAACCCGGCCATGTTCATCGCCTCATGGAACGAGCCGATGTTCATGGCGCCGTCGCCGAAGTAGCAGACGGTGATGTGGTCCGTCTCGCGATAGCGCTGCGCGTACGCCGCTCCGGCGGCGAGCGTGAGATGGCCGCCGACGATTCCGTAGCCGCCGTAAAAGCCATGCTCGACGTCGAACAGATGCATCGAGCCGCCCTTGCCCTTGGAGATGCCGGTGCCCTTTCCGAACAACTCCGCCATGACGCGGCGCGGCTCGGATCCGAGCGCGATGGCGTGCGCGTGATCGCGATAGCCGGTGAAGAGGATGTCGCCCTTCTGCAGCGCCGTGATGATGCCGCTGGCCACCGCCTCCTGCCCGCTGTAGACGTGCAGGTATCCGCCGATCTTGCCCTTGCGGAACTCGCGCTCGGTGGCTTCCTCGAAGCGGCGGATGAGGATCATCTGCCTGAGTATGTCGGTCCATTCCGGCGCACACGCGGCGGCGGGATCGAGGGTCGCAGAAGCTTGTTCTTTGGTTTTTGCCATCAGATTTGCGACGTCATGCGGTGCATGACGCGGGCCGGGATTCTATACGAGGGTTCAGTCTCTCCCGCGTCACGATCTTGAAAGGCGGAATGTTGAATGTTGAATGTTCAATGTTGAATGAAGACGACGTGCAGTTACCGCCGCGTCTCGATCCATCGCGCAAGCGAAGCCTGGCTCTCACCTGACGGCCGTCCCGCAATCAAACCTTCGATCGACACGTCGTCATCGAGTTGCGGCCAATGAATGCCTTCGCCTTGGCCGATGATCCGCCACGTCGCCCGCTCATCTGCCGTGCCGTGGGCGAGCCGCGGATACCACGCCAGCGGCACGGAGATCGTGCGGCCATCGCTCAGATCTACGGTCAGCGTGTCATCCGTGACAACGACATTCGTTGCCGCGGGAACAGCAATGTCAGTCAGCGAAGAAGTCATTCCAAGCCTCCAGGAACTGTTCGCGATGGTCCCCGACGATCTGTTCGATCCTTCGGATTTCAGCTCGTCCGAAGAAGCCGCTATGCGCGAGACGTAGTGGATTCAACCAAATCTTTGCCACGGAGTTGTCGCGTTCTACATGCACGTGAGGAGGTTCGCCGCGGTCGCTTGCATAGAAGAAAAACCGATAACCTGCGTGTTTGAGAACCGTCGGCATTCCGTCGCGATATCCGGGCTCATGGTACCGCTACCCCAGCCCCGCATCGAGATCCGTCCCCTTGATGATGAACGCCAGCGCCACGAGCGCCAGCGCGATGCCGTTTACTTCGAGGGCGGTGCTGATCGACCAGCGCTGCGCGACGAAGCCGGCCATCAGGTTGCCGAGGGGCATGCCGCCGCGGAAGGCGAGCATGAAGATCGACATCACGCGGCCGCGCATGGCGTCGCCGGTGGAGAGCTGCACGAGGGAGCTGTAGAGCGAGACCACGCCGACGATCGCAGCGCCGGCGACGAACGCGACGACCAGGCTGGCGGTGAGATGGCGCGACATGCCGAATGCGATCAGCGTCGCGGCGAAAACAAGCTGCAGCATCAGCGCGAGGCGCCCCTTCTTCGCGGCGTGGCTGCTGCCGGCGACGAAGAGCGCGCCGAGGACGGAGCCGATGCCGTAGTCGGCCTGAAGGACCGACAAACCCTGCGGCCCGAGTTTGAAAATACTTTTCGCCACGACCGGCATCATCGTGAAAAGCGGCATGCCGAGGAACGTGCCGGCGAAGGAGAGGAAGGTCAGCAGGAGTAACGACCGCTTCGACGCTACGAACGCGAAGCCCTCTTTCATCTGCGCCATCATCGACGCCGAGGTCGCGCCGGCCTGCAGCGGCGGCATCTTGATCATCGTCAGCGCGATGATCACGAAGCCGAACGAGAGGCCGTTGATGCCGAAGCAGGCCGTCGCGCCCCACAATCCGAACACGACGCCGCCCAGCGCCGGACCGATCACGCGCGCGAGATTGAACTGCATCGAGTTCATGGCCACGGCGTTGGCCATGTCTTCGCGCTTGACCAGCAGCGGCAGCAGCGACGCGTAGGCTGGTCCGCTGATCGACTGCGCGCTCCCCGTCAGAAACGAGAGGATGAAGATGTGCCAGATCTTGACGGTGTGGAAGTAGATGAGCGCCGCCAGGATCAGCGCGAAGCTCCCCTGCAGCACCTGCGACAACATCATGATCTTGCGGCGCTCCATGCGGTCGGCGATGACGCCGCCGAAGAGCGAGAAGAGCAGCATCGGACCGGTGGAGAGGAATCCGTCCACGCCGAGGAGCAGCGCGGAGCCGGTCATCGTGTAGACGAGCCAACCCTGCGCCAGCGTCTGCATGAACGTGCCGGTCGTCGACGCGAACGCGCCGAACCACAGCAGACGAAAGTCGCGGTACCGCAGCGCGCTGAAGGTTCGCTGGAAACGTCCGCGCGGGATGCCCGTCTGCGCGTTCGCTTCGACCGTCTCTTCCTGAGGAAGCGAAGAGCTCATCGAGCGATCCGCAACCTCTCGGCCGTCCCCGCGGTATGCGCATGACAGATGGCGACCGCCAGCGCATCGGAGGCGTCGGTCGACATCACCAGATTGCCGCACCCCGGCAGCAGCATGCGCACCATCTTCGCCACCTGTTCCTTCTCCGCCGCGCCATATCCGACGACCGCGCTCTTGACGCTGCGCGGCGAATACTCGAACACGTCCAACTTGGCCGACCGCGCCGCGAGCAAGATCACTCCTCGGGCGTGCGCGAGCTGGATGAGGCTCTTCACGTTCTGTCCACCGAACGGCGCCTCGACCGCAACCGCATCCGGGACGCAGCGTTTGATGACGCCAACCAGCTCGTCATGAATCCGGCAAAGCCGGTCCGCCAGCTCCGACCCGCGAATCGTGCCGATCGTCCCCTGCTCGATCAGCGCCAGCCGCCCCCTGACCTGCTCGATCACGCCAAAACCGGTAGTCACCGAGCCAGGATCAATCCCGAGAATTCGCACGGACGCGATTGTAACTGTCGCGCGAGAACCAAAGGGTTACGTTTCACGCGGAGCACGCTGAGAGGCGGAGCGAATCTCTCTCTGCCTTTCTCCGCCCCTCCGCGAGCCCCGCGTGAACCCGTCCCCTTTCCCTATCTCCAAAACCGAACCTCGAAAATCTCTCTCCCCTCCTCCCGGAACTTCGCCTCGTAGTTCGTTCGCGGCGGGTCGTCGGGAGCCGGGATGCGGCGCTCGGCGCGGAAAATCGATTCGATTACCGGCGCGGCGGCTTCGTAGTAGTCGCGATGATCGGTCACGTAGATCCCGCTGCCGCCCGGCACCAGCACGCGCTTCATCTCCATCAGCGCCTCGGCGCGAATGATGCGCCGCTTCTGTTCGCGCTTGCGCGGCCAGGGATCGGGAAAGTAAATGTGAATCTCGTCGATCGACGCCTCGGGCAGCATGTCGCGAAGGACCAGAAACGCATCGTGGTTGATGAGCCGGATGTTCGTCAGCCCGCGTTTGGCGACGCGGTCGCGGATCACGCGGTGATAGTGCAGCGACTTCTCGATGCCGATGAAATTCACATCCGGTTGCGCCGTCGCCGCGGCGATCAGAAAACGCCCCTTGCCCGATCCGATCTCCAGCACCACGCGGCGATCGTTTCCGAACAACTCCGCGAGGTCGAGACGCACGAATCCGGAGTGGCGCGGGTCGATCACGAATTGAGGATCATTCACGTGCCGCATCATACGAAACGGCGAAACTGACTCGCATGCGCGACGCTTTTCGCGAAACAGTCGCGCATACGCGTCGCTTCGCCAATCTCCTTTTGACATCGCGTTCTTTGGCTCTATCCTTCGGGCGTGTTCGCGAGTCCGGCATTCCATCCATCTTCGGAGATCCAAGCGCCGATTCCGACGCCTCGCGACGCCGACGACCTCGCGTTCGGAGAGTTGTACGAGGAGAATCTCAGCCTGCTCGTGGCCATCGCCGTGCGCAAGTTCCAGGTACCGGAAGTGGATGCCGAGGCGCTCGCGCACGAAGTGTTTCTGTCGTATCTGAAACGGAAGAATGAGATCCGTCAGTTGCATCCGTGGCTGATCGGCGCGATCTGTCACGCCTGCCGCTATTTCTGGCGCCAGAACGGCCGCCGCACCGACCAACTCGATCAGGAGCTGGCGATGCTGCGGCCCGATCCCGATTCCATCAACATCTTCGATCTGTTACCGTCTCAGCTCGCCGTTCGCGAGGTGCTCGACGCGCTTCCGGCGCGATACGCCCAAATCCTACGCATGCGCTACTACGAGGGATACACGATCCGCGAGATCGCCGACTACCTCGGCGTCACCGCGAAATACACGCAGAAGCTCGTGGCCAAATGCCTGCGCATGGCCGAGCAGATGTACAACGCCGCTCCGGCGAGGAAGAAGACATGAAGCATTCCGACGACCTGCGCCATCTCGCCGATTGCGCATCATGCCGTCAGCGATTCGCCAGGAACGTGGTCCCGTTCGATTCCGCGCGGCGGCGCGAAGGTGCGCTGCAGTTCGCCGCCGCGGCGGCGCAGCTGGAGAGCGAGCGCGAAACCGCGGACGTCGTCGCGCGCCAGTTGCGCGATACGCCGCAAAGCGAGTGGCCGCAGCTCGCCGAATCGCAAGCGCTGCGCAACAACGCGGCGCTCGAACAGCTCAGCGACGAAGTGCGCAAGCGTCTGGAACGGAATCCGGCAGAGGCCTTGGCCATCGCCGATCTCGCGGCGTCGATCGCCGAGTCGATTTCCAACACCTACCCGCCGTTGATCATCGCCCAGATCCGATCCACTGCGCTTAGGGATCGCGCCAACGCGCTCCGTTACCTCGGCAAACTGGACGAGGCATACGACGCCATCGAAACCGCCGAGTCACGCCTCAACGATTTTCCGGCGGCCGTTCACGACCGCGCCATCATCTGGTTCGTCAAGGCCATGATCCTGGCGCAGATGGATCATTTTGACGAGGCCGAACGGATGATCAACGCCGCGAGCCTGATCTTCGCCGACGTCAATGACTCCGCGCGCTTCCTCCAAGCCGGCATCATCCACGGAAATCTCCTCGGCCGGCAGAAACGCTACGCGGAAGCCGAGAACCTGTTCGGCGAACTGCTCAAAATTGCCGTCAGCACGCGCGATGTCGAGACCGAGGCACGCCTGCACAACAACCTCGGCCATTGTGCTGTTTACGCCGGCGACTATGCCTCAGCCAACGTTCATTTCTCGGAATCGATCGCGCGCTTCACCGACCTCGGACTGCGCGCTGAGGTTCCTCGTACAAATCTGGGCGCGGCACAGGTCCTGATCGGAAAGCATCAGATCGACGCCGGTCTGATGCGTCTCGAGGACGCACGTCGATCATTCGTAGCTCTTAAAATGTTCGGCGAAGCCGGACTTTGCGCGTTGCGTATCATCGAGGTCCTGATCGATCGCGGCGATACCGGCCGCGCGCGCTCTCTTACAAGTGCCGTGATTGACGAATTTACCGCTGCCGGTGTCGACCTGCGCGCGGTACAAGCTATTGAACGGTTGCAATCGACGATCGACGTCGACGGTGCGACGGCCGAAGCCGTACGCACCGTCCACGAATTTGTGCGGCCATTCGCGGTCGATCAAGCCCAGGCGAGCTGACTTCCCGCTATGGTTTCGGCCAGGACCACTCGTCCAGTCCGACGATCTGCCGGATGATCTTGACGATCTTCGAACCGAATGACGGCTGCGGGCCGCTTTTCGACGGGAGCGCGTAGAGATTTGAAGCGGTAAGTACGGCAATGAGCGAGACGGCAGCGAGACCTTTGGATACACGACGCATAAGCCCTCCGGATGTGCCCGGCGACACGCCGGTGCGGTGTTTTTCGGGAGGGCGCCCTCATTCCTAGGCGTGATGAAAGTGCGGGTTTTGCTACCTCGTCGCTGAGAAATATTTTGCACACGCCGAAGCGAAGCGCAGAGCTCGCAGCGAAGCCTTTTCGCAGGCTTTGGCGCGTGTTATCGTCTCGGCATTCCTGACAATCCGAAGCCACCCGACGAGCCCGCGCCCCAGGCATTCGAGATGCCTCCAATGGCGCCTGAAGCGATTGATGACGCGCCGGAGGATGTGCGGACCATTCCGCTTCCCTGTCGCGTCGACGAGAATGTTTTTGCCCGCATTTATGAGGAAAATTGCGGCGTGCTCGTGTCGGTGGCCGTGCGCAAGTTTCAGGTTCCGGCTGGCGATGCCGAGGGGCTCGCGCACGACGTCCTGCTTTCCTATCTCCGGCGTGCGGACGAAATCCGCGACCTGCACCACTGGCTGATCGGCGCGATCTGCAACGCCAGCCGCTATTACTGGCGCCAACGCGGGCGCAACGTCGAGCAGCTCGATACGGACGTAGCGGCGGCGCGTCCCGATCCGCGATCCAGCAATGTGCTCACCGATCTTCCGAACAGCATCGCCCTCGAAGAGGTACTGGACAGAATGCCGCCGCGCTGGGCGCGCATTCTCCGCCTCCGCTACCTGGAGGGCTATGCGATCAAGGAGCTCGCGGAACTGGAAGGCGTGACGTCGAAATACATGCAGAAGCTGGTGGCGAAGTGCATACAACGCGCGCAGGAAATCTTCAACGGAATGCGCGATAAGAAAGACAGAGACCAATGACGCATTCCGACGACGTAGACCACCTCGCTGAATGTTCCGCCTGCCGGCAACGCTTCGCCGCGAACGTGGTGCCGTTCGATCCGGCCGCTCGCCGCAACCGCGAGCGCGAGTTCACGTCGCTTGCCGGGAAATTGGAGCGCGAGCGCGACGATTCTTCGGACGTGGTCGCCCGTTATTTGCGCGACACGCCAACCGAGGAGTGGTCGCGTCTCGCAGAAATGCCCGACTTACGCAACAACGCGGCCTTGGAGCAGATGAGCGAAGAAGTACGGCGGCGTTTGCACCGCAAGCCGCGCGAAGCGCTGGCCATCGCCAATCTCTCCGCCTCAATCGCGGAATCGCTGGCGCCAAGCCAGTATCCGAGTGTCGTTCTCGCGCAATTGCGCGGCACCGCCTGGAAAGATCGCGCCAGCACGCTGCGTTACCTGGCGCGATATGACGAAGCATTAGAAGCTGCCGAGCGTGGTGAAGAGGCTCTAGCTCCGTTTGCCGCACTTGAACATGACCGAGCGGTCATTCGACTTGTGAAAGGAATGATTTTCCTTCAGACGGAACGGTTTGATGAAGCCTTGTCCATTTTTCAAGATTGTCGACAAGTCTTTCGTGAACAGGGCGACCTACGCCGGCAGGTGCAGGCCGGCATCGCCCAAGGCAGCGTGCTTTACGACACAACGCGGTATGCCGAGGCGTTTAATCTTTTTCGCGAAGTGCTCCATGACGCGATAGCAACCGATGATGTCGAATCACAAGCACGTGTTCACAACAATCTCGGCTACTGTGCAACACATCTCGATGATTTCGTCAGTGCGAATATTCACTTCTCTGAAGCGATCGCGAAGTTCACCGATCTTGGATACACAGCCGAAGTTCCGCGCACTGAGCGCGGTGCGGGTCTTGTGCTTATCAGCAAAGGCCATGTGTCTAAAGGCTTGGCACATTTATATGCAGCACGCCGCGATTTCGGTGCTGCCGGTCTGACCGAGGAAGCTGGCCTTTGTGCTCTCAGGATCGCCGAAGTCCTCGTCGAGCGAGGCAATGAGTCAGAGGCGCGCGCGATCACACAAACCGTCATTGAAGAGTTCACGGTAGCAGGATTTGATGATCGTGCTATTGCTGCTCTCGTTCGTCTTCGCGATTCGATCGACGTGGACGGTGCCACCGTTGCTAGTGTGCGCACCGTCCACGACTATGTTGAAGGCCTGCGAACGACCCACGACACCGTCTAACAATTGTTTACGGATGAGGCAATGACATGTCCCCCAAATCCAGCCCAATGACCTGCCGGATAATGCGAATGATTTTCGATCCGAGTGTCGGCTGCGCTCCGCTTTTCGACGGCAACGCGTAAATGTTCGTTGTAGTGAGCGCGATAAGAAGTGAAGAGACAGCTACCGCTTTGGAGACACGACGCATAATGCCCTCCGGCGAGTGACCCGGCTACGAGCCGGGCGGTTATTCGGGAGGGCGCCCTCTCTCCTAGCGTGACGAAAGGGCAGCGCGTGCTACCCCGCGCATGAGAAATATTTTGCGCAGGGAAAGTGAGCGTGTCTTATGAGCGATTAATTGTTTAATAGACGGCGGAAAAGAATTGGTGCGAGCAACTCGTCGCCCGCCGCGCGGTATGGCGCCAGCAACTCGAGCACGATCGAACGCGTTTCCGCGCTCTCCTGCGCCTCACCGATCAGCGACGCCACCACGCCGCCCAGCGCGCCATTCAGCAATGCCTCAAACGCGGCCACGACGTCGCCTTGCGGAGCCGGAACTTCGCGCCGCACGACCTCCGCCGCCAGCGCCGCCTTCGACGCCCATCGCCGGTAAATGGACGACTTCGCCGTCCCCGCCCGCCGCGCCACCTCGTCCAAACTCAGCTCGCGGTATCCGCCCACCCGCAGCATCGCCAGCGCCGCATCCAGAATCTCCGCATCGGCCTCGGCACGCCGCGGACGCCCTCTTGTCGCCATCAGCGTGAATTCTAAGGGGAGACCGTTTTCACGCGGAGGCGCGAAGACGCGGAGGGGGAACGCGAAGCGGCTTTTCTCCGCGACCCCGCGTCTCCGCGTGAACTAGATGCTCTGCCCGCTCGCTGGCGGGTAATCGTCCGCGCGGACCAGGATTTCGCGCGGTTTCGAGCCTTGCGAGGGGCCGACGATTCCGTTTGCTTCCATGATCTCGACCAGGCGGGCGGCGCGGGAGTAGCCGAGTTTGAGGCGGCGCTGGAGGTAGGAGGCGCTGGCTTGGCCGGTGGAGAGGACTACGCGCACGGCGTCGTCGTACTTTGGATCGTCGAGGTACTCGATGCCGTCGGCGCCGTTCTTTTCCGCCTCGATCTTCGTGATCTCCTCGAGGAATTGCGGCTCGCCCTGATTCGCCTTCACGAAGTCGACGATCTTCACGATCTCTTTTTCCGACACGTACGCGCCGTGGATGCGGCGGATGCGCGCGGTGCCGGGCGGGAGGAACAGCATGTCGCCGTTGCCGAGGAGCTTTTCAGCGCCCTGGGCGTCGAGGATGGTGCGCGAATCGATCTTCGAGGCCACCTGGTAACTGATGCGCGACGGAAAGTTCGCCTTGATCACGCCGGTGATCACGTCGACCGACGGCCGCTGCGTGGCGATGATCAGATGGATGCCGACCGCGCGCGCTTTCTGCGCCAGGCGCGTCACCGAATCTTCGACGTCTTTCGACGCCACCATCATCAGGTCGGCGAACTCGTCGATGATGATGACGATGTAGACCAACGGTTCCGGCACCTTCACCGGCTCCCCTTCCGGCAGCTTCATGGCGCGGCGGTAGCCGTCGACGTCCTTCAGCAGCGCGTTGTACTGATCGATGTTGCGCACGCCGCATTCGGCCAGCGAGCGGTAGCGGTTCTCCATCTCGTTCACCGCCCAGATCAGCGCGTTCGAGGCCAGCTTCGGGTCGGTCACGATCGGATGAAGGAGGTGCGGAATGTCCTCGTACATCTTCAGCTCGACCATCTTCGGATCGATCATCAGCATGCGCAGCTGCTTCGGCAGCGCCTTGTAGAGCAGCGACACGATCATCGAATTGAGGCCGACCGACTTGCCTGCGCCGGTGGCGCCGGCCACGAGCAGATGCGGCATGCGCGCGAGGTCGGTGACGATCGCGTCGCCGTGGATGTCCTTGCCGAGGGCCAGAGTGAGGAGCGACGACTGCTGGGTGAACGCGTCGGTGTCGATGATGTCGCGCAGCGTGATCAGCTCGCGGCGCTTGTTCGGCACCTCGATGCCGACCGTCGACGAGCCGCTGATGCGCTCGATGCGGATCGATTCGGCCTTGAGCGCGAGCGCGAGATCGTCGCCGAGGTTGACGACCTTCGCGTACTTCACGCCGGCGGACGGCTTGAACTCGAACGTCGTCACCACCGGTCCGGGGTGATACGCGGTGACCTCACCATCCACGGAAAATTCGCGGCAGCGCTCTTCGATCAGGTGGCCGATGTCGAGGAAACGCTTGTGGATGTCGTCGTTGATCTCGTCCTGCTTCGGACCCATCGTCAGCAGGTCGACCGGCGGCAGAAGATCGTGCGTCAGTTTCGTCTCACGCTTGGCCGGCGTCTCTTTCTGCTTGCGCTGCACCGGCCGCGGCATCTGCGGCTTCGGACGCGGCGCGCGAACGGCGGGCGGATCGTCGAGGTAGAGCGGATCTTCGAATTCGCCATCGTCCTCGACGGCAACGGGACGCGAGAACTCCGCAGCCTCCACACTATCCGCCTTCGCCGCCGCCCACAGCGCGAATGGATCCGGCGTCTCCTGCCGCGACAGCTCCTCGGCCGCCTTGCGCAGATCAGCCTTCGTCACTTTGCGAATCTGGAAGCGTCCCGCGCCGCGCACTTCGCGCACGAGCGGAACGGCCGTCGGCAGCGGCGCGTCGTCCGTCTTCGGCACGAGCCGCAGCGCCGGCGCGTCGAGATGCTTGCGCACGATGGCCGTCTTCATCTTCTCCTTGCGCCGCCGCTCGGTGAAGCGCGCCCACTGCAGCGAGAAGGCGCGCCCGAGGCTCACCAGCTTGCGATGCAGCGCGACGAAAATCGCGGCCAGGCTGATGCGCGTGGCCAGCAGCAGACCGACCAGCATCGTCGTCACGAGGACGATGGCCGCGCCGACGCTGTTGAGATTCGACGACGCCGCGCGGCTGAGCTCCTGGCCGAGGTAACCGCCGCAAGGGATCAGCGCACCGCGAAGCCACACTTTGCCGAATGCGAGATCGCACAGCGGCGGCGCAGCGATGATCACGATCACGAAGCCGATCGCTTTCGTCTGCAGGTATTCGATCTCTTTCGCGCAGATGCGGTTCCAGCCGACGACCAGCAGCGCGCCGGGAAAGAGGAGCGAGGCGAATCCGAAAAAGCCGACGAACAGCCAGGCGATCGTGGCGCCGTAATAGCCGATCCAGTTGGCGACGACGCTGTTCGTGGAGGTGTAGAACGCGGAGGAGTCGTCGGGGTGATAGGTGAGGAGCGCGAGCGAAAGGAAAATGCCGGCCGCCAGGATGACGATCCCGATCAGCTCCCCGCCCCGCCTGCTCCTGGCAAATTGCAGCAGTTCCATCACCCACCCATCACGTTATCTGCAATTGCAGAGAGTAGCAGAAAAATGCGCCGGTCGCGGCGCGAAGCTCGTTTACAACATCAGTTGCTGCACCTTGCACCAGCACAGACAAGAGTGTCTGTGCCACACCGCTCGCGCGGTAGAAGCAGGCTCAATGTGGCACAGACACTCCTGTCTGTGCTGGTGAGGCTCGGGACGACTGACAAAATCAACCCCCAGCGTTTACCCCTCGCGATACTCGGGATGCAGGATGTCGTCGTATTCGCGATGCCGTTTCAGCCACGCGGCCACGTACGAGCACTGCGGGATCACGCGCAGATTCTTGTCGCGCGCGTACGCCATGGCGTCCGCCACGAGCTTCCCCGCAATCCCTTTCCCTTCCGCCTGTTTCGGTACTTCGGTATGCGTGAAGGTGATCTCGTCGCCGTCGATGATGTACTCGACGAAAGCGATGCCGCCATCCGCATCGCTTTCGAACCGCTCGTCTTTTTCGTTGTGCCGCACACTGCTCATGGAACCGCTCCCGAGGCGAATGTATCGCAATCGCTGATGCGGCCGGCATCGAATCCGCGCTTGAACCACGCCGAGCGTTCCTCCGACGAGCCGTGCGTGAACGAATCGGGATTGACGCGGCGTCCCGACATCCGCTGCAACCGGTCGTCGCCGACGGCGGCCGCGGCGTTCAGCCCTTCCTCGACGTCGCCCGCTTCGAGAAGATTGCGCTCCCGCGTCGAATGCGCCCAGATGCCGGCGAAGCAATCGGCCTGCAGCTCCAGCCGCACCGAGTACTGCTTGGCGCGCCGCGGATCGTTCTCCATCGCCTGATGGACCTTCTCTTCGATGCCGATGACCTTCTGCACGTGATGCCCGATCTCGTGCGCGAGGACGTACGCCTGCGCGAAATCCCCCGAGGCACCGAAGCGCTGCTTCAATTCGTCGTAAAACGCGAGGTCGATGTACACCTTCTCATCCTCGGGACAATAAAACGGTCCCGACGCCGCCTGCGCAGACCCGCACGACGACTGCGTGGAATCGCGGAAGAGCACGAGCGTGGCGTGGCGATACGTCGCGTTCGTCTGCTGCGGCACGATCGACTCCCACGTCTTCTGGGCGTCGTTGAGCACGAATTTGACGAACTCGACTTCCTTCGCCTCCTCAGGTGTCTGCTGCACCGGCTGCGAGCCCGCCGCCGGCTGCGACACCTGCGTGTTGTTGTCGCCCGATCCGAGGAGCGCGAAAAAGTTTTTGTGGAAGAGAAGGCTGAGGACGAGCAGGATGATCGCTCCTCCGCACCCGATCGGCGCCCCGCCGATCCCGAATCCGCCAAATCCTCCGCCGCTCGATCCGCGCCGGTCTTCAATGTCGCTGCTGCTACCACCAGGTGTCCATCGCATAACGAGCCGAGCGATAGCAGGATGGAGGCCAAGTCAGCTCTTAGCTGTTAGCTCTTGGCTCTTAGGCTGTCGGCTGTCGGCTGTCGGCTGTCGGCTGTCGGGAGCGTAGTGCGGGCGTCCCGCCTGCATCCGCCGCGGCGTCTCGCCCAGCGGGGTTTCGGGAATCACCGCGCGAGAGGTGGTTAAACGCGAACCTTCAGCTCACTCCGCACTTCGCCTTCCCGACAAGCCGACAGCTAAGAACCACACGGCGTCGTCCCATACAACGGCACTACGTTCACCGTCACCGACGACCCATTCACCGTCACCGTCGTGTAGTGAAAGTACGAGCCGGGCTTGCCGCTCTTCCCTTTCTTGCATCCGCTCAGCGGCGCGCCCGCCCCTCCCGTGACGATGAACGTCGGCTTGCCGCTGTTCGGAACGCTGCCGGTGAACGGCCCGTTTGCATTCGCCGGCGCCGGATCGACGTAGAGCAGGTGATCGTGCGAGGCGAAGACGAACGTGATCTTTGAGTTGGTGCTGTCGAGCGTCTTCCGGAAGGCCTGCACCTGCGTCGCGTATGGAGAGGTATCGCCCTTCGCCGCGCCGATCTGCGAGCCGCCTTTGTCCCTGATCGGACGATGCATGAAACAGAAGATGTGCGTAACTGTCGTGTCCGCGTTCAACTGCGCGAGCGTGGCCTGCAGCGCCGCGAGCTGCGCCTTGCCGACGTAGCCGTTGTAGTCGCACGCGTTCGCCAGCGTGACATCGAGAACATCGTCAGTGTTGATGACCAGGAAGGCGGCGTTGCCGTAGCGGAACATGCCGTACAGCGGGGCCATTGATCGCGTATAGCTGGCCATCATCGAGCCGCTGAAGTCGGGCAGCTCGCCGTTGTACGGATCGCTGGCCGTCCCGCACGCCACCATCGTCTGCACCACCATCTCGTGATTCCCCGGCGCGTTGAACACCGGCACCGGGACGGGCTTGAGCGCCGCCAGGAACTGCGCGTACTGCGCATCGATGCCGATGTCCTGCTTGCCGTAGACCGTGTCGCCGCCCCACACTACGAACGCCGGCGGCGTCGCGGCGAGCTGCTTGACGATGTCGAGCAGCGGCGCGGTCAGCGGATCGCCGTTGTGCGCCGGCCGGTTGTCGCCGGCCACGACGAACGTGAAGTTCGTCGATGCGCTCGACGCCAGCGGCGCCGCTCCCGTCGGCAACTGCGTCATCACCGGAAAGGTCTGCCCGAACGCAGAGGCAGCCACGAACACGATCACCGCACAGATTTTTTGCATGCGCAAAGTGTCGCACGAATCGAGCTATACTCCGCGCCCCGGAATTCTCTTCCGGGACGCCGCCGTTAGCAGCGGAGTTCCAACATCGTGGGGCTGTAGCTCAGTTGGGAGAGCGCCTGAATCGCACTCAGGAGGTCATCGGTTCGATCCCGTTCAGCTCCACCACTTCCACTCACTCCTCCGCTTCAACACGAGCCGCACGTCGCTCGCCGGCGCTTTGATCGTGGCGTGCTGGCCGCCTTCGGGACCGAAGAGGATCTGTTGCGGGCCGGGCTCGAGGTTCTCGATCACGAACGCGCCGTTTGCGTCGGTCTGCACCTGATCGTTGCGCGTAATCACCGGCACTTCGGCGGCGGGTGAGCCGTCGGCGTTTACGACGTGGCCGCGGATGCTGACGGTTGCGCGGAGCGAGACGGCGACCGGCTTCGCGTCGGCGGCGACCGTCACGCGCTGTTCCTCGCGCACGTAGCCGTGTTTGGCGAAGCCGAGGGACGTAGAACCTGGGGAGAGGTAGCCGGAGAAATGGCCTGAGGCGTCGGTCGTCGCCCAGAGAATCGCAGGCTCGCCGAATTGGCGCTCGCCGGGAAGAGGCGTCACGGCGACGCCAGCGACCGGTTTCGCATGGCCGCCGGTGACGACGCCGCGGACTTCGACGCCGCCTGCCGGCATGGTCACGACCACTTCGCGCGTTCGCGGCGTGACGAGTGGCGACATCGCCAGCGGCATGCCCGGCTTCATGGCCACGATGCGTTCGGGCTGCGAGTCGATGATCTTCTCCCGCAGGCGGAAGCGTCCGTCCGGGCCGCTCGCACGCGGCGAAGCAGGCATCGGCATCGCGTCGTCGCCTTCGCCGGCGAGGATGAAGAGCGCGGCGCCGCCGACCGGCTTCCCGTCCGCGGTCTGCACGACGCCCTGCAGCGGAATGAGCCGCGTCGCATGCAGTGCAACCGTCGCGTCGCCGCTCGTTACGTCGGCGCGGTCCATGTCAGCCTCGAGATTGTGCGCGGTCGCCGACACGGCGTACTGGCCGGAAGGCATGCTGATCGCGAACGCGCCGCGCGCGTCGGTGAGCGTCGAATCGGCCACGCCGTCGCCGAGGGCGGTGACGATCGCGCCGGTCACCGGCTTGTTGGCCTCGTCGACGAGCGTGCCGGTGATGCGCCGTGCCGGGGCGAGCGTCAGCACGATCGCCTTCCCGTTCGCTGGCGCCACCGCCATGCGCGAGCCGCTCCGCGCGAGGAGCCGCAGCGGCCGCGCGTAAACGTGCGCGATGGTGAAGCGGCCATCGGCGCCGGTGGTGGCTTGGAGCAGACCGTCGAGCGAGACCGTCGCGCCGGCGGCGGGCCCACCCTTCTCGTCGACCACCGAGCCGCGCAGCGTTTCTCCGGAAGTGAGCACGAAATCGCGCGACGAGATCGGATGCACCGCCGGCGCGAAATCGGGATGGCGAACGAGAATGCTCTCTGCCCACCATGTCGGCTCGGCGATGCGGTACTTGCCGTCGGCATCCGTCATGACGACCGTCGGGATGCCTTGCACGACCGGCATGGCAATGACGGCCGCATTCGCGACCGGCTTGCCGTTCGCGATGACGCGGCCGGTGACGCTCGCGGCGGGCCGCAGCACGAGCGCGCCGAGCGGCTCCGGATCGGTGGCGATGTCGACCGGCTCGAAGCCGTCGGCGGAGACGTGCACGACGACGATGCCGTTGCCGCCCGGTTCGACCGAGAACGCGCCACTCGCGCCGGTAGTCACGGACGCGAGCGGCCGAGGGGGCGCGTCGAGGGCAATGGCAGCCGTCGGCGGTATCTCGCGAAACAAATCGACGTGCGCGTTCGCGATCGGCGCGCCTGAAGGCGCCGTGACGACGCCGGTAATGCTGGCCGCCATGGCGAGCGGGCATACGAGGAGCGACAAAATGACTGCAAGTCGTACATGCATCGTGGCAACGTACGCGCGAACGACGGACGCGACCATGAGCCGCGTCACCTTTTGAATCTTTACATCGCCGGCAGCGCCCGTTTACTGGGCGCCAGGATTTCGTCCAGCCGGTCGGGCGTGCCTTCCACTCGCTCGAGCGTCGGGATTCGCAGACCGCCGTAGTACGGGATTGAGAAGGATCGATATTCGTCGCCGCGGCGGAACTGCAGTTCGATCGGCTTCCTGCTTTTTTCAGCTTCCGTGATCGCGTCGCGCAGGACTTGCGCGGTGTACGCCTTCCCGTTTACGGACACGATCTGCATGTCGGGGGTGATGCCAGCGTTGAACGCGGGAGTGTTCCAGCCGACGTTGCCGAGGGCGTTTGAGGAGGCACCGGGAGCGGGGTCGGCACCGCGCATGCCGCCGCCGACCGAAAATCCGAGGGACGTGGAGAAATCGGCGCCGGTCGCGGGGGTTTCCGATCTCGTCAGCCAGGCGGGGATCTTGTCGCTGTACGCGAGCTTGTAGCCGCCGCGGGTAAATCCTTCGGTCGGCACGACCGGATGCAGCGCGTAGACGCGCTCCTGGAAGAACTTCATCCAGTCGTACGGCGCGATCCGGTTCAGGATCTCGACGATGTCATGCAGATCGTAGGTATACGTGACGAAACTGCCGTTGTACGGGCTGAGGAAGTCGGCCGCGAAGTCGTCGAGCGATTTGCGATCGTTGGTGAGCTCGCGGATCTTCGTATCGGCGTCGAGCCAGATCAACGCTCCCTCGGTGTAGTAGTTCTCGCCGAGTTGCCAGCTGCCCCAGGTCACCGGCCGGCGCTCCGAGACCGTCGGCTGATTGGTGGTATCGACCAGCGGACGCCAGCCGCGGCCGGGGCTGACTTCGAATCCGGCAGCCACGCGCGCGAAAACGTAACGGGCCTGCTCCGGAGTGCGGATGCCGGAGCGCGCGGCGAGCACGCTTCCCCAGTACTGCGTCATCCCCTCGTAAACCCAGAGCAGATCGTCGCGCATCGGCACGTTGAAGTTCGGCGTCCAGAGGTCGGCCGGACGGCGGAACTTGCCGTTCCACGAATGCGTGTACTCATGCGGCAGCAGGTCGCTGCGCAGCGTGCCGCGTTCCCACTCGGTGAAGTAATTCGGACGCGCGCCATCTTCGCTGGACTGATGGTGCTCCAGTCCGACGCCGCCGACCGCGCTGCTGAGCAGCAGCAGGAAATCGTAGTGATCGTAGTGATGCGACTGATACAGCTTGTCGGCCTCGGCGGCCAGGTTCTTGTGTTTCTCGAGCGCGTCGGCGGAGATGGCCAGATCCTTCTCCTCGTCGCCGAACACGTTCAGCCGAACGATGTTCGTCTTCGACGGCGACAGATCGACCTGCTTGTAATGAACGCCGCCATACAGCGGCGAATCGACGAGCGTGTTCAACGTGGTGCGCTTGAACTTCACCGTGGAGTTTTCGTTCGACGCGGTCTCCAGTGCAGTCGCGTATTTCCAGCCCGGCGGAAGTTTGATGGTGACGTCGAACGGGATGTCGCGTGAAAAGTAACCGGCCGGATACATCACCACTTCGTTCCACGCAAGATCGACGATGGCGTCGGACCACTCGATGCGGCCCTCGGCAGACTTGATCGGCGACAGGTAATCGAACTGGAGATCGACCGTTCGCGCGCCCGCGGCGAGCGGAACGCGGAAGGCGTACACGTTGATCTGATCGCGGATCCACTGCACGCGCTTTCCGTCGATGCTGGTCATGATGCCGGCGATGCGCGAGATCGTCCCGACCGGCGAATGCGCGCCCGGGATCCACTGCGGATACAGCAGCACGAGCTCTTTCGCCTTCGGCGCGACGGGAATCGTCTCGCGCACGTGCGCCACGCGATTCCGAACGTTCGTGAGGTCGACGTCGAGCTGGATCGGGCCGGCGTACGGCTGATCGACCGGAGCAACGATCGGCGGCGGCATCGGCACCGGCTGCGGCGGCGGAGGATTTTTGACTGTCTGCGCGAAGAGCGAAAGCGAGAGCGATGCGATCAGAAAAAGGAAGGGGATTCGGCGGATGTTCATGGCGGCAGAAGTTTATGCCGAACCGATGGGCCTCAATGCAATCCGCTCACGATGAACAGCGACGTCATCAGCAGTTTGTAACCGAAGACGTAGCTATCGCTGGCGCTGGCGTAGATGATCGGGAAGACTCCTTCCACTCCCGCGGCATCGAGCGGCCGCAGAGTGCGCACGAAGCGGCGGGCGCCGGTAGTGAGATCGATCGCGTAGATGTCGCTCTTCTTGTAGTCGCGACGGCAGACCAGAATCTCCTCAGCCGTTGGCCAGTGCACCGGCAGGTCGCCCGCTTCGGCGCCTGGAATCGGCCGCGCGGGCGTGAGGCCATCGATGGAGCACATGAACAGAATCTGGTTCGCGTCGACGGTGACCACCTCACGTCCATCGGGCGAGATGGCCAGATAGAACCAGGAGCCGCCCACCGCTTTGCTCACCACCTGCGCGTCGCCACCCTCGGCGCCGACGCGCCAGAGACGCGCCTGTTCATCGCCGCACGAGCCGAGGATCAGGATCTCCTTCTCGCCGGGAAGAAATCGCACGCTCAGGAATTGGTCGACGCCGCGCACCGGGATCTCGCGCGTCGATCCTGCGCCGGTCGCGACGAGCATGACCCGCTCCGGCTTGTCGTTGGAAAGCGCCAGCACGTGCTGGCCATCGCTCGACAGATCGCGGCCGCGTCCTTCATCGAGTCTGACCGCCGGCCCGCCTCGGGTGTCGCGGAGGTAGAACGTGTAATTGCCGCCGTTGGCGATCCCTTGCTCTTCGAACAGCAGCGTCTTGCCGTCATCGGATAAACGCACGGGGAACGACCAGTCGAACCACGACAGATCGCGATCGATGTCTTCACCGTCGACATGCGCGACGATGTTGCGCCGCGGCGTCTGATGCGCGACCAGCAACGTTCCGTCCGGCGCGATGTCGTGGAGGAAAGCGCCGCCGAGCGTGGTGAAGACCTCGCGCGGCTCGTGACCGCGCGAAACGGCATAGATGGAGACGTTCTGCCCCTCGGCGCCATGCGCCGGCACGCCGCTGTACCAGACCTCGCCGCTCAATGGATGCCACGCCAATCCCCAGGCGATGTAGAGATTGTCAGTCAGCGACTCGACGTGTCCATGAAGATCGACGACTTTGACCGATCCGAAGTTGTCGCCGGCAGACGGATGCTCGATGAATGCGATCTCGCGGCCGTCGGGCGACACGCGCAGGTCGCTCATCCACCACGGCGACTCGTAGATGCGATTCCCGATCGGATACTCGATTTGAAATCCGTGTTCCGACCGGCGCTCGATCGCCAACTGCTTTCCATCGGGCGACCAGTCGGCCTCGTACACATCTTTCGCAATCGGGCGAGGCACACCGCCCGCGAGGGCCACGCGCGCCAGCGTGCCCGACGACATGAAAGCGATCTCGCTTCTGCGCCCGAGGGACACCGCCAGTTCGCCGTTGCGCGACACCGCGTGAATCGATCCGGGAATGCCGAGGTCGCGCGCTTCCGGCATGCCGCGATGGGAGACGAAGAGCTCGAGCGGCTGGTCGTTCCACGCCGCTCCGTAGACGATGCTGCCGTCCGGCGCGAAGCGGGCTTTGGAGACGTCGCCGCGGCGAAACGTGATCTGCGCGATCTTCGGCTGCTCGGACGCGGCCATGGCCACGGCCGCAGCCGGTCCCGACGCCGCGATGTCGATCATCTCGATGTGCAGGGCGAGATCGTGCGCGGAGTGAAATCGCGCCTCGCGATTTTTCTCGAGACAGTGCAGCAGCGTCGATGCGAGCACCGCCGGAAACGGCGGCGTTTCCAGCCGCGGCGCATCCTCGATCAGAATCGCGGTGATCGTCTCCGCCGCCGTCTCGCGCGCGAACGGCGCTCTTCCAGTGAGCATCTCGTGCAGCACGACGCCGAAGCTGAAAATGTCGCTGCGCGCGTCGGCAGTTTCGCCGCGCAACTGCTCCGGCGACATGTATCCGATCGTGCCGAAGACCATGCCCTCTTCGGAAATGTGCGCCGTCGGCGCATCGCGCGAGCTCTCCAGCGGGTGCGCAACTTTGGCGAGACCGAAATCGAGAATCTTCACCGAGCCGTCGCGGAGGACGAAGATGTTGCCCGGCTTCAGATCGCGATGCACGATGCCGCGCGCGTGCGCAGCCGCCATGCCGCGGAGAATCTGAAGCGCCCAGGCAAGCGATCGACGCAACGGCACCGGCCCGCGCTCGAGAACGTCGGCCAGCGACTCTCCTTCCAGCAATTCGGTGACGAGATAGGAAATCGAGTCCGACGTCCCGAAGTCGTGGATGGTCACGATATTCGGATGACGCAGCGCCGCCGTCGCGCGCGCTTCCTGCTCGAAACGCAGAAACCGCGTTTGATCGCTGATCAGCTCCGCGGGCAGAACCTTGAGCGCGACGTCGCGATGCAGCGCGCCGTCCGTGGCGCGATACACCTCGCCCATCCCTCCCGAGCCGATGAGGGTGACGATTTCATACCGTCCGAGACGGGTTCCGCTGGAGATGGCCACGGCGCGAAGTATGTCATCCGGCGCGGGGGCCGGAACAGACGTGCGAGCCTCACGTCCGCTTGCGAAGAATCACGTGCGCGGCGGCGCGTTCGCCGGCGACGTGCTTGACGCACTCGTAGCCGAGGGCACGCAGATCGATGCCGTGGAGCAACTCCTCGCCACGGCCGAGAAGGACGGGAGAGATTACGAGGTGCAGGTCGTCGATCAGTCCCGCCTGCAGATACTGCCGGATCGTCGAGACGCCTCCGCCGAGGCGGATGTCCTTGCCTTGCGCGGCTTCACGCGCCTGCTGCAATGCCGATTCGATCCCGTCGGTGACGAAACGGAATTCGGTGCCGCCTTTCATCGCGAGCGTTGCGCGCGGATGATGCGTCAGAACGAACGCCGGCACGTGATACGGCGGCTCCTCCCCCCACCACCCTTTCCATTCATCATCAGGCCACGGACCGCGAACGGGTCCGAACATGTTTCGCCCCATGATCCACGCGCCGATGTTGTCGAAGGCGTGCGAGGCGAAGTCGTCATCGACGCCGGTCTCCCCTCCCTCGCCGCCCTGCATCTTCTGCCAGGTGCGCGTATGAAAGAACCACTGAAACATCTCCGGCCCGCCCACGCCAAGCGGATTCTCAAGGCTCTGATCTGGCCCGGCGCCAAATCCGTCGATGGACATGGAGAAACAGAGGACTCGCAGTCGTGTCATGGTCGCGAAGAGTACCGCACCGAAGGTGCGCGCCACAGTAGCGCCGGCGGCTCGTCGGCTGGACCGCCGGCGGCTCGGCGGCGCGTCTCGACCTGGTGCGTTTCGCGACGCGCCAGCGAGCCGCTGGCGGTCCAGCCGCCGGGCCGGCGGCGCTACGATGGTCCGCGGGCGGGCACGACTGATGGAGTGGATACGTCACGTTAGATAAGGCATGATGGATCTCATGCGCGGATGGTCCCTGATCGGGTTTCTTTCGCTCTTCTCGGCGTCTGCGTTCGGGGCGATCAGCGGGACCGTCGTTCGCGATGACGGGCAGGCGGCGGTGGGGGCGCGGGTGGCGGCGTTCGCGCTGGAGTCGTCGGAGCAACAGCGGGCGCGGTGGGTGTCGGGCGATCCGGTGCGCCACGCGCTGGCGACGGCCGTTGTGGGCGCCGAGGGAAATTTTGTAATCGATGTGAAAGCGGCGGTCGTCGACTTGCGCTTCGAAGTGGCCGGACAGCCGGCCGTCGGCGTGCGGGCGGCGGCGAATGAGGATGTTGGGGTCGTTCGCATCGCCGGGCAGCCGATGACGCGCGGGACCGTCACGGCGAACGGCAAGCCGCTGGCGGGAGCAACCGTCATCATTCTCTTCGCCGGCGCGGAGAGCATTGGCACGACAGACGCCGGCGGTCACTACGCGCTTCCCGATCCGAAGCGCCTCTCCTCACGCGTGCTCGTGGAGCATCCGCGTTACGCGCCGGTCGCGCGCGAGCTCGGGCCGTTGATGACGCAGTCCGCGGACGTGGCCATGAGCGCCGGAACCGGTCTGACCGGGCGCGTGGTGGCGGACGCGCCGGTCGCCAACGCCATCATCGAAGTCGACAACCTTCCGCTGGCCACGACCGGCGCCGACGGTACGTTTTCGATCGAGCACGTACCGGCCGGCGCGCGGAAAATCGTCGCGCGCGCGGGCGATCGGATCGCGGCGCGGCAACTCGGCAGCGAGCGCAAGCTCGACCTGCACCTGGCGAAGGCCGTGACGGTGGCCGGTTCCGTGCGCGATGTCCAAAGCGGCGCTCCGGTCGCCGGCGTTGAAGTGACCGCAGCCCCGCCGCATTTCGGCGACACCGCGCATGGCGTCTGGGTCATCACCGATGCGAAGGGAAACTACGCCATCCATGGGCTGCACGGAGGCGAAACGGAGTTGACGGCGATCCACCCCGCATACGGCACGCCGAGGATCACGTTGAATCTGCCGCAGGGACGCAGCGCGCAAAAGGTGCTGTATCTCTCGCCGCTGGCGCGGATCGCGGGCGCGGTGGTCGACGAACGATCGCGCCCGGTCGCCGGCGTCTCCGTGACGGCGCGGGCGATGGGTAGCGGCGATGCGCTGTGGACGCCGGGGTTGCTGCGCACGGTGCAGGCCGGTATCACCGGGTCGAATGGCCGCTTCCTCCTGCGCACTGCCGACGAAGACAGTATTCAGATCGACGCCACGAAAGCGGGACTGCCGCCGGCGCATTCGGCGACGCTCCACGTTGCTGCCGGCGCGCGGCTGGCCGGCGTCACGATCACCATGCCGCAAGGGATCGTGCTGCGCGGGCGCGTTACAGGCAGCGAAGCAAAGCCGCTTCCGGGAGCTCGCGTGAGCGTTGGCGATGATGTCGTGCGCACGAAGGACGACGGGACGTTCGCGATGCGCGTGCTGGAAGGGACTTATGACGTCAGCGCCGCCGCGGCGGGCTACGCGGCGCGCAGCGTGCGCGCGCAGGTGTCGGCGGATTCGCGGCCGATCGAGATCGCGCTCGAGCCGGGCGTATCGGTGAGCGGGCGTGTAAGCCGAGGTGGCGAACCGGTCGAGGGGGTGAACGTTTATACGGTCAGCGGAACGGCGGGTGAGCCGGTGCAGACCGGCAGCGACGGCACGTTTCGCATCGACGATCTTGCGCGCGGCGAGATCCGGCTGGCCTTCAGGAAGCCGGCGGACTTCATCCAGATCACGCGCACCGTTACGGCTCCGGCGAGCGGCGTCAACATCGAATTGCCGGCCGGCTCGCGCGTCAGCGGACGAGTGACCGACAAAGCGACCGGTCAGCCGGTGAAAGCATTCGATGCCGGCCTTTCCATCTCGCGCCCGGGCGCCGCGATCATGCTGGTCACGCCGGTTATGCGCAGTTTCACCAGCGATGACGGCACCTTCGCCATCGACGGCGTGCCGGCGGCGACGCACACCCTGGCGGTCAGCGCTCCGGGCTACGTGATGGCGCGGGTGCCGAACGTGACCGTGGAAAACGGGAAGAACATCGACGGCATCGAGGTCGCGCTCGACGCCGGCGTGCGCGTGCACGGCCATGTAACCGGAACGGATGGCGCGCCGCTCGGCGGTGTGCTGGCGCGCGTCGATCCGGCGCTGGCGACGCACGGCGCGGCGATGAACGACCCGTACGCGCTCACCGATCCTGATGGGGAGTACGTGCTGGAGAATCTCGAGCAGGGCAACACCACGCTCGCCTTCAGCCGCACCGGCCTGCTCACCGTGCGCAAGAACGTGACCCTCTCCGGCACCTCTGCCCAGGTCGATGCCCAACTCTCCTCGGGTGTCTCTATTACGGGCGTGGTTCTGCTGGAAGGCGGAGCAGCCGTCGCCAACGCGCAGGTGCAGGCGCGATCGGCCGCCGACGCGGGCGCGGTCCGGGCGACGCAGACCGACGACAGCGGCGCGTTCGCGATCACCACGGTCGCACCCGGCCATTACGAGATCAGCGCCACGAAGCCGGGCTACTCGGAAGCAACGCTCCGCGACGTCGACATTCCGGCGCCGGCCGCGCTGCGCCTGGTCATGAAAGGAGGCGGCACGATCACCGGCCGCCTCATCGGATTGACGCCGGCGGAGCTTCGCGGCGCCGCGGTGCAGATGTCGTCGAGCGACGGCGGCAGCGCGACCGCCTCGCCGGACGAAAGCGGGCGCTATCGCATCGATGGTGCTCCTGCCGGCACGGTGCGCCTGAGCGCGCGAAGCGGGCAGCTCACCACGAGCTCGCGCACGGCCCGGACGGCGTCGGTGCAGGTCGAGAGTGGAGCGACCGTCACCGTCGACTTCGATTTCACGGCGGACATCGTGATCCGAGGCCGCGTCACGCGCAATGGTGTTCCGCAGTCGGACGCGGTGGTTTCCTTTCTCTCGCCGACGGCGACCCAGCGCACGGCGCGGGCGTCGGCGGACGCGAATGGACGTTACGAGATCAGCGGCATCGACGAAGGGACATACAACGTCACGGTCGTCGACCGGACCAATGTCCCCTATTCGACGACTTATGTGGTCAGCGGCTCGTCGACTTTCGATATCGCCATCGAGGGCGCGGCCGTTTCCGGACACGTGACCGACGCCTCCACCGGCTCCCCAATCTCCGGCGCCTCGGTCGAGCTGCGGCCAACGGAGATCGCGGGGCCAGGTCTTCGCTCGGCGCTCTCCGATTCCGCCGGCGGATTTTCGTTCGACCAGGTCCCGGCCGGAAGCTACGAGGCCAGGGTGCAGAAGCCGGGCTTTGGCGCAGCCGAGGTGAAGGTTATGGTGGGCGAGAACGGCGCGCCGCCGATTGAAGTGAAGCTGACGCCGTCGTCCGGTCTGCGGCTGCGCGTCGTCGACGCGCGCGACCAGCGGCCGCTTTCAGCCTGGGTCCACGCGCAATCGGTCAGCGGCGAGGGCTACGACGCGACGGCCGCCGCGAGCACGGAGCCCGCAACGATCGCGCTGGCCGCCGGTTCGTATCGACTGACCGCCGGCGCATCGGGCTACGCGCCAGTCTCGTTGATGGTCACCGTGCCGGGAGAGCAGACCGTCGCCCTGACGCCAGGCGGCACGATCGTGGTGTCGTCCAGCAGCAACACGTTCGCGTTCGTGCGCATCCTCGACGCCGCCGGTGTGCCGTTGCGCTTCGGGCCGGGTACGTCCGCGGATTTGTTCCGCGTCGACCCGGCCCCGGGGCAGACCCGCATCGCCAACATCCCTGCCGGCGCCTACACCGTCCAGCTTCTCTCCGGAAGCCACGTGCTCCGGTCGGTGATGGTCACCGTGCGGGAAGGTGAGAGCGCCGCGGCGAAGCTGTGACTAGGGGTTGTAAACCTCGATGTAGAAGCACTTCGTGAGGTGGCAGCCGGCGGCATCGGTAACGGTGAAGCAGACCAGATACTCGCCTGCCGTCGTCGGCGTTCCGGAGATCACGCCGCTGCTGCTCAGGCTCAGACCGGGCGGCAGCGTTCCGGAGTAGATCGTGAACGTGTACGGTGCCGTGCCGCCGTAGGGAGTGAACTGAAAGTTCACCGGCACATTGACGTGGAACCCTGGGATGTACTCGTCAATGATGTCGAGCGTGCTGCAGGACGAATAGACGAACGGCGCGACGGCGATGAGCAGGATCGAGAGCACCAATACTTTCTTCACGAGATTCTCCTTTCGCATGAACTACGTCTGGACATTCTTGACAGACGTCAATACTAAGTCCGTTCCGGCCAGAAAGCACACCCTAATTTGGAAACAACGGGAAGCAAGTGAAAGGATGGTCTCCGTCATGACACGATTCCTCGCCACCCTCGCGATCCTCCTCGGCATCGCAGCCCCCTGCCTGGCCGCAGACACGCTCGCCGATGCTCTCCGCATCATCCAGGGGAAGGAGCTCGTCGATCTGACGCACAGCTTCAGCCCCTCCACGCCGGTCTGGAGCGGCTTCGGACCGGCCACGATGAGCGCCGCGAGCGATCCGAAAACGCTGCGGCCTTTCACCATCGAGCGCGACGGCTTCCGCACGACGTTCTATTCGATGGTGGGCCAGTACGGCACGCACGTCGATCCGCCGGCGCATTTCCGCAGCGACGGCATGACGATGGATGAGATTCCGCTGCGACAGATGATCCTGCCGCTGGTCGTTTTCGACATCACGCCGATGCTGGCGAAGGATCCAAATCACGCGCTCACCATCGCCGACATCAAGGCGTGGGAAAAAGAGCACGGCACCGTTCCGCCCGGCGCCTTCGCCGCGCTGCGAACGGACATGAGCCGCGACTGGACCGCCAATCCCGAGCGCTTCAAGCGCTCCCCGTTCCCGGCCTGGTCGCTCGCCGCCATCAAATTTCTCTTCGAAGAACGAAAGGTGACGGCAATCGGCCACGAGTCGCTCGACACCGACACGACCGAGACGATGGATTCGGAGACGTGGATCCTGAAGCAGAATCACTATCAGATCGAGGCGATGACGAACCTCGACAAGGTGCCACAGTCCGGCGCCGTCATCATCGTCACCTGGCCGAAGGTCGAGCACGGCACCGGCTTCCCGGCCCGCGCATTCGCGATCCTGCCGTAGCTCCGGCCGGGAAAAGCGTTTTCACCATAAGGCACAGCCGCAACCAAGGCATCTTTCCCATCGAGAGTCCCTCTCCCCGCGTCTTCTTTGCGGGGAGAGGGAGACACGAAGTGCGGGTGAGGGGCGTTTTACGCTCGATCTGCCAAGCGCAGCCCCCTCATCCGCCTTCGGCACCTTCTCCCCCGCAAGAAACCGCGGGGGAGAAGGACTCTCGATGGAACGACGCGCGAGAAGGGTCAAAGAAATCTTCGCGGCGCGCGCAGAATCGATGGGTTAATAAGTACAAAGGACACCAGAAAGACTCGATGAGACGGCTTCTCCTCACGACTGTCCTGACGCTCTCCGTTGCGCGGGCAGCGTTCGCCGATGACCTTACGCGCCGGATCGAGCCGCTGGCAGATCCCGGAAGCCAGATCGTCGCCACTGTCTTTGACAAATACCAGAGCGGAAGGCCTCGCCGAGTCGTAGCAGCTTTCGGCGCTTCCGATGAAGGAACGATGCTGCTCATTCGCTTCCCCGATTCCTCCCGCGGAAAACCTCGGATTCTGGATCGCGAAACGCTGGACGGCCATCCCGGCGACTTACGTCTGGAACGGGTGATCGACGCAAAGGATGTCGTTGTATCGGTGCCGGTACGGCACGGCGAAAGGTCGAACGTTTACCGGGTGATCGCTGACCACTTCGTACAGATCTCCGACGAGTTCGGCCAGGCCATCGATCTGGATGGAGACGGCGTGCGGGAGATCATCGCTCTTTCCTACGGCGGCCAGGACCAATGCGGCGTAAAGTCGTTCGTCTACGTCGCGCGTTGGAACGGAAAAGAGTACGTCGGCGATGACAGGCGATATCGAACGATGCTTTCTCCCGGTGAAGGAACGGACGCCGACGAATTGCTGCTGTCGGCATCGAAGCACTACGTGGTGCGGATCTTCGGCCCCGGACGCGTCACTCTCGACGAGCTTGATGTCGTGCCGGGCAAACCGTTCCGCACCGAGGAGGACTGCCATTCAATCGCACTGCATCACGGTAGTGCCCGTACGCGAGCGTTTCTCGAAGAGGTGCCGTAGAGCGAAGGCCTGACCCCACCTTCAGCAATCAGCGAGGGACGTAGTGAAAGTCGACGAGGTAGACGTTTTCGCCTCGCCCATGCCTGGCCACTTTGAGCAGATCGCTGACCGTCGCAAAACCACATTCGCGGACAAGACGAGGAGTGATCTGTTCGATCGTGATCGGCGTGATCGAGTCGATTTCGATCTCCCCTCCCTCGAACGGATATCGCCTGCCGGCACGAACGTTCGGACGCATCCAGACGCGGACGCTTCGCGTGATCGCACCGCTTCGAACACCATCGCGCAGGTATTTCGTGAACAGCACGCTACAAGCTTACCGTTGGATCAACACCGAATCGCCGCCTACAGGATGTCCCGCACCGACTCCGGCGGACGCCCTACCACCGCCCGCCCTCCTCGGACGAGGATCGGCCGTTCGATCAGGATCGGGTTGTCGGCCATCGCGCGCAGGACATCATCGTCCGGCGTGGCGTCGCTGAGCCCGAGCGCCGCGAACTGCCCTTCGCTGCGCCGCACGATGTCGATCGGACGGACGCCGAGCATCTCAACGATCAAGCGCAGCTCCTCGACCGACAACGGATCGCGCAAATACTCCCGCACCGGCAACTCGATGTCCGCCTCGCGAACGATCTCCAGCGCCGCGCGGCTCTTGCTGCATCGCGGGTTGTGAAGGAAGACGTCAGTCATAGAGGCGAGGATATCGTCATCCATCTGCGCAAATCTGCGTAATCTGCGGACGAGGTTTTATCCGCAGATTGCGCAGATTCACGCAGATAAAGCTGGCGGCATCGTTGCCGGCCGTTGACAGCGAACCCGCTGCCTTGCGCTCTAGACTCTCGGGGATGGCAAACGATCCGTTAGGTGGTCTTCGTATTGCGGCGCCGTGCACGGCTTCGTGGGAGGGGATGGCTGGGGATGTGCGGGTGCGGCATTGCTCGCTGTGCTCGCTCAACGTCTACAACTTTGCGGAGATGACGGCGGGGGAAGTGCGCGAACTGCTGGTGCGGACCGAGGGGCGCGTGTGTGCGCGGATGTATCGGCGCGCGGATGGGACCGTGCTTACCCGCGACTGTCCGACCGGGATTCGCGCCTTGCGGCGTCGGGCATCGCGCGCGGCGACGGCGTTGGTTGCGGCGCTCCTCAGTCTTCCGGGGCTGGCGTTTGGCGGCACGAGTTGTAACCCGCGTCTCAGCCGTGGAGCGAACATGAAGCTGACCGTGGAGAAGGTCGCGGCTTCGCAGCCGGCGGTGCTCACGGGCGTCGTTCGCTTTGACCGTGATCTGCTGCCGGGAGTGACGGTCGTCGTAAAGGACGAGGCTACCAAACGCGAGGTCGTGGCGGTCACGCACGCGAACGGCGCGTTCTCTATCGCCGCGTTGCAGGGCGGCGTCTATCGCGTCGAAGTCATGCTGTCGGGATTCACAACGGCAACGATAGAGCATCTCGAGGTCGAGACGGGAGAAGTGATCCACGCGAGCGTTGATCTCAAGCCGAGCATGACCGAGACGGTCATGATGGGCGCGGTTACGTCGGTGATCACCACCGACTCTGCCGCCGCGAGCGCAACGACGCTTTCCGCGGAAGAAATGCGGAAACTCCCGTTCTGAGGTCAGTGGATTAGTAGATTAGGACGAAGCGCTCAGCACCTCTCTAATCCACTGATCCACGGCATACACGTTGCGCCAGCGCATATCAAATACCAAGCGGCGTGAACTCCCTCCGCGACCGCTGCCGCGGTAGGAAAATCGGGCACGCTCGTGAATCCGGTGGTCTCGCGCTTCGCCGCGACCACCGGCTACCGTACGGGACGCCTCCGGCGTCGAAAGCGGTTCGGTTCTCCATCTGCGGAAATCTGCGTTATCTGCGGATGAGGTTTTATCGGCAGATTGACGCAGATTTACGCAGATAAAAGGAGCGCGGGCGAATCGCCCGCGCTCCTGGTTTTCCTTACGGCGTAACGGTGTATGTGATCGTGTTGCTCCAGACTCCGTTCTGGTAGACCTGCGAGGCGCTCGTCGATGAACCGGCGATCACCGTGGCCACGACCTGCGTGTCGCTCCAGCTCACGACCGTCGCGTACTTGTTCGCGAGCCATACCTTGCCGCTGCCCTGCGTCGTGCCGAAGCCGGTACCGGTGAAGGTGACCTGCGTGCCGACCGGGCCGCTCGTCGGCGAGATGCTGCTCAGCACCGGCGTGATCACGGTGAAGGTTCCGTAGTTGTTCCAGACGCCGCCCTGTTGCACCTGGGCGGTGCCGGTGACCGATCCCGAGGCGACGGTGGCGACGATCGATGTGTCGCTCCAGCTGGTGATGCTGCCGGCGAGCTTGCTGCCGAGCCACACCTGTCCGCTCCCTTGCGTCGAGCCGAAGCCGGTGCCGGTAATAGTGATCGAGTCGCCTGCGCGCGCGGTCGTCGGCGAGACGCTGCTGATGACCGGCGTGATCACGGTGAGCGCGATCTGGTTGCCCCACACGCCGCTCTGCTTCACCTGGGCTACGCCGCTGGTCGCACCCGAGGCCACTGTGGCCACGATCTGCGTGTTGGTCCAGCTCACGTAGCTGCCGGCCAGCTTGCTGCCGAGCCACACCTGGCCGGTTCCCTGCGTCGACCCGAAGTTCGTGCCGGTGATGGTGATCGAGTCGCCGGCGCGCGCCGTCGTCGGCGAGATGCTGGTGATGGTCGGCGAGGTGACGGTGAAGGTGACCTGATTGCCCCACACGCCGCTCTGCTGCACCTGCGCAACGCCGCTGCTCGCGTTGGACGCGACCGTGGCCACGATCTGCGTCGCGCTCCAGCTGACGATGCTGCCGGCGTAGGTGCTGCCGAGCCATACCTGGCCGGAGCCCTGCGTCGCGCCGAAGTTCGTGCCGTTGATGGTGACCTGCGTTCCCGGGACGCCGCTGGACGGGCTGATGCTGCTGATCGTCGGCGTGATGATGGTGAAGGTGATGGAGTTGCTCCACGTGCCGGCCTGCTGCACCTGCGCGCTGCCGGAAGCGACGTTGGTGGCGACGGTGGCCACGATCTGCGTGTCGCTCCAGCTGACGATGCTGCCGGCGAGCTTGTTGCCGAGCCACACGCTTCCGGTGCCCTGCACCGCGCCGAAGCCGGTGCCGGTCAGCGTGACCTGCGTTCCGGGGACGCCGCTGGTGGGACTGATGCTGGTCAGCGACGGCGAGGCGCTGTTCCCGATCTTCACCACGAATGCGTCGTAGCCGCCGCCATACGCCGGCTGGATGGCGCTGCCGCTCGTGCCGGGAAAGGCGCTGCTGGCGGTGAATCCGCTGACGATGTAGTTGCCCGAGCTGTCGACCGCGCCGCCGTAGCTCTGGTCGACGTCATTTCCGCCGAGATACGTCGACCAGGCGATGGACGTGCCGGCGGCGTTGATCTTCGCGATCACCACATCATCGTCGCCGCCGCCGAACGTCGATTGGATCGCGTTCGAGACCGGGAAGTTGGTGGAGGCGGTGGAGCCGTTGAGGTAGACGTTGCCCGAGCTGTCGACGTCCAGCTTCAGGCCCTCATCCCAGTCGCTGCCGCCGAGGAACGTGGCCCACGTGATCGCCGTAGCGCCTGAGCCCAGCTTCGCCACCCAGATGTCGTAGCTGCCGGCGTTCGAGGGCTGAATGGAACTGCCGGTCACGCCGGGGAAACTGGTCGAGTCGGTGTAGCCGGTCATGTAGATGTTGCCCGACGAATCGAGCACCATGCCGCCGATGTAGTCGTCGCCGCTGTCGCCGAGATAGGTGGCGTAGCTGATGGCGTTTCCGGCGGCGTTGATCTCCGTCACCGTGACGTCGGTGTTGCCGGCGTTCGACGGCTGGAGCGAACTGCCGGTGACGCCGGGCCACGACGCGTTGGTCGAGCCGGCGATCCAGGCGTTGCCCGAGCCGTCGATGCGGATCGCTTCGAGACCGTCGTCGCCGCTGTCGCCGAGGTACGTCGACCAGACCTTCGCGCCGGACGTGTCGATCTTGATGACGAAGCCGTCGTAGTACCCGCCGCCGTACGTCGACTGGATGGCACCGGTGCCGATCCACGGAACGCCTCCCTGGGTGTCGCCGGCGACGTAGGTGTTGCCGGAGCTGTCGACGGTGATGCCGTCCGCGAGGTCGTCGCCGGAGCCGCCGAGGTACGTGGCCCAGACGATGGCATTTCCGGCGGCATTGATCTTCACCGCGAACGCGTCGCGGTTGCTTCCGGTGCCGCCGAACGACGGCTGGATCGAGCCGGCCGTGACGCCGGGGAAGTCGGTGGCGTTGGTGGCGCCGGTGACGTAGACGTTGCCGGAGGAATCGACGGCGATGCCGGTGCCGTACTCGTTCCAGCCGTTCGCGCTGAGGTAGGTCGAGTAGACGATGGCGGTGCCGGCGGCGTTGATCTTGGCCACGAAGACGTCCCAGTCATAGCCTTTGGTCCCGTAGATCGGGTTGACCGTGGGGAAGTCGGTGGAGCCGGCGGTGCCGGTGAGGTAGACGTTGCCCGAGCTGTCGACCGCGGTGGCAAAGGCATAGTCTTCGATGCTGCCGCCGAGGTATGTGGACCAGTCGAGTACCGGATCGATGATCAGCGGCTGGCTGTGGTCGTAGTTGCCGAGAGCGAAGCCGACCGACTTGCCGCTGACGCGATAGCGCGCGTCGACGATGCTGCGATGTCCGCCGATCTCCTGATAGACGAGTGGACGCGACTGCACGAGCGTTCCATGGGGCGTGCGCAGAAGCAGCGAGCCGTCTTTGTTCGTGGTCATCGAATCGACGCCGTCGAACGCGAAGCGGATCTGCTTGGCATTCGCATTCGGCGCGAGCGTGAAGTCGTATTCGACCTGCTGCTGGTTTCCGCGGAAGACGAGATCGACGCCGGGATAGATACGCTCGTAGCGCACCTGGGCGAAGTTGTCGACGTCGGTGCGCCAGTTCCGGCGGTCGTTGCCGCGGAAGTAATTCGTGCGCGTATCGAGCGGGCGTTCGCCTTGAATGCTCGGATCGGCATTCGCGCCGCTGAGATGCCAGCGGATGACGTCGTGCTGCGCGCCGTGCAACTGCAGGACGGTCTCATTCGGAGTGAGAAACATCGTGTAGCGCGGAGTGCGGCTGAGGAAGCGGACCGGCGCATCGAACTGGCCGTGGTTCGCTTCGAAGGTGAGCGGCAGCTTGGCGAGCGCGCCGGCCGCGGCTTTCGCGGGGACAGGCTGCGTTGCGGCCATGAGCGGGAAGACACCAAGAATTACGCACGCGAAGAAAATAGACAGAGATCTACAGGACATAGGCCCTCCGGTTGCAGTTAGCAGTTAATGGGATATGGATGGATCTGCGTCGTATGAAAGCAATCCGTCAACGAATCATTCCAGCGAGACGGAAGTGTTTCACGAAAACGGACTCATCCGGGTGAGAGTCGTCACGCCCGAAAGTAGCGTCGTGGTCGACGGCTGGATCGCCGGCGCCTCGGCGCCGAAATGCCAGCGAGCCGCTGGCGGTCCAGCCGCCGGGCCGGCCGCGCTACGCCGACGTGGGGCCACACCTTCGTTTTTCGGTTCGGGCTAAAGCGCTGATGCAAAAGCGCTTACGCGCTCCGGATTTCGGCATTCGCACAGAATGATAGTTATTGGCGACAAGCGGCGGATCGGTATCCATGATCCAAAGGTGTGACCCCCTACTCTCGAAGTGTTTCACGAAAACGGACTCATCCGGGTGAGAGTCGTCACGTCCGAAAGTAGCGTCGCGGTCGACGGCTGGATCGCCGACGGGTCGGCGCTGAAATGCCAGCGAGCCGCTGGCGGTCCAGCCGCCGGGCCGGCGGCGCTACGCCGACGTGGGGTCACCTTCGTTTTTTCGGTTCGCGCTAAAGGGCTGATGAAAAATCGCTTGCGCGCTCCGGATTTCGACATTCGTACAGAATGATAGTTATTGGCGACAAGCGGCGGATCGATATCTGCGATCCGAAGGTCTGACCCCTACTCCACGAAGGTAGCGCCGTGGTCGACGGCTGGATCGCCAACGGTCGGCGCCGAAATGCCAGCGAGCCGCTGGCGGTCCAGCCGCCGGGCCGGCGGCGCTACGCGACGTGGGGCCACACCTTCGTTTTTCGATTCATGCTAAAGCGCTGATGCAAAAGCGCTTGCGCGCTTCGGATTTCGACATTCGCACAGGATGATAGTTATTTGCGAAAAACTGCGGATCGATATCCGCGATCCGAAGGTGTGACCCCTACTCCATCGCGTCTGACCCCTACTCCATCGCGTCGAGGGCCGCGGCGATCTCGGCGTTTGTCGGACGCTCGCGAAAGTCGGATTCGACTTTCATCCAGCGAATGCGTCCCTTTGCGTCGAGGACGAAGACGGCGGGGTGCGGGATGCCGTCCTCCTTTTTCTTTGCGTACGCTTCGTCGCGCAGAGCGTAGCGGTCGATGACTCGCGACAAGGGATCGGAGAGCAGCGGGAACGTCACCTCTCCTCGATGATCGGAGGCGAGGAGCTGGGCGAACTTTTTCCCCTCCTCCGTCGAATCAGGACTGATCGCGTAAATCTTCACCTCGGGGTACGCGCGGGCAATGTCCCGAAGCCCGGCCAACTGCCGGGCGCAATACGCTCACCAATATCCGCGGTAGAAAACGAGGACGACCTTCGTCCCCGCGGCCAATGTCACGGGACGGCGGTTCTGATCGCGAAGAGTGAAGATGGGCGCGAGCTCGCCGACCTTCGGCAGCTTCGCCGTCGCATGATGTGACGGCGCGGCGGCGGCAATCGTGAAGAGGAGTGCGGCGAGGAATGACAAGGCGGCCTAACGATATCAGCCCGCGCGCGTCGTCTTCGCGACCATTCGCGGCATCCCGAAGATGATGCCGGTCTCGATCGGTATCGCCTTCCCGTCCACGCGATACGGCTTGAAGCGCCAGTTGCGGAGGGCGGCGATGATCGCTTGCGATTGTTCGGGAAACGCGCTCAGAAGATGAATGTGCTTGACGCGGCCGGTTGCGTCGATGAGAACGCGCACCGGAATGGTGTTGAAGCGGTGCGTTCCGAGCAGCGGATCCGTTTTCTCGATGATGTTGTCGTTCGTCGCGTAGTCGTTGACGCACGCCGCAGCAGCGGACGCCAACGACATCGCGTTCAGACTGCGTTCGCCGGCGTCGAGCGCGTCGGTGTCGACGCCCGTGAACGTGAACGTCAGGGCATGGCAGCGCGTGTCGGTCGAAAAGATGCGCCAGCGCAATCCTGTGCGCGGCGCGGTGTAGGAGAGGCGATGAAACGGACGGCCGGCGATCGTGACCTCTTCCGGACCGTGATCGAATTCGTAACGCGCGGGAAGATCGTGGCGGATCGATGCGAGGACGTCCTTCGCGCCCGTGGCACCGGCAGCGCTGAAAAAGAGATCCTCGGCGGTGATCAGAACGTGTGCCTTGATGCGATCGCCATCGGAGACCGCGAACTGCGTCAGGACGTAGACGCCGCTGTCCGAGGGAGGCGGTCCCGCCGGCTGCTCCTTCCAGCCGGCGGGGATTGGAAACGACAAACCGAAATACGCATTGCGATAGCGTCCCGCCGACACCGTCCCCTTCTCGGGAACGGGCGTGGTCGAATCGCTTGCGCCCGGAATCGCTCCTTTGACGAGGATGACGTTCTTCGGAACGACGGTCACCACCGACATCCACAAAATCAAAAGGAGCGACATGGTTTCCTCCTACAGCGATCGCAGGAAATTGAGAATGTCCTGCTTATCGCTCACGGACAGCGCGTTGAAATTGGCGATCACCGCATTTGCCTCGGAACCGGTCGACGAATGCGACTGGATGGCGCTCAGCAGGTTGTTCGTTCGCCCGTCGTGCAGGAACCAAATCCGCTGTCCGACTCCCCAGAGCGGCGCGGTGCGGAACTGATCACCGCTGGCATTGCCCTGCTGGATGTTATCGGCCAGTCCTGTCCCCATGTGATGGATGGCGAGGTCGCTGAAAAGCCTGGCGGTGACGTTTTCGAGGCTGGCGGTGATTCGCGGGCCACCGCTTGCCGGCGCGCCGGTCACCATTGAGGTGCGATGACACGCGGTACATCCGACGTCGCCGAATGCGGCTTCGCCGTTGATCACCGAGATCAGCGCCGTGCCCGTGCCGGTCACCTGCGCGGGAGGCGCGAGGAGGCGCATGAACATCGCGAACTGCACGGTGTCGCTGCCGGTCGCGACCGCACTCTTGTTGAAGTTCGTGTGATCTTCCGGCGTCCCGTTCGCCCTGCACTGCAGCGGCAATCCCGAGGCACGATCCTCTTCGGGCAGCGGACGTTCCTGCGTGAACAGCTCGTTGCTCACGCCCATCTCCACGTTGTAGGCCTCGCCGGCGAAGATCTCCAGCGACTTGTTCTGTGCCTTCCAGCCGAAGCGGCTGATGGTGCCGTCGTTGCCGTTGCGGTTGAACTCGCGGGAGATGCCGTACGGATTGGAGCCTCCCGTCAGCAGGTCCATCTCATCGATGTTCTCGATCAGGCCGGCGCCGAAGACCGGCGTCGGAATGCGAAAGATGATGTTGTTGTGCAGAATCGCCGAAGCGAAATTCGGCTGCGAGATCAGCGACGACGTGCAACTGCCGGCGTCGGAGCGGCCGGCGATCGTGTAGAGATCCTCCACTCCCCCGTTCGGTGAGGTGGTGATCGGATTGCCGCTGGAGTCAGTGAAGAAAACGAAGCGCGCCTCCTTCACCGCCTGGTTCGACACGACGAATGACGGAACGGTGTTCGTGGCGCCGTCCGCCGTGGCATCGGCGACCTCGGGATTGGTGGCGGGACTGGAACCGCCGATGGCCGGCTGCGAATGGCAGCGTCCACAACTCCGCGAGTTGTAGCGCGGACCAAGGCCGAAGCCGGTCTCCCCCGAGATCGTGCCGGCCACGGAGTCGGTGGTCACAAAGCGCGTCTGACCATCGGTGAAAAAAGAGAGGATCGTCGGCGGCATGTCGGAAGCAACGGAGCTGAGCGGACCGCCAGCGCTCGGCGTCCCCCCTCGGAGCCCGGGATCGGTTTGAGCAAATACGGGAAGGGCGAACAACAAGAGACACAAGGGCACGACTGCTTTCGTGCGGAACTTCACACAGACCTCCTTGCCATTGGACGAAACGTCATACAGCCACAGCGGAAATGTCGACGATGAATCGATTCAACGAGTGGCGACGGCGTTCACTGCGCGTGCCCGAAGGCCCCGTTTTTTCGTCCTTTGTGACGAACACCCGGAACGGCGGTACGAACTGACGGAAGTACGTGACGGCGGTCGAAGCGGCGGTCAGGAGGTCACGATCGGTGTCAGGAAGTTGGCTTGCCTTTCCGCAATGACATCAGCAAGATCGACCTCGTGGCGATCTCGCGGGGAAGATTTTTCCACCTCGTGCGGCTGGCAGTGGTCATCGCTGCCTCATGGACGCTCCTCGGCTTTTTCCTGGCCAGCCAGCACTACACGGTTTCGAGGACGCGCGGCGAACCGGAAGAGATCTACGAACTGAAGATCGAGACGACCGTGGCCATGATCGTCTGGGCTCTCCTCACGCCGATGTTGATCGGCATTGCCGAACGGCTCCCGATCGAGCGGCCCAACACACGCCGCAACGCCGCGGCAATCATCGTGATCGGCCTCGTCTTCTCCATCTTGCGCGGCGCGATCGATGCCGCCGTCCCGCTGGCGTTCGAAGCGAAGCGGTTCGATCGGCAACGATTCCTTGACCTCCAGAAAGCCGGCTTTCACATCGATCTGCTGTTCTTTCTGGCCCTCGCGGCGATGGTCAACTACGGCCGCATCTGGCAGAAGACGGATGATCAGCACCGGCGCGAAGCGAATGCGGAGGCCAACCTCGCCAATGCGCGGCTGGTGAGATTGCGGCTCGACCTGCAGCCGCATTTTCTCTTCAACACGCTCAACGACGTGGCCGCGCTGGCGCCGATCGACGGCGCCGCAGCAGCCGAGGCGATTACGCAGCTGGCGGATTTGCTGGAACGGAGCGCGGAGGCGGAGCGGCCGTATGTCCAGCTTTCGGAGGAGCTCGACTTCATCCGGCGCTATCTCGATCTGCAGAAACTTCGTTTCGGTCCGCGGCTGCGCGCGCGCATCGAGATCGATGATCCGGAGTTGCTCTCGCTGTCGATTCCGCCGCTCCTCCTGCAGCCGCTCGTGGAAAACTCGATCGTGCACGGGATTCGAACGCTTCCGGATGGAGGCATGATCACCGTGCGCGCGTCGCGCGTCGACGACGAGTTGCGCTTCGAAGTGCGCGACACGGGACCGGGCTGCGATCCGGAGACGCCGTTCGCCCGCGGACACGTCGGCGTCACGAATACCGTGGCTCGTCTCGATTATCTCTACGGCGATGCACGATGGCTTCGCTATCACCGCGACCGCGGCGAGTTCGTCGCCGAGTTGCGCGTTCCGGTGAGCGCATGACCTTCCTGGGCATCCCGCCGCGCCGCCTTCGCCACCTGCTCCTCCTCACCGCCGGGAACCTCGGCGTCTGGATGCTGGTGGCATTCTTCGCCGCGAGCGAGTTCTATCACCGCACCGTGGTGATGGGGATGGGGCAACCGTTCGACCAGGCGCTCGAAGTCCAGATCTGCACGGGGTTGCTCTGGGCCGCGTTCACTCCCGTCGTCGTGTTCATCGCGCAGCGGCTTGCCGTGCAGCGGACGAACCTCAGACGCAATGTGGCGATCGTCATCGCGATCCTCCCGCTCCTGGCGGTTTTTCGCGCGGCGTTCGGCGGAGCGGTGAACGACCTCGCGGAGCATCATCCCGTCTCGGCGGGCATGGTCACGCTCTCGATCGGCATCCGCACGCATCGCGACATCGCCATCCTCGCGGCGATCTTCTTCCTCAGCAACTTCGCCGACACGCAGCGCGAGGCGTCGGCGCAGGAGCGGCAGCGCCTTCGCGCGCAGACGCTGCTGGCGCGGACGAAAATCGACGAGCTGCGGACGCGTTTTCAGCCGCAGTTTGCGATCCGCATGCTGCGTCACATCGGCAGCGTCCTCCGCGACGAACCGAAAGCAGCGGACGCGTTGATCGTGAACCTGAGCGCGATCCTGCGGCGGAGCATGGGCCGCACCAGCGACGAGCGCATCCGGCTCGCTGACGAACTGGAGCATCTCGATCGCTGCCTCGATCTCTGCCGTGCCGGCGGCCGCTTCTCCGTGACCGTGCGCTACCTGGCGGGCGAGGACGTCCTGACCTGCCATGTGCCCGCCCTCATCCTGCAACCAGTGATCGAAACGGTCGTACTCGATCTGACAGCGGGAGGAGGAGGTTCGGTGGAAGTCCGCTGCGGACGCGAAGAAGACGATGCGGTGATCGAGGTCTGCTCGACCGCTGCCGCGCGCGGCACGCCTGTGACGACGACGCTGCGCATTCCATGTGAGGCAGCTGCATGATCCGCACGCTGATCATCGACGACGAGCCGCTGGCGCGGAGCCGCATCCGGGCCATGCTCATGCCGCACGACGACATCGACGTCGTCGCCGAATGCAGCAGCGCCGGCGAGACCGCATCGCTGCTGCAAACGGAACCGGCCGCGCTGCTGCTGCTCGACATCGAGATGCCCGGCGTGAACGGCTTCGAGATGCTGCAGACGATGTCCATCGAGAGCCGGCCGGCCATCGTCTTCGTCACCGCGCACGAGGAGTTCGCCCTCGACGCCTTCGAAGCGAACGCCGTCGACTACCTGGTGAAGCCCGTTTCGCAGGAGCGGCTCGACCGCGCGCTCTGGCGCGTGCGGCGTTTCATCGAGGGAAAGAGCGCGGCCCGGCCGGTCGGCAGCACGCCCGCGCGCCGCTGGCGCGAACGCTTCGGTGTCCGCGTCCGCAACGAGGTGGTGTTCATCAAGGTATCGTCGATCGACTGGATCGCCGCCGCCGGCAACTACGTCCGCCTCCACGCCGGCACTGAGTCGTACCTGCTGCGCGAGCCGCTGCAGAACGTCGCCGCCGAGCTCGATCCGGCCGTCTTCCTGCGCGTCCACCGCAGCGCCATCGTGAACATCGAACGCGTTCGCAAACTCGTCCCCGCCCCCGACGGCTCCCTCTCGATCATCCTCCAGAACACCACCGCCATCCCCCTCGGCGCCACCTACCGCGCGGCGTTGGAGGAGGCGCTCGGCGAGAAGTTCTGATCCCGATCTATACTTTTCCAAACAGGAGAATCGGATGAATCGCACACGCGGGATCCTCGCAGCGCTGCTCGTCGTCTTCGCTACCGGCTGCTTCGAAGTCGAGCAGTCGATCGAGTTGAAGAGAGACCTCTCCGGCACGGCCAGTTTCAAGCTGGGCGTGGACATGGAACCGATGGTCATCATCATGGCCAAGGTCCAGAAAGAGATGAGCGGCGACAAGAGTCCGCTGACCAAAGCGGAGATCGCGGCCGCGAAAGCGGACTTCAAGAAGAAGGAAAAGAAGACGACCGAGACCGCCGACGATCCCCGCAAACAGGCCGAAGGCGGCCTTCCGCCGGGCGTCAAGCTGCTCGACGTGGCCGTGGCCGAGAAGGAATTCGGCATGACGACGACGATGAAGTTCGCCTTCGACAAGCTTTCCAGTCTCGTCGGCGTGAAGCTCGGCTCGAAGCAGGAAGAGGGCGGCGATCCGACCAAGAAGTCGGTCCTCGATTCGCCGTTCAAGGGGCTGGAGGTCTCCGAAACGGCGAAGACGATCTCCATCCATACGAAGCCGCAGAATCCCGCCGACAAGGTGAAAGCCGAGACCAGCGAGCAGGGCGCACCGAAACTCGATCCCGAAACCGAGAAGATGATGAACGACGCCTTCAAGAACCTGCGCGTGGCGTGGAAGATCACCGCGCCGTTCGAGGTGGTCTCCAGCAATGCCACGCGCAAAGAAGGGAACACGCTGATCTGGGAGTACGACTTTCCAACGCTGCAGAAGCTCGCCACTGCCTCGCCGAAGGCGCTCGACGATCTCGGCGTCAGCGTTACCTATAAAAAGTGATTCGCGGCTGACAGGCACACGCACTGCAAACGAGCGATTCCGTGCGGAAGATCTTCGCCGGTTTTCTCGTGCTCGTCGCCTTACCGCTGTTCGCGGCCAAACATCCTCCGCGCGACGTCTTCCCGGCGCTGAAACACGAGCGCGTCGACTACTGGGTTGCGGAGTTCAGTTCGGACAAGGATTACCACAAGAAAATCGCCGACGGTTTCGAGCGGAAGGCGAAGTACCAGGAGATGCTGGAGCGGAAACTGCGCAAGCGCGGGATGCCGCAGAACCTGATCTACCTGGCCTTCGAGGAGTCGGCGTTCGATCCCGCGGCGCGGTCGGGGCAGCGTGCCGTCGGCATCTGGCAGCTCATGCCGGCCACCGCCAAACTTTACGGTCTGAAGGTCTCGAAGAAAACGGATGACCGGTTGAAGGTGGAGAAGGAAACAGACGCCGCGCTGCGCTTTCTCGATCACCTCTACCATTACTTCGGATCGTGGTACCTGGCCGCGGCCGCGTACAACGCCGGCGAGCACAAAGTCGCGCGGACGATGCACAAAAAGTTCGGCCGCCACACCGGAACAGACCGCGACTATTACCGCATCTGGGACGACCTGCCGCCGCAGACTCGCGACTACGTCCCCGCCATCCTCGCCCTCGAAACGATCGGCAAGAATCCGAAAAAGTACGGATTTTGAGGTAGTGGATTAGTCGATTAGTGGATTAGGGCGAAAACGGGGTAAACCCACCTAATCCACTAATCTACTAATCGACTAATCCACTACTTCACGGCGCGCCTCCGCGCCGGCGGCGTTTGCGTCGCTTTCCATGCGCGCAGCAGCGATCGCAGCGCCTCGGGGGAATTCGTCGGAGCCGGTGCGCCGAGTTGATCGTGGGAGTTGACGCCGTGGCAGGCGCTGCAGACGCGGACTTCGCCGGGCTGGAACGTCAGCCAGTAACGCTCGCGCACGACCGGCGTTCCCGCGGCATCGGTCAGTTGCCAGCTCATGGCCCGGCGCGCGGGAACGAATGCGGCCATCGATCCGTCGGCGGCGATGGCGACGCTGCCGGCCGGGCCGGACGTCGGCGCATTCTTCGCGGCGGGATCGTGCATCACGCGCGCGAGCACGCGGCGTCCATCGCGCGGCGAAGTGGTTCCGCCGAGGCCGCGGAGCTGATCGGCCTGAAAGAGTTGAAGATGCGCGATGTCGAACAGCTTGCTGCTGCCGGCGACCTTCTGCGTCGTCGTTCCGGTCACGCGAAGGTTGTACGGCTGTTGCTTGTCGGCGGCATCGCGCGAGGTCACGTTGCGGCTGACGATCACCGCAAGATTGACGGATTGCAGATTCGCGCGAAACACGGCGGGATCGACATTCTCCTCGCGGAAAATCTTCGCCTCCGGCTCTTCGAGCGGCGTCGTCCGCCGCGTTGGCCGCGGCCGCGCCCGCACTTCCACCGGATTGAGCTCCCACATCTCGCCCGACCAGCTCACCAGCGCGTCGGGATCGAAATAGGAAACGCTTCCCGTGATGCCTTGCGTCAGAAATTGTCCGGGCACGAAGACGCCGCCCTGCGCAGTCATCGTCCGGATGCGGAACGCGTAACGCGACTTCGGCGCCTCGCGCGAGCCGTCGTTGACGTCGCCGCGCATCTCGCTCGTGTGCACCGCGAGCAGCGTCCCGTCCGCGAGCGGCAACGGATCGCGATAGTGCCCCGAGGCATCGGCTGCCGGCGTTTGGTCCGATGCGTCGCGCGTCGAGCGCGGCGTGATGTAGGTGATGGCGATGTTGTCCGCCGTCCGTCCCGGCTCCGCAGCGAAGCGGACGATCTGTCCCGAGGCGTGGGTCTGGAACTCCGGCGCATCGACGGCGTAGTAGACGCCGAGGTGCGCCGGATCCTCGTGCAATTGAAAGAGGTTCTCGGCGACGTTTCCGCTCCCGCCATTGAACTCAGAAAGACCGGCGTCGTTCATGCTGCGGTTGAAATATCCAAACAGCTCATGCCGCCCCACATGGTTCACCGTCTCCTCGGACGTCCCATCCTCATTGATCTCCCACGGAAAAAAGTGGTTGATGCTGTTGCCCTCGAGGTTGGTGCCGGCCAGAAGATCAGTCCGCGCGCTGCGCGGTTCCGGAAAAACTTCGACGCGCTGATCGAGACGCACGGCATTCGCCGATTCGTCGGCGTAGTCAAATGTCCCGTACGTGCTTCCCTCGACCGCGTCGCCGTCCGCCTGCTGGTCGCGCTGCAGATGATCCCAGCGCGTAAAGATCACGCGTCCGAAGCTGTCGATCGACGGCGTAAAAAGTCCTGACGGCGTGTGATTGAGAAGCCGCAGATCGCCGGTGGCCGGATCGAGGCTCCAGAGTCCGGTGACGGTCGGCGCTTCCTCGTACTCGTCAAGCTGCGGATAGAGATGCGCTTCGCCGCCGCGCGGACGGTCGGAGGTGAAGAGGATGCGGTCGTCGGTGCCGTAAAACGGACTGACGTTGTTGTAGTTCGCCGGCTGATTGGCGATCTTGTGAATGGACGGCGTTTCGTTTTCGCCAAGTCCGCTGATCTCGTAGATCTGCCAGCGGTACGTTTCCCACAAAAACTGCTGCGCCGGCGCGCCGATGGCCATGCTGAAAAGCGCTTTCGTCCCGCTCCAGTGCACGGAAGGTTCGCGCACCGCGATCGACGCCGCGCCCTGCATCCCGCCGTTCCCGAACCCCGCCGCGCGCGTGAGGTTCTTCATCGTCCCGTCTGGATAGCGGATCCAGAGATCGCCGCCGCGCGGCGCTTCCGCCGCCGAGGGGAGATGATTGCCGAACGTCGAAGCGACGGTGGTGAAGTCGCCCGGCACCGGCACCTGCGTAACGAACAGAATCGGATTGGCGAGCGTGACGGCGAGCAGCAGCGCTTTCATTGGGATCGCATTCTCCGCGGCCGGAGAGCGAGCGGACGTGCGCCCCATCACGAAATGCGCCGTTGTACGCGATGAGCAACCGGCGGGCATCGCGCAGGCCTGCGATCTCGCGCCGACGCAAGTGACTACTGGAAATAACCCGTCACATCCAGGATCACGTGGACGCCACCGATGGCATTCGCAATCGACAGGTCATTTGTGTTCGTGGAGAGTCCAACGATCGCGCCATTGGCAAGAGCATTGACGGACGAATCGAAGTTGATCGTCGAAACAAACGGTTTCGCGGTGCCCGACGGCCAGAGCGTCAGCCAGCTTGATGAACTGGCGTTTGTTATCGTTACGTTCAACGAAACCGCTTTCGCTCCGACGGGAACGCCGCAATTGCCTCGGATCTGAAAGTCTCTCGTGGCAGTGGTCAGCCCAGGGCCTCCATTCGTGCTAACCGCGTTCCGCGTGTCGGCAACGCGGCACGGCGTCAGGGAGTAGTACTGATAAGGCCCGGCCTGGGCGAGTAACTGCGCCGGGACGGCCACCGCGATCATGACAAATGCGATTTGCAGAATGACTCTCTTCATTGTGCTCTCCCTCATTTGAAGTAGCCGTTTACATCAACGATACAGTGGACCCCGACGGGGCCGCTGTTATAGATATTGATCGTTCCGTCGCTGCCAACTCTGACCACTGCATTGTTCGCCAGCGTTTTGCCACTGCTGTAATTAATCGTACTGACAAACGGCATGGATGCGCCAACAGGTCCTGGAAACAGCGTCAGCCAACCACTCGACCCGGCTCCTGTGGAAGTAATATTGACGGACAGCGCGTTAATGCCGGCCGGAATGCCGCACACACCAGCGGTGGCGACATTTCGCGTCGTATTCGCAGTGAGCGACGGCCCACCATACGACCCGTCCGCATTCCGGGTGTCGATGAGACGGCACGGCGTGAGTAGATAGAATCCGGTGGCCACAGGCGACGGCTGGTCGAACGTAGCCGTCACATTTTGCGCCTGCGACATCGTGACGGTGCATTGCGAAGACGCGCCGGAACAGGCGCCGCTCCAGCCGCTAAATGTCGATCCGCTGACAGCGGTGGCAGTCAATGTCACCTGCGTGTTGAAGGCGAAATTGAACTGACAGGTCGTTCCGCAGTTGATTCCGGCGGGACTGCTCGTGACGCCGCCGCTGCCTGTCCCGCTCCTGGTGACGGCGAGGGTGGTATTGGAAACGGTCACGACCACACTCGAAGAGGTGGTGACGTGCCCTGCGCCGTCGTTAGCTTTTGAATAAATCTGGTGCTGTCCGTTCGAGACTAGCGTCGTATTCCACGAATAATTAAGAGAAGTGGAATTGGCGATCGACGTCTTCGCCGCTCCATCGATGTCGATTTCAAGCGACGTCACGGCATGGTCGTCGGCTGCCGTCGCCGCAACGTTCACCGTTCCCGACACAGTGGCTCCGTTGGCTGGCGCTGTAATGGAGGTCGTCGGTGGGTTGTCTGAAGGGGTAGAGACCTGCAGTGATACGTCGTCGATCAGGAACGTCGTCGGCAGTGTTGAATCGGTGAATGCGACAAATGCAACCTGCACCGACGATCCCTTGTACGCGGAGAGATCGAATGGCCCCACCTGGAGATAGTTGCCGAGGGTGTTGTTGGACTGAATCGCATCCTGGTTAGAGAGCTGCCGTAACGTTGTAATCAGGTTCCCGTTTATGTCGTAGAGGGCGACCCACAGGACATCGTAGACACTATCTCCAAGCGCTTCCTGTGTGGTGACGTTGATCCACGCCGTCAGATTCGCGGCCGTAGCATTGGCGGGAATCGTGGCGGTCTGCATCAGCCAGTCGTACTCGGTGAAGTTCTCGCCACCCAGAGAGGCGTAAGTCACGCCGGCGTGCCCGTATGGTCCACTCTTGATAATCAGCCAATGATTGGTTCCCGGTGACGGAGTTATGCCCCACCCCGGCGCGACGAATCCACTCGCGGTAGCGGACTCAAAGCCGCCATTGACGATCAGGTCCGACCCGCCGCCTGCTCCGCTCGTGAACGTGGCGGTAACGCTGCGCGCTTGGGTCATTGTCACCTGGCACCCCCCCACTCCGCCGCAGCCCTCACCAGCCCAGCCGCCGAAAGTCGAGCTGCCACTTGGTGTCGCTGTCAGCGACACGTTTGTTCCTGAGGCGTAGCTGGCGCTACACGTGCCGCTCGTACTCCCAGCGCTGATTGTGCAGTTGATCCCCGTTCCAGTCACCGTCCCCTGACCCGTTCCAGCGCCCGTCAGCGACAACGTGTAGTTCGTCACCGGAGCTGTAAAGGACGCCGACACATTCTTCGCAGCGTTCATCGTGACGCTACACCCCCCAGACCCCGAACACGATCCGCCCCAGTTGTTGAACGTCGAACCGCCGGTTGGTGTGGCTGTCAGGGACACTCCCGTTCCAGATGCGTAGCTCGCACTACAGGTCCCGCTCATGTTTCCGCCACTGATGGTGCAATTGATGCCCGTTCCAGTCACCGTCCCCTGGCCCGTTCCAGCGCCCGTCACCGATAACGTGTAGTTCGTCACCGGCGCGGTAAACGACGCCGAAACGCTCGTCGTCGCGTTGATTGTAAAACTGCACCCACCCGTTCCCGCGCACGCTCCGCTCCAACCGCCGAACGTGGAACCACCTGTTGGAGTCGCGCTCAGCGATACTGCCGAGCCAGAAGGGAAGTTCGCGCTGCAGGTTCCACTTGTGCTCCCCGCGTTAACCGTACAGTTGATCCCACTCCCCGTCACCGTGCCTTGGCCTGTTCCGGAGCCTGTTACCAACAAGGTGTAGTTAGTCGCAGGAGTTCCTGTAACGCACACCTGAAACTCCGCTTCGGCGCCAACCGGCTCTGAACTTCCGTAGTCGTAGATGCGTATATAGTAGGTATTTCCGACCACCAATCCCGTGAGCGACAGCGTCTCTGTGCCGGCCTGGCCCCCGCTATCGCTGCATCCGATCGGTGCGCCACCACAAGAACCATACACCGATACAACCGGGTCTCCCGTCGATGGATCTACCGTTACAGTCTGCGAAGCAGACACCGCAACGAACTTGTACCACACGTCAAACATATTCGGGCTACCGAAGTTATCGCAGGACGGCTTCACTAGACCGGATGCGGTTGCATTGAGCACACTTCCCGTCGTGTAGCTGCATGACGTGTTCGAGATTAACTGCGTCGCACTGGAGCAGTCGTCATTAGATGGCGCCCCGCCACCGCCGGCATTAAAATATGACATCCAAGTAGACCATGGTAATGGCCCGGGACAGTCCGTCGAGGTGCCGGGCATGTCATTATGGCCACAAATTCCAGGACTGCTGTTCTGCGTCGCAGGAAACCCGTATTGGTTTTTGAAATAACGCGCCATCGTCGCAGACGCGTTTAGCATGGCAGCGCTATTCCACAGTCCCGGATTTGCGGCAGTCGCTTCGTGCTCGACTCCAATTGAACGACCATTATTATACAACTGGCCGGCGGCACCGCAATGATATGCCGAGTCCGAAACCGACACCATCTGAGTAATTTCGCCATTTGAATTCTTGATCACAAAATGTGCGCTCGACGCGCCAATTCCAGCCCCGCGCTGGCCAGGTCCCGTACCCGGGCACGTTTGAAACCAACTGATGGTGCCGAGGTACGTACCAGTGCCTATCCAATGATTGACCCACGTATCAATGGAATGGTTGCGTCCGCCGAGATAGTTGCACGTCGCGGCGTTGTTCGTCAGCGCCGGAGAATAGTCAGCCGACATGGATCTGGGTTGAAGCGCCGCAATCCTATGCTGAGACAACGTGTCACCTATAGCGACACCGTCAACGCGAATCTCTTCCCCCCAAACCGTCTGGGATCTGACGCCCTGAGCCAGCGTTTGCAGGTAGTTCTCAGCTTGCGCCTCCCGTAACTCCGGACTCACTAAACCGCTGAACTTGGCAAGAGCGGGCGCCCAATCACTGAACTCGCGAAAGACTTTTCGGTCTTTACCAGCATAGTAAGCAATTAATGCCGCACCGCCGCGGATGTTGGCCTCCGCGTTATCTTTTAATGTCTGCTCCGATACTCCAAGCAGGTTGGCCGCATCCCCGAGAGTGTCGCAGTAGTTGTTTTGAACCAGATGCATGATGCCCCAACCCTGGTCTATTGATGGACCAACTTGCGCCCAGTTGTTCTCGATCTGTCCCACGACCTCCAGTAATTCAGTCGGAACACCGAATTCCAGTGAGGCACGCGCGAAATACTTCTTGAGCGTAGAAACGCTAGGGGCCGGCCGCATGAAGTACGACTTCACTACTGCTACGCTGCGTTGATCTACATCCGAGTCGACCGTCGGCGTATCGTCTGTCTTTCCTAGCGTTGCGTTCAGGTAGTCAGTTAGATCGCGCTGAAGGAAAACGTCGCCCTCTACTACGGTCGTGCGCAGCGGTCGGTCAAGTAGCTTGGTAATGACAGCTTCCTCTGGTGAGCAATCAGCCTTTGTAACAGGGCCATTAGAAAGAACACCCGATAACGTCAATTGGTCGCGCTCGGCGGGGCCAGCGGATCGAACTTCCTGATTACGAAGCCACTCAGGGGGAGAAGACACGATGGGTTCGATTGAGGACCTGGATCGCGACGGCAATCCGGCTCGGGACTGTCCCGCCTCCTTGATATGGCTCTTTGCTTGCGATCTCTGCGAGGCGGCCTCTGGCAAAAGATTGCCCGAGGAATTCGGTGGAAATGCTGGTCCAGGCTCAACCGTTGCGGCGTATCCTGCTGTCGCTCCTAACGCCAGAGCGAGAGTAGCGCTGACGAAAATCGCTACAAGTGGTTTCTGCATATGCTTGTCCTTCGCAAAAAACTCGGCAGACTCGGCGGACAACGTTATCGTTGGTTTCACGCGTCTCCTCACATATCCTTGAGAATCTCAGCCCTCTTCTTGTCGTACTCCGCCTTCGTAATGAGCCCCTTCTTCAACAGATCGTCCAGCTTGCGAAGGCGCTCCTCGACCGATTCGGCGGGGCGCGCAGTGGCGGGGGTGGACGAGGAGCTGACGCCGGAGATCCAGGCTTTCTGGAGGCTGGGATCGGCGAGGACGTTCGCGTAGGCTTCTTTGAGCGCGTCGCTCAACACCTCGTTGATGTTTTCCGGACTGTGAGCTTTTCCGTAGCGGTGCGCGGTCCCGGTGCCCATTCCTTCGGCGAGTGTTTTGCCATGCGCGTCTTTGAGGGTGAATGCGAGTTTCACCTCGGTGGCGTAGATGGAGCCAAGGGCCTTATTGGATTCGTCGATGTCGAATCTTGTGACCTGGAGGACGAGGGTGCGGGCGGCGGGAAGCTCTTGCTTGAGCGTCCATTCTTTACTAACGCCGGTGATCATCTCCTGGATAAAGGCGATCACGTTGTGGTCGGCGTGGATCGGAAAACGCTTGTCGTCGCCGCCGGTTCCGTGGCCGATCTCGAGCGGATCGTCGAGCCGCCGTGCGTCTTCGACGCGGATTGCGACGGATTGGCTGAGCAGGGCGGGCGGCAGGTCGGCCGAGGGTGCGTGGACTCCTTCTTGCGGGAGGTACTTCAGCGGCACCGTCAGCTCTTTGAGATTTCCGCGGGCAAAAGCGAAGGAGGCTATGAATGAGAAGCCGATCGTAATCGCGAGGCGTCGCACGTGGATCATGCCGAGCTCCTTCGTTTCTCTCTGTCGCTGAATGATGGAAAGATGGTATTCGGTAGACGACCAGCGACCGATGACCCATGTCATGGATCGGTGTGACCGTCGTCACCGCCGCGAATCCTGCCTTAAGTTTTTTATTGTGTTCGACCCGTGTGGATTTGCTTTCTTATGGTACACCTGATCTGAGCTTTGACGAGTTCTTTGATCGGGTCAGAAGCTTCGCCGGGTTGAAGGCCTGCGGGGCGATCCGCGCGATTCACGGACGGCGAATGAGGTCGCACCAGCGACCACACCTCACCCTTCACTGCCGTCCAGCGGTTCATGTGGTCCGAAAAGCTGACATACATCGGCAGCGGCGTTCCTTCGCCGCCACCGGGAGCGCAGATCCCCCTCATTCGGCGAATGTGACCCCGATCACTTGCGCATTGCCGACCGCGGACCTAACTTCCCTCGAAACCCTAACTGATTACGTAAGGAGTTCAGATGAAAAGGCCAGCCCGCGTCTTTCTCTCGACACTCGTGCTTGCGATGTTTTTCGCCGTTCCGGCAGCCTTCGCCCAGAGCGCCAGCGGAGGGTTTCATGTCGACGTCGACGGAGGGACTCGCAATATCGAGTTCAACGCCAAGGTGAACCCGAATGGCAGCGTTTCGGGCGATCTCAAGTTCACCGGACCGCTCTCCGTTCCGAGTCAGGACGTCGACGGCGACGGCGGCGGTGATCCGAGCGCCACGGCGACCACTCTCTCGCTGCGCGTCGAAGTCGACTGCCTGAGAGTGGACGGCAATCGCGCCGCAATCGGCGGCGTGGTCAAAGAATCGAACGTTGGCGAGTACGTTGGCCGGCGCATGATTCTCACCGTCGAAGACGGCGGCGAAGGGGCGAATGCCGGGCCGGATCGCTACACGTGGGGGCAGTACCGCTCGACCGCCGCGACCTGGGTTGCGAGCGACGCCGAGCTGGAATCCGATCCCGGCGTCGGCCTGATGTGGATCGCCACCGACGCCGAACGGACCGACGATGTCGGCGTCTCCTCCAGCCGTTCGACGACCATCGATTGCCAGAGTTTCCCCATCGGCTCGTACGCGCTCGAGGATTTGCCGAAGGGCAGCGGAAACATTCAGGTCAAGCCATAAACGACGTCTCGTCAAGCGAGAAAGCGGCCGGCAATCGCCGGCCGCTTTGCGTTTGAGACCAGCCGCGACTTGTGCCGTATCCTTCGCTTCTTGAATCGAATCGTCTGCGCCGCGCTGCCGCTGCTGTTGATTGCGTGCGCGAGCTCTCACAATCCGGAGACGTTCGTGCTCGACTACAACACGCCCGTTGATCAACGTCTGCAGACGCAACTCGAATCGATCGACGCGCGGCTTCGCACGAAATACGGGATGACCACCGAACAGACGGCGGTCGGCGTGCTCGATCTCAATCGTCCGCGCCTGGCGATGATCCATCCCGATCGCATCGAGTACGCGGCCAGCGTGGCCAAGGTAGGAATCCTCCTCGCCTACTTTCAACTCCATCCCGACGCGGCAACGACGATGAACGCCGCGACCGAACATGAGCTGGGGCTGATGATCAAGGCGTCGAGCAACGAGATGGCGGCGAAGTATTCGCGGGCCATGGGGCTGCACGAAATCCAGCAGGTGCTGAACGAGCAGGGTTTCTACGACGCGGCGCACGGCGGCGGCATCTGGGTTGGAAAGCATTACGGTCCGAACAGCGAGCGGATCGGCGATCCGGTCGCCAATCACTCCCACGGCGCGACCGTGCGGCAGCTTCTTCGCTTCTATTGGCTGCTGTCGCGCGACCGGCTCGTCTCCCCTGCCGCGTCGCAGAAAATGCGCGCAATTTTTCTCTCGCCGGACATTCCGCACGACGATCACAAGTTCGTGAAGGCGCTCGCAGGACGCGGAGTGACGCTTCTCCGCAAGTGGGGTAGCTACGAAGATTACCTTCACGATTCGGCGATCATCGAAGGCCCAAACCGGCGCTACGTCCTCGTCGCGCTGACGCATCATCCGCGCGGCGACGACTACCTCGAAGATCTCGCGCGCGAAGTGGATGACGTGATGATCCGCAGATGACGCAGATCAATGAGATGAAGAGATACGCAATGGTTCCGTCGGCGTAGCCGGCGTGAGAACCGCAGCCCCCGCGCTTCAGCCGGGGGAAATCAGCGCGCGGCCGAAGTCGGAGCGCGCTTCAGCGCGCGATAGAAAGCTTTCTTTCGCCCGTTAAAACGGGCTACCAAAACCACGCAACTTCGAGGTTCCCCGGCTCGAAGCCGGGGGCTACGGTTCTCAGGCCGGCTACGCCGACGATGATCGCAGTGATTCGTGAGACGATTCCCCGATGCCTGCATTGATCATCGTAGACATCGAAGTTCTCGATCCCGTCCCTTACGAAACTTACAAACGCCTCGCCTCAGCGGCGATTGCGGCGCATGGCGGACGGTATCTGGTGCGCGGCGGCGCGACCGAAGTGCTCGATGGCGATTGGCAGCCGCGGCGGCTGGTCGTGCTGGAGTTCGAATCGGCCGAGAAGGCGAAGGCGTGGCGCAATTCTCCTGAGTATGCGGAGGCGAAGAAAGTGCGCGACACCTGCGCGCGCGCAAACATGGTCGTCGTCGAGGGCGTGTAACGCCGTCTACCGCTGCCGCGTGCAAGACTTGCATTCATGCTCCGGCCAACGAATCGGCGGTCGCGCGCGGCGCTGAAGAGGATCGAGAGGAATGAGAGCTGGCGGACGATCATCGTCGCGCTGGCGGCGAACGTCGTCATCGCCATCGCGAAACTGATCACCGGACTGATGTCGGGATCGACGGCGCTGCTCGCCGAGTCGGCGCACTCGCTCGCCGACGCATCGAACGAAGTTCTCCTCGGCATCTCGCTGCGGCGCGCCACGGCGCCTGCCGATGATCTTCATCCGCTCGGCCATGGACGCGAGCGATTCCTTTGGGCGTTCCTGGCGGCAATCGCGTCGTTTCTCATCGGCGGCTGTTTCTCCGTCGGCATGGCCATCCGGCAATTGCTGCACCCCGAGCCGCTCCGCAACGCCACCGCCGCGTGGATCGTCCTCGGCGTGGCATTCCTCGGCGACGGCATCTCCCTCATACAAAGCCTGCGGCAGGCGCGCAGCGAGGCGGAGGAGCGCGGCTGGAATGTCTGGTTCCACCTGTTCCGGTCCAGCGATCCGACCGTGCGCGCGGTGGTGGTGGAAGACAGCGCGGCGTTGGTCGGCCTGGTCCTCGCTGCCATCGGACTGCTTCTCAGCCATCATCTCGGGAGCGATCGTCCGGACGCGTTCGCGTCACTGCTCATCGGACTGTTGATGGCGGCAACCGCATTCGGACTCGGACGTCCGCTTGCCGATTTCCTGGTCGGAAAATCGCTTCCCGCCAACCTGCTCGACGAACTTCGCGCCATCATCGATCGCGATGATGCGGTCGAAGAGATCCTGTCGGTGCAAGCGGTCTACATCGGACCGGAAGAAGTGATCGTTTCCGCGAAAGTCCGTCCGTCGCCGCGCTTGACCGTCGAAGAACTCGGCCGCGCGATGGACGATCTCGATCATGCCCTTCGCGAAGCGTCGCCGTTCGTCGCCGACGTCTTCATCGACGTCACCGCGCATCACGCGAGCGAGTTGTCGCGCGATACGGCATCGTAGCGCCACGTCGTAGCGCCGCCGGCTCGGCGGCTGGACCGCCAGCGGCTCGCTGGCGTGTCTCGGTACGTGCCGCCGAGCCGGCGGCGGTCCAGCCGACAGCGCTACGTATCGTTCTTCGCGAGCGCGCCGCGAAGCAGCTCGTCGATTTCGGGAATGCCGGTGAGCCAATCGGCTTCGACTTTTGCGCCGGCGGCGAGGAGCGCCTCCACGATCTCGCGATGGGCCGGCCTCGGGTGATTGACCGCCGACCAGAGCGTCTGGTCGAGGACCGTGCCGCCATACGAGTTTTTCACTTCGAGCGGCGCGTGGTGCGCGAGGAGCAGCTTGACCGTGTCGAGACGTCCGTCGTGCGCGGCGAGGTCCAGTCCGGTCATGCCGCCGGCGGCGAAGGCCGGATCGACGCCGTGTTCGAGCAGGAACATGACGACGTCGTTGTAGCCGTACTCGCAGGCCCAGACGAATCCTTTTCCAATCTCCTCTTTCGACGATGACGGCAACAGCTCTTTCACGCGATCGAGATCGCCGACGCCCGCGGCGTTTTCGAGATCGAGATGCGCGCCGCGCTCCGCGAGAAATCGCGCGGCGAGCGGACGTCCGTTAGCGAGACACGCGCGCACGGCTTCGCCGGGGATCCGTTCGATCATCGCGCCGTGATCGAGGAGCATCTCCATCAGCTCGATCTGCACGCCGGCAACCTCGGGATGAATGCTGGTAGCGGTAAGACCGAGCGCCATCGAACGCCGGGCATACGCGTCGGACTCCGCGTTGACGTCGGCGCCGGCGTCGAGCAGCAGCCGCGTGATGGCGACGATGTTCGGCGGCGTGCGCTGGCGAAAGTCTTCGACGCCGTTCGCAGAAACGTAGTGAAGCAGCGTCGATCGATGCTCGCGGCTCGATCGTTGCCGGATCAACTCCGGCGATTCATCGAGCAGGCGTCGAAGCGTATCGATGTCGCCGGAGACGATGGCATCGGCGGCCTGCTCGAACTTCGAATCGGGCGAACCGGCGCGCTGCAGCGCATCAACATGCTTCGCGAACTTCGGCCAGCTCGCGAATCCGTGCGCACGGGCGATGAGCAACTGCGCATCCGCGAGCCTGGCAATATTCGCCGATCGGATGTGGCGTTCGACGCGCCCGACGTGATCGGGCGCAAACCGCGTCGCCCATGCGTGCAACGCATCGAGATCGCCGCAAGCCTTGACGAGATCCTTCGCCAGCTTTTTGTAGTAATCGAGGTGCGGGTGAGGCGGAAGAGGGACGGCGTCTGACATACGAAGCTCCTTTCATTGCATGCCTGGAGTCCGCACGGTCAGGCTGAAAGAAGGTTCGTACCTTCGATGAATTCAGTGGGTGGGCACTGCCCTTTCCGCGGACTGGATGCCCCGAGCGCTGAGACGCATTGTAGCGGTTCCGTTCGGTTCTTGAGAGAGGATTGAGCGAATCTTGAGCCGTTCCTGAGGACTTGCAGGGCCTCGGCAGCCGATTGTGGCGGCAAGGAGATTTCCCATTGCGCACGATCATTTCTGCTCTCATCCTCCCTCAGTCGTCTCTTCCCTTTCCGCGCAGAACGTCGTCGTCGGCACGCAGTCGCTCGGATCGACGATCGCGCACAGTTTGCAACCGCCCTACACGATCATCGATCTCTCCCACCCCGCGACGGCGGACGGATCGATGTCGAGTGCGTCGGTCCAGTGGGGCGGAAAAAGTTGTACTACCGCGTTCAAGCTGAAGTTTCTGCGTCCGCTCAGCCCGACTACGCTTACCGCCTTCTCGCTCGTGGCCGAGCGGGGACCATTCAACGCCGTCGCCGGCCGCAATCAGATCAGCCTGATACCGCCGGTCGACGTTCACGCCGGCGACCTGATCGCCGTAACGTCGCTCGTCACACTCAGCGTGTGTGGCTCTCCCATGACCGCGGTCGACCCCGGCGCGGCTGCCATGCGGATGTCAGGCGATGTGACGACCGGCACTTTCAACGGCTTGTACTTGCGTGATTCGTCTCTCCGTGCCCGCGCGAGCGACAGCAGCGAAGTACTCGAAGGCGTCATCACCGCGGCGGGATCGCTGCCGGGAAACTTCGGCTCGTTCTTTCGCACGTCGGTACAGATCGCCAGCCCTGGCGGCGGAACGTCGACCGGAAAACTCGTCTTTCACCCGGCTGGCGTCGCTGCCTCGCCGAACGATCAGGCCATCCCATACACGGTGAGCAGCGGAAACGCGATGTCGATTTCGGACATCGTTCAGCACATGGGAAAGTCGGGACTCGGCACCATCGACATCATCTCGAACAACGGATTTCCGCCGCTGGTGACGGCCCGGATCTACAACGACACGGCGAATGGGACATCCGGCTTCACCGAGGAGATGATCACGCCGCGAGAGGCGCTGCATGCCTTTGAAGGCGGAATCCTCCTCACTCCGGCGGACCTCACCAAGTTCCGCGTCAACATCGGTGTGCGCACCTTCTCGACGCCGGTGACGATGAACGTGCAGTACGGCTTCCGGACGCAGAGCAACGTGAATTTCCCGGCGAATACCTTCCGCCAGTACTCGCTGACCGACTTCGGCGATGCGTCGCCGGTCGAGAACGAGCAGATCTTCCTCACCATGCTCAGCGGAGATGCGATCGTCTACCTGTCGACAACGGACAATCAGACGAACGACAGCAGCGTGCAGTTCGCGCGGCGGAACTAGGTGCGACTCAGTCCGATCTTTGCTAGGAAGGCTGCGAAGCGCGCGTCGCCGCTGAGTCGATCGAATCGGGCGTCGGTGCGGACTTCATAAAGAAACGGGTAGTGCGACGTGACGCAGTCATCGAGCGCGGCAAATGCCGCCGTTTGATCGTCGAGCGCAGCCCACACGGCGCCAATCTCGTAGTCGCAGCGCCAGTCTTTGCTTCGCAGCGCGCGCAGCGTCTCGATCTGTTTCACGGCAGCGGCGCGGTCACCGCTGCGCGCGGCGACTACTCCAAGGACGCCGAGCGCGCGCGGATCCGCGGGAGCGGTGGCGAGGGCCGTCCTCGCCATCGCAGCGGCCTGCGGAAGGAACCCGCGCGCGATCAACGCATAGCTCGTCTCCGTCAGCGCATAACGATTCGCCGGCTCCAGCGAGATCAGCCGCCGTCCCTCGGCGATGGCATCGTCGTAGTGGCGCGCGAGATAGAGCGCCTTGATCACATCATTCGTCCCGATTCTCCATGTCGGATCGAGCTGCTGCACGCGACGGACTTCGGCGATCGCCTCCTCCGGTCGTCCCAGTGCCTGAAGCAGGTAGGCGCGGAGGCTGTGGGCGTTGACCTCGTTCGGATCGGACGCGAGCGCGCGGCGCAATTCCTCGTCGGCCTCGCGCCAGTCGTGCGAGTAGAAAATATCGCTGCCCGCCAGTCCGGCATGCGCGTTGGCGAGATCACGATCGAGCGCCAGAGCGCGCAGCGCGGCTTCGCGAGCTTTGGCGAACGATTCTTCGCGCGGCAGCGGTCCGTAGATGGCGATCACCGAATAGCTGTTGGCGATTCCCGCCCACGCCTGCGCGTAGTGCGGATCGAGCTCGAGCGCCGCCTCGTAGTAGCGAATGCTCGAAAGCAGGCCGGCTTCCTGAAAGCTGCTCCACTGAAAACGTCCCTGCGTGTAGAGCTGGTACGCCTCGGCGTTGTTCGTGTAACGCTTGGCCAGGCCGCGCCGGTTGCGGACGCTCAGGCGCACGTCCAGCGCGCTCGCGACGCGTTGCGCGATGCGATCTTCGAGAACGAAAAGATCGCCGGCGTCTTCGTCGTATTCGCCCGCCACGATCGCGCGGCCGTCGCTGACACGCAGCAGTCGGACGTTGCAGCGAACGCGCGTCCCGACGCGCTGGATGTTGCCGTCGATCACGGCATCGACGTCGAGCGTGCGCCCCGCCGCAAGCGGATCGACCGGATGATCGACGAACACCGCTACGGCGCGCGTCGGAGAGATGATCAGATCCGGCAGGACGCTGAGTTTCGTGATCAGCGTATCGGCGATGCCGAGCTCCAGCGGGCGATCGCCGCGCTGTTCGTCGAGCGGGCGAAAGGGCAGGACGGCGATGGAGTGGATGGTGTCTCCGTCATGCTTCTTGCGCAGTTTGATGACGGCGACGGTCGCTGCGGCGATCAGAATGACGGCGATCAGCGCGCCGGCCAGAATCGTCGATCGCAAGCGCGGTTTCTGCGGAGCCGGAGCGGATGTCGCCGCGGAGTCGTCCGCGATGATCTCGCCGGAAAAGCGGTAGCCGCGCCGTGGAACGGTGGCAATCCACTGCCCGGCTTCGTCGCCGAGGGCCTTGCGCAGGACGAAAATCGTCTGCGAGAGATTGGATTCGTCGACGGTGACGTCGGGCCACACCCGCGCCAGCAATTCCTCTTTCGTCCGCAGCGCGCCAGGTTCCTCGGTGAGCGCAATCAGGAGGTCGACGGCTTTGGGCGGAAGCGCAACCGGCACGCCGTCGCGCGCGAGCAGACGCTCACGGCGATCGAGCCGGAAGCAGCCGAATCGGAGATAGCGCGGTTCGCTCATCGCTGCCGAGGTGAGGATGGGACGGCAGAGGAAGGGCGCTCGATTTCCCGGACTGGATGCGCCCCAGACTCTGGGGCGCATTGTAGCCAGTCCGCGTTCCTACAGAAGCATCCCCGCGATGGTCGCGGTCAGAAAGTTCGCTAACGTCCCGGCCAGCATCGCGCGCATTCCGAGTCGCGCCAGATCGCCGCGACGCGACGGAGCGAGCGAGCCGATGCCGCCGATCTGGATTGCGATCGACGAGAAGTTCGCGAAGCCGCAGAGCGCGTAGGTCACGATGGCGAAGCTGCGCGGATCGAGGCTCGATCCGACGCCCGGCTTGCCGAGGTTCGCGAAGGCCACGAACTCGTTGAGCACCATGCGCGTGCCGAGGAGGTTGCCGACCGTCAGGCTGTCTTTCCACGAGACGCCCATCGCCCATGCGATCGGGCTGAAGATCCAGCCGAGGAGTTGATCGAGGCTGGCCGGGAACCAGGAGCGGCCTTGCCAGATCGTATGACCGTGGATGAATCCGAAGATGCCGTTGATCAGCGCCACCAGCGCGATGAACGCGATCAGCATTCCGGCCACGTTCAGCGAAAGATGAAGTCCTTCGATCGCGCCGCGGCCGGCGGCGTCGATCACATTCACGTCCTGCTGCGGAACGACGACTTCCACGTCCGCGCCGGTGGCCGGCTTCTCCGTCTCCGGCACGATGATCTTGGCCATCATGATCGCGCCCGGCGCGGTCATGATCACGGCGGTGAGCAGGTGGATGACGTCGACCTTCGCCACGAGCACGTACGCGGCCATGATGCCGCCGGAGATGTGGGCCATACCGGCGGTCATGATCGTCATCAGCTCGGACATGGTCATGCCTTCGATGAACGGCCGGATCGTCAGCGGCGCCTCCGTCTGCCCCATGAAGATCGACGCGGCCACCGACAACGATTCCGCGCCTGACGCGCCCATGAAACGCGACATCATCTTGGCGAAGAAGCGCACCACGCCCTGCATCACGCCGAGGTAGTAGAGGATGGCAAAGATGGACGCGATGAAGATGATGGTCGGCAACACCATCGTGGCGAAGACGAAGCCGACGTTGGTATTCGCCGTATCACCGAGCGCACCGAAGACGAACTTCGAGCCCTCGCCGGTGTAGCTGATCAGCTTCGTGACCACTTCCTTCAGATTCTCGAAGAGGAAGGCCAGCAGGCTGTACGAGAGAAAGAGAATCGCGCTGATGACGAGGTAGACGGTCCAGAGGCCCTTCTTCGCGCCGCCGTCTGCCATCCGCTTGGCGATCTGCACCACGATTACCGTCAGCGCGATGAAGATGAGCGACGCGACCCACGGACTGATGGCCGGCATGAAGGCGCCGAAGGCCTTGGCGATCGGAATCGCCTTGAGGACGGCGATCGCGATCAGGATCTGGAGCACCAGTCCCCAGAACACCGTCTTCCAGCGGATAGCCCGCCGGTTGGTCGACAGCAGAAACGCAATCGCAAGAATCCCTACGAAGCCGATCAGCGCAGAAAAACGCTCCATTCACTGCTCCCGTCGTTGCCGAATTTTTTGATGTGACCGATTGGTCTGCGCATTATGCGGGATCGCGGGCGCCATGAATAGGTAGGCGTTGCCGTCACCAGCGGATCGCGACCGCGCTTATACTCCGCGCTCCAAGTTCGTCCAAAACGAGGAAATCATGATCAAGAGTATCGACGAAGCGGTCGCTTTCGTACGCAGTAAGACTTCCATCCAGCCGCAGGTCGGCGTGATTCTCGGCTCGGGACTCGGCAACGTGGTCGATGCGCTCGAGATCGAGACGTCCATCCCCTACTCCGACATCCCGGGCGCGAAGGCGTCGACGGTGGTCGGCCACCAGGGACGCATGATCCTGGCGCGCGTGAATCAGACGCCGGTGGTGGTGATGCAGGGCCGCATTCACTTTTACGAAGGCCACGAGATGTCCGAGGTGATGTTCCTCTCGCGCGTGATCGGGCGGCTCGGGATCAAGCAGCTCATCGTCACCAACGCTGCCGGCGGCGTGAACACGGCGTACAAAGCAGGCGACTTGATGCTGATCTCGGATCACATCAATTTCATGGGCATCAACCCGTTGCGCGGACCGAACATCGACGATCTCGGCGTCCGCTTTCCCGACATGAGCGAGGCCTATCCGGAGTCGCTCCGCGACGTGGCCAAGCAGGTCGCACGCGAGCTCGGCCAGTTGTTGCAGGAAGGCGTCTACCTGGCGTTGTCGGGTCCGACGTACGAGACGCCGGCCGAAATCCGCGCCTTCCGCACCCTCGGCGCGGATGCGGTAGGCATGTCGACGGTCCCCGAGGTCATCGCCATGTCGCAGATGCAGATCCCGGTGCTCGGCATCTCCTGCATCACGAACATGGCCGCCGGAATCCTGAAACAGAAACTGACGCACCAGGAAGTGATGGACACGACCGCGCGTGTGCAAGCGGACTTCACCGCGCTCGTGCTGGGGTGCCTGCAGCGATTCGCGGGATAGCGGTCGGAGCGCTGGCGTCCTCGCCGGCTGGCCCGGCTGCGTTCTCGCTGCCGAACCGGCAAACCCTCAAATCTCGCTGGTAACCGACGCCGTCGCAAGCCTCCCATTCGGCGGCGAGGACGCCGCCCGGCCAGCCGGCGAGACGCCAGCGCTCCGTCGCGCCGCGTCGTGTCTCAAGGCCAGGCGTCGGGATCTAACGGCTCTGTAAGCCCGGCGCGATACTCCTCGTGCGCTTCGTCAGCCATCTGCGCCAACAGATCCTGCGATCGAGAGAAGAGATCGTCCCATCGGCGCTCCGACTCCGTATCCTTCAACATGAAGGCGTCAAAAGAATCCGTCACTTCTTCTCCTCAGCGCCGAAGTAAACCTGAATCTCGACGACGCGGTTGCCGGCGCACTTCAGATACTCGGCGTTGCGGAACTTCACGCCGTCCTCGACGCGCGTCACCTGGTAGCGCACGAACGCTTCGTCGCCTTTTTCGAACAGCTTCTCCAGTTTGAAGTCCTTCAACTTGTCGCTGTTCGGCCAGCAGCGGACGAAATACTCATCCTTATCGATGTGATCGTCCTGCGGACTGGTGAAGGTGAAGTCGTCGCTGAGGAGCTCCTCCATCCCGGCGCGGTCGCGCGAAAAGAAGGCGGCGTAGCAGCGGCGAACGAGATCGGAAACGTTGCCGTTCTTCATGCACGACGGGCGTGCAGATGTAGTGCCCGTCCTAGAAGTGGAAGGCGAACATCGGCACCCAATGCCACGCCACCCAGAAGACGAAGGCGCCGAACATCGTGTTAGCGAAGTTCAGCGTCCCGTTCGCGATCGGCGAGCCGTGGCGGCGGTTCCAACTGCCGAGGATCGATTCGAGGTAGGAGCCTAGGAAAGCGCAGAGCGTGAGCACGATGATGACGCGCGATTTGTAGATGGCGATGCTGCCGATGAAGCCCGCCTGGAAATGATGCGTGGCCATCGCGGTGCCGGCAATGGCGACGATGCATCCGGCCACCAGTCCGGCAAACGTCCCTTCGACCGAGATCGCCCCTTCCGTTCCTCGCTCGACGCCGCGGAACGACAGCGGCAGAAAGGCGCGCTTGCCGAAGAGTTGGCCGATCTCCGATGCTGTCGTGTCGGCGGCGGCCGTCGCCAACGCGGCGATGCCCATGAACAGCGGCACGAATCCCAATCCGCGCCAGCAGGCCACGGCGCAGAGCGCGGCCACGCCGACGTTCGCGAACGCATGTGCGGCGCCACGACGCCCGCCCTTTTCTTGCGCCAGCCCTTCGCCCGCCTTGCGCGCGTAGCCGAGTTTCGTGGCCAGCGTTCCGATGATGAAAAACGTAAGCAGCGCGACGTAGAGCGGAGGGCCGCCGCCGAGGATGACGACGCAGCCGAGAATCCATCCGACCAGCGCGCCGGAAATGTCCACGCTGCGCAACGCGTAACCGATGATCGCCAGGATGGTGTTGACGGCGATCCACGGCCAGGCGATCGGCGGCGGAGCGGAGAGCGCGACCATCGGTTTGATCGCCATCGCCGCAAGCACCGCGGCCGCGACGAACGGCACGGTGACGTTGTCGTCGATTCCGAGCGGAAGCGTCTCGGCGATCGCGCTCACGATCAGCGCCGCGGCGATGGCGACATCGTGCGGCGCGCCGAACACGCGCGCAATTCCAAACGCGGCCAGGCCGCCGAAGAGGATGAACGCCGCGAAGCCTCCCCACGACTTCGTCTCGTTCCACGGCAGCGTCGCCACCGGCATCCACTTCCCGATCACAGTCGAGAATCCGTCGCCGAATGCCAGCAGCACCCACGCCACCGCAGCGATCTCGATGTGCCAGTTGAAGACGACCACCAGCACCAGCACCGCGAACGGATAGAGAACGATGCCGACGTCCCATCCGCGCTCGTGGCGCGAGACGCGGCGGCCGACCAGGCGATGCAGCAGCAGCCAGTTGCCGATGACGGCGGCGGCGCAGATCAGCGCGGCGTAGCGCCACGGAATGCGCGCCAGCGCCAGCGCGCCGAAGCCCATGCCGATGTGCAGGAACTTTCGGAGCGCCTCGTTCGTTTCGTGTGGCTCCGCCGCGGAATCAGTCATCGTTTTCAACAGCTTACAATACGCGATCCAATGCCGGACTCCACGCCAAAACCGCCGCTGCTTTCGGTGGTCATCCCCTGCTACAACGAGCGCTCGACGGTCGGCGAACTGCTGCGCCACGTCCTCGAGGTGCCGATCGAGAAGGAGATCATCGTCATCGACGACAAGTCGAGCGACGGTTCCGCCGGCGTCGTCGCAGCGCTGGCAAAACAGCATCCCGAAATCCGCCACGTTTTTCAGCCGGTGAACATGGGCAAGGGCGCCGCGATCCGGCGCGGGATCGCCGAGGCGGTTGGCGACATCGTGCTGATCCAGGATGCCGATCTCGAATACGACCCGAATGAATATCCGAAGCTGATCCAGCCGATCGTCGACGGCCATGCGGACGTCGTCTTCGGCTCCCGTTTCGAAGGCTACCCCCGACGCGTGATGCTCTACTGGCACCGCCTCGGCAATAACCTGCTGACGTTTCTGTCGAACTGCACGACCAATCTCGACCTCACCGACATGGAGACCTGCTACAAGGTTTTCCGCCGCGAGGTCATCCAGTCGATCAATCTGAAATCGAACCGCTTCGGCATCGAGCCGGAGATCACGGCCAAGGTGGCGCGGCGCGGCTACCGCATCTTCGAGGTGCCGATTTCGTACTACGGCCGCGATTACTGGGAAGGGAAAAAGATCAACTGGAAGGACGGCTTCAGCGCCATCTGGACGATCTTCCGCTACGGTCTTTTCGACGATCCGTCCAACGAGCCGAAGACCTACAAGACGCTGCGCCGCCGCGGCTCGCTGAAGCGCTACAACCAATGGATCTGGGAGCGCGTGGCGCCGTACGTCGGCCAGCGCGTGCTCGAAGTGGGCGCGGGCTCGGGGACGATGACGCGCTTTCTCTACGGCCGCGAGCTGATCGTGGCCACGGACAAGGAGACGCCGTACATCGATCGCTTGCGCAACGCGTTTCGCCGCCGGCCGGGCATGATCGTCGATCGCCTCGACCTCGATCGCGATGACGCAGTCGAGCTTGCGAACCACGAGTTCGACACGATCCTCTGCATCAATGTCCTCGAGCACACTTCCGACGATGCCGCCGCGCTACGCCGCGCGTATCAACTGCTGATGCCGGGCGGACGAATCATCATCTTTGTTCCCGCCGGAAAAGATCTCTTCGGCACGCTCGACCGCGGCATCGGCCATCAGCGTCGCTACGAACGCGACGAGTTGATCTCGCTGCTGCAAGCGGCCGGCTTCGAAGTGGAGGAGGCGGTCTACCAGAATCGCGCCGCGAAACTGGCCTGGCGGCTGAACTCGAAACTCTTCAATCGCAATGCGCTACCCGCCGCACAATCGAAGATTTTCGATCGCCTCGTTCCGCTGCTCAAAGCGCTCGACGGCGATCGGCCGAAGAGCGGATTGAGCCTGATCGCGATCGGAAAAAAACCGAGTTTGGGCAATGAGTTGGCGGTGAGCATCGAAGCGAATGCTTCCCCGTCCCCTGCCGTCGTCCGCTCGCCTCTCCCTGCGTCATGAAGCGTCTGCTTCTCCTCGCCGCGCTGCTCGTGACCTGTTGCGATCATCGCCAACACGGCGTCACGATCTCGCGCACCGGCCGCGCAAACGCGCGTGTGGTGGTGACGACCGTCGGCGTGGCCATCAAGGAAACCGGGCCGGCGGAAACCGTGAAACAGTTCGGCGAGGTCTACGTCTTTTCCCCCGAAACCTTCGCCGTCCGCCGCGATGAGCCGACGCAAATTACCTTCTGGAATCTGCAACCCGACGACGAGCACGATTTCATGCTCACCGATCCAAAGAACAACGTTCTGCTGAAGACCAAGCTCGCGCCGCTCTCGAAAACGACGTTCGTCCTCACCTTCCACGACGAAGGCGTCTTCCCCTTCTATTGCACGATGCACCAGCCCGCCATGTCAGGCCAGATCCTCGTCACGCGATAAACCGTGGGGAAACAGTGGGGTCACACCTTCGGTCTGCGGCTAACCCGTCGCGGCTAACAGTGGGGTCACACCTTCGGTCTATGCGACCGCCGAAGGTGTGACCCCTGTCATGTGAGCGGTTACTCGGCCAACGGTTATTCATAGTTACTCTACCGGTGGGGTCACACCTTTGGTCTATCGAATAGTCGAAGGTGTGGCCCTTTCGGCAGACTGCATCTTCGGTCGATGCGACTGTCAGTGCCCGTTATCCATACCTGTTGCAGCGTCACACCTTGGGTCTATCGAATAGTCGAAGATGTGACCCTTCGGCAGACTGGACCATCGCCACACGTTAAGCTTGGCCCATGTCTGTCCGCACAGCCTTGATACTGGCCGGCGGCGTCGGCTCGCGCCTGCGGCCGCTGTCGTCCGACGAGAACCCGAAGCAGTTCCTGCGCATTTTCGACGGCGCATCGCTACTGCAGAAAACGTACGAACGTGTGGCCCGGCTCATGGAGCCGTCGCGGATCTTCATTTCCACGAACGACCAGTACCAGTCGAAATGCGCGGCCGAGCTTCCCTTGGTACCGGAAGCCAACATATTGACGGAACCGGCGCACCGCAACACAGGACCCGCCATCGCCGTCTGCTGCTTCGCGATTGAGGCCGCATTCGGCGATCCGGTCATCGCCGTGCTTGCGTCGGATCACTTCATCGCTGACGAAGACGAGTTTGTCCGCGTGCTGTCCCGCGCGTACGACTTTGCGACGGCCAATGATTTCCTCGTCGCCATCGGCATCGAGCCGACCGAGCCGAATACGGGTTTCGGGTATCTGCAGCTGGGCGACGTAATCGAGCCTGGCGTCAACGAGTTGCGGCGTTTCACCGAAAAGCCTTCGCGCGAGGTCGCCGAGCAGTTTTTGCAGGCCGGCAACTATCTTTGGAACGCCAGCATGTTCGTCTGGCGCGCGAGCGTCTTCCGCCGCGCCCTCGAAAAGGCCGCGCCCGAAATCGCCTCGCTCGCCGACCGCATCGTGAGCAGCGGCGATCCCGGAAAACGCGTCGAGCATTACGAAGCGATGCCGTCGATCTCCATCGACTACGCCCTCATGGAAAACGCGCCGAACGTCGCCGCCATCCGCGGCGACTTCGGCTGGAGTGACGTCGGTAGTTTCGAAGCGCTCGAACGCGTCGGCGTGCCGGTGTCAGAGTTGTTGAAAAAACAGTGACGCTCTGCGCGCGTCGTGGCCGAGCCTTGGGCAGCCAACGCCTCCGGCCGTGCCGGTCAGCGGCGTCTGACGCTGCGCCGGCACTTGGCCTCGGCACGCGACTCGATCTGGCGCACACGTTCGCGGGAAAGGCCGAGGATTTCGCCGATGTCGCGAAGGGTTAGCTCGTCGTCCTGCAGAACGCCGTAGCGAAGTCGCAAAATCGTCTTCTCCTCGATCGGCAGCGACTCGACCATCTTCTGCACGGCACCCTGTTGCTTGAGCGACTCCAGTGCCGGCATCCGGTCCTTTGCAATCTGCGGCGTCATCCCTTCATCGAGGTCGCCGAGCTCGTACCAGAACCGCCACCAGGCCTTCGGGTTCGGATTCGTGTAGAGCAGCAACTGCGCGAGCTCGCTGTGCGTAATGGACAGCGCCTCGCAGACTTTGCCCTTCGCGGCAGTCAACACAGCTACGATTTTTTCGCGCGGATGATTGAGAAATGCCGCGAGTTCGTCGAGCCGCTTCGGCGCGTTATCGGTAACGCCGTGGCGGAGGCTGAGGACGAGTCTCTCTTTTGGCGACAGCTCCGACATGTGCGCGAGCAACTCCTCGCGCCGCCCCTGCACCTGCATGGTGTCCTCGGCGGAAGGAACGGTGGTCTGTTCGATCATGTCGGCCAGCTCGGTGTGCGACTCGTCATCGAGCTCAGCGTTCAGCGAAAAGTTGTCGCTGTTCGCACGCAGCAGCGTCTGCACTTCTTTCACCGATACACCCAGCTCCGCCGCCAACTCATCCGCGGTCGGGATCTGCTTGCCGTCGGTCATCGCCGCAGCGATGGCGCGCTCGAGCCGGTACATCAGATTGGCGCGCTTCGGAGGAAGGCGGAAGGCGCCGCCCTGTTCCGACAGCGCGTGCAGGATCGACTGGCGGATCCACCAGACCGCGTAGGTGATGAACTTGACGTTCTTGTCGGGATCGAACTTCTTCGCGGCGTGGATCAGGCCGATGTTGCCCTCGTTGATCAGGTCGAGGAAGAGGACGTGCGAGTTGCGGTACTTCTTCGCGTACGAAACGACGAAGCGGAGGTTGGCCTTGACCAGCTCTTCGAGCGCGGCCTTGTCATTCTCCTGAACGCGCTTCCCCAGCTCACGCTCGCGCTCGGGGGTCAGCCGAGGCACCTGCGCGATTTCGTGAAGATACTGATTCAGAAGATCGTACGAATCATCTCGCTCTTCATGTCGGGCCATGTTTTTGGAACACGCATTCTACCGCTCCCGCCGACGCGCCGCACACCTTCGATCAAGCGGCATAAACCTTAGTTAACTTCTTTCGTCGAGTAGGGTCACACCTTCGTCGGCTTTGGCGGGGTCACATCTTCGATTCAGGTATCGATGAAAAAAAGCTGGCGATGAAAAAAAGTTGGGGTCACACCTTTCAAAAGCGAGATATACAAAGGTGTGACCCCCAAAGCGACGGTTAGAGAAGGTTAGAGGACCTGAAGCGAGCCAGAGTGAAACCGAAGCGCGACCATCCCGTCCAGGACGTCACGCCCTCCCCGGCAAGAATGAGCCTCGGTGAGTTTCCTAGTAGTGTAGGCCTCAGCGACTCGGTGGATCACGGGTGAGGGCAGAGAGCAAATGCCTCGCACAGCAATCCAGACGAATCGTAGGAGGCACGGTGCGTGCGATTTGAAGTTCTGAAGAATTCAGGCTCGTACGATCGCGAGCGATTGGTCGAGGTACGCCAGCAGCTTCGAGTCAGTGGCGAACTCGCGGTCGCATCGTCGGATCAGCCCTGATATATGACCTTCGCTGCGCAGACGCAGTGATGCGGCGATTGTGCGGAGAGTCACCAATCCCTCATACCATCCGATCCAGGCCACCAGCCGGCGCAGGCAGCTGCCGCGTGTTTCGCGGATCGCCGACGCCGCGATGTTTGCGGCTCGAGCCACTGCTGAAACTACTTCGTGCATCTTTGGACGCCCTACCGTGCGCTGCAGCCTCGGGTGATCCGTCGAGCGCGGCTTCGTTTCGACAACCTTGCGCATCTTTTTCGCCCAAGGCTCGGTGCCAAGATAGATGCCATTGATCGCTTTGTTCCACAAGCATTCTTCTGACCCTATCTTGGCCGCCACGAATTCACGGTAGTACGTTTGGGCCAGCTCCGTATCGGGAGCGAACGGCAAGAGGGCCGCATTGACGTCGAGCCAATCGGGGGCGACATCGAGTCCGGCGGTACTCCGATAACTCGACCAGCGGTAATTCTCCGGCGCTGACGCTAAGCCGGCTCGCACCGGATTGAGAACCACGTATCGAAGAACCTCCGTGAAGTAGGCTTCCTTCTCCACCAGAAAGGCCTTGAAGCGGCCGCCAAACAGGTGTCCCCACCTCTTGTGCTGGTGGTTGAACCATCCTGCGTACGATCCATTGAGCCAATGCATACCGCGCGAAAGATTTGGCTCCGGCGTCTGGAGCACAAGGTGGAAGTGATTTGACATCAACACCCACGCCGTGATGCTCCAGCCGAAGCGTTTCGCGGTTTCGCCGAGGAAGGCGAGAAAGGTCTTGCGATCGCGGTCGTTTCTGAAAATGGGCCGTTTTTCGTTGCCGCGCGAAGTGACGTGATAGACGGCCCCGGGAAACTCGATACGAAGTGGTCGTGCCATAACGCCGAGGTTCCCTCGGTTGCAATGAATTTCCGAGGAATCTCCCAGCCGTGGAGTGATCGCTGCCAAAACCGCCTCGGAATGGAAGATTTTTGACGAAGTGCTCTACCAACAGGAGAAACGCGGGAGAGCGCGAGCGCGACGAATGGTTACGAACAGCGTTCGGAATCAAATCTCCGAGAGGTATCGACGATCGGGGGTCACACCTTCGAAGGTAAACGACGGATCGAAGGTGTGACCCCAATAGTCGCCCGCCGCGAAGAAGAGCGAAGGTGTGGCCCCATTCAAAACTCGCGGAGGAGGGTGGGGTCGACTTTGGCGCGGACGGTGCGGCGGTCGAGGGCGAGGATTTCGGCGACGGTGCTGTAGTTGCGGGAGGTGGCGTAGAGGAGGGTGCAGTATTGGCGGAGGAGTTGGTCGGCGGTGAGGCGGCCGGCGACGATGTTGTCGGCGATGCGCTGGCGGGCGTCGGGGTTGGCCGGGGCGGGACGCGGTTGGTAGGTGCCGCGGAGCATGACGCTGCGGACACATTGCTCGAGCTCGCGGAAGTTGCCGGGCCAGCGATAGTCGAGACCTGGTGAGACTTCAATCGCGCTCATAACTTCCTCGGTGAGAGCCTCGGCTTCGCCCGGGCGAGGATCTCGCGCCGATCGGCGACACGCCTGCAACATCGAAGACGTCCGGGATGACCTACAGCGAGTCGGTCACGGTCAACGCCACAGCCGGCGCCGACTACATCTTCGTGCTCGACGTTTCGGGAAGCATGGAGAGCAAGCTGCCGACGCTCGCGCGCGGCGTGCAGCAGGCATTGACGCATTTCCGGAACGGCGACCGCTTTCGCATTTTCGTTTTCAGCGATCGCGCTCGCGAAATGACGAAGGGATTCGTGAACGCGAATCCGCAGAGTGTCGCGGAATGGTCCGCGAATGTGCAGTCGCTGCACGTCGAAGGGGGAACGGATGTTTACGCCGGTCTGGAAACCGGACTGCATGCCGTCGAGGCCGACCGCGCCACGAGCATCCTCCTGGTCACGGATGGCGTGACGAACGAAGGCATCGTCGATCCGAAGGAGTTCTACGCGCTGCTGAAAAAGTACGACGTGCGCGTTTTCGGATTTCTGATGGGCAACAACGCCAATTGGCCGCTGATGCGCCTCATCGCCGAGACCAGCGGCGGTTTTTACGATGCGGTGTCGAACGACGGCGACATCGTCGGCGCGATCCTGCTGGCGAAGTCGAAGATCGTCAGTGAGGCGATGCACGATGCGAAGCTGACCATCGACGGCGTGAAGACGTTCGACCGCACGGACGACGTCATCGGCAAGATTTATCGCGGCCAGCAACTCGTCATCTTCGGCCGCTACGACAAGGGCGGGCCGGCGAACGTGACGCTGGCGGCGAAGATGACCGGGCCGGACGCGACCTACACGACCCGCTTCGATTTTCCCGACGTGACCACCGACTATCCGGAGCTGGAGCGGATGTGGGCCATGGCCGGCATCGAGCGCGTGGTGATGAAGGAGACCGCCGGCATGGCCTCCCCCGACGACGCTAAAAAATCGATCCGCGACCTCGGCGTCAAGTACCAACTCGTGACGGACTACACGTCGATGATCGTGCTGAGCGACGGCGATTTCGCGAAGCGCGGCATCGAGCGGACGAATGCGGCGCGCATCGCGGTCGAGGAACAGGCGCGCGCATCGCGCGGCGCACCGCGATCGACGCGCGTCGACGGATCGCGGCCGATGTTCAACGGACCGGCAGCGACAACGAAAGGCGGCGGCGCAGTCGATCCGATCGTGGGCATCCTGGCAGCGATCGCGGCATTCGCGGTCTGGCGGGCTCGCGAAAAATGAAACTCCCGATGTCGCTCACGCTTCTGGCGATCGCCGCCACGCTGCTCCCCGGCTCCTGGCTGGAGCTGCAGCGCGGCGGCGCGCTGTGGCGCATCGCGACGTGCCACTTCACGCACTTCACGTATGAGCAGCTCGCCTGGGACGCGCTCGTGTTTCTGCTCCTCGCCATCGCCTGCGAGCGCAGACACCGCGGCGCGCTCCGGGCGACGCTGCTCGCCAGCGTGATCGTCGTGCCGATCGCCGTGCTGGCGTTCTCGAACGTGACGACCTATCGCGGTCTCTCCGGCATCGACTCGGCGCTCTTCGGCTTCCTGCTCGTTTCCGAATGGCGAAGGAGTCGTCTCATCGCGCTCTGCGGAGTGGCATTCGCGGCGAAGATGATTTTCGAGATGAACACCGGTGCGACGGTTTTTGTGCACAGCGATTCGTTCATCGCCGTGCCGGTGGCGCACATCGCCGGAGCGATGGTGGGAGTGATCGTCGCGATCAGTCAGCGGCTCTTCAACTCGTCGACTGTGCAGTTGAGCCGCGGATGGTCGGGATCGCTGAGATCCATCTTGTCCCACGGAATGCGATGCGGTTTCGCGCTTGAGCCGCGGGCGCCGAGGTAGCGGAGAAGGCCAATGCCGAGGTGGTAGATCGAGAAGCGTTCGAAAAGGGCGTCGCGGCCGACGAGGTAATGCGTCACGAGCAGTTCGTCGCCGTCGCGATCGGCCAGCACTTCCTCGATGTGACCGACGCGCTGGCCGTTGACGTCGACGACGCGCGTGCCGATGAGCAGTTCGAGCTTCACCTCAGTCTTCTTTGATGTGCTCATGCGCGAGCGGCAGCCTCCCGATCAGATGGTCGTCGAGCCAGTGTTCCCAGGCGAAGGCGTCGGACTTCACGCCGTCGATATCGAGGTGAATATCGATTCCGGTCTTCGTTACCTTCGACCACGCCACGCGGAAGACAGGATTCTTCCTCACGCCGAAATGCCGCGTCATGAATGCGGCGATGCCTTCCCATCGCGGTCCGAGGCGGCGGGCCAGGATCAGCACGCCCGATTCGAGATGCGTCACGCGCGGCTGCTTCCCCTGTGCAACGTGAAGAGCGATGCCGTCGATCTTGCCGAGGTTCAATTTGTCGCGGTCGACGAGTTGGTTGTCGAGCAGATCGCGAACGAGGAAGTAGTGCGCTTTCATCAACCGCCTCCCATGATCTCGAGCGGAATGGTGACGATGGCAACGATCGAGGCGAGGATCAACGTGACGATGACTACCGTGTTTCCGATCGGACCGTTGGTGTGTTCGTGCACGTAGGTCTGGTCGTTCAGCAGCAGCACGAACGGCAGCACGATCAGCGGCAGGATCACCGCGGTGAGCGCCATCGCCAGCATCGTCAGCTTCAGTGGATCGATGCCGGTCAGGAGAAGCGTTCCACCAAGGAGCAGCATGATCACGTAGGTCATGGCGAAGCGCGCTTCCTTGTCCGGCTTCTTGTTCTCGCCCCAGTTCCAGCCGAGCGTTTGCGCCGTCATGTAGGCGGTGGCCAGGCTCACTTCGATCGCCGCGCCGAAACAGCAGACGCCGAGCGTGGCGGCGAAGAGCGGCAGTCCCCATCGGCTGAGCGCCGGAATGAGGACGAGCGCGGCCTGTTCGTAACGCGCCACTTCGATGCTGCGCGGCGCGAGCACGAGTGCGGCGCAAACGAGCACCGCCATCGACATCACCGCGCCGAACGACATCCCCAACACGGCGGTGATGCGGTTCGCGCCGAGGCTGTCTTCGCCCCATTTGTCCTCGATCGCGCCGGAGCCGTAGAAGTGGAACATGTAGGGGCTGATCGTCGCGCCGAGGATGCCGACGGCGATGTACCAGTAATGCGCGGCGTCCTGATGCGGCGCGGAGGGGAGGAGGCCACGCATGGCAGCGTGAACGTCGGGATGCATCTTCACGGCGGCGACGACAAACGCGATCGAGGCGAGGCCGAGGATCGACGTCGCGTCTTCGATGAAGTCGAGCGTTCCGGCCCAGATCGTCAGCCAGATCAGCAGCGTGACGGGGATGGCCCAGACGCGGACTTCGATCCCGGTCATGAACTTGAGCGCGAGGCAGACGCCGCCGATTTCCGCGCCGATGACCATGACGTTCACGATGATCTCGGCCGCGCGCGGAATGACCGCGAAGGGAAAGCCGAGGCGTTCGCGGACGGCGTCGGCGACGGCGTGTTTGGAGATGGCCGCGAGCCGGCCGGTCATCTCGACGAGGAAGATGAGACAGATCGTGCCGAGCGCGATCGCCCACAACAGCGCGTATTTGAACGATGCCCCAGCCTCGGCGGCCGTAGCGATCGATCCGACTTCGAGGAAACCGCCGATGCCGGTGACAACGCCGAGCGCGACCTGGAGGAACTTTTTCATCGGTCCAGTTCGCCTCGTGCTTTGGCGATGGCGGCTCGATCGTCCGCTTCGACGGCCTGCCGGAGTTTGGCAGCGACGCCGATGAGGCGCGTGGCGCGGTCGTCCGTCTTTTTGGCCGTCTGCCCTTCGAGGTCGTCGACGGCTGCTTCGATCGTTTTGAGCGCAAAGCCTTTGCGGACGTCGTTTTTCAGGCGGGCATCGGCGACGAGTTGGAGCGTCGCGGACCAGGAATCGATCGATTTCCGGAGTTTCTCGCTGTCGTCCTGCTTGTTGCAGGCGAGGGCGAGCAGGATCGCTACGGCGCAGAGGCGGCGCATGAGGTCGATGCAGTGCATGTGACGGGCCGAGCGGAGGGGTCAGGCCTTCGGTTCGGGTTTTTCGTCGCGCAGAGGGGGTCAGGCCTTCGGTTCGTGGTTCGTCGGCCGAATCGGCTGGGGGTAAGGCCTTCGGTTCGCGGTTTTCGTCGAATCGAAGGTGTGACCCCAAACTGATGGGGTCCGGCCTTCGGTTCGGCATTTTTGCGATTCGAAGGTGTGACCCCAACTGGAAAGAAGGTGTGACCCCAACTGGAAATAGAGTGGCTTGTCGCTTGCTTATCTGGGGCTCAGGATGAATCCAAATAACCGATTGATCGCTCTCTTGGCGCTGGTCACGATCGCGCTTGCTGTCCCGGTCGCACATGCTGCCGTTGCGCAGGCGGCGACGTTTGACGAAAAGGTCGACAACGCCGCTGCCATCTTCCTCGGCAAGTGCGTCAGGACCGAGGCCAAATTCGATCCGACCGGGCGCTGGATCGTGACGTATGCGACCTTCAACGTCGAAGACACGATGAAAGGCAACGCGGCGGGGCAGGTCACCGTCGTCACGCCCGGCGGTAGCGTCAACGGAATTCATCAGGAAACGATCGGCGTCCCTTCCTTCCGCGAAGGGGACGAGCACGTGATCTTCCTCAAGAACACGCGCCTCGGGCCGACTCCGCTCTACTTCGATCAAGGGACTTACAACGTCGAAGCCGGAGAACATGGCGAGAAGATGATCGTGCCGATGCCGTCGAACGTGATGCACATCGACACGCAGCGCGCCATGGCCGTCGCTCCGAACGACGAGCCGCGCACGCTGGATTCGTTCAAGCGCGCGGTGTCCGACTCGATGAAGGGCACGCCGCAACGCATGCAGGCGATGAGCGCGTTGCAGGCGAAGGCGAAGCCGCAGAAGTCGATCTGGTCGACGCTGGCCGACAACAAGCTCCTCGTGGCACTCGCGTTGATCGGCATCGCGCTCGCCGCCTGGCAGGTAACGCGCAAGTAAGCGGCCTGATGGTCAAATCCGCACCACGATCCGGCGTGCGCCGCGCGCTCGATCAGGATCAGCTCGTCCTCTTCTACCAGCCGATTCACGAGCTGGACTCGCGCCGCATCGTCAGCGCCGAGGCACTGCTGCGGGCGCGGCGGGAAACGGGCGAGATCCGCAGCGCGCTGCCGCTCACGCAGGCGGCCGAGGAAGGGCCGGATCTCTTTCGCCTCGACTCGTGGACGATGCACCAAGCCTATGGCGATGCCGCGATGTGGCAGAAAGATGGTGGCCCCGACGTCCATCTCAACGTGAATCTCTCGCCGCGCGAATTTCAGGAAGGCAACGTCCTACAGCGGCTGCACAAACTCGTCACCGGCTCCGGCAACGATCTGCACAAGATCAACATCGAGATCACCGAAGTGAGCTACATCGAACATCCGAAACAGACCACGCACGTTCTCGACGAGATGAAAGAGCTCGGCGTGCAGCTCTGGCTCGACGACTTCGGCACGGGCCATTCGTCGGTCGAGCATCTCCTTCGATTTCCGCTCGATGGTTTGAAAGTGCCGGCGACGTTCGTGGCCAAGCTGCCGTCGGATCAGCGCGCGCGGGCAATCACGAAATCGATGATCGACCTCGCGCACGAGCTGGAGATGAAAGTCATCGCCGAAGGGATCGAGCATCGCGACCAGCTCGAGTTCCTGCGCGACATGCGCTGCGACTTCATCCAGGGTTTCCTCTTCAGCAAGCCGATGCCGCTCGACGAATTTCAGGCGGTCTTGCGCAGCGGTTCTTCGGGGCAGTAGAAATCGCGCCGCCGGTCGAGATCGCGCATCACGTTTTTCTTGAACTGATCGGCGCCGCCGTTGCGCATCATCTCGTCGATGTACGCGGCGATGTCGACGATCTCCAGCCGCAGCCGGACGGTCTTGAAGATGCGCGGGAAGCCGCCCGGGAACTGCACGTGATGCAGTCCGCCGCTGTACGCGATGAGCATCCTCCCCTGCTTCATGGCCAGCAGGATGTCGGCGATGCCGCCGCGCACGCTCATCGGATTTCCATGCAGATCGAGTCCGTTCGCGCGCTTCATCCTTCCCTCGGGGAGGATGATGACCATCGAGTGCGGATCGATTTTGTTGAGGAGCTGGAACCAGGTGTGGTCGCGCTCGCGCGTGATGGCCACGACGTGATGCGCGACGAATTTGAAGAGCATGCCGACCAGCGGACGGCCGGTAGTCTTGTCCGCGGCCGGCACGACGCCATGCGCCGCGAGCCGCCAGACGAAACTGTTCGGAACGCCGCCGAGGAAAACGGGCTCGAAGAGGCTGGTGTGGTTCAGGAAGGCGACGAGTCGGATGTGGCTCCACGGCTTCGGCGGGACGTCACCGACCCACGCGAAGTCGTGCGAGTAAAAGAGTTTGCTCACGTACTTCAAGGTGAGCAGCGTCGAGAACACCATCAGGCTTCGCAGCAGCGACACGGCTGCGAAGCGTAGCGAGGGTGCGCCGCGCCGTCAACGAAGCATCTCGCGGAACTGCACCGCGAAGCGCGGCCCTTTGCCTTCGTCCTCGTGCTTGAAAAAGACGTAGGCGTCGTCCCACGCCTGCCGCTGCACGCGCGCCGCCCACGCCTCCAACTCGGGCGCGCTGTACTCGGTGCGGCGCAGACGCATGTAACCCCACGAGGCGGTCGGGACGAGCAGCGAGTCGGCATCGGTGACTTTGTCGGTGTCGGCGGCGCAGAGGGCGATGTCGCGCTCGCGCAGGATCGCGTAGACCTCATCGTCGAACCACGATGCATGGCGGAACTCGAAGGCGACTCTCCCCTGCTCCGGAAGCGCGGCGACGAATTCGTGCAATCGCGCGGCGTCCTTTTTCAGAAACGGCGGAAGCTGAAAAAGAATCGGACCTTGTTTCGCGCCGAGCGTCGATGCGACTTCGAAGAGGTACCTCACGTCGGCGCTCGCATCGGCGAGTTTCTTCGAATGCGTGATGCGCTGCGGCGCTTTCAAAACGAACGTGAATCCGTCCGGCACCTGCTCGCCCCACTTCGCAACCATCGGCGCTGCCGGCATTCGATAAAAGGTGTTGTTGATCTCGACGGCGTCGAAGCGTTCGCCGTAATACGGCAGCATCTTCGCGGCCGGGAGATCGTCGGGATAAAACGTCCCCTTCCACTCTTTGTAACTGTAGCCGCTGGTTCCGACGCGGATGCGCATAACGGCATTATCAGGGAGATGAAGCAGGGACGAGGGACGCGTCAGTGCCGGACCGCCCGCCCTCGCCCACCCGCGCGCGCGGACTCCTGCCAGCCGAGTTGGATCACTTCGAAGTCGCTCCCTTTGATCGCGGCGAAGGCCGGATTGAGGATGTCGTTGTCCCAGCGGGTGTCGTACGTTCCGGTGACGTAAAGATCGGTGCCGTTGTCGGCCACGATCAGGCCGTAGGTCTTCATTGCCTGAAAAATGCGGCGGAGCGGCTCGGGGTAGATTGAGATGTCCTTCGACGCTTTCAGCCGCAGGCGCGCGCCCATCGGAAGCGCGCCCGCCGTCGAGCCGGCGCGATGTGATCCGGGGAAGACGTAGCCATTCGAGTGGCGGACCGTCACGCGAAAGGCATGGCGGATCGGAACGCTGCCGTACACCTCGTCATAGCGAACCAATCCCGGCAGGATGGCCAGCCCCGCCGCGTCGGCGCTCGTCCAGCCGTCGGGACGCCGCGAATTCGAATCGAGCGGGAACGTCGCGCCGGATCCCGCGGTCCACTGCGAGCCGGTCCAGTGCAGCGCATAGAGCTCGTACAGCATGCGGTTATCGCGGTCGACGAGGAGCATGTGCCGGTCGCCGTCCGCGTTCGGATCGTTGCCCGCCAATCCCCCTTCGATCCACTTCTGCTGCGTCTTTGCCTCCTCGGGGATCGGATAGCCGGGCGGACGTCCCGGCGCGGCCACGTCGCTCTCGTCGTCGTAGTCGAACGTCACCGGCAGCAACGGCTGCGAACCGGCCACGACGATGAACGGCATGCCGTAGATCGGCGCCGAGGAGTCGCCGCTGTCGCCGCCGAAATCGGGATGCATGCCGCGCGTCGCGCCGACGTCCGCGATGAACGCGCTGCTGTGCGGATCGACCGGCGCCGCGCTGATGTCGGCATTCCACCAGTTGCCGGGCGGGAAAAGCGGCAGCGGCTGCGGAAGCGCTCCGCCGCGTTCAGGGGACTGCGCGAAGACTGCCGAGGAGAAGAGCAGAAGGAGCAAAGCGAGGCGGGGCATGAAACGGATTCTCGTCATAGGACACTAAACGTTTGTGCCTGTCATCACAGCGGGGCCGGACTTTCCGAATGAGATTGGCTCCGCTACAATACGCAGCTTCAAATAAGTAACGGAAGAAATCCGGGAGGGAGCGCCGGCCACCCGCTCCCGCACGCCACCCAAGAGAGGTTCCGCCCTTGAAGCCAATCCGCCTCATCGCCGTCATTTCCTGCCTTCTTGCCACAGCCGCCTCGGCCACGGTCTTCCAGCCAACCAGTGACCGCCAGCTCGTCGATCGATCCGACGCCGTCGTGGTCGCCACGGTACGCGACGTCTCCTCGCACGTGCGGACCGACGGCTACGTCGTCACTGACTACCGCTTCGACGTCGAGCAGACGTTGAAAGGCGCCCCGGCGGGAACGATCACCGTCAGCGAGATCGGCGGCGTCGCCGGATCGCGATTCACGTTCATCTCCGACGCCGCGTCGTACGCGCCGGGCGAGCGGGTGATGGTGTTTCTGAAGAAACGCAGCGACGGAACGTACTTCACGACGTCGATGGCCATGGGCAAGTTCTCCTTCACGCGCACCGCGCGCGGTGAGGCGGTGGTGACGCGCGACGTGTCGGAACTGCGCGACGATCCGGCGCGGCTGGTGGATGGATTCGCGCAGTTCGTCAAAGGCGCGAAGAGTGATTCGTATCAAACGAAGCTGACGCCGATTGCAACCACGCTCCATCCGAAAGCGACCACTGCGGCATCGGCCTACGTCGTGACCGCCTGCGGAGTTGGCGCTGGCTGCTTTCCCTCGCGCGTCGCTGGCGGTGAGGCAGGAGCCGGTCTGCAGTTCAAGTCCAGCGGAAGCCTTGCAGGCGTCGATGGTCCGGGAGGAATCACCGCGGCCGCGGCAACCTGGACCAACGATCCCAACTCCGGGATCGTGCTCGGCTACATCGGTACTTCCGCATCCGCAGCTCCCGATCCTGACGACTCTCAGAACGTCGTATACCTCGGCTACTCCGGCGCGAACATCGGCGTTTGCGACGGCAGCATGGCCTGCACCCTGGGCTCGGGAGACTTCACGCACACGTTTCAGGGCGAAACGTTCGTCAGCATCAGTGACGCCGACATCATCGTCCGGCCGGGCATCACCTCCGGACCGTATCTGGCGCTGATCACGCACGAAGTCGGCCACGCCATCGGCTTCCGACATTCCGATCAGGGAACTCCGTTCTCGTCGAATGCGGTCATGGCGTCGACCGTCACCACCTCGGTCCTTCAGTCGTGGGACCTCGACGCGAACGACACCGTCTACGGCAACGGCCCCGCATGCCAGGCGCCGACGTCCGTCTCCATTTCCGGCGGCGGATCCTACCCGTCGGGACAAACGGCCACGCTCATCGCCAACGTCACCGGCGGCAACGGCACCTTCACCTATGCGTGGTTCGAGGGCCCGCTGAACGACACCTCGCATCCAGTCGGCACGAACAGCAACAGCTTCACCACGCCGGCGATCACCAGCACGCATGACTACTGGGTTCGCGTCTCGAACACCTGCGGCAACGTCACGGCCACCGCGTCGGTGAGCGCGCAGCCCGTCGGACCTGGTTGCACCGCTGCCAGCATCGCCGTGCAACCCGTTTCGACGACCGTCAGCTTCGGCGGCACGGCCGCGCTCAGCGTCACCGCGGGCGGGTCGTCCCCGTTCGGCTATCAGTGGTATCAGGCCACGAGCAACCTCGACACCAGCCATCCGGTCGGAGGGAACAGTCCGAACTTCACCACACCGCCTCTGTCGCAAGCCACTTCGTACTGGGTCAGCGTCACGAATGGATGCGGATTCGCGAAGAGCAACGTCGCCACGGTCAGTATCTCCGGACAGTGCACGCCGCCGGCGTTCTCCATCCAGCCGTCCAGCGCCACGATCGCGTCCGGAACGCAGACGTACCTCGTCGCCTTCGCCACCGGCGCCACTTCGTACCAGTGGTACAGGGGCAACGCGGGCGACATCTCCAACCCCGTCGCGGGCGTTGGTCCGTCGAGCGACCGTTTCATCAATCAGCTCTACTTCGATCTTCTCGGCCGTCCTGCCGACACGACGGCGGTCGCGACCTTCAACGCGCTGCTCGCCGGCGGTGCAACGCACAGCGACGTCGCCACCGCCGTCCTTGTCTCGAACGAATATCGCCAGCGGCTGCTGAACGACTTTTACTCGACCTTCCTGCATCGTCCGGTTCTGGCAGCCGAGGTAGGGTTCTGGCTGCCGGCATTCGGAGCGGGGATGACCGACGAGCAGATCGAAGCGCAGATCACCGCGTCGCCTGAATACTTCGCGATCGCCGGCGGCACGAACGCCGGCTGGATCAACCGCATGTTCAACGACGTCCTCGGACGCTCGCCGAGCGCCGCCGAAACGACGGCGTTCCTGACGCAGCTCGGCAGCAACTCGCGGCTGAATGTAGGACTCGGAATCCTCAACTCCGGCGAAGCGATTACGCGCCGCGTGCAGCAGGCCTTCCCGCGTCTGCTGCGCCGCACGGCGACGCCCGTCGAACAGACGACGTTCATCGCCGCGCTCCTCGGCGGTACCACCGACGAGCAGTTCCTCGCGCAGCTCCTTGCCTCGGACGAATACTCGAACTTCGGGACGGTGCTCTTCACCGTCCCGATCACGTCGACGACGAGCTTCTGGGTTCGCGCCACCAGCGGCGGCTGCAACACCGACAGCAACGCGGCCACGCTCACCGTTCCGCAATGCACGCCGCCGCAGATCGTCACGCAGCCGTCGAACGTCAGTCTCGTCGCTGGCGAGACGTTCACTCTCGCCGTCGTCGCGACCGGGGCAACGTCGTACCAGTGGTTCCGCGCGCAGAGCGGCGATCCGTCGAATCCGGTCAGCGGCGCCACCGGGCCGGTCTTCAAGGGCAGCATCAACAACGTCGGCCCGACGCAATACTGGGTGCGCGTCACGAACGAATGCGGCAGCACCAACAGCAACACGGTGACGGTCACAACGCAATGCGGCCCGCGCGTGCCGGCGATGTCGGCTCCGCCCACCGCTCCCTCGGCCACGAGTTACCCGATCTCGTGGGACGGCAGCGCGCAGCGCGATGCCGCCTACGAATTGCAGGAAGCGACGAAGGCCGATTTCAGCGACGCGCAGACGTTCCAGATCAACGGCGCGACGACGCGCAACTTCTCGCACACCGTCACCGTCGATACGCGCTACTACTACCGCGTTCACGCCGCGCCGATCTGCGGCGGAAACTTCGGCGGCTTCTCGCCGGCGACGAGCGTGCTCGTCACGGCGCCGCAGTCGCCGAAACAGTCGAACTTCAACTTCGCGCAGCTCCCCTGCCCGCAGTCGCCGTGTGTCATCACGCAACAGATCTTCATCCCGGGCATCACCACGAACGGCAAGACCGCGCCGCTCGCCACCGGCGATACCTTCAGCGTCTCCTCGGACAAGCCGTTCATGACTATCTCACCGTCGAGCGGACCGCTGCCGGCGGAAGGGGCGACGGTCACCGCGACCATCGACCTCTCGCAGCTCGACGTCGGCTCGACGCAGGCCAGCGTCACCATCAACCGCGCTCCGGCGGCCGGCAAAGTCGGCGTGTTCGGCGATCCTCCCGCGCCGATCACCGTGCCGGTCTCGGTCAGCGTCGTCGCGCCGGTCACGCCGACGCCGAAGGATCCGAACGCCGGATTCAACGCGCTGCTCATCCCGGCCGTCGCGCACGCGGACGGCATCGGCTCGCGCTTCGTCAGCGACGTGCGCCTGACCAACACCGCGGCACAGTCGATCAACTATCAGCTCACCTACACGCCGAACGGCACCGACGGCACGGTCACCGGCAAGCAGACCACGCTCACCGTCGCCGCCGGCGACACGAAGGCGCTGAACGACATCGTCAAAGACTGGTACGGCTCGGGCGTCCTCGGCGAAGCACCGCAAGGCTCGCTCGAAATCCGTCCGCTCAATTTCGCGGGCAAGGACACGCCGGTCAATATCAGCCTGGCCACGGTCGCCGCCAGCCGCACGTACAGCGTGGCGCCGACCGGCACGTTCGGTCAGTACATCCCCGCGCTGCCGCTGGTGAACTTCCTGTCGAAGGCGAGCGCGTCGAAGATCTCGCTGCAGCAGGTCTCGCAGAGCAGCGCCACCGGCGGCTTCCGCACGAACCTCGGCTTCATCGAAGGCTCCGGACAGGCCGTCGACTTCGTGGCCACGCTGCTCGACGACGCCGGCCACACCGTCGCCGAACGCGCGTACTCGTTGAAACCGTACGAATCGCAGCAGCAGCGCCTCGACCAGTTCTTCGGCATCTCCTCGATCACCGACGGACGCGTGGAAGTGCGCGTGACCAGCGACACCGGACACGTCAGCGCCTACGCGTCGGTGCTCGACAACACCACCACCGATCCGCTGCTGGTCTTCCCCGCCGATCCGGCAAAGATCGCCGCGAAGCGCTTCGTCGTTCCCGGCGTGGCGGAGTTCGATACGTCGTTCTCGAACTTCCACACCGACATGCGCATCTACAACGGCGGAACGTCGCCGGTCGACGTGACGCTGGCCTTCACCGGCGCGAGCGTGCCGAACAAAGTGAAGACGATCGGCGCGGGTGAGACGCTGGCGGTCGACAACGTCCTGCCGACGCTGTGGGGCATCACCGGCGGCGGCGCAGTCATCGCCACGACGGCGAATGATTCGCAGCTCGTCGTCACGGCCCGCACGTTCAGCCGCGACAAGTCGAACGGCGGTACCTTCGGCCAGTTCATCCCCGGCGTCACCGCGACCGACGCAGTCGGAAACGGCGAGCGCGCGCTGCAAATCGTGCAGCTCGAGGAGTCGCCCGCCTTCCGCACGAACCTCGGCCTGGTCGAAGTGACCGGCAACCCGATCACCGTCGAATTGCTCGCCTACACCCCCGACTCCAAAGTGGCCGGCAAGCTGACGCTCCCCCTCGGCGCCGGCGAGTACCTGCCGAAGAACGGGATCTTCAAGTCCTTCGGGTTCAACAACGTCTACAACGGCCGCATCACCGCCCGCGTCATCAGCGGCACCGGCCGCGTCGCAGCATACGGATCGGTGATCGACAACCGGACCACCGACCCGACGTACGTGCCGTCGCAGTAGCGCGACGGTACGTACGTCCGGGCGCGCTCGCGCCGCGCGAGCATCCTTGGCTTGCTCGCGCAGATCACAATTAGCTCAACTACACTCCGCGCGATCGAACGGAGGAACGTATGCCGTGTGACGTGCGGATGCTCGCCAAGAACGAGCTTTTTGAGCAGCTAACCGAGGAGGATCGCGCGCAGTTGGCGCAGGTCGTGGACCGGCGCGAGCTCGCGGCGGGAACGACGCTCTTTCAGGCCGGCGAGCCGGGCGAATCGCTTTTCGTCGTCACCAGCGGCGAAGTCGAGCTGTTCATCAAAGATACGGCCGGGCAGAAAATCGTGCTCACCGTCGCGCGCGACGGCGAGATCTTCGGCGAGCTCGCCCTCCTCGATCGCGGCGCGCGAACCGCCACGGCATGCGCTCTCGTCGATACGGAACTGCTCGAGCTCGATCGCGACGACCTGCTGCTCCTTTTCCAGAAGACTCCCGAGGCCGCGGTGCGGCTGTTGGCGGCCGTGGGGCACATGACGCGGAAGGCGGACGAGCTCCTGCAGACGCGCGTCTCGCGCAACGTCAACATCGAGGTCGAAGAAAATCTCAGCACGCTGCAACGCATCGCCGACTGGATCGCCTGGTTCAGCGGCAGCATGCCCTTCCTGCTCATCAACGCCGTCTGGTTCATCGGCTGGATCATCGTCAACACGTTCCGCATCGGAATCCCCGCCTTCGACCCGTATCCATTCGGCCTCCTGACGATGATCGTCTCGCTCGAAGCGATCTTCCTTTCCTGCTTCGTTCTCATCAGCCAGAACCGTCAAGCCGAAAAGGACCACGTCCGCTCCGACGTCGAATACGAAGTCAACATCAAGGCCGAGCTGGAAGTCGCGCACCTGCACGAAAAGACCGACCGCATCTACACGGAAATGCTGGAGCGATTTGTAACCATCGAGGGTCTGCTGAGGAAGGGGTAAGTTATACGCAGAGTTGGTCAACTCTGCGTATAATTTAGTTGTGCCTTACGCTCGCCTTCCAGAATCGGTGCAGACGCTCTACGCCGAGCTGCTTGATCAGGTTCGCACCGCCGACGCCGAAGCGGTCCTCGGCGGCGTACGCGGGTCATTCGTGTCGAAGGAGATTCGCGGGCGGACGTACTGGTACCTCCAGAAAAACGGAGGCGCTACGAAACGGCAGATTTACCTCGGCCGCGACACGCCGGAGCTCCGCGCGTGGATTGAAAAGGCGTCGGAGCAACGATCCGAAATCAGGTCCGATGAAAGCCATCGACGCGATCTCGTCGCCATGCTGGCGGCCGGCGGCATGTTCCGCGATTCCGCGTCGAAGTCCACGGTGCTGCACATCCTCGCCGACGTGAGCGTCTTTCGCGCGGGCGGCGTGCTGGTCGGAACGGAGGCGTTCAGTTGTCTCGCGAACATGCTCGGCGTCACGTTCGACAACGAGAGTCTGCGCACTGCCGACATCGACGTCGTTCACGATACGAACATCCCGATCGTCATCGAGGAACGGCCTGGAGAAAACGATCTCCTCGTTCGCTTGCGCGCGGCTGATCCGGCGTTCTTCGCTGTGCCCGGACTCGACCCGCGCGACGTGAGCACGTCGTTCCGCGTGCGTGGCCGCGACCTCGGCGTCGATTTCCTCACGCCCGATCGCAGCCACGGACGGAACACGAAGCCGGTCCGCCTGACGCATCTCGGGATCGCCGCACAACCGTTGTACGGGCTCGACTACCTCATCGAAGACGCCGTGGATGCGGTCGTTGTCGGGGGAAGCGGAATCCGCGTCAATGTTCCTTTGCCCGCGCGGTTCGCGTTTCACAAACTTTGGGTCTCGACCTCGCGCTCCGTGTCCGAGGCCGCGAAGTCACGAAAAGATGTCCGGCAGGCAGCGCAAATCCTCGAAGTGCTCGCCGACGACCGGCCTCGCGACATCACTACCGCGTACATCGCCCTTCAGAAACGGCGTCGGATGACGCGCGCTGCGCACGAGAAACTCAAATCGTTCGACGCCGCGTTGTTGAAGCGCCTTCGCCCGCTTCTCACGCCGTCTCGAGCAAATCCTTGAACTGCTCTTTGTCGATCGCCTTGTCGTAGGCGGCGCGGGCGGTGACCTCGCCATCCTTGTAGAGGCGGCGGATGGAGCCGTCCATGTCGATCATCCCTTCTTTCACGCCGGTCTGGATCGCGCTCGTGACCTGCGAGGTCTTCCCTTCGCGGATCATGTTGCCGATGGCGGGCGAGGCGAAGAGGATCTCCATTGCCGCAACGCGGCCGCCGCCGATCTTCGGCATCAGCTGCTGCGCGACGACGGCGCGGATCGTTTCGCCGAGGACGTTGCGAACGCCTTCCTGCTCCGAGGCGGGGAAGACGCTGATGATGCGATCCATCGTCTTCGCGGCGTTGTTCGTGTGCAGCGTTCCGAAGACCAGCGTGCCGCGCTCTGCGGCGGAGAGGGCCATGGCGATCGTTTCCAGATCGCGCATCTCGCCGACCAGGATCACGTCCGGATCTTCGCGTCCGGCCGCCTTCAGTGCCTCGGCGAACGACTTCGCGTGCGATCCGATCTCGCGCTGGTGCACGAGGCACTTTTTGTTGGGATGAACGAACTCGATCGGATCCTCGATCGTGATGACGTGCAGCCCGCGCGTCTCGTTGATCAGATCGACGATCGCGGCCAGCGTCGTCGACTTGCCCGATCCGGTCGGACCGGTGACGAGCACGAGACCGCTGCGAATCGCCGCGATGCGCCGCAACTGATCGGGCAGACCGAGCTGCTCGATGGTCATGATCTTGGTCGGGATCACGCGGAAGACCGCGCCGCCGCCGCGCTGCTGGCGAAAAAGGTTCACGCGGTAACGCGCCACGTTCGGAATCTCGTAGGCGAAGTCGACGTCGTTGCTCTGCGTGTACTCCTCCCACACTTTCGGCGGCGTGACCGGCTTCATCATCTCGCTAAAATCGGTCTCGGAGATTGTGCGGTACCGAATCGACTCCATCGATCCCGACGCGCGCAGCATCGGCGGACGTCCGACCGTCAGATGAAAATCCGACGCGCCGCGGTCGTTCATCAGTTTGAGAAAGCGGTCGATCTTGTTCATCACGCTTTCCCTCGGGCGATGAAGTCTGCACTGACCATCGGCTCGAAGTCTTCTTTCTTCAGCGCGGCCAGGTAGGCGGTCTCGGGCGAAATCTGATCGCGGCGCAACAGATCCTTCAGCGCCTCATCGAAGGTCTGCATCCCCATCGAGCGGCCGATCTGCATCGCCGAGTAGATCTGGTACGTCTTCTCGTCGCGAATCATCTGGGCGATGTTGTTCGTTCCTTTGAGCACCTCGAACGCGGCCACCTGCTTGCGCCCCTCTTTCGCGGGAAGGAGCCGCTGCGCGATGCAGTACTTCATCGACTCGGAAAGCGACGCGCGAATCTGCGGCTGTTCGTCGGCGGGAAAACTGGAGAGGATGCGGTCGATCGCTTTCGGCGCGCTGGTGGAGTTGAGCGTGCCGAGGACGATGTGGCCGGTTTCGGCGGCCGTGAGCGCGAGCGAGATCGATTCGTTGTCGCGCAGTTCGCCGATAACGATGACGTCCGGATCCTCGCGCAGCGCGGCCCGCAACGCGCGCGAAAACGAATCGGTGTGCGTACCCACTTCGCGCTGATTGATCAGGCAGTTCTTGAAGGGATGCACGAACTCCACCGGGTCTTCCATCGTGATGACGTGATCGCTGCGCGTCTCGTTGAAAAGATTCACGAGCGCGGCCAGCGTCGTCGATTTGCCCGATCCGGACGGGCCGCAGACGAGAACGAGTCCCTGGTGGTAATCGGAGATCTCGGCCAGATGAATCGGCAGACCGAGCTCGATGATCGTGGGCGGCTTGTCGGGGATGACGCGGAAGACGCCGTTGTAGCCGCGGTGGTCGTAGAAGACATTGGCGCGATAGCGGCCGGCCTGCGGGATGACGTAGCAGAAATCGAGCTGGTGAAACTTCTCCAGCGCGCTCCACTGATGCGGCGTCAGCACTTCGCGCAGCATGGCCTCGGTCTGCGCGGCCGTAAACGGCTCGCCCTGCGCGCGAAGGAGGTCGGCGGCGAGGCGGACGATCGGCGGCGAGCCGACGGCGAGGTGAAAATCGGAGGCGCCCTGATTGCGTGTAGCGATCAGCATCGTGTTCAGGCGCGGCTCGCCCTGCGTGTTGCCCACCGTAAGCGCCGCTTTGCGGATCGCGTCGATCTGTACTTGCGATTTCTTATCGCTCAGCGCCAGCTCATCGAGAATTTCGACCGCATGCGTGCGCACGGCGCGGTCGGTATCGCTCTGCGCGACGGCGGAGATCGCACTCTGTACCTGCGGATGCTGGAAGTGTTTGAGCGCCTGCATCACTTCGATGCGGACGTCGGGCGAGGAGTCGGAAAGCATGCGCCCGAGGGCGGGAAGCGCGCGGATGTCGCCGATGCGGCCGAGCGCTTCGATCGCGGCGCGCTTGACGTCGGAATCGGAAAGCGTGGCCACGAGCGGCTCCACGGCGCGCGGATCCTTCATGCGGCCAAGCGTGTCGGCGGCGGAGAGACGGATCCACCAGTCGGGATCTTTGAGCAGTTCGATGGCCGAGGGGACGATGCGCACGTCCTCGAAACCGGCGGCCACGGCGATGGCGCCGGAACGAATGTCGGGATCGGGATCGTGCAGCAGATCGATGACCGGCTCGACCAGCGCGTTGCCGAATTCGCGCAGCGAATCGAGCGAACGATCGCGAACGAATCCGGCCAGTGTGGCCGAAAAGAGGATGTAGCGCCGGATCACGCCCGCCGTGTCGCCGATGCCAAGAAGGATTTTCAGCACCGAGGTGCGCGTGGTGGCGTCGCCCGACGCGAGCGCGGGCAGAAGCCGGTCGACGAACGCCAGGCCCTGCCCCGCCGCGGCTTTCGTGAGCGCCTCGACGATGATCTGCTGAATCCCATAACCGGAGCGCGGCAGCGCGTCGATGAGCACGTCGATCGCGTGCTGCGGTGCACGCGTGGCGAGAACTTCGATCGCTTTTTCGCGGACGGGAGCTTCGGGATCGATCGCCAGCCGGCGCCAGCGTTTCACCGCGTTCTCGTCCATCTCCGCCGCGGAAATCTTCGTCAGAAACGGCAGCCGCTCTTCCGCGGAGCCCGCCGCCGCGAATTGCCACAGCAGCGGTTCGAGCTGCCGCGAAGGCGGCGCTTCGAGCAACAGCCGCCGCGCCGCGTCCTGGATCTCGCGCGTTTCTTTCGTCTCTTTCGCCGGCGGCGCGAGGAATTGCGCGAGCCGGCCGTCGAGGCCGGGAATCCCAAGTGCGAAAAGCGCGGTGGCGGCGGCGCGGAGTGCCTGCTCCGGCTTGCCGCGCAGTTCGCCGAGGAAGGCGTCGAGCGTTTCGGCATCGCGGATGCGCATCAACACGCGTGCGGCGGCGTCGCGCAGCGCGCGGTCGGGACGGAACATCATCCAGACCACGTCGCGCGCGCGAACGTCGGCCGATTCGACGCGGCCGAGGAGATCGTCGCGCTCCTCCTGCGTGGTGTACGACTTCGCGGCGAGACGTTTCAGCGCATCGCTGACGTCGGAAGTAAAGAGGGCCATTGGACCCGCGAAGTGTAACGTTTATCGCATCGCGGCAACGAATGTGGCGTCGAACGAGAACGTCATCGTGTTCGTCTTGATCCGCAGCGAGGAAACGCTGCCGCCAAACGTCCCGGGGTCGCCCTTGTGCGGCTTGAAGTCGTAATCCTGCACCCCTTCGAAGTAGCCGCCGTCATACGTTCCCTTCGGATGCTGGACGGCAACGTGGCTGACGCGTCCACCTTTGTCGACGCAGACGATGACGCCGTTCAGATCGGTGGGAAGGTCGTTATCGAGCGCGGTCAATTTGGCGCCGTCGGGCAGCGGCTTGTCGGTGAGGATGATGCGCGTCAATTCGTTGCGGCCGGTGAGCTCGTTCTTCTGCTTGGCCACCGCGTACGCATAGGTGAGCGGAATCTTGTTCCCATCGATCGTCAAACTCCCCTCGGCGCGCCCGAGGTCGACGGCGTTCGCGGGAAGTGCAACCAGAAAAATCACGAGCAACGCCCCGGCGACGTGACGCATGCAAAGCCCCCCTTGTGATGAGGGGATGAGTGTACACGGAACGCTGGCGTCCCGCCGGCTGGCCTGGCTGCGTCTCGCTGCCAGCCCGGCATTTCGAAAGTCTCGCTGGTAACGAAGCGGCCTTCGCGGTTATCAGGCAAATGTCGCTACTTTGCCGGATTGGCAGCGGAACGCAGCCAAGCCAGCCGGCGAGGACGCCAGCGTTCCGTTACTGCGGCTTCGCCGCGATGGTTTAGTACGCGCGGCCCGTGCGCGCGAGCGTGACGCGGCTCTGCTGATGTGCAATCAACGCGCCGGCGCGGTAGACCGTAACGTCGGCGACGGCACCGGTGCGGGCGGCGTCGACGCGCCCTTTCATCGTCATCACGAGCCCCTTTGAAACTTCGGTTTTCGTCAATTCCTGGCCGGGACGAAGCACCACCTCGGCACGCAACGCGCGGTGCGCCTCGTCGACCAGCATCGCTGTACACGTATAGGTGTCCGGCCTGCGTTCGCGCAGCAGCTCGAACGGACCATACGACGTCGGCGCGATTTCGATGCTCAGCTCGACGGGCGCGGGCGGGACGGGCGGCACACTCGGCCCAAGCGCCAGGAAGCGCGAGGCCGCTGTGGCGACGAGAAGAACGGACAGAAGACGATTCATGACTTCCTCCTTTTCGTGGTCTGTCGATAATACGCCGCATGAAGAACCGATGGGCGGAGACGCCCGAGAACGAAATCGACCAACTTGTCTACCAGTCGCGCCTCGTCGGCGCCGAAGAATCGCTCGTCCTCTGGGGCGGCGGAAACAACAGCGTGAAGTCCCGTTCCACCGACCTCCTCGGCACGCCGATCGACGTGATGTACATCAAGTCGAGCGGCAGCGACATGAAGACGATCGTGCCGAAGGAGTTTCCCGCCGTCCGCCTCGACTACATCGAGCCGCTGCGCACGCGCGAGGGCGAGATGAGCGATCAGGAGATGGTCGATTACCTCGCGCGTTGCCTGGTCGATCCATCCAGCCGCCGGCCGTCGATCGAGACGCTGCTGCACGCCTTTCTCCCCGCCCGCGCGGTACTGCACACGCACGCGGACGCGATCCTGGCGCTGACGAATACGCGCGGCCGCGAGTCGACGATCCGCGACTGTTTCGGCGATTCGGTCATCACGGTTCCGTATCTTCGGCCGGGATTCCGATTGAGCCGCGACGTCGCCGATGCCTTCGCGTCGAAGCCGGATGCCGAGGGGCTCGTGCTGATGAATCACGGGCTGATTACCTGGGGCGAAACGCCGCGCGAGGCATATGAAAAGCACGTCGCGCTGGTGACGAAGGCGGAGGAGTTTTTATCGGGTGTAGGGAGTGGGGTGTCGGGAGTGGGAGCTACCACACCCCACACCCCACACTCCACACCCACGTCCCTCGCTCCCGCGATCCGCGGCGCCCTCGGCGCGAAGCGCTCCGTCATCCTCGAATTCGACGGCAGTGAGGACGTGCTCCGCTTTCTGGCCCGCGAGGACGCGAAGCGCATCACGCAGATCGGACCGGCGACGCCCGATCACCTGCTCTACACGAAACGCTTTCCGCTGTTTCTCGAAGCGGGCGATGACGTTGCGAACGCGCTGAGCGATTACGTCGAGCGCTACACGGCGCACTACAAAAATTACCCGAGCGAGTTCGCGATGCTCGATCCGCATCCGCGCGTCGTGCTGGTTCCCGGCGCGGGCATGTGGACGGCGGGCAAAGACGCGCGCGCGGCGCGGATCGTGCGCGACATCTATCGCCACACGATGCGCATCATCGAATTCGCCGAGGGCGCGGGCGGGTACGAGACGCTGAACGATGAGGATGCCTTTCACGCCGAGTACTGGCCGCTGGAGCTGTACAAACTGACGCTGCTTCCAAAGGAAAAAGAGCTCGCCGGAAAAGTTGCGATCGTCACCGGCGCCGCGAGCGGAATCGGCCGCGCCTGCGCGGAGCGCTTCGCCGAGGAGGGAGCTCATGTCGTCGTGACGGACGTCGACGTCGCGCTGGCGGAGGAGGTGGCGAACGGAATCGTGGCCAAGCATGGGCTGCGTCGCGCCATCGCGCTTCGGCTCGATGTGTCGAGCGAAGAGGATGTCGAGCGCGCATACGCGGAAACGATCGCCGCGTACGGCGGCGTCGACATCATCGTGAGCAATGCCGGCATCTCCTCGTTCGGCGGTCTCGACGTTCTCCCCGCGGCGGATTGGGATCGCGCGTTTGCGGTCAATGCGCGCGGACACTTCCTCGTCGCTCGCGCGGCACTGCGGATCATGAAACAGCAGAAGACCGGGGGGAGCATCGTCTTCAACGCGTCGAAGAACGTGACCGCGCCGGGCAAGGAGTTCGGCGCATACAGCGTGAGCAAGGCCGCCGAGGCGCAGTTGTGCAGGATTGTGGCGCTGGAGGGTGGCGAGTTCGGCATCCGCGCGAACATGCTCAACCCCGACGCGATCTTCGGCGGCTCTCGTTTCTGGAGTGACGAAATGCGCTCGATGCGCGCGACGGCGTATGGGATTACGTCCGACAACCTCCCCGACTTTTATCGCAACCGGACGTTGCTGAAGATGGAGGTCACTGCGGACGACGTGGCCGAGGCGGCGTTGTTTCTGGCGGGACCGCGATCGGCGAAGACGACTGGAGCGATGCTCCCTGTCGATGGCGGAGTTAGGGAGGCATTCCCGCGTTGATGCATGCCTTCTTGAAACACTTCGTTTTTGCACTACTTATACTATACTGCCGACAGGTCGTGCCTTCCGTACGGCCACCGTCCCATCTAGAAGTTCCCAACAGAGGAGAATCAGTATGGCATTCACAGTGCAGTACGCGGTCTATGGAGCACTTGCCGGCGGAAACGAAAACAACATGCAAGCGAATAACGTCACCACCGCCCTTCAGAATCAGCTCAACAGCAATCCGAATGGAGTCGTAGCGATCAACAACACGACGATGGGCGGGGATCCATCGCCCAACAACCTGAAGCACTTCGGCGCAATGGTCGTCGTGCCTGGGCAGACGCAGGCGTCTCCCTTCGCATGCCAGGAAGGCCAGACAATCGACTTCTCCTGACAACGGACGAGGAGTGTCTGTGCCGCATGGAAGCCGCGTGCGGCACAGACTACCGCCAAAAACGCAACGTCATTTTTTCATCCCTTTTCTCGCCCGAAGCACGAGATGGATCGGGCATCCGACGAGTCCCAATCCTTCCCGGAACTGGTTCTCCAGATACCGCTTGTACGAAAAGTGCAGCGGCTCGTCGACGTTTGAGAAGAGCGCGATCGTGGTCGGCTGCGTTTTGAGTTGGGTCGTGTAGTAGAAGCGGCGCGGACGGCCTTTGACCGCTGGCGGCTGATGGCCGGCGATGGCGCGTTCGAGGATCTGATTCAGCTCCGACGTCCCGAAACGTTTGCGGTAGCCGGCCACGATCCGGTCGATGCTCGGGAAAATCTTTTCGACGCGGCGGCCGGTCTTCGCGGAGATGAACTCCACCGGCGCATACGGGAGAAACTTCAGTTTGAAGCGGATCTCCTCCTCCACTTTTTTGTAATCGTCCTGCGCGTGCTCGCCGGCGTCCCACTTGTTGACGAGGAGCATCGCCGCCTTGCCCGCATCCTCGGCGTAGCCCGCCACGGTCGCGTCCTGTCCGGTGACGCCGTCGACGGCATCGATCATCACCAGCGCGATCTCGCAGCGCTCGATCGCTTTGCGCGCGGAGATCACCGACAGTTTTTCCGCCTCGTCATGCGTTTTGCCCTTACGCCGAATTCCGGCGGTGTCGATGATCAGGTACTGCTGTCCATTGCGCTCGATCTGCATGTCGATGGCGTCGCGCGTGGTGCCGGAGATCGGCGAGACGACGGCGCGCTCCTCCGCCGCCAGCCGGTTCAGAAGCGACGACTTGCCGACGTTCGGACGGCCGATGATGGCGATGCGGATCGGGCCGCGATCGTCCTCGTCGATCTCGATCGCCGAATCGGCCGGAACGATGTCGCCGATGATGTCGAAAAGCTCGTCGATCCCTTCGCCGTGCTCGGCGGACAGCGGCAGCATGCGTTCGAAACCTAATTCGTAAAACTCCGGAACGTTTTCCTCCGCATCGCGGCGATCGACTTTGTTGACCAGCAGCAGCGTCCTTGCCGCCGCCGCACGCAGCTCCTGCGCGATGTCGCGGTCCTCAGTCAGCACACCCGCGGCACCGTCGACGACGAAGAGGATGAAGTCGGCAGACTCGAGCGCGCGACGGGCCTGGTCGCGGATCTCGCCCGCGAATGCCGACATCGGCGAGTCGCCGTACTCGAGTCCGCCGGTGTCGGTGAGCTCGTAGCGGCGGCCGTCGTCGAGCGTGATGACGTCCGACAACCGGTCGCGCGTCATCCCAGGCATGTCATGCGTGAGCGCGCGGCGTTTGCCGGCGAGGCGGTTGAAGAGCGTCGACTTGCCCACGTTCGGGCGTCCGACGATGACGATTTTCTTGAGATTGGTGGCCATTGTTTGGATGCGGCGCGCGCCGGGAAGGCGGCACGGCGAATGCTACAATGTCACACATGGCATCGAACGCTGACTCTACCTGTCGACTGTGTGGTAGCCGCGTTCCTGACGCCGATCTCAACCGCCAGCTCTGCCCCGTCTGCGATGAGTACGCGCAGCACGTCGCGCTGCAGAGCAATCAAGGCCTCGACCGCGTCGTCGGCGAGTTGCAGAACGGAACGGTGTTCCGGGCGGCGCTCCGCAACGGGCACTAGCCTCCGGCGTTTTCGCGCGGCTTCGCCGCTGTTACGGCTTGAACGCGTTTTCCATCTTCGGACCCGTCGCGATATCGACCAGCGTCCGGATCAATACCTTCGTCCCCTTCTGCAGATCGGCGATGGGATTCTTTTCGTCGACGTCGTGGCCGGGGTACGGCTTGTCGTGGAACCACATGCCGAAGGCGATCGAATTCGGAAGCCGTTTCGCGTACGTTCCGCCGCCGGAGATGGCCGGCTTCGGGTTTTTGACGCCGGTCGCGGCGGCGTAATCGGCGAGCAGGCGGCGGACGATTTTCGAATTCGGATCGAAGACGAGCGGCTCGTCGCCGTAGAAACCATCCGCTTTCAACGATGCGCCGGTTCGCTGATTGAACGCGGTGACAAACTCCTCCATCTTCGCCTTCAGTTCCGGGCCGGTGCGCGGCGGCGTGCGGCGGATGTTGATCGTGAGCGTGGAGAGTTTCGGATCGTCGAGGTTCGGTTTGATCGTGGCGATGTTGACGGCGTAGCGGCCCCAGAGCGGATCGTTGTCCGTGATGCCGAGGCCGGTGCCGTAGATGTCGGCGCCGGCGGTGCGCACGAAGGCGAGAAGATCGTTCGCGCCGCCGGTCGGCAGCAGTCCGTCGAGCGCGGTCGCCAGCGCTACGAGCGCGTTCCGGCCGCTTTCGATGTTCACGCCGGCGTGCGACGAATGGCCGTAGGCGACGATCCGCAGCGTCGTATCGATCGCCTGCGTGGCGATGCGCGTGTCGGGCGGGCGCTTCGCCGCGGTCACGGCGTCGATCACCGGCTGCCACTGCGCCGGCGCTTCCCCTTTCCAGAACAGCTTCACCTCGGCGCGATCGGGAACGATGCTCGTCGACAGTCCCGCTTCGATGAACAAAATGCTGTACGGCTTCGTGATGCCGGGCCGCTCCGATTTCGCATCGGTCGTCAGCGAGAGCGAGTTCCACGCTTTCTCGCCGGCGACGACGGGAAACTCGGAATCGATCACCAGCGTGTAGTCGGGCGGCTGATGCGTCTTCAGATACTCGGCGACGTCCGTGTTGTTCGATTCCTCGTCGCTGCCGACGAGCAATCGCACCGTGTGCGTCCGCGCGATGCCGCTCTCCTTCAGCGCCTTCATCGCCAGCAGCGCCTGCACGAGCGGACCTTTGTCATCCGCCGAGCCGCGGCCGTAAACGTACGTTTCATCCGCCTTGCCGCTGAATGGCGAAAACGACCAGGCGTCCGCCTCGGCCGGCTGCACGTCGCCGTGAACCATCAAGCCGAGTACCGGCGCGTTCGCGGGACCGGGAAGCTCGATTTCGTCGATCAATCCCGCGTCGCGATACGTGAAGCCGAGGTCTTTCGCGGTTTTCGCGAGCCACGCTTTCTGTGCCGCGTGGCCCTCGACATCATTTTGCGTCGTCGGAAAACTGATCACCTCGACGAGCATCGGGACGAGCTTCTTCGAGTAGTCGCGATCGTAGATTTTCGTGACCGAGGCGACGTTCGTCTTTAACGTGGCGGCGAGAAGAATTGTGGAGAGAACCATTTCGCGGATTGTCCCGTAAAATGTCCGAAATCGTTCAACTCGGGGAGAGACTGATGAAGACCTTTTTCAAGATCGTTGGCGGAGTTGTGCTGACCGCTGTTGCCCTGATCGCGATCGGCGTGATCTGGCTGATGGCGAAGAAACCGGCCTCGCGTTCGGCCTCGGCGGAGAAGATCGAGGCCACGCCGGCGCGGATGGCGCGCGGCAAGTACCTGGTCGAGCACGTGTCGCCGTGTCTCGATTGCCATTCCGATCACGTCCTCAAATTCGGCATGCCGGTGAAGCCGGGCACCGAGGGGCAGGGCGGCTACATCTTCGACAAGAACCTCGGATTTCCCGGCGTCGTGGCCGCGCAGAACATCACCTCGGACGCTGAATTCGGCCTCGGCAGCTGGACGGACGGCGAGATCATCCGCGCCGTGCGCGAAGGCGTCGACCGCAAGGGCGAAGCGCTCTTTCCGATGATGCCGTACGAGCACTTCCGCAGCATGAGCGACGAAGACGTGAAGTCCGTCGTCACCTACATTCGCACGCTCAAGCCGATTCACAAGGGAGTGCCGGATAAGCACATCGACTTCCCTGTCAATCTGATGATCAAGTTCGCGCCGAAGCCGGTCGAAGGCTCTGTCGCGTCGCCCGATCCGCACAACAGCGTGGCCTACGGCAAGTACCTGACTACGATCGCCGGCTGCTACGAATGCCACACGCCGCACGACGATCACAACGCGCTCATCGCCGACAAGCCATTCGCCGGCGGTTGGGACATGAAGGGACCATTCGGCCACAACGTCACGGCAAACCTGACGCCGGCGGGCGCGTACATGTCGCACGCGACGAAGGACGAGTTCATCGGCCGCTTCAAGGCCTTCGCGTCGATGGACGCGAGCAACGCACCGGAGACACCGCTCAACCACAACACGGTCATGCCGTGGATCGGCTACGCCGGCATGACCGAAAACGACCTCGGCGCGATCTACGACTACCTGAAGACGGTCAAGCCGATCGAGAACAAGGTGGTGACGTTCCCCGACGCGAAGTGATTTTGGGAGTGGGGAGTTGGGCGTGGGGAGTGGTTAGAACTCCCACACCCCACTCCCCGCAATCCACTCCCTACTTTCTCAATCCCGCTTCATACTCCGGCTTCGCCACACCCATGACCCAGTGATCGAACCAGCCGACGATGTGCTGGAGGCGTTCGATGCGGTGCCACGGCTTGCCGCTGCGCGAAAGCTCGTGCGACTCGTCAGGGAAGCGCACCATGACCGTCGGGATGTGGCGGTACTTGAGGGCGCGGAACATCATCTCGCCGCCCGCCATCGGCGGCGTGCGGTAATCGGCCTCGCCGAGGATGAGCATCAGCGGCGTCTTGACGCGATCGATGTACGTGATCGGCGAGCGCATGACGTAATCCTTCGGATCTTCCCACGGCGCTTTGCGGAACCAGGTCGGCTGGAACTGTGAAAAGTCGGCGGTGTACCAGAACGTCGACCAGTCGGCGATGTCGCGCTGCGCGGCCGCGGCGGCAAAACGATCGGTCTGCGTGACGACCCAATCGGTGAGCAATCCGCCGCCGCTGCCGCCGGTCACGCAGAGTTTCTTCGGATCGATATAGCCCTTGGCCACGACGGCGTCGACGCCGGCCATCAGGTCTTTGAAGTCGTCGCCGGGATAGTGGTACTGGATGATGTTGCCGAAATCCTGACCGTACGACGTCGAGCCGCGCGGATTCGGATAGACGACGACATAACCCTTCGCCGCCATCCACTGAAACTCGTGATCGAAGGTGTAGCCGTACGCGGAGTGCGGTCCGCCGTGAATGTTGAGGATGAGCGGATATTTTTTCGAGGCGTCGAAATCGGGCGGCTTCTGAATCCAGGTCTGAATCTTCTTGCCGTCGAAGCTCGTGTACCAGAGCTCGTCCGGTTCGGTGAGCGTGAGCTCGGACATCAGCTTGTGATTGACGTCGGTCAATCGCGTCATCGCGCCAGTGCTGTCGATCAGATAGAGATCGCCGATGATGGTCGGCGTGGAGACGAGAGCGACCGTTTTTCCGCCACGAATCGAGTAGCTCTGGATGTCGTGATTGCCGGTGGTGATCGGCGTGACCGCGCCGGTTGCGGCGTAGATGCGCTTGAAGTTGACGCGCCCTTCTTCCGCGGCAACGACGATGAGCGACTTGCCGTCGTCGCTCCACACTGGCCGCCCTCCCCCGCCGCCCGCGCGCGGCGCGCGCTGGTCGCCGCCGACGCCGGACAGGACGTCGTAGTCGTACGACGCGGTGAGGTTTTTCGCCGCGGAGCCGGGGGTGGTCGAGGCCAGCCAGAGATCGGGCTGGTCGTAGGAATGAACGGGGTTGTTGATCTCGCCGCCGAAGGCGACCCACTTGCCGTCGGGGCTGACGGCGTAGGCGCTGATCGGGCCTTCGATGTCGGCGATTTTCGTCATCGCGCCGCCGCCGGCCGCAATCGAGTAGAGGTCGGCGTCGCGTCGGTCGTAATACGACTCGGCCACGCGATTCGAGGTGAAGTAGATGCTCGATCCGTCGGGACTCCAGCTGATGTCGCGCTCGTCGAAGTCGCCATTCGTGAGCTGCTTCGGCTTGGCCGATTCGTCGTCGGTAACGTCGATGGTCCAGATGTGCGTGTCGCGCGAGGCGTCGCGATAGCCGGAGCCGTTGGAGCGGTAGACGGCCTGGTTGATGACGCGGACGTCGCTCTCGTGCTCGTCGTCTTTCTTTTTTTCATCCTTCTTGTCGATATCCTCGGGCTTCGTCGTCGCGGTGAAGGCGATCGTGTTCGATGAGGGCGACCAGGCGATCGACTCGACGGACTTGGCCATCGACGTCAGCACGTGCGGCTCGCCGCCGTCGAAGCGAAGGATCCAGATCTGCGACGGCTGCGGCTTGCCGTCTTTGTCGATGGAGCGCGTGAAGGCGAGCAGTTTGCCGTCGCGCGACCAGCGCGGCGAAGCGTCGCGCGGTCCGTTCGTGATGCGCCGCGGCTCCGCGCCCGCGCGCGTATCCACCGACCAGATGCTGGTGTTGTACGTGTCCTTCTTTTCGTCGACGGTGACGCGCACGAACGCCACCTGCGAGCCATCCGGCGAGAGCTGCGGATCGCCGATCCAGTTGAACCGGAAGAGATCCTTCTCGGTGATGTTGCGCGCCGAGAGCGATGCGGCGATGAACAGAAGGAGGAGCGCGAAAAGGCGTTTCATGGCGCGCATTGTAGTTTCGTCGACGCGGAGCGCGGCGTAACCGCGCGGTGACGGACGTTGGCGCACCTCAAACCGGCGGCGTAGCCGCCGTGAGAACCGTAGCCCCCGGTTTCAACCGGGGGTCTTCGGAGCAAATCTCGGGAGCCCGTTTTAACGGGCGAAAGAACGATTCGCGCGAACCTTTCTTTCGCCCGCTTAAGCGGGCTCACGATTCGGAGACGCATCCGGGTTCCCCCGGTTGAAACCGGGGGCTACGGCTCTTACGACGGCTTCGCCGCCGGGGTATCTGCGTTCTGCGTGCGCCATGCGATTACTGCTAATGCGAAGAACGCGATAAACGTAATCGCCGCGCCGATCGGGATCAGCGGATTGCGATAACGCATCGCGATCGTGTGCGTGCCCGCGGGAACGACTAACCCCTGATACGCAAGGTTGGTGGCAATGAGCGGCGCGGGATGGCCGTCCATCGTGGCGGACCAGTAGCGATGACCGGTCACGCTGGCGACCAGATACGCGCGGTCGGAAGACACAACGTCGATGGTGGCGGTGTTGGCGGTTTCGCGGACGCGCGTCACGCGGGCGGGCGCGGGCGTGAACGGTTCGGCGGCGATGTAGGCGACGTTCCCATCCGCGGCGTTGCGCTCGACGGCGTAGCGGAAACCGCCTGCGTCGGGCGCTCGTTCGAGGCGGCCTGCGAATGAGTAGCGTTCGATGCGCGGCACCGGCACGATCTCGATAGGGATTGCCTTCGTTACATCGGAGAGTAGCGGACCGGTGACCGGACGCAGGCGCACGCGCCAGCCGACGTTCGACATGCGCGCGTAGGGCGCGTCGGCGTCGGGCAGATGCGTCGATCGCGCGGCTTTGAATGCCTCGCGGAAATCGTCGCTGTTCGTGAGCGAGGTGAGGTCGATGTCGTCTTCCATCGCCAGCGGCAGGTCGCGCATGGCGGGGATTTCTGGGAAGGCGCTGTTGCGCATCAGCCACCACAGGCTCGGGCCGGGCGGAACGTTGAAGAGCTGGTTGACGAGCGGGTCGCCTTCCCATCCCTGCCACGCTACTTCGTTGAAGACGCGATACGGCTGCGATGCGTCCACGGTCGTGAGCACTGGCGGCGGATCGAAGAACTCGCGCGGCGCGCGCGGAACGGCGTTGAGCGTGCCGTACCAGAGGTCGGCGGCGAGCAGCACGACACCGGTGATCGCCATCGCGTTCGGGCGCCGCGTGCGCATCAGCCACAACCAGGCGGCAACGAACGCAACGCGAATGCAGTTGATGGCGAAGTAGCGTTTGTCGTCGAAGTTGAGCAGCAGGACGATCGAGATCAGTAGCCAGATGATGATCAGGACCGACGTCCATCGGATCACGCGCCGGTCGCCACCGAGGATGCGATCGAAGACGATCGCGCCCCAGACGGCGAGCGCGAACCCCGCGGTGAGGATGAACTTTTCCGGAAAGCGGACGGCGGAGAAGAGGCCGCTGTCGTACAGAAAACGCAGCAGCGGCGTGTGCTCCCCTGTCGCCACGATCACGCTCGCTGCGGTCGTGCCGAGGAAAAGCCAGCGGCCGCGAACGCCGGCGAAAACGCCGGCCAGCGCCAGCAGCACAATTAGCAGGCCGGCGTAGATTTCGGTCAGGTAGGCATCAGCGCGAAATGGGTAGATCGTCGTGATCAGCGCATTGCCATTCGCGGCCGTGATGTGCCGCACGACCGAGGGCAGGATCAGTTCCACGAGACGAATGGGCGGCGTGCTCCAGTTCGCGACCACGCGAAAGTCGAACGTCTTCGTGCGGACGGTGTCGCGGACGAAATCGATCGCCGGCAGAAGTTGCACCGCGGCGAGCAGCAGCGACGCCGCGATCGCCATGCCGAGGGTGGTGGCAATCCGTTTCGCATCGGCGGACTTGCGTACGATCGTGATCAGAGACCAGCCGCCGATGATGGCCCACGTCTGCATCGCCGCCGTCGGCTCGCCGAGGATCCATTGCATCGCCAGGACCGCGGCCAGCGGCAGCAACCGCGCGGCCGTTCGCGATTCGATGAACCGCATCAGCAGCCAGAGTGCGAGCGGCAGCCAGGAGATCGAGAAGAGGATCGGCAGCTTCGACGACAGCGATGCGTAACTTCCGCAGAAGACGAAGGCGATGCTGCCGAAGGCGGCGGCCGCGATCGCGAGTTCGAGGCGGCGCAGCAGGAGAAACATCCCGATCATCGCGATCGCGAAGTGCAGCAGGATGTGAAGCTGCACGCCGAAGTGAAACGGCAGCACGTACACCAGCCACTGCGGCGGATAGAAAAGCTCGTATGCGGGATTGGCGGCCAGCGGCGCGCCGCCGGAGTAGAGGCGGTTCCAGTATGGAAATTCGCCGCTGCGCACCGCTTCGCGCACGACGTGCTTCATCGGATAGTGATAGACGCCGACGTCGCTGACGTAGAAGCCGCGGCCGAGGAAGAGGATGTCGGCATACGCGAGCGCGAGCAGCGCGAGCAGCAGAGCGATCGCGGCGCGTTCGGTCTTCATCCCTGCAGCGCGTAAACGAGCAAGCCGGACATCACTACGCCCGCCAGCGTGGCCATGATCAGCGCGCCGCGCGTGCGCGCATGCACCTGCGGCAGAAGATCGCTCGCGCCGAGGTAGAGGAGAAAGCCGGCGAAGAACGAAAGCTGGAACGCGAGCAGGCGCGGCGCGATGTTCAGGAAGCCGGCGCAGAGCGCGCCGAGGACCGGCGCGATGGCGTCGATAGCCAGCAGCGCGCCCGTGCGCCAGCGGCTGTTGCGCGTGGCCAGCATGAAGGTGACGGTGTTCAATCCGTCAGCGAAATCGTGCGCGACGACGGCTAGCAGCACGATCAATCCCACCTGCGTTCCGGCCTTGAATCCGACGCCGATGGCCAGTCCGTCGAGGAAGCTGTGAAACGACAGTCCGATCGCGCCGACCAAGCCGACGTTGTGATGATGTCCCGGCGCGTCATGCTGTTTCTCGCCGTGGATGATGGTCAGTTTCTCGAGCAGGAAGATGGCCAGGAATCCGGCGATGACGGTGAGCATCAGCGCCCGGATATCAATCCCATGCTGCACCGCCAGCGCCGAAACCTCGGGGATGAGATCGAGAAAGGCCACGCCGATCAGCAGCCCCGAGGAGAAGGCCATGATGTAGAGAAGATAGCGCTGGTAGCGGAACGCGAACGCGCCGCCGGCCAGAGTCATCGCGAATGCCGCGAGGGCGTAGAGCGCGCTCATGAGGCGCGCAGTCTAACCTCCCGGGAACGCGGGCGTCTCGCCCGCTGTCGGTGCTCGCGATGCTGCCGATTTCAAAGGCGGGCAAGATGCCCGCGTTCCCAGGTCAGCGCAGTTGCTTCGGCGCGCGCGATACCGGCGGCGGGATGCGCGGACGGCCGTCGCTGCACGCGACGACCGCGTCGACGAGATCGTCGATGTCGAACGGTTTGCGCACCAGGCCCCAGATGCGCGACGTGTCGAGCGTCTGCACGACGCGGCGGCTGGCGCCGGTCATGACGATCACGCGTGGGAGAAGTGACGGACATTCGCGCGCCAGACGTTCCAGCAATTCGAAGCCGTTCACGTCGGGCATCATCAAGTCGAGCAGGATGACCGAGTAGGGATTGCGGCTGATCTGGCCGAAGGCGGCACGGCCATCGGAAGCAACGTCGACGGTGAAACCTTTGCGCTCAAGGATGGCGATGAAGAGAGTCCTCAGCCCTGGATCGTCATCCACGACGATCACCTGGCGTGCTGCGGCCGGCGAATCCGAGCGGGACATTTTTTGAGAAGTGAGTGCTGAGGCTCATTTACAACGGGGTGAACAGCATGCACGCAATTTTGCGTCTGATGCAAAACGGGTTTCTACGCCGCGTAGACGCGCAGAAGGAATGTCGAATCGTCCTTTTTGACGGTGGCGATCGATTCGTGGCCGCGAACCGGCTTGGTCAGGCTGATCAGCTCGGAGTCGCTCTGCCGCACGAACTCGCCGATTGCGTCGTCGACGGTGCCGGCTTCGATGACCGTCTGCTTCGTCTCGCCATCGAGCAAACGGCGACTGGTGAACTCGTTCGTGAGCTGACGGCTTTCGATGGTGAATTGCAAACGGGCCTCCGTACAGCGTTTCGAACCACGTCAACCTTTTTTCGCCTGATGAAAAGCAATCCACTTGCCAGAACGGTTGCGTTTTTGCACCACGCGGCGGGATGGCAGACGAAGAAAAGGAAAAAGAGGACGCCGAGGAACGAAGCTCGCCGTCGGGGGCAGTGGTCTACCACGCCATCCGCTCGGAGGGAGAAGAAGAGCTGAAGCGGCCGACCTCGGCGTTGATGTGGTCGGGCCTCGCGGCGGGCCTGTCGATGGGATTTTCGTTCGTCGCGCAGGCGCTGCTGCGCACGCACATCCCCGACGCGAGCTGGCGCCCGCTGATCGTCAACTTCGGCTACAGCATCGGCTTCCTGATCGTAGTCCTCGGCCGGCAACAGCTCTTCACCGAAAACACGCTGACGGTGATCCTGCCCCTGCTCGTAAAACGCGACGGATCGACGCTGCGCAATGTGGCCCGGCTGTGGGTGACGGTGTTCCTGTCCAATCTCGCCGGCGCGATTCTGTTCGCGCTCGTGCTGGCGAAAACGAACGCGTTCGAGAGCAACATGACCGACGCTTTCACCGCCCTCGGCGACGAAGCGACGCGGGCCGGTTTCGCCACGACGCTGCTGCGCGGCATCTTCGGCGGATGGCTCATCGCCATGATGGTCTGGCTGCTCCCGTTCGCCGAGACGGCGCGCGTGTGGGTGATCATCATCATCACCTACCTGGTCGGCCTCGGCGGTTTCTCGCACGTGATCGCCGGCGCGACCGAAACCATCTACCTGACGTTCATCGGCCGCATCTCGTGGCTTCAGTGCGTCGACGGCTACATCGTCCCCGCGCTGATCGGCAACACGATCGGCGGCGTGTCGCTGGTCGCGGCAATCAATCACGCGCAGATGGTGGCCGGCGGCAAAGGGATGGACGCGTAGCGCAGACGTCTCGTCTGCATCCGCCGGGCGTCTCGCCCGGCGGTGGTTTCTGGGATTCAATTCCAAGTCGCGCAAGATTCAGCGGACACCCCCGGCGGGCGAGACGCCACGCCGGATGCAGGCGAGACGCCCGCACTACGCCCTGCGCAATCGCGATTTCGAGATCACCGTCCGCATCGAGATCGAGTAGCGGAGCTCTTTCGCAGCCGGGATGTGGTGCTGCCAGACGGTGCGCGCGGCGCTGTCGAGGATGTAGAGCGATCGAGGGGCCAGCAGTTGGACGTCCGTTTCGAAACCGTCCTCGGTCTTGCGGCGAAAGCGCATGCGAGCGCCGCCGCCGAGGGAGATTCCTATGACAGGCGAGCCGAACATCGGTGCGTCGCGATGCCAGCCGATCGTGGCGCCGGGCGGATAGCGCGCGATCAGAAATTGCTCGAGCGACAGCGGATCGATGTTCGCGATGGCGGCGGCGCGGTCGCGGAGTTCGACGAGAAAGGGCGGCGGCGGATCGGTTTCGCGGATCGACCATCCCTCGTAGTCGTAGTCGAATCCGAAATGGATGACGGTGCGCCGCGCCACGACGCCATGCATGCGCACCTCGTGGAACGGGAGGCGCTCCACTACCGCGATCACGGAGCGCTCCTGATCCGCGGTCAGAAAGTCGGCGACGTACGTGAAGCCCGGCGGTGGCACGCAACCGGAACGCGCAATGGGCGTGCCTTGCGTCATCGTCATCACCGGCGGCTCCAGCGGAATCGGTCATGCGACCGCGCTGGAGTTCGCGCGCCGAGGGGATTGCGTGGCGATCGCGGCGCGCGGTGGGGAGGCGCTGGCGCGGACGGCGGCGGAGATCGACGCGGCCGGCGGACAGGCGCTGGCGATCACCGCGGACGTGGCGCGTTTCGACGACGTCGCGCGAATCGCGGCGGAGACGATCGCGAAGTTCGGACAGATCGACGTCTGGATCAACAACGCGTCCGTCGCCGAATGGGGAACGGTCGAATCGCTCGACGTCGCCGGCATCGATCGCGTCATCGCCGTCGATCTCCTCGGCACGATCTACGGTTGCAAGGCGGTGCTGCCGCATTTCCGCGCGCGCGGCCGAGGGGTGATCATCAATGTGGCCAGCGGATTGGCGGAGCGCGCCGTGCCGTTGCTGTCGACCTACTCGGCGGCGAAGGCGGGTGTGAAGGGATTCAGCGACGCGCTGCGGATGGAACTTGCGGCGGCAAAGTCGGGCATCGACGTCGTGCTCGTGCTCCCTTCCTCGATCAACACCCCGTTTTATTCGAACGGGCGATCGCGGCTCGGCGTGCGGCCGCATCCGGTGTCGGTCATTTATCCGCCGAAGGCTGTGGCCGAAGCCATCGTGAAGGTTGCGGAGAAACCGCCGCGCGAGGTGTACGTCGGGGCGATGGCGAAATTGCTTTCGATGGCGCAGCGGCTCAGTCCCGCGGCGATGGACGCGTACATGCTGCAGGGCGGACGGATGTTTCGCGAGCAGACCACGTCGATCCCGGACGGCGGTCAATCGAATCTCTTCACCTCGCCGAATGACAGCCGGATCGAGGGCGACTTCACCACCGAATCGCGCGGCGGAAGCTGGTACACGCGCACGTTGGGTACGCGGCCGGGATTGAGTTTCGTGCTCGCCGCGGCCGCTTCGGCGGTGCTTTTTACCGCGCTTCGCAGGCGTCGCTGAGCATTGCGGAAAACGCAAAGCGGACGCACAGAAATGTCCGCTTTCGTACGCATCAGTTTGGCCCGCGTCATGCAAATCGCGCTGCTCACAGGGGACGACAAAAGGAGCTCGGAGTGATGGTGGGAGCCACCAAACGCAGTTCCGGCCCGACCGATTGGTTGGGCATGCAAGTAATTTTGATCGCCGTTCTGCTTTGCGCGGGATGCAAGGCCAAGACTCCTGACAACAAGACGTTCCCTTTCTTTCAGCGCTACTCCTCCAACCCTTCCGAGCAGACGGATCTGGTCAAGCTCGAAGGGGAAGACGGCCAGTGGATCATGCCGGCGAAGAACTACGCCTCGACCCGTTTCTCCGGCCTCAATCAGATCAACGCCGCCAACGTGAAGAACCTGAAAGTGGCGTGGACCTTCTCCACCGGCAGCGACCGCGGCGAAGAGGCGGCGCCGATCGTCGTGAACAACACGATGTACATCGTCACGCCGTTTCCGAACACGCTTTACGCGCTCGATCTGACGCAGCCCGGCGCGCCGGCGAAGTGGAGCTACAAACCGAAGGATCTCAACAACTCCGCGAAGGGCGTGGCGTGCTGTGACTGGGTGAACCGCGGCTGCGTCTACGCGAACGGCAAGATTTTTTTCAACACGCTCGACGGCAAGACGGCGGCGGTGAACGCGCAGACCGGCGATGAAGTGTGGGTGTCGCAGGTGGCCGACATCAATCGCGGCGAGTCGATCACGATGGCGCCGCTGGTGGTGAAGAACAAGGTGCTCGTCGGCGACAGCGGCGGCGAGTTCGGCGTGCGCGGTTCGCTCACCGCGCTCGATTCCGAAACGGGCAAGCAGGTGTGGAAGGCGTACAGCACCGGTCCCGACAAAGATTGCCTGATCGGTCCCAACTTTCATCCCTTCTACGATTCCGACAAAGGTCAGGACCTCGGCGTGAAAACCTGGCCGCCGGACGGCTGGAAAATCGGCGGCGGCACGACCTGGGGGTGGATCTCCTACGATCCGGCGCTCGACCTCGTCTACTACGGCACCGGCAATCCCGGCCCGTGGAATCCGGAGCAGCGCCCCGGCGACAACAAGTGGACGTGCGGGATGTTCGCGCGCCGGCCTGACACGGGCGAGGCGGTATGGGCGTACCAATGGAGCCCGCACGATCTCTACGATCACGATGGCATCAACGAGCTGGTGCTGCTTGATCTCCCGATCAACGGACAAGTGCGAAAAGTCCTCGTGCGTCCCGAGCGCAACGGCTACGTCTACGTTCTCGACCGCGCCACCGGCCAAGTCCTGTCGGCGAATCCCTTCGCCTTCATCACCACCAGCACCGGCGTCGATCTGAAGACCGGGCGCCTCAAACCGGTGCAGGAAAAAGCGCCGGGCTTCGGACGCGTGACGCGCATGATCTGTCCTCCCGCTCCCGGCGCGAAGGATTGGGAGCCCTCGGCCTACTCTCCCATCACAAAACTGCTCTACATCCCGCACGCGAATCTCTGCGAGGACTCGGAAGGGGTGACCGCCAATTACATCGCCGGCACGCCGTACGTCGGATCGAACGTGAAGATGTACGCCGGTCCGGGCGGACACCGCGGCGAATTCGATGCGTGGGATCCGGTGGCCGGAAAAAAGATCTGGTCGATCAAAGAGAACTTCCCGGTCTGGAGCGGTGCAGTGGCCACGGCGGGGAACGTCGTTTTCTACGGGACGATGGAAGGGTGGTTCAAGGCCATCGACGCGCGATCCGGCCAGCTCCTCTGGCAGTTCAAATGCGGCTCCGGGATCATCGGCCAGCCGGTCACTTACCAAGGTCCTGACGGGAAGCAGTACGTCTCGATTCTCTCCGGCGTCGGCGGCTGGTCCGGCGCCATCGTCTCCGGCCAACTCGACCCGCACGACGGCACCGCCGCCCTCGGATTCGTCAACGCGATGTCCGACCTGCCGAAGGCGACCACCAAGGGCGGGATGCTCTACACGTTTGCATTGCCATGAAGAATCTGGCTCTTGGCTGTCGGCTGTCGGCTGTCGGGGCGCTCGTCGCGGCGCTCATGACGATCGCTTGTAACTCCCGACAGCCGACGGCCGACAGCCGACAGCCCAATCAACGCGTCCTGAGAGTCTGCGCCGATCCCAACAACCTCCCCTACTCCAATCAAAAGCAGCAGGGATTCGAGAATGCGATCGCGTCGATGGTCGCGCGCGATCTGAATGCGCGCGTCGCCTACACCTGGTGGCCGCAGCGCCGCGGATTCGTGCGCCAGACGCTGCGCCACGGCGACTGCGACGTGATCATCGGCATCCCCAGCAACTTCGATCAGGCGCTGCCGACGCAGTCGTACTACCGCTCGACCTACGTCTTCGTCTCCCGCGCCGACCGCCATCTCAACATCACGTCGTTCGATGATCCGCGGCTGAAGAAGCTTCGTATCGGCGTGCAGATGATCGGCAACGATCACGTCAACTCCCCTCCCGCGCACGCGCTGGCCAGGCGCGGCATCATCGACAACGTCGCCGGCTATACGGTCTACGGCGATTACCGCAGCCAGGCGCCGGGACGCGACATCGTCGATGCGGTTGCCAACGGCGCGGTCGACGTTGCAGTCGTCTGGGGACCGCAGGCCGGCTACTTCGCGCGGCAGGAGAAAGTCGCACTCGACGTCGTTCCGGTATCCCCGCAGATCGATCTCCCCTTCCTCCCCTTCGTCTTCGACATTTCGATGGGCGTCCGCCGCGGCGACAACGCGCTGCGCGATCAACTCGATCGGGAGATCGAGAAACGCCGCGGCGACATCGAACGGATCCTCGATCAATACGGAGTGCCGAGAGTATGAAGCGACCGCTCGTCTTGCTCGCCATCCTCGCCCTCGTCGCCTGCCATCGCGAACGGCGTCCGCTGACGCCGACCGCTGCCGATTCGGCGCGCCCGATGCCGCTGCGCATGGGCGATCTCCAGCCCGGACCGAAGCAGCTCGCGGCCACCGGCATCAACAATCCGTACGAAGGCAACGCCTACGCGATCAGCCAGGGACAGCAGCTCTTCGAGCAGTACAACTGCTCCGGATGCCACTTCCACGGCGGCGGCGGAATCGGCCCGCCGCTGATGGACGCTGAATGGATCTACGGCAGCTCGCCCGCCAATATCTTCACCACGATTTCCGAGGGGCGGCCGAACGGGATGCCGTCGTACGGCGGGCATATCCCGGTCTTCCAGATCTGGCAGCTCACGACCTACGTCCGCGCCCTCGGCGGCTTCGAGCCGCAAGGCACGACGTCTCCGCGCTCGCAGGAGATGATGTCGAAGCGGGCGGAGGAGCCGAAGTGAGGCGAGGGTTGTCAGCCGTCCCGAGCCTCACCAGCACAGACAAGAGTGTCTGTGCCACATTGATCGTGCCGTACCAGCGAGTGCTGCCGCGGGCGAAAAGCAGTGTGGCACAGACACTCTTGTCTGTGCTCCGGCAAGATGCAGTGCCTGATGTTGCTAACCCAGGTGCCGCGGCTCCACGCCGACGACTCCTCATGACGGGCGCCGCCCTCCCGCCCTTCCAGTCCGCGCTCCACTCCGCGGGGCCGCAGGCGGCGAGCATCGAGCATCTCTGGTGGGTGTTCTTCTGGATCTGTGCCGCTGTCTACGTCATCACGATTCTCTTCTTCCTCGCGGCGGTGATTCGCGGACGAAGGCGGGAAGAGGCGATCGACAATCCTGCGCACGATCGACGACTCGGCATCTTCGTCAGCAGCTGCGCCGCGGTCACGATCGCCACGCTGTTCGGACTTCTCTTCAGCAGCGTCGCCACCGGCAACGCCATCGGGACGTTCGCGAACGATGATCCGCGCCAGTTGGAGATCGAAGTCACCGGGCATCAGTGGTGGTGGGAAGTGAAGTATCCCGATGCGCTCGCGCCGGCGAACCAGATCACCGACGCGAACGAGATCCACATCCCGATCCACACGCCGGTGCTGCTGCGGCTCGACACGCGCGACGTCATTCACTCGCTCTGGATTCCGAACCTGCACGGCAAGCGCGATCTGATCCCGGGTCGCGTCAACAAGTTCCGGATTCAGGCCGACACACCCGGCGTCTACCGCGGACAGTGCGCCGAATTCTGCGGCTACCAGCACGCGCACATGGCGCTGATTGTCGTTGCCGAGTCGCCGGAGGATTTCGCGCGATGGAAGTCGCACATGGGCGAAGGCGCGCCGACGCCGATGACGCCGGCGCAACTGCGCGGGCAGCAGGTCTTCCTCTCGGCACCGTGCGCGAAGTGCCACAACATCCTCGGCCTCGACGCCTACGGCACGCTCGGACCCGACCTCACTCACTTCCGCAGCCGCCCCACGCTCGCCGCCGGACAACTGCTGAACACGCGCGGCAACCTGGCCGGCTGGATCGCCAACGCGCCGGCGATCAAACCGGGAACGCTGATGCCGCCGAATCAGCTGAGCGGTCAGGAGATGAACGATCTGCTGGCGTATCTGGAGACGCTGAAATGACTGTCGTGTGCGTAGCGCCGGCGGCCCGCCGGCTGGACCGCCGCCGGCTCGGCGGCGCTACTCCGGGAGTTTCCGCATGACCGAGCTCCTTGTCGCCGATCCCGACTTCGCCAAAGAACGCGAAATCATGCAGCGCACCTGGGAGCCGTGCCCCGGCATCCTCGGCTGGTTCATGGAGACGGGACACAAAAAGCTCGGCCTTCGCTACATCATCACCGCATTCATCTTCTTCCTCGCCGGCGGCGTCGAAGCGGCGCTCATGCGCATCCAGCTCATGCGGCCGGAAAATCATTTCCTCGGGCCGGACGCGTACAACCAGATCTTCACCGTGCACGGCTCGACGATGATGTTTTTGTTCGCCGTCCCGATCATGGAAGGCTTCGGCGTTTACCTCGTGCCGCTGATGCTCGGCACGCACAACGTCGCCTTCCCCAAGCTCAACGCCTTCGGCTACTACATCTACCTTTTCGGCGGGCTGTTCCTGTACACGATGTTCTTCCTGCACGCCGGGCCCGACGCCGGCTGGTTCGCGTACACGCCGCTGTCCGGTCCGCAGTTCTCGCCCGGAAAACGCGTCGACACCTGGGCGCAGATGATCACCTTCACCGAGCTCTCCGGCCTCGTCGTGGCCGTCGAGCTGGTGGTGACCGCGTTCAAGCAGCGCTGTCCGGGCATGTCGCTGAACCGCATCCCGCTCTTCGTCTGGTCGATGATCGTGGTCAGTTTCATGATCATGTTCGCGATGCCGGCGGTCATGCTCGACAGCGGCTATCTCGCGCTCGACCGCCTCATCGGCACGCAGTTCTTCAACCGCTCCGAGGGCGGCGATCCGATCTTCTACCAGCACCTCTTCTGGTTCTTCGGGCACCCCGAGGTCTACATCATCTTCATTCCGGGGCTGGGGTTCGTGAGCTCGATTCTGACCGCATTCACGGGACGGAAAATCTTCGGCTACACGGTGATGGTCTGCACGCTCGTCGTTACCGCTTTCCTCGGCTTCAGCGTCTGGGTCCACCACATGTTCGCCACCGGACTGCCGCAGCTCGGCGAGAGTTTCTTCACCGCGGCCAGCATCATGATCGTCATCCCCACCGGCGTGCAGATCTTCTGCTGGATCTCGACGATCTGGTCGGGACGATTCCGCATCGCCACGCCGGTGATGTACGTCATCGGCTTCTTCCTCGTCTTCATCGTCGGCGGATTGACCGGCGTGATGCTGGCCTCGATTCCGATCGACTGGCAGGTGCACGACACCTACTTCGTCGTCGCGCACTTTCACTACGTCCTGATCGGCGGTGCGCTGTTCCCGCTCTTCGGTGCCTTCCACTTCTGGTTCCCGAAATGGACCGGGCGGATGTACAGCGAAGTGATGGGACAGATCAGTTTCTGGCTGCTGCTGGTCGGCTTCAACGTCACCTTTTTCCCGATGCACATCCTCGGGCTTTACGGCATGCCGCGCCGGGTCTACACGTACCAGCCGGGCCTGCGCTGGGGCGGACTCAATCAGCTCGCCTCGGCCGGCGCAGTGCTCATCGCGCTGTCGGTGCTGACGATGATCATCAACTTCCTCGTCAGCCGCGTTTCGGGACGCGTGGCCGGTCCGAATCCGTGGAACGCCGACACGCTGGAGTGGTCGCTGCCGTCGCCGCCACCCGTCTACAACTACCTGCACGTGCCGACCGTCAGCGGTCCGAATGCCGTGTGGGATGCCGCGCCCGATCAGCCTTACGTCACCGGCATGCACTTCGACCGGCGCGAGATCCTCGTCACGCGAGTGCTCGACGCCGAGCCCGATCACACCGAACAGATCCCCGGCCATTCGCTCTGGCCGTTCATCCTGGCCTGCACGACATGCGTCGGATTGTGGGGTGCGATTTTCTTCGCCTGGTGGTTCACCATCGGCGCCGTCGCCAGCGGCATCGCCCTCATCGGCTGGTTCTGGCCGACGGATCGGGAACTGGAAGACCACATCGCGCGCGAAGAGGGTGAGCTCGGCGGCTTATCCCTCGGCATGCCCGAACCGGTGCGGGAGGAGTTGCCGTGACGCAGCGCGTGCTCGATGTCTCCGCGCTCACCGAAGGCACCGCAGACAGCCGCGCCCTGATCTGGTGGGGCAACCTCGGCATGCTGGCCATCGAAGGGTCGATGTTCGCCATGGCCATGGCCACGTATCTCTATCTGAGAAGTACGAACCTCGACTGGCCGCCCAGCACCGTTCCCAAACCTGACCTGATCATGCCGACCATCAACACGGTCATGCTGCTGCTCAGTTGCATCGCCGCATTCGTCATCGACCGCGCCTCGATCACGAAAAACATGCTGGCCATCCGCATCGGACACGTCATCTCGCTGGTGGTCGGATTCACGTTCCTCTACATCCAGTACGGCATCATCGTTCCGAACCTCGGCTACAAATGGAGCGACCACGCCTACGGCTCGATCATCTGGACAATCATCGGCCTGCATACGATGCACATGGTCGCCGCCACCGGCGAGACGGCGCTCCTGTTCGTTTACGGGCTGTTCAAACCGGTCGTAAAAAAACACCTGCTCGACTTTCGCTGCACCGCCGTCTACTGGTACTTCGTGGCGCTGGTGTGGGTGCCGTTCTACTTCATCATCTTTGTCGAGCCGTGGATGCAGCGCAAAGGAAGCTGACGGATGGAGACGACCAAGCCGCTCGACATCCGCCCCGCCTCGCCGCAGCTCTGGACCGGGATCTTCTCCGGCCCCTTCGCCTTCGCCACGGCCTTCACGACAAAGTACGCGATGGTCGACTGGATCTGTGACCACAAAGCAGAATGGATCTTCTGGGCGATCACGATCGCCGCGTTGTTGATCTGCGCCTTCGGCGCGTTCGAATCGTGGCGCGGACTGAAGAACGGCGAGAACACAAGACGCGTCCGCTTCATGGGCATCGGCGGCCTGCTGCTCACCGCCGCCTTCGCGATGTCGATCATCGCCATGACCATCCCGCACCTCTACCTCGGAGCCTGCGAGTGAGCTGTCGTTCTGACTTTCGCAGCCGTCCCGAGCCTCACCAGCACAGACAAGAGTGTCTGTGCCACATTGATCCTGCCGTACTTGGTCGAATGCTGCTACAGGCGCGAGCGCGTGTGGCACAGACACTCTTGTCTGTGCTTTGGCCAGGTGCACCGACTGAAGTTGTTAGCCTGCGCGTGCTGCCACTTCTAGCAGCCGCGCTCCTCCTCCCAACCACCGCGTACGCGCACGCCGGCCACCACCACCACCTCGAGCCTTCGACAGTCATGCGCTGGTGGTCGTGGGAACCATTCGTAATCCTCCCGCTCGCAATCACGGGCGCGATGTACGCCATCGGCGTGACGCGGATGAAAGCGCTAAGACCATGGCAGATTGCCTCCTTCGCCGCCGGCTGGATCGCGCTCGTCATCGCGCTCGTCTCGCCGCTCGACGCCCTCGGCGGCATCCTCTTCTCCGCGCACATGGCCCAGCACGAAATGTTGATGATCGTGGCCGCGCCGCTGCTCGTCTTCGGACGTCCGCTGATCGCATTCCTCTGGGCTCTGCCGCAACGATGGCGCGTTCCGGTCGGACGTTTTTTTCAGCGCGAGCCGATCAGCAACACGTGGAACTGGATCACCGGCGCGCTCGTCGTCACGATCCTGCACGCCGTCGCGCTGTGGGTCTGGCACATTCCGTCGTGGTACGAGGCCACGCTGCGCAACGACGGCATTCACGCGCTGCAGCACATCTCTTTCCTGCTCACCGCCACGCTTTTCTGGTGGTCGCTCACGCACGGACGCTACGGCCGCCTCGGCTACGGCGCGGCGGTGGTCTACGTTTTCGCCACGGCCGGACACAGCGGCGCGCTCGGCGCGCTCATTACATTCGCGCCGCATCTGTGGTATCCGATCTACGGCGCGCGCACCGCGGCCTGGGGCCTGAACGCGATCGAGGATCAACAACTGGCCGGCCTGATCATGTGGATTCCGGCCGGAGTCCTGTTCACGATCCTCGGAATCGCGATTTTCGCCGCCTGGCTCGGTGAAGCCGAGCGCCGCGTCGCGCTCGGAACGAGCGACGCGCTGCGAAAGGAAGAACGTTGAGACGATTCGTACTACTGACGACATTGCTGCTGATCGCCGCCTGCAAACGGCCGGAAGCAGCATCGCCCACGGCCGGCAATCCAAGCCGCGGAAAGCAACTCATCGAGCAGTACGGCTGCAGTTCGTGCCACATCGTCCCCGGGATCGAAGGCGCGAAAGGGATGGTCGGCCCGTCGCTCGAGCACATCGCCTCGCGGCAGATCATCGCCATGAAGCTGGCGAACACCGAGCCGAACCTGACCGCGTACATCCAGAATCCGCAGATGACCGATCCGCAAAACGCGATGCCCAACCTCGGCATCAAGCCGGACGAAGCCCGCGACATCGTGGCCTACCTCTACACGTTGAAATGAACGCGCGAAGTCACAGAGCACAGACAGGAGTGTCTGTGCCACATAACCGCGGCTGGTGTGGCACAGACACTCTTGTCTGTGCGGTCCGGCAGGCTGTGAGTTGCATCCTTCTTCTGATCGCGGCAACAGGAGAAGCCAGAATCTTCGTCACCAGCGAACGCGCCGGCACGGTGACGATGATCGACGGCGCGACGATCAAGACGATCGCCGTCGGAACGCGCCCGCGTGGAATCGTGCTCAGTCCCAGCGGCAAACGGCTCTACGTCGCGGTCAGCCACTTTCGCGGCCAGTATTCGAAGACTGCCGACGGCGTCGTTGCCATCGATCCGATGACGATGAGGATCATCCGCCGCTACAAAGCCGGGACCGATCCGGAAGGCATCGCCATGACGCCGGACGGCAAACGCTTCTGCGTCGCGAACGAAGATGCCGGGACCGCGTCGATCGTCGACATCGGCAGCGGGCGAAACGTCTCGCTCGTCACCGGGACGGAACCGGAAGGAGTTGCGGCCAGCTCTGACGGGAAGTTGATTTACGTCACCGCGGAAACGAGCAACACGGTCACCGTCATCGATCCGAAAGCGAACGCCGTCACCGGCAACATCTTCGTCGACGCACGCCCTCGCGCGGCCGTCTTCGCGCGCGACGGCGTGCGCGCGTACGTGAGCTCCGAAGTTGGTGGGAGCATCAACGTGATCGACGTGAAGAAAAACCGCGCGATCGCGCACATCAAACTGCGGCCTGCTGATCATCCGGTCGGCGTCGTCCTCTCGCCGGATGGCAAACGTCTCTACGCCGCCACAGGACGCGGCAACTCGGTCGCCATCATCGACACCGCCACGAATCGCGTGCTGCGCTACATCGCGGTCGGCAACCGTCCGTGGGGCATCAACCTCACCAGCGACGGCCGCACGCTCTACACCGCCAACGGGCTTTCGAACGATGTCTCGGTGATCGACACGGCGTCGGGCCGCGTCACCGCCACGATCAAAGTGCCGGACGGCCCGTGGGGCATCGCGGTGGCGCCGTAGCTATCCCCACATCCCCGACTTCGCCAGCTTCTGAATCTTCTTCAGGATGCGATCCTTTTTGAAGCCGCGAACGTGATCGATGTACAGATTGCCGTTGAGGTGATCGATTTCGTGGCAGAGCGCGCGCGCCATCAACCCTTCGCCGCGCATCTCGCGCTGCTGTCCGTTGCGGTCGGTGAAGCGCACCTTCACGCGTTCCGGCCGCGTCACGTTTTCGACAAAGTCGGGAATCGAAAGGCAGCCCTCTTCTTCCGTGATCTGCCCTTCCATCTCCACCAGCTCCGGATTGATGAGGATGTGCAGATTGCCCGGCTTCTTGCCGACCGTGAGATCGATCACTGTCAGCCGCTTGCCGACGCCGACCTGATTCGCCGCCAGCCCCACTCCCGGCGCGGCGTACATCGTGTCGACCATGTCGTCGATCAGCTTCTGCAGCGCCGCGTCGATCTCGCCGACCGGCTGCGTCGGATTGCGCAAAACGGGATCGCCGTATTTGACGATTGGAAGAACGGCCAAAATTGTGACTCCTGCTACTTTTTCTTCAGACTCTCGATCATCGCCTCGACCGTGTGCTCAGCGCGGCGCTGATAAAAGTCGTTGAGGACCTTGCGGATTCCGGGGTACGTGGCCAGCGCATTGTCGAGCTTCTCCTTGTCCAGCCGAAGAAGTTCCGTGCGCTGCGAGGCGGTGATGGTGGCGGTGCGCGGCTTGCCGGTGAGCATGCTCACCTCGCCGAAGAAATCGCCTTCGCCGAGGCGGGCCAGGTAGAGGGCGGAGCCTCCGGCGCCGTTCGTGTAGACCTTCACTTCGCCGCTGGCAATGATGTACATCGATGCGCCCGGCTGTCCCTCGGTGATGATGACGCTCCCTTCGTCGTGCGATTCCAGCTCCATCTCGCGCACGAGCGCGGTGCGTTCTTCCTCGGACAGCACTTCGAACAACGGCGACTTCGGCACCGGAAGCGTGAACAGCGGCTCGCTCTTGCCCGCCGCCGGCTCCTGCGGCTTCGACGCCGCGATCTGGTCGCGCAGCTTCTGGGCCTTTTTGCTGACGGCGATGGCCTGCACCGTCAGCCCGTTGTCGTCGTAGTACTTCGCGGTGTGCTCGTACTGCGCGATGGCCTCTTCGTGCTCCCCCGCGCCGGCAAGCGCATCGGCGTACTGCAGGCGGATGCGCGGATTGGACTGGTACTTGTCGAGATCGCGTTTGAGGAGCGGAACCGCGCGCGCATATTCGCGCCGCGCGAGAAGCGATGCACCGCTTTCGGTTTCGTCAGGCATGGCGGTGGATTGTATCGGCAACCGCGTAGTGCAGGCGTCTCGCCTGCATCGTCGTGGCGTCTCGCCCGACGGGGGTGTCCGTAATCATTTCGCTGCTGCGGTTGAATCCCCGAAACCACCGCTGGGCGAGACGCCCGGCGGATGCAGGCGGGACGCCCGCACTACGCTGGCTAGTACTTCACGCGCTTCAGTTCCAGCTTCGCGGACGACGCAGCCGTCGAGTATGGATAGTGTTTGATCACTTCGTCGAAGGTCTTGCGGGCCATGCCGAGGTCGCCGGTTTTTTCGAAGGTGAGTCCGATCTTGAACATGGCGTCGGGCGCCTTGTTCTGCTCGGGATACTCCTTCGTTACGCGCTCGTACGTGCGCATCGCGTTCGAAAAATCGGAGGCGGCGTAGTACGTTTCGCCGATCCAGTAGAGCGCATTGTCGGCGAGCTCGCCGGAGGGATCAGCATCGAAAACCTGCTGCAGGGCGGCGCGCGCATCGGCCATGCGTCCTTTGCCGAAAAGGATCAGCGCGGCGCGATAGCTGTCCGCGATCGCGGCGTTCTGCAACGGCCCACTGACCGGCGGCGTGGTCGCGCGAACGGGCGCGGGCGTGGATGACGGGACCGGCGCCGGTTCCGGCACCGGCCGCGGCGCAGGCTCGACGACGCGCGGCTGCGGTTGCGCAGCCACGCGCGTTTCCGATTGCGGCGCTGTCTCCAGCCGCGCGATGCGCGCGTTGAGAACGTCGATCCGTTCGAGCAGCTCCGTCATCGACGTCTGCATCTCCGCGAGACGCGCATCGGATGCGGCGCTCGCCGCCGCGGCAGAAGCCGTCTCCGGCGGCGGCACGAGAGACGGCACGTCGTTATCGTCGTTCTTCTTCGTCGCGCACGACGTCAGCACCACCAGGAGAGCGATCGCCGCCGCGTACTTTTTCATGCGGTCTTCATCGTCCCGAGTTTCTGCTTTGCCTTGGGCGCGTACGGACTCTGCGGAAACTCCGTCACGACGCGGTCATAGTACAGCCGCGCCTCGGCGGTGCGTCCCAGTCCCGACAGCGCAGTGGCCAGATCGAAAAAGACGGCGGCGCGCTCGTTGTAGTTCGGGTACAGCGTCACGATTCCGTTCAGGCGCTGCACGGCGGCGTTGTAGCTGTGCCGCTTGATGTAGTAGCGGGCGATGATGTGATCGTGTTTGGCCAGACGGTCGAGCACATCCTGCATCCGCTTGTCCATTTCCGGACGGAGCGGGCTGCGCGGAAACGACTTCAGCACGTCGTTGAACTTGTCCAGCGCCTCGCGCGTCTTCTGCTGATCGCGGTCCGGACGTTCCATCTGCTTGTACGAGCACATGGCGATCTGCAGCATCGCGTAGTCGGCGCGGTCGCTGCCGGGATAGCGGTTGATGAAGTCTCGATACTTGTACTGAGCCTCGACGAGGTTCACCGCGTCGCCCTGCTCGTAATACGTATCGGCCACGCGCAGCAGCGCGCGACGGCCGAGCGGATCGTTCGGGAAGGTCTCGTAAACGTGCGAGTAGTACTGGCGCGCCTTCGCGTACTTTTTCTTCGCAAACTGTTCCTCGCCGAGCTGGAAGACCTGTTCCTTCGTCATCCTCGTCAGCGCGGGATCGAAGGCAGTGTGAAGCGACGATTTGGTTACGCTGCTGCTTCCGTTGGCGGAGTTGCCGCCGCGGAACGTATGCCGGCATCCGGCGAGCGCGATCGCCAGGACCGCGATGAGGGTCAATGTCTTTTTCAAAATTCCTCCGAGAAAGTGGTCAGGAGATGTCCACTGACCACTCAAACTTTCATCACAACGCTGTTTCGAATCGCTTCCATTGCCGCTTTGCGGTCGGGCTGTCCGAAGACGGCCTGGCCGGCCACGAGGATGCGCGCGCCGGCGCCGACTACCAGCGGCGCTGTGGACGCGTCGATGCCGCCGTCGACTTCGATGTCGACCGCGACACCTCTCTCTTTGATCATCTGCGCTATGTGACGGATCTTCCCCACCACAGGTTCGATGAACTTCTGTCCGCCGAAGCCGGGGTTGACCGTCATCACCAGGACAAAGTCGCAGAACTCGATGGCCGTGCTCAGCGATTCCGCCGGCGTGGCCGGATTGATGGCGATGCCCGCCTTCGCGCCGCCGTCGCGGATCATCTGCAACGCCCGCTGCAGATGCGGCTCGGCTTCCTGATGGATCGAGATCATGTTCGCGCCGGCTTTCACGAACGCGTCGATGTAGCGCTGCGGCTCGGAAATCATCAGGTGGCAGTCGAAGATCAGCTTCGTCTGCGCGCGGCACGACTTCACGACAGCCGGACCGATGGTCAGGTTCGGAACGAAATGTCCGTCCATGACGTCGAGATGCACGAGGTCCGCGCCGCCGGTTTCGATGTCGCGCAATTCGTCCCCCAGCCGCGAAAAATCGGCGGAGAGAAGCGATGGCGCGATTTGAATCTTCGTCATTGCGTGGTGGTCGGGCTGGCGGTTGGAGCAAGCGCCGCGGGTCCTTCGATGATTCCGCCTTCCGCCTGCCGGCTGACGACGACGGTGATCGGATCACGGCCGCTGACCGGCGCGCCGCGCAGCGGAAACTGCCGAATGATAATGCCGTCTGCAATGCCGGGATACGACTCGAACTTCACGTTCGACACGAGCAGACCGCGGCTTTCCAGCGCCGGACGGACGGTGTCGAGCGGCCGGTCGATCAGATCCGGCATCACGTACGGCAGCGGCGACAGCGGTTCGCCGACCAGCAGCGACACTGCCGTCTGCGCCGCCACGACCGTCCCCTTCGGCGGCTCCTCGGACATGATCCCCTGCTGCGTCGCGCTCTCGACGTGGGCCACGCTGCCGAGTTTCAGATTCTGCTGACTCAGACGCAGCAGCGCCGTGCGCGCCGTTTGACCGTTGAGATCCGGCACTTGCAGGACGAGCGGTCCGGCGCTCAGCTCGACGCGGATATCAGTCCCGCGCTTGACCAGGTTCGTCGCGCCGGGCGTGCGGTTCTGCCACACCACGTCGCCGGTCTTGATCTTGTCCGAATTGCGAACGTGCTCCGTATCGACCACGAGATTGACGCCGAGGTCAGAGCAAACCGCTTTGGCATTGACGACAGAACGGCCCACCAGATTGGGCGTCGAAACCGATCGCCCGCGGATGAAGAAGTTGAAACAGATGTAGGTGCTGGCGCCGAACGCGAGGAGCAGGAGCGCGGCGAAGAGGACGTTGTCCAGCCAGCCGCGTTTGTTTGTCTCGCTCATCGTTGTTCTGGCCGGTCGCCGGCCGCAGGTTCGATCGCCGGTTCGATTTTGGTCTCAGCGTCGTTGCGGACGCTTTGCCGCGGCGCCACCATCGGCATCAGCGATTCTTTCCAGACGCTCTCCACGCGATCGGCGAAGGTGAAACTCAGCCCTTCCTTCACTTCGTCCGGCACCTCGGTGAGGTCCTTGCGGTTCCCTTCCGGCAGCACGACGGTCTTGATGTTCGCCCGCTGCGCCGCCATCACTTTCTCTTTGATGCCGCCGACGGAGAGCACTTTACCGCGAAGGGTGATCTCGCCGGTCATGGCCACGTCGTGGCGCACCGGGCGGTCTCCCATGACCGAGGCGATGCAGGTGGCGATGGCGACGCCGGCAGAAGGTCCGTCTTTCGGAATCGCGCCGGCCGGGAAATGGATGTGGATGTCGTTCTCGGTGAACTTCTTGTCGTCGATGTCGAGATCCTTCGCCTTCGACCGCACGTACGAATACGCCGCGGTCACCGACTCGCGCATCACGTCGCCCAGCTGTCCGGTGACGGTAGTCCGTCCGCTGCCGGCCATGCGCGTCGCTTCGATGAACATGATCTCGCCGCCGAACTGCGTCCACGCCAGTCCCGTAGTGACGCCAACCTCGGGATGCCGCTCGGCAAATTCGTGCTCGTAAGACGGCAAACCGAGATACGGCTCCAGTTCGGAGCTCTCCACCGTGTAGAGCGCCTCCTCCGATCCGCTGGCCACCTTTCTCGCGATCTTCCGGAGAATCGTGGCCAGCTTGCGTTCGAGGTTGCGCACGCCCGCCTCGGCGGTGTAGTCGCGAATGACCAACAGGATCGCGTCGTCACTCATCGCTACCTGAGCGGCGGTGAGGCCGTGATTTTCGAGCAGCTCGGGGATCAGATGTTTCTTCGCGATCTCCAGTTTCTCGCGCTCGGTGTAGCCGGAAAGGCGGATCACTTCCATCCGGTCGCGCAACGGACTCGGAATCGTGTCGAGCATGTTCGCGGTGCTGATGAAGAGGGTGTGCGAGAGATCGAACGGAATCTCGAGATAGCGATCGACGAAGGCAACGTTCTGCTTCGGATCCATGACCTCGAGAAGCGCCGAGGCAGGATCGCCGCGGTAGTCCTTCCCGATCTTGTCGATCTCGTCGATCATGATCAGCGGGTTGTTGACGCCGACCTGGATGTAGCTCTGGATCAATTTTCCCGGCATCGCACCGATGTAGGTCTTGCGATGGCCGCGGATCTCCGATTCGTCGGTGACGCCGCCGACCGCCATGCGCACGAACTTGCGCCCGAGCGCGTCCGCGATCGCCGCGCCGAGGGAGGTCTTGCCGACGCCGGGCGGCCCGACGAAGCAGAGGATCGGACCTTTGAGATCGCCCTTGAGCTTGAGCACCGCCAGAAACTCGAGCACGCGCTCTTTGACTTTTTCCAGTCCGTGATGGCGCTCTTCCAGAATCTCCTCGGCACGAACGAGATCGAGCCGGTCTTCAGTTTTCTCGGACCACGGAATCTGAAAGACGGTATCGAGATGACCCTTGATGACGGCGTAGTCGCTCGACGACGGCGACAACTGTCCGAACCGGTTCACCTCGCGCCGCAACGTCTGTTTGTGCTCCTCGGCGATCGGAAGCGCTTCGACGCGATCGCGATACGTATCGGCCTCGCGCTCGGAGCTGTTCGAATCGCCCAACTCGTCCTGAATGACGCGAAGTTGTTCGCGAAGATACGTCTCGCGCTCGCGGCGGTCGATCGAGGTCTGAATCGTGCGCTGCAGTTCCTTGTCGAATGTGGCCTTGCCGAGGTCGCGCTGGATCCAGTCGATGAGGAGCTCGATTCGTTCGACCGGATTGACGGTCTCCAGCAGGAGCTGCTTTTCTTCGAGCGGAAAGTTGACGAACGACGAGAGCAGATCGGCGAAGGTGTCCGGCCCTTCGCTCATGTTCATCCGCAGAATGTTCAGCAGTTCGTTCGAATATTTCGAATCGCTCTCCACCAGCTTCTCGAAGAGCGACATGGCCTTGTTCATCAGGTTGTCGGTCTTGACGCTCTTCGGAATGGCGCGCGGCACGATCTCGCGCAGCATCCCTTCGAAGTACGGCTCGCTCTGCAGCATCTGCACGAGCTCGACGCGCTGCCGGCCCTGCAGAAATACCTGGTAGCGATCGGACGACAGCGGGAGACGCTGCACGATCGCGGCGAGCACGCCGATCTGGGAGAGGTCCTCGGCGCGCGGATTCTCTTTGTCCCCGCTCTTCTGGCAGAAGGCTGCGATCAGGTTCTGATCGTCGCCGAGACCCTTGAGCAGACGCACGTTGCGGTCGATGCCGACCTGCAGCGAGAGCACGCCGTTCGGGAAGAGAACCGACGACACGAGCGGGATGATGGGAAGGCTTTTGGGCACGTCTTCTTCCATCCACTCGGATGCGTTGACGTTCGGCGGCTTGCGGTTGGTTGTGGCCATTTGGCGTTGACGGCGTGAGCTACACTTCCGTGCTCATCCTCACCGGCACGCGAATTGTAGGAAAAACGCAGACAGGTTGAGCAATCATTTCTGAGACTACTGCAAACTCGATGAACGATACGACTACGTTGCAGATCCTTTCGGATCCGGCGATCAAGCGGGCCGATCTGCATTGCCATAGCCGTTATTCGGTGTTCAAGTACTTCCGCCGCGCGAATACCCGCGACTGCTACAACAATCCCGAAGACGTCTACCGCATCGCCAAGGAGCGGGGGATGTCGTACGTCACACTCACCGATCACGACTCGATCGACGGCGCGCTCTACCTCCTCAACAAGTTTCCCGATATGACCGACTTCTTCATCGGCGAAGAGGTGGAGACGTACTTCCCCGAGACAGGGCAGCGCATCCACGTCGGCGTCTGGGGGCTGAACGAAGAGCAGCATCGCGAGATCCAGCGGCTGCGGCGGAACATCCGCGAGATGGTTCCCTACATGAAGTCGCAGCGGATGATCTTCGGCGTCAACCACCTCTTCCAGAACTATCGGATGAAGAACGTGGCTGCGCACTACATCGCCGAGCTGCTGGAGATGTTCGACATCTTCGAGGCCATGAACGGCGCGATGGCGTCGTTCCACAACAAGATGGTGCAGCAGCTCGTGAACACGGTGCAGAAAGGCGGCCGCCACGCGTCGATGATCGGCGGCTCCGACGCGCACACGCTGAAACACGTCGCGAAGGTGCACACAGTCTCGAAGGGCGAGACGACCTCGGAGTTCCTGGAGAACATCCGCGCCGGCGATTGCTTCGCCTGGGGCAGCGAGATGCGCTTCCGCGAGCTGATCGCCGACATCTACCTGCTGACGATCGCCTACAACGGCCAGGCCCGCGCCGACCTGATGTCGCAGGACTACAGCGTGGCCGACAAAACGATGCAGCTCGCCGGCCGCTTGGCCTCGATCCCCGCCGCCATCTCCGGCCTCCCCGCCGCGATCACGTCGCTCAATTACCTGAAGCAGATCGTGGTGACAAAGGGGATCTCGATGCGGTTCGAGAAGCTGGTCGAGAAGATCCAGCCGGGCTTGAAGTAGCTCAAGTCGGTCGCCGGCAAAGCCGGCCTAAGAACCGTAGCCCACGGTTTTAACCGTGGGAACCACGAGCGTTCAAAAGATTTGAGCGCGCCTTGGCGCGCGAAAGAAAGCTTTCTTTCGCCCGCTGAAGCGGGCTCCCAAATTCTTCGCATACGAAAACCCCCGCTTGAAAGCGGGGGCTACGGTTCTTACGCCGGCTTCGCCGACGACCTAGAAATTCACCGCGAGGCCGCCGATGTAGCGGCGTGTGCTGCCGTCGGCGTCGAGAGCGTCGAGGAGGATGCGCGAGTTCTCGGAGCGGGCAAGCTCGACGCCGAGGAGGACTTTCAGGTCGAGCGGGAGGTGGAGCGACTGCGCCACGCGAACGTCGACGCGATGCGTGCGGTACGCGTCGCCGCCGTTCGGCTGCGGCTGTTGGATCTGGCGGTAGGAGACGGCCACCGTCGTACGCGTCGGGGAGAACGTCGACTCGACGTCGCCCGCAACGTACAGCTTCTCGGTTCCGTGCGTGTTGACGGCAGGATGACCAGGCGCGGCCGTGCCGGCCATCGACGAAACGTCGAGAAGGAACCGGCTGCCGAGCTCTTTGCGGAAGGCCATGCGGACGTCGCGGCGAATGTCGCCGGCATCGATGTAGAGGCCGTCCCAGAAATGTTCGAGACCGTCGGTGAAGACGATGCGCAGCGGCGTGTCGGCGGCGCTGACGCTGCCGATGACGCTGAAATGTTCGCGCGACGTATCGCCGGAGACGATGCCGGCCGAATACGCGTAGTGCGGCAGAAGGCGCGAGTCGTCGGACCAGACGATCACGCTCGGCAGCGTGTTCTGGTGCATCGCGTCGACGACTTTGTACATACCGGTGACGACGATGGCCGTGTCCCTGCCGATCTTGACTTCCGCGCCGGTACGCGGCGCCCACTCCGTTCCGTACAGGCCGACGCGGCTGGACATGCCGTAGTCGACGGTGAACGCGGGAACGATTTCGAACTTCGCGTTGGCGGTGACGTCGGCCGTGCGCAGCGTCGGTCCGGTGACCGTGCCGGGTGTGCCGCGCAGGCTTTCCTGCGTCACGCGCAGCGAGACGCCGACTTCGTTGCGGCGCGTCTGGATGACGTTCGTATCGCCGGCGACTTCGATCAGGTCCGAGCCTGGCGTGGCCACGAAGAGATTCTGCTGCGCGAGATAGCGCACCTGAACGCGCGAGGCGCCGTGCTCCCACTCGAAATTGTGCGAACGGATGTCGGCCTGATGCGAATCGTCCGGTTCGTCATCGCGATAGCGCCACCAGGAGCGGGTCGATGCGAGTTTGTACGAGTCGGTCGGCGACGAGCGCAACTCGATCTGCGCCGCGCTGGCCTGCGCGACGGGCGCGCCAAACGACTCATTGTCGGTCTGATCTTCGATGCGATGAAGGTTGCCGCGGAAGCCGAGCTGCCAGTTGTCGCCGATGCGGCTTTGCAGCCCGAGCGCCGTTTGCGCGAAGGCAGGGCCGGAGGGAGAAGCGGCGCCGGCCGACATGCCGGTCATCGACATCATCTCGCCGCGGAAGCGCGGCATCTCGTACGCGGCCGTGGCCGTCGGCCCGATCGGATCGGGCGGCGGCGTCATGACCATGTCGATGTCGCGCAGGATGTCCGGAGGCAGCGAGCCGCGGATCTCCCACATCTGTTGATTCGTGCTCTTCGACTGTTTCTCCGTCTCCAGCTTCATCTTCAGACGGTGATCCTTCTTCGTCGGGACGATCGTTTCGATGGCCGGCGCGAAGCCGTACTTCATGGCGATGATCTTGTAGACGCCGGCGGGAAGCTGCGGCAGCGAGAACGATCCGTCGCTGGCGCTGAAGGTCTGGATGGCGTCGAGGCTGTTCAGGTTGAGCGCGATGACGAGCGCGTTGCCGACGGGCCGCGTGGAGCTGGTGACGTTGCCGAGAACCTGCAGGAAGGCGGGAAGCGGGACTTCGGATTGCGCAGGGACAGCGAGGATGACGATGGCGGCGGACGCAATCGCAATCGCACGCAGTCGGCGCATAGGCTCTCCTCCTTCGTTCCCGGCAAGCGAGTCTAAGGAGTCGTTTGCCGCGAGTCAAATGGCGGAACGTGAGGTTTCTGTGAGGACTTCCCGAGGCCGCCTCAGCCTTTGACCCGGTGAACGCGCAGCAGATTCGTTTTCGCGCGCTGGTAGATCGGCGATCCCATCAGAATCACCAGACGGTCGCCGGGGACGACGATGTCGCGGCTCAGTAGAAAATCGTCGACGCGGTCGACGATCTGCTCGTGATATTCGCCGACGTCGCGCAGGACGAACGGTTGCACGCCCCAGAGAATGTTCATCCGCCGCGCAACCCAGGTCGACGGCGTCAGCGCGATGATCGGCTGCTTCGGACGGAACTTCGACATCAGCCGCGCCGCGAATCCCGTCTGGGTGAAGACGATGATGAACTTGGCGTCGAGCTGCTGCGCGGCGTAGTTGGCGGCGCCGGCCAGCGCGTCGGTGAACTCGTCGATCTCCGACGAAACGCGGAACGGCTCGCGGCCGCTCGCGACCTGAAACTCGCGATTCTGCTCGGCGGACATGATGATGCGGGCCATCATCTGAACCGCTTCGACGGGATAGAGACCCGAGGCCGTTTCCGCAGACAACATCACCGCATCCGACCCATCGAAAATCGCGTTCGCCACGTCCGAAGCCTCGGCACGCGTCGGACGCGAATTCGTCGTCATCGACTCCAGCATCTGCGTCGCCGTGATCGCGAAGCGGCCCCAGATGCTTGCGCGTTGCAGCACGCGCTTCTGCATGATCGGTACAGACTCCGGCGGAAGTTCGACGCCGAGGTCGCCGCGGGCGACCATGACGCCGTCGCTGACGTCGAGGATGTCTTCGAGCGCATCGATGGCCTGCGATTTCTCGAGCTTGGCGACGACGTTGATCTCGTCTCCGCCGAGGTCGTGAAGCATGCGGCGCAATTCGACGATGTCGCTGCGGCGCCGGATGAACGACGCGGCGATGTAGTCGAGTTGGTTGGCGACAGCGAAGGCGACGTCCTCACGATCCTTTTCGGTGATGGCGGGAATCGTCAGCTCGGTGTCGGGAAAATTCATCCCCTTTTTCGAGGAGATCGGGCCGCCATGAATGACGCGCGTCAAAACGTTCGTCCCGTCGACGGCGGCGACTACCAGTTCGACCAGCCCGTCATTAATGAGGATGCGCTGCCCGATCTGCACTTCTTGCGGTAGCGGCGTGAAGGGCGTAGAGACGATCGACGCATTGCCAACGAGCGGCGCGGTCGTGATCGTAAGCATCTGACCTGTCTTCAGTTGAATGACACCATCGACTTCGCCGATGCGCAGCTTCGGACCCTGAATGTCGCCGAGAATCGGGATGTATTTTCCGTGATCCGTCGAAACGCGGCGAATGATCTCGATGAGCCGGACTTTGTCCGCCTGCGTCCCGTGCGAGAAGTTCATCCGGAAGACATCAACGCCCGAGGTGAGCAGGCGGAGGATGAGGTCCTCGGACGCACAGGCGGGTCCGAGTGTGGCGATGATTTTGGTTCGGCGCATCGGTCGTTTGATATATCACGCAGCCCGGGAGTCGGGTGTCGGGTGTCGTAGAACGGTCTCAGGTCAAGTGGCGGATTAAGCCGTTGATCACTTGGACTACGTCGTCAGACATTTGAATCAGATCGCCAGCTTGCTGTGCGGTGAGATAGCGCAGATGTTCTGCGAGAGTAACCTGCGTCTGTAACTCGAACGCGGAACCTCGCGCTCGAATTACGAATTGACGAAAGTCCCGTTTGGTATCTCGACCTCGCCCTTCTGCGATGTTACTCGGGACCGATACCGCCGCACGTCGCATTTGAGACGTAAGGCCGTACAGCTCATGACGGGGAAACGACTCGGTTGCCGTGTAGGTGTTGACTGCCAGGCGCATAGCTTTCCGCCATGCGTCCAAGCGCCGGTAAATGCTATCGCTCATCGTTGTGTGCGGTACCTCGGGAGGGAGCACTGACGCGCTGAGGCTCGTCTTCGTGGGGACATCGCGATTGTACCTCGGCGACGAAGACTTCCATGCCGATCCGCTCCGACCCCCGACTCCCGACTTCCTAAATCGCAGTCAGCGCGGGTTGCAACGAACGACCTACCACCCGCGCGATTGCGTCGCACTCCCGAACGATTTGCGCGAAGGCGTCAGGCAGGATCGCTTGCGGACCGTCGGAGAGTGCTTCTTCTGGCTTGTGATGGACTTCGATCAGCACGCCGTCGGCGCCTGCGGCGATCGAGGCGCGCGACATCGGCGCGACCTTGTTTCGCTTGCCGGTGCCGTGGCTCGGATCGACGAGGATCGGCAGGTGGCTGATGCGCTTGACGGCCGGGATGATGGAGAGGTCGAGGGTGTTGCGCGTGTGGTCCGCGAACGTCCGCACGCCGCGCTCGCACAGGATCACGTTGTAGTTGCCCTCGGCCATGATGTACTCGGCCGACAGCAGCAGCTCTTCGAGCGTGGCCGACATGCCGCGCTTCAACAGCACCGGCTTTCGCGCGCGTCCGGCCATCTTCAGCAGCGAGAAGTTCTGCATGTTGCGCGCGCCGATCTGGATGCAGTCGGCGTACTTGTCGACCAGCGCCAGCGCATCGTTGTCGATGGCCTCGGTGACGATCGGGAGATCGAATTCCTCGCGGATGCGCGCCAGAATCTCCAGCCCCTGCTCGCCCAATCCCTGGAACGAGTAGGGCGACGTGCGCGGCTTGTAGGCGCCGCCGCGAAAGAGTTGCCCGCCGGCGTTCTTGATGCCCTCGGCGATGGCGCGGGCCTGATCGAGCGACTCGACCGCGCACGGGCCGCCGACGACGATGATGCCGTTGGCTCCGACGTCGACGCCGCCAACATTAATGATGCTGTCATCGGGACGCGCTTCGCGGCTGACCAGCTTGTACGCGTGCGAGACGCGGATGACTTCCTTGACACCCGGATAGTTCTCGAGAACCTCGGGATCGGCAGTTCCAGGCTTTCCGGTGATGCCGATGGCGGTGCGGTTGGCACCGGGGATGGCGTGAGCCTTGAGGCCCATGCGCTCAATGTGGCGGACGACGGCTTCGATCTGATCGGGCCGGGCCCCGGCTTCCATGACGACGAGCATCGGGTCAGTATAATCGAGCGTTCTGAGGCGCCATTCCGGGAGACTCTGATGAAGAAAGCATTGATCCTCGCCGCGCTCGCGGCCCTCGCCGCCACGCAACTCTTCGCCGCGTCGTATTGGGTGGTGATGAAAGACGGCAGCCGTTACGAGGCGCGCGCGAAGTGGACGGTCGTGAACGGCAAGGCGCTGATCACGCTCACGAACGGCAGCGTGCTGTCGCTCGATCCGTCGTCGATCGACGTTGCCAAGTCGGAGGAAACGACACGGCTCGGCGGCGGCCAGCTCTTCGGAGTGGAGCAGAGAGTGGCGCCGACGTCGAAAGCGTCGGAGCTCGGCAGCGCGATTCGCCTGCGCAAACTGCCACCGTCGCAGGCAGCCGCGCCAGCGCCTGCACCTGTCGCCACCGACACGATCGCCATCCAACCCGGACCGGGCCTCGGCGCCGACGTGCTCAACAAGTTCGAACGTGCATTCGAAGACGTCGGCATCTTCGAGCACAAAGTCATCTCGACCGGACCACACACGTTGCGCGCCGATCTCACCGCCGACAATGAGGAGCGAGTCTTCAACACGCTCACTGCCACAGCCTTCCTGATGATGCACAACGCGGGCGTGGCCGGAGTGCAGATCGACGCCGTCGATCTCTTCATGAAGACCACCACCGGCGGCGCGGCGGGACGCTTCCACGTGACGCGCGAGGACGCGCAGGCGCTCGACGCGAAGACGATTTCCCCGCAGAGCTACTTCATTCTCAAAGTGCTGTTCTGACGACTCGCCTCACGCCCGCTTGAGGCCCCACGAATTCTCCGTCAGCCAGGTCATCAGCGTCGCCGCGGGGACGGGGCGGCTGATGAAATAGCCTTGCGCGAGGTCGCAGCCCATCTCCTCAAGGCGGTGCATCGTCTCGGCGTCTTCGACTCCCTCGGCGCAAACCTGCTTGCCGAGGTTGTGTGCGAGGTCGATGACGGTACGGACGATCGCGGCATCGGCCTCGCTGGTGATCATCCCCGTCACGAACGACTTGTCGATCTTGATTTCGTCGATCGGCAGCTCGCGCAGATGCGTGAGCGACGAATAGCCGGTGCCGAAATCGTCGACCGACAGCCGTACCCCCATCGACTGCAGCATCGACATGATGGCCAGCGCGTGGGCCGGGTCGGCCATGATGCTGCTTTCGGTGATCTCGATCTTGAGGAAGCGCGGATCGATGTTCCACTTGTCGAGCATCGACTGCACTTTCGACGGCAGCGTCTCCTCGAGCAGGCTTTTCGCGGAGACGTTGACGGCCACGTGGATCGGCGCCCCGGCGTCCTGCCATTCGCGGCATTGCTTCATGGCCTTGTCGAGGATCCAGTCGGTCATCGGCTTGATGAGGCCCGTCCGTTCCGCGATCGGAACGAAGCTGACCGGCATCAGCAGGCCGCGCCGCGGATGATTCCAGCGGATCAGAACCTCGACGCGCGTGATCAGACCGCTGTGCAGGTGGCGCTTGGGCTGGTAGTAAAGCTCGAATTCGTCGCGCTCGATGGCCGTGCGCATCTCGACCACGAGCGAGAGTTGATCGGGGACGCGCGACTCCGGTTCGTCGCGCTCGTGAAAGGTGAAGCCGGCGTTCGACTGCTTGGTCGCGTACATGGCCACGTCGGCGCGGCGCATCAGCGTGCGCGCGTCGGCGCCGTGCTGCGGATAGAGCGCGATGCCGATCGATGCGCCGACTTCCAGCACCTGTCCTTCCACGACGAACGGCTGCTGCAGCGAATTGAGAATGCGCCGCGCGGTCATGGCCACGGCGTTGGCGTCGAACGCCGAGGTCAGCACGATCGCGAATTCGTCGCCGCCGAGGCGGGCCACGGTGTCGTCGACGTGCAGTTGATTGCGGAGGCGGAAGGCGACCTGTTTCAGGAGCACGTCGCCGAAGTGATGGCCGAACGTGTCGTTGACGTCCTTGAAGCGATCGAGATCCATCAGCAAGAGAGCGATCAACCGCCGCTCGCTGCGTGCGGCTTCGAGCGCTTCGGCCAGACGATCAAAAAGCATCATCCGATTGGGGAGATCGGTCAGGCCGTCGTGCATGGCCTGGTGCCGCAGCGCGACGATCTCGTTGCGGCTGTCCGTGACGTCGCGCAGGAACGCGACCCAGTGCGTGAGCTGCCCGCCGTCTTCGACCGGGACGAGCTGCATGTCGAGCTCGAACTCCTGCCCATCCTTCCGTTGCGCCGTGGCCTCGGCGGCGAACGGCTGCAGCGCGAAAACGTGCTGGAGCAGCGACTGGAAGATGGCGTTGTGCCGATCGACGATTCCGAAGGCGACGGGGGTCTCGCCGATGATCTCCTCGCGCGGACGGCCGTAGATGGCGCAGAAGCCGTCGTTGACGAATGCGATGCGCGGCCCGAGCGCCTCGACCGCCGGCGTCAGGATGGCGATCCCCTCCCCTGCTACGCGAACGGCGCTGCCGAGCAGGCGCAACTGATCGCTCTCGAAACGCTGCTCGGTCAGTTTCCGCAGCAGCCGCGATTCTTCGACCGAGGTGGTCGTCCACTCGGTGCGCAGGGAGGTGACATCTTCTGACATAAAGAAGGGAGGGGATTGTAATCGCAGAATTGGACGGTCTGCGGGAACGCATAGTAGCGCCGCCGAGCCGTTTGCGGCTCAGGCGGCGTTCACAATGTCCGCCCTACTTCCGCGAAAACTCCACGCTCCCGGCGTACTTGGCCGGATCGAGGAGCGCCTTCGCATCCGCTTTGTTCTTCAGGTACGAGTCCCAGAACATCAGCGAGATCGAGCGGATCGAGCCGAAGGTGCCGCGGTCGCTGACCATCCCGCCGCCGGTGTTCGCCTGCGGGACGGCATTCAGCACCTGGCCGGTGCGCGGATCGACGATCGGCGTGTCACGCGGTCGTTCGTACTGATCCTGGCCGAGGCCGGAGGCAAGGCCTGTGAAGGTCATGTGGCCGGCGTTGCGAATGAGCACGAAGTACTTGTCGCCCGCCGGCGAATTCTCGTACGCGGTGCGCCGCCAGTCGGGACTCTCATTTTCGTTCGCGCCGTAGTCGCGCGTGCCGGTCATGAACATCGCCGGGACGTGCACGTCGCGCCACGATTCCGCGGTCAGGCCGCGATTGGCTGCGACGCCCTGCGGCGACATCGCCAGGATCGCCTTCACGCGCGGATCGCCGCCGGAGACCGGCGGAGTGCCGAACGTTTTCGCGCCGCCGACGAGCATGGCCGTGAACGCGCCATACGAATGGCCGCCAACACCGATGCGCGTGTGGTCCATCTTGCCGGCCAGCTCGGGATAGTTCTTTTCGAGATCGTCGAGCGAATCGATGATGACGGTGACGTCGCGCACGCGATCGCGCCACTGCGGCTCGCGCTCTTTGTCCCAGATCGCTTCGGCGAGATTCGGACGCGTGCGCGCGACTTTGTCGGGATTCTGCGGCGTGCGGTCGTGGTGACCCGGCCGCCGGTCCTCGGGCTTCATCTGCAGCAGGTCATTCATCGTGTCGCGCAGCTTGCCGGCGTCGGCGTGCATCGGACGGATGCAGACGTAGCCGTAACTCGTCCAGTACGAGATCAGCGCTTCATACGCGTGACTCGATCCGCCGTAGCCCGGCGAAAAGATGATGATCGGAAACGGCCCGGTGCCGCGCGTCGGATACTCGATCGAGACCTCGACCTCTTTGTTGCGCGTCGCGTCGCGCACCAGCGCCGAGGGGATGACGCCGACCGGCGAGGAGCCCATGTCGAACGCGTACGACGGGGCGTAGGACGCCGGCTGCGGCGCGGGCGTGGTCTTCTGCTGCGGCGTCGAGCCGCATCCGGTCGCGGCAAGGATCGCAAGGGCGAGAGTGATTCGTTTCATGAAACCTCCGTACAGCCTGCATTTGAATGCAAAAACAGGAGACAGGATTTCTGGACGACCCGAATCAGGCTCTTCGTTGCGAAAGTGTTGGGGGTTGTCATCCTGAACCGCCGGAGCCGTGGAGCGCGAAGCGCGGAAGCGGCGGAGGACGGCGAAGGAACTCAAGATGCGCAACTCCGGCTGAAACCCGATGGGAATCAACGTAGCTTGGGAAGCTTGAGATCATTCGCCGTCCTGCGCGACTCCGGCTTCGCCTACGTCGCTCCGGCGGCTCAGGATGACAGGGAACGCCTCACAGCCAACCCTTCTCCCGCGCGATCCGCGCGGCTTCGACGCGGTTCTGCGCGCCCAGCTTGCTGATGGCCTCGGAGAGGTAATTGCGCACCGTTCCCTCGGACAAATGCAGCGACTCGGCGATGTCGCCGGTGGCCTGTCCTTCGCCGGCCGACCGCAGCACCTGGCGCTCGCGATCAGTCAACGGATCGGGCTCGCTCCACGCCTCGGCGGCCAACTCCGGATCGACGGCGCGGCCGCCGGCGTGCACGCGGCGGATCGCGTTCGCGAGCTGCTCGGCCGGCGAATCCTTCAGCAGATATCCCGACGCTCCCGCTTCGAGCGCGCGGCGAAGGTAGCCGGCGCGCGCGAAGGTCGTCAGGATCACCACACGCGTCGGCAAATGTTCGTCGCGAACGAGCTGCGCGACTTCGAGTCCGGTCTTCGACGGCATTTCGATGTCCGTCAGCAGCACGTCGGGGTGATGCGTGCGCACGAGATCGAGAGCTTCGTCTCCGCTGCGTGCGCGCGCGACGACTTCGATGTCCGATTCGATTTCCAGCAACGCCGAGAGTGCGCCGAGGACCATAGCCTGATCCTCGGCGATGACGACGCGGATCATGCCGAGCGCTCGATTGCGCTGATGGACTGCAGTCCGCTCGCCACTGGCAGCGTGACGGTGAGTGTCGTCCCGTGTGAGGCGTTGCGCGAGACGGAGCCGCCGAGGGTGGCGATGCGTTCGCGCATGCCACTGATACCGGCGCCATCGTGTCCGCCGCCCCGGCCGTCGTCGGAAATGATGAGGTGGATGTCATCGCCATCGCGGCGGAGTGCGATCGTGCAGTGCGACGCCTCCGAATGCCGGACCACGTTCGTCACGGCCTCGCGCAACGCCAGCGCCAGGATCGCTTCCTGCCCCGCCGCGAGCGGCACCGGATCGAACTGCGTCGTCAGCTCGATCGATGCGGCGCGGAGCATAGCCGTGGCGCCGTCGAGTTCCTGCTGCAATCCGGCGCGATAGCCGCGCACGGCCTGGCGAACTTCGGACAGCGCCTCGCGCGAGATCCGTTCGACGTCGCGAATCTCATCGCGCGCACGCTGCGGATCGCGGTCGGCCAGTTTCGAGGCGAGCTCCGACTTCAGGATGATCAGCGAAAGCGTGTGGCCGAGGACGTCGTGAAGATCGCGCGCGATGCGTTCGCGCTCGGCGACTTTTGCGAGATGCTCGATTTCGTCGTGGGCTAATTGCAATCGCCTGCTGGCTTGCCCGACCTGTGCGAAGTGCGCATTCACCGCACCGATGACGACCGTGAAGAACGCCGCCCACCACCAGATCAGCGGACTGAGTCCGATCACCAGCACGTCGGCAAGCAGCACGAGCAGGATGACTCCGATGATGGAGAAGGCCTTGCGCACGCCGCCGGTGTTGCCCGCGAACGACGCGGCGAAGATGAAGAACGCGCCGGCGCCGGAGTTGGTCGGCATGAAGGCAACGCCAAAAGCCGTGATCGCCGCAATGATCCACAGCAGCCGCCGTCCGCGAACGCGATAGCCGGCCAGGTAGATGGCGGTGAAGAGCGCGGTGGCGAGCCAGGTGAGCGCGATTCGCCCCGCGCTCGCATTCGCAACCACCGGATATCCGGCGAACGGGATGATGTAGACCAGCCAGATGTACTTCGTCCAGCCTGCGTAATCGCGTTCGGCGGTCATGGTCATAAGTCTAGCCGTGGGAACAGTGCGCGAACCGTGCGAATCGTCAGCAGAGGCATATGACAAGTGTCATGTTCCGAACTCGTCGACATCCCGCGACCGCGATACCCTTCCCTCCGTGCCCGAGAAGATCCGCCGTTACACGCTGAAGCAGCCGGTTAAACCGCAGAAGCAGTATCGCGTCCGTTACGAGGACGAGCTGAATCAGGAGCAGCTCGACGTGGTCATGGCCGGCGAGGGGCCGATGCTCGTCATCGCCGGCGCGGGCAGCGGGAAGACGCGGGCGCTCACGTATCGCGTGTCGCGGCTGATCGAGGATGGCGTCGACCCATCGGACATTCTTCTGCTCACCTTCACCAACAAGGCCGCGCGGGAGATGCTGAGCCGCGTCGAGCAGCTCGTCACCATCGACACGCGGCGCATCTGGGGCGGTACGTTTCACTCGATCGGGAATCGACTGCTGCGGCAGCACGCGGCCACGATCGGCTATCGATCGAGCTTCGGCATTCTTGATTCAGAGGATGCCAAAGAGATGATGGAATCGTCGATTTCCTCTCTTGGGATCAAGACGCTGGAGAAGCGTTTTCCGAAGGGCGACGTCCTCATCGACATCTACTCGTACCTGATCAACACGCGCACGCCGCTGGAGCTGCACCTCGAAAACAACTACCCGCATTTCGGGATTTATCGCGACGAGATGATCAACGTTTTCCGGCGCTACAAGGAGCGCAAGCAGGAAGCGAACGCGATGGATTTCGACGACCTGCTGGTGAACTGGAAGCTGCTGCTCGACGACTATCCCGAGGTCAGCGCGGCGTTGAAACGGCGCTACCGCTACATCCTCGTCGACGAATATCAGGACACGAACAAGCTGCAGGCCGAGGTCGTCGATGCCATGGCCGAGGTGCGAAGGAACGTGATGGTGGTCGGGGACGACGCGCAGTCGATCTACTCGTTTCGCGGCGCGTCGTTCGAAAACATCATCACGTTTCCGCTGCGATTCCCCGAGGCGAAGATCTACAAGCTGGAGACCAACTACCGGTCCACGCGGCAGATCCTCAGCCTCGCCAACGCATCCATCGCGCAGAACCGCTTCCAGTTCCGGAAGGAGTTGCAGGCGGTCCGCGGCGATGGTCCCGATCCTGCCGTCGTCGGCGTCGACGACGTTTTCGAGCAGGCCTCGTTCATCGCCCAGCGCATCCTCGAACTGCGTGACGAAGGGGAATCGCTCGGCGACATCGCGGTGCTCTATCGCTCGCACTACCAGTCGCTGGAGTTGCAGATGGAGCTGTCGCGGCGGCTGATTCCGTACGAGATCCGCTCGGGCATCCGTTTCTTCGAGCAGGCGCACATCAAGGATGTGATCGCGTACCTGAAGATCGTCACGAATTCGCGCGATGAGCTGTCGTGGAAGCGCGTGATGAAGCTGTATCCGAAGGTCGGCGAGAGGACGGCGGCCGAGGTGTGGGCGAGGATCGGCACGGCGCAGAATCCGCTGGATGCGTTTCTCGGGGGGTCGGGTGTCGGGGGTGGGGAGTCGGAGAGAAACAGCAATCGCTCGCGACTCAAAAACCTTCGCGACGTCCTCGGCGTCATCAGCAGCGAGTCGATGCAGCACAATCCTTCCGAGTCGATTCGCCTGATCGTGGAACGCGGGTACGCCGATTACGCGCGCGCGAAGTTTGCAAACTCGCAGGCGCGGCTCGATGATCTCGAGCAGCTCTCGCAATACGCGCTGCGCTACGACGACACGAACGCATTCCTCGATGAAGTGGCGCTAGCCAATCCGATCGCGGGAGAGGACGTGGCGGTGGTCGGCCCCGAGGACGAAAAGATCGTGTTGTCGTCGGTGCATCAGGCCAAGGGGTTGGAGTGGCGCATCGTCTTCGTGATCTGGCTGGCCGACGGGCGCTTTCCTTCGCAGCGCGCGCTGCGCGTTCCGGGCGGCATCGTGCGCGTGAAGCCGAAGGAGTTGCACGAGGCGTTCGAGTTGACGGACGCGCTGGTACAACAGGGACGAGGGACGAGGGACGAGGGACAAGCCGATCTCGCCATTGACGAGTTGCCACAGGAAATCCCACATCCCTCAACGACCTCGCGAGAATCTGAATCCCCTCGTCCCTCGTCCCTCGTCCCTGATGTAGAAATCGTGATCCCCGGCGAGGAAGAAGAGCGCCGGCTTTTCTACGTCGCCGTCACGCGCGCGAAGCAGGAGCTGTATCTCGTCTTCCCGGTCATGGCCCGTGACCGCGGCGGGCTGGACGTGCTGATGGAGCCGTCGCGTTTCATTCGCGAGCTTCCGGGCGACTCGTACGAGAAATGGGTGATCGGGAGTGAATAAGCGGCTGCTGATTGCGATCCTGATCGCGATTCCGCTGCTGCGCATCATCGCCACGTACACCGTCTTCAGCCAGACGAGCGACGAACCGGTTCACGTGGCCACGGGCGTGGAGTGGCTGACGACCAAAAAGTACGAGCTCGACGTCGAGCATCCGCCGCTGGCGCGCATCGCCTTCGGCATCGACGCGGCGCTGCACGGCGCGAAGCTGGGGAGCGGCAACACCACGGAGAGGGGCAACGCGCTTCTGGAGCGCAACGGCCGCTACGTCCGCAATCTCGCCGCCGCGCGCGCGGGCAATCTGCCCTTCTTTCTCGTCGCGCTCATCGTCGTCGGGTTATGGACGAGGCGCCTGTTCGGCGAGGCCGCGGCGCTCGTCGCTTTGGCGCTCTTCGGCGCGCTTCCGCCAATTCTCGGCCATGCCGGACTGGCCACGACCGACATGGCCGTCGCGGCGATGACGGTCGCCGCTCTATACGTTTTCGCGCGATGGCTGGAGGTTCCGTCGTGGCGCAACGCGATGCTGCTCGCATTCGCATGCGGTCTGGGATTGCTGGCGAAGTTCTCATTCGTGGTCTTTTTTCCGGCAGCGGCGATGGTGATGGCGATCGTTCATTTCGCTTTCCATCGCCATCGCGTGTCGCGCGTGCGAATCGCCCAAATCACGATCGGCGTGCTACTGGCCTTCGTCATGGTGTGGGCCGCGTACAAATTCTCGATCGGCGTCTTCGACGTCGGGATGCGGCCAGCCTGGCAACGCATCGCCAGCCAATACCGCATCCCCGCGCCGCAGTTCTTCGCCGGCCTGCACTACGTTCACCGCCACTCGATCGCAGGACATCGTGCATACCTCCTCGGCGAATACCGCCGGCACGGCTGGTGGTACTACTTCCCCGTCATCATCTTCTTCAAGACGCCGCTGGCGTTTCTCGCGGCCGCGGCGATCGGCGTCGTGCGGATGTTGCGGTCGCAAAGCGCCGAAGCGATCGGCGTCGCCATCGCACCACTGGCGATGCTCATCCCGGCCATGACTTCCGGCATCAACATCGGCGTCCGCCACGTACTGCCGATTTTTCCGCTGCTCGCCATCTGCGCCGCGTGCGGTGTCATCGCGCTCTGGCAGCGTTCGCGCGTCGCCGTCATCGTCCTGATGACGTGGTACTTCGTGGCCACGGCGCTCGCCCATCCCGACTACATGACTTACTTCAACGAAGCCGCCGCCGGGCATCCGGAGCGGATTGCGGCAGACAGCAATCTCGATTGGGGACAGGATCTCCTTCGCCTCGCCGACGTCGTCCGCCGCGAGCAGATCGATCATCTCTACATCGCCTACTGGGGCACCGCCGACTGGCAACGCTTCGTGCCGCAGGGCCAACAGCTCCCACCGCTCACGCCCGTGCACGGCTGGATTGCCATCAGCGAAAACGAGCGGCTGTTTCTCTGGCAGAGCGCCGATAAATCGCCGTATGCCTGGCTCAGCGCGTACAAACCGGTGCGCCGCATCGGCAAATCGATCTGGCTGTATTGGATTCCGTGACGTTTACTGGATCTTGATCAGCTCCACGTCGAACACCAGCATCCCGGCCGGCATCCCCGGCTGACCTTTGTAAGCGAGCTTCTGCGGAATCCAGAAACGGACGATCTCGCCCGAGGTCATGAGTTGCAGCCCTTCATTCCAGCCGGCGATGACCTGGGAGAGCGAGAGCTCCATCGGCTCACCTTTGATGATCGAGCTGTCGAACATCTGCCCATCGGTCGTCCAGCCGCTGTAATTGACGAGCACCTTGTCATGCGACCGCGGATGCTGCGTGCCCGTTCCTGGACGAAGGATTTTGTAGAAAAGTCCGGACGGCGTTTTGATCGCATCCGCGGGCGGCGCGGCAACGTCGGTTGGAACCGACGGACGATGAACGACGTCGACGAGTTGCGCGTCGATCACGAACGTCTCGCCGGCGGCGATCTTTCCCGCGCCGAGCGTCGACGGAATCCAGGCCCGGCGCCGCTCGCCCGGCGTCATCAGCGTGAACGTTTCGCGCATGCCCGGCAGGAGCTTGGACATCTCCACGAAGGCCGGGATTTCGGTCCGCGTGTAGTCGACGACCGAGCCGTCGCCCGCCTTCCAGACGGCGTAGCGGACGTGGACGAAATCGACATCGCCGGGATGTTCGCCGGCGGTCCCCGCTTCGAGCTGCTTCGACACCAATCCATCCGCGCTCGTCTGCGCATCGGCAGGCGGCGTCTTGAGGTCCGGCGGCGGCGCGGGCTTCGGCAAGGTCACGGCAGCAGCAAAAAGGAGGGCGGCGATCATAGACTCCGCACAACATGCGCCTTCTTCTGATCTCTTCCTCGAACGTTCACGGCCACGGCTACCTCGACCATCCCGAGCCGTTCATCCGCGCATTCCTCGGCAGAGCGCGCCGCGCGGCCTTTGTTCCCTTCGCCGCGCACGATCACGATGCCTACATCGCAAAAGTTCGCGAGCGACTGGCGCGGATGGATCTCGACGTCATCCCGATCGATGATCTCGATCGCGCGGAGGCGATTTTCGTCGGCGGCGGCAACACGTTCCGCCTGCTCAAGACCCTCTACGACCGCGATCTCCTCAATCCCATCCGCGATCGCGTCCGCGCCGGCCTCCCCTACTTCGGCGCCAGCGCCGGAACGGTGATCGCCGCGCCGACGATGCAGACGACGAACGACATGCCGATCGTCGAGCCCCCGTCGTTCGCGTCGTTCGGATTTGTCGATTTCCAGATCAACCCGCATTACCTCGACCCCGATCCGAGCTCCACGCACCGCGGCGAAACACGCGAGGAACGCATCCGCGAATACCTCGAGGAAAACGCCGGCCCGGTCGTCGGATTGCGCGAAGGCTCGATGCTGCAGGTCGAGAACGGCGTTACAACGCTCCTCGGCGAGAAAACCGCGCGGCTGTTCCGGCGCGGTGAGGAGCCGATCGAAGTTGAGCCAGGAGTGATCGAACATGTCTGACCAGCGACCGCAACCCGATGAATATTCGCCGCACCACGAGCAGTACGTTTCGCTGATCACCGGTCCGATTCTCGATGCATTCAACGATGGACGTGCGCGGATCGCGAAGCTCGTCGATGCCGTCGCCGAGGAGCGCGGCGGGTATCGATACGCGGAACGGAAGTGGACGATTCGCGAAGTCATCGGACACATGGCCGACGCCGAGCGGATTCACACCTTTCGCGCGCTGACGTTCGCGCGCAACGATCGGATGGAGCTGCCCAAATGGGGGCCGGATGCCTACGCGGCGGCGGCGAATTTCAACGAGCGCACGATCCGCAATCTCGTCGATGAGCAACTCGCCGTCCGCGACGCCAGCGTCGCTCTGTTTTCGAGTTTGCCGGCCGAGGCGTGGACGCGCGAGGGAACGGTCTCGGGAAAACGGCTGACCGTGCGCGCCATCGCGTACATCGCCGCGGGGCACGTTCAACGGCACCTCAACATCCTTCGAGAACGCTACGGCGTCGACGTGTAGCCTGGGAACGCGGGCATCTTGCCCGCTGGTGCTGACGCGCGGATTGAAAAAGGGAACGGCGGGCGAGACGCCCGCGCTCCCAGGTCGCTGCGGTAAAGTTCGCCCGATGCTCCCATCCGCAGAGCTCGACGAGGCGCCGGTCGCTGAGAGCGAGGAAAAAACTGAGGAGCCGTCGCTGTTCAAAGTGCTCCTGCACAACGACGACTACACCACCATGGAGTTCGTGGTCTGGGTCCTCGAATCGGTGTTTAACATGCCCGAGGATCAGGCCATCCAGGTCATGCTGAACGTGCATCTGCGCGGGGTTGGCGTGGCCGGCATCTACACCTTCGAAGTGGCCGAGATGAAGGTCGAAAAGACGATTGCGCTGGCCCGCGAGCAGGAGTTTCCGCTCCTCGCCACCATGGAGCCGGCATGACGAAATCCGCCCGCCTCGGCAGCGGTTCTACTGCGCGCTAATCATGATCGCCCGCCAGTTGCAGAAGTCTTTCGAATTCGCGCTGAATGAAGCGCTGAAGCGGCGCCACGAATACGTGACGCTCGAACATCTCCTCTACGCCCTGCTGCACGACCGCGACGTCCGCGAATGCATCCGCGCCTGCGGCGGCGACGTCGACATCCTCCGCAAACAGCTCGACGACTTTATGAACCGCACGCTGGAACAGCTTCCGGACGATGCCGAAGTACAGCCGGTGCTGACGGCGATGCTGCAGCGCATCGTCCAGTACGCGCAGCTCCACGCGCAGTCGTCCGGGCAGAAAGAAGTCGATACGGGACAGATGCTGGCCGCGATTTATCAGGCCGAGCGTTCGCAGGCCGTCTACCTTCTTCGCAGCCAGGGCGTGAACAAACTCGACGTGCTTCAGTACCTCTCGCACGGCATCAGCAAAGACACGCCCGCGCCGAAGCCGGCGTTCGTCGGCGACGAAGAAGGCGCATCCGAACAGACCGGCGATCCGCTGAAGCTCTTCGCCGTCAACCTCAACGAGCGCGCCGAAAAGGGGGACATCGATCCGCTCATCGGCCGCGCGCCGGAGCTGGAGCGGACGGTCCAGATCCTCTGCCGGCGGCGCAAGAACAATCCGCTCTTCGTCGGCGAGCCGGGCGTCGGCAAAACTGCGATCGCCGAGGGGCTGGCGCTGAAGATTACGAAGAATGAGGTTCCGGCGGTGCTGAAGGATGCCGTGGTCTGGTCGCTCGACATGGGCGCCGTCCTGGCCGGAACGAAGTATCGCGGCGAATTCGAGCAGCGTCTGAAAGCGGTCGTCAGCGCGCTGCTGGCCAAGCCGGATGCGATTCTCTTCATCGACGAGATTCACACCATCGTCGGCGCGGGCGCGGTCAGCGGCGGCACGATGGACGCCTCGAACATCCTCAAGCCCGCCATTGCCTCGGGGAAACTGCGCTGCATCGGATCGACGACATACTCCGAGTACAAATCATCGTTCGAACGCGACCGCGCGTTGGCCCGGCGCTTCCAGAAAATCGAAATCGGCGAACCGTCGGTCGACGAAACGATCGAGATTCTGAAGGGGCTGAAGTCGTACTACGAGAAGCACCACAACGTCTCGTTCACCGACGACGCGCTGAAACTCGCCGCGGAGCTTTCCGCGAAGTACATGCACGACCGCCATCTGCCGGACAAGGCGATCGACGTGCTCGATGAGGCGGGTTCCCGCGCGCGCATCCTTGCTTCAGGGACGAGGGACGAGGGACGAGGGACGGCGGGTAGTTCTGCCGCTACTCTTGCTTCCGACGCGACATCCTCCCCTCGTCCCTCGTCCCTCGTCCCTGCTTCAATCATCGGCATCGACGACGTCGAATACGTCGTCGCGCGCATGGCCAAGATTCCGCCGCGCACCGTCGCCGTCTCCGAAAAGGAACGGCTGCAGGGCCTCGACGCCGATCTGAAGCGCGTCATCTATGGACAGGATCACGCGATCGATCAGGTAGTGAACGCGATCAAGATCTCGCGATCGGGACTCGGCCATCCGGAGAAGCCGGTCGGCTCGTTTCTCTTCTCCGGTCCGACCGGTGTCGGCAAGACCGAGCTCGCGCGCCAGCTCGCCGTTTCCCTCGGCGTCGAGTTCATCCGCTTCGACATGTCGGAGTACATGGAGCCGCACACCGTGTCGCGTCTCATCGGCGCTCCGCCCGGTTACGTCGGCTTCGATCAGGGCGGCCTGCTCACCGACGCCATCACCAGGACGCCGTACGCGGTGCTGGTGCTCGACGAGATCGAGAAGGCGCATCCGAATCTTTTCTCGATCCTGCTGCAGGTGATGGATCACGCCACGCTGACCGACAACAACGGCAAGAAGGCCGACTTCCGCAACGTGATTCTGATCATGACCACGAACGCCGGCGCGCGAGAGATGAGCGACGCGTCGATGGGCTTCGGCAACAAGAGCGGCGAAAAGGGCAAAGGCCGCGGTGCGATCGAGCGGACGTTCACGCCTGAGTTCCGCAACCGCCTCGACGCGTGGATCGCCTTCGAGCCGCTCTCGTTCTCAACGACAGAACGCGTGGTCGACAAGTTCATCGACGAGCTGCGCGTCCAACTCCGCGCGAAGAACGTGACTCTCGAACTGACCGAGCCCGCCCGCGCCTGGCTGGCGAAAAACGGCTACGACCGGGCCTTCGGCGCGCGTCCGATGGCGCGGCTGATCCACTCGAAGATCAAAGAACCGCTCGTCGACGCAATCCTCTTCGGCAAGCTGCAGAACGGCGGAAACGTGATCGTCGACGCCGCGGACGACGCGCTGGCGCTGCGATACTGACCGCGTGAAGTCGCGTTTCCCCGATCCTCGCTACGTACGCGGCGACGTCGTCGCCATCGGCGACGACCTGCGCGTGGAGACGCTGCGCGATGCGTATCGCCACGGCATCTTTCCGTGGCCGTCGGAGGAAGTAACCCTCCCCTGGTTCTCGCCGCGGCGCCGGACGGTGATTTTTTTCGATGAGCTGCACGTCGGACGTTCGCTGCGAAAGTCGCAGCGGCGAAGCGGATTCACCTACTCGATCGATCGCGCCTTCGAGCAGATCATCGCGTCGTGCGCCGATTCGCCGCGCGGCGAAGAGACCGGCACGTGGATCGGTCCCGACATCATCGCGGCTTACACCAAATTGCACCATTCTGGTGATGCGCACAGCGTCGAGGTGTGGAACGGTGCAGAGCTGGTAGGCGGTCTATACGGCGTCGACGCCGGCGGTGTCTTTACCGGCGAGTCGATGTTTCATCGCGCGCCCGACGCTTCCAAGCTCGCCCTCCTCTTCCTGATCGACCATCTCCGCGAACGCGGCGCCACCTGGATCGACTGTCAGGTCACCACGCCGCACATGGCCGCCCTCGGCGCACGCGAGATTTCGCGCAATCGGTTTCTGGACATGCTGGCGGAGCAGCAATCGCGCGGTCTTTCGCTCTTTTGATCACTGGCACTGGATAGGAGTGCGCGTTGGTTGCTGCGCGCCGAGGTACTGAAGGTAGTAAATGTTCACGATGTCGACCGTCGGGATCACCTTCACCATGAGCAATCCCTCGGCGACGCGGCCTTCGAAATTCAATGCCGTTCCGACGGGCAGCGGCCCTGGCCCGGCGATCACAGTTCCCGTGGTTGAGAAGTCGCCATTCGAATCGAGCAATGAAGGCGTTTTGAACGTCGCGGTGTTGCAAAGGACGTAGAGCGTCGATTCAGTTTCGCCAACGTGGACGGAGTCCCTCCCGCCGTCGCTGTACCAGCCGAGTGGAATCTTGTCCGGCGTCGCGGCCGGGCCGGAAGGCGGCGGCGTCACGAGCGTGATCTCCTGCGTCTGATTGTTCGTGATCGAGACGAAGGCCCAGATCGGCCGGATCGCATCGGAATCAGCGATATCGATGCGGAGGCGCGCATGGCTGCGCAGCGGCTCGATGATCGGGTCGAGCGAGATCTGTACCGATGCCGGAATCTCGTCTTCGCGGCCCGGCTCTGCGCGATCGAGTGCAACGGGAATTGTCGCCAGCAACGTACCGTCCGCGGCGTCGCGCACGCGAAGAGTCACCGGCCCGAAGTTCCTGGCGTCGTAGGCATAGACGCGCAGCGTGGAGCGAAAACGGGGATCTGTAGGAATGCCGGTCAGACGTACCGTCGTAACGAAGTCTCGGTCGGGTACGGCCGGTATCTCGACACCGAATGCGGCCGCATCGCGCGAGGTGTCGTGCACGCGCACCTTGGTAATGACGTCCCGTGCTGCTGAGAGCGGAATGAAGATGAACGCGCCCTGGTGTCCCGGCATGTCCCTCAGCCGATCGGTAAACGTAGCAGTGGAATGAGGAAGCACGACCGGAGTCGGAGGCGGCGACTGCAGGCTCGGGATCGCCGCCGCTCCCGTAACATGAACATCGAAGTCGTTTGCATTCGTCATCAAAATCTCCGTTTCGAATCGCGCCGCGTTCGGGCCGGGACCGGACGCTGCAACGGGGATGAGAATGCGTTCGGAATCCTGAAGCGACTCGTACCGGAAGGTGTTCGGGAGAACGATCGGATCAAAAACGCCGGGAATGCCGACCGTGACGTCAACCGAGCCCGGGGCGTGCGGAGGAGCCATCACCACGATCTCGAAGGGCGTATTCACAAGGATGCGTCCGAACGCATCGTCGAACTTCACGTAGTTCGGGCAGGAGGCGCCCGGACACGCGGGCGACCGGCCGGTCAACCCGTAACTTCGTATGTGCACCAGGTCGCCGCCCGTTGTGTACCCAGACGCCGGACGGACGGAGGGCACCGGCTGCGCAAAGAGAATTGGGGCTGAGAAGAGGAAGAGGCACAATCCGAGGGATTTGTTCATTGGGTCTCCGGGGAACGTGAAACTAGGAATGCGCGTGTGCTGGCACTCCCGGCGCGTGCGTGTGTCCCGCATGTCCCGACTCCACTTGCTCCACGACGGTGGCCGCTAGTTGACGGAACGCCTGAGCCGCCGCGGACGACGGATCGAGAACGAAGATCGGCTCGCCGCTATCCCCGCCGACCACGACTTTCGGATCGATCGGGATCTCGCCGAGGAACGGGACACCGAGAAGCTCGGCAGTTTTGCGGCCGCCGCCGTGTCCGAAGATCTCTTCGCGCTCGCCGCAGTGGCGGCAGATGAAGTAGCTCATGTTCTCGATGATGCCGAGGACGGGAACGTTGACCTTGCGGAACATCGCCAGCCCTTTGCGGGCGTCGATCAGCGCCACGTCCTGCGGCGTCGTCACGACTACCGCGCCCGACAGCGGCACCTTCTGCGTCAGCGTCAGTTGCGCGTCGCCGGTGCCGGGCGGGAGATCGATGATCATGAAATCGAGCGTGCCCCACTTCACGTCGCTGAGGAATTGATCGAGCGCTTTCATCACCATCGGACCGCGCCAGATCACGGGCGTGTCGGGATCGGTGATCAGGCCGAGGGACATCGTCTTCACGCCGTGGTTCTCCATCGGCAGGATCTTCTCGTCCGTCTCATCGATCTGCGGACGGCCGTGAATGCCGAGCATCATCTGCTGCGACGGTCCATAGATATCCGCGTCGAGCATGCCGACGCTGTATCCGAGGGACCGAAGCGCGAGGGCGAGGTTCGTGGAGACGGTCGACTTGCCGACGCCACCCTTCCCGGACGCCACCGCGATCTTGTACTTGACGCCGGAGAGGATCTGCTCCTGCGCTGGTCCGCCCTGCGGTCCGGCAACGGATCGCGAGCCGACGTCGACGTGCGTCTTCACGCTCTCGACTCCCGGCACGGCCTTCACGGCCGCCTCGGCATCCCTGCTGATTTGCGCGGCCGCGTTCTGGTTCTCGGTCTGGAAGCGCACCGTGAAGGAGACGTTGCCACCCTCGACGCTGACGTCATGGACGAACCCGAACGACACGATGTCGCGCGAGAGTCCGGGAAATTTGACGCCCTTAAGCGCGTCGAGAATCTGTTCCTTGGTCGGCATTCGTTTTCTCCTGAATGTAGCGTTCGTATGAAGCGCGGATGATCGGAATCGCCTCTTCGTACGAGGCCACCACCGAAACCGCGTTCATATCCTGCGGACTGGCCAGCCCGCGCGTGATCATCGACTCGTTGATCCAGTCGATCAGACCGCTCCACATTGTACCGACCAGGATGAGCGGATGCTCGGTGACGTGCTTGACCTGAATGAGCTGCCACACCATGAACAGCTCCAGCGCCGTCCCGATGCCGCCCGGCAACACGATGAACGCGGACGACAGCCGGATGAAGTGATGCAGCCGCGAAAAGAACGTCCGGTGCCGGAACACTTTGTTCACGAACGCGTTCGCGTTCTCCTCGGTGGGCAGATGGATGGCCAGTCCGAACGAACGCGAGTGGCTCTCGGTCTGCCCTTCCATCGCGCCGGCGTTCGCCGCCTCCATCAGTCCCGGCCCGCCGCCGGTGACGATGTCCGCGCCGAGGCGCGAAAGCTCGTAGCAGAGTTTCTTGGCCTGATCGTAAATGGGATCGCCGCGCTGAATCCGCGAGCTTCCGAATACGGATACGCGATAGTGCTCGACACGCTCCGGCTGAATCTGATCGAGATCGTTGATGGTCTCCCAGAGCTGGTAGATGGCCTTGTCGAGGATGTGCGACGGATCGACCGCCGACCGCTTCTTCGCCTGCCCTTTCCGGAGCGCCTCGAGCTGCGGCGTCGTCGTCTGCTGGTTCGTGGTTTTCTTGGCCATGTGGTTGATCCTACCAATGGTGGAGTTTCTTGCGTTTGTGGGGATTCCGAGGGAACGTTTTCACGCGGAGTTCGCGGCGAGGCGGAGAAGACGGAGAGAGGCTATGCGGGAATTGGATGAGATTACCGGGGCGATCGTCGACGCTGCGATTCAGATTCATCGAAAGTTCGGACCGGGATTGCTGGAGTCTGTCTATGAGACTGCGCTCACGCGATCGCTCGCGAACCGCGGCTTTGAAGTTGAGCGTCAAAAACCGATCAGCTTCGAACACGAAGGAATGTCGTTCGACAACGCATTCCGTCTCGACATGCTGGTCGACGAGCAAGTCATCGTTGAAATCAAATCGATCGAGCAACTCGCCCCGGTACACACCAAACAACTCCTCACCTACCTCCGCCTAACAAACCTGCACATCGGCCTCCTAATCAACTTCGGCGGCGCAACGCTCAAAGAAGGCCTGCGCCGCATCGTCAACCATCTCCCACCCTCCGCCTCTCCCCATCTCCGCGTGAACCGCCTTTCGTAAAATGCCCGCCATGCTGAAGCGACTCATCCTCATCCTCGCAATCGCGCTGCCCCTGACTGCCCAAAAACCGCCCGACCTCATCGTCGTCGTCTCCGTCGACCAGTTTCGCTACGAATACCTGACGCGATTCGCGCCGTATCTCTCCGACGGCGGATTCAATCGCGCCATCAGGCACGGAGCGAATTTCACGCATGCGCTATATCCATACGCGGTGACCTACACCGGTCCCGGGCACGCGGCGATCGGTACCGGATATGTACCCGCGCGCAGCGGCATCGTCGCCAATACATGGCTCGATCGCACCACCGCCACGCCGGTTTATTGCGCGGGGGACAAGCGGGCCACCGGCGGCTACTCGCCGCTGAACCTCGACTCCGATTCGCTCGGCGACCGGCTGCAGGAGAAGGTGGCGGGATCGAAAGTGATCGGCGTCGCGCTCAAAGACCGCGCCGCGATTCTGATGGCCGGGCGCAAGGCCACCGCCGCCTACTGGTTCGATCCGAAGATGCCCGGCTTCACGTCGAGCAGTTACTACCGCGCGAACACGACCATGCTCGCCGCCTTCAACGCCTCGGTGCCGTCCGTCCTGACGCAGCATCGCCAGTGGACGCAATCGACATTCATCCCGACGACCGATCTCGCGCGCATCACGCACGATCCGCCCGCACTCCGCAAATACAAAACGAAGCACGGCAACCTCGGCGTGGAGTTTCCGCATCCGATCGCGAACATCGACGAGCTGACCTACACGCCGTTCGGCAACGATCTCGTCCTCACCTTCGCCAAGCGCGTCATCGACGACGAGCACCTCGGCACAGACGATGCCTCGCCCGACCTTCTTTATGTCGGTCTGTCATCGCCCGACTATCTCGGACATTCCTTCGGTCCCGATTCGCTCGAAGTGGCCGACTCGGTCGTGCGCACGGACCGGCAGCTCGAAGCGTTTTTCAACTGGCTCGATCAGAAGTTCAGCGGCCGCTACACGGTCGCCATCACCGCCGACCACGGCGTGCAATCGATCCCCGAGGTCGCGCGCGACATGGGACGCGACGCCGGCCGCGTCGATTTCCAGAATCCAAAGAAGACCGCGGCCACGTTCGCCGATCTTGCGTCAGATCGCCGCCAACTGGAGAAACTCGCGGCAAAGAACCTCGGGCTCAAAGTCAGCGACAAAACACCGATCGCCGACGCGCTAGTGAGCTACTTCGAAGAGCCGGCGCTGTATCTGAACTGGCCGCGCGTCGCCTCGGCGCACCTCGACAGCGAGCGCGTGAAGCGCGCGCTGCGCGACGCGGCGAAACAGATTCACGGCATCCGCACCGCGTTCACGAGCAGCGATCTGATCGCCGTCGATCCGCAGTCGTCCGGCATCGAAGCGGCGATGCGCCTCTCCTTCCGCGCCGACCGCAGCGGCGACGTTCTCGTCACGCTGAAGCCCGGCTACATCTGGGGTTACTCGAACACCGGAACGACCCACGGCCAGGCGGTCGATGACGACCAGCACGTCCCCGTGCTCCTCTTCGGCCGCGGAATCACCGAAGGGACGTGGAGCGATGACGTCGCGCCGACGTTCATCGCGAAGACGATCGGCGCGTTAGTCGGCGTCGATGCGGGTGGAACCGAAACGCGCGTCTTGCCTTGCGTGAAGCCTTAGCGCCAAACGCTCGCTCGGATCTCAGGTCTTCGGCGGTGTAGCCGCCGTAAGAACCGTAGCCCCCAGTTTTAACTGGGGGGCAGCAGATCGCGCGAATTTGTGAGCCCGTTTTAACGGGCGAAAGAAAGCTTTCTTTCGCCCGCCAAGGCGGGCTCCCAAATAAAACGCGTCTCCGTGTCCCACGCTTGAAAGCGTGGGCTACGGTTCTTACGCCGGCTTCGCCGACGGGGCGCATCGTTATTGAATCGCAGCGATCGATCGCGTCACTTCACGATCCAGACGTCCTTCGAAATCTCTTTGAGCTTGGCTTCGCTCGCGCGGGCCTCGGCTTCCGAGTTGAATTTCACGCGCACTTTGAACGAGGTGCCGGCGCGCTCGACGTAGGTGGTCATGAAGCCGTGGTCGATCGCTTTCGCGGCCAGCGCGTCGGCGGTTTTCTGGTCGCCGGTGACGAGGAGCTGCGCGTAGGCGGGTCCGACCGAAACGGGAACTGCGGCCGGTTTCGCCGCGGGCTTCGAAACCTCGGCAACAGGAGCAGCAGGTTTCGCAATCGGCTTTGGAGCCTCCGCAATCGGCGCGGCAGTGGCCGTGATCGGAGCGGGCGTTGCCGATTCCGTCAGCGGCGTGATGGTGCCCTCGGTGATCGTCGGCGCGGGCGCCGTGGTCACGGTGGGGGCGCTGGTCGTGGCCGGCGCGGGCGCCTTGAAATCGTCGTTGCCGACGCCGAGGTCGATCAGCTTGCCGTCGTTTTTCTTCGAGGCGATGACGCTCCCCTCGTTGATGACCGCGGGCTCCTTGCGGACGACCAGACGTTCATCGGCCTGCCCTTTGCCGATCATCAGTCCGAATGCGAACGATGCGGCCAGCGACAGCAGCAGCAGGACGAAGGCGACGAACGCCTGTCCGGCCGTGAGTGAGACTTCGTAGTGGGATTGATCGTCGATGAGAACTTCGTCAGACACCATTGCACACCCTCCCGTTACCTGGTCTGAGCTTGCGACGCGGGCGGCGCCGCGGCGTTCCAGTTTGTGTGATAGACGACACCATTGTCAAAGTAGATGGCCGAGGCCCCTCCGTCTTCCTTCGGATAAATCCATACGGAGTAGATACGGTTGTTCTGCACGACCTGCTTGATCCAGTCCTCGCGCGGCAGGCCGACAAGGGCGCGAACGGCATCCTCTTTCATGCCCGTTTTGACGTTCGCAAACGCGGTCATCGAAACGAAGCGGCGTCCCTCGGCCATCTCCACGCGCTTCTTCGCTTCGGCGCTGTTCGGATCGAGATCGACCGCGGCGCGATACAACTCCAGCGCCTTGTCGTAGCGCGAGAGGTACTGCACGTACTCGTCGCCCATGATGATCTTTTCGCGCGCCAGCACCTGCCCGGCGCGCGGATCGTGCGTGCGGTCGAAGTACTCGCGGACCTTGTCCATGAACGGGACGTAGGTCGGCTCGAGCTTTTTCTGATTTTCGAGGACGAGCTCCAGCATCTGTTTGCGCGACGCATTCGCCGGCGGCAGCGGCTGCGCCTTGCGCAGCGTCTCGATCCATTGATAGTCGGTGCTGAGCTGCCCCCACTCGCGGTCGTTCGGCTGCGTCGGCGGGCCGGAGGCGAAGGCGGCAGTGGTTAAAAGTGTGACGAAGATGAGAGCGGCGGTCCGGGACATGAGTTTGGTTATTTTACATGATGGTGTGGCACAGACACTCCTGTCTGTGCTTTTGCAAAGTTCCGCGGCTGAAAATCTCACGCGTTGATCTTCGCAGTTCCTCCGAGCCTCACCAGCACAGACAGGAGTGTCTGTGCCACACCGATCCGCGGTAGAACATCGTTCGTCTGATCACTTAAGATCGGCGCATGTCCGACAGCCTCAGTATTCAGGGAACGCTCGCGGAGACGACGGTGCCCGATCTCTTCCGGTCGCTCGTTCGCAGCGGCGAGACCGGGATCGTGTCGCTGGAGGCGATCGGACGGAGCGATGCGATTTATTTTCGCGACGGCCGGATCATCTTCGCCTCAAGCTCCGACCACGACATGGCCCTCGGCGAAATCCTTCTGCGCAGCGGCGAGCTGACGCTGCAGCAGTACAACCAGGCCATGGATCGCCTCGTTGTGCAGCGCCGCATCGGAGCACTGCTCTGCGAACTCGGCTACCTTGATGCCGATGGACTTCTGCGCGCGCTGGAGCGGCAGGCCAACGCCATCGTTCTCAACGCCATCCGCTATCGCACCGGCAGCTACACGGTCGAATTCAGCGACGAGTTTCCGCCGGAGATCGTCGCGCTGCAGTTGAATACGGAGCGGCTGATTCTCGACGGCGTGCAGAGCATCGAGTACTGGTCGCTGATCTCGCGCGGCGTGGCGCGGCTCGACCGCATCCTGCAACAGGTGCCCGGCGCCGACATGCGCACCTACGCGCTGGAACTGACCGACGACGAGAACCACGTACTCAATCTGCTCGCGGAACCGGGGACGATCGAGGACATCTGCGCCCGCAGCTACCTCTCGAATTTCATCACCTGCCGTACGGTGTGGGCGCTGTTGAGCGTGAACCTGATCGCCGAGGCGGCCGAGGGGACGGTGAGCGAACAGCGCGCGGCGGAGGAGACGGAGTACGAGCTCGAAGCGGTGGTGGAGCGCTACAACCGCATCTTCGAGAGCATCTTCGGAATCGTCTTCCAGCGCATCGGCGATCACATCTACGACTTCATGGACCGCGTAGTGGTACGCATGTCGCCGCGGTCGATGCCGCATCTGTCCGGAATGAATCTCGTCAATGAAGCGCGCATCGATTTCGATCAATTGCTGAACAACGTGATCGCCTCCGGCGCCTCCGATCATCCAGCCGTGATCCGCAGCGTTCTCGAGGAACTCCTCGGCGGATGGCTCTCCGAAATCCGGACGGAGTTCGGTCCGGAGATGGAAGCCGAGGCGCGAAAAATCGCGCCGAAGGCGTAACGAAACGGAGCGCTGGCGTCCCGCCGGCTGGCCCGGCGCGCGTCCTCGCCGCCGACCCGGCAAGACTCGAAACATTTGCTGGTAACCGCAGCGGCGAGACGCCGCTGCGCCAGCCGGCGAGGACGCCAGCGCTCCACCGCGTACCGTGACAGCCGATGCGGAACCGTCGTATCTTTCGCCTATGGATTTCAGCGCGGTTCATGTCCATCTGGCCATCAATCACTCGCCGCTGTACGGCGAGATCTTTGCGTTCTGCCTGATCCTTTTTGGACTGATCCGAAAGCGGCGTGAATTCGTCACCGCCGCCTTCGTCGTCTGCATCTTTGCGGCGCTCGGCGCGATCGCTTCGGATCTGACTGGCGACAAGGCCGCGGATTTCGTGACGCACGCGAAACCGCCGATTGCAGGCGTCGACACGACGCTCATCAAAGAGCACGACCTGGCGGCGAACTTCTGCGTGATCTCGTCGTGCGTCACCGGCTTCTTCGCCATCGTCGCGCTCTTCGTCGGCCATCGCCGCGGCACGCGTCCGCGCTGGATGGAGGTGACGATCGCCGTGCTCATCGCCTGGGCTCTCTCCGTCGCTGGACGGACGGCGCTCCTCGGCGGGCGCATCCATCACGAGGAAGTGCGCGCGCTGGCGGTCCGCACGCCGTAATTCTGCTAGAGTCTGCGCCTCCAAATTTCGCTGTGAACGGAGCGTCATGGAATCCAGTCTCGAGATCGGTTTTTTGCGCGTCGCCGAAAAAGCGGCCATCGCTGCAGCACGCACGATGGGCTATGGCAAACGGAAGTACTCCGACCAGGTAGCCGTCGAGTCGATGCGCGAAGAGCTGAACCGGCTCAAGATGCGCGGCACGGTAGTCATCGGCGAGGGCGAACGCGATAAGGCGCCGATGCTGTACGTCGGCGAGCCGCTCGGCCGCGGCTGGACCGAGGGTGAGATCTATCCCGAGATCGACATCGCCGTCGATCCGCTCGAAGGAACGAATCTCTGCGCGACCGGTTCCTCGAACTCGATCGCGGTCCTCGCCGCGTCGGAAAAAGGCGGCCTGCTGAACGCGCCCGACGTCTACATGGACAAGATCGTGGTCGGCCCCACAGCGGCCAACTACGTGAGCCTGAACAATTCGGTCCACGAGAATCTCAACCAGATCGCCGAGGCCTTTCAACGCGACGTCGATGAACTGACGATCGTCGTCCTCGATCGCGAGCGACATCACGATCTGATCGCGCAAATCCGCGAGGCGGGCGCGCGCATCAAGCTGATCACCGACGGCGATCTCTCCGCCGGCATCGCCGCCGCCGTGCGCGGCACCGGAATCCACGCCGCCATGGGCATCGGCGGCGCCCCCGAGGGCGTGCTCACCGCCGCGGCCATGCGCTGCCTGAACGGACGCATGCAGGGCCGCCTCAAGCCATTGGAGAAGTGGCAGGAGGAGCGGCTGAAATCGATGGGCTACGTCGACGGCGAGAAGATTTACGACACCTCGGAACTCGCGGCGGGAAACGACATCATCTTCTGCGCAACCGGCGTCACCGACGGCGATCTCCTGCGCGGCGTCCGCTTCTTCGGCGGCGGCATCCGGACGTCGTCGCTGTTCATGTCGTTGAAGACGAACAGCATCCGTTTCGTCGACACGATCCATCGGGAAGAGGGATCGCAGTTAGCGGTGTCGTTCGTTTAGAGGAGCGACCCAGTCATCGAATACGTTCCTTCGTCGGCGTAGCCGGCGTAAGAACCGTAGACCCCGGCTTCAGTCGGGGTAATAGAACGCGTTCCAATCTTCTGAGCCCGCTTTAGCGGGCGAAGGAACGGGTTTCGCGCGAAACGATCCATCTGCGCGGACTTTCTTTCGCCCGCTTAAAGCGGGCTCCCGGGTCCCCTCAACGACGGCGTTCCCCCGGCTGGAAGCGGGCTACGGTCCTTACGCCGGCTACGCCGACGATTCTGGGTCGGGTTGCGTCGGACTCACCGCATCACGTCGCGAAATTGTTTCGGCAGTGCCGCGGTGAACACCAGGTGCTTCCCCGTCGTCGGGTGGTCGAAGCCGAGGAGTTTGGCGTGGAGGCCGAGGCGGCCTAGGGGGTTGGTTTTCGCGCCGTACATCTTGTCGCCGGCGACGGGATGTCCGGCCTCGGAGAGATGGGCGCGGATTTGGTTTTTGCGGCCGGTTTCCAGCGTCACTTCGAGCATCGAATATGCGCCCTTCGTTTCGATGGTGCGGTAATGCGTGATGGCGTGCTTGGCGTCGGGATGCGCGTCGACGCTGACCATTTTCAGATCGCGCTGCTCGAGGAGGTTCGATTCGATCGTCCCTTCGGCTGGCTCGATCGCGCCTTCGATGATGGCGACATAAATCCGCTCGACGCTGTGGACCATGAACTGTTCCTTCAGCCGTTCGCGGGCGAAGAAGTTTTTCGCGAAAACAAGAACGCCGGACGTCTCGCGATCGAGCCGGTGCACGACCTGGATGCGCTCCTCGCCGGCGCTGCCGAGGTATTCGTTGAGATAGGCCTGGGCCGTCGCTTCGCGTTCGCGCTCGGTGGCGACGGTGAGCAGTCCGTGTGATTTGAGGATGACGATGACGTCGCGGTCTTCGTGGAGGATGGCGATACCGGGCGGGAGGACTCGCTGGTCGGAGCGGGCGACGACTTCGACGATCTCGTCGGGATCGACGATGCGCTTGGCGTCCTTCTCCGTCGCGCCGTTGACGCGCACACGGCCGTTCTGCAGCAGTTGGCGCAGAGTCGTCCGCGAGGAGTCGGGGTAGAGCGCCGCGACGACGTCGAGCAGCGGCTGCGATTCGGTACGCGGCACGGTGCGCATTCTGTCAGAGGCGACGCTACAATCGCGCGCCAACGGAGGACGCATGGACTACAAAATCGTCGGCGACGTGATGCAGGCGCTGCAGGTACAACTGCATCAGAACGAAGAGCTGTACGCCGAGGCCGGCGCGATGCTCTACATGGGTCCGGGGATCGATCTGCAGGCGCGCATGCAGGGCGGATTGATGAAGGGACTAATGCGCAAGTTCCTGGCCGGCGAGTCGCTGTTCATGAGCGTTTTCCGCTGCACGACCGCGTCCGCGCAGCTGGCGCTGGCCAATCCGATCGCGGGGAAAATCATCCCCATCCAGCTCAACGGAAACACGATCCTGGCGGAGCGCAACGCCTACCTCTGCGCGATCGGCAACATCGATCTGACGGTGGCGTTCACGAAGCGATTCGGCGCGGGTCTGTTCGGCGGCGAAGGCTTCCTGCTTCAGAAGATCAGCGGACAGGGATTGGTGTTCCTCCACGCTGGCGGCAACATGATCGAGTTCAACCTCGCGGCCGGCGAGCAGTTGCGCGTCGATACGGGCTGCATCGTGTCGATGGCGGAGACGGTGGACTACGACATCCAGTTCGTCGGCGGATTCCGCAACGCGCTCTTCGGCGGCGAAGGTTTGTTCTACGCGACGCTGACCGGACCGGGACACGTGGTGTTGCAGACGCTTCCGTTCAGCAGGTTGGCGAACCGGTTGATGGCCGCGGCGGGAGGGCAACATCGCGATGAGGCGAAGGGGCTGGGCGGGTTGGCGGGTGATGTCCTCGGGAATCTGATTTCGGGGGATTAGGCATTTGTCATCCTGAGGTTGCCGGAGGCACGGAGCCGCAGGCGGAGATGCCGGAGGACGCCGAAGGATCTCGAACTTCCCAAGCTTCGTTGGATCCCAGTGGGTTTCAGCCGGAGCGGCGCATCTTGAGATCCTTCGCCGTCCTGCGCCACTTCCGCGCTACGCGCTCCACGGCTTCGGCGGCTCAGGATGACAACTCACCTCATCGCGAACACTACCGACACCGCAAACGCCAGCTCTTCCGACCCGCTCTCCACCGGCACCTCGGATACCGCTTGCGCGGCCATGACGCGGCCGACCATCGGACGCGGCGGAGGGTTCGATACGCCGCCGCCCTCGGTGATGGCCATCGCGGGCCCGAGCGTGCGGCCGGCGGCCTGCGCCAAGAGGGTGGCTTTCGCGCGCGCGTCGGCGAAGGCGGCGCGAAGGCCTTCATCGCGTCCGCGGGCGGGATCGGAGACGGAGAACGACAATCCCGACGACTGATTCACGCCCGCGCCGAGGGCGGCCTGGAGCAGCTTGCCGGCGGCGGCGATCTCTTTCTTCGTCACGGTGATGCTGTTGGAAACCTGGTAGCCGAGGAGGCGCGGGAGCTTGCCTTGCTGCTGTTGGCTGTAATCCTGCTGCGGATAGATCGAGAAGTTCGATGTCTGGATCTCCTCCGGTTTCGCGCCGGCATTTTTCAGCGCGGCGATGACGGCGGCGACCTTGCTGTTGTTCTCGTTCACGGCTTCTTCGACGGTCGGCGCGATGGTCTGGACGGAAACGTTGAAGGAGAAGCGATCGGGCGTGGTGGTGACGCGGGCGCTGCCGGTGACGCTGACGGTATCGACGGGTGCCGGCTCGCGCGGCGGCATCGATTGCGCAAACGAGGTCATGGAAACGGCAAAGGTCAGGACCGCAATCAGAAATCTTTTCATGGATGCACCTCTTTCTTCGGCACGTTACAATGCGCGCCTCCAAATCTGCGACGCGCGTGCCGCTCGCGGCGTTTCACGGAGACAACTTACGAATGGCTGATCCCAACGACAGGGTGCCGGGACAGGTACCCGGGCGGTACTACGTCGATACGCAGTGTATCGATTGCGATCTCTGCCGCGAGACCGCGCCGGCCAATTTCCAGCGCAATGACGAGGAGGGATTCTCCTACGTCTACAAGCAGCCGGAGACCGAGGAAGAAGAGACGCTCTCGAAAGACGCGCTGGACAATTGTCCGGTGGAAGCGATCGGGAATGACGGGTGAGCAGTGGATTAGTGATTGGTAGATTAGTCGATCAGAGGTATGCCTCGGGTCGCGTCGTGAATCCACGAATCGGTGGATCGGAAGATCGGAAAGTGACCTCACCCCTCCAATCTACTAATCCACTGATCGACTAATCCACTAGTGCGTTTTCTTGTCCACGCTCACCTGATCGTGCCAGTTCTCGGCGAGCAGGACTTCGATCAACTCCTGCAGCTCTTCCATGTGGAAGGGCTTGGTCAGCGCGGCGGTGCGGTTGTTGCCTTTGGTGATGGTGAGGATGTCGCCCTTGCCTGACGCCACCACGACCGGCGTCTGTTTGCCCTGCGTGACGAACCAGGCGATCCACTCCTCGCCGCTCATGCCACCGGGGAGGTTGAGGTCGAGCAGGATCAGGCGGGTGTCGGGATTGCGCTGCAGCAGCGACATCCCTTCGGTGGCGCCGGTGGCCGAGAGCACTTCGTAGCCGCGCTTCTGCAGGTACGACTTGTAGAGCGCCAGGACCTCAGGGTCGTCTTCGATGGCGAGAATCTTGTTCGCGTCGTTCGACTGTCTCGCTGCTTCCGTCATCATAGGTAATCGCTCCTCGACTTAGGCCGACTCATGCGAAAGCCGTGCTAACCTCGAACGCGATGGGGATCGCCCTCTGGATGCTCTGCGCGGCGGCGGTCTTTTTGGCGATCCGATTCGTCCGCTTCGGACGCCCAGCGCGCTGGATCGGCGAGCTCCTCACGGTCGTCATCGGCGCCCTCCTCCTCGGCGCGACGGCAACGGCGCTCGACTTTGGCGGCTGGAAGGAGCCGGACTGGCGCGCCGGGCTCTTCGTATTCTTCGGAACGGCCGCGATCGCCGGCTTGATCCGATTGATACGCCTGGCGGTGTCGAAACCATGATCCGCGGCGCGATCACATTGCTTCTCATGACTGTGAACGCGGTCTTCTGGGGTTCACTCATCGCCATTCTCGGCATCGTCAAATTCGCGATCCAGTTCACCGCGCCGCGCAGCCGTGCCCGCACGCGCGTCATCCTGATCCTGGCGTCGATGGGCGCGCATTGGGTGGCCGGCAACGACCGCATCTTCGACGCCATGCTGCCGACGCGATGGCAGATCGAAGGGATCGGCGACGACGTGCGTCCCGACGGCCACTACCTCATCGTCGCCAATCACGTGTCGTGGGTGGACATCTTCGCGCTCCAGCGCGCGTTCCACGGCCGCGCGGCCTTCATCCGCTTTTTTCTGAAGCGCCAGCTATTCTGGGTTCCGATCGTCGGCCAGGCCTGCTGGGCGCTGGAGTTCCCGTTCATGCGCCGCTATTCGCCCGAGTATCTGGCCAAGCATCCCGAGAAGCGCGGCACCGATCTGGCCACAACGCGCAAGGCCTGCCAGCGCTACCGCAACTTTCCGGTGGCCATCCTGAATTTTCTGGAAGGGACGCGCTTCTCAAAACAGAAACATGCAGATCAGCAGTCGCCGTACCGGCATCTCCTCCGCCCGCGTATCGGCGGAATCTCCTTCGTTCTCGACGCGCTCGGCGATCAACTCGACGCGATGTACGACGTCACCCTCGCCTACCCGCCGGACAACGACGTCACGCTCGGCCGCTTCCTCACCGGCCGCGTCCCTCGCATCATCGTCCACGCGCGGCGGCTGGCGATGCCCGCATCGGTCGACCGACCGTGGCTCGACGCGATGTGGAAGGAGAAGGACGAGCTGCTGGACACGCTGCTAACGTAACCGGTTGACTGGTACGTTGGTACCAACGTACCATCTTCCCATGACCACGATCGAACGCGTTCAAACCGGCATCCGCATCGAGAAACGCCTGCTCAAGGTGCTCAAGGGGCTGGCCGAAGTCCACGACATGTCGCTGGGCGATCTGATCGAGGGGATCGTGCTGCACTCGTTCGAAGGGAAAGCGCCGTTCGGCGCGGAGTCGCGGAAGAAGATCGCCGAGCTCAAAAAAATCTACGGTCTCACGCTGACCGCGGCCGACTCGCACAAACTCGTCGAAGAGACGCCAAAGCCGCGGCGCAAATGAACGATCGTGAATTCGCCGGCGCCTTCGAACGCTGCGAGATTCCGGGCGACGACTTCCATCATCGCGACCACGTCCGGCTGGCCTGGATCTACCTGCGGCAGATGCCGCCGCTCGATGCGCTCAAGCGCTTCACCGAATCGCTGAAACGATTCGCCGCGCACAACGGCGTCCCGAACCTCTATCACGAGACGATTACCTGGGCGTACCTGCTGCTGATCCACGAACGGATGGAGCGAAATCCAACCGACGACTTCGAGACGTTCGAAGCCGGGAGCGCCGATCTCTTCACCTGGAAGCCTTCGATTCTCGATCGTTACTACGATCGCGAAACGCTCGACTCCGAGCTGGCCCGCCGCACGTTCCTGATGCCGTCGGTCGGCTGAGAGCGTAAGGAACGAGCGATCTTCGCGGCGATTATGGTTGCTCGCGGAGGCGCGCTTCACAATACAGCCCCGCGCTCGGCGCGGGGAACGATTGCGAGAAGAAAGACGTGGCCGCGGAGGCGGCCACTACAAAAATGCTCGCGCCGCGCGATATTTGTGGCGGCCGCCTCCGCGGCCGCCGATCGCGTGCGCACACCGGCAACCCCGCGCCGAGCGCGGGGCTGGATTGTCGAGCGCGCCTCCGCGCGCGACGAACTCACGCGTGGGGTCCCTCATATACGAAACTCTTCGTTGACAACGACGAAAAACTTCGTATGATGAGCTGCGTATACGAGGAAATGATCATGAGCGACCGACAGCCACCACGACCTACCGACTCCGAGCTGGCCATCCTGCGCGTGCTCTGGGAGCTCGGACCGAGCACCGTCCGGGACGTCCACGAGCAGCTCAACAAGGATGGCGCCACCGGCTACACCACCGTCCTCAAACTCCTGCAGATCATGACCGAGAAAGGGCTCGTCGTCCGCGACGAGACCGAGCGCGCGCACGTCTACGAATCGCGTTACGGCGAGCAGAAGACGCAGCGCCAGCTCCTGACCGATCTGGCCGAGCGCGCTTTCGGCGGTTCGGCCACGAAGCTGGTCATGCAGGCCCTCTCCGGACGCAAAGCAAACACCGCCGAGCTGAACGCCATCCGCGAACTGCTCGACACCCTCGAAGGAGAATCGCGATGAACGGAATCAGCACACTCCTCGGCACTCCGCTCGCTCAAGCCATCGGCTGGGCTCTGCTTCATCTGCTCTGGCAGGGCGTCCTCGTCGCCGCGATCCTGGCCGCGACGCTGGCGCTGCTCTCGAAGCACAGCGCGAACGCGCGCTACCTCGCCTCCTGCGGCGCCCTCGCGCTGCTGGTAGTCCTCGGCGCGGCGACGGCGTATCAGGCCTACGACGGCAGTCACGCCATCGCCGCTGACAACGGCGTCCAGCTTGTCTTCGCGCCCGCCGCAGACATCCAATTGACTACCGACACGGCATCGCCCGCCCCCGAATCGCGGCTGGCGATGCTCGCTTCCTTCACGAAATCGCATCTCCCGCAGATCGTCCTGGGCTGGTTGACCGGCGTTCTGCTGCTCTCCGTCCGACTGCTCTTCGGATGGCTGCGCGCGCATTCGATCGCGAGGAAAAATGCGACCGAGGCCGCGGCGGAATGGCAGCGCAGCGCGCGGCGTCTGGCGCAGGCGCTCAAGATGAATCGCGCCGTTCAGCTCCTCGAGTCGGCGGCGGTCGAAGTGCCCACCGTCATCGGCTGGCTGCGGCCGGTGGTCTTGCTGCCTGCGACCTCGCTGACCGGACTCTCCACCGAACAGATGGAGATGATCCTCGCGCACGAGCTGGCCCACATCCGCCGCAACGACTTCTTCGTCAACCTGATGCAGGCCGTGATCGAGACGCTGCTTTTCTACCATCCGGCCGTGTGGTGGATCTCGAACCGCATCCGCGTCGAGCGCGAGCACTGCTGCGATGACGTCGCGGTGGCCGTCTCGGGCAAGCCGCTCGTCTACGCCCGCGCCCTCACCCGCCTGGAAGAACTGCGCATCGAAGACGCGCAGGCTTTCGTGGCCGCGAACGGCGGCTCGCTCATGGGCCGCATCCGCCGGCTGGCCGGCGCGCGCGCTGAATCGCCGAATGCACCGTCGCGTTTCGTCGCCGGCGCGGCGCTGCTCACCGTGCTGCTCGCGCTGATCATCGCGCCGTCGCTGCCGCTGCGCGGACAACAGCAGAAAGCCGAGACGCCCACGCCGAAGCCGCAGGCGTCGCACACCACGGTCGACGTCAAGGCCGACAACGCCGCGGATGAAGACGACTCCGACGATATGGAAGCCCCCGAGGCCGATGATGCCGATGACGCGACCCCGGCGATTGCGCCGCACGCGGTCATCGCCGGCGTTCCGGGCGGGATTCCGGGCGGTGTCGTTGGCGGAGTTGGCGACGGCGTCACGGGCGGAGTGGCCGGCGGCGTGCCGGATGGAATCATCGCCAACATCGCTCCGATGGCCATCGCTCCTGCGGTTCGCGCGACGGTGGCCGTTGCGCCGCGTGTCGCCATGCGCGCGCTGGCAAACCTCAACCTGGACGACATCGATGTCGAGGCGCCCGACGCACCTCGGGCACCGCGGACGCCGCGGGCGGACCGTCATCGCAGCCGTCACATCGGCGAAGGCGGCAAGCTCACCGTCGACGACCTGATCGAGCTGCGCGCCTCGGGCGTCACGCCTGCCTACATCGACAGCATGCGCAACGCCGGATTGGGCGAACTGTCGCTCGACGAAATCGCGGAGATGCGCGCGGTCGGCGTCACCCCCGAGTACATCAAATCGTTACGCGATGCCGGCATCAAGTTCGACGGCGCCCGAGGCCTCACCGACCTGCGCGCCATCGGCGTCACCGGCGAGTACCTCTCGCAGATGCGCGCCGCCGGCTATGGCAACCTGACCACGAAGCAGCTCACCGAAATGCGCGCCATGGGCGTCACGCCGGCGTACATCAAGCTGATGGCCGATGCCGGCTACCGCAACCTCACGGCGACTGAGCTGGTCGAGCTGCGGGCGCAGGGCATCCGTCCCGAATTCATCAAGTCGCTGAACGACGCCGGCTACACGAACCTCTCCGTCAAAGACCTCGTGCGCATGGCCGCGATGGGCGTCAACGCCGATTTCATCCGCGACCTGGCCAAGTACAAAGTGAAGTAACGCCTTTTTCGCAAACCTTCTAACAGGACGCCCTTCCCGGGCGTCCTAACAGGTTGAGGAGATACCCAATGCGCCGTTCTCTAGCTCTTGCTCTGTTCTTTTTTCTGGCCGCCTTCACCGCACGGGCCGCGTCGTCGCATGGCGCCTGGCATCTCACCCAGCGCGAAGACGGCCGCATGCAGATCGAAATGATCAGCGATCACAATCAGAACAGCCATCCGGTCGATCCGTCGGCATTCACCGGACTGACCTCGGGACAAATCAACGCGAGCTCCGATACGCCGGTCGACTTCCGCATGATCAAGGACGCCGGCACGGTGCACTTCACCGGCATGTTCCAGCACGGCGACGGCGTCGGCCGCTTCACCTTCGAGCCGAATCCCGCCTACGCCGCCACGCTGCGCAGCCTGGGCGTCGCCGCGAGCGATCTCGATGACGAGCGCCTCTTCACGCTGGCCATCCACGACGTCTCGTCGAACTTCATCAAAGAGATGCAGTCGCTCGGCTATCGCGAAGACCTCGACCAGTACGTCGCCTTCCGCATTCACGGCGCGACGCCGGAGTACGTGCGCGAGATCAACGCGCTCGGCTATCACCCGGACGGCGGCGATCTCGTCGCCTTCCGCATTCACGGGGCCACGGCTTCGTACATTCGCGACATCCGCGCGCTCGGCTACCAGCCCGACGCGGGCGATCTCGTCGCCTTCCGCATCCATGGCGTCTCGCCGGAGTTCATCAAGGGGATGAAGGAGCTCGGCGTCCGCGACCTCGGTACCGACAACCTCGTCGCCCTGCGAATCCACGGAGCGTCTGTCGATTATGTACGCGAGCTTCGCGACCTCGGCTACCCGAACCTCGCCGCCGACGACCTCGTCGCGATGCGCATCCACGGCGTATCGGCCAACTACATCCGCGACCTCAAAAACGCCGGCTTCGCCAACATCCCGGTCGAGAAGTTAGTGGAGATGAAAATCCACGGCATCGACGCCGAGTTCGTGAAGCGGACGAAGTAACCGCAATCACTGAACGAGGTCGACGCTCGCCGCGCTGCCGTAGACCGTGACGTAGCGAAAGTTCCGCGTCTCTTCGTCGAGGATGACCCGCTCCCCTGCCGCGAAAACGAACTGTTCGAGATTGCCTTCGATCGTGAAGATCTCGGAGCGATCGTTCGCAAAGCGTACGGTGACGTTGCGCGCGGAATCGCCCACATTGCGGATCGCCAGTCGCGCCCGGCCTGAGAACGGACCGAAGTCGTATGCGGTCGCGTGCGTCTTGCGCGCGACCGTCACCGCGGTTCCGCCAATGACTGCGATTTCCGGCAGCGCCGTCTCGAACTCGAACGACTGGCGCGGCGCGATTACGCGCTGCACCGGCGCGAACGGTTTCGCATCGCGCTGCACGAGATAGTTCCAGCGCCGCGCGGGCGGACGGCCGAGGAGTTGCGGACGCGTGGTGTCGGAGGCGGCAGGATCGCGAAGCAGCAGATCGTCGCGCCAGCGGCGGACGATGTGCCAGTCGTTTCCGGTGACGACGAAATTGCCGAACTCCTGCGTCAGATCGATGGCCGCAATCAGGCCACCGACTCCGTTCGCGCTCCGCATCGCCACCACCATCCGGTTTCTCTTGTCGCGCGCCAACGCGCTCACGTCGTACGTGTCGAGCGCCTCGTTGTCGTCACCTACATGCCGCCCGCCGACCGCAACGCCATTGAAGTAGAGCGTGTACTCCGGATCGCCGAGCATCTTGATGCGCGTGAACGAGCGATTCGGCGGCAGATCAAATTCGTGTGTCGCGAAGAACGCCACCGGATCGCCCTGCGCCAGCCGGTTCTGTTGCCAGATCCACTGCGCCGTGCCGGTGTTGTCGAAGAACTTGTGCGAGTACAGCAGCTCCAGCCGGCTGACGGCGGCGACGATCACAAAGATCGCCGCGGCGATGATGATCAGACGGCGGATGAGGACGCGATCCGCGATTGATGGCAGCCGAGGATCGATTGCCGAACTAGAATCGACGGTCATGAAGGCGGTCATTGTAATTCCGGCGCGCTGGGCATCCTCGCGCTTCCCCGGCAAGCCGCTGGCGATGATCGCCGGCGTGTCGCTCATTCAGCGTGTTTACGAACGCGCGGCCCGAGCGCGTCGTGCCAGTGCGATTTTCGTCGCAACCGATGACGATCGTATTGCCGATCACGTCGCGTCATTCGGCGGCCGTTTCGTGAGGCCAGAGGGCGAATTTCAGAGCGGAACCGACCGCATTGCCGCGTCGCTCGAACTGCTCGGCGACGACTATGACCAGGTCATCAATGTTCAGGGCGACGAGCCGCTCATCGACGTCGACTCGATCGATGCCGTGATCGAAGTCCTGCAGGAAACCGGCGTCGACATGGCCACGCTCGCGTCGCGCATCGAACATGACGACGAACGGCAATCGCGCGACGTCGTCAAAGTCGTCACTGCACTCTCCGGTGATGCACTTTACTTCTCACGTTCGCCGCTCGCCGGTGCGCAGCGGCACGTCGGGATGTATGGATATCAGGCGAACGTCCTGAAAACGCTCGCCTCTCTCGCGCCGTCGCCCCTGGAACTGGCCGAATCGCTGGAACAGTTGCGGGCATTGCAGAACGGCTTTAAAATCCGGGTCGTTCAAACCACAAGGCCCCACCTCGGCGTCGATCGTCCCGAGGATGTTGCGCGCGTCGAACATGAACTGGCTGAAAAAAAGTAACCTCGGAGAGCGTTCGTGAGCTGCGTGCTCACACGCACACGCTTCTTCGCCACAGCCAGCACCACTCTCCCCACCAGCAAGCAGCCCGGACCGCGCCGCGGTCGTGGCCCAAACTCTGTCAACCAACCGGAGGCATGATGAGCACCAAATACATTTTCGTGACGGGCGGCGTTGTTTCCGGACTCGGCAAAGGGATCGCCGCGGCGTCCATCGGCGCGCTGCTCGAGGCGCGCGGCTTCCGCATCACCATTCAGAAATTCGATCCGTACATCAACGTCGATCCGGGAACGATGTCGCCATTCCAGCACGGCGAAGTGTTCGTCACCGACGACGGCGCCGAAACTGATCTCGATCTCGGCCACTACGAACGCTTCACGTCCATGCGCGCCACGCGCAGGAACAACTTCACCACCGGCCGCATCTACCTCAAAGTCATCGAGAAGGAACGCCGCGGCGATTACCTCGGCAAGACGGTGCAGGTCATCCCGCACATCACCGACGAGATCAAGAAGTGCATCCGCGAAGTGAGCGAAGGCGTCGACGTCGTCATCGTTGAAATCGGCGGAACCGTGGGCGACATCGAATCACTGCCGTTCCTCGAAGCCATCCGCCAGTTCCGGCTCGAAGTCGGCCGCGGCAATGCCATCAACGTTCATCTCACGCTCGTGCCATACATCAAAGCGTCCGACGAGATGAAGACGAAACCGACGCAGCACTCGGTGCAGAAGCTGCGCGAGATCGGCATTCAACCGGACGTTCTCCTCTGCCGCTCCGAGCACGCCATCCCCGACGACATGCGCGACAAGATCGCGCTCTTCTGCAACGTCGAGCAGGAGGCTGTCATCCCCGCGCTCGACGTCGAGTTCATCTACCAGGTTCCGCTGGCGTTTTCGCGCGAGCGGCTCGACGAGATCCTGCTCGACAAGCTCCACCTGCCGCACGACGAGATCGGCGCGCTGACGAAGTGGGAAGAGATCATCCGCAAGCTGCGGCATCCCGAGGACGAGGTCAAGATCGGTTTCGTCGGCAAGTACATCGAGTTCGGCGACTCCTACAAATCGCTGAACGAAGCGCTGATGCATGGCGGCATCGCGAACAACGTGAAGGTGCGCATCGTCTACATCGACTCCGAGGAGCTCGAGACCGAGGGGTATCACGGCGAGTTGGGACGCGTGGATGGGATCCTGGTCGGACCGGGATTCGGTTCGCGCGGCGTCGAAGGAAAACTGCGCGCGATCCGCTACGCGCGCGAAAAACGTATCCCGTTCCTCGGCATCTGCCTCGGCATGCAATGCGCGACGATCGAGTTCGCGCGCAACATGGTGGGGATGGTCGGCGCGAATTCGACGGAGTTCGATGACGAGTCGCCGTACAAGGTCATCTACAAGCTGCGCGACCTGATCGGCGTCGACGCCCTCGGCGGCACGATGCGTCTCGGCAAATATCCCTGTGCGCTGAAGGAAGGTTCGATCGCGCGCAACGCATATGGCGTCGAACAGATCGATGAGCGCCACCGTCATCGTTACGAGGTGAATCCGGAGTACGTGCCGCAGCTCGAAGAGCGCGGCTTCCGCGTGACGGGCCTGTCACCCGACGGCAAGTTCGTGGAGATCATCGAACTGGAAGGCCACCCGTGGTTCCTCGGATGCCAGTTCCATCCGGAGTACAAGTCGCGGCCGACCGCGCCGCATCCGCTCTTCCGCTCGTTCATCGCCGCGGCGCGCAGCAACAAAATGTCGATGAAAGCGGCTGCGGCAGTCGTCGCGCAGGAGACGGAACTCGTATGACGATTCTTCGCCGCATCGGCGCCGTGATCGCCGGTCTCATCGTCGCGTTTGCGCTGGTCGCCGGCGCCGAGGGAATCGCCCACAAAATCTATCCGCCGCCGCCCGGCACGAACATGCAGGACATGGAGAAAGTCAAAGCGTTCGTTGCGACGCTGCCGCTCTCGGTGATGCTCATCGTCCTGACCGGCTGGCTGATCGCCACGTTCGTCGCCACCTGGCTCGCCGCACGAATCTCCGGAACGCCAATCCCCGGCTACATCGTCGGCGCGCTACTCCTCTGCGCCGGAATCGCAAACGCCATCATCCTCCCGCAACCAATCTGGTTCTCGATCGCCTCGATCGTGATCTACATCGGCGCGACATGGGTGGGAGCGAGGGCGGGAGCGCGGCCGCGGGCGGCGTACGCGTGAAGGGTCAGTTGAGAACGTTCTCGAGGTTTGTCACACGCTGACTTAGATCCGCGATCTGCTTCCTGACCTCCAGCATCTCGGCGCGGAGGACTTCGAGGTTTGCGTTCTGCTGCTTCATCTCAGTCTCGATGCGGCGAACGGCTGCGATTAATGCGTAATATTCGTGTTCGAGGCGATCAAAGCGTCCGTAAATGCCATCGACATGAGTGAGCATCACGTCGCGGGTTGCGAGAGCCTCCATTTTCGACCGGACGTCTTCGAAGTCGAGGCGAATTACGGTTTCATGGAAGCGGATCAGAACCGGCCACGTGATCATCTCGCGCCGCATCTCTTGCAGTTCGCTTTGCAGCCGGAGCTCCACACCCTGTAGATCGGATTTCGTAGCCATTCCGGTCATTTCGGCGCGGACAGCCTGCAAATCGGCCTTCGTCGCCATCTCATCCCGGACGGCCTGAAGATCCAACTTTGTCGCCATTTCCTCGCGAACGGCTTCCAAATCGGCCTTGGTGGCCATCTTTTCGCGGATGTCGTCGAAGTCCGGTTTGATGACATCGCGGTAGAACTGCGTGAGTGTTTCGAATAGCTCGCTCGCCACGTCGGAATTCTACCTCGGTGAGTACAATGCGCCGCACATGACGACGCGTTCAATCGCTATCACCGACGCCATCTCTTTTGGCGGCGATCATCCTCCCCTTTTCATCGCTGGTCCGTGCGTCATCGAGTCGCGCGAGCATGCGCTGCGGATGGCGCGAACGCTTCTCGCGCTGCGCGATGAGTTGAAGATCAATCTCGTTTTCAAATCGTCGTTCGACAAAGCGAATCGGACGGCAATTGAATCGTTTCGCGGGCCTGGGATTGCGAAGGGTTTGGACATCCTGCGCGCCGTGAAAGATGAGACAGGACTTCCTCTTCTGTCCGACATTCATGAGTGGCAGCAGGCGGAGCGGGCGGCCGAGGTGCTCGACATCCTGCAGATACCGGCATTCCTTTGCCGGCAGACCGATCTCGTCGCGGCGGCGGCGCGAACCGGGAAAGCGGTCGGCGTCAAGAAGGGGCAATTTCTTTCGCCGGACGAGGCGAAGAACATTCTCGACAAGGGCCACGAGGCCGGGAACGACCGCGTGTTCATCACCGAGCGCGGCTCGTCGTTCGGCTATCAGAATCTCGTCGTCGACATGCGCGCGTTTCCGATTCTTCGCGGGTTCGGGGCGCCGGTCGTTTACGACATCACGCATTCGATGCAGAAGCCGGGCGGCGAAGGGAAGCAGACCGGCGGCACGCCGCAGTTTGCGCGGCCGCTGGCGCGCGCGGCGGCTGCTGCGGGGGCGGACGGATTCTTCATGGAAGTGCACGACAACCCGCCGGCCGCGCTGAGCGACCGCACTACGCAGATCCGTCCCGAGGTTGCGCGCGAGATCATCAGCGACATCCTGGCCATGCGCGCGGCGCTGCCTCCGCTCTGAGACGTTCGCATGTCCAAGATTCAGCGCATCGTCGCCATCGTCATCGCGCTCTATCTGCTGCTCGTTCTCATCGATCGGTTCGTGCTCGTCGAGCTGCTCGTTACGCGCATCGGCCTTTCGGTTCTGCTGGCGCTGTTCGAAGCCTTTGCGATTCTCGGCGTCGGTTTCGCGGTGCGCGGAGCACTCGCGCGTGCGTGGCGCGCCGAGGACGTCGACCTGCCGCGCGACTTTCTCCTCGGATATCCGCTCTTCGGCGCACTCTGTTTTCTGGCGGGGACACTGAACGTCTCCTCGTGGTCGATGGGGATCGTGCTGGTCCTCTGCGGCGCCGGCGGGATTTACGTGCTCGTGCGGCGATTCGAATCGCGTCCGCCGCTGATGCCGTCGATTTCCGAGCCGCTCGTGCTCATCGCGCTGGCGATCGTTTTTCTTTGCGCGCTCATCGCCGCGCAGGCGCCGCCGTCATCGCTCGACGAGCTCGCCTATCACCTGGCCGTGCCGTGGACGTGGGTGAAGGAGCATCGCGCGATCGACCTGCCGCTGATCTCGCATTCGTACTTTCCGCTCGGCATCGAGTCGGCCGATTTGCCGCTGCTGACGATCCTCGGCCAGATGGGCGGCGGCATCGCCTCGCACTTTCTCCACCTCGGCGCGGCACTGGCGTCGACGGCAATGCTTTTCCGCCTATCGCGCGGAAACGCGCTCGCACTGGCCGCGATCGTGACCACTCCCGCGCTTGCCCTCATCGCGGGCTGGTCGCTGGTGGACTGGCCGCTGATCGGCATCTGCGCGATTCTCGTTCTCGCGCTCGATGTTGACGACGTCCCAACGATCGCGATGGCAATCGGTGCGGGACTGCTGACGAAGTACACGTTTGTGCCGTTCGCGATCATCGCAGTCGTCGTTGCGAGACGCTGGCGTGGCCTGCTGCCCGGCATCGCCATCGGCTCCATCTTCTTCATTCGCAACCTGATCCTGACCGCGAATCAGATCGCACCATTTTTCTCGGCTGCCGCACCTCACGTTGCGGGATATCGCGCGCCGTTTCTTTCCGACTACGTCTTCGACGGGCACTTCCTCGACGAGAGCCTCGGCGCGTCGCTGATCGCGGCGTGTACACTTTCGGCGGGCCTGCTGCCGTGGATCCTGATCGCCGCCGCGGTGGTGCTTTTTCTGTTTGCGCCGTCGTCGCGAATCCTTCTGCCGTTCCTGGCGATTCCTGCAGCGCGGTCGCACCGGCCGGGACGCCTGATGCGCGTGCTTCTTGGCCTATCGATCGTCGTACAGCTCTTTCTGATCGGATACTTTGTCGATCGTGGCGGCGCGTTTTCTTTGCTTTCGGCGACGGCTTCCGACACTGAGTTTCTGACTAAGCAGCGAGCATCATTCAAGACCGTTCAGGCGATCGATGCCCTTCTTCCGCCGGACGCTCGCGCGCTCGTCATCGGCCTCAACGAAACGTATTGGTTTGCGCGGCGCGTGCGCGGCGGCGGCAACTTCGACGGGCCGCGCGTTTCTCATTACCTCGAAATGCCGACAGCCGAGGCGTTATACGCGCGGCTGAAGAATGACGGCATCACGCACGTGGCGGTGGTCGCGCCGGCGCCGGCCGCTACCGCCGTTGCGCAGAAGCTGGCAGAGCGCGAGACGGCGCTCTCCCCCGCCGCGCAACGAATGCTGGCGCAGACGCTCGACCGCTTCGCATCCAACGTCGCTCCCGGCGCCGGGGCGACAGTCTTCACACTGAGATAGGATTCGTCCATGGAAAAAGTGACAGGAATCGGCGGCATCTTCTTCAAAGCGTCCGACTCAAAATCGCTCGGCGCCTGGTATCGCGATCATCTCGGCATTCCCGTCGACCCCTCGTACGGCGGCGCTTCGTTCGAATGGCTCGAAAAGGAGAAGGCGGACGAGGTCGGGATGACTGTCTGGTCCACGTTCCCTTCCACCACGAAGTACTTCGACCCGAGCGTCGCACCGTTCATGATCAACTACCGCGTCGACGACCTCGACGCCATGCTCGCGCAACTTCGCGCTGCCGGAGTAACGGTGGACGAGAAGGTCGACGACAATGACTTCGGCCGCTTCGGATGGGCCACCGATCCCGAGGGAAACCGGTTCGAGCTTTGGCAACCTCCGAAAAAGTAAGGAAGAAGTCGACGTCGATCGGACAAAGCGATTGCCTGATCTACTAATCCACTAATCAACTACAACAGCGTCCCCTTCAAAATCATCAACGCCACCGTGAAGTAGATGCAGAGCCCCGTCACGTCGACGAGCGTTGCCACGAACGGCGCGGATGCCGTGGCCGGATCGAAGCCGAGTTTGCGCAGGACGAACGGCAGCATTGAACCGGCCAGCGTTCCGAACATGACCACGCCGACCAGCGACGCCCAGACCGTCGCCGCTACGAGCATGTAGTGCACGCCGTACTCGGTGAGTCCGAGCTTTTCCCACAGCACGATCCGGATGAAACCGATGAATCCGAGGAGTGAGCCGAGCGCGAGGCCGGAGAGGATTTCGCGGCGGAAGACGCGGAACCAGTCGCGCAGGCGCAACTCGCGCAGCGCCAGCGAGCGGATGATCAGCGAGGTCGCCTGCGATCCGGAGTTGCCCCCGCTGGAGATGATCAGCGGGACGAAGAGCGCCAGCACGACGGCGCGCGCGATCTCCTTTTCGAAAAAACTCATCGCCGTCGCCGTCAGCATCTCGCCGAGGAAGAGCGCGGAGAGCCAGCCTGCGCGCTTCTTGATCATGTCAAAAACATTCACCTGCAGGTACGGGGCGTCGAGCGCTTCCATGCCGCCGAGTTTCTGGATGTCTTCGGTCGCTTCCTGCTCGGCGACGTCGAGCACGTCGTCGACGGTGATGATGCCGAGCATGTGACCCTCGGCGTCGGTGACCGGCAGCGCGAGGCGATCGTATTTTTCGAACGCCTTCAGCACTTCTTCGCGATCGTCGGTCGCGTTCATCTTCACCAGCGGCGGATCATCGATGTCGACGACTTTCGTCGCCGGTTCGGCGAGGACGAGTGAGCTGAGCCGGATGTCTTCGACGAGCCGCCCGCGCTGATCGACGATGTAGACGACGTTCACCGTCTCTTTGCCAGGACCGGTCCGGCGAATGTGATCGAGCGCCTCGCGCGCGGTCATCTCCGGCTGCACCGTGACGTAGCGCGGCGTCATGTAGCGGCCGGCCGTGTCTTCCGGATATCCGAGGAGCCAGCGCGCGTTCTTCAAATCCTCGGGCGACAACGCCGTCAGCAGACGGCGCGTAACCTCGGCCGGCATCTCCTCGAGCAGGCGCGTGCGATCGTCGGGATTCATCTCCGCGAGGACGTTGCGCACCTGCTCGTTGCTGAGCGACTCGATCAAGCCTTCCTGGTGATCGGGCGGGAGATAGGAGAAGACCTCGCCGGCTTCGTCGCGCGGCAGAACGCGGAAGACGAATCCTTCTTCCTCGCGCGGCAGGGCGATGATGAGATCGGCCACGTCGGACGGATGCATGTCCGTGAGCCGGTCGCGCAATTGGTTCCAGTTCTGTTGCCGGATCAATTCGCGCAGCTCGTCGCCAACCGATATCGTCTCCACCGTCTCGATCATCCTCAAGGTCTCCGGCGGGAGGGTACGGGATGCGCCGCCGAAAGTCGAAGCAACTTTGCAGTCCATGCTGCGATAATCACCGGCCAACACCATGTCCACGATGCGATTGGAGCTGCTGGGTGATTTATTGATCCGCTCCGGCGACGGCTCGCTCGTCACGATCGGCGCGAAGAAATCGCAGGCGCTGCTCGCCTATCTCGCCATCAAGCCGGGGCAGCACGTATCGCGCGAAAAGCTGGCGGGATTGCTGTGGTCGAGCACCGGACCCGACCAAGCACGCCAGAGCCTGCGGCAGACGCTGTCGAGCGTGCGCAAGGATCTGTCCCACATCGCGCCGGACCAGAAGCTGCTGATCGAGGAGAGCGACCTGCTGTCGCTCGACCGCTCCGTCTCCTGCGACGTGGCGGAGATGGAGTCGCTGGTCGCGGCCGGAACGGAAGAGGCGCTGAAGAACGCGATCAATCTCTACCGCGGCGATTTCCTGGATGGATTCAGCATCAACGAAGAGCGCTTCGATCAATTCGTGACCGGCGAGCGCGACCGGCTGCATCGCGTCGCTCTTCGCGCGCATGCGCAACTGGTCGAGTTGCAGTCGAAGCGCGGCGCGCTCGATGAGGCCATCGGCACCGCGCAACGCTCGCTGCGGCTGGACGTGCTGCAGGAGCCGATGCACCGCACGCTCATGCGGCTCTACCTGCAGAGCGGCGACGTCGTCGAGGCGCTGCAGCAGTATGAGAGCTGCGCGAAAGTGCTTAAGCGCGAGTTGCGCATCGAGCCCGATTCGGAGACGAAGGCATTGCAGCGCGAGATTCTTCAGCTTCGCGCCCGCCGCGGCGAGCGGACTCCGCTGCCGGTCGACGAGCGCAAGAAAACTATTCTGGTAGTCGAAGACAATGTACTGAGCCGCGAGCTGACGAACGCGGTACTGAAGTCGGCCGGCTATGCGGTAGTGATGGCCAAAGACGGCGCGGAAGCGCTGATGATGGTCGGCCGCGAGTCCGTCGACCTGATGGTGATCGACGTCGACCTCCCCTACATCGACGGCCACTCGCTCCTGCAGGCGATGCACGAAAACGGCGTCGACGTTCCCGCCATTTTCATCTCCGGCCTTCCCGGCGACGAGGTGGAAGTGCGCGCCTTCGAAGTCGGGGCCGTCGATTTCATCCGCAAGCCGGTGAAGAACAATGTGCTGCTGGCGAGAGTGGCGAAAGTGTGGCGGGACGGCGTTTAACCCGCAGCATCCAAACACCGCACGATCGCCGCACACGACTTCTCCACATCCTCGGCCGTCGTCGACCAGTTCGAGACGGAGATGCGCATGGCGGCGTTGCCTTGCCAGGTGGTGCCGCCGAGCCAGCAGGTGCCTTCGCGCTGGACGCGGGTGATGACGTTTCGGGTGACGTCGTCGCTGTCGCTGAAGCGGACCAGGACCTGGTTGAGGACGACGTCGTTGAGGATGGCCACGCGTTGGTCGCGGCCGAGGATTTCGGCGAACTGACGGGCGCGGTCGCAGCAGCCGTCGATGAGGGCTGCGATTCCGCGGCGGCCGAGGGTGCGGATGGCGGCGTAGATGGCGAAGCCGCGGGCGCGTCGGGAGAAGTCCGGCGTCCAATCGAAATTGTCACGCTCCTCACCCCTGGTTTGCTCCAGATACTCGGCAGTCGAGGTCATCGAAGCGTGGTGCGCGGCGGAGTCGCGGACGATGACGATGCCGCTGTCGTAGGGGACGTTCAGCCACTTGTGCGCATCGTTGGCCCACGAATCAGCCAGCTCGCAGCCGTCGAGCAATGCGCGCCTGGATGGCGTGGTCCGGCCCCACAAGCCGAACGCGCCGTCGACGTGCAGCCAGGCGCCGTGCTCGTGCGCGATCGCGGCGATCTCGCGCAGCGGATCGACCGCGCCGCTGTTTACGTTGCCGGCTTGCGCACAGACGATGATCGGGCCGTCGAGCGTTCGCAGCGTCTCGCGAAGAGAATCGGCGCGCATCCTTCCCTGCTCGTCGGCGTCGACTTTGATGAGCGCGCGCGTGCCGAAGCCGAGCATGCGCATGGACGAGTAAATGGTGATGTGCGCGGCGGCGCTGATGACGAGATGCACCGCCGGCGCGCCGGCCAGGCCGTTCTCTTCCACGTTCCATCCGGCGCGGCGCAGAACGCCGTGGCGCGCCGCGGCCAGCGCGGTGAAATTGGCCATCTGTCCGCCGGTGACGAATCCAACGCTGGCCGTGCGCGGCAGGTCGAACAGCTCGAGCAGCCATTCGCGGCAGATATCCTCGATGACGGACGCCGCGGGCGAGGTGGCGTACGTGCCGGCATTCTGATCCCAGGCGCCGGCCAGCCAGTCGGCCGCGAGCGCGACGGGAAGGCTGCCGCCGATGACGAATCCAAAGTAGCGCGGACCGGCGCAGGCGATCAGTCCACGATCGGCGCCTCGCGAAAGCGCGTCGATGACGGCGGCGGGATCTTCGCCGTTGTCAGACAACGGTGTATGCAGCGCGGCGAGGAGTTCCTCGCGCGTGGCCTGTGCGCCGACAGGGCGATCGGGAAGCTCGCGCAGAAAAGCAACGGCGCGGTCGCGGGCGAGATCGAGTACGGAGTCATTCACGCGGCGCATCATAACGGGGCTTGCATGCTGCGAATCACGGACGTGTGAAGGTTGCGCGTCGTACGTGCGCCGTTTCAATTCCGTCGGCGCAGCCGGCGTGAGAACCGTAGCCCACGGCTTTCCAGCCGTGGGAAATTCGGATCGTCGCAACCGTGGGAGTCCGCTTCAGCGGGCGAGAGAAAGCTTTCTTTCGCGCGCCAAGGCGCGCTCACAAATTCGATCCGATCCGCTGACCCCCGGCTCAACGCCGGGGGCGACGGCTCTACGACGGCTACGCCGCCGGGGTTGTTGATGACTGCGGCGGCGTTTGCCGCCGCAGTCACGTTGGAAGGATCTAATTCACCGTCACTGTGACGGTGTTGCTGCGCGCGTGGGTCGTGTTGCAGGCGTTCCAGACTTCGACGTAGAAGGTGTTGGGTCCCTTCTTGGTGAACGAGGTCGTGTAGGAGCTGGAGGTGGCGCCGGAGATGGCCGTGCCGTTGCCGTTGAACCATTGGTAGGAGATCGGCGTCGTTCCGGCGGCGACGACGGAGAGTGTGATGTTGGTGTTGCGGGTGGTGGTTACGTTCGACGGCTGCGTGGTGATGGTGGCTGCGGCGTTCACGGTGACCGTGGCGCTTCCGGTGCCGGCGCGCGGGCAGCTCGCGGCGTCAATGACCGAGGTGACCGTATAGGTGGTCGTCGCGGCGGGACTGACGGTGCGGGATGCGGTCGTGCCGCTGTTGATGGTCTGGGTCACGTTGTCGGACCAGATCACGGTGAACGGCGCGGTGCCGGTGAGGGCGGCGGTGATCGTGGTCGACGCGCCGGGGCAGATGGCGCCGCCGCCGCTGACGGTTGCGGTGGGGAGAGTCTTGACAGTGACCGTTGCCGAGCCGCTCGCGGTGCCGGTGCAGTTTGCGTCGCTGAGCGACGAGATGGTGTAGGTCGTCGTCGCGGACGGATTGACGCTGCGCGACGCGGTCGTGCCGCTGTTGATGGTCTGCGTCGCGTTGTCGGACCAGGTCACGGTGAACGGCGCCGTGCCGGTGAGCGTGGCCGTGATCGTGGCCGAGCCGCCGGGACAGATCGCGCTGGCGCCGCTGACGATCGCGGTGGGACGCGGGTTGACGGTTACCGTTGCCGAGCCGCTCGATGTACCGCTGCAGTTCGCGTCGGAAAGCGACGAGACGGTGTAGGTCGTCGTCGCGGATGGATTGACGCTGCGCGATGCCGTGGTGCCGCTGTTGATGGTCTGCGTCACGTTGTCGGACCAGATCACCGTCCACGGCGCGTTGCCGGTGAGCAGGGCCGTGATCGTGGCCGAGCCGCCGGGACAGATCGCAGTCGTGCCGCCGACTGTGGCCGTCGGCAGCGGGCGGAGAGTGATCGTCGCTGCGCCGCTGGAGGTGCCGCTGCAGTTCGCGTCGGTGAGCGATGCGACGCTGTAGGTGGTATTCGTGGACGGATTGACGCTGCGCGATGCGGTCGTGCCGCTGTTGATGGTCTGCGTCACGTTGTCAGACCAGGTGACGGTGAACGGAGCGGTGCCGGTGAGCGAAGCGGTGATCGTGGCCGAGCCGCCGGCGCAGATCGTGGCGCTGCCGCTGACGATCGCGGTGGGAGCCGGATTGACGGTCACCGTTGCCGAGCCGCTCGCGGTGCCGCTGCAGTTCGCGTCGGTGAGCGAGGCGACGGTGTAGGTCGTCGATGAGGACGGACTGACGCTGCGCGATGCGGTCGTGCCGCTGTTGATGGTCTGCGTCACGCTGTCAGACCACGTCACGGTGAACGGCGCGGTGCCGGTGAGCGCAGCGGTGATCGTCGTCGAGCCGCCGGGGCAGATCGCGCTGCTGCCGCTGACGATCGCTGTGGGAAGGGAATTGACGGTGACGGACGCCGACGAGGATGCGGTGCAGCCGTTCGCGTCCTGCACGGTGACGGTGTAGGTGTTCGACTGGTTGACGGTGATCGACTGCGTCGTCGCGCCCGTGCTCCAGTTGTACGAATAGCCGTTCGGTGCGGACAGCGTTACGTTGCCGCCGGCGCAGAAGGTGGTCGGACCGGAAGGTGTGATCGTCGCAGACGGCGACGCCACGTTGACGGTGACGGACTGCGACACCGCCCAACAGCCGGCGGCATCGAAGACGCGCACTGAGTACGTGCCGGCCTGCGTGACGGTGACCGACCGCGCGAAGGTGTTGTTCGACCAGATGTAGCTCGCGCCGGCGCTGGCGGTGAGTGTGACGCTGCCGTTGGGGCAGATGGTGAGCGGCCCGGACGGCGTGATCGTGGCCTGCACGTTCGCAATCGGGATGTTGATCGACTGCGTGTCGCTGCAACCCTGCGCATTGGCGGCGGTCAACGTCAGCGTGACGCTGCCGGATGCGCCGGAGGTGTAGTGGATGACGTTCGTCCCCTGTCCGTCGACGATCGTGCCGTTCGTGACCGACCATTGATACGAGGCGGCACCGCCGGAGGAGACGGCCCCGTAGGTCGTCCCGGCACAGACGCTGTTCTGCGCGCTGATGTCGGCCACCGGCGTGGTGGAGACGGTGATCGAAACAGGATCGGATTCGACCCAGCAGTTCGTGGCGTCGAAGACGATGACCGAGTAGGTGCCGCTCTGCGTGGCCAGGAATGTTTGTGCCGAGGCGCCGGAGATCTGGCCGCCGTCGCGCTTCCAGGAGTAGGCGGTGTAGCCGGCGGGCGCGGTGAGCAGGCCGCTGTTGCAGAACGAGGCCGCGCCGGACGGCGTGACGGCCGGCTTGGGAACGCTGTGGACGTCGACGACGCGCGTCGACGAGACCGCGCAGCCGCTCGCATTGGTGACGGTGACGCCGAGGGTGACCGGATCGCTTCCGGACGGCTTGAACGCGATCTGGTAGGTGCCGTCGCCGCTGGTGATCGTGCCGCCGGTGATCGTCCAGGCGTACGAGCCGTTGGAGATCGACGTCACGTGCGCGTTGTCGCCGTAGGTGGAGGCGCAGACGCTCGACGGCGCGGTGATGGTGGCGTCGGGAACGGAGTTCACAGTCACGGCAACCGGCTGCGAAGTGGCGCTGCAGTTGCTCGCGGTGGTCACGGTAACGGTGTAGTTGCCGGCCGTCGTTACGTTGATCGATTGCGTCGTGGCGCCGTTTGACCAGGAGTACGTCGATCCCGCGGAGGCCGTCAGCGTGACGCTGCCGCCGGCGCAGAACGTGGTCGGACCGGACGCGCTGATCGTGGCCGCGGGCAGCGGATTGACCGTCACCGTCGTGGCGGGCGAAACGTACTGGCAAGCCGCGCTGGTCACGATGACGCTGTATGAGCCGCTCTGCGTGACGTTGATCGTGCGCGTGGTGGCGCCGTTCGACCAGGCGTAGGAATCGCCGAACATGGCCGGCGTGAGGGTGACGCTGCCGCCGGCGCAGAAGGTGGTAGGACCGCTGGCGCTGACGGTCGTACTTTGCGGTGCAAAGTGGACGGTGAGTGGCGCCGAGGTGGTGGAGCAGCCGTAGGCGTTCGTTACCGTAACCGTGTACGGACCGGGCGCGTCCGCCGAGGCGGTGATGAAGCTCGAGGTGGCGCCGTTGGACCATTGATAGGTCGCGTTGGACGCGTCGGTGCTGGCGCTCAGCGTCACGGTCGTGCCGGTGCAGTACGTGCCGCTGCCGCCGGAGATCGATGCCGTCGGTTGCGTGGCGTAGAAGCTGGCGTAGCCGTTGATCGGGCAGCTTCCGTCGCTGGCGGTGAAGGTCACATCGGTCGTCACGCCGGGACCCATCAGCGCGACGTGAACCGTCGGCTGGTCGTTCGGTCCGACGATGGTGCCGTTCGTGACGCTCCATGAGTAGCTCGTGTACGCCGAAGGGTTGGTAACGGTAACGGTCTTCTCGGCGTACGCGCAGCCGTAGCGGTCATCGGCCTGCAGCACCGGAACGACCGGGAGATGCACCGGCACGACGATGGTGTTCTGGGTCGTGCAGGAACGCGGATCGGTCAACCGCACGCGCAGACTGAACGACGGGCTTGGCGGCGCGGACAAGGTGATGAACGTCTGCCCGTCGCCGCCGCCGAGTTTCACTCCGGTGTAATCCCAGTAGATCTGTGATCCGGCCGGCTGCGCCGGGATGGAGATCGTGACGGGCGTGCCGTAGCAGATCGGGCCATTGCTCGAAACCGTCATGACCGGAGGATCGAGCGGGACGATCGGAACGACGATGGTGGCGCTGACCGCACATCCGGTGGCGACGTCGGTGGCATTCGCGGTAATCGACACCTGCCCCACCGTCCCATTCGTCGCCTCGGTGAACGACGACGCGCCATTCGGCGTGATCGATCCTCCCACCGCCGACCAGGTGATGTTGCTGAAAAGCGAGGGGTTGCTGATCGTGGCCTGGATGGTGCCGTAGAGACAGGTGGTGTCGTGCAGGGTGGTGATCACGAGCGCGGACGGCGTGGCGGCAGTGACATGCACCGGCGCGCTGGTGGCATTGCAGCCGCTGTCGCTCACGGTCACGAAATAGTCGCCCGGCTGCGTCACGGTGATGGCGCGCGTGGTGGCGCCGTTGGACCAGGAGTAGTTGAAGCCGTCCGGCGCGGTCAGCGTGACCGAACCGCCGCTGCAGAGCGAGGTCGAGCCGCTGGCGGTGATCACCGGCGGAGCGAGGGTGCGGATCGGAACCACGACGTCGCCGGAGCTGGCCGGACAGCCGTTGCCGTCCTGCACGTAGAGCGACAGCGTGACGGGACCTCCGTTGATCTGATCGGGAGCGAAGGTGACCGAACTCGCGTTCTGGTCGCCGATGATGGAACCGCCGGTGATCGACCACCAGTAATTTGCGTACTGCGCCGGGACGCTGGCGGTGTCGGTGCCATGCAGGCAGACGTCGGGCGTGGCCAGCGTGACCGCCGGCGGAGGGATGTTGCGCGTCGGCACGGTGACCATGTCCGCTTGCGCGGGACAGCCGTTCGCGTCCTGCACGTAGAGCCTGATGGTGATCGGCTCGTCCGGATTGTTGGGATAGCCGCCGCGTGAGAAGGTGATCGCGTTCGTCCCGTCGCCGCCGGTGATGTATCCGTTGTTCAACGACCACCAGTAGTTCGCGTACTGCGCCGGCACCGAGGCGGTGTCGGTGCCGAACGCGCAGATGTCGGGCGTTCCGAGCGTGATCGTGGGAGGGGTTAGGACACGGGTTGGCACCGTGACCATGTCCGCTTGCGCGGGACAGCCGTTCGCGTCCTGCACGTACAGCCTGATGGTGATCGGTTCGTCCGGATTGTTGGGATAGCCGCCGCGTGAGAAGGTAATCGAGTTCGTCCCATCGCCGCTCATGAGGTAGCCGTTGTTCAACGACCACCAGTAGTTCGCGTACTGCGCCGGCACTGAGGCGGTGTCGGTGCCGAACGGACAGATGTCAGGCGTAGCGAGCGTGATGACGGGAACGGGAATGGCGCGCGTCGGCACCGTCACCATGTCCGCTTGCGCGGGACAGCCGTTCGCGTCCTGCACGTAGAGCCTGATGGTGATCGGCTCGTCCGGATTGTTGGGATAGCCGCCGCGCGAGAAGGTGATCGAGTTCGTCCCGTCACCGCCGGTGATGTATCCGTTGTTCAACGACCACCAGTAGTTCGCGTACTGCGCCGGCACCGAGGCGGTGTCCGTCCCGAACGGGCAGATGTCGGGCGTAGCGAGCGTGATCGTGGGAGGGGTAAGGACACGGGTGGGCACCGTGACCATGTCCGCTTGCGCGGGACAGCCGTCGGCGTCCTGCACGTAGAGCCTGATGGTGATCGGCTCATCCGGATTGTTGGGATAGCCGCCGCGTGAGAAGCGGATCGAGTTCGTGCCGTCACCGCTCATGATGTAGCCGTTGTTCAACGACCACCAGTAGTTCGCGTACTGCGCCGGCACCGTAGCGGTGTCGGTCCCGAACGGACAGATGTCGGGAGTGTCCAGCGTGATGGTGGGAGGGGGAATGCTGCGCGTCGGCACCGTGACTCTCGCTTGCGGCGAGGAGCAGCCGTTCGCATCCGCCACGGAGAGCGTGACGGTGATCGGTTCGTCCGGATTGTTGGGATAGCCGCCGCGTGAGAAGCGGATCGAGTTCGTGCCGTCGCCGGCCGTGATGTAGCCGTTGGTCAACGACCACCAGTAGTTCGCGTAGCCCGGCGGGGCGGTGGCGGTGTCGCTCCCGAACGGGCAGATGTCCGCCGCATCGAGCGTGATCGTGGGCGGCGGCATCGCGGGCACCGTGACGGGATCGCTGGCCGACGAGCAACTGAAGGTGCTGTAGTTCGCGTGCCCGGTGACCGTCAGGACCATCGCCGCGCCGGAGCCGGATGCTGAGAACGTGACGTTTGCCGTCCCCTGCCCCGAGGTGATGGAGCCGTTCGTGATCGACCAGTCGTACGAATCCCATCCGCCGCTTGCGGTGGCGCTGTCGCTCGTGGCACACGCCGACGTCGATCCGAGCGTGATGACCGGCTTCGTCGCCAAAAGGTTCGCCCGCGCCGTGCTCGTCGACGAGCAGCCGTTCGTATCCGTGAAGACGAGCGTGACGTCGACGGGGCCGCTGCCGTCGCCGATGAAAAAGATGTGATCGCCCCAGTTCGATTCGATATGGCCATTGGTAACGGACCACGTCCACACGCCGGCCGGAAATTGCGAGGTGGCGGCGCTTCCTTCTCCGCCCGGGCAAATCGGCGACGAGACCCAGAGCTGCGGCGGCGCATTCTCGACCAGCGGGACCGTGCGAACCGCGCTCGAAGAACACGATCCGGCAGTGACGGTCAGAGTCAGCTGCACGGCGCCCGTCCCGTCGGGACGGAAGGAGACGCAGCGCTTGGCCGGATCGTCGCCGCAGCCGTTCGAGCCCGCGATCAGCGTTCCGTGCGCGATCGACCACGAGTAGCTGTCCCACTGCCCCCACGCCGAGGCGATGGCGTTCGTAGCGTTCGCACAGATCTGATCGTTCCCCAACATTTCCGGCGCCGGCAGCGTGTCGTAGATCGTCACCGACTGCGCGCCGCCGGTGACCGGCGAACCGCATTGCGGTGTCGAGGTCACGGCGATCCACCAGAGGCCGGTCGACGGGAAGTCACTGCCGGTCAGGCGATACGTCGTCCCGGTCGCGCCGGTGATCGGCGTCCACGGGCCGCTGCTCGACGTTGCGTAGACCCACTGGTGCGTCGAAGTGCCGCCTCCGATTTCGGCGGCGGTGTAGGTGCCTCCGGTCGACGTCCTGCAACTGAATTGCGCTCCTTCCAGCGTCGCCTGCACGCCTTGCAGCGGAGAGCAGGTTTGCGCGTTGACCGCGCCGGTGAGAAGAGACAGCAGTAGCAGGGAGACCAGCGAGGCTCTGAGGAGGCGCATGCGGGAGAAGTCCTTTCGGGGACAGCGGGCGGCTGTTCCGGGAGAGAAGCAATTTACCGGGGACGGGGAACTGCCGCGCACGGTAACGGAACGGTGTCAGAACTTCAATATTGACGGAGTGTAGGTGCGTATGGCAGGCAGCCGAACGGTTGTTCGGGTCGTAAATGCCAGCGAGCCGCTGGCGGTCCAGCCGCCGGGCCGGCGGCGCTCCGTTGCCCAGGCTACAGAACGACCGTGTAGCCGAGCGTGGTCAGATCGGGCATGCGATCGAGGTAGACGTGGCCGTCGGTGTGATCGATCTCGTGCTGGAAGATGCGCGCGGTGAAATCGGCCACTTCCAGCTCCGCCTCGTTCCCTTCGTGATCGAGTCCGCGCACGTGCAGCCGTTTGTAGCGCGCCACTTCGCCGCCGAGGAACGGGACGCTGAGGCAGCCTTCCCAATCGGTGATGGTCTCGGTGCCGATCGGCTCATAGACGGCGTTGAAGAAAACGCCCGCGTTGAGTTTCGCGATGCCGCGGCGCTTGGCTACTTTTTCCTGCACCTCGAACACGAAGATCCGCAGCGGCAGGTGGACTTGCGGCCCTGCCAGGCCGACGCCTTCGTATTCGTGCATGGTCTCGATCATGTCGTCGATCAGGGCGTGGAACTTTCCCGCCTTGATGTCGGCGGCTTCGACGTCGGATGCCTTCATGCGCAGAACGGGATGGCCGAGGCGGGAGACTTTCAGGATGGACATGGCCCGAATCTTAACCTGCCGATTCGGCGAGCAGCGGCTTGTTGCGCATGCGCAGCGCGATGAAGAACGCGATCGCCGTCAGCACGGCGCTGCCGTAGAACGCGCCGCGCGCCTGCGCCAGGTCGTAGAGGAATCCGCACCAGATCGGACCGAGAAATCGCGCCAGCGATCCGATCCCCGAGGCCAGTCCGAGCATGCTTCCGTGCTCGTTCGGCGGCGAGACCTTCGTCACCAGCGACGTCAGCGACGGATACGACAATCCCTGGCCGATGGCGATGAAGAACGCCACGACGTAGAGCATCGGCACGCGCCACACCAGCGGCACGAGGGCCAGTCCGATCGTGAACGACGCCGCGCCGATCGCCACCAGCGTCTTCTCGCCGAATTTTTTCGCCAAGCGTCCGATCAGGCCGCCCTGAATCGCGGCCACGATCACGCCCATGAACAGGAAAAACCAGGAGAGGTCGAGCTGGGTGAAATGGAAGCGGTCGCGCGCGTGCAGCGTGACGCTGATCTCCATCCCCGAGACGGCCAGCAGCGTGATGAACAGCGTGGTGATGACGGCGAACAGCAGTCCGCGTGCGGCCACTTCGTGCCAGACGCGCTTGTCGAACTGCGGCGGAACTCCGCTGCGCGGCTTGAGGTCGGGCGCTTTCGATTCGCCGAGGACGAAGAACGCGATCAGCAATGCGATCAGCGACAGCGATCCGGCCGCCACGCCCGGCAGCAGATTGCCGGCGTATCCGTGCTTCGTGCCGAGGTGCGAAAGGATTCCGCTGAGCGGCGGCCCGAGGATGAATCCCATCCCGAATGCCGCCCCGATGATCCCCATCCCTTTGGCGCGATTCTCGGGCGTGGTCTTGTCGGCGATGTAGGCCTGCGCCGTGCCGATGTTCGCGCCGCCCGCGCCGGCCACGATCCGCGACAGAAACAGAACCGTGAGGCTGCGCGAGATGGCGAACAGAAAATAGCCGGCGCAGCTCGCGGTGAGGCTGATCAGAATCACCGGACGGCGCCCGATGCGGTCGGACATCCTCCCCCACACCGGCGCGAAGAAGAACTGCATGATCGAGTAGATGCCGACCACCATCCCCACCGTCGTGCCGCTGGCGCCGTATTCGCGCGCGTAAAACGAGAGGAACGGGATGACCATCCCGAAGCCGATGAGATCGATGAAGACGGTGAGAAAGAGGACGGCGAGGGACGTTTTCTTCATGACCGGCGGCGAAGTGTACCCTGTCGCCCCATGCCGCCGACGTCACGCCGCCTCGTGCTTTTCGACATTGACGGAACGCTCATCACCGACGACGGCGCGGCGCGCGAGGCGTTCGCCGAAGCGCTGGCCGAAGTCTACGGATTTCGCGGCGACGTCCGCCGCTACGATTTCTCCGGCCGCACCGATCCGCAGATCGCCGGGATGATTCTGCGCGATGCGGATTGGAGCGACGCCGACATCGAGTCGCGCCTCCCCGCTCTCTGGGATCACTACCTTTCCGGCCTGGCGCGCAATGCGCCGGGGCGCGTGCGCGCGCTGGCGGGCGTCGGCGCGCTGCTCGACGCCATTCGCGCCGACGATCGTCTGACATTGGCGCTGCTCACCGGCAACATCGAGCCGGGCGCACGGCTGAAGCTCGGCGCGATCGCGCTCAACGATTACTTCCCGTTCGGTGCCTTCGGCAGCGACTCGCCGCGCCGCGAGGAGTTGCCGCCGATCGCGGTGGAACGCGCGGCGGCGATCACAGGCATCGACTTCCGCGGCGCGGACGTCGTGATCATCGGCGACTCGATCTACGACGTCCGCTGCGGCGTCCCTCACGGCGCGACGACGATCGCCATCGCCTCGGGGAAAACGCCGGCCGCGAAGTTACGCGCGGAAAATCCCGATCACTTTTTCGATTCCGCGGAGGATCTCGAGGCGATCCTTTTGGCGATTCGACCCAGGAGTTCTACGGCCACACGAACGTGACCGGGCCGTCGTTCTCCAACGACACGATCATGGATTCGCGGAAGCGGCCGGTCTTCACGTCGACACCAGTTGAAGCCAACTCGCGAACGAACAGTTCGAACATCGTCCGCGCCCGCTCCGGCTCCTCGGCGTTGTCGAAGCCGGGACGCCGTCCCTTCGCGATGGAGCCAGCCAGCGTGAATTGCGACACCGCCAGGATCGCGCCGCCAGCTTCGGTGACGTCGCGGTTCATCTTGCCGGCGTCGTCGCTGAAGATGCGCAGCTCGCGGATCTTCTTCGCGGCGTCGCGTATCACCTGCTCGGCGTCGCCCTTCTCCACGCCGGCGAGGATCAGCAGGCCGTGGCCGATCTCGGAGATCAGCTCTTCGCCGACGGTGACCGAGGCGCGGCGAACGCGTTGAATGACACACTTCACTGTGTCGCGCATTCTGACATCCTCACGGGAAAGCACTACGATGTCGATCATGCATCGGACACTGATCGCTGTACTTCTACTCGCTTCGAGCGTCGTGCAGGCACAGACGATCAGCTACTTCCGAATCGCGGGAACGGCAGCTTCGATTGCGGCAGGACCGGACGGGAACTTCTGGTTCACGTCGTACGAGGCCATCGGGCGTATTACTCCGCGTGGCGAGGTGACCACGTTTTCTGTTTATTCAGGCATGTCAACTCCGGGTGACATCGCCGCTGGATCGAACCTGATGTGGTTCGTGCGCACCGGCGGCCTCGGATCGATCGACATGAACGGAACAGTCACGACGTACGACATTCCCTCCGTGCAACCGCTGAGCGTGGCGGCCGGTTCGGGCCAGGTGTTTTTTGGGTACTACAGCGGAATTGGCCGTCTCAACACGGCCACGGGAGCGGTCACACTCACTCCGCTTGCGAAACCAATCCAAGTGCTATCGATGGCGGCAGGGGCCGACGGAAACGTCTGGTTCGTCGAATATCCTTTGAGCCAGGTCGGCGTCGTTTCTCCGGGTGGACAGATTTCCGAGTTTGCGCTTGGCGTCTGCTGCAGTCCCATACGCATCGCCAAAGGACCTGATACGAATTTCTGGCTGGCATTCAATCAAGGCGACCACATCGCAAGTATGTCCGCCGCATCCGTCACGGGACTCTACGAAGCACCTCGCGTCAACGGCGGAAGGTACGCCGACATCTCGTCGATCACGTACGGACCCGATGGCCAGGTCTGGTTCGGAACCTACGACCACATGATCGGCAGCGTGTCATCAACAGGAACGATGCGCACACTCGCAGTTTCTACGGATGTAGCCGGGATCAATAATTTGACGGCCGGACCCGACGGCAACATCTGGGCAACGCTCGAGAGGAATCCCAACATCTGCTTCGATGTATGCGGGCCTGCCGAGCCGAGACTGCCGTTGGCAATCGCACGCGTGAACCTGATCAACCCGGCGCCGGTCATCACGGCCATGCCGAAAGTATCCGATCCGGCCACGAAGACACCGACGTTGTCTGTCCAAGGCGTCGGATTCGTGCCGAACACTGTCATTCGATGGGATGGCATCGACCTGTCGACTGTCTACGTGTCGCCCTTTGAGGTGCAGCTCGCACCAGGGCAGGCGACCCTCGCAGTGGCCTACGGCGGAACTTTCCTTGCCCACAATCCGACGCCTGGCGGTGGCGACTCGCCAGCGTTCACCTTGGCGCCTGCGCCCTCTCCGCCCGCGCCTCTCCGGCGTCGCGCGGTGCATTAGACTCGCCGATTTCTACGCACGGTAGAAAAACGTCCGGGATCGCCTCCCTCGCATAAAATGCGCGGCACCACACGACGAACGGGAGCCTCATCTCTCGCACGCGAAGATTCACGAACAGGAGAAATCAATGGCCGGAACAGTGAACAAAGTCATCCTCGTCGGACGCCTCGGCAAAGATCCCGAGCTGCGCTCCATCCCCAGCGGCACCAGCGTAGCCAAGTTTTCGCTCGCTACCGACGAGCGCTTCACCGACAAGAACGGCGACAAACAGGAACGCACCGAGTGGCACAACATCGTCGTGTGGGGCAAGCTGGCCGAGATCTGCGGGCAATACCTCCGCAAGGGGAAGCTGGTCTACATCGAAGGCTCCATCCGCACCGATAGCTGGGACGACAAGGAAACCGGCGTGAAGAAGTACCGCACCGAGATCATAGCCAACACGATGCAGATGCTCGACAAAAAGGGTGACGACGAAGGCGGATACAGCGGCGGTGGCGGCGGTGGTTATCGCAAGTCCGCGCCTGCAGGCGCGCCCGCCGGCGGCGGACGCGGCGCCGAGATCGAAGACGACGACGAAGTACCGTTTTAGCAACAGCACATTGCCGCGGAGCGGTTTCCGAAGGTAGCGAGGGGTGAGAGCGAAGCGAACACCCCTCGCGATGGATTTGAAAGTGGTTTGTGCCGCGTCAGCGGCACTGGAAGGGCTCGCGCGGCCCGTTCCACTGCCGCTGACGCGGCAGGAAAACTCTAAAGACAATCCCTTTCCAGGGGTGTTCGCTTCGCTCTCACCCCCTGGCTACCGTCTGAAGCCGCTCCGCGGCGGTACACCACACCATGTACGCCGGCGAACGATTCAACAGCATCACCCACATCGCCGGCAGCGTGCTGGCGATCGCCGCATCGGCGTTTGCGATCCGCGCAGTCGCCGATCGCGATGCAACCACCATCACCGCAATCGCCATCTACGGCGCGATGATGATCGTGCTCTACCTCAGCTCGACGCTGTATCACTCGTTGCGCGGCAAGGCGAAGCAGCTGTTCCACGTCTTCGACCACTGCGCGATCTATCTGCTCATCGCCGGAACGTACACGCCGATCACGCTCATCACGTTGCGCGGAGCGTGGGGCTGGTGGCTGTTCGGAATCGTCTGGACGCTGGCCATCGCCGGCGTGATGAAAGACGTCCTGCTGCCCAACCGTTACCGGCCGGTCTCAGTCGTCCTCTACGTCCTGATGGGATGGCTGGTCGTCGTGGCCATCAAGCCGCTGCGGCTGGCCATGCCGCCGAATGGCATCTTCTGGATTGCCGCGGGCGGTGCGATCTACACCGCGGGCATCGTCTTCTTCGCGCTGTCGAAACGCGTCGCGCACATGCACGGCATCTGGCACTTGTGCGTGATCGGCGGCAGCGCGTGCCACTACGTCGCGGTCATGCGGTACGTGGCGGCGTAGCGTTGCCGAGGTAGCGCTCGCGCAGGATGCGCAGGTGATGGCGCTCGTGGCCGAGGAGGATGAACGCCAGCGCGCGGACGCTGATCGGATTGTCGCTTGCCACTCCCCTGCGATCCCACGCCTCGGCGGGCAGCGCGCGCAGCATCATCACGTTGGACTTGCGGACCGTCGCAAACTCCTCGGCGAGATCCGCGATCGGGCGATCATCGGACGCGGCATTGGCAACATACGGATCCTGATCGAATCCCGGCAGCGGAGTCGTATCGCCGCGGGCGATGCAGAGCGCGCGATACGCGAAGATCCGCTCGGCATCCATCACGTGTCCGACGAGCTGCTTGATGCTCCACTTGTCCGGCTCGTAGCGATGCGCCGCCTGCTGCTCGGAGATGCCGCCGAGGAGCTTGGCGGTCTCGTGCGACTGCGCGTCGAGCGCGGCCACGACATCGTCTTCCGTGGCAAGGTCGATGTAGCGCCCGTAGTAGGTGGCAAATTCGCCGGCTTGGGGACGTCCCGCGTTTTTCATCCGCGCATCATCGCGTAGACTCGCACGCAATGAAAGAGCTGGAAATCGGACGGCTGCATGGCGATGCCGAGGCGCGTGCGTGTGCGGAGATGATGTCCACGAGCGATCCGTGGATTTTCTTCGGACGCACGTTCGAGCAATGCCTGGCGCGCGTCACGAATCCGGCCGGCGACGTGTGGGTGGCGCGCGACGACGGCATCGCGCGCGGCTTCATCATCATCGTTACGCAGGGCGCGTTCGTCGGCTACATCCAGGTCGTCTGCGTCGCCGCCGGCGCGCGCGGCAGCGGCCTCGGATCGAAACTCGTCGCCTTCGCGGAACAACGGATCTTCGCCGAGTTCCCGAACGTCTTTCTCTGCGTCTCCTCGATCAATCCCCGCGCCCGCCAGCTCTACGAACGCCTCGGCTACAAACTGGTCGGCGAGCTGGACGACTACATCGTGCGCGGCCATTCCGAATTTCTGATGCGCAAGTCGGTCGGACCGCTGGCCGAGTTCGTAAAGAATCAACCCTGATCTTTTGCCGCGGTCGCGGCGGCCATGGCCCGGAAGCGTTGACGCAACATCTCCAGCCGCTCCTCGATGCCGGGCACGGACATGACGACCTTCTCGATGTGCTTCCCGAATCCCGGTCCCGCGGCGATCTGGCGGATCTCCGGAAGAAGGTGCTGGAACTTCGCGAACGTAGCGAAGATCTCGCCGTTCGCATCGAGGAACATCTCGCGGTCGATGGCGTCATGCGTGACGAGCGAGCAGGCCATGTCCCAATAGCCGACCACCATCCGCACGTGCGGATTGTGCGGTCCGGCCAGTGCGGCCTTTACGTCGTCGATGGTCTCGGGATTGAAGTCGCGAACGAACCACAACCGCGCCTCGCGAAGAAGAGTCTCGCGGCGCATTTCGAAGATTTGCAGGATGAGTTTGGCGCTTTCGTACGGTGTCGGCATGGGCGCGCACTGTATCGCAATGTCATCCTGAGGCCGCCGGAGGCACGGAGCCGCAGGCGTAGATGCCGGAGGACGCCGAAGGATCTCAAGTTACGCAACCTGGCTGAACCCGGGTTTCAGCGAATTCAGCGCAATTTGAGATCCTTCACCGTCCTGCGCCTCTCCGCCTTCGGCTTCGAAGGGTTCGGCGGCTCAGGATGACAACTTCGCGTCCGAACGCAGCCGCGATGCGCCGCTCGTCGTCCATGTGTATGGAATCTCCGGCGAGTCGAACGGCAGGCGGTAGTGATCGGGGTCCTCGTAGTTGTAGGCGTTGGTCGGATAGTTGATGACCAGCGCGTCGGTGGCGCCGAGGTTCTGCAGGCCGTGCCAGACGCCGGCGGGGAGGATGACGAAGGCCGGCCGCGCATCGCCGACGTAGAGTTCGACGACGCGCTGATACGTGCGGCTTTCTTCGCGTCCGTCGAACAGCACGACCTTCAGATTGCCCTGGTTCACGAAGAGGCGGTCGACCGTTTTCGCGTGACAGCTCCACGCGCCGATCGCGCCGGGAAAAAGACGCGACTGATAGATGTGCACGACCGGCAGCCCCGTCGGATCCCACTCCGACCGGAACATCTCCGTGATGATGCCGTGGTCGCGCGGGACGTGAAGAACTTCACGCACGACGATGCCTTCGATCTGCTCCTCGATCTTCTGCCACTCCTTCGTCACCAACTGCGGATCTTTTCGCGCGCCAGGAAGCATTCACTCTCCTCGATTACAAACCTTTGAAACGGCGAACACGATTGATGAACGCGCCCTTCCGCGGCCAGAGCGTTGCAAGCAACACCCTTGGATGACGCAGGCGCCGTACGAGGCGCCCGATCAGCTGAGGAACGAGTTGCCGGAGAAGCTCGCCATCGGTGAAGGTCCGCAGGACGGTGCGTTCAGCCACGATGCGAGCCAGCAGAGTCGCTTCGAGATCGGGCTCCGAAGCAATGCGTTCACTCCACATCGCCTGCTCATCGCTCGGTTTCCGGCGATAGATGTCGCGCCGCGTCGACGCCGGAAACTTGATCGCGCTCAGCCGAGGCACGAACCTGAATTCGAAACCGGCACTGCGCGCGCGCCGCCACAGGTCGATTTCGGGCGTGACGGCGAGCTCGCGATAGTCACGCCATCCTCCGAGCGCCTCCGTCACCGAACGCCGGTGCACCGTACATGACGGCGGCGACCACGCGCCGTCCTCGGGCCGCGGTCTCACCGGCCTCGGCTCACGCGTGTCGGGCGATACGCTGACGAGCAATGAATACGTCATGGCCGCATCGGACGAATCGAGCGCGGCAACGTGCGCTTCCAGATGATGCGGCAGCCAGAGATCGTCGTGTCCGAGGTAGGCGATGAATTCGCCGCGAGCCTGTCGCAGTCCTTCGTTGTTCGGAGCGCTCTGATGGCGCGTGTTCGCAGGCAGATTGAACCAGCGGATTCGCGGATCGCCGATCGACGCGACGACTTGTTCGGAGTCGTCGGTACAGCCATCGCCGACCACGAGAATCTCGAAATCGTGCATCGTCTGCCGCAGCACGCTGCCGATCGAGTACGGAAGGACGCTGCTCCAGTTGTACGTGGCGATGATGACCGAAACGCGGGGCGACACCGCGCGGATTGTCTCACGCGGAAAAGAGAACCGTTTCACGCGGAGACGCGGAGGTTTTCTTTTCTCCGCGTCTCCGCGCCTCCGCGCGAAAAAGGTTCTCTTTACGGTCAACGCGCCCGTACGACCACGAACGTCACGTCATCGTTCGGCGGCCGCTCGCCGTTCCACCGCTTCGCCGCGGCGGCGAGCGAGGCGATCACATCATCCGCGGTTGCGGCTTTCGCGGCGGCGACGAATTCGTCGATCGCGGCGGCGTAGCCGAGCTGCTGGCCGTTCGCGTTCTGCAGTTCGGGGAAGCCATCGGTCATGAAAAGCACTGTGTCGCCGGCGTTCAGATCGATTGAGACGTCGTGATAGTCGGCGCCGAGGGTTCCGAGCGGCGTAGCACCGCACGCGACTTCCTCGATCTTTCCGTTGCGCGCGCGATGGACGTAACCGGGCAACATCCCTGCCGAGGCCACGGTGAGACGATTGCGGTCGAAGCGAGCGAGCAGCAGCGCCATGGCCATGCGGCCGAGGTCCATGCGCTTCACCTTTTCGGCAGCGTCGCGGAGGAACTGCGCCGGCATCACATCGGGCGTGTAACCGGCGAAGAGCGCCTTCACCACCGTCACCATCGTCCCCGCTTTCGCGCCGTGGCCGGTGGCGTCGCCGACGGTCGCCGTCAGCACGCCGTTCGGCGCCACGTGGAAATCGTAATAGTCGCCACCGACTTCCGCCGCCGTCAGCGTGAAGACCGCCACGTCGAAACGGTCATGCGCCGGCACAGTCTTCGGCAGCATCGACAGCTGGAAGCGCCGCGCTTCCTCGAGATCGAGCGACTTGCGGTCGTACTCGAGCTCCAGGATGCGTTGCTGGATCTCCTGCTCCTTGCGCGTCCGCTCCTGCTCGACGATGGTCTGCTGCTGCAGGCTGAGATCCTGCGCCATTCGATTGAAGGCCGCGGCCAGCTGGCCGATCTCGTTGTTCGACTTCACCGGCAGGCGCGTCATCAGATCGCCCTGGGCAATCCGTTCCGCGCCGCGCGTGACGAGGTTCACGTCGCGCGTCATGTGGTTGGCGATCGGCACGATGCCGATGAGCGCGACGAAGATGAGGGCGATGCCGTAGCCGAAGTTCTTCCCCGCCGTCTTGCGCAGCTCCTCGAGGTTGTCGCCGACCGGCCGCGCCACGCCGACGCGCAGCCCGCTCTGCGGATCGCGCGACATCACCACGATCCACTCCTTGATGTCGTTCAGCGGACGATTCTTCAGAACGCGGTCGGTGATTCCGGCGCTGTCGAGCGTCTTGCGGTCGTCGGGAGTGCGCGTGTAGACGTTGTTGTCGCGGTCGACGGCGAACGTGATCTCGTCCGCGTCATCGCCGTGCACGCCGAGAACGCGGCGGACCACTTCGGGCGTGCTCACCTGTGCCGAGATGTGGCCGACGATGTTCCCCTCTTTGCGCAGCGGGAAGTTGAATTTCTGGCCGAAGATGAGCGTGGCCTGCCGCTCGCGCTGACGAAGCTGCTGCTTCTCCGCGTCGGTCAGCTTGCGCTTGACGATGACGTTGTCCGTGGTGGCCGTGGCGACCGCCGGGGCCGCGGCCGCAACCGGTGCCGGAGTGGCGTGCGCGGCCTCGGCCTGTTTCCTCTCCGCGTCGCGCCGCATCCGTTCGCCATCGCGCGCGTGCTGCCGCGCCGCGAGCGCGGCGTCGCGCTGCTGTTGCCGCAAGTTAAAGTACTGATCGCGCTCTTTCTGCGCGACGTCGAACTGTTCTCTCCACTGCAACTGCGCGGCCTTCAACGACGCGTTGAGATCCTTCTGCAGCTGCTGGATTCGTTTCTCGGCTGCGATGCGCTCCTCGGGCGGCATCGTCTGCGCGCTCGTTCCGAGCTTCGTGCCGAGCATCGAGATCTCGTTGATCTGCGCGCGCTGCTCCGGCGACATCGTGAACTTCGGCAGCTTCGGCGGCGGCGGAATGGCGATGACCACCGGCTCCGGCGATTCCGGCGCCTCGTTCGCGGCATCCGCTTCGTCATCCGCCTCCGCCGCTTCCTCGGCCTGCGGAGGCGGCGTGGGCGCAGGAGGCTGCTGCACGCCCGGCGGCGCATTCGGATTCGCCTGCGGCGCATGGCGCACAGCCTCCTGCACGATCGCCTTCACCTGCGGCACGGCCACGCGCATCGGCTGGATTTCCAACGAGTCGACGAGCGACGCCGCGTCACCCATCGTCAGAAGGATGTTGCCGACGTCCGGCGTGCGATCCGCCGCGCCAGCCGGGATCGGCAACGCCGACACCTCGGCCAGCCGCTGCTGCAGATCGCCGCGAATCGTGGCCAGACGCCGATCCATCTGCCGCGTTCGCGCGTCCGCCTCCTTCCGATACGCCGACTCCAGCGCGCTCCGCGACGACCGGTACGAATAGATGACGATCACGCTCAGCGGCAGAACCGAGAGGAGAAAACAGGCGAGGACAAGCTGAGCACGGATCTTCATCGAAGCAATCGAGATGGTAAGACGAAAATCGTCGGAGAAGGTTTGGGAGACTGGCGCGCGAAACCGCCGGCGCGCACGAGCGCCTCGGCCAAAGTAGTCCTAATCGACGATGGAGAAAACGAGCGCGAACTACTCTTCGTCCACCTCATCCGGCGCGTCGAAGTTCGTCCAGACGTTCTGTACGTCGTCGTGATCGTCGAGCATCTCCATCAGTCGCAGCATTGATTTTGACTTTTGCTCGTCGAGGCTGATCGAGTTCGACGCGATCTGACCCATCTTCGCTTCCACGGTCGGGATCTTGTTCTTCTCCAGCGCCTCGCGCACCTGCTCGAAGGCCTCGGGCGACGTGTAGATCTCGAAGACCTCAGGATCGCCGCTCTGCAGATCGTCGGCGCCCGCTTCCAGCGCCACTTCCATCAGCTTGTCCTCGGAGACCGCGCTCTTCTCGACCGCGAAGTAGCCCTTGCGCTCGAACTGGAAACGGACCGAGCCGGGCGTGCCCATGTTGCCGCCGCACTTTTCGAAGATGTGGCGGATTTCCGGCGTTGTGCGATTGGTGTTGTCGGTCATCGTCTCGACCATGACCGCAACGCCGCCCGGGCCGTAGCCTTCGTACGTCAGCTCTTCGTAGACCACGCCCTCGAGCTCACCGCTGCCGCGCTTGATGGCGCGCTCGATGTTGTCCTTGGGCATGTTGTTGGCCTTGGCCTCGGCCACGGCCGCGCGCAGGCGCGGGTTGCCGGCAGGATCGCCGCCGCCCATGCGCGCGGCAACGGTCATTTCTTTCAGGATGCGGGTGAAGATCTTTCCGCGCTTCGCGTCGGCCGCACCTTTCTTGTGCTTGATGGTGCTCCATTTGCTGTGGCCGGACATCGGGATGCTCCTTATGGTCGGACGGGACCTCGGTCCCGGATATTTTGAGGGGGCGCGATTATAGCCGAAGCGCCGCTATCTGCGAGAGCCGACCGTGGCCCGCAGCGTCCGCAGCCGCAGGTCGAGCTCCTCCGGCGTGATGTGCGCGTACTTTTCGGGAAGCAGCCGCCGGCTGGACGATTCGAAAACGGCCAGCAGCTCCATGTATTCGAGCAACTCCGTGTCGCGGCTGGGGAAGTAATCGGCGGCCGCGGCCACGAACTGATCGGCAGAAACCGTCGTCGACGAATCGCGCGCCGCATCGTCGTTCGCCATCAGGATCACCGCCTCGACATCCGCATTCGAATAGCCGACCAGCTTCTTCGAGAAGGCATCGCGGATGGAGGTGAAGTCGACATCCGTGTTGATGCGATTCTTCCTCACGACGGCGCGGGCGATGTTCTCCACTTCCTCCGGCGTCTGCGAGTAGAGAAACGGGATCTTGCGATCGAGACGGCCGGCGCGCTTGAGATCGACGTCGAGCTTGTCGGGCCGGTTCGTCATCACGAGGAAGAGAATCCGCCCTCGGTTCGAGGTGTCCGACATGAACTCTTTGATCCGTGCGATGACGCGCGATGACGTGCCGCCGTCGCCATCGCCATCGGTGTTGCCGAACGCGCGGTCGCCTTCATCGACGATGACCACGACCTGCCCGATGGCGCGGATGACGTTGAGAATCTTCTCCAGATTGCCCTCGGTCGCGCCGACCCACTTCGATCGAAAATTTTTCAGCTTGATCGTGGTCAGCCCGCACTCCCGTGCGAAGGCCTCGGCCACGAACGTTTTCCCTGTTCCCATCGGTCCGGTGAAGAGGATGCCCATCGGAACGCGCGCGGTCTGGCCGTCGCGAATGCTGCCGGCGATCACCAGCAGATCCTTCTTCACCTCATCCATGCCGCCGACGACTTCGAAGCCGAATGTGGGCACGACGAACTCGATCAATCCGAAGCACTCGCGCTCCAGGATCTCGCGCTTGCGGCTGGCGATGAGACGATCGACTTCCTGCCGCGCGCGATCGCCGCGATCGGCCACCGCGCGCTCTACCGGCTGCGCGCCGGGCGCGAGCAGCTTGACGATCTCGTCCTGTCCCAATCCTGAAGTCAGCGCGGCAAGTTTTTTGGCGCGCTCTTTCGCATCGCTGCCGCCGAGGAGGTGGGCGATGAACTCCTCGCGCTCGGCGGCCTCGCTCTCGCTGCGCGGCGCGGGCGTGAGGATGGCGATGATCTGGATGGCCTTGAGGCCGGCGGTGATCTCTGCGTAGCGATCGGCTTCCTTCGCGCTGAGCTGGTCGTCCGCGATCAGAGCCGCGGCGCGACGCGTGTCGCGATCAGGCATCGGCACTTCGACCACCGCCACTTTCGGATTGGAGATCAGCTTCGAAGAGAGATCGGTGAGGTTTTCCGAGACGAGGATGACGATGTTGTCGGTGTGCTCGATCTCCGGCAGAAACGACCAGCGATGCAACGTCACGACCGCGCCGCGATCCGACTCACTCTGAAAATTCGGATCGCCAGCCGGCGCCAGCGCCTCCGCGTATTCGAGGATGACCGCCGTCTTCGTCGACGCAATCAACAGCCGCTCGATTGCCGCCAGCGCGCGCGTCTTGTCCTCGGGAAGCAACAAGTCATCGAGATGATCTACGCCCTTCGCGCGCTTCAAAAACCGAACGCCCGTGGCCACGTTGTAAACCACGACCGTGTCCTTCGTCTCCTGCAAAAGCGTGTTGCCGAGAAACTCGGTGATGCTGAGCGTCTCCCCGCCGCTGATCACCGCGTCGTACACGTTGCCGTGCAAAACGAACACGGACGCTTCCCCGCGCACATAGCGGCGTCGAAGATCTTCAGCCCACGCAGGCAACGTTTTTTCCGCCATCTCTCTGCTTTTCTCCGCGTCTCCGCGTGAAACCGTCCCCTGTGAATTCACGCCTCAATCGCGTGCAGAATCTTCTCCGTATCCACCGCCGTCTGCCGGATCGACTCCACTCCATCCAGCAGATCGTCAAGTTGTCCCGACAACTCCGCCGGCGATTGCATCGTCACGATCTGATCGGCGATCAATTGGAACGAATTCTCGATCAGGTCGAGCTGTCCCTTGGCCACGCCGAGGTAGTTGCGGATGTCGTGCAGCTTCTCGAGGCGTTTCAGGATCACCGCCAGATTCTTTCCGGCGATGTCGCGCTCCTGCTGCGTCGCGTTTTTTGCCGCGGCGCGGGCGCGCCAGCGTTCGCAGTCGCGTTCGAGCGAATCGAGATCGATGTCCGCCAGGTAGTTCTCGTACCGGCTGCAGGTCAGCGCCATCTCCAGAAACGAGTCGACCAGCTTCCGGGTCTTGATCAACTCCCCGCGCAACAGATCGCCGGTGAATGACGGATTCTGCGACGCCAGCCGGTTGATGTCCTGCTGTCGCGACACCAGCCGCTCCACGCGCGCCCGCTGCTCCTCGGGCAACGTCTTCATCCGCTCATTGCGATCCTGCTCCTCCAGCGCCAGCCGGATTTTCTCGAATCGCGGATCCCACAGCAGCCGCCGCAGCGTCGGATTGTCGGGCCCGTGCAGAAGCCAGATCGCTTCCGCGCCGAGCGCGCCGAGGGCGAGGACGGGATTGAGCGTGAGGACGGAGGCCGCCAGCGCCCCGCCGAGGAGCGAAAGATTGTACGGATTGGAGAACGCCATCTTCAGATACGGCCGCTTCTCGAAGATCGCCTCCTTCGCCATGTCCTTCGCCGTATCGCGCACAGCCTGCGCCAACTTCGGAGGCGGCAGGCCTGCCTGGGACGGCTTGATGGGATCAGCCACGCTGCGGATTGTACCGGCAGGACGTTCGCGGCCGTCCGGAGGGCGTGGCGATGCCCCTCAAAACCGCGTAACATCCGCGCTCGGCAATCCCCATACATCGAGAAGGAGGCGAAGATGTGGTTACCTGTCTCGGTACCTCAATCCCTTTCCGGCCGTTTCGGTGGTTTTCGTTGCGAGCCTCTCAAAGCATGTCTGCGCGCGACGACGCATCCACGCCTCTCGCACTGGATTGATCTCGATGCCCGCGCCTCGGGCGGCGGAATCGGCGCGATCGAGCACTATCGGTTCTGGGTCGTCGATCATCGCGACCGTCTCGTCGCCGGGCCGCGCATCGTCGACGTCCCGCGCCACGGCGTCGCATTGCCGCCCGGCCGCTATCGCGCGTTCGTCTCGATCGCCGATCGTGCCGGTGCGGTGGAAGTGGCCTCGGCCGGCGTGGTCGTCGGACCGGAGGTTCGGCTGTTGGATTGCGGCGCCGTGATGAGCATCTGGGGCGCGCTGACGCAGATCGACCTGCCCACGACCGCTGCTTCGATCGACCTCGCCGACGTTCTGAAAGAGGCCAGCGGCGCGACCGACTCGACGTCCATGTGGATCCAGGCATTCGGCGCCACCGGCGGCTACGGCCAGAACGAAATCGAAAAAGGCGGCAGTCCGGGCGCCGTCGGATTCGCACAAACCGTGACCTCGCTCTCCGGTTTCAAAACGACCTTCGGCACGACCGTCGTCAGCTACTACCTCGGCGACAACGGCAGCCACGATCTCGGCGGCGGCGACGGCGGCGCGTCCACAATCATGTTTACCGGGAGCACGTGGCCGACGGAGATCGCGAATGTCGTGGTCGTCGCGGGCGGCAGCGGTGGAGGCGGCGAAGGCGGGACCAGCCATGGTGAGGACGGAGGCGCAGGAGGAATCGCCAACGCCGCGTCGAGCTCGTCCGCCGTGAACGGTTCCGGCGTCATCGGCGGCGGCGATTCCGGCGGCGGCCCAGGCCACAACGGAAACTCCGGGAACCAGGCGGCCAAGCTGGCCGACCAGTGGTCGACCGACGGCATCGGCGGCTACGGCGGTACCGGCTCCGACGTGTTGCGAGAATTCACGAACGGCTCAGCTGTCGACGCCGGATATCAGACCACCGGCCGAGGAGGGAACTCGGATGGCGATGGAGGCGCGGGCGGTGGTGGCTACGGCGGCGGAGGCGGCGGGGTGAACGAGACCACGAAGGGATCCGGCGGTGGCGGCGGCGGAAGCTACGCGACCGGATCGACGATCACGACCGACACGCAGGCGGCCGCGGCGTCGAACGACTCCGGCAGCGCCTCCGGCGTGATGCGCATCGTGTTCAACAACGCCGTTTCGGGGTAGCGACGGGCTTCGCGTGCTGGCACGAAGCTCGGAACGACATCAACGCCCTACTTGACCCGGTCCTTTTTTTGCAGCCTCCGACGAACCGCAGTCCTCGGGAGGTCGAGATGCAACGAACCGTTGTCGTGACAGTTCTTGCAGTGCTGCTCTCCGGTCGCGCCATGGCTGCGAGCATTTCCTGGACTGGGACCATCGACGGCAACTGGTCCAATCCACTCAACTGGAGCCCTCCCGCCGTCCCCGCGTCGAGCGACGACCTCACCTTCCCGGCCAGCTCGCTGCACCGCGACATCACCTTCGATCTCCCCTCCCTCACCAGCGTCGGATCGATGACCTTCCTCGGTGATTACCGCTTCACAGGGAACGGCATGAGCATCGACGGCGCCGTCAATGTCAACGGTCAAACGATCTCCTTCGCTTCTCCGAACGCAACCGTGCTGAACGGACCGCTCAACGGCGCCGGAACGGTCAACGCCGAGAGTCCGGGATCGTCGTTCATCGGCGGCGGATCGTTTTCCGGCACCATCGAAGGCTTCGCCTACGTCGCCGGCGTCTATCCAAACGCGGCGTTTCACGGACCGTGGCTGACCGGCATCGGCACTCTCGGCTCGATCACCGCCGCCGAGCTCAGTCCCGGCCGATGGAAGCCGGGGATGCCAGCCGATCCGCACGATACCTGGTGGATGAACAGCGGCCCGCTCACGATCACGTCGCATTACGCGATCGATATCCAGCCGGAAGGCAACCTCGAGGAGATCTTCGTAACCGGCCCGGTCTCGATCGCCGGCACTCTTACCGTGACCATCGCCGGTCTCTGGCCGCCGAGCGACGGAATGCGCTTTCCGATCATCGACAACGACGGCATCGATCCGGTGCAGGGAACGTTCGCGGGACTTCCGGAAGGGGCCACGATCACCGCCGGAAACTACAAGTTCTGGATCAGTTATCACGGCGGCGACGGCAACGACGTCGTGCTGACCGCAGGCCAGCCGGGCGCGAAAACATGGATTGGATCGAACAGCGACAAGTGGTCGGATCCCGGAAACTGGCAACCGCAGGGAGTGCCGAAGACTGGCGAGCCGCTGCTCTTCCCGCCCTGCTGTTATCCGCGCGAGGATTCCACCAATGACCTGCCCGCCGGCTTCAACCCCGGCACCCTGACCTTCAACCGCAACTACACCATCAGCGGCAATCTTCTGACGCTCACGAACGATCTCGACTTCGTCAACGCCGGCTTCACCGGCAGCCTGGTCTGCAACGCGCCGCTGAAGCTCGGCAACTCGATCCGCGTCGATCAAGCCGACTCGTCGATCTTCAACGCGCCGATCGACATGAACGGCAACACGCTGACCGTAACCAGCCGGGTCGCGCGATTCCTCGGCGCGATCGACGGCAACGGCGCAATCTCCGCGCCGGGCAACGGCATCTCGCTCGAGAGCAGCGGCTCGTTCAACGGAACGATCAGCGGCGTGGTGAATGTCGTCGGCTCGTATCCGACTGCCTCGGTGAATGGTCCGCGCGTGAGCGGCGAAGGGACGATCGGCGCCGTCACGGCCGGCACGGTCTCGCCCGGCTCCTGGACTCCGAGCAATGATCCCGAAGCAGGCGGACCACCGCATCAGACGGCGACGCTGAAAACCGGCGCGCTGTCGATCTCCACGAAGTACATCGCCGACATCGATGCCGCCAACAACGTTTCCGACCGCGTCGAGGTCACCGGAACCGTCTCGCTCGGAGGCACGCTGCAGCTTTTCTTCATTACTCCCCCCTCGCCCGGCCAGTCGTGGACGTTGATCGAAAACGACGGCGACGATCCGGTTGTTGGCGCGTTCAGCGGCCTTCCGGAAGGAGCGACGGTCAACAACGGCTACGGCACGAAGCGGACCCTCCACATCACATACAAGGGCGGCGACGGCAACGACGTCGTACTGAGCGTCGTCGGAGGTGCGAGCACGGCGCCCACGACGACGGCCATCGCGCAGGATCGCGACACGACGGAATGGCACCAGCCCGTGACCTTCACGGCCACGGTGACATCCGCGAAGGGCGTTGCCACCGGCGTCGTCTCCTTGCTCGACGGCTCGACGACGCTCGCCTCCGTACCGCTGCAGGATGGCACCGCGACGCTGAAGACGACGGCGCTCGATCCGGGCGATCACTCCATCACCGCGTCGTACGCCGGCAACGATTCGCTCAGTGCAAGCTCCTCGGCGCCGCTTGTGCACCATGTTGTCAAAGGCAATCCGCACCTCACCATCACCTCGTCAATGACGCATCCGGCATACGGCGACAGCATTCCATTCACCATCGCTGTCGAACCGGCTGCGGGTAGCACGGGAACGCCGGGCGGCAGCGTCACGCTATCGATCGATCACCAACCCGCCGGCACGGCATCGCTCGCGGGCGGCTCGGCCACGATCAACGTTCCGTCCATCGCCGCGGGACCGCATGTCGCCGAAGCGGCGTACTCGGGCGATGCTGCATTCAGTGCGGCCACCGCCGCTGCTTCACTGACGGTCGCGAAGGCGGCGACCACCCTGACGGCCGATTCACCGATGAATCCTTCGCCGGCCGGCGTCGCGGTCACGTTCAACGTGGAGGTCGCCGCGGCCGCGCATCCGTCCATGACACTCGGCGGCATCGTCTACGCGAGCAGAGACAACCGCATCGTCGCGCAGGCGCCGCTCGCCAACGGCTCGGCGGCGTTGAACGTCGGCGCGCTGCCTGGCGGCGATCATGAGCTCACGATTTCGTACGCAGGCGACAGCGATTTCGAACGCGCCGACAAGATGCTGACCCAGCGCATCATCGCGCCGGCATTGTCCGTCGCGAACGCCACGATCGCGGCCGGGAGCGAGTCGCGCGACGACGCGATCCAGGTGATGCTCTCCGCCGCGTCGCCTGATGTCGTCAGTGTCAACTACCGCACCGTCGATGAAAGCGCGGTCGCCGGCGCGGACTACATCGCCGCGCAGGGAATGCTCACCTTCCAGCCCGGCCAGACCTCGGCGACCATCCCGATCCACATCCTCGGCAACGCCCACGCCTCACAACAGACGTTCGCGATGGAGCTGGCGAATCCGAACGGCGCATCGATCGTCACGCCGCGCGCGACCGTCACGATCGCCCGCGCCGCGAAACCGACGTATCGCACGCCGGTCGACTACAGCTACGCCACGATCGACGGCGTTCCGCTCCGAGCCACCTTCTACGCGCCGGCGACCGGCGACGGGCCGTGGCCGCTGATCGTCTGGATTCCGGGCAACTCTTCTTACGATGCGGCCGGCGACGCCGCCGCGGTTCGCGAGACGGCCCGCGGCTACGCGGTCGCGAGCGTCGCATATCGCCCCGCCTCATCGGCACCGTTTCCCGCACAGCTCGACGATCTCGTCGCCGCCATCGGCTGGCTGCGCGCAAACGCGTCCACTCTGAACATCGATCCGAAGCGCATCGCCGCCTGGGGCGCAGGCGCGGGCGGCCATCTCGCCGCGCTCGTCGGCACGCGCGGCACCGTTCAGGCGGTAATCGACTGGAGCGGAATCGCCGATCCCGCCACGCTGCAGGCCGACGCGCTAGGTTGCAGCACGATCGACTGGAACGCGCCCACGTCGCCCACGGCGCTGTTGATCGGATGCTCCCCGGCCGATTGTCCCGCCTACGCGGAAGCGGCCGCGCCCGCGCGCTACGCCCGCCGAGGAAATCCGCCGATGCTCCTCATGCACGGCGGCGCCGACTGCTTCATCTCGCCCGCGCAGTCGGAGAATCTCTACAGCGCGCTGACTCACGCCGGCGTCGACGCCACCCTGCGCACAGTCGACGGCATCGATCACGACAGCAGTTTTTGGTCGTCCGACGCCGCCTTCGCCGAAGTCGAGAATTTCCTCACGCGTAGTCTCAAGCCTGCCGAGACGCGAGGAAGGCCGGTGCGGCACTGACGAATCACTTCAATGGTGGTCCTTCTTCACCTGCGCGACGATGAGATCGTTGAGCGCCAGGCCTACGCGGAGGATGCCGTCGCTGAATGCGGTCTTGTCGAGCTTCATGACGTAGTCGCCCGATTTGAAGTCCATGACGTTGTGCACGTTCAGGTCGTTCTCGGATGATTTGACGATCGTGCCCGCCACGTCGGCGGCGGTTCGTTTTCCGTGGCGCTGCACCTGAATCGCCGGGCCGCCTTTCGCCGTCAGCCCGTAAACCATCGCGCCCTCGAAGATCATGGTCGGGTCCATCGAAATCCCCGCTTTGTCCTCCCAGGCATGGCTCTCGGTCTGGCCAAACATCTGCGGCGTAGTAAAGGTGAGCTCCGGAACGATGACGGTGAGGTTCTTCGCCTTGGCGATGCCTCGGAAAGACCAGGCCGGGCCCTGAATCGGCGCCGAGAACGTCTGCGCATCGCTGGGCGACGCATCGACGAACGTGACCGGCATGCCGAGGCCGCCGCTGGAAGGAAGTCCGTAGCGCGCGTCGATCTTGTCGGCCGACAATGACGCGATCTCGGGATCAGACTTGATGTCGTCATAAGTCAGCACGGTGTAGCCCGCCGCGCGCATCTTCGCGACGAGATCATCCTGCAACGTTTTCGCGAGGCCCTGCATCAGGTCGTGATCGGCGCCATTGACCCAGTACTTGCCATGCGACTTGGCGCCCCCCTTCTGCGCCCACACCGACCCAGCCACCGAAGCGCGGACGCGCAACGTCGGAATCAGATAGGTCGTGGTGGTGCCAAAGTTTCCCCCGAACGAGCTCACCCTGACGCGATCCATGTTGATCTCAAACGGCTTCATCCCCTGCGATTGCGCCATCGCGGACACAGAAAGAACAGATGCGACCAGCATCGCGATACGGTTTCTCATGAAAACTCCTCTCGCTACTAGTCGCGTAAAAGGGGAGGAAACCTTATCACGGCGTGCAGCAGGAGAAGGGCGCCGAACGTCGCTTCTCGTTACCGAAGCTCAGCCTGCTGGCGAGTAAAAGCAAATTCAGCAGCTTCTTTCTACGTTCCGGAACTCGGTGGAAGGGCCTTGGTCGGTAGATGATGTGTAAGGGGGCGGGTAGCGAGGACGTGATCGTGTCGGCCAGGTAGAGGGCTTCGGAGATGTCGTGGGTGACGAAAAGGTCGTGTGCTCTCGGAACGCTAGACATCAAGGAGGAGGAGGAGGAGGAGGCTTTGCATGCCCCAGCATGGTTGGGCCGCGGCTGCCACCGCTTTGTATGCATAGAGTCCTGCGAAGATGCGTATTCTGCGGAACCGATCTCGGCGTGGCAGGACACCAGAGCACGCGGCGAACGTCGCGGATACGCGCCAACCGCGCAGCGCTGCGCGAGGCACTTGCGGAACGGGACTGAGCGGCATAGCAACCCGACGACCTTTCCGTGCATCGAAAAATAGAATAGCGTCCGTCTTCTCAAATGCGTGACGTCTCAGGAAGATCCTTGGCTTCGGCCTCAGAATCTAACGAGTCTTTTTGGAGGCGTTATACGTCCCGACTATCAAGCCCATTTGAACCGCGGAAGCCGACGACACAACCGAGCTTCGCGTGGTCACCTCGATGCAAAGTCGCTTGGTCGGACTACAATAGAACACTACTTCACAAAACAACTGAGGTGACGATTGATCGGCACGACCAAGGCAATCGGTATGCGCGCTTTCTGGACGATTTCGGTCGTCTGCCTATATGTCGCGTGCAACGACGACTCGGAGCCTTTTCGCCAGGTACTCGCAAAATCGCCGTCACGGCGGATCGTCGAGGGACGACTAACTGGTATCAGTTGGTCGCCTGCGATGTCGCAGAGCCGGGGGAATGCTGTGTCACTAGACGTGAAACTGTTGGAGGCCGCGGCAAAAGCGCTACGCCGGGAGCAATCCGATCATTCGTCCGAGGCGTCACGGGATGCAGCATTGGCGCAACTCGTCTTCGGCAGGGTTAATGATGCTGCCGACTTGATGGAACGTACGGCACGCTCGGGTAGCTCCAAGGCGTCGGTTTGGAGCGATGCTTCTGCGCTTCGGATTGAAGTGTGGCGAAGGTCCGGTGACCCGCGTGATGCCCTTGCCGCGCTTGTGCTCGCTGATCGCGCTCTGTCGCTCGATCCGCGACTGCCGGAAGCGCAGTTCAATCGCGGACTGGCTCTCGAGAGCTTGGGACTGGTCCGATCAGCGATCCGAGCGTATCAGCAAGCGAGTGAGGACGAGGACACGTGGCTGACCGAGACATCATCGCGAATCCATTCTCTTCACCAACCGGCGAGCGCCGCGTTGTGGCCGGGAGCAAAGACAGCGCTGCAAACGGCGGCTGCGAGTGCGGATGACGCCTCGGTCGAAAAGATCGTCCGGGCTTTTCCACAGCAGGCACGCGCCTGGGCCGAGGGGGAGTGTCTGGCAAACTGGTCTGACGCCTTTCGTGGCGACCAGCCGGTCGACGCCCAACGCCTGCTCCAAATCGCGCGGACGACCGGCGAGAGTCTCCGAAGAGTTAGCGGAGAATCGATGCTAATAGATGCCGCCGCCGCGATCGACCGAGCGAAAGGCGCACAGCTGTCTACACTCGCTCGAGCGCACGATGTCTATCGACGCGGACGGATCGCATACAGTCTCAGAAACAACGCCGCAGCTGCTGCTGAATTGAAGCAAGCCGCGCTCCTTTTCGCGGAAGGCGGCAGTCCGATGGACAGCGTCGCACGCTATTACGCATTATCGGCACTTTTCGACGAAGGACTCTCAACGACAATCGCCGACGACTTGCGCATCCTGCGCACGCAAGTTCCCGAGAGCCATCGCGCGCTCCTAGCGCAGATTGACTGGGAGATCGGAACAGTACTAGTCAATCGTGGCCAGCTGAATGAAGCGCTCGACGCGTACAACCGCTCGCTCCAGAGCTTCGAATTCCTGGGCGAGGCTGATTTCGCTGCGCGGCTGCGGACGATGGTCGCGCGGACACTATTCCTCATGGGCGAATCGGGGGAGGCGTTTCGCATGCACGCCGATTCATTCACACGCGCCACTGAGAGCGGAGACGACCAGTTGATGGAGAACGTGCTTCACGAAGCGGTTGCCGACGAAATGCTCGACCACAACTGGGAAGCGGCGCGCGCGCTGACCAACGTCGGCATTGATGATGTCAGACCCTCGAATCGGCGACGCCACTTCGATCTCGTTCTTTGGCGCGCACTCCTTTCGCAACCGGTCGACCTTCGACCGGTGGAGCATGCGATGGCGGGCATTGACGATCCAAGGCTGAGGGCGGACGCTGAAAACGATCTCCGATACGCGCGAGCGGTTGCAGTACGCGACTGGGATCCGCTCGGGGCCGCTGAGCTGTTCGGCAAGTGCATCCAATACGCAGAGGTGTCCGGCACCAGCCTGATGCTTCCATACCTCCATCTCGAGCGCGCCCGCACTTTTCGTCGTAGCAATTACCCGGCGCGCGCAATCGATGAGCTTAATACAGCCATTCAGCTTTTCGAAACGCGCCGCCAATCCATCGAGCGCCGCGACTTCCGTGATGCCTACATCGGCACGATCGATGACGCGTTCAATGAACTGCTCGCAATCCTGGCGCAACGTGGACAGCTGAACGCTGCCGTCTCACTCGCTGAGCATCGCCGCGGGCGCATTTTCATCGACAGCCTCGGCGGTAGCCTCGAGGACGGGCATCCCCTGCCGATCTCCAACATTGCGGAGCGCCTGACTCCAGGGGTGTCGCTCCTGATCTACACCGAGGCCGGCCCCCGATTGCTGGCGACAAGCGTGGTATCGCAATCGTGGTCAACCAGAATGGTGGGCATGTCCCTCCAAGAAGTCCGCTCTCGTGTGGCAACAGTTCAACAGCTAATCAACGGCGGAAACGACGCAGCACTGCGCTGCGAACTCGCGCGGCTGTCGGCTGCGCTCCTTCTGCCGTCCACCAGAACTCCTCCTCGGAAGATTGTTATCGTCGCTGACAACGCGCTTCGCGATCTGCCGTTTGCATTATTGTCGCGGCCAGGAAGTAGAACATTACTGATCGAGGAAGCGCCCATTGTCCGCGCGCCGAGCGGCTCGGCGTACGTCCAGGCGCCGAGAGTGGCCTCGGCAGGGCAACCGCAATCACTAATCGCATTGGCCGATCCGGCATTCGACAGCAACACTTTTGGGGGGGTCAGCCGACTGCCGAATGCATCGTTGGAGGCGAAGGAGATCGCGACGTTCTATCCTTCCGCCCTGGCCTGGACGGGTGAGAAGGCCACCTTCTCAAACCTCGCGCGCATAGTGCCCTCTTCGGACGTTGTTCACATCGCCACGCACGCCGTGGCGAATCGTCAGGACCCCGCGTACTCAACGCTACTCATGGCACACGAAGCAAACGGGACCGGCGCGTGCAGCTTGCGTCGCGTCGCAACGCTGGCGCTGAAGCGCGGATGCACGGTCGTTCTTGCAGGATGCAGCACCGCAGTCGCTGGAGCCGGTCATGGCGACCTGCGCGATTTTGCGAACGCGTTCCTGTCGGCCGGCGCAGGAAGTGTCGTAGCCACCCTATGGGATGTCGAGGACACGGCGGCACGACAGTTCTCGCTCCGCTTTCATCAGAAATTGCGAGACGGTGAGAGTCCAGCGAATGCGCTTCGCACGGCACAGTTGGCAATGCTCCATTCGGAAACAACAACTACCCGCGCCCCAAAAGCGTGGGCGGCTTTTCAAATGTACGGCATCGGTGACTGAAGGTTACTGAGAGAGAGCGAGAGAAGAAGGAGAAACGATGGCTCATCCAATTTTCGCCGCGACCGTGTTGTTCTCGGGCTTGATTCTTCACTATGAAACAAATTCAGCCACACATCAGAAGACGGCATACCTTGTCAAGGCGCCGAATCACGTGACACCTAGAATTCTCGTGCCGGTTGGCGATTTCGACAGCGCCTCAGGATTGACGAGCACCACGACCAACGGAGTCATGAAATTCAACCTTCCGGCTGGCAAACAATACGTCATAGTCCCGATGGACACGACCAACAAGGTGACGGTGATGTCGGACTTCGACAACCGAGTCCCGCATCTGCCGAAGATCCTAAGCGCCAACGTTAACGTACATGCCGATGTCGTGGCTGGAAAGAACCACAATTCGCACGCCACCATATCGTACTCCGATGGCACGCTCAGTACGCAGCGATGCTTCGAGGACGCGGCCATGTTCTCTCCTCACATCATGACGGAGCAATGCCTGGCGGAAAAAGTGAAGCTGGAGATCACCACGAACAAGAATTGGGAGATCCACGAGGTCGGCAATCCCACGAACAAGATCGTCTTGAAACCAAACGGCATAGCAACTATCGAGAACGCGGCGCCCCCGAGTTCGGTCCATACTCAGCATCAAAAACACTACGCGCTGCTGCTCGATACCAGCGTGAGCGTAACCGTCGATGACATAATTCTTGGGAACAAGTGCGATCAAGACAAGTGCACCATCATCATCCCCAAGCCACCAGCTGTTACAACACGCTCAAGGAAGGACCACGGCGGTGGTCACCCTGTGCCGGCTCTGATGCATGAGCCCTTGGTCGAATGCTCAAACAGCCAGTGGCCCTGAGACATACTTTGATGCGCATGCGCTTTCTATTGCTGCTTTGCCTAGGCGGTAACCTTTCTGGGGCGACCCTACATCCCACTGTCACCTACGCCACGGCATCGGACGTGGCGAAGGAGCCGCTCTCGAACGGCGTAAAGGTGTTCTCGCCGCACCGATGGAGCAATGTCATGATGTCGAATGCGGAGGCACCATTTTTTATACGCGAGCCAGTGTTTCGCCCTGAGCGTCAACAGGGCGAAACACCGCCCGACTTCTCCACTGATTTCGACGAAGCCGTTCAGGCGTTCGCGAACATACAACTACCGGTCGGCATCGTAGGGTTCGAAGGACTCGGCGCCGGCTTCACCTTATCGGGCGCTAACGCATTCCAAGTTGTCGCTCAAGCTCCAGACACCAGCGGAGCGGCCGGCTTCGATCAGTTCGTTCAGATTGTCAATCAATCGCTCGAGGTTTTCAAGAAGGACGGCACACCACTTCTCGGACCCATAGACTCGGGTGAAATATGGCGCGACTTCGACGGTGAATGCGGAAAGGCGAGCGGCGTCGATGCTGTCGTCCTGTTCGACCATCTCGACGGCCGCTGGCTAGTGACGTCGACGATCAGGACTGTAGACAACGATGCCTTTCAGTGCGTTGCCGTCTCACGCACGTCGGATGCTACGGGCATTTATGCACGTTATGAATTCCCTTTTGGACAATTGACCAACGACTATGGGAAGTTCGCTGTATGGCCGGACGCGTACTATGCCACCTATGACCTCTTCGACGGACGCACCTTCAAGAATACTCGCGTCTGCGCCTACGAGCGAGCCAAGATGCTAGCCGGTACAACCATGCCCGCCCAGCAATGTGTCGACGTTCCAAGCAACTACGCTCATCTCCTCCCGTCTGATTTGGACGGCAGCCCGCCATCAGGCGCGACTCCGCCGAACTTCATCGTTAATATTGAGGCTAAGACAGTCAACATATGGCGCTATACGATCGATTGGCACGTTCCCACGGTGTCGGCCTTCAATGGTCCAACCGCCATCGCGGTGAAAAAGTATCAATGGGGATGCCTTCAGTGCATTCCGGAACAAGGCTCCCCGACTACCAAGCTCACGCCGATCGGTGACCGACCGATGTTTCGGAGTTCGTACCGGTCGCGTTCCGGCGCCGAAAGTCTGCTCCTCGATCACACCGTTCAGGTACTCAAAGGCTCACAAGCGTTGACCGGCATTCGGTGGTACGAGATTAGCAATCCGAGCACGATACCAACGGTTGCCCAACAGTCGACGTACGCACCGGATATGTCGTCGCGGTGGATGCCGAGCATGGCCATGGACAAGATGGGAAACATTGCCATCGGCTACAGCAAATCGAGCGCGACAAGCTTTCCATCGATGTTTGTCGCCGGCCGCACAATCGATCAGACTGCCTCAACCCTGTCGGGGGAACTGCAGGTAAAACTGAGCACCACCTTCAAACCGGCGAACGACTGGGGCGACTACAGCCACATGAGCCTCGATCCAACCGACGACTGTACTTTCTGGTACACCTCGGAGTATCTCGGCTCACATTACAACGATTGGCACACCTACATTGCGCACTTCAAGTTCAATGGATGCTCATGAGCTGCACGCACGGCCTGCGCGCCTAAATAGCGCCGGCGCCATACGCGCGGCTGTCGGCCATGCTGGTTTGCTTTCGTCGCGCGAGGAAGTGGCGTCCTTTTACTTATTCGACAGCCCGACTTGGTGGTGGCAGCTATGGCAAGCGACCGCGTGACGAGTTTCCCTTCGAATCACCCCGCTGGCGAGTAAAGCAAGTCCAGCAGCTTCTTCTCCACGTTTCGGAACTCTGTGGACGACTTGAGGCCGATGTCGCGGTTGGCGAAGAAGGGGACGTCGATTCTGTGGAGGATGTGCGTTGGGCGGGGGGCCAGGACGTAGATCGTGTCGGCCAGGTAGACGGCTTCGGAGACGTCGTGGGTGACGAAGAGGATGGTGTTGTCTTCGGAGCGGGAGACGTCGAGGAGGAGGCTTTGCATGCCCCAGCGCGTTTGGGGGTCGAGGGCGCCGAAGGGCTCGTCCATCAGGACTAGTTTCGGTTGATTGATCAACGTCCGGGCGATGGCTACGCGTTGCTTCATGCCGCCACTGAGGTCTTTCGGATAGTGATCGGCGAACTCGTCGAGGCCGACGGATTTGAGGTATTTGTCGGACAGCTTGCGGCGTTCGTCGCGCGGCATCGAGCGCAGGCGGAGGCCATACTCGACGTTCTCGCGGACGGTCAGCCAGCCGAAGGAGGTGTAGGCCTGGAAGACCATGCCGCGGTCGCGGCCGACGCCTTCGACCGGCTTCCCTTCGACCAGAACTTCGCCGCGCGTTGGTGGAAGGAGGCCGGCGACGGATTTCAGGATTGTCGATTTGCCGCAGCCGGACGGGCCGAGGAAGACGACCACTTCGCCGATGCCGGGCTTGTCGATGATGTCGAGGCTCACCTCGCGCACCGCTTCCGTCGAGCGGCCGTGGCGGTCGATGTAGGTTACGCCGAGATCTTTGATGCGTAGCTTCGGCGCCTCGCTGGTCAGCGAGGCTTTGTACGTCGCGGGCGCGCCTTTTTTGCCTTCGACCGTGACGGCGACGGTGCCCGGCTCGCCCGCGTGCGGCGTTGATTTTTCGGGAGTCTCGTCGCTCACAGCTCGTCCTCCCGCCAGCGGAAGAGGAACATCGAAATCGTGCGAATCAGCTGATCCGTGATGATGCCGATGCCGCCGATGACGATCAATCCGGCGAACGACCACGATGCTTTTTGGTGCGTCCGCGCCAGCTCGACCATGTATCCCAATCCATGTTCCGGGTTCACGGCCTCGGCGAGGATCACGTACGTCCACGAGATCGCGTTCATCACGCGGAAGGAGTCGAAGATCTCCGGAAGCGCGGCCGGAAGGAGGACTGTGCGGATCACCTGCATCCGGCTCGCGCCGAGCGTGAGCGACGTCTGCACCAGTTCTTCGGGCACGCCGCGAATCGCGGAGACGACCACCGGCAGCAGATAAACGAAGACGCCGAGGAAGAGGAAGGCGATCTTCTGTTTCTCGTAGATCCCGAACCACAAAATCAGCAGCGGGATGAATGCGGAGATCGGCATGTAGCGCAGCGGCGCCATGATCGATTCGAAGAGATTGTGAATCGGCGTGAAGGCGCCCATCAGCACGCCGAGCGGCAGCGCAACCGCGGACGCGAGCAGGAACGCCATCACGATGCGCCGCGTCGAGATCACGATCGCGGACCAGAGGTCGTACTGCAGGAAAAGCTGCAGCGTGCCGCGGACGACTTCCGTCGGCGACGGGAGGAAGTCGGCCGGCGCGAGGCCGCCATAGCTGATCACGCACCAGACGCCGAGGACGAGCACCGGCATCACGATGCTGAGCATGGTGGCCGTCGCGCGGGGAACCGGCTGGCGGATGGACCAGATGGACGCTTTGTGCTGGGTCATTGGTTTTTGGGTGTCGGGTGTCGGGTGTCGGGTGTCGGGTGTCGGAGGACGAAAACCTACGCGGCTTTTTCTCCGACTCCCTACTCCCGACCCCCTACTCCCCCACTTACTTATCCGTCGTCAGCACGACCTTGATGTCCGTGCGGCGATTGAGCTGCCTTCCCGCCTCGGTCTGATTTTCCGCGATCGGGTTCTTCGAGCCGTGGCCGATGGTCTGGAAGCGGTTCGGATCGACGTTCGGGAAATTCTTGAGGACGTAGTTCTTCACCGCCAGCGCGCGGCGTTCGGAGAGCGTCAGGTTCGCCGTCGCGTTGCCGGTGGCGTCGGTGTTTCCTTCGACGCGCAGGTACGTGTTGCCGAACGACGTCATCGTCTCGCCGAGGGCGTCGAGGACGAACTCGGAACCGGCCATGATCTCGTCGGAGCCGGGCGTGAAGTGAATCTGGATCTGCTTATTGATGATGGCGCGGTCGCTGGCCGAGGGCGCCTTCGCCGCGACCTTCGGCTCGTTCACTGTCGCGCCGGGATATTCGGCAGCGAGCGCCTGGATGAAGCGCGTGTCGGCCCAATCTTTCGCTTCGACCGGACGCGTGACGAGGCCCTTCTTGCGCCAGATCACGAACGCGGTATCGAACAGCGTCTCGTAGTGCGCCTTGCCGCCGGTGAGACCGTAGAACTGCGCGTTGTCGGCGTACGGCGTCAGCTTCAGACCGGAGAGCATGCCGCTGACCGTATCGGTATCGAGTTTGAGCGCGTGGCCGACGGTGTTGTAGGCCGCCGCCGGATCCTTCTTGATCATCTCGATGCCTTCGAACCAGCCGTGCACGAAATCGCGCATCGTCTCGGGCGCCTTGTCGATCACGTCCTGCCGCGCGCAGAGCGTGTCGGCGATGATGTTGGTCGCAGCGGACGTCGATACCAGCACGTGCGCCTCATCGCCGCGCGCGGTGACGGCGGCGGAAAGGTCTGGCTCCCACGTCACTGCGGCGTCGACCTGCTTGGCCTTGAACATCGCCGCGGCGGCCGGCGCGTCCTGCGTGAAGATGATGTTCTTCTCGACGTCCGCGCGATCGGCCGGCGAGAGTCCCGACTGCGAGAGCAGGTACAGAATCAGAAAGTGCGACGGCGTGAACTGCGTGCAGGCGATCTTGTGGCCCTTCAGCCCTTCGATCGACGTGATCGACGCCAGCGAGACAATGCCGTCTCCGCCGCGCGACCAGTCCTGCATCACGATCGAGCGCGCCTTCTGATTGTTCTCGGCGAGGATGGACGCTTCGCGCGCCCAGTTGTCGACCGTGTTCCACATGATGTCGACGTCGCCCTTGCGGAACGCGGCCAGCTTCGCGGCCGGGTCTTCGATCAGCACGAACTTGACGTCCATGTTGAAGCGCTTGCGGTACATCGATCCCGGTCCTGACTCGAGTCCGTCGTTGAAGACGATGCCCGGCGCATGGCCGGCCCAGGTGTTGATGGCCACGACCAGCGTCCGATTCAGCTTGCCGCTGCCGGAGAGGCCGACCGCCTGCACGCCGTTCGAGCCGGCGTCGCGGCCGGGATCGGACGGCGCATTCTTGAGCGCGTTGAAGTCGGCGGAGTTGTCCGCCGTTCCCGTGGCGGTGGCGGTCTTGTCGGAGCCAGTGGCCCACTTGCGCAGCTCGTGGCCTTTGTAGTGCCAGGCCGCGTAGCCGACGACGCCCAGGATGACGATGGTGATGAACGCTTTGGCAAACGGTGTCAGACGCATGAGTTCCTCACTTCCTCAGAAGTTGGTCCGGTGGTCGAGGGATAGGTAATCGCGCCCTCGGGCCGCGAGCATTACGATCACATGGTCTTCTGCGACTGCCCCTGCTGCGCGGCTTTGCGGGCTTTGATGGCGGCTAGCTCTTCGCGCGCCTGAACGTCTCCAACCTCGTTGCGAAGTTTTGAGAGGCGCGAGTCGAGCGACGAGTCGGCCAGTTCCTTGCCGAGGTTCGCTTCGGCGATCGTGTTCTTGATGTGCGTGCGGACGGTGTCGAGCGCGCGCACCTCCTCGTCGACGGAAAGGCCGTCGAGCTGTTCCTGGATGTTGATGCGGGCCTGTGCGGACTGCATCTTGGCCAGCATCGTGTCGCGCTCCGCCTTCAGCTTGCGGATCTCGGTCTGCACGGAGAGGAGCGACGTCTTCGCGGAGTCGGCATCGTTCTTCGCCGTCTCCATCTCGCCTTTCATGTCGGCGATGTCATTGGTGAGCTGATTCTTTTTCTGAATGAGGATGACGGCGAGGTCGTCCTGGTTCGTCGATACGGCAGTATTCAGCTCGGCCTCGGTCTGCGCGAGCTCTTTCGTGGCGGCCTGATAGCGCTCGTCGATCTCTTCGCGGCGACGGATGATGGCGGCGGTTGCGCTCTTGAGACGCGCGTACTTGGTGACCATCGAGTTGATGGCGTTTTCGTAAGCGATCTCCGGATGCTCTTTCTCGATGTCCGAGATCCAGATCGAGAGAAAGCCTCTCCAGAGATTGGCAATGCGGGAAATCACACCCATGGCTGTCGGTCCTTTCGCGGTCTAGTGGGAAGGTTCCTGGAGCTTCGGCGATTCGCGGACGACTTTCGCTACGGCTTCCTGCCCGAAGAATTCGAGCACCTTCTGCACTTCGAGCTTTTTGCTGTTGCAGCTCGCCATGACTTTGTTCTGTTCTTCGACGCGCTGCTGCATGACGATCTTCAGTCTGGCGATCTCGTCTTCGTGCTGTTTGATTCTCTGATCGGCCTCGGTGGTGACTTTTTCGACGTCCGAGGCGCCCGCGCGAATGTACGCTTCGAGCGCCTGCAGCTCCTGCGCGCCGCTCTCGATGATCTTCTCCACCGGCACGTTGAACGCGCGCAGCGAGGCCATGACGATCTGCTTTTTCACGACGTCGTCGGTGCCGGGCGGAAGATCGGTCAGCAGCGACAGCGTGCGGCTGACGCGCTCGCGCTGTTCGGAGTCGATGCCAGCCGCTTCGAACACATTGTCGAAATCGACCTGCCCTCCCGGAGCCCCGGGGGGCGCAGTCTTGAAGACGTCGAGCGGCGGCTGCGAAGTGGACGACGGAACGGCATCGTCGGAGGGGACGCCGGAATCGGGGTTGTAGCCGTCGTCAGCGGACGCCGTCGTCGGATCCTGCACGATGAACCATCCGGCCACCGTCGAGCCCCAACCTTTTTTCTGTGTCATCGAATGAGCGGCGATGATAGCAGAGCCACCACTGCCGCCAACGGTGAGGGTTTACGAATTCGGGATGGGTAAGTTTCTCAGGGCGTAGTGCAGGCGTCCCGCCTGCAACCGCCGGGCGTCTCGCCCGGCGGGGGTTTCTAAATTCAACGGCAGCGCACGACGTCCCGTCGGGCGCGACGCCCGCCGGATGCAGGCGAGGACGCCTGCACTACGAAACCGGCGGCGCTGGTTGGCCAGCGCCGCCGGTGAAACACTACCCTACCGCCCCGTTGCGGGCGTCGATGCGTTCCCGTAATGCACCGGCACGTTCATCTCGCGCAACAGGTTGTGCGCGCCGTCGACGGCGTCCATGACCCAGAGCATGTAGACCGCGTCGACGTGAATCGAGCGGGTGATGTCGGGATCGACGACGAAGTCGGAGCCGAGCGACTCGTACGTACCGTCGAAGAGCAGGCCGCACAGCTCGCCCTTGGCATTGAGAGTCGGAGAACCGGAATTGCCGCCGGTCGTGTCGACCGTCGAGAGGAAGTCGACCGGAACCGTGCCGAGCTTCGGATCGACGTACCCGGCCGTCTTGTTGGCGCGGATCGCGTCGAGCTCCGCCTTCGGCGCGTCGAACTCGCCCGAGCCGGTGTTCTTCGCCAGGACGCCGCCGATCGTCGTGAGCGGTGTGTAGACCACGCCGTCGCGCGGCGCGTAGCCCGCGACGTTACCGAACGTGATGCGCAGCGTGCCGTTCGCGTCAGGATAGAGACGGCCGCCGCTGGAGGCGCGCAGCGCGTCCATGTACATCGGACGGAGACGCGACATCGCGCCGCCGAGCTCTTTCTGCTGGCGCTCGATGTCGAGCGACAGCGGCGTGATGGCCGCCGCGAGGTTCAGCATCGCGTCATTGCGCGCGGCCAGCTGCGCAGTGGTCTCGTCCATCATCGCCTTGCGGGCGGAGAGGTCGCCGATCTTGGTATTTGCGTAGAGCTGATCGAGGAACGGCTCGATGCCGCCTGCTTTCGCGATCGCTTCGTCGATCGGAGCGATGCGCTGTCCGGCCGGGAGCTTCTGCGACTCATTGAGGAAGTAGCGCAGTCCGGCGCGGTCGCTGTTCGGCTCGAGGCTCTTCTGCGCCCGATTCACACCCTCGGTGATGCGCGGCCAGTCGCGCTGCTGGAATCCGGACTCGCGATCGATGTCGGCCGTCTTGGCCTTCTCGATCGAAAGACGATTGAGCGTGAACGCCTGCGCCAGCATCGGCGAGCTGCGCACGATCCAGTTCAGCACCGTGTCGCGCTGCTCGTTGGCGATCGACTGCTGCTGCAGCGCGTTGATCTGATTCATCACATCTTTGTACTTCGCGGCATCAGGATGCGAGGCGATGTACTTCGCCAGATCCGCTTCCCGCTTCTGCCGCTGCGAGACGATGTGGAAGTTGTTGAAGCCCGTCAGCGTGCCGGTGTAGTTCTTCAGCACGTTGTCGTTGCCCTTGATGCGGCTCGCGTTCGCGATCTCCACCGCCTTGTTGTTCTTGCCGAGGTCGCGAAGGATGTTGTTGAGATCCGTCGCGTACTTCACCGTCGTCGGATAAACGTAGCCCTGCATGTTGCTGACTTCCGCCGCCGTGCGATAGCGGAACGTGCGGCCGGGATAGCCGGCCACGAGGACGAAGTCGCCCGGATTCACGCTCTCGGTGGAAACCTTGAGGATGTGCGCCGGGTGATACGGCACGTTGTCCTTCGAGAAGTCGGCCGGCTTGCCGTCCTTGCCGACGTACGCGCGCAGGTACGACCAGTCGCCGGTGTGGCGCGGCCACATCCAGTTGTCGGTCTCGCCGCCGAAATCACCGATGCCGAGGGCCGGCGCGTAGACGAGGCGGACGTCGCGGATTTCCATCTGCGTCGTGCGAAGGTACTGCGAGCCTTCGAAGAACGAGGCCACGCGACAGCGGACGCCGCCCGGCTTTTCGCACTCATCGACGAGCATCTTGACGTTGCGGTCGATCGCCTTCTCGCGATCGATGTTCGACAGCGACGCCGGCACGTTGCCAGAAACGCGCGCGGTGACGTCCTCGATGTTCGTGGTGACGAAGATGCGCGATCCCGGACCGGCGGGGAGCTCTTCGTCCTTCGTCTTCGCCAGGAAGCCGTTGGTGATGAGGTCGCGCTGCGGCGTGGAGTTGAACTGCAACGCTCCAAACCCGCAGTGGTGATTCGTGACCACAAGCCCCTCGGGCGACACGAACGACGCGCTGCATCCGCCGAGCGAGATGACGGCGCCCATCGGATCGCCGGTAAGGTCCGCAAACCGCTGCGGATCGATCTTCAACCCCGCCTTCTTCAACTCCGCCGCCAGCGACGGAATCTGCTGCGGCATCCACATCCCCTCGGCACCAAACACCGCCGTCGTAGCGGTCAGCGCCAGGATTCCAATCAAGAATTTCTTCACACGTTCTCCTTCAGACGTTCGTTGGGATTCAAATCAACTACCAGGACTAGGTTCGACAGCATACCGCCGCCGGTCATTCCCGAGGATCTTCGGGTGATACGTCTGCGTGCAGCCGACCTTAACAGTTCGCCCGCACGTCTCGTTGTCGTTGCCCGCCTCATCTGCGTAAATCTGCGCCATCTGCGGATGAAGGCTTCTCCGCAGACCGCGGACAAATGAAGTCTTCACGATTGGCAGCGCGATGAAGACCACACCGCAGCACGCCTGGCATCTCGCACGGAGACCCGCCACTCCGTCGATCTCCCTGCCTCACGCCGCTCTACCCATTCGTGCGGCAATCACCGGCCACTTCAATAACACTAGGTATTCCCCAAGCCTAAATAGCGAATGCGCATCGTACGGCGTCAATTGATCCTGAAGCGTAGTGGTCCGACTGAAGGTCTCGACACATTCACGGAAATCGTCATTTATCACACCACTAATAATTACCTTCAGGATCGCCAGTGCGTGATCCGACTGGCGAGCCGCCACCGCTTGGTTAAACTCATTCACGCGTTCTCGGTGTTCGCGAAGAAAATTCCACCTATGTCCCGACCGCGCCACCTGAAACACAATGTCACGCGCGGCACCGTCTCCATACGCTATCGCAAGCAGCTCTGGGAACGGTTGGGCGCGCCGTGCCCAGTATGACTGCAGTAGCGGATCATGCGTTCGGGCTGCGGCGAACAACGCGATGTAGGGCCGAGGCGTGATCAGAATAACCTTCGGATCCGCCGGTCGAGTCGCCGTCGCATACACAACGTCGATCGCTCGTCCGAGAAGCATTGGCGGCTGGATCGTCTCTTCAGGAGTAAATACCGCACCAGCGTCAGACGCTATTACGAGATCACTTTGCCACTTGCCGAAGTTGGAACCAGGCTTTGACCCAAGCTCCGACGCAGCAGATAACAAGCGCTCGCCGCTATTGTCAGTGAGACCGCCATCCGCTAGCAAGAATTCCGCGCCAGTACCTGCCGGAAACACCGATGTGCCGGCGCTCCTTGAATTGCGCACGACACGCACTCGACGAGGATCGAACGCTAGAGGGAATGCGCCAGAAGCGACGACAACTTCTGATAGGCTCGCCTGGTTAGGAAACGACTCCGGCGCCAAATCCGCCGCTGACAAGAAGTCGACATCGGTTCTTCCGTTGGATGTCAGAAAGTCGACGAGTATTCCATCTCTTGAGATCCCGACGAGCGCGCCATTGAGAAGATCCGTCGTGCAGTACAGTACTTGCAGTTGTCCTTTCATCGGACCCGCTGTTTTAAATGGCGCATTATCGAAAAGCTCTCGATCTAGCAAATCACGCTGAACATCCGACCGGCTGTAACTAAAGAACGGAAGAAGGGCAACATCAAGGACGGGAAGTCGCATCGGAAACGGCAGCCTGACGACATTTTCGATATGCGTTAATTCACGACGAAGATTCAGCCGGCCTTCGCCCACGACCGTAACCAAATCTTCCGGGTCACCCCCACGAGCGTAGTAAGCAGCGGTGATAGAGCCACCGGAAACCGCGGCGATATTATTAACCGGAACACCGAGCTTCTCCAGAGCAGCCAAAACGCCTGCATGCATTAGAGCAGCCCGGTATCCTCCGCCAGACAGGGCTAAACCCACGCGTTGTCTGTGAACTAAATCATCGCCTGGCACGCTGACTAACCGCCGGGGGTCGACGGTCGATCTCGGTCTTAAATGCGCATGGTCGTTTATGGAGACGGCAATCCACATAATCAACAGCGGAAGACCGGCGATGACCCAGCTACGCGCTGGTCGATTTAGGAACATGGCGACAATTGCCACAGGCATCGCGCTTAACAATAGAATCATTAGTGCCAGGGGTACGTCCGAATGCCAGCTGCCATTCGTCCAGATCTCCCAGACGGCAAACATCGCAAACGAAGATAAGACCAAAATCAACGTCCGACGACTAGCCACGAATGGAAAGATACGTGGCAAAATCGCAGTTATCGCTAATAGCGAAAGGCTAATAAAAAGCGCCGCCACCTTGAGCTGTACGACAGAACAAATTAGCATCCAGACTTCGATGACCATAGCGATCACAACAGCGACGGCGAGCCGTTTCGAACGCGATTGATGCAGTGCTTCCCGTTGCCCGATGGTTAATCCGATCTTATCGTTCATAGGTCAAGCCGCGCATTCAGGCGGCGTTCATTGGTCATTTGCCAAGCCGACGCAGCAGAGAGGACGTGAAGTCAGCGAATAGCGTCGATGGTGACACACCGACTGCCTGGCACACCAGAAGCAAGCTCCAAACGCCCGTGTTCCGCGTTCCCAGTTCGATATCGGCGACGTGGTTGCGCGAGACGCCCATCGCTTCGGCGAGCGCTTCCTGGGTGAGGCCCTTCTCGCGCCGCAGCTCGGCGATGCGGGAGCCGAGCGTCTTCAAGGCCTCGTCGCGGGTCATTTCGCGCTTGATTGCACAGCATCATTGGCGTAGACTCCATCCATGATGCTTGGCAAAGACACTGATGCGAGTCAAGACCCATTGTCAATCGCAAGAATCCGCGACCTCTTCCTCCGCCCCCGCCCTACCTACACGCCAGCCGAAGCGGCGGAGGCGATTGGGATGAGCGTCGAGGATGTTGAGGGGCGGATGGAGGTGGGGAACTGGAAGGAATCGTGGCGGCGAACGCGGTGGTGCTGCCGTGGGATGAGCTGGTGTCGTTCGCGATGGGGTTCTGGGAGCAAGCGGACATCGAGGCGGCCCTCGGCTCCGACGTCGCGGACGTGCTGCCGGAGCTGTTGCTGCTGTGCGATCTGGAGGTGCGCATCCCGCGCATCGAAGTCGTGGCGCGGGATAGGCTGGCGGCGCGGGATGGCAAATCCGTCGATTCCGTGTTGGCGTCGGAACTCCGCGACCTGATCTCGGCGCAGTCGGAGTGGCTTTCACGCGTGATTCCGGGATTCGAAGCAGCGCTGGCGTGGCCTTATTCGCTTTGAAGCACATGCTTCGTTTTGAAGCATGGATGCTTCATTTCGAACCATTGATGCTTCATTTCGAACCATTGATGCTTCATTTCGAACCATCGATGCTTCATTTGGAACCATCCATGCTTCGTTTTGAACCATCGATGCTTCATTTCGAACCATCCATGCTTCATTTCGAACCATCCATGCTTCATTTCGAAGCATCGATGCTTCGTTTTGAACCATCGATGGTGTGTTTGGAAGGAGAAGCCGCCGGTTGATCGGAGCCAAGTCATGAAAAAGGGAACTCGCAAATCGTTGACTCACGGCAGCGGCAACGTCTTCATCGACCTCGGGTTCGAGCCTCATCAGGCGGCTGTGATGCTTCTGCGATGCGAGCTGGCGGAAGCGCTGCGCAAGTGGATCGATCGCGATGGCCTAACGCAGGCGGAGGCAGCGCGCGTTTTGGGGGTTGCACAGCCGCGCGTTTCCGAGATCGCCAGGAACAAGGTTGACAAGCTTTCGCTCGACTACCTCGTCGGCCTCTGCGCCAAGGCGGGCGTCGTGGTGAAAGTGAAGACTGCTGCCTAGTCGCGGCGTTACGCGCCGTCGCTCTCGATGCGATGGAGCTCCTCGATGCAGGCTTCCATGTGGGCCATGACTTCGTCGGATGCGAACTCGGGGGGTTGGGCGTCGTGAACTTCGCGGAGGGTTTGTTCGATTCGGGCGGCTGATGTGAATCCTCGGTCGGCGACGACGGCGAGCTCTCTCGACAGCTCGTGCAGGAAGTTGGAGCGCGCGGCGTCGTGGGAGGAGATGGCTTCGTCGTCGACGTAATCGATGAGGAGGCCGAGCATTTCGTCGGGATCGGACCAGTCGATCAGGCTCATATCTCCAGCCGCTGCAGGATCGCGTCCCCTGCCGCGCGCGTTCCGAGCGTTCCGCCGAGGTCGTTCGTGGTTTCGTTGGCGTCGATGGCGGCGATGACGGCGTGTTCGATGAGGTCCGCCTCGTTCGTGTGGCCGAGGTATTCGAGCATCATCGCGGCGGTGAGGATGGCGCCGATCGGGTTCGCTACGTCTTTGCCGGCGTACTTTGGCGCCGAGCCGTGGATCGGTTCGAAGAGGGAGACTTTGCCGGGGTGGATGTTGCCGGAGGCGGCCATCCCCAAGCCGCCCTGCAGCGCGGCGCCGAGGTCGGTGACGATGTCGCCGAACATGTTGTTGGTCACGATCACGTCGAACATCTCCGGGGCGCGCACCATCTGCATGGTCAGCGCGTCGACGAACATGTGGAAGTGCTCGATGTCGGGGAAATCCTTCGCAACCTCTTCGAACGTGCGCAGCCAGAGGTCGCCGCCGAAGCGCATGACGTTGTTCTTGTCGGACATGCAGACGGATTTGCGGCCGGTCTTTTTCGCGAACTCGAAGGCGTAGCGGATGATGCGCTCCACCCCTTTGCGCGTCGACACATCCTCCTGGATGGCGATCTCCTCGCTCGTCCCCTTCTTGAAATTGCCGCCCATGCCGACGTAGGCGCCTTCCGTGTTCTCGCGGAAGATGACAAAGTCAACATCTTGACTACTTTTGCCTTTGAGCGGACAGAGGCGCTCGTTGAGCAGCTTCACCGGGCGGTAGTTCACGTAGAGGTCGAGCTGGAAGCGCATGCCGAGGAGGATGTCGGCGGCGTGCTTCATGTCGGGAACGCGCGGATCGCCGAACGCGCCGAGGTAGACGGCCGCGTAGTTGTTGCGAATGTCGTCCATGCCGCCGGGAGGCATGGAGACGCCGGTGCGCAGGTACTCGTCGGCGTTCCAGCCGAAGTGGACAAACTCAAGGCCGAGGTTGCGGGCGTCATTGACGCGGTTGAGGACGCGCATACCGGCGTCGATGACTTCGGGACCGATCCCATCGCCCGGGATCACAGCAATACGTTTCGTCATGCGGCGGCGGATTATAGACGTGCAGCGGGCGGGCTCCGTACGCAGTTTGCATGAAGACCATCCGGCTGACGAACGCTAATAAGGAACCTTCATGAAATCGCTCTCCATCACTGCAGCGCTCATCTTTTGCTCAGTCTCACTCTTCGGCTCCGCGGATCTCGTCACGACCGTTTTCCCGCCCGCGCCACTCCTTCGCGCGGGCTACAGCTCGTCGGTCTTCTTCCAGGTTCGCAACGACGGGCCTGATACCGCGACGGCCGTGAAGGTGGCGATTTCTTCCGGCGTTCCGACCACATGCGATTGCGATCTCGGCGACATCCCGCCCGGCCAGGTCCGTAGTATCGCCGCGTCGTTCGTCGTGCCGTCGATCAATGGAACGATCGCCTTCTCCGCCACCGCGTCGAGCAACACGCCGGACCCGAATTCGTCCAACAACAGCGCGTCGGTGGCGGTGAACGTATCGACCGATCCCGACCTCGTGATCGGGCTGTCAACGCCGCAAATCCAGAACCTGTTGCTGCCGTTTACGGTCGTCGTCGTTCTGAGCAATAGCTCCAACTTCACCGCTCACGATGTCGAGGCGACGATCGAGTTCCCTTCGGATGTCGCCGTGAAGTCCTTACCGGAAGGCTGCAGCAGTGTCACCACGGGACGGGTGGTCTGCCGGCTCGACTCGCTGCCGCCCACGACGAATGGCCCGGCGCAGAGATTCTCGCTTCAGCTTGTGGCTCCGGTGTTGTACACGCGCGATCCCGTCACCTTCAAAGCGGTCGTGACCGAACGCGAACACGATTTCGATCCGATTTCGAATTCGGCAACGGCGCAGATGGCCCTCTACAAAACGTTCTACGTCACCAACACGAATAGCGATGGCAGCGGTTCTCTGCGAACGGCGATTCTCAATGCGAACGGACAGTGTCTGGAGAGCGAAACCTGTGCGATTGCGTTTCGAATTGAAAGCATTGCTCAGACATCAAAGACGATCGTCGTCACGTCGCCTCTTCCGGCGGTAACGGCGCCGCACATGCGCATCGACGGAGCCACGCAAAGCCTGTTCCTCGGACACACGAATCCAGACGGTCCGGACGTCGAGATCAGCGGCGCAGGGACCGTGGACGGCGACGGTCTGGTCGTTACGAACTGCGGCGCCGAGGTTGCGAATCTGGCCGTCAACGGCTTCGGGCGCAACGGGATCTCCGTCGTTCAGACCGGCGTTTCTCAATGTCTGTCCGGAGGCGGAACGAATCTTCATCATCTGTTCGTCGGCACGGACGCGACCGGATCGATTGCGCGTCCCAATGCCCGAGGCATCGGCACGTCGTTCTGGAACGGCGTGGGGGGCAGCGTCGCGAACGTCGGCGTCTTCATCACGGACAGCGTGATCTCCGGCAACCTGCACAGCGGCATCTTCGGACTCTCCGGGCGGCTGAACGTCGCCAGAAACCGCATCGGCGTGAAGGCGCATGCGGACGATCCGCTGCCCAACGGAAATGCAGGTGTCTTCATCGGTCCGGGTGGATACGGCTCCGACGTCGGCGCTACGTTTTCGGCATCGAATTCCGATCAGGACGGGAACGTGATTGCGTTCAACGGCGAGATGGGCGTGGCGGTGGCGGGGGGAGTGGACGACGTCGCCATCCGCAAGAACCGCATCTGGGGCAACAAGCTGCTCGGCATCGATATCGGCCTCGATGGACCGACCCAATCAACCGGCGGAATCACGATGCCGACGATCACGCTGGCGCACTACGATCCGGTAACCAAGCAAACGGTCATCGAAGGAACGACCAGTCCGACGTCGCCGCCGAGCACGTTCTACGCGGAGGTCGGCCTTTTCGCGAACGACGCTCCCGATCCCACCGGCCTCGGCGAAGGGCAACGCCCCATCGGCGTCGTCGCTGTCCCAACCAGTCAGCCGAATCGCTTCCGTTTCACCGTCGATGGAGACCTCACCGGACAGTTCATTTCAGCGACCATGACCCGCATCCGCTATACCGGCTTCGCCAAACCCGCACCCGAGGGAGTCGCCAACCTGTTTTTCACGCAGACGTCGGAGTTCAGTCCGGCGATCGAAGTTCGGTAGAGAGCGGAAACTCCGTTTTTTCGTAGGGATTCCGCGTGCAGTGATGGTGGGGCCTGCGCGCGAAGGCGCGCTCGCCAATCCAGCCCCGCGCTTTGCGCGGGGAAACAAGCGCGAACGAAGTTTGTGGCCGCGGAGGCGGCCACTACAAAATGCCGCGCCGCGCGAGAATTTGCAGCGGCCGCCTCCGCGGCCGCATATCGCTGTGCGCGACCCCGAACCCGCGCAAAGCGCGGGGCTGGATTAGTGAGCGCGCCTCCGCGCGCGAACATTACGTTCGCGTTGCAGTTTTCCTCACACGTTCAGGATGACATCGGCCCAATCAAGTCGATGCCCCGCTCCACGATTGCCCCGCGCACTCGCGGATCGCACAGGGCCGCAGTCTCGCCGTTCCAGTCGTAGTTCCAGTGCGGATAGGCGTCGACGTCGATGCCGGGATGTGCAACCAGCTCCGTCGTGCCCTTGACGTGACGCAGTAGTTGAATGATGCGATCGGCGGTGAGGTGGCCGGCCTCCATCACGCCGATCGTCGAGCCGCCGGAGCCGAGGGTGTTCAGCGCGGCGATGGAGAGGCGGCGCATGATTCCTCCCCTGCCGCCGCGGTCGCGGACGCGGCGCACGTAGCCGATGCCGTATTCGTCGGCCAGACTGCTGACGATCAGGAAGACGCTCGGCCACATGTGGACGTGTTGATGTCCGTTCAGATGCGTGACACGAAGTCCCGAGGCCAGCACGCGCTCGATCTGCGCGCGCAATTCGCGCTCGATGGCCACGCGGTCTTTCATGTCGCGAACGAATTCGACATACGAACGTGGAAGGCGCATGCCGGTGAGCGAGCGCTCCTCGACCAGCGTGAGATGAACGCCGACTTCGAGCGACGGAACATCGCGCAGGCGCTCGACCGCGTCGTAGAACGCGGCGCCGTTCGCGACCAGGCTGCACGCGGTGACGATCCCCTCGCGATGCGCGCGGATCGCGCCGGCGGTCATGCCGGGATGCAGGCCGACGTCGTCCGCAGTCACGATCAGCCGCTTCGGTGAAACGGATCGGGCCTTGGCCGCACTACCGAACATCAGGAGGATTCACCATGCGCACACGCATCGTAACCATTCTCGCCGTTCTCGCCGCAGCCACTGCGGCACACGCGCAGACGCAGCAGGTCCGGCAATACGCGGCGAAGTTCGTCTGCGGCAAAGCGTCCGACGAGCAGATGAAGCTCTTCAACTTCGCGCCGGGGCAGTACTTCACCACCATCAATGTCCACAATCCGATGCTCCGGTCGGCAGCCGAATTCCAGAAGAAGTACGCGCTGGCCGAGCCTGGGGAACGGCCCGGACGGATCTCGGCGTTCTTCCGCGCCGTTCTCAAGCCGGACCAGGCGATGCAGATCGATTGCCGCAACATCTACGAGCACCTCGGCGTCCAACCCGGCACGTTCATCGAGGGCTTCGCCGTGATCCAGCTCTCGACTGCACAGCAGCTCGACGTGGTCGGCGTCTACACCGCGGCCGGAAACGCAGGCGTGTCGACGATGCACACGGAGCGCGTGCCGGCGCGCATCACTCAGTAATTGCCCTAGGCCGTTTCGATTGGGTGGCGGTCGTCCGTCAGCACGGCCGCCTCCCGTTTTTCGCGGACGGTGCGCTGCACTTCTTCGTGCGACACGCGCTCGCGCATCTCGGGATAGAGCTTCACCAGCTCGCGGAAAATCTTGAAGATCACACCGGGCGATGAGAGATGCGACTCGCCGCGGATGCGCGGAAAGTAGTCGAGCCCGATCTGCTGAATGGCGAATCCGCGGTTCTTCGCTTTGACGATCAGCTCCGCGTCGATGAGCGATCCTTCGGATTTCAAATCGACCGCATCGAGCAGCTCGCGCTTCATCAGTTTGAATGAGAAGTTGATATCGCGGTGCGGCCAGCCGAAAAGGACGCCGATCAGACCGTTGTAGATGTACGAGTACAGCGTGCGCTTCGCCCCTTCCATGGTGCGGTCGAGGCGATAGCCGGCGATGAGGTCGGCGCCCGTGACCGCCATGGCGCGCATGGCCCGCCCGAGGGCGTCGGGATCGAAGGGCAGGTCGGCGTCCATGTAGAGCACGAGGTCCTTCGTGGCGGCCGCGAATCCGGTCTTGAGCGAGCCGCCGAGCTTGCGGTTGTGCTCGTGGCGGATCATCCGGATGCGCGGATTTTCCGCGGCGCGGCAGGCCACGAGAAACGGAGAACGGTCGGTCGACGCGTCGTCGACGATGATGATTTCGTAATCGTCCGTGTATTTCGTGCACGCCTCGACCGCCGCGGTCACGGCGTGTTCGATATTCAACTCTTCGTTGAACATCGGGATCACGAGCGAAACGGAAGGAGTGGACACTCGCGACAAATCATACGCGTTACTGGCTGACCACGCGCGTCAGCTGCACCGCCAGCGTGCGCGGATCGGCGTTGTGAAGCAGCGCGCCTGGTGAGAACGAATGCGCGGAACGAAGGCGGATGTCGACCTGCGGATCGGGCGGCAACGGCACCTTCGCGATCACCGGCTCCCTGCCGGCGTTGACGATCGCTGCATCGCGTCCGTTGACGGAAATCGCGACCGCGTTCGTTTCGTACGGAACGTCGCTGGAGAAACGGAGCGTCAGCGCGGCTTCGCTGCCATGCGCGCGCGGCAGGCGGATCGTCGAATCGGGACCGAGCCATCGCCACTCATCGCCCGCCGCCGTCCACTCCAGCGGATACGCGCCGCGAACGGCCAGATAGCGCTCGCGCGGCGGCTTGGGAACGATGGTCACGGTCCGATACAACTGGCGCGTCAGCTTCTCGTACGCATCGCTGGGCGGCCAGGTGAAAACGTGCGCACCATCCGCCCTCGACGCACCGTTGGCGACGAGGTAGAGCGGAACGTCGGGACGGTCGTAAAGCTCCGCGACCGCTTTCTCGATCGGCAGGATGCGAAAACGCGGCAACAGATATTCGGCGTGCGGCTTGAGCGAGACGTCGTAGGCGATGACGCTGTTCGTCGGGAGATTTGCATTCGCGAACGCCGCTGCCGCGGCGGGTGGCGACGCGACCTTCGTCCTCGATCCGACCAGCGGCCAGACGTACGCAAGTGTGGCGATCGCGAAGATCGCGGTCACGATCACCGGCGTCGCATTCACGTTCACGCTGCGACGGACGACATCCATGCCGAGGACCGCCAGCAGCGCGATCAGGATCATGATCGGGAGGCTGTAGCGCGCTGCGTCGGCCGGATCCATCCAACCGAGCTCGAAGATCAGTTGCAAGATGGTGAAGGCGACCAGCGGCCAGAGCGTGGACCGCAATTTGTCGCGGCGCAGCAGCCGCACGAATGAGGCCATGCCGAGGAAGACGCACGCGAAGAGCGGGAGCGTGACGTACTTTGTCCCCCACGGATGGAACACGAACCGCACCGCCAGTTGCACCATCGACTTCCCGCCGCGCGAGATCGTGGCGTCGTGCGCGGCCACGTAAGCGGCCTGCTTCGTTTCGTAGAGCCGCGTCGCTTCGAACCCTCCGGCGGCATCGACCAGCGGCAGGAACCACATCGCCGAAAAGAGTCCGAACGCGATCACGCAAGCCAGTCGCTGCCGCATCGTGCGCATCTGCAGCAGAGCGATGATCAGCATCGGCGCGATCGGAACGAAGAGCTGCGGACGCGTCCCGATCGCCGCCGAGGTCCAGATGCCGATGGCGATGGCGTTGCGGTCGTGCTCCTCGCCGTGCGGACTGCTGATGGCGAAGAGCGCCAGCCCGAGAAACATCATGGCCGGCCCGTCGGACAGCGCCAGCGTGCCGTGCACGAGCATCGACGCGGAAAAGTAATAGAGCAGCGCCCCGCAGATGGCGAGGTTGGGATCGTCGATCCAGTTGCGAAAGGCGCGCGCGACGGCCACGAATCCGATCGGCGCGGCGACGATGCTGAAGACGATCAGCGCGCGCCACGGATCGTGCACGAACCAGGCGAACACTTTCCCGATCAGCACTAGCAGCGGAAACCCCGGCGGATGCGGGTGATACCGCGACGGATCGAACTTCCTCACGGCCTCGGCGAACAAAAACTCGTCGTTTTCCCACGGCGTTCGCGGCGCGGTGAGGATGCGCGAGACCAGCACCAGCGCGGCGCCGAGCGCCTCGCGCCACCACCCCCGTACAATCGCTTGTGTGGGATTCATCCGCGCGTTAATCGTACTGCACCGCATTTTTCGCAACCGCGCGCCGCGCGACCGCATCCACATCCTGCTCCGCTTCCTGACCGCGCCGATGCTGCGCGTGCTGAAGGCACTGCCGGCGAACGGATCGCTGCTCGACATCGGCGCCGGTCACGGTTTGTTTGCGGTGCTCGCTTCCGGAACGCGGCGCGTCGTCGCCGTTGAACCGGACGCGCGCAAAGTGCGCCCCATCGCCGGCATCGAGTTCGTCATCGGCTTCGACGACGTCATCACCGGAACCTTCGACGCCATCTCCATCATCGACGTCCTCTACAAAATCCCGCTCGATCAATGGGACGCGCTGTTGCTGCGCTGCCGCTCGCGCCTGCGCGCCGGCGGCATCCTGATCATCAAAGAACAGGACCCGACCGCGCGGATCAAAAACGCATGGAACGCGATCCAGGAACGGGTTGCCTCGGCGATCGGATTGACGTTGGGAGAATCGTTCAGCTACGAAGCACCGTCCGATTTCCGCGAACGATTGCAACGCCTCGGCTTCGAGGACGTGAAATCGAAGCGGATCGATTTCGGATATCCGCATCCACACGTGCTGTACACGGCGACACTCGCATTCGTACCGGCGGCGTAGCCGTCGTAAGGACGTAGCCCACGCTTTCAAGCGTGGGTACGGCAGCCGGTTTCGGATTGTGAGCGCGTCTTGACGCGCGAAAGAAAGCTTTCTCTCGCCCGCCAAGGCGGGCTCACAAATTCGACGGCATCCGCTCCCCCACGCCTGAAGGCGTGGGCTACGGTCCTTACGCCGGCTACGCCGGCGACCGCAAAAACACGCTGCGATATCATCGGCGCACCTAACCGCTATTGAAGGAGCCTCACCGTGCCCAGCTTTCCCGGCGTTGATTACATGGATATCGATTCGCTCTTCTCCGAGGAAGAGCTGATGGTGCGTCAGACCGTGCGCGACTTCGTCGATGAGGAAGTCATCCCCATCATCGAGGAAGCGAACCGCAAAGAAGAGATGCCGCTGCATCTCATCCCGAAGATGGCCGAGATGGGACTTTTCGGCGCGACGATCAAGGAGTACGACCTCCCCGGCCTCAACAACGTCGCCTACGGACTGATCATGCAGGAGCTCGAGCGCGGCGATTCAGGGCTGCGTTCGTTCGCATCGGTGCAGTCGGGACTGGTGATGTATCCGATCTACGCGTATGGATCGCAAGCGCAGCGCGACTTCTGGATCCCGAAACTTGCGGCCGGCGAAAAAATCGGCTGCTTCGGATTGACGGAGCCTGACTTCGGCTCCAATCCCGGCGGCATGCGCACCTACGCGCGCAAAGACGGCGACTCGTGGGTCCTCAATGGCGCGAAGGCGTGGATCACGAACGGCTCCATCGCCGACGTGGCCGTGGTCTGGGCCAAGCACGACGGCGTCATCCGCGGCTTCCTTGTCGAGAAGGGCACGCCGGGCTTTTCCACCGCCTACCACATGGGCAAGTTCTCGCTGCGCGCGTCCGTGACCTCGCAGCTATTCTTCGAGGATTGCCGCATCCCCGCCGAGAATCTGCTGCCCGAAACGAACGGCATCAAGTATCCGCTCGGCTGCCTGACCCAGGCCCGCTACGGCATCGCCTGGGGCGCCCTCGGCGCGGCCATGGGCGTCTACGAAACAGCGCGGACCTACGCGAAATCGCGCATCCAGTTCGGCGGCCAGCCGATCGCGTCGCACCAGCTCGTGCAGAACAAACTGGCCTGGATGATCACCGAGATCACGAAAGGCCAGTTGCTCGCGCTGCAGATGGGACGCCTCAAGGATCAGGGCAAACTGAAACCGCATCACGTCTCGATGGGCAAGATGAACAACGTGAACATCGCCCTCGAGTGCGCCCGCTCCGCCCGCGACATCCTCGGCGCCAACGGCATCAGCGATGAGTACCCCATCATCCGCCACATGCTCAACCTCGAGTCGGTGAAGACCTACGAGGGCACGCACGACATCCACAACCTGATCATCGGTGAAGCGGTGACGGGAATCCCCGCCTACAACCCGCCGATGTCCGCGAAGGACGAGCGCGAAGCGACCGCGCGGCGGCAGGCGGAAGCGGCGAAGTGAGGCATCAGAACCTCTGTTGGGCATCTTGACCTAATTGACCATCTTGACCAGAATGGCTCGATGCAAAAAACAGACGAGCAATCAATTAATGTTGCCGAAGCCAAGGAGCAGCTTTCGAATCTCCTCGGTCGTGTTGCGTTCGGGCGCGAGACCATTCTGATCACGAGGCGAGGCCGTCCGATGGCACGTCTCGTTCCGCCGGACGAACCATCAGCCGGAAAGGGTCTCGGCGCGGTCCGTGGGTGGCTGCCGGACGACGATCCTTTCTTTGCGGCAGTGGAGGAGATCGTCAACGCACGGGTTACGCACCATCCAAGAACGCTTCGCAAACCGCGCACGAAAAGCCGGCGTTGAGATATCTCCTCGATACAAACGCCCTTTCCGAAGTCATCCGGAAGGATCCCAACCATGCGCTCCTTCAGAAGCTGAACGAGGTACCGGCAAGCGATGTCGTAACCGCAGCGATCTGCGTCGCCGAGCTTTGTCATGGAGCTGCGCGCCACCCGCACGGCGCACGCCTCTGGGAACGAATCGCACGCGAGATTCTGAGCAGGGTCGATATCCTGCCACTTGGCGAAGCGGAAGCCATCCGTGCAGGAGACCTCTTGGCTTCGCTCGAAGCGCGTGGCAAGCCGATCGGGATCGAAGATGTGTGGATCGCTGCAACCGCCCTCGAGCACGGACTTACCGTAGTGACCCGCAACCTGAAACACTTTCAAAGAATCCCGGGCCTCACATCGGAATCGTGGTGGCAAGCGGGAGCGGCAGACTCCTAAAGACGCGTGCAGAGCGGCAGCCTCAACGCCGCCGCCCTGCATCAAGAAATTACGGTTTGTACTCAGCGGCCGGGATGAAGCGGCCGTCGTCGGTGGCGTTGTCGACGACGACGGCGTAACAGACGGCGGAGTCGGATGGATCGAACTGGATGGTGCCGTTGCTGACGATCGTGCTCACCGGCGCCTGGCGCCAGCCGTTTGCGGCGAGATTGATCGTGACGGTGCCGAGGGTCTGGGTGCCGGTGCTGTCGAGAACCGTGGCTTTGACGCTATTGGGGGCGCCCGACTGATCGAAGCATCCGATGTTCGTACGGCTGTTTGAATCGACCGTGATTCCTGGCGCGAACGAGCGCGAGTTGGTGCCGGCGAATTCGAGCGCGGGAATCATGGTCGAGTAGCGCGTTCCCGCCGTCCGCACTTCGCTGCTGACGATGAAGCGGTTGTTGCGCGTGCCGCCCGCGGTATCGGGACTGCTGAAAGTCACTGCGCCGCCGCCGGTGAATCCGCTGAAGACGGCGTCGAGAAAGTTGTTGAACGTCTTCAACTCACCGGCCGCGAGCGGGATCAGCGCCGTGCGCTTCGTACCGTTCGCGTCATAGAGAGTTGCTGTGACGGAAAAAGCCGATGCAGTGGGGTTGAACAGCGCCACGTATGACTGGAACGCGCCACCGATGCCGGGAACGTTCGCCACGACCGGCACGGTCTGAAAATCGGAAGCGAATGCCAGGCTGCGTGCATGCTGCTGTGCGAAGGCGGACGTCGTAATCAGCGCCGCCATTGTGAAAACCATGAGCGAAATGCGTCTCATGCTGTCAATCTCCTATAAGTTCGTAATGCGTTATGGCTGCGGCTGCGTAGGATCGGGGATGACCGGAGTCGAGACGGTATTGGTCCCGCCGTGACCCTGCAGCAATCCCTGATGCGGAGGCGCGAGAAACGGGAAGCGCGGCAGGAAATCTTTATCGTTCGTTTCGACGCCTCTGGCCAAACCTGCGCTCGGATCGCCGGCCACGATCAAACTGATGAGCACTGTATTGACATTGACCTGATGCTTGTTCGGTGCCGTGCCGCCGCCGAGACGGCGGCCATTGGGGAATTGCGAATCGATGGCCGCGTCAAGCGTAATGACGTCGCCCGTGGAGCCGTCTGCGACCGGAATGGGCCGGCCGAGGTTGATGGCATTGATGATGTCGAGGCGAGGTCCTTTGAGGGTCGTCACTGCTGATGCCGGGACGCCGAGAGCCTTGTAAATACCGAGCGCTTCCGCATCGCGGACGAGAACCGGATAAAGGATGTCATTGCCGAAGCGGCTGACGTCCTTCATCGGATCGGTATGCAGATACAAGGTCTGGCGCTGCGTTCCGACCAAACCGGCATTGAAGAGCGGCAGTGCATTACGGCCGACCTGTACGTAATTTCCGGAGCCGCGCAGGCCCGTCACGATATTGCTGCTGTCGACGGTCTGCGTGGCCTGGCGGCTGATGCTGACCCAGATGCGCAGCAGGCTGTCGGTGGACGACGTATTCAGCGTCCCATTGTGAGGAATGCCGTTGGGGAAAAGATCGGACGTCGGAACTTCAAGAGCGATCGATGAGACATTGAAGCCGGTAAAAACATCTTCGATGGGCGTGCTGCGTGCGCCCTGAAGGCCGCCGAGATCGCCCTTGCCGAGGTTGACGAGGTCGAAGATGCCCTTCTCGTCGAGCTGATAGGGATCGTCGAAATCGCCGGCGATGATGCGCGAGCCACCGGCCAGCGTCTGGATGAAACTGTCGATGAACGTCTGATCGAACAGACCGCGCTCGCGGCTGGCCGGATCGCCGGAATCGTAGCCTTTGAAGGCGCCGAGGCCGTAGACGAGGCGGTCGGTTTGCGGGCCGTGATTGTTGGGAAGAACCTTGAGGTTCTCGCCGATCACGACCGGATTGGGCTGGCCCGGCGCCAGGACGCGCGTGACCGTCATCGTCTCGGTGCCGCCGGTCAGCTGCCAGAGCAGCTCATTGCCGCCGCCAATCGCGTCGGTCGGGCTGGGCGCGGGCGATGGATTGAGCGTGTTCTTGAATTCGATGCGATAGACCGCTTCGTCCTTCAGGCTCGTTCCTTTGCCGATATGGAACTCATAACGGTAGCCATTACAGGCCCGAAATCCCTGATTACCCTGTCCAGGCTCGTGGAGCGGGTTGTAATCCATGATCAGGTAGAGCTTGTCGTGCGCGCCGTTCGACACCCACGCGAAGGTGTCGGTGTTATCGGCACACGGCTCATTGAGAACGGCCAGCGCCTCGCGATGACTGGAGGCATAGGCCTGGGGCGCCAGAATGGCGAGCGTCATTAGGAACGCTCCGGCCACACGTACTACGGGCGAGAGTCTCATTGTTTCTCCTTTGTTCTTACAGCGTTGTCGACTGCATTGTCGTTACAGTCGATCTACGGTGGGGTTGCAGAATCGGTCGTACGATTTTCAGGAAGGAAAGAACACGCGTTGAATCGACCAGTAGAGTCCGATTGCAGCGATGAGTAGAGATCCTGGGATGACGATGCGCTGCCGGTACCACGGCTTTCTGCGGAACGGGAGTCCGAAAACGAGAAACGCGGCCAGGATCACAGTGAGTTGTCCACATTCCACGCCGGCGTTAAATGACAGGAGCGCCGGGATGAACTCGGAGCGCGGCAGGCCGATCTCGGTCAGAACGCCTGCGAATCCCATCCCGTGCAGTAAACCGAAACAGAAGACGACCACCGGCCGCCAGGCGTGCAGCTTCGACGTAAAGACATTCTCAATCGCGACATAAACGATCGACAGCGCAATGAGCGGCTCGACAATTCTTGGCGAGAGCGACACGACGCCGTAAATCGTCAGCGCCAGCGTGATCGTGTGTGCGAGCGTGAACGCCGACACCTGCCACAGCACCGGTTTCAGATCGACGGCCAGCAGGAAAATGCCGAGGACGAAGAGGACGTGATCGAGGCCGCGCGGCAGGATGTGGGTGAAGCCGAGGCGGAGATAGAGCGTCACGATCTGCCAGCGCGTCAGCGGAACGACGGCGCGGTCGAGCGGAAAGGGCGTGCTGGTCTTGCCGCCGTCGATCCATTGCGTCACGGCGTCGCTCTTTCCTTCACTCTGCAGTTTTAGGACGAAGTAGCCCATGATCGCGTCATCGGCGAAGGTGAACCGCAAGACGGACGGCGGCGTGCGTCCCGACAGCCGCAGCCGCGTCACGTTTGGCTTTCCTTCGACGGCCGATACCGCCACGTTTTCGTGCGCGGCCGGCCTGCCGTCGAATGCGATGACCGCCGACTTTTCGATGCTGCGCAGAAAGACGTCCGGCGCGACCGCCATCCCCTTCGCCTGCAGCGGAAGATGCTCGCGGTCGACGAGCAGGTCGACGATGTAGCTGCCGTCCTTGCGAAACATCGCCTCGACCTGCACGAGGCCGAGCTCGTGCGCGACGAGCGGGAGCGCGAACGCGGCGGCGAGGCAGATCGTCGCGAGAAGGCGCCGGCTCACTTCGGCAGCTCGAAGGTGATCGACGCCCACCAGCTTTCCCAATCGACTCCGGCATCGGCCGGCGCGGCTTCCATGTGCACGGCCTTGATCAGCCAGAAGCCGGCGTGCGCGAGCGGCAGCGTGACGCGTCCCTTCGCGTCGGTGCGCGCGCGAACCGCCTTGGCCGGATCGTCTTTGCTCATGGCCACGACCAAAACATTCGCGATCGGCTTGCCGCGAAACGTGAGCGCGAGCGGCAGGTCGCCGGAGCCCTTCATCGCGTACGGATTCTTCCGCGGCACGAGTTCCAGCGTAAATCCGAGCGGCGCATCGAACACCGCCGCTCCCGGGGTATCGAGCAACGCCTTCGCGCAGCGATAGAAACGCTCGCGTCCCGGCGCCGCCGATTGCCCGTTCCTTTTGCGTGCGTCGACGATCCGCTCGAGGCCTTCATCGCGAAGGTAGTCCTCGAACTTCGGCCCTTCCAGCGCGACCGGATAGGCATTGCTCTGATAGCCGATCCAGTGCTGTCCGCCCTCGGCGATGAATCCCATGCCCGCTGGATCGGCTCCGGGACGTCCGACAACCGGCCGTTCGCCCGCGGAACTGCGCACCACGAATCGATCGATCAGCGGCGGGATGTTCGGCAGCGGATCGCCGGCCAGCTTCTGCCCAACGCGCAACGCCGCGGTCACGCGATCGCCGGCCGCGGGATGAAACGTGGATGGCTCGATCCAGAAATCGTGCGCCGAGGCGCGAAGTGCTGCGAACGCAACGAAGAGAAGGGCAGCGAATCGCGTCATGCTTCTCTACTACGCAGCGGACACACGATTCGGATGTGCGCGACCGTAGCGCCGACGGCTCGGCTGGACCGCCAGCGGCTCGCTGGCGCTACAACCTACGATCAATGCAAAACTTCCAGCACCGCCAGCGTCATCGCTTTGATCGCTCCCCGCAGCGTCGGATCGGGTAGCGGCGCGAAGCCGGACGAATGCAACGACGGCAGACGTTGTCCGCTGGCGATCTTCGCCGGATCGACTGCTCCGACGTTCAGCATGCAGATCGGAATCTTGCGATCGACGCCGAATCGTCCAAAGTCTTCGCTGACCATGAGCGGATCGATGCGGATCACGTTCGGCGCGCCCATCCCTTTCGTCAACGCGGCGGCGATCCGTTCCGTGAGCGCAGGATCGTTGTACGTCGAGTCGACCGACTCCCCCGCCAGCAGTTCCACCACCGGCATCCGATCTTCGGGGACGCCCGCGGACATGGCAATGCCGCGTGCGATCCGTTCGATCGACGCCACCACCCGCTTGCGCACCTCCGGTTTGTACGTTCGCACGGTCATCAGCAACTGGACTTCGTCCGGGATGATGTTGCGCTTCGTGCCGCCATGAATCGAGCCGACCGTCACCACGACCGGATCGAGCGGCGAGTCTTCGCGGCTCACGATGGTCTGCAGCGCGGTGATGAATTGCGCGGCCATCACCACAGGATCCTTCGTCGACTGCGGCGACGCGCCGTGTCCACCGAGGCCGCGGATGGTGACGTTGATGGAATCGGCGCTGGCCATGAGGTAGCCGGGCGTGTAGCCGACCTGCCCCGCGGGCAGGTTGGAGTTGTCGTGAAAGGCGATTGCGTAGTCAGGTTTTGGGAAGCGCTCGTACAGATGATCGCGAAGCATTCCATCCGCGCCCTTCACCACCTCCTCGGCAGGCTGGCCGATGAGCATCAGCGTCCCGTGCCACTGCGATTTCATCTGCGCCAGCATCTTCGCCGTGCCGAGGAGCGACGTCATGTGGATGTCGTGTCCGCAGGCGTGCATCACCGGGACGTCGTCGCCGTTCTGGTTTTTCGCGCGCGCCGTGCTCGCGTACGGCAGGCCGGTCTGCTCCTGCACCGGAAGCGCGTCCATGTCGCTGCGCACGAGCAGCGTCGGACCGCTGCCGTTGCGCATGATGGCCACGACGCCGTAGCAGGTCGCGCCCGGCTCCAGGTACTGGCCGACCGGATACGTGACCTCGTAGCCGAGCTCTTTCAGCCGCGACGCCACGAGCGCGGAGCTGTTCTTCTCCTGCATCGACAACTCGGGGGCGGCGTGGAGCTGTTTGTAGGTCGTCAGCAGAGACGGAATCTCGCGATCGATCATCTGATCGAGATTCTGGGCGGCGACTGAGGTTGCGCTGAAAAGAAGGACGATTCCAATTCGCTTCATGCGGTGATTATGCGGCGATAATCGCCGCCATGTCGTGGGAAGCAGTCATCGGCCTCGAGGTTCACGCGCATCTCTCCACCGCTACGAAAATTTTCTGCGGCTGCCCGACCTCGTTCGGCGCCGCTCCCAACACGCAAGTCTGCCCGGTCTGCCTCGGCTATCCGGGAGCGCTGCCGGTTCTGAATCGGCGAGCCGTCGAACTGGCGATTCGCGCTGCCATCGCCACCGGTTGCGCCGTGCACGCGCGCTCCATCTTCGCGCGCAAGAATTACTTCTACCCCGACCTGCCGAAGGGCTATCAGATCTCGCAGTTCGATCGCCCGCTGGCCACCGGCGGCAGCATCGGACGCGTGCGCATCCTCCGCATTCACATGGAGGAGGATGCCGGCAAGTCGATCCATCGCGGCGACGTGTCGCACGTCGATCTCAATCGCGCCGGCACGCCGCTCGTCGAGATCGTCTCCGAGCCGGACATCCGATCGGCCGATGAAGCAGACGCGTATCTAACGCGGCTGCGGCAGATCCTGATGTACACCGACGTGTGCGACGGCAACATGGAGGAAGGCTCGCTCCGCTGCGACGCAAACGTTTCCATCCGTCATCCCAACGATCCCCTCGGCACGCGCACCGAAATCAAAAATGTGAACTCGTTCCGCTATCTGCGCAGCGCGATCGATTTTGAGATCGCGCGGCAGACGGCCATTCTCGAATCGGGCGGAGTCATCACGCAGGAGACGCGGCTCTACGATCCGGCGGCCGGCGAAACGCGGCCGATGCGTTCGAAGGAAGAGGCGCACGACTATCGTTACTTCCCCGATCCCGATCTGCCGCCGCTCGTCGTCGAGCGCGCATGGATCGACGAGATCGCGCGGTCGATTCCGGAGCTGCCGCACGTCCGCGCGGAGCGCTACCAGCGCGAGTTCGCGCTGAGCGCTGTCGACGCCGAGGCGCTGGTGACGTCGCGGGAGTTGGCGGAGTACTTCGAGGCCGTGGCCGAAGCGAGCGGCAATCCTCGTGCGGCGTCGAACTGGGTTCGCAACGAACTGCTGCGCGTTCTCAACGAACAGAAAGCCGACATCGCCGGCTCGCGCGTCACTCCGGTCATGCTCGGACGTCTCATCCGTCTCATCGACAGCGGCGCGATCGGCGGCAAGTCGGCGAAGGCGGTCTTCGACGAGATGGCGGTCAGCGGCGACGATCCCGACGCGATCGTGGAGCGCCAGGGGCTGTCGCAGATCAGCGATCCCGAGGTCATCCGCGACGCCGCCCGCCGCGTCATCGAACGGAACGCGGCGCAGGTCGAGCAGTACCGCGGCGGCAAAGCGCAGCTCTTCGGATTCCTGGTCGGGCAGCTGATGAAGGAAACGCGCGGGAAGGCGAACGCGGAATTGGCGAATTCTGTATTGCGCGAATTGCTCGGGGGATGAATTGCAGGTAGGGAAACGGCGCGCTGCGGGCTCTCCTCAATATGTTCCCGGTTAATGAAATTCATCAGGCGTTTCTCGAAACCCTGCTGCGCAATGTCGAAGGCGTGGCTGGAACCGTCCACGAGCAGCGCGGCGAAGATCTCTACCTCACCGCGGCGCAAAACATCCCGCCGCCGGTGATCGCCATCGTCACGCACGTCCCGCGCGGCAAAGGGATGGCCGGCGTGGCGCAGGTGAAAAAGCAGCCGGTACAGACCTGCAACCTGCAGACGGACGACAGCGGCACGGTCAAGCCCGGCGCGAGGGCGGTCAACGCGCAGGCCGCCATCGCCGTGCCGGTGCTCGACGACGACGGCGACATCCGCGCAGTCGTCGGCGTGGCCTGGGCCGACGAACGTCAGCTCGATCCGGAATTCGAGCAGGCCATGATGCAGCTGGCGGCGACATTGCCGCGAGGTTGAAGAGCGTGGCGAGAAGTACCACCTCGCCGACCGACTCGCCAACGCGCGGCGACGAGCGAGCTCAAATAGGTGGTTACGAAGCTTTGATTGCGGCGCGAGCGGCAAGCATGCGTCAATGACGTTTGTCCAATGCCTAAGCCCGCCGCGGAAGCAATGCCTGAGACGCGCCACCGCGGCGCGGTGTTCCATCACTTTTCCGAACGCGCGCAAAAGACAAAGTTTCTCGTCGTCCTCAACCATACCTGGCCACCGCCCGACGGGTTGGTGGTCTATGCGTTCACCACGACGAACGTCGGCCACTTCACGGAAGAACGCGTTCGCATGCAGCCGGTGGTGCGGCTGTACCCCGGCGACTATCCGTTCGTAACCGCGCCAACTGTCATCGATCTGACCAGACCCGAAGTCGAGCAACTCGCCGCGATCGTGAGCGCGCCGGCATTCAAGTTCGTCGTCCAGCTTCGATCGGATCACATGAAAGCGATCGATGACGCCGTACGCGAATCAACGGTCATTACGCGCAGGCTGAAAAAGATGATCCTGCTCAGCTACGGTTAACGTCCCGCGGAGACAAGATGCCTGTCCGGCTGTGCTGATCGCCGCGTCGCGAGCTCCTCTGCCGCGTCGCGATCCTCCTGCTCGGCCTCCACAAAACGCAGCATGTCAGCCGCTTCGGGATGTCCTTCGAAGAACAGCCGGTAATCCATGATTACACTGCTGCCGGGCGCGCGTCGCTCGTTCGCAAGTTTCCATGAAGGCTCATCATGCGACTGCTCGCTCAGCTTCCACGCCGGCATCGCGCCGAAGGTTTTCTGCGCGTGTTCGAGCGCCTCAACGTCCGAGTCGGAGAAGACATCCAGATCGGGACCTTTTCTCGCGCGGAAGACGGGATACTTTCTAAACATCGGGCGCTCAACCGTCAGATATTCATCGAAGAGCTCTTTCGCCAGCGGCTGGAAGTGCGCGTCGTGCGCGATGACGTCGTTCATCACTGTGAGCGACGCCGACGGAACCGGACCGTACTCCATGCAGGCATATTGATCGCCGATGACCGGCCGGCCGTACTTCAGCAGATGGTATTTGTCGGCGTGAAAAAGCAGCTTCGCCGCTTTCATCTTGTCGAGATCCCGAATGCCACGTTGCGCAAAAAAGACGAGCGCCTGAACCAGTTTTTCGGGAGCAAAGCGAAATCGAATCTGCGCCATAACGATGAGACGGCGGTGTGAGGCCGCCCGTCCCGGAGAGTGTACCTCGGAGTTAATCTCGGAACGACGCCACGACATCGACCGCACGGCGGATATCGTCGGAATTGTTCGCCAGTCCGATCGATGCGCGTACGGCGCCCACTGCGGTGTTCGTGCACTCGGCGAAGCGTTCCGGCGTGAAATCGTTGCCGAGGTTGGCGAGGCATGCGGCGATGCGGGTTGGGTCGAGTGCGAATGCTGCCTCCGACGCGCCGGGATTGCAGAAGCAACCGCCGCGGAGTGACACGTTCGTGCGGCGGGCGCGGGTTTCGACAAGCGTGTAGGGAATCGGAGTGCCGGTTCGGTCGCAAACGTTGAACGCGATCGCGCCTCCGCATGCGCTTCGATCGCGCGGCCCGTAGATGCGCACGAGCGGCGTCCCGTTTGCGTGGCGGAGTGCGCGAAGATCGTCGACGAATTCGCCTGCGAGCTGCGCGACGTGGTCCGTGATGCGCGGCATCGTGACCTCGTCGAGTAAGTCGAAGCCGGCATCGAGCGCGGCGATGCTGAGAAAGTCCGGCGTACCGTCTTCGAAGCCTTCGTGACGCGCGCGAAGACGATGCGCGTCGGCAGCGACGGATGCGTACAACACCGTTCCGCCGGCAAACCACGGACGGCGCAGGCGGGACAGCGCATCGCGCCGCGCCACGAGCGCGCCGAGGCCGGTGGGATAGCCGAAGAGTTTGTAGAACGAGAGCGCCGCGAAATCGGCGGAACATCGGCGCAGGCTCAACGCGTGACTCGGGACGAAGGCGGCGACGTCGAGCAGAACGTCGAAGCCGAGGGCGCGCGCTTTCGTGACGAGATCGAGCGGATGCTGTACGCCGGAGAAATTCGACTGCGCCGGAAACGCCACCAGCCCTTCCCCATCCAACGACGCCTCGGCCAGCAACAACTCCGCGTCGAGCAGGCGCAGATCGGGATCGAGCGGCAGATAGCGAACTGGCGCGTCTGCGCGCCGCGCGTATTCGCGGATGCCATTCACGGAATTGTGATTGTCCGCGGCTAGGAACAGCCCGCGCTCTTTCGAAAACGGATACGCCTCGGCCACGAGCTTGATCGCGGCGCTCGTGTTGGCGGTGAAGATGACGTCGTGCGTCGACTCGTCGACGTCGAGAAATCGCAGCAGCCGCCGCCGCGCGTTGTCCATGACCGCGGTACTCGTCCGCGACGGCGCCGAGTCGGAGTGCGGATTGCCGAAGATGCCGTCGCGAAGAATCTCGTGATGCGCGCGCAACTGCGAGTCGCCATACAACGCGCTGCCGGCGTAATCGAGATACGCGTGATGCTGGGCATCGAGCCGCCCGAACTCGCGGTCGCGCAGCTCATCGAACAACGTGCGCGTGTCGATTTGCGCAGCGCTCAACATCCGCGCCTCCGGACGTACTTTGCGTCGGCGTGTGTCGCGGGGAGCTTGTCGACGACGCGCGGCACGCCGCCGAAATAGCGGCTGACGATGCTGGCGCGTTCGTACGCGGCGCGCGCGGACGGCGGCGCGTCCGCTGTGATGGTCGGATTCATCACATCGTCGATCCACGCCTGCATTCCGCCGCGGAGAACGTAGACGTCTCGATGCACGCTGTGTTCGCCGCCCGCGACGAAAACGATCGTGCCGTCCGGCGAGAATTTCGTTGAAGACGTGAACCGCTCCGCGCGCGGCACGTGAAACTCATCGAACTCCGCCTCGGATCTCGCATCAATGATGCGCAGATTCGGCTTCCGATCGCGAATCCATTCCGCCAGTTCGACCGGCGCGACGCTTTGAATCGACGGCGCCTTCCCGGCGAACAGCGCCAGCACGCCGAGAATCGCAGCCGCCGCGGCGAGCGCGCGTCTCACGCCCGTTTCTCCAATCGTTCCGCGAACTGAAACGCGATCAACGCCATCGCCACGATGCCGCAGACGACGACGCCATACGGAATGCGCAGCAACTCCGGCAACGTCAGCGATCCGCGTGCCGTGCTTTCGTAGAAGTTGCGCAGCGGCGCGAAGGCCAGTCCCGTCACCAGCACGCCGCTGAACATCCCCATCATCACCATCACCCCGTCCACGCGTCCGGTCGCCGCGGCCACGCACGACGTTCCGGGACACAAGCCCGCCACGACGAAGCCGACGCCAAAGAGCAAACCGCCGGCGAGCTGCGGCCCGAGGAACGTCTCGGGGATGTACAGCTGCGACAGATCGAGGATGCCGAGGCGCGAGAGCCAGAAGGCGCCGAGCATCGCCGTGATGATGGCGCTGAACATCACTTTGAACACGGTGAGGTCAGTGAAGTAAAACTGGCCGGCGAGTTTCGGCGCGCTCCCCAAGCCGGCGCGCTCCAACGTCCAGCCGAAGGCGATTCCGATCACGACAGCGATGGCGAACGGATTCATCGCCAGGCCCTCTTCACGAACGGCGCGAAGGCGTACGCGCCGGCAAACGCGGCGATCATGAAAACCCACGCTCCCGCGCTGAGCAGCGCGGCGCCTGTCAGCGCCAGGCCGCTCGTGCATCCGCGCGCGAGCACGGCGCCGATCCCCATCACCGCTCCCCCGCCGAACGCATACGCGAGCCGCGAGGTTCGTGTAATGCCCGGGCCGCGTTCGATCGCGGCGCGCAATCGTCCGGCGAAGAGCGCAGAGAGAAATCCGCCGGCGATCACGCCCGCGATTTCGAACAGCAGCCATTCGCGCCACGGTCCGTCGCCGGCCAGATAGCGCGCGAAATACGGATTGGCCGCGGCGCGTGACGGCGATGCCGCCGCCACGACGCCGGCCGCGCTGCTGGCGAACGCGCCGGACGCACCGAGGCCGCGTCCGGCGAAGACGAACGCCGCGAGAAGGACCAGTCCGAGGCAGACGCCGGCCAGATACGGGTCGGCGTAGCGGCGCGGCGCGCTCACTTGCCCGCTTTCTCCGACGGATTGTCGACCGGGTATTCGGTGTGCCGCGACCAATCCTCGAACGATCCGTCGTACAGCAGGACTTTGTGACCGAGGGTCCGAGCCGCGAAGAGCATGGCCGTAGTCTGCTGGCCGATGTGGCAGTAGCCGATGACGGTGTCGTTCGGCTTGACGCCGGCCTTGGCGAAGATCGCCGCTAATTCATCGTTGGACTTCAACAGCAACCGATCGTCCGTGATCGACGTGAAGGGAATGCTCAGCGCGCCACGGATGTGTCCCGTCCGGTGTGGCGTCCCATGCGATCCGCCGCTCTGGACGCCGTCGTAGAAGGCCGCATCGCGTCCATCGACGACCGCGATTCCCGGCGTTCCGATGCGCGCCTTCACCGTTTCCGCATCGACCACGATCGGACGCAGCTTCAGCGGCGACAGCGATCCGGTCTTCGCAGCTGTGGCCTCCTTCGTCACCGCCCCACCCGCACGAACCCACGCCTCCTGCCCGCCGTCGAGCAGCGAGGAGCGGGCGCCGAGCCCCGCGTAGTCGAGCGTGAAGATGACGCGCGTCGACGGCGACACCCAATCCTTGCCGTAGTAGACGACCACGCGCGATTTGTCCGAAATCCCCAGCGCCTCCAGCCGATGCCGCAAATCCTCCGCCGGCGGCATCTCCAGCATCAACCCCTTCCCGCTGTGATCCGAAATCGAGATGTCCTGCAGCGACACAAACCGCGCCCCCGGGATATGCGCCGCCTCGTACTCCGCCTTGTCGCCAATGTGCAGCAGGACGAGATCAGGATCGGCCAGATGCGCCTTCAACCAGTTCGCATCGACAACAAGGTTCTGCCGCGGACTGGCAAACACCCCCGCAGCCATCAAACAAAGCAAAAGCATCTTCTTCATCGAGGTCTCCTTCGATGATGAGGATGGACCCGGCGGGACGCGATGTCGTCAGGTTTGCAGCGAAGTGGATTGGGAGGGGGGTGAAATGGGTCCTAAGACTTGCGTACGCCGCGGCGACCAGGATGGCCGCCGCGGCGGGCGCGAGTTCACTTCTGTTGATTGCTCAGCAATTTCTCCAGCCGCTCGAGGCGCTGGCGTAGTTCGGCGTTGTCGCGCTTGAGGGCGTTGATGCGCTGTTGCTGGTCGGTGGTCCGCGCTTCGAGGGCCTTTGCGGCGGCGAGGGCGATGCCGCCTTCGTCGACGGTGCTGATGGCTTTGTCGGAATCGCCGAGGTGGTAGGCGGCGAAGAAGTCCTGGGCCATCGGGCCGAGGTGGCGCGTGGTGCGGGCGTCGGCCTTGTAGTTCCAGGTCGTCATCGGCATCGCGGCCAGCTTGTGCAGGATCCCCTCGCCGTCGACGTCGAGGAAGTTCTCCTTCTTGTTGCGGTCGGAGGAGTTCGTCCAGGTGCCGCCGGTGGTGAGGTATGCGCCGGTGACCGTGTCGATGAAGTGGCCGGACTGGATCACCGTCGTGCCGGTGGTGTTGGTCAGATAGATGCCGCCGTTTGCGCGGAGCGTGAACGTCCCGCTGCCGCCGGAGGTGGTGTTGTTGCCGAAGCTCGGACCGAGAGAGATGACCATCGATCGCGAGTCGACGACGTTCGCACGCTCGCCGATGGCGAAGCCCTGCGAGGCGTTCGTGATCGACAGGAGGCCCAACGCGATGCAGCCGCTGTTGCCGCTCGAGCCGACCGTATTCTGGCTGCCGTTCACCAGGCAGGTCGTGCCGGCCACCGTGTTGCTCGAGCCGCTGACGAGGGTGGCGATGCCGCTGACGGTGTTATTGGTGCCGGCGACGAAGGAACGCGAGCCGCTGACGACGTTGCCGCGGCCGAAGGCGGTCGAGTAGGGCCCCGAGGCCTGGTTGTTGACGTTGGCGGCAAACGAGCCGAAGCCGATGTTCGCGTCGTCCCATTGCCCGCTCGAGGTATAGCCGGCGCGGAAGGCGCCCCTTCCGCCGTACCACATCAGCCGCGAGCCGTCGCCGGTGGTGGGGATAGTGCCGGCGCCCTGGATGTCGGTGTCAGTGCCCGAGTCGTAGGCGTAGGTGCCGAGCCCGAGGATGCCGCCGGCGTTGTCGACGCGGAACCACTCCTGGTCCAACGCGCCGGTCGAGTACGTGCCGCTGGCGCTGAGGGAGAGGAGGTCGGTCGTGCCGCTGGTGCCGAGCGTCGTCGTGCCGAGGAGCTTGAGGTTGATGAGTTTGTTCGTGGTGGAGGCGGTCTGCTGCGCGGCCGGCGCGAGTTCGACGTCGCCGCTGACATGCGCGGTAGTGATGGAGGCGGCGCTGGCGTTGATGGCCGCGGCGATGTTGGTGCCAGCGATGGCGGTGGTGGCGATCGATGGGTTGGGATAGGTTCCGGAGAGATCGCCGCCGGCGGCGACGCCGTTGATGTCGCCGCTCGGACCGGTCGCACCGGTTGGGCCGGTCGCGCCCGTTGCACCCGTCGCTCCGGTCGGGCCGGTCGCGCCAGCGGGACCTGTTGCGCCGGTCGCGCCGGGAGTTCCCGGAGCTCCGTCAGTGCCGTTCAAGCCGGTGGCGCCGGTGGGACCCGACGGTCCGGTTGCGCCGGTTGCGCCAGTCAGTCCGGTCGCACCGGTTGGGCCAGTCGGTCCGATCGCGCCGGTGGGGCCGGTCGCACCGGTCGGACCGGTGTCGCCGGTTGGACCGATCGGTCCTGTTGCGCCGGTCAAGCCCGTTGCTCCGGTCGCGCCGGACGGACCGGTTGGGCCGGTTGCACCGATGTCGCCGGTCGGACCCACCGGTCCTGTTGCACCGGTGGATCCAGTCAAGCCGGTCGGGCCGGTCGCGCCCACGGGTCCCGTGGGACCGATGGCGCCTTCCTGCGCGAGCAGTTGCCAGTTCGCCGAGCTGTCCGGCTGCTGATTCGTGTTCGCGGCGACGGCGATGTACGACGAGCCGTTGAACGACACTGCATCATTAATCTGGTATGCCGTCGCGTTGCTCCAGGGACCGCGCCAATTGATCCCGGTCGGGCCAGTCGGACCGACAGCACCGGTTGCGCCGTTCACGCCTGCGGGTCCCTGCGGGCCGGTGGCACCGTTCGCACCCGCCGGCCCTTGCGGACCTGTTGCGCCGGTCGCGCCATTCGTGCCGTTCGTACCCGCCACTCCTTGCGGACCGGTGACGCCGGCCGGACCTTGCGGACCGGTCGCGCCGGTGACGCCTGCAGGTCCCGTCGGGCCGGTTGGTCCTGTGGGACCAGTCGCACCGTTCAGTCCCGGCGCGCCCTGCGGACCTGCTGCGCCGGTGGCTCCCGCCGGGCCTGACGGTCCGGCCGGACCGGTCGATCCGCCGGTTGCGGTTATCAGCTCGTCGCGGAACGCCATCTCGAACGCGGCGGCGTCCTGACTCTCGTTCGCGATCTGCGAGCCGAGGATGAGGGCGCGGCCGTCACCGCTGGTTGCGGACATGCGCAGCGCGCCGTCATTGACGGAGGCGGAGATGATCTGCGCGACCGGAATCGACCGCTCTTCCCACGGTTGCAGCGAGACGTCGGTCGCGCCGAGGCTCACGCCGTTGGAATCGGTCACATCGAGGTGCACCGTGATCGGTGAGCCGGCCGTCTCGACGAGAAAAACGTTGTAGCGGAAATCGCCCGTCTGCCGCACGCCCTGCAGCATCCCCGACTGGCCGTTGCGGATGCCGAAGTCAGTGGGAACGCCGGAGTTGAAGAGGCCCTGCGACTGCGCGACCGTCTGCCCGTCGTTCTGGTTGTAGACGCGCGATGAGACGAGCAGCGCCCGCGTCGACCGGACGCGGATCGCGCCGAGTCCCTTGATGCCGAACATCGAGACCGAGGCGTCCTCGAACGCTTTCGTGGCGCCGGCGGCCACCGTCCCGTGGAACGTCGCCGGTTCCTGGTTGCCCTGTCCGCTGCGCAGGAACGACGCCTCGAAATCGGCGTCGTCCGTCGGCGACGGATTGGTGATCCAGATCGTGGTGTAGAAGTGGCTGCCGCCGATTCCATCGATGTGACCGGCTGCCGGCAGGATGAGGTCCGTGCCGGCGAATCCGGCGCTCAGAGGAGCGATGGGCAGGAAAAGGGTAAGCGCGAGCGAAAGCCACGCGGTGGCGTGTTTCAAGAGGGAGGCTCCTTGAGGGTGCTTGTTTGGGACGTCGATTGGACGACGGTTATTGTAACTGACGACCGCCTGCTCGCGCTACCGCGGCTGCGCGAAGAGCGCCTCGAAATCCTTCCGCCGGCTGCGGCTCAACTTGATCCGGCGGCCATCGGCAAGGACCAGCGCGCAGTCGCCGCGGAACAATGGGTGGATCTCGCGGACGCGGTCGATGTTGACGATGGCGGAGCGGTGGACGCGGAAGAAGTGACGGCGATCGAGCTGCTTTTCGATCTCTTCCATCGTTTGGCGGAGCAGATGAGCGGCGGGGCCGGCGTGGAGCGTGACGTAGTAGTCGGCCGCTTCGATCCAGTCGATTTGCGAGGCATCGAGGACGATGCTCTTCTCGCGCGCCGGGATGAGGAAGCGGGTGCGCGGCACTTCGCGTTCGGCGAGCAATTCGGCGATGCGGTGATCGATCTCGCCTCGCTGCCGCCCGCGGGCTCGTTCTTTAGCGCGCATCAGTGCCTCGGCGAAACGGCGATCGTCGAATGGCTTGAGGAGGTAGTCGAGCGCATGCACTTCGAACGCGCGCACGGCGTAGCGGTCGTACGCGGTGACGAAGATGACGGCGGGCACGGTATCCGCCCCAATCTGTTCGATTACCGCGAATCCATCGACCTCGGGCATCTGGATGTCGAGGAAGAGAAGGTCCGGCCGCGTCCGCGCGATCAGCGCGACGGCGTCCGCGCCCGTTCCCTCCCCCACCACGCGCACCTCGGCATCCCCTTCCAACAACGCGCGAACCGACTCCCGCGCGAGCGGCTCGTCGTCGATGATCACGACGCGGAGAGGATTCTCAGTCATGGCGACTGGCACAAGCACAGACAAGAGTGTCTGTGCCACATTGATCCTGGTGGTGTGCGATGAGGCTCAAAACTTCTACCGCGGCGCGGTGTGGCACAGACGGCACAGACACTCTTGTCTGTGCTTGTGCAACCGAACAGATCACAACGAGCTCCACGGAATCTGAACGGACGCCAGCACGCCCTCGCCGGCGGACTTGAGCTCGAACTGTCCGTCATCGCCGTACAGATGCCGAAGCCGATCCACTGTGTTGCGGACTCCGATGCCGCCGTCCGTCGATCCGCCGAGGGTGCCGGTGTTGAAGACTTCGATGTTGAGATGGCCGTTGTTGCGGAAGGCGCGCACGTTCACGACGCCCGGCGCCGCGCTCTGCTCGATGCCGTGGCGGATGGCGTTTTCGACCAGCGGCTGCAGCAACAGCGTCGGCACCGCTCCCCGTCCCGTCGCGGCGGAGACGTCGATGGTGAACGACATGCGATCGGGAAACCGCGCGCGCTGGATTTCGAGATAGCGTCGCAGGACGGCCAGCTCGGCGTCGAGCGGAACTTTCTGATCGCCGGCATGATCGAGCGTGTATCGCAGCAGCTCGCTCAGGCCTGCCAGCATCGCGATCGCCTCCTCGTTCCTCTTCATGCGCACGAGGCCGCTGATCGCGTTGAGCGTGTTGAACAGAAAGTGCGGCTGAAGCTGCAGTTCCAGCGCCTGCAGGCGCGCGTCGACGAGCGAAGTCTCCAGCTGCGCCGCCTGCAGTGCGCGTTCGCGATAGCGCTCGTAGAACTCGAAGGCCATCGCCCCGCCGAGGACGAGGCAGTAGAGCAGCCACTCGAGAGGGAGGCGATAAAACAGAAAGTCGCCGAAACGGATCTCCGACGCCGAGGCAGTGCGAAGGTCGAAGGGCCTCATCACGAGCATCAGTCCGAGCCAGTAAAAACCGTGCAGAACGGCGATCACGCACGAGGCGAGGAAATGCACGAGGATCGGATAGCGGCGCACCGGAACGACCGGAAGGCGGCGCGCCAGCCAGACGATCGCGGCGGTTGCGGCCAGCCACGCCTCCCACACCAGGAGGTAGTACGAGAGCAGCCGCACCACCGAATGGCCGTGCGTGATCATGCCGATCCAGATCTGAAATCCAGAGACGAGCCCGAAGACGGTCCAGAAGAGGACGGCGAAGCGCCAGGCCATGCGGCGCGGAGTCATGCCCGCCAGTCTGCGGCAGGAATCGGCGAAACGGAAACCGAATGCAGCGAACGGAGATCAGCGTGCAGCGAATTGGAGTCGTGGAGTTCACGTTCCCATCTGCGTAAATCTGCGCAATCTGCGGATGAAGGTTTATCCGCAGATCACGCAGATTCACGCAGATTAAAGCGTGCGACCATGTGCGGATGAAGAGCGCATTCCTCCTTCTTCTTCTCGTTTCCGCTCCCCTCTTCGCTGCCGATGAATTCACGTTGTATGACCTGCTTCCGCCGGAGAGTCATCAGTTTGCGATCACGTATGACGTGACGCAGGATCGCGAAGGAACGGAGCTGTTTTTCAATCCGATTCGTGTCGGATCGATCGCCACGAAGGAACGGGTGCTGGCGCGCGCGACCGGCAAACCGCTGCAGTTCGAAGTAGTCAGCGGCAAGGTGGCGAAGGAGAGCGGCCTGGTTTCGGCGAAGACGGCGGACGACGCGCAATTCATCCGCGTTCATCTTCCGGCGGCGGTGCCGAAAGGGGGCGAGACGCGCATCCGCATTTTGAAGACGTACACGGATGCGGCGTCGTACTACGTGAAGGACGGCAATCTCGTCTTCGAGCGGCCGCTCGGCATCAAGCGCAACGTCGTGCTGCTGCCGAAATCGTGGGAGCTGATCGAATGCGCGTCGCCGGCCATCGTCTCGACCGACGCCGACGGCCGGATCCGCGTCAGCTTCCTCAACGATCGCGACGATCAACTGCCGGTGAAGATCGTCGCGCGGAGGCTGCCATGAAATACGCTCTCATCCTTCTGTTGATTTGCGCGCCCGCGCTCTTCGCACAAGAGTCGATTCATCGCGCCGAGCAGGATCGCGAGATCACCTACTGGCTGCTCGATCCATCCACGCACCAGTTCCGCATCTCGCACGATTTCACCGTCACGCGCGCCGGGCAGAAATCGGTTCACAGCTTCGTGCGCAAAGGGAGTGTCGTCTCGCCGGACGCGAAGATGATCGATCTCGACACCGGCGCGGAGCTCGTCACGCACAGCGTGGCCGGCAAGGATGTGAACGCGCTCGGCTACTATCCGAACAAAGTCGACCCCGATTCCGTGGCCGTGCAGGGCGACCTCCCGCACGCGATCGAAGAAGGACAGTCGGCGCGCATCCGCGTGCAGGAGACGTACACCGATCCGGTCGGGTATGGCCTTGAGAGCGCTGAGCTTCTCTGGAAGCGAACATTGGGACGTCCGCTGAACATCGTCACGCTGCCGGCCGGGTGGATGCTGACCTCGGTGAACACTCCCGCCATCATCTCGCTCGATGCCGAGGGGCGCGTGAGGTTGCGGTTCACGAATACTCGGAATGATGAGTTGTCGGTAGTGATTCGCGCGAAGCGTAGCGCAGGCGTCTCGCCTGCATCCGGCGGGCGTCCTCGCCCGACGGGTTTCTGGGATTCAATCACGGCACCGTTAATGATTCCGGAAACCCCCGCCGGGCGAGACGCCACGGCGGATGCAGGCGGGGACGCCCGCACTACGCCTTTTTCTTCAACGTTACGATGCCGAGGCGGCGGCCATTCGCGGAGTCTTCGATGAGCGTGGCCAGACGCCGTGCGCGCGTCTCTTCCTTTTTCGCGCTGGTGACCCAGTAGATCGCGATGCGTCGGTAACCTGGCGGCTGGGCATTGAAGAACTCCCACGCCTTCTTGTTCGCGCGGAGTTTTTTCTCATCGGCGGAAGGAAGCGTTCGCGTCTCGTTTTCGTACGAGTAAATCGCGGACTTCGACTCGCGGCGGTGCTCGAAGGCGCGCAGGCCGGCGGGCTGCATCCGGCCGAGTTTCGTCAGCTCGGCCACGCGGGCGATGTTGATCGCGCTCCACGTGCTCGTCTTTTTTCGCGGCGTGAAGCGGATGCTGTAGCTGACGTCGTCGATGTTGCGCCGAACGCCGTCGATCCAGCCGAAACAGAGCGCTTCGTCGACCGACTCCGGCCAGGTGATCGACGGCTTGCGCGAGCCTTTTTTGTAGAAGCCGACCAGGAGTTCCGTGGCCGAGGAGTGGTTTTTGGCCAGCCATTTGCGAAAGTCGGCGGGCGTTTTGAAAAACATTGGTTCCATCACTGAAAGAATAACGGTTGCGATGGGATGATCCGGACCGCATGAAGTTTCTCGCAATCCTCGCCCTCATTTTTCCCCTCTCCGCATCGGCGCAGATGCACGACATGAGTCACATGCAGCATTCGCAAGGCGATCCCGCCGGCGAACTGCTGATGCGGCAGGTGTCAGGCACGGGCATGAATCCGTCCGCCGCGCCGGCGCATATGGAGATGACGGATTACGACGGCTGGATGCTGATGCTGCACGGCCTGGCGTTCGTCAGCGCCGTCGACGAATCGGGGCCGCGCGGCGAGAACAAACTCTTTTCGACAAACTGGCTGATGGGGATGGCCGATCGTTCGCTGGCCGGCGGTCATCTTATGTTCCGTTCGATGCTCAGCCTCGAGCCGGTCACCGTCGGCGACTACTACCCGGAGCTCTTCCAGACCGGTGAAACGATTCACGGGCATCCGATCGTCGACGGGCAGCATCCGCACGATTTCTTCATGGAGCTCGCCGCCGAGTATGCGCACGCGATCGATGCGAACACCGTCGGCTACATTTACGCCGCGCCGTTCGGCGATCCCGCACTCGGGCCTGTCGCCTATCCGCACCGCGCCTCGGCTGCCGAAATCCCGCAGGCGGCGCTGAGCCATCACGTGCAGGACTCGACGCATATCGCCGGCAGCGTCGTCACCGTCGGAGCGCAGCGCGGAATGCTCGGCGTCGCCGTCAGCGGCTTCCACGGCCGTGAGCCGGACGAAAACCGCTGGGACATCGACACTGGCAAGATCGACTCGTGGTCGACGCGCGTCACGTTCGATCCGACGCCGAACTGGAGCGCGCAGATTTCGACGGGACATCTGCATCATCCCGAAGCCGCGGAGCCGGACGACGTGCAGCGGACGACGGCCTCGGTGTCGTACAGCGACGGCGCACATTTCAACTCCAGCGTGATCTTCGGCCACAACGACAAGAGCGAAGGACGATCGGTCTCGTCGCTCCTCGGCGAAGCGACGCTGCGATTCCTCGCTCGCAATTACGTGACCGGTCGCGTCGAAATTGTCGACAAGGATGAGTTGTCCGTCGCCGGCGTCCACCGAGTCAAAGCGCTGACCCTCGGCTACTCACGCGACGTCTTCAACGTGACCTCGATCTCCGTGGCCGCCGGTGGAAACGTGACCGTCTACAGCATTCCGAACGCGCTCGATACGGCCTACGGCGATCCGCGTTCGCTCTATCTCTTCCTGCGCCTTCGCGGGCACTGACAGCGCCCTACTTCTCCTCCGCGCCTTTCGGCCAGCCGCCGCCGAGGAACGTTTCGATGGCGGGGAAGACGATGGCTGGTTGTTCGGCGTGCGGGAAGTGGCCGGTGTGCGGGAGGCGGAGGAGGCGCGCGTTCGGCAGCGCGGTCACCCAGTTCGAGACCATCGCCATCGGGATGGCGTCTTCGTCGCCGTGGATGATCAGCACGTGCGCTTTGACGCGGGCTAGTTCCGGCATCCAGTTCCAATCGCCGAGGGAGGCGACGGTGGCGCTGTTGGTTTTGGTCATGCCGTAGCGGATCGCTTCGGGCGGGGCGGCGCAGAGATCGGATTTCACGGCGCTCGACGGGACCGACTTCGCCAGCCGCGGCGGCGTCATGATCGACCAGTACTCGCGGCAGACGGCCGTCACGTCTTTCGAGGCCTCGAATTCGCCCTGCAGCTCGTCGCTGCGCTTGAGCTGTTCATCGGTGAGGCGCGACATCAGCGAATCGCCGAGCTCTTCGAAGAACTTCCCTTTCGACGGCGGAATGGGTGAGAGAAAAATCATCCGTTCGATGCGGTCGGGGTAGCGGATCGCGTAACGCGCGGCGATGGCGGGACCGAACGAATGCCCGAGCAGCGTCACTTTCTCGAAGCCGAGGTGCTTGCGCAGCGCTTCGAGATCGGCCACGTGATGATCGACCGTCAGGAGCGCGACGTCCGAGGGCAACGTCGAGCGGCCGCCGCCGCGCTGGTCGTATTCGATCAGGCGATGGTGCTGACGGAGCGGCCCGAGGTCGGCGGCCAGCGAGTCGTGATCCATCCCAGGTCCGCCGTGAATCACGATGATCGGCGACCCTTTGCCGGTGTCGGAGTACCAGAGCCGGACGCCGTCGCCGGCATCGACGAAATGTTGCGCGAGGACGATGGGCGCGGTCAGAAAGAGAGCAATAGCGACTGCAATTCGATGCATCGCGTGAGTATGCGCGAGGGACAAGATTCTTGCCTCTTCTTCCCCGTCACGCTATTGTTGCGGAACTCCCTATCAAACGTGAAAGCCGAGGAGGATTCCATGGCCAAGTGGACTCGCAGGCGGTTTCTCGAAACGATCGGCCGCGTCGGCGGCGCGGCGGCGGTTTACGAATCGATGGTCGCGCTCGGAATGGTGCGCGTGCCCGACTCGGTGTACGCCAATCCGCTGCAGATGCCCGAGGGCGGAGGCAACGGCAAGACCATCGCCATCCTCGGTGCCGGCATCGCCGGACTCACGGCCGCGTACGAGCTGAAGAAGCGCAACAGCGGATTCAACATCGTCGTCCTCGAGGCCTCGCATCGGCCGGGCGGACGCAGCTACACCGTCCGCGCCAACGACAAGATCATCGAGACGCACGGCAACGAAACGTGGGAGCAGACCTGCCACTTCGAGGGCGACGTCAAGAATCAGTATCTGAATGCCGGCCCGGGACGGCTTCCGTATCACCACACCGTCGCCCTCGGCTATTGCAAGGAGTTGAAGGTCGAGGTCGAGCCGTATGTCATGACGACGCGCGCGAACCTTTACCAGAACAAGGACGGGTTTCACGGCAAGCCGATGCCGCATCGCCGCGTGCTCAACGACACGCGCGGCTGGATTTCGGAGCTGCTGACGAAGTCCATCGACAAAGGCTCGCTCGACGACGAGCTCTCGCCCACGCAGAAAAAGCAGATGCTCGATCTGCTCAACACCTTCGGCCCGCTGACGAACAAGAAGTACGTCGGCTCGCAGCGCTCGGGATACACGACGCAGCCGGGCGTCTTCACGCCGGGCGACATCGAGCCGCCGATTCCGCGGATCGAAATCCTCGGCTCCGAATTCTGGCTCGACCGGATGTATCAACCCGAGGACTACGAGTGGCAGCCGACGCTCTTCCAGCCGGTCGGCGGCATGGACAAGCTGGCGTACGGCTTCGTGCCGCACGTGAAGGAGTTCATCCAATACGAGCGCGAAGTGACCTCGGTGCGCAATGCCGAGGGCGACAAGGTTTTGATCCGGCACCGTGCGGCGGGGAATCCGTCCGCGCCCGAGGAAACGCTCACCGCCGATTGGTGCATCAGCACGATTCCGGTGTGGATCCTTCACGGCATCGACAACAATTTTTCCACGCCGTTCCGAAACGCCCTGAAGGCGCCGAAGCGCGGCCTGACGTGCAAAGTGGGGTGGCAGGCCAACCGCCGCTTCTGGGAGCTCGACAACGAGATCTACGGCGGCATCTCCTACATCAATAACAACATCACGCAGATGTGGTACCCGTCGAACGGCTATCTGTTCGAGGAGAAAGGCGTGCTCACCGGCGCCTATAACTACACGGCGAACGCGGAGTTCCTCGGCAATCAGCCGCTGAAGGAGCGGTTGAAGATCGCCGCTGCCGGCGCGCGCCTGCTGCACGGCGAGACGTTCACGAGAGACGTTCCGATCGACCTCGGACTTTCGATCGCGTGGCATCACGTGCCGTATCAGCTCGCGGGATGGGCCGATTGGGACAAGGTCCCGGCCGCGTTCTACGACACGCTGCTCGAGCCGGATGGCCGCGTCATCGTGGCCGGCGATCAGGTGTCGTATCTCCCCGGCTGGCAGGAGGGCGCGATGCTGTCCGCGCACCACGTCCTGCAGCGCATCAGCCGCGGAACGCGCCTGAAGATGATGGCCGCCTCGACGACGAAGCGCCACGCGCCGGATACGCACGCGCTGACGCAAGGTTCGGGCAGGACGAGAAACTAACGTACGGGAGCAGGACCGCCGTGTGTGGCGCAGACACTCCTGTCTGCGCTCGGCGGTCCTGCCATCGCCCGAGACGATACACTCCGCCGCATGCCCGAGCTTCGTCGCGATATCGGTCTGTGGCGCGGCATCGCCCTGAACATGATCGACATGGTCGGGATCGGACCATTCATCACGATCCCGCTGATTCTTTCGGCCATGGGCGGCGGCCGCGGCATGCTGGCCTGGATCCTCGGCGGACTGCTTGCGATCAGCGACGGCCTCGTCACCGCGGAGTTGTCGGCGTCGATGCCGGGATCCGGCGGTTCCTACGTTTTCCTGCGTAACGCGTATGGCCGCGCCGGACGATTGATCTCGTTCCTCTTCCTTTTTCAGATTCTCTTTTCCGCGCCGCTGTCGATGGCCTCGGGCTGCATCGGTTTCGCCAGCTATCTGAAAGTGATCGTTCCCGCTGCGGGAAATCACATCGGACTGACCGCGACGATCGTCTGCATCCTGACGATGTTGCTGCTCCTTCGGCGCATCGAAGCGATCGGCAAGTTCTCGATCCTGCTGTGGATCGGCGTGCTGGCGACACTGGCCATCGTGATCGTCGCCGGACTGCCGCATCTGAAGCTCGACGCGTTCGCGTTCTGGCGCGCGCCGCGTCTCGACGGCGGCATCGGTTACGCCGGTCTCGGCGTCGCGCTGATCTATGCGGTCTACGACTACCTCGGCTACTACAACATCTGCTACATCGGCGACGAGGTGCGCGACCCGCAGCGGACGATCCCGCGCGTGATCGTGATCTCGATCCTGGCCATCGGCGCGATCTACCTGGTGATGAACGCGTGCCTGATCTCGGTGCTGCCGATGAAGCAGGCCATGACCTCACCGTCGATCGTGGCCGACTACCTCGCGCTGCTCCTCGGCAAGCGCGCGGCGCAATGGATCTCGATCCTGATTCTGTGGACGGCGTTCGCGTCGATCTTTTCGCTGATGCTCGGCTACTCGCGCATCCTCTACGCCGCCGCGCGCGACGGAAACTTCTTCGGCTGGTTCGCCAAATTGCATGCCACCGAGGCGTATCCGTACGTCTCGATCCTCTTCCTCGGATGCGTGGCGACGGCGTTCTGCTGGATGTCGCTGAAGAACGTGCTGCAGGCCATCCTCTCGATTCGCGCCATCATCCCGTTCATGGCCCAGATCATCGGAGCGGTGCTTTTGCGACAACGCGAACCCGATCGCCCGCGCCCCTTCCGCATGTGGCTCTACCCGCTCCCCGCCATCATCGCCCTCGGCCTCTGGAGCTTCATCGTGATCTCGCCACAAAAGGGTTTGAAGGTGGGCGGGCTGTATGTGATCGCGGCAGGGACGTTGTTCTACGTTGCACGCGGTTGGCTGGAACGGAGACGGACGCCTGGGAACGCGGGCGTCCCGCCCGCCGGTCACAAGTAGCGCGCGTCGACAGCGGGCAGGATGCCCGCGCTCCCAGGATCAGCTTGTGGCTCCATCCATGCAGTGAATGCTGGAAACCTCAATGCACATCGCCCGAACTGTAGCTCCAGCTCTCCTCATCCTTGCCATCGCCATCTCCGCGCAGGCGCGTGTCGTTCACAAAATCGCGGCGCCCGCATTCACGACCGCCGCGACGAATGACGCGACGAAGAAGCCGGCGCTCAATTCAGCAAGCAAACCTGGATCGGCGATTCTGCGCGCGCAGATTCTGCTCGATCGCGCGCACTGTTCGCCGGGCGAGATCGACGGGCGTTACGGCAGCAACACGCGGCTGGCGGTCACGGAGTTCAACCTCTCGCACGGAATCAAGGCAGGAGCGAACGTCAGCGTGGCGACGTGGGCTGCGCTCAACAAGGATGTTGCTCCGGTCCTGGTGCCGTACACGATCACGGCCGCCGATGTTGCCGGACCGTTCGTCGTGAATCCGCCGGAGATGGCCGACAAGGCCAAGCTGCCGGCGCTCGGCTACGGATCGGTGGCCGAGGAGTTGGGGGAGAAGTTTCATATCAGTCCGGCGCTGCTGCAGTCGCTCAATCGCGGCGTCGCGTTCGACAAAATTGGCGTCGTCATCCAGGCGCCTGACGTGTCGCGGCCTCCGCTGCCGAAGACGGCAGGCATGAGCATCCGCGTGAACAAACACCGTACGACGGTCGAGGTCATCGATCGCGCGGGCGTATTACTGGCCAGCTACCCGGCCACGATCGGCAGCGTTCACGATCCGCTTCCGATCGGGAAGTGGAAGATCAACGGCGTGGAGTGGGATCCGAGCTTCCACTACAACCCCGATCTCTTCTGGGACGCCGAGGCCAGCGACAAGAAGGCGAAGATTCCATCGGGTCCGAACAATCCGGTGGGCAGCGTCTGGATCGATCTGTCGAAACCGCACTACGGCATTCACGGGACGCCGGAGCCGTCGACGATCGGCAAGACCACTTCGCACGGCTGCATCCGCCTGACGAATTGGGATGCGAGCGAGCTGGCGAAAGTGGTGACGCCCGGAATGCCGGCCGTGCTGGAGAAATGAAGAAGCTCGCATTCGCTGCCGGCGCCGCGCTGATCGCCGGATTGTCGTGGATGGCTTCGGGAACGACGCCGAACATGAACCTGGCGCCGCCGCAGGTCCGAACCATGCCGCGGACGTATGCCGTTTCGCCGGAGGAATCGGGGATCGGGGGTGTTGAGTCGGAGACGAAGACGCAATCATCGGCATCATCGCTACCACTCCCGACTCCCGACACCCTGCTCCCGTCAACTACCGACGCTCCCCGCGCGCTGACCATGCCCGTCTCCGGTATCGATCCGAGCAGCATCCACGACAACTTCGACGAGATGCGCGGCGGATCGACGCGGCGCCACGACGCGCTCGACATCCTCGCGCCGCGCGGCACACCGGTCGTGGCGACGGACGACGGCACCGTGAAGAAGCTCTTCACCAGCGTCCCGGGCGGTCTCACCGTTTACGAGTTCGATCCCGATCAACGCTACTGCTACTACTACGCGCACCTCGACGCTTACGCCGCGGGCCTGCACGAAGGCCAACTCCTCCGCCGCGGCGATCTGGTCGGCTACGTCGGCACGACCGGAAACGCACCGAAAGACGCGCCGCATCTCCACTTCGCCGTGATCCGCCTCGATCCCGACAAGCGCTGGTGGACGGGCACGCCAATCAACCCCTACCCGCTGCTCTACAAACCTCGATAGCTTTTCTCCGCTCCTCCGCGTCTCCGCGTGAACCCGTCTCCCTGTTGCGATCGCACGAATTCTCAATGAATCCCATGCATCCGCAGCAGCATCACCCAAAGCGCATGTCCGCCGCCGAGGAACAAAAACGCGAGAACAGCGACCAACACCAAAATCAACATCCAACGTTTACTCATACGCAAGTGCCTCCCTGATGGCCATTCGTGCCGCGCGTTGCGCCGGATGAAAGCTGCTGATGGCCGCGAGAACCACGACCAGCAACAGCCATCCGGTGACGGCGGCCGGTGACATGAAAAAATCGAGTGGGCTTCGAACGAACATCTGTCCCGTGGCCGCATCGAGTGCGAAGGTGATCGGGATGGCCACGATGACCGCGACGCACCAGCTCAGAATCGCCATCACAATCCCTTCCACCACCACGCCGCGCGCGATCGTTCGCGGCGTCGCGCCGATGGCGCTGAGAATGCCGATCTCGCGCGTGCGCTCGAGGACGTTGAGCGACAGCGTCGTCGTCAATCCCAATCCGCCGACGAAGACGACCAGCAGCGCCGCGAAAATCAGCGCCGACTTGATGATCACAAGGTGATCAGCGAACGACTTGCGCGAATCGCTGAGCGCGTGGATGCCGCCGATGCTGATGCCGGCGCGGTCGAGCGCGCGTTCGATCGCTTTCGACGCGGCGATCTGCGATGGGATGTCGTGACTGCGCGTGACGATGCGCACGCTGCGCGTCAGATCGCCCGACTGGCCGCTCGCTGCAAGAATCGACCGCCGCGGCGCATAGACCGTGCGGCCGGGGACGAGCTCTTTGGCGACGCCGACGATTCGCCAGCGGACGGTTCGGTTGTTGATGCGCAGAACCAGTTCGCCGCGCGAGTCGATGGACTGACTGACGACGCAGACGCCGTCGTCGTCCGGTTTCAGCCATCGTCCTTCGAGCAGCGGAAGATCGAGCAGCTTCGAATACGCATCGGGTCCGATGAGGGAGACGCGGGAATCGCCCAGCATCGCGCCGCTTTCGGCCCAGTATTCGGCGTGCGCGACGTCCGGCACGGCCGCCAACGCACGCGCAACGTCCGCAATCGGATAAGCGCGCGGGAAACCGGCCTGCACGTCGAAGCGGCGCGCACGCGCGTCGGCGTCGAGCGTTCGCGTCCAGGCGGCGGAAACATTCAGCGCTGCGATGAAGGCCGCGCCGCCCGCGGCCAGCGTGGCCACGGTCAGGATCAGCCGTCCGCGGCGGTGAAAGGCCGTCCGCAGCGACAGCATCATCGGACGCGGTAGCCAGGTGATCCGCGCCAGCCAGCGGTCGAAGGCGCGCGTGCCGAAAGGCCGCAGTCCAATGCCGTTGCTGAACGCTTCGTGAATGCTGATCCGCGAGACGCGCCAAACCGGTCCGAGCGCCGCCAGCAGCGGAATCGCAATCCCCGCGACGATCTCGCACGCGATGATCCAGAGCGGCGGCATCGCGTCCGTGATCGTGGCGTTGAGCATGCTCGCGCAGAACCGGTTGTACGCGCGGCCGGCCGAGATGCCGAGCGGGATTCCGATCGCGAGCGCGATGAGGGCCAGGATCGCCACCTGCCCGAGGTAGAGCGAGGCGATCTGGCGCGTCGAGGCGCCGATGGTTTTCATGACCGCCGCCTGCCGCAACTGCTCGACGAGCAGCGCGTGAATCATGTTCACGACGAGGACGGCGCTGAGCGCGACCGTCAGCGCGCCGAACGCGCCGAGGAGGAAAAGGAACGTGTCCATCTGCGCGGCGTGCGGGTGGCGGCCGGGCGTGGGGACGTCGATGCGCGTGACCTTGCCGATCGTGCTCTCGACTCGTCTAGCGACTTCGCGAATGTGGCGCTCGTCGAGTCGATCGCCGCTGACGAGAATGCGCAACTGCTGCGATTCGATGTTTGCACCGCCGCGGAGCAGCGAGCTCCAGGTCACAAATCCGGTCGCTGCGTGCTCCATCCAGCCGGGCGCGAGTCCCGCGGCGTGAACCGTTCCGGCGATGCGGATCGGCCGCTCGCCCTGATCGATCGTTCGGACGAATACGCGGCCACCAACATTTGCACGCGTGACGGACAGCGAAGCGCGCTCGATCAATACTTCGTCGTCGCCCGGCGGCCAGGAGCCGGAGTCGGCGACGAATCGGTCCATGCGCAGATCGCGAAAATCGCGCACGACGAAGAGGATCAGCGGCACCCACTGATCCTTCGCCACCTTCACCCGCGCATAGATCACCGGCCTTGCCTCGGCGTCGCTCACGCCCGGCACGCGCCGCGCGGTGTCGACAACCGAATCACTCACCGGACCATCGAGAACGAGAATCGCCGACGCTGGACACGTATCGGTGTACGTCGTCTTCAGCTCGCGGGTCAGGATCGAGTACGAGGTCAGGATCATGCTCACGCCGAACGCGCCCGCGGCCATGGCGGCCACGGCCAGCGTCGTGCGCAACGGCGTGCCGGCGACGTCGCGGAAGACTTTCCGCCAGCGCGGTGCGATCACGCCACGCACCCGTCGGCAATCGTGATCGTGCGCGAGACGGCCGTCGCCGCCTCCGGATCATGCGTGACGACCAGCAGCGTCTTGCCGTCCGCGGCGAGCTCGCCGAAGAGACGGAAGATCTCCGCGCTCGTCTCCGAGTCGAGATTGCCGGTCGGCTCGTCCGCGAGGATCACCGGCGGATCGTTGGCCAGCGCGCGCGCGATGGCCACGCGCTGCTGCTGCCCGCCGGAAAGCGCGGACGGAAGTTTGTCCCCCTGATCGGCGACGCCGACGCGTTCGAGCAGTCGCATCGCCCGCACGCTTCGTTGATTGCGCGGAAGCGTGCCGGAAAAGTCCATCGGCAGCATGACGTTCTCGGCGACGGTGAGCGTCGGCAGCAGTTGGAAAAACTGGAAAACGAATCCGATGCTGCGGCCGCGCCACGCGGCGAGATCGTTGTGCGTGAAGTTCTGAATCTCTTTGTCGCCGATGCGCAGCGACCCGGACGACGGACGATCGATGCCGCCGATCATGTTCAGCAGCGTCGATTTGCCGCTGCCCGATTTTCCGACGATGGCGACGAACTCGCCCGCGGCGATCTCGAGGTCGATGTCGCGCAGCGCCTCGAAGGAGCCGGCGGGCGTTTCGTACGTTTTGGAGATGTGCTGGAGCTGAATCATGGGCGCAGCTTCGCAGCGCGGTTCTGAACGGTTGGTGAATGGCTTGTTCAGGTTCGGTTCAGAATGAAAGTTCTAATTCACGGAAACGCAATGCGCATCCTGATCGCTGAAGACGAGCCGCATCTCTCACGGCAGCTGGCGTCGGCGCTGACCGACGCCGGCTACGCCGTCGATTGCGCATTGGATGGCGATCGCGCCGATTTCCTCGGCGCCACCGAGGCGTACGACGCGGTCATCCTCGACCTCGGATTGCCGGCGATGGACGGACTGACGATTCTTCGCCGCTGGCGCGACGCGGGACTGTCGATGCCGGTGCTCGTCCTCACCGCGCGCGACTCGTGGCACGAGAAGGTGCGCGGCATCGACGGCGGCGCGGATGATTACGTCGCCAAGCCCTTTCAGATGGAAGAGGTGCTGGCCCGCCTGCGCGCGCTGATCCGCCGCGCCAGCGGCCAGGTCAGCCCGGAGCTGCGCTCCGCGAACGTCATCCTCGATCCTCGCAATGCGCGCGTCACGCTCGATGGCGCGCCGGTGAAACTCACCAGCCACGAGTTTCGCGTGCTCTCGTATCTCATGCATCACCGCGGCCGCGTCGTGCCGCAGAGCGAGCTGACGGAGCACATCTACGCGCAGGATTTCGATCGCGATTCGAACACGGTTGAGGTGTTCATCGCCCGCCTGCGCCGCAAGCTCGGCGCGTCGTTCATCGAGACCGTGCGTGGCCTCGGCTACCGCATCGAGGGCGAGCGATGAAGTCGTTCCGCACGCGTCTGCTCGTCGGCTCGATCATCTTCGCCGGCGGGCTGCTGGCCGTTTTTCACATGTTGTCGCTGGCGATGTTCCGCCACTCGTTGAGGATGCGCCTCGATCACGCCTGGATTCTTTTCGTGTCGTTCATCTTCATCATCATCGGCGTCGCGCAGATGCGCCGCGGCCTTTCACCCTTCGACGCATTGCGCGCGCGGCTGGCCGACGTTCGCGACGGCCGCGAACGTCGATTGGAAGGACGCTATCCATCCGAAGTTCAGCCGCTGGTGAATGATCTGAACGCGCTGCTCGATCATCGCGACGAGGCCGTCCGCCGCGCCCTCGGCAAGGCCGGCGATCTCGCGCATGGACTCAAGACGCCGCTCGCGGTGCTGTCCAACGAAACCGCGCGCGTCGAAAACCCCGAGGTCGCGGCGGAGATGCGCGCTCAACTCGACCGCATGCGCCGCCAGCTCGACTACCACCTCGCGCACGCCCGCGCCGCCGCCTCGGGTGCCCCACTCGGCGCGCGCAGTTCCGTCGCCGAATCCGCCAACGCTCTGGCCCGAACGCTCCTCCGCCTCCACGCCGATCGCGGCCTCTCAATCAACGTCAACGTCTCCTCCGATCACGCCGTTCGCGTCCAAAACGAAGACCTCGACGAGATGCTCGGCAACCTCCTCGACAACGCCTGCAAATGGGCCAAGTCGCGCGTGAGCATCACCTCGGCGATCGACGGCCCGAACATCCTCATCACCATCGACGATGACGGCCCCGGACTCGATCCCGCCATGCGCGACGCCGTCCTCCAGCGCGGCGTCCGCGCCGACGAAGCCGCGCCAGGATCAGGATTCGGATTAGCGATCGTCCGCGATCTCGCGGAGTTGTACGGAGGCTCGATCGCGCTGGAAGCCGCGGATGCTGGAGGCATGCGGGCGATCCTGCGATTGCCGAAAAGCGAATCGTCCGCTTCCTGACAGAATCCTGACTTCGCCAAAGTTGCGGTTGCACAAGGTGGGTCCATAATCCTCCGCACAGGAGGAAGTCCATGAAACGAGCAGCTACCACGATCGCCGTGTTTTCGTTATTTGCCCTGCCGCTCCTTGCCTCGGGGCCGGGAGGCGGGATGAGCTCCTCGCCGATGCCGAGCGTGCAGCAGCGCTCTCCGCACGATCAGGCCGTCGATTACTTCAACAACGCCGAGCGCCGCATCGACGGATTGTCGAAGACGCACGACGAGATGAAAGCGGCGATGACCGCCGATCCGCAGAAGGCGGCCAAGCTGCAGGCGAAGTTGAACAAAGGGCTCGAGAACGCAGCCGCCGATCTCGAGCGCGCGGTCAAGAACGATCCGCAGCTCTTCCAGGCGTACAGCGAGCTCGGATTCACGTATCGCAAGATGGGCAAGTACAAAGAGTCGATGGAGGCGTACGACAAGGCGCTCTCGATTTCTCCCGACTACACACCGGCCATCGAATATCGCGCCGAGGCGTACCTGGGACTGAACCGGCTGGATGAGGCGCGCGCCGCGTACACCGATCTCTTTTCCGTCGACCGTCCGAAAGCCGACGCGTTGCTGATCTCGATGAAGAGTTTCGTCGCCTCGCGCAAGGCCGACGCGGCCGGACTCGATGCCGGACAACTCGACGCGTTCGCGAAATGGGTCGATCAGCGCGAGATTATCCATGGCCAGACCGCGCCGCTGACCGCGCAGACCTCCACGTTCCGCTCGTGGTGAAACCGCGCCTCCTGATCGCCGCGGCGACGCTTGTCGTCGCCGCGGCGTGCAGCGTTGGCAGCGCACCGGCTACTGCGCCCGAGACACGGTTCGACTGGCAATTGCCGCGAGGCTTTCCGCTCCCGCTGACGCAGCCGGACAACATCCAGACGCCGGCGAAGTTCGCGCTGGGACGACGCCTCTTCTACGACCGCCGCCTCTCCGCCAGCGGCACGCAGTCGTGCAGCGATTGCCATCAGCAGAGCCGCGCGTTCAGCGACGGCAAGCCGGTCGCGATCGGATCGACGGGCCAGCATCACACGCGCAACGCCATGACGCTGACCAATGCCGGCTACAACGCCAGCTACACGTGGGACTCGACGCGCGTCCGTTCGCTCGAGCAGCAGGCGCTCGTGCCGATGTTCAACACGCATCCGATCGAATTGGGCGTGGCGGGACACGAGCAGGAGATCGTGGCGCGATTCCGCGGCGACGACGCGCTGTTCCGCGAAGCGTTCCCCGGCGAGCGGCATCCGGTTTCAATCCGCAACATCTCGCGCGCATTGGCGGCCTTCGAGCGCGCGTTGATCTCGGGACATTCGCCCTACGACCGCCTCGTCTACGGCGGCGATGAAAACGCGCTGTCCCCTTCCGCGTGGCGCGGCATGCGGCTCTTTTTCAGCAAGCGCGCGGGGTGTTCGGAGTGCCATCAGGGATTCAACTTCGGCGGCGAGTCGCGATACGCCGGACATTCGCAGACGAAACCGGTGCTGGTCCGCAACGAAGTAACGGAGGGCGCGTTCCGCGTGCCGACGCTACGGAATGTCGAGCTGACCGCGCCGTACATGCACGACGGCAGCATCGCCACGCTCGATGAAGTCATCGAGCGGTACGTGGTCGCGCGAAAGCTGTCGCTCGACGCCGCCGACCGCGCAGATCTTGCGGAGTTTCTGCGATCGCTGACGGATCGCGAGTTCGTGAGCAACGCGCGCTTCGCGGCGCCGTGAATGTGGCACAGACACTCTTGTCTGTGCTTTGGAAACCGCGCAACTTGGAAGTCATGCGCGAGCCTCCCAGCCGCACAGACAAGAGTGTCTGTGCCACACCGGTCGCGCGAATGTCACAGGCTGCGCGAGATCGCTTATGCGAAACTTCGCGCCCATGCGACTGACCACGCTCGCCCTTCTCCTCTTCGCCACCACCCTCTCCGCGCAGACCGAGCACGGGGTGTTCATGCAGGACATCGACACCAAGGCCGACGCCTGCACGGACTTTTTCGATTACGCGAACGGCGCGTGGCGCGCGGCGAATCCGATTCCGGCTTCGATGCAGCGATGGAGCAGGCGATGGGCCGCGGGCGAGCAGAGCAAAGAGCAGTTGCGCACGTTGCTCGACGATGAATCGAAGCGTACCGATTGGCCGAAGGGATCGATCGATCAGCAGATCAGCGACTTCTATTCGTCGTGCATGGATCAAAAGCGCATCGACGCGCTCGGCACGAAGCCGATCCGGCCGCTGCTGAACGAGATCGACGCCATCCGCACGAACGCCGACCTGCAGAAAGTTTTCGCGAAACTGCACGACCTGCAGATCTATCCGTCCTTCGGCCTCACCTCGACGTACGACAACCACAATCCCGGCTTCGTCATCGCGCGCGTTTTTGCATCGGGACTCGGACTTCCCGATCGCGACTACTACCTCAAGCCGGAAAAGCGCTTCGCCGATGCGCGCGAAAAATATCGGACGCACATCACCAAGATGTTCGAGCTGACCGGCTCGACTCACGCCGCGGCGCAGAAAGCCTCGGACGCGATCTTCGCGATGGAGACGCGCCTCGCCACTGCGCAGATGGACAACGTCGCGCTGCGCGATCCCGCGGCCACCGATCACAAGTACGCCGTGGAAACGCTGCAAAAGTTCACGCCGCATTTCGACTGGACGCGTTTTCTCCAGCATTCCGGCGTCGCGCCGGCGGACCTCAACGTCGATCAGCCGGAGTACATGGGCGCGGTCGAGAACGAGCTGCGCTCCACGCCGCTCAGCACGTGGAAGACGTATCTGAAGTGGAACGTCATCAGCAAGGCGTCCGGAAATCTCTCCGCACCGATCGCCGAGGAGCAGTTCGCGTTCTACGGCAAATACCTCGGCGGATCGAAGGAGATGAAGCCGCGCTGGAAGCTTTGCGTCGAAGCCGACGACGCGCTCCTCGGCGAGGCGCTCGGGCAGCGTTACGTCGAGCGCTATTTCCCGCCCGAGGCCAAGGCGCGGATGCAGGAGCTGGTGAAGAATTTGTTGTCGGCGATGGGCGACACCATCCGCGCGCTCGACTGGATGACGCCGGCGACGAAAACGCGCGCGCTGGAAAAACTGGCCACGTTCAATCCGAAGGTCGGCTATCCCGACAAATGGACGGACTACAGCAGCGTCGCCATCACTCCGTCGTCGCATTGGGAAAACGTCGTCGCCGGACTGAAGTTCGGCACTGCAGACGATCTCGCACGCATCGGCAAGCCCGCCGATCGCGGACGCTGGGGCATGACGCCGCCGACGTCGAACGCGTACTACAACCCGCTGCTGAACGAGATCGTCTTCCCTGCCGGAATCCTCACGCCGCCGGCCTTCGACGTGCACGCCGCCGACGCGGTCAACTACGGCGCGATCGGCGTCGTGATCGGCCACGAGATCAGCCACGGCTTCGACGATCAGGGTGCGAAGTACGACGCGCAGGGACGGCTGCAGAACTGGTGGACGCCCGAGGATATGAAACGCTTTCAGGAGCGGACGTCGTGCGTGTCGGATCAATTCGACAGCTACTTCATCGAGCCCGGCATTCATCACAACGGCCGGCTTGTCCTTGGCGAATCGATCGGCGACCTCGCCGGAGCGAAGATCGCCTGGCTCGCGTTTCAGAAAGCGCAGCAGACGCGGCCCGCCGTTTCGATCGACGGGTTGACTCCGGCGCAGCAGTTTTTCATCGCCTGGGGCCAGTTCCGCGGCGACGAAATCCGGCAGGAAACGCAGCGGCTGATGGTGCAGGGCGATCCGCATCCGATTGGGAAATACCGCGTAATCGGTCCGCTCTCGAACATCCCCGAATTCGCGCAAGCCTTCGGCTGCAAAGCCGATTCGCCGATGGTGCGCGCGAACCGCTGCGTCGTGTGGTGACGCACCGCTGTCACGGAACCGTTCGCATTCGTTCACGCCGTTCCGTAAGAACGTGCGTACATCACGAACATGCGAACCATCGCCATCGTCGGTTCAGGAATCAGCGGTCTGGCAGCCGGACACGGGCTTCTGCGCGCCGGCCATCGCGTCGATCTCTATTCGGATCGCAGCGCGGATGAGTGGATGAACGCCAGCCGTCCCACCGGCACCGCGGCGCGCTTCGATCTGGCGCTGTCGTACGAGCGCGAGCTGGGCCTCAATTTCTGGGATGACGCCGCGCCGAAGGGCGAAGGCGTTTTCCTCACCTTCTGTCCGGCGCTGCACAATCCGCTGATCCGATTGGTGGGACGTTTCCGCGCGCCGTTCCAGGCGGTCGACGTGCGCATGCAGTCGTGGCGCTGGATGAACGAATTCGAAGCTCGCGGCGGCAACATCGTCATCGAACAGATCACCGTCGATCGCCTCGGCGAGATCGCAGCGGCGCACGATCTGACCATCGTCGCCACCGGTCGCGCCGATCTCTGCCGCATTTTCGAACGCGACGAATCGCGCAGCACGTACGACAAGCCGCAGCGAAATCTGGCCATGGTCATCGTCACCGGCGGCCCGTGGAGAGTGGCCGAGGTGCCGCTCCTTCCCGTGAAGTTCGACTTCCTCGGCACGGACGGCGAAATCTTCTTCGTGCCGTATCACCACAAGGATGCCGGTCCGTGCTGGAACATCCTCGTCGAGGCGAAGCCCGGCTCGCGCATGGACCGATTCGGCGGCATCACGGACGGCACCATCGCGGTGCAGCGGATGAAGGAAGTGGTAGCGGCGCTCTTCCCGTGGGACGAGCCGTTCGTCCGCAACATGCAGCTCGCCGATCCGCTCGGATGGCTGATCGGTGCGGTGACGCCGGCCGTGCGCCGGCCGATGGCGCGGTTGGCGAATGGGGCGGTCGTGGCCGCGCTCGGCGACACGGCGATTTCGTACGATCCGATCGCGGCGCAAGGCGCGAACAGCGGCATCAAGCAGGCCCGCCATCTCGTCGAGAACATCGTCGCGCGCGGCAATGGGACGTTCGACGGCGACTGGATCGTATCGACCTTCGACGATTTCTTCGCCACGCACGCGCGCCACGCCTGCACTTTCAGCAATCTGCTGCTCGAACCGATCACTGCGCCGGCGAAGGAACTGCTCATCGCGCAGTACGGCAGCGACGGCGAACGCGAAAATCATTCGCCGCAACAACGCATTGCCAACGCCTTCGTCGAAAACTTCAACGACCCGCGGCTGCTCACGCCGGCGTTCACCGACATGGCCGTATCGCGGCAGGTCATCGCCTCGCACGCCGAGGGACGATGGTTGTGGAACGGAGTGCGCGGAAGGGCGTCGATCGCGCGCGATCAGATCAAATCGAAACTGCGGCGACGCCATGCCGCGCAATGAAAAGGCCGCGCTCTCGCGCGGCCTTGCAGTGGAAAGCGTTTTTCAGTCGTCAGTGGCGGCTGCCGCTGGACGACTCATCCTTGCTCTTGCTGTCCCACGACTCGCTGCCCATCGACTTGCTGCCGGACGAACGGTTCGGGTTGCTGGAGCTGTCGTAGCCGGACGAACCGCTGCTGCTGGTGCGGCTGTTCGGCTCGTTCAGATTCTCGGAGCGGCCGATGTTCTGGCCGAAGTCGGCGGACGAGTCGCTCTTGTTCTTTCCGATCTGCGAAGAGGTGTTGCGGTTGACGTCGCCAGCCGAGGTTGACTCAGTGTTCCTGCTCATCTTGTCGCGTTCACGGTTTTCCATTTGCTTCTCCTTTTCGGGCAGTTGCCCTGGTTATTTGAAGTGCAATGACGATGCCTCAGATGGCGGGCACAAGGGGACGTTTCACGCGCAGACGCTGGCGCGGAGAAAACAGAAAACGGTTCTTCTTGCGGCTGCGCCGCCGTCGCGAGTACTGTTTCGCGCCATGAAAAAAACTGCTTTGTGCGTCTTGCTCGTGTCTGTAGCTGCGTTCGCTGCGGACAAGCCGAAGCCTGCCGTTGCGCCGGCGGATTACAACGAGGTCTTCAAGGGACTCAAGTTCCGCGAGATCGGGCCGGCGGCGATGGGCGGCCGCATCGACGACTTTGCGGTCGTCGAGTCCAATCCCGACATCATCTATGTCGGCACCGCGGCCGGCGGCGTGTTCAAGACCACGAACGGCGGGATTACATGGGACCCGATCTTCGACGATCAGCCGACGTCGACCATCGGCGACGTCACCGTCGCGCCGTCCGATCCATCCATCGTCTGGGTCGGCAGCGGCGAGTCGAACAACCGGCAGAGCGGGTCGTGGGGCAACGGCGTTTACAAATCGACCGATGCGGGGCGGACCTGGAAGCACATGGGTCTGAACAACACGATGTCGATCGGGCGCATCGTCATCTCCCCTACCGATCCGAACGTTCTCTATGTCGCCGCGACCGGCAACCTGTGGGGCGCGTCGAAAGATCGCGGCGTTTACAAATCGATGGACGGCGGCAAGACGTGGAGCAACGTTCTCTTCGTCAACGACGACACCGGCGCCACCGACATCGCCATGGATCCCGATTCGCCCGGCACGTTGATCGCAGCCATGTATCAGCGGCGCCGGACCGTTTTCGGTTTCAACGGCAGCGGTCCAGGTTCGGGTTTGTACAAAACGACCGACGGCGGCGCGACCTGGAAGAAGCTCGAGAAGGGCTTGCCGTGGGATCCCGATGCGAAGAAAGCTGCCGACGCCGATCCTGAAGCCGTGAAAGAGATCGGACGCATCGGCGTCAACTTCTATCGCCGCAACGCCAACGTCGTCTACGCGCTCATCGAGCATGCGAACGGCGGCATCTTCCGCAGCGATGACGGCGGCGAGACGTGGACCAAACAGTCCGACACGAATCCGCGCGGCAGCTACTACAGCCAGGTCATCATCGATCCGAACAACGACCAGCGCGTGTGGGTGCACGGCGCGCAGATGTACTACTCCGAGGATGCCGGGAAGACGTTCAAGACCAACCTCGTGCAGAAGATTCATGGCGACTATCACGCCATGTGGATCGATCCGCGCGATTCGAATCACATGATCGCCGGATCCGATGGCGGCATCTACGCCACGCACGATCGCGGCAAAAGCTGGGACTACCTCAACACCATCGCCATCGGCCAGTTTTACGAGATCGGCCTGGACATGCAGCGGCCGTATCACATCTGCGGCGGCCTGCAGGACAACAACGTCTGGTGCGGACCGTCGGCCACGTTCGACACGCGCGGCATCGCCAACTCGGACTGGTTCACCGTCGGCGGCGGCGACGGCTTCTACGCGCAGATCGATCCGACCGATCCGAACACGGTTTACGCCGAGTCGCAGGACGGCAACCTGCTGCGGCGCAATCTGAAGACGCACGAGTCGCGCTCGATTCGGCCGCCCGCGGCCGAGGGGGAACGGCTGCGCTTTCAGTGGAACTCGCCGCTGGTTGTGTCGTCGTTCGACAACAAGACGCTCTACTACGGCGGCAACTATCTCTTCAAATCCACCGATCGCGGCGATTCCTGGACGCGCCTCGGCGGCGATCTCACCACCGGCGAAGACCGCGACAAGCTTCCGATCATGGGCCGCGTGCCCGACAAGAACACAATGTCGCGCGATGACGGCGTGCAGGCGTGGCCGGCCATCACGACGATCAGCGAGTCGCCCACGAATCGCGACGTTCTCTACGTCGGCACCGACGACGGCAACCTGCAGGTCACGCGCGACGGCGGCAAGACATGGAAGAACGTGACGCCAAAGAAAGGCATCTACGTCAGCCGCGTCGTGGCATCGCGTTTCAACGAAGGCACCGCGTACGCCACGCTCGACGGCCATCGCAGCAACGACTTCAGCGTCTACGTTTTCATCACGAACGATTACGGCGCGACGTGGAAACCGATCCGCAGCGGCATCGACGATGACGCGGGAACGGTGCACGTCATCCGCGAACATTTCCGCAATCCGAAGCTGCTCTTCCTCGGCACGGAGCGCGGGCTTTACTTGTCTTATGACCAGGGCAATCACTGGTCACATCTCAAACTGAATCTTCCGACGGTGCCGGTCGACGACATCGCCATCCATCCGCGCGACAACGATCTCGTGCTCGCCACGCACGGACGTTCCATCTGGATCCTCGACGACCTCGCGCCGATCGAGCAGATGACGGATGCAACTCCGTCCGAAGCGCTGCACGTATTCGATCCGCGTCCAGCCACCGAGTGGCGCATCGCTAATCGCAGCGGCGTCACCGGACACAAGGCCTTCTTCGGACCGAATCCGCCGAACGGCGCTTCGATCACGTATTTTCTGAAATCAAAACCGGCCGAAAAAGAGAAGGTGAAGATCAGCGTCACCAACAAAGAGGGCAAGGTCATTCGCGAGATCGATGGCACGGGCGACGCCGGAATCAATCGCGTGACGTGGGACCTGCGCACGCGTTCCGTCAACGAAGCGCCGCGCGAGCCCGAGGCCGCGACAGCCGGCGCGACGGCGGGCGGCGGCGTCACCGAGGCCGCGACCGAGCAGGCCAGCGAACAGGGCGGCGGCTTCGGCGGCTTCCAGGGCACGATGCGCGTCGAGCCGGGCGAGTACACGGTGAACGTGTCAGCGGGAAAACTGGAGCAGTCGACGAAAGTCGTCGTCGAAGAAGATCCGCGCATCGAGATCAGTGCCGAGGATCGTGCCGCACGCCGTCAGGCACTGAATCAGCTCGGGCAACTGGCAACTCAGGGCGCCGCGGCACGGCGTTCGATCACGGGGCTGCACACGGCGCTGAAGGATTACAAGAAGTCGAAGCTGCCGGAGAACATCCAGAAAGCCGCCGACGATCTGCTGAAAAAAGTCGATGCGGCCTGTCTCAAACTCGGGACTCCAACGCAGTGCGGCCAACCCTCTCCAGGCCTCGGCTGGGCCGGTCCTCCAATCGTCTACACGCCGCCGCCGGTCACGCAACGCATCACGCAACTCCTCGGCGGCATCGAAAACTACGCCGCCGCGCCGACGGCATGGCAGCTCGATCAGATCAAAGTCCTGCAAGGCCTGCTGAAGGACGCGACCTCCGAGGCGCAGACGATCACGAAGACCGATCTCGAAGCGCTCAACAAGATGATGCGCGACGCGAATGTGCCGTATGTCGCAGTTCCGGTTGGGGGAAGGGCGCAATGACCATGTGGCACAGACACTCTTGTCTGTGCTGGTGAGGCTCGGCAGCGGCTGAAAAACTTCAGCCGCTGCATTTTGCAAAAGCACAGACAAGAGTGTCTGTGCCACACAAGCCGCTAAACTGCTTCGCCATGTTCACTTTGACCCTCGATGACTTCCGCGAAGTGCGCGCGCGCATTGCGCCGCACATCAAGCACACGCCGCTGCTGACGTCGCGGCAGTTGAGCGAGCTGACCGGCTTCGACGTCCGGCTGAAAGCGGAGATGTTTCAGCGCGTCGGCTCGTACAAGATCCGCGGACCGCTGAACAAATTCGCGCTGATGCCCGAGGAGCAGAAGGCGCGCGGAGTGGTCTGCTCCTCGGCCGGCAATCACGCGCAGGGCGTGGCGCTGGCCGCGAAGATTCACGGCATCCGCGCCGTCGTCTGCATGGCTGAAAACGCCACGCCCGCCAAGATCGCCGCCACGCGCGGATACGGCGCCGAGGTCGTGCTGCATGGAACGATCTGGGATGAGGCGAATGAGAAGGCGAAAGAGCTCGTGCGCGACGAAGGACTCACATACGTCCATCCGTTCGACGACGAGCAGCTGATCGCCGGCCAGGGAACGCTCGGACTGGAGATCATTCAGGACTGGCCCGAGCTCGATGCCGTCATCGTCCCGATCGGCGGCGGCGGACTGATCTCCGGCGTTTCGATGGCCATGAAGAGCCACAATCCGAATATCAAGGTCATCGGCGTCGAATCGAGCGACGGGCCGGCGATGAAAAAGAGCCTCGAAGCCGGACAGCTCGAAACGATCGACTGCAAAACGATCATCGACGGACTGCGCGTCCGCCGCGCCGGCGAGATCAACTTCTCCGTCGTGCAGCGATTCGTCGACGAGATCGTGGCCCTCCCCGACCGCGAAATCTTCGACGCCATGATCTGGATCATGGAGCGCTGCAAGCTCGTCGTCGAAGGCGCCGCCGCCGCTCCCGTCGCCGCGCTCCTTCACGGACTGATCAAGCTGCCGCCCGGCTCGCGCGTGGCCGTGATCCTCTCCGGCGGCAACGTGAACCTCGACCAGCTCCGGTCACTCACGTGGAACTGACAGAAGACCCGCGTTTCCTCCGCGGCATCGCTCTCTTCAATGACGGCGACTACCTCGAAGCGAGCGATTGTTTCGAGGAGTTGTTCTTCGAAGGCATCCGCGACGAGCCCGACTTCATCCGCATCTTCCTACAATTCAGCGTCGGCATCTTCCATGCGCAGACCGGACAATGGCGGCCGGCTGTGGAGAGGATCGAGGAGGGGATGCGGCTCGTCGCGGCGAATGACAATGATCGAGGGTTCGACTTACTGGCGCTCTCTGCGTCGATGGCGGCCGGCGCAGCAGCGCTGCGAGAGAAGAGGAATGCTGCCTGGCCGCAGATCGTGTTTCGTGAACGATAAATTTTTCACGCGGAGACGCGGAGAAAGGGCTTCCCTCCGCGTCCCCGCGACTCCGCGTGAACCGATTCTCGTGCATACTTCCCCTTCAATGAAGATCGCCAGAGAAGTGCGCTGGTTCCTCGGATTCTTCGTGCTGCCGATGGTCCTGCTGATTGGCAGCGAGCTGCTTTTCCGCAGTTCGCCGCTGCCGTTTTTCAAGCGCGTGATGACGCTGGAAGACACCTGTTCGTACGGCTCCTGCTTCCTCGTTCCGGCGATCATTTACGTCGTCGCGTTAGGGATTCGAATCGCGGCCGATGCGCGGCGAACGAAGGCGATTTGACCTGAATCCCTACCGGACTTGCGTCAAAATCGCTGTGCTATGATCCGGCGGTTTCCCCACGGTCTACTTTCAAGCGCATTTCGAATGACTTAGGAGGTCCAGCTTGCGTTCTTTCAGCAGAATCGGGCTACTGGTTTCGGCAGCGATGTTGGCGGTGAGCGGTGCAGCGTTCGGAGCCGGATTCGGGCTCTATGAACAGGGCGCGAAAGCGACGGCCATGGGCGGCGCGTTCGCCGCGACGGCCGACGACCCCAGCGCCATCTTCTACAACGTGGCCGGCATCGCCCAGCAGCGTCACACATCGTTCCTGGCCGGCGGCACGCTCATCAACTTCGCCAACGAATTTACCGGCGACCCGAACGACGCCTTCACCAGCGGCGCCACCGGGCAGTACAAGCATCACACCTTCATTCCGCCAAATGCCTATGCCATCGTGCCGGTCGGGTCCAACCTGACCTTCGGCGTCGGCGTCTTCACGCCGTTCGGCCTCCGCACGAACTGGGAAGATCCGTGGATCGGCCGCTTCGTCTCGCGCGACGCGAACATCAAGACCGTCTCCGTGCAGCCCTCGCTGGCATGGCAGACCACCGACGGCCGCTTCGCCTTCGGCGTCGGCGCCGAGTACCGCCGCGCGCGCGTCGTTCTGGTCCGCAACAGCACGCTCCCTCCGGGCACGGTCAACGTGAATCCGTTCACGGGCCGCTTCATCGACGTTGCCAGCGCCTATCTTTCGAGCGACTGGCACAACGCCTGGGGCTGGAACGCCGGCGTTCTCTTCAAGCCGGCTCCGAACTGGCGCATCGGTGCTTCCTATCGCGCGCCGATGGACATCGACTTCAAAGGCGACGTGACCGTCACGCAGATCTCAACCGGAAACGCGCAGCTCGACGCGCAGATCAAACCGGGACTTCCGCCAAACCAGCCGGTTACGACGACGCTCAACTTCCCGTCGATCGCCAATATCGGCATCGCCACGACGGCCATCCCGAACTGGGACCTCGAGTTCGACGTCGTTCACACAGGCTGGAGCCGCTTCAAGACTCTGCAGATCAACTTCGTCACGACGCCCAGCGCCAGCCTCACGCGTCATGAGAACTGGGACAACAGCAACTCCTACCGCTTCGGCGCGAACCGCACCGTCAATGCGAACTGGGACGTCCGCTTCGGCCTCCTCTACGACCGCACGCCGCAGCCGACCGAGAACGTCAGCCCGCTGCTGCCCGACTCCGACCGCGAAGGCGCGTCGTTCGGCATCGGCTGGCACCACGGCCCCTGGGTCTTCGATGCCACGGAGTTCGCTCTTCACTTCAAGAAACGCGGCACCCAGGGCATCAGCGACCCTCAGGAAATCAACTTCAACGGGACGTACCGTACTGACGCAAACCTCATCAGCCTGAACCTCGGCTACAGGTTCTAGGCCAGACCCCATAGGAGAATCCCAATGACGCGCATCAGAAGCTTCGCTCGCATCGCCACGGTTGCACTGGCAATCGCGGTCATCGCTGTTCCGGGCTTTGCCGCAACGGGCTCGGCTAACTTCAAGACCGTCGTCGCCATCGGCGACAGCTACGGTGCCGGCTTCGAGAGCAACTCGCTCAACGAACATCACTCGGTCTACAGCTGGCCGGCCATCGTCGCCAAGCAGCTCGGCATCCCGCTCTGCACGGTCGGCTCATCGGCCACAGACAACTGCTTCGCCCAGCCGATCGTCAGCTACCCCGGCATCGGACCGGAACTGACGCTGATGGATATCAGCACCTACCCGCCGGTCATCGTCAACGCGCCCGGTCAGGGAGCGCCGCTGAACACCACCTTTGGCCGAGCCTACAACAACGTCAGCATCCCGGGCGCGAACGTCGCCGACACCTTCACCGTCACCGGCGCAGTGGCTCATCCCACTCGGGGCGTCGAGCAGCTCGCACAGTTCATCCTCCGTGGACCAGCCACCGAAGTCGACGCCGTTTCTTCGCTCCATCCGACCTTCATCCTGGTCTGGATCGGCGGCAACGACTTTCTCGGATCGGCCACCAACGGCACGACCGCCGGCCTGACCTCGGTGACTTCCTTCACCACGGCCTACAACTCGCTGCTGGACAAGCTCAAAGCTGCCAACCCCGACGCCGGCATCGTCGTCGGCACGCTGCCGACGAATCCGGCCGCGGTTCCGTTCTTCCGCACGGTTCCGACGGTTCTCATCAATCCGGCCACGCGCACGCCGGTCCTCGGACCGACTGGACAGCCGATCACGCTCGTCGGACAGATCGACGCCGCTCCCGGCGTCGGCCAGCTGGCGCCCGGCAGCTTCGTCACGCTTGGGGCGAGTTCGCTACTCGCGCAGGGCTTCGGCATTCCGTCCGCCCTCAAGCCCGTCCTCGATCCAACCAACAAGGAGCCGCTCTTCGGCACGCCGCTGCCGGATGCGGTCATCATCACGCCGAACGAAATGACCGCACTGACCGGACGCATCGCCGATTACAACGCCGCGATCGTGGCCTCGGCCGCAGCGCACAACGTTCCCGTGGCGGACATCAAGGGTCTCTTCGACCGTTTCGCGACCGGCATCAACGTCGGTCCGTTCCATCTGACCAGCGACTTCATCACCGGCGGCCTGTTCAGCCTCGATGGCGTTCACCTCACCGACATCGGCTACACGCTGTTCGCCAACGAGTACATCAAGGCCATCAACTCCGGCTACGGCACGCACGTGCCGCTGGCGTCGGTCGCGACGTTCATGCAGAACAACGACCCGGCCACGAAGATGGCCTCGGGCGCAGCCGCCTATCCCGGCATGATGTGGATCATGAGCGACGAAGCTTCGAAGAGCCTCTCGCAGATGTTCTCCGTGGTCAACGCTCCGACGTCGCGCCGGCGCGCGCTCCACTAGCAACAACGATCAACCTTAAATACGACGGGCGGCCTCGCGGCCGCCCGTTTTGTTTTTGTCGATGATTGCGATCGCGCTACGTGCCCGCGGGTCTTCCACGCGGCGACGGACGGGAGATGTCGATCATGGCCATCCGCTCCTTCTCGTCGTACCAGCAGTGGAAGCGCTTGATGCCCGGCACGTCGATGTCGTAGAAGCGAAAGAAGCTCGGAACGTGCAGCGAAGTCGACTTGTCCGACTGGCGGATCTTCGCCGCGCCCTCTTCTTTTTTGTCGAGCGCGCGGATGCCGATGACCTTCCGCTTCTTGTCGTAGTAGAGGTTCGCGTTGCTCTTGCCGCGCAGGCGCAGCATCGAGGCAACGGGCGTCGGCAGCCGGATCAGGCGCGACTGAACGATGGTCGCCGAGGCAGGAAATCGTTCAAATTCAGGTTGGGGATCCCACTTTTCAAAAGCCATTCTCCGACTCCTCACCCATCACGAACCCTGCTGGCTAGGTGATAAGATCATAAAATCGAAGCCGATTTTGTCAACAATTAATCGCACTTCTTTCGCCCGACCCGAAACGCCGTCCGGACACAAAATTATTCTGAGTCATTAAGAGGATGCTCGGACGGCTACAAAATCAGCAGTTGGACGGCTGCTAACCGCAGTCAGTGCAATTGTTTAGCAGACCAGCGAAATCTACGGGCGTCAGGTATGGGCGGGCGTGAGTTGCTCTGCGGCAACGGCTGTGACCGCTGAAAAATGAGGATCGAGCCATTCGATCGACGCCTCGCCGATCTTCGATTCTCGAAGAAAATCGGCCACTGCCGCGACGCCGTCGGGGTTCGCGGCATGGATATAGAGCCGTTCCGTCACGAGTCCGTAGATGACGACGACGTATCGGCCGCTCGCCAGTTCGACCGTTGCGCCCTCCGACGGTTCTGGCTCCGTAAAAGGTCCGAGCTTCTCGAGATTGATCGGAACCGCTCGTCGCAATGTAGCGGAGGGAACGTGCGCGATCAACGCGAGATCCGGCGGGTTCCGAATTGCATCAGCGGCGGCGCGGCGCATCAATCGTTCCTCGCCCAGTATCGTACCTCGGGGCAATCCCTCCGGCCAGCGTGACTGGGCCGGAGGGCCGCGATTTCATGGCCATCGCCATCATGTCCTGAAGTACGCCCGATCCAGCGCGCGGTAATTCACGGCCTCGGCGATGTGGTCGCTTTGGATGCGTTCGCTGGCGATCAGGTCGGCGATCGTTCGGGCGACTTTCAGGACGCGGTCGTGGGCACGGACAGAGAGGCCGAGGTGCGTGAGGGCCTGGTCGAGGATGCGGCGGGAGGCGGCGTCGAGATCGCAGTGGCGCCGCATCGCGCGCGAGGTCATATCGGCGTTGCAGTCGATCGATGAACGCGCGAAACGTTGTCGTTGAATCTGGCGCGCCGCTTCGACGCGGTCGCGGATCAACGCAGAGCTCTCGCCGGGCGTGAACGTCGAAATCTCCTCGGCCGCGAGCGCGGGCACTTCCACCTGCAGATCGATGCGGTCCAGAAGCGGACCGGAAATCTTGCCGAGGTAGCGTGCGATCTGCGCGGGCGTGCAGATGCACTGGCGGCGGGAGTCGTTGAAGTAGCCGCAGGCGCAGGGATTCAGCGCGGCGGCGAGCGTGAAGCGCGATGGGAACGTCAGCGTGCGCTGCACGCGCGCGATCGTGACGTGGCCGTCCTCCATCGGCTGGCGCAGAACTTCCAGCGTCGAATGACGAAACTCGGCCAACTCGTCGAGAAAGAGGACGCCGTGATGCGCGAGGCTGACTTCGCCCGGACGCGGTAACGATGCGCCGCCGACCAGCCCCGCAGTCGAGATCGTGTGATGCGGCGCGCGAAACGGACGGCGCAGAATCAAGCCGCTTCCCGGCGGAAGCGTGCCGGCGACGGAGTGGATCTTCGTCGTCGTGATCGACTCCTCGAGCGTGAGATGCGGAAGGATCGACGGCAGGCGGCGGGCCAGCATCGTCTTGCCCGATCCGGGCGGTCCGATCATCAGAATGTTGTGACCGCCCGCCGCGGCAATCTCGAGCGCGCGTTTGGCCTGCAGCTGGCCGCGGACGTCGGAGTAGTCCGGCGATTCAGTTGGCAGCTCGACCGCGGGCGTCGACACGGCGGGGGCGACGACGTTGTCGCCCATCAGATGGCGGAGCAGCTCCGGCAAATGACTGACGCCGGCGACACGAACCGACTGCACGGCCGCCGCTTCGCTGGCGTTGCCGGCGGGCACGATCAACTCGCGCAGGTCGGCGTCGCGCGCGAACGACGCGGAGATCGCAAGCGTTCCGCGAACCGGCACGAGCGCGCCGTCCAGCGACAACTCTCCGACGAAGACGCGGCCGACGACTGCCTCCGGCGGCAGAAACTCGGCCACGACGAGAATGCCGATGGCGATCGGCAGGTCGAAGGCCGACCCTTCTTTCTTCACGTCGGCCGGTGAAAGGTTTACGGTGAAATGGCGCTGCGGCAGCCAATAGCCGCAGTGGCGAAGGGCGGAGCGGACGCGCGGATACGCTTCGCGCGCGGCGGCGTCCGGAAGTCCGACCAGAGTGAAGCCGGGCTGCTCAGCGATCCGAGCATCGACTTCGACGACGATTCGTACTGCATCAATTCCGAGGGTCGCGGCACTCCATACCTTGGAAAGCATGGCGGGTAGCGACCACGCGGAAGTCCCGCACCGAGGCTACCTCGGCACGGGACCGATGGCAAGCGGTGTGATACAACCCCGCGCCGGAGGGCTAATGCGAATCGTCGTTCCCCATCACACCGACCGAATCAACGCGCGCCGCATCATCGATGCGCGCCTGCAGGATCTTCTCGGCCAGCACGGGCACTATCTCAGCGACATCAATCAGCACTGGGAAGGCGATCGCCTCGTCTTTTCGGGATCGGCTAAAGGCTTCAAGGCCAACGGATCGGTCGAGATCACCGACACGGACGTCATCGTCGACGGCAAGCTGCCACTGATCGCCAAACCGTTCGAGTCGCGCATCAAGAGCACCATCGAGCGCGAAGCGGAGACGATGTTCCGGACTTAGCCGGCCTATTCGGCCACGTGAAAGATTTTCTTCAGCGCGTCGACATTCGGATCGACGAAGAGACGTCCGTCGACTTCGACGGCGGGATCGGTGCCGAGGTGAAACGTCTTCGACGCCAGCTCCTCGGGGCGCGCCAGTTCATGTGCGACGTGATGTTGCGTGAGAAAGCCTTCGATGAGGCTCGTTTTCTGTTTCTTGCTTCCGGGGAAAAACCTAACGGTCATCCTCCCCTCCCTTGCCACCCAGGTTCTTCAATCTCATTTGGACGGATGGCAAAAGGTAGACCCGTTTTGTCGTCCCGTCAAATAACGAATCGTAGAAACCGCGTAAGCCACTGGTAAACTCCGCGCACATTTCAGAGGAGGACGCAGTATGCGCCACCCAGGCGTGTGGTTCGCCGCGCTCAGCATCATCCCGTCGATTCTTCATGCGCAGAAGCCGATCGCGCAACCGGTCCGCCCGCCGGTGATGCGCTGCTGCACACCCGTCGTCGTCGATGCGAAAGGGAAAGAGATCGGCGATGTGATCCGATACGACGATCGCTTCGGCAGCATCCAGCTCAACGCGTTCGTCAGCTATCGACTCGCAGGCGGCGACTCCGTGGCTCTCGCCGTCGGACCCGAATACATCCTCGGGCTTCAAGGTACCGGCGGCAGCACGATGCTCTTCACCACGCCCGACTGCAGCGGCAACACGGCCTACGCGATGATCTACAACCCGCCTCTGACGAAGCGCTACGCGATGGTGCTCCCGGTCGGCTCCCCCGGCCAATTCGGAGCGACGCAGGCATGGCTCTGGGTCACCGATCCATTGCCCACGCGCGTCAACCCGCCTCCCGGCACCGTCTTCCATTCGCAATGGGGCGACACCGGCTCCTGCTCGCCGTACCCCGCCCCCGGCTACACCTTCACGCCCAGTCCGTTCGGCCTGTTCGTCGTGCACAAAGTCGAGGACCTCTACACGAAGTTCACGCGGCCGTTCTACGTGCAGTAGGGATGAGTCGGCAGAATCGTGCGCATGCAATAATCTCCCGGAGATGCCGGCACTTCTTCACAAGCTCAATTACACGTACGCCGAGTATCTCGGGTTCGAAGCATCGAGCAACGTCAAGCACGAGTTCCTCGACGGTCAGATCTACGCGATGGCCGGCGGCACGCCCGAACACGCGGCCCTTGCGGCCGCTGCGATTACATTGCTGGGCCCTCAACTCCGCGGGGGGCCGTGCCGTCCGTACAATTCCGATCTACGCGTTCGTACTCCCACCGGTCTGACGACGTACCCCGACTTAACAGTCGTCTGCGGGCCACGGGAAATCGATGATGTTGATCCGTTGGCGATCACGAACCCCGCGCTCATCCTGGAAGTCCTGAGCCGAAGCACCGAGGAGTACGACCTGGGCGACAAGTTTGAGCACTACAAGACTTTCCCCAGTCTGCGTGAGTACGTCCTCGTGTCTCACCGCGAGCGCTCCGTGGAAATCAGGTCGCGGGGCGAAGACGGTTGGCGAACGACCATTTTCCACGAGGGTGCGGCCGCGGAACTTTTGATCGGCGCACAGCTCGATGTTCGAGAGCTTTATGAGACCGCGGCAGAGCCGTCTGCGTAACTTTTGACCTCCAGTGAAGAGCGCTGGACATCCAGCGCTCTTCATCTCGCGGACTCAGAAAACGAAACGCACTTGCAGTTGGAACATGCGCGGCGGATCGACGTTGGCGAAGGCGGGGATGGCGTTCGAGGCCGTGCCGACGGCGACGAGCTGGCCGAATGTGGAATTCGGCGTTGCCGTGTCGCCGTAGACCGTCTGTCCGCGGCCGAGGTAGTTGCCGTGGTTGAGGAGGTTGAATCCTTCGACGCGCAGCAGGATCGTGCCGAACGATGCTTGCTTAATGCGGCCTTCGATGAATGCCGCGACGTCCGACGTGGCCGTTCCGCGGAATGCGGATTTCGGCATCACTGAGCCGTTGATCACCGGGCGATCGTTGTTGGCGCCGTCGCCGTTGTTGTCGATGCCGGTCGTGGCGCTGAATGGACGCGCCGACGCGTACTGCATCAATGTCCCAACTGTGATGTTGTATGGCAACTGGTAGTTGAGCATCAGCACCGCGCGGTGGCGCTGGTCGAGCAGGCTCGGTCCGCGCTCTTCCTCGCCGAGGCGGGAGATGATGCTCTGGTTGGGGTTGACGCCGTTGCCGTCAGGCTCAGTCGTGTTGGTCGCCTTCGAGAGCGTGTAGCTGAGCGCGGCGTAGAAGCGCGAGTTGCCGCGGTAGCTGATCTGCGTCTGCAGCCCGTTGTAGTCGGCCTCGCCGAGGTTCATGAGCACGTTGACCTGGCGCACGCCGCCGTTGACCGGGAGGATGGGACGCGTGGCATTCGCGGCAGCGACGCTGCGGGTCTGGCCGGGCGCGGTGCGATCGAACGCGGAGGGCGCGTTGAGATCGACGGTGCGAACGAGATCGGTCCAGTGCTGATGGACGAAGTCGGATCCGACGAAGAATCCCTTGCCGAATTCGCGCTCGGCGCCGATCGAGATCACCTGGCTCCTCGGATTCACCAGCTCGTCCGGGTAAAACGGTAGCTTGTCGAAGTTGAGGCCGTACTTTGCGAACTGTGCTTCGTAGAAGGCGCGGCGGCCGGCCTGAATGACGATGTCGCGGGCCGGCAGTTCCGACGGCGGCAGAGTCTTCGGATCGAAGGCCACCGGCAGGCACGCACCGGTCAGGCAGGTCGGGAAGCCGAGCTGTCCCGGAACGGCAGTGTAGGTCGTCAATCCGTCGAGACTCTGCACGAGGTAGCTGGCGATGAGATTGGACTGAATCTGCGTGTAGTACCGGCCGAATCCGCCGCGGATGGCTAGTCTCGGATCGCCGTTCGGATGCCAGCCGAAGCCGATGCGCGGCTCGAAGTTTTTCTTCGCATCGGTCAGCGTCTGGCGGCTGTAGCGAAGGCCGGCGTCGACGTTGAAGTCATTGGTGACCTGGATGCTGTCCTGGACGAATCCGGTGTAGAGCTCTTGCGTCAGCTTGTACCTGCTGATGCCGAAGTCGATCGGCTGCGTGTACTGCTGCACGTCGGCCAGCGTCAGCTGATCGAAGGGCTTGGTGGTGGTGTTCTTGAACGTGAACGTGCCGAGGAGTGCCGTCCCGGGCTCGTTGCCGAAGCCGCCGGACGTGTGGTGGATCACGTTGCCGCCAGCGCGAAGGTAGTGCTTACCGCGCGACCATGAAAGTGTGTCGGAGAACTGCGCCTGACGGCCGAAGAGATCGGATGCGCGGGACTGTCCGATCGTGAACGGCACGGAGCCGGCGCGCGTGTACGTCGTGGAGGGATTCGGCGCTTCCCACCGCGTAACGGGATCGCCGTTCAGATACGTGACGCGCGCCTCGTTGAGAAGATACGGAGTGACGACGTCGGTGTGATTCAACTGCGCCGTCCACGCACCACGCGTGTAGCGGCGTGCAACGCTCGGCGCATTCGTGCCGCCGACCGCGTCCTGCGGATTGTCGTCGTAAAAGCGGTCGAAGTTCGTCCGCAGCATCAGCGTCTGATTTGGCGTGAGCTGATGATCGAGCCGGCCATTGAAGAGCGTTTGTCGATAGTGGCCGGTATACGCGAGGTCGCCGTTCGCCGGAAGGAGAAACGCGGGCAGGTTCGGCGAGAGGAAGGCCGTACGATCCTGCCGTGTGTAGTCCGCGGTGAGAAAGAAGAACGTTCGGTCCTTGACGATCGGCCCGCCGAGCGATCCGGAGTACTGGCTCAGCGCGTCGGGAATATCCACCGGATTGATGGCCGTGAGCGTCGACGGCGTCACGCACGTGGCCACGGACGGCGCGCAGAACCCGCTGGTGGAGAAGGTTTTCGCCTGACCGCCGCCGGGGCGGTTCATATACAGAAACTCGCCGTGCATGTTGTTGGTGCCCGACTTCGTGACGATGTTCAGTGCCGGACCGGCGGTCCACCCGTACTCGGCGGAGAAGGCGTTCGACAGCACCGTCACTTCCTGAATCGCGCCCAGCGGAACGGTGGCGATAGTGGTCTGTCGGCCCCACGCCTCATCATCGTTCGCGCCGTCGAGCGTGAATGTCGTGGTACGCCGGGAGCCGGCGCCTGTGACGAAGTAGGTCTGGTTGACGAAGAGATCGCCAGTCCCCTTCCCCTGCCGGAAGGCGGAGTTGAGCAGCGGCAGCGTCGTCATCTTGCGTCCGAGGATGGGCGTCTCGTTGATCAGCTCCGTTTCCAGACGGCGACCGATCTGCGGATCCGCGCGCACACCCTCGGTCGTTCCGAACACGGTCACGCCACCTTCGGACGCGACGAGAAGAGTGACCTTCAGGGTAGCGGCCTCGCCGGAGCGAAGCGCGATGCCGGTGCGTTCTCTGTTGGTGAAGCCGGACTTGGAAACGCGAACGCTATAGCTGCCGGTCAGCGGCAGCGCGGCGATGGTGGCGCGGCCGTCGTTGCCGGAATTCGCTTCGCGCGCCGCGCCCGTGGCGGTGTTCACGACGGAAACGTGAGCGTCCGGCACGACGGCGCCGCTCTGGTCGACTACCATGACGATGATCGTGGCGGTGTTGGGCGACTGCGCGGCCAGCGGCAGCGCGATCAATAGCAATAGTGCAAACAGCAAACGTGATGAGACATACGTCTTCATCGTCCTCTCCTTCGATAGGTTGTGGGTTGGCGGGCGCGGCGCGGGACGGAACTAGATGTTCCGGCGCCGGCAGGCCAGAAGGAGATCGACGACGGCGGGGAGCGGCTCGCCCTTCCTCAGATGAGTAGACCGCGCGAGGAAGCGAGACCGCGATTCCGGGACGGGAGCGAAGAGAAGGTTCGCGCCCGGAGGCACGGCGAACAGCGTTTTGATGACGACGATCTTTGAATCGTCGAACGTTGGATACGGAATCGGCGTCGACGATTGGCGCGTAATGGCCGATCCGTCGCGCGCGCCATCCGCCCACGCCACGACGCCCGGATCGCCATCGCGCGCCGCTTCGCCACGCGCGGACGCGAGCACGCGCGGCAGCGACTCTTCCGCCTTCGCATCGCGAACGATGGAGAACGAGTCGCGGCTCTCGAAGTGCAACTCGTGCACTTCGTCGCCGGTTCGGATCAGAATCCGCGCGTTGCGGGTGTCAACGTTGGGGACGACGAACGTGAAGCTGCGAAGCTTGATGTCGAGATGCGGCGTGACGCGGAAGGCGTAGTACTTCCCCCCATCCACCGACAGAAACGCTTCCCACTCCTCGGCATCCGAGGGCAGCCGCGCGGAAGTCCATCGCAACTCCGCAAACGAGCCGCCGCGCAGCGTGGCGCCATTCGCCGGCGCAACGAGGCGCAGCGAGTCCGCGCGCGCGAACGACGCGCACGCGAAAACCGCAACCGCCAGAAGCACCCGACGCATGAAGGCGGCAATGATAAAGCCGAGCGCGCCCTTTGCGAAACCGAAGCGCGCCCGGCCAACGACTTACTTGCGGTCGCCGCGGTCACCCTGCCCCGGTTTGGCAACCGTGGAGGCTTTCCGGCGGACATCCTGCGACAGCGAACGGCTCACGTCATCGGATTCGTTGAAACGTCCCCGCTCGTCGCGGCGGACGTAACGCTTATCTCCCGCATGCGGTTCGATCAATTCGCGTTTTCTGGCAGGCATTTTCGTGTTCTCCCGAGGTATGGAAGAGCAAGGAAAATGCCGATCTGGGCGCTTACAAGGCCGCACGCAAAGCCGCGAGCTTTTGTACAAACTTCGACGGCTCGTAACGATCGCGGTTCTTGATCTCCTCGAACAACGCATCAATGGCCTCGGTCATCGGACTCTTGAGGAGGCGCGGGTTGCTGCGGGTCAGCGCGGCGGCGAGGCTTTGCAGCGCGAGGGCGGTCTGCTCGGCGGAGTAGACGTCGGCAGTCTGGAGGAAGTCGGTGTCGCCGGCGATGGTGCGCATGAGGGCGCGGACGTCGTCGTCGCGCCAGCTGAGGGCGGCGATCTGCGGAGTGACGCCATCGATGATTCGCTTCGCGTCCATGGCGGCTTGCGCGATACCGTTCGTATCGTTCATGCGGGAGACGCGCGAGGCGATTTGTTGCACGCTGCTGTCGAGCTGGGCGCGTGCCGAGGGGTTGGCGCGGTTGACCAGGAGGCGGAGGACGGCCCAGTGCTGCGGACTCCATGACGGCAGTCCGGCGCGGCCGGGCCAGCCGCGTTCCTGGCGCCACCCGCTCCCCTCGAGAGAGTGGTGGCAGGTGGTGCAGCTCATGTCGGAGAACTCCGGCCATTTGTCGCCGCGGGCGTGATGCGCGAGATTGTCGAGCGACTGGCTGAACGCAGCGGACTGGCCGACGGCGAAGGCACGCGCGCCGTGCGTGGCGGCGGAAACGGTGTCGGCGCCGCGGCGCCAGTGCGGCGGCATGGTCTCGGTGTAGTTGTCTAATTCAAATGCAAGTATCGGATGGCCGGAGGCGATCAGTTCGTGATCGACCTGCTTGCTGTTGTTGCCGAGGTGACAGGAGAGACAGCCGGATGCGCGGGTGGGGAGCGAGCGAAGGTCGATCATGCCGCGGGCGACCGACTGCTCGTGCGTCCAGCCGGCCTGGGTGTGCTCGGCGCGCCAGCCGCTGGCGGGACCGTGGCAGGCCTCGCATTGGATGCCGTCTTCGACGTCGATCCTGCCGAAGACGAGCGACGGCGGAACGTTCGTGGTGTGGCAATCGAGACAGATTTTTTCCTGATACGCCTTCCCTTTCAGGCGCATGTTGCGGGCCACGCGCGCGGAGCGGTCGTTGAAGAGAACGTTGTAGGCCTGCGCGTGGCGATCGCTGTTGAGCCACGTGTAGTACTCGTTCTGCAGAATGCGCGTGGTGTTGAACGGTTCGGTCGATCCATGGCACCCGGCGTTGACGCAGGAGGCGACGCCTTCGTAGTGGCCGGTTTGCTGCGCGGCAGCGCCGACGGACATCAGCAGCAAGAGCATCGTCATTCGTTTCATCGTGATCACCTCGGAAGCGGCTTCGCCGTGGGCGTCTCGCTGACGGTGTAGAGCGTTCCGTCGCGGAGGTAGAGCCGCTGCATTTCGGTAAGCGTCATCGGACGCGCGCCGATGCGGTTGAAGATCGAGACCTGATTGCCGCCTTCGTCGACGGCGCGATCGCGGTCGAGCCCCTTCGACACCGCCAGCGCGGGACCGTGCGTGCGTCGCGTGGCCACGAGGCGCGGCGCGGGACGCGGACTGAAGCCGGCGTAGCCCGGCGTCCATTCGGGCGAGAGGAGTTGGTAGATTTTCAGTCCGTACTTTCCGTCGGCGACGTAGGCGAATGTCGATGCGTTCGTCGATGCGACTTTGACGTCGTTCGTATCGTGCGGAAGATCGTCGCTCCACGGCACGATCGACGGGCGTTCGGAACGTTCGACGTCGACGATGACCATTCCCTTCGCGCCGGCGGCGACGTACGCGTACGTCCGCGCGACGTAGACGCTGCGCGCGTCGGCGATGGAGACGCGTCCGGCGATGCGCGGGTGATTCGGGTCGGTGATGTCGACGGTGGACAAACCGTCGTGCGTGGTCACGAACGCGTAGCGGAACTGCACGGCGATGCCGGTGGCCTCTTTCAATTCGGGAATCGTGGCCACGATTCGTGGCGTCAGCGGCTTGTCGACATCGACGATGACCACTCCATTCTCCGCGCCGACGAAGACCCACCGTCCCGCGACGGCGATCGAGCGCGCGCCGTTGAGCGCACCGCCAGGATTGAACGTCACGGCGCGCGCCAGGAAGTTGTTCGAGGGATTGGCGTCGGCCAGCGTGGTGACGTCGATGAGGATCAATCCCTCTTCGCGGTCGGCGACGTAGGCGTACTTGTAGAGCGGATGAATGGGCTGCTCTTCGTTCTCGGGGATGAACTGCGTTTTGCGATTCGGATCGATCGGCATCGTCGTCGGGAGCGCGACGGCCGAGGCGAACTTCGTCTTCACGAACGTGCGCTGGCCGAGCGGCGAGACCGGCTGCGAGACGATGCGCTCGGAGAAATCCTTGTTGTCGATGTTGGCGATGTCGTACGCGGAGAAGCCTTCCTCGCCGTTCGCGCTGTAGAGGAACTCGCCGCGCATCTGCAGCGAACGCGAGTCGCCGTGATGGGCGTGCGCGGTCTGCAACTCCAGCTTGTTGGACTGGTGCTTAGCGTAGTAATCGGGATAGACGATCTTCTGCAGCGACGATCCGATTACCGCCTGAGGCTCGTCCCACTCCGTGACGCAGACCGCTTCGAAGCCGCCCTTCCCTTCGGCGACGTATGCGTACCGGCCGATGAAGTTGACGAAGTTCGTTCCCTGCAACAGCAGCTGCGCGAGCCAGGCGTTGTTGTCGTTCTCCTTCGTGACGTGGCAGCTTCCGCAGCCTTGCGTTTCGCGCGCGCGGACGGTGTGCGGCACGTGCGCATTGAAAGCCTGGCTCGCATATCCCGGCGACGAAATCGGCGGCTGCTGGATGTAGATGCGGTCGCGAAGCGCGTTCGTCGAGCTGATGATGACTGCCGAAGAGGAACGTACCGGCGCTAGGCGATGTCCTTTCGTCGTTCCGTTGACGCCGAGCATGAAAGCGTCCGTACGGATGACCTGCGGGTTGTACGAGGCGTAGTTGCGCGTCTCGCCGCCTTCGTAGTGGTGAATCTCCGTCTTTGCATTCTGCTCCTGCGGCAGATGGCAACCGGAGCACGAAGTCATCCACGAGGTGTGGCAGGCGTAGCAGGTCATCTTCGCGTCGGTGTGCGCGACGTTCTCGCTCGATGACGATCCCCACGTCGTGCCGTCGCGCTGGATCGTCTTCGCGTATGCAGAGCGTTCGTTGTAGTGCGGATTTCCGGGAGTGATCGAGTCTTTGACCTGGATCACTTCCCACTGCATGCCGCGATTCAGCATCGAACGCTGATACAACTTACCGTTAACCCAGATGAAGCGGCGCTGTCCAAAAGGTGTGGTTCCGAGGCGCAGATCGGTGCCGCCGGGAGGCGCGGCCGGGCCGGAAGTGCGCAGGTTCGTATACGCGCCGGTCGTGCCGTGGCAGTCCTGACACTCGATCTCGATGTTGTTGCCGTACTCGGCGTAGAGCTGGCCGTTGCCATGCTCGTCCTGCGAGAAGTGGCAGTCGGCGCAGTGCATCCCCTTTTCGAGGTGAATGTCCTGCAGATGCACGGCCTTCTTGAATTTCGCCGGATCATCGAATGAAACGATGTTGCCATCCGCGTCGAGCAGGTTGCCGTGTCGGTCGCGCTTGTAGACCGCCATGAAGTTCCAGCCGTGACCGTGGTAGTCGGCGAACTGCGTGTTCTTCGCCTGCGAATTGAGACTCGATACGTTCTCGAGGAACTTCTCGTCGCTCCACAATCCGCGCACAGCGGCACCTTCCGGGTTGGCGTCGAGCGAGGCGCGTTTCTCGATCTCCGTCGGATACTTTTGCTTCTTCGGCCATAGCAGCTCGGCGTCCGTTTCGTAATCCCACATCGTGTAGCCGAGGTACGTGTTGACGAAGGAATTCGGCTGATGCATGTGACACGACATGCACTGGCTGGTCGGCACGGCGCGCGTGAACTGGTGGCGCAGCGGATGTCCCGGCTCGTTCTTCGGAATCGATTTGTCGCCGGTGATGGAGAGACCGGTGTTGCCGTACTGCGCGTAGTTCGCGGAATGCAACGGATCGCGATCATTGGCGTAGACGACGTGGCATCCCGTGCAGCCGGACGAGCGGTAGTCGCCGGGATGATCGTTCGTGCCGAGGAAGGAGAGATGCGGATCGTTGAGCCGCGTCTTGTTCAGATTGATCAGCGCGGGCGAAATGCGCAGTCCCGTTCCTCGACCGCGATTGCCGAGGCGGATGTCGGGCTTGCCTGCTTCCCCTTCCGGCGACGGGTTGCCGATGTCGGGGAATGAGCTCGTGCCGGTGATGCCGCCGCGCTCGAACGCGCGGAAATACTCGGCGGGCTGGAAAATCTCCCACCGAGGCAACGGGACGAGCATCGGCAGCGCGCCTTTCGCGATCTGATCGGGAGTCGGCGGCGTGGCGGGCTTAATCGCAGTGGCGTTGCCGGCGCGGTTGTAGCTCTCTCCGAGCAGCCCCTGCTTGCGGCTCAGCAATCCGTTGGCGTAACTGGCGGCGGCCCAGAAGACGGCGGACGTAGTCATCGTGCTGCGCGGGACGGCGTTGACCTGGCGCTGATGACAGCCGCCGCACGTTTCCTGTGCGACGCGAAGATCGCCGGGATTGATGAATTTCACGAACTCCGGCGACTCTCGCAGCAGCGCCGTGTAGCTCTGTTGCGGATTGGCCGAGGTCTTCCAGATTTCGGGATGCAGCGGCTTGACGTGCGCGGCGTCCTTGGTGCGCGCGTTGCCGTCGCCGCCGTGGCAATCGGTGCAGGCCAGCTTCACCGCGGCCGAGGCGTGCATCGGCTCAATCCCGCCGTGACACGTCAGACATCCCACGCTCTTCGCATCGGCTTCGGCTTGCGTCTGGCGCATCAGCGGCGGAACGCCGGGCGACGACTGCGCGTGAATCACGGCAATCGTAACGACAACCATGGCGAGAGCGATCGTTATCCGTTTCATCAGAAGGTCAGAATCACGTTCGTGAAGACGTGGACGAGCGGGCGATTTTTTTCGTAGATGTCTTTGAATCCGCGGCCCGGCAGAAACACGGCCGTGCCGCCGACGATGACGATGTTCTGGTTGAGGAGCGGCCGGTAGCGAAGGCCGAGCGAAACGTCGGTGCCGAGGGTCTTGTGGATGTTGCCCTGGAAGAGAATGGCTTCGACGGACTCGGTGGCATCGAGGCGGATGTAGTTCGCGGTGGCGATCGCCTTGAGCCGCGGCGTGACGTCGACGTCGATTCCGGTGCTGGCGATCTGCACGCCGGGATTCACGTACTGCGGCTGCCCTTCATCCTTCGAGCTGCGCAAACTGGTCAGCAACGAGCCGCGCTCGACGAGCGCGACTCCGCTGCCCGCGAGGCGGATGCCGAGGCGGTTGAAAAAGGAGAAGCCGCCGCCGGCGAAGTTGGGGCTGTCGAAGATGGCGTCGAAGCCGGTTGCTCTGCGGTCGCGCGGGTTGCGATCGCCGGACGCATAGAAAATCGCGACGCGCGGGCGATACCAGTCGCGATCGTACGAGACTTCGAGCGCCGCCATTCCCGCACCGATTCGCACGCCATCGTGATGCTGAAATGTTGGATCGGGACCGGCGATCGGATTCAGATCGTCGTGGCCGAAGACGTAGTAGACGGCGTGATCGACGTTAAGGCGGCCGATGTGCCCGAGTCCCGATTCGCCGAGGTACACGGCGTGGATTTCGTGCGGCGTGAAAACGCCGACCGGCGCCGGACGCACCAGCACGCCGTTGCGGTCGTAATGAAACGTGGCGGCATCGCGCAGGAGGTGAACGCTGAACTGCTGCGTGTAGCCGTGGGCGAGAAAGTCCTGCCAGTACAAGTTGGCGATGGCAACCTGCTGGTCGCGAAAGTCGAGCGTGTTCAGGCCGGAGTTGGTGTCTTTCTCGAATCGATTGAAGAGCGCCAGGTTGTATTGATAGCGATTCGAGGCGTAGTTGCCGAAGAGGCGCGCGCCGAGGTTGGTGTCGTTGAAGATGAAGCCGCGGAAATCGCTGTTGAACGGTTGCGAACCGGCGCGGATGGAGACGAAATCGTAGTTCGGCGAGAGGTCGCGCAGCTTACGTTCGTAGAAGAGCTCCTGCACGGAGAGATACCCATCCGTCCGCGACGTTCCGCGACGGACGTCGGGCTTGACCAGGCCGTTTTCGCGCAGATGAACGTAGTTGAGATTGCCGATGATCGTCGCTTTCCAGCGCTGCGCGATCGGCTTGAATGCGGTATCGCCCTGAAAGAAATCGAATGAGGCGATGACGTTTTCGTTGAAGAGGTTCTGGTTGTCTTTGCCGAAAACGGTGATCGACGTCGGCTTGACAGCGCTGACTCCCGACGGCGTCGGCAGCGTGCGCGACTCGGCCAGCGTGTCGCTGATCCCGGTGAAGTTGAAGAACCAGTCCTTGCCGAGAAACGGCAGGTCGCCTTTGATCAGGTTCTGGTTGTACGGATCGAGCGTCGCGCCGCTGTTGCCGATCGCGCGGCCTTTCGATTTTTCGGTGAGCTCGTACGGCGGCGGCACAATCCGCCATCGATCGGTCATCTCCTGATACGACTCGGGGTGCGCGATCTCCGGAGTTCCGTATCGCGTGATCGCCGGCTCGATCATCGGCTGCCGCTGGACGTTGCCCTGAATCTGGACGCGCAGAAGTTGTGTCGCGGTCGCGCCGCCCGAGGTGGCAGTGATGGTCCACGTGCCGGTTTTGACGGGCGCGGTCCAGAGCAACGTCCAGTGGCCGGCGGCGTCGGTGGTGGTTTGGCCGTTGCCCGATTTTTCGATGGCGATGGTGATGACGGCGCCGGGGAGCGCCGTGCCCGTCAGCAGGAATGGGACGCCTTCCGCGTACAACGGCTGGCCGTCGTTGATCGTAATGCTCTGAGATTGAGCGAACGCGCATGTCGCGAACAGCATCGCGACGATGAACAGCCGGCGAGCCGCCGGCGGTACAGCCGGCGGGCCGCCGGCGCTACGATCGACGCCGTTTTTTACGAGCACGGCTTCCCCGCGCACTCCGTGACTCCTTCGGGGCTCCGGGGGAACTTGAACATCGGCAGGCGGGCGCCGTTCACTTTGAGCTGATCGGCCCAGCGCTTCGTTGGCGGTAGAAGAGGGCCAGCGCCGAGGTAAGTGACGTAGTCGTCCTGCTCGATCCCGTCGCCGCTGACGCCGAGGCCGCCGACGAGATTTCCGTTCTCGTAAAGCGGCGTGGAGCCGGCGAAGAAGACGATGCCGTTCTGATTCGCGTTCGGCGGCTGCGAGCCCTGGCTGCATGGATTGGCGAGGTCGTGCACGAAGAGCGGATAGTACGGTCCGATGCCGACCTTGAAGACTTTCGAGTCGATGCCGGGCGGGTAAAGCGGCTGCGCGCCGAAACTGATGGTGCGATTCGTCACGGCCGTACCGGCGGGGACGCCGAGGTCGCCGTGGCCGGCGCCGCTGAACCAGATCACGTTGCGCGCTTTGGCCACGGCCACATCGATCGAAAAAACGGTGGCGTCGGGCATCCGATAGAGCGCCAGAATCGAGCCGTTGAGATCGGCGACGGCGATGACCATCCGCGCGTAGCTGTTCAACGGCAGACGAATGATGGCGCGCGTCTTTTTCGCCGCGGCGATGGCGCGCTGCACGACGCCATCGACCTCGGCGGCGCTCAATGTGCCGCCCTTGGGGCCAGCGAGGTATTCGTTGTCGGCGCATCCGCCGGTGATCGGCGCGATGACGTACGTTCCCGCCGCATGCGCGGAAGAATCGATTTCGATTCCGATTGGCAGTCCGTCATTGTTGAAACGAAGCTTCTGCCCGTCGCCGAGAAATGGGAGGCGGATGCCGTCGATGAAAACGTTGCCGGGAAACGGAAGCGGATACTGCGGCACCGGCGCAATAGGGCCGGCGGCCGATCCGAGCGCTCCGAAGGCGCCGCTGACGGCGATCGCTTCATCGAGATCCGCATCGCCGTCGATGCCGACGACGCCGATGCCGCCGATGAGTTTGCCGTCGCTGATGATTCCATCCGCGACGCGGCTCGCGTCGAGAATACGGTAGAGCGGAATGCCGCCGGCTTTGACCGGCCGGTTGTCGACCCGTTGCGGATACGGCCCATCGTCAGGCAACTGCTTTCCGGTGACGACGCCCGGACCGCATCCCGATGTACCAGTCAGCGCGTCACACGGTCCGCCGCTAAGCGACTTCGCCGTCGGAACCGTCTTGGAAGCATTGAACGGCGTGAAGAGATCGCAGCCGCGGTTGGTGTTCTCGATGCCGTACAACGGCGCGGGCGGCGCATTGGTCACGCCCGCCGGAAAATGCACGCCGCTGATGAAGCGCACGGTGCGCGATGACAGCGGCGCCTTGTTGTGGCTGAAAAATGCAGCCGTGCGCGCGACGCCGACGGCGAGATCGTCATTGCTGGCAATCGCGTTGGTCTGATGGAAGAGCGCCAGCACGCGTCCCGCGCGATCGACGACCGCGATCGACGCACCGCCGCCCGCCGAGGCGTCGGCGGCCTTGACGATCGCATCCACATCGGCGGTCGAAAGCGGGGCGAATGCCTCCGGCGTCGCATTGCCGATCGCGCCGTCGACGCATTGTCCGTACGACGCGGATGCTGCCAGAAACAAACTGACGATCAGGACGTGTCGCATGGTCTCCCCGTTGGAAACGCAACTGTGGGCCGAGCCTTGGGCAATCAGCGCCGCCGGCCGTGCCGGCTTAGATCTGATAAACGAACGTCGCGGCGCCGTCGCCGAGGATCAGCGTATCTCCCCGTTTGAGCTCGACGTCGGTGATGCGCACCCCCGGATTCTTGGCGAGGTAGGTGCCGTTGGTCGAGTTCTGATCGATGGCCATCACCTTACCATCGCGCGGAACGATGCGAACGTGCCGCTTGGAAATGCGGTTGTCGGAGATGGCCACCTGCGACATGGCCGGATCGCGGCCGATGTAAAGGCCGCCCTCTTCGATGATGAAGTGCTGCCCTTCCAGCGCGCCGCTCGTGCATTGCAGCATGCCGTACCACTTCACCATCTCCGTCGATTCCGCCGTCGGTGCGGTCGGGATTGGGGCTAGATTCGTAGCAGCAGGCTCTTTCCGCGGCGGAGGAGCGGGCGTCGAATCGGAGGGCCGCAGCGGCGGGACTTTCGCGGTGATCTGATTTTCGGAAATCGGCTCGCGGGTCACCTGGCGCGGCGGCGTGCCGGCCCGGATGCGCTGCACGAGCGCGATGCTCGCGGGCACGAGCACGACCAGCAACAGCAGGATGATGGCCCACAGAGCAACCTTCTCGATCATCTCCGATCCGCCTCCCAATTCGCCCATCGCCACCGGTACGAGCCTGGAATGTTCATGATACCCATGGCACGTGGTGCACCGGCTGATTTTCGCCGACGGCACGCCATGACACCTCGTGCAATTCCCGCGCAGCGGAATCAGGACGTCTGCAGTATTCGTGCTCTCGCGCGCCGTTTCGTGACACGACTCGCACTTCAGATCCTGATGCTTGGTGTGCGTGAACTTCGCCCCGAGCAGCCAGCGCGTCGGAATCTCCGGCCTGGCTGTCATCCGTTTTCCGTCGCGGTCGATGTCGTGGCATTTTGCGCATTTCGTTTTCTTGACCTGTTCGAAATTGATGGCGGCGCGTGCGTCGGTGGCGACGCGCGGCAGCGACGTCAGAATGCGCCGCGTTTCCTCCGGACTCTTGCCGACGATGTCGCGGTTGCCGGCGTACGCTTCGAGAATCGCGCCATACACGGTCGCCAGCTCCACCCCATGCGGCACCTCCGGATACCTCGGGTCGAACGTCAGCTTGTGGCATCGCTGGCAGTGATCCTTGAAGGTCAGCCGCACCGGATCGACGACGCCCTTCGTCTCGACGAGCTTGTGGCACTGAACGCACTGCATCACTTCGCGTCGCCCTTCACCGTTCGGGATTCCGCTGGCGTTGAGGTGGAGGGCGTGATTGAAGCGAAGCTTGTCGGGATCGCTGCGCGGCGAAAAATCGGGATGCCTGCTTCCGAAGAAGGTGATGGCGAGAACGTCCTTCGGCCTCGCCGCGAGCGCGGACGGATCCTTGACGTGCGCGGGCAGATTGCCGTGACAGGACACGCAGGTGGCGTCGGCATCCTTGGCAACCTTAGCGACGTCGCGATGCTCGGGATGGCAATCGGCGCAGGCCGGCGCGCCTTTCTGCAATTCCGAATGCGGCTTCATTTCGTGGCACTTCGTGCATCCGGCGTCGGACACGCCGTGCCACGGGTCGTGACACGCGCGGCAGTTCTTCCCGATCACGGCGCCGGTCACCGGATCTTTCTTGCTGGCGTGCTTCGACGACATCCCGCCGGGCATGAACGCCGATCGCTGCGATGGTTTCGCCAGCTCGTTGATGACCAGCAAGGCGATGATCAGCAGAATCGCGATCATCGACAGTTTCGTCAGCCACGGACGCCGCAGCCGGAAGGCGTCGACGTAATCGATCTTCGGCGCTTTGAGCACGCCGCCGCGAACGCTGCCCGCACTGACCACGACATTTTCTTCGTCGTCGGTGACCGAGTACGGCGACGACGACGCCACGCTGACCCGAATAAAGAGCGGCTTGCCCGGCTCGAGGACCTGCACCTCGATGCGCAGATCGCCGATCTCGATGACGTCACCCTTCGCCAGCCGCGCCGTCTCGACGGGACGGCGATTGACGTACGTGCCGGTGATGCTCCCTTTGTCGGTGATGGTGAAACCGT